>Ga0308164_10000008_pt1 | contig 784650 bp, 675 predicted proteins | sample PhyTR2_FD_201031 | JGI IMG/M metagenome (GOLD analysis project Ga0308164, IMG submission 201031) | Phyllosphere microbial communities from UC Gill Tract Community Farm, Albany, California, United States - DLSLT.R2 | ecosystem: Host-associated > Plants > Phyllosphere > Unclassified | place...
AACCACCAGTGTGCAGTCCACAGTCCTATTGCAATGGTAACGATCAGCGAAGCGAAAAGCATTAATGGCCCTTGCGATTTATCGGATAAAAAATAGATTTCGAACGTCGAGCGGCGGCTCTTGGCCGGTTGTAGCCGTAAGGCGAACGGATGCTTCCGGCCGGTCACGGTCCAATATCGCAGCATAACTTAGAGTTGAGGATATAGGTGGCCAGTCCTTCCGGAAAAAAGGCCGGGTGCCCACGCTGTGCAGCGGCCTACGAAGCTGACAGTCGCTCTCTGCCCTGCTACGGACTCAAGTTCCACAATGCATACAAAGGGTTCACCTCTGGTACCGGTACAGCCGACTTGTACTCGAGCGTTAAACTGCACAGTAACCGTCGCTCGTTTTAGGGAATGCCAGGCGACGTTCTGCTTAAACAGCGCTGTGCGCAAAACAGCCGATTGCTCAGCAGCGACGGTGGTGGTGATTTTATTAGTTGGGTAGGCATCCCCAGAAATGAGATTAAGCTCGACGCGCCACGGTGCAGCGCGCGCAATGCTATACAGCACACCTAATGTCCAGAAACCTTGGTAGTCGTTGTTGCGGCTGATGAATCTGGCAAGTAGGCCGGAAGCGCCGTGTTTGAGGCGGGAACGAATTTTCATACGTGGTCCTAAAAGGGCAAGCGCCCTTTAAGCCCATCCGCGATGCGGAGCACTCCATCATATCACCATTGTGACCGCTCTAGGCCATGTCACATTACCCACTGTCGCGGCAAAGTTCCATGGTCCGCTCCTGGCCGGTACCGGCCGATGGCGTTCAGGATAGCAGCTTGCCCCTCCTGCAAAGCTCACACATTCTCCCCCTGGGACGGAGCCGCCCCGAAGCGGACGGTCGAAACGGCTATGTAATGCTTTTAAGATCACCTAAAGTGGATTGCTTGGGCAACCAATCGCAGATCTTGGATCAATCCAGTCGCGTGTTCTCCTGCCAACGTCAATCCACGCGTAACCAAAGCTGCGGCTACAGCGGCATGGCCGAGAGATGCCGCAGCACGGGCTAGGTGCAAGGCTGTTTTCGCAGGAGGACTACCCATGCTGAACCTTCGCAACAGCTCGTCGACTGAGTCGTCAGTGATCGCCCTGCGCAGGTTGCCCACCGCCCCAAAAAACTCCTTCTGCTCAACGTCGAGCTGATGGATCAATGCAAGACGCGTCCCGTCATCCAGGGCCCAGTTCCACTCCTTGCCGACGCGCCTTCTCATGACGCATTCGTATTCTTTTAGCGTAGATAAGGAGGCGCCACATTCGGCGGGGATGAATGTTGGTTGTGCGCCGAGATTGACGTAGAACGCGTCACCTGAGCGGCTTCCTTGGATATTGATGACGAAAACATAATCACCTTCTATCCGGCGAAAATTCTGTCCTGAACCTTTGAAGCCGAGCGACCTAATATGCGTGCCCAAGTTTTGAAGTATTTCTTTCAACCTATCCCCAGAGCAGCTTAAACAACACTTCTAATGACCGATCTTGGCCAATGTGGGCCCGTCGCGAAGGTCCGTATATGGACTCCTCCTCGTTTGCAAACACTCCGTCTTTGGCTTTTAGGTACGACTGCTCACGTATATTCGGTCTCTAACTGCTTTGTCCGTCATCGGACAAAGACCATAATGGGCTATTCGCGCGCTGGCACCCTATCGCTTCTACGGGCTTCAAAGCCACAGACATTCTCGGGTTCTGCCAGCGCCGGTTCGACCTGTTGGCCATCATCGGCTTGTTTCGCAATCGTGGTTGGATACTCCTTTTTACGTACTAACTTCTCTACCGCTTAAACTGTTACTGCTCCGGGCTGGTAGTCGGTGCCCTTGGTCATCATCGCCCAGGCGATACGCGCCGTCTTGTTGGCCAGTGCGACCGCCGCGATATTGTGGTGCCTCGTCTCGGCGATGTGCGTCACCCAGCGACTCATCCGATCATTCTTGCTCGCCGCCGTTCTTAATACTGAACGGGCCCCGTGAATCAACAGCGTTCGTAACTGAGCGTCGCCGCGTTTCGTAATCCCCAGCAATCGCTCCTTACCGCCTGAACTGTTCTGCCTTGGCGTAAGCCCGAGCGAGGCCGCCATCTGCCTGCCACTGCTGAACTGCGTCGCGTCGCCGACATTGGCCACAATTGCGGTGGCGATGATCGGGCCGACGCCGCGCAGTTGCTGCAAGCGGGTGGCGACCGGATCGGTCGATGCCGCGATTTCTATTTCCTGATCCAGTTCCTTCACTCGCAGTTCCAGGTTCAGCAGGTCGAGCCACAAGCCGCGCAGCAGGCGACGGAAACGTTGTGTCAGTCCGTTCTCCAGATCCTCCAGCCACAACGGAACGGCTGCTCGCAGTTGAATCATTTCCCTTGGCGCCACCAAACCATACTCACCGCACAGCCCACGGATCTGGTTGCCCTTGGCGGAGCGCTGACTGACCAGTTCCGCTCTGATCCGGTGGATCGCCTGCAGGTCCTGCTGCTCCACCGATTTGACCGCAACGAAACGCATACTCGGCCGGCTCATCGCCTCGCAAATTGCCTCGGCGTCGTTTGCGTCGTTCTTGTTACTTTTCACGTACGGCTTGACGAACTGCGGCGCGATGAGCTTTACCGTGAAGCCGCGTTTCTGCAATTGCCGAGCCCAATGATGCGCGCCGCCGCAAGCTTCCATTCCAATTTCGCAGCCAGGTTCGATTTTCTCCAGCAATGCTGGCAGCCATTCTGCACGACTTAGCTTCTTGCGCCATACGACCTTTTCGCCACGATCAACCCCGTGCACTTGAAAGACACTCTTGGCGAGATCAACGCCGACGCGGATAATCTTCATGGTGGACTCCTTCTCTTAACTGGTTGTATCGAAACTCCAGTTTAGGCGCTCAGACGCCGATAGGTGAGGAGGAGTCCATCCCATTGCTTTTGGCCCAGGCTGTGTGAAAACTCCAAATCTCAGAATATTCGTGGGTAGGGTTACCATTCCCAACACCGAGAAAACGGCGTCGCGCACGTTTTGAGAGGCCGTTTCTTGAAGGCTCCGAATTTTTCTGCGTTTTCACACAGTCTCGGCCGATAGCGGCCGCTCGGAAAAATTTGTCAAGTTGCTACGATGAAACATCACTGACTGTATCAACAGACTGGTAATAATTCATTGCAGACCTTAAGGGCACTGAATGGCAGAGAACTCGCGACACTGGACTTCGTACGCCCTAGTCTCAGATACGAGAGGTGAAAAATCATTCCACTCTACGATCAGATCTATGCCAGTTGAGGTCTCGGATAGCGAAAGAACTTCCCCATCTCGTTTTTCCATCCTTAGCGAATCGATCAACACACCATCACGGTGAATACTCGAAACGTCGTGAAGCTCGATCCGGACTGAGCTTTCCACAGAGTCCACTATTGCCTCATCAACAATAATAGTGATTGTCCGATTGAATGTATGGATTTCGCGGATAGTTGCTTCATGAAATGAAATTTGCACAGGCTCATACCTTTTTTCCTTTACCTCTGAACACTAAGCGGCCACTGCCGGCTACTGGCCGAAAGCAGTCTAGTGCGGCGACCTTTCGCAGGCCGATTTCTCTCTGCTCCATCGTCCGCCACTGTCCAGACATCGGTCAATCGATATCTCACTCCAAGCCCATATCAGTAGCGCAATGGCAGCGGAGGCAGCGGTCAACACTGAAACGAATCTAAACAATCTCATGTCGCCTTTCGTTCATCTCTGTCAGCTTCCGAGCGATTGCGGTCGGCGCCTCCGCAGTAACTGAGACAACTTCCAGCGTCTGCCATCGGCCTGATACGGCCCACGTGGTCACAATAGCATCTTGCTTGAGTGCAAAGCTCACAATTTGTCACATCCGAGCAGAAGTCGCCCGCTGCGGAGGTTTTCTAACGGTAATTGACTACGGCTCCGGGGTATCGGTGGGTGTGTTTGCCTCGCGCAGGAGTCGGCTGCGCCGCTTGACGGCTTCCTCGTTGTCTGGGGTACCCTCGCGATAGGCAGAGGTTGCCCTGCCGCGAGTTGGCCACTCGCAACTACACCCAGAACAACCGCCCAGGATTTTCAGCAAATCGTGGCACGACCAGCTAGAACCGCCGATTGGAGTATCGCAACCGCCGCAGTCGATGTGGCCGGATTGCCGTCGCCTCAGCATCGGCATGGGCCGGGCAACCTTTGCAATTCGACTCGCCATCCCGCATCGCGCCAGCCGCCGGTTCAGAACGGAAAGTCCATCCAAAACCCCGTAGCGCCGGATTGCGCGATAGCCTAGCGTCGAACAGCTAGCATCGCTCGTGTAAGCGGCGTAAGCACAGCAAAAGCCCTTGTATTGCGAAATGTACCTTTGGTAGAACTTAATTGCGCCAAGGGCCAGTGCTCTCATCTGTTCCTTTATTTGAAGAATGACAAAATTCTTTAAAAAATGATATGAACGGACGCGCAGGCTGTCAATTGCCGGGTACGCGTCGTTGGCATTTATGACGAGAATCGCAAGACTTCATCGGGCAGGAAAGCAAGCAGTTATTTCATTGGGTCGCTGATATATTTTCAATATGCGTATTAACAACACTCCGAATACTGGCGCCTCACGATGCAGTCAGCTGCCGATTGGTCTCTTGCAGCATGTTCTCGGACGCTTCCGGTCGACCGAACAGAAAGCCCTGGAAGTGCGAGCAACCCTCGTTTTTGAGTTGCAGGAACTGTTCTTCCGTCTCCACGCCCTCGGCCGTGGTCTTGATCAGCAGGCTGCTCGACAGGCCGGTGATGGCGCGGATGATGGCCATCGCTTCCTTGCTGGTGCCCATGTCGCGCACGAACGATTTGTCGATCTTGATGCGGTCGAACGGGAACGAGCGCAGATAGCTCAGCGACGAATAGCCGGTACCGAAATCGTCGAGCGAGATCGCCACGCCGAGGCGCTTGAGCGCGCGCAGCGTGCGGATATTGCCTTCGCTATTGTCGAGCAGGACCGATTCGGTGATTTCCAGTTCCAGCCGGCCGGGATCGAGCCCCGAGTCTTCCAGCGCCAGCGCCACCATGTTCACCAGTTCGGTGCTTTTGAATTGCACCGGTGACAGATTGACCGCCACCACCGCATTGTTTTCCCAGCCGATCGCTTCCTGGCAGGCCAGGTGCAACGCCCGGACGCCGATCTCGTGGATCATGCCGGTCTCCTCGGCAATCGGGATGAATTCCATTGGCGCCACCAGCCCCCGGGTGGGATGCTGCCAGCGCATCAACGCTTCGTAGCCCGAGATGCGACCGTCCGATTCGATCACCGGCTGATAATGCATTTCCAGCTGGCCCTGGTGCAATGCGCGGCGCAGTTCGGTTTCCATCTGGCGCCGGTGGCGCGATGCCTCTTCCAGCTCGGTGCGGAACACTTCGAAACGATTGCGGCCGTTGCGTTTGGCTTCGTACAGCGCCATGTCGGCATAGCGCATCAATTCCTCGCCGTTGGTCGCTTCCATCGCCGTGCTCATGGCGATGCCCACCGACAGTCCCACCGAAAAACTGTGACCGTCGATCAGGAAGGCCGGCGCCACGGCATCGATCAGGCGCTGGGCCGCGAACTTGGCTTCATCGAGGCGCTTCATGCGCGGCAGCACCACGGCAAATTCATCGCCGCCGAGGCGCGCCAGCGTGTCCTGGTCACGCAGCGATTTTTTCAACCGCTTGCCCAGCGCCAGCAGGATCTTGTCGCCGAACGCGTGGCCGAGCGCATCGTTGATATTCTTGAAGTTGTCGAGGTCCAGGCACAGGATCGCAGTGCCGGTTTCGCTGGCCACGCCATCGCGCACCGCCTGCTCCAGGCGCGCATTGAAGAACGCCCGGTTCGGCAAATCGGTCAGGCCGTCGTGCTGGGCCATGTGGTGGATTTGCGCGTAGGCGGCCAGCTCCTCGGTGACGTCTTCGGTAATCACCAGGATGTAGTCGCCGCCCTCGTCGGGGCGGGTGCCGATGGCGACGCGGCTGCGCAGGTGGCGCGGGCCGATGCTGGTCTGCACCAGGCTTTCGCTGTCCACTTTTTCCGCTTCGCTCAGGTCGCCCGATGTCTGGCGCGCGATGTAGCCGGCCACGTCCACGCTCAGGCACTGTTCGGGCGTACGCCCCACCATGTCATGGCGCGGCTGGGCAAACAATAGCTGCGCCTGCTGGTTGGCGAGCAGGATTTCGCCGGTCTGGCGGTCCAGCGCCAGCACGCTGGCCGGAATATTGGCGATGACGGAATCGAGGAAGCGCGACATGCCGGCCATTTGCAGGCTGAACTGCTCGGCCATTTCCTTCGCTTCGATCAGGCTCAACTGCTGCTGGCGGCGCTCGGTGACATCGCGGGTAATCTTGGCAAAACCCAGCAACACGCCGCGGTGGTCGCGGATCGCTTCGATCACTACGTTGGTCCAGAAACGCGTGCCGTCCTTGCGCAGGCGCCAGCCTTCCGCCTCGAAGCGCTGGTCCTGGCGGGCCACTGCCAGCGCCCGCTGCGGCAAGCCCATGGCGCGGTCTTCGTCGCTGTAGAACAGGGCAAAATTCTTGCCGATGATTTCGCCCGCAACATAGCCCTTGGCGCGCTCGGCGCCAGCGTTCCAGTTGACTACATGGCCGTCGGGATCGAGCATGTAAATGGCATAGTCGGATACGCCTTGCACCAGCAAGCGATACATCAGGTCGGAATTAACGGCAGTCATGGTCTGGTTATGATGCGGGGAATAAGCAGACTATACAGCAATTAGTTCCATCAGGAAATTGTGCAAATTTTTTAATTTATAAGTGTTACTTTTCTGTCGCATCCAGCGCCCGGAACCGGAAATCAGCCAGCCGTACGCTGCCGCTGCCGGCGCAATACACGCCCAGCTTCAGGCTGAGGAAGTCACCGAACACATTGTGGTGAATGCCGGACACTTCCATGCGCGTGCCATGCAGGGTCCAGTTGCGGCGGTCGTCGTGCGAATAATGGAAGGTGATCACGTTTTCGATATTGGTCAGGCGCACCCGTACCGTCGACGTCGCGCGTCGCACCCGGGCCCAGGTGTGCTCTTGCGCATACTGGAACGTCTTGATGGTGTCCGGCGTGAAACCGAGGCCGATAAACGCCTTACTGTTATAAAACAGCATCAGGCCGGCTTCCGCCTGCCCTTGCAGGGTGAGCGTGATTTCCGCCTGGTACGACCGTTCGCCCACGCCGCACGTCAGGGGCCGGCTGTCCGCCGGCGACGTGCCGCGCGCGGCCAGCGCCAGTCCCTGTTGCACATAGGTGGCGCGGGCCAGCTCGTCTGGCGCGGGATCGTGGAATGCCCATTGCACGCCCAGCCGGTTGCGACGGAAATCGTCGGACAGCGGCGCACCGTGCACGGCGTGCCGGGCCGGCGCGCCGGGCAACTTGGGCTTGGGCAGCGGCGCGGACAGGTCGCCGCCCATGGCCCGGAACCAGCCGTCGGCGGTCCATTCCATCGGTTCGAGCAGGGTCTGGCGGCCCAGCGTGCGATAACCGTTTTCGTAGCCGTGATACACCATCCACCAGTCGCCGGCCGGGCCCTCGACCAGCGTGGCGTGACCGCGCGACCACCATGGCTCGGCGGCACTGACCGTGCGAACCAGCGGATTGTGCGGACAATGCTCCCACGGTCCGTGGACCGATGCCGAGCGTGCGGCAATCACCATGTGGCCGGTGACGGGCCCGGCGGTGCCGCCCACCGCCGTCACCAGGTAAAACCACTTGCCGCGACGCAGCAGCTTGGGGCCTTCCGGGGCAAAATTTTCCACCACCCAGTCGGCCGGATAGCGCCATGGTTCGTAGGCTTTTTCCAACTGGCCGTCGGTGGCCAGGACGTCGTCGGTGAGGCGGATCTTGCGGATGCCATTGACGAACAGGTAGCGCTTGCCGTCCTCGCCCACGATGTGGCCTGGGTCGATGCAGCCGGAAATTTTAAGGTCGACCGGATCGCTCCACGGCCCCTCGATATGGTCGGCCCAGATCGCATAGATCGACCAGGTGTTGCCGTCCGGCGCCGCCGGAATGTAAATGAAATAGCGGCCGTCATGTTTGCACAGGTCCACCGCCCACACCGCTCCCAGCGGCTTGGTCAGCGCGGCCTTGAGCGGCTGCCAGTTGACCAGGTCGGTCGAGTGCCAGATCACCAGGCCCGGACTGGAATAAAACGCCGAATAGGTCAGGTAATAATCGTTGCCGTCCTTGAGCACAGTGGGATCGGGATGATCGCCCGCGATGATCGGATTCAGATAGTAGCCATTGCCGAGGTCGGCCTTGCGCTGGCCTTCCACGCCCCTGCCCCATGCGGGCAGCGCGGCTGGCGCGGCGCACCCGCCGGCGGCATTGGCAGGACCAGCCGGTATGGCACTGTTGGCCGGCCCGGTGGCAAGCGCGGCGGTGCCGGCCAGCAGCGTCTTGAAGGCGTTCCTGCGTCCATCGTTGGTCATGCCAGTCTCCGTTTTATGATGGCGCCAGCGTATATGAAAACGATTTCAACGGCAAGTTCCCGTTTGACATTGTGATAAGAATCTACAATCATGAGCGCCATGCTACTGACTCGTACCCGTCTCAATCTCGCCATCGCCTGGCTGCTGTTCTGGGGCCTGATGACCGCCACGGCCATCCAGGAATACCTGCGCAATGGCGGCCGCCAGCTATGGCAACCGATTGCGTGGGAAGCCACGTCATTTCTGACCGTGACCTTGCTGCTGACCGTGCAGCGGCGCACCACGCGGCGGCACGATGCGCTGGTGGGCTCACCCGTGCGCTGGTTTGCGCGCCAGTTAGTGTGGCTGCCCGTGTACTGGGTGGCGTTCACGCCGCTCGCGTTCGGCATGCGCTATGTGGTGTACCACCTGGCCGGCGACACCTACAGCCACGGCGCGTGGGCCGAGGTACTGCTGTACGAAAACGTCAAGATGACGGTGTTCTTTTTTATCTTTGCCACCATCACGTTCGGCATCCTGTCGTACCACGCGATGCTGGCCGAAAAACTGCGGCTCGAACGGGTGAACGCGTCGCTGCGCGAAATGCAACTGCTGCGACTCACCCAGCAACTGCAACCGCACTTTTTGTTCAACGCGCTCAACACCATCTCGTCGCTGATGCACACCGACGTGGCCCGTGCCGACGCCATGCTGATCCAGCTGGCCGACGTGCTGCGCGCCACGCTCGACGTGGGCGAGCAGCACCAGGTGCCGCTGGCAACCGAACTGCGCCTGCTGCGCGGCTACGCGGCGCTGATGGCCGAACGCTTTGCCGACCGCGTGACCATCTCCTGGCACGTGGACGACACGCTGCTGGCCTGCCCGGTGCCGGTGATGAGCATGCAGCCGCTGCTGGAAAATATCTTCAAGCACACGGTGGAGCGGCGCCGGCAGCCAACGGCAATCACCATTTCGGTGGCATGCGAACAAGCGCCGGACGGGCCCCTGATGGTGGTGCGGATCGACGACGATGCGGGGCGGCTGGCAGGCGACAACGCCAACGCGGGTGCCGGCATCGGCGTGCGCAACCTGCGCGAGCGCCTGGTCACCGGCTATGGCGGCCGCGCCGCGTTCGAGCTGGTCCAGCTGGCGCCAGCCGGGGTGCGCGCGGAAATGCGGTTGCCATGCGCATCCTGATCGTCGACGATGAGCGCCCCGCCCGCGACAAACTGCGGCGCATGCTCGCGGCCGAGCCGGACATCACCGCGATCGGGGAGGCGCGCGATGGCGTCGAGGCGCTGGAGTGCCTGCCCGCGTTTGCGCCCGACCTGCTGCTGCTCGACATCCAGATGCCGGAAATCAGCGGCCTCGATGTAGCGGCCTCGCTGCCCCCATCGGTCCCGCTGGTGGTGTTCGTTACCGCCTTTGACGAGTACGCGATCCGCGCATTTGACGCCAACGCCATCGACTACCTGCTCAAGCCATACGACCAGCAGCGGTTGCAACGCGCGCTGCAACGGGCGCGTGCGCGGCTGGCGCCACTGCGCACGGGCGCCACTGCGCCGGTGCCGGCGCCAGTCTTGCTATCGGTCGCGCCGCTGGCCATCACCCGGTTGCTGGTACCCGAACGCAGCGGCATCCGCGTTGTGGAGGTGGACCAGATCCAGTGGATCGAAACGGCCGACAACTACGTGGTGCTGCACACCGCCGATGGCGCGCCCCTGATGCGCCAGACCCTGGCCGGACTGCTCGACAGGCTGGGGCCGCGCTTCGTGCGCTGCCACCGGCGCGCCGCCGTGCAGCTGGACTGGGTAAGCGGCATCGAAGCGCTCGACAAGGGCGACGGCGAACTGCTGCTGCGCAGTGGCGCGCGCGTGCCTTGCTCGCGCCAGTACCGCACCGACGTGGTCGACCGGCTGCAGGCACTGGCCGCCGGTTCGCCCCACGGGCATCCCGACTCGCCCCACGGCGCTGGACGCTGACCACGCAGCGTCGCTAAGCTGGCTCCATCGACTTTTCCACGGAGCCCACCATGCCAACCGCGCCGCAGCGCCTCGATGACCGCCTGTATTTCCTCGACTGGATACGCATCGTCGCGTTCCTGGTCCTGATCCTGTACCACACCGGCATGTATTACGTGACCTGGGACTGGCACGTCAAAAGCCCCGACGCCAGCCACGCGATCGAACCGCTGATGATCCTGTCGGCGCCCTGGCGGCTCGGCTTGCTCTTCATGATTTCTGGTGTGGCCACCGCTTTCATGCTCGGCAAGCTGCGGGTGGGCAAGCTGCTGGCGCAACGCAGCTGGCGCCTGCTGGTGCCGCTGCTGTTCGGCATGCTGGTGATCGTGCCACCGCAGGCGTATTTCGAGGTCGTGGAAAAAGTCGCGTACCAGGGCGGCTACGACGAGTTCATGCACTTGTACGTCACCAGCTACAAAGGCTTTTGCCGCGGCGACGACTGCCTGGCCATGCCCACCTGGAACCACCTGTGGTTCGTGGCGTACCTGTGGGTGTATACCATGGTGTTCGGCGCGCTGGCCTTGCTGGTTGGCAGCCGGTTCAACACCTGGTCCGACGCGCTGGGTCGCGTGCTCACCGGCTGGAAGTTGTTGGTGCTGCCCGTCGCGGCGCTGGCCGTGGCCCGCTTTGCGCTGGCCGATCATTTTCCAAGCACCCATGCACTGGCCGGCGACTGGTATAACCACGCCCAGTATTTCCTGTTATTCGTTACCGGCGCGCTGCTGGCAACGCAAGCGCGCGTGTGGGCCGAAGCGGACCGCCTGCGCTGGACCAGCCTGGGACTGTGGCTGGCCAGCTGGGCCGTGCTGGTGGTGTGCTACTCGATGCCGGAAGCACTGATGAACGATCCGGCCATGGCACCATGGCGGGTATTGATACGGTTGATGTATTGCCTGTGCCAATGGGCGCCAGTGCTGGCGGTGTGCGGCTTTGCGCATCGCCATATCAAGGGCGACAGCGCCCAGCGCCGCTACCTGACCGAAGCGGTGTTCCCGGTGTACATCCTGCACCAGACCTTGATCGTGACCATGGCGCACTGGCTCAAGCCGGTAAAACTGGCGCCAGCCGTGGAAGGCGCGGTGCTGGTGACGCTGACCCTGACCATCAGCTTTGGCGTGTTCGAGCTGGTGCGGCGGGTGGCGGTGCTGCGGCCGCTGTTTGGACTGGGCCAGCGGCGCGCACCGGCGGTGCAAGCCTACGCGGGCGGCGCGCCATGGTCGACAGCAATGTCGGCAGCGATGTCGGCAGCAACATCGGCCGCCACGCCTGCCAGCACGCGCGCATAAATGGCGGTGATGCGGCGCGCCACACTGCGCCACGTGTAATGGCGGTGCGCGCGCCGCCAGCCCTGCACGCCGAAGCTGCGCGCCTGCGACGGATGCGCATGCAACCACGCCAGTCGCTCCGCCAACGCTGCCGGGTTATCGGGCGGAATCAGATAGCCGGTCTGGCCATCGACGACCGTGCTGGCAATGCCGCCCACCGATGCGCCGACCACGGGTGTGGCACAGGCCATGGCTTCGAGCGCGGTGACCCCGAACGACGTCGTACGCGGCGTGGCGACGTACACGTCCGCCGCACTGTACCAGCGGCGCAGCGCAGCCGCCGGTTGCGGTCCGGCGAACGTCGTGGCAACGTCGAGCTGCTGCGCCAGCGTACGCAGGCGCGCCAGTTCGGATGGCGCATGCTGGTCATCCGTACGATCGCCAGCGCACGGCGCGGCGGCGCCGACCAGCAGCAGGCGCGCACGCACGCCATGTTGCGCGGCCAGCTGCGCCACACCGGCCAGCGCGGCATCGATGCCATGGCCGGGCGCGATGCGCGCCACCTGCAGCGCCACGAACGCGCTGCTGTCGAGCGCGAGCGCGGCCCGCGCGTGCAATCGCACCGGCCATAACTGGGCCGGATCGAAACCCCACGGCACGATGTCGATATGGTCGCGCGCGGCGCCGCACAAGGTTTGCATGGTTTGCCGTTGTTGCCGGCACAGCGCGACGATGCGGTCGGCGTCGGCCAGCAACGACGCCGCCGGTTGCTGTTGCGAATCAGCGCCGTCTGCATCGGCCGGGCCGTCCAGGCCCGCGTGCATGGTCATGACATATGGTATGCCCAGCGCGCGCCGCAGCTGGCGCGCCACGCCGCCGGCCGCCAGGTCGTGCGCATGGACGATGTGATAGCCGCCGCGCTGGCGCCGTGCGAATGCCACCATGGCGCGCGCGAACTGGTCGACGAAGTGCTCGCTGTATGGTGGCGGCTCATGACTGAGCGCGTTGGGCGCACCGTGCCCACAGTGCGGACTCGAACCACGGTTGGCAGCATTGAAAACAGCGGGACCAGGCAGACCGGCCGGCACGTGGATGACCCGGACGTTGGGCCGCCAGAGATAGGTTTGCGGCTGCTCCAGGCGATGACGGCACGTAAAAATATCGACCTGACACCCGGATGCGCCGAGTTCACAACCGAGCTGGGCCAGGTAGAGATTGATGCCGCCGCAGTCGAAGCCGCCGGCGACGGCCAGCGGCGAGGCGTGGCAACTGATGAGCGCAATTTTGAGCATGGGCGAGACTCCCTGGTTTATAGCTTGGAGTTCCGCCCGCGCACCGCAGTTCCGCCCCCGCGACGGCAATTAGATCTGGATCAAAGTCCGCCGTCGTCTCCCATCGCACCGGCCCGCTTGCGCGCCCTCATTGCGCTCGCACAAAGGTCAGCGTATGCCGGGCCGCACCCGGCAGCAGCGGCGTGGCGCGCCCGGCCACCCAGTCTTCACGCCCGGCAAGAAAATACGGGGACAACGGATGACCGCTCTGCCCGCCCGGCATATTGAACACGCCCTCGTGCTCGCGTCCCGGCGCCACGGTGAGCCGCTCGGACGCGCCAAACGCGGGACCGGCCACGCGCGGCATGTGCTGGTCGCCGGCCAGCATGTCCGGCGGCACCGTGAGGAAACGTCCGAGCAGCGGAATCGACGGCGCCATCGGGTGCGCGCTGGCTGCCGTGTTGCGCCGGCCCCAGGTGGCGTCGGCCAGTTGCTGGCCGCCCTGTGTCAAATCGTCGATGGCGCGGTCGACTGCCGCCAGTTGCAAAGCCTGCCAGCTGGAAAATTGCGGCGGCAGCCAGCCTGCCGGCTGCCGGTCCAGCAGCCGCGCCACCACCACCGGCCACCGCGAACTCACGGCCGCCATGCCAGCCTTGGGGTCGAGCGCGGCCAGTTGCTGGTCGGCGGACTGGTACAGGATGTCGTACAGCGCATACAAGTAGGCGCGCGTGATGCGGTAAGCTACCGAATCGACGCTGGCATGTCCGGTCCAGGTGGATTTGAGCAGCGCCAGCGCCTCGGCGCGGTGCGGATGGCCGGCCACCGCCGCCGGATCCAGCGCGGCCAGCGCCCGTTCGCGCCACGGCGCCAAGAACAGCGCGCGGTCGTCGAGCGCCACCGCGTACACCTGCGGCACCCCGGTGCGCGGACCCAGCGCGCGCAACCCGTCGCGTACCTGGTGCGAACGCGCGCCGAGGTCGAAACCGCCATCGCCCAGCAGCGCTGCGCCCGGGCCGGCCAGTTGCCGGCTGTTGGCCGTAAACAGCTGGCCGTCCGCCGGATCCACCACCTTGGGATAATCGGCCGCCGCCAGCCAGCCTTGCCATGCCGCGTCGCCGGCTGCCAGCGGATAGGTGGCGTCGAAGCCGGCCGGCGCGCGGCGCGGCAGCGGCCCGGCGATGGTCCAGCCGATATGGCCGGCAGCGTCGCCGGCCACCATGTTCTGCGCCGGGATGCCCAGCGTGGGCGCCAGCGCCAGCGCCTCGTCCACCGACGCCACCCATTCCAGCCGGTGCGCGTTGACATTGACGGCGCCGGGCAGGTGCGCAGCCCAGCGCACTGCGTACGTGCGGCCCGGCGCTTCGCGCAGCGGCCCGAGCGACGTGTCGCGCACCACCAGCGTGGCGGCCGGCGCGCCTTTGACCAGGATCGTTTCCTGGTGCGCCACGGGCGTCTCCCAGCCCGCCGCCGTGCGCACCTGGCCCGGATGCGCGGGATCGGCATCGACTTCGATCAGGTCCAGATGATCGCCATAACTGTTGGTGAAGCCCCACGCCACCTGGCCGTTACTGCCAGCCACCACTACTGGCGCGCCGGGCAAGGTCACGCCCACCACGCGGCGCTGGCCGCCCTTCCCGTCCGGGAATTGCAGCGCCGCGCGGTACCAGATCACCGGGAGTTGCAGTCCCAGGTGCATGTCGTCGGCCACGATGGCGGCGCCGCTGGCGGTGCGGCTGCCCGCTACCGCCCAGTTGTTGCTGCCGACTGTGTCGAGCAGCTCGGCGGACGCCAGCCGCCGCGGCGCCTGCGGTCCCGCCGCACGCGGCTTGCCCCACCACGCGGGCGCGGTAGCGGGGATCGGCGCGTCAAGGCCGGTGATGGCTTCGGCGTCGAGCGGCGCATCCCAGTGGGTGAAGGCCGGCGCCAGGAACGCGCGTTGTTCCGCCGTCGCATGATCGCGCAGCCAGCCGCGCGCCAGTTCGCGCGGCAGCTGGTTGCCCTGCAAATCGAAGTACATGGCCCAGATCACCAGCAGTGTATCGGTGGGCGTCCACGGACGGGGCGTGGAACCGGTAAGCACATATTCGAACGGCCGCGCGGCCAGCGCGACTATGCCGGCATTGACCCCGGCCGCGTAACGTTCCAGCAGCAGGCGGTCGGCGGCCGGCAGCGCCGCCAGGGCCAGCCCGGCGCGCGCGCGCAGCCGGTGCAGGCGGTGCGCCTGGTCGGTGGGCAAAGCGCGTGCACCGAACAGTTCCGACAGCTCGCCGGCGGACACCCGGCGCAGCAAATCCATCTGGAAGAAGCGCTCCTGGGCATGCACGAAGCCGGTGGCATACGCTACATCGAGCCGGCTGCCGCCGCTGATCAATGGCACGCCGCGCTCGTCGCGCGCCACGGTGGCCGTGGTTTGCAGGCCGGACGCCGGCTGGGTACCATCGAGCGCGGGCAGGCTGGCGCGCAAATACAGCCAGGCGCCTGCTGCCGCCAGCACCAGCAACGCCCCCCCTGTCAGCAGCACCCGCACGCACCACACCCGCCACCCCTTGTTGCGCATACGTTTCCCCATGTTCGCTCAGCTGGCCAGTGTGCCAGCGCGGCTTGAAATGGGCAATACGAGCACGCACGTCATAAATCGAGCGCCCAGGTTTCGTTGACCATGTCCTTGCCGAACGCGTGCACCGGTTCCTGCGCCACCAGCACATAGCCCTTGTTGCGGTAGATGTGGCGGGCTTCGGCCTGCTGGTCGGTGGTCCACAGCCGCACCTGCCGGTAGCCGGCGGCGCGCGCAAACCGGTGGCATTCGTCCACCAGTTTCGAACCCAGGCCGTAGCCGCGCGCCGGTTCTTCCACCAACAGCAGCCGCAGCTTGGCCACACCCGCTTCGCCACTGCGCGCCAGGGCGATCGAACCGACTGGCTGGCCGTTCATTTCGGCGATCCAGCAGTGTTCGAGCGCGGGGTCGAAATCGCGTTCGAAGTCGGCGCAGATTTGCCCGACCAATGTTTCGAAACTGCGGTCCCAGCCCTGCTGCGTGGCATACAGTTCGCCGTGGCGGCGCGTGATCCACGCCAGGTCGCCGGCGCGGTGGGCGCGGATCACGAATGGCTGCGCATACTTCATGCCGCTGTGGGTGTCGAGCAGCGCGCGGATGGTGCCCATGGCATCGAGCATGCGCAATTGGTCGGCTTCGCCAAAGCGCGCCAGCATGTCGCCGACTTCATCGCGCGAACGGCGGTCCAGCGGCTGATACACGGCGCGGCCATGCTCGGTGAGGTGCAGCAGCTTGGAGCGGCCATCGGATGCCGAGGGCACCTTGGCCACCAGGCCGTCGCCCTCGAAACGCGCCACGATGCGGCTCAGGTAGCCGCGATCGAGGCCCAGGTCGCGACACAGCGCGGCCGATGGCTGGTCGCCGTGGTGCGCCAGCTCGTACAGCACCCGCATTTCGGTCAGAGTAAACGGGCTGTGCAGCAACCCTTCGCGCAGCACACCGATCTGGCGCGTGAAAAACCGGTTGAAAGAACGGACGGCCGCCACGCGGTCGTCGCTGACATGGGTACTCATTGCTGCTCCGGGCAAGTTGGATACACGGCGATTGTCCGGCATATTGCTGACTGAGTCAACAAACCCCGCCCGGTCCGCGCCGTGCACCATGTATTTCGCAGCGGTGGTACAGTTTCCGTCAACACGACTACGCGGCCGTCGCGCCGTCTTATGCCATGCTAGCTGCACCGATCCCCTCCAACGACCGCGAACGCCTGGCCGCGCTGCGCGCGCTGCTCATCCTGGACACCGCGCCCGAGGAACGCTACGACAAGATCGTGCAGTTCGCGGCGGCGGAATTCGACGTGCCGATTGCGCTGATTTCCCTGCTCGACGAGAACCGCCAGTGGTTCAAGGCGCGTGTGGGCGTGGACGTCTGCGAGACAGCGCGCGACATTTCGTTCTGCGGCCACGTCATCTTGCAGCCCGATATTTTCGTGATTCCCGACGCCCGCGAGGACGCGCGCTTTGCCGACAACCCCATCGTCACCGGCGAGCCGCACGTGATATTTTATGCCGGCGCGCCGATCACCGAGCCGTCGGGCCACGTCATCGGCACGCTGTGCGTGATCGACCATCAACCGCGCACGCTCGATGCTACCGAACTGGCCATCCTGGCCAGCCTGCGCGACCTGCTGCAAGAGGAGTTGTCCCGGGGAGAGCGCCATGCCTGACCGTCCACGCAAACCATTGAACATGCTGCTGGTGGAAGAACAGCCGCTGCTGCGCAAGACCGTCTCGATGACGGCCCGCTCGCTCGGCATGGGCACCGTGCACGAGGCGGCAACCGCCGAAGCGGCCGAAAAACTGCTGCGCGAACGCAGCTTCGAAGGCGCGGTGATTTCCCTGGAATGCGGCGCATTCGGCGGCGCCGCCCACAATTTCACCTTGCTCGACCGCGTACGCGGCGGCATGTCGGCCAGCAGCCCGAAGATACCGATCGCAGTGATGGTGGACCATCCCACGGCCGAACTGCTGCAGGAACTGCGCAGCCGCGAGATCAGCCGGGTGATTGTGAAGCCGTTTCGGGCCAAGGTGTTGCTCGATACGTTTGCCAGCTTCGGTTGAGCGATGCGATTGGCATCGACCGTAACCGCCAGCCATGTGCCGCCAAGCCGTCATCCTCGCGAAAGCGGGGATCCATGGACACGTAGTGTCGCCAACTCGGCATGGATCCCCGCGTGCGCGAGGATGACGGATCTGATGCTAACGGTGAATGACGAATCGACCGCTAATAAATCTCGCGCGCCACCTCGCGCACATATCGCAGCAACAGCTCCGCCCCCGGTGACATCAAATGCCCGTCCACCATGATGATGCCGTAAGCATCCATCCGGCATGGCAGCTCGATCGGCAGGATACTGAGCACGCCCAGCGACTCGTAGTACTGCGCCACCGCCACCGGCATCACATTCAACGCGTCGGTCTGCTGCAGCAATGGCTTGATCATCAACACCGCCGTGGTGTCGATCACGTTCACCGGCACTTCCAGTCCCGCGCGGCGGAACATCAGTTCGCAGCGCGCGCGCAGGATGCTGCCCTGCGGCGGCAAAATCCACGGCTGGCCCGAGATATCGCGCAACTGCAAATTGCGCGCCGTGAGCAGCGGATGGCCGGGCCGCACCACGGCGCATGCCGGCTCGTCACCCAGCTCTTCGTAGCTGAGACCTTGCGCGCTCTGGCGCTCCGGAATGCGACCGATCATGAAATCGAGCCGGCCGCGCTGCAGCTGCTCGAGCAGCACGTTCGACTGCTCCATCTCCACGCCGATGCGCAGGCGCGGCGCGGCCTGCTTGGTGCGCGTGATCGCCTGCGGCAGCAGCGCGATCCCCGGCGTCATGATGGTGCCGATATCCACCTGGCCGGTAAGCCCCGCCTTGATGGCGACGATATCCTCGTGCGCCAGCGACAGGCTGGTAAGCGCCATGCGCGCGTGGCGGATCATGGTCTCGCCGTAAATCGTCGGCTCCATGCCCCGCGGCAGGCGGTCGAACAGCTGCACGCCCAGCATCTCCTCCAGGTCTTTCAACTGCTTGGAGGCGGCGGGCTGCGTCATGTGCAGCTCTTCCGAGGCGCGGTGAATATTGCGCTGCTCGTCGAGCGCGATCAACAGCAGCAACTGGCGCGTTTTCAGGCGCGCACGTAAAAACCAGTTTGGGTTAGTTTCCATAGGAAAATGATATCATAATCGATATCAGTTTAAAATCAATATCGACTGTTCGGATATCATTCACTCATCGGCTGCAAGCAGGGCTAGGATTGGCTTTCGGGCCTTCCTTGGTCTGCTTGATGTACGGGATGGTGCCGTCGGCGTTGTATGTGAACTCTTCCACCGCCACCGAGCGCCGGAACTCGCCGCCACCAGGCAGCTTGTCATTGTGGTACACGATGTACGACTTGCCGTTAAATTCGATGAACGCGTGGTGGATGGTTTTCACCACCTTATTCTTCGACATGATCACGCCGCGATAGGTCCACGGACCGGTGGGGCTCGGGCCCGTCATGTACGCGGTTTCTTCCGGATACTCGCGCGAGTACGACAGGTAGTAGATGCCGTTACGCTTGTGCAGATACGGCGCCTCGGTAAAGCGGTCCATGCCCACGGTGACGATCGGACCGTCGAGCTCCATCATGTTCTTTTTCAGCTTGGCGTATTTGAGTACCGTGTTACCCCAGTACAGGTAGGCCTGGCCGTCGTCGTCGATGAACACACCGGGATCGATATCGTCCCAGAAGATTGGCGACTCTTTGGTCATGTCGTTGGTGATCAAGGCCGAGCCGCGCACGTCGATGAACGGGCCTTCCGGTTCGTCGGATACGGCCACGCCAATGGCGCGGCCGGGAATGGTCGCGTGATCGACGGTGGAGTAGAAGTAGTATTTGCCGTCGCGCTTGACGATGTCCGCCGCCCACGCATCCACTTTACCGATCGCCCATTTGAAGGCCGATGGTTTCAATGGCACGCCGCGATCCGTCCAGTTCTGCATGTCGCAGCTCGAATACATGCGCCACTCTTTCATGACGTAGTCCTTGTCCTTGGGCGTGGCTTCGTCGCGGCCCACGTACAGGTAGGCCACGCCGTCTTCCACGAAGGCAGCCGGATCGGCAGTGAAGATTTTGGGGAACAGCGGATTGGCAGCATGCGCCACATTGGCCACGTTGACGGCGGCAAAAGCCATCCCCGCCGCGACGATGGCGGCAATTTTCTTCAGTTTGATTTTCACTTCGCTCTCCGTTGGTGTAACTTTTTGATGAATCTCTTTTTGCTGCATTATTTTTTTGGCCGTGCCCATGCAACATTAAAAATAATGTATTTATGGTCCAGATACTAAGTGCTGGACAAATATCTATCCAATCAAATTTTGTCTTCATTCGATACCGATTCCGGTATCGAACGCACCATCAGCGTAGCAATCTCAGCCCATACAGGCCACCCGCTACGGAACCCGATCTGGCAACGAATTTCACGGTCAGCTTGCCCTTGGCCGCTGCGACCAGTGCTGGCGGCAGCGGGTAATCGACGGTGTACAAATCCTCTGGCGCCTTGTCGTCGAGCGTCACGTGCGCCAGCATCTGGCCATTGATAACAATATCGAACTGCCGACCGGCGTCACCTTTCGAATATGTCAGGCGCAGCACGCGCGCTTCAAGCTTTTTGTCATTGAGATCGTAGCTGAACCAGCCCGTTGCATGGCGCCAGTGCTTGCCCTTGTTGACGCCCGCTTCGCCGCCATCGGCCTTGAAGAAGTGGTCGGACTCGGGCTGCTGTTCGCCCGGCGCCACCTGGTCAATGGTCAGTGCGTTCAGCGCAATGCGTTCCTTCTCGCCGTCAGCTGCCTTGGCCTGCATCGCCGCCAGGTTGGCCGGCGTGGAATACGGCCAGTACATCACGTAACGCGAATCGTGCAGGCGGAAGAACGGGATGAACGTGACGTTACCCACGTCCTTACCAAGCCCTTGTACCAGGCCTGGCGCGGTAAACGTCAGTGGATGGCCCGGCACCGGCTTGAAGCGGTCCATGAAGTCTTTGGTGTCGCTCACCAGCGTGGGCGCCGACTCCAGCGGGCATACGGGGCCGGACGCGATGTGGCCCATGCGCGAGTCATCGGACAGGAAGCTGAGCTTTTCGTTGGCAATCGGCGCAGTTTTCGCGGCCAGCACGATGGGGCCGTGCAGCACGGCGTAGTAGTTCGACTTGTCGGGCATCTGTTCGAGCCACGTCGTCATCGGCAGTTTGACTTCCACCTTGTCGCCGGTCTTCCAGTTGCGGGCTATGCCCACATAGCTGTCCGCGCCCGGCTTGGCCGCAACAGGCTTGCCGTTGACCGTAAGAGTCATGGCGCCCGGCTTGACCCACGACGGGTAGCGGATCTTCATGGTGAATTTGCCATTACCGGTCACCGTGATGCTGCTGGTGTCCTGGTCCGGGAACTGGTTGGCTTGCGTGATGGTGAGGTTTTTCGCCTTCCACTTGAGCGTGGACGGGATGAACAGGTTCACGTACAAGGCATCCTGGCCCTGGGCATAAATGAATTCACCGTACTTGGCGTGGCTCTCGATGCCGGAACCCACGCAGCACCACATGCCCTGGTCCACCTGCGAATACACGCGGTAGTGGTTGGGGCGCATCGGCGTGAAGTACACGAAGCCGCCCGTATTGGGCCGTTGCGACGACAGGATATGGTTGTACAGCGCGCGCTCGTAGTAATCGGTATATGAACCCTTGGCGTCGCCGAGGAACAGCATCTCGGTCAGCTTGAGCATATTGTAGGTGTTGCAGGTTTCGGGCCCTTCCACCTCATCGACCATGGACGTGAAGTCATTGGAATCGTGGAAGTGCTCCTTGACGCTGTTGCCGCCGATGGCCACCGTCCGGTGATCATGCACGGTCTGCCAGAAAAACTGCGCTGCCTGCTGCCAGTCGCGGCGCCCGGTCATGTCGCCGATGCGCTTGAAGCCGATCACTTTCGGGATTTGCGTGTTGGCGTGCAGCCCGGTGAGCTTGTCCTTCTTCTCTTCCAGCGGTTGCAAAATGGCCTGGTGCGAGAAGCGCACCGCCAGATCCATGTATTTTTTCTGGCCCGTCATCTCGGCCACGTCGGCCAGCACTTCGTTCATGCCGCCGTGCTCCGCGCGCAGCATGTCCTGCATCTGCTGCTCGGACAGGTGCGAACTCAGTTCCAAAGCCCAGTCGGACAACGCGATCAGCATGGTGCGCGCATCCTCGTTGCCGGCATATTTGTAGGCGTCGCGCAGACCCGCGTACACCTTGTGGATGTTGTACCACGGGACCCACTTGCCGTTGACCGAGAAATTATCGGCGTGCATTTCACCACGGGCAATCGCCTGCCACACCGAGCTGCCTTCCGGGATGCCGCCGAGGTAACCGTTACCGTTCTTTTCCTGGCAGCGCTTGAGCTCCGCCACGAAGTAATCGAGCCGCTGCTTGACTTCCGCGTCGCCGGTGGATGCGTACATCAGCGCCAGCGCCGACAGGTAATGGCCGCCCATGTGGCCATCGAGGCCGGTGGATTCCCAGTTGCCGTAGGTGGGTTTCTTGAGCGGCAGGCCGGCCTCGCGCAGGAACGGCGCCAGCAGGCGGTCCGGCTCCATCTCCATCATGTAGTGCAAGTCGGTCTGCTGCGCTTCGAGGAACGGGCTGGCGCCCAGGCGCACATCCTGCAGCGGAAACAGTTTGAGTGGCGCCGCACTCACGGCGCCGGATACTGCGACGAATGCTGCAGCCACAAAAAATTGGATTGGTAATTTCATTTCGCTGGCAGCTGCACGCTGCGGTATTTGTTCAGGTCCGCCTGGTCCACCGTGGGCCAGCCGTCTTTATCCCATTGCATTTCCATGATCTTCAGTTTTTGCAGGTAGTTGTCTGCCGTCTCGTACGCGTGCAGCACCAGGTAGTCCTTGCCGTCCATCGTGTAGGCGCTGTTGTGGCCCAGGCCTTTCCAGTCCTTGTCGCCGGCAATCAGCAGCGAACCGCCGCCCTTGACCATGTCCACGCCTTGTTTGTCCAGATACGGTCCCTTGACCGACTTCGAACGTCCCACCACCAGGTGGTAAGTGCTGTCGGCCTTTTTGCAGCACAGGCCGAAGGAAGCGAACAGGTAGTAGTAGCCGTTCTTTTTGAAGATGTACGGCGCTTCGATTTCCGCCGGGCCGGCGGATTCGCCCGCGACGGCGCTCTGCTGCCCCATGCGCGGACGGGCGGCAATCGCGTGCCACTCCTGCGGTTCGGCCAGGCCGGTCCACGCTTTATTCAGCTTGACCAGTTTCAGGCCGCTCCAGAACGAACCGAATGCCATCCAGCCGTCGCCGTTTTCATCCTCGATCACGTTGGGATCGATGGCGTTCCAGTCGTCGCGGCCCGGTACCGATTGCAGCACCATGCCCTGGTCTTCCCAGCGGTAGTCGGGCGAACGGGGATTCAAGGTCTTGTTGACGGTGACGCCCATGCCCGACGTATTCTTGCCGAAGCCGGACACCGAGTAGTACAGATAATATTTACCGTTGTGGTGCTGGATATCGGGCGCCCAGATATGGTCGTCGAAACTCGGCGCGGCGCGCTTGGCCCACGTGGGCTGGCCGGCAAACACGCGACCTTCCGGCTTCCAGTTCTTCATGTCGGTGGAACTGTAGAACGTGATGCCGGGGCCGGTGGAGTACACATAATACGTGTTGCCTTCCTTGGCCATGACGGGGTCGTGGACGCTGACTTCTTTGGCTTGAACAGCAGTCAGCGAGGCGGCGAGGATGATCGACGCAGCAATAGATTTGATAAACATGGGGGAGACGAGAGACTTCATTTAATACCCTTGGCATAAACTCCGTCATCCTCGCGAAAGCGGGGATCCATGGAACGGTAGAATAGTGTCAGCGCAATCAGCGTAGCGCTGCTCACCTGTTCTATGGATCCCCGCGTACGCGAGGATGACGGATTTGACGATAACGTCTTCGAGTTTATTCGACGGATTTGAGGTTGGCGGCTTCGAGATCAGCTGCCGGTGCGCGCACCCCAGATCGACACCCCATCCACCGACTGCGCCGTCCACGTCACCACGAACGCGCTGGCATTGGTGTTCCACTGGCGCGACAGCACGCCCTTGAACGTGCCGGCCGTACCCAGCACCAGCGTGATCTTGTTACCGCCGTCATGGCTCCAGGTGCCGGTCAGGGCCCCCGTCACCGCGCCACCAGCGGCGAGCACGATATTTTGCGACTGCTTGATGGCCGCTGAAATATCCTTGCCGTGGTTGATCACCTTGTAGCTGCCCGCAGCATCGGCCGCTGTCACATCTGCCGACAACGCCGTGGCGTTTTTCGATAACGGCGCGTAGCGGAACGGCGCCACCACCAGCCAGCCGTCGGCGTTGATGAACATCTGGTGCACACGGATCTGGTGCAGTTCCCCGGTGCCGGGGAACCGCGTGTGGAAGATCAGGAAGTATTGGCCGGTGGCGGCATCGTAGAACGCCGAGTTGTGGCCCGGCGAGACGTAGCCGAGCGCAGTCCCCGTCTCCCCCGCCGCCAGCGCAAACTGGTGGTTGCCCATGATCTTCTGGCCGAACGGCGCGATGGTCGCGTCGTCGAACAGTGGCTTGGTCGGATCGGACTTGACGTTGGCCATGTCGTTGCCCTTGGCGTCAACGTACGGGCCGTCGGGATTGAGCGAGCGCGCCACCCGCATGTTGTACGCACCGTTGGCATCGAGGCCGCCGAACGACGTAAACAGGTAATAGAACTTCGACTCGGGACTGTACAGCACGTACGCGCCTTCGATGCGGCTGTGGTTACCGCCGATCAGGTGCTTGCCGTAGCCCTGTCCCGCCACCGGCTTGCCCGTCGTCTTGTCCATCTTGAGGATGAAGATCCCGCCCGAGTAAGAACCGTAGATCATCCACAGGTTGCCGCCCTGGTCGAAGAAGGTCTGCGGGTCCACCACGTTGGGCATGGTCAGCGCGTCGTAGATATTCACGCCGTCTTCGCCCACCTGGCCCCACATGCCGGACTTGAGGAAGATGCCCTGGTCCACGTACGGACCTTCCACCTTGTCCGCCACGGCCACGCCCAGCGCCGAACGCGGCGAGTCGCCCTTGCACGAGTTGTAGTAGAAGTAGAACTTGCCGTCGCCCAGGCGCGCCACATCCGCCGCCCACAGCCCTTTCACCTCGGACCAGGCGAAGGCCGGGGCCAGCGCGGTGAGCACGTTGGTGAAGAGCGGATTGGCATTGTCCACGCCATCGGCGACCTTGGTCCAGTTCATCAAGTCGGTGGACTTGGCGGCAGCCAGGTGCGAGCCGAACACGTAGTACGTGCTATCGACCTTGATCACGGATGGATCGTGCACCGAGACTTCGGCGAAGGTAATCGACGTCGGTGCTGGCGTAGGCGTAGGCGTAGGCGTCGGTGTCGGTGTCGGTGTCGGTGTCGGCGTAGGCGTTGGCGTGGGCGTTGGCGTGGCCGTGACCGGATTGGTGATACCGTCGCTGCCGCCGCAGCCGGCCAGCAGCAGTGCCACGCCGCCGGCGATCGCCTTGCGGCGCGAGATCATGATATGTTCCATGGCTTACTCCACCGCCACCACGATCACCGCTTTCGACGGGATCTTGATGGTCAATTTGCCGTCGGCGCCAGCGCTGGCGGAGAATGGTGCGGGCTTGATCGTGTCCGGCGCCTGGAACGTGTTGTGGGTATCGATGGCCGGCGCGGTCAGAATGCGGCCGTTTACCGACTTGATGGTCACACCCGGCACGTCAACCGCTACTTCCGCATCCTTGTTCGGATTGGTGTTCACCAGCGCCAGATACAGCTTGCCGTCCTTGGCGCGCGCGGCCGAGGCGCTGATTTCCGGGATGCTGCTGCCGTTGTACGAGTACTGCGGATTGTCCTTGAGCGTCAATGGCAGCGACGTCGCGTCCTGGAACGGCACGTACATGTGATACGCGTGGTACGTAGGCGTGAGCAGCATCTTGTCCTTGTCGGTCAGGATCATCGCCTGCAGCACGTTGACCATCTGCGCGATATTGGTCATGCGCACGCGGTCGGCGTGGTCGTGGAAGATGTTGAAGTTGAGCGCCGCCACCACCGCATCGCGCAGCGTGTTTTGCTGGTACAGGAAGCCGGCGTTGGTGCCCTTCTCCACGTCGTACCAGGTGCCCCACTCATCGACCAGGAAGCCCAGTTTTTTCTCCGGATCGTTACGGTCCAGGACTTCGACGTTTTTCTTGATCATGCTGTCGATCTTCAGGGTGTTCGACAAGGTCGAGAACCATTCGTCTTCCTTGAAGCCGGTGGCGGCGCCCTTCACTTCCCATTTCCCGGTCGGGATGGTGTAGTAGTGGAAGCTGATGCCATAGGTCTGCTTTTTCGCTTCGCGGCTGATGGTATCGACCCAGCTGGTGTCGTAGTCGTTGCCGCCGCTGGCGATGATTTGCGGGCGCAGGTGCTTGGGCGCGCGCAGGAATGTCTCCACGTGCTTGTACAGGTCCGTATAGTATTTGGGCGACATATTGCCGCCGCAGCCCCACGCCTCGTTACCGATGGCGAAGAAGTCCACCTTGAACGGCTTGTCGCGGCCATTCTTGCGGCGCAGTTCCGCCAGCGTGGACTTGCTGTCCGACGTCATGTACTCCACCCACTCCGACATCTCCTGTGCGCTGCCCGTGCCCAGGTTGCCATTCACGTAGGTGTCGGCACCCAGCAGTTCGGCCAGGTCGAAGAATTCGTGGGTGCCCACCGCGTTCGATTCTTCCACGCCGCCCCAGTTGGTGTTGACCTTGACCGGACGCTTTTCGCGCGCGCCGATGCCGTCGCGCCAGTGGTATTCATCGGCAAAGCAGCCGCCCGGCCAGCGCACCAGCGGCACGTGCATTTCTTTCAGCGCACCCACCACGTCATTGCGCCAGCCCTTGGTATTGGGGATCTTCGACTTGGTGCCGACGTAGATGCCTTCGTAGATGCCGGTACCCAGGTGTTCGGCAAACTGGCCGTACACGTTCTTGTTGATGACCGGACCGGGCTTGGTCGTGTCGATGGTGATGCTCACCGGGGCGGCGTACGCGCCGCCGGCGGCGATCAGGCACAGGATGGCTACGGCTTGTTTGATTGGGTTCATGCTGGTCTCCAGGTTACTGTTTTTTTGTTATCACGAAGCCGCCATGCGGCTTGATGGTTACTACTGCCTTGCTGCCAGCGCCGATGCTGCGCTGGCTGAAACTCGATGGTTTGCCCGTCACGGCTTCACCGTCGCCGATGATGACCGCCGCGCCGGCACCGGCAAACGACAGGTCCAGCGTCAGCGTTTTTTCCGCATCGGTGGCGTTGATGCCGGCGATGTACCACGTGTCCCCGGCGCGGCGCGCAATCACCGCATACTTGCCAGGGAAGCCGTCGACGTAGCGGCTGTCGTCCCAGCTGCGCGGCAGTTCGCGCAGGAAGTCCTTGACGTAGTCGGGTGCCGTCGCCATGCCTTCGGGCCGTTCGGCGAAGTGCTGTATCCCCGACAGCATCAGCACCGACGTGGCCAGCTCGAAGCCGTTGCTGGTGGTGCGCTTGATGTTGGGAATATCGCCGAACACCATGGGCGTGAAGTCCATCGGATCGAACAGATTGCGGGCGAACGGCAGCATGGCCACATGCGTGGGCATGGCGTCTTCATCGCGTTGCTCAAAGCTGGTGAATTCGAAACCCTTCACCGACTCCATCGTCATCAGGTTGGGCCAGGTGCGGTGCCAGCCGCGCGGCAGCGTGGCGCCGTGGAAGTTCACCAGCAGGCCGGCGGCCGCCGCGTCGGTCAGGATGTCGACGTAGTACGCGATCATCGCCTGCGAATCGCCGTTGAAGAAGTCGATCTTCACGCCCTTGATGCCCATGTCGCGAATGCGCTTGAATTCCGCCACGCGCTGTTCGTGGGTGAGCAGCTTGCCCTTGGGCGAGTACTTGGTGCCGTTCCACGGACCGGACGAGTTATACCAGAGCAGCAGGCCCACGTTTTTGGTGGCCGCATAGTCGGCCAGCTCCTTGATCTTTTCGTAGCCGATTTTCTGGTCCCAGTCGGCGTCGATCAGGGTGTAGTCCCAGTGCATGTCGGCGGCGTAGTCGATGAACTTTTTCTGCACGTCGTACACTGTGCCGTCATCCTTGAGCAGCGCCCAGCTCCACGATGCGTGGCCGGGCTTGACGAGCGTTTCGTCAAACTTGATGGCCGGTGCTGCCAGGTCGGTACCGAGCGTGGAATTGGTGACGGTGGCCAGCGAGCCAAGCGCCATCAGGCGCCAAGGCGTGGTCAGGGTGCCCGTCACGTCGGCCAGCAGGCCTTTGCCGCCGTAAGCCTCTGCGGGCATCGGATTGCCAATGGTGTACACGCCACCTTTTGATTCCGGCGCCAGGCGCGAGGCCTGGAAAGTGCCATCCATGTCCGCTTCCGACAGCGCCACCCAGGTGTCACCCTGCTTGAACAGCGCCGGGAACACCCAGCCCGCCGTCGATGGCGACGCGGTGCCCACTGCAATGTCCATCTGGTAGTGTTCTTCGTACGACGGGTTGGTGCGCTCCCAGCCCGTCTGCGCCACCGACATCGGTTGCAGCCAGGCCTTGGCGGTGGTGGGGAACGCGAATGTGGTGCGTTCCTGGATCAGCGTCTTGCGCGGCAGCGACGGTTCCGCCACCACGTAGCGGAATGCCACGCCGTCGTTCGACACGCGGAACACGATGTCCATCTTCTGCTGCTGGGCGTTCTGCACCGACCAGGTTTGCTGGTTGGCGCTATAGGTGATGTCGCTTTTCTTACCGACCGCCATGCGGTACCTGTCGGTGACGGCGCTTACCTTGGAGGCGCCGGTAATGGTCAGCGCGCTAGCCAGGTCGGCGCCCTGCAATTGCAGGCCCAGGTTCGATGCCAGCAGCACTGGCTTGCCGTCGCGCAGAACGGTGTAGGTCAGTGGTTTGCCCGGTGTTGCCACCAGCTTGACGCTGATGTGCTTATCGGGACTGGAGAGCACCGCCGGGGTGGCGGCGAATGCGCTGGACGTGGCAGTGACGCCCACCGCAAGTGCGGAGATAAATTTATTCACCATTGTTCATACCAATTTTTTAGGGTTATGTGGCCCCGGCGCCCCATGCTTGGGCGCTTGTCTCCGGGGCGGCGAACAGTGCTTCTTGCTACAACCCGCAAGTCGGATCAGAGGGGTCGGACCCCGTACGGGGTCCGACCCCGCAGCGGATCGTCGTGCGGGGTTACATCGGACTTACACCCATCCTCCATCGACGATGAATTCCTGGGCGGTGCACATGGCGCCATCGTCGGCCGCCAGGAACAGCACCATCGAAGCGATATGCTGCGGCAGCAGTTTCTGCGGCAAACACTGGTTACGCTTGATATCCTGCTCGCCCGCTTCGTCGAGCCACAGGTCGATCTGGCGCTGGGTCATCACCCAGCCCGGTGTGACGGTGTTGACGCGGATGCCGTGGGCGCCGAATTCGCGCGCCAGGCCTCGGGTCAATCCATGGGTGGCCGCCTTGGCGGTGGCGTACACGGGATAGCCAGCGTTCTTGACCTGCCACGAGATCGAGCCGACATTGATGATGGCGCCCGCGCCCTTGTCCTTCATGCCGTTAAACACGGCCTGACAGGTAAAGAACGTGGGGCGCTGGTTGATGGCGATGCACTGGTCCCAGTAGTCGACGGTAACGTCCTGGGTATCGTGACGCTGGTCGTTGGCGGCGTTGTTGACGAGGATGTCGAAGTCGCCGAGCGTAGCCACCATCTCGGCCATCGTGGCTTTCAATGCGGCGATGTCGGTGATGTCGCAGATGCGGAACAGCGGTTCGGGATAGCCGGCTTCCTTTACGCGCCGGCACAGCGCCAGGCTGGCGTCACGGGCAATGTCCACGAAGGCGACCTTGGCACCCTGCTCGGCAAACGAAATCACCATCGCTTCGCCAATGCCGGTACCGCCGCCGGTAATGAATACGCGCTTGCCACGCAAGCTGGGGAACTTGGCCAACTGGGTCATGCAGTCTCCTGTTTTCAGGCTTGAAACCTAAGCGTGCGGCCCCGTCTCTGCGGGGCCTGCACGTTACAACCTACGATTAGTTGCGGGTCAGCTCACCGTCGCGGCGGCGCCACGCTGGCGTGCCGCTATCGCGCAGCACTTCCGGCAGCAACGCCTGCGGCAGGTTCTGGTACGACACCGGACGCAGGAAGCGCACGATGGCGCCAGTGCCTACCGACGTGCTGCGGCCGTCGGACGTGGCCGGGAACGGGCCGCCGTGCACCATGGCGTTGGCCACTTCCACGCCGGTAGGAAAACCGTTGGCCAGGATGCGGCCCACTTTGCGTTCCAGTACCGGCAGCAGCGCACGGGCGGCATCGAGGTCGGCGTCGTCCAGTTGCAGGGTGGCGGTCAACTGACCTTCCAGGCCTTCCGTCACTTGCAGCAGTTCGGCCACGTCCTTGCACGCCACGACCAGCGACGCCGGTCCGAAGATTTCTTCGCCCAGCGCGTGCTGCGCCAGGAACGCTGCGCCGGTGGTGACGAACAATGCCGGAGCGCCCTTGCCTTCTTCCTGCGGCGCCAGCGCCAGGGTCGAAACGTTGGCCTGGCCTTTCAGCTGTTCCACGCCGCGCTGGAAGTTACCGGCGATACCGGGCGACAGCATGGTCGCTGGCGCGCCACCGGCCAGCGCCTGCGCGGCGGTGGTGGTGAAGCGTTCCAGGTCCGGGCCGGCCAATGCCAGCACCAGGCCGGGATTGGTGCAGAACTGGCCCACGCCCATGGTCAGCGAACCAGCAAAGCCGGTTGCTATCTCTTCGGCGCGGTTGGCCAATGCGGCCGGCAGCAGGAACACCGGGTTGATCGAGCTCATTTCGGCGTACACGGGAATCGGTACCGGGCGAGCAGCGGCAACCGCCATCAGCGCCATGCCGCCGCCGCGCGAGCCGGTAAAGCCCACGGCCTTGATGGCTGGATGGCGTACCAGTTCCTGGCCGATGGCGTTGCCGGCGCCGGTGAGCAGCGAGAACACGCCGCCGGGCAAACCACAGATTTCCACCGCCTTGGCAATCGCCCGGCCTACCAGCTCCGACGTACCGGGATGGGCGAAGTGACCGCGCAGCACCACCGGGCAGCCGGCAGCAAATGCCGATGCGGTATCGCCGCCAGCCACCGAAAACGCCAGCGGGAAGTTACTCGCGGCGAAAACCGCGACCGGACCGAGACCGATCATGCGCAGGCGCAGGTCAGGACGCGGCGGCGCGCGGTCAGGCAGCGCCTGGTCGATGCGCACATCGTTCCACGAACCTTCGCGCAGCAAGGTGGCGAACAGTTTCAGCTGGCCCACGGTGCGGCCACGTTCACCTTCGATACGGGCGCGCGGCAGGCCGGTTTCGGCCACTGCGCGCTCCACCAGCGTGTCGCCGAGGGCGACGATCTGCTCACCGATGGTTTCCAGGAAGACGGCGCGCTGTTCGTCGCTGATCGAACGGAAGGTGTCGAATGCGGCTTCCGCCGCGCGGCAGGCGGCGTCGATTTGATCGTTATCGACCGCGAAAAACTCGGCGTCGAGCGCCTTGCCGGCGGTCGGGTCCCACGCGCGCAGGACAGCGCCGGTGCCTTTGACGGCCTGGCCGGCGATCAGTGCTTCACCAGTAATCATCATAATGCCTTCACTTTCGCGACTTCGGTTTTGTACACGGCCAGCTTGTTGCGCAGTGCCGGACCAAATTGCGGCGCGTCGATCTCGAACGTCTCGCCTTCCTTGACCACGATGTTGTCGGCCACGCTCAGGGTGGCGGTGCCGAAGAAGTGGATGTGCACATCGCCCGCGCGGTTGAACAGCGGGTACTTGAAGTGGTGGTGCTCCAGGTTGGCGATGGTGTGCGACATATTCTGTTCGCCGCTGAAGAACGCTTTTTCCCAGCGTACCTTGCCGTCCACGTCATAGATGCGCGACGTGCCTTCGATGTGCGCCGGGGCTTCGCCAACCAGCAAGGCAGGACCCAGGCCGCATACGCGCAGCTTGGAGTGCGCCAGGTACAGGTAGTTCTGGCGTTCGGTCACGTGGTCCGAGAACTCGTTGCCGATGGCGAAACCCACGCGGTACGGCTGGCCGTCGTCACCGATCACGTACAGGCCCGCCACTTCCGGCTCTTCGCCGCCGTCGAGCGCGAAGTCCGGCATGGCCAGGTCCTTGCCGCTGGCGGCCACGATGGAACCGTCGCCCTTGTAGAACCATTCCGGCTGCACGCCTGCTGCACCGGCGGCCGGCTTGCCGCCTTCCACGCCCATGCGGAACATCTTCATCGAATCGCTCAGGGTCTCGACGTCGCCGCCGATTTTCTTGTGCATGGCGTCGCGCGTGTCGGCGCTGCCCAGGTGGGTGAGGCCGGTGCCGGTAACGTAGGTGTGGGCGTCGTCGGTGTGATCGAGTGGCGACAGCAGGCGGCCGTCGGCGGCAATCGCGGCGAACGAGGCGGTGTTGGCGCCGATGGCCTTGTCGGCCAGCGCAGCCAGACCGACCGATTTACGGATCGCGTCTTGCGCGAGGGCGTAGGTAGTGGTGTAGCCGTCGATGACGCGAACGGTGTCCTGTTCCAGCACGCCGACCTGGCGCGCGCCTTGTTCGTTGGTGAATTGAATGAGTAGCATGGAAGTCTCCTTGAATTGCGGGTTGCAGCCTGCTGAGCGCAGCCGTCGCGGCAATCGTTGGCTGCCGTCCCGTCATCCTCGCGCACGCGGGGATCCATAGAACGCCTGATTCTGATACTTAGTATGGATCCCCGCTTTCGCGAGGATGACGGTTCAAAGGCTGGCGGCTCGCGGCTTGCGACTCTGGGGCCGCCAGTCGTGGCGGGCCCAAACTGAAATTAATTAATGCGAATGCCGTGGCACGGCCGAACCGCGGTTCCCGACCAGGAAGTCGAAGTCGCAACCCTCGTCGGCCTGCAGCACGTGTTCGATGTACAGCTGCTGGTAACCGGTTTTCGGTCCGGGCGCGCTGCCGGCCACGCGTACTGCCATGCGCTCGGCCATCTCGGCGTCCGAGATTTCCAGGTTCAGTTCACCGCCGGCGCAGTCCAGCGTGATCCAGTCGCCATCCTTGACGATACCCAGCGGGCCGCCGGCCATTGCTTCGGGCGCCACGTGCAGCACCACGGTGCCGTAGGCGGTACCGCTCATGCGCGCGTCCGAGATGCGGACCATGTCTTTTACGCCGGCTGCCAGCAGCTTCGGTGGCAGACCCATATTGCCCACTTCCGCCATGCCCGGATAACCTTTCGGGCCGCAGTTCTTCATCACCAGGATCGAGTTCGCATCGACTTCCAGGTCCGGATCGAGGATGCGCGACTTGTAGTGCTCGAAGTCTTCGAACACCACGGCCTGGCCGCGATGCTGCATCAGCGCCGGGGTGGCGGCCGATGGTTTCAATACTGCGCCGCGTGGCGCCAGGTTGCCGCGCAGGATGCAGATGCCGCCGTCTTTCAACAGTGGCTTCTCCAGCGGACGGATTACTTCGTCGTCGTAGATTGGCGCATCCACGCAGTTTTCCCAGATGGTCTTGCCGTTGACGGTGAGCGCATTCGGGTTGGGCAGCAGGTTACCTTCGCCCATGCGGCGAATCACACCCGGCAAACCGCCGGCGTAATAAAACTCTTCCATCAGGAAGCGGCCCGATGGCAGCAGATCGACGATGGTCGGCATACCACGGCCCACGCGGGTCCAGTCTTCCAGTTCCAGGTCCACGCCGATACGGCCAGCGATGGCTTTCAGGTGGATCACGGCGTTGGTGGAACCGCCGATGGCGGCGTTCACGCGGATGGCGTTTTCGAAGTTTTCCTTGGTCAGGATCTTCGACAGTTTCAGGTCTTCCTTGACCATTTCCACGATGCGGATGCCCGACATGTGGGCCAGCACGTAGCGGCGCGCATCGACGGCGGGAATGGCGGCATTGTGCGGCAGCGAGGTACCCAGCGATTCGGCCATGCAGGCCATGGTCGATGCGGTGCCCATGGTGTTGCAGGTGCCGGCGGAGCGCGAGTGCCCTGCTTCGGCGGCCAGGAATTCGTGCATGCTGATTTCGCCGCCCTTGACCTGTTCGTGCAGCTGCCAGACGGCGGTGCCGGAACCGATGTTCTTGCCGTTCAGTTTACCGTTGAGCATAGGACCGCCGGTGACGACGATGGTCGGAATATCGACCGACGCGGCGCCCATCAGCAGTGCCGGGGTGGTTTTGTCGCAGCCCACCAGCAGGACCACGCCGTCCATCGGATTGCCACGGATCGATTCTTCGACGTCCATGGAAGCGAGGTTACGGGTCAACATGGCGGTAGGACGCAGGTTCGATTCGCCATTCGAGAAGACCGGGAATTCGACCGGGAAGCCGCCGGCTTCGAGGATGCCGCGCTTGACGTGTTCGGCCAGTTTGCGGAAGTGGGCGTTGCAGGGGGTCAGCTCGGACCAGGTGTTGCAGATGCCAATGATCGGTTTGCCCTGGAATTCGTGGTCAGGAATGCCCTGATTTTTCATCCAGCTGCGGTACATGAAGCCGTTTTTGTCGTTGGAGCCGAACCATTCGGCGGAGCGCAGCTTAACCTTCTTGTTGTCGTTCTCGGACATGCAAATCTCCTCAGTTGTTCCTGTGCAGGGCCCTGAATATCACGACCCTGCATCGATGAGGCCATACTAAAATGTACTGAGATAACTTTCCAATAAATTATTGCGCGACTCCGATACCGAAATTGATATCAGCGTGCGGATCGGTTGTCGGCACTGAATTTGTATGCCATGACCGTCGTATATTCCTCGCCGGGACGCAAAATCGTCGACGGATACGCAGGCTGATTCGGTGAATCCGGGAAGTGCTGGGGTTCCAGACAGAAGGCGCTACGATGGCCGTAGATGCGCCCTTTTCCCTTGACGGTATCGCCCAGGAAGTTGCCGCTGTAGAACTGTATGCCCGGCTCCTGGGTCCATACTTCCAGCACCCGGCCCGATACCGGCTCGCGCACCGTGGCGGCCAGCTCCAGGGCCCCCTCTGTCTTTTTGGCGAGGACGAAGTTGTGGTCGTAGCCGAAACCGTTGCGGATTTGCTCGTCGTCGGCGTCGATGCGCGCGCCGATGGCGTGCGGCGTCTGGAAGTCGAACGGCGTGCCTGCCACCTCCGGCAGGTCGCCCAGCGGAATTTGCACGTCGTCGATCGGCGTGTAGCGGTCGGCGTGCAGCGTCAGTTCGTGACCGAGGATGTCGCCGCCGGCGGCCAGGTTGAAGTACGCGTGGTTGGTCAGGTTGACCGGCGTGGCCTTGTCGGTGATGGCGTGGAACGCGATGCGCAGTTCGTTATCCGCGCGCAGTTCGTAGATCACCGTGGTTTCCAGGTTGCCCGGGTAACCCTGCTCGCCGTCGGCGCTCAGGTACGTGAGGATCAGGCCGGCCGACTTGGGGGTGTTGAAGGTTTCGGCCGTCCACAGGCGACGGTGGAAGCCATCGACGCCGCCGTGCAGGTGGTTGGCGCCGTTATTGACGTCGAGCTGATAGCGTTCGCCGTCCAGCGTGAAGCTGGCGTTGGCGATACGGTTACCGTAGCGGCCGATCAGGGCGCCAAAGTAATGCGACTCGCCCAGGTAGGCGGCGACGTCGTCAAAGCTGCACACAACGTCGGCCAGTTTGCCGTCGCGGTCAGGCACATGGACTTCGGTGATGATGCCGCCCAGGTTGATGATCTTGACGATCATGCCGTTGGTGTTGGTGAGCGTGTATTCGGTGACGGCGCGGCCGTCGGGGAGTTGGCCGAACGGGGCTTCGGTGATCGATGGTTGCATCAGTGGTCTCTCGATGGTACTGCGGCCGGAAGGTGAAGTCACCTGTCCGGCCGCGCGCATGTTCTATGGATTCCCGCGTGCGCGGGAATGACGGATCAGAGGTCGCGGGTTCCTCAGGCGATCGATGGTTTACCGAACACCGGCATCCCCGCATCGTCCCACTTCAGCGGTTTGACATAGGTGTGGCGGTCCGGATTCCACAGCGGGTCGCCAATGATTTCGGTGTACGTGCGTGCATGATAAACCAGCATGACGGTTTCGCCATCGTCGCCGATGGTAAAGCTGTTGTGCCCTGGGCCGTACACGCCATGCTCGAAGCAGGTTTGCAGCACCGGCTCAGGGCTCTTGGTCCACGATGCAGGATCGAGTACGTCGGCGTTTTCGTCTGCCCACAGGATGCCCATCGCGTAGTTTTCATCGGTGGCGCTGGCGGAGTAGCTGATGAAGATCTTGCCGTTCTTTTTCAGCACCGACGGGCCTTCGTTGACCCAGAAGCCACGGATCTCCCAGTCGAATTCCGGTTTGCTCAGCATGACCGGTGGACCACCGAGCTGCCACGGGGTTTTCATCGGCGCGATGTACAGGTTGGAGTTGCCCTCGATGGCCACGTCTTTTTGCGCCCACAGGTAGTACAGTTGGCCCTTGTGAGTAAAGGTGGTAGCGTCGAGGCAGAAGGTGTCGATGCCGGTATCGATCTGGCCCATGAACTCCCACTCGCCTTCCAGTGGGTTGGCGTTGGTGTTCCGGATCGCGTACATGCGGTGCTGGAACAGCTTGTGTTTGATCTCGCGGCTGGGCGCAGCGGCGAAGTACACGTACCAGGCGCCGTCGTTGAAGTGGATCTCGGGCGCCCAAATCAGTTCGCTGTACGCGCCGGTGTCCGGCTTGTGCCACACGTCGACCTTCTCGGCGTCCACCAGGCCGGCGATGGTGGTGGCGCGGCGCAGTTCGATGCGGTCGTACTGCGGCACCGACGCGGTGAAGTAATAGTAGCCGTCGGTGTGGCGGATGATGAACGGGTCGGCGCGCTGTTCGATCAGCGGCTGCAGGATGTCCTGGTTTGTCATTGCTTCGATTTCCATAAAGTTAGGCTGCCGCATTAGGCAGGTTATGCATTTGCTTTTTCACTTGCGCATAGTACGCGTCGGTTACGCGGTAACGGAACATCAACAACCCCATCAGGGTGTGGAAGAAGCCCGGAATCAGGGTGACCATCAGCACGATGCCGTGCAGCGCGAACGCAGTCTGTTCGTGGTTGGGCTGATACTGGAAGTATGTGAGCAGCCAGCCCACCAGCACGCCGGCGATGCCCATACCGGCTTTCTGGCAGACCGAAATGCCGCCGTACGCAAAGCCCGATACGCGCTTGCCGGTTTTGACCTGGCCGTAGTCGATGGTCTCGGCAATCGCCGACCAGAACACCGGCGCATGCAGGTCCACCACGAACGACAGCAGGAAGTACAGCACGAAGGCCAGCATCACGTCGCCCGGCTTGACCACCACGTAGATCAACGCGCTGATCACGCCCACGGCGATCTGCGACCAGCGGAACAGCTTGACCTTGCAATAGAACTTGGTGATCCAGGTGGACGCAATCATCGACAGGATCGCCGCCACCACGCCGATCGACAGGAACGTCGACACGGTGGCGGTATTCCCGCCCAGGTAGTACTTGGCATAATAAATCGCCGCCGACGCGCGCACCACGTAACCGACCGTGCCCACCACGCATACGCCGCAAAGGATCAGCCACTGATCGTTTTTCATCAGCAGTTTCAACTGGTCCGACAGCGACTGCCGCTGCACCACGTGGCGCACGCGCTCGGTCGTGGTGAAAAAGCAGAACAGGAACAGGAACACGCCCACCACCGCCATCACCGCCATCGCGGCCTGGTAGCCCACGGCCGCATCGCCACCGCCCCAGCGCTCGGACAGGAACGGCACCACCACGGTCACCATGAAGGCGCCGATCTTGGCGAAGAACAGGCGGTAGCCGTTGGCCGACAGCCGGTCTTGCGGATCGTCGGTGAGGCTGCTTGGCAGCGAAATGTACGCCACGCCCACGCCCGACGTCATCAGGGTCATGATGATGTAGGTGGAGTATGCCCATACCAGCTTGGCGCTGTATTCCCAGTCCGGCGTGGAGAACACGAAGAACACGCTGATGCCATACGGGACGGCCAGGAACAGCAGCCACGGACGATAGCGGCCCATGCGCAGGCTGGAATAGCGGTCGGTCAGCTGACCCACGATCAAGTCGCCGATGGCGCCCGCCACCTTCACGACCAGGAACAGCAAGGCCAGGTCCGAGGTTTTGAGGCCATAGATATCGGTGTAGAAGAACGTGATGATCAACATCATCGACGAAATCACCACGTTCAGCGCCATGTCGCCGGCGCCAAAGCCCACTTTTTCCAACAGCGATAATTTTTGATTCGACATCTGCGAGCTACCTCTTATAAATGCAGTCATCCCGCACGCGGCGGGATGGCTGTCAGCACTTCAACAATACTTAGTATTTCCAGTTCATCGACAAGCCGACGGTACGGTCGTAGCGGCGGGTATCGCGCGGGAAGTTCTGCTCGTTATCCCAGTAGTCGCGGTACTTGAAGTTGAGCAGATTGGTACCGGTCAGGTTGACCGTGACCTGTTTGGATACCTTGTAGCTCAGCGAGCCGTCGAGCGAGGACATGGCAGCTGCAATCAGGTCCTTGCCTGGCAGGTTGGCCGCATCGGGCGTGTCGGCATACACCTGCACGAACTTCGAGCGCCAGTTGTAGGCCAGGCGTGCCGACCAAGCATCTTTCTCGTACAGGCCCACGATGTTGTACGAGAGGCGCGACAGGCCGGCAAACGGTTTGCCCGACAACGCCGGATTGGTGGGCGAGTTGACGCTACCTTCCGAATACGTGACGTTTGCCTGCAAGCCCAGGCCACTCATCCAGCCGGGCAAGCCATCATAAAACTGCTGGTACGCCACTTCCACGCCTTGCAGGTGGCCCTTGTCCGAATTGAACGGGCGCGTGGTGTTGTACGGGACACCCTGGTACGTCTCCGATACGACCTTGTTGACGATGTAACCGTCGAAGTTATGACGGAACACGGTGCCGGTCACCGAACCGGTAGGCGCGAAGTACCATTCCAGCGACGTATCGAAGTTCTGCGCGGTGAACGGCTTCAGTTCCGCATTGCCGCCTGACGCCGTGGCCACGTTGGTGGTGCCATTGGGTTTGATATAGGCGGTGGCGGGATTGAGCTGCGCGAAATCCGGACGGGTCATGGTCTTGCTGTACGAGAAGCGCGCCAGCAGGTCCTTGCGGACGGCGAGCTTGAAGTTCGCGCTCGGCAGCACTTCGGTATTGGACGTGTCGGTTGTCGTTGGCACGTACACGTTGCCCGTATCGGTGAGCACGTTGTTGTTGGCATCGATGGTCGAATCGGTCTTCGCCACCCGCACGCCCACCACGCCTTCGACCGGATACCGGCCCAGGTCGAAGCCCACGCGCGTCTTCACGTACGCCGCGTAGTTCTTCTCGTTGTTCTTGAAGAACGAGGCAGGATCGATGGCGCGCGCGGCGGAAGAACCGGTGGTGGCGGCCCGGATTGCACCCGTGTTGTTGATCAGGTAACTGGCGCACGGCGTCGCCCAGCCAGCGGTGCCGTAGTTCGCCGACATCGACGGCGTGGTGCACGACAGGCCGGGGATGCTGGCCATGGTCACACCGGCGATGGCCGGCACGCTGCCTTCGATGGACTTGATCGAGCTGGCTTCGCGCTCGTTGTAACGCACGCCGAAGCTCACGTCCTTGAACAGGCCGTCGCTTTCCGGTGTCCAGGTGGCGTCCGCGCGCCAGTCGTTGGAATTGCCGCGATCATGGCCATAGCGGTCGAAGAACTGCGACAGCACGATCTTGGTCGGATCGGTCAGGCCGGCGCCCGTGTACTGCGCGTACGGGCTTTTGCCGTCGTTGGTTTTGATGTAGACGGAATCGGCGGTCGTGCTGGTATCGAGGATCGGGTTGGCCCAATCGTACTTGCTGTCGGTGCGGGCGAACTCCGTGCTGGCGCGCAGGCCTGGCGTCACGCGCCACTTGGCACCGATGGCGCTTTGCCATGTGGTGGTTTCCGAAGCCCTGGCCTGGGTGGACAAAATGGTAAAGGTGTTGGTCGAGTTGATCGTCTCGGTCTGGTTGGTGCCCGGGATCTTGGTGACCTTGATCTGGTCGGGCGCGGTGGCCCACGGCAGGCCGACGAAGAAATCGGTTTGGTCGTTGTTCTTGTACTTGCTGTACAGGCCTTCGGCGTACACTTCCAGGTCGGCGTTGGGCTTCCATTGCAGTGCGTAGTTGACGGCCTGGCGCTTGCGCTGGCCATACACGTTCTGCAGTCCTACCAGGTCCGGGCCGGTCAGGTTGGGCGCGGCAAAGCTTTTGTCGATCGGGAAGGTCTGGAACACGCGCTCTTCGTGGAAGCGGTCCTTGACGGCGGACACGCCCAGCAGCGCGCCCATCTCGCCGATGCCGGTATTCCAGCGGTTGGAAATCACGCCGGCCAGTTCCGGGTCGGTGGCCTTGGCCTTGTCCTTGTTCTTGGCGCCCACCTGGGCGCTGGCAGTAAAGCCCTTGAAGTCGAAAGGACGGTTGGTACGTACATCGATCACGCCAGCCACGCCCCCCTCCAGCAGGTCAGCGCTCTGCGATTTATACACGTCCACGCGCTGCAGCATGGTGGATGGAATTTCGGCCAGCGAAATATAGCGGCCGACGGTGGTAAACATCTCGCGGCCGTTGAGCAGCGTGGCGATTTGCGGCAGGCCGCGGATCAGCACCGTATTGGCTTCGCCGGCATCGCGGCGCACCTGGATACCGCTCACGCGGGCCAGCGTCTGGGCCACGTTCGTGTCCGGGAATTTGCCGATGTCGTCGGCGACGATGGAGTCGATGACGTTGTCGCTGTCCTGCTTGAGTTTTTGCGCGGTTTCGGCGGCGCGGCGCACGCCGGTCACGGTTACCACTGCGGTATTGGTGTCGACAGCGGGAGTGTCGGCCACGGCGGCCTGGGTCTCCTGCGCGATTGCCGGGAAGGTGCTGAGCAGGCCGGCAGCTGCCAGGACTGCGACGCTCGATTTGAGGACGAGGCGCTGCTGCGCCCGGGACTGTGCAGTCCCGATTATGGTGTTTTTCATGTGTCTCCGAAGCTCATTGTTATAAGGCCCTACCCCAGCCTGTGCCGGCTGTTGTAAATGATCTTATTTGTGAGCGGGAAAACAAACCAATCAATTTTTTGCGCTTTTCGATATCGAAAAGGATATCGATGCATGGCAAGTGACCAATAAAAAACCCGCAGAACGCGGGTTTTTAGTGGACGACAGTAATTTTACTGGAAGGCAACTTCCGTAAAACTGCGTAACTTGCGGCTATGAAGCTTATCGACGCCCAAATTGCGCAGCATTTCCAGCGCCTTCATGCCGATGCGCAGATGCTGGTCCACGCGGTCGCGGTAGAACTGGTTGGCCATGCCGGGCAACTTGATTTCGCCGTGCATAGGCTTGTCGCTCACACACAACAATGTGCCATACGGCACGCGAAAGCGGAAACCGTTGGCGGCAATCGTCGCGCTTTCCATGTCGAGCGCAATGGCGCGGCTCTGGCTGAAGCGGCGTTCCGGCGTACGTTGCGGCAGCAGCTCCCAGTTGCGGTTATCGGTACTGGCCACGGTCCCGGTGCGCATCACGCGCTTTAGATCATGACCGGTGAGCTGCGTGACTTCCGCCACGGCCGCTTCGATGGCCACCTGCACCTCGGCCAGCGGCGGGATCGGCACCCACAGCGGCAGGTCTTCGTCCAGCACGTGGTCTTCGCGCACATAGCCGTGCGCCAGTACGTAATCGCCCAGTTCCTGGGTGTTGCGCAGGCCCGCGCAGTGGCCCAGCATCAGCCAGCAGTGCGGGCGCAGCACGGCGATATGGTCGGTGATGGTCTTGGCATTGGCCGGGCCCACGCCGATATTCACCATCGAGATGCCGGAACCGTCGGCGCGGATCAGGTGATAGCCGGGCATTTGCGGCAGCCGTGGCGGCGGCGTGCCGTAGGCGTCGCCCGGCGCCACGGCCTGCCCCACGCGGCGCGTGACCAGGTTGCCCGGTTCGACAAAGGCGATGTAATCGTTGTCGCCGTCACCGGCGGGCGCGGCGCGCATCAGCTCATGACCGAGCTTGATGAATTCATCGATGTAGAACTGATAATTGGTAAACAGGACAAACTTCTGGAAATGCTCGCACGATGTGCCGGTGTAGTGGCGCAGCCGCTGCAGCGAATAATCCACGCGCGGCGCGGTAAACAGCGCCAGCGGCTGCGCTTCGCCTGGCGGCGGCTCGTGGGTGCCGTTGGCGATGCCGTCATCCATGGCGGCCAGATTGGGCAAATCGAACACGTCGCGCATCAGCAGCCGCCGTTCGGTGGTGAGGCTGCCTTCGATATGCTCATGCTCGGCAAACGAAAAGTGGATCGGAATGGGCTGGGCGCTGGTGCCCACTTCGATGCGCACCTGCTGGCGGTGGCCATGGTTCTGCAGCAGCAGCTTGAACTGCTGGATGTAATAGCGCTTGAACAGGTCGGGACGGGTAACCGTGGTTTCGTAGGTGCCGGGACCGGCCACGAAGCCGAACGCCAGGCGCGAATCGGCGCGGGCTACCGTATCCGTATGCACGCGCACGAACGGGTAGCAGGCACGCACATGCTCGCCCACGTCTTCGCCGGCGACAAAGCGCTTCATGGCGTCGCGCAGGTGGGCGATATTGGCATCGTAAATCGCCAGCACCTGGTCGAAAGCGGCGTCGGGATCGTCAAATTGCATCGGCGCGATGAAGGGACGGTTCGGTGACATGCGACTCCTTGTTAGATAGCTCTGGATTCCATTGTAATGGCTGTCGGCGGAAGTTGCATTTATTCCCTTACCGCTTGGACAGGTTCGATAAAAGCGGGATGGGCGTGGCGTACAATGACCGCCTCATTCCCTATCTTTTTCAGCATGACCGAGCCAGCACCGCAGCGCCTTACGCCATCGCATCCCCACATCCTTTTTGGAGCACAAGACGACGCCTTGCTGCGGGAAGAAATTCTGGCCGATCTGCTGGAGGCCACTGCCGCCCGCACCCCCGACCACCCGGCGCTGATTTTCGGCGACCGCACCCTCACCTACCGCCAGTTGAACCAGCAGGCGGCCCTGGTCGCGGCGCGGCTGCTGGCGGCCGGCGTGCGCCCGGGCCAGATCGTCGGCCTGTGGATGCCACGCGGGATCGAGCTGCTGGTGGCGCAGGCCGGCATCGCCAAAGCCGGTGCGGCCTGGCTGCCGGTCGATGAAGACACGCCGGTCGAGCGCCTGCAGGTATGCCTTGATGACGCCGATGGCGCGGGCGTCATCACCAGCGCCGCGCTGGCGCCGCGGCTGGCCGCTATCGGCCGCTCCGTGTGGACTGCCGAACAGCTGCTGGCCGCTGCGACAGAAGGCGAAACTTTTACGCCGCGCGGGGCCGTGTCGCCCGACGTCCCCGCCTACGTGATCTACACGTCCGGCTCCACCGGCAAGCCGAAAGGCATCGTCATTACCCAGCGCAGCATCTGCCACTTCCTGCGCAGCGAGAACGCGGTATTGCAGGTCACCGCGTCCGACAAGGTGTACCAGGGCTTTTCGGTGGCGTTCGACATGTCGTTCGAAGAGATCTGGATTTCCTACCTGGCTGGCGCCACGCTGTGGATCGGCCCCAAGGAAATCAGCGGCGACCCGGAAACCCTGCCGCGCATGCTGGACGCCAACCAGGTGACCGTGCTGCACGCCGTGCCCACCCTGCTGGCATTGTTCAACCAGGACGTGCCGTCGCTGCGGCTGATTAACCTGGGCGGGGAAGCGTGTCCGGAATCGCTGGTGGAGCGCTGGTCGCGCGCCGGCCGGCAAATGTTCAACACTTATGGTCCTACCGAAGCCACCGTGTCGGCCAGCCTGGCGCGGCTGCGGCCCGGCCACCCGGTCACCATCGGCACGCCGCTGCCCAATTACGGGTTGCTGGTGATCGATGCCAACGTCGAACTGGGCAACCTGCGTTTGCTGCCCCTCGGCGAAGTGGGCGAATTGTGCATCACCGGTCCCGGCCTGGCCGCCGGCTATCTGGGTCGCCCCGACCTGACGGCGGAAAAATTCCTGCCCAACCCGTGGGCCACCGGCGCCCATGACGCGCGGCTGTACCGCACCGGCGACCTGGCGCGCATCGGTGCGGACGGTGAAGTGACGTGCCTGGGCCGCGCCGACGACCAGGTCAAGATCCGCGGCTTCCGCGTGGAGCTGGGCGAGATCGAGTCATTGCTGGCGCAGCAGGAGGGCGTGGGCACGGTGGCGGTATTGCTGCGCAAGGACGACGGCATCGACCAGCTGGTGGCCTACCTGGTGCCGGATGCCGGCATCACTCTCGATGCCAAAGCGCTGCGCGCCGCGCTGGCCGCCGTGCTGCCACCATACATGGTGCCCGGCCGCTTCGAGATGCTGGCGGCCATGCCGCGCCTCACATCCGGAAAAATCGACCGCAAGGCCTTGAAAGCGCTGCCGCTGTCTGCGCCACCGGCCGGCAGTGCGGCGGAATCGGACTTGCCCGACACGCCGGCCGAAGCAGCGCTGTTCGCGGCGCTGGCCGCGCTGTTCCCCGGCCAGGCCATCGTGCGCCAGGCCGACTTTTTCTCCGACCTGGGCGGCCACTCGTTCTTTGCCGCGCGGCTGGCCTCCACCTTGCGCGCCGATCCGCGCTACGCCCACATCACGGTGCGCGACATTTACCAGCAGCGCCAGGTGGGCAGAATCGCCCAGGCCCTGGCCGACGGCGCCAATGACACCGGCGCGGCCCAGGCGGAACAAAGCTGGACGCCGCCGTCCACCGTAAAACGCTGGGCCTGCGGCCTGGCGCAGGCAGCCGCGATGCCGGTGCTTGTGGCCCTGCGCATGGCGCAGTGGCTGGCGCCGTTCTTTACTTACCACTTCTTCACCGGCGACCCCGGCGACTCGGTGCCGCGCGCCATCGCGGCCTCGGTCGGCGTGTTCCTGATCGCCACGGTGCTGGAATTCGCCATTGCCATTGCCGGCAAGTGGCTCATTGCCGGCCGCCTGAAGGCGGGCGAATATCCGCTGTGGGGCCTGGCCTATTATCGCTGGTGGCTGGCCGACCGGCTGGTGGAATCGGCGCCCGCGTACCTGCTGTCCGGTTCCTCGCTCAACGCCTGGTGGCTGCGTGCCCTGGGCGCGAAGATCGGCAAGGATGTCACCATCGGTTCCATGACGCTGCGCGCCCCCGACCTGCTGGACATCGGCGATTTCGTCAGCATCGGCAACGCCGTCAATTTCGAGAACGCGCGGGTGGAACGCGGCGTACTCAAACTGGGCCGTATCACGCTGGCGCGCGACGCCTGCGTCAGCTCCTTTGCTGTCCTCGAGGGCAACACCCGCATCGAACCGCAAGGCCACCTGGAAGGCCAGTCGGCGCTGGGCGATGGCGCGCACGTGCCGGCCGGTCGCATCTGGGCCGGCTCGCCCGCGCGCGATGCCGGCGCATTCGATCCCGTGCGCCTGCCGCCACGCCCGGCCGTCAGCGCCGCGCGCAGCATGCTGGAGGGCGCGTTCTTCGTGTTCGGCATCCTGCTCATCGTCACGCTGTTCTTCATGCCGGTGTTCCCGAGCTTCGTGCTGATCGACTGGTTTGACGAAGCGGGCTGGATGCCATGGCTGCAGGGTGAAACCATGGGGGTCCGCCTGCTGCGCTACTTCGTGCTGGCCTTCCCGGCCAGCGCGGTGCTGATCGTGCTGACCGCGCTGCTGTCGGCCGGCATCCGCTGGACCGTGCTGCCGCGCCTGAAACCGGGCCGCTCGGCAGTGCACAGCAATACCTATTGCGCCAAGTGGCTGGTGAGCCAGATCCAGGAATCGAGCCTGAACGTCCTGCACGGCATTTACGCAACCGTGTTCGCGCCGTACTGGTACCGCCTGCTGGGTGCCAAGGTGGGCAAGGATGCGGAAATCTCCACCGCGCTGGGCGTGGTGCCCGACATGCTCACGCTGGGCGACGAAACCTTTATTGCGGATGCCGTGATGCTGGGCGACGAGGAAATCGACGGCGGCTGGATGACCATGCAGCCTACCGTGATCTCGCACCGCAGCTTCGTGGGCAACGGCGCCTACATCCCGGACGGCACCGTGCTGCCCGAGCAGGTGCTGATCGGCGTGCACTCGCGCGCGCCCGATAACATCCACATGAACACCGGCGACACCTGGCTCGGCTCCCCGCCCCTCAACCTGCCCGCGCGCGAGCAGACCAGCGGCTACCCGGAATCATTGACGTTCCACCCGTCGCCGCTGCGGCGCCTGGGGCGCGGGCTGATCGAGGCATTCCGCATCGTGGCGCCGCACGCACTGGTCATTGCGGTAGGCTACACGGTGGTGCTGGAAGTGATGCCCGCGGCCGGTGCCGGCCGCTGGGCGGAAGTGATCTGGGACCTGACGCTGGCGGGCCTGGTGTACGGCGTGGGCAACTACGTGTTCGTGGTGCTGCTCAAGTGGCTGCTGATCGGCCGCTATCGCAAACAGTCGGAACCCATGTGGACGCCGTTCGTGTGGCTGTCCGAGGGCGTGACCAACCTGTACGAGGGCATTGCCGTGCCCAACTTCATGCGCTACCTGCGCGGCACGCCGTGGCTGCCGGTGGCGTTCAACCTGATGGGCGCAAAGATCGGCAAGGGCGTGTACCTGGACACCACTGACATCACCGAGTTCGATTGTGTGACCATCGGCGACTACAGCGAACTCAATGCCCTCACCTGCCCGCAAACCCATTTGTTCGAGGACCGCGTCATGAAAATCGACCAGGTAACCATCGGCGCCCGCGTGTACATGGGACCGCGCAGCGCGGTGCTGTACAGCGCCGTGGTGGGCGACAACGCCCGTCTCGGCGCGCTCACGCTGGTGATGAAAGGCGAGCATATTCCCGCCGATGGCAACTGGGCCGGCTGTCCCGCCGCGCCGGCGCGCGCAGCAGGTGCGCCATGAATGCCATGCACAGCATGCGGCGGCTGGCCGTGCATCCGTGGCCCGGGGCGGTGCCGGCGCGCCACGATGGCGTGTTCGTGATCGGCATGCCCACCGGCCCCCGGCGCGAAGCCGCGCGCCTGCATATCCGCCGCGCGCTGGCCGAGGCGCTGGGCGCGCTGTTTGGCGTGGCGCCGCTGTCGGTGGTCATCGAGGCAGCGGCCGGCACGGCGCCGATGGCCGCGCTGCCCGATGGCCGGCGCCTGCACTGCTCGTTCGCCCACGATGGCGGCATGTCGGTGGCGGCCGTGTGTTTCAACGGCCCGGTAGGCGTGGATTTGATGCTGACCGACGACGTGGCCGGCTGGGAGGCGGTAGCGCGCGACTACCTGGGACCGGAGACCACGGCGCGCATCCGCGCCGCCGCCCGCGCGGAACGGGCAGCCATGTTTGCGCGGGCATGGACCACGCGCGAGGCGCATTTGAAGTGGCTGGGCGTGGGGCTGGAAGAATGGCCGGCGCACAGCCAGGCGTCGGGGACGACGGTGATGCTGGATTTGCCCGAGGGGCTGGTGGGCACAGTGATATATACCGAAGGTGCGGCTACGCCAGCTTGAACGCCTCCACCACCACCCGCGCCGCTGCCGCAAGGATCTCCGAATTGGCCTTGTCGTCCTTGCCCGGCTGGGTAAAGTACAAGGCCATGACCACGGGCGCCTTCCCTGCCGGCCAGACGATGCCGATATCATTGGTGGAGCCATAAGCGCCGGTGCCGGTCTTGTCCCCCACCTGCCAGTCGTACGGCACGCCGGCGCGGATGCGGGTATCGCCCGTGGTGTTACCAATCAACCAGTCCGACATGATCTTGCGCTTGTCCACCGTGAGCGATGGCCCCAGCGTAATGCTTTGCAGGGCCTTCATCATTGCCAGCGGCGTGGTGGTGTCGCGCGGGTCGCCGGGGATGGCGGTGTTCAGCTCGGTCTCCCAGCGGTCGAGCCGGAACGCCTTGTCGCCTATCGAACGCGCGAACGCGGTAACGCCGGCCGGGCCCTTGATCTGCTTCATCAGCAGGTTGGCGGCCGCGTTGTCGCTGTATTGCACGGTGGCTGCGCACAATTCGCCCACCGTCATGCCGTCGCCCAGGTTTTGCTGGGTGACCGGCGAATAGGCCACCAGGTCGGCGGCCGTATACTTGATGCGTTTGTCGAGCAGCGACGGCTCGTGCTGCAGGATGGCCGCCGCCAGCATGGCCTTGAAGGTGCTGCACAAGGGGAAGCGCTCGTCGCCGCGATGGACCAGGATACGGCTGTCGGCGGTGTTAATGGCCGCCACGCCCAGCCGGCCCTTGGCTTCGGCCTCCAGCCGCGCCAGTTGCGCGGCCGGCGACAGCACGGTGGCCGCCGGCGGTTTGTCCAGCAGTTCCGCAGCGCCGGCCAATGGCAGGACCATTGGCGCGGCCAGCGCCAGCAGCACGCTGCGGCGGGTACTAAAACAGGTCATGGGCACGATCGCAAACAGGAAGTAAAGGTTATTCAATAAGCACGGCCATCATACCAGCCTCGCCCGCGATCCTGCAGCCAATCGCGCGCACCCCGGTTGCCTGCGGCGCTACACTGTACCCATGCTGCCACAAGCCTCCCCATCCACCCAGCCGCCACTACCCGCACCACCCGCACCACCGCAGGTGCTCGTCGTGGGCGCCGGCCCCACCGGGCTGGTGCTCGCCCTGGGACTGGCGCGGCGCGGCGTGGTGGTGCGCATCATCGACCAGGCGGGCGGCCCGGGGCAGTCCTCGCGCGCCATGGTGGTCCATGCGCGCACGCTGGAGTTTTACCGCCAGCTGGGGTTTGCCCGGCAGGTGCAGGACCTGGGCATACCGCTGCACGCGCTGCACCTGCGCGACCACGGCGCCGACACCGCCCGGATCAACCTTGGCGACATCGGCGCCGGCGTCAGTCCGTACCCGTTCGTGCTGTCGTTCCCGCAGGATGAACACGAACGGCTGCTGGTGGACCAGCTGCGCGCGGCCGGGGTGGCGGTGGAATGGAACACCGCGCTGGAGAACTTCGAGCAGGACGAATGGGGCGTGCGCGCCACCCTGCTCCAGCCAGATGGCCAGCGCAGCAACACCAGCGTGGCCTACCTGTGCGGCTGCGACGGCGCCCACAGCCGCACCCGCCATGCGCTGGGCATCGACTTCCCGGGCGGCACCTACGACCACCTGTATTATGTAGCCGACGTCCACACATCCGCCAGCAACCAGGATATCGTGGCCCACCTCGACGCCAACAGCTTCACCCTGATGCTGCCTGTGCGCGCGCCCGGCATGCAGCGCCTGATCGGCATCGTGCCGCAAGCCGGCAACCCGCAGACCGTGTTCGACGACGTACGGCCGCACATCGAAGCTTCCATGGGCATCACGGTGGACCAGGTGAACTGGTATTCCACCTACCGCGTACACCACCGCGTAGCCGCGCAGTTCAGCGTGGAGCGCTGCTTCCTGGCCGGCGACGCCGCCCACGTGCACAGTCCCGCCGGCGGCCAGGGCATGAACACCGGCATCGGCGACGCCGTCAACCTGGCCTGGAAACTGGCGCACGTGCTGCAACAGCGCGCACTGCCGGCGCTGCTGCACACCTACGACGAGGAACGCCCCGCCTTTGCCCGCCAGCTGGTAGCCACCACCGACCGTGCGTTCCAGCTGATCGTGGCGCAGGGTGCGGGCGGCCAGTTGCTGCGCAACTGGCTGGTGCCGCACGTGCTGCCGGCGCTGGCCGGCTTCGACGCCGCGCGCCGCGCGCTGTTCAACACCATCTCGCAGGTGCGCATCCACTACCACCACAGCGGCCTGTCCGCCGGCCGTGCGGGCCACATCGTGGGCGGTGACCGGCTGCCGTGGGTGGCCGATGGGCACGGCCACGAAGATCACGACAACTTCGCGCCGCTGCAAACGCTGGACTGGCAACTGCACGTGTATGGTGCAGTGGCGCCGCCCCTGGCCGCGCTGGCCACGGCGCTGCATTTGCCGCTGCGCGCGTGGCCCTGGACCGATGCCGCCGAACGCGCCGGCCTGCTGGAAGACGCGGCCTACCTGGTGCGGCCCGACATGCACGTGGCGCTGGCCCTGCCGCGCCAGGAAACCGACGTGCTGCAAGAGGCAGTTGAACGCTTCGGCCTGCGCTTCGATACCGGGCAGCCGGCACCGTGACTGGTGCGGTGGTGAACCACGATGGTGCGGCCATCTCCTGCGTTCCAACATTAATTCCACCTTAACCTGCGCACAATTCCCATTGACATCATTCGGCGCGGCGCGCTATGGTCAGCGTCGCGCTGTTTTTTCGCAACTGTTATGTTATTGGTCAGTGTCGTACTATTTCAATAAAAGGATGTCATGAGCAACCAGCCCCAGAACTTCTCCCGCCGCGACCTGTTGTTGTCCGTCCTCTCCGCCACCGCTGTCTCGGTCTTGCCGGGCCTGGCGCTGGCCCAGGGCACGGCCGCCGCAGCGGCGCCGGGTGACGCCGCCTTCGGCAAACTGCTGGACGCCTTCGCCGACGAAATCCTGCGCCTGTCGCCCACCAGCGCCACCGCGCTGGGACTGGACAAGGGCGACCGCGCCGACCTCAAATCCCGGCTGGAAAACATCAGCCGCGCCGGCGACGCCGCGTGGGCCAGCCAGGTGAAGTCGATGGTCAAACGCCTCAACGCCGTAGACCGCGTCAAGCTCAGCGCCGACGCCCAGCTGCGTTACGACACCGTGCGCTACGCCGCCGCCGAAGGCGTGGAAGGTCTGCGCTTTTCCTACGGCGGCGCGGCCAGCGGTTTCAATGGCTATGCCTCGCCCTACCCGGTCACGCAGCAGGACGGCGCGATCACCCGCATTCCGGAATTTTTGGCATCACAACACCAGATCGCCAATGCCGCCGACGCCAACGCCTACCTGGAACGCGTGAGCGGCCTGGCGCGCATGCTCGAGCAGGAAACCACGCGCATCACCAGCCAGGCGGGCCGCGGCATCATGCCGCCCAATTTCATCGCCCGCACCGCGCTGGGCCAGCTGGAGGAATTCCGCAAGACGCCGGTGGCCCAGCAAAAGCTGGTGCAATCGCTGGTGGAGCGCACCCAGAAGCTGGGCATCGACGGCGACTGGGCCGCGCGCGCCTCCCGGCTGGTGGAAAAACAGGTGTATCCGGCGCTGGAGCGCCAGATCAAGGCCTTTGCCGCAGCCACCGCCAAAGCCACCGACGTCCCCGGCGTGCACCGCCTGCCGGACGGCCCCGCATACTATGAATGGGCACTGCGCCTGGGCACTTCCACCCGCCTGTCCGCCAAGGAAATCCACGACATCGGCATGGAACAGAACCTGATGCTGCAGGCGCGCATCGACACCATCCTGAAAACCCAGGGCATGACCCAGGGCACGGTGGGCGCGCGCCTGCTGGCGCTGACCAAGGACCCCAAGCGCTTCTACGCCGACAACGACAAGGGCCGCGAGGAGCTGATCGCCTACTGCAACGAGCGGGTGGAAGCGATCCGCGACCTGATGCCGAAGATCTCGCGCATGAACCTCAAGGTGCCGCTGGAAATCAAGCGCGTGCCCACCGATATCGAAGCCGGTGCGCCGCTCGGCTACATGAACTTCGCCGCGCTGGACGGCTCGCGCCCGGCCATCTATTACGTCAACCTGAAATCCACCACCTTGTGGCCCAAGCAGGAGCTCACCACCCTCACCGCCCACGAAGGCTTGCCGGGCCACGCGTTCCAGGGCGCCTACCTGGCCGAGCACCACGACCGCCTGCCGCTGATTTCGTCGCTGATCGGCTTTAACGCCTTCATCGAAGGCTGGGCGCTGTACGCGGAGCAGCTGGTCGATGAACTGGGCCTGTACGCCAAAGACCCATTCAGCCAGATCGGCTACCTGCAGGCGCAGCAATTCCGCGCATGCCGCCTGGTGGTCGATACCGGCATCCACGCCATGCAATGGAGCCGCGACCAGGCGATCCGCTTCCTGGTGGAGAACACCGGCCGGGGCGAACAAGCCATGACCAGCGAGATCGACCGCTACAGCGTGTCGCCGGGCCAGGCGTGCGGCTACAAGGTGGGTCACAACGAGATCGTGCGCCAGCGTGAGCGCGCCCGCGCCGCCCTGGGCGCCCGGTTCGACCTGCCCGGCTTTAACGACGCGCTGGTGCAAAGCTGCGGCGTGCCGCTCACCGTGCTGCCCACCGTGGTGGACCGCTACATCGCCGCCGCCCAGCGGGTGTAATGTAAGCAGGAGGCAGCATGAAAACCATCGCAGTCATCGGCGCCGGCATCACCGGCGTGACGACCGCGTACGCGCTGGCCCGGCGCGGGCTGCGCGTCACGCTGATCGAGCGCCATCGCTATCCGGCGATGGAAACCTCGTACGCCAACGGCGGCCAGCTGTCTGCGTCCAACGCCGAGGTATGGAACCACCGCAGCACGGTGGGCAAGGGCCTGCGGTGGATGCTGCGCAAGGACGCGCCGCTGCTGCTCAATCCCCGGCCCAGCTGGCACAAGCTGTCGTGGCTGGCCGAGTTCCTGTCGGCCATGCCCGACTACCGCGATAACACGATTGCGATTGCCAGGCTGGCGGTGGCCGCGCGCGAGCACCTGTTCCAGTGGGCCGAGGACGAGCAGATCGACTTCGACCTGCAGCGCCGGGGCATCCTGCACATTTACCGCAACCGCGCCGACTTCGAACACGGCGAAGACGTCTCGCTGCTGCTGGCGCAGGGCGGCGTGCAGCGCCGCACCGTGTCGCGCGACGAAATGCGGGCGCTCGAACCTACCCTGGCCGGCGACTACTACGCCGGCCATTACACCGACAGCGACAGCTCGGGCGATATCCATAAATTTACCGCCGGACTGGCGCTGGCCGCGCAGCGCCTGGGCGTGCAAACCCGTTACGGCCAGCAGGTGGTGGGACTGGGCGCCGATGCGCGCGGCGCGTGCGTAACGCTGCTGCAGGACGGCGTACCCGACATCGCCGTGTACGACGGCGTGGTGATCTGCGCCGGCACCGCCAGCCGCGCGCTGGCCGCCATGCTGGGCGACCGCGTGAACATCTATCCGGTGAAGGGTTATTCGATCACGGTGCACCTCGACGATGCCGACAGTCGCGCCTGCGCCCCGGTGGTGAGCCTGGAAGACGACGCCGCCAAGCTGGTGGCCAGCAGGCTGGGCGAGCACCGCTTCCGGGTGGCCGGCACGGCCGAATTCAACGGTTTTAACCGCGATATCCGCGCCGACCGCATTGCGCCGCTGGTCGACTGGGTGCAGCGCTGCTTCCCCGGCATCGCCACCCGCAACATCACGCCATGGGCGGGGCTGCGGCCGATGATGCCCAACCTGATGCCGCGCGTGGGCCCGGGCAAGGCGCCCTGCGTGTTCTACAACACCGGCCACGGCCACCTGGGCTGGACCCTGTCCGCCGCCACCGCCGAACTGGTCGCCGAGACGGTCGCCGCTTCCCTCGATCAGGGGGCGCGCTCTGTGGTGCAACGCACTATACTACCCTTGAAAACCGCCTAGACTCACTACACTTAGGGGTTGTCCCAACTGGAGATCCACCATGCATACAAAATCCATCGCCACCCGCATCCTGTTTGCCGGTGCGCTCGCGCTGTCGGCGCCGGTGTTTGCGGCGTCCCCCACCGTGCACGAAGTGTATCTGGCCGCCGAGGCGGGCAAGTTCACCGAAGCCCAGGCCATGATGGACCAGGTGCTCAAGGAGCATCCCAACAGTTCGCAGGCGCACTTTGTCGAGGCAGAACTGCTGGCCAAGCAGGGCAAGTTCGCCGCCGCCCAGCAATCGCTGGCTACGGCCGAACGGCTGGCGCCCGGCCTGCCCAAGGTCAGCGCCTCGTCGGTCGCCAACCTGAAAGCGTTGATCGCCCGCGGCGAAAGCGCAGCCGCCGGCAAAACCGCTACCAGCTACGAACAGCAGCCCCCCGCCAACCGCACCGGCCATAACAGCGGCGGCTACGCCAACCGGGTCGACGCTCCTTCAGCAAGTTCCGGCATCCCGTGGGGCACCGTGCTGCTGATGGGCGGCGTGCTGGTGGCGTTCATTTTTGTTGCGTCGCGCTTCATGCAGCGCCGCCAGCAGCAGGCCGGCAATGGCCTGGGCAATATGGGTAACGGCGGCGGTTACAACCCGGGCAATCCGCCCCCACCCGGCTACCCGCCTGGCGGCTACCCGCAACAGGGTGGTTACCCGCAGCAGGGCTATCCGCAGGGTGGGCAGCAAGGCCCCGGCATGGGTTCACGCATCATGGGCGGCCTGGCAACCGGCGCGGCCGTCGGTGCGGGCTTTGTCGCGGCCGAAGCGATTGCGCGCCAGTTCGGCGGCAACCATGGCGCCACCGACAGCGCGGCGACCGACAACGGGCGCAACGACATCATTTACGAGGATCCCAACCGCAGCAATATCGTGCAAAACGATGACATGGGCGGCAACGACTTCGGCGTCAGCGGCGGCTGGGACGACAGCAGCGGCGGTGGCGGCGATGCCGGCGGCGACGACTGGAACTGACGTCTGCTTACCTCAGGGAGCGCGCCGCTCGGCCGCTCCCGCGTTTTCCATGGCAACATCCCAGTACGGCGGTTCGCCGAAAAATTCCTTCATGTGATTGATCAGCAACTGCGCCTTGGCATGGTTGGAGCGCCCCGGCATGTGCACGGCGTGGATCGCCGATTCGCCCGGATCGTGGCGCGCGCCGCCATCGGTGCGCCAGACCGGCGCCATCGGGAACACCGGCACCAGCGTGCCGGCCACAATGGCGTCGCTCACCATCCAGTTGGCCAGGTGGACGATGCCCACGCCGGCGATTGCCGCGTGCAGCAGGGTATCGGTATCGTCGCAGCGCAGCGGCCCTTTCACCGGCAGCGGCTGCTGGTGATTGACGCCGTCAAAGCGCCACCAGGCGCGCGGCGAGCGTCCCACCATCGACAGGCACTGGTGCTGCACCAGTTCAGCCGGCGAGGCCGGCCAGCCGTGGCATGCCAGGTAGGCGGGACTGGCACTCACCACGCGGTGCTGCGGCGCCAGCCGGGTGGCCACCAGGTCGCCGCTGGGCAGCACGCCGGCGCGCACCGCCACATCCACGCGCTGCTCGGCCAGGTCCACCACGCTGTCACTGACGTGCAATTCCACCTCCAGCGACGGATAGCGCGCCAGGAAACTGGCAATCGCCGGCGCTGCATGCAGCCGCGCGAAGCCGGCCGGCGCGGTTACCGTCAGCAGGCCGCGCGGCTCCTGGTCCAGCTCCTGGACTGCGGCCATGCCCTCGGCCAGCTCGGCCAGCATATTGCGCGCGCGCGGCAGGAAGCGTTCGCCGGCATCGGTGGGTACCACCTGGCGCGAACTGCGCACCAGCAGGCGCGCGCCCAGCTGTGCTTCAAGCGCATCGAGCTTGCGCGACACTGACGAGACCGACATTTCGAGGGCAGCGGCGGCGCGCGACAGGCTGCGATGCTCGACAACGGCAATCAGGCAGTGCAAAGTATCGATCATGTGGTTCTCCAACTGGTTATTTGCAGATATTGCAAAGCTGATTTGCGCGTCTGGCTATTGTGCCATTCTTTACCAGCATGCATACTTTGTATTGCACTGCACACCAATACCAATTGTTAGTCGTGCTGCCCAGTCATTCAGAAAACTTCCTTTGGAACATAGTATTCGTTACAACATGGAATCAGCCCACCCCATCTCCGTACTCGTTGTCGATGACCACCCGCTGCTGCGTGCCGGTCTCGGCGAAGCCATCTCGAGCCAGGACGACATGCGCCTGGCCGGCGAAGCCTGCAACGGCCGTGAAGCCATCGAGCGCTATCAGGAGCTGCGCCCCGACGTCACCATCATGGATATCGCCATGCCGGAACTCGATGGCGTGACCGCATTGCAGCGCATCCGCAGCGAACACAGCAACGCCCGCGTGGTGATGCTCACCACTTATAAAGGCGACGCGCAGATCCTGCGCGCAGTGCAGGCGGGCGCCGCCGGCTTCCTGCTGAAAAGCACCTTGCGCCGCGAACTGCTCGACACCGTGCGCGGCGTCCACATGGGGCAGCGCCGCATCCCGCCCGAGATCGCCATGGAGCTGGCCCAGCACATGGGCCAGGGTCCGCTCAGTCCGCGCGAGATGGAAGTGTTGAACCATGCTGCCGGCGGCAATTCCAATCGGCGCATTGCCGAGCAATTGTCGATCTCCGAAGAGACGGTCAAGGCGCACATGAAAAACGTGCTGTCCAAGCTGGCCGCCAACGACCGCACCCACGCGGTAACCATCGCCCTCAAGCGCGGCATCATTACCATCTGAATTTGCTATCATGCCCTTCCGATGTGAGGGGACACCACCATGACTGCACCATTTTTCCAGCAACTGGGATTAGCGCATCCCATCATCCAGGCACCGATGGCTGGCGTCTCCACGCCGGCGCTCGCTGCTGCCGTGTCGAATGCGGGTGCGCTCGGCTCGCTTGGCATCGGCGCCAGCACCGTGGCGCAGGCGCGCCAGATGATAACGGCCACCACGGCGCTCACCGCCGGCCCCGTCAACGTTAACGTGTTCTGCCATGCCCCCGCGCAGCGCGACGCCGCGCGCGAAGCGGCCTGGCTGGCCCACCTGGCGCCGCTGTTTGCCGCCAACGGGATCGCCGTGCCCTCCTCGCTTGACGAAATTTATCGCTCGTTCATTGACGACGAGGCGGCCTTCCGCCTGCTGCTGGAGTTGCGTCCGGCCGCCGTCAGCTTCCATTTCGGCTTGCCCGACAGCGGCTGGATCGCAGCGTTGCGCGATGCCGGCATCCGCACCATGGCCACCGCCACCAATCTGCAAGAGGCGCTGCGCATTGAACAGGCCGGCGTGGACGCCATCGTGGCCCAGGGTGTGGAAGCCGGCGGCCATCGCGGCAGCTTCGATCCGCAGGCCGACGATGAACGGCTCAGCATGGCCGTGCTGGTGCGCTTGCTGGTCAGGCAAACGCGATTGCCGGTGATCGCTGCCGGCGGCATCATGGACGGCGCCGGTATCCGCGCCGCACTTGACCTGGGCGCCGCCGGTGCCCAGCTCGGCACTGCCTTCCTGCTCTGCCCGGAGTCGGCGGCCAATGCCGGCTACCGCGCCATGCTGCACAGCGACCGCACCGCCACCACCCGCCTGACGGCCGCCATCTCCGGACGGCTGGCGCGCGGCATGGTCAACCAGCTGATGACCCATGGCGATGCCCTCGGAGCGCCGCCGGCAGCCGACTACCCGGTGGCCTACGATGCTGCCAAGCAGTTGCACGCGGCCGCAGCGAGCGCCGGCAACCACGAATTTGCCGCGCACTGGGCAGGCCAGGGCGCGCCGCTGATCCGCGAACTGCCAGCCGCCGAGCTGGTGCAATTGCTGGTGGCGGAAACCGCTGCGGTGGCGCGCACTGCTGCGTCCGCAGGCGCCCGGTGAACCGGGCCGGCTGGCTGCATGGCATCCTGCAGCGCGAGGTCAGCAAAAGGCAGGCGGCCGGACTGGCGTTTGTGTTTGTCTGGTTTTTCATCGGCGGCATCATGCATTTCGTTGCCACCGATACCGAAGCCACCATCGTGCCGCCCTACATCGCGTGGCCGGTGGCGGCAGTGCTGGTCAGCGGCGTCTTTGAATTGCTGGGCGCATTCGGCTTGCTGCTGCCGTCCACGCGCAAGGCAGCGGGCATCGGCCTCTTCCTGCTGACGCTGGCGGTCACGCCAGCCCACATCTATATGCTGCAGCAACCGCAACTGTTCAACGTGCCGCTGTGGGCCTTGTGGTTGCGGCTGCCGATCCAGGTGGCGCTGCTGGCGTTGATCTGGTGGAGTACGTGGCGGCGACGTTCGCCGGGCTAGTCACCAGGAATAGCCGAGAAAAGCCGTATCGGATTACCGTGCAGCTGATGCTGCACTTGTTGGTAACAACCTGGCGTTGGAAGGAAAAACATCCATGGTAATTTTTCAGCTCGCTGCACTGATATTTGTCCTGGCCGTCGGCATTCCGAACCAGATCATCGATTACAAACACTGCAAGAACAAAGCGTACGAGCCCGGTGACGCGTGGGCTTATTATTCCCGGCTCAGCAAGCAAGGCAGCCGCGAGGGCAAGTTCATGATGTTCTCATCCTACTGCGGCATCGCGCTGATCGTTGGGCTATTGGGGTTTCTGGCTTACCGTTTATTTACGGCGTGACTGCTGGCTCACGGCTCAGAAATAAAGTTTCCGATATAGACGTAGGGTTCCAAGTCAAACGCTTTACCCAATTCAGCCGAGTTATAAATTTTTATGCTCGGTGTCGTTAGTGCAGAAGTGACGAGAGCAAGGCGCCACAAGGCATCCGACTGCATACCTTTTTTATGTTCGTTTCGAGTAAGGTAGAAGCGTGGCAGAGGCCCCGCCGTACCTTTGACCTCGACGCGCAACACCGAGTTACCTTTGGTAAAAGCAAAATCATACCCGCACGGTAAATGTGTACACCGTTCAGTCTGATACCCGAGATTTTCGTAATGTGCTATAACGGCCCGTTCTGCTGCCACTTCTACATTTTTTCGAACCTCTGCGGATCCAAAACCTCTTAAAGGGTCGGCAGCATCCATCACCGGATCGGGCAGTCGGCTCTCCGACGGATTTGCAACTGCAAACCTGCGCAGCTTTGCCATTCGCTCGCCAAGAATCTGCAACACCCTTTTTTTGTTCTCAGTTGGCGCTACTCCCCGCCCGCTAAGAAACGAATATTTGCCAATGCGAATGGACGCATCGGAAAACGGCATGGTTCGGCATTCAGGCGGGACAAAATAAGCCTCCTTGCTGGTAATCGAGTAGAACCAGTCGTATTCAGGCATCGAACTGTCATGGCGTTTTTCCTTGACCTCGTCCGGCACCAGGAGCCACTCACCATGCAATGTGGCATTTTCAAACCATCCTACAATGTGCAGGCCGGTATGCTTAGGCTTCTTGGCCAGGCAAACTACCGTCCAGCCGTGGGGGGCGTCATTCCGGGGGCAATGTGTTTTACGTTGCGGGGGCACGTAGCAATAATATGTGCCATCAGGCCCCGGGTCGAAATTAAATGCTTCGTGGCCCGGTCCTTTATGTTGGGTGTCTCTGTTGTTGAGCCAGGAAAAATCGCCATTGATGGGCTCTCCACGGTAGTAATCGGACCAACCGAACTTTACCCACAAGATTTTTCGCACTATCAACTTCCTTTTCAAATAATTCCATTCGATCGGAATATCTACTCAAATCCGCTACAACCAAGCTGCGCCGCCGGCGTCAGCATTGCAACCAAGTCTCCCTGCCAATATCCCTACCTAGTCACCACATAATCACCCGCTGCTCCGGCGGCAGATACATCGGATCGCCGGGTTTGATGTCGAAGGCTTCATAAAAGCCCGGCTGGTTCATCACCGTGCCCTTGGCGCGGAATTCGCCTGGCGAGTGCGGGTCGCTCTTGATCTGGGCAATTGCCGCTTCCGGGCGCAGCTTGGCGCGCCATTTCTGGGCGAAGCCGATGTACAGGCGCTGCTCGCCGGTGAGGCCATCGAGCACCGGTGACGGCTTGCCGCCCAGCGAACGCTGATACGCCTTGTACGTGAGCGACAAGCCGGAGTTGTCGCCGATGTTTTCTCCCAGTGTCAGCTCGCCGTTGATGTGATAACCGGGCACCGGGCTGTACGCACCGTACTGCTTGACCAGGCCGGCCGCGCGGGCCTTGAACGCGGTACGGTCTTCCGGCGTCCACCAGTTGCGCAGGCGGCCCTTGGCGTCGTACTGGCTGCCCGAGTCGTCGAACGCGTGGCTGATCTCGTGACCGAACGTGATGCCCAGCAGGCCGTAGTTGACGGCATCCTCGGCTTTCACATTGAAGAATGGCGGTTGCAGGATGGCGGCCGGGATGGTGATCGAATTCAATGCCGGGCTGTAGCTGGCGTTGACGGTTTGCGGCGTCATCGACCATTCGTCGCGGTCCACCGGTTTGCCCAGCTTGTCGAGGTTGTTCTGGCGGCTCCAGGCGCGGGCCGCGCGCACGTTGGCGATCAGGTCGTTGGGCTGGGTTTTCATGGCGCTGTAGTCGCGCCACTTGTCGGGATAGGCGATCTTCGGTTTCAACGCCGCCAGTTTCAGTTGCGCTTCTTTCTTGGTTTCCGCACTCATCCAGTCGAGGTGCTCGATGCCGTCCTTGAACGATGCCACGAAGTTGTCGAACATCGCCATCACGCGCGGCCGCGTTTCAGGCGGCAGATACATTTCCACGTATTTTTTGCCCACCGCGTCGCCCAGCGCGCCATCGGTGAACTTCAGCGCCAGCTGCCACTGCGGTTCGCTTTGCGGCACGCCACGCAGCGTGGTGCCTTCGAACGCGAAGCGCTGCTTGACCGCATCCGCATCGAGGTACGACGCATAACTTTCGATGATGCGCCAGTTGAAGTAGCTTTTCCACGCGTCGAGCGGCACGCTGTTCACCACCTCCGAGAAGCCGCCCAGGAAGCTCGGCTGACGCACCACGGCGGCGGTTTCCTTGGCCGAGAATCCGGCGGCGGCAAAGTACGCTTTCCAGTCGAACGCTGGCGCCAGCGCGGCGAACTTGTCGAAGTCCACGCGGTTGTACGATTTGACCGGGTCGCGATTTGCACGCGGGTCCATTGCACGGCGGCCAGGCGGGTTTCGATGTCGAGCACCTGGGCGGCGTGGGCCGCTGCCTGCTTGTCGCCGCTCATTGCCAGCATGGCGGCAATGTGTTGCAGGTACTTGTCGCGCACGCCCTTGAGCTTGGCGTCGTCGTCTTTCAGGTAGTAATCGCGGTCGGGCAAGCCCAGGCCGGACTGGCTGATGTTGACGGTGTAGCGTTCGGGGTCTTGCGCATCGGGCGCCACGCCGGCCGCGAACGGCGTCTGGATGCCGATGCGTTGCAGGTAGGCGAAGAGCGCCGGCAAATCGTTTTTGTCTTTCACGGCTGCCACGCGGGCCAGGTCGGCGCGCAACGGTTTGAAACCGGCGGCATTGCGCGCCTTGTCGTTGAGGAAGCTGGTGTACAGGTCGGAAATTTTATGGGTATCGCTGCCCACCTTGCCCGGATGCTTGACGGTATCGTCCATCAGCGCGCGCAACTGGCGCTGGGCAATTTCGCGCAACTCGATATACGTGCCCCAGGTCGATTTGTCGGCCGGGATTTCGGTATTGCGGGTCCATACGCCATTGACATAACCGTAAAAATCATCCTTGGGGCTGACGGCCGGGTCGAGCGTGTTCAGATCGATGCCGGACACTGGCGCAGCTGGCTGCGCATGGAGGGATGGTGAAGACAAGGCAAACAAGGCGCAGCAGGCGGCGCTGATCAGCGTACGGTACACAGGCATTCCTTTTAAGTATGGTCGAACGGCGCGCCAGCGTGGGTAACGCCAGGCATGCGACCAAAGATTATACCTGCCAGGAAATAGCGAATAACAGCACCGCTGTGTATCAGCCATGTATCAAATCATTTGCCGCTGCCTGCGACGGCTGCCGCGATCGCGGCGACATCGATTTTTTGCATGGTCATCATCGCTGCGAACGCCCGGCGCGCCACGTCGCCGCTCTGCGCCATGGCATCGGACAGCACCCGCGGCGTGATTTGCCACGACAGCCCCCATTTATCCTTGCACCAGCCACAGGCGCTGGCGGCGCCGCCGTTGCCGATGATGGCGTTCCAGTAGCGGTCGGTTTCGGCCTGGTCGTCGGTGGCGATCTGAAAGGAAAATGCTTCGCTGTGATGAAATGCGTCGCCGCCGTTGAGGCCCAGGCATGCCACGCCGCACACGGTAAATTCCACGGTAAGCACGTCGCCAGCCTTGCCGCCCGGGTAGTCGGATGGTGCACGGTGCACCGCTGTGACGGCGCTGTCGGGGAAGACGCTGGCGTAAAAGTTGGCGGCCTCTTCCGCGTCGTGGTCGTACCACAGGCAAATCAGGTTTTTGCTCATCATCGTGCTCCTTAAGAAGGAATTGAGGAGACTATCGATACTACGCGCGCGGCGAAAAAAAAGCCGCGCGACTCACGGCCGCGCGGCTTGCCAACAACAGGGAAACGGACTCAGTCCTTGGTGGCAGCAGCCATGCACATCAGCACCACGCAGGGCACCAGCAGGCCGTAGAAGCCAAAGCCCATATATGCGTACGCGCCCAGGATACAGCCGGCAGCAAACGACACCACCGGCCACACCAGCACCTTGCACCGGCCGATGGCCAGCGGATCGCCACGCAACGAGTCGGTCAGTTCGATCACCAGTTGCGTGACGTTACCGGTCATCACCGTCGTGGCCGCCGATTTACCGAGCAGCAGCTTGCCGTACGCATTTTGCGTGGCCATGGCGCCGGCGCAGATCATGCCGGTGAGCAGGCTCAGCGGTTGATGGGCGTTGGCCATGGGCGTGGCAATGTAGGCGCACACCACGGTGGCCAGCAGCAGGAACAGTTGCAGCAGATAGCTGTTGCGCAGCGCCGGACTGTTGCTGCGTTCCCAGCGTAGTATCAGGATGCGCGAAATCGCCACAAACAGGATGAACACCGGGAACACCAGCAGCTTCGGAATAATCTCGCGCGCCGGTTCCACCAGCGCCCGGCCGATCAGCACGAAGTTGCCCGTGACGTGGGCCGTGAACAGGCCGAACAGGCCAATAAAGCCCAGGGTGTCGACATACCCGCCCAAAAATGCCAGCGAGATGCCCTGTTTGATATTTCCTCGTTCCATACTATTCCTTACCTTCCTGTAGATCGAGCCACGCCACCAGCAGGAACGCGCCTGCCAGGCCGAGGTGCTCGAAGAAACCATTTTCGGCCGACATCCGCGCCGGGCCCGACAGCTCCCAAAAGCGCCCCGCCAGCAGCGTGGCCATGACCGTAAACACGGCCAGGTAACCGGCCGCCAGCCAGCGGTAGATGCCGAACAAAATCATCAGCGAGCCGCCCAGCTCGCCGGCGATGACCACCACCGCCATCGGTGCGGCCGGCGTGACGCCGAAGTGCTGCATCTCGGCAATGGCCGAATCGAAATCGACCAACTTGTCGATGCCGCCCTGCAGATACGCCGAACACAGCAGCAAAAGACATATCCAGCGCACCCAGGGAGCGCGCAGGAACGCTGGCAACACCAGCGTAGACGCCGCGGCGCGGGCCATCACACCGCCCAGCACGCGCAGCCCAGCGCACCCCAGAAACTCTTGAGGTCGGTGGTAGGCAGCTTGCTGGCCCAGGCCGAGGCATGCTGGTGGCCGTGGACGTTACATTCGTTGGCGCAACCGCACGACGCCGCCTGGGCGCGCAGTTGCGCTTTCTGCTGCTTGCGTTTTTCCAGCTCTTTCAACGCCGCGCGGTTGTTGCCGATCTGCTCGCCCCAACCGGCGTAACCGCCAAAGCGGCGCACCGGCGACCAGTCGGGCATGGCCGGTGGTGGTGGCGTATCGAAGCTGCCGAAGCGACCGGCCGCGTACACGATCTTGCCGCCAACCACGGTCAGCTCCGAGGTCATGTCGGTGATTTCGCTCTCGGCGCAGGCATAGAAATCCTTGTCCGGCACGATCAAATCGGCCAGCTGGCCCACTTCGATGCGGCCCTTCTTGCCCTCCTCGTTCGAGAACCAGGTGGTGTTCTCGGTCCACATGCGCAGCGCCGTTTCGCGGTCCAGGCAATTGGCGCGCGGGTACAGCTGCATGCCGCTCACGGTTTTGCCGGTAATGAGCCAGGACAGCGACACCCACGGATTGTACGAGGCCACGCGGGTGGCATCGGTGCCGGCCGACGTTTTGACGCCCGCTTCGAGGATTTTTTTCACCGGCGGCGTGGCTTCGGCAGCGCCGTGGCCGTAACGCTCGACAAAATATTCGCCCTGGTAGGCCATGCGGTGCTGTACGGCCACGCCGCCGCCCAGCGCGGCAATGCGGTCGATCGAGCGGTCGGAAATGGTTTCGGCATGGTCGAAGAACCAGTTCAGGCCCGTCAACGGAATATCCTGATTCACGCGCTCGAACACGTCCAGCGCGCGGCTGATGGTTTCGTCGTACGTGGCGTGCATGCGCCATGGCCAGCGGTTCTGCGCCAGGATGCGGACCACGCCTTCCAGATCGTCTTCCATATTGTCGGGCATGTCGGGACGCGGTTCGCGGAAGTCCTCGAAGTCGGCTGCCGAAAAGGTCAGCATTTCACCGGCGCCGTTGTGGCGGAAGTAGTCGTCGCCCTGCTGGTACGTGACGCTCTGGGTCCAGTTCAGGAAGTCTTCCTTTTCCTTTTGCGGCTTCTGGGTAAACAGGTTGTAGGCCAGGCGGATGGTCAGCTGGTTTTCGCCGTGCAGCTTCTCGATCACCTGGTAGTCGTCCGGGTAGTTCTGGAAGCCGCCGCCAGCATCGATCACGCCGGTGATGCCGAGGCGATTGAGTTCACGCATGAAGTGACGGGTGGAGTTCACCTGGTATTCGAGCGGCAGCTTGGGGCCCTTGGCCAGCGTGGCGTACAGGATGGCGGCATTCGGCTTGGCCAGCAGCAGGCCGGTGGGATTGCCCGAGCCGTCGCGCAGGATCTGGCCGCCCGGTGGTTCCGGCGTGTCGCGGGTGTAGCCCACGGCGCGCAGCGCGGCGCCGTTGAGCAGCGCGCGGTCGTACAGGTGCAGGATGAATACCGGCGTATCGGGCGCCACGGCGTTCAGTTCCTCGATGGTGGGCAGGCGCTTTTCCGCGAACTGGTGTTCGGTGAAGCCGCCCACCACGCGCACCCATTGCGGCGCTGGGGTAATGTCCACCTGGGCCTTGAGCATGCCCATGGCGTCGGCCAGGCTGCGCACGCCGTCCCAGCGCAGTTCGAGGTTGAAATTCAGGCCGCCACGGATGATGTGGCAGTGGTTGTCGATCAGGCCTGGCAGCACGCGCTTGCCATGCAGGTCGATCACCTGGGTGTCCGGTCCGGCCAGTGCCATGATCTCGTTGGCGCGGCCCACGTGGGTAAAGCGGCCATCCTTGATGGCGACGGCTTCGGCGTGCGGATTGCTGCGGTCCAGCGTGGTAAACAGGCCGCGGTGCAGGATCAGGTCCGGGCTGGTGGTGGGATTGGTCATCATGCGCTCCTTTTGGTGTCGTCGGATTTCTGGGCGGCCGGCAGTTCGCCGAAGCAGTGTGGCTTGACGTGGTCTTCCACCCACGAGACCTTGGTCGTCTCGGGCTTGAGCCACGACCGCACCAGCGGCGGCAGCTGCTCGCCGACCAGGATGCCGGCCAGGCCAAGCAGAGCGATCACCGGCGGTGCTGGCGAGCGTACATTCAACAGCGCGTAAATCACGCCGACCAGCAGGCCGACGGCAATCGATACAATATACATTCTCATGGCGAGCCACTCCTTAAAGTTAAAACTGTACTATCTGGCGACCGGCGCCGCCCCTGCCTTTGTGCCAGGGCGCGCCGGATAAATTCAGCCCGCCCAGTGTAGGGGCGCGGCCCCGCCTTGCCATCACTGGTATTGACCCTTTCCAGCTAACCCTTATGGGTGACGTGCGCCCCTCTCCCATCGCATCTACCTCTTTTGTATCACTCCATCTGGGGATGGTCATACCCCCGGATCGGGTCGTGGCAAAACAGACAATCGCGGTTAACCTGTCATCACGCTGGCGAAGAATCGTCGGCACCGCAAATATCAAGCCCAGGAGAAATGACATGCGACTCGATAGCAAAAGCTGGCCCAATGCGGCCATGGGAAGTAGCGCAAATACGAGCGGCCATGGCGGCTATGGCGGCAACGGCCAGCAGGGTGAGAAGGTCACCGTGCTGGTAGCGCATGCAGACGCCATCGTCAGCGCCGGCCTGGCCGCGCTGCTGGGCGGCAGCGCGGACGTCGACGTGCGGATGGCGCCAGCCGAGGGCGAAGCTGCCGCCGCCGGTGCCGACGTGATTGTCCTCGACCACAAGGCGGGCATGGAATACATGCGCCGCGCCGCCAGCGGCCACCAGGGCGACACGCACGCCCGGGTGCTGATCGTCACCCAGCTCGACCGCGAATGGGAAGTGCGCACGGCGATGATGGCCGGCGTACACGGCTACCTGCTGCAAAACAGCCCGGCCGACCAGCTGCTGACGGCCGTGCGCACGCTGGGACGCGGCATGCGCTACCTGAGCGCGGAGCTGAGCCGCTGCGTGGCCGACAGCTTTACCCGCATCGGCCTTACCAGCCGCGAGACCGACGTGCTGCAACTGCTGGCCCAGGGCCAGTGCAACAAGTCGATTGCGCGCGAGCTGGGCATCGGCGTGGGCACCGTCAAAACCCACGTGAAGGGACTGTTCGACAAGCTGGGCGCCACGGCGCGCACGCACGCGGTGGTGCTGGCGACCAAGCGCGGGCTGGTGGGCGATTACTCGCAAAGCCAGCCGCATTGACCGGCACCGGCAACCTTGATTCGATAACAAGCGTTGTCGTTGTGGGTACATCCCTGTAAAATCCACGCCATGCACGCGCTTCCCCTCAACCAAGGCACGCCACACCGCAACTCGCGCTACCAGCGCCTGGTGATGGTGTTCGTCCTGTTGTTCCTGGCGCTGCAGCTGCTGGGCGCGAATGCGCACGCGCACGCGTATGCCGAAAACCATGCCGATTGCGCCGCCTGCCAGGTGGCGGACATGCCGCTGGGCGCACCGCCGCCGCCAGCCACGGTGGCGCCGGTGGCAGCACTGGTGGTCTTCGTGCTGCCCACGCCCGCACACCACGATCCGCTGGTCATCACCAGCTATCTCACCCCGCCTTCGCACGCACCGCCTGTTGCCGTCCTCTCCTGACCGTTTTTAGCCCCGCACTGCCAAGCCGTGGTCGCCCCCGTTACGGGGTACGACCCCGTGCCAATACGCATGCGTATCGCACACGTAGCGCAGACAGTGCTCTGCGGGGTTTCCATTCGCTTCAACACAAGGATTGAACATGCAACACGCCCCACAACTGCGCGCCCTGCCCCTGCTGCTGGCCGCCGCTTTCTGCACCACCCACGCCCGCGCCGACGACACCGCCGCCGCGACCACCGACCAGCCGCTGCAACAGGTGGAAGTCACCGCCGCCCACCTGAAAAGCGCGCGGATCGACCTGTCGCCCAACGTGGGCACCACCGTGTATTCGATCGACCGCCACATGATCGACCAGCTGGGCCAGGGCGACAACACGCCGTTCAACGAAGTGCTGCTGCGCCTGCCGGGCGTGAGCCAGGATTCCAAGGGTTCCGGCTCGATCCACGTGCGCGACGACCACGCCAACGTGCAGTACCGCGTGAATGGCGTGCAGCTGCCGGAAAGTATCAGCGGCTTTGGCCAGTCGATCGATACCCGCTTTGTGCAGCAGACCGATTTCATCACCGGCGCCCTGCCGGCGCAATTCGGCCTGCGCACGTCGGGCATCGTCGACATCCAGACCAAGGAAGGCACCGCCAAATCGGGCGGTCGCGTGGGCGTGCTGGTGGGCAGTAACAACTACGTGGAGCCGAGCGCGGAATTCTTCGGCACTCAGGGCGCCTTCAATTACTACCTGTCGGGCAGCTATCTGAAAAACGACATGGGCATCGAGAACCCGCTGCCCACGCGCGACGCCATCCACAATCAGACCAAACAGGCCAAGTCGTTCGGCGCGCTGTCGTACTTCCTCGACGACCAGACCCGTCTGGGCCTGATGTTCGGCACCTATAACGGCCGCTTCCAGATTCCCAATAACCCGGACCAGGCGCCCGCCTTCTCACTCACCGGCCAGAGCGACGCGGCTGCCGGCACGTCCAGCGTGCCGTCGTCGCAGCTCGATGAAAAGCAGCGCGAAGTGAACCGCTTCGTGGTGCTGTCGCTGCAAAAAAGCCTCGGCGATCTGAATTACCAGCTGTCCGCATTCCACCAGTATTCGGAACTGCACTACACGCCCGATGCGCTGGGCGACCTGATTTACAACGGCGTGGGCTCCAACACGCTGCGCTCCAACTCGTCGAGCGGCGCCCAGTTCGACGCCAGCTACAAACTCAATCCGACGCACACGGTGCGCGCCGGCCTGGCATACGCACGCCAGAATACCCACAGCGACAACTCGGTGTCGGTGTTCGACACCAATGCCGATGGCACCCAGGCCAGTACCGATCCGCGTACCATCCTCGACAACAACCAGCAGACCGGCAAGCTGTCGAGCGTGTATTTGCAGGACAAATGGCACATCGCTGCGCCGCTCACGCTCAATTACGGCATCCGCTACGACAAGGTGCAGGCCTACGTCAACGAGCAGCAATGGAGCCCGCGCGTGAACCTGGCCTGGCAGGTGGGCAAGGACACGGCGCTGCACGCCGGCTATTCGCGCTACTTCACGCCGCCACCGCAGGAACTGGCGGCGCAGGAAAGCATCGACAAATATGCCGGCACGTCCAACGCGCCGGAAGTGGCGGTATCGAGCAATGTACGCTCCGAACGCACCAACTACTTCGACGTGGGCCTGAGCCACAAGGTGAGCCAGGAGCTCACCGTGACGGCGGACGCGTACTACAAGAAGATCCGCAACATGCTGGACGAAGGCCAGTTCGGCCAGGCGCTGATCCTGTCGCCGTTCAACTACGACCGCGGCTTTGCCAAGGGCTTGGAACTGTCGGCCGTGTACAGCCAGCGCAACTGGGGCGGCTTCCTGAACCTGACCACGCAGCAGGCCAAGGGCCAGAACATCATCTCGGGCCAGTCGCTGTTCGGCGCCGACGAACTGGCGTACATCAGCAACCACTACATCCACGTCGATCATGACCAGACCTACACGGTATCGGGCGGCGCCCACTACCACTGGGGCGATTCTCAGGTGAGCAGCGACTTCCTGTACGGCAGCGGCCTGCGCATGACGCCGGACGGTGCCGCGCCCAACTCGGGTCACCTGCCGTCGTACACCACGGTGAATCTGGCGCTTACCCACAACTGGAAGCACACCGGCGCGAGCGACATCGAAGGCCGCATCGCCGTCATCAACCTGTTCGACAAATCGTACCTGCTGCGCGACGGCTCCGGCGTAGGCGTGGGCGCGCCGCAGTACGGCGCCCGTCGCTCGCTGTATGCGGGGCTGTCGACCAGCTTCTAAACCCCACTGCTCACCCGCAGGCTGGCGCCGGATGCAACGCCGCTGCCGGCCTGTTTTTTTGCTGGCACCGCATCCGTGCGGCCGTTGTGTTCGCAAAGCGATGTAGGCATAATCAAGTGGATTGATGCGTGAAAGTCGACTTGAATGCCTTATGCCGAATAAACTGGTGTCCCGCCTGACCATCGCCACTGGCGTGTTGCTGGTGCTTGCCGCCGGCGGCGCGCTGGCCCTGATCGGCCGCCCGCCCGAACTGCTGCGGGTGGGCGCCAGTTACGGCGCCAAGATGGTCTGCTCGAACGTGTTCATCGCGGGCCGCAACGCGCAGGCCGTGCTGGCCGATGATGTACAGGCGCCCGGCCATCCGCTGCTCAAGTACCTGCAGGTGCGGGTGGACCAGCAAAACAAGACCGTGCACGCCGACTTCCTCGGCATTGTGGGCCGCGGCCTGGCCGTGTACCGGCCCGGCACCGGCTGCGCCGCCGTTCCCGACGGCGACCTGGCGCAGGCAAACAAATACCAATACACGCCACTGCGCATCTGGAGCGCCTCCCCCAACGTGCCATGGCCCACCGGTTCGATGACCGAGAACCTGCCCGCCGTGCAGGCGCTGGTCAACGACGCCGCGCTGGCCGGTCCCGGCATGCGCGGCGTGGTCGTGATCCATCGCGGCCGACTGGTGGCGCAGCGTTACGGCCCCGGCTTCGGCGTCTCCACGCCGCTGCTGGGCTGGTCGATGACCAAGACCGTGAGCGCGGCGCTGGCCGGCATCGAAGTCGCCCAGGGCAGCCTGGCGCTTGATCGCAAAAACTTCTGGCCCGAGCACGCCGACCCGCGCGCGCAGATCACGCTGGCGCAGTTGCTGTCGATGACCAGCGGCCTGCAATTCAACGAGAGCTATGGCGACGTCTCGGACGTCACCCGCATGCTGTACCTGGAGCCGGACATGGCCGCTTACGCGGCGGCGCAACCGCTGGCACATGCGCCGGGCACGGTCTGGAATTATTCGAGCGGCGGCACGGTGCTGCTGTCGCGCATCTGGCAGCGCGCGGCCGCCGGTCCCAACCAGTCCCAGGCGCAGATGACGGGCGCCACGTCCATCGGCGTGCTGGCGCTGCCCCACGACCGGCTGTTCGCACCATTGGGCATGAGCAGCGCCATCATCGAAGCCGACGCCCGCGGCACCCTGGTCGGCTCGAGCTATATGTATGCGACCGCGCAGGACTGGGCGCGCTTCGGCCAGTTCCTGCTGCAGGACGGCGTGTGGCAGGGCAAGCGGATTTTGCCGGAGGGCTTCGTGGCGACGATGCAGGCGGTGGCGCCGGCGTCGGGCGGGCGTTACGGCCAGGGCCAGGTATGGCGCCAGGGTCCGACGTCGGACCAGAATGCCGACGGCGCCTACGGCCTGCCGCCCGACACGTACTGGATGCAGGGCCACGACGGCCAGTCGATCGCCATCGTGCCATCGCGCGAACTGGTGGTGGTGCGCCTGGGCCTGACGCCGCGCGCGCTGGAATATCGGCCGCAGGCATTGCTGGCGGCGGTGGTCAAGCAGGTCGATGCAGCGGCGCCGGTTGCTGCGCCGGCCGACGTACCGCCGGCTTTATAGGCAAGACAGACTGCACCCCACATCAAGCCTGCGTCAAGCGGCCGTGAATCACTTGCCATAGTCCGGAACGCATGGGCAGGACAGGATGAAGGGCGTGGATGCGCAACACATCGGTGTACTTTTCGGTTTGCAGCTCGGCCTCGAGGACGATGCCGTCGTTAGGCTGGTCGCCAAATGGCGAGTATTTACCGTTCCATCCTTTGCTGCCCACGATGCACGTGGTAGCGACATTGGGCATCCCGATCGCCGCCATGGCCGGTTCGGACGCTACCAGCCGGCCGCACTGCCCGGCCAGCAGCTGGTAGATCCAGAACCGGCTCAGGTACGTGTTTATTTTTGTTGCAGCCATCGGCGAGCCAACCAGGAACAGGTGCTTCGGCTGCAGCACGCCAATAGGCATTTTCAGCAGCGCATCGCGTAACAGCACACCACCGAGCGAATGCCCGACCACGGCGTAGTCGCCTGCGGCCGCCATCGCGGTGAGATCTTCGTGCAAACGCAGTCGGATCTGTTCGAGGCTGTGCAGGGAAGCGAGATAAGAAAAATAGCGTACATCGTGTCCCATTTTTTTCAGGTGGCGAGCAGTCTGAAAAAAGTCGAAGCGGGTGGCGCCCAGGCCGTGGACGAACAAAATTTTCATTCGCCCACCCGTACCGCATTGCGCCCGCCCTCTTTGGCCGCATACAGCATGCGGTCGGCCTGTTCCAGCCACTCGGCCGGGGCGCCGCCGCGCGGCATCGGCGCCACGCCGATCGAGGTGGTAATCGGGTGGCCGTCGAGCAGCGGCGCGGCGGCTACCGCGCTGCGCAGCGTATCGCCCAGCTTGCCGGCGGCGCGCAGGCCGGCGCCGTTGGCGATGATGGCGAATTCTTCGCCGCCGTAGCGGAAAATCTGGTCGGTGGCGCGGGTGTGGTGCCGCAGCACGTCGCATAGGCGCCGCAGCACCTGGTCGCCGGCCGCGTGGCCGTGCTGGTCGTTCACGGTTTTGAAGTGGTCGAGGTCGAGCAGCAGCACGCATGCCTCGGGCAGCGGCCGGCGCTCGGCCGCATAGGCGGCCAGTGTGCTGTCGAGCGCGCGGCGGTTGCCCACGCCGGTGAGGAAATCGCGCTCCGCCTCGATGTGCAGTTCGCGATTCTGCAAACCGGTGCGGTGCGAGAAAATATACGCGAACAGGTTCACCAAAGCGATGGTCACCACGACCGTGAACATCACCGGCACTTCCATTTGCGGCAGTAGAATCGCCAGCAGCACCAGCAGCGACACCGTATTGATGCCCAGCGCCACCCTGGGGCGCAGCATGAAGAATGCGGCGATCATGGTGGGATACACCCAGTACACCAGCGACAGTCCGCGCAGGTAGATCGTGGCCAGCATGCCGGCCGAATAAAACAGCGTCACGCCCAGGCTGGCCACCTTGTACCGACCCGTATGCCACACGTGAACAATCACCGCCAGCATGGCCAGCACCAGCGCCAGGTCCACCGCTGCCGACAGCCAGGCGCCCTGCCACAGCCGGTACACGCCAAACGGCAGAATGCTCGGGATGCTCAGCGCGCACATGATGATGAGGATGACCTCTTCCTTGGAGCGCTTGCGGCGGTCGGACAGCCATGCAAACGGGCTGTCCTGGTTCTTCTGTAAATCTGGCATCGAGCTGCTGGTCTCTTGATTGTTGTTTTATGGGGCGTGCGCCGGCACGCCGGTTGTGCCGCTACCTGGCGCCTGCGCTTTGTTCTGCGGCGCCGTTTTGTGCTCCCCGGCCAGGAACATATACATCGCCGGCACCACGAACAGCGTAAACAAGGTGCCGATCGACAGGCCGGTAAAGATCACCAGTCCCATCGCGTGGCGTCCCGCCGCACCGGCGCCGGACGCGATCACCAGCGGCACTACGCCAAATACCATGGCGGCCGTGGTCATCAGGATGGGGCGCAGGCGCGTGGCGGCGGCTTCCTCGATGGCTTCGCGCTTGTTCTTGCCGGCTTCGCGCAGGTGATTGGCCACTTCCACGATCAGGATACCATGCTTGGAAATGAGTCCCATCAGTGTGACCAGCCCCACCTGGGTATAGATGTTAATCGACGCGAAGCCGAGGAAGATGAACATCATGGCGCCGAACAGCGCCATCGGCACCGAGAACAGGATCACGATCGGATCGCGGAAGCTTTCGAACTGCGCGGCCAGCGCCAGGAACACGATAATCACGGCAAAACCCATGGTGAGGCCGAAGCCGCCCGACTCGTGCATGAACTGGCGCGACGAGCCGGCGTAGTCGATGGTGTAGCCCGACGGCGCCACCTGCGCCACCGCGTTGCGCAGGTATTCGAGAATTTCGCCCTGCGACGCGCCCGACACGCCCGAGATGGTGGCGGAATTGAGCTGCTGGAAGCGGGTGACCGATTCCGGCTGGACGCTGTACGAAATGCTGGCCACGGTGCTGGCGGGGATCATCTCGCCGGTGGGCGTCTTGATGTGAAAGTTGAGCACATCGTCAGGATTCAGGCGGTCCACCTGGCGCACCTGCGGAATTACCTTGTACGAGCGGCCGGCAATCGAGAAGTAATTGACGTAGCCGCCGCCGAGCGCCGCCGCCATGGCATTGCCGAAGTCCTGCTGGGTGAGGCCCAGCGTGGCCAGCTTGTCGCGGTCCACGTCCACCTTGGCCTGTGGCGAATCGATCTTCAGATCGACGTCGGCAAAATAGAACTTGCCGTCCTTGTTGGCCTGGTCCAGCACCGCCTGCGCCACCGTGTTGAGATTCTCGAACGGCTCCGTCGTGGTGATCACGAACTGCACCGGCAGGCCCGAGCTGCCTGGCAGCGCCGGAAACTGGAATGCCGCCACCCGGCCGCCGGCCACGCCGCCCCAGCGTGCCTGCAGGTCTTGCTGGATTTCGTGGGCCGAGCGTTTGCGCTTGTCCCACGGCTTGAACAGCACGCCGCCGATGCCGGCGTTGATGGTGGGTACGCCCGTGATCTGGAACATCTGGTCGTACTCAGGCATCGATTTCGATATCTCGAAAATCTCCTTGGCATACGCCTGCATCTGGTCCGACGTGGCGGTGGGCGCACCCACCACCTGCGCCAGCACGATGCCCTGGTCTTCTTCCGGCGCCAGTTCCGACTGCGACATGGCAAACATCACGCCCAGCAGGCCGGTGAGGATCACGCCCATCACGATCAGCACCACCCAGGTGTCCAACAGCCGGTGCAGCACGCGCAGGTAACCGTTATGCACTTTTTCAAAGGTGCGGTCGATGAACTTGACGAACTTGCCCTCGTCCTGGTGCTCGTTGAAGAATTTGGCGCACATCATGGGCGACAGCGTGAGCGCCACAATGCCCGATACCGCCACCGCGCCCGCCAGCGTAAAGGCAAACTCGGTAAACAGCGCGCCGGTAAGGCCGCCCTGGAAGCCGATCGGTACATACACGGCAATCAGTACCACGGTCATGGCCAGGATGGGGCTACCGAGTTCGCGCGCGGCCTGAATGGCGGCGTCATACGGCTTCATGCCCTCCTTCATGTGGCGATCGACGTTTTCCACCACGATGATGGCGTCATCGACCACCAGGCCGATGGCCAGCACAATGGCCAGCAGCGTAAGCAGGTTGATCGAATAGCCGAACATCAGCATCACGAAGAACGTGCCCACCAGCGACAGCGGCATGGCGATCACCGGCACGATCACCGCGCGCAGGCTGCCCAGGAACAGGTAAATGACGATGGTGACGATGATCAGCGCTTCGACCAGCGTATGCACCACCTCCACAATCGACGTGTTAATGAACTCGGTGGAGTCGTACACGATTTCGCCGGTGAGCCCCGCCGGCAGCTGTTCGCGAATCGACGGGAACACCTTGCGCACGCGCTCGGCCACGTCGAGAATATTTGCGTCAGGCGCCACCTTGATGCCGACGAATACCGAGCGCACGCCGCTGAACGCCACGTTGAAGTCGTAGTTCTCGGACCCCAGCGTGACATTGGCGATGTCTTCGAGCCGGACGATGGCGCCGCCGTTCTGGCGCACGGCCAGCGCCTTGAATTCCTCCACCGTGTGCAGGTCGGTGCCGGCCGTGAGCGGCACCGTCACCATCTGCCCCTTCGAAGCGCCGAGACCGGCCAGGTAGTTGTTGGCCGCCAGCGCGGCGCTCACTTCTGCGGCAGTCACGCCGTGGGCCGCCATCTTGTCGGCATCGAGCCAGGCGCGCAGCGCGAACTGGCGCGCGCCCAGCAGCTCGGCCGTTTGCACGCCCTCGATCGAATCAAGCTTGGGTTTGACGACCCGGGCGAGGTAGTCGGTGACGTTATTGGTGGGCAGCGTATCGCTGTAAAAGCCCATGTACATGGCGTCGGTGGTTTGCCCCATCTGCACGCTCAGCACCGGTTGCTGCGCCTGCGCCGGCAGCTGGTTGCGCACCGAGTTCACTTGCGTGGTGATTTCGGTCAGTGCGCGGTTGGAATCGTAGTTCAGTTGCAGCGTGGCCGTGATGGTGGACACGCCGCTGTTGGACGACGACGACAGGTAATCGATACCCTGCGCCTGGGCGATGGCCGCCTCCAGCGGCTGGGTGATAAAGCCGGCCACGGTGGCGGCGTCCGCCCCGTAATACGTGGTGGAGATGGTGACCACCGCGTTTTGCGTTTTCGGATACTGGTTCACCGGAAGGCTGAACAGCGACCGCAAACCCAGCACCACGATCAGCAGGCTGACCACGGTGGCCAGCACCGGCCGTTTGATGAAGATGTCGGTAAAGTTCATGGCGCGGCGTCCTCACTGTTCCTGCGGCGTGGGATTGGGACTGTTGGCCGGCTGCACGCGGTTGTTGATGACCGCCGGCGTGCCGTTCTTCAGTTTCAGCTGGCCGCTGGTGACCACGGTCTGCCCTTCCTTCACGCCGGTGAGCACGGCCACCTGGTCGCCACGCGTGGGACCGGTGGTGACGAACACCTGCTGCGCGATCAGCTGGGCATTGCCCTTGTCATCCCTGGGCGGTTCCTTGCCGTCCTTGGCCACAGCGGGGGCCAGCACGAACACGGTGGAGCCATACGGGTTGTAGGTGATGGCCGTCTGCGGCAAGGTCAGGTATTTTTTCAGCTCGCCCTGCTCCAGGCTCACGTTGGCGAACATGCCGGGCAGCAGTTGCCGCTTCTGGTTGGGCACCGTGGCCTGCACCTGCACGTTGCGGGTGGCGGCATCCACCTTGGGACTGATGGCCGTCACCTTGGCATCGAACGACACGCCAGGATAGCCATCGCTGGTGAGCTTGAGCTTTTGTCCCACCGACAAACCGGCCACCTGCTTTTGCGGCACGTAGAAATCGACGTAAACAGTATCGATGGTTTGCAGCGTGACCAGCGTGTCGCCGGGATTGAGGTACTGGCCCGGGTTGATGGACGTGATGCCAAGCTTGCCGGCAAACGGCGCGCGGATGGTTTTTTTATCGACCAGCGCCTGCTGCTGCGCGGCCAGGGCTTGCCGGCTTTTCAGCTCCGCTTCGTCGTTGTCCACCTGCGCCTGGCTGATGGCCTGCGCCGCCAGTTGCAGCTTGTCACGCTTGAGCGTGGTGGCGGCGATGTCGGCCGACGCCTGCAGCGCGCGCAGTTGCGCCAAATCAGAATCTGCATTCAGTTCGAACAGCACCTGCCCGGACTTGACCTCGTCGCCGGACTTGAAATTGACCTTGCGTACCAGTCCGGCGATTTCGGTGGTAACGTCCACTCCGCGCACCGGCGCCAGCGTGCCCACGGCAGCGAGCTGCGGCTGCCATTCCGACGCCGTGACCTTGATCGCGGTGACCGTTTGCGCACCGGGCTTGGGCGCGCTGGCGATCAGTTTTTGTATTTGCAGATATTTGCCGAACGCCAGCGCGGCGACTAGCAAGATCACGCAGCCAACCATGATGAGCATACGCTTGGTCATGAAACTCTCTCCTGCAAAAGTAGTGTTGAAGGTGCGTGATTACGGATTTTGCGGCGCGCCGGCAGCCGATATCGAGGGCGCGTCGGATACGGGCGTGGCGGCCGGCACGCCGCCGGCGCGGTTCCACCAGCCGCCGCCCAGCGCCTGGAACAGCGCGGCAGTGTCGGCATAGCGCGCGGCCTGCGCCTGCACCAGTGCGATGTGCGCCTGCTGGTAGCTGCGTTGGGCATCGAGCAGCGACAGATAACTGATGGCGCCCAGCTTGTACTGCTCCTCGGACAGCGCCAGGGTTTCGGCGGCCAGCGACTCGGATTCCGCCTGCGCGGCCAGCGCGGCGGCGTCGGATTCCAGCGCGCGCAGGCTGTCGGCCACGTTCTGGAATGCCGTGAGCAAGGTGGCGCGGTACTGCGCAGCCGCCACGTCGTATGCCGCCTCGGCCGCGCGCTTGCGGGCGCGCAGCGCGCCGCCGTTGAAGATCGGTGCGGTGAGACCCGCCGTCAGGCTCCAGATGGCGTTATCGCCCTCGAACAATTTGCTGAACGTGGGCGACGCCGAACCGTAGCTGCCGCTCAGGGTGAACTGCGGATACTGCGCCGCCGTGGCCACGCCGATCTGGGCGCTGGCCTGGTGCAGCAGTTCTTCGCTGGCGCGGATGTCAGGCCGCTGGCGCACCAGCGCCGACGGCAGCGACACCGGCAATGCCTCGGGCAAGGCCAGCGACGCCAGGGTAAATTCGGGCATGCCCGCCTCGCCCGGCAGCTTGCCCGCCAGGACCGACAGCAGGTGGCGGGTTTGCGCGAGCGCCTTTTCCAGCGGCGGCAACGTGGCCTGGGTTTGCGCCACCAGGTTGCGCTGGGTGAGCACCTGGGTGCGCGGGATGGCGCCGTATTCGAACTGTTTGTCGATCACGTTGCGCTGCTTGACCAGCGCGTCGAGCACATCGCGCGTGGCCTGTAACTGGGCCCGCAGCGATGCTTCCTGGATGGCGGCGGTGACCACGTTGGCGGACAGCGCCAGATAGGTGGCCTCGACCTGGAAGCGCTGGTAGTCCACGGCCGCCTGCGCGCCTTCCAGCGTGCGCCGCGTGGCGCCAAACACGTCGGGCGTGTAGCCCACGTTGACCGAAGCGTTGTACAGCGTGAGAACCGCTGCGCTGGTGCCGGCAGCGGTGGCCACTTGCGTCTTCTGGCGCGATGCACCGAGGCCGCCGTTGATGGCCGGGTACACCAGCTCTCCCGCTTGCGCATTGTAATTTTCGCGCACCTGGCGCAGCGCCGCTTCGGCCGCCGCCATGTCGGGATTGCGCGCCAGTGCGCCGCGCAGCAACTGGTCGAGCGCGGGCGACTGGAACACGGTCCACCACTGGGCCGGGATGTCCATGCCGTCGACCAGGCGCTGGGCCGCGCCGCCGGCGACCGGCGCCGCCACCGTTTGCGCGGGCAGCGGCGTGGGCGTGTAGCCAGCGCCATCGGCGACCGGTACCGCCGGCGGTTGAAAGTTGGGGCCCAGCGTGCAGCCAGCCAGCCCCGCAGACAATGCCACCGCAATGGCGGCGTGCCGGCGCGTGTACCGAGTATCCATGACCGACTCCCGTGGTGCGCGGGCACGGTGCCGGTGCGCCCCGTCGCCTGCTGTCTTGATTTGGGTGAACGTTATACCAGATGTACATCAGCTAACATATTCGCATTTTTTTCGGCAGCAGTGTTCAATTGTCACGCGCGCCGGCAAAAAAAAACGGGCTTTGCCGGCAAGGCAAAACCCGTTCTTTCGCAAATGGTATGGAATCAGGCGACAGCAGCTGCGGCAGACACCACGCCATAGGCACGATTGGCTTCCACCAGCGAAAATGCCGATGGACCATCGGCCAGCGCATCAAGGCCCTGGGTGGCTTCCGCGCGGTACGTCAGCGGTTCCTGATAGCGGCGCAATTCTTCTTCGCTGACCTTGCCGTCATGGTTGGCGTCGGCCGACATGGCGTCGCGGCCCGGCAAGCGCAGCATGCCGTGTTCATCGACGCCGGGCACCGGCAGCGCCGCCGGCAGACGGTCTTCGGCTTGCGCATCGACGCCGAACCTGGCCTGGAAGGCCTGGGTTTCCGGCCGCTGCGACAGGCTTTTCAAGCCATCGTCGAATTCCTTCAATGCCTGCTTCAGGCCGTCGTCATCGGAGTCGGACACGGCCTGCAACGCGGCGGCCTGGCTGCCACTGTCAGCGGTCCCGGCATCGGCCGACACATCGTTGCCGGTATCGACCGCGCTCGGCGCATTAAATCCCGGCAGTGACAAATAGGCGGCCACCGACGCACTCAGGTCGGCATCGCTATGCGCCTGCGCCGGAGAGATTGCCTGCGTGCCCTGCGCCTTCTCGGCGACCACTGCCGCCGACAAGGTGCCACCGCCAATACTGTTTACCGTAATCATCTTTGACTCCTGATGGGAGATTCCTCACGACATCATTCTAGCAAGTATTTTTCCAAGAAGCACGGTATTTAGCGGCCTGCCGCCCGCTTCAGTGTGTTTTTCCCAACAGAAACTTTATGCGAATGACCAGTTTTCATGTCATAACCCAGTCACATGAATCGGTTATTCTCTGGCCCGGCCCATGGTACGCTGTGCACCATTGCTTTCCAATTAACTTATCTTACTCATCCATTGTTCACATGACCAAACTGTCCCTGCCCGCCCTCGTGATCGCCGCGTCCAGCTTTGCGCTGCACGCCATTGCCGCTGCCGCGCCGACCGCCGTCGCAGCCCCGCAACCGAAACTGGTCGTGGTGCTGGTGATCGATGGCTTGCCGAATGAACAGGTGCAACGCTACCGCGACCAGTTCGGCAAAAACGGCAAGGGCGGACTCGGTCGCATGCTGACCGACGGCGCGGCCTTCAGCAATGCCCACCAGGCCCACGGCGTGACCGTTACCGCCATCGGCCACGCGGCAGTGCTGAGCGGCGCCTACCCGTATGTGCACGGCATCATCGGCAACAACTGGATCGATCCCGTCACCAGGCAATCGGTTTACTGCACCGAAGACACCAACTATACGTACATTGGCGAGCACACCGACCCGAGCGACGGCACCGCACCCACCAGGCTCAAGGTCGATACGCTGGGCGACCAGTTGCGCTACGCCTCGGGCAACCGCAGCAAGGTGATCACGGTGTCGGGCAAGGACCGCGGCGCGATCCTGCTGGCCGGTAAGACCGGCACCGCCTATATGTATATGGACAAAACCGGCAACTTCGCCAGCAGCACCTTTTATATGCCGGCGCACCCGGCATGGGTCACCACCTACCAGGCCGGCAAGCCGCAGGACCGCTACTACGGCAAGACCTGGAGCGCGCTGCTGCCCGACGCCGCCTACGCCGGCGACGCCCATGACGAGATCACGCCCGCCAAGCCGGGCGGCCACAATCGCCTGCCCTACACGTATTACAGCGAGAGCGGCCAGATCGACGCCGGCTACTACAACAGCCTGAAAACCGGCCCGTACCTCGATCAACTGACGCTGGACTTCGCGCGCGCCGCCGTGGAAGGTGAAAACCTGGGCCGCAACGACAGCGGCGTGCCCGATTTGCTGGGTGTGAGCCTGTCGGCGCACGATTACGTCAACCATGCGTATGGCCCGGAAAGCAAACTGTCGCACGACCACCTGCAACGCGTGGACCGCATGCTGGGCGACTTCTTCAACTACCTCGACCAGCGCATCGGCATGGACAATGTGCTGGTGGTGCTCACGGCCGATCATGGCTTTGCCAACACGGCGGAATTCTCCAACCAGCAGCGCAGTGAATCGAAGCGCATCAACGGCGACAAGTTGATGCAGGACCTCGATGCGCACCTGGCCGCGAAATTCGGCGGCGCCAAACTGCTGCAGGCATGGTCGCTGCCCAACATCCACCTCGATTACGCCGCCGCCGACAAGGCCGGCCTGCGCCACGCCGACGTGGAAGACGCAGCCGCGCAATTCCTGCTGCACCAACCCGGCATTACCGACACCTTTACCCGCACCCAGTTCGAGAGCGGCGCCGTCACCGGCACCCGCATCGCCACGCTGATGCGGCGCGCCTGGAACCGCGCAGCATCGGGCGACCTGATGGTGGTCACCCGCCCCTACTGGTACTTCGCCAGTGGCGCCACCGGCACCACGCATGGTTCGCCGTACGCGTATGACACCAATGTGCCGCTGATGATCATGGGCAAACGCTGGATCAAGCCGGGATACTATGGCCAGTACGCGGAGGTGGTGGACATTGCGCCCACGCTGGCGAACATCCTGCGCGTGCGGCCGCCGGCGGGTTCCGAGGGCCGGGTGCTGGTGGAGAGCTTGAAGTAACAGTATCGCGATGCGCAAATCCGTCATTCCCGCGCAGGCGGGAATGACGAAGCGACCTGCAGCATTTAACTCAATCGACTATAGTTGGCCTTTGTATCAAACAATAACCCAAACAATAGTCGATCCATGACCTCCTCCAAAATCAATCCCACCTGGGCCCTGCTGGCCCTGGCCGTCGGCGCCTTCGGCATCGGCACCACCGAATTCGCTCCCATGGGACTGCTGCCGGTGATTGCCGACGGCGTCCACGTCTCGATTCCCAGCGCAGGCCTGCTGATCAGCGCCTACGCGCTCGGCGTGATGATCGGTGCGCCGATCATGACCTTGCTGCTCGCGCGCCTGCGCGCCAAACATGCGCTGATCGCGCTGATGTCGATTTTCGTGGTGGGCAACCTGCTGTCCGCGATGGCGCCCGGCTACTGGACCCTGCTCGCTTCGCGGCTGGTAACGAGCCTGAATCACGGCGCCTTCTTCGGCATCGGTTCGGTGGTGGCCGCCAACCTGGTGGCGCCCGAAAAGCGCGCCAGTGCGGTGGCCACCATGTTCATGGGACTGACGATTGCCAATATCGGCGGCGTGCCGGCCGCCACCTGGATCGGCCAGCAGATCGGCTGGCGCATGGCGTTTGCCGGCACCGCCGGCCTGGGGCTGCTGGCAATGGTGGCGCTGGTGCTGGCCCTGCCGCGCGGCGACAAGGGCGCCATGCCGGACATCGGCAAGGAGCTGCGCGTGCTGGCGCGTCCGGTCGTGCTGCTGGCCATGGCCACCACGGTCATGGGGTCGGCGGCGATGTTTACGCTGTACACCTTCGTGGCGCCGGTACTCACCACGCTCACCGGCGCCTCGCAATTGTTCATCACGCTGGCGCTGGTGCTGATCGGCGTTGGCTTCACCATCGGCAATGGCATCGGCGGCAAGCTGGCCGACTGGTCGCTGGACGGCGCCACCAAGATTTTTCTCGCGGCGCTGGCCGTCATCATGCTGGCGTTGCCACTGCTGCTGGGCAGCCACTGGGGTGCTTTGGCGGGATTGACGTTATGGGGTGCGGCGGCGTTTGCGCTGGTGCCGCCGGTGCAGATCCGCGTGATGCACGCGGCAGCCGAAGCGCCGGGGTTGGCGTCGTCGGTCAACGTGGGTGCGTTCAACCTCGGTAATGCACTGGGCGCAGCCGTTGGCAGCGCGGTGATTTCGGCAGGCCTGGGCTACGCGGCGATACCCGTGGCGGGCGCGGTGCTGGCAGCGGCCGGCCTGGTGCTGGTGTTCGTGGGCGCAGCCGGCAAGCGCGGGCTGGCGCCCGCCGCCTGAGCTTTTAATTGAGGGTGTTCAGGTAGTTATTCAGGTGGTCGAAGTTGAGCGGCTTGGAGAAATGCTGGCTGAAGCCCGCTGCCACGGCCTTCTTGGCCGAGTCGTTGTCGTTGGAGCCGGTGAGCGCAATGATGGGCAGCGATTCCGCGCCCGGCATGCGGCGGATGGCGCGCACCGCGCCAAAGCCATCCATCCACGGCATGCCCAGGTCCATGATGATCGCTTTCGGCATGCCTTCGCGCACCCAGTCGCATGCCTCGTAGCCGTTGTGGGCCGACGCGGTTTCGTAGCCGTGGTGCTGCAGCATGGCCGACAGCATTTCCACTATTTCGACATTGTCGTCGACGACCAGGACTTGTTTTGCGCTTGCCATGATGGGCCTCTTGTAGTTGCGTTTGAATGGTTGATGACTGGATCGTAACAACCGTTCCCGGGCCTGTATGTTCGCCAGCGTACCCTCGGCAGCGGGACTGGTAGCGCATCGACTACCGGTCCGACTGCGCACCGTGGCGCGGCAGCAGCATCCGCAAGCCGGGTTCAAAACGGTGCGCGCCCGGCCGTGCCGCACCGCGCTGGTGCCTGGCGTGGCCCGACCAGCACGCTCACCGGGCAAACCGTATGTTTGTTTGTATATTATTGTATCTTGAGGAAATAATTTATACAGTTGCATTACACTACTTCCTTTTCTTCGGGTAAAGAGCAGGAATACAGACTATGCGCAAAACCTTCGGCTTCATGGCCATCTGTTTGACCGTGTCCGCATTTGCAGCGGAACCCTTCGACGATAAATTCCGTCAACTGGACGAAGTTCTCCCTACACCCAATACGTATCGCACCGCTTCGGGCGCCCCCGGCGCCGCGTACTGGCAGCAGCGCGCCGACTACACCATCCGCGCCACGCTGGACGAATCGAAGCGCGCGTTGACCGGCAGCGAGCAAATCCGCTACCACAACAACTCGCCCGATACGCTCACGTACCTGTGGGTGCAGTTGGACCAGAATATCTACAAGAAGGATTCCGACGCGCGCATGATGCTCACGCAGCCGTCGCGCGAGGCGTGGACCAAGCCACGCACGCCCGAAGAGAGCTTCAAGTTCGAAGGCTTGCGCAGCGTGCTGGCCGGCCGCGATTTCGACGGCGGCTTCAAGATCAATGCCGTGACGGCGGGCGGCCAGCCGCTCAAGCACGTCATCAACCGCACCATGATGCGCATCGACCTGCCGGCGCCATTGAAGCCGGGCCAGACCTACGCCTTCAATATCGACTGGTCGTACAACATCAACGAACAGGCAGTGCTGGGCGGACGTTCGGGCTACGAGCATTTTGAAGCGGACAAGAACGACCTGTTCGAAGTAGCCCAGTGGTTCCCGCGCATGGCAGCCTATTACGATGTGACGGGCTGGCAGCACAAGCAGTTCCTCGGCTCGGGCGAATTCACGCTGGAATTCGGCGACTACGACGTCAAGCTCACGGTACCGGCCGACCACGTGGTGGCATCCACCGGCGAACTGCAAAACCCCGGCGACGTGTTAAGCGCGGCGCAGCGCGACCGCCTGGCCAAGGCCAGGACCTCGGACAAGCCGGTGGTGATCGTCACCCAGGCCGAAGCCGAGCAAGCCGAAAAGTCGGTGAGCACCGCAGCGAAAACCTGGCACTTCAAGGCATCGAACGTGCGCGACTTCGCGTGGGCGTCGAGCCGCAAGTTCATCTGGGATGCGCAGGGCTACAAAAAGGGCGGCACCAACGTGCTGGCCATGTCGTACTATCCGAAGGAAGGCAATCCGCTGTGGGAGAAGTACAGCACCCAGGCGATCGTCCACACCATCGAACAGTACAACAAGTACAGCTTCGACTATCCATACCCGACCGCGATCTCGGTCAACGGCCCGGTGGGCGGCATGGAATACCCGATGATTTCGTTTAATGGCCCGCGTCCGACCAAGGACAAGAAGACCGGCGAAATCTCGTACTCGCAGCAGACCAAGTATGGCCTGATCGGCGTGATCATCCACGAGGTAGGCCACAACTACTACCCGATGATCATCAACTCCGACGAGCGCCAGTGGACCTGGATGGATGAAGGCCTGAACACCTTCGTCCAGTACCTGGCCGAGCAGGCATGGGAACCGGACTACCCGTCGCGCCGCGGCGAGCCGCGCAACATCGTCGACTACATGCGCAGCCAGAACCAGGTGCCGATCATGACCAACTCGGAGTCGCTGCTGCAGTTCGGTAACAACGCGTATGCCAAGCCGGCCACCGCGCTGAACATCCTGCGTGAAACCGTGCTGGGTCGCGAACTGTTCGACTACGCCTTCAAGGAATACGCCCAGCGCTGGAAGTTCAAGCGCCCTACCCCGGCCGACTTCTTCCGCACCATGGAAGACGCTTCGGGCACGGACCTCGACTGGTTCTGGCGCGGCTGGTTCTACACCACCGATCCGGTGGACATCAGCGTGGACGGCATCAGCGAATACGGCGTGAGCACCCAGGATCCGGAAAAGGAAAAAGCCTGGCGCCGCGCGCAGAAGGAAGCGCAGCCCATCTCGATCTCGCAGCAGTTGAACAAGTCCCTGCCCAAGCGCACCGACGCGCACCCGGAACTGAAGGACTTCTACAACGAGCATGACGAGTTCACGGTCACCAACAAGGACCGCAACACGTACGCCGAGTCGGTGGAAAAACTGGAGCCGTGGGAGCGCAAGCTGCTCGATGAAGGCAAGCACCTGTACCTGGTGGACTTCTCCAACGTGGGCGGACTGGTGATGCCGCTGATCCTCGAGATCGAACTCAAAAGCGGCAAGAAGTACATCGAGCGCATTCCGGCCGAAGTATGGCGCTACTCGCCGAAGAAGATCACCAAGCTGATCGTCACCGACGAGCCGATGGTGGGCCTCTCCCAGGACCCGTACTGGGAAACCGCCGACATCGACACCAGCAACAACGCCTGGCCGCGCAAGCCCACCCAGTCGCGCCTGGAGCTGTTCAAGACCGAGCGTGACAAGGTCAACCTGATGCGCGACTACAACACGCCGCTGAAGGCCAAGGAAGCGAAAGACGCCAAAGGCGCCACTGAAGCCAAGGATGAAAAATCCAAGGCCGAAGCCGGCAAATGATGCTACCCAGCTTCATGCGCCGGGTGCGGTGCAGTGTCGCCGCCGTGCTGGCTCTGTCCAGCGCGGCGGCGGCCGCCCATAACTACCACATGGGCATCGCCGACATCAGCTACAACCCGCGCACCGGCAGCACCGAAATCGTCCACACCTACACCGCGCACGACGTCGCCACGCTGCTGGCCAAACAGGCCGGCCGCAACGTCGACCTGGGACAGGCCGGCAGCGAACCGCTGCTACGCCGCTACGCGGAACAGCAGTTTTATGTCACGGCCAAAGATGGCAAACGGTTGCCATTGAAGTGGGTGGGCATGAAGGCCGACGCCGACAGCGTGGTAATTTTCCAGGAAGTGCCGGGCACGCGCCTGGCCAAGGGCACGCGCATCCACAACGCGGTGCTGACGGATCTGATTCCTACGCAAAAAAACACCGTCAATATCGAGGTGGCGGGGCCGGTCACCACCCTGATCTTCGACCAGGGCAGTCTCGATCAGGCAGTGCCCTAGCCCCTCACTGGCTCACATGCGCCTGCGCACCTTTCTTATCTCCTTCCCCCTGGCGGCATTGCTTCTGAGCGGTGCCGGCATGTGGATGCTGGGTTCGTCGCTGATTGCAGTCGCGCCGTACTAGGTATCGTTACCGGATCTCGATGCGGAAACGATATCGCTGCGCGCCGCCCCCGACCAATTGGTGACCGGCAGCTATATCACTAGTAAGGGACAAGGCGGCATACTGCTACTGCACGGTATCCACGGCGACCGCCGGCAGATGGTACAGCGCGCCAGCATTCTGCAGCGCCAGGGTTACACCGTGATGCTGATCGACCTGCCGGGGCAAGGGGCCAGCACGGCAAATGCCGTGACTTTCGGCCTGCGTGAAGCGCAGGGTGTGCGCGCCGCCCTCGACGAATTACGGCGCCGCATACCTGGCCAGCGCATCGGCGTGATCGGAACTTCGCTGGGCGCCGCCTCATTGTTGCTCTGCCGCGATTGCGGGCATCTCGATGCCGTGGTACTCGAAGCGATGTATCCCACCATCGAAGATGCGGTTGCGGACCGACTGCGCATGCGGCTTGGTCCCATCGGCAGCCCGCTGTCGTCGTTACTGCTATTGCAGTTGCCGCTGCGGTTGAACATCGGCCTGGAGCAATTACGGCCTATCGACCGCATCGCAGAGGTGAAAGCGCCGCTGCTGATCGCCGCTGGCAGCGTGGACCGGCACATTACATTGGAAGAAGCCCGGCGCCTGTACGCAGCTGCGTGCGCGCCGAAGCAATTATGGGTCGTCGATGGCGCGGCGCACGTCGATTTGTACCGGTTTGCGCCGCAAGAATATGAGCGGCGCATCGGCGGTTTCATGGCCCGTCATTTACGGCCGTAAGCGCGGCGGGTACAGCAATGTCAAATCGAACAGACCAACGCCGACGCGTTAAAATCCAGGACCAACATTGACAACTTAATCTCATGAGATTTCATTCCGCTGGTCCTTCCATACCGAATATCCTCCTGGAGCGGTGCGATGCTGGTCGCGTCGTATTTCTTTGTGGCGCCGGAGTTTCGCTACCATCTGGAATGCCCAGCTTCATAGGGCTGACTCAGCACGTCATAGAATTCTTTGCTCCTCCAGCTGATTCAGAAATCCTGACAGCATTTTTACCTTGGCTAGACAGCTCAAATAACCAGTCAGCAGGGAACGTGCCGCTCGACCAAATTTTCAACCTGCTCCACTATGAATATGGGAAAGACGAAGTTAACGCGCTGGTTACAGAGCGACTTAGCGCGGGCTTGAATATCAAAAATTGGGGTAGAGAGCACAACCTGATAAAGCGAATTTCCTCAAACCAGCGCGGCGTACCACAGATCGTCACGACGAATTTTGATCGATTGTTCGAAGCAGGGCAACCGAAAGAGCCTCTAGCATTTCATGTGCCGCCGGCATTTCCCGATCTGAATTTCGGTTCGACGATAGAGGGAATCACTTATCTGCATGGTCGGCTAGTGGAGGCCGGTGCAGAAAATCATCCATACGTACTGAGTAGCGCGGACTTTGGACGTGCGTATCTTTCGGAGGGCTGGGCCACCAATTTTATCCGACACCTTCTCGAACGATATACCGTCGTTCTTGTCGGCTACAAGGCAGAAGATCCACCTATCAAATATCTTCTTCAAGGCCTAAATCATGACGGTCAATATGACCGATCCAAGCTTTATGCTTTCGACCGTGGAATTACTGAAGAAATCGAAGCGAAGTGGCGGGACCGAGGCGTAACAGCAATAGCCTATTCCGATCATCCCGATTTGTGGACAACCATGGAGTTTTGGGCAGATCGCGCCGACGATCCGCGCAAGTGGCGCTCAGCAGTGATCGCAAAATGTCATCAGTCCCCGAAAGATATGGATGCCCACGAGCGCGGTCAGGTCGCTCATGTTCTCAGCACAGTGCAAGGGGCAAGATTGTTTGCCGATGCTGTTCCAACGCCTCATCCCGAATGGGTGTGCGTATTGGATGCAAATGTACGATCAGCAAAACAAAGTAGCAGTTATGGGGAAAATTCGGAAGTTTTCGATCCGTGGATAGCTTATGCGCTGGATGATGATGTGAAAGATATCTCTGAGGATGCTCGTCAGCAGGGCATCGGAAATGACAATTTCCTCGTGTGGCGCAATGGGGACAATAGTCCACATGATTGTCATCGATTTGGCGGTGGTATCGACGCACTCCCGAATAGGCTATCGCACCTCATCACCTGGATTAGCAAGTCAATAGAGAGCCCAGTGTTAGCCTGGTGGGCAATTCGACAGCATGGGCTGCATCCACAATTACTGCGCCTCGTAGAGCGGCAACTGAATGACTTACGGGATCTAAATAAACGTGCTCGTCATATCTGGAACCTTATCCTCGAACACCACCGCGACCCTCGCACTCGTCAGTGGAACGGCGAGTGGTTCGACTGGAAAAATCGGCTGGACACCGAAGGTTGGAACGCCAGTATCCTAAGGGACTTTAGGAGGATTGCAACGCCTCGACTAGAGATCAAACGACCAAATGGTTTAGGACAGTCCAAGCCCCCATCGGTACCATGGGACAAAATTCAACTCGGTCATCTAGGAGAGTTTGAAGTCGTCTTCCTCGATCGCCATAAGGAAGATTTGGACATCCCAGACGATGTGTTGCCACAGGTATTTAGCATTCTCGAGGATCAACTTCTCATCGGGGCAGGGATTCTAAAAGATATCGATACCGCCTACTTCGAAACACCTAGCTGCTATCCAGAAGACGCACTCGGTGAAGAAGCGGACATAACGAACTCCGCAAAAGCGGTGATTTGGTTCCGCCAACTTTTTGATCGCATGTCCGAACGATGGCCAGAGATGGCCAGCGCGCATGCATTGACTTGGCCCTCAGCCGACCAGTTCTTTTTTTCAAAACTTAAGCTGTACGCCTTGAGCAAAGCAAACCTCTTTGAGGCAGAGTCTGTCGCAACAGAAGTTTTGTCTTTGTCGCCTGAAATATTTTGGAATAGCGAACTGGCCCGAGAGCTTCTCTTTCTTCTTGTGGCACGATGGAGGGAGTTTCGCCAGGCAACCAGGGAACGACTCACAGACCGCATCTTGGCCGGACCAATCCAGCTCACCTATCACTCTGACGAGGAATTTCCAAGAATGCGGGACGAGTATGTCGCCAGGTATGCTAGATATCTTGAGTTAAACGAGGTCGAATTGCCTGCGGCTCACAGTACCAGGCTTGCTGGCATCATCAAAAAAATCCCTGAATGGAGCAACGATTGGGCGACATCGACAGCGAGAGAACGAGGAATTCATGGTGGATGGGTCGGTACCGACGAAAAACCTGACGCGCTTCTTAACCTTCCCGCAAGTGAGATAGTCGCCAAGGCACGAGAGGAATCAAGGCGAGACTTTGAAAGCCTGTCCGATAGGCGTCCGTTTACTGGTTTAGTGAAATCCGATCCTCGACGTGCATTGTCTGCGCTGACGATCGCAGGAAAAAATAACGACTATCCGACAGCGTTTTGGTCATCCATGTTAATTGACCTTCCTTCGGACATTGCCCCGAGACTGAGGCGAGTATTTTTGAACCGTATAGCGAGACTACCCGATTCCGCAATCGTCGAACTAAGCCAGACGCTGGGCCAATGGCTGGAAAAGAACCTAGTCACCATTCTTGATTTTGACTATACCCTTGGTTGGGCATTATACGATCGCATCATAGATGCCTTCATGACAGCAGGAGCTGATGCAACGAAGAGCTGTCTTGGCGAAGTCCATCAGGGTGGAAAAGTCATTCAACAATCTCGACGCACTTTCAATCATGCGATAAACGCACCTAACGGCAAATTTGCCGCAGCCCTTTTTCGAGCAGTTCCAGGAGGAAGGCAAGATGCGGGATCACTCATTCCTGCATACGTTAAGACTCGCTTCGAGCGACTTCTCACGGTGCAAGGCGAGGGTTCAGACCATGCGGTCTCAATCGCCAGCAGCAAATTGAACTGGCTTATGTTCGTCGATCCTGCTTGGACACAGGAGCGTTTAATTCCCATGTTGGCATTTGACCATCCGGCTTCAGAACCCGCATGGAATGGCTTTCTTAACGGTGGAAAAATGCCCTCCGCGGCACTGGTAGCGGTAATCAAACCGCTACTGGTTCACCTTTTTCCGTGGATCGAACGTTTTTCTTGGGATCGCGACCTCTCAAAAGTAGCAGCCCAATGGCTCGGCTTTATCCGAATGTCCCGAGCCGATGAACATGATGGGCTATCACGAGCTGAAATGCGTTCGGCTCTGCGGGCAATGTCGGATGAGACTCGGAATCGGTTTATTTTTTGGTTACGGCAAGTTGGACAGAGAAACGAACATGGCTGGGGTAAATACGTCATCCCACTAATCAACGAGGTCTGGCCACGAGAACGTCAATATAGGACTTCCGCTTCAATGAGAGCATGGATCGCTCTTCTTGATGATACCGGTGACAGCTTTCCAGCTGTGTACACAGCGGTTAAAAAATACTTGGTTCCGGTAGAAACAAATGACCATCTATACTACCGCTTCACTCGAGAAACCAATTCCGAAAAGTCGATTTCTACGTTATTTCCTGAAGTGACATTGGATTTGATGGACACGGCTACACCTCAAGTTCTCACACTCACGCCGTACGAATTACCGAAGGTGCTAGCGATCATCGTGGAATCAAAACCGGAGCTGATCTCTGATCCTCGTTATTTGCGTCTCATTGAACTTGTTGAGCGAAGCTAAGTTTTTTTTAAGCTCGCCCCCCTTGCCGGCGTCATACAGATTGCCTGCTACCCCGTATGGGGGGAAAGCGTCATCCCTTGTCCGGAATGCTTTTCTGACTGGCCGCCATTCGCTGAGCGGCCAAAATCTTAGTCAGCTACCTAAACACTAAAACGCTTCCCACTCATCGGCGGCGGTCGTCGCCGGCGTTTTCAGTTTTGGCTGCGCCCTGGCTGCCACTGCGGCCACGCGTAGCACCGGCTTCGCCTGCACGGGCCTCGATACCGTCCGCGCCTGTTCGCCACCGGCAATCGTAAACGCACTCACCGTCTGCTCCAGCACATCGGCCTGTGCGCGCAAGGTCTCCGCCGCCGCCGCGGTCTCCTCCACCAGCGCCGAATTCTGCTGGGTAGTTCCGTCCATCTCGGTGATCGCGCGGTGGATCTGGGCGATGCCTTCGTTCTGCTCCTGGGTGGCGGCGCTGATTTCGGCCACAATGTCTGTCACATGGCGGATGCTCGCGACCACTTCATGCATCGTGCTGCCTGCCTGCTCCACCAGCCGGGTACCCGACCCTACCTTGTCCACCGAGTCGTCGATCAGGGCCTTGATTTCCTTGGCGGCGGCGGCCGAGCGTTGCGCCAGGTTGCGTACCTCGGTGGCTACCACGGCAAAGCCGCGTCCTTGTTCGCCGGCGCGCGCTGCCTCCACGGCGGCGTTCAGCGCCAGGATGTTGGTCTGGAAGGCGATGCCGTCGATGACCGAAATGATGTCCACGATCTTGCGCGACGATTCTTCTATCGACCCCATGGTCACCACCACCTGCTCCACCACTTCGCCGCCCTGCGTGGCAACCTGCGATGCCGAACGCGCCAGCTGGTTGGCCTGGCGCGCGTTGTCGGCGTTCTGGCCCACGGTGGACGTCAACTGGTGCATGCTGGCGGAAGTCTGTTCCAGCGCCGCCGCCTGCGAGGCGGTGCGCTGCGCCAGGTCGCCCGTGCCGGCGGCGATCTGGGTGGAGGCCGAACCCACCGCGCCGGTGGAGGCGCGCACGGTGTCGATCACCCCGGCGATTTTTTCGATCAACTGGTTGAACGCCACGGCCGTATGGCCGATTTCGTCCATACGCCGGACGGGGATTTTATGGGTGAGGTCCAGGGTATGGCTCACGTGCTGCAGCGTGCTGCGGATGGTATCGAGGCTGCCCTTGATCAGCGCATACAGCTGCCAGGCCAGCGCGCCGGTCACCAGCACCGCCAACGCCACCACGCTCACCAGCAGCGTAAAAGCAAAGTTATATGCGGCCACGCTCTCGTTGCGGATGTTGGCAATCAGCTCGTTGTTGTAGGCGATGTGATCGTCGAAGCCCTTGGTAAGCGCAGCGGCGGTAATGGCCAGCGGCGTGCCGGCCACCAGCGTGGCGCGCACCGCATCGAGGTCGCCGGCATGGGCGGCGGCGATGAATGGCACCAGCGCATGGCGGTACGCGGCCATGTGCGCCTTGTCTTCCTGCAGCATCTTGCGGTCGGTGTCGTCGAAGATGCGCTCTTTTTCGTACGTGGCCAGCACTTCGTCGAATTTCGTGTGGGCGTCGTTGTATGCCTTGTCCAGTTCCGACTTGTCTTGCAGGTTCGAGAACACCGACAGGCGGTAGCCGGCCAGGCGAGTGGCGGCGGCATAGCCCTTCGCCGCATTCAGTCCTTCGATACTCGGGATCAAACGGGTTTGCACCATGTCGAGCCGGTGGTGGGCGTTGGACAGCTGGGACAACCCGGTCACGCCAACAAAAATCAGGGCCAGCAAGGCCAACGACAAGGTCAAGATCAAGCGCTTCGTGATACTCATTGGACTTTTCCATGGAAGTAAGGGGATGGCGGCCGTCTTGCTGCGGCCTTGCTCCACTATACGCCCATAATTTCTCATGAGCAACTATGCTAAAACATTAACCACATAGTTATCGGTCAAATCACCTGGAAGCCGTGGGTGCCGTCGCGGCCCAGTTGCGCCACCAGGCCGAACTCCCAGTCGAGGTAAGCCTGCATCGCCTCCGCGCGGTTGTCTGTGCCCTCGTACGGGCGCCGATAGCGGTCGATCAGCGGCGACGCCAGGTGCTGCTCGCCCGCCGCCACCGGCAGCCCGGCCGCCACCCAGGCCGCGGTGCCGCCGGCCAGCACCACCACCGGCGCATCGGTCAGCGCGCGCAGGTCGGCCGCCGCATAGCGCGCCAGCAGGCTGCTGCCGCAGGTGAGCACGTAGCGCCGCGCCCCGGTGGGCAGCCTGGCCAGCGCCTGCTGCAGATCGGACCGCAGCGCGAACCAGGCGCCGGGGATGTGCCGCTTGACGTGGTTGGCGCCGGCCGTAAAGTCCAGCACCACCGTGCCCTCGCCATCATCGTTGAGCCATTGCGCCAGCGTGGGCGGATCGATTTCGTCCACCGGCGCATGCGGCGGCAATTCGGCGCTCCACGGCGTGGTAACGTTGAAGTGCGACGGCTGCGCGCCATCGAGCACGTACACCTCGTGGTTCATCTGCCGCAGCCAGTGCGCGGTGAGGTTGGCGCGTACGCCGTCGGTATCCGCCAGCACGAAGCGGGCGCCGCGCACCGGTGCAAACTGCTCGGTTTCCTGCACCAGCTGGCCGCCGGGGGCGGAGCGGAAGCCCGGCAGGCGGCCATCGGCAAATTCCGCCGGGCTGCGCACGTCCAGCAGATAGATGGTACGGGTCGCGTCACCGGTGAGCGCTGCGAGTGCCGCGTGGTCGATGCGCAGCACGCCGGCGCGGTCGGCCAGCGCGCGGGCATCCGCCGCTGCCTGCTGCTGGTTGGCTGCTGTCGCTGCCGGATAGCTGCGCGCCTGGCCGTGCGCCAGCTGCTGTCCGGCCAGGGTCCAGCCGATGGTACCGTTGCGCAGCGCGGACACCGGATTGGGCACCCCCGCGTTAATCAGCGACTGGGTGCCGATGATGCTGCGCGTGCGGCCCGCGCAGTTGACGATGATGCGGGTGGCCGGATCGGGCGCCAGTTCGCGCGCGCGCAGCGCCAGCTCTGCGCCCGGCACACTGAAGCTGCCCGGGATGCTCATGGTCTGGTATTCGTCGTAGCGACGGGCGTCGAGAATGACGATGTTGTCGCCCCCGTCGATCAGCGCCTGTACCTCGGGCGCGGACAGCGATGGCGTGTGGCGCACTTCTTCCACCAGTTCGCCGAACGATTTGCTGGGCACATTGACGTCGCGGAACAACTCGCCGCCAGCGGCGCGCCAGCCCTCCGCGCCGCCGGCCAGCACCGCCACGTCAAGGTAGCCCAGCTGGCGCAGGCGCGCAGCGGCCGCCACGGCCAGTCCTGCGCCCTCCTCGCCGCCATCGAGCACCACGATCGGCACATCGCGGCGCGGCAGCTTGGTCCAGGCATCGAGCTCGATGCGGCCCAACGGCAGGTTGGCGGCAAACAGCGGGTGGGCCTGGGCGTGCGGATCTTCTTCGCGCACGTCGAGCAGCGCGATTTCGCGGCCGGCCAGCAGTTCGGCGCGCACGTGTTGATAGGTGACGGTAATGCCTGGCAGGCCGGTATGGAGCGGATTTTTAGTCATGATTTAATTGGCGTAGCCGGAACGGAAGGGTTTCACAGCGCCGTCGATGGTAAAGACGCTGCGGTCCACCGCGCCGATGTCGGCGCCATAGACGTGGATGCCGATCGACACGCGGTCGGCGTAGGCATTGAATACCTGGTGGATGTCGCCCAGTGCCGGCGATACGGCAGTGACATCGCCCGTCTCGAGCCGCTGCGGCGCGCCGGCCTTGACCAGCGCGCCATCGGCAGCGCGCCGGAAGTCCTGCGAAATCTCGGCGCCGCGCAGCAGCCCGATCAGGCCCCACACGGTGTGGTCGTGGATGGGCGTGGACTGACCCGGCCCCCACACGAAGCTCACCACCGAAAAGCGCGCCTGCGGATCGCGGTACAGCAGGTACTGGCGGTAGTACTGCGGATCGGGCTGGGCCAGCGGCTCGGGCAGCCAGTCGTCATGCGCCACCAGGTCGCGCAGCAGCGCCGCGCCCTCGCGCACGATATGGGGTTCGTCCGCGCCCTCTTCCAGCACGCGGTCCAGGTCCTCGATGAAACGGCGCAGCCGGGGCGGCGCCGGCGGCGGGGTATGGATAAGGTCTGCCATGGCAAGCTCCGTGGTCCTGGTTTTACGCGGCCTGGCGGCGCGCAGCGGTGTTGCGGTTTTCGGGCACGTCCAGTCCAAGGTTACCACGCAGCGTGGACGCCTCGTACTCGCGCCGGAACAAGCCGCGCTCCTGCAGCACGGGTACCACATGCGCGATAAAGGCGTCGAGCTGGTACGGCAGCGCCTCGAACAGGATGAAACCGTCGGCGGCGTCGTTCAGGAACCAGCGCTGGATCGCATCCGCCACCTGCACGCCGGTGCCGACGAACTCCTTGCGCGGGCTGGCGTAACGCAGCGCGGCCTGGCGCAGCGTCAGGCCCTCTTCCCGCGCAGTGCGGATGATGCGCTCGGACGAACTGCGGTTGCTGTCGGCGCCAAAATGGGCGATGTCCGGGAACGGACCATCGAGCGGATACTGGGTGAGGTCATGCTCGTTGAACGACCGGGCCAGCGCCACCAGCGCATCCTCGATGCGGACCAGGCTCACGGCCTGCTGGTAGAGTTCTTCGGCCTGTGCTTCGGTGGCGCCCACGATGGCGCGCAGCGCCGGCAGGATGCTGGTCTGCTGCGGCGCGCGGCCAAACGCGGCGGCGCGCTTCTTGATGTCGGCGTAGTACGCTTGCGACGATTCGATGGTGGAGCCTTCGGTAAAAAACGCATCGGCGTACCGCGCCGAAAAATTGCGGCCGTCTTCCGAGGCGCCGGCCTGGAAGATCACCGGCTGGCCCTGCGGCGAGCGGGCGATGTTGAGCGGGCCGCGCACCGAGAAGAACTCGCCCTGGTGGTTCAGCGTGTGCAGTTTGGACGGGTCGATGAACTGGCCGGTGTCCTTGTTGTGCACCAGCGCATCGTCCTCCCACGAATCCCACAGGCCCTGCACGGTGGTCAGGTGTTCGGCGGCGATGCGGTAGCGCACCTCGTGCGGCGGGTGGGCCGGCTTGCCGTAGTTTTCGGCGCTGCCCGACAGCCAGGACGTGACCACGTTCCAGCCAGCGCGCCCACGGCTGATATGGTCGAGCGACGCGAACTGGCGCGCCACCGTGTACGGTTCGCTGTAGCTCACGGTGAGCGTGCCCACCAGGCCGATGTTTTTGGTGCGCGTGGCTACCGCCGACAGTATGGTGAGCGGCTCGAAGCGGTTCAGGTAGTGGGGACTGGATTTTTCCGTGATATGCACGCTGTCGGCCACGAACAGGAAATCGAACTTGCCCTGCTCGGCCAGCCTGGCCTGGCGCAGGTAAAAATCGATATTGGTGCTGGCCGTGGGATCGGCATCGGGATGGCGCCAGTCGCCCCACCCGGGGCCTACGCCGTGCAGGATGAAGCCGAGTTTGAGTTGGCGCGGTGGTTTTTTGGGGCTTGCTATGCTCATGATGATTCTCCTTGTGCTGACCTGGGGTTGACTTGTAATGACCTGAAGCTGACTCAAATTTTTTCTCGGATCCACCGGTAACAACGCTATGCGGCGCTAAGCGGCGCGAAACACGCTGGCGTCCACCAGCGCCCCGGCATCCACCCGGCGCGGGAACAGCTTCGCTTCGTAAAACGTGTCGGCCACCTGCTGCAACTGCCGCACGATTTCCTGGTCGATCGCGCGCAGTTGCGGGCGGTCGCGGTCCACCACCAGTTTCACCACGTCCGGCGGCAGGCCGGTCAGGCGCTGGAACACCTCGCCGTATTCCTTCGGATGGGCATTGGCCCACGTGTTCGACAGCGCCAGCCGTTGCAGCACATCGGCCAGCGCCGCGCGCTTGCCCGGGTCGGCCAGCGCGGCGTCGGACGCCGCGATCACGCCGATGCCGGAGTTGATGCCCACGCCGTCGCGCAAGATCCGTGCGCCCTGGATTTCGGCATTGGCCTGGTACGTGCCGAACGTGGCCCACGCTTCGATCTTCCCGCTCGAAAAAGCCACGGCCGCATCGCTGGGCAGCATGAAGCCGGTCACCACGTCGTCGGGCTTCAGACCCGCCTCGCGCAGCGCGCCAAACAGCAGGAAGTGCGCCACGCTGCCGCGCGCCGACGAGACAATCACGTTGCGGCCCTTCAGGTCCGCCACCGATTTGATCGGTGATCCGGCCGGCACCAGGATCGCCACGCCCTTCGGTGACGACACGCTGGCCGCCACCACTTTTACGCGCGCGCCGCCGGCGGCAGCGGCCAGCGCCGGGGTATCGGCCGCCACCGCCGTATCCACGTCGCCCGACACCACCGCCTCGAACAGCGGCGCCGCGCCCTGGAAACTGGCCCACTGGATCTTGTACGGCAGGTTGTCCAGCACCCCGGCCGCTTCCGCCTTGGTGCGCAGCATCTTGACCTGGTCGCCCAGCACCAGCGTCACCTTCGACAAATCGGGCGCGCCGCCGGGTGCGCTGGCAGGCAGACCTGCCGTGGCGCCCTGCTTGCCGCAGGCGCCCAGCAGGGCCGCCATCGGCAGCATGGTCAACAGCCGGCGCAGGCGGTCGGGATCAGAATTCATACGCCACCTTGCCGTAGTAGTAGGCGCCGGTCGGCGCGAACGGCGAAGGGCCGTAGGTAAAGCCGCTGCTGCCGGAATTGGCATCGCCGGGGCCGTTTTTATCGGGCTTGGTATCGAACACATTGGCCGCACCCAGCACCAGCTTGATGCGCTTGGTCACCGCGTAGCTGACATCGAAATCGGTGAGCCACTTGGCGCCGAAGTGGTAATCCTGCGCGCGGTTGGCGGTGGTTTGCCAGGTGTACGCATCGTAGCGCGTGGTCTGGCCGTTGACTTCCCAGTCGCCCGCAAACCAGCGTGCCGACAGGATCACCTTGGTGCGCGGCGTGGCGCTCAGGTCGCCGATGCCGCCACCGGCCGAATAGCCGAACCACACCGAGCTGCCGCCCGTGTTGGCGCCCAGCGCCGTGATTTCCGCCGGCGTGGCGTTGATGCGCTGAACCTTGGTGCGGTTCCAGTTCACCGCCGCGCCCCAGCGCACCAGGCCATAGCTGCCATAGTCGCTGGTCAGGTCGGCCACCAGGTCGGCGCCGCGGGTGCGGGTGTCGATGGCGTTGGCAAAATACTGGACCCACTCGGTGCCGGTCAGCCCCGCCGCGCGCAAGGTGGGCGCAAATGCGGGCCCGAACATATAACCGGTGCGCACGATGCGGTCTTTTACTTTGACCTGGTAGCCGTCGAGCGTGACGTTGATGTTGTCCGCCGGTTTGAGCACGATGCCGAGGCCGAAATTCACCGATTTTTCCGGATCCAGATCGCGCGCACCAAACGCACGGGCCAGCGCCGAGTCATTGCGCAGCAGCTTGGACAGGCTCGGCCCCACCTCGCCCGTCACCGGGTTGATGTTGGTGCGGTTGTCGGTTTGCGAGTAGCCGATCTGGGTAAGCGACGGTGCGCGGAAGCCCGAACCGGCCGTGCCGCGTATCGCCACCGTGGGCGTGAAATCGTAGCGGGTATTGAGCTTGCCGCTGGCGGTATTGCCGGCGCTGTCGTTGTAGTGTTCCGCGCGCACCGCCGCGCCCACGAACCACTGCTCGGTGGGATAAAAACCGATGTCGTTGTAAATGGCCAGCACCGTGCGGCGTACCCGCGCAGCGTCGGCCGGCGACAGCGCCACGCCTGCCTGCGCGCCCACTGCTGCCGGCTTGCCCACGTTCGGATTGCCTTCCTGGTCGCCTGGCTGGAAGATGTAGCCGCCGTTGATGTAGCCAAGCGGATCGCCGGCGTAGGTGGTAAAGCGCTCGAAGCGCTGCTCCAGGCCCCACGACCACTGCAGCGGCTTTTTCAAACCGACGTCGAAGGCGCGCGTGAAGTCCTCGTTGGTGGTCCACTGCTCGAACTGGTACACGGCCAGGTTGTCGAAGCTGGTGGGCGACGTCGGCCCCAGCGACGGATTGAGCGTGAGGTTGCTGTACTGGCGCGCGCGGTTCTTGCCATAGCCGGAGCTGATGTCCCAGTTCCAGCCGGCCGTGCGGCCACGCGCACCCACATTGAGCTGGTAATCGAAGGCGCTCATGTTATTGATGGCGAAGTAGCCGTCCGGGTACACCTGGCCCAGCGTGGCCAGGCCGTTCGGGCGGCGGAAGTTATTCCCGGCCACCGTGTTGCGGGTGCCGGCCGTGCCGAACGCGTACAGCGTGATGTCCTTGTCGAACGGTTTTTCGGCATTGAAGGCCAGGTCGTAGGCTTCGATGCCAGGGTCGCCGTTGTGGGCGCCGTCGCGGTTCCAGGTGGCGTTCTTGGGATTGGACGCCGGCGAATACGCCACCAGGTTCGTCGACGGGAAGTTCTTCCACGAGTTGCCGCGCTTGCGCGCCGCCACGCCCACGTTCACAAAGCCGTCTTCGCCCAGGCGGAAGCCTGCATTGCCCTCGATCTTGGTATTACTCGGATTGCCGTCGACGTCTTTCAGCTCACCATAGCCCACCGCCAGCTGGCCGCCGTGGTTGCCGGTCTTGAGGATCACGTTCACCACGCCCGCCACCGCATCCGACCCGTACTGGGCGGCGGCGCTGTCCTTGAGCACTTCGATATGATCGATGGCAGACAGTGGAATGGTATCGAGGTCGATGGCGTTGACGCCACTGGTGTCGCCGCCGCCATTGGTGAGCAGCGCCGAATTGTGGCGGCGCTTGCCATTGACCAGCACCAGCGTGTACGCCGGTCCCAGGCCGCGATTGCTGACCGGGCGCACCACGGAATTGACGCCCGCCTGGTTGGTGCCGAAGTTAAACGACGGCAGCAGCCGCGCCAGCGCCTCGCCCAGCTCCGCGCGCCCGGTATGGATCAGCTGCTCGCCGCTGATGACATCGATCGGCGCCGGGCTGTCGGCCACGGTGCGCGCTTCGCCGCGCACGCCGGTGGTGACCACCACGTCCTGCACCTGGCCCACGCTGTTTTGGGCGGCAGCTACCCCGCTGCCCAGCAAGCCCGCCGCCACCAGCGCCAATTGCAGCGCCTTCAGGCGCGGCGATCCATTATTTTTATTCGAATGCTGCATGCGTAGTTCCCTTTGATTTTAGTATGGTGGTTACAGGTACGATGAAAAGCTGCGGTCCCACAAGGGGCGCACGTCGAGGCGGCGCGCCAGCAGGCCTGCATCGGCAAACACGTCGGCCACCTGCTGCTGCGAAGCGATGGCCGCGTCGTCGATGGCGGTGAGTTTGTAGGGCTGGCTGCGCTGGCTCACCTGGTTGAGAAAGTACTGGGCCGGCACGCCGGCGATCTGGCCGCTCTTGGCCGACCACGGCTGCGGATTGCGGTTGATCCAGTCATACACTTTCGAGATGCGCTGCAGGTAGTCGCCGATGGCTGCGTGTTTGGCGGGATCGGCAATCGCACGAGTGGCGGCGCTGATCACGTAGTTGCCGGACAGGTAGCCGTCGGCAGTGCGCAGCACCCGCGCGCCCTGGCTCTTGGCCAGTTCCACCACCAGGCCGAAGATCACCCATGCATCGAGCTGGCCGCTTTTGAAGGCCGCAAACGCATCCTGCGGCGCCAGCGCCACCGGCTCGATATCCTTGAACGTCAAGCCGTTCTCTTTCAACAGCTTGATGAGGAAGTAGTGCGACGTGGTGGACCGCGCGTAGCCGATGCGCTTGCCCTTGAACTGCGCCGGATCGGAAATTTTCGAATCCTTCGGCACCAGCACCACCTGGTTGTTCACATCGCCGCGCAGCACCGCCACCACCTTCATCCTGGCGCCGCTGGCGGCAGCAAAGATCGGCGGGATCTCGCTCATGCCGCCCAGGTCCAGCGAATCGGCGGCCAGCGCTTCCACGATCAGGTTACCGGCAGCGAATTCCGCCAACTGGGTGCGGTACGGGATCTGATCGACGCCCGCCTCCTTGAAGTAGTACGAGTCGCCGCCCTTGTAGGTGCCCACGCGCAGCAGCGCATTGCGGGCCTGGACCGCGTTGGCGCGCACGCCGCTGCTCCAGCCCCCGAACAGCGCAGCAATGCCGCCCGCCGCGCCCAGTCTGGCGGAGCGTTGTAAAAATTGACGACGAGCGCCGCCCTTCGATGCTTTCGAATCCATGTTGATGACCACCTGTGAGTTAAATTGGGGAGCTGACGCCTGCTCAGTTAATCTTGAAAACGATATTCCCGGCCAGCAGATAAGTGGCGCCGCCCAGGTCGGGCAGCTTGGGGAACGGCGCCGCCCGGCGGATCGCCTCGCGCGCCGCTTCGTCGAGCGCCGGTATGCCGGAGCTATCGATATCGAACGACACCAGTGATCCCTGCGGGTTGAGGATCAGGCGATAACCGACCTTGCCCTGCTGGCGCCGCATCTTCGCTTCGCGCGGATAATCGGTATTGCTGTTGATGCGGGCGTACACCTGGTTCACATAGTCGGTCGGAATGCCTTCGGTGCCGATCTGCCGGGGCGCCGCCGGTGCCGGTGGCGCCACTGGTGCCGGTGGCGCCGGCGGTGCGGCCGGTGCCGGCGGCGCGGGCGTGACCGCTGCCACGTGCACTGGTGGCGCGGCCGTTTCCACCGGGACCACCGGCACATCCACTATTTTCGGCACTGGCACCGGTTGCACCACCGGTATCGGCGGCGCCAGGGTCTTTTGCTGCAGCGGCTCCGGCTTGGGCAGCGTGATTTCCTTGGGCGGCGGCAGGTGGATCAACTGCACCACCAGGGGCGGCGGCGGCGCCTTGGTCACCGTGCCGCTGAAGTTCCAGATCGCCAGCGCGGCTACCGCGTGCACCGCCACCGAGATGACGGCGCCGGGCCGGCGCCACCAGCCAACCTTGCTGCTGCCGTAGGGCGCCGGGTAAGAATCAGCGAGACCGGCGCTGGCCGCCAATGCCAACACCGAAGTATCGGCATGCGCGAGGTCGGCGGCTGGTTCCGGGTAGCGGTCATGCAGAGAGAGAGTGGCGCTGGACATGGTGTTCCCCTTGATACGGTAAAAGTTAGTCGAACAGATCCGGCTCTTCGCGCGTGATCACATCCCACAGCGGCTGGAAGCTGAACCAGCCGCCGGCATCGGACCCGATCTGGCTGGCCGTGTGCTTGGCCACCGCGTGCGGAATCGGCTTGGTGGGGCCGGCCGCTTCGGACAGCAATTGCGCCTGCGCCGCATTCTCGAACGAGATATAGCGCCACACCGCCGACTCGACCGACGTGCCCACCGTGAGCAAGCCGTGGTTTTGCAGGATCACCGCCTTGCGATGGCCCAGTGTTTGCGCGATGCGTTCGCCCTCGCTGGTATCGAGCACCACGCCGCTGAAGTCGGAGAAGATCGCGTGGTCTTCGTAAAAGGTGCAGGAATCCTGGGTAAGCGGATCGAGCAGGCGGCCCTGGGCGGCAAACGCCTTGCCGTACAAGCCGTGCGAATGGGCGGCCGCGATCACGTCGGGGCGCGCCTTGTGCAGCTCGGAGTGGATGGCAAACGCCGCGCGGTTGAGCAGGCCGTCGCCTTCCACCACCTTGCCGTCATGGCTCACCAGGATCAGGTCCGACACCCGCACGTGGCCGAAGTACACGCCGGCAGGATTCACCCAGAAGTGATCGGGATACTCGGGATCGCGCGCCGTGATATGGCCTGCGCCGCCCATGTCGAAGCCGTAGCGTGCAAACAGCCGGAACGACACAGCCAGCCGCTCTTTGCGGTGCTGGCGCTGGGCTTCGAGCGTGGGTGGCGGCGGCGGTTCGGCAAAGATGATATTGCCGTTGGCGTCGCGCGGGGCATTGTGGATGGCCGGGCGCGGCACGGGTTTGCCCACCGTGCGCAAATGGGGGCGCGACAGCGGTGCGGAATGCAGGGGGGATGGGCTGCTCATGGTGACTCCTTGTTTTTATCAGTAGCCGCGCGCGGTATCCACCACGTCGGTCAGTGGGGCGCCGCTGCGGAAGCGGTCCAGGTTCAGCAAAAACTTGTCGATCAGCGCCGGCACGATCTGCTCGGTGCTGGGCGAAATATGCGGCGACAACCGCACGCGCGGGTGACCGTAAAACGCGTGGCCGGCCGGCAGCGGCTCGGGGTCGGTCACGTCCAGCGTGGCCAATGCCAGCTTGCCTTCGTTGAGGGCATCGAGCAGCGCCTGGTGATCCACCAGGTTGCCTCGGGCGATATTAATCAGGTGCAGGCCGGGTTTGGCGTATTTGAGCGTGGCGCGATTGATCGCATGGCGCGTGGCGGCGGTCGATGGCGCGGCCAGCACCAGGTGGTCGGAACGTTCCAGCAGTTCTTCCAGCGTCGCCACGCGTTCCACGCCTTCGACCTCGAACGGCGTGTCGGACCGGCGCAGCGCGATCACCTTGATACCCAGTGCCAGCGCGCGCTGCGCCAGTGCCTGGCCGATGGAGCCGAAGCCGTACAGGCCCAGGGTGGTGCCCTGCACCAGTCCCAGCGACAGGCGGCGCCAGTCGCTGGCCTGTTCCAGCCAGATCTCGGGCACGCGCTTGGCGGCGGTGAAAATCGCCGCCAGCACGTATTCGGCAATCGCCACCGACGCCGTGCCACGCGCGGACGTGACCACCGGACCGTCGAACAGCCAGTCCGGGTAGTAGTCGATGCCCACCGACGCCAGCTGCACCCAGCGCACGTCCTGCCAGCCGCTGGGGGCCGGCGTGTGCAGCAGGGACTGGCCCTTGGGCGCGGGCAGCGCGAACAGCACGTCGGCGCCCGGCGGCAGTGCGGTCAGCGGGCCGGGGGGAACATCGACCACGGCCAGGCCCGCGCGCTGCGCCAGCAAGGCGTTGACCTTGGGGTCGAACTGGCTGGCTACGATGACATCGCTCATCTGCTTCTCCTCGGTTAGCTCAAGCGGCCAGGCGCTGCGACTGGGCCTGTGCCGCCTCACGCTCGGCCACGGCCGCGCGCACCAGCGGAATCAGTTCGCGGCCGTACTGCAGCGCATCCTGGATCGGATCGAAGCCGCGTATCAGGAACGTGGTCACGCCCAGTTCCCAGTACTTGAGCAGCGCGTCGCGCACCTGCTCCGGCGTGCCCACCAGACCGGTGGAGTTACCCGCCGCCTTGGTCAGCGCGGTGATGCCGGTCCACAGGCGCTCATCGACCACCTTGCCTTGTGCCGCCGTGTCGAGCAGGCGTTGGGAGCCGACGTTTTGCGGTTGCTGCGGGCGCTTGCTGAAGTGGGCGTTCTGCCCTACCCGTTCGGTGGCGGTGGCGAGAATCGCGTCGGCCTTGGCCCATGCCTGTTCTTCGGTGGCCGCCAGCACTGGACGCAGCGACAGGCTGAAACGGATCTTGTCGGCGCGGCCGTGTTTGGCGGCGGCGGCGCGCACGCGGGCGATGGTGTCGGCTACCTGCGCCAGCGATTCGCCCCACAGCGCGTACACGTCGGCGTGCTTGCCGGCCACCTCGATGGCGACGTCGGACGAGCCGCCGAAGTACACCGGCACGCTCTGGCCATTGACCGGCCGTACGCCGGCGTTCTGGCCCGTGTGGCGGTAGTTCTGGCCGGCGTGGTCGAACGGGCCGGTGGACGACCAGGTCTGCTTGACGATGTCGAGGTATTCATCGGTACGCGCATAGCGCTGGCCGTGGTCGAGGAAGTCGCCGTCACGCTGCTGCTCGGTGTCGTCACCGCCGCTGATGACGTGCACCGCCAGGCGGCCGTCGCTGAAGTGGTCGAGCGTGGCGAACTGGCGCGCCGCCAGCGTGGGCGCCACGAAACCGGGACGGTGCGCCAGCAGGATGCCCAGCTTGTCGGTTTGCGAGGCAATGTACGACGCCACCTGGAAGCCGTCCACCGACGCGCTGCTGTGCGCCACCAGCACGCGGTCGAAGCCCGCGTATTCGTGGGCGCGGGCCACCGCGCCGAGGAATGCCTTGTTGACCACCGGGCCTTGCGGCAGCACGGTTTCGGATACTTCCTGGGTAGCGCTAAAGCCGATGAATTCGATGCTCATGATGCTTCCTTTGCAGTGATGTTTAAGATACCGGCGCCGCCGGCGGGTGAGATCGTCTAAAAAAACCTTCATAGCTGCGTTGCAGCTCCTAGCCGTACTTTCGTACTGTCTTCGTCGCTGCGCCTTGCTCCGCAGGCCCTTTCGGACGATCTGCGATATTTGCAGCACGGGCGGCAAACGCTGCACGTCCGCTGTTGACCAGAATCGTGTCGTTCTGCGGCGTGTGGATGCGGCTGCACAGCACATCGCGGTAATGGCGCTGCAGCGGGTTGGCGCGCGCCAGGCCCGGGTTGCCGCTCAGTTCAATCGCCTTTTCCACCACCTGGATGGCCTGGTTGGTCACCAGGTACTTGATGCGGAACGCGTCGGCCGATGCCACCGAGCCGTTGGCGGCGGCGTCGATCAGCACGCGGTTCGAAAACAGCCAGGCGTCCAGTTGCCCCAGTGCTTCCTGGAAGCGCGGCAGCGACGCCAGCGGCGCGCCGAGGTTGGCCGGCACCCGCTCTTCCAGCCACGTGGCCAGCCAGTCGCGCGCGGCGCGGGCCACGGCGTCGTAGATGGCCGACAGCAGCACCGACATCCACAGCAGCAGCGATGCATCGAGTTCCGGCGCCGCGCCGGCCGGCGCCACTTCCACCGCGTGGTCGAGCGGCACCAGCACGTCGTCGAACACCACTTCGTGGCTGCCGGTGGCGCGCATGCCCAGGTGGTCCCAGTTTTCGATGACGGTGATGCCGGGCGTGTCGCGCCGCACCAGCCAGCTGCCCACCAGCGGTTCGGCATCGTCGCTGCGCGCCCACACGCCGAGCCAGGTCAGGCGCGGAATGCCCGTCGAATAAATCTTGCGGCCGCTGATGCGCCAGCCTTCGGGCGCGCGGCGGGCGATGGTGTTGGGCAGGCCGCCGCGCGCGGGGGTGCCCAGCTCCGGCTCCACCCGCAGGGCGTTGATCAGGGCGCCGTCTGCCAGTGTCTCGCGCACCACCCGGTCCAGCAGGTGCTGCGGCCACCTGGCCTTGCGGTCCGACGCATGGTGCAGGTATTGCATGACCAGCACCAGCGCGGTGGACGGCTCGCCGCGCGCCACGGCCGCCACCACCCGCGTGGTTTGCGCCAGATCGGCGCCCAGGCCGCCCTGGGCGCGCGGGATGGTCAGGCCCAGCAAGCCCAGTTGGTGCAGGCGCTCGAAGTTCGCATGGGGGAAGCTGCCGTCGCGGTCATGGTCGGCGGCGGTGGCGGCAAATTCCGCCGTCAGGGTATCGAGCAGCGCCGCGAATTCCGGGCTGTCCAGTTGCAGGGTATGGTCTGCCGGCGGCAGGCGGAGGACGGAAGTAGGCATGGAAGGCTCAGATCGAGAAATTGCTGAAGTTGAACGGGGTATGCACCGGCGTGGGAACTGGCGCGACAGGTTCGGCGGCCGCTTCGATTTCCACGCCCAGCAATTGCAGCAGTTGGGCGCGCACGCGCTGGAACTCGGGCCGTTCGGCGCTGCGCGGACGCGGCTGCGTGATGGCGATATCGGACACGATGCGCCCTTTTTCCAGCACCAGCACGCGGTCGGCCAGCAGCACCGCCTCGTCCACATCGTGGGTTACCAGCAGCACCGATGGCCGGTGTTCGCGCCACAACGCCAGGATCAGCTGGTGCATGCGGATGCGGGTCAGTGCATCCAGCGCGGCAAACGGCTCGTCGAGCAGCAGCAGCTTGGGTTCGCGCACCAGCGCGCGGGCCAGCGCCACGCGCTGGGCTTCGCCGCCGGACAGCGTGGCCGGCCAGGCGTTTTCGCGGTGCGCCAGCCCTACTTCGGCCAGCGCCTGGTTGGCGCGTTCGCGCGGCCGGTCGATATCGAGGCCCAGCGTGACGTTGCGCCAGGCGCGCTTCCACGGCATCAGGCGCGGCTCCTGGAACACTGCGGCGCGGGCTTGCGGCACGTTCAGCGTGCCGGACGTGATGCGATCGAGGCCGGCCAGCGCCCGCAGCAGCGTGGTCTTGCCCGAACCGCTGCGGCCCAGCAGCGCGACGAATTCGCCAGGGCGGATATCGAGATCCAGTTGATCGAGGATGATGTTGTCGCCGAAGCGCTTGGTCAGCTGGCGCGCTTGCACCGCGCTGTCGGGCAGCGTGGGCACCAGTTGCACTGGTGCGCCGCTTGCACGCACACCAGCGCCTTCGTTGCGGGCGGTCACGCCAGGCAGATCGAGTTGAATGGTCTGCATGCTCAATCCTTGATAAAAGTGGGACGCCAGGCCAGCGCGTAATGTTCGATGGCGCGCACCAGCAGGTCGGTGGCCAGGCCCAGCAAGCTGTAGACCAGCAGGCAGACCACGATGACGTCGGTGCGCATGAAGTCGCGGGCATTGTTAATCAGGTAGCCCAGGCCCGCCGTGGCGTTGATCTGCTCCACCGCCACCAGCGACAGCCAGCTCACGCCCAGCGAATAGCGCAGTCCCACCAGGAACGACGGCAGCGCGCCGGGCAGGATCACGTGCACGATCAGCTGCGGGTACGAAAGGCCGAACAGGCGCGCCGCTTCCACCAGCTTGGAATCGATGCCGCGGATGCCGCTGTACAGCGTGAGGTACATCGGGAACGTGGTGGCAAACGCGATCAGCGCGATCTTGGTGAATTCGCCAATGCCGAACCACAGGATGAACAGCGGCACCAGGCCCAGGAACGGCAAGGTGCGCGCCATCTGCATGGTGGAATCCACGGCCACTTCACCCTGGCGGGTAAGGCCGGCGATCAGCGCCAGCGCGGTGCCCAGCGTGAGCGAGACGGCCAGGCCGGTGGCCACGCGTTGCAGCGACACCAGTACGTTGCTGCCGATTTCGCCGGACAGGATCAGCTCCCACAGGGTGACGAAAATTTGCGAAGGCGCGGCCAGGATACGCTCGGGCAGCGCACCGGAACGCGAAGCGAACTCCCACACCGCCAGCAGCACCAGCGGACCGATGGCACGCTTGAACAGCGGCGCAATACGGTGAAAGGACCAGCGGCAGGCGCTGGGCGGCGAGGCGTTGAAGGCGGGAGCGAGAACCGTCATTGAATGCTTTCCTGTGCTGGGGATCGGGGGCTGGGTCAGCCGATGAAACCTAGTATAGGAAGCAAATGATTATGATAGAACTAATTGTTTCGAGTATTGATATATGATTTATCGGAATAATCTTGATGCGAGACTATGCGCATTTCGCGACAGCTATGGCCGACGACCCGCGCCCAAACTGGATTCCCGCCTGCGCGGGAATGACGGAGCCTGGACCTACAATAAAATAAGCCCCGCCACCATTCTAGGTAAGCGGGGCCGGATTGCTAAGCCGCTAATTTGTATATCGATATGAGGTGGCCAAAAGCTGGCTAGCGCGCCACTATCTTCAGTGGCGACTGCGCAAACGCCTGCTCCACCGACTGCGCAAACAGGTCGATCGCATGTTGCACCGGACCTGGCTGCAGCGGCTGCACCAGCCAGATATCGAGCACCGGCTTGAAGTCGGTGACGTTGACGATATCGAGCTGCTTGCGGTGCCGGCTGCGCTCCAGGATCGGGCGCGGCATCAGGCCCAGGCCCACGCCGTTGGCCGCCAGGCCCAGTTGCAGGTCGGTGCCGAAGGTCTCGAGGTTGATCTTGAACGACAGCCCCTGCTCCGCCAGCGCCCGCGCCAGCCCGGCGCGGAAGCCGCAGCCGTCGGGATTGAGCACCCAGCCTTCACTGTAGATGTCGCGCAGCTTGTACGACCGCTTGGCCATGGCGTCCTTCCTTGCCACCACCACCAGCTCGATGCGGCCCAGCGTGCGGCCACGCAGGCCGTCGGGCAGCACCTTGGTGGCCGGGAACAGCGCCACGGCCGCGTCGATTTCCGCCCTGGCCACGCGCTGCACCAGCTGCGCGCCCCAGCCGGAAGACACTTCCGTCTGCAATCCGTCAAACGCCTGGTTCAGTTTTTGCAGCGTATCGAGCAGCACGACGTCGCCGATGGTTTGAATCACGCCGATGCGGAATACCCCCGTGGGCGCATGGTCTTCCTGCACCAGGTCGCGCAGGCGATCCACTTCCAGCAGCACGCGGGCGCACTGCTCGTACACCTGCTTGCCCATCAGGCTCGGTTTCGGCGGCTTGACGCTGCGGTCCAGCAGCTCCACGCCCAGCGCCTGCTCCAGGTTCTGCACGCGGCGGGTGATGGCCGACTGCGTCAGTCCCAGCGCATCGGCAGCGGCGCTGATGCTCTGGTTGCGAACGACGGCGACAAACGCGCTGATGTCATCAATTTTCATAAGGGTTTCGGAGTAAGCCATGCGGTATCAGGCGCCATCTTAACAGTATCAGAATTTATAGTTGGCCCGCACGTAGTAGTAGCCGCCGTTGAAGGCGATCTGCGAGGCCGACGTATCGAAGCGGTACACGCCCAGGTAGCGGCTGGCGGCCGGCGTCTCGGTCGGATACACGTCGAACAGGTTGTTGGCGCCCGCTGCCAGCTGCAGGTTCCTGGTGGCCGCGTAGCGCACTTCGAGGTCGGTGATGGTCTTGGGCCGGTTTTCGATATGGTTGAACACCGTGGTGGAATAAATGTTAGGGCCCGAGTAGAACGTGGCTTCGGTCTCGGTCTTGCCATAGCGCGTGGCGTGCAAGGTCACGCTCCACTTGTCCAGGCTCCAGGTGCCGCCGGCGATCAACTTGTTCTTCGGCGTGGACGTGGTCAGATACCCCACCTGCTGGGCGTTGAGCAGCGGCCGGCCATTGCGGTCGTTGGCCACCTTGGTCACCTTGCTGTCGTTGACGTTGGCGCTGAAGTCCCAGTCGATGCGGCCGGCGCTGCCAAAATCCGTTGGGTAACCGGCCACCAGGTCGACGCCGCGCGTGCGGGTATCCACGCCGTTGGCAAAATAGCTGGCGCTCACCGACGACAGCCCGGTGGGCAGCGCGATGCCGGCGGCGGTCAGCGCATTGAGCGCGGCCTGGCCGGTGTAGGTGCCGCCCTGCACGATGCGGTCGCGGATCTCGATGTGGTACGCGTCGAGCGTCAGGTTCAGTTTATCGATTGGCTGCGCCACCAGGCCCAGATTGTAGCTGCGCGATTTTTCCGGTTGCAGCGGCGCCGCGCCCAGGGTGCGGGCTGCATCCGAGTTCACCGCCAGCTGGCCGCCGGCCGTGGTGGGCGACACGGCCAGGCTGGTGTAGTATGACTGCGCCAGCGACGGCGCCCGGAAACCCGTGCTGCCGGTGGCGCGCAGCGCAAAGCGCGGATCGAATTCATAGCGCGTGGATACCTTGGCGTTGCGCGTGCTGCCGGCGTCCGAAAAGCGCTCGTAGCGGGCGGCCAGCTCGGCCTCCCACTGGCGGGTAAGTTTGGTGGACAGATCGACGTATGCCGCGCTGACATTGCGCGAGTGCTTACCCGCGCTGACCGGCGACAGGCCGGGCAATGCCTGCGAACCGCTGCCGAAATACGACGCCGGATCGCCAGCGCCAATCTCGTAACTCTCGCGCCGGTACTCCGCGCCCAGCGCCACGCTCAGCGCGGCCGGCAGCACGCCGGTATCGAACGACCGGGCGATGTCGCCATTCGCCGCCTGCTGGATATTGTGGAACTTCGATAAATGGAAGGACGTCGGCGTGGCGCCGGTGGCTGCATACAAATCGGTGTTGGCAGAGTCGGTCATGCCGATCTTGACGTTGTCGCTGCCGTAACTGGCGCTCAGGTCCCAGCGCCAGCCGCCCAGGTCCGTGCCCTTGATGCCGGCCGTGAGTGCGGCGTCGGTCTCGTTACTGGTTTCCACCGGGCTGAAACCGTTCGGATGCACTTGCGGCAGGCGCGCGGCCAGGCGGAAGTTTTGCACGGTACCGCCCGACCGGTGGGCAGCGGTGCCGAAGGCGTACAGTTCCACGTCGCGGGCCAGCGGGATGCCAGCGTTGGCGCTGAACGATTCGCGGCGGATTTTCGGATCGCCCAGGGTGCGGTTGTCGTAGCCGCCGGTGCGCTCATCGGGGCCGCTGCGCACGCTGTGTTCATGGCGGCGATACTCGGCGCTCAGGTGCACAAAACCTTCCTCGCCCAATGGCAGCCCCACGTCGGCCGCGCCACCGAGGGTAAAGCCGTCGCCATCGTAATACTGGCCGCTGGTGGCGGTGACCGCGCCGCCGCTGTTTGATGATTTGAGTATCACGTTGATCACGCCGGCAATCGCGTCCGACCCGTACTGGGCGGCGGCGCCATCGCGCAGCACTTCGATGTGATCGACCGCGCTCACGGGTATCAGGTCGATGTCGACCGGCGTGGCGCCCTGCTGGGCGCCGGGATCGGCACTGATGTTGGCGGTGGTGTGGCGGCGCTTGCCGTTCACCAGCAGCAGCACGTGGTTGGGGCTCAGGCCGCGCAGTGTCAGGGCGCTGGTCAGGTTGGCAGCGTCGCCGGCCTGCGCCAGGCGATTGATCGATGGCAGCAGCTTGACCAGCGCGTCGCGCAGGTCGGTCTGGCCGGTGCGCTGCAAGTCCTTGGCGCTGATGACGTCGATGGGACTCAGGCTTTCGGCGGCGGAACGGGTAATGTCGCGGGTGCCGGTAACCACCACGTCCTGGATCACGGCTTGCGCATCGTCGGCAAATGCGACGGCGTCGGCCAGCGCGGGGGCGGCGGTAAACAATAACGAGATGGCGAGGGCAAGGCTTTTGTGCTGCGGCTGCGGGTACTGCAAGGACGATGGCTTCATGCGACTGGCTCCGATAGGATAGAGTGGTGTTAGTTCTTGATGCGGGCGGCAACCAGGTCGATTTCGACCAGCGCGCCCGGCAACGGCAGCGCCACCACTTGCAGCGCGGTGCGCGCCGGTTTCGACGGCTGCGCGGCAGTGCCGAACGACTGGCCGAACGCGGCGTTCAGACCATTGAAATCGAGCTTGTTATCGAGCTTGGGATCGCCCACCAGGAATACCCGCAGCGATACCACGTCGGCAAACGTCAGGCCTTCGTTGGCCAGCGCGGCCTGCAGCTTGCGCAGCACCGACAGGGTTTGCGTCTGGGTGTCGCCATACGCGGCCGGGGTGCCCTTGGGCGCGGTCGCATCGGCCACGTCGGGCAGCACGCCGCTCAGGTAAATGGTCTCGGCGCCGGCCGGCACGGTAACGGCCACGGAGATCGGGAAGTTCGAGTTGGGAATCGGCGTGCGCTTGATTTGCTGGGCGTTGGCCACACCGGCAAAGGTGAGCAGCAGGCTGGCGAGGAGCATGGAAGTTTTCATGGTATGGCTTTCTATGGGAAGTGGAGGGTCGTTCTGCAACGGGGGCAAATTCAGATGCGGGCGGCGATAGCGGCAACGGCATGGTGGCCCGACAGCACCGCCCCCTCCTGCCAGGCGCCGATCTGGCTCAGGTACTCGCCAGCGAAGTGCACGCGGCCGTCCGGCTGATTGAGCAAGGTATATTCTTTTTCGGCGGGCGTGGCCCAGTGCACCCACGAGCCCAGGCTGTACGGCACCTTGTGCCACGCCACGCTCACCGGGTTGTACAGTGCTGCGCCGCGGCCCGGATGCACGCGGTCGATCACGCCGCGCGATGACGCGAACTGCGCGGCCAGCGGTTGATTGGTAAAATCGCGCGCCACCTGGCCGATGTTGTAGCAACCCACCAGCACACCGGTCGGGCGGTGATATCCGCCGCTGGGATACCAGATCAACCCTGTCTCGTGCTTGACGATCGAAATGCCGCCGTAAATCTGCGTGTCCGTCTCCCAGAAGCGCGGCGCCTGCCAGGCGATCTTGCTGGCGGTGTCGTAGTGAACGCCGGCGATGGCCGCCTTGACGTTGGGGGCGAAGTTGTTGTCCACCTGCGCCAGCACCGGCAGTGGAAAGGTGACGATGGCGAAATCCGCGGACAGGGTCTGCTGCTTGCCGCCGGTCCGGTCCCGCACCACCACGTCAACCCTGTTGTCGACGTTGCGGATCGATTTGACTTCGGTATTGAGGCGCAGCACATCCTGCAGGCGTTCCTGGAAGGCGGCGGGGATGCGGTCCATGCCACCCACCGGCTGCAGCATGGTGGGCTGGAAGATCAGCAGTTCGTCGAAGATCAGCGACGTCCACAAATCGGGATCGAGCAGCGCTTCGAGCGACAGCGGCTCCTGGCGTTCGCCCACCTGGTCGGCGGTGCCGGGAAAAACCTTGTACCCCGAGCGCTCGGTGCCCTTGAACTGGCCATCGGGCGCCAGGTCGCCATACACCCTGAGGAACTCGACCAGCTTGGCGCGATCGTCCGCGCTCAGTTCCTGGTCGAGCGCGCCCTTGTGCACCGACGTGGCCAGCAGCGCCGAAATATGGCCGCGCGCATCGTTGATCGCCCGCCGCAGCTGGATCGGTTGCGTGCCGCGCGCAGCGTCGGGCAGGAAGAAGGCGCTACGGCTGGTGTTGACTTCCGCCTCCAGCTGCACGCCGAATTCGCGGCAGTAGCGGAGAATGGCCTGGTGGTGGCTGGGCAGGCGCGCCGGACCGGCGTTGAAATAATGGTCCTTTTCGAACTGCGCCACCTGGGTGGTGCCATCGGTGTACTCGATGCGGGTGCCGTCGCGGATGGTCCAGTTGCGGCCACCCACGCGGTCGCGCGCTTCGATCAACTGGACGGTGTAGCCGGCCTTGCGCAATTCATACGCCGACACCAGCCCGGCGATGCCGCCGCCCAGCACCAGCACGCGCCGGCCCTTGCCGGAACCGGGCGCTAGCTGCAGCGGCGCCGCGCCGCCCGCCGCAGCCACCGTGGACGCCCCCAGGCCCAGCGTGGTGATGGCGGCAGCGGCGGCGGCATAACCACTGCTCGCGGCCAGTTGAACGAGGAAATTGCGACGGCTGACAGGCATAAGGGCTCCAGTAGGGATCAAGTGGAACCGATCTTATGCCGCCGTTGATTATGCTAAAACTAATTATTTATTATAATGAAATATGTTCTTTGAGAATAATGTTGTTTCATGATCGGATAGTCGCAAACGCTATATTCAAACGCGAAACCATTCGTTCCTGCCGCCCTGCCCCACGCCATAGAATGCAACGACCACCATTCCTGGAGTCGTCATGACCATGCTGCGCCGTCGTACCGTGCTGTCCCTTCTCGCCTTGCTGCCATTGGCTTCGTTCGCACAAAATCCGGCGTCCACGCTGCGCATCGGTTATCAGAAGTCGTCTACCCTGCTGACCATCCTCAAGGTGCGCGGCCAGCTGGAGCAGGACCTGGCGCCGTTGGGCGTGAAGGTGAGCTGGCACGAATTTTCCAGCGGTCTGCCGCTGCTCGAAGCCTTGAACGTGGGTGGCGTGGACCTGAGCGCGGACGTGGCGGACACGGTCCCGGTGTTTGCCCAGGCGGCCGGCGCGCAGCTCACCTACTTTGCGCAGGAAGCGCCGTCGCCATCGGCCCAGGCCATCGTGGTGCGCGCCGATTCGCCAATTGCCAGCGTGGCGGATTTAAAAGGTAAAAAAGTCGCCGTCACCAAGGCGGCCGGCAGCCACTACCTGCTGATCGCCGCGCTCGACAAGGTTGGCCTGCGCTTCAAGGATATCGAGCCGGCCTACCTGTCGCCGGCAGACGGCCGCGCCGCATTCGAGCGTGGCAGCGTGGCTGCGTGGGTGACGTGGGATCCGTACCTGGCGGGCGTGCAGCGTCAGTCCACCGTGCGCATCCTGGCCGATGGCCGCGATACCGCCGACTACCAGCGCTACTACCTGGCCGCCACCGCCTACGCGCAGGCGCGCCCCGACGTGCTGGCGGTGGTGTTCGAGGCGTTGCGCAAGACCGGCAAGTGGGTCAAGCAGGCGCCGAAAGAAGCAGCCGAGCTGCTGGCGCCGGCCTGGGGCCTCGATGCGAAAACCGTGGAACTGGCCAATGGCCGCCGCAGCTACGACGTGCGCCTGGTGGTCAAGGATGCGCTGGGCGAACAGCAGCGCATTGCCGATGCCTTCTTTGCCGAAGGCCTGCTGCCGCGCAAGCTCGATGCCACCGCCGTGCCGCTGTGGCGCGGCAAGGCGGCGCCGTAGTCAGGTGCGGTAATCAGGTGCGGTAATCAAGTGCTGTAGTCAGGCGCGGTAATCAGGTGCGGCAATCAGGCGCCGTTCCAGGCCAGCGCCATGCGGCCGATGCGGTCATATGCCGCATCGCCGAGGTCATCGAACGACGTGATGCGCAGCGGCGCCATGGCGGCGCGCAACCGCGCACCGGGCTGCAGCAGCGCGGCGCGCAGGCGCGCCACCAGTTCCGGCGGCACCAGCCGGCCGGCGATCAGCGGCAGCCCCGGCGCGGGCGCCGAATAGCCCAGCACGCGGATATCGCGCAACCGCTCCGGATACTCCTGCGCCAGATAACCATAGGTGACGCAATCGATGGCGGCAATATCCGCGGCGCCACTGGCCACCAGTTCCAGGCTGGCCGCGTGGCTGCCCGACCAGCGTATCTCCCCGAAAAATTCCCGATTCCGTGCATACGGCGCCACGGCATGCCGCAGTGCGTTCATGCCGCTGTTGGAGTGGGCCTCGTTGATTGCCGCCACGCGTCCGCGCGCCTGTTCCAGGCTGGCGATGCCGCTGCCAGCGCCGGTGACGATCACGCTCGAGTAATCGCTGCCGTCGCAACCGGGAAAATCGTAGGCCGGCGTAGCCAGCAGCTGCACCTGGCCGCGCAGGTGCGTAACGTAGGGGTAGCCGCACGTCTGGCTCACCAGCAGGTCGGGCCGGCGCCAGAAATCGGCCAGTGTTGCGTCCAGCGTTGCGCCCAGCGCAGCGGGATGCGCCAGCGTGGCGTGGATATCCGCGTCATCGATCAGTACCGCGAGCAGGGTCTCATAGCCCTGCTGCAAGCGGGGCGAGACGTTATACATGGGCAGGGCGATTTTCCAGTTCATGAGATGGCGGCTTGGGCGGGCACGGATGCGGCAGTCATGTGGGGATGCACCGGCGCGTCGATGGCGCGAAAGCCGTAACGGCGCATCAATTCGCCGTAGCCGTTCACGTGAAAACCGCCGCTGCGCGCGTTGTACGTGGCGCGGCGCGCACGGTACACGCGCGGCAGCAGGTACCACGGCAGCGACGGTAAATCGTGGTGCACCAGGTGCAGATTATTATTCAGGAAAAGCACGCGAAAAAACCAGCCTGCCTCATTGAGCACGATGCGCTGCTTGTGGTCCTGCGCCGGCCGGTGCTCATAATACGAGCGTATCATGGCCAGCGACTGCGCCGGATACGAAATCGCCAGCAGGTACCACCATGCGGACACGCCGAACGCCGACGCGATCCACCACAGCATGGATGCCACCATGGCGATATGCGCGAGCCACATGGGCACATAACGCCAGTCGCCGCGCAGCGGCTGACGCACTGCCTCGGCCAGCGTGCCGGCAATCGCCAACGCCGGCCCCACGAGCACCCGTCCCCAGAACGTCTTGTTGAACCAGCGCACCAGCTGCGCCGTGCGGCCCATGCCCGCCCATACTTCGGGCGAAACGTACTGGCTCTCGGTGTCGAGCGCCGGCATGGTGAGATGAAAATCGATGTGATGACTGAGGTGGCTGTCGCGGTACAGCCGGTACGGATACCAGATCGCCAGCGGCGCCTGGCCAAACGCGCGGTTCAGCCATGGCCACGGCGTGGGATGGCCGTGTATCAGCTCGTGCTGCAGCGACATATACCAGCTGCTCCACCAGATCATCAGCAACGTCGCTGGCACGTCGCCCAGCGCGCGCCAGTTGGCCAGCGTGAGCCACCAGCCGCCATGGATGGCGGCGATGAGCAGCCAGGTGGGCCACTCGGCATGCCACAGCGGGCGGGCGCGCTCGAACGCCACTTCCGCGCGCTGGGCCGCATCGATGTATTCCGAACGCTGGCGCGTCAGATCGGGCGTTATCATGGCGCCCCGCTCAGAACCGCGCCTTGAGGCGCAGGCCAACGGTGCGCGGCCGCACCATGTAATGGATGTCGCCCGGCTGGATGGCGATGGTGTTGGGCGTGACGTCGCTGATCCTGGCGCCGTTGGTCAGGTTGGTGCCGAACAGGCCCAGTTCATAAGGCCCGGTGCGATACGTGATGGTGGCGTTGACCGTGTTCGACGACGGAATGTCGGCATAGCTGCCCTGCGCCGGCGCGAAGTTGGTGTAGGCCCGGCCCCGGTACGCATAGCTGGCATACAGGCCGATTTCATCCGAACCTTCGAGGGCAATTGCATAGCTGGCCGTGGCCGTGGCCGAGATGCGCGGCGCATACGGCACCCGGCTGTTCTCGGGGATATTCTGCGCGGCGATGCCGGTGACCACGGTTTGCGTGGCATACGCATGGTTGTAGGCGGTGCTCAGTCCCACCGATGCCTGGCGCGAAAATTTATAGGCTGCTTCCAGCTCCACGCCCTCGCTGCGGATCTTGCCGGCGTTTTGCGTGAAATAATAGGTACATGGCAGGCGGTTAAATACCTGCACATCCTTCCAGTCGATCAGATAAGCGCTGGCGTTGAGCACCAGCCGCCGGTCCAGCAGGGTGTTCTTCGACCCCACCTCGTAATTCCACAGGCTGTCCGGTGCAAACGTGGTGGGCGCGTTGATGCCGCAAAAATTGAAGGGGACGGGCTGGTTGTTGCCGCCGTAGCGGAAGCCCTTGCCGGCCGACGCGTACACCGTGTGGTCGTCGTCGAAGCGCCAGGCAGCGGCAAAGCGCGGGTTGGCGCCATGCGACGTGGCGCTGCTGTTGCTGACCGTGGGCGTGCCAACAGGCGACGCCGGCGTGGCATTGGCCAGGTTGCCGAACAAGCCGGAAAAGCGCAGGTCGAAGTCCTGGGTACCGCGAAACAGGCGTACGCCGGCAGTGAGATCGAGCTGGTTCCACACCGTGTAGGTCCCCTCGGCGAACACTGCAGCCTGGCGCGACTTGACGTTCTGGTAGCCCGAAAAGAAGTTATCGGGCGTGAAAGCCAGTTCGTTGGTTTGCGAGTTATAGCCGGGGAAGTTGCGGGTGGCGGCGTAGCGCGCATCGAAACCGACGGTGGGTTCGTCCTGCAGCGTATTGCGCGTGCCGCGCTCGAAGAAGGCGCCGGCGGTCCATTTGAACGGACCCGCGCCGCGGGAATTGACGCGAAACTCCTGGGCGAAATCTTCCACCGCGTTGCCGATCTGGTACGTGGCCTGCATCAGCGGATCCTGGCCGCCGAAGATGAACGCGGTAGCCGGGTACTGCGCCGACGTGGCGTAGCGCGTGTCGCGGTGCAGGTACGAGGTGGACGACACCAGCTGGGCGCCGTCGAAGTCGTAATTTACGCCCACGTTATACAGTTGCAGGCTGTCGGTGCTGGCCTGCGGCACCAGCGCGAACGTGGTGTACGGCGCCAGGCCCGCGTAGGCGTCGTTGATGCCGCCCTTGATATTCGACGCGGTGACGCTGGCGTCGATCAACAGGTTGCGTGACGGTTTCAGGCGCAGCGCGGCGCGGGCCTGGTTGGTGGAGACGGCATTGGTGGTGCCGCCGGTGACCACGTTGCGGATGTAGCCGGAGTCGTTGCCGGTGTAGGCGGTAAGGCGCAGCGCCGCCACATCGCTCTGGAGCGGCAGATTGACCATGCCGCGCAGATTGTGGTTGGTGCCGCCGAATTTGGCGGTGTCCGACACCACCGCTTCCACGGCGCCGAACAAATCGGTCAGATCCGGCTTTTGGGTAATCTGGCGCACCGCACCGGCCATGGCGCCGGCGCCGAACAGCGTGCCCTGCGGACCTTGCAGCACTTCCACCCGTTCCAGGTCCAGCACCTTGAGGTCGGGATTGGACGACTTTAACGTGACGGGCATGTCGTCGATGTACACGGCCACCAGCGACGAGTCCTGCACTTCGGAAGGCACGATGCCGCGCACGACCAGGCCGCGCATGGTGATGTTGTTCACGCCCGCGCCCTGCTCCTGCACCGACATGGCCGGCACCAGGCTGGCAATATCGACCAGATTGCCCTGGCCGTAACGGGCCAGGCTTTCCGGCTTGAGGACGGTGATCGCTGCCGGCACCGTTTGCACATCGACAGCGCTGGCGGCGCGCGTGGCCGTCACTTCCACCCGCTCGATCTGTTCTTGCGCGGCGGCGCCCGCTGCCGCTGCCACCAGGGTGAATGCCGTTAGTCCGTTCCTGCCCAAAATGCCCATATACCGTCCCCGATGATCGCCACCGGGCCAGTATAGGGAGAATGCTTAAATGGGAAAACGAATGTAAACACGCATCGTTATGCGGTTTTCGATTGAGGAGTAGATCAAACCAAGGTGAGGCAACGTACAGCGGAGATGGTGGGGGAAAGGCAGAATGAAGTCATGAACACATCGCTCAACATCGCTAAGAAACCCCATCCAGCGGCCTATGCCCTGCATCGGCAAATGCTGGCCGTGCAGCGGACCATGTCCGCTGCGACGGTGGAGCAATCGATGCGCGCTTCGCGTTGGGCCAATGCGTGGTACCGGCTGGTGCAGCGCAAGCTCGATGAGCTGCAGCAGGCGCCGCGATACCTGCATTAAGAGGATGAGGACTCAGGCAGGAGTGTAGCAACCACCGGCGCGGCGTTCCATGGCAGCGCGATCGAGTACGGTGACGGTACCGCGACGGTACACGATCAGACCTTCTTCCTGCAGCTTGCCTGCCGAGCAGGTGATGCTCTCGCGGCGCACGCCCAGCATGTTGGCGATCATTTCCTGGGTTACTTTCAATTCGTTGGACAGCGAGCGGTCCAGGCGTTCGAGCAACCAGCGGCACAGGCGTTGTTCGATGCTGCCGTGACGCACGCCGGCCACGGTTTGCGCCAGTTGGGCAAACAGCGCGCTGGTGTGGCGCATCAGTTGCTGCGCCAGGGCGCCGCCGCTGAAGAAGGCGTTGCGCAGCACGGCGGCGCGCACGCGGTAGCCGTAACCCGAGCTTTGCACGACGGCGGAGCAGTTGGCGCGTTCGGTTTCATACATCGACACGCCCACCACGCCCTCGCGGCCCACCACGGCGATCTCGGTCGCGCCGCCGTCTTCGGTGACGTATTGCAGCGAGACGATGGCATTGGTGGGGAAGAACGCGTATTCCATTTTGTCGCCAATGTCGAACAGGTGCTTGCCGGCTTCCAGCGGCACCAGTTCCAGGTGCTCGAACATGGCGATCAATTCGTCGCGCGACAGGGCGCGCAGCAGTTCGTTCTGTTGGGCGCCGGTGAGGCTGACCGTTGGGGAGACATCCGCCGCGATGGTGCGACCGACGTTGCCGATGGTGTTGGCGGAGACGGAAGTTTGAGTAGCGTGGAACATGGCGGGCCTCTTCGATTAGTGTTGTTGTCTGCTGCCGGCGGTACTTTGCAAACGCCGACTGGATGAACAACACTATATCTCTGCTATGTTCGCTACCTTATAGGACCACCTACAGGCGCTATGTAGGTTAGGAACATAACACAGCGTAAGACCAGTCCTACCCGGACTAGAAGGCCCCCACGTAGTTTTCGGCTAAGGCGGTCGCCATCGCGCGCGAGGAGACGATATTGGCCAGTTCGGCGCGCTGCATCTCGCGTTCGAACGGCGTGGCCTCGGCAAACGTGTGCAGCAGCCGCGTCATGGTCCACGAGAAGTACTCGGCGCGCCAGATGCGCTTGAGCGCATCGTCGGTATAACTGGCCAGCAGCGCATCCTTGCCCTGCTTGTAGAACTGGTCGAAGCCGCGCGCCAGCAGCTTGACGTCGCCCACTGCCAGGTTCATGCCCTTGGCGCCGGTGGGCGGCACGATGTGGGCAGCATCGCCCGCCAGGAACAGGCGCCCCGCCTGCATCGGCGTGGACACGAAGCTGCGCATGGCGATGATCCCCTTCTGGAAGATGCGGCCCTCGTTGACCTTCCAGCCATCGTTGTTCTCCAGGCGCGCGTGCAACTCGGACCAGATGCGGTCGTCGGACCAGTTATCCACGTGATCTTTCGGGTCACATTGGAAGTATAGGCGTTGTACGGTGGGCGACCGTGTGCTGACCAACGCAAAACCGCGATCGTGCTGCGCGTAGATCAATTCATCGGACGACGGCGCACTCTCCACCAGGATGCCGAACCAGCCGAACGGATACACGCGCTGGAAGTCGCGGCGCTGGTCCTGCCCCGGCATGGCCGGGCGCGACACGCCATGGTAGCCGTCGGCGCCGATAATGAAATCGGCGTCGATGCGCGCGGCCTCGCCGCGATGGGTAAAGGTCACCGAAGGATGGTCGCTGTCCACGCCGTGCAGCGCCACGTCCGCCACCTCGAACAGGATCTGGCCCTGGGCGGCGAGGCGCGCCGCCACCAGGTCCTTGATGACTTCGTGCTGCGGATAGACGGTAATCGCCTTGCCGGTCAGCTCATGGAGGTCGATGCGGTGGCGCTGGCCGTCGAACGACAGTTCCACGCCATGGTGCAGCGCGCCAATGCTGCGCATGCGTTCCCCCACGCCCGATTCGTTGAGGATGTCCATCGTGCCCTGTTCCAGCACGCCAGCGCGGATGGTCGCCTCGATATCGTCGCGCGAGCGCGATTCGAGCACGATCGATTCGATGCCCTGCAGGTGCAGCAGATGGGATAAAAGCAGGCCGGCCGGCCCCGCGCCAATGATGGCTACCTGGGTTTTCATGTGTGTCTCCGTTATTTGCGTGGTACGCGTTGATGATCTTATGGGGCCATCGTAGCGCCGCACCGGCGCAAAAAAAATGGAGGAAAGCGCATAAAACTTGTACTATTTGGACAGACCTCTTTTCCAGCCGCCCATGCCGAAGACCGCCGCTCCCACCCGCGCCGCACCCGCCGCCGTTCCCCGCTTCGCGCTGTACGGCGAGCAAACACGGGCGGAAAATGCCGAATTCGTTCATATCGAGCTGATCGAAACGCGCAGCCGCGTGTACGACTGGCATATCGATCGCCATACGCATCCAGGCATGTTTCAGGTACTTTTTTTGTTTGGCGGCGAAGTGCGTGCCGGCGTGGACGACGCCCAGTGGGAGTGCCAGGGTCCCACCGTCATCACCATCAACCCCACCGTGGTCCACGGCTTCGATTTCGCGCCCGAGGCGCATGGCTACGTGCTCACGGTGGACCAGCACGTGGTGTTTTCGGCCGCTGAAAACCAGGCGGACCTGTATTCATCGCTGTTCATCGAGCCGCTGGCCATCGACCTCGCCGCCCTGCCCGACATGCGCGCCCGCCTCGAGGCGCTGCTGCAGCAGCTGCTGGCCGAGGCCATCTGGCCGCAGCACGGCCACACCCTGATGCTCGACTGGCTGGCGCGCTGCATCCTGCTGCTGCTGGTGCGCGTGCATGCCGACCACCGCATTGCCGATCAATCGGGCCGCAGCGACTTCGAACTGTTTTCGCGCTTTCGCGCGGAAGTGGAGCAGCACTACCGGGACCAGTGGCAGGTGGCCGACTACGCGATTGCCCTGCGCGCCACGCCCACCCGGCTCAACCGCCTGTGCCTGAAGCTGGCCGGCAAATCGGCGTTCGACATCGCCCAGGACCGCCTGATGCTGGAAGCATGCCGCAAGCTCACCTACGTCCCGGCCAGCATTGCCAGCATCGCCTACGAACTGGGGTTCCAGGATCCGGCGTATTTCAGCCGGTTGTTCAAGAAGCGCATCGGCGTCACACCGAAAGCGTTCCGCTTAAAGTAAGGCGTTCAGCTCCACCTGGATCTTGATGAGCGCGGGCAGGCAGCGTTCCACCATTTGCCCTGGCGGCATGCGGCCCGCGTGCACGCTGATGTTCAGCGCCGCCACCACCTCGTTGCGGAAATTGCGTAGCGGGACCGACAGCGTGCGCAGGCCCAGCTCCAGTTCCTGGTCCACCAGCGCATAGCCCTGCGCGCGCGCGCGGGCGATTTCCAGCGCCAGCCGCTCCTTGCTGACGATGGTGTGTTCGGTAATCCGCTCGGGGCGCACCCGGTCGAGAAAACCGTCGAGCTGCTCCTGCGGCAGGCTGGCCAGCAACATGCGGCCGTTGGCCGTGCACCATGCCGGCACTCGGGTGCCTGGCTGCAGCGTGACGGATACCAGCTGGCCGGCGCTCACCGCCGCCACGCACACCAGCTGGTCGTGATCGAGAATGCCCACCGACGACGCCTCGCCCAGCGAATACGCGAGCCGATACAGCAGCGGCTGCGCCAGTCGTGGCAGGCGCGCCGAATGCAGGTACGACTGGCCAAGCCGCAGCACCATGGGGGTCAGTGAAAACAGCTTGTTCTCGTGGCGCATATAGCCAAGGTGCGTGAGCGTGATCAGGTAGCGCCGCGCCGCCGCGCGCGTAAGTCCCGTGTGCGCGGCCACGTCGGCAATCGACAGGCGACTGCGCTCCTGATCGAACGCCTGGATCACTTGCAGGCCTTTTTCCAGGCCGTTGACCAGGTCGCGCGGGCTGGTGACGTGGTCGATATCGGTTGTCATGAGTAGAAAACTGGTTATTTGGGCGCTATGCGCACAAAATGTACGCATAGCGAATATAGCACGCCGTCGGCGCCTTGTGACAGGGCGGCGCATTCCCTACCATCGTCTGCACCAATATCAAGGAGACCAGCTGTGAAATTCGAGACCATCGACGCCGGCATCTATCCGGAACTCGTCTACCCGCCGTATAAATCCACGCTCAAACGCGGCCCGCAGCAGCCCTTGCTGCGCATGGCGGCGCCGCTGCCTGTCACGCAAAACATCACGCCCTCGCCGCGCATCCTGCTGCCTTACGATACCGACCTGACCGCGCACGGCGATGGCGCGCCGCTGGGCGAAAAAATCGTCGTCACCGGCCGCGTGGTCGACGAAGACGGCAAGCCGGTGCGCAATTCGCTGCTGGAAGTGTGGCAGTGCAACGCGGCCGGGCGCTACCGCCACAAAAAGGACCAGCACGACGCGCCGCTCGACCCCAACTTCAATGGCTGGGGCAAGATGATGACCGACGACGAAGGCCGCTACCGCTTCGTCACCATCAAGCCCGGTCCTTACCCGTGGGGCAACCACCACAAGGCCTGGCGTCCGGCCCACATTCATTTTTCGTTGTTCGGCAATGTGTATGCGCAGCGCCTGGTCACGCAGATGTACTTCCCCAGCGATCCGCTGTTCGAGTTCGACCCCATCTTCCAGAGTATTCCCGACCTGGCCGCGCGCCAGCGCCTGATCTCGCGCTTCAGCCTTGAAGAAACGGTGAGCGACCAGATGCTGGGCTACGTATTCGATATCGTCCTGCGCGGCCGCGACGCCACGCCCATGGGCATCTAAGGAGACACTGATGACTGCATCACCTGCAACTTCACCAATCACCACTTCACAGACCATCGGTCCGTTCTCGCACGAAGCGTGGCAATGGGCGGTGGACCTGAGCGCCGTTGCCAACGCCGACGCCACCGGCATCACCATCAGCGGCACCATCTACGACGGCGACGGCGTGCCAATCAACGATGCCCAGATCGAAGCGTGGCAACCGGGCGCCGACGCGGCAGAAGCGGCGTTCGATGTGCCTGCGTTCCGCCGCATCCCCAGCGGCGAACAGGGCGGCTTTTCCCTCACCCTGGCCGCCATCGCCCATGAAGGCGGCCAACCGGCCGCGTACATCACCGTGTTCGCGCGCGGCCTGGTCAAGCACCAGTTCACCGCCGTGTTCCTGGCCGACGACGCCGACCTGGCAAAATCGGCGATACTGGAACAGGTGCCGGCCGCACGCCGCCCTACCCTGATCGCCACCAGGGCGGACGATGGCAGCTACCGCTGGGACATCCGCATGCAGGGCGAACTGGAAACCGCCTTCTTCGATTATGTATAAACAGTTTAGCCTGGAGCCGCAGTGAGTGTATCCATCTTCGACAGCTTTTTAACCACCACCGACATGATCGCCGTATTCGACGACGCAGCCATCGTGCAGGGCATGTTCCGCTTCGAGCAGGCGCTGTCGCAGGCGCAGGCCGACGAAGGCCTGCTGCCGCAAGCGGCGGCGCGCGCCATCGCGGGCGTGTGCAACGCCCAGTTGTACGACATACCCGCGCTGATCACCGCCGGGCGCCGCGCCGGCAGCCTGGCCATTCCGCTCGTCAAGGAGCTGACCAGGACTGTGGCCCTGTACGACGCCGAGGCGGCCAGCAAGGTCCACTGGGGCAGCACCAGCCAGGACGTGATCGACACGGCCATGGTGCTGGCCACGCGCGACGCCCTGCAATTGCTGGACGACGGCCTGCACGACCTCACCGGCCGGCTGTTGCTGCTGGCCGGCGAACACCTGGCCACGCCGGTGCTGGCACGCACGCTGATGCAGCCAGCGCAGGTGACCAGCTTCGGTTTCAAGCTCGCTGGCTGGCTGGCGCCGCTGGTGCGGGCGCGCGCGCGTCTGCGCGACAGCGCGGCGCGCGCCCTGCAACTGCAACTAGGCGGCGCGGTGGGCACGCTGGCAGTGATGGGAGCACAGGGGCCGGCGGTGGCCGCCCGCGTGGCGCAGGCGCTGGGACTGCGCCACGCCCACGCCGCGTGGCATACCCAGCGCGACGAATGGGTAAGACTGGGGCTGGAAGTGGCCGTCCTCACGGGCAGCCTGGGCAAGCTGGCGACGGACCTGAGCCTGATGGCGCAGGGCGAGATTGCCGAACTGGCCGAACCGTCGGGCAATGGCCGTGGCGGATCGTCGGCCATGCCGCACAAGCGCAACCCGGTATCGGCCATGATCGCGCTGGCCGCTGCCACCCGCACACCGCAGCACGCTGCCGCGCTGCTGGCCAGCATGGGCCAGCAGCACGAACGGGGCCTGGGCAACTGGCAGGCGGAACTGGCCGAGTGGCCCGGCCTGTACCTGAGCGCGCACGGCGCGCTGCAGGCGCTGAACGATGCGTTTGCCGGCCTGCACATCGACACCGCCCGCATGCGCCATAACATCGATGCCTTGCAGGGGCTGGTGTTTGCGGAAGCAGCATCGAGCTACCTGGCCGCCACCATCGGCAAGTCCGCCGCCCACGCGCTGCTGGAAAAAATGACCGGCGAGTCGCTCGCCAGCCGCCGCCACCTCGCCGACGTGCTGGCCGACGCCGTGCAAGCCGACCCGCAGCTGCACGCTGCCGTGGACATGACGCACCTGCGCACCCTGTTCGACCCTGTGGCCGCCACCGCGCCAGCGCACCGGCTGGCGCAGGCGCAGTTGCGCAGCCTGGGCGACGACCTCGCCATCCTGAATACAAAGTGAGAACCTGATGAGTTTCGATCCGATCGACCACGACTTCGAACGTGGGCTGGGCAATCGCCGCGCCATCCTTGGCGACGCGTGGGTGGAGCGTTCGCTCGCCAACGCGAATAATTTCAACAGCGATTTTCAGAACCTGATCACGCGATTTGCGTGGAATGAAATCTGGGGCCGCCCTGGCCTGGAACAGAAAACCCGCCGCGCGATTGTCCTGTCGATTACCATCGCGCTGGGCCGCTGGGAAGAATTCGACCTGCACGTGCGCGCCGCACTGCTGGGAGAAGACAGCAACCGCCTGACGCCCGACGAACTGAAGGAAGTGCTGATCCAGTCAGCGATTTACGCCGGCGTACCGGCAGCCAATACGGCGTTCACCCACGCGCTGGCGATCCTGCGCGAAGTGGGTCCGCAGATCGGCTATGAACTGGAACCGTCGCCGCCGATCGCCGCCAGCCATCCCGGTGTGGGCCGCGAAGGCCGCAGCACCGGTCGCCCTTCCTTGCACTACACCGTGCGCGAACCACGCAACGGCAAGGCGCCGCGCCACACGGTGGTATTAAGCCATGCGCTGGGGTGCGATTTGACCATGTGGGACGGATTGGCCAACGAGCTGGCAACCGACAGCCGCGTGATCGCCTACGATCATCGCGGCCATGGCAGCTCGGAATCGCCGGCCGGCGCGTATGCAATGGCCGACCTGGCCGACGATGCGGCAGCGCTGCTGCGCGAGCTCGATACCGGGCCGGTGGTGTGGGTCGGCTTGTCGATGGGCGGCATGGTGGGACAGGAGCTGGCCCTGCGCCATTCGGCGCTGGTGCGGGCGCTGGTGCTGGCCAATACCACGTCCGGCTATCCGGCGCCGGTGCAGGAAGTATGGCGCCAGCGCATCGCCACCGTGCAGGCAGAAGGCATCGAGCCGATTGCGGATGCGGTGATGGGACGGTACTTCCACGACGGTTTCCGCGCCACGCATCCTGGCACGGTGGCGCGCTTCCGCCGCCGGGTGGTGGCGACCGACAGCACGGGCTACGCCGGCTGCTGCCACGCGGTAGGCACGGTGGACACCACGGCGCGGCTGGGACAGATCAAGGCGCCGACATTGGTGATTGCGGGGGAACTGGACCAGGGTACGCCGGTGGCGATGGCGCGTACGCTGGCCGAGGGGATAGAGGGAGCGAAGCTCGAGGTGTTGCAGCAGGCGTCGCACCTCAGTTACGTCGAGCAGCCGGTGGCGTTCAGCAAGGCGGTGCGCAGCTTTATCGCCGATTTATAAGCTATCGTCAAAGCCGTCATCCTCGCGCACGCGGGGATCCATGGAACGCTTGCGCCGCTGAACGGTCAAGCTCAGTATGGATCCCCGCTTTCGCGAGGATGACGGATTACAGGGTAGCGGCTTACTGAATGTTTTACTGACGGTTTTACTGATGATTTACTGGTAATTCGCTTTACACGCCCGGATCCCTGACGTTATCCACTTGGTCAAACTCCACGTTGTAATACCCGCCTCCCACCGCCTCCGCCTTGCGGATATACACGTTCTGCACGATATCGCGCGACCCCGCATCGATGCTCACCGGCCCGCGCACGCTGGTCCATGCCATGCCCTTCATGGCTGCCAGCAGCTTGTCGCCGTTGCTGTCGCCGCCGGTTTTTTTCAATGCCTGGTACAGCAGATGCATGCCGTCGTACGCGCCCACCGAGTGGAAGTTCGGCCGCAGGCCCTTGTTCGCTTTCTGGAACGCGTCCACGTACGCCTTGTTCTCGGCAGATGGATGCGCAGCCGAGTAATGGTGGCTGCTGACCACCCCGGCCGCGGCCGGGCCGATGCTGGCCATCAGGTCGTCATCGAGCACATCGCCGGTGCAGATCAGGCGCACGCCGGCCGCTGCCAGTCCCCGTTCGGTAAATTGCTTGAGCACCGCCGCGCCCTCGCCCGACGGCACGAACACGAACAGCGCGTCCGGTTTCAGGTCGCGCACCTTGGCCAGGAACGGCGCGTAGTCCGGGTTGCGCAGCGGCGCGCGCACCGTCTCCACGACCTTGCCGCCGCCTTCCGTAAAGCCCTTCACAAATACTTTTTCCGCGTCCAGGCCCGGCCCGTAGTCGCTTACCAGCGTGACCACGGTGCGGATCCTGTTTTTCGTCGCCCATTGTGCCATGGGGGCGGTAACCTGCGCCAGCGTAAAGCCGGTGCGCACGATGTACGGCGAGCGTTGCGGGATCACCGACGTGGCGGCCGCCATCACGATCATCGGCACCTTTGCCTGCGTGGCAACCGGCGCTGCCGCAAACGCCAGCGGCGTGAGGCCAAAGCCGGCCAGTACCTGCACTTTTTCGCGCGACACCAGTTCCTGCGCCAGGCGCTTGGTCACATCGGGCGACACGCCGCCGTCGTCCTTGAGCAGAATTTCCACTGAACGGCCGGCCACACTGGCGCCGTTCTGCGCGAGATACAGTTTGACGGCCGCCTCGATCTGCTTGCCGGTGGACGCGAACGGTCCGGACATCGGCAGAATCAGCCCCACCTTCACCGGATCGGCGGCGGCGAAAGCGGACAGCGGCAGCAGCCCGCTGGACAATGCGGCGGCGCCCATTAAAATCCGGCGGCGTGGCTGGTTGATATGGTTGGTCATGTTGTCTCCTTGGGTATTTTTATAAGTCCAGCAGCAGCCTGGGAGTTTTGGAACGGGAACAGCAGGGGGTGAACTGGTCATTGGCGGCCTGCTCCTCTTCGGTGAGGTACAGATCGCGGTGATCGGGCACGCCTTCGAGCACGCGCGTGAGGCACGTGCCGCACACGCCCTGCTCGCACGACGCCGGCACGAACACGCCGGCATCCTGCAGCACCTGCAGCACGGTCGTCCCCACAGGTACGGCGTACGCAGCGCCCGTGGATTTGATGGTCACCTCGAACGGCTGGTCGCCGGTGGCCGCCACCACGGTGGCGCCGAAGTATTCGAGGTGCAGCTGATCAAAGGGCCATTGTTGCTGCGCGGCGGTCGCCTTGACGTAATCGATGAAACCGGCCGGCCCGCAAAAATAAATGTGCGTGGATCGGTCGAGACCGGCCAGTAGCGCCGGCAGATCGAGCTTGCGGGCGCCATCGCCGGTGTCGCAGTACAAATGCGCATGCCCGGAAAATGGGGAAGCGGCAATGCGGTCGCGGAAAGCCATGCGCTCGGGCGAACGCGCACAGTAATGGAACTCGAACTGCGCGCCACAGGCGGTCAATGCCTCGGCCATTGCCAGCATCGGCGTCACGCCGATGCCACCGGCCAGCAGCAGGCTGCGTGGCGCTTCGGTCAGTTCGAACAGGTTGCGCGGCGCGCCGATGTGCAGCCGCGCGCCGGCTTCGATGGCGTGCATCGCTTGCGAACCGCCGCGCGAGGCCGGGTCGCGCAGCACGCCGATCACATAGCGGTGCCGCTCGTGCGGCGCATTGCACAGCGAGTACTGGCGGATCAGCCCTGGCGCGATGTGGACGTCGATATGCGCGCCGGCGGTGAAGGCCGGCAGATCGCTGCCGTCTTCGCTCACCAGTTCATAGCTGCATATATCGTCCGCTTCGCAGGTCCGGCGCTCCACCCGGACGCTTAGCAGACCGGCGCTCATGCCGGCTGCTCCGATGTGGTTTCCCTGGTCAGCCACTGTTCCAGCACGCGGCGCGACTGCATGCCGCCGGCGTCGATGTTCAGCGCCAGCAGTTTGCGCTCGGGGTGGCGCAGCAGGTTGGCCTGCTGCAGTTCCAGCATCTCGCGGTCTTCGTTGAAGATCTTGCCCTGCCCTGCGCGGATGGTGGCGGTGAGTTCCTGGTCCTCGGGCTTGAAGTTGCGGGCCATGCCCCAGAAGTACCAGTGCGACGTTTCCGTTTCCGGTGTGATGAAGTCCACCACGATGGAAGACGCCTTGAATTGCGGCGCGGCGTCGTAGCCGCCATTGCCCGCATGGGCCACGCCCACCTCGATCATGACATGGCTGGGCGGCGTAAAACGGCACACCTGCCAGCGGTCCACCGGCACATCGTCGGCCAGGCCGTTGCCACGCAGGGCCGCGCGCCAGAACGGCGGCGCCATGATGTTTTCCATGTAGCGGCTGGTAATCACTTCCTCGCCGTTGACGCGGGTGGTGACGGGCGCCTCGTCGATTTCCTTCTGGCCGATGCTCGACGCGTGGACATAGGTTTCGTGCGTGAGATCCATCAGGTTGTCGATCATCAGGCGATATTCACAGTTGATGTGATACAGGCCGCCGCCGTAGGCCCATTCCGGACTCTCTGCCCATTCCAGGTAAGGGATCAGCGCCGCATCGGCCAGCGCGCGCTCGCCCGGCCACACCCAGATGAAGCCATGGCGCTCTTCCACTGCGTAGCTGCCGATGCACGGGAAGCCGCGCACGCGCTGGCCCGGCATGCTGATTACCTTGCCGTCGCAGCCCATTTCCAGGCCGTGATAGCCGCATACCAGCTTGCCGTCGCGGACGAAGCCGAGCGACAGCGGCGCGCCGCGATGCGGGCAAAAGTCCTCCACCGCCGCCACCTTGCCGTCGGCGCCGCGGTAGAACACGATCTTCTCGCCGCACACCTGGCGTCCCAGCGGCTTGCCGTCGATTTCGTCCGGCGTGCAGGCCACGTACCACGTATTTTTGGGGTACATATTGTCTCCTTTGTTTTTGATATTCAGTACACTGAATGTCGTAGAGTATAGTCCTGAAAGCGCGGAAGTAAACCATCGCGCCCAACTCTTTTGATATTGCGCTGCACCAGCGCAGCCGGGAATCCCATGCCAGAAACCGAAAGCACCCTGATCAACCTGTACGAACACCCGGGCCACCTGCTGCGCCGCGCGCAGCAGATATCGGTGTCGATTTTTTACGACGAACTGGGGAACGAGCTGACGCCCATACAGTACGCGGTGCTGCGCAACCTGGCCGGCCATCCGGGTACCGACCAGGTGTCGCTGGCCGCCCTCACCGGCATCGATACCTCCACCGGCGCCACCGTGTGTGCGCGGCTTGAAGAAAAAGGGCTGTTGGAGCGCAAGGTCATACCCACCAATCGCCGCCAGCGCGCGCTCACCATCACCCGCGCCGGCGAACGGCAACTGGCCGACATGATCCCCGGCGCCCAGCGCTTGCGCCGCCGCCTGCTGGCGCCGTTGACCGGGCCGGAACAGCTGCAGTTCATGGAACTGCTCACCAAGCTGGTACAGGAAAACAACGAACAAAGCCGCGCGCCGCTCACGGCATCCACGCGCGAAGTCTGAAGGACTAATCCGCGAACAGCTCGAAAATGACGGCACGCAGCCAGGCATTGGCGCCGTCCTTGGCGAATTTGCGGTGCCAGTGCTGCTTCAAGTCGAACTGCGGGATCTCCATTGGCGGCTCCATCAGCCGGATGGCCGCGAACTGTGCAAAGCTCTCCCCTACCGCGCGCGGCACCGTCGCCACCAGGTCGCCGGCAGAAATCAAAAACGGGATCGACATGAAGTGCGGGGTCTCGAGCACCACGCGGCGGTGGATCCGGCGCCGCAGCAAAAACTGTTCGAACAATTCCTGGCTGCGCCCCTCGGCTCGGATCACGGCGTGGCCCATGTCGAGAAACTGCTGCATGGTGAGCGTGCGCCGGCGGGCGTGATGCTCCGCGCTCAACAGGCATACGAACGAGTGCGAGAACAAGCGCTGCTGGAAGAAGTTGCGGTTCTTCAGATCGGGAAAATAGCCTACTGCCAGGTCCACGTCGCCCTGCTCCAGCGCCAGCGCCAGTTCAGGCGGCGCCATGGTCACCGAACAGATGCTGGCGCCCGGGGCATCGCGCCGCAGGCGGTCGAGCAACCTCGGTAAGAACGTCATCTCGCCGATATCGGACAGCGCCACCGTGAATTTTCTTTCCGTGGTAGCGGGATCGAAATCCACGCTGGCCAGCACGCCCGTCTGCAGGCGGTGCAGGATGTCGCGCGTGGGGCTCACGAGGGACAACGCGCGCGGCGTAGGTTCCATGCCGTGCGCGGTGCGCACGAACAGCGGATCGCCTAGCGCGTGGCGCAACTTGTTCAGTGCCACGCTCACCGCCGGCTGGCTCATGCCCAGCTTGCGCGCCGCGCCGCTCACGCTGCGCTCCTCGTGGATCGCCAGCGCCACCGGCAGCAGGTTCAAATCGAAAACGGTCATGTCGCAGCACTCCCTTTAATTAAGAATTCGCATAAACATTATGCAGTAAATTCTATTTTCAAATACGAGTGCATGCGGGATCATGAGTCTCCAAAAAGCAGTTCACAACCATAACGGAGACCAACCATGCACCGCAAGCCTCTGGCGCTAGCAAGCGCCCTGCTGTCCCTGTCATTTATCGATGTCCATGCGGCCGACGCGCCGCCGCTGCGTATCGGCGTGATTACCTCGCTGAGCGGCGTAGCGGCCCAGAGCGGCGAGCAAATGAAGGCCGGTATCGATACCTGGCTGCGCGTCAATGGCGACACCGTGGCCGGCCGCAAGCTGGTGGTCATCTACAAGGACGACACGGGCGCACAGGCCGACGTGGCCAAGCGCCTGGCGACTGAGCTGATCGGCCGCGACAAGGTGGACCTGCTGGCCGGCTTTGTGTTTACGCCCAACGCCATGGCCGCCGCCGCCGTGGCGGACCGCGCCAGGAAGCCAATGGTCATCATGAACGCCGCGGCTTCCGCGATTACCACCCGCTCGCCGTACATCACCCGCACCTCGTACACCATCGCCCAATCGGTGCAGCCGCTGGCGCAGTGGGCGTACAAGACCGGCTCGCGCCGGGTGTTTTCCATCATCGCCGACTATGCCCCGGGACAGGACGCCCATACCTGGTTTGCCAGCACGTTTACCGGCCTGGGAGGCACCATTGTCGACAGCGTGAAGGTACCGCTCACCACCATCGACTTCAGCGCCTACCTGCAGCGCATCAAGGATGCCAGGCCCGATGCCATTCACGTGTTTCTGCCCAATGGCCAGCCCATGGTGTCGTTCATGAAGGCCTACAAGGAAAAAGGGCTGGACAAGGCCGGCATCCGCTTTCTGGGCGGCGAAGGCTGGGCCGACGAAGATGTACTGAGCGCTGCCGGCGCCGCCATGAACGGCATCTACACGGCCGGCTTTTACTCGTCGTTCCGGCCCGGCGTGGAAAACGCCGCATTCACCGCCGCTTTCGCCAGGACCGTCAACAGCCGCTTCAAGCCCAACTTCCAGGCCGCTTCGGCGTACGACGGCATGACGCTGATCGCCACCACGCTGGCGCGTACCAGGGGCAACAGCGAGGCCGGCGCCTTCATGGCCGCGCTCAAAGGCTACCGCGCCGCCAGCCCGCGCGGCACCGTGGCCATCGACGACAGCACCCACGACATCGTCCAGACCATCTACATCCGCCGCATCGACAAGCTGGCCGGCGGCCAGTACGGCGCTACCGAAATCGATCGCTACGACAACGTGCGCGATCCGGCCAAACCTAACTAACATCGCAAGGAGATTTGACATGTTCCCACTGAATCAATGGTATGTCGCCGGCTTTACCTGGGAGTTGGGCGACCAGCCGCTGGCGCGCCGCCTGCTCGACCAGCCGATCGTGATGTTCCGCGCCGCCGACGGCACTGTGGCGGCACTGGAGGACCGCTGCTGCCACCGCAGCGTGCCGCTGTCGTGCGGGATGCTGGACGCCGGCGGCATCCGCTGCGGTTACCACGGCCTGCTGTACGCGGCCAACGGCCAGTGCATCGAAATCCCGGGCCAGCTGAAAATTCCGGGCAAGGCGAAGGTGCGTGCCTACACCGCGCAAATCCGCGACGAAGTCATCTGGATCTGGTTTGGCGTGGATGCCGCCAGCATGCCGGACTGCGCGCCACCACCCGTGCCGGCGCACAGCAATCCGCGCTACCGCTACAAGGGCGGCGCCTTCCACTACAACGCGCCCTACCAGCTTATCCACGACAATCTGCTGGACCTCAGTCACGTGGGTTATGTGCACGGCAAAACCATCGGCGGCAACGCCAAAACCCATATGGAAGCGCCGACTACCGTGACGTCCGAAGGCGACAGCGTGCGCGTGGTGCGGTGGATGAAGAACTCGCAACCACCCGCCACGTATTCCGCCGCCTGGCCGTTCAAGGGCGCCATCGACCGCTGGCAGGAGATCGACTTCCTCGGCAGTCACCTGCAAATCTTTACCGGCGCAGTGGATGCGGGCACCGATGCATTGGACGATCCGCAGCGCGGCGGCTTCCACATGCGCGGCTTCCACGGCATCACGCCGGAAACGGCCACCACGTCGCACTACTTCTGGACCATGGCCAGTTCATCCCATCCCGACCAGCCGGACAACCTGGAGCTGGTCTACCGCCAGACCGAGGCCACGTTCGAGGAAGACCGAGTGATCATCGAGGCGCAGTACAGCAATATGCGCCAGTTCGACGGCGCGCCGATGATCGACATCCATGTCGATGCCGGCGCCAACCGCGCCCGGCGCGTGATCGCATTGCGGGTGGCGGAGCAATCGCAGGCAGCTCAACCCGCGCTGGCGGCGGGCTGACGACATGGAAGCGGTGATCACTTCCATTGTCGATGCCGGCGACGTGCGCATTGTCGAGCTGCGTGCTGCCAATGGCACGCCGCTGCCGCCCTATGAGGCGGGTGCGCACGTCGATGTCACGCTGGGTAACGGCGTTACGCGCCAGTATTCGTTATGCTGCGCCGCGCCATGCGCGGACAGCTACCGCATTGCCGTCAAGCGCGATCCGCAGTCGCGCGGCGGCTCCGCGTGGCTGCATGCGCAGGCAACCGTCGGCGGCGTGCTCACCATCGGCGTGCCGCGCAATGCGTTTGCGCTCAAGCCGGCGGCTGGTACGTATCTGCTGATCGCCGGCGGCATCGGCATTACCCCGGTGCTGTCAATGGCGTATGCGTTGCAGCGCGCGGGGCTGCCGTTTCAGCTGGCGTATTTTGCGCGCAGTGCGGACGACCTGGCGTTTGCCGACGAACTGACAACGGGGCCGCTGGCCGATAGCGTAACGCTGGTGTGCGGGCGCACGCCGGAGGAAAACGCCGCGCGCATCGCCGCCATCATGGATGCGGTGCCGGTGGCCGGCGCTTCGGTCTATACCTGCGGACCGGCGCCGTTCATGGATACCGTACTGACTCTGGGCGCCGCGCGGTTCGGCGCCGATGCGGTGCACCGGGAATCGTTTTCGGCGCCTGCCGCCAGCGCGGGCGATCAGCCTTTCATCCTGCGCCTGGTGCGCGCCGGCCGCGATGTCGAAGTGGCGGCCGGCAGTACCGCGCTGGCCAGCCTGCAGGAAGCGGGCATCGATGTCGATTGCTCGTGCGAAGTTGGCGTGTGCGGTACCTGCCGCACTGCGGTGATCGACGGCGTACCCGAACACCGCGATACGGTGCTAAGTGATGCCGAGAAGGCAGCCAATAACTGCTTCATGCCGTGCGTATCGCGCTCGCGCACGCCGGTTTTGTGCCTGGATTTGTGACGCGTCGTACCCGCGCAGGCGGGTAACCAATTTCTGGCATACCTCTGCAGCGCCAGCAAGATTGGATCCCCGCCTGCGCGGGGATGACGTTTTTACGCCAATGACAAGACCTTGCGCTGTATTTAACGGTAGTACCTACGTCAAGCCACCGCGACCAAGCGATCGAGCTTGTCGCCATCGGCCAGCAAGCTGGCGCTGTCCGAGTCGTGCACGATGCGGCCGCGATCGAGCACGATGGCGCGCTTGGTCAGCGACAGCGCAAGGCGCGCGTGCTGTTCCACCACGATCACCGACATGCCCTCTTCCTCCACCAGCTTGCGGATCACCCGCACCAGGTCCTGCACGATGATCGGCGCCAGGCCTTCCATCGGCTCATCGAGCAGCAGGATGCGCGGGTTGGTCATCAGCGCGCGGGCAATCGCCACCATCTGCTGCTCGCCGCCCGACAGCTGGTTGCCCATGTTGGCGCGGCGCTCGTGCAGGCGCGGGAAGATCTGGTAGATCTTCTGCAGGTTCCACGGACCCGGGCGCGCCACCACCGTCAGGTGCTCTTCCACCGTGAGCGACGGGAACATGTGGCGCTCCTGCGGTACCCAGCCCAGGCCCGCGCGTGCGCGTTTATGGGTGGTCATGCGGCCGATGTCGTTGCCGTCCCAGTGGATGCCGCCGCTGTGCAGCCGCGTGAGTCCCATCAAGGTGACCAGCAGGCTGGTTTTGCCCACGCCGTTACGGCCCAACAGCGCCAGGCTGTCGCCTTCGTTCAGCGCAAACGACACGTCTTCGAGCACGATCGATTCGCCGTAGCCCGCCGTGACTTTATCGAGCTTGAGTAGTTCACGCATGTTCCGCCTCCCCCAGGTACACTTCTTTCACACGCGGGTCTGCCGCGATTTCTTCCGGCGTGCCTTCCGTCAGCACCTTGCCGCCCACCATGACCGTGATGCGGTCGGCAAAGCGGAACACCAGTCCCATATCGTGTTCGATGAACAGCACCGTCACGTCGCGCGGCAAGTGGGCCAGCACCTCGAACAGCTCCTTGCTTTCGGCCGACGGGATGCCGGCTGCCGGTTCATCGAGCAGCAGGATGCGCGGCCTGGTGGCCAGCGCCAGCGCGATTTCCACCAGCCGCTGCTTACCGTAGGCCATGCTGCGGGTAATGCTGTTGGCCTGGTCGGTGAGCTTGAGGGTGGCCAGCAGTTCCATCGCCTCGGCGATCACGTCCGGATGATTGGCCACGGTCTTGTACCACACCGATTGCAGGCCGCGCCGTTCGGAAATGGCCAGCGCCACCGATTCCAGCACCGTCATGCCCGCAAACAGGGTGTTGAGCTGGAACGTGCGCGTCATGCCGCGATGGACGCGTTCATGCTGCGGCAAGGTGGTGATGTCTTCGCCACCCAGGTACACCTTGCCGCTGCTGGGCAGGAAGCTGCCCGTCAGCAGGTTGATGAACGTGGTTTTGCCGGCGCCATTGGGGCCGATCAGCGCATGGCGCGCGCCAGGTTTGAACGTCAGGCTCACATCGCTGTTGGCCAGGAACGCGCCCCAGCGCTTGGACAGTCCTTCGGTACGCAAGGTGATATCGGAGCTCATGGCGCCTCCTTTTTCGATTTGAAGCCGGCCGCCAGTTTTTCCAGTCCGCCCAGGATGCCGCCGCGCGCGAACAGCACGATGAACACCAGCAGCAGGCCGATATAGAACTGCCAGTACGCGGGGTTGAGACCCGAGATGTAATCCTGCGCCACCATGAACACGGCGGCGCCCACCAGCGCGCCATACAGGCGCCCGGTGCCGCCCAAAACCAGCATGATCAGCAATTCGGCCGAGCGCGGGAAGCCCAGCGAATCGAGGCCGACGAACTGCGTAGTCTGCGCCAGCAGCGCACCGGCGATACCAGCGATGGTGGCCGACACGGTGAAGATGGCGATCAGGCGGCGGTTGACATTTACGCCCAGCGACGGCATGCGGCGCACGCCTTCGCGGATGCCGATCAGGCTCAAGCCGAACGGCGACTTCACCAGCCGTCGCAGTACCACGAACAGCACGAACAGCACGGCAAAGCTGTACCAGAATGCCACCGTGCCATTGAGGTCGAATTCGAACACGCCGAACAGATTACCGACCATCATGCCCGACAGGCCATCGACACCGCCGGTGAGCCACGACGCCTTGTTGGCCGCTTCGTGCAGCATCAGGCAGATGCCCAGCGTGACCATCAGGCGCGTGAGGTCCTGCCCGCGCACCACGAGGAACGACGTAATGAAGCCGAATACGCCGGCCACCACGGCAGCGGCCAGCAGGCCGCTGACCGGTTCACCCCAGCCGTGCACCGCGAGCAGGCCCGCGGTGTAGGCGCCCAGGCCGAAGAACGCGGCGTGGCCGAGCGAAACGATGCCAGCGTAACCGAGGATCAGGTCGAGCGACAGCGCGAACAGGCCGACGATCATGATCTGGCTGATCAGGACCAGGTAGCCGGGGAACGCAAAATAAGCGATGACCGGCAGCAGCCAGAACACGATTTCCAGCGGGCGCCAGCGGTCGTTGGGTAAATTCAAATGCATGCTCGAAGCTGGCGTGGGCGTCATGGCGGTCTTCGCGATCGATACGGGTTGGCTTGCAGTGGGAGTGACGATGTCGGTCATGGTGCTCATGCTTTCCTCCGGATCAGGCCAGCGGGGAACAGGATCAACAGCACCACCATCAGCGCGTAGATCACGAAGGCGCCGATTTCCGGCACATAGTATTTGCCTGCAACGTCGAACACGCCGAGGATGATTGCCGCCAGCAGCGGACCCTTGATGGTGCCGGCGCCGCCCACGGCCACCACCAGCAGGAAGTAGACCATGTACTTGATCGGGAAGGTCGGATCGAGACCCAGCACGTCGATACCGAGGCCGCCACCGAGGCCGGCCAGGCCGGAGCCGAGTGCGAAGGTCAGGCTGAATACCAGGCTGACGTTGATACCAAGGCCGGCGGACGCGGTCTGGTTGTCCACCGATGCGCGGATCTGCGCACCGAACCGGGTGCGCTCGATCAGCAGGCCCAGCGCCACCGTCACGAGCACCACTACGCCGATCAGGAACAGGCGGTAGGCGCCCACGTCCAGTCCCAGCACGTGCACCTGGCCGCGCAGCCATTCCGGCAGCGTGACCGGTTGCTGGGTGGGACCGAAGAAGTACGTGGCAACCGCCACCGACATGAAGGTGAGACCAATCGAGAACAGCACCTGGTCCAGGTGGCTGGCCTTGTACAGGCGGCGGTACAGCAGCCGCTCGAACACCAGCCCCACCAAGGCGGACGCGATGAACGCCAGCGGCAGCGATGCCAGGAACGGCACGCCCAGTGCGGACAACACCGTCACGCTCACATACCCGCCCAGCATGGCAAACGCGCCGTGGGCCAGATTAATAAAGTTCATCATGCCCATCGTGACCGACAGGCCCACGCTGATCAGGAACAGGAGGCTGCCATAGGCGATGCCGTCGAACAGCACGCCGGCGAAATTGGCTAACATGGCTGCCTCCGTTTCATGTCCAGGCGCTCTGCGGCGCCATATTGGTATTGGTCGTTCATTTTGTCTCCTGCCATTCTTGAAATTACATTAAATCACACCCGTTCGATGATGATCGCGATGCCCTGCCCCACGCCGATGCACATGGTGCACAGCGCGTAACGCCCACCGCTGCGCTGCAGCTGCCAGGTGGCCGTGGTAACCAGGCGCGCACCGCTCATGCCCAGCGGATGACCCAGCGCGATGGCGCCGCCGTTGGGATTCACGCGCGGATCGGTATCGCTCACACCCAGTTCGCGCAGCACGGCCAGCCCCTGCGCCGCAAATGCCTCGTTCAATTCGATCAGGTCCATCTGTTCGAGCGTAAGGCCGGTCTGGCGCAGCACCTTGCGCACGGCCGGCACCGGGCCGATACCCATCACGCGCGGCGCCACGCCGGCCGTGGCCATGCCGACGATGCGCGCCAGCGGTTTCAAGCCATGCTGCTCGGCCGCTTCGGCACTGGCGATGAGCAGCGCGCAGGCGCCGTCGTTGATACCCGACGCATTGCCGGCCGTGACGCTGCCGTCGGGCCGCACCACGCCTTTCAGCTTGGCCAGCGCCTCGATGGTGGTGGCGCGTGGGTGCTCATCCTGCGCGAATACCAGCGGATCGCCCTTTTTTTGCAGGATGGTGACCGGCACGATCTCGCGCGTAAAAATGCCTTCGGCAATCGCCGTGGCGGCCTTGTTCTGGCTGGCCAGCGCAAATGCGTCCTGGTCGGCGCGGCTCACGCCATAGTCAGTGGCGACGTTTTCCGCCGTCTCGGGCATGGTGTCCACGCCATACGCTTCCTTCAACGCCTTGTTGACGAAGCGCCAGCCCATGGTGGTGTCCTGCAGCGAGGCGCTGCGCGAGAACGCGCTATCGGGCTTGCCCATCACGAACGGCGCGCGCGTCATCGATTCCACGCCGCCCGCGATAATCAGGCTGGCGTCGCCGGCCTGGATCGCGCGTGCGGCCGTGCCCACGGCGTCCATGCCCGAGCCGCACAGGCGGTTGATCGTGGTGCCGGGCACCTCGACCGGCAAGCCGGCCAGCAGCAGCGACATGCGCGCCACGTTGCGGTTATCTTCGCCGGCCTGGTTGGCGCAGCCATAGAATACGTCGTCCACCTGGTCCCATTGCACGCCGGGATTGCGTTCGACCAGTGCGCGCAGCGGCACTGCGCCCAGGTCATCGGCGCGCACGTCTTTGAGGGCGCCGCCGTAGCGGCCGATCGGGGTGCGGATCGCGTCGCAGATATAAGCATCAGTCATCATCATTCCTTTCATTGCGCGGCCTTGGCCGGTGGGAGCAGCTTCGCGCCGGTGGCTGCCTGCAGTTCTTCAAAGGTGAGGCCGGGCGCCATTTCCAGCACGGCCAGACCCTCCTTGCTTACATCGAGCACCGCCATGTCGGTATAGATGCGATTGACGCACGCGACGCCGGTGAGCGGATAGCTGCACGCATCAACGATCTTGCTTTCGCCGGTTTTGGTCACGTGGTCCATCATCACGAACACCTGCTTGGCGCCGATGGCCAGGTCCATCGCGCCGCCCACGGCGGGAATCGCGTCGGGCGCGCCGGTGTGCCAGTTGGCCAGGTCGCCCTGGGAGGACACCTGGAAGGCGCCCAGCACGCACACGTCGAGGTGGCCGCCGCGCATCATCGCGAACGAATCGGCGTGGTGAAAATAGGCGCCGCCGGTGAGCAGCGTGACCGGCTGCTTGCCGGCGTTGATCAGGTCTTCGTCTTCCTCGCCCTCCGCCGGCGCGGGGCCCATGCCCAGCAGGCCGTTCTCGCTGTGCAGGAACACTTCGCGCTCTGCCGGCAGGTAGTTGGCCACCTTGGTGGGCAGGCCGATGCCGAGGTTGACGTAAGCGCCTTCGGGGATGTCCTGCGCCACGCGGGCGGCGATCTGGTCGCGGGTGTATCGATTGGTCATGCTGCCTCCCGTACTACGCGCTGTACAAAAATGCCCGGCGTGACGATCACTTCGGGATCGAGTTCGCCCAATGCCACCACGTCACGCACCTGGGCGATGGCCACCTTGGCTGCCATGGCCATGATGGGGCCGAAGTTGCGCGCGGTCTTGCGGTACACCAGGTTGCCCCAGCGGTCGCCGCGCAGCGCCTTGATCAGCGCGAAGTCGGCGTGGATGGGCGACTCGAGCACGTAATGGCGGCCGTCGATCAGGCGCGTCTCCTTGCCTTCGGCCAGCAGCGTGCCGTAGCCGGTAGGCGTGAAGAAGCCGCCGATGCCGGCGCCGGCGGCGCGAATGCGTTCGGCCAGGTTGCCCTGCGGTGTAAGTTCCAGTTCGATGTCGCCCGCGCGGTACAGCGCGTCGAAATGCTGCGAGTCGGCCTGGCGCGGGAACGAGCAGATGATCTTGCGTACCCGCTTGGCCTTGAGCAGCGCGGCCAGGCCGGTGTCGCCGTTGCCGGCATTGTTGTTGACGATGGTGAGTTCGCGCGCGCCCTGGGCGATCAGCGCATCGATCAGCGCCGATGGCATGCCGGCGTTGCCGAAGCCGCCGATCATGACGGTGGCGCCGTCGTGGATATCGGCCACCGCGCGCTCCAGTGATTCAAAAGTTTTGTCGATCATAGTGTGCTTTCATGATTCCGTGCATTCCTTGCGTTTCCTGCATTCCTTTTGTGCGATAATCGAACTAATGATTGATTACCGCACACCCAGTGTATGACTTGCGAATGCGGTGGTCAAGAAAAAACGACAATCAAATCCACCGCCTGCTTTAAAATCACGCCATGTCAAAAGCCAAACAAACCGAAACCGCCCCCATCCCGCAGGACGAGGACCGCGAACCGACCATCGCCGAGCAGATCGACGCCATGACCGATCCCAGTTTCATGACGTCGCTCGCGCGCGGGCTGGCCGTGGTGCAGGCGTTCAGCGATTCGCGCAAGCCGCAAACCATTGCCAACATCAGCCAGAAGACGGGCATCCCGCGCGCCGCCGTGCGCCGCTGCCTGCACACGCTGCGCGAACTCGGGTACGTGGACGCGGAACTGAACAATTTTTCGCTGCGCCCCAAGGTGCTCACGCTCGGCTACTCGTACCTGTCGTCCACGCCGCTCACGGTGTCGGCCCAGCCCTACCTCAACAGCATCAGCCGCACGCTCAACGAATCGAGTTCGCTGGCGGTGCTCGACGATGGCGAGGTGCTGTACGTGGCCCGCGCCGCCACGTCGCGCGTGATGTCGGTAGCGCTGAACACGGGCAGCCGCCTGCCCGCCTACTGCACGTCGCTGGGCCGCGTGATGCTGGCCCATTTGCCGCCGGCGGAACTGGACGCCTACCTGGCCAAAACCAGGCTGCGCGCCATGACCAAGAATACGGTGATCAGCCAGAAGGGCCTGCGCGAAATCCTGGCCGGCGTGCGCGCAGACGGTTATGCCGTCAACGACGAAGAACTGGAACTGGGATTGCGGTCGATTGCGGTGCCGGTGCGCGGCGCGGCGGGCACGGTGGTCGCCGCCCTCAACGTCGGTGCACAAGCGGCGCGTGTCAGTGTCAAGCAGCTGGAAAAAGAGTTCCTGCCCGTGTTATTAAAAGGGGCGCAGGAACTCTCCATCTTGCTGCCGTAGTGAGGCCGATCAGAAAGAATGGCGCAGGCCGGCCATGACGCCGTTCTGCGTTTTGCCGGCGCCGGCCGTGCCGCCGGCATCGAGCGCGATGGCGGACAGGCCGCTGTTCTTCATGCGGCCGATGCCCACGTAGCTGGCCGTGCGCTTGGAGAAGTAGTAGGTCAGGCGGGCCACCAGCATGGTGGCGTCGGCGTTGCTGTTTTTCAGATCGCGCCGCGCCACTTGCGTATCGAGCGTGGTCAGTGGCGTGATCGGATAGCTCACGCCAAGGAAGTACAGGTCCGACTCCGACAATCCCGTTGCAGCGCGCGTGGTGCGGTCCACCACGCCGGCGCCGATCTTGCCCTCGCCGACCTTGAAGTAGCCGTTGGCGGTGATGCGCTTGTCGCTGTTGTCGCTGCTGGTCAGCCCACCGGCTGCGCCGGTATTCCCGTACATGATGTCGTAGGACGCGTTCAGGCCCCAGGCCGGGGTTTCGTAGCCGAACAAGCCGGTCACCTGGCGGCAGGCCTTGGAGTTTCCCGCCACTTCGCCAGGGCAGCCCGTGGCGGCGGGACCGCCAGCGGCCGAGACATCGCGCCCGGTGCTGTAGGTGGCGCCGATCACGAAGTTGTTGAAGTTGCCGAGGTAGCCGATGGCATTGTCGCTGCGGGCGTTGGGCAGGTAGGCATCGATGCTGCCGATGGCGAACAGGTTCGGCCCCATCACGTCCGACTTCAAACCGGCGATGTAGGTCATGTTGATTTGCCGGCCCAGTGTCAGGGTGCCGAATTTACCCTTCAAACCAACAGACGCCTGGCGGCCGAACAGGCGGTTGCCCTGCCCCATGCTGCCGCTGTCGAGCGTGAGCCCTGCTTCGAGCGTAAACACCAGTTGCAGGCCGTCGCCCAGGTCTTCGACGCCACGGAAACCGATCCGCGACGGGAAGGAGCCGGTCAGCGACGGCATCTTGGTGACCGAGTCGCCGGCCGCATTGACGTTGGTGACGTGAGCCAGGCCAGTGTCGAGCAGGCCATAAATGGTCACACTGCTGGCCCCGCTGGTCTGGGCCATCGCTGCGGACGCACCCAATCCTGCCATCAGCGCCACGGCGCCACGGATACTGTTTTTCATTGCTGTCTCCTGTTGTTTTATGTATTTTCATTTTGTGCGTTTATCGAACAACTGGTTGTTAATCGCACATAAATTGGATACTATGATCGTCGCGCGACGATGTCAAGGAGCCTGATATCGCCGAGGTGTGACAATGCGACTACTATGCAACGTTATGAGCAGCGCCACGCGGTTCATCTCATAGACAAAACAGCAGAAAACAGGAGACCGGCATGAACAGGAAAAATTTTGTAAAGACAGGACTGAAAGTGCTTGCCCTGGCGGCGGCCACGCTGGCCATCGGGCCTAATGCCTACGCCCAGGACACCATCAAGATCGGCGTGATCGCCGCTTTCTCCGGCCCCTTCGCCGACTACGGCAAGCAGATCGAAGGCGGCATCAAGGCGTATATGGCGCAAAACGGCTCCACGGTAGCCGGTAAAAAAATCGAGATCATCGTCAAGGACACCACCGGTCCGGCGCCTGAAATCGCCAAGCGCCTGGCGCAGGAACTGGTGGTGCGCGACAAGGTGGACTTCCTGGCCGGCTTTGGCCTCACGCCCGAAGCGCTGGCCGTGGCGCCCATCGCCCAGCAGGCGAAAAAGCCGATGATCATCATGAACGCGGCCACGTCGTCGATCACCACCAAGTCGAATTACATCGCCCGCTTTTCGATGACGCTGCCGCAGATTTCGGCGCCCATGGCCACGTGGGCCGTGAAGAACAACATCAGGAAAGTGGTCACGCTGGTGGCGGACTACGGCCCCGGCATCGATGCCGAGGGCGCGTTCAAGGCGGAGCTGGTAAAAGGCGGCGGCACGGTGACGGAATCGATCCGCGTGCCGCTGCGTAATCCGGAATTTGCGCCATATATCCAGCGCATCAAGGACGCCAAGCCTGACGCGGTATTCATCTTCGTGCCGGCCGGCGAGCAAAGCATCGCCTTCATGAAGGGCTACCGCGAGCGCGGCCTGGCCGAAGCGGGCATCAAGGTCATTGCCACCGGCGACCTCACCGACGACCACGTGCTGCCGGCCATGGGCGACGCCACGCTGGGCGTGATCACCACCTTCCATTATTCGGCCGCGCACAAGTCGCCGGAAAACGCCGCCTTCCTGAAAAGCTTTGCGGCCACCAATCCGGGCGGCGGCCGTCCCAACTTCATGGCCGTAGCCGCGTACGATGGCATGGCGGCGATCTACGAAGTGGTGCGCAAATTGAACGGCAAGATCGACGGCGACAAGGCGATGGAAGTTCTGAAAACCATCAAGCTCAATAGCCCGCGCGGCCCGATCGCCATCGACCCGGCCACCCGCGACGTGGTGCAGACCGTGTACGTGCGCAAGGTGGAAAAAGTGGGCAACGAGGTCTATAACATCGAGTTCGACCAGTTCCCCAACATGAAGGATCCGGGTAAATAACGGCTACATGCTGGCCGGCGGCGGCATGGAAGCGAGCAGCACGGCGGCCAGCATGGCGCCGGCCAGCGCCACCGATTCCAGCCGCAGCAGCGCCACCGCGCGCGTCATCCCGCCCGTGCAGCCATCGCGCGCGGCGGCAAAGCCCACAAACTTGTTGTAGCCGCCCGCCAGCACCGCCAATGCGACCAGCAGCAGCTTGGCCGCCAGCGCGGTCTCATAACCCCCCACCCCGATTTTTTCCCAGGCGCCGAACACGCGCCAGCCGTTGTACACGCCGCTGGCCGCGATGCCCGCCAGTGCATACGTGGCCGCCGTGGACAGGGCCTCCATGTAGCGCAGCGGCGGCGTACCTGCCTGCCCCGCCGCGCGCGGCAGCACCAGCCAGCCCGCCACCGCCACCGCCCCTACCCACCAGCACACCAGCAGCAGATGCAGCCACTCGACCAGCACGCCGACGCTGAACACGCCGTGTTCCGCCGCGTGGCTGTTGGCGGCGCGGGCCAGCGCCACTGCCGCCAGCAGCGCGAACGCCACGCGGTCGCGCCAGGGTGAGCCCTGGCCGGCGCGCCGCAGGTACAGTCCCGCGAACAGCAGCAAACCGATACACCCGCTCGCGCCGATGTGGCCATAGCTGCTGTGCGACAGCAGCATCACGCAGGCTTCGGCAGCATCTGCCAGCGGCACGTCCGCCATGGCGGCCGCCGCGCCCCACAGCGCGCAAGCGCCGGCCACCACGCCCAGCAGCGCGACCGGCGCCAGCGACTGCCGCAGCGCCAGCGCCCCCGCAGCGCCAGCACGTTGCGCGATGCCGTCCGACGATCGGCCCGCAGGCGCCAGCGACCGGCACGCCGTCAACGCGGCCAGCAACCACGCCAGCGCCAGGTTGAACAGCAGCGCGCTGCCCGCCTGCAGCGCCGGCACGGCATCCAATCACTTCACCGAAAAATTGTACTGGCCGGTGCGGCGATGACCATCGGGGCCGATGGCGACCCAGCGCACGATGTAGCCGCCGGCTTTCAGCGCCGGCAGTTCGGCGCTGAGCTGCTCCTTGCCGTCGCCGCCCACCACCGCCTTGGCCACGCCAGGCACCGGCTTGCCGAACGAATCCTGCAGCACGATGGTGCTGAACGCGGGATCGATCGCTTCATTGAACGACAGCTTGATGGCGGCGGGCGATTTGGCCAGTTCGGCGTTGGCGGCCGGCTCGGAGGCCTGAACGGTGGCGTGGGCGTACACCTGCGGTGCGGCCAGCGTGGCGGCAGCCATGGCGGCAACGGCAAACAGCGATGCGAGTCGTTTCATGATGGTTCCTTCGATGAAGTTGGATGGGTCGAACGCGGCCACTGTACAACCTTCACCCATGGGAACGTCAAGCGCTTTACGAGCCGCTGACCGTACTTGCAAGGAATGGTAGAAATCGTCCGGAGTTTCGGTAGTTTGTGCCGCCGGAGCAGGCCGCGCCGGGACTTCCTAGCGTTCTTCCGGCGGCGCTGGCGCACCGGCGCCGGACTGGGTTAGCATGAATCATCGCCGCACCTGTCCGCGCGGCCCACCCACAGGGAGATATCTTGGTCAGCGCCACCCCCACTACCACTCCGGCGATCCGTTACCGCCGCATCACCGCCGAAGATGCCGAAGCCGCGCATCGCCTCTCGCTGTCGGTGCGCTGGCCGCACCGGCGCGACGACTGGGCGTTCATCCTGCGCCTGGGTGCGGGCTTTGTCGCCGAAGACGACTCCGGGTTGATCGGCACCGCCATGTGCTGGAGCCACGGCACCGACTTCGCCTCGCTCGGCATGGTCATCGTCGACGGCGCCCACCAGGGCCTGGGCATCGGCCGCAAGCTGATGTCAATGGTGATGACGGAACTGGGCGAGCGCAATGTGCTGCTGCACGCCACCGAATCGGGCAAGCCGCTGTACGAAAAGCTGGGCTTTCGCCAGACCGGCGAAGTGCATCAGCACCAGGGCACCGTGTTCAAGTCGCCGCTGATGCCGCTGCAACCCGGTGAGCGCATCCGCCCGCTGGGCACGCGCGACGGCGCGCTGCTGGCAGCGCTGGGCGCCCGCGCCGCCGGCATGCCGCGCGCCACGGTACTGGCCGCGCTCAAGGATGCAGCAGAAACGGTCGTCATCGACCGTTACGACGAAGTGATCGGCTGCGCCATGCTGCGCCGCTTTGGCCACGGCTACGCCATCGGCCCGGTGATCGCTCCCGACATCGACCGCGCCAAGGCCCTCATCAGCCACTGGACCGGCACCTACGGCGGCGCCTTCCTGCGCATCGACGTCAATGCCGCCAATGGCCTGGGGCCATGGCTGACGGACCTGGGCCTGGTGCAGGTGGACAGTGTGGCATCGATGGCGCGCGGCGATGCGCCGCCGCAGGACGCCGGCATGCGCCAATTCGCCATCATCAGCCAGGCGCTCGGGTAATCCGGGATCGGTTCCAAAAACGGCGCAGCACAAAATGCCGTGGCCGCGCCAAATTCGCAATTTACGCGCCCCGGCGGGGGCGGTTCTGCAAGCACCCGCTGCGGCAACCGACCTAAGATGGAGCCATCCCACCACATGGATTCCATCATGACCGCCCAAGCACTCTCAGACCTCGATCGCCAGTACCTGATCCACCCCGTTTCCAATTTCCGCGCGCATGAAAAACGCGGCCCGACCATCCTGTCTTCCGGTCGCGGCGCCTACCTGACGGACAACCAGGGCCGCGAACTGCTCGACGCCTTCTCCGGCCTGTGGTGCGTGAACACCGGTTACGGCCAGGAGAGCATCGTCCAGGTGGCGACCGAGCAGATGCGCCGCCTGCCCTACGCCACCGGCTACTTCAGCTTCTCGTCCGAGCCGGCCATCGAGCTGGCCGCGAAGCTGGTGGAACTGGCGCCGGCATCGCTGCGCCACGTGTACTTCACGCTGGGCGGATCGGATGCGATCGATGCGGCGCTGCGCTACATCAGCTACTACAACAACGCCCGCGGCCAGAGCCAGCGCAACCAGTTCATTTCGCTGCAGCGCGGCTACCACGGCTCGTCGTCGGTGGGCGCCGGCCTGACGGCGCTGCCGGTATTCCACCGCCACTTCAATCTGCCGCAGGACAACCAGCATTACCTGCCGTCGCCGTACGCATACCGCAGCCCGGTGGGCGACGATGCGCAGGCGCTGATCGCCGCATCGGTGGCCAGCCTGCGCGCCAAGGTGGCGGAGCTGGGCGCAGACCGCGTGGCCGCCTTCTTCTGCGAGCCGATCCAGGGTTCGGGCGGCGTGATCGTGCCGCCCAAGGGCTGGCTCAAGGCCATGGCAGACACGTGCCGTGAACTGGGCATCCTGTTCGTGGTCGATGAAGTGATCACCGGTTTCGGCCGCACCGGCCCGCTGTTTGCCTGCGCCGCCGAAGGCGTGGAGCCGGACATGATGACCGTCGCGAAAGGCCTGACGGCCGGCTACGCTCCGATGGGCGCGCTGCTGATGTCCGACGCCGTGTACCAGAGCATCGCCGATGGTGCCGGTCCCGATATCGCCATCGGTCACGGCCAGACCTATTCTGCGCACCCGGTCAGCGCCGCCATCGGCCTGGAGGTGCTGCGCCTGTACCACGAAGGCGGCCTGCTGGCCAATGGCCAGGCGCAGGCGCCGGCTTTCGAGGCAGGCTTGCGCGCGCTGCTCGACCATCCGCTGGTAGGCGATGCGCGCAGCCGCGGCCTGCTCGGCGCGCTGGAGATGGTGGCCGACAAAAACACCAAGCAGCAGTTCGATCCCGCGCTCAAGCTGCACGAACGGATCGCCGCCGCCGCCTACGAGCAAAAGCTGATCTTCCGCGCATTCGGCGACAACATCCTCGGCTTAGCGCCGGCACTGTGCTACACCGCCGACGAATTCCAACTGATGTTCGCCCGTCTGAAGTCCACGTTGGACCTGGTGCTCGAGCAGCCGGACGTGCGCCGCGCGCTGGGGTAAAAACTGCGGCTAACCGCAGTTGTGCCGGCAAAAATCGTCATGCTACAATCAAGACGGCATCCGCATCCTGGGTGCCGGCCGAACAAGGGAGATCATGTTAGAAGGCGCATTTAAACTGGATCGTATCGACATCCGCATCCTGTCCCACTTGCAGCAAAGTGGCCGAATCGCCAACGTTGATCTGGCCGACGCCGTGGGCCTGTCGCCCAGTCCCTGCCTGATCCGCGTCAAGCGCCTGGAAAAGGCCGGCTACGTTACCGGCTACGGCGCCCACATCGAGCTGGAAAAAATCGGCAACGTGCAGCTGGTGTTCACCCAGGTGACCCTGTCGGACCATCGCCGCGAAGATTTTCTGAAGTTCGAGGCGGCCGTGCGCAAGATCGACGAAGTGATCGAATGCCACCTGGTGAGCGGCGGCTTCGACTACCTGCTCAAGTTTGTCACCACCGGCGTGGTGCACTATCAGACCATCATCGAAGGCCTGCTCGACCAGCACATCGGCATCGAAAAATACTTCAGTTACATCGTCATCAAATCGCCGTTCACCAAGGGTTACTACCCGGTGGACAAGCTGTTTTCGCAAACTACCTGATCCCCGTTCGCCGGCGCGGCATATTCTGCCGCCGCCGCGCAAAATTCGCAATTTCTCCCGCTTCGCACCCGCATCAACGGCTGCCGCATCCACGCCCGCCGTCCTACCATGTACGTCAGTCCACTACACTGAGCGTACCCCATGACCGATACCTTCCTGGCGCTGACGCTGGAGCGGCCCGACCTGCTCTGCGACGGCAATTTCATCAACGGCAGCTGGCAACCCGGCAGCGCCGGCGCGCGCTACGATATCGCCGATCCCGCCAACGGCAACAACTTCGCCCAGGTGCCCGACAGCGGACCGCAGGATGCCCGCGCCGCCGCCGACAGCGCTGCCGCCGCCTTTCCGGCCTGGCGCGCCCTCTCCGCGCGCGACCGCGCGGCCATCCTCAAGCGCTGGCACGCGCTGATCCTGACCAACCAGGAAGACCTGGCGCGCCTGATCTCGGGCGAACAGGGCAAGCCGCTGGCGGAAGCGCGCGGCGAAGTGCTGTACGGCGCCTCGTACGTGGAATGGTTTGCGGCAGAAGCGGTGCGCACTTACGGCGACGTGATTCCCGAGCCGGTGCGCGGGCGCAAGCTGATCGTGCTGAAGGAACCGGCCGGCGTGGTGGCCGCCATCACGCCGTGGAATTTTCCACTGGCGATGATCGCCCGCAAAATCGCCCCGGCCCTGGCCGCCGGCTGCACCGTGGTGGCCAAGCCGGCCGAAGATACGCCGCTCACCGCGCTGGCGCTGGTGCAGCTGGCGCACGAGGCGGGCCTGCCTGCTGGCGTGCTGAATATCGTCACGGCCTCGCGCGCCGGCACACCGGCCGTGGTGGGTGAATGGTTGATTGATGCGCGGGTGCGCAAGATCACGTTTACCGGTTCCACTGCCGTGGGTAAAAGTCTGGCGCGCGATTCTGCAGGCACGCTCAAAAAACTCTCGCTGGAACTGGGTGGCAACGCGCCGTTCATCGTGTTCGACGATGCCGATATCGAAGCGGCCGTGAATGGCCTGATGGTGTCCAAGTTCCGCAACGGCGGCCAGACCTGCGTGAGTCCCAATCGCGTGTACGTCCAGGACGGCGTGTATGCGCGGTTTGCCGAACTGCTGGCGCGGCGCGTGTCGGAACTGGTGGTGGGACCGGCCGTTGACCCGGCATCGCAGATCGGGCCCATGATCAACCAGCGCGCGCTCGACAAGATCGCCGCCCACGTGGCGGACGCGCGTGCGCGCGGCGCCGAAGTACTGTGCGGCGGCCGCCAGTTGCAGCCTGCCGGTGCGACCGGCACCACCTTCTATGCGCCCACCGTGTTGTCCGGCGCCAGCCACGACATGCTGCTGGCGCAGGAAGAAACCTTCGGCCCCGTGGTACCGCTGTTCCGCTTCCACAGCGAGGACGAAGTGGTGGCCGCCGCCAACGACACGCCATTCGGCCTGGCCGCGTATTTTTATGCGCGCGACATTGCCCGCGTGTGGCGCGTAGCCGAGCAGCTGGAAACCGGCATCGTCGGCATCAACGAAGGCGCCCTGGCGGCGGAAGCGGCGCCGTTCGGCGGCGTCAAGGATTCCGGCTACGGGCGCGAAGGGTCGCGCTATGGCCTCGACGATTACATGCACACCAAATATCTCTGTATGGGAGGATTACAGCAATGACCATGGAAATCTATCCGATCGAAGTCACGTTCCCCGACCTGGGGCCTTACGCCAAGGGCAATACCGGAATTCCGTACGTGTACAGCTTCGATAGCGGCGTGGCCGGTCCGCACACGATGATCAGCGCCCTCACCCACGGCAACGAGGTGTGTGGCGCGATTGCCGTGAAAGCGCTGATCGACAGCGAGATCCGCCCCAGGCGCGGCCGCCTGACGCTGGTCTTCGCCAACATCGAAGCGTATCGGCGTTTCGACGCGCAGCACCCGGATGCCTCGCGCTTCGTGCACCAGGACCTGAACCGCGTGTGGAAAGCCGAAACGCTGGACGACCTGGCGCAGGACAGCTCGGAACTGCAGCGCGCGCGTGCGCTGCGCCCGCTGCTGGATACCGTCGACTTCCTGCTCGACCTGCACTCGATGCATGAACGCAGCGCACCGCTCACCGTGTGCGGCCCGCTGCAAAAGGGCATCGACCTGGCGCTGCGCCTGGGCGTACCCGAACACATCGTCAGCGATGCCGGCCACCCGGAAGGACGCCGCATGCGCGACTACGGCCCGTTCGGCGATCCGGCGCAGCCGCAGAACGCGTTGCTGATCGAATGCGGCCAGCACTGGGAGGCCGGCGCGGTGGACGTGGCGCGCAATTGCTGCGCGCGTTTCCTGCTCGTGTGCGGCAACCTCGATGCCACGGACATCCCGGCGGGCTGGCTCAAACCCCATCCGCCGTCGCAAAAGGTGATCCGCGTGACCGACCCGGTGGTGGCCAGCAGCATGGACTTCCGGTTTGCCGACACGTACACGGGGCTGGAAACGTTTGCGGAAGCGGGAACCGTCATCGGCTGGAACGACGGCGAACCAGTACGCACGCCGTATCCGAACTGCGTGCTGGTGATGCCGTCGCTGCGGCAGTTGCGGGCGGGGGTGACGGTGGTGCGGTTCGGGCAGTTGATCCAGCCCGCTTAACCCCTGACTACCACTTTGCGTGCGGCCACCGCCAACGGGTGGGGTCGGACCCCGTACGGGGTCCGACCCCGGCCCTGGCAATGCGGGTAAAAAAAACGGCGCCATCGGCGCCATTTCTTTTTACAGGCCCACCAATCCGGCCAGGCCGCCGATGTCGGCAATCTCCTGGTACTGGTAGAACGGCGTACCCGGCTCGTGGCCGCGGTTGACGAAGGCCTTGTTCTTGATGCCGATGTCGTGCGCCGACATCAAATCGTAGCGCATCGATGACGACACGTGCAGGAAGTCGTCCGGGCTGGCGCCCAACTGGTCGATCATGTATTCGAACGCGGTCAGCTGCGGCTTGTAGGCCTTGGCCTGCTGCGCCGTGTACACGCGGTGGAACGGCACACCCAGCGCCTCCACGTTGTGCACCAGTTGCGAATCCATGGCGTTGGACAGGATCACCAGCGGGATCTTGTCGGCGATTTTGGCCAGGCCTGCGGTGACGTCCGGGTGCGGGCCCCAGGTTGGCACGGCCGCGTAGATCTCGGCCACGTCCGATTCGCGGAACGGCACCTTCCAGCGGTTGGCGGTGCGCAGCAGCGAGTTGTACACGATTTCGTAGTATGGCTTCCAGGCGCCCAGCACTTCGTCGTAACGGAACGCCGAGAAGTCCTTGCAGAACTGGTCCATGTGGTCGGCGGGAATGCGGTCGGCAAACAGCTTGCGCGCCATGGGCGCCATCTGGAAGTAGATCAAGGTGCCGTAGCAGTCAAAGCTGATGTATTTCGGTCGGATGATGGTGCTCATGGTTGCCCTTTGGTTGATAAATTCTTTGAGGTAGTCTGGATACCGCGACAGCTTCATGATAGCGAACCGGCGCCGCCAGAGGTGCCGACTATGCCCCTGCCAGCGCAGCAAAACCGCTTTTATGGCCGGCGAATCAGCATGATTTGCCGCGTGCGCACCACCAGAACCGCACCGCGTGCGGCCCGCCGTCCCTATACTGGATGCTCACATGGAGAGTACCCGATGAGCATATTGTTTCGATCCGACGCCGCCCGCACGCAGGCTTGGAAACTGTATTTTGCCACCCACGCGCCCGACATCGATTTTCGCACATGGCCCGACGACACCGGCGACCTGGCCGACGTCGAATACCTGGTGTCGTGGCAGGCCGGGGCCGATTTCCTGGCGTCGATGCCCAACCTGAAAGTGCTGTTTGCATCGGGCGCCGGCATCGACCATATCGACTTCAACGCCGTGCCGCCACAGGTGACGGTGGTGCGCATGGTGGAACCGGGCATCGTCAACGGCATGATCGAATACGTGACCATGTCGGTGCTGGCCCTGCACCGCAACCTGTTCGATTACGTGGACCAGCGCGCCCGCGCGCAGTGGCAGCCGATTCCGGTCAGGCCGGCGTCCGCGCGCACGGTAGGGGTGATGGGACTGGGCGTACTGGGGCAATCGGTGCTGCAACGACTGGCGCCGTTCGGCTTCCGACTGGCGGGCTGGAACCGCTCGCAAAAAGACCTGCCTGGCGTGCAGTGCCTGGCCGGTGCAGAAGCATTGCCGGCATTCCTGGCGCAGTGCGATGTGCTGGTATGCCTGCTGCCATTGACCGACGCCACGCGCGGCGTGTTGAGCGCCGCCCTGCTGGCGCAGCTGCCCCCCGGCGCGGCGCTGATCAACGTCGCGCGCGGCGCGCACCTGGACCAGCAGGCGCTGCTCGACGCGCTCGAATCGGGCCGGCTGTCGCGCGCCATACTCGACGTGGCGGAGCCGGAACCGCTGCCGGCCGACCATCCGCTGTGGGCGCACCCGCGCGTGATGATCACGCCGCACATCGCCAGCATGACCCAGCCCGAAACCGCGGCGCCGGTATTACTGGCCAACCTGCGCCGGCACCTGGCGGGCGCACCACTGCATGACGTGGTCGACCGCCAGCGCGGGTACTAGGTAGCTCCCTCCCACCTGTTCAACAGTCCAACGCTGCCACGTGGGGTGGGCAACAAAAAACGGCGCCATCCGCATGGCGCCGTAAAAGAAAATCAGACCCGATTAAAACTTGTAATGCAGGTTCAGCGTGATGGTGCGGTCGATCCCCGGCGACACCCACAGCTGGCTGTACGAACTGGCGTAGTACTGCTTGTCGAACAGGTTGTCCACGTTCAGCGCCAGGCGCAGATTTTTGGTCGGCGACCACGACGAAATCAGCTTGGCCGTGGTGTACGACGGCAGCATGAAGTTGCTGGACACCGCCACGTCGCCCAGGCGTTCGCCCACGTAGTTCAACCCGCCGCCCAGCGTGGCCGTGCCATCGCCCACCTTGAAGGCCTGCGTGAGAACCACCGTGGCGCTCTGCTTGGGCACATTGGGGAAGCGGCTGCCGGTGAGGATGGCATTGTCGCCCTTGGTGACGGTGGCATCGGTGTAGGCATACGCGGCCGACAGGCGCAGGTTTTTCGCGATCTCGCCCGACAGGTCGAACTCGAAGCCCTTGCTGCCTACTTCGCCAGCAGAGATCGAAAAGTCGGTGTTGGCCGGATTGGTGGTCAACACGTTTTCCTTGGTGATCTTGTAGATCGCGGCGGTGCTGGTGATCTTGCCGTCGGCCGACTCCCACTTGGCGCCCAGCTCATACGACTTGCTCTCTTCCGGTGCGAACGCCTGGTTGTCGATGCTGATGCCGCTGTTGGGACGGAAGCCCTTCGATGCGGTGGCATACAGCGACAGCACCGGCAGCGGTTGATACACCAGGCCCACGCGCGGGCTGGTGGCGGACAAACTCTGGCTGTTGGACACGACAGTGCGGTGATTGATCACGGTCTGGTCGTAGCTGTCCCAGCGCACGCCCAGCAGCGCCTTCCACTGATCCGACAGGTCGATCTGGTCCTGTCCGTACACCGAGTGCGCGCGCTGCTCTTCCTTGGTGTCGATCGACAGCGCCAGCGCGGCCGACGTGCCGCCGTACACCGGGTTGTAGATGTCGATGGCATACGGGCTGGCGGCGGTGGGATTACGGCGCAGCTGCACACGGCGGTCGTCGAACTTGTAGCCATCCACGCCGACCAGCACATTGTGCTTCATGCCGGCCAGTTCCAGCTTGCCCAGCACCTCGAAGCGGCCGGAGACGTCGATGGCGGAAAAATCACGGTGGCGGCGCTGGCGGCGCAGCGTGCGGCCATCGGCCTGCAACGCGCTGGCCTCGGTGGAGAAGCCTTTCATTTCACTGTCGCGGTACGACAGGCCCGTTTGCAGCTTCCAGTTCTCGTTGAATTCATGTTCGACAAACACCTGCTGGCCAACCGACTTGACCACCGTGGGGCCGTCGGACGGCTCGCCGTAGAAGCGCGAATTGGGCACCAGTCCCAGTACGCCGTTCACGGCCAGCACGCCACGGTCGAACGGCACGCGCTGCTCGCTCGCTTCCAGCTCGTACGACACCTTGGTATGGTCGCCGATCAGCCACATGAACGACGGCGAGAAGAACGAGCGCTCGGTTTCCACGGTATCGCGGTAGCTGTCGCCTTTTTCATATGCGGCATTCACGCGGTAGGCCAGGTTGTCGGTGATGGGGCCCGTCAGGTCCACGGCCGTGCGGTAGGTGTGGAAGCTGCCCACCGAAAGGTCCAGCTCATAGCCCGGATCGAAGCGCGGCTTCTTGGTGGTGATGTTGACGGTGCCGCCAGGCTCGCCGCGACCGTACAGGGCGGACGCCGGGCCCTTGAGCACTTCCACGCTGGCGGTGCTGGCCGAGTCGCGCAGGCCGTTGTAGCCACGGCTGGAACTGAAGCCGTTGACCAGGTAGTCGGAACCGAAGTTGGGATCACCCGTGAAGCCGCGCATCGCGTAGCTGTCCCACAAGCCGCCCAGGTTACTCTGGCGCGAGATGCCGCTGGTGAGATCGAGGGCGCTGGCCAGGTTGGTCACGCCCACATCGCGCAGCAGATCGGCCGTCAGTACGCGCACGCTTTGCGGCAGGTCCTTGAGCAGCGTGTCGGTCTTGGTGGCGCCGGTGGCGGACAGCGCGCGGTAATTCTGGCGCGCGCCACGCACCACCACTTCGTTCACCGGTGCCGCTTCCGCGCTCTGCCCCGCGGCAGATGCAGCAGGTGCAGCAGCAGCGGCGGCATCGGCAACTGCGACCACCTCCGCAACGGGTTCCGCTGCCACGGCGTGGGAGGCTAGCGGATAGCTTGCGGCCAGAAACAGAGCCAAAGGAAGGTGACGGTTGGGATACATGACGAACTCCTGGTTAGGTGTGAATGTACTTGTTGATGCGTCTACTGGAGTCGATTACATCATGCGCATCCGACCGGTTTATCCTGTAATGATCCTGTCACAAAACAGATATAACGGTTTTCCATCCCTGAATCAGCACGGCTTGCTGTCGACGAATCGGGCGCACCGGCGCGGTGCCCGATATCTCCCGATGCGCCAAAGCGGCGCGCTCCGCGCCCGTTATTGGCGCATGCTCGCAAGCTGCAAGTGGAATGAAAACTGCATACGTGAACCCATGCGCGAACGCCCGGCATTATATGCCGTGGCGGACGCCTTGAGACATGCGTGCATATATAACTTCGCATTGGCATGACTGCCGTGCCGCAGGGCGGAGCCGGTTTACACGCTGTTTTCGGGTGCAGCAATGTGTGCTGCGCACGACGCGTAAAACCGCGCATTCTGTCTCCGTGATACGGCAATTCAAAATTTTGCGCAGCCGCCGGCATGGTGTAATGGTTTTAACAGAACGTGCCTAAAACAAGGGATAAACGCATGAAGCTTGAATCGTATTGGCTCGATACCGCACCGCCCTTCACCGGCGCCGCCCAGGGACCGGTGGCCGGGCAAGCCGACGTGGTGGTGGTCGGTGGCGGCTTTACCGGCCTGTCGGCGGCGTTGACGCTGGCGCGGCGCGGTGCGTCCGTGGTGCTGCTCGAAGCGGGCCGGGTGGCGGGCGAAGCGTCGGGCCGCAACGGCGGCCAATGCAATACCGGGCTGGCGCACGACTACGCCGACCTGGCCACGCGGCTGGGCGAAACCCGCGCCCGCGCTTATTACGAAGCCTACGATGCCGCCGTCGATACGGTGGAGCGCATCATCGCCGAAGAGTCCATCGTCTGCGACTTCCAGCGCTGCGGCAAACTGAAACTGGCGGCCAAGCCGGAACACTATGAAAAACTGGTGCGCGTGCACGAGCGCCTGCGTACCAGCGTCGATCCCGGCGTGGAGCTGGTCACGCCCGATCGCCTGCATGACGAAATCGGCTCGTCGTCTTTCTACGGCGGCCTGCTGCAGCGCCAGGGCGCACAAATGCACATGGGCCGCTTTGGCGTGGGACTGGCCGAAGCTGCGGCGCGCGCCGGCGCCGGCGTGTACGAAAACGCCGCCGTCACCAATATCGAACGCGAGGCGGGCGGTTTCCGCGTGACCAGCGCACGCGGCGCGATCCGCGCTACCCAGGTATTCCTCGCCACCGGCAATTCCAGCATGGGACCATTCGGCTGGTTTCGCCGCCGTCTGGTCTCCGTGGGCAGCTTCATCATCGCCACCGCGCCGCTGGCGTCCGACCTGCTCGACCAGATCACGCCCACGCGCCGCAACTATGTCACCACCAAGAACATCGGCAATTACTTCCGCGTCACACCCGACAACCGCCTGCTGTTCGGCGGGCGCGCCCGCTTCGCGCTGTCCAACCCCAAGTCCGACACCAAGAGCGGCAAGATCCTGATCGATACGATGACGCGCCTGTTCCCCCAATTGGAAGGCACGACCGTCGATTACTGCTGGGGAGGACTGGTGGACATGACGGCCGACCGCCTGCCGCGCGCGGGCCAGCACGAAGGCATGTTCTACTCGCTCGGCTACAGCGGCCACGGCGTGCAGATGTCGGTGCACATGGGCCGGCAGATGGCCGACGTGATGGCCGGGAAAAAGGACAGCAATCCCTGGGGCGACCTTGAATGGACGGCGATTCCCGGCTACTCCGGCAAGCCGTGGTTTCTGCCCATGGTGGGCGCGTACTACAAGTTGCAAGACCTTCTGCACTGAGGCCGGCGATGAACCTCACTATCGGAAAGCTGCTGATCAGCCGACTCGGATTGGGCATGCTCACCCTGCTGCTGGTGTCCATCGTCGTTTTCGGCATCACCAACCTGCTGCCCGGCGATGCGGCGGAAGAATCGCTGGGCCAGGCCGCCACGCCGGAAGCGGTAGCTGCGCTGCGCGCGCAGTACGGCCTCGATCAACCGGCGCCGCAGCGCTATGCGCAGTGGCTGGTGGCGCTGGTAAAAGGCGACGCCGGCGTCTCGCTGGTGAATGGCCAGCCTATCTCCGCGCTGATTGGCGACCGCCTGCCCAGTTCCCTGGTGCTGGCCGCCGCCACCGCCGTGGTGTCGGTGCCGCTGGCGCTGGCACTGGGCATCCTGTCGGCCATGTATCGCGGTTCGCGCTTCGACAAGGGCGTGAACATGCTGGCGGTATCGCTGGTGTCGGTGCCGGAATTCCTGATCGCCACGCTGGCGGTGCTGCTGTTCGCGGTCAAATTGCGCTGGCTCTCGGCGTTGTCGCACACGGCCGACATCGAAACGCTGTGGCAGTTCATGCGCGCTTATGCCATGCCCGTGTTTACGCTGTGCTGCGTGATCGTGGCGCAGATGGCGCGCATGACGCGCGCCGCCGTGGTGGACCAGTTGCGCGCCCCGTACGTGGAAATGGCCCGCCTGAAAGGCGCCGGTCCGGTGCGCATCGTGCTGCGCCATGCGCTGCCCAACGCCATCGGCCCCATCGCCAATGCGGTCGCCCTCAGCCTGTCGTATCTGCTGGGCGGTGTGCTGATCGTGGAAAGCATTTTTAATTATCCCGGCATCGCCAACCTGATGATCGACGCCGTCACCACCCGCGATATTCCACTGGTGCAGGCATGCGCCATGATCTTCTGCGGCGCCTACCTGCTGCTGGTGATGCTGGCCGACGTCTGCGCCATCCTGTCCAACCCGAGGTTACGCACGCTATGAACCGCTCACTCCTGTTATCTGCGCCGCCGCTGCGCGCCCTGGCCTCGCTGGGCAAACTGTCGGCTGGCGCCCTGGTCGGCCTGGCCATCGTGGTGTTCTGGCTGGTGGTTACCGTGGCCGGTCCGTCGCTGTCGCCGCACGATGCCGCCGCCATCGTCGACCAGGATGTCTTTGGCGCCATCAGCTGGCAGTTCCCGCTGGGGACCGACTACCTGGGCCGCGACATCCTGAGCCGCATCCTGTATGGCGCCCGCTACACGGTGGCACTGGCCCTGGCCGCCACGGTCCTTGCCAGCACCACCGGCACCCTCCTCGGCCTGTATGCGGCGGTGGCCGGCGGCTGGTTCGACGCCACGCTCTCGCGCGCGCTCGACGCCCTGATCTCGATCCCCAGCAAGATGTTCGCGCTGATGATGGTGGCGTCGTTCGGCTCTTCTGTGCCGCTGCTGATCCTTACCGCCGCCGTGGGCTACATGCCCGGCGCGTACCGCATTGCCCGTGCACTGGCCGTCAACGTGCAGGCCATGGATTATGTGCAGGCGTCCCGTTCGCGCGGCGAGCGCATGACGTACATTGCCTGCGTCGACATCCTACCCAATATCATCCGCCCGGTGCTGGCCGATTTCGGGCTGCGCTTCGTCTTTACGGTGCTGCTGCTGTCCGGTCTCTCGTTCCTGAGCCTGGGCGTGCAACCGCCCGATGCCGACTGGGGCTCGCTGGTACGCGAGAACATCGGCGGCTTGAGCGAAGGCGCACCGGCGGTGCTGATGCCGGCGCTGGCGATTGCCAGCCTCACTATCGGCGTGAACCTGCTGATCGATAACCTGCGTGGCAAACGGAAGGACGCCTGATGAAGCCTCTGGTAGAAGTAACAGGACTGCGGGTGGTCGTGCGCAACGACGCCGGCGCGGAAATTGACATCGTCAAGGGCGTCGACTTCACGGTCAACCAGGGCGAGGTGCTGGCCCTGATCGGCGAATCCGGCTCCGGCAAAACCACCATCGCGCTGTCGCTGATGGGCTATGCGCGCAGCGGTTGCCGCATTGCTGGCGGCAGCGTGCGGGTGGGCGAACAGCAGGTACTGGATCTCAATGACGCCGGCCTGTCGCGCCTGCGCGGGCGTACCGTGGCGTATATCGCGCAAAGCGCCTCGTCGTCGTTCAATCCATCGCGCACGCTGATGGACCAGGTGGTGGAAAGCGCCGCCATCCATCGCACCATGACGCGCGCTGCCGCCGAGGCCAAGGCCGTGGGACTGTTCCGCGCCCTGGCGCTGCCCGACCCGGAAAACATCGGCAAGCGCTATCCGCACCAGGTGTCCGGCGGCCAGCTGCAGCGGGTGATGGCGGCCATGGCCTTCATTACCGATCCGGCGCTGGTCATCCTGGACGAACCCACCACAGCGCTGGATGTGACTACCCAGATCGACGTGCTGCGCGCGTTCCGCGACGTGGTACGCCAGCTGGGCACCACCGCCGTGTATGTGTCGCACGACCTGGCCGTGGTGGCGCAGATGGCCGACCGCATCGTGGTGCTGCGCGGCGGCGAGGTGCGCGAGAACGGCGCCACCGCGCAAGTGCTCGAAGCACCTGCCAACGACTACACGCGCAGCCTGCTGGCGGCGGCCGAACCGGCGCCACGCGACATCAGCATTCCCGAGCCGGAGCTGGTGCGCATGCCGGTGCCACTGTTGCAGATCAGCGACCTGGTGGCCGGCTACGGCCCGATCGGGCGCGATGGCCTGCCCGCCAAGCGCATCCTGTCCGACATCAACCTCACCATTGAACGCGGTGCCACGGTGGGCGTGATCGGCGAATCGGGCTCCGGCAAAACCACGCTGGCGCGCGTGGTGGCCGGTATGGTGCCGCTGGCGCGCGGCAAGGTGCTGCTGGACGGCGCGCCGCTGCGCGACGACGACCATGGCCGCACCCACAGCGAACACCAGCGCGTGCAGTTCGTGTTCCAGAATGCCGACACGGCGTTGAATCCCGCCCACACGGTGGGCGCCATCCTGGCGCGGCCACTGACCTTTTACCACCACATGCGCGGCGACGCGCGCCGCAAGCGCGTGCTGCAACTGCTCGACCTGGTGAAACTGCCGGCCGCCGTTGCCGACCGCCTGCCGGGCGAGCTGTCGGGCGGCCAGAAGCAGCGCATCAATCTGGCGCGGGCGCTGGCTGCGCAGCCGGACCTGATTCTGTGCGACGAGATCACGTCCGCGCTCGACACCGTGGTGGCTGCCGCCATCCTCGACCTGATGGCCGAACTGCGCCGCGAGCTGAAGGTGTCGTATATGTTCATCAGCCACGACATCAACACCGTACGGTCCATTTGCGACGAGATCATGGTGCTGTACGCAGGCCGCCTGGTGGAGTCGCGCCCGCGCGAAGCGCTGGCCGACGCGCCGTACCACCCGTACACGCATTTGCTGGTGTCGTCGGTACCGAAGCTGGAAATGGGCTGGCTCGACGAGGTGTGCGGGCGCAGCGCGCGCCACCTGCCGCCGCTGTCGCCCATCGTTTCCGATGCCGAACTGTGTCCGTTCCTGCCGCGCTGCGGCGTGCGCATCGACGGACTATGCAACCGCACTGCGCCGCCGCGCCAGTCGCTGGCCAACGGCGGCGAGATACTTTGTCACCATACGCCTGCGGCGCTGGCCGCGTTACAGGCGCCGATACACCAATTTGAGGAAGTAGCATGAATTCACGTTTTGTCCGCCTGGCGGAAGGCGAACGCGCGCCGGTCGACTTTTATATCGATGGCGCCCCGGCCCGGGCGCTGCACGGCGACACGCTGCTGGTCGCCATCATGTCCGCCGCCCGCACGCTGCGCAGCTCCGAGTTCGACGACGGCCGCCGCGCCGGCTTCTGCCTGATGGGCGCCTGCCAGGACTGCTGGGTGTGGACCGAAGGCGGCGAGCGCCTGCGCGCCTGCTCCACCGAAGTGCGCGACGGCCTGCGCATCGTCACACGCAACACGGAGGCGGTATGGCTGAACCAGGCGTAATCGTGATCGGCGCCGGTCCGGCCGGGGTACGCGCAGCCGAAGAACTGGTGGCAGCCGGCCTGCGGCCCATCGTCATCGACGAAGGACGCCGCGACGGCGGCCAGATTTACCGGCGCCAGCCCGAACATTTCAAGCGCGACTACACGGCGCTGTACGGCAGCGAAGCGCAGCGCGCGGCGTCCGTGCACCGCGGCTTCGACGCCCTGCGCGGCAAGATCGACTACCGCCCCGAAACGCTGGCGTGGAATATCTTCGACGGCCACGTGCACGTGGTGCGCGAACACCGCACCGAGAAGCTGCCCTACTCCGCGCTGGTGATCTGTTCCGGCGCCACCGACCGCCTGATGCCGGTGCCGGGCTGGGAACTGTCCGGCGTGTACAGCCTGGGCGCGTCGCAGATCGCGCTCAAGTCGCAGGCCTGTTCGATCGGCAGCCGCGTGGTGTTCCTCGGCAGCGGGCCGCTGCTGTACCTGGTGGCCTACCAGTACCTGGAGGCCGGCGCCACTATCGCGGCGGTGCTCGACACGTCGCGCCTGCGCCACCGGATAGCGGCGCTGCCCAAGCTGCTGGCGCGCCCCGGCCTGCTGAAACAGGGTGTGGCGTACCTGGCGGCATTGCGCCGCGCCGGGGTGCCGGTGCACACCGGGGTGGAGCCCGTGGCCATTGGCGGCGATCCGGCAGACGGCGTGCGCAACCTGACGTACCGCGACAGCAAGGGCCAGCAGCACCTGGTCGACTGCGATGCGGTGGCGCTGGGCTACCACCTGCGGCCCGAAACCCAGCTGGCCGACTTGGCCGGCTGCAAATTCGTCTACGACGACACCGCGCGCCAGTGGTTCCCGCAGGTGACCATGGACGGCCGCAGCTCGGTGCGCAATGTGTACCTGGCCGGCGACGGCGCCCGCATTCTCGGCGCCGAAGGCGCGGAAAACGCCGGCCGGCTGGCCGCGATGTCCGCCCTGGCCGACCTGGGCAAAACCGTAGACGCCACACGCGTGGCCACGCTGCGCCAGGCACAGGACAAGATGGAGCGCTTCCGCCAGGGACTGGTGCAGGCCTTCCCGTGGCCACAGGAGCAGGCAGCCAGGCTGCCCGACAGCGCCATCGTGTGCCGCTGCGAATGCATCACCGCCGGCGAACTGCGGCGCGTGGTGACCGACATGGGCGCGCAGGAAGCCAACCGCGCCAAGGCCTTCAGCCGCGTGGGCATGGGCCGCTGCCAGGGACGTTATTGCGCCAATGCCGGTGCGGAGGTGATCGCCCATGCGGCCGGGGTGCCGCTCGAACAGGTGGGCCGCTTGCGCGGCCAGGCGCCGGTCAAGCCGCTGTCGTTCCAGACCGTGGAGGAGGCGCAATGAGGCCGGTTAACCAAGCAGACGTATTGATCATCGGCGGCGGCATCATGGGCGCTTCCACCGCGTTCTTTCTGCGCCAGCGCGGGGTGTCGGTGATCCTGCTCGAGCGCTGGCTGGTGGGCCAGCAGGCCAGCGGCGTCAATTTCGGCAATACCCGGCGCCAGGGCCGCTTCCTGGAGCAGCTGCCGCTGGCCAACCGTGCCCACGATGTGTGGACCCGGATGCCCGCGCTGCTGGGCGAAGATGCGGAACTGCTGCGCGCCGGTCACCTGCGCTGCGCCTACCGCCAGGATGCTGCCGACAAGATGGAAGTGTACGCCCGCGAGGCGCGCGAGTACGGGCTGGAACTGGAGCTGCTGTCGAAAGCCGCGCTGCGCAGCCGCTACCCGTTCCTCGGTCCCGAGGTGATTGCCGGTTCGCTGTCGGCGCAGGATGGCCATGCCAATCCGCGCCTGGCAGCACCCGCGTTCGGCCGCGGCGCCGCGCGCGCCGGCGCCCATATTTACGAGAACACGGAGGTCACGTCGCTGGCCAAGGATGGCGAGGATTTTCGCGCCGTCTGCGCCGACGGCCGCGAGTTCCGCGCGCCGGTGATGCTGGTGTCGAGCGGCGCCTGGGCCAGCAAGATGTCAGCGCAGTTCGGCGAGCCGGTGCCGCTGGTGGTGCGCGGTCCGCAAATGGCAGTGACCGAACCGGCGCCGTACGTGATCGGACCATCGCTGGGCGTGGCTGGCGGTACATTGGAGGAAACCTTGTACTTCCGCCAAGTAAAACGCGGGAACATCGTGATGGGCGGCTGCGGACGCGGTCCGTCCACCACCGATCCGCGCTACGCGCCCGTGATCCCGGAGCACACGCTCACGCAGTTCCGCCAGATGGCGCGGCTGGCGCCCGTGGTCACCAAGCTCAATATCATCCGCGTGTGGAGCGGCGTGGAAGGCTATATGCCCGATGATTTGCCCATCATGGGGCCAAGCGCCACCACGGCGGGCCTGCATTATGCATTCGGTTTTTGCGGCGCCGGCTTCCAGGTGGGGCCGGGCGTGGGCGAGACCATGGCGGAACTGATCGCCACCGGCACCACCAGCACGCCCATCGCGCCGTTCAGCATTACCCGTTTCGGCGGGCAGGTTGTGGCGGATGGACCACACGAGGATGCGGAGCCGTAGGGCAACAATCGTGTCAACCGATCGTCCGCGCCACGCGTTAAGGACTTGTCTCGACATCGAAAGCCAGCAGTGGCACGATGTTGAGATGCCCTTTCGTAGCCTGGAGCTGGACGATCATGCAAGCATATATAAACGACAAAACCGAGACGCATTCAGTCACCACCACCCACCATGGTTTCATCAATCCCAACCGCGTGCAGGAAGTGCGTTACTGGGCCGAGGAATTCCATATTCCACCGGCCCGGCTGATCGCCGTCGTCCGCGAAGTTGGCCGCAACCTCTACGAAGTCCGCAAGCGCCTGGCAATGTAACTGGCCGCCAGCGCCACCCCCACCAGCATCAGATCGACGCCAGCGACCGCGTACCGCCCCTGCGCCAGCGACCGGTACAGGTGGTCGCCGGTGGTGGCCCAGTTGAGAGCCACCGCCAGCACGGCCAGCGCCGCAATCGCGCCCGCCTGCCCGCGCCACGCTGCGTTGCCGCGCCACCAGGCGTGCGCAAAGCTCAGCACCCAGGCAGCGTAAAACGCCTGCACTTCCAGCGCTGCGTTGTCGCCATGCTGCCCGCCTGCTGGCAGCAGCCGATTCGCCACCATGAACACCAGCGTGGCCAGCACGATGCCGCTCACGCTGCCGATGGTCAGTCCCTCCACCACGCGCACCCCGGCCAGCCCTTTTTTGGCATGCTGCGCGCGGCGCGCCTCGATCCAGAATATAAAGCCGGTGCAGATCATCACGCAGCCGGCCAGCCCGCCCGCAAAGTACAGCCAGCGCAGCAGCGCATGGTCGAAGCGGATGAAGTGCAGGCCCGAGATGAAGCGCTGCGCCGTCATCACCGGTCCCGCCTCGAAGCGCGCCAGCACACGGCCGGTAGCCGCGTCAAAATACACCTGATCCAGGTTCATCGTCACGTCGTTCGCATACGAGCGGCGCAGCTCCACGTAGCTGTTGGCGTCACCGGGATGGAACACGCGCACAAAATATGGCTGGCCGCCGCCCCACTGCTGCTGCGCAGTGGCGCGCATGGCGTCGAGCGAACCCAGTGCGCCGGGCTGCTTTGCCGGCTTGCGTGCGTATTTGCCGTAGGCTTCGGCCATGAATGCCGCCTTGGCCCTGGCGCCCTCCCCGTAAGCGCCGGCATGCAACTGCGGAAAATAGATGGTGATAAAAATCACCAGGCCGGACAGCGCAATCATGAAGTGGAACGGCAGCGCCACCACGCCGGTCAGGTTGTGCAGATCGAGCGCGCTGCGCTGCAGACGCTTGTGCGGGCGGAAGGTGAACAACTGGACCAAGATTTTCTTGTGGATGACCACACCCGATACCAGCAACGCCAGCATCGCCATCGCCGCCAGTCCGGCCAGCCATTTGCCCAGGTCCAGCCAGGCGATGTGCAGCGTGTAGTGGAACGGCACGAAGAAGCCGGTGGCCGCCAGCGATTGCTGCGGCGCCAGCACGGTGTAGGTGACAGGATCGATCAGGCGCGCGGGTTCGCCAGCGCCTGCACGTGCGGTGCGCCAGGTCAGTTCCGCCGTGGGGTTGCGCGCGGTGGGCAGGTCGATGCGCCACTGCGTGGCTTCTTTCGGTATCTGCGTCTCGGCCAATGCTGCCAGGCGGTCCAGCGATAACGGTGCGGCAGCGTGCGCAATGCGGGTTTGCGGCAGCATCCAGCGGTCGATTTCGCTGGCGAACACACTCAGGGTGCCGAACCAGAACATGGCAAACAGCACGCTGCCGATGATGACACCAGCCCACGTATGGAGCAGCGCCATCGATTTGGTAAAGGTGCCGCCCATGTCAGGCCACCGTCCACCACAGCGAGGCCAGCAGCACGGCAGCGCCTGCCAGCGCCAGATACAGCCGGCCCACGCTGCGCACGCTACAAGCCCAGAGCACCAGCACCAGGAACAGCACAAAGCCCAGCATGGCGCACAACGCCACCGCTTCGGCGCGTGCCATGCCGGCACTGGCCAGCGCGGCGCTGCATGCGGCCACCGCCAGCGCGGTCAGCGCATAACCGCCGGCGATGGCGCCGGCGATGCGCAGCGCCATGCCGAGCCACGCCGGCAGCCCGCGTGTCGTCACGTCAGAACCGCAGCGCGTAGCCAAGGCTCAGCGTGCGACCGCGTCCCGCGAAATAGCGCTTCGGTTCCACCAGCGCGCTTTGCGAGTAGTAGGTGATGTAGCTGCGGTCGAACAGGTTGGCCACCGACAGGCGCAGCTCGCCATTGCCTTTACCGAGCTTGTAGCTGGTGGTGGCGTCCACCAGCGAGTAGCCGCCGAACTCCTTGGCCGCTTCGTCGAACGACTGGCTGAACGCGTGCTGCGCCTGCACGAACGTGGACCAGCGGTCGTTCCAGTCGGCGTTCCAGGTGGCGATCACGCGGTTCGGCGCCACGTTCAGGCCATCAAGCTTGCCGTCGAGCGAGCCGTCCTGGTTGGTGTCGTAGCGGCCCTTGGTGTACGCGTACGATACCTTGGCGCGGTGTGCGGCGTTGATGCGGTAGGCCGCGCCCAGGTCGAGACCTTCGGTGCGGGTTTTTTCGCGCGCCATCATGAACGCGCCGTTGACCGCAATCACGCGGGTGCCGAAGTCGGAATCAGCGCGGAAGTATGCGGCATCCAGATCCCACGCGCCCTTGTGATAGCGGCCACCCAGTTCCACGCTCTTGGTGAGAATGGGCGCCAGGTCGCGCATATTCGATACGCTCTGCCCTGCCGTGTTAATCGAGCGCAGCACGCGGCCGATGTCGGGCATGCCGAAGCCTTCCGAGTAGCTGGAGAACAGCGTGAGGCCCGCTGCCGGGGTCCATACCAGGCCGGCGTTGTACAGCTCCTCGCTGAAATCGAGCTTGCCGCCTTCCACCAGCACGCGGCGGTACTGGGCCAGCGTGCGATAGGTATCCACGGTCAGATCGGCCTTTTCCTTGCGCGCGCCCGCATGCGCGGTCAGGTTATCCGTCAATTTGTACTCGCCCTGCGCGAACAGTGAATAATTGCGGTACTTCGAATTGGGCACATAAGTGCGGCCGGTCAAGTACAGGTCCTGCTTGCCCTTGTCGAACAGCGTGTCGAAACCCACCGTGAGCTTCAGGCGGTGGTTCAGCAAATCGTCGCGGCCCAGGCCCACCTTGCTGCCGTACTTGGAGGCGACGGAGCGCGACTGGTCGTACAGGGTGCCGGTGGGCGCGATCAGCGGATCCTGGAACGTGGCCGAAATGTCCGCGCCGAACAGGCCTTCGAACTCCTGGTTGAACACCATCGCGGTCAGTTCCATGCCGGCCAGGTTGGCGTGGCGGTAGCTCAGGCTCGACGTCCACACGTCGTTCCACGGCGGCGTGCCTTCGGGTGTGAGTTTGATCGAGGTGCTGGGGATGCCCAGTGCGCGGTCGCCGGCCACTACCTGGTAGTTGGCCCTGGACTTGATCTTGTAGCGGTTGACCGACAGTTGCAGGCGCTGGTTGTCGTCAAACCAGTAGCCGAGTTTGACCAGCGCGTCGTAGCTGCGCGAATCCATCAGGTCGCCCTGGGTGGTATCGGCGCCGATCGAGCGGCCCTTGCCATCGAGGTACAGGCCCTGGTCTTCGTAGCTGAGCGCGAACAGGTACTCGAACTTGTCGTCGCGGCCACTGAGGTTGTACGAGGTCTTGTAGTTGGCCGTGTCGCTGCCGATGTCGCTGGTGGGCAGCGTGGTTTGCACATCCACCGACTGGTTGAACGCGCCCTTGGCGGGACGCTTGGTGATGATGTTGATGGTGCCGCCGCTGGCGCCCAGGCCATTGATGGCATTGGCACCCTGAACGATCTCGATCCGCTCCACCATCGAAAAATCGATAGTGTGCGCTTCGCGCCCGGTGGGGCGCATCGGGTTCGATTGCGGCACGCCGTCCACCAGGATCAGCGGCGTGCGGCCGCGCAGCGTCTCGCCCGAGCCGTTCATCTTGCCGCGGCTGGGCGTGTAGGACGGCAGTATGCTGGAGAGCACATCGGACGAATTGCCCGAGATGGCCAGCTGCTTTTCGATGTCTTCCTGCTTGATGATGACCACCGTTTGCGGCGCCTGGTTGGCGGCGATGTTTGAGCGCGAGGCGGAGACAATGACGGTCGTATCGGGATTGTCCTGGGCACGGACGGCGGGTGCGGCCCAGGCGGCGAATGCGGCGGAAACGAGGACAGCGAACGCGCGAGGGCTGGGCGCGGAGTACGGAGATTTCACAGCGGGGCCTTGTTACCAATTGAGAATGATTGCTATTATCAAGATAGCTTGGCCTTGCGTCAAGAAAACATCCGGTATATTCAGTTATGTGAGCGACTGCACGGTGCGGGATGGACCACGGTGCGAAGATGATCGCCCAAGAATTATCGGAACGACATCATGAGCACCCAACACCATACCAATACCGGAGACTTTCGCCAGCAGGCGTACATCAACCCCAACCTGGCGCCCGTCGTGCGGTACTGGGCGCAGGAATTCCGCGTCACGCCATCCAAGCTGATCCAGGTGGTGCGTGAAGTGGGCCGCAATGTGGGCGAGGTGCGGCGGCGGTTGTCGATGTAAGTTCGCTTTACTGGAAGCGAAGACGCGTGTTTGAACGAGTGCTATGATGCACATTAAAGCATCTGCGATGTAGTCAGGTCAGCATCTGCTGACTGGAGGATCTCATGACGACCATACCGTTTGACACGTTAAAAATGATGGAACGCCTCGAAAGTGCGGGCTTCACCAATGCACAAGCCAAAGTCCAGGCCGAGGTGCTGGCCGAAGTGATCGGCAAGGAAAATGCCACGGCCACCGCGCGCTACTCGAGCAAGCAGGACGTTGCCCAAGAGCTGTCCGCCATCAAGGCTTCCATCGACACGCTTGGCACCACCCTCAATTCAAAAATCGTCCAGAGCGCTGCAGAGGTCAAAAGCGAGTTGATACGCTGGGTGGTATCTGTTGGTGTGCTGCAAATGGCCCTGATTGCCGGTCTGGTCCTCAAGCTCGCGCATTAACCATAGTAGCCACCTGCACGAAGTCAGTCTCAACAACACCTCGATGTAAGCTTCTTAAATGCTAGAATACTGAAATTATCCGGCTAAATTTGCAGATAACTTCAGTATGTTAGATTTTACGTTCGCCACGCCATCCGAGCTCTGCGTAGAAATTGCGGCGCGCCTCAAGGCGCAACGCATGCGCCTTGAGCTATCCCAGCCGGAACTCGCGCAGCGCGCCGGTATTGCCTTGGGCACCGTATCGGGTTTCGAAAAGACCGGCAAGGGCACACTCGAGACGTTGCTGCGCCTCGTCGTGGCGCTCGATCTCGTCAAGGAACTCGAACCGCTGTTTTTACGCAAACCCACGTCGATCAGGGAACTCGAAGCGTCCGGCAGGCCGGTGCGCCAGCGTGTCCCGCGCAAGAAAAAACATCCGGAGACGCGATGAAAAAGCTCAACGTCCACTTTTGCGGATGGGGTCAGCACTGGCACCTGGGCACCCTGGCCCACCAGGGACGTACGCTGCTGTTCGAATACTCGGAGGAGGCGTTGCAGCGGGGCGTGGAACTATCACCAATCTATTTAAAATTGCGCAAGTTAGCGTATGCGGATTTTCCCGGCGCGCAAGACCATTTGCCCGGCCTGATCGCCGATGCGCTGCCTGACGGCTGGGGCCGGATCTTGATGGATCGTTGCTTCCAAAAAAACGGCCGTGATCCGGCCACCATCTCCCCCCTCGAACGATTGGCCTTCATTCACGACCGTGCCATGGGTGCGCTGGTGTTCACCCCGCCTGACGAGCTGAGTCACGACCCCGCATATCAGGAATTGCGCGTGCTGGCCGAAGGTGCGCAGGCTATCCTGGCCGGCAAGGAGACGACGACGCTCGAACAACTGGCGCTTACCGGTGGTTCGCCCCACGGCGCGCGGCCCAAGGTTCTGGTTCAATACGATGCCGCCACCGGCCAGATCAGCACCGACCGCAACGCGCCAGGCGTGGCATGGCTGGTCAAGTTCCAGGCGCACGGCGAGGCCAAGGAAGTCTGCGCCATCGAGATGCTGTACGCGGCCATGGCGCAGCAATGCGGCCTGGACATGCCTGCCACCAGATACTTCGACCTGACCCCGAAGCTGGCCGGCTTCGGCATCGAACGCTTCGATCGCATCGGCAGCGTGCGCGTGCCCACCTTGAGCCTGGCGGCTCTACTCGACGACAATTTCCGCTTGCCCACGCGTGACTACGAAGTGTTTTTAAAAGCCACCAGGGCGTTGACCAGGGACGACCGGGAAGTGAGAAAGGCTTTCGAGCGATGCGTGTTCAATGTCGTCTTCAATAACCGCGACGACCATACCAAAAATTCCGGCTACGTGATGAACGCGTCGATGCAGTGGCAACTGGCGCCGTGCTATGACCTCACTTACAACGTGGGCGCAGGCGGCGAGCACCAGATGACGATCAGCGGTGAAGGCCGCCACCCCGGCATGGCGCACTTGCTGGCACTGGCTGCCAGCGTCGATCTGCCGGCAGCATGGGCGCGCCAGACGGTGGAGCGCATCACCACCGTAGCGGGCACACTGGCCACCCACGCCAAAGACTACGCCATCAAGCCAGCCACGCGGACCATCATTAAAACCGCCATCGAAGCTAACCGCCAGCGCATGGCCTGATGCAGGCGATGCGCGCGCACGCTGCGCCAACATGGGGCGTTGCCAACCCGGTCATCTGACCACCGGCGCCGGCGACGGCACCCCTGCCCTGCCACCACCCGGCACGAGCCAGCCGCCATCGGCCAGCCAGTCCGCCAGCCGGTCCGGCCAGTGCGCATCGGACAATCGCTCCGAACGCTGCCCCATATTGAAAGCGTGGCCGGTGTCGGCATACAGGTGCAGTTCGGCCGACACGCCGGCAGCGATCAGTTGCTGGTACAGCGCGATCGACGGCGGCGCGCAGCAGGTGTCGGCAGATCCGGCCACAATGAACGCCGGTGGCGCGTCCGCAGCCGCATTGGCCGGTACACCGAGCGGCCCCGGGTAGACCAGCACCTGGAAGTCCGGCCGGGCACTGAACCGGTCCACCGCATCGACGTTGCCGGCCAGCGCCGGTGCGCGGTGGTCGGCCACCAGCGTGGCCAGTTCGCCGCCGGCCGAAAAGCCCATCACACCCACGCGGGCGGGGTCCACCCTGAACTGCGCCGCATGCGCCCGCACCCAGCGCACCGCGCGCCGCATGTCGGCTGCCGCATCGCCTTCGATCGAATACGTGGAACCTGCATCGCGCGCCAGCCGGTACTTCAGCACGAACGCGGTTACTCCCATGCGATTGAGCGCGCGCGCCGCCACCATCCCTTCGTTCATCCACACCAGCATGCGATGGCCGCCGCCGGGGGCGATGATCACCGCCGCGCCGTTGGCATGGCGCGTATCGGCCGGCATCACGGTGACGGACGGGTCGTGGATGTTGGAGACGTAGGTATCCACGACTTTTTCCGCTTCGCCGTGGCGGCGCTCGGCGCCGGGCGCGCCATCGGGCCACAACAGGTGCGTGGGCTGCGCACCAGCCACCGCGCACCACAGCAACGTCGCGAGCAATGACAGGTGCAGACCACCGGTGCGCATCGCTACCCCTTAAAAGTTATAGCGCAAGCCGGCGCGGTACACGCGGCCCAGCACATCGTACAGCTGCGGATTGATGCCGAAACTCAGATTGGCCTGCGGCGCCGGCGCCGGATCGACGTTGCCGATATTGTCGACCTTGAAGAAGCCGGTCAGCTTGTCGCTGAACTTGTAGCTGCCGCCCAGATCGACGTAAAACGCGCCCTTCATCTTGTTGTTGTAGATGGTTGGATGGATGATGGTCGACACCGGGCAATCGGTCTGGCATTCGATGTACTCGTTGCTGTAGACGCCCTTGCTGATCCAGCGCTGCGCCAGGGTCAGGCTGTACTTGTCGGTATCCCACGATTGCGACGCCAGGCCTTTCCAGCGTGGCGTGGTGCCGATGTTGTTGCCCGCGCCTTCAGACGGGATGGTGCCCACCACACCCGGATCGGTGAGGAAGCTGATGTTGCGGGTGACCAGTGCGCGCAAGGTCAAACGGCCCGGCAGGCCCCAGTCCTTGAGGTTCATCCGGTACGACGCTTCCGCGTCATAACCCTTGCTGCGCAACGAGGCCAGATTGAATGCCTGCACCGTCACGTAGTTGTTGGTGGCCACCGGGCTGCTCAGCGACATGGCGCCGCAGATTTCCTGGTTGCCGGCCACGCACAGGTCCACTTCCTGCTGCGCCGTCAATGCCGAAATCACGCCATCGACCTTGATGTCGAAGTAGTCGATCGATGCCGAAAAGCCCGGCGCCCACGATGGCTGCGCCAGCACGATGCCCACGATGGTATTGCGCGCGATTTCCGGACGCAGGCGCGTATTGCCCACGCTGCGCTGCTGGATTGCCACGGTATTGCCCTGGTATTGCACCACGTTGTTTACCACCACCTGCGCCGCATACAGCTCGCTCAGGTTCGGCGCGCGCACGTCTTTCGAGGTAACGGCGCGCAGACGCCAGCCGTCCAGGCCCGTCTTCCAGCTGGCGCCCAGCTTCCAGCTTTCCACGTGGCCCGAGGTGCTGTACCTGGTATGGCGGTCGGCCAGGTTGACATTCGCCTCGCCCCACGTGGCCGATTTCAATACCGGCACGTTCAGCTCCACGTACGCTTCCTTGACGTTATACGTGCCCTGGGCGTTGTGGTAATTGCCGGCGTACCAGTTGTTGCCGACAGCGGTGTTGAGCAGCGGGTCAGCCGGGTAGTCGGCGGTATTCGGGCTGTCGGCAAAGATGCCGTTGCCGTAAGGGTCGCCCGTCACCTTGTAATGCTCGCGGCGGTATTCGGCGCCGGTGGCAATGGCGATCGGGCCGGCCCACGACGAAAAAGCTTCGCCGTTGAAGTTGATGCTGGCCACGTCCTGGGTCTGGCGCGTGTGCTGCTGCGGACCGTTGGCCGGGGCGATGTAGCGCCACGCAGCCTGGTCCACCGGCACGTCGCCAATGATGTTGAACGGCCGGCAGCCGGCAGCCGCTGCCACCGGATTGCGGCACACGATGCTGCCGTCGGGCGCGCGCACGGCGTCGATGGCGGCGTTGTAGCGCGCGTTGAGCGTCATGTCGTGGACGATGATGTCGGTGCGGTTCACGCCATGCTCGGCGTAGGTATCGTACGACCACTCCTTGCCACCGAGCTGGAACTTGCCGTTGGCGCCCACCACCACGCGCTTCATTTCGCGGGTGGGATGGACGTTGATATTTTCCGGGAATACGGCATTGGCCACGCCGTACTGGAAGCTGGTGATGTTATTGGCGGCGCAGGCAGCGGCAATCGATGCCGGCAGATACGGGTTGCTGCACTGGATGGTCAGATTGGCGTTCTTGGCCGCGCCCGGGTTGGGCGAGAAATGCGACTTTACTTTACCGTAGTTGGCGGTGAAATAGATCTCGTGGTCGGGACTGATATCGAAGCCCACCCGCGTGTAGCCCACCTGGCGCGTCAGGTCCATGGCCAGGTTGGTGCCGGCGCCCACGCTGCCGCTCAGGTCTCCGCCGACGCAGAATGGATTGACGCAGTTGGTTACCGAGCCGGTGCCGGTGGGCACGCCGTTGGAGCCGTAATTGAACTGGTACGGCTGGCCGTTGGCGCCAAACGCCGTGCCTTGCAGCGGGCCGTTGGTAATCAGGCCGTACTTCGCATACTGGTACTGCTGCGCGTGTTCGATGGCCGTGTACTGCGGCTTGCCGTCGTTGGTCTGGCTTAAGGGGCGGATCTGGAACGCCGGGTTCTTGTACCAGGTGCGGCCGTTCGGCCCCACTTCGCCGAAGCCTGGCGACTCGATGCCCTTTTCGCGGCCATATTCCACGCTGGCCGTTATGTGCAGGCGGTCTTCCATGAACGCCTTGCCCCATGCCGCTTGCAGGGTGCCGTTCTTGTCGTCGTGGTACTTGGTCATGCCGCCTTCGACATTGGCCTTGAAGCCCTCGAACTTTTTATCGGTGATGAAGTTGACCACGCCGCCAATGGCGTCCGAGCCGTACGAGGCGGAAGCGCCGCCCGTTACCACGTCCACGCGCTTGACCAGCAGCTGCGGGAACTGGCTCACGTCGGTCACGCCGGTCACGTTGGCGCCCACCACGCGCTGGCCATCGAGCAGGGTCAGGGTGCGAATCGGTCCCAGGCCGCGCAGGCTCAGCGAACTCAAACCCTGCACGCCGCTGCTGGTGCTGTTGGTGCTGGTCGTGCGGCCGGTGCTGCCCTGCAGCGCCGGCAGTTCGGCAATCGCGTTGAACAGATTGGGCTTGGCAGTTTTGGCCAGGTCTTCCGCACCCAGCGACGTGGTGGGCGTGGGCTGCGTGAAACCGCGTGCGGCGATGCGCGAGCCCGATACGGTGACCACGTTTTCCTTGGGCAGTTCCGCTGCCGCTTCGGGGGCGGCGGCGTCGGTGGTCACGGGTGCAGCGGGTGCAGCGGGTGCAGCGGGTGCGGTGGCCGGCGGCTGCGCGTCCGCCGCGACCTGCTGCGCATGGGCGGCCAGCGCGAGCCAGCTGCAGGCGCTGGCAACGGCCAGGCGCATGATGGTGTTACGGGTGGGGGTATTCATGTTGTCTCCGATCTTCGGTAGTTTTTGTGGTGTTGTCCGCGCGGTACTGCTGTAATGCTGACGGTCCGCTGCTGTGTTTTTTGCTGTGTTGCCGCCAGTCCGTCAGGCCTGGCTTGGTAGGGTGGATACGCTGGCCAGGATTTGCGCCACCAGTTGCTCCGGTGGCACGGTGATCGGCAGGGTGACGCCCGCTTCGTCTGGTTGCAGCGGCTCGAGGTCGCGCAACTGGCTGTCAAGCAGCGATGGCGGCATGTAGTGGTCGGCTCTGGCCTGCATGCGGGCGCCGATCAGTTCGCGCGGGCCGTCGAGGTGGACGAAGCGCAGCGCCGGGTCGCCGCCGCGCAGCAGGTCGCGGTAGCGGCGCTTCAGCGATGAGCACGACACCACGAGTCCGACGCCCTGCTCCGCGGCCCGGCGCAATTCGTGTTGCAAGGCCAGCAGCCAGCCGGCGCGGTCGTCGTCGTCGAGCGGCAGGCCGGCCGACATCTTGGCCACATTGGCCGCCGGGTGGTACTGGTCACCTTCCACGAACGCCACGCCGTTGCGGGCGGCCAGCGCCTGGCCCACCGTGCTCTTGCCGCAGCCGCTCACGCCCATGATGACCCAGCGTGTGCCGCTCATGGCGCCTCCGAAGTTAGCGCTATCATTTCCAACAAAAAAATTCTTTCTTGCATATACAGGACTCGGTAGGTGTTTTGGGGAAGTGGAGCGAGAGCGCCGGTGTCCATTAAGTTAGCGTTATCATTTCTGCCTGAACTTTAGCGCAATGCCGGATTTTGTAAAGACTTATCCGTATTGCATCGCAACATGGAAGGCACAGAAACTGCGCAGAAGAATGCCCGCAGCCGCACTGGCGCCCGGGCAATTCGCCAGCGGTCGCCGTCACCCGCAGGTGCACAGCGACCGTGGCAAAGCAACAACGTCAGAGCATGTACTTGAAGCGCGAGGCTTCTTCGGCCAGCGCGTGTTCGTCCTTGCCGCGCAGGCGTCCCATGTTGCGGCGCTGGGCTGGCTCGGACAGCACCCGGGTAATCACCGGTTCGAGCACGCCGCGCCCGCTGAGATAGGCGGCGGCGCTTTCCGGCCCCTGCTGGTCGGCCAGTTCGATGCCGGTTTTAACGATTTCCGACGACACCAGGTCGGGGCGGTAGGTATGGCTGCTGGACATCGTGGTTCTCCTTGAGGAAGACGTTGATTGTCGCACCAGTTGTGTCGAGCATAAGCGCGCTTTCTCACATTTCAACAAGAATGCAACGACTTTATTTTCTTCTTGTCATAGCCCGGTTTATGGACGTGCCTGCCTTCGCGAGGGCGCTTACTCGAGGTTTTCGTGATGACCAAGCGCGCCCTGTTTCCAGTACGCCGAAATGCGCGCGGCATCGCGCGGGAAAGCTTTCTCGACGAACACAATATCGCGTACCTGCTTGGCCACGGCCGCCTCGCCCGCAAACCACACGAAGCCGTCGCCGGCCGGCAAGGTCAAGGCGCGCAGCGCGTCCACCAGCGCGGCGGCGCTTGCCACGATCTGCACCCGCACGGTGGCGGCGCTGGTGAACTCCAGCGCGGCGGCGGCCTGGCCCGTCACCAGCACGTGGACGTCCACGCCTGCCGGCAGTTCTTCCAGGCGACGGCGGATCGCAGGCAGCGCGGTGTCGTCACCGGCCAGCAGCTGCCATTCGTAATCGGTAGGGATAATCATCGAGCCGCGCGGACCGGCAATCACCGCTGCCTGCCCCACTGTCACCGCGCGCGCCCAGTCCGACGCCGCGCCGGTCGCATGCAGCGCGAACTCGATGGTGAGCTGGCGCGTGGCGCGGTCGTAATGGCGCGGCGTGTAGTCGCGCATCACTTTTTCGCCCGCCACCAATTGCACGAACTTCACATGATCGTCATACGACGACGACACGAAATCGGCCAGGCTCTCGCCTTCGAAGGTCACGCTGACAAAATCGGGCGCCAGTTGTTCTACTTTGGCCACCGTCACTTCGCGCATCTTGATTTCGTGGCGTACCCGCACAATACGCTTTACTGCTTCTCCGGATGCCGTAGTATGCTCACTCATGATGTTCACCTTAGTTGATAATGTCCCCTAATTTACCGAAACAAGTTGATCTTGTCAACCAATCTGCCGCCACCCCGGGCGAGGCCGTGTTCGACACCGTGCACCATGTGATGCACCAGTACCGCGCCATGCAACTGCGCGGCCTGCGCGACACCGCGCCGGAACTGACCCATATGGAATACAAGGTACTGGGATTTTTCGCGCGTCATCCGGGCGCCAGCCAGAGCGAGCTGGCGGCCCATTCGGGGCGCGACAAGGCGCAACTGGCGCGCCTGGTAAAAGGCTTGCGCGATCAGCAGTTGCTTGACGCCCAAGTAGATGACACTGACCGCCGCAGCACGCGGCTGCGCCTCTCAACGCTGGGGGCCACCGTGATCGGCGGCTTGCAAGGGATGGGCGCGCAGGTAGCGCAGCTGGCGGTGCAGGGTTTGAGCGAGGACGAATGCACGCAGCTGCTGGCGTTGCTCACGCGCGTCAAAGCCAATCTCGACGCAGCCACGCCGGCGTCCTGAACCCTGCAACTCCTGCCTGCGAGACGCACGCCGTACCGCAGAAGTCGAACCCACGGGGCCCGACCTCGGCAGTGCATGGGGCAGGACCGCGTGCGGGTGTCAGCGTTTTTTGGTTTTAGCGCCCTGCCCCGTGCAGGACGTGTTGTCCTTGCTGGCGGTGGTGAGGTTTTCGCCGCCGCTGGCATCCACCCCGCCCTGCGGACGGTGGCAATCAGCCTTGGCGCCTTTCGGTGGCTTGTTGTCGAAACCGGGCTTGGCCGCCTGCTGCATGCCGGCGTTGCCATTGGCGGAAACGGTATTGGCTTCTGCCTCGCTACGGCCCGCGCCGGCCGGGTGGAACGCCGTGGCGCCCGTGGTGCCGGTAGGCTGGGCCGGCGCCGCAGTCGGACTAGGAGTCGCGGTTTGAGCAGCGGCAACGGCCGCCACCGTGAAGGCGGCGGCGCCCAGTGCGGCGCGCAATGTTGAAATGGTCATGATGGCTCCTGGCTACAGTCAAGCACTCAGTATGGCACCGGGTCCTGTACTTCCATGTAGGAATGCACGCAGTGTGCAGGTGGGACCGCAGCGTTTGTCAGGCCGCGCCAGCATGGCCCAGCGCCAGCTCCTCGAATCCGGCCACCGCCACCGGCCGGCCGAACAGGTAACCCTGATAATGGCGGCAGCCCAGTTGCAGCAGCAGGTCGCGCTGCGCCGCGGTCTCCACGCCTTCGCCAATCACGTCGAGGCCCAGGCTGCGCGCCATGGCAATGATGGTGGTGACGATGGCCTGGTCGCTGCCATCGTTGACCAGATCGCGTACGAACGACTGGTCGATTTTTAACTGGCTCAGCGGCAAGCGCTTCAGGTACTGCAGCGACGAATAGCCGGTGCCGAAGTCGTCAAGCGCAATGCGCACGCCCATGCCGCGCAGCGCCGTCATGCTGTGCGCCGTCACCTCGACGTTTTTCAGCACGATGCCTTCGGTCAGTTCGAGCTTGAGCAGGCGCGGATCGATCGCGTGGCGCGCCACCGCGCCGCGCACCTGCTCGCAAAAATCGGGCTGGTGAAACTGCGCCGCACTGACATTGACCGCCAGCGTGAGTGCACGCAGGCCCGGATCTTCCTGCCAGGCGCGCAGCCGCGCGCACGCCTCCTCCAGCACCCAGCTGCCCAGTTGCAGGATCAGCCCGGTTTCTTCGGCCAGCGGCACGAACTGCGCCGGCGACATCATCTTGCCGTCGGCGCGCCAGCGCACCAGCGCCTCGGCGCCGCGCGGCCGGCCGGCCTCATCGACCTGGACCTGGTAGTACAGCTCGAACTGGTGCAGGTCGATGGCAATGCGCAGCGCCCGCTCCAGCTCGGCGCGCGCATTGATATTGTCCTGCATGCCCTGGTCGAAGAACCGCAGGCCGTTGCGTCCGCCCTGCTTGGCCTGGTACATGGCGATGTCGGCCTGCATCAGCAGCTCGTCGGGATGCGGCGGGTGGCCGTTGTGGAACAGGGTCACGCCGATCGACGGCGTGCTGTGGCAGGTGTGGATGCCCAGCGTGTACGGCAGGTTGAGCGCATTGCGGATCGCCGCGCCCAGCATCTCGGTGTGGCCGGCGGCTTCGCGCTCGTCGCTGCTCAAGCCCTCCAGCAGCACGACGAACTCGTCGCCGCCCAGGCGCGCCACCGTATCGCCATGGCGCAAGCTGGCCTGCAACCGGCCCGCCACCTGTTGCAGCAGCATGTCGCCAACGTTGTGGCCGAGCGTGTCGTTGAGGGTTTTGAAATTGTCGAGGTCGATGAACATCAGCGCGCCGTAGCGGTCGTGCAGGCGGCTGGTGTTGAGTACCTGGCGCAGGCGCTCGAGCAGCAGGCGGCGGTTGGGCAGGCGCGTGAGCGGATCATAAAATGCCAGCATTTCGATTTCCTCGCTGGCGGCCTTGCGCTGGGTGATGTCGGTGAGCACGGCAACATAGTGGGTCAGCTGGCCCTGCTGGTCGCGCACGGCGGCAATGCTCAGGTATTGCGGGTATTGTTCGCCGTCCTTGCGGCGATTCCAGATCTCGCCTTCCCAGCGGTCGTCGCGGCGGATCGCGTCCCACATCTGCCGGTAAAACGCGGCATCGTGCTTGCCCGAGCTGAGCATGGCGGGCCGCTGGCCTACCGCCTCGTCCGCCGAGTAGCCGGTCATGCGGCTGAAGCCGCGGTTCACACGCAGGATAACGCCCTGCGTATCGGTCACCATCATGCCCTCCGCCGTTTCGAACGCGGCGGTACTCACGCGCAGTTCGGATTCGAGGCGTGCGATGCGGTCGCGCAGCGACTCGACTACCGCCGGCGGCGTGGCGGCCGGACTGTGTGCAACCCCGGGCCTGGTGCATTCAGGCAGCGGTGTACTCATAAACATTTCCTCAACTGCAAATAATCAACAGAGGATAATGATTTACAGCAAGAATAAAATTGATCCAGATCAAATTTTTCCCGGTCTGGGGCCACCGGGGGAAACTTGACGTAGATCAAATATTTTTTAGGTAAGACTTGCTAGTCTGGCGGCATCGTGACTCAAGTGATCTCCATGCAGCTGCCCAATTCCCCCAGTTTCACCGCCGGTTCCGGCGCTTCGCAACGCCCGGCCGGTGTGCCGCCGTGCTGCCGCGAGTGCACTACCCGCAGCCACTGCCTGGCGGCCGGCCTCGACGCCACCGCGCTGGAGACGTTCGAACACCAGGTCGTGCTGCGCCGGCACACCCTGAAACGCCACGGCCAGCTGTATGCGCGCGGCGCGCCGTTTGAAATGCTGTTTTCGGTTCAGCATGGCCAGATGAAGGCCGAACGCGCCATGCCTGACGGCCGCCCGCAGGTGATCGGCTTTTACCAGCCGGGCCAGTTGCTGGGGCTGGAATCGCTGGCGGCCCACAGCCATCGCTGCGACGCCGTCGCCCTGTGCGACAGCACCGCGTGCGCGATTTCGTACACCGGGCTCACGCGCATGATGAAACAGTATGCGGCGCTGACGCGGCGCTTCCACCAGTTGCTCGGCGCTGAACTCGACCGGCAACAAACCAGCATGCTGATGCTGGGCACCGCCAAGGCGCCGCAACGGCTGGCCGCGTTCCTGCTCGATCTTGCCAAGGACGAGGACGACGCGCCGTCCGACACGGTGGCGCTGCGCATGTCGCGCGACGACATTGCCTCGCACCTGGGCCTGGCGCTGGAAAGCGTGAGCCGGCAATTGACCCAGTTCCGCGCCGCCGGCCTGCTTGATGTACAAAACCGCCGCATCGAACTGCTCGACCGCGCAGCGCTGCGCGCGATCGCCATCTCTTCTTAATTTTTTTCTGGAGGCAGCATGTCGTACAAAACCATCCTCGTCCACGCCGACAGCTCGGCCCGCAGCACCGACCGCGCCGCCCTGGCGGCGCGCATCGCCATCGACCACCAGGCGCACCTGATAGGCACGGCCATCACCGGCTTCCTCGACGAGTTCTACCGTTATAGCCCGATGCTGATGGCCGCGCCGATACCGCAGCTGGAAATCGATGCGCTGAAAAACCATGCCAGGGCCGCGCTCGAAGAATTCGAACGCACCGCGCGCGCCATCGGCGCCACCGCCATCGAAAGCCGGCCCACCGACGACGATGCGCACCAGGCACTGGTATTACAGGCGCGCTACGCCGACCTGGTCGTGCTGGGCCAGAACGATCCGGACGACGCCGCCACCCACGCCAACCTGACCGAATATGTCGCCCTGCAAGGCGGCCGGCCGGTGCTGGTGCTGCCGTACGCGGGCACCTTCGAGCGCGTCGACCGCCATGCGCTGGTGGCGTGGGACGGCAGCCGCGCCGCCACCCGCGCCATCACCGACGCCCTGCCGCTGCTGCAACGCAGCGCCAAGGTGACGCTGGTGGTATTCAACCCGCAGCGCCAGGTTGGCGTGCACGGCGAACTGCCGGGCGCGGACATCGCCCTGCTGCTGGCGCGCCATGGCGTAAGCGTGGAAGTGTTACGCCAGCAAACCCCGCCGCGCCTGGACGTGGGCAACGCCCTGCTCTCGCTGGCGGCCGATCTCGGCATCGACCTGCTGGTGATGGGCGCCTACGGCCACCTGCGCTGGCGCGAAGTGCTGCTGGGCGGCGTCACCCACACCATCCTGAAATCGATGACGGTGCCAGTGCTGATGTCGCATTAACAATTCGAATTTTATACTGGTGGCGGGAGGACGAAGTCCGGGTATTTTTCGCGCAGGGCGTTGATTTCGGAGAGCGTACCGGACAGATGCACGCGCACGGCTTCGCGCGCCTGCGCGGACTGGCCGGCGGCGATCGCCGCGGCGATTGCGCTGTGGTCGTCGAGGATGCGCATGGCTTTGCTGTTGAGCGGCAAATGCAGGCGGCGCAGGCGGTCGAGGTTGCCGCTGAGGCGGCGCACCAGGTTCCACAAGTCGCTGATGTCGGCAGCCGCGTACATGGTGCGGTGAAATTCCAGGTCGATGCGGGCGAAGCTTTCCAGGTCCTGGCGTTCCAGCGCCTGGCGCTGGCGGGTAATCAGGTCGGCCAGCGCGCCGTCAAGGCTGGCCGGGCGCTGGCCCGACAGCTGGTGCGCCATCTCCAGTTCCACCGACAGCCGCAGCACGTGGGCCTGGCGCGCCGAGGCCAGATCGATGGCGCTCACGCGGGTGAGGTGCTGCGGGTAGATGTCGACCAGCCGCTCTTCTTCCAGGCGCAGCAGGGCGTCGCGGATGGGCGTGGTGGACAGCTTGAAGTAATCGGCCAGCTGCTGGCGCGCCAGCACCGTGCCCGGTTCCAGGGCGATGGTGACGATCAGGTCACGCAAATGTTCGAAGACCTGCACGGTCGCATTGCGCGAACGGTCAAGGGTGAAATTGCCAGGCAACGATTGCAAAGCCATGCTGAGACCGGGTTGTTGGGTGGTCTGATATATTAACATATCAACATTGCTCAACAACCTGACCAATACGGGCGGCTGCGTTGACACACTAATATATCAATGCTTTACTGCTGCGGTCATCAATCACCCTGGCCACGCCATGTTCCGTCCTGTACGCCTGCTGCGCCACCTGCTCGGCGCCGTCGCCCTGCTGTCTGCGGCGTCGGCCAGCGCCGTCGTGCGCCTGCCGTCCGTGTTGTCGGACCACGCCGTGTTGCTGCGCGCCGCCAGCGTGCCGGTGTGGGGCTGGGCCGCGCCGCAGGAAGCGGTCACCGTTGAATTCGGCCAGCAGGTGGTCGCCACCCGCGCCGGCGCCGATGGCCGCTGGCGCGTCGCGCTCGACCTGCGTCAGGCCCCCGCCGCTGCCGCCACCCTGCACGTGCGCGGCGCCGCCAATGCGCTGGCCGTGGAAGACGTGCTGGTGGGCGAAGTATGGCTGGCATCGGGCCAGTCGAACATGGAAAAGCCGCTGGGCGAAAAAGCGGGCCAGCAACCGGTGCCGAACGCGCAGCAGGAAATCGCCGCCGCCGACTATCCCGAGATCCGGCTGTTCAAGGTGCTGCGCAAGAAGGCGAACCAGCCTCTCGATGACGTCAGCGGCGTGTGGGAGCGCTGCGCGCCCAGCAGCATTGGCCGCATCAATTTTTCCGCTGCCGCCTATTTTTTTGGCCGCCGCCTGCACCAGCAATTGCGCGCACCAGTTGGCCTGATTGACGCCAGCTGGGGCGGCACCCGCATCGAACCATGGACGCCGGCGGCGCCCGGCGCGGACAACACGGCTGCGCTGTTCAACGGCATGATCGCCGGCCTGGCGCCGCACGCGCTGCGCGGCGCCATCTGGTACCAGGGCGAATCGAATATCGACGATTCCGACCTGTCGCGCTATACCGACCAGATGGCAGCGCTGATCACCGGCTGGCGCCGCCATTTTAACCAGCCCGACCTGGCGTTTTATTACGTCCAGGTGGCGCCGCATTTCTATCACCTGGTGCGCCGCAAAACCGTGCTCGATCCGCAAGCGGCGCCGCGCCTGTGGGAAGCGCAAGCGGACGCCCTGCGCCTGCCGCACACCGGCATGATCGTCACCACCGACCTGGTGGACGACCTGTACGACATCCACCCGCGCGACAAGCAGACCGTGGGCCTGCGCCTGGCCAACGTCGCGCTGCGCCAGACCTACGGACGCGCGGACATTGCCGCGTTCGGTCCCTCGTTCCGCGCGCTGGCCATCGCCGGCCGGCAGGCAGTGCTGACCTTCGATCACGCCGACGGCCTGGCCGCGCGCGACGGCAAGCCGCTCACCTGGTTCGACATCGCCGGCGCCGACGGCCAGTACCACGCCGGCGACGCCATCGTGCGCGATGGCCAGGTCATCGTCACCAGCCCGCAGGTGGCGGCGCCGGTGGCCGTGCGCTTCGGCTGGGACGAAGCGGCGCAACCGAACCTGGTCAACCGGGCCGGCCTGCCCGCCGTGCCGTTCCGCTCGCAACGCGAGCTGCCTTCATCCGGCTCGCAACGCCAGCGTCCTTCATCAGACGCGCAACGCGAGCTTCCTTCATCAGGGTCGCAACGCCAGCTTCCACCACCGGCGCAGCCACGCGCCCCTCTTTCACAGTGAACCCGCCATGACTTACCTCGACCAGACCACCAGTTCCGCCCCCGCCGCTGGCGCCGCCTCCACACCGGTGATTACCGCGCTGCGCGTGATCCCGGTTGCCGGGCGTGACAGCATGCTGCTCAACCTCAGCGGCGCCCACGGCCCCTGGTTCACGCGCAACATCGTGCTGCTGACCGACAGCGCCGGCAATACCGGCGTGGGCGAAGTCCCCGGTGGCGAGGCCATCCGCAGAACGCTCGACGACGCCCGCCCGCTGCTAATTGGCCAGTCCGTAGGCAACTACCAGGCAATCCTGAACGGCGCCCGGCGCGCCTTTGCCGATCGCGACGCGGGCGGGCGCGGCCTGCAAACCTTCGACCTGCGGGTGGCCGTCCACGCCGTGACGGCGCTCGAAGCGGCGCTGCTCGACCTGCTCGGCCAGCACCTGGGCGTGCCGGTGGCGGCACTGCTGGGCGATGGCCAGCAACGCAGCACGGTCGACGTGCTGGGCTACCTGTTCTACATCGGCGACCGCCAGGCCACCAACCTCGGCTACGACACCGCGCCCGATGCGGCCGACGACTGGCTGCGCCTGCGCCACGAACCGGCGCTGACGGCCGCTGCCGTGGTGCGCCTGGCCGAAGCGGCATTCCAGCGCTACGGCTTCCGCGACTTCAAGCTCAAGGGCGGCGTGCTGCGCGGCGACGAAGAAATCGAAGCCGTGACCGCGCTGGCCGCCCGCTTCCCCGATGCGCGCATCACGCTCGACCCGAACGGCGCCTGGTCGCTGCAGGACGCGATCCGCCTGTGCCGCGACCAGCACGACGTGCTGGCCTACGCCGAAGACCCGTGCGGCGCCGAAAACGGCTACTCGGGCCGCGAAGTGATGGCCGAATTCCGCCGCGCCACCGGGTTGCCCACCGCCACCAACATGATTGCCACCGACTGGCGCGAACTGGGCCACGCGATCCAGTTGCAGGCCGTGGACATTCCGCTGGCCGACCCGCATTTCTGGACCATGCAGGGCTCGGTGCGGGTGGCGCAAATGTGCCGCGACTGGGGCCTGACCTGGGGTTCGCACTCGAACAACCATTTCGATATTTCACTGGCCATGTTTACCCACGTGGCCGCCGCCGCTCCGGGCAACATCACTGCCATTGACACCCACTGGATCTGGCAGGACGGCCAGCACCTGACCCGCAACCCGCTGCAGATCGAGGGCGGCAAGATCAGCGTGCCGACCGCGCCGGGCCTGGGCGTGCAACCGGACCTCGCGGCGATCGAAGCGGCGCACCAGCACTACCTGAACCTGGGCCTGGGCGGGCGCGACGATGCAGTAGCCATGCAGTTCTTCTTCCCGGGATGGAAATTCGACAACAAACGGCCGAGTTTTGTACGCTGATGCCACGCTTGCTGCGGCAATTGTGAATAAATTTATTAAACAAATTCCACAAAGCAACTTCATTGCGGTTTATACTGACGGACCGTCTCCGCCCAATCCCCGTGGCGACCGTTCACCTGGCCCCGCCCCCGCCGGATTTGTTGCGCGCCTGTGGCGCCAGGAAACCCCGTGCGGCCCTTATTCCAGATATTTCACAGCTTTAAGTTCAAGATTACCGCCACCGTCACCGTGATGGTGCTGGTGGCCGCCATTGGCGTGGGCGGGGTGTCGCTGCTGATTTTCGAGGCGTCGATGCGCCAGGTGCTGGCGGCGCAAGAGATGGCCATGCTCACCAGCACTGCTGCCTTCATTGACAACGACCTGCACAGCAAGCGCCAGGCATTGAAGTCGCTGGCGGAAGCGCGGCCGGGCCACCAGGTCACGATGGACCAGATCCAAAGCCTGCTGGAAGCGCACAGCACGCTGCGCGACGATTTTTATAACGTCCTGGCTATCGACGCCGACGGCAACCTGATTGCCAACCTCAACGATCGCCGCACGATTGGCAAAGGCAACTTTGCTGAGCGTGACTATTTCAAGGCCACCATGGCGGCGCGCGAAGGCGTAATCTCGGCGCCTTTCCGCAGCCTGCTCAGCGGCAAGCCGGTAGTGGTCGTGACCCAGCCGATCGAGGCCGAGGATGGCAGCATCATTGCCATCCTGATCGGTGCGGTGGACCTGACGCGGCCTTCGCTGTCGGGTCAGATGCAGCTGCTCGATGCCAAGACCGGCGGCTACCTGTTCATCGTCGCGGCCGACGGCACCATGATCCATCACCCGCAGCGGGAATTCATCCTGCAACACGCGCCGGACGACATGGGCGCCGTGGTGGGCGCGGCGCTGGCGTCGCCCGAAGGCTGGCGCGACGACGTGCTCGACAACGGCGAACCGGCGCTGCTGGTGCACAAGCAATTGCGCCGGGTGGACTGGACCGTGGCCATGTCGCGCCCGCTGGGCAGCGCGTTTGCGCCGCTGGGCAGCGTGCGCCTGCGGGTGCTGGCGGCAATCACGCTGATCACCGCATTTGCCGCCCTGTTCGGCTGGCTCATCACCAAAAAGCTGATCAGTCCACTCAAGCGCCTGCGCGACCATGTGCTGGCCATCGACAGCGGCGCTGCCACGCTGGCGGTGCTGGAAGTGGCGCGCCACGACGAATTCGGCCTGCTCAGCCGCGCCTTCCACGCCATCGGCGAACGCCGCAACCAGTTCGAAAAAGACTTGCAGCAAATCGCCACCACCGATGCGCTGACGGGCGTGCACAACCGCCGCATGTTCGATGCGTTCTTCCCCACGGCGCTGACGCGCGGCCACCGCAACGGCCAGCGCGTGGGCCTGGCGATACTCGACGTGGATAAATTCAAGGACATCAACGACACCCACGGTCACGCCGTGGGCGACGCCGTGCTGGTGGAGTTTGCGCGCCGGCTGGCGCACAGCGTACGCGCCAGCGATACCGTGGCGCGCCTGGCCGGCGACGAATTCGTGGTGGTGTACGAGCAGCTCGAATCGAGCAGCGAAGCCGGCGTGCTGGGCCAGCGCATCGTCAGCGCCATGGTGCCGCCGTTCCGCATCGGCCCGCTGAGCCTGACAGTGACGGCCAGCATCGGCATCACCGTGGCGGCGCTGCAGGATGGCGCCGCGCAAGCGCTGGCAGCCGAGATGCTGCAGGCGGCCGACGAGGCGCTGTACCGGGTCAAAGCCCAGGGCCGCAACGGCTGGCTGTTGCATGCACCGGGCCAGGCGCGCTGCCGCGACCGGCCCCGCTTGATGGCGGTATGAAGCGCAGTGGCGCGCCGGCGGCCAGCGCCCGGCCTACAGCTGTTCCAGCAGACGCGCCAGTGCGGCAAAGTCCACCGGTTTCACCAGGTAATGGTGGAACGGCGAATCGTCTTCCTGCGGATTGGCATAGCCGGTAACGGCGATCCGGGTGGCGCCGGCGGTGTGCGGCTGGGCGCGCAGGCGCCGCGCCAGTTCGCGGCCATCCATGTCGGGCATGCCGATATCGAGCAGGAACAGGTCCGGCGTGTGCTCGGCCGGCAACGCCAGCGCCGCTTTCGAGCTGTTCAGTTCCACCACCTCGTGGCCGATCGCGCGCAGGCAGGTGGCCAGGGTCCAGGCAGCATCGACGTTATCGTCCACCACCACGATGTTCAGGGCGCGATGGGTGTCGAACTGGTGCGATGCGGGCGCGGCCGGTGCCGCCGCCAGCTGGTGGCGCGGCAGCCACACGGTGAAGGTGGCGCCCATGCCCTCGCCGGGACTGGCTGCCGCCACCCGGCCGCCATGCAGCTCGGCCAGGCTGCGCACCAGCGCCAGCCCCAGTCCGAGGCCGCCCTGGGCGCGGTCCGGCGTGCGGGCCGCCTGCACGAACAGGTCGAAAATCCGTGGCAACAGCTCGCTGCCCACGCCGGCGCCGTTGTCGGCAACCGCCACCACCACTTCGTCCCCCTCCACCGACAGCGTGACGGCGATGCGGCCGTTGGTCGGGGTGTACCGCGCGGCGTTGCCCAGCAGATTGGCCAGCACTTGCACCAGCCGCTTTTCGTCGCCGCGCACCAGCGCAGTTTCGTGCGTGATGGATGTCTGCACGCGGTGGCCGCGCTGTTCGATCAGCGGGGCGACCTGCTCGAGTGCGGCCGCCACCACGTGCTTGGCATCGATGATGTCGAGGTCCAGCTCGACAATGCCGCGCGTGACGCGCGACACGTCGAGCAAGTCGTCCAGCATGCCCGACATGTGGCGCGCCTGGCGCGACAGCACCTCGCTCATGCGGGCAATCCGGGCCGGGTCGGGCGGCGCCAGCGCCAGCAGGTCGGCCGCCGCGCTGATCGGCGCCAGCGGGTTGCGCAGTTCGTGCGCCAGCATGGCCAGAAAATCGTCTTTCTGCCGGCTGGTGCGCGCCAGCTCGGCTTCCACCTGTTTCTGGCGGCTGATGTCGAGCGTGATGCCGTCGAAGCGCGTGGGCATGCCCTGCGCATCGAAATACGCGCGGCCCTTGGCGCGCAGCCAGCGCTCGCGCCCGTCCGGCGCCACCACGCGGTATTCGATGTCGTACATTTTCTTGTCGCGCACGCTCGCTTCCACCGCCAGCCGGGTGCGCTCGCGGTCGTCCGGGTGGACCAGTGCATAAAACAGCTCGAAGTCGATCTCGGCGTCGGGCGGCAGGAAAAAATGTTCCTTGCACTTGTCGTTCCAGTAGATCTTATCGAGCGGCATCGGGCAATAAAAAGTGCCGAGTTCGCCCGCCAGCACGGCCAGATCGAGCCGTTCGCCCGCTTCGGTGGCGCGCGCTTCGGCAGCGCTGCGGCGGCGCTCGCCCTCCTTGACCACTTCGATCACCTGTTTCAGGTCGTCGAACGACCGTTTGACCTGGGCGGACGGATCGCCGGCCGGTTGCAGCGTCAGGTCATGCACCAGCGCGGTCATGTCGTACACGCGGTGCAGAATCGCCCTTACCTGGCCGTCCGCATCGAGCACCGGCAAGTTGGTGGGCAGCCAGTACTTGACGAAGAAGCCGCCGCCCTGGCGGTCGGGCACGTCGTAGCGCTGCAAGTCCATCGTATGCATGTGCCCGGTGCGCAGCACTTCCAGCAACGAGGCCCGCAGGCGGTCGGGACCATCGGCATCGCGCGACGCGGGCGGGAACATTTCGAACATCGGCCGGCCGATGGCGTCGGCCGGCGCGGTGTGGGTGGCGGCGAAATATTCGTCGGAACCATGCAGGATGGTGAAATCGGGCGCAGCGTCGAGCACGAGGATGGCAAACGGCAGTGCCTGGACTACTAGGGAGGTTTCGACGGTCATTGCGCGGGTAAGTAGCTGTTATCGCAGCGATTTTAGCATTTGTACGCTAGCGCACGTATGGCCGTCGGCAGGCGTGCGCGGCGCGCCGTGGCAAATGTGTCGTGCAGCCATAGACCATGTACACTGTGTGTAACAACGAACAACTTTAATCTTCCATGCTCAGATCCAGTTCCCTCACGCCGGGCCGTCTGCTCACCGCCGCGCTCATCGGCGGACTTTGCACGCTGCTGCTGATCCGCACCCCAGGCCTGATCAACGCCATGCCGCCGCCCGTGTATCACGCGCTGGTGGGCGGACTCTGGGCTGCGGCAGCCACGGCGGTGGGCACGCTGCCGGTGTTGCTGGCGCAAAGTTTTTCGGCGCGCACCTATGACGCCGCGCTGGGCCTGGGCGGCGGCATCATGCTGGCCGCCACATCGTTTTCGCTGGTGCTGCCGGCGATTGCGGCAAGCAAGGGTGCGGGCGCCACGCCGATGGCAGCGAGCCTGATGGTGGGGGGCGGCATCCTGATCGGCATGCTGATCGTGATGGCGCTGGAACGGCTGGTCCGGTCCGACAACGTGCTTGGTAACGGCACTGGCGGCACCGGCGGCACCAACGATGCCAACACCCTGATCCGTGCCTGGCTGTTTGTGGGCGCGGTCGCCATCCATAATATTCCGGAGGGCATGGCGATTGGCGTGGGCTATGCCGGCGTGGACCTCAGCAAGGCCAATGCACTCACTACCGGCATCGCCATCCAGGACATTCCCGAAGGCATGGTGGTGGCGATGGCGCTGCGCGTGGCCGGCTATGGCCGCCTGTTCTCGGCCGCGCTGGGCACGTTGTCGGGCGTGGTGGAACCGATCGGCGCGGTGATCGGCGCGATGATGATCGAAGCGTCCGCCGCGTTGCTGCCGTGGGGACTGGCCGGTGCCGCCGGCGCCATGCTGTACGTGATCTGCCACGACGTGGTGCCCGAAGCGCAACGGCGCGGCAACTATGGCACGGCGTCGTTTTCGTTGGTGATCGGCTTCATCATCATGATGGTGCTCGATACGGCGATGGGCTGAGCACTCCTTGCTGTTCACTAGTTAATGCTTTGACGCAATAACGCAACGGGCAGGCCGATTTTCCGTTGCTCCTCTGGCAGCTTTGTCCCCGCCGGGCATGGCGCGGCGCTACACTGGTTTCATCCAGCAGCCCCGCTGCCACCCGACGGACGCCCCATGAATAACTCCACTGAAGAGCTGACTTGCATTGACCAGGAAACCCGGCTGGCCACCGCCATGTCGGTGCTCGACGCCATCAACCGCGTGCAGGCCGTAATCGAATTCGCGCTCGACGGCACCATCCTGCATGCCAACACCAACTTCCTCGCCGCCATCGGCTACACGCTTGACGAAGTGGTCGGCCAGCACCACCGCATGTTTGTCGACCCCGACTATGCCGCCTCGCTCGAGTACGCGGAATTCTGGAAGCACCTGACCAACGGCGAATTCCATTCCGGCGAGTTCAAGCGCAAAGCCAAGGGCGGCCGCGACATCTGGATTGCCGCCTCGTACAACCCGGTGCTGGGACCGGACGGCAAGCCGGCCAAGGTCATCAAGTTTGCCACCGACATCACGGCGCAAAAACTTGCTGCTGCCGAATTCAAGGGCAAGCGCGACGCCGTCAACCGGGTGCAGGCCATCATCGAATTCGACTTGCACGGCAAGGTGCTCACCGCCAACGACAACTTCCTCAACGTGATGGGCTACGCGCTCGACGAAGTGCAGGGCCAGCACCACCGCATGTTCTGCGACACCGCCTTTGTCCATTCGCTCGAATACCAGGCGTTCTGGGAGCGGCTGGGGCGCGGCGAGTTCAACGCCGGCGAGTACCGCCGCATTACCAAGAGCGGCAAGGATGTCTGGATACTGGCGTCGTACAACCCGATCTTCGACGCCGAGGGCAACCCGGTAAAAGTCGTGAAATTTGCCACCGATATCACCGAACAGAAAATGCTCAGCGCCGAATCGCGCGGCAAGCTCGAGGCGCTGGGCCGCTCGCAGGCCGTGATCGAATTCGACATGCGCGGGAATGTCCTGTCGGCCAACCGCAATTTCCTGCGCACCATGGGATACACCGAAGACGAAGTGCTGGGCGCGCACCACAGCATGTTCTGCGAGGAAGACCTGATCAAGAGCGCCGAGTACCGCAACTTCTGGGCCGCGCTGGGCCAGGGCGAATTCCAGTCGGGCCTGTTCAAGCGGCGCGGCAAGCACAATGCCGACATCTGGATACTGGCTACCTACAACCCTATCCTCGACATCAACGGCCGCGCCTACAAGGTCGTCAAATTCGCCATGGACGTGACCGAACAGGTGCGGCGCGAAATGCTGGTCAGCGAAAAAGTGCAGGCGATCTCGAGCGTTCTGGCCGACCTCACCCGCTCGATCGGCGAGATTGCCGACGGCGCCCAGCAAACCTCGGGACTGGCCGGCCAGACCCAGGCCGAGGCGGCCGATGGCAGCAAGCTGCTCACCCGGTCGAAAGACGCCATCGTGGCCATCCAGAAATCATCGGGCGATGTTCACGAAATCATCGACACCATCAGCGACATTGCCAGCCAGACCCACTTGCTGGCGTTTAATGCGGCCATCGAAGCGGCGCGCGCTGGCGAACACGGCTACGGTTTTTCAGTCGTCGCCAACGAGGTGCGCAAGCTGGCCGAAAAATCGGCGCTGGCCACCCGGGAAATTTCAAAGCTCATCAACGAAACCGTCAGCCGGGTGGATGAAGGCACGCGCCTGTCCGGCGAAGTGGAGGCGGCGTTCGAGCGCATCGTGCGGTCGGTGGCCAAGACCAGCGTATCGATCGGCCACATTCACGAATCGACCTCGGCCCAGGCCACCGCCACGCACGACGCCTCGGCGTTGCTGACGGAGCTGGAAACCATCACGCCGAAACACTGAGCCATGACGGCCGTCCCCGCGCCCCCTCCCCCTGGCGCCACCGCCCAACTGGCAGTCGCGGCGGTGGGCGCGGTAACGGTCGCCATCGCGGTCGACGCGGTGTTGCATGCGCTGCCGCTGGCTGGCGCGCTGCACCCGCTGCCGCGCCGCCAGGGCGCGCTGTGCGGCGTGGTCGAGCATGCGGGCCGGCTGGTGCCGGTGGTGGACCTGGCGCGCTGGGTGGACGTGGGCGAGCGCGCCGATGTCGCCGATGCCAAGGCGGAACGGATCATGGTGCTGGGCGACGGCCGACGCAGCATCGGCTTGCGCGTCAGCGCCGTGCTGGGCCTGACCGACGTGCCGGCAGCGGCGCTGGCGCCGGTGCTGCACGACCAGGATCCGGAGGAAGTGTTTCATACGGTGGTGAAGTCGGAGGAGCTGGACCGCGTACTGAGCGTGCTCGACGTGGGCCGCCTGATCGCGCTGGCGGCAGCGTGGCACGAAGCGGACGATGGTGCCAGCGCGCGCACGGCCGGAGGTGCTGCTGCGGACCGTGCCACGGCGGGCGTGCCGGGTGCGGGCGTACCGGCGGCGGGCGTGCCGGCGGCGGGCGTACCGGCCGGGGCCGTACTGCACGCGGTGCTGGCGGTCGGCGACCTCCGCTTCGCCGTGCCCGCCGCTGAACTGGCGCAGGTGATACGGATGCCGGCGCTGCGCGCCATCGGCCCGGCCGGCGGCAGCAGCTATTGCAGCTGGCGCGACCGCAACCTGGCGGTGCTCGATGGCGCCAGGTTGCTGGGCGTAGCGCCCGCGCAGGCAGCCGCGCCCGCGCCGTTACTGGCCATCATCGAACGCGGCGACCTGGCGCTGGGTGTGAGCGTGCGCGCTGCGGTGGAGTTGCGTCAGCTGGCGCCGCCGGGCAGCGGCACCGGCGCGGCCGACGAAGCGCTGGCCACCACCGTGTTCGACGGCGACGGCGGCGCCATCGAGGTAATCAATACGGCCGCCCTGTTCGCCCGCACCCCGGAAGCACACATCAGGAAGGCGGTCGCGCGCGCGGCAGCCGATCCAATCACGGCGCAGCGCACCAACAGCCACGCCTACATCGTGTTCCAGACCGAGCGCCACCACGCCACCGCGATAGAACCGATCGAGGAAATCCTGGCGCTGCAGGCGGCGCACGTGGACGCGCAGGAACAGCTGCTGCCCACCATCGCCTGGCGCGGACAACCGCTGCGCGTGGTGGACCTGCGGGCGCCGGGCACACCCACCCCAGTCACCTGCGGCGCCCGCATCCTGGTTGTGCGCGATGGGGCAAGCGACTACGGCGGCTGCACCGGCTACGTGGTGAAACACGTGGTGCTGCTGATCCCGCCCAACACGGGCAAGCTGTACCGGATGGCGCTGGCGGGCGCCGGCCTGGTGGAATTCATCACCACCGGCGTGGCCAGCGAGCAGGTCAGCTACCGCACCATGGATCTGACAGGCCGCACGGCGGCTGCCTGAGCGGAAAGCCTGACGGCAAGCTGAGCAATTGCCGCGACCCCTGGCGGCAGTTGCCTCAGGCTACCTCGGTGGCTACCTGCGCGGCAGCCAGCGCGGCTTGGTATCCGTGTACAGTTCGCGCTCGACGGCGCCGTCGTATTCCGGCTCCAGCGTGCCGAGCGTGATGGAAATCCGGTCCGGGGTTTCGGTGCTGTGCCAGAACAGCGTGGACCCGCACACCCGGCAAAAGTCGCGCCGCCCGTGCTCGGACGAGGCGAATGATGTCACCAGGTCGGCGCCCTGCTCGATGACCAGTTGCGCACTGGCCATGTTCGCATACGACCCCGCCCCGGCACCATGCTGCTTCTGGCACATGGTGCAATAACAGTGGCTGGCGTTTTCCACCGGACCGCCGGCCCGATAGCGCACGCCGCCGCATAAACAGCTTCCTGTCAACATAGGTGCCTCCAATCTTCGACTCAAAGGGTTGAACTTTTAATCCCGGACTTAGTCTATATCATCACTTAAAAGCGCGATTTTTCAAGCTCACACGCCGAATTTCAGGAGGCACCCATGCTTACCAATGTGTCAAGCGAACTACCGTCATCGACCAGAGCGCGACTTCAACAGCAAATGATAAATGCTGTCCTGGGTGGTACCCACTGGCTCACTGTCAGCGAAGTTCGCGACATATCCTGTGCTGATAATGCTCCGGTCCATCGGTGGCTACAGGAAGGAAGAGTATTTGCAATCGAGCGAGATGGTCACAAGGAATTTCCGCGTTACGCATTCGACAGTGGCGGCATCCCTCTCCCAGTACTGCAAGAGGTGTTGAAAGCATTTGGCGACACCCCGCCCATTCGGGTGGCCAGCTGGTTTGAATCTACGAGCGCAACCTTAAACGGGAAGCGGCCACGGGAGCTTCTTACCTCAGCGCCCGACTCAGTCGTTGCTGCCGCGCGGCTACATATCCAGGGGCCGGTGCATGGCTAGGCCAGTTAATTATCGCGTCATCACAGTGGCGAAAAATCCCTGGTACCGCGTACATTCTTTTAACTCTGCGACGGGAAATTTCGGCCCACTGATGTTTTAATTCTAGCGGGCTCGGCAACGCACGCTTCAGCCCTTTAAAAGATTCAGCCACATTAAAAACCATCCCAACCCTCTACGCAGCAGATAGTCCCACTGGAGCAATTGCGGAGGTTTTACTCCACGACATCCCAGAGCCATCGTCGGGCTATAACCATGACTGGGACCGGGACCGCGCCAGCGATTTGTGCATGAGTACAATCGATTTTCCTGCCTTAAGACTAGTCAATTTCACCAGTACCGGCCTGCGCGCAGCTGCCCTCACGCAGGCGAGCCTGTTCAAACCCGAGTCTTCCCGATATCCCGCTACACGACGTCACGCCCTGAAGGTCTGGCAAAACATTCCAACGGCGCAGGGGCTATGTTGGATGTCTGTTCGCGATAACCGCACCATGGCGCTCATGCTTTTCGGCGACCGTGTGGCCACAGATACGATGACACTGGTTGGCGGCCCCACTCCCATTGCAGAATACGAAGGAACTGTTTTTGCGCTTCTTGAAGAACTCGGCTGTGGATTGGCAACCAGCCAACCCTGACCAGCGCGGCCGCACAGCCAGGCCGGCCAGCACTACGTCAGCGTAATTATTTCTCCATGAATGCTTCGAGCATTGGGGTAGGCTTGCCCTTCTGGTCGAACGCGCCCATCGGGTAGCCTTTCCAGTCGTACGCCTGCGGCTCCCAGTAGAATGCGCCCACGCCCATGCCGCCGTTGACCGAGCGCACCTTGGCCAGCAGGTCGGCGATGATGGCCTTGCCGTCCGGGTGGTTCCACGGTGCGCCCACCTCGGCCAGCATTACCGGCTTGTGGTAACGGGCGGTGACGTCGTTCATGGTGTCCAGGCACGCGGCGGTGGCTGCTTGCCAGGTCATGTTCTTGGCCGTGGTCGGATAGGACGAGGCGCCGATGATGTCGAATTTGCCGCCGTTGTTGACCAGGCCGTCGTAGTTCCAGCGGAACTGCTTGCCGTCGTGGCAGTTGTCCACGTGGACGATCACCAGCGCTTGCGGGAATACCTGCTTGACCGCGTTGTAGCCGGCCGTGACAAAACGCGCGTAGTTCTGCATGTTCTTGCTGGCTTCGCCTTCTGGCCACAGCATGCCGTTGGTGGTTTCGTTTCCCACTTGCACCCATTCGGGCGTGATGCCGGCGTCGCGCAAGGCGGTCAGCGTGGCGCGCGTGTGGTCGGCCACGGCGGTGGCCAGCTGGTCCACGCTGTAGTGTTGCCAGGCCACGGGCTTGAACTGCTTGGCCGGATCGGCCCAGTCGTCGCTATAGTGGAAATCGATCATCAGGCGCATGCCGGCCGCTTTCACCCGTTTGGCCTTGACCAGCGTGTCGCGCAGGTTGTTGTAGCCGTCCACCGGGTTGACCCACACGCGCAGGCGGATCGCATCCATGCCCTGCTCTTTCAAGGTGGTGAGGATGCTCTGGCGCTTGCCGTCGCGATTGAGCAGCGTGCGGCGGGCGTCTTCCATTTCGGTGATCCAGCTGATGTCGGCGCCTTTGGCAAAGGTGCCGGGCTCGGCAGCCATGGCGTGGTGGGTGCCGGCCAGCAGCAGGCTGGCCAGCGCTGCGCGGATGATTTTTTGCATGTCGTCTCTCTTGATGTTGTGGTTGAAGCTGGCAACATGCTACGGACCGGGACGGCGCAGGACCAATCATTTTTGCGCCTGCATGCATACAGAAATGGAATGACGCAGCAACCCGCACGGCCAGGCCGGGGCCGGACCCCGTCCGGGGTCCGGCCCCAAGCGGTATGACACGCGTATTACAGAAGGAAGCTTGCGGGGTAAACGCAAACGGCCCGCAACAGCGGGCCGTGTCGATCATGGAACGTTCCAGATATCAATCGTGGAACGCCTCCACCACCTTGCGCTTGCCCAGCATGAAGGCATCGGCCACGTGGCGCAGCGGCGCGACATCGACGTCCGACTTGCCAGCCTTGACCAGCGCGGCAAACACGCGGTACAGCGACGGGTATTCCGCCTCTTTTTCCAGCGGCTGCTCGACGTCGTTAATCCACAGGCGCGCGCCGCCGTCAGACAGTTTGACCTGGCCCTTGGCGGTGTCCACCAGCACGTCCCAGCTTTGCTTGCCGGTCTGGCGCCAGTCGAACTCGGCGTGCACGCGCAGCTTGCCGGCGTTCTGGAAGTGCAGGTCGGCAGCAATCGGTGCTTCGCGGTTGTCCGGAAATTCCAGGCTGGCGCTGCTGAGGAAAATCCCGGTGGGCAGGATTTCGGTCACGATCGACAGCGCATTGATGCCCGGATCGAACACGCCGAGGCCGCCGGCCTGCCAGATCCAGTCCTGGTTAGGGTGCCAGTGGCGTACGTCTTCCTTCCAGATCACGTGCATGCTGGTCGGCTCGTTCTCGGCCAGGAAAGCTTTGGCAGGCTGCACACCAGGCGCGTAGCGCGAGTGCCAGCTGGTAAACAGCGTCAAGCCTTTCGAGGCGGCCAGCGCTTCGAGGTCGGCCACTTCGGACAGGGTGGCGCCCGGCGGCTTTTCCAGGAATACGTGCTTGCCGGCCGTCAGCGCGGCGTGGGCTGCGGTATAGCGGTATTGCGGCGGCATGCACAGCGAGACGGCTTCGATTTCCGGCATCTGCGCCAGCATTTCTTCAATCGACTTAAAGCCGGGAATCCCATCCACGGTGTGGTTGCGGCTGGCCGAGGCGATCAACTGGTAATCGGGATTGGCGGCAATCGCAGGCAAGTGCTGGTCGTGCACGATCTTGCCAACGCCGACGATGGCGAGTTTGATAGCGGACATGTGTCTCTTTCTTGATTGGTAGATAAAGCGAGCGTAGCGTATCGCTATCCTAAGGGAGCCATCGATGCCGGACCAATTACTTTTATGAAGTTATACATAACCAAATCGATATGCCAAAACCACCTTCAGCCACCTTCAGGGTCAGTTCCGACATTTAGACACGAACAGAGCAGTACAAAGCTGAGGCCGTGTCCGAATGTCGGCACTGACCCCGAATTAAATTGCTCTGGCAACTTTCAAAAAACGTTGCTACAATAGCGCCCCATGCGGGAGTAGCTCAGTTGGTAGAGCGCAACCTTGCCAAGGTTGAGGTCGAGAGTTCGAGACTCTTCTCCCGCTCCAGTTTCCCTCTCGGGAAGCCGGGTTGGTCGCAGTATTTAGTTGGTCGGCAGTACACTCCAATGCGGGAGTAGCTCAGTTGGTAGAGCGCAACCTTGCCAAGGTTGAGGTCGAGAGTTCGAGACTCTTCTCCCGCTCCAGTTTTATCCTTCCCCCTCGTCCTGAAATTAATTGCTCGCTCCGCTATCGGGTGATGTCTTTTTGCGCCTGTCGCCTGTACATTAACTAAATTTAATGAATCGCACACGCCCATTTAAGCTGCTACCCGGCATAGTGCGGTGCAGCGAAGAATACTTCGACCCTCTTCGACCACCTTGCTACGAAAACCTTGCTAACTGGACCGACCAAATGCCCCTGATGATCCTTGCGCGCCGCACCGTGCTCGCCACCGCCGTTGCCGCCGTCGCGCTCTCCCTTGCCGCCTGCGGTGAAGACAAGAAGCCCGCCCCTGCCCCCGTTCCCGAAGTGACGGTCATGGCAGTCAAGCACGACAGCGTACCGCTCAAGGTGGAGCTGCCCGGCCGCACCGCGCCGTTCCTGCTGGCCGAGGTGCGCGCGCGCGTCGACGGCATCGTGCAGGAGCGCCGGTTTGTCGAGGGTGCGGACGTCAAGCAGGGACAGCCGCTGTACATGATCGATGCCGCGCCCTACCGCGCCACGCTGGCCAGCGCCGAAGCATCGCTGCAACGCGCGCAAGCGAACCTGACCTCGAGCACCGCCCAGTTGGACCGCTATAAAGTACTGGTCGGCGGCAACGCCGTCAGCAAGCAGGCCTACGACAACGCCGAAGCGGCGCAGCTGCAGGCCGCCGCCGACGTCGCGGCCGCCAAGGCCACCGTCACCACCGCCAAGATCAACCTCGGCTATACCAGCGTCACCGCGCCGATCAGCGGCCGCAGCAGCGTGTCGCTGGTGACCCAGGGCGCCTACGTACAGGGCGGCTCGGCCACGCTGCTCACCACCATCCAGCAAATCGACCCGATGTATGTCGATTTGCAGCAGTCCAGCGCTGAAGGCCTGGCGCTGCGGCGCGACATCGCTGCCGGCGCGCTCAAGCTCGACGGCGCCAACCATGCCACCGTTACCCTCAAGCTGGAAGACGGCAGCACCTATCAACGCACCGGCTCGCTGGAATTTTCGGGCGTGACGGTCGATCCGGCCACCGGCTCGGTCACCCTGCGCGCCAAGTTCCCCAATCCTGACCACCTGCTGTTGCCCGGCATGTTCGTGCGCGCCGCCGTCAGCCAAGGCGTGCGCCCCGACGTGATGCGCGTGCCGGCACCGGCCGTCACCCGCAACGCCCAGGGCGAAGCGACCGTGATGCTGGTCGGCGCCGACAACAAGCTGGAACAGCGCACCATCGACACCGGCGCGCTGGTCGACGGCCACTGGCTGGTGGAAAAAGGCTTGAAGGATAACGAGCGCATCGTCACCAGCGGCATCCAGAAGCTGAAGCCGGGCGCCGTGGTCAAGGTCGTGACACCGAAGCCTGCCGCTCCTGCCGCGCCTTCTGCTCCGGCTGCCCCGGCGCAAGCTGCCGCCACCGCCCCTGCCGCGCACTAAGGGACGAGCCACAATGCCAAAATTCTTTATCCAGCGTCCGATCTTTGCGATCGTGATTGCGCTGCTGATCATGCTGGTCGGCGGCATTTCCCTGCTCAAGATGCCGATCGAGCAGTATCCGCCGGTGTCGCCACCGACCGTGCAGATCCAGGCCACCTACCCTGGCGCTTCCGCCGAAACCATGCAGAACACCGTGGTGCAGGTGATCGAGCAGCAGATGACTGCGATCGACAACCTGCTGTACATGACGTCCACCACCGACGACACCGGCCAGTCCACCACGACCATGACCTTTGCGGCCGGTACCGATCCGGACATCGCCCAGGTGCAGGTGCAAAACAAGCTGCAGTCAGCCGTGCCGCGCCTGCCCAACGAGGTGCAGCAGTCGGGCCTGCGCGTGAGTAAATCGACGTCGGACTTCCTGATGGTGGCGGCATTCGTCTCCGACGACAACAGCATGACCAAGTTCGACATCGCCAACTACGTGGCCTCGAACATCCAGGATCCGCTGTCGCGCATTGCCGGCGTGGGCAGCATGAATTTGTTCGGTACCCAGTATGCGATGCGGATCTGGATCGACCCGATCAAGCTGCGCAGCTACTCGCTCACGCCGCTCGACGTGAACAGCGCGATCACTGCGCAAAACGTCCAGATTTCGGGCGGCCAGCTTGGCGGCTCGCCCGCCGTGCCGGGCCAGACCCTGAGCGCCACCATCAGCGAATCGAGCCTGATGCGCACCCCGGAACAGTTCAAGCGCATCCTGCTCAAGGTGCAGCCGGACGGTTCGTCGGTCCGCATCGGCGACGTGGCCCGCGTGGCGCTCGGCCCGGAGAACTACAACGTCGACGTGCGCATCAGCGGCAAGTCGGCCTCCGGTCTCGGCATTTCGCTGGCGCCCGGCGCCAATGCGCTGGCCACGGCCGATGCCGTGCGCGCGCGCCTTGAAGAACTGTCGGCGTTTTATCCGCACGGCCTGCGCGTAGTGTACCCGAATGACATCACGCCGTTCATCAAGGTCTCGATCCACGAAGTGGTGAAAACCCTCATCGAAGGGATCGTGCTGGTGTTCCTGGTGATGTACCTGTTCCTGCAAAATATCCGCGCCACCTTGATCCCGTCGATTACCGTGCCGGTCGTGCTGCTCGGTACGTTCGGCATCATGTCGGCGCTCGGCTTCACGGTGAACACGCTGTCGATGTTCGGCCTGGTGCTGGCCATTGGCCTCTTGGTCGATGATGCCATTGTGGTGGTGGAAAACGTGGAACGGGTGATGCACGAGGACGGCCTGGAGCCGTACGAAGCCACCGAAAAAGCCATGACCCAGATTTCCAGCGCGCTGATCGGCGTAGCACTGGTGCTGTCGGCCGTGTTCGTGCCGGTGGCGTTTTCCAGCGGCACGGTAGGCGCGATCTACCGCGAATTCTCGCTCACCATCGTGGCGTCGATGCTGCTGTCGGTCTTCGTGGCATTGACCTTGACGCCGGCGCTGTGCGCCATGCTGCTGAAAAAGCCCGATCCCGGCCACCACGAAAAAACCGGCTTCTTCGGCTGGTTCAACCGCAGCTTCGATAAAAGCCGCGACGGTTACCTGAACGGCGTGTCGTCCATCATCGGCCGCCGCGGCCTGTGGATGGCGTTGTACGTGGTGCTGATCGGCGCCGTGCTGTTCCTGTTCCTGCGCCTGCCGGGCGGCTTCCTGCCCAAGGAAGACCAGGGCTTCATGTTCGTGCAGGTGCAAACTCCGGCCGGCTCCACGCTGGAAACCACCGGCAAGATCCTCGACGAGATCAGCAACTACCTGCTCACCGACGAAAAAGCCATGGTCGAATCGACCTTCATGACCAACGGCGCCAGCCAGCCGCAACGGGGCCAGAACCAGGGCCGCCTGTTCGTGCGCCTGAAGCCGTGGGAAGAGCGCGCCGACAGCGACCTGAGCGTGAGCGCACTGAGCACCCGCATCACCGCCCGCTACGCCAGTCTGCAAGGCGCGCAAGTGACCGCCGTGGAACCGCCGCCGATTCGCGGCCTCGGTTCGGCCGCCGGCTTCTCGCTGCAGTTGCAGGATCGCGGCAACCAGGGCCACGCGGCACTGGCCAAGGCGCGCGACCAGCTGCTGGAAATGGCGAAGAAGGAACCGGGGCTGTCGCGCGTGCGCTATACGGGCCAGGCCGACAACGCCACCTATAAAATCAATATCGACCGCGAGAAAGCGGCGGCACTGGGCGTAAGCCTTACCGACGTCGATCAGACCTTCTCCACCGCCTGGGGCGCCAAGTACATCAACAACTTCTTCGACACCGACAACCGCATCAAGCGCGTGTATGTGCAGGCCGACGCCCAGTTCCGCATGAACCCGGACGACGTCAAGCTGCTGTACGTGCGCAACAAGGCCGGTGACATGGTGCCGTTCTCGGCGTTTGCCACGGCCGAATGGTCGTGGGGCGCACCGGCCATGTCGCGCTACAACGGTATCGAGGCGGCAGAGATTCTCGGTCAACCGGCGCCGGGCCACAGTACCGGCGAAGCGATGAAAATCATGGAGCGCCTGGTGAGCCAGCTGCCGGACGGTTTCGGTTCCGAGTGGAGCGGCATTTCGCTGCAGGAGTCGCAGGCTGGTGCCCAGGCGCCGCTGCTGTACGCGCTGTCGATCCTGGTGGTGTTCCTGAGTTTGGCCGCGCTGTATGAAAGCTGGTCGATCCCGGTGTCGGTCATCATGGTGGTGCCGGTGGGTGTGCTTGGTGCGCTCGGTGCAGCCACGGCCTTCGGCCTGGAAAACGACGTGTTCTTCCAGGTGGGCTTGCTGACCACCATCGGCCTGTCGGCCAAGAATGCGATCCTGATCGTGGAATTTGCCCGCGAACTGCAAATCCAGGGATACACGATACTCGATGCGGCGATGGAATCGGCCAAGCTGCGGCTGCGCCCGATCATCATGACGTCGATGGCGTTCGTGCTCGGTGTGCTGCCGCTGGCGATTGCCACCGGCGCTGGCGCTGCCAGCCAGAACGCGCTCGGCATCGGCGTGATCGGCGGCATGCTGACTGCCACGTTCCTGGCTACTTTCCTGATCCCGCTGTTCTTCGTACTGATTGCCGGCAAGATCAAACAACGCAAACCGTCCGGCGCCCCGGCGCCTGCCGTGAGCATCGCCAAGCCGGAGGCCCATTGATATGAACACCACCCTTAAAACCCTGATCGTGGCCGTGGGCGCAGCGCTGGCTTCCGGCTGCGCATTGCAACCGCCGTACCAGCAGCCGGCTACCGCTGCCACCACCACCACGCCCGCCTACCCGGCCGGCGCGGCGTACGCTGCCGCGCCCACGGCAAACACCACCGCTGCCGCCGACACCGGCTGGCAAGACTTCCTGGTCGATGAACGCCTGCAAACGCTGGTGCGCATTGCCCTCGACAACAACCAGGACTTGCGCGTGGCCTTGCTGCGCGTGAGCCAGGCGCGGGCGGCGCTGCAATTGCAGCGCGCCGCCGCCCTGCCCACGCTGGGGGCGGAAGCGTCCGGGTCGAATGGCCGCAACAATTCCGGCAGCGCCAGCGACGCCGGCCGCAACCGCACGACCACCCACAACAATTTCGTGGGTCTGAACAGCACCTGGGAACTGGACCTGTTCGGCCGCCTGCAAAACCTCAACGATGCCGCGCGCGAGCAATACCTGGCCAGCGCCTATGGCCGCCAGGCCGCGCACATCCTGCTGGTGTCGCAGGTGGCCGAGCAGTACCTGACCATGCTGGCGTACGACGAGCAGCTGAAAGTGACCGACGAGACGCTGGCGGCGGCGCGCGAGTCGTACCGCATCGTCAAGCTGCAATACGATACCGGCACCACGTCCGAGCTCGACGAATCGCTGGCGCAAGTGACCTTGCAGCAGGCCGAGGCCAACCACGCGGCCCAGGTGCGGCTGCGGGCCCAGGCCGAAAACGCGCTGGTCCTGCTGCTGGGCCAACCATTGCCCGACAACCTGCCGGCCGCCACCCCGCTGGCGCAGCAAACCATGCTGGCCGATATCCCGGCCGGATTGCCGTCCGACCTGCTGCTGCGCCGGCCCGACGTGCAGCAGTCGGAAGCGTCGCTGCGCGCCGAGTATGCCAACATCGGCGCGGCGCGGGCCGCCTTCTTCCCGAAAATCAGCCTGACGGCTGCCGCCGGCACCGCCAGTTCGTCGCTCGGCGGCCTGTTCAAGGCCGGCTCCGGCGCCTGGTCGTTCGCGCCCGAGCTGCTGCTGCCGATTTTTGACGGCGGTGCCCGCCAGGCCAATCTCGACACCGCCCGCATCAGCCGCGACATCGGCATAGCCGAATATCGCAAGAGCGTGCAGACGGCGTTCCGCGAAGTGGCAGACGGCCTGGCCGCGCGCGGCACCTACGACGCGGAACTGGCAGCGCGCCAGCGCAACGTCGATGCCCAGCAACGCCGCGTGACGCTGGCCGAACTGTTGTACAACAACGGCATCAACGACTACCTGAGCGTGCTGACCGCGAAGACCGATCTGTACAATGCCCAGATCAACCTGATTACGGCGCGCCAGAATCGTTTGAGTTCGCTGGTGGGCCTGTACCGGGCGCTGGGCGGCGGCTGGATCGCCCGCACCGGCGATGCACCGGCAGCGGCCGACGACGGCGCGGCGCAGGCAGCCGAAGCGCCGGCATCGTGACGGGCTGCGGAGGAGCGCTGTGAAATTACTACTGGTGGAAGACAATGAACGCGTGGGCCGCTTCGTCAAGAAGGGGCTGACCGAGGCCGGGCACACGGTCGACCACGCAGACAACGGCAAGGACGGCATGTACCACGCGGTGAGCGAATCGTACGACGCCATCATCATGGACCGCATGCTGCCGGGCGGCATCGACGGCCTGTCGATCATCGAAGCGCTGCGCCTGCACGGCAACCAGGTGCCGATCCTGATCCTGTCCGCGCTCGACGGCGTGGACGACCGCATCCGCGGCCTGAAAAGCGGCGGCGACGATTACCTGATCAAGCCGTTCGCCTTTGGCGAGCTGCTGGCCCGGCTTGACGCGCTGATGCGGCGCTCGCAAAGCGTGTCGGTGGAAACCACGCTGGCGCTCGGCGATTTGTCGATGGACTTGCTGGCGCACAAGGTGGTGCGCGCCGGCAAGCATGTGGCCCTGCAGCCGCGCGAATTCAAGTTATTGGAATACCTGCTGCGCCATGCCAACCAGGTCGTCACCCGCACCATGTTGCTGGAAAACGTGTGGGACTATCACTTCGACCCGCAAACCAATGTGATCGACGTTCATATCAGCAAGCTGCGCCAGAAAATCGATGCCGGCTTCCCCGCGCCGCTGCTGCGCACGGTGCGCAATGCCGGCTACATGCTGACCGACCGCGACTGACCAGGCCGTACATTTACCCATGCTGAGACTGCCCAGCTTTTCCGCCCGCACCATTGCCTTCGGCTACGCCGCCATCAGCCTGCTGGTGCTGGGGATGTTTGCCGGGCCGCTGTGGTGGGCGTGGAATACCAATATCGAGCAGGTGCGCACGGAACTGTTGATTTCCGACTCGCGCCGGCTGTGCAACCTGTTCGGCCGCAACGGCCCGTTCGCGCTGGCCGCCGCCATCGACAGCCAGGTGGTGGGCACCAATGACGGCGTGCGCAAGATCATGCTGTTCACCGCCCCCAACGGCGTCAAGCTGGCCGGCAACCTGCCGCGCTGGCCGGAAAACCTCGCGCACCAGGACGGCATCAGCTCCGCCACCATCGAGGTCGATGGCAAGATGCGCCGCATCGAGATGATGCAGGTGACCATGAAGGATGGCCACCGGCTGCTGGTCGCCAGCAACCTCAACCGCTTCGACGTGCTGGAACGGCTGTTCATCTACGGCCTGCTGGGCTGCGCGATCGCGGTGCTGCTGGTGGCCGCGCTCGGCGGTGTGCTGATCCGCCGGGCACTGCTGGCACGCGTGCAGAGCATCAGCCAGACCACGGCCGCCATCATCGAAGGCAAGCTGTCCCGCCGCCTGCTTGAGCCCAGCGACGGCGACGAACTGCAACTGCTCACGCAAACCGTCAATCGCATGCTGGACCAGATCGAGCACCTGGTCACCGGCGTGCAGGACGTCTCGAACGCGATTGCCCACGACCTGCGCACGCCGCTGTCCGAACTGCGCGCGCGGCTGGAAGAACTGTCGGTGGCGCGCCCGTCCGACGAAGAAACCTGGGCCGAAATCGATGCAGCGATCAACGACGTGGACCGCGTGATGAGCATCTTCAATGCCCTGCTGCGACTGGCGGAAATCGACAGCGGCAGCCGCCGCGGCGGCTTCGTGGACGTCGACCTGGCCGGCCTGGGCGCGGAAGTGGCCGAGTTTTATCTGCCGGTGGCCGAACTCAAGGAGATCGCCCTCAGCTTCACGCCCACCGGCAACCTCACCACCGTGGGCGACCCGGTGCTGTTGGCGCAAGCCCTGGGCAACCTGGTGGAAAACGCGCTGAAATATGCGCCCGAGAACGGCGTCATCGCCATCTCGGCGCGCCGCCTGTCCGACCAGTCGCTCGAACTGGTGGTGGCCGACAACGGCCCCGGCGTGGCCGAAACTGAACGCGCCAAGGTGGTGGAACGGTTTTACCGGGGCGACGCCAGCCGTGGCACGCCGGGGGTGGGCCTGGGCCTGTCGGTGGTCTCGGCCGTGGCGCGCCTGCATGGCGGCAGCCTGGCGCTGGCGGACAACTTGCCGGGGTTGCGCGCGACGTTGCAGATTGCGGTGCAGCGGGTGTGATGTAAATGGGCGGCGCCGGCACCTGACCGAGCCTAGTCGGAACTGGCGCCCACGAGTAGCACGTGCTCTTCGTTTCCGAGAAAAAGAAACGCAAAATCCCAGAATACCGGATAGCCCGGATGACCGGCCACGAATCTGAACGATTTGATGTGATTGCTTGCCGCCCCTTGTCGGGCGGTGGCATCAAGAATACCGCGCAACAGGAGTGCGAATTTTGAGGATGCCAGAATTGATGCTGCCGGCCCGGCACCGCTGTCGCCCGCGTAACACAGACTGTCGCTTACGTCCTGTACCACTTCCGCTATGTCCACCTCGCGTATCTCATCGACGATGACGTCGTCGCCCAGGAGTCGCTTGACGACCTCGGTAACGTCATGCGCACCGGCGGCGTCGCCCACATAGGCCTGGAGGAATACCCCGTAATTGATACCGTCCGAATTCAGCAGGTCGGCCATCTGGGTCAGTGCAGTTTGGTCCATCGTCTCATTATCTGTATCAGCTCCAGCGAATTATAGCCCGTCCTTTACTGGCACAACCCAGATGCAGCGGGCGTTGCAGCTCATCAATCGGACCTCAGTACCGCGCAGCCAATCCGCGCAGCAGTATATCCACCCCGGCCAAAAAATCGTCGCGGTCGTCGTGCGCCCGCAACTGCCCCGCCATGCTACGCGTGAACGCGAACTGCACCGCATCGAGCTGGCTCCACTCGGCCGACACCGCTGCCAGGAAGGCGCCGCGCTCGGCGCACTCGGTACGCGCCCGCTGCGCGTTGGCAGCATTTTGGCCGCTCACCCCCAGGATGTAATTGACCAGTGCGCAAACGCCGGCCCAGCGCGCCGCTTCGGGCACGCCCAGTGCGCCAAGCTGCCGGCCCACACTTTCGAGGATACGCACCACCGGCATTTTGCCGCCGGCCTGGATCAGCGCGGCGCCGGCCCACGGGTGGGCATCCATCGCGTCAAAGATGGCCAGCGCCAGCGTTCTGATCGCCGCCTGCGGCGTGGCGCCGGGCGCATCGGGGGTGACGGCACGCGCCACGATCGCATCGCAGGCGGCGGTCAACAAGTCGGCCTTGTTGGCGATGTGGCCGTAGATGGCGCCAGGGCCCGTGGCCAGGTGCGCCGACAGCGCCTGAAAGGTCAAGCCGCGCTCGCCATCCTGGTCGAGGATGGCAATGGCGGCGTCGATGATGCGCTCGCGCGACAGCGAATCGTCGCGCCGCGCCCGTGGTGGCGTTTTTTTATCCATCCCGCATCTTGACACAATTGGAATAACATTCCAATATATTGGAACGCCATTCCAAAGGAATTCTCATGTCATCACCCATCACGATTATCGGCGCCGGCCTCGGCGGCCTGATGCTGGCCCGCGTGCTGCACGTGCACGGCATTGCCGCCACCATCTACGAGGCCGAAGCGGGGCCGGACGCCCGGGTGCAGGGCGGCCTGCTCGATATCCACGAGTACAACGGCCAGCTGGCGCTGAAAGCTGCGGGCCTGCACCGGCAATTCCAGGACCTCATCATTCCCGGCGCCGACGTCGCGCGCGTGGTCGATACTGCCGCCAACGTTCTGCTGGACGAGCTGGCCCGGGACAATGCCAACGGCAACGGCCGCCCCGAGGTGGACCGCGGGCAGCTGCGCCGCCTGCTGCTCGATGCCCTGCCCGCCTCCGCCATCCGCTGGGGCCACAAGGTCACCGCCTGCCGCTCCCTGGGCGGCGGCCAGCACGCGGTGACGTTCGCCAACGGCACCGAAGTCACCACTGACCTGCTGGTGGGCGCCGACGGCGCCTGGTCGCGCGTACGCCCGCTGGTGACCAGGGAAGTGCCGGCCTACACCGGCACGTCGTTCATCGAGACCACGGTCGGCAACGTCGACACCAGGCTGCCGGCCAGCGCCGCAGCCGCCGGCAACGGCACCATGATTGCCGTGGCGCCCGGCCAGGGCATCCTGTCGCATCGCCACGCGGACGGCAGCGTGCAAAGCTATGTGTCGCTGAACCGGCCCCGGGAATGGTTTGCTGCCCTCGATTTTGCCCAACCGGCCACGGTGCTGGCCACGCTCGCTGCCGAATTCGCCGGCTGGTCGCCCGCTCTCACCGACCTGATCGTCCACAGCGACAGCGCGCCGATCCTGCGCCCGGTGCACGCACTGCCGGTGGACCACCGCTGGGACCGGGCACCGGGCGTGACCTTGCTCGGTGACGCCGCGCACCTGATGTCGCCATTCGCCGGCGAAGGCGCCAACCTGGCCTTGTACGACGGCGCCGAACTGGCCCGCGAAATCGTCGCCAGCCCGCACGACCTGGAAGCGGCGCTGGCCGCTTACGAGAGCGCGCTGTTTACCCGCAGCGCAGCAGCGGCACATGAATCGGCGCAGAATATGGCACTGTTTTTCGATGAACGCGCCCCGCTGGGGGTGCTGGAATTGTTCGGTAACTTTTGAATGACGGCGCCATGCCATCATGGATCGCCCTTCACGCCGGTCGGAGCCGGATTTTGTTCCGCGATGCCAGCCGCCGGAGCAGGGCCGATGCCAGCCAGCATGGCCAGCAATTCGCCGCATCGAACATGGCATGTGTTCATGTTTTCCTCCTCCGAGATTGCCAGGCTATCGCCATCGCCACCAGCGCCACACCCACTGCCAACACCGACCATTTCAGCCACGCGCTGCGCTCGAAGCCGGACAACAGCAACCACACCGCCGCGCACCAAGCCATGCCGTTGATCGATTGCAGCACACCGCCGATACCGCCCGTGCTGTGACGGTTGAACTGGTCGCGGGTGCCGGGGCGGCCGCTCCACATGACGATGCAGGCGGTGCTCACCGTCGCCAGCAACAAGCCAGCCACGATCACCATACCCATCAGCGGCCGCTGCGCGGCCAGCCACAGCGCGGGCAATGCCACCAGTGCCACCGCCGGTACCACCGCCGCCGCCAGCTTGGCGCGCAGCAGCACGCCGGCACGGCGCGGCGCGCTGGCCAGCAGGTCCGGCGCGTCTTCGGCCACCACGATAATCCACGCCAGCGCGCCCGCCAGCGATGCCGCCACGAACACCAGCGCGCAGCCGGTCAGATAATCGACCGTTTCCCCGCGATTGAATACCACCAGCCCCAGCGGCACCAGGTACAGCAACCGCAGCAGCACTTGCGTCAGCAACCGGGTATCGCGCGCAATCAGGCGCCACTCCTTGACCATGGTGGCCCAGGTGAAACCACGCCTGAAATTGAAGCGCACCCCGTCACGGGGCGCGCGCGCTGCCCGGCCTGAGCCGGCAGCCTGCTGCACGCCGCGCACGAAAAAGTTCCTGGTATATCGGGTAGTGAAGAAAAACAGCGCCAGCCCCGCCGCTGCCATGGCCAGCAGCGGTTGCGGGCGCCCCAGCAGCGCATGGCCGAGCCACAGCGCCACCGGCCAGTCGGTGCCGAGCAGGCGCGCCTGCAGCCACGCGCCGATGGCCGTGCGGCCGCCCGCCAGTTGGCTCACCAGGAAAATCAGCGCCCCGAACACCGCGCTCAGCACCTGCACCAGCACCTTGGTGCGGCGTGCGCCCAGCAGCCGGACCAAGCCCAGCGTGAGCAACATCGCGGCGGACGAAGTCAGCATCGCCAGCGCCACCACCACCACATAGATCGCCAGCCAGCCCGGATGACCGGCCAGGCATCCCATGTTGGCAAACGGCGCCAGCACGAACAGGAACATGCCGGCCACGCTCACCACGATGCCCAGCAGCCGCGCAAAAAAGATGCTGCCCGCCGGCAGCGGCGACGACAGCAGCAAATCGAGGTCGCCCCGGTCGAACAGGGCCGACACGCTGCCCCGCAACGCTGTCGCCAGCATCAGCGTGATCATCAGCGCCATGGCCGCCAGCGACAGCAACGCGTCCAGCTGCGGCGCCAGCACTTCGCCATGGAGCTTGGGCACCATGTGGTACGCCACCCAGTGCAAGACGACCTGGATCAGCGCCAGCACCGCCAGGTTCAGCCAACGGGAGCGGATCTTGCCGTCGGGCCGCACCTTGCGCAGGCCGCTGAAATACATGCGCACCTCGTGCTGCAGCAGCCACCACGTCGTGCCCGGTGTGGCCGTCATGCAGGTTCCCCGGTCAGCTGCAGGAACACGTCCTCCAGCGTGCCATCGGCCGGCAGGCCGGCCAGCGTCCGCAACTCGTCCAGCGTGCCTTCGGCCACCAGGCGGCCGGCGCGGATGATGCCGATGCGCTGCGCCAGCCGCTCGGCCACCTCCAGGATGTGGGTGGTCAGCACCACGGTGCCGCCGTCGGCCACGTGCTGCTGCAGCAGGTCTTTTACCTGGCGCGCGGCGGCGGCATCGAGACCGGTGAGCGGCTCGTCGAGGATCAGCAGTTGCGGCGCGTGGATCAGGGCGCCGGCCAGCGCCAGCTTTTGCTTCATGCCGCGTGAAAAACCTTCAACCAGTTCGTGGGCGTGGGCGGACAGGTCGAGCCATTCCAGCAGGCGGCGGGCGCGCGGTTCAGCCTCTGCGGCGCCGATGCCCCACAGGCCGGCGACGAATTCCAGGTATTCGGTCGGTTTCAGTTTGCCGTACACCATCGGCTCGTCGGGCAGGTAGGCCAGGTGGCGCTTGGCGGCGGCCGGATTGGCCAGCATGTCGACGCCGAGTACCTCGACCTGGCCGCCGTCGGGCGCCAGCAGGCCGGTGGCCAGGCGCAAGGTAGTGGTCTTGCCGGCGCCGTTGGGGCCCAGCAGCGCGTAAAACTCGCCGCGGCGCACCGTGAGATTCAAATGATCGACGGCCGGGCGGCCAAACGATTTGACCAGCGATTGCAGCTGGAGTGCAGTGTCGGACATGGGGTAATTATTTAATTGGCAATGCTGTATCTTGTATCTCGGTTCCAATCTTGTCCAGCAGAAAATATTGACCAATCATGCGGTTGCGCGGATCGCCACGCTGAACGTTCTACGGTTTTTCACTTAATTAATTGCCATAGTTATATTTATCACCCCTCTTCCGGCACGGAATTTACACAAATTACACTGGGACAGTCTAAAATATTCGTTTGGGTTAGAAACGATTGACCGCTAACACTTCCGCCGTCTGGCACCGATCCGATTTGGTAATGAACTGAGGGACTCAACATGGCAACAGAAAAATCTAAAATCATTTACACCTTGACCGACGAAGCGCCGCTGCTGGCGACGTATTCCCTGCTGCCGATCATCCAGAAATTCACCGCGCCGGCTGGCGTCGACGTTGTCGCCAGCGATATTTCCGTCGCCGCCCGCGTCATTGCTGAATTCCCCGAATACCTGACCGAAGCCCAGCGCCTGCCCAACACGCTGGCCGAACTGGGCGCACTGACCCAGAACCCCGACACCAACATCATCAAGCTGCCGAACATCAGCGCCTCGGTGGCGCAGTTGCAAGCGGCGATCCGCGAACTGCAAGGCAAGGGCTACGCCCTGCCCGACTACCCGGAAGATGCCAAGACCGACGAAGAAAAAGCACTGAAAGCCCGCTACGGCAAGTGCACCGGTTCCGCCGTCAACCCGGTGCTGCGCGAAGGTAACTCCGATCGCCGCGCACCGAAAGCGGTCAAAGAATACGCGCGCAAGCACCCGCACTCGATGGGCGAATGGAGCCAGGCATCGCGCACCCACGTGTCGCACATGCATGCCGGCGACTTCTACCATGGCGAAAAGTCGATGACCCTCGACAAGGCCCGCAACGTCAAGATGGAACTGATCACGGCGTCCGGCAAGACCATCGTGCTCAAACCAAAGGTCGCGCTGCAAGCCGGTGAAATCATCGACAGCATGTTCATGAGCAAAAAAGCGCTGCTCGAGTTCTACGAAAAAGAGATCGACGACGCGTACAAAACCGGCGTGATGTTCTCGCTGCACGTCAAAGCGACCATGATGAAGGTATCGCACCCGATCGTGTTCGGTCACTGCGTGCGCATCTTCTACAAGGAAGCGTTCGAGAAGCACGCCAAGGTGTTCGAAGAACTGGGCGTGAACGTCAACAACGGCATGGTCAACCTGCTCGACAAGATCGAAAAGCTGCCAGCGTCGCAAAAAGACGAGATCCTCAAAGACCTGCACGCGTGCCTCGAGCACCGTCCGAAGCTGGCCATGGTCGATTCGGCCAAGGGCATTACCAACTTCCATTCGCCGAACGACGTCATCGTCGATGCGTCGATGCCTGCCATGATCCGTATCGGCGGCAAGATGTGGGGCGCCGATGGCCGCACCGCCGACGTCAAGGCCGTGATGCCGGAATCGACCTTTGCCCGCATTTACCAGGAGATGATCAACTTCTGCAAATGGAACGGCAACTTCGACCCGACCACCATGGGCACCGTGCCGAACGTGGGCCTGATGGCGCAGCAAGCCGAAGAATACGGCTCGCACGACAAGACCTTTGAAGTGGCCGAAGGCGGCATCGCCAACATCACCGACCTGGAGACGGGCGAAGTGCTGCTCACGCAAACCGTGGAAGAAGGCGATATCTGGCGCATGTGCCAGGTGAAGGATGCACCGATCCGCGACTGGGTCAAGCTGGCCGTCACCCGCGCGCGCAACTCGGGCATGCCTGCCGTGTTCTGGCTCGACCCGTACCGTCCGCACGAAAACGAAGTGATCAAGAAGGTGCAAACGTACCTGAAAGACCACGACACCAGCGGCCTGCACATCGAAATCATGTCGCAAGTGCGCGCCATGCGCTACACGCTGGAACGCGTGTCGCGCGGCCTGGACACCATCTCGGTCACCGGCAACATCCTGCGCGACTACCTGACCGACCTGTTCCCGATCCTGGAACTGGGCACCTCGGCCAAGATGCTGTCGATCGTGCCGCTGATGGCCGGTGGCGGCATGTACGAAACCGGCGCCGGCGGTTCGGCACCGAAGCACGTCAAGCAACTGGTGGAAGAAAACCACCTGCGCTGGGATTCGCTGGGCGAGTTCCTGGCGCTGGCCGTGTCGCTGGAAGAGCTGGGTATCAAGCAGGGCAACAACAAGGCCATCGTGCTGGCCAAAACCCTGGACGCGGCCACCGGCAAACTGCTGGACAACAGCAAGTCGCCATCGACCCGCACCGGCGAGCTGGACAACCGTGGCAGCCACTTCTACCTGTCGCTGTACTGGGCCCAGGCCCTGGCTACCCAGACCGACGACGCCGAACTGCAAGCGCACTTCGCGCCGCTGGCCAAGGCCCTGTCGGAAAACGAAACCAAGGTTGTGGATGAACTGGCCAAGGTGCAGGGCCAGGCTGTCGATATCGGCGGTTACTACCAGCCCGATCCGGTGAAGACTGCTGCGGCGATGCGTCCTAGCGCCAGCTTCAATGCGGCGCTCGATACCATCTAAGATATAAAAAGGGGCTTGCGCCCCTTTCGATAAAGCCCCGTCAGCGTCAGCGCTCACGGGGCTTTTTTCATACCGCCGGCCTGTGCCCCGTCATCCTCGCGAAAGCGGGGATCCATACTGAGTAGGACGGAGCAACCGGTCTATGGATCCCCGCGTACGCGAGGATGACGGCATTGCGGTCTTCGGCTTTCGGCTTTCGGCTCTCGGCTCCCGGCTCTCGGCCGCGCTACTTCAGCACCCACATCCACGCACTGAGCGTGAAGAACGACGCCACCATGCACATCAGCAAAGTGGTGGCACTGCGATCCGCCTCGCCATACGCCTGTCCCAAAATCGGATAAATGCTGAGCATGGGCATCGCCGCCATCATCAGCGCGGCGGCGCGCAGGGGCGGTTCCATCGGGGTCACGCCCAGCGCGGTCACCACCGTCAACACCAGCAGCACCCACAGCGGATGGCCCACCAGCTTGCCCAGCACGATGGGCAGCGCCGCGCGCCAGCCTGCCGTCAGCGGCAAGCCCACCAGCATGCCGCCGATGGCAAACAGCGACAGGCCGCCGCTCGCCTGGGCAAACAGGTTCACCGTGCGCAGCACCGGCGCCGGCAGATCCCACTGCGCCAGGCTCACCACCAGCCCGGCCGATACCGACAGCACCAGCGGATTGCGCGCCAGCCGCCGCAGCGATTGCCGCAGCACCTGGTGCCACGGCCCGCCATTGCCGCGTGCGCTTTCGGCCAGCGCCAGCAGCAACGGCAACATGACCAGGTTTTCAATCAGGACATTGAGGGCCAGCGCCACGCCAGCGACGGGCGCGACCATCAGCAGCAGGATCGGAAAGCCGATAAAGCTGCTGTTCGAGCACGACACGCCCATGGCAAGAAAGGTGCTGCGGGTGGCGTTGAAGCCGCACAGGCGGCGGCCCACCTGGTAAGCGACGGTGAGCGACAGCAGCGAACCACCCAGGTAAGCGAGCAGGTAGGCCGGGTGCAGCACGTCGGCAATGTGGCGCTGCGCCAGCGCATTGAAGATCAGCGCGGGCAGCGCCAGGTTCAGCACGAATTTACCGAACACGGCCATGTCCGCGCGGCTGAACACACCGGCGCGGGTGGCCAGGTAGCCGGCCAGCACTACCAGGTAGATCGGGCTGGTGATCGCCAGGATATCAAGCATCAGTGCGCGAACATCAGTGAGCGAGCATCAGTGCGCTGCCAGCAGCGAGCGAGCAGCAGGGAGCGACCTTCAGCGCCGGCATCAAGCCTTGCTGCGCTGTCCGCCCAGCGAGCGCAGCCAGGCGATCACACCCGGCATGATCGACAGCGCCACGATGCCCAGCACCACGACGGTCAGGTTATTGCTGACCCACGGGATGTTGCCGAACAGGTAGCCGGCCAGCAGCAGGCTGCCCACCCAGACGAATCCGCCCACCACGTTGTACATGAAGAACACGCGGGCCGGCATCGAGCCGAGTGCAGCCACGAATGGCGCCAGCGTGCGCACGATCGGCACGAAGCGCGCCAGGATGATGGTCTTGCCGCCGTGACGCTCGAAGAATTTTTGCGTGAGCACGATATGCTCGGCCTTGAGGAACGGAATGCGCGACGTATCGACCGCCTTGCGCCGCACGTAGGTGCCGATGGCAAAATTGAGGGCGTCGCCGGAAATGGCCGCAAACAGCAGCAGGAAGAACAGCAGCCACGGATCGAACAACCCCTTGGCAGCCAGCGCGCCGGCGATGAACAGCAGCGAATCGCCAGGCAGGAACGGCATGATCACCACGCCGGTCTCGATAAAGATCACCGCGAACAGCAACAGGTAGATCCAGTGGCCGTAGGCGGCCACCAGTTCTGCCAGGTGCACGTCGAGGTGCAGGAACCAGGCGCCGAGCAGGGTGAGAAATTCGTGCATTGTTTAGTCTTTCGGGCAGTATGGATGAGTGAACAACATTCTAATATAGCCGACGCTGTATTAGGTCTTCGTTAAGAACTAAAGTATTTCCCACCCACTACCGTTATTTCAGGCCGTGCTCGAGGTCAGGGTAGCGTTCCAGCAACGCGCTGGTCACGCCATTGGTCCAGCCGAAGCCGTCCTGGGTGGGATATTCGCCACCGCCGCCCGTCTTGCGCTCTTCCACATCGTATTTTTCCAGCAGCTTGCCGGTCTCCTGCCAGGTACGGTGGACCGTGGCCACCCAGCGCCCGGCAATGTCACGGGCCAGCGCCGTGTGACCGTACCGCGCCAGGCCGTCTACCGCGATCCATTGCAGCGGCGCCCAGCCGTTGGGTGCATCCCACTGCTGCCCGGTGCGCAGCAAGGTGGTGCGCAGGCCGCCTTCGGCCAGCAGTTGCTGTTGCGTGGTCTGCGCCACGGCCGCCGCCTGCTCCGGCGTGGCAATGCCCACCCACAGCGGGTACAGCGTGGCCGCGCTCAGCACCGGCGTGGGCCGCTGGTGGCGGATGTCGTAATCGGCATAGCGCTTCTCGGCAGCCACCCAGAACGTGCGGCCGATGGCGGCTGCGCGCGTGGCCTGCGCCTGGCGGAACTGGGTGCTGCACGCGGTGTCGCGCGCGGCCTCGCAACGGCGCGCCACCTCGCCTTCCAGCTGGTACATCAGGCTGTTCAAGTCCACTGGCACGATGGTGGTCGTGTGGACCGTGGCCAGGCGCTGCGGATCATCCTGCCAGCGCGAGGAAAAGTCCCAGCCGCTCTCGGCCGCGGCACGCAGGTCGCGGTACAGCGCCGGTTTGGCGCGCCCGGCGTCACGCGCGGTGTCCAGGTCAGGTTGCGTGGCTTCGTCGCGCGGCGTGTCTTTCGCATCCCAGTAGCGGTTGAGGATGGTGCCATCGGCCAGCCGCACCACGTGTTCGCAGGCACCCTGCCCCTGTTTGGGCATGCATGCCGTGCCGCGCATCCAGTAGGCATGCTCGCGCCTGAGCGCGGCCAGCAGGCGCGCATCGTCGGCAGCGTTACCGAGCGGCTTGAGTTGCGCCATGGCGGCAAAGAACGGTGGCTGCGACCGGCTCAGGTAATAGCTGCGGGTGCCGTTGGGAATATGGCCGTACCGTTCGATCAGGCTCTGGAAGCCAACGATCATCGAGTCGACCAGGTCGCTGCGATGGTCCGCTTGCAGCCCCAGCATGGTGAAGTAGGAATCCCAGTAATAAATTTCGCGGAAGCGCCCGCCCGGCACCACGTAGCTGGCCGGCAGCGGCAACGCCGACGACCACCTGGGCGGATCGAGCGGCGGGCGCGTAAGTACCGGCCACAGCGACGCGATGTGCTGGCGCAGGCCGACCGTGGCCGGCGCAGGCAGTTCGAAATGGCGTTCGACAAACGCTTGCAGCGCGGCCTTGTCCCAGGGCTGCTCGCTGCGATAGGCGGCAAGTATGGCCGACGGATCGGACCGGGGCACGGCGTCGGCAAAGGTTTTCGCATCGGGATAGATGTGGGCGGTTTGCACCGCTTCGTACAACGGCCCGAACAGTTGCTGCGGCGTGGCCACGTCCTGCGGCATGACCTGCGGCGCCGGCGTTGCCTGCTGCAATTGCGCGGTGGCAGGGCCGGCAACGGCCAGCAACAACGTACACGTCAACCAACTTGCAGTGGGTGCTACCCTCATTGTTTCTCCTCGCAGACTGCCGGACGACGCACCATCGCCGTCCCGGCGCTTGATCTTACCTCAGGAGAAAATTTCGCCTTGCACGCTACCGGGCGCCATCACATCGCTTGCACCCAGTTGCCCTTGTAAAGTATCGGACCGGACGGGCCGTTCGGATCGCGTGAACCGCCCTTCGGTTCCAGCGACACGGCCAGCAGCGCCACATCGGTGCCGAGGGCGCGGCCCAGCGCCAGTTTGACCTCGCCGTTCGGATCGACCAGCCCCAGCGAACGCGGCGCGCCCGACTTGGGCACCGCCCACAGTTGCAGCGATTTGTCGGCCGGCACCTGGGCGCCGCCCACTACCCGTACCGTCAGCAACTGCTTGTCGGTGTCAGCCCCCAGCACCAGCGCCGGTTGCGCCTGGTCGTCGGTGAGCGTGGCCAGGTAGTCGACCTGCGGCGCTTGCAGCGTGTACGTGGCCAGCACCGCCGCCAGTACCAGTGCGACTGCCGACGACGCCAGCGCCAATGGCCGCCATGCGGTGGGCGCGTCGCTGCGCCAGAATTGCCAGGCCGGCGCCCGGGGCCGCAGGCCGAGACGGCGCTCGATGCCAGTCCACACCTGCCGGCGCGGCTGGTGCGACTCGGCAAATTCGGCCAGCGGCGCCAGCCGGTCCTGCCATTCGGCCGTAGTGCGGCGCAAGGCGGCGTCGCCATGCAGATGGCCTTCGAAGCGCCGCCGCGCGCCGCCCCTCAAGGTGCCCAGCACATACTCGGCCGCCAGCTTTTCGCGCAGCGTGGGTTTGTCGCGCAAGTTCATGGCCGCTCCTGTTGCGCCAGGCAGGTTTTGAGTTTTTCAAGACTGCGCCGTATCCAGGTCTTGACGGTGCCGATCGGCAGCGCCATCTGCGCCGCCACTTCGCTGTGCGACAGGTCGTGGAAAAACGCCAGTCCCACCACTTGCCGGTGCAAGCCTTCCAGCGCCGACATGCAATACGCCAGCGCTTTCGCATCGCGGCTCAGCTGCAAGGCCTCGATTGGCGTGGCGCGCGGATCGTGCAGGGCGCTTACCACTTCTGCCGCAAACGGTTCGCCATCGATCTCGCTCGCATGGTCGCTGCGGCGCAGCGCGTCGAATGCCTTGTTGCGCACGATGGTGGTCATCCACGTCATCGGCGCGGCCAGGTGGCTTTGATAGCTGCCTGCATTGTTCCAGATCGCCACAAAGCTCTCCTGTAGAACATCCTCGGCCAGTTCGCGCCTGGTCAATATACGCAGCGCAAAGCCAAACAGTTTCGGCGACGTGGCGTCGTACAACGCGCGGAAGGCGGCGCCATCCTGGCGGGCGGCGCCGGCCAGCCACAGGCGCAGTTGCTGGGGATCGGGAACGGCAGTATCTGGCACGATGACCTTGTCTGTGTGTTGGGAGTAGGTAAATTGTAGCGCCCTGAAAATACCACACCCGACGCGCGCACCGTACGAAAGATGAATCCGCTTTCACATTTGCTACGTAGAATCCTGACCACAAAGCCAACAAAGCGCGGCGACACCGTCAGCGACTTCAGGGGACAACATGAATTTCAGCAGCAGTATCAGCCATCGATGTGGCGAAATGGCGCGCGCACTGGCAGGTGCCCTGGCCTTGCTGGCCGCGCCCGGTGCCGGCGCCGACGACAACCCGGCCGCACTGAACCGGGTCACCGTGACCGGCCACTACGACAATGCCGTGGGCACGTCCGACGCCGCCAGTCAGGGCACGGTTACCGCCAACCTGATCGCCAACCGCCCCGCCCTGCGCACCGGCGAGTTGCTCGAATTCGTGCCCGGCATGATCGTCACCCAGCACAGCGGCGATGGCAAGGCCAACCAGTATTTTTTGCGCGGCTTCAATCTCGACCACGGCACCGACTTTGCCACCTACGTGGACGCGATGCCCGTCAACCTGCCCAGCAACGCCCATGGCCAGGGCTACTCCGACCTGAATTTCGTGATTCCCGAACTGGTGCAGCGGATCGACTACAAAAAAGGCCCGTACTTTGCCGACGAAGGCGATTTCGCCTCGGCCGGCGCCGCCCGCCTGCGCCTGGCCGACAGCCTGCCCAGCGGCCTGGCCAGCCTGACCCTGGGCAGCTACGGCTACCAGCGCGCGGTGCTGGCCGATACCCTGGCACTGGCGCAAGGCAAATTACTGTATGGCATGGAACTGGGTCGCAATGACGGTCCATGGGATACCCCGGAACACGTGCGCAAGGCCAGCGCCATGCTGCGCTACAGCAGCGGCGACACCAGCCGCGGCTACCACGTCACGGCCATGGCCTACCGCAACCGCTGGAACGCCACCGACCAGGTGCCGCAGCGCGCCGTGGCGCAGGGGCTGATCGGCCGCTTCGGCGTGATCGATCCCAGCGACGGCGGCCGCGCCGACCGGGCCAGCCTGTCATGGGCCATGCACGACCGGACCGATACCCGCAGCACCGAGGCGGCCGCGTATATCGTGCGCTCGCGCCTCGATTTGTTCAGCAATTTCACTTACCTGCTGAACGATCCGGTCAATGGCGACCAGTTTCAGCAGAGCGAGCGGCGCACCATGGCCGGCATCAACGCCAGCACCGCCGCGCTGGGCAACTGGGCCGGGGTCGACGTGCGCAACAAGTTCGGCGTGCAAACGCGCTACGACCATATCGCGCCGCTGGGCCTGTACGCCACGGTGGCGCGCCAGCGCCTGGCCACCGTGCGGGAAGACCGCGTCAACCAGGCCAGCGCGGGACTGTACTGGGAGAACACCGCGTACTGGCGCCCGCTGCTGCGCACCGTGCTGGGCGCCCGCTACGACGCTTACCGTTTTCACGTTAATGACGCCGCCGTGAATGCGCACCGCACCTCGCCCAAGCTGGCGCTGATCTTCGGCCCGTGGGCGCGCACCGAATATTTCATCAACTACGGCGCCGGCTTCCACAGCAACGACGCGCGCGGCGTGGTGCAGGCCAACGATCCGGCCACGCCGCTGGTGGCCACGCGCGGCGCGGAACTGGGCGTGCGCAGCGAATGGCTGCCCGGGCTGCAAACCTCGCTGTCGCTGTGGACCCTGGACGTCGATTCGGAACTGGTGTTTGCCGGCGACAGCGGCCAGACCGAGGCGAGCCGCCCCAGCCGCCGCCGCGGCGTGGAATGGAGCAGCCATTACATTGCCGCGCCGTGGCTGCTGTTCGATCTCGACCTGTCGGCGTCGCGCGCGCGCTACCGCCAGGACGACCCGGCCGGCAATTACGTGCCCGAAGCACTCGACAAGGTGGCGTCGTTCGGCGTCACGGTGAAAGACCGCGGACCGTGGCTGGGCGGGCTGGAAGTGCGCTACTTCGGCCGCCGTCCGCTGCTGGAAGATAACAGCGTGCGCTCGCGCGCCACCACGCTGGTGTATGGCCGCGTGGGCTATCAATTCACGCCGCGCACCCGCCTCACGCTTGACGGCTTCAACCTGTTCAACCGCCAGGCCAGCGACATCGATTACTACTATGCGTCGCGGTTGCCCGGGGAACCGGCCGACGGCGTGAGCGACGTGCATTTTCACCCGGTGGAGCCGCGCACCGCGCGCCTGACGCTCACCCACCGGTTTTGAACAATGTAAAAAAATAATTATCAAATGTGAATCCGGCGGCAATCGTGCGCCGTATAGGTAGGTGCAGTAACGCAGTGTCGTGGAAGTAGAGATCATTAAACCAATGGGGAGAATACGATGCACACTTTTGTAAAGCATGCGCTCGGCATGGCAGTCCTGGGCACCCTGGCCGGGGCGCTGGCGCCGGCGGCGCTGGCGTCCAGCCACCGCGAAGCACCGTTCGTCACGCAAAGTCCCAAGGTGGACGGCACCGACTTTTATATGTTCCGCAGCTATGAGACGGGCCGTGAAGGCTTCGTTACCCTGATCGCCGACTACATCCCGCTGCAAGACGCCTACGGCGGCCCGAATTACTTTGCCATGGACCCCAACGCGCTGTACGAAATCCATATCGATAACAACGGCGACGCCAAGGAAGATATTACCTTCCAGTTCCGCTTCACCAATACCAACAAGGACACCAAGCTGACCATCGGCGACAAGTCGGTGTCGATTCCGCTGGTCATCAACGGCGGCGCCATTGCCGGCCCCAACGCGGCCGGCGCCAATGTGCGCGAAACCTATACCATCGGCGTGGTGCGCGGCGACCGCCGCACTGGCACCAAGGGCTCGGTGACCAATACTGCCGGCGGCGCCACGTTCGACAAGCCGCTCGATAACATCGGCAACAAGTCGATCCCCGACTACGCCGCCTATGCCGCCGCGCACGTGTACAACGTGAACATTCCCGGCTGCTCCACCCCGGCGCGCGTGTTCGTGGGCCAGCGCAAGGATCCGTTCGTGGTCAACCTGGGCGAGACCTTCGACCTGGTGAACATCAAGGCGCCAGCCACCGAGTTTTCCGCCAATGCCGAAAAAGGCGCCAAGGACGACCTGGCGCAAAAGAACGTGACGTCCATCGAAATGGAAGTGGCCAGCAGCTGCCTGACGGCAGCGGCCACCGGCGGCGATCCGGTCATCGGCGGCTGGACCACGGCCAGCGTGCGCCAGGGCCGCCTGCTCAACCCTACCCCCAACACGTCGTCGCCATCGAAGGAAGGCGGCGCCTGGGTGCAGGTGTCGCGCCTCGGTGCGCCGCTGGTCAACGAGGTGGTGATCGGCCTGAAAGACAAGGATACCTTCAACGCCAGCAAGCCTGCCGGCGACACCCAGTTCGCCACCTACGTGACCAACCCCACCCTGCCCGCGCTGATCGAAATCCTGTACGGCAGCGCCGGCGCCAAGGCCCCCACCAACTTCCCGCGTAACGACCTGGTGGCAGCGTTCCTCACCGGCGTGAAAGGCCTGAACCAGCCGACCACCGTCACCGCGTCCGAAATGCTGCGCCTGAACACCTCCACGGCAGCCGTGGCAATGGGCGCACAAAACCGCCTGGGCGTGATCGGCGGCGACAATGCGGGCTTCCCGAACGGCCGCCGTCCCGGCGACGACGTGGTCGATATCGCGCTGCGCGTGGTCATGGGCAAACTGTGCACGCTCAGCCTCGGCTGCGTGCCCGCCGACGCGCCGGCTGGCGCCCTGCACTTCACCGACGGCGCGTATGTCGATGACAGCTACTTCAACGCCAGCTTCCCGTACCTGAAAACGCCGATCGCCGGTTCGCCGCAAAGCGCCGCCGTGGCGCAAGCGGCAAGGAGAGCGCCATGAACAAGCACCTGGCAGTCCTGAGCGTTACTGCGCTGCTGGCGCTGGCAGGGTGCGGCGGCGACAGCCACTCGATCTCGAACAACGGCGGGCCCGGTACGCCCACCCCGCCGCCGGTCAGCATGGTCGACGCCTTTTATAACGCCGTGCTGGCGCTGATCGGCGATGGCGCCGAAACCACGACCGAGCCGGTGGCCACCGACGCGATCGTGGCCACCGCACCGGAGGACAGCGAGCCGGTAGCGGTCAAGTAAGCCACGCGTACGCCCCAGGCGCCGGTCCAGCAAGGCCCGGCGCCACTTCCTTGCAGAATGCATCGATGAAAAAAACCCTGTTGATACTCCTCATGCTGGGCGCTGCCGCCCACGCAGCCCCTTATATCCCGGCGCAAGGCACGCAGGTGATTGAAACCTTGCCGCGCCGGGGCGACCCGGTGCAGCAGGAATTGCGCCGACTGCGCGCGCAACTCAATGCCCAGCCAAACGACGTGGCGCTGGCCACCGGTCTGGCGCGCCGCTACATCGCGCTTGGCCGCAGCGAGACCGATCCGCGCTACCTCGGCTACGCCCAGGCGGCACTGGCGCCGTGGTGGCGCCTGCCCGCGCCGCCGCCGGCCGTGCGCCTGCTGCGCGCCACGCTGCTGCAAAGCACCCACCAGTTTGCCGCCGCGCTGGCCGACTTGCGCGGCGTGCTGGCGGCGGAACCGAAGAATGCCCAAGCGTGGCTCACGCTGGCCACGGTGCTGACCGTGCAGGGCGACTATGCCAACGCCACGTCCAGCTGCGCGCGGCTGTCGTCGCTGGCCACCGAATTAATTACCGTAACCTGCATCGCCCAGGTGGGCGCCCTGACCGGCCGCGCGCAGCCGAGCGAAAACCTGCTTGCCCTGACGCTCGAGCGCAACGGCGTCACCGCGCCCGAGCTGCAGGTATGGGTGCTGACGCTGCTGGCCGAAATGGCGCAGCGGCGCGACGCCGCCACCGTGGCCGAACAGCGTTTTCAGCAGGCGCTGGCCCTGAGTCCCAACGACAGCTACCTGCTGGGCGCCTATGCCGATTTCCTGCTCGAGCAAAAACGGCCGTCGCGGGTGACCGCGCTGCTGGCGGACCAGACCCGCATCGACGCCCTGCTGCTGCGTCGCGCGCTGGCGCTGCAACAGCAGGGGCAAACCACCGCGCTGGCCGCCGACATTGCCGAACTGGCTGCCCGGTTCGACGCCGCCATGCTGCGCGGCGATACCGTGCACCAGCGCGAACAGGCGCGCTTCGAACTGCTGCGGCGCAATCCTGCTGGCGCGCTGATCCTGGCGCGCAAGAACTGGGCCGTGCAAAAAGAACCGGCCGACATGCGCATCTACCTGGACGCGGCGCTGCAGGCCGGCGACCGCGCGGCCGCGCAACCGGTCATCGACTGGATCGCCAAAAACAAGATGGAAGACGCCACCGCCAGCCGCTTGATTCGCCAGCTGGACAAGCGCACATGAGCGCGCGTTGGCCACACTGGTTGAACAGGCTGGCATGGCTGCTGTGCTGGTGCGCAATGGCGCTGCCCGCCCACGCGCACAAGCCAAGCGATAGCTACCTGGCGCTGGACGTGCACGGCGCCCAGGTGACCGGGCAATGGGACATTGCGCTGCGCGACCTCGATTTTGCCATCGGCCTCGATCAGGATGGCGACGGCAAGCTGACCTGGGACGAAATCCGCGCCCGCCACGCGGCAATTGCTGCTTACGCGCTCGACCACCTGACCCTGGCCACCGCCCACGGCGCCTGCACCGTGCAGGCCGGCGAACAACTGATCGACCACCACACCGACGGCGCCTACAGCGTGCTGCGCTTTACCGCCACCTGCCCGGCAGCCGTAACCACGCTCGATCTCGGCTACCGCCTGTTTGCCGACGTCGATCCACAGCACAAGGGCCTGCTGCGGTTGACGCACGAGGGCGTCACGTCCACCGCCATTTTCGATCCCCAGCATGCACGGCAGACGCTGGCCGTGGCCGCGCCCGACCGCTGGCGCCAGTTCGCCACCTACATCAAGGAAGGCGTGTGGCATATCTGGATCGGCTACGACCACATCCTGTTCCTGCTGTCGCTGCTGCTGCCAGCGGTGCTGCTGGCGCCTCCCGCCAACAACCTGCGCGGCGCGTTCATCGATGTATTGAAGGTGGTGACCGCGTTCACGCTGGCGCATTCGCTCACGCTCACGCTGGCCAGCCTGTCGCTGATTGCCTTGCCGTCGCGGCTGGTGGAGTCGGCGATTGCGGCATCGGTGGTGCTGGCAGCGGTGAACAATCTCTATCCGCTGTTCCGCACGCGGCGGCCGGTGGCGGCGTTTGTATTTGGCCTGATCCACGGCTTCGGTTTTGCCAGCGTGCTGGGCGACCTCGGTTTGCCGCAGGGCGCGCTGCTGGCCAGCCTGCTGGGCTTCAACCTGGGCGTGGAACTGGGCCAGTTGTGCATCGTGGCCGTGTTCCTGCCGGTGGCGTACCTGCTGCGCCACACGCGCTTCTATCGCGGCGTGCTCACCGGCGGCTCGGCGCTGATCGCGCTGCTGGCGCTGGCGTGGTTCGCGGAGCGCGCCTTCGATATTTCATTGATGGGAGCATAGCGAACTGTATAAACTGAATCCGCTTGCCTTATACTCAAGGCTTAGGAGGCGCTACAGTTCATGCCCATCAACTATTCGCGACGACTGACCGGTAAAACCCGCAGCCGTGACGCCAACCGCCAGCTCGGTTGCATGCTGGCGTTTATTGCCGGCGCGGTCAACGCGGGCGGTTTTCTGGCGGTGCAGCACTATACGTCGCACATGACCGGCATCGTCTCGGCCATGGCCGACCATCTGGTGCTGGGCATGTACGGTTTCGTGCTGGTGGGCGCCAGTGCGCTGCTGGCGTTTCTGCTGGGGGCGGTCGCCTCCACGCTGATTGTGCGCCACTCGCGCCGGCGCAACCTGCACAGCGAGTACGCACTGCCGCTGGTGGTGGAAGCAGGACTGCTGCTGTGCTTTGGTTTGCTGGGCAGCCGGATCACCGGCTTCAACGGGTTTTATGTGTCGGCCACGGTGGTGCTGCTCAGCTTTATCATGGGCTTGCAGAATGCCGTGATCACCAAGCTGTCCAATGCCGAAATCCGCACCACCCACATCACCGGCGTGATTACCGATATCGGCATCGAGCTGGGCAAGCTGCTGTCGCAGTCGGCCACGGTGGCGCCGGACCGCGCCCGCCTGCGCACGCTGGCCTGCCTGGCGCTGTGCTTTTTTGCCGGTGGCGTGCTGGGCGCGCTCGGCTTCAAGCACGTGGGCTATGCCGCCACCGTGCCGCTGGCGCTCACCTTGATGGCGCTGTCCATCATCCCGATCGCCGACGACCTGCACGACTACCTGCGCCGTCGCCAGCGCTGACAGCCTTCAAACGGGCACCAGCACCACCTTGCCGGCAAAGCTGCGGTCTTCCAGGCGGCGGTGCGCGTCCGCGCCGCGCGCCAGCGCAAAGGTTTCAATCGCGGGCAGCCGCACCGCGCCGCTGGCCACCAGCGCGAACAGGCGCCCGGCCCGTTCCAGGCGCGCGGCGTGGCTGTCGAGGTAATCCCACAAGTCGCCGCCCGCCAGCGTTTTCGAGCCGTTCATCAACAGCCGTGGATCGATGGCCGGCGGCATGCCGCCGGCCATGCCGTAGGTAACCAGCGTGCCCCGCGTGCGCACCGCCCGCAGGCTGTCTGCCAGCGTGACGCCCACCGCGTCGTACGCGACGTGCGCGCCGCCACCGGTCAGCTTCAGCACCTGCGCTACCCAGTCGCCGTCGTAACCAAGGCTGTGACGGGCGCCGCGCGCGGTGGCAATCGCCCGCTTGGCGGGTGTGGAGGCCAGCGCGATCACGGTGGCGCCGCGCGCTGCGGCCAGTTGCACCAGGTACTGGCCCACGCCGCCCGCTGCCGCGTGGATCAATACCAGGTCGCCGGGGCGCACCGCGTACGTGTCTTCGACCAGGTATTGCGCGGTAAGGCCCTGCAACAGCAGCGCAGCCGCGTCCGCGTAGCCCAGCTGCGGCGGCAGCGGCAAGGCGTGAGAAACCGGCACCGTGACCCGCGTGGCATGGGCGAACGGCACGTCGGCAAAGCCGATGCGCTCGCCGATGGCGATGCCAGCGACGCCAGCGCCCACGGCCACTACTTCACCGGCGCCTTCGTAGCCGGCGATGTGGGGCGCGGCGCCGGCCAGCGCGTAGTGGCCGCGCCGCCGATAAATGTCGGCGAAATTCAGACCGCTGGCGTGCATGGCCAGCTGGATATGGCCGGGCGGGATGGCAGGATCGGGCAGTTCGCGCCAGGCCAGGACTTCGGGGCCGCCAAAGGTGTCGAACGTCAGTGCGTGCATGCGGTGCTCCATGGTTGAGATACAACCATTCTAGGGAGCCGGGCCTGCCACGACCATCGATGAATATTGCGGTAACATGTGAGCCAAATTAACAGATCACGCCCATGAACCACCTGCCCCCGCTGTCCGCGCTGCGCGCTTTCGAATCCGTGGGCCGCCACCTGAGCATCAGCGGCGCCGCCCGCGAACTGCACCTGACCCATGGCGCCGTCAGCCACCAGATCAAGAACCTCGAAGCGCAACTGGACGTGCAACTGATTGCGCGCCAGGGACGCGGCATCGTGCTCACCAGCGCCGGCGCCGCGTTCGCGGACAAGCTACGGGCAGCGCTGGCGCAACTGGCCAGCGTGGTGGCGGAAGTGTCGGCGAACCAGGCCAAAGTGCCGCTGCGCATCAGCGCCCTGCCCTCGCTGGCCGCGCGCTGGCTGCTGCCACGGCTGCCCCGCTTCCAGGCGCTGCACCCCGGCGTGGAAGTGCACTTGCAGACGACGTCGGAACTGATCGAATTGGGCCGCGACGGCTTCGAGCTGGCGCTGCGGTACGGCGCGGGCGCGTGGCGCGGCGCCACCGCCGAAAAACTGATGGAAGAAGAAATCATCCCCGTGTGCAGCCCGGCGTACTGCGCTGGCCAGCCGCCGCACACGCCGGCCGGGATGCTGGCCGGGCCGCTGCTGCGCGACACCCACGTGCAGTGGGCGCGCTGGTTTGCCGCCATGGGCCTGGACGTGGCGGAACCGGCCAACACCTTCGTGTACACCGATTCCGGCCTGCTGGTGCAGGCCGCCGTGGCCGGCCAGGGCGTGGCGCTGGTGCGCGAGGTACTGGCGCGCGACGACCTGGCGGCGGGACGGCTGATCCGCCTGCCCGGCGCCGCGCTGCCGGCCGGCCAGGCGTATTACGCGGTACACGCGGCGGACGTGCCGCTGTCCGCCAACGGTCGCGCGTTCCTGGCCTGGATCCGGTCCGAGACCGCCGCCGCTGCCACCGCTGCCGCCGTTACTTCCGCAATTACTTCCGCGGGGCCGGACGCGTGACCACGTTGGGCGCCGGTGGCGGCGCCATGCCGTCGCCCAGATAAAAACTCGGGTACGGCGGCTGGTTGTAGGCGGTGTTTTGCCAGGCCACGGCTACCCGGTACTGCGGGTCGTGCATCAGCGTGACCAGCCGGCGCTCGGTCGGATACGGCGTGGTGTAAATGCGCAGGAATTTTTCGTCAGGCGTATGCCAGATCACTTCCTCGCGCCAGTCGCCCAATAGATCAGCCGACAGCGCCGGCACGTTCTTGGTGCCGTTCGAGGCCACCACGCCTTTGGCTTCCAGCAGCGTTCGCGATGAGCCGGCGGTCCAGTCCCACTTGTTGATGCGGTTCTTGTCGAACAGTTCGCGCAGGTCGTCGCCGTCCCACCACACGACAAAACTCGCTTCGCGCGGATGCTTGACGCCATCGACAGGCTTGCCCTGCGCCGTGTACAGCACGTCGCTGTTGGTGGCCCATGCTTCCATGCCGGGGAAGCGCGGATCGATGTCGGCGGCCACCGCGCGGCCCGTGTCCTTCTCGGCCGGGGTGCTCCACAGGATCTGGCCGGTTTTGGCGTCGAGCATGGCCGAACCGATGCCACCGTTGCCGCGCACGTCTTCGTGGGCGCCGAATTTTTCCAGGCCCGGACGGCTGGGATCGAGGTCGCTCACGGCCATCGCATCGCCATGACCGAGGCGCGAACTCCACAGGCCTTTGCCGTTGTCGTCGAGCGCCATGGCGCCATAGACGATTTCGTCCTTGCCGTCGCCATCGACGTCGGCCACGCTCAGCTGGTGGTTGCCCTGGCCGCCGAAGGCCTCATTTCCCGGCGTGGCGCTATCGAAGGTCCAGCGCTGGGTCAGTTTGCCGTCGCGCCAGTCCCACGCGGCCACCGTGGTGCGCGCGTAGTAACCGCGCGCCACCACGATGCTGGGGCGCTGGCCGTCCAGGTACGCGGTGCCGGCCAGGTAGCGGTCGGACCGGTTGGCGTAGCCGTCGCCCCAGGTTTCCTTCATCTGGTCGAACGTGGGGGCATCGGTGCGCGGATCGCGCGCGGGCCAGTACGGCGCGCTGGCCAGGGCCTTGCCGGTAAGGCCATCGAAAATCGTGAGGAACTCGGGGCCTTTCAGGATACGGCCCTGCAAGGGAGCGACCATGGTGCCGTCGCCCAAGACCTTGCCGCCGGTGCGGTCGCGCGACGGCACTTCGCCGCCCTTTTCGCGCCAGTCGGCATGGGCGTCGCCCAGCACCGTGCCGGCGCCGTCGACGGTGCCGTCGCTGGTGCGCACGGCCAGTTCGGCGCGGCCGTCGCCGTCGTAGTCGTACACCTGGAACTGGGTGTAATGGGCGCCGGCGCGGATGTTTTTACCGAGGTTGATGCGCCACAGGCGCTTGCCGGCCAGCGTGTACGCGTCCAGGTACACTTCGCCGGTGTAGCCGTCGAAGGCATTGTCCTTGGCGTTGCTCGGATCCCATTTGACGATGATTTCATACTTGCCGTCGCCATCGAGATCGGCCACGCTGGTCTCTTGCGCGCTGTAGGTATATGCCTGGCCGGCAGGCGTGATGCCGCCCGGCGGCTGCTCGATCGGCACATTCAGGAAACCGTCGGCCCACACGGCCACCGGCGAACTGGCGCCGACTTCCTTGCCGCCGGCCAGAGCGCGGATCACGTACGTCGATTTGAGCGTGCCGGTTTTATCGAGCAGGTTGGTGCCGCCGGCCAGCGGTTGGGCGTTGACCTTTTTGCCGTCGCGGTACACGTCGAACGTGGTGCCCGGAGCGTCGCCCGCCAGCAGGCGCCAGCTCACCAGGTTGCCGCCGCCGTCACCTGCTGCCGGCACGGCCACGGCGCCGCGGTCCAGCGCTTCCACCCAGCGCGGTGCAGGCGTGGCATTTGCGGCGCTGGCCGCAGTGCCCCAGGCGCCCAGCGCCAGTGCGGCCGCCACCAGCGCAGTCGTGCGGCGCAGTCTCAATGTCGGCATCATCATCAGCGCGGTCCCTGGTACATCAAGCCGCTGTCATTGAGGCCGAACTTGAACTTCCTGTTCATCTCGATGATCTCGGCGCCGGCCAGCAGTGCCGGACCGTAGCCGTGCGCCGCCTTCACGCTGGTGGGGCGGTACGAGTAGAAGGCCGGGTCGAACGCCATGCCGGTGCCCACGCAGATGCCTTCGATCTGGCCGTTGGCCAGCACCTTCGAGGCGGTGGCGTTCCAGGCCAGGTTGGCCATCGGGCCGTACGCCTGCGCTTCGACGTAGCCGCGATTGACGGCGCGCGCGATGGCATAGGTGTAGATCGCGGTGGCCGAGGTTTCCTGGTAGGTGTCGGGACGGTCGATCAGCTGGTGCCAGAATCCGTCGCGGGTCTGGTATGTGGACAGGCCCTTGATGTGGGCGCGCAGCTGCTTGAGAATGGCGTCGCGCTGCGGGTGATTTTTCGGCAGCACTTCCAGCACTTCCACCATCGACATCACGGCCCAGCCATTGGCGCGGGCCCAGTGCATTTCGGGATGGTCGGCCTGCCCTTCCACGTAGCCGTGCATATAGATGCCCAGCTGCGGGTTGAACATGCGCTTCGAGAATTGCAGCACCTGTTTGGCGGCGTCGTCGAAATGCTTGCGGTTGCCCGACACGGCGCCCAGGTAGGCAATCGTCGGCACGCCCATGAACATATCGTCGAGCCACACGGTGTTTTTCAGCGGCCGGGCTTTGAAGCCGCCATTGCCATCGGGACCGCCACGGGCGAACGTGCCGTCCGGCAGGCGGTATTCTTTCTTGGTGACGAAGTCGCCGCAGATGCCGACCATCTGGGTGTAGTCCACTGTCGAGCCGCCCAGCTTGGCCTTGAGGAAGCTGTGGCACAGCGCACCCGCATCATCGAGCGCGTGCGGGTTCAAAAAGCTTTTATGCGGTGCGTGCGAATTTTTCAGGTCGGCCTGCACGGTGGGGTTGTACAGCCTGGTCAAATCCGCCAGCAGCTGGTGGCGCTTGATGGTGTAGTCGGTGTAGCGCTGGTCGCCGGTGGCGGCGCCGGCTGCCAGCATGCCCAGGTACGTCACGCCCCACTCGTAGCTGGTCAGGCGGAAGTCGCCGGGCTTGAACACGGCGTCCGGGTCGGCCGTGGTGAGGTTGGCAATCGGCGTGCCATCGGACTTGTGGATCAACTCGGCCGGCGTGGTGCGTTCCAGGTACGTGTACACGCGGTCGAGCACCGTCTTGACTTCTTCCGCGCTCATGGCGCGATACGGCGTGGGATAGTCGACCACCAGCGCGTGCAGCATGGCATCGGCGGGCGCCGGGCCTTTCTCCTGCGCGGCCGGGGCCTCCTGCGCCGTTGCGTTGAACACCACCGGGAAGATACCGGCAACGAGCGCGCCGGCCAGGCAGCGGCGCAGCTTCGAGGAATTCATCAAGTACGTCTCCTTCATTTGAGTTGTTTGAAGCGCCCGGACAACGTCATGCCAGTTGCACCGGGCGCAAAGGCAATAGTAACCGTCAACAACAACACCTATGCGTCAAGCTGGTGATTGTTACATAGCGCAAACAATCAAAAAGCGTGTCGCAGTCCGATCATCAGCACATTCTGGCGACCATTGCCCGAGGGCGAACCGGCCTGCGAGTCGCCCACCACGGCCACCGCATCGACGATGGTGACGCCGTCGGCGCCGAGGGTGGTGCCGCGTGCGCGCTGGAACGATTCGAGCAAATAGATGGCCGTGCGCGGCGACAGCCAGTACGCCTGTTGCAGCGCCAGCTGGCGATAGTTGGCGGGCCGCGCAATGCGATTGGCGGCGCCGGTGCGCGTGTAGTTGGCAGCAGCGCCCAGCACCCACGGCGTGGCGGTCTGCCACGTGGCCACCAGGCCGGCCGTGTTAAAAATGGCCACGTCGGCGAAGCGCGAGCTGCCGTCGGGCCGGTATTCGACATTGGTGAGCGTGCCGCCCACGCTGACGGCGCCGATCTGGCGCCGCGCGCCGGCCGCCAGGTAGCGCACATCGCCGGCGGACAGGTAGCCGGCATTGACCGGGGATTTGGCAAAATTGCTCGACGCAGCCGGGTCCCAGGTGGCTTGCTGCAGCCCGTTCTTGAGCAGCTGGTAGCCGAGGCCGAAGCGCCAGGCGGCGCCGTCGTACTTGAGCGCGGCACTGAGTGCGCCGCCGCTGCCCTGGTGCCCGGGCTGTTCGCCGCTGGCCACCATCAGGCCCAGGCGCACACCCGACCAGTCCGGCGAGAGGTAGCTGACCGCGTTGCTGTTGCGGATGATGATGCTCAGGCCATCGATATCGCCAGCCGCCGCGCCGGCCGCGCCGGTGACCGCGCCCAGCGGACCCAACGGGCTGAGGAACGTGAAGTATGGCGCGTACTGGCGGCCAGCGGTGATGGTGCCGAGGCGCTGGTCGGTCAGTCCCACGTAGGCCTGGCGGTTGAACAGGCTGCCGGGCTGGGCCGAGCCGCCATCGTCGACATTGAAGCCGGCTTCCAATGTAAAGACCAGCGCCCTGCCGTCGCCCAGGTCTTCGCTGCCGCGCAGGCCGAAGCGGCTGCCATCCTTGTTACCGCTGCGCATATAGCGGTTGGCGTGGCCCTGCTGGTTCGAGGTGTAGGCCAGCGCGGCGTCCACGGCGCCGTACAGGTCAACCTTGCTTTGAGCAAAAGAAGCAGCGGACGCGCCGCAGAGTGCCAGCGCGGCGGGAATACAGAATACGGTCGGTGTCATTGCTCTCGGTCCTGTGCCATCCGATAAAATTCGGATAGCGAATAAAAGTTCGGAAAAAGAGTAATGTTACCAAACTGCATGTGTTGATGGGGCGGGCCGGGTGATTTTTTGGCGGGCAACCTGCGTTGCCAGGGACGTGATGGGACCCTGTACCGGGTCCGATCACGGGTGGTATCGGTGACTTACTGCAACCGTGGGGTTGCCTCGGTTAGCGGCCGCTGACTTCTTTCTTCATCCACGCCAAAAAGCCATCGCGGTTGCGCGAGCAGATGTGGATTTTGCCGCTGCCGCTAAAGCGCAGCACGATGCCCTCGCCGCTGGTCTGGCTGTTGATCATGTTGCCGAGCATGCCGCCAATGCCGCCGCCGGTGCTGCCGGTGGTCACGCTGATTTCGTAGCGCAGCGTGCTGTCCCAGCACACCACGTGCGAGTTATCGATGATGACGTCCTTGCCCGGTACCACGTCAAGCTGGAACATCGAGCCGAAGCCCGAGACCACCACCTGGCCGCGGCCGGTCGCTTCCATCACGAAGAAGCCGCCCGATTGCGCGAACAGCGCATTGCCCAGGCTTTGGGTGCGGGTTTTCAGTTCCACGCCATCGGTGGCGGCGACAAAGGCGCCGTCGTTGAGCGTATAGCTGGCGGGACCGATATCGACCACCTGCATCGCGCCCGGCAGCGTGGGCGACAGCAGGCAATCGCCGTCGCCGCGCACCGCTTCGATGTGCTGCTGGAAAAATGATTCACCGTTGGCCATGCGCCGCATCAGCGAGCCCATGATGCCGCCGGTCATCCGGCCTTTCAGGTCGAGGTTGGTCTCCATCATGACCATGGCGTCGGACTCGCAATAGATTTTTTCGCCGCGCCGCAGGGCCACGTGCAGGAAGGGATCGACGTCCCCGGTAACGGTGAAGGTAGGCATGGTAGGGGTCAGTTCAAAATCAGTTCAGCAAGCCGGCGCCGCGGGCGGCCTTGAGCCAGTCCGGGTACTCGGTCATCAACAAATCGTAAAGTTCGGCGTCGCTGTATTCATCGGGCGACGCAACGGAAAAGTAATTGGCATTATCTACCAGGCGGCCCGGCAATTCGTCCAGGCTTTCCAGGAACGGAAAATCGGAGTCGGCAAAACTGGCCAGCTTGCGGCTCTTGGATTTGCGTCCCTTGCCGATGCCCATGAACTGCCAGAAAATCGCCTCGTGGCTCGACCAGCGCACCTGGCGCTCGGCCATGGCCTGGTCGGACGTGCCGCCGTCGGTGACAAACATCACGTACACGGGCAGGTCGGCGCGCTGCGGCTTGCTGCGCTCGCCGCCAGCGCCGTCAGGGAAGTAAAAGCGCCGCACCGCTTCCAGCGCGGCGCCATAGCGGGTGTCGCCTTCCAGCGGATGGCGATCGATGGTGCGCTGGACAAAGCCGGCAAAGTTGGCCAGGCCCATGGGATCGACATGGTGGACGTTGCGGCCGAACAGGAACACGTCGATGTCGCCGTCATCATCGAACTTGCAGCCCAGCGCCAGGATGCGCTCGGCAAACTGCTGCACCAGCCCGCGCCGGTACAGCATGCCCATCGAGCCGGAAATATCGAGCACCAGGCAGACCTTGGCGCGGTGCGTTTGCAACCCCACTTTTTGCAGCGAGACCGTGGCCGACTTGACCAGGTTCACCAGCTGCGGCGCCTGCTGTTGCAGGCGTTTTTCCAGGTCCACGCCGGCGTTGGCCGGCGCAGCAGGTGCAAATGCGGGGGCAGATGCTGGTGCAGGCGCATCATCGACAGCGCCGCCGAAGTGGCGCACCAGCACGTCGAGGCCGCCATCAAAGCCCTGCCCCGTCGCCATGAAACGCCATTCGCCGTTGCGGCGGTAGATCTCGCCGACCATCAGCGCGCGTTCCGCAGCAAAGTCAGCGCCGGTAAATGCGAAGCGGACCAGCTCATCGCTGCCGGCCAGCAGCCGCAGGTAACCGGACTGCAATTGCGACATCACGCCGGGTCCATCGATGCTGGCAGTGATGACTACCCGTTCGACAGTGGCAGGCAGGCGCGCCAGCTCGAAGGTAAAGCCTGCCGCACCGGCCAGGCCATTGCCAACCCGTACCCCGCCGCACGGCGTGACGGGTTGGTTAAAAAATGTCATGTAGGGCTCGCCGACCAGCTTGCCGTTGGCATCGAGCGCAAAGCTGGCCAGGTCGAGCGCCAGGCCGCGCGCCACGAAGTCGGCTTGCAGCGCCTGGCCGGCGACGGCGGGCGCCAGGGTCACGCGTGCCCCTTTGGAAATATGCTCCATGGCGCTCCTGCCCGTGGTATTACGCGTTGACGCCGAACGAGCGTGCGAGGGGACCGAGGCCGCCCTTGAACCCCTGCCCGATGGCGCGGAATTTCCAGTCGCCGCCGTGGCGATACAGCTCGCCGAAGATCATCGCGGTTTCGATGGAGCCATCTTCCGACAGGTCGTAACGGGCCAGCTCGGCGCCGTTGGCGGCGTTCAGGCAGCGGATGTACGCCTTGCCCACCATGCCGAAGTTCTGGCGGCGCTGCTCGGCTTCGTGGATGGTCACGGCAAACGACACGCGGTCGATATCGGCCGGAATGGCGGACAGGTTGACGTTCAGCGATTCATCGTCGCCGTCGCCCTGGCCGGTCTGGTTGTCGCCGGTGTGGACGACCGAGCCGTCGACCGATTTCAGGTTGTTGTAGAAGATGAAGTCGGAATCGCCGCGCACCTTGCCGTCGGTTTTCAGCAGGAAGGCGCTGCCGTCGAGGTCGAACGCATTGCCGTCGGAAGCGCGCGGGTCCCAGCCCAGGCCGATCACAACCTTGGTCAGGCCAGGAGCTTCCTTGCTCAGGTTGACGTTGCCGCCCTTTTGCAGACTAATTGCCATGTTCGTTTCCTTTCAGTTACAAGTAAGAGACAGTCGAGCTGTTGGTATCAATCTTAAATAATAACAAACAGATGACCAGGTGGTCACCCTCGCTGAAAATGTTTTTTTGATGCAATATTGTATATAATATACATCAAGCAGATCGATTGTAAAGCGGCTGACTTAGTTTCAACTTAGAACCAAGTAGCAGCATAACCGTTCCGCTCAAAAAAATGCGAGATCCACCGGGCGATGCCATGGCGGCTGAAAAATTTGCTATTGTCGGTATATGCGCTTATCGACCATTCGTCACCCAACAACTTCCATGACCATTTGCCGCCTTGCGTGCCTGTGCCTGCTCACCGTTGCGGCAGGGATTGCTGCCGCGGCCGCGCCGACGCCGCCGATTGACCGCCAGGCCGTGGTGGCCCGCCACGCGCCGCACTTGACCGCCATCGATGTGCAGGCGCCGCTGACCGTGGGCAACGGGCGCTTTGCATTTACGGCCGATGTGACCGGGCTGCAGACGCTGCCCGATCTGTACCAGGCGCAGGGCATACCGCTGGAAACCCAGGCGCGCTGGTCGTGGCATGAGGATGCCAATCCGGCCGGCTACACGCTGGCCGACGCCAACGTCGACTACACTGCCCATGGCCGCACGGTCGGTTACCCCACCAATGCCAAGTCCGCTGCCGGTCAGTGGCTGCGCGAAAATCCCCATATCCAGCCGCTGCCGCGCATCGGCCTGGTACTTGCCGGCAAGGATGCGCGCGCCATCACGGCGGCCGACCTGGTCGGCATCGACCAGCAGCTCGACCTGTGGCGCGGCCGCCTGCACAGCCGGCTGACCTTGCTGGGCGCGCCGCTGGACGTGCAGAGCGCGGTCAGTCCCGCCAGTGATACGGTGGCGCTGGCCATCCGTTCACCGCTGCTGGCGCAGCGCAAACTGGCCGTGCGCATCGCCCTGCCCTACGGCTATGCACGCGCCAGGACTCACCATAATCCGCCACTCGATTTTACCCAGGCCGACCGCCATCGCAGCACGGTGCTCGACCACACCGACCGCCAGCTCGTGGTGGAACACCAGCGCGACGGCGCACGCTATGCGATGACCGTTGCCAGCGCCAGCAAGCTGGTCATTTCGCAGCCGGCGCCGCACGTCATCGAGATCGCGCCGGCGGCGGGCGCAAGCCTGGAACTGACCGTCTCGTTCGTCCAGCAAGGCGTGGCGCCGGCAGCCGCAGCCGCCACGGTGTTCGACGCCAGCGCGCAGCACTGGCAACGCTTCTGGCAACACGGTGCGGCGGTCGACTTCGCCGGTTCCACCGATCCGCGCGCGGCCGAGCTCGAACGGCGCGTGGTGTTGTCGCAATACCTGACGGCGGTGCAGATGGGCGATACCGTGCCGGCATCGGAAAGCGGGCTGACCACGTCCACCTGGTACGGCAAGCACCACACCGAAATGGTGTGGTGGCACACGGCCCACTTTGCACTGTGGGGCCGGCCGGACTACACCGCCCGCACCCTGTCGTGGTACCAGCAGACCCTGCCCGCCGCGCGCGCCGTCGCCCGCGAACGCGGCTTGACTGGGGCGCGCTGGATGAAGATGACGGGACCGGGCGGGCGCGAAAGCCCCGGCGGCAATCCGCTGATTGCCTGGAATCAGCCGCACGCAATCCACCTGGCCGAACTGCTGTACCGCGCCGATCCCACCCCGGCCACGCTGGCGCGCTACCAGGAGCTGGTATTCGACACCGCCGAAGGCATGGCGGCCATGCTGCACTGGGAAGACGTCGGCCAGCGCTACGTGCTGGGTCCGCCGTTATGGATAGCCCAGGAAATTTACGACCAGCGCACCAGCATGAATCCCGCGTATGAGCTCAGTTACTGGGCGCGTGGCCTGGAAATCGCCCAGCAATGGCGCGAGCGCCTGGGCCTGGCGCGCGACGCCGGCTGGGAGCAGCGGCGCACGCACCTGTCGAAGCTGCCGGTCAAGGATGGCAAATACGTGGCGCTGGAATCGACGCCCGATACCTGGGACAACGTCGACAGCCGCCACGACCACCCGTCGTTCCTGATGGCGCTGGGCCAGTTGCCCGGCGACGGCGTCGACCGCGCCATCATGCGCAACACCCTGCATGCCGTGCTGGCCACCTGGGACTGGAAAACCAAGATCTGGGGGTGGGACTATCCGATGATCGCGATGACGGCAGCGCGCCTGGGCGAGACGCAGGCGGCGGTGGACGTGCTGCTCAAAACAGACGGCCCCAACAACAGCTACACCCGCGCCGGCCACAACACCAACACCAATCTGCCAGTCTACCTGCCCGGCAACGGCGCGCTGCTGGCGGCCGTGGCCCTGATGGCCGGCGGCTGGGATGGCGCACCGGCCGGCAATGCGCCGGGATTTCCGCACGATGGCACGTGGGTGGTGCGGGCCGAGGGGTTCCAGCGCTTGCCGTGACCGCTATGGCAGGACGGCAGCCGCCGCTTCCAGCATTTGCTGCACGCGCTGTCCCAGGCTGTCGGTGGTAAACGGCTTGGTCAGCACCTGCATGCCGAGGTCGAGGTCGCCGTGGTTGAGTACCGTGTACTCGGCGTAACCGGTGATGAACAGGATGGGCAACTGCGGCAACCGGGCGCGGATGGCATCGGCCAGCTGCCGTCCGTTCATGCCATTGGGCATGCCGACGTCGGTGACCAGCATGTCGATATCGGGGTGGCTGGCAAATACCGTCAATGCCGACGGGCCATCGTCGGCGTCGAGCACGTGGTAACCGAGGTCCTGCAACACTTCGACCGCCACGCCGCGCACCAGCGGCTCGTCGTCCACCACCAGGATTTTTTTGCGGGCCGGCGGCGCCGGTGACGACACCGTGTCGGGCGCATCGGGCGCCAGCAGCTGGCCGGCGTGGCGCGGCAGGTACAGGCACACCTCGGCGCCCTCGCCCGGTTCGGAGTAAATGCGCACCGCGCCGCCGGACTGGCCGGCAAAGCCGTACACCATCGACAAACCCAGGCCGGTGCCCTGGCCTATCGGCTTGGTGGTAAAGAATGGCTCGAAGGCGCGCGCGATCACATCGGCCGCCATGCCCACGCCGGTGTCGCTCACACTCAGCGCCACGTAGTCGCCGGCGGCCAGCCCGCGCGCGCCAGCGGCGGCCTGGTCCAGTTGCAGGTTCAGGCAGCGGATGATGATGTGGCCGCCATCGGGCATGGCGTCGCGGGCGTTCAGGCACAGGTTGAGCAGCGCGTTTTCAATTTGCCCCACGTCGATAAAGGTGTTCCACAAGCCAGTGGCCATGTCGGTCTCGACGGCGATGCCCGGCCCCACGCTACGGCAGATCAACTCGTTCATGCCTTCGACCACGCGGTGCAGATTGGCCGGTTCGGGCGCCAGCGTTTGCCGGCGCGAAAACGCCAGCAAGCGCTGGGTGAGCGATGCCGCGCGCTTGACGGCGGCCTGGGCGCCGGCCAGATGGCGCTCCACGTCGGCCGGACGGCCCTGCGCGTGGCGGATCTTGAGCAGCTCCAGGCTGCCGCTGATGCCGGCCAGAATATTGTTGAAGTCGTGCGCCAAGCCCCCCGTCAGTTGCCCGACCGCGTCCATTTTCTGCGCCTGGCGCAGTGCTGCTTCCGCGTCGAGCAGCGCGGCCGTGCGTTGCTCCACCCGCTGTTCCAGCGTGTCGGTCAGCGTGCGCAGGGCGGCGATCGCGCGGTCGCGCTCGGCCTCGACGGCGCGCCGTCCTTCGATGTCGATCAGCACGCCGGGAAACTTGCTGGGGGTGCCGTCGGGCGCCAGGTCGACGCGGCCGTTCGCTTCCAGCCAGTAGTACTGGCCGTCGAGCCGGCGGGTGCGGTACTGGTGGGCATACGCGCCGCCCCGGGCAATCGCGGCGCCGATGGCGGCGGCCAGTCCCTCGCGGTCGTCGGGATGGACGGTGGCCACCACTTCCGCCAGGCTCAGGCCGGAGCGGCCCTTGGCCGCATCGAAGCCGAAGGCATTGGCAAAACCTTCGTCCACGCTGAACTGGTCGGTCGGCAAATCCCAGATCCAGGTGCCGATAATGGCCCCGGCAGCCATTGCCAGCTGCACCCGCTCGATGTTTTCCACCAGCGCCGCGTCGGTCTTTTTGCGGCTGGTGATGTCGCGAAACAGCACCGACACCTGGCGCAGCTCTTCCGTGCCCACCCGCCGCGCCGATACCTCGATGTGGCGGCCGACGGCCGCAAATTCCTGCTCGAAGCGGGCCGGCTCGCCGGTGCGCAGCACGGCGCCGTACAGGTCGAGCCAGATCTGGGCATTGACGGGGTCGATCTGGCGCAGGCGCTGGCCCACGATGTTGGCGATGCCGGTATGGCGCTGGTAGCCGGAGTTGGCCTCGATGTGAACGTAGTCGCTCAGCGGGCCGTGCGGGCCGTCGATAAATTCAATGATGCAAAAGCCGTCGTCGATCGCTTCAAACAGGGCCAGGCGCTGGGTGAGATGGCGCGCCAGCTGTTCCTCGAGCGCGGCGCGGCTCAGCGATGCAAAGTCCATATCCAAGGTGATGTCTCTCGTGGTGGGGCGAATGGGTTGAAGCGGGCGCACTGGCTTTTCGCATGCCAGTGTACCACCCGCGGTGTGCCGCCCGGGTCTCGCCAGCGGTGCGTCCCGTGCTTAACTTTTGGTAAATGTCCTCCTGTGTTAACGAGGCAACGGATGAACCAGGAAAACCCCAGTAAGATAAAATTTTGGCAAGGAGCAGCCCGATGATTCCCAAAGCTCAATTTCCGGCCATTGAACGGCGCCTGGATGGCCCGGTGGAAGCCGTCGATACCGGCCTGACCCTGGCTGCGGAGGAAGGCGTGGGCCCGGCGCTCGAGTTCATGCTCACCCATGGCGTCGATCGCCTAACGGCCTTGCGGGTGCTGTCCGGCCCCGAATTCCACCGCCCCGAGCGGCCCGCTTCCGCAGGCCGCTACCGCATGCGCTGACGACTTCAACCGTAGCAGCGTCGTACCCGGTTCGGCGATTTCTGGCACAGTAGAGGGTCTCGCGTCGCCACCATCAGGCGTGGCAGCGCGCCCGTATCAACCCACCTGACCGGAGATCCCCAACAATGACCACCACCAGCTACCCAGATACCCGCCTCCTGATCGGCAACGAATGGAGCGACGCCACCGGCGGCAAAACCATTCCAGTAATTAATCCCGCCACCGGCGCCTCGATCGGCACCGTGGCCCATGCCAGTATCGCCGACCTCGACCGTGCCCTGGCCGCAGCGCAGAGCGGCTTCGACGCCTGGCGCAAGGTGCCGGCCTTTGAGCGCGCCGCCATCATGCGCCGTGCCGCCAGCCTGCTGCGCGAACGCGCCGACGCCATCGGCCGGCTGCTGACCCAAGAGCAAGGCAAGCCGCTGGCCCAGGCCAAGGCCGAAGCCACGGCCGGCGCCGACATCATCGACTGGTTTGCCGCCGAAGGCATGCGCGTGTACGGCCGCATCGTGCCGTCGCGCAATCCGGCAGCGCAGCAACTGGTGCTGAAAGAACCGGTCGGTCCGGTGGCTGCGTTTACGCCGTGGAATTTCCCGATCAACCAGATCGTGCGCAAGCTGGCCGCGTCGCTGGCCACCGGCTGCTCGTTCCTGTGCAAGGCGCCGGAAGAAACCCCGGCCTCGCCTGCCGCGCTGCTGCAATGCTTTGTCGATGCCGGCGTGCCGCCAGGCACGGTGGGCCTGGTGTTTGGCGATCCGGCCGAAATTTCCGGCTACCTGATACCGCACCCTACCATCCGCAAGGTCACGTTTACCGGTTCCACCCCGGTGGGCAAGCAGCTGGCCGCGCTGGCCGGCGCCCACATGAAACGGGTGACCATGGAACTGGGCGGCCACGCGCCGGTCATCATTGCCGAGGACGCCGATGTGGCGCTGGCCGTGGAAGCGGCCGGCGGCGCCAAGTTCCGCAACGCGGGCCAGGTGTGCGTCTCGCCTACCCGCTTCCTGGTGCATAACAGCATCAAGGCCGAGTTCACCCGCGCCCTGGTGGCGCATGCCGAAAGCCTCAAGCTCGGTAACGGCCTCGACGCCGGCACCACGCTGGGTCCACTGGCTAACCCGCGCCGCGTGGCAGCCATGACGCAACTGGTGGACGACGCCCGCGCCAAGGGCGCCAACGTGGCCACCGGCGGCCAGCGCGTGGGCACCGAAGGCAATTTTTTCGCGCCTACCATCCTGGCCGACGTGCCACTCAACGCCAGCGTGTTCAACGACGAGCCGTTCGGCCCGGTGGCCGCCATCCGTGGCTTCGACACGCTGGAAGAAGCGATTGCCGAGTCGAACCGCCTGCCGTTCGGCCTGGCCGGTTATGCGTTCACGCGCTCGATCAAGAATGCCCACCAGTTGATGAACAACGTCGAGGTCGGCATGCTGTGGATTAACCAGCCGGCCACGCCTAGCGCCGAGATGCCGTTTGGCGGCGTCAAGGATTCCGGTTACGGTTCGGAAGGCGGTCCCGAAGCGCTGGAAGCGTATCTGAACACCAAGGCCGTTTCGATGGTCGGCGTGTAACACGCAATAGGCGGGGGCCCGTTCCCCCGCCGGGAAGATGGACGGAGTTGGCGCGCGGATGCGATACTGATCCGATGAACAATTCCTGCCCCCTCTTCCCATGACCCACGGTTTCCTGCTGCACATGGTGTTTTATCTGGTGGCGGCCGTGGTGCTGGTGCCGCTGGCCAAGCGCGCCGGCCTCGGCGCCGTGCTCGGCTATCTTGCTGCCGGTGCCCTGATCGGCCCCTGGGGCTTCTCGCTGATCGGCAATGTCGAAGACGTGCTGAGCATCTCCGAATTCGGCGTGGTGCTGATGCTGTTCCTGATCGGCCTTGAACTCGAACCCAAGAAACTGTGGTCGCTGCGTCGTCCCATCTTTGGCTGGGGCGGCTTGCAGGTGGTCGTCGTCAGCGCCGCGCTGGCTGGCGCCGCCATTGCCTTCGGCGTGGACTGGCATATCGCGCTGGTGGCCGGCCTGGCCTTGTCGCTGTCATCGACCGCGATCGTGCTGGCCACGCTCGGTGAGCGCAAGCTGCTGCCCAGCCCGGCCGGGTCCGCCAGTTTTTCAATTTTATTGTTCCAGGATATCGCCGCCATTCCGATGATCGCGCTGGTGCCCCTGCTCGCCTTGACGGGCGTGGTGGCGGAACACGATGGCGGTGGCTGGATCAAGGCTGTCAAACTGCTGGCGGTGCTGCTGACCCTGATTGCCTTCGGGCGCTGCCTGGTCAATCCCATCATGCGTTTTCTCGCCCGCACCGGGCTGCGCGAACTGTTTACCGCGTTTGCCCTGCTGCTGGTGATCGGCATCTGCCTGTTGATGGAATGGGTGGGCCTGTCGCTGGCGCTGGGCACGTTTACGGCCGGCGTGCTGCTGGCGGACTCGGAGTACCGCCACCAGCTGATCAGCGACCTGGAGCCGTTCAAGGGATTGCTGCTGGGGCTGTTCTTCATGGCGGTGGGCATGTCCGCTGATTTCAGCGTGTTGCTGGCCCACCCGCTGCTGGTGCTCGGCCTCACCTGCGGCCTGCTGCTGGTGAAGGGCGGCTTGCTGTACGGGCTGTCGTTCTGGTTCGACATTCCGCGCGGCCAGCGCCTGTTTTTCGCGTTCTTGATGTCGCAGGGCGGCGAATTTGCCTTCGTGGTCTTCGGCACGGCGGTGGACGCCAAGGTGCTGCCGCCCGCCACGGCCGCCATGCTGGTGGTGGTGGTGACGTTATCGATGGTGGCCACGCCCTTGCTGCTGCTGGCGCACGACCGGCTGGTGGCGCCGCGCTTGCGCACGGCCAAAAAGAAACGCGAAGCCGACAAGATCGCCGTGGAAAACCCGGTCATCATCGCCGGCTTCGGCCGCTTTGGCCAGATCATCGGCCGCCTGCTGGCAGCCAACCGCATCGGCGTAACCGTGCTCGACCACGACCCCGACCAGATCGAACTGCTGCGCAAATTCGGCTACGAAGTATTTTATGGCGACGCCACCCGCATCGACCTGCTGGAAGCGGCCGGCATCGGCAAGGCCGAGGCACTCGTGATTGCCATCGACACGGTGGACGACAGCCTGGCGCTGGTCGATGCGGTGCGCGAACGGTATCCGGAACTGACCATCCTGGCGCGCGCCCGCAATGTCACCCACTACTACCAGCTGCTCGACCGTGGCGTCACGCTGATCGAGCGCGAAACGTTCGAGGCCTCGTTGCAGCTGGGCGCCAAGGTGTTGCAGCAACTGGGCTACGGCGCCGAACGCGCCGAGCAGGCCGCACGCATCTTCCGCACCCATAACCTGAAAATGCTGATGGAGGTGTACCCGCACCAGCAAAACCAGGACGAAGTGGTATCGATCACGCGCCGCGGTCGCCAGGAACTCGAGGAAATGATCGCCGGCGATGCGGCAGCGTTCAGGGCGGCGGAGGCGGCCGGGCTGATGGAGGTCGAATCGGGCAAGCCGTAAGTCACCGCGCCGGCGCCCGGCATGGCCAGTTATCAGGAACGAACCGCCGAAAACATCATCAGCTCGAGTGCCATTCAGCGCCAGCAGCTGGTCGCGGCTCAGATCAACACCAGATGAGTCAGATTGAAATGCGATGGAACGGTTCCCGGGTTTCGTCCACTTTGCCATGCCGCCACCCGCTCAAACACTGGAGGCGTCTCATAGCCCGGGGCGGTTCATTTTATTCATGTGCGGCCAAGTACGCGGCGGTGGCCGGCACTCGAAAGCGTACTGCGGTGCCGCCATTTTTGCCTGCCGATATGCTGATTTCCCCGCCAATGCTTGCAACCCGCTCCCTCATCCCAGTAATACCCCAATGCCCTTCAACCCCATTCGCAGCTGTATCGGCAACTATGCCCAGTCCGTCATCGATAACCTCGCATTCGATGACGCGCAGACCAAAATGCAAGATCACGTCGATACTGGTGGCATTGGCATGTCGTACGCTATTCAGGACAGCCTCTCGTAGCACATAAATTATTTCGCTGGCAACTTCATCACGTACACTCTTAGGCTCGCCTGACATCGAAAATTTAATTCTATTTTCTGTTCCTGGAAGCGATGTGACAATAGCGTGTCGCAGTTGGCCTAAAATTTGGTCACCGCGTGGTTCTCTGCGCAGCGCCAACACCTCGTCACGAATCTCTTCAAGCAGCTGCCCTGTGTAGACAATTGTCCCACTGAGCAAGCGGTGGCCATCGGACTCCTTTGGCAACCTGGCCAATACTCCCTGGCATCGCATGACGACTGCTTGAACGCCCTGCAGAAGGCTGTCGTGGAGAGACCTGGCGATGCGAACCCGTTCGTTAAGCATCCCCTCGAGTCGCGTGGTCGCTCGCATTTCCGCCCTTTTCGTGGCAGCGGAAATTCGCCAACGGTAAAGCAGAAACAATACCAACAGGGCGGCCAATCCGCACAAGACTTTGAACCAAATGGTTTGCCAGAATGCGGGCTCAATTTGAAAGTTGAGCTCGGCACTTTGCTTACTCCATAACCCATCCTCGTTTGCCGCCATGACATTGAATTTGTAGTGGCCAGGTTCGAGATTTGTGTAGTGTGCAGCCCTGTCCTGGGTGGCCTCACGCCAGTCGCCATCGACGCCTTCCAGCTTGTATCGCAGGCGTACACGCTCAGGTATGGAGAGCGAAGCCGCCGTAAATCGAATGTCAACGGCAGTGGTGCGCTCGGGAAGGACCACCCCGCTTGAGGCTCGATATCGGCGACCACCCGCAGACACGGTTTCGAAAATCACCTGCGGTGCGATGGTGTTTCTTCGAATGTTAGCAGGGTCTATCCATCCGGCCTCTTCGACGGTCGCATAATAAATTTTTCCGTCGGCGCCAAGAGCGATGGATGGCAGCGGCCTTATTCCCACTGTAGCGCCGCGTACTCCATCCTCAAAGTTGAATGTCTCCCACGGTACCGTTTTCCCGAAGTCTGTCCAGAAGCGACCAATGTCTTTTGACAGGATGTGCACGAGTCCACTGCCGCTGTGTAGCCAAAGGTCTCCCATGGTATCAGCCACGATACCTGTGATGCCTCTGAACCTTTCGCCGCCTGCTGGCAGGATGTGCTTCGCCGACGCGCCATCAATCCACGCTAAACCCCAATCCCCACCCACAAGGAGATGGCCTTCGTATTCGAATATGCTGAGCACGTTGCCTATGTTCAAACGCGAACTGGCCGGAAGAAATTCAACGCTGCCTAGCGAAAGCTTTCCCAGCCGGTTATTTGTATATCCCAGCCATGTATTCCCATGTGAGTCGGTTAACATGCAAATCGGTGTTGGGTCTGGGAAGTTGACCTCACTTGCCAACTGCGACCATTTTTCGTTTTTGAAATGCCACAGTCCTTTTCGGACGATTGAGATTAATATCTCGCCATCTGGACGAGATGTAATCGCTTGCACCGCATATTTTTCCAGATTGGCGGGCAATGGCCAGCGCTGAGTGCTGTTGTCACGAAATTCCCACAACTCCCCTTGGCCTCCTACGAGCACCTGCGCTGCTGTGACACGATGCGTTGCAGCAGGCGACATGATGGAAGTTGAAACTCGCGTGCCGTCTGGTAGCATGCGTACCAGCGGACTGTCCAGTCCCCCATACCAGAGCTCGTTATGGAGTCCCCGTCGTGCCAGCCAATTAGTTTTTTGCCCAGTTTCATCTCCCGCAACCTGATGCACTCGATGGCGTCGAAATCGTTCTACGCCGCTAAATGTGACGATCCATAGGTTTCCCTCTGCGTCGACCATGCTGCAGAGTGTTTGACTGTTGGCACTCTTGGGGGTGCCAAACTTTTCAACAGCATACAGGGTGCCGTCCGACCGGTGACCCAGCCGCACAATCCCGTCGCTTCGGGAAGTCCACACCGACTTGTTGGGTCCCTCGATAAGAAAATCGATGTAGAGGTCCGGTGAATCCAGCTTGAGACGCACAGCTGGTGTTGCGGTGCTGAGCGATACATGACGGCCTCCCGGGCCATACGCAAAAATTCGCCCGTGGACTGGCTTTGCGTCTTCTACCGATTCATCAATCGGGGTGAACTCATTTGCACCAGCAACCATGGCATAAAGCTCGTTCTCCAGGCGGACCCATAGCGTGCCGACATCATCAAAAAAAATGGCCGATATGGTTCGGGAAGGCAGGGATTTTGTGTCAACCGGCATCCAATGCCGATTGTGCAAACGGACAATCGCTGTAGTGGTCGCGGCGTACAGGTCTCCACCAGCCCCGATAGCGATGCTGTTCGTGGTACCTTCGGGGAAGTTTCTTCCTGCAACATAATGTGTCGCGGAGCCCTTTGTGAATATGCTTAAGCCCCCGAAGCGATAGCCTACAACAAGCCCATCCGGTATCGCCCGCAAACTCGCGATATTCGACGCCGGCAGTTCGTGCCCCCAGACAGACCCGACAGCAGTAAAACGGATGCCGTCGAAGCTGTACAACCCATCCGTTGTACCAAACCACATCATTCCGTCGCTGGTTTGGTCGAGCGCAAATGCAAGGGCAGGCGCACCGTCCGTTCGCGTCCAACGCCGATGTTCGTAGGATTCCCCATCGGCGGGCGCCGCTTGCGCTGCCGTAAAAACTGCGAGCGAGAGTATTACCAGGAGCATTCGATAAAAGCGCATGCTGTGTCTTACGGCGGAATGTGGGTTTTCGGAATACATCCTGTGAAAAGCGCAAAATAACAGCAAATCTGGATAAATGCGACGATCAATTGCGCCGTCACTTACATTGATAGGCACTCTATAACTTTACTATGCTCACCAACCTGACCACCTAACCCACGTTGCTGATTGCGAACATTTTCCGCCACGCACTAGCAGTGACACCTTCCGTTTTCTTGAACTCGCGCGCGAGATGGCTTTGGTCGGAAAATCCACAAAGTCGGGCGATTTCGGCTAAGGACAGATGAGGTTGGGCGATCAAACTTCGCGCACGTGCGATACGCCTGCCGATAATCCACTGGTGCGGGGTCATTTTCACCGTGGTTTTGAACGCCCGTCCGAATTGGCTGGGCGATAAATCAGCAACCTTCGCCAGCTCAAACAGCCCGATTCCCGACGTTAAGTTGGCGTCGATGTACTCTTTTACTCGTCGCTCTTGCCATGCGGCCAGGCCGCCGGTTGCATTGACCTTCGACACTGAGCGGCCGAAGTATGCCTTCAGCAAATGTCGATGAACAGCAACGGCCATTGTTTCCAAAAACAATGGCGTGGCCGGGCCAACGGGATTGACAGAGCACGCGGCAATTTGCCCCAGATGGGCGAGAATGGCGTCTTCCCCACCATTTAACATCGGAATGTCGCCAAACTTGGCGACGCCCTCGGCTTCGGAAATCTCATGCAGCGCGCTGCGTGGGAAGTACATCTGCACGCAGTTAAAGCTGCTTGCCAAATTGGCCATGGGTGACGATTCAAGGTCCATCATGGTTAATGCACCTGCGTGATATGGCTTGACCTTCATGTCTTTGCCGTCCACCCACAGATGATGTTGAAGCAATGGCCTGAATTGGACAGCCAGGAGCAGGGCTGGCTGCGGCGGCACCGGGTCGGTAAATCCGGTGCCAGGTCCGTCGCAACGCATATGTGTGACCGCTACATGATTCTCAAGCGCAGCGGAGTGCACCCGCATAGGAGTATGCCCCTTCGCGAAGTATTCTCCCATCGTATTTCCGTATGCTCGGTTCATTGCCCGGTAGTCTCTCAATGCAACCGGAGAATTTTATCAACATTGAATTTGAAAGAAAACGGCAAAAATTGAACGGTTGCACTTGCAAATGAACCATTTCCTCCCTGGCAGTTGGCAGTTGCGTAGTGACACTCTACAATGCGACCACGAAGCAATCGGCTTCGCTAACAAAAGCATGTGGACTCTCGCAACCCGCCCAGCATGAGTCGCCACTCGCATCGGTGTTGGAAACGCCCCCTCAAATTGCCGTGACTTGACCATCGATACTGAGCAAAATAGTGTGGATATCCTGAAAAAAACAATTCGAGTGCTTATAGCTGATGACCACGAAATCCTTCGGGATGGCATCGTTTCGGTTCTTTCGGCCGTGGAGGAAATCCAGGTCGCGGGCGAAGCAGACAGTGGCGATATGGCCGTAGCGATGTTCGAAAAGCTGCGCCCCGACGTGACAATTCTCGATCTTAAGATGCCAGGTATGAACGGAATTGAGGCGATAAAAGCAATTCGGTGCATCGACAGCGATGCACGAGTTCTGGCGCTGACAACATACCAAGGTGATGTCCTGGCGCGCGAAGTGATGCTTGCCGGTGCAAGCGGTTACCTACTAAAGCGAGGGATGCACAATGAACTCGTCGATGCTGTTATGAATATCGCAAATGGCTTCAAGCATATCTCAGTAGATGTGGCGGTTGACCTCGGAATGCATGTGGACAGTGCACTTCTATCGAAGCGTGAGCTTGAGGTGTTGGACCTGGTCTCTGACGGAAACTCAAATAAAAAAATCAGTGCCATGTTGGGCGTTAGCGAAGAGACCATTAAAACCCACGTAAAAACTATCCTGGCGAAGATGAGGGCAAAAGATCGGACGCACGCGGTTGCCATTGCTCTTCGACGCGGCATGCTTCAGGTGTGATGCAGAATTTCCCGCTCCCCGGGCAACAGCCGGGGCAACTTCTCGAACGCCGGCAGTTGACAAAGCTGCAATGGTCACCATCCGGTTTGTGCTTCGGCCCGCGCCTGCTTTCACATTACGTCCAAACGCGGCATTGAAGTTGATCTGGAAGCGCAAGCTTGTTCACGCGACGGACAGCCAAGCGTTTCATCCACATTCACAGGTGTGTTTGCATAGTTCCGCAAAGGCCAACGCGGCGGCGGACTGGTAAGCGCCTCGGCGGCGAAGCAATGCCGCCGTCCGCGACTTCAGGGGCGGGGAAATCGCGATATTGCGCAGGTCAGCATGCTGCTTCCCAATTGCTTCCGGAAGGATCGTCACCACGCTACTTCGCCTAACCACCTCGATTAATGCGCTAATTGTATTGGCTTCAACAGCGATCGCTGGAGCAACCGACTGCGACCTCAAATAGTCATCAACGTGGCCACGCGTTGCGAAATCAGGGCTCAACACCCCGATCCTCTCGGTTGCCAGCATTTCAGGCGTGATACCGTTTCGGTGGGACGCGAAACGGTGACTGTTACCCACCACTACGCTCAGGCGCTCAACCAGCAGCGGTTCGCACTCGATGTCGTCGGCGGGTCGCGAAATACTGAATGCAATACCCAGATCCACCTCGTCCGCAGCAACGGCCGCAGCGATCGTGTCAAGAGACATCTCCTTGACCCGCACGGTGATACCCGGATACCTGGCGTTAAATGCCGCCAGCAACGGGCCTACCAGATAGGCCGTAAATGTCGGAGTTGTCGCCAGCCGCAGCTCCCCACGGCCAAGGTCCTGCACATCCAGGATTGCTCGACGCCCGGACGCCAGCTCTCGCAGCGCCTTGCGAGCATGTTCCATGTAAACGCTTCCCGCATCAGTGACTTTCACTGTGCGGCCGCTGCGATCAAGCAGCGCTACGCCAAGTGACTCTTCAAGCTGAATGATTTGCTGCGAAAGCGTCGGCTGCGAAACATGAAGCGCCTCTGCAGCGCGAGTGAAATTTCCGTGTTCAGCCACGGCAAGCAGGTAGCGAATATGTCGAAGTTGCATTTTGAAAGTTCTGAGTGCAGTAGTTGCCGCAGGTATTGGTAAAACTTATTGAGTCTATCCGAAACCGGTCTTGGACGTAATACTCAAAACAGCCCAAGATCACTACATCAAAACCACGGAGGCAGTTCAAATGAAACAGTTTATCGAAGGCGCGATGAAGTTCCAGGCACAGGTTTTCCCTGAAATGTCGAACCTCTTCAAGAAATTGGCGAACAGCCAGAACCCCAATGCCCTGTTTATCACCTGCTCGGATAGCCGCGTCGTTCCCGAGCTGATGACTCAGCAACAGCCGGGAGACGTATTCGTGATTCGCAACGCCGGCAACATCGTGCCATCGTACAGTTCGGAACCGGGCGGCGTCACCGCCAGCGTCGAGTATGCGGTCGGCGTCCTGGGTGTCACCGATATCGTCGTATGCGGCCACAGCGACTGCGGCGCCATGACCGCAATCGCCAGGCACACGTGCCTGGACCACCTGCCAGCAGTGGCAAGCTGGTTGCGTCATGCCGATTCCGCGAAGGTCGTGAACGAGGCACACAACCACGCGACGCCTGAAGCGAAGGTCAGCTCGATGGTCTATGCCAACGTGATAGCCCAGCTGACCAACATCCGCACCCACCCGACTGTTGCGTTGGCCCTGGAGCAGGGAAAGGTGAGTCTGCACGGCTGGGTGTACGACATCGAAACCGGCGAAATCAATGCGCTCGACGGCAAGCGTAACACCTTCGTCAATCTGGCCAGTCACCCTGACGCCGTGGCCGTGGAATCGTACCCGCAACAGCAAGCCGCTTAACTCCTCCTACCACCGAAAGGAAATTTATCATGATACAAAGCAACGTAACGCAAGATGCCCGCATTGAACTGACTGCCCGCGCTATCGCCGCAAAGGCCATCAAGGATCTGAGTTTCGCTCAGTTGGCGGAAGGTACCGGTCTGCGCGTGGCCTATGTCACTGCTGCACTGCTGGGGCAGCATGCCCTCCCAAAAGAAGCCGCCGAGCTGGTGGCTGGCCGCCTGGGATTGGACGCCGGCGACACCAAGCAACTCCAGTCGATTCCACTGCGCGGCAGCATCCCCGGCGGCGTCCCGACCGACCCAACCGTCTACCGCTTCTACGAAATGGTGCAAATTTACGGCACCACGTTGAAAGCGCTGGTCCACGAACAGTTCGGCGACGGCATCATCAGTGCCATCAACTTCAAACTCGACATCAAGAAGGTCGATGACCCTGAAGGCGGCTCCCGCGCTGTCATTACGCTGGACGGTAAGTTCTTGCCAAACAAACCCTACTGACCTGACCAAACCCAAGCAGCAATCACCTGGAGGCGCGCCGATGAACACCACTGAAAAGGCTCACATGAAGGAATGGTGCGATCAGTTAATAGCGGCGCGGCGCCTGACGTTTCTGCAGGCGCCCGAGGGGTGGTTGGCCAGCTTGGATGGATGCCCCATGTCTTATGGAGAGACGGTAGCAGTCGCCATGGGCTGGGCGTTCGTGATGAGTCATAAGTCTGCCTACGAGTAGCCCGGGGGACTAGTGATTCCGCCCAAAGTATCAGCAGTTAGACGATCTTAAGACCACATGCCAGCGTAATGCTTGCAGATAGTGTCATGCACAACTATAGTGATTTTGCCTTCCCGGTACACCGTGTACCGACGGCCCAATTAAAAGGAGAAATTTTATGTCTACCCGTCCACCACTGCCGCCTTTCACCCGTGAAAGCGCAATTGAAAAAGTCCGCCTGGCCGAAAACGGCTGGAATACGCGCGATGCTGAGAAAGTCGCCCTCGCTTATACCGTGGACAGCTGGTGGCGCAACCGTGCCGAGTTTGCGCAAGGTCGCGAAGCCATCGTTGCTCTGCTGAAACGCAAGTGGACCCGTGAGCTCGACTACCGTCTGGTCAAAGAGCTGTGGGCCTTCGACGGTGCGCGCATTGCTGTGCGCTTTGCCTACGAGTACCGCGATGACTCCGGCCAGTGGCACCGTGCCTATGGCAATGAAAACTGGGAGTTCGATGAGGATGGTCTGATGCATCACCGTCACGCTTGCATCAATGAGCATCCGATTAAGGAAGAAGAACGCAAGCTCCTGTGGGACAACAGCGGACCACGGCCAGCGGATCATCCAGGGCTGAGCAGCCTCGGCTTCTAAGGAGCCAGATCCGCGATTACTTTCCGGCCTGGATTGATGCGCTTACAGTCGCTCTGGAGCGAGCTGGCCGTGGCCCGCAAGAGGCCAAAACTTTAGCACAAGAGGCTGTAGGCGGCATTCAAGGCGCTATCGTTTTGGCGAGAGGGTTGGATCGGGTGGAGATATTCGCTGATACCCTGAGAAGCCTCGAAGATCGGCTTTTGGCCGTTTAGTCCAGAGTCACACGTTTGACAGACAAATTTATACTTGGCTGGGTTGACCTGCCCGCCGGATCTCGAAAGGATTGACATGACAAGCAAGCTCCCAACTCCGGCACCGCCGGATAAAAAGTCTGCCAGCGCCGAGCCACCGCTGAAGGGCCAGGATCACGACGACAGCGCGCTCGATGAAGCGTTGCGGGAAAGCTTCCCGTCCAGTGACCCGGTAGCCATCAGCATTGAGCATCTGGCCCGTGGGCAGCGCTAGTCTTCTGGCGGATGCGATGTTGGCATGGGTTCCAGTGCGCCCCCCCGGATGGGGCACGTATTCGGTGCTGAACAGGCCGGTGCTACCCCACCCTACGAGGTGCAGATTTTTCCGGAAAGTGGGACGGACTGGTGGCGTGGTTGTAAGTTCGAAATGCCGGTATCTCCATTTTGGGGTTGGGTCTGTGCGGCCCTTTGCGCCGGAGACCCGACCTTCTCACCCTTTTCTTTCGAGTCCCGCTTCACTGGCCCCTCCTCCAGGTCCGGAGCGAGGCACGGCTCCCGGATCCCCTGGCGCGCGTCGACGATGCTCCAAGTGAGCACTTCGGATTTGGGCACGATAAGCCGATTTTGTCGCTCGTGGCCCATTTCCAGCGCTTGCGTACCAAGGCCGGCTTTCATCGAACCGCTCGAGAGTGCAGCTGTGCAGGGCCATACGAACAACATCAATGTGTCGGGCGCGCCGGATCGAGGCGCTCAGCCCACACGTCATTGGCAGCAGCGTTGAAGCCGCCTGCGCGCACACCGTCTAGGTGCACGCGCTCAATCACGGATATGGCGCCCGACACTGCGCCCGATGAAATGCGCGCCTCCAGCGCCGGGGCCGTACGCCATTACGACTTGAAGAACTTCAGCAGGTCGGCGTTGATGACGTCGGCGTGCGTGGTCGGCATGCCGTGCGGGTAGCCCGGGTACGAAATCAGCTTGCCGTTCTTGACCAGCTTGACCGACTTGGCGCCGCTGTTGGCAAACGGCACGATCTGGTCGTCTTCACCGTGCAACACCAGCACCGGCATGTCCATCGCGCGCAGGTCGTCGGTGTAAACCACTTGCGCGAACTGGAAGCTGCAGTCGTAGGCCGCCTTGACGCCGCCCATCATGCCCTGGCGCCACCAGTTGTTGCGCACCGCTTCCGACACCTTCGCACCCGGGCGATTGAAGCCGTAGAACGGGATCGTCAAGTCCATGTAGAACTGCGAGCGATTGAACGCGTTACCCTTGCGGATATCGTCGAATACCGACAGCGGCACGCTGTCCGGATTGGTGACCGACTTGACCATGATTGGTGGCACCGCGCTGATCAGCACCGCCTTGGTGACCAGGCCCTTGCCATGCTGGCGCGTGTAGCGTGCCACTTCGCCGCCGCCGGTCGAGTGGCCGACGTGGATGGTCTTTTTCACCTTCAACGCGGCGACCAGCTCGGCGGTATCCGAGCTGTAGGTGTCCATATCGTTGCCCTTGTCGGTCTGGGTGGAACGGCCATGGCCGCGACGGTCGTGGGCGATCACGAGACGGTACCATTTAGAGCAATCAGTTAAAAAATCCCGCACACACCTGGCGGCAATGAGTGCTTGCCAATGGCAACTTCTCGGATAAGGGATGGGCCCCCGGGCCTTAAGACAGGCACAGCTGCACTTCTTATGCGATTGTTCCCCGTCTGCGCTTCTTGCGATGATGAGTCCTGATGGTGCGGCCTGGCGACGCCAACGCTAGCCGCCCTGTGAACATCAGCGGCGACGCTGCCAGCCGAGGCAGCACGGGGTACGTGGAGGAATAAACATGCTAGGTTTTACGGCTCTGGAACTGGCCCGCATCCAGTTCGGCTTTACCATTTCGTTCCACATCATCTTTCCCGCGCTGTCGATCGGCTTGGCGGCCTACCTCACGGTGCTGGAACTATGCTGGCTGCGCACCAGACGCGAGGTGTACCGCGACCTCTACCACTTCTGGTTGAAGATTTTTGCAGTCAATTTCGGGATCGGGGTGGTATCCGGTATCGTGCTGGCTTACCAGTTCGGCACGAACTGGAGCTTTTTTTCCGATTACGCTGGCGGGATCACGGGGCCACTGCTCACCTACGAAGTATTGACTGCCTTCTTCCTCGAAGCAGGGTTTCTGGGTGTCATGCTGTTTGGCTGGAACCGGGTGGGCCCCGGCCTGCACTGTTTTGCCACCGCGATGGTCGCCATCGGCACGCTGATATCAACTGTCTGGATCCTCGCTTCCAACAGCTTCATGCAAACACCGCAAGGCTACAAGATAGTCAATGGCGTGCTGGTGCCGGACAGCTGGTTCGAAGTCATATTCAATCCATCGTTTCCGTATAGGCTGATGCATATGAGCGTTGGCGCTTTCCTGGCCACCGCGATGGTGGTGGCCGCATGCGCGGCCTGGCACCTGCTGCGCAAGAACGACACGCCTGCGGTGCGCAAAATGTTTTCCATGTCGATGTGGTTGGTGATGGTGGCAGCGCCGGTGCAGGCCGTACTTGGCGATGCGCACGGTATCAACACGCTCAAATATCAGCCCGCCAAGATTGCCGCCATCGAGGGCCACTGGCAAAACCAAAGCGGTGAAGGGCTGCCCCTGATCGTGTTTGCAATTCCCGATATGGACCGGGAAGGCAACCGCTTTGAGTTCGCGATTCCGCGCATAGGTAGTTGGATCCTGACCCACACCTGGGACGGCCAGATAAACGGTTTGAAGGATTTTCCGAAAGAAGATCGCCCGAACTCCACTATCGTCTTCTTTACGTTCCGCGTGATGGTAGGGCTGGGTTTTGCGATGATCGGCCTGGCGCTATGGGGGCTGTGGAACCGGCGCCGCCATGCCCTGTACTCGTCGCAGTGGTTCCTGCGCGTGACCACGGCAATGGGGCCGGCCGGGCTGGTTGCGATCCTGGCTGGCTGGTACACCACAGAAATCGGGCGCCAGCCGTGGGTGGTGTACGGTCTCCTGCGCACTAAGGATGCAGTGTCGGTCCATGCGGCAGGAGCGGTGGCGCTGTCGCTGGGACTGTTCATTTTAGTCTATGCGCTGGTGTTCGGCGTGGCTGTTGTCTACCTGTTCCGGCTTATGCGCAGCGGCCCCACCCGCTTCGGACCGCGCGACGTGATCGAAGGTGGGCCGGGTGAGCCGCACACCCCCAGCCGCCCACTGTCGGCCATCCCGGACCACGTCAACCGCAGGAGTGCATCGTAATGGATATCGACCTTTCCACCATTTGGGCTGTCATCATCTATTTCGGCGTGTTCATGTACGTCGTCATGGATGGCTTTGATCTCGGCATCGGCATGCTGTTCCCGTTCGTCAAGGACCGCCACGAGCGGGACGTGATGATGAATACCGTCGCACCAATCTGGGACGGCAATGAAACATGGCTGGTCCTGGGTGGAGCCGGTCTGTTCGCAGCATTTCCGCGCGCCTAGGGGCTGGTGCTGAGCGCGCTCTATCTGCCACTGGTATTCATGCTGCTGGGACTGATTTTTCGCGGTATCGCCTTCGAGTTCCGCTTCAAGGCGCTCGACCATGAACGTCACTTCTGGGACAAGGCATTTATAGGAGGCTCGCTGACGGCTGGGTTCTTCCAAGGCGTAGCGCTGGGTGCCTATGTGCATGGCATTCCAATCACCAACACCCCGCTTGGACCGCAGTTCGCTGGCAGCGCGTTCGACTGGCTGCAGCCGTTCCCGCTGATGTGCGGCGTAGGGGTAGTAGTGGCGTATTCCCTGCTCGGCTGCACCTGGCTGATTTTCCGTACGGAAGACGCATTGCAAAAGCGCATGCTCATCATTGCAAGGCCTCTGGGCCTGCTGCTGGTGTGCGTCATCGTTGCCGTCAGCATCTGGACGCCACTGGACAACCCTCAAGTCGCTGCCACATGGTTTAGCTGGCCAGGGATGCTGTGGTTTGCACCGGTGCCGGCGCTGGTAGCTCTTGGCATCGTGCTGCTGCTGCGCTCACTGGCGGGGGATGCGCCGCATCATGGTCCGTTTGTAGCATCGCTGGGTCTGATCTTCCTTGGCTACACGGGGCTTGCGATCAGCGTGTGGCCCAACATCGTGCCGCCAAACCTGTCAATCTGGGCGGCAGCGTCGTCGCGGAGCAGCCAGGAATTTACGCTGCTGGGCACGCTGTTCATTCTTCCATTCATCATCGGCTACACGTGTTTTTCGTACTACGTGTTCCGCGGGAAAGTTCGACTTGGTGAGGGGTATCACTGATGGGCGCACGCATATGGATCCGTCGCTTGGGTTGGATGATAGCAATCTGGGCCATGGGAGTGGCGGCGCTCAGCATCGTCGCCACGATCCTGCACTTCCTGATGCGAGCGGCGGGCATGCGGTGACCCCTGCTCGGCAAGACAGGCACACCGCAAGGGCTTACGCCACTGAAGCGATACAGCATACATCTGGTGCCCGGCCGGGTTGGCGGTACCTCGTGTCGGTGCGTGCCTGAGCCGGTGCCCTGCGTGGGGGGCATCTTGCATAAGGCCAATTACGCCGACATTCGTTAATGACGATAATTTGCGCCGTCAGCATCTGGATTCCGGCGCCGTACCAAGCAGGCAAGTCCCCCGCCACATCATCCGGCCGGGTTGTTGCACAAATTCTGCGCCCGGCATGGCCTGCCGCTCCATTGAATCACGCCGGCGACGGTAACATCACAGGAAAAAACATGAAGAAGATAGCACTAGTAGTACCATTCGCGCTCGGCATGAGCGCCGGCGCCGCCCAGGCGCAAACGGGCGTCGATATTTACGGCATTCTCGACGCGGCCATCGTCGGTGAACGCGCCAGCTATGTCAGCCAGCCGGTCAAGCTAACCAGCGGCGCTGCCTCGGCCTCGCGCATCGGCTTTCGTGGCACCGAGGACCTCGGTGGCGGACTGTCGGCGTTCTTCACGCTGGAAACCGGCACCAAGATCGATACCGGCGCCATCGATTCGGCCAACACCCTGTTCAACCGCCAGGCCTTCGTGGGCCTCAAGGGCTCATTCGGCGCGGTCGCGCTGGGCCGCCAGTACACCCCGTGGCACCTGACGCTGGCGGCATTCGACCCGTTCGGCACCGGCTATGCGGGCACCTCGAAAAACCTGTTCCCGGATTCGGGCGTCAACATCCGTACCAGCAACACCATCACGTGGAAATCGCCAGTGGTCAATGGCGTGGACGGCGAACTGGCCTACACCGCCGGCGAACAGGCGGGCGATTCGTCCGCAGGCCGCCAGTTCGGCGCAGCGCTCGGCTACACGGACGGGCCGCTGGCGCTGCGCGCAGCCTACAACAACAAGAACAGCGATGTCGTTGCCAATGGCGCCGTGGCGGCAGTCAAACACGATCTCGGCCGCAATGCCATCGTGGCGGCCAGCTACAACTTCACCGAGTTCACGCTGCACGCGATTTACAACGCCGACAAGGGCTACAACAGCGCGCCGCTGTGGAACGTCGCCAACCTGAACGGCGTTGTGCCCACCGCCACCACCGATGCCCGCGACATGCTGCTTGGCGTCAGCGCACCGCTGGGCCAGGGCAAACTGATGTTCTCGGTGATGCACAAGGACGACCGCACCGCTCTCAACCAGGACGCCACGTCCTGGGGCCTCGGATACCTGTACAGCCTGTCCAAGCGCACCGGCCTGTATGCAGCATATGCCCACATCGACAACAAGAACGGCGCCGGCTACACCGTCGCCAATAACAGCGAGACCGGCACCGGCGCCACTGGCTACAACCTTGGCATTCGCCACACGTTCTGAGCCTTGTCGGGCAGGCCACGCGCATGCCCGATTTGTGTTGCGGGTCAACAGCAAAGGACCGGCAACTGTGAAGTTTAACGTGGTCACTCCCAAAATGTATGCCAATGACAACTATCTTAAAAGCGTCAATTAATCTCGCCGCAGGCGCGCTGCTGGTATTCTGCCAAAGCACTTACGCGCAAGCGCTGCCGGCAGCGGCACCTTTAGTAACTGCGGCAACTGCGGCAACCGCGGCAACCGCAGCAACCGCCACGGCAGCAGGCGCGCCGTCGAAGCGCATGATCTCGAAAGGCGAGTACGTGGCCATCGCTGCCGACTGTGCGGCCTGCCATACCACCAAGGGCGGCGCAGCTTTTGCAGGCGGCTATTCGATCAAGTCGCCCATGGGGATCATCTGGGCCACCAATATCACGCCGTCGAAACAGTTCGGCATCGGCAACTACACGCTGGAACAGTTTGCCCGCGCCGTGCGCGAGGGCGTGACGCCGGACGGCCACCGGCTGTATCCGGCCATGCCGTACACCGCGTACGCCCTGATGACCGACGAGGACACAGCCGCGCTGTACCAGTACCTGATGAAGGAGGTCAAGCCGGTCGAGGTGGCGTCGAAAACCACCGACCTGCCCTTCCCGTTCAATGTACGGGCCTCGATGATCGGCTGGAATGCGCTGTACGCCAACAATAAGCCCTTCGTTGCCGATACCAGCAAGTCAGTCGAATACAACCGCGGCAGATACCTGGTCGATGGCCTGGCGCACTGTACCGCCTGCCATACGCCCCGCACTTTCCTGATGGGCGAAGACCTCGGCCGGCCGCTGGGCGGCGGTTCGCTGGGTTCATGGTATGCGCCCAACATCAGTGCCGACAAGGCCAACGGCATCGGCGGCTGGAGCGATGTCGAGCTTTACACCTACCTGAAAACCGGCCATGCGACCGGCAAGGGCCAGGCCGCCGGGCCGATGGCCGAGGCAGTGGAAAACAGCCTGCAGCATCTGAACGATACCGACCTGCGCGCCATTGTCACCTACCTGAAACAGACCCCGGCAGTGGCCGGCAACGAGGCGCAGCCGCGCTATGCCGTCGGCCAGCCATCGATGGACGAACTTGCCATGCGCGGCAATGCCGTCAAGAACGTGGACGCCGGCTGGAAAGTCTATACCGGCACCTGCGCAGCCTGCCATGGCGCCCAGGGTGAAGGCGCCCAGGGCTACCCCTCGCTGTTCCACAACACCACTACCGGCGCCGGCCGCAGCGACAACCTGGTTGCCACCATCCTATACGGCGTCCAGCGTACTGTGGCGGGCAAGGAAGTGGCAATGCCGGCGTTTGGCCCCAGCGCCGCCTATACCGAGCGCCTGAGCGACCAGCAGGTTGCCGACGTTGCCAACTACGTACTAAAAAACTTCGGCCAGGCCAGGCCTGACGTCACGCCGCAGTCGGTGGCATTAATGCGCGCCGGCGGCGCCACGCCCACGCTGGTGCTGCTGACCCGCTATGGCATCCCGGCCGCGTTTGTGCTCGCCGTTGCCCTGGCACTGCTGCTGGTACGCCGCTCACGCAAAGGAAAACCATCATGACCAAGCATATCGACCAGGCGCCCAGCGCCGGCCGCCGCACCCTCATCAAGGCCACACTGGCGCTCGGCGCCACCAGCATGGTGGCGTATCTGCCGATCAAATCGGTGTTTGCAGGCAGCGAAGCCGCTGGCGCGATGCCGGCTGCCACAGCAGCGTTTCGCCAGTTGTCGCAATTTTTGACGTCCAAGACCGTACACGCGGTGCTTGCCAGCCGTTACTACGAAGCGCTGAAAAAGCGCATGCCCGAGCTCGACCAGTCAGTAGAGGCGCTCAATGCGCTGGTCGCGCAATACAAGCTGGCGCACATGGACGACTACCTGGCGCTGCCCGACGTGGACAAGCAGCTCGATGCCCACGCCAAGACCATCGTGAAATCGATGTACCTGGGCGTGGTTGGCGACGATGAAAACCAGGAGCTGATCGCGTACAAGGAAGCTTTCATGTACGCGCCCACGGCCGACGTGCTGGTAGTGCCGACCTATGGTCGCGGCCCCGACAGCTGGGGCATGAAACCTGATGAGAAGAAAGAAGGCTAAACATGGCATATGATTCAGATGTAATAGTGATCGGCTCCGGCGTGATGGGCGGCCTGGTGGCTGCGCGCCTGGCCAAGGCCGGCAAGTCCGTGACCATCCTCGAGGCAGGCCCGCGCGTCACCCGCGCCGAGATCGTCGAGCGCTTCCGCAATGCGCCGGTCAAGCTGTCCCTGACCAACATGAAGCTGCAAGGCGCCGGTTCGCCCTTCCCGAATCCGCCGCACATTCCATCGCTGTACGGCGACTACCTGCAGCAGGTCGGCCCGGTCAAGTACCCGACCAAATACCTGCGCGTGGTGGGCGGCACCACCTGGCACTTCGGCTCGGCGCTGTGGCGCATGATTCCGAACGATTTCAAGATCCAGACCCTGTACGGGCGCGGCCGCGACTGGCCGGTGGACTACGACGAGCTGGAACCGTTTTACTGCGAAGCGGAAGCCGAGCTGGGCGTGACTGGCGTCGATGGCCAGGACGAAAGCGGCCATGGCGGCGCCGCCTGCCCGCCGCGCTCGAAGCCGTTCCCGATGCAGGGCCTGCCGGTGCCGTACTTCATGCAGCGCATGTCGGAGCAGCTTGCCGTGGGTGGCTACAACCCGATCCTCGAGCCGCACGGCCGCGCGTCGGTGCCGTACGGCGAGCGCCCGGTATGCTCGGGCAATAACAACTGCAACCCGGTGTGCCCGAGCGGCGCCAAGTACGATGGCACCCGCCACGTGGACCAGGCCGAACGTCACGGCGCGCGCGTGCTCGACAACTGCGTGGTGTACAAAATCGAGGCGGACGACCAGGGCAAGATCGTGGCGGTACGCTACAAGAAACCGGACGGCACCGATCATCGCATGACCGCGCGCTACTTCGTGCTGGCTGCCTATGCCATCGAGGGGCCGAAAATCCTGCTGATGTCGACGTCGGAAAAATATCCGGATGGCATCGCCAACTCGTCGGGCATGGTGGGCCGCAACCTGATGGGGCACACCGGCATGTCGATGAACGTGATGGCGGCAGAAGATTTATGGCCGGGCCAGGGGCCGACCGAATTGCTGGTGTATATGAACTATCGCGATGGCGCGTTCCGCAAGGACATCCCGAGCTACAAGACCAAGCTACGCAACACCGTGGCCAGCTCGGGTATCGCCAGCAAGCTGATGGAACAAGGCATATACGGCTCCGAACTGGACAAGCAGATCCGGCTGCACGCAGCGCGCGAGCTGAACTTTGCGGTCGATTTCGAGACGGAAGCACAGCCAATCAACCGCATCGTCCCCAGCACCAAAAAGCGCGACGCGCTGGGCCTCCCGGTGCCCGAGATTTACTACAGTGTTAACGAGTACTGGAACGCCGGTCGGGATTTCGCCACCAAGGACCTGGAAAAGATGAATGCGCTGATCGGTGGCAAAATCCTGAAAGTGGAAACCAACCACCAGGACCGCCAGCACATCATGGGCACGACCATCATGGGCAACGATCCGAAAGACTCGGTGGTGGACCGTTACGGACGTGCGCACGACCATCCGAACTTGTTCATGGTTGGCACCAACCTGATGCCGTCGGCCAGCTGCGTCAATCCCACGCTCACTGGCGCCGCGCTGGCGCTGTGGACCACGGCCGTCATGCTGAAGGAGGTCTGAGGGTTCCGGTCACGACTAATCGATCGCGAGCTGCTTTCCCCCGTTCCAGAACCAATAGCTTCGGATGAACGGTGAGCACTTGATACGCCGGTATCTGCCCCTCCTGTAGGCCATGAGCGTGTCGGAGGTGACGAATCGCTGGCCGTCGAGCTCCCAGGTCTCCCGCACCAGCCAGGCGGCCGTGCGCCTGCCGCCCGAGAGAGCAACGCGCATCGCGCGGCCATGCGTCGTCAGCCGTCGTTCGCCACCCTGTGGATGCCGGGCATGACAGGATCCCGCGTGATCGGAACCGGACCAGCGTAGCGACCGCGCAGGCAACGGGATTTGATCTGGAACAAACTGGGACAGCGGTTTGGCGGCTGAGCCCGCAGAAATCCCCCCCCCCGCCCCCGCCCCAAGCGTTCTGGCTTGCAGTGCATACTAGCGGACGCTACGGGACTCAAAAAAGGCCGTATCCCCTATGAGAAAGGCAGAAATGAAAAAACCCGCCGAAGCGGGTTAATCATCCATGAAAAAACCCGCCGAAGCGGGTTTTTAAGGTTCTGGCGGAGACGGTGGGATTCGAACCCACGATACAGGTATAAGCCGTATGCATCCTTAGCAGGGATGTGCCTTCGGCCACTCGGCCACGTCTCCTAGTCGATCACTCAACTATGTCTGCTTCACCAAACTACGCTGCAGCAGACGACCGTCATAGTATAGACCAGGACCGTTTCGGTCAAGGCTACGCAACGGTTTTTTTAGAAATATTTATGCTTTTTCCAGTTCGAACGCTTTGTGCAGCGCACGTACGGCCAACTCCATGTATTTCTCATCGATCAGCACCGAAATTTTGATTTCCGACGTCGAAATCATCATGATGTTGATGCCCTCTTCCGACAGCGTGCGGAACATCTGCGATGCCACACCGACGTGCGAACGCATCCCTACGCCCACCACGGAGATTTTCGAGACCTTGGCGTCGCCGGTCACGCTGGCGGCACCGAGTGCCTCCTTGGTGCCATTCAGCACGTCTACGGCGCGCTGATAGTCGTTGCGCGAGACGGTGAACGTGAAGTCGGTTTTACCTTCAACCGACTGGTTCTGTATGATCATGTCCACTTCGATGTTGGCATCGGCCACCGGTCCGAGGATGTGGTACGCCACGCCTGGACGGTCGGGCACGCCCAGCACGGTGATTTTGGCCTCGTCGCGGTTGAACGCGATGCCGGAGATGACTGCTTGTTCCATGTTCTTGTCTTCCTCAAACGAAATCAGGGTGCCAGAGTTGGCTTCTTCTTCGATGTCGAGCATCGGGTCGGTCAGCGACGACAGCACGCGGGTAGGCACGCGGTAGTTGCCGGCGAATTCCACCGAGCGGGTTTGCAGCACTTTTGAGCCCAGCGATGCCAGTTCCAGCATTTCTTCGAACGTGATCGCTTTCAGGCGGCGCGCTTCGGACACCACGCGCGGATCGGTCGTGTACACGCCGTCGACGTCGGTGAAAATCAGGCATTCGTCGGCCTTCATGGCGGCGGCAATCGCCACGGCCGAGGTATCGGAACCACCGCGGCCGAGCGTGGCGATATTGCCCAGGTCATCCACGCCCTGGAAGCCGGTGATGATGACGATCTTGCCGTCGTCGAGGTCGCGGTTGACCTTGGTGTCGTCGATCGACTGGATGCGGGCCTTGGTGTAGGCGGAATCGGTTTTAATCGCGACTTGCCAGCCGGCGTACGACACGGCTTTCTTGCCGATTGCCAGCAGCGCCATCGACAGCAGGCCGACCGAGACTTGCTCGCCGGTGGAGGCGATCATGTCCAGCTCGCGTGGGTCGGGCTGGGCCTGAATTTCCTTGGCCAGGCCGATCAGGCGGTTGGTCTCGCCCGACATTGCCGAAGGTACCACGACGATGCGGTGACCGGCGTCATGCCACTTGGCGACACGCCGCGCGACGTTCTTGATACGGTCCGTCGAACCCATCGACGTACCGCCATATTTGTGCACGATTAAAGCCATAACAGAGAGTTTTCCGCTCATTAAAGGTAAATGGAACCCTAAACTCTACATGCGGCAGTGCAAAATAACAAGTCACAAAGCTCATATTCTCATACCGTATAGGCATATGCACATACAAAATTCGGCAAATGCGCCGAATTTCTACACTGCCTGCCAACGCAGCCGGATCCGTCCCGTGCCGGCGCCCAAATGGGTGCAATCCATGCCGATGCCGGCAGCGAAAATCAACGATTTTCCGGCATGGACCACGGGCAAGCGCCCCCGCTCCCAGGCTGGAACATTGAGTTCCTGGAAATGGTATTTCAGGGGCCGGGTGGGCCGGTTGTCGGCGCGCTTGAGGCGCTCGCCGCCGCGACGGAACTCGATCAGCAGCGGCAAGCCGCGCAGCCAGTCGGCATCGAGACCCAATGCGGCAACGTCCGGTGCAGTGGCGCCCTCGCCTGCCGCCGTGGTATCGGTCGCTTCTGCGCCGGCCGCCACCGGCTCGAAGTGCAGTACGCCGCCGTAGGCTGGGAACGCCATTTCAGTTTCGCCATTCCAGCGGAACTGCGTGCCCGGGGTCTGGTCGAACTGGTCTTCGCGCGTGCCTTCCAGGTCTGCCAGCTTGGGTGTCAAGTACAGACGGTCGCGGTAGCGGCGTACGTGACAGTCGGGGTGCGTGACCAGCAGCTGGGCATCGTCGCGCGCTTCCAGCAATTGCGTGACCAGCTCGGTCATCCAGGCTGCGCTCGGCATGCGCAGGCCGCGCGTGCCGAACCAGTGCCGCAGCAGGTTGTGGATACGGTCCAGGCTCAGCAGGCGCAGCCTGGCCATGTCGACGCAGTCACCATCGAGGCACACGGCCAGGTCTTGCTCGGCCAGTTCGGTCAGCAGGCGCTGGGCCGACTGGGCGTGCGAGGCGCTGCGCGCCAGCCGCTCCTGGAAGCCGGGGAACGCCACGGCCAGCGCCGGCATGATGGTGCGGCGCAGCGCGTTGCGGGCGAAGCGCGGGTCCTCGTTCGATTCATCGTGAATATGGGTGATGCCGTGCGTGGTCACGTACTGGTCGAGCTGCTTGCGCGATGCGGCCAGCAGCGGGCGTGCCATTACCAGCCGATCGTTGGCCAGCAGGCCGGCAGCGGTGTTGGCCACATCCATGCCCGACAGGCCGGCCGGGCCGGAGCCACGCAGCAGTTGCAGCAGCACGGTTTCGGCCTGGTCGTCCTGGTGGTGGGCGGTGAGCAGCAGCTCGATATCGTGTTCGCGGCACAGCGCGCCCAGCGCGGCGTAGCGCGCCTTGCGGGCAGCCTCTTCGGTGCCAGTCTTGTCCTGGCGTTGCAGCGCCACCTGGCGACCTTCGAAGGCTACACCCAAGGCTGCGCACGCTTGCTCGCAGTGGGCCAGCCAGGCGTCGGCATTGGGGCTGAGACCGTGGTGGATGTGGAACGCGTGCAGCGTTACGTTGTGCTCAGCGGCATAGGCGTGGGCCAGATGCAGCAGCGCTGACGAGTCGAGGCCGCCGCTGAGGGCGATCGCGAGTTTGTTGCTGGCGCCTGATTGTGCGCGGGCGGCGGTGACGGCTCGTGCAAAAGTGCTGGCCAGGGTGGGGAGTTGTTGCTTCACTGTGTGGTTCCAAATGCGAACCGGGGGCCGCGCGTTTGCGGGCCCCCGGTCAGGTTCTATGGATCCCCGCGTGCGCGAGGATGACGGCTTATCGGCAAGTGGCTGACGACATCCGCTTTCGGCTTTTCGGCAAGTGGCTACCTCTGTCCGCTAGTGCGGCGCACCGGTTATTGCCGACAACCGGCTTATTCCTGCGGCGTGGTTTCCTTGAACTTGCCGTAGCCCAGCAGCTTTTGGTGGCGGGCTTCGATCAGGTCCTTGGTTTTCACGCCCTGGAACTGGCGCAGCGAGTCGGCCAGGGCGCGCTTGAGCATGGTGGCCATGGCTTTCGGGTCGCGGTGGGCGCCGCCCAGTGGTTCGTTGATGATCTTGTCGATCAGGCCGATGGCTTTCAGGCGGTGCGCGGTGAGGCCCAGCGCTTCGGCAGCGTCCGCTGCGCGCTCCGAGGTTTTCCACAGGATCGATGCGCAACCTTCGGGCGAAATCACCGAGTAGGTCGAGTATTGCAGCATCAGCACCGAGTCGCCGACGGCAATGGCCAGCGCGCCGCCGGAGCCGCCTTCGCCGATGATGGTGGCGATCAGCGGCACTTTCAGTTCCGCCATCACGTACAGATTGTGGCCGATGGCTTCGGACTGGCCGCGCTCTTCGGCGTCGATGCCGGGGAAGGCGCCCGGGGTGTCAACAAACGTGAACACGGGAATGCCGAATTTTTCGGCCAGCTTCATCAGGCGCATGGCCTTGCGATAGCCTTCCGGTTTCGGCATGCCGAAGTTGCGCATCGCGCGCTCCTTGGTGTCGCGCCCTTTTTGATGGCCGATGACCATGCAAGCCTGGCCATTGAAGCGGGCCAGGCCGCCGACGATCGACTGGTCGTCCGCATAGGTGCGGTCGCCGTGCAGTTCGTGGAAGTCGGTAAAGATTTCGTTCACATAGTCCATGGTGTATGGACGCTGCGGGTGGCGCGCAATTTGCGCGACCTGCCATGGCGTGAGCTTGGCATAGATGTCTTTGGTCAGCTGCTGGCTCTTTTTGGCCAGGCGGTCGATCTCCTCCGAGATGTCGACGGCCGAATCGTCCTGGACGAAGCGCAGCTCTTCGATTTTGCCATCGAGCTCGGCAATCGGTTGCTCAAAATTGAGGAAAGTCGTTTTGGTCATTGTACCTCCGGGATTATTCTTGGCTGCGCCCGTGTTCGGGCCCGTTTTCTACATACAAGGCGGGCACAAAAAGGCCTCGCGCAGCGATTAGAGTGCTTATTCTACAGGAACCGGATCCAGGCTACGCCATAAGTACCACGTTGCCACGGTCCGCCACGGCTCCCAATTGGCCGACACCTCACGCGCATCGCTGCGTGAAACAGGTTCGCCCGAGAAATAGTTCTGGCTAATGCCCTGGATCAAACCCGGGTCGTCCAGCGGCAAAACATTGGGACGCAGCAAATTAAATATCAAAAACATCTCCGCTGTCCAGCGGCCGATGCCGCGAATTTGCACCAGCTCGGCAATCACGGCTTCGTCTTCCATCTGGCCCCATTGGGCGCTATGGACGCGTTTATTCTTGAAATGGTCGGCCAGGTCGAGGATGTACTCGGTCTTGCGCTTGGACAGGCCGCAGGCGGACAGCTGCTCGGCGCCGGCCTTGATGACCTGCGCGGGCGTGCACTTGGGACAGGCGAGCAATAGCTTGCGCCAGGCGGCGTCGGCCACCTTGGGCGTGACCTGCTGACCGACGATGGACCGCGCCAGCGTGGTAAACGGGTCGTCGTGGCCGACCAGGTGCAGGTCGCCAAACTGGGGAATGAGCTTTTTCATGATGCGATCGCGCTTCATCAGCTCGATCTTGGCTTCTTCCCAGTACGGCGGCACGGCCGATAGCGGACCGGCCGGATCGGGCACGGAGGCCCCTTTGTCCTTGGCGGTCACCATTATGCGCGGCGCCAGTTGGTCGTGCCGTCGGGCTTGTCTTCGAGGATGATGCCGGCAGCCAGCAAGTCGGCGCGGATCTTGTCCGATTCGGCGAAGTTGCGCGCTTTTTTCGCTTCAGCACGTTGCACGATCAGGGCCGCAATGGCGGCGTCGCCCGCGGTATCGGTCTCGCCCACCGCTGCCTGCAGGAACTGCTGGGGCGAACGCCCGAGCAAACCGATGACGTCGGCCAGGCCTTGCAGCTGGCGCACCAGCGCCGGCGCCTTCGACTTGTTGATCTCGGTGGCCAGGTCGAACAGCACGGCAATCGCTACCGGGGTGTTGAAGTCGTCGTCCAGTGCTTCGGCAAAGCGCACTGCATGGGCCTCTTGCCAGTCGAGCGGGGCGCCGTCGCCTGCCACGCCGTCGAGCGCGGTGTACAGGCGCGTGAGCGCCACGCGGGCGTCGTCGAGGTGCGCGTCCGAGTAATTGAGCGGGCTGCGGTAGTGGGCGCGCATGATGAAGAAACGGATCACTTCGGCATCGAATTTTTTCAGCACGTCGCGGATGGTGAAGAAGTTGCCCAACGACTTGGACATCTTTTCGTTATCGACGCGCACAAAGCCGTTGTGCACCCAGTAGTTGACCATCTTCTGGCCAAACGCGCCTTCGGACTGGGCGATCTCGTTTTCGTGGTGCGGGAACTGCAAGTCGGCGCCGCCGCCGTGGATGTCGAAATGTTCGCCCAGCAGCGCCGAGCACATGGCCGAGCACTCGATGTGCCAGCCCGGACGGCCCTTGCCCCACTTGGAATCCCACTTCACTTCTTCCGGTTCCGATTCCTTCGAGGCTTTCCAGAGCACGAAGTCGAGCGGATCGCGCTTGCCGGTATTGACGTCCACGCGCTCGCCGGCGCGCAGGTCGTCGAGCGACTTGCCCGACAGGCGGCCGTATTCCGGGAAGTTGCGCACCGCGTAATTGACGTCGCCGTCGGTGCCCTGGTAGGCCAGGTCTTTTTGCTCGAGCGTTTCGATCAGCGCCAGCATTTGCGGCACGTATTCGGTGGCGCGCGGCACCAGCGTGGGCGGCAGAATGCCCAGCGCGCCGGTGTCTTCGTCCATGTAGCGGGTAAAGCGCGTGGTCAATTGCGAGATGGTCTCGCCGTTTTCCACGGCGCGGCGGATGATTTTATCGTCGATGTCGGTGATGTTGCGCGCATACGTGACGTCGTAGCCAGACGCCAGCAGCCAGCGGTACATGACGTCGAACGCCATCATCATGCGGGCGTGGCCGATGTGGCAGTAGTCATAAATGGTCATGCCGCATACATACATGCGGACTTTGCCAGCCTCGATGGGAACGAATGTCTGCTTGTCACGCGCCAGCGTGTTGTAAATCTTTAAATTGCTCATCGGACTCTTGCGTATGCTTTTTTGAAGGCCCCGGGCGGCATCGACAATACGATAACCGGGCGCAGCACCGTAAGGGCGCACCTGGATTCGCTTTGCCGTGGAAGACTGCCGGGCCTCGGTAGTGTTATTGTTTCCACCTGCCAGCAGGTAGAATGGCATGGTTTTGGAGAAGTATAGCATTGATAAAAACCGCATAGTCCCGATCTGACTGTGGATTTGGGCAATGCCGCACCGATCGCTACTTCGCTGACACCAACAATACTGATAAAGAGGACGCCCCCATGCAACAAACCCAGCCTTCGTTCTTTGGCCGCTTCGGCACCCTGCTGGCCAGCCTGCTCCTGTCCGGCGCCGCCATGGCCGCTCCTGCCACCAAGGCCGAGCCAGCAGTGCACCCGCAAGTGGAAATCAAGACCACCATGGGCGACATCGTTGTCGAGCTCGACCGCGAAAAGGCGCCGAAGTCGGTCGATAACTTCCTCGCTTACGTAAAATCCGGCTTTTACAAGGGCACCATCTTCCACCGCGTGATCGACGGCTTCATGATCCAGGGCGGCGGTTACGATGAAAAGCTCAAGTCCAGGCCGACCAAAAAGGCGATCCCGAGCGAATCGCAAAACGGCCTGACCAACGACGCGTACACGATTGCCATGGCGCGCATGGGCGATCCCAATTCGGCCACCTCGCAGTTTTTCATTAACGTGGTGAATAACGAAGGCCTCAATTACCCGGGCCGCGACGGCTTCGGCTACACCGTTTTTGGCAAGGTGATCCAGGGCCAGGAGACGGTGGACAAGATCAAGGGCGTGCTGGTGGACGACAAGGGTATCTTCCAGAATATCCCGGTCACGCCCATCGTGGTCAAGTCAGCCATCATTTTGAAAACCCCGATCCAGCCAAATCTGTAAAATAGCGGCCAGTCGGCTTTACCGCCACCCTCACGACTCATTTAAAGGAAAACACTATGACCAAAGTAATCATCACCACCAACAAGGGCAAAATGGTTGCCGAGCTGAACGACCAAGCTGCGCCGAAATCGGTGGAAAACTTCCTGGCCTACATGAACGCCGGCCACTACAGCAACACCATCTTCCACCGCGTGATTGACGGTTTCATGATCCAGGGCGGCGGTTTCGAGCCAGGCATGAAGCAAAAGCCAGCCGACGCTACCGTGGAAAACGAAGCCAAGAACGGCCTGAAAAACGAGCCATACACCCTGGCCATGGCCCGTACCTCGGCGCCGCATTCGGCATCGGCCCAGTTCTTCATCAACATCAAGGACAACTCGTTCCTTGACTATCCAGGCCAGGACGGCTGGGGCTACGCCGTGTTCGGTAAAGTCGTGGAAGGCACCGAGGTCGTTGATAAAATCCGCAAGGTCAAAACCACGCGCAGCGGCATGTTTGCCGACGTGCCAGCGGAAGACGTCATCATCGAAAGCATCGAACTGGCTGCCTGATCACCGATGAGCAATACCCCGACCGGCGCGCGCGCGCATCACGCTGAACCTGTACGCGCGCTGTTCATTTCCGATCTGCATTTGCAGGCCGCGCAGCCCGCCATCACGGCAGCGTTTCACGATTTCCTGGAACGCCATGCGCGGCATGCGCCGCAACTGTACCTGCTCGGCGACCTGTTCGAGTTCTGGGCCGGCGACGACGATATCGACGATCCCTTCAACCACGACATCGTGGCTGCGCTGCGTCGCGTCAGCGATGCAGGCACGGCGATCTTCTGGATCGCGGGCAACCGCGACTTCCTGGTGGGCGACAATTTTGCGGCGGCCGCTGGCGTTACCCTGCTGCCGGAAGTGTATGTGACCGAAGTGGGCGGCCAGCGCCTGGTGCTGGTGCACGGCGACGCCCAGTGCACCGATGATGTGAAGTACATGGCGTTCCGCGCCATGGTGCGGCAACCGGCATACCAGCAGCAATTCTTGGCGATGCCGCTGGCGCAGCGCAAGGCCATCATTGCCGGCATGCGCGACAACAGCCGCCAGGACCAGGGCATGAAAAGTGACGAAATCATGGACGTGACGCCGCAGGCGATTGCCGACATTTTCGAGCAAACCGGTACCACCGTGATGATCCACGGCCACACCCACCGCCCTGCCCTGCATTCGGTGGGCACGACGCGCCGCTACGTGTTACCCGACTGGGAACCGGCAGCCTCGCCGCCGCGCGGCGGCTGGATTGCCATCGATGACGACGGTAACATTACCCGCCATGATCTCGATGGCGCCATCATCCCTGCTACCCTGTAACGGCACGCATGCTGCGGCGCTTGGGGTCTGACCCCGCCCGGGGTCAGACCCCTGCCCTGCTGTGCGGGCTTAACGCAAACCCGCCATGGCCGCATTCAGGCGCTTGATCAACGGCTGATTCAAGTCGCGGGTTTGCGACGTCCAACGGTCGATGGTACGGCGCAGCTCGGCGTTCAGGGCGTTGGCCTTGTCGGCATCGCCGACGCCGGCCGCCCAGATCGCATACTCGGCCTGGGTGGTAAAGCCGCCGTAGGTGCCCAGCGCGTATTCGAACTCGGCACGCGCCTCATCCTGGCGGCCTGCCGCCGCCCACGCTTGCGCCAGCAACAACGATACCTGTTCGGCACGGAAGCTGGCGTTGGCAGCGCGTATCGTTTGCAGGTGCTGTACGGCATCGGCCCCGCGGCCCGATGCCAGCGTGGCGCGCGCGGCGCCGTAGCGGATTTCCAGATCGCCCGAGAAGGGGCCTTGCAGGCAGGCTTCGTAAGTGGCCGCCGCTTCGGCCGCGTTACCGCTTTCCAGCAAGGCCGTGGCCAGGCGCATCTGGTTTTGCGCGGTGGGCGTGTAATCGTACGCTTCGCGCGCCTCGCGCAATTCGCGGCCCGGGTCCAGGGTTTTCACGGCCACGGTGGCTACCTTGCGTGCGCCCTGGTTGATGCGCGAGCTGGGCAGGTAGATGGTAATGAAGTACACGACGCTGCCGATCAGCGGGAACATGAACAGTATCAGCAGCCAATAAATGGGCTGGCCGTTGCGCACCGCGTGCACGGCAAAGAAAATCGCCACGATGACGTGGATGCCGATGCCAAAAATTTCCATGAGCTGCCTCTAGACTATCTTCAAGGGAGCGATTGTAGAAGGTCCGGGCAGCGATCACAAGCAGGTAAAGTCGGTCCTTAATTAAGCCACTAAGTTAATCCACTAAGTTAATCCATTAAGTTAATCCATTAAGTTAATCCATTAACTTGAGTCATCAAGGGGGCCGGCGACCGCACCCAGGCCAGCGCCTGGCGCGCCAGGCGGCCCAGAAAGATGCCGTTGAAGACGCCGAACAGCAGTGTCACACCGGTCGCGAACGGCAGACTGTGCGCCAGCGCGGGCTGCATCCCGGTAGCTACCGCTACCGCATACCGGGTGGCAAAAATGGCCAGCATCAGCGCCAGCGGCATCCAGCTGCCGCGCTGCAACACCGCGCCCGCACTGCGGTTCACCAGAACGGCATGTTTGCTGACGTTGAACACCAGCGCCGCGCTGGCCAGCATGCCGCCCAGCCACAACGCCCAGACAGCCGAACCCAGCACGCCCCGCGCCGACAAGCTCGACAGCGACAACCCCAGCATCACGAGCGGAATGATGGCCAGTTTACGCAGGGCCACCTCGCGGTCGCGGCTGGCAAGCACGCCGCGATACACGAGAAACGCCAGCAAGGCCCAGACGTAGGTGGGGGTATGGGAAATGATTTGACCGATCATGGTGCGCTCCGCGTAGTGGGTTGTGATGTCACCACTATGCCGGGCACGGTTGCCGGCCGGCGCGGAATGCGACCAACTGCACGCCAGCGGCGCCAACTGCTGTCAGGCGGCGGGAACGGCAGCGACAACGGGACCGTGCATGCTGAATATAAAGGTGGTGCTGGCGGCGTCCGACTGCACATCGATCTGGCCGCCATGCGAGCGGGCAATTTCCGAGACGATGAACAAGCCCAGTCCCAGCCCCTTCTCATTGCTGCCGCTATGGCCGCGCCAGAACGGCTTGAACAGCTGATTGACCGTGTCGGGCGCAATCGCCGGCCCGCGGTTGGACACGATCACGTCAAGCGCGCCATCGCCCTGGCGGATATGCACATGCACCGGATGCGCGATATCGCCATGCACCAGCGCATTTTTCAGCAAGTTGGACAAGAGTTGCGCCAGCCGCCCGGCATCACTCATCAGCGCGCCTGCGATCTGCACATCGGCCACGATGGTGCGGCGCGGATAGGCGCCGCGCAGCTCGGCAATCACCTGCTCGAACACCGCCTGCAGCGCGGTTTCGGGCCGCAGCGCAATGGCAATGCCGCCGCCCATGCGGCCGCGGGTAAAGTCCACCACGTCGTCGACCAGGCCGGCAATGCGCATGGCGCTGCGGCGGATGCGGTCGACCACCTTGGTCGAGGCCGGCGACAGGCCACTTAGCCTGAGCACGTCGGTGCCGGTCACGATGGAACTGAGCGGCGTGCGCAAATCATGGCCCAGCACGGCGATGAACTGCTCGCGCAACTCGGCTGACAGCAGTTCGCTGGAGAGCGCATCCTGGGCCTCGGCCAACTGGCGCTCGGTTTCCAGTTGCACCGAAATAAGCTGGGCAAACAGCTTCAGCGTTTCAATCACCTTGGGCGTGGACAGCACATTGGCAGCCGGATCGAGGCCGCACAGGGTGCCGAAATAGGCGCCGTCGGGGCGGAACAGCGGAATCGAGAAATAGCTCTGGAAGCCGTAGATGCGCGGCGTGTGGTGGTCGCGGTAGCGGTCGTCGTCGGCCACGCTGTCGATGACGACCGCCGCGCGGGTGTCGCGCACTTCTTCGCAAAGCGTGGTGGTAACGTCGAGGCCGTCGCCGATCTTGAGGCCGAAATTAAGACGGTCGAGCACGGCGCACGTCGTCCACGAGTCAGCCGTTACGCGCGCCACGCACACGAAGCGCAAGCCGGTCAGCGCCGCCACGGTTTCGAGGATGGTAGGCACGGCGGCAATAGCCTGGATTTGCGCGATATCGGCAGCGATAAGGTTGGGCATAAGTGCTACATCATACACGTCAACGGTTGGCGGTAGCTGGCTGCAGACGCGCCACCAGCGCACCGGGACGGGTATCAATGCCCACCAGTTCGAATTGCACGCCGACATAGCGCAACTCTTCCGGCTTGAACGTGTGCACCGCCACGTTTTTAATCAGCGTGTCGCTGAGCAGGTTGGCCACGCTGGCCAGCTGGGTCTGCTTTGCGGGGTCCATATTCTCGAGCGCGAAGCGGTCCACGTGGGTATCGGCGATATACACCACGTTGCGCATGGTATCCACGTTCAGGCGGCCAGACACGGCCATGGTGCCGCGCCACGACTGCCGCGCCAGCAGCGGCGTCACGTTGAGGTCGAACGTCAGCGCCACCCGGTTGTTCTCGGCCAGGATCGCCAGTTGCGGATGACTCAGTTCCACGTCGAAAATGCCGAGTACCCGGTGATGCATCGGAAACTTGCGCGCCAAATCTTGCTGCAGGCGCTCCTGCTGCAGCGTTACTTCGCGCGGGCCGATCAGGGCGGCGCATCCGGCCAGCACGCAAGCCAGCGCTGCAATGGTGAATAAACGAATAAGATTGCGTTGACGATGAATCATTACCGATATTCCCGAGAATTGAACAAGGCCATATTATGACCTACACGCGCATCGGCTGCGCCGGCTGGAGCATCGGTCGCGACACGGCCGCCGCCTTCCCCGGCGACGGCAGCCACCTCGAACGCTACGCGCGCGTGCTGAACGCCGTGGAAATCAACTCGTCTTTTTACAAGCCGCACCAGCCCGCCACTTATGCGCGCTGGGCCGACAGCGTGCCCGACGACTTCCGCTTTGCCGTCAAACTGCCGCGCAGCATTAGCCATGACCAGCGGCTGGTCGATATCGAAGCGTTGCTGGCCGCGTTTGCGGACCAGGCCAACACGCTGGCGGGCAAGCTCGGTTGCATCCTGGTGCAACTGCCGCCCAGCCTGCAGCTCGACACCGCCGTGGCCGACCGGTTTTTTACTACGCTGCGCCAGCGTTTCGATTGCGCGCTGGCCTGCGAGGCGCGCCACGCCAGCTGGTTTGCCCACGCGGGCACTGCCTTGCTGCGCCAGCACGGCATCACCCGCGTGATTGCCGATCCGCCCGCCGGCAGCCCCGGCGAATTCGTACCCACGACCGACCTGGTATATGCGCGCCTGCACGGCAGCCCGCGCATGTATTACTCGTCGTACGCCGACGATTACCTCGACCAGGTGGCGGCGTACCTGGGCGGTCGCGACGCCTGGTGCATCTTCGACAATACTGCGTCGGGCGCGGCACTGGCCAACGCCCTCGACCTGCAACGCAAAACTGCCTGAAAAACAACGCTGTTCACGATGTGGTTGTGTTTTTGAGATTTACTGTTATAGTTCACTACAACACCAAATCATCAACACACCATCACGAGGACTCCATGTATGTCAACGACAGGCTGGAATGACAATGCGCCGATTTACCGGCAGTTGAAGGACAAGGTGATCGGCATGATGCTCGACGGCGTACTGAAAGCCGGCGATGCCCTGCCCTCGGTTCGCCAGGTGGCGGCCGATTATCAACTCAACCCCATCACGGTGTCGCGTGCCTACCAGGAACTGGTGGACGAGACGCTGGTGGAAAAACGAAGAGGAGTAGGTATGTACGTCACCGCTGGCGCCCACGACAAGCTGCTGTCCACCGAACGCGAACGTTTTCTGCGCGAAGAATGGCCCGCCATGCTGGAGCGCATCCGCCGCCTGGGCCTTGACCCGGCCGCCCTGCTCAATGCTGCCACACCGGGAGTCGCCCCATGACCACGAACAATCCGGTGATTACCGCCAGCGGCCTCACCAAGCAATACGGCAGGCAGGCCGCCCTCAACGGCGTGACTTTTACCGTCGCGCCCGGCCGCATTGTGGGCCTGATCGGCCCCAACGGCTCGGGCAAGACCACCACGCTGAAAGCCATCCTCGGCCTGACGTCGTTCGATGGCGACTTGTCGGTGCTGGGCCGCGACCCGCGCACCGAGCGCGAACTGCTGATGAACGACGTGTGTTTTATTGCCGACGTCGCCATCTTGCCCAAGTGGCTCAAGGTCAAGGACGCCATCGATTTCGTGGCCGGCGTGCACCCGCGCTTCGACCGCGCCAAGGCGGAACAATACATCGCCAACACCAAGCTCACGCCCAATATGAAGGTCAAGGCCATGTCCAAGGGCATGGTGGTGCAGCTGCATCTGGCGCTGGTGATGGCCATCGACGCCAAGCTGCTGGTGCTCGACGAACCCACGCTGGGCCTCGACATCCTGTACCGCAAGCAGTTTTACCAGAACCTGCTGGAAGACTATTTTGACGACAATAAAACCATCGTCATTACTACCCACCAGATCGAAGAAGTCGAACACATCCTCACCGACCTGACGTTCATCGAAGACGGCCGCATCGTGCTGGCCGCCAGCATGGACGAGGTGGGCGAGCGCTATACCGAAGTGATGGTGGAGCCGCAATTCGTTGCCGCTGCCAACGCCCTCGGTCCGCTTACCCAGCGCACCGTGTTCGGCAAATCGATCATGCTGTTCGACCGCGCCGACCGCAGCCAGCTCGCCGCATTTGGCGAACTGCGCACGCCCAGCGTTGCCGATTTGTTCGTCGCCACCATGAAAGGGAACAAGCAATGAAGACCATGAAATGGCTGATCCGCCGCGAACTGTGGGAACACAAGGGCATGCTGGTGTGGGCGCCGGCCGCGATTGCCGCCGTGATTGCCGCGCTGGCATTGATCGCCACCTTCCTCAACCAGCACATGAGTTTGAACGGCGAGGAAATGACGCCGCAAAACATCATCGTCACCATCGAAGGCGAAACCCGCACCCGCATCGTCGATACCATGGCCCAGGGTTATGTGATCTCGGCCGCGCCGGTGTACATGGTGCTGGGCTTCCTGGTGTTTTTCTATTGCCTCGGCGCGCTGCATGACGAGCGCCGCGACCGCAGCATGCTGTTCTGGAAGTCCTTGCCGGTCTCGGACTTGACCACTGTCGCCTCGAAAGCGCTGATGGCGCTCGTGATCGCCCCGCTGATCGTGATCGGCATCGCGCTGTCGATGTCGCTGCTGTTGCTGCTGGCCGTGTGCGTCAAGGTGGCGCTGCACGGCACCAACCTGTTTGGTGAGTTGCTGATGACGCCGGAACTGTACCTGACGCCGCTGCGCGTGCTGGCGCTGCTGCCGGTCTATATTTTATGGGCGCTGCCCACGGTGGGCTGGTTGCTGATGATCTCGAGCATGGTGCGCTCCAAGGTCTTCCTGTGGGCGGTGGGCATTCCCGTGGTGACGGGACTGGTACTGCTGTGGGCGGAAAAGGCGCTGGGCTTCGGCGTCAACGCGCCATGGTTCATCAGCAATGTCATCAAGCGCTTGCTGCTGGGCGTGGTGCCGGGCTCGTGGCTGGGCTTTACGCCACGGATGCAGGAACTGGGGGACGACCATCTCACTCACGGCATCGCTGCCGCCATCTTCAACGAATCGTGGGCCTCGCTGGCCCAGCCGGGAGTGTGGCTGGGCGTGGTGGCAGGTATCGCCATGCTGGCAGCGGCAGTGCGCATGCGCCGCCGCCGCGAAGAAGGCTGAGAGCGCCTCAACCTCCAGAGCTGCGTTGCACCTCGCCGTACATTCGTACTGTCTTCGTCGCTGCGCCTTGCTCTGCAGGTTTAGCCAGGCACCCAGTTACTCAAACTGCTGGCGGAATTCGGCGAACTGCGCGGTAAGTTCCTCAACCTGCCGGCGCAGTTGCTGTACTTCCTGCTCCAGCGCCCCGACGCGGGAACCTTGAGCGCCCCCGCCGACCGAGCCGCCGAGGCTGGCGGCGGTTTCTTCGCGGGCCAGCGCTTCTTCGCCGGCCAGCAGGTGGCCGTAGCGCGGTTCCTTGGTGCCCGGCGCCAGCGGCAGTTTCGATACCAGCGGCGGATATTTATCGATCAGGAACTGCAGCGCGTGCTCCACTTCCGTCACCGATTTGAATTCATGCAGGCGACCGCTGCGGGTACGGATTTCGCCGGCCGTTTGCAGGCCGCGCAACATCAGCATCGTCAGCACGGCCAGCTTGTCCTGCTCGAGCGAAAACTTGATGCGCAAGCGGTGCTCGTACTTGGTCACGCGCGCGCCTGCCTGGGTAATGCCGTTGACGTACTTGGCTTGCATCAGCCGTTGCAGCACCTCGGCCACCGTGTCTTCCGAGATCGACATCACCGGATCGCGGCTCGACAACTGGTTGCAGCCATTGACCAGCGCATTCAGGGACAGCGGATAGTTGTCGGGCGTGAGCGCTTCCTTCTCGGCCAGCACGGCCAGCACGCGCAATTCGAACGGGTCAAGAATGTCGGCGCCTTCGGGCGTTGTTTCCATTGGTACGATTCCTTATTCGACGAGCTTGTTCAATTGATCGGAATTTAATTTATCACACTCGGGCACGCCCTGGCACTCCAACCCTGCTGCCCGCATGGTGGTCATCAGCCGTTCGATCCGCGCTTCCTGCTTCACCGCGTTCTCGATCAGGCCGCGCAGCGCCTTCGACAGCGGATCGTCGCCATTGGGCGTGACGCCGTACGCGGCAAACGGGTTGGCGGCCACGTTGAGCACATCCTTTTGCACGATGTGGGCCGGGTTGCCGACGGCAGTGGCGCCCGCCGGCACCGGTTTGAGCAGCACCGCGTTCGAGCCCACCTTGGCATAGTCGCCCACGGTAAAACCACCGAGCACCTTGGCGCCGGCGCCGATGATCACACCGCGTCCCAGCGTGGGATGGCGCTTGGTGCCGGTGTGCAGCGACGTGCCGCCCAAGGTCACGCCCTGGTAGATGGTGCAGTCGTCGCCAATCTCGGCGGTCTCGCCGATCACCACGCCAAAGCCGTGGTCGATGAACACGCGGCGGCCGATGGTGGCGCCGGGATGGATTTCGATACCGGTGATGATGCGCGCGACATAAGAGATGAAACGGCCGAGCCATTTCATGCCATGGCGCCAGCACCAGCAAGCCCAGCGGTGCATGACAATGGCTTGCAAACCGGGGTAGCAGGTGAGGACCTCCCAGGCGTTGCGGGCGGCGGGGTCGCGTTCGATGATGCTGTTGATGTCTTGGCGCAGACGATGAAACATGGCGTATCCAGAAATGACAACCGGTGCTCGAATGGTAGCGTATCCGGTTGGGAGTTGCTGAACAGCGGCTGACTTTGAGGGGAGTGGAAACCGGCAGCCCTGAAGTCGGCCGCCGGAGTAAAACGTATCGCTTAAGCTTCTTTGGCGATGCGCTGGCGGCGGGCTTCGTACAGACAGACACCCGAAGCCACCGAGACGTTCAAACTCTCTACCGAGCCGAACATTGGAATGCTGACCAGCACGTCGCAGGTCTCGCGCGTCAGGCGGCGCATGCCCTCGCCTTCCGAACCCATCACCAGCGCGGTCGGGCCGGTGAAGTCGGCTTCGTACAGGCCCTTGTCGCCGTCGTCGGACGTGCCGATCAGCCAGATGTCGCGCTCTTTCAGCTCGCGCAGCGTGCGCGCCAGGTTCGTCACCGTAATGTACGGCACGGTCTCGGCAGCACCGCTGGCTACCTTGGCGGCGGTGGCGTTCAGGCCCACGGCGCGGTCTTTCGGCACGATCACCGCGTGGGCGCCCACGCCGTCAGCCACCCGCAGGCACGCGCCCAGGTTGTGCGGATCGGTAATGCCGTCCAGGACCAGCAGCAGCGGCGGGCCGTCGATGGCGTCGAGCAGCTCATCGAGATTGCGCGCCAGCGCCAGTTGCGACGCAAACGCGATCACGCCCTGGTGACGGCGGGTGCCGACGATCTTGTCCAGACGAGCCGAATCCACCGGCATGATGCGCACGCCGGCAGCCTTGGCGTTGGCGACCAGGTCTTTCATGCGGCGGTCGTCGCGCGTGGCATCGATGAAAATCTCTTCCACCGACGACGCCTCGTGACGCAAGCGCGAGGTCACCGCGTGGAAACCAAAAATCATTTTGTTCTTCATTTACTTATCGCTTCTTCTTACTTTTTGCGGCAGATTTGGCTGCCTGGGGTGCTACCGGGGCAGGCGCCGCGGCATTATTTTTACGGCCGCCACGGGAACGCGACTTCGGTTTCGATGCCGGTTGATCCGCTGCCGCTTTCGGCGCCGAGGTTTTCACTTCGTGACGCTGCGACGTGGTCGGGCCCGGCTTGATGTTGGTCCTGTTGCGATCCTTGCCGCCGTTGTTACCATTGTTGCCACTGCCTTCCGGCTTCGGTGGCGGCGCATCGGGACCGGACAGGCGCAGGTCGATCTTGCGCATTTCCAGGTCCACGCGCACCACTTGGACCGTCACGCGGTCGGTCAGCTGGAAGCGCTTGCCGGTGCGTTCGCCTTTCAATTCGTGGCGGGCGTCGTCGTACTGGAAGTAGTCGGAACCGAGGTCGGTGACGTGCACCATGCCTTCGACGAACAGCTGGTCTAGCTGCACAAAAATGCCGAACGTGGCCACGCCGGTGATGATGCCGGTGAATTCCTCGCCCAGTTTATCCTGCATGAAGTAGCACTTGAGCCAGGCTTCGACGTCGCGCGACGCTTCGTCGGCGCGGCGTTCGTTGGCCGAGCAGTGCACGCCAAGTGCATCCCAGATCGTCAGGTCGGCGGCTTTTTTCTCTTTGCCTTCGGCCTTGTCCTTGGCTTGCTGCTTGCGCGTGGCGTTCGAGACGTTGGTGTTCAGTACGCTCGACTCGGGAATCTTCGGCTCGTATTTTTTACCGACCAGGATCGCCTTGATGGCGCGGTGCGTGAGCAGGTCGGGGTAGCGGCGGATCGGGCTGGTGAAGTGGGCATACGCCTCGTACGCCAGGCCGAAGTGACCGATATTGTCCGGGCTGTACACGGCTTGCTGCATCGAGCGCAGCAGCATGGTTTGCAGCAGCGACGCGTCCGGACGCTCCTTGATCTGGCGCATCAGCGACGCGTAGTCGCCGGCGGACGGCTTGTCGCCGCCTTCCAGCGTCAGGTTCACCTGCTTGAGGAACGTGCGCACCTGCTTGAGTTTTTCAGCGGTCGGGCTGGCGTGGATGCGGTACGTGCCCGGATGCTTGTTGCGGATCAGCAGATCGGCGGCGCAGACGTTGGCGGTCAACATGCATTCTTCGATCAGGCGGTGCGCATCGTTGCGGGTGCGCGGAATGATCTTTTCGATCTTGCCGGTCGACGGATTGCTGACGATATAGGTTTCAGTGGTCTCGAAGTCAATCGCGCCGCGTTCGCTGCGCGCTTTCAACAAGGCCTGAAACACGTCGTACAGATTGTCCAGGTGCGGCACCAGGCCGGGACGGCGCTTGGCGGCCGGACCCTTCTTGTCGCCGAGGATGTCAGCCACTTCGGTATAGGTCAGGCGCGCGGCCGAGTGAATCACGGCCGGGTAGAACTGGTAAGCCTTGATTTCGCCTTTGGCAGTAATCACGGCATCGCACACCAGGGTCAGACGATCGACGGCCGGGTTCAGCGAGCACAGGCCGTTCGACAGTTTTTCCGGCAGCATCGGGATCACGCGGCGCGGGAAGTACACCGACGTGCTGCGCTCCAGTGCGTCGGTATCGAGCGCGTCGTTCGGTTTCACGTAGTGGCTGACGTCCGCAATCGCGACGATCAGACGGTAACCGTTGCTGCGGCCGATTTTCACCGGTTCGCAGTACACGGCATCGTCAAAGTCGCGCGCGTCTTCACCGTCGATGGTAACCAGCGGCACGTCGCGCAAGTCGACGCGCTCACCGAGGTCCGCTTCGCGTACATGGTCCGGCAGCTTGTTGGCTTGCTTGAGTGCGGCTGGCGAAAACACGTGCGGCACGTTGAACTTGCGCACGGCAATTTCGATTTCCATGCCCGGATCGTCCAGCGAACCGAGGATTTCGACGATCTTGCCCACTGGCTGCTTGAAGCGCATCGGTTGCTCGGTCAGCTCCACGCTGACCACCTGGCCGGCCTTGGCCTTGCCGACCGAACCTTCGACCAGCACGTCCTGGCCGATGCGCTGGTCTTCCGGCGCCACTACCCAGGTGCCGTTCTCGTTCAGAAGACGGCCGATGATGTGGGTATTCGCGCGGCTGACGACTTCAACAATCGTGCCCTCCTTGCGGCCACGGCGATCGACACCGACCACCTTGGCCATCACGCGGTCGCCATGCAGCACTTTCTGCATTTCTTTTTCTGGCAGGAACAGGTCTTCGCCCGGCTCGTCCGGGATCACGAAGCCGAAACCGTCGCGGTGGCTGCTGACCTTGCCGGCGATGAAACCGGTATCCTCGGCCAGGGTGAAATTGCCGGTATCGTCGATGACGATCTGGCCGTCGCGTTGCATGGCGTTCAAGCGGCGTGACAGCACGGCCTGGGCGTCGGTCGCTACATCGAGCGACTTCGCGACGGCGAGCAGGTCAAGCGGGCCTTGGGCGCTGCGGAAGATGCCGAGAATTTCCTCACGGCTTGGAATGGTGTGTGTAATTTGGCTCAAAAGTTATTTCTATGGTGTTGTGATTGACAGTGTTCTCGGTATTTCCGGCCTGGCAAAATCGTCGGGGCTACTGATATGTGCATATATATGCCACGACGACACGCGTAGTGTACTTGGAAACGCCCCGATAGCCTAATTCGCGAGCACTGTGCCGGATTTTTCTGACATTTTCAAAAAATGATGTTTGACATCGCGCAAGATTCCTCTATAATCTTGGTCTCTTGCAGCGACAACGTTGAAAAACGAAAGCAAAGCAGGAAATGCTAGACCGGGTTGATGTGCAGTATGGAACGCAAGTTCATCTGGCACGAGACCACCCTCTTTAGCGTTAGCAGCATCAGTGCCCACGTGGCGGAATTGGTAGACGCGCATGGTTCAGGTCCATGTGCCGCAAGGTGTGGGGGTTCGAGTCCCTCCGTGGGCACCACAGAATTCCGCAAGAAGCCGCAGACTTTTCACAGAGTCTGCGGCTTTTTTCATTGTGCAAGCGTGGGTAGCTTCCTGAATTTCAGATGCCTGACCTGGTCGACATTGATCTCGAACCCATTGACCTTATTACTGGCATCGCGGCTATACGTCACCCCGCCCATAAAACCCTTATCGCCAGCAAACATATCGGCTTTCAGCGGCGCCCTGCTCCGCCACACAGGGCTGGCGGGCCTTGATTGCCTTGATCACCGCGCGCGCCACCGAAGCGGTCGCATTCAGATCCTGCCCCGTAATCAGGCGGCCATCGACCACGTGGAAATCGCTGCCCCATTGTTTGGCGTAGACGAAATTGCCGCCGTTCTTGCTGACCGGCTCACGCTCCCAGCGGGAACAGCGCCAGCCACCATGGTCGCGCCGCCACCGGCCGGTATTGCTCGCCATCGAAACGCATGGTGGTGCGCTCGACTGCGGGCTTGCCAATGAAGTCCGCGCCCGGCTCGTTGCGGGTGATGCGCGCACTCACGATCAAATCGGCAAAGCCGTGGCTGCTGCGCTGGTCCATGCCGATGGACAGCCTGGCGACGTCGTACACCAGCCGCCCCGCACCGCCGCCGAAACACCCGGTACGCGCTTCCGAACGCGACATCGCCATCCCCTGCAATACCGGCTGCAGTACCTTGCCGCGCGAGACAAACAACGTCAATTCATCGCTCCAGATGCCGTCGGGACAACTGGCGCCACGCGCACTGCTGGTAAAGCGGATGCCGAACGCGCGCACGGTGGGCGATAACTGGTACGGCGCACTGTCGATGGCCAGGCTGTCGGCGCCGAACTCGGTGGCAGCATCTTCTCCCACGCTGTTCTTGTAGCTGCTCAGTACGCGACTGGTGGCGGCATCGACGGTGGCCACGACCAGGATCTTGTTGCCCTCCCCCTCGCCGTTGAACACCAGCGCCGCCAAGATCACCTTGCGGTCGTGCGGCCACACCTTGCACGTGGACGACACCAGGCCGTCAACGTTGCCGCCTTCCTTCTCAATGGCGGCGCTGGCGGCTACGGCCGACACCAGGCCGGCATCGCACCCGGCGTCAGCGGCAAAGCTCGCGGTTGGCAGCAGCAGCGCCGTCAGCGCCAGGGCAGAAAATATCTTCATCGCGATCGATCCAGTTCATGTCGGACGGCGATTTTCTCACAGTTATTTTTTTGCGACTTTACGACCAGGTGATCAGCTTGTGGCTGCGGTGGCGCATATAGTTTTTTGAAGGAGGCCTTGACGATACGGAGAAGCTCCCGTATAGTTCTGGCCTCTGCTGCAGAACACGCAGCAGAGTAAAGCAGCAAAGCAGTAACAGTGCCCACGTGGCGGAATTGGTAGACGCGCATGGTTCAGGTCCATGTGCCGCAAGGTGTGGGGGTTCGAGTCCCTCCGTGGGCACCACAGAATTCCGCAAAAAAGCCGCAAACTTTGAAAAGAGTTTGCGGCTTTTTTCATTCTGGCGCGCCACTTGAATCGCGAGAAAATAATTTCACAAAAGCACCACGACGCCCTTGACGGCATCACGGTGCTCCTTTAAGATTCGGTCCTCTGTTGCAGAACACGCGATAGAGAAAAGAAGTAAAGCAGCATCAGTGCCCACGTGGCGGAATTGGTAGACGCGCATGGTTCAGGTCCATGTGCCGCAAGGTGTGGGGGTTCGAGTCCCTCCGTGGGCACCACAGAATTCCGCAGAAAAAAGCCGCAAACTTTGAAAAGAGTTTGCGGCTTTTTTCATTCTCAGGCCAGCGCGGCTTTGACGGCGTCAGCCAGCGACTGGGTAGGACGCCCGATCAATTTACCGAGCGTACCGCTGTCGTCGAACAGCGCACCCTTCGATGCGGCAAAGTCCGAGTTGGCCAGCAGGTCGGCCACAATCGCCGGCAAGCCCACGGTCACCAGCAATTCGCGGTATTCGTGCTGACCGAGGTTGTGGTATGGCAGTTCGCGGCCAGCCTGTTTTGCCGTTTCGGCAGCCAGGTCGCTCAGCGTAAAAGCGGTATCGCCCGCCAGTTCATAAATTTGCGGCACTGCCTGGCTGCTGGCCAGCACCACGGCGGCGGCGGCCGCGTAGTCCTCGCGCGCTGCCGCCGAGATCCGTCCCTCGCCCGCCGCACCCGCCAGGGCGCCATGTTCCAGCGCGCCTTTCAATGCCATCGTGTGATTCTCTGCATACCAGCCATTGCGCAGCAAGGTGTAGGTGAGGCCCGACTCGCGGATCGCCTCTTCCGTTTCGCGGTGCTCGGCAGCCAGACCCAGCAGGCTGGTGTCGGCATGCAGCACGCTGGTGTAGGCAAACAGCGCCACGCTGGCGCGCACGGCGGCGTCAATCACATTGCGGTGCTGGACGCCCCGGTTGCCCAGGTCGTTGGATGAAATCAGCAGCACCTTGGTGGCGCCGGCAAAAGCGGCATCGAGCGACGCCGGATCGTTGTAATCGGCCTGGCGCACGTGCACGCCCAATGCCAGCAAGTCGGCCGCCTTGGCCGGATCGCGCACGGCAGCGACGATTTGCCCCGATGGCGTGGTCTTGAGCAGGTTGGCGATGACGAGGCGGCCCAGCTGGCCGGTAGCTCCGGTAATGACGATCATGGTGTGTCCTTTCAGGTTGGATATCCGCAGGGTAACTCCGCGCGGTTAGGACTATCTTAAGGTCTTTACTAACTTTTTGTAAGTACGTACAATTTGGTAAGTGCCCTATTCCCTGTCGAGGTTATCATGAATGAAAAAAAATCCCTGCGCGCAGCGTTGAACCACCGCCTGCGCGATGACGACCCGACGGCGGCGCGGGTGCTGGCTGCCGAGTGCCCGTCGCGCGCGGTGCTTGGCCATATCACCAGCCGCTGGGGCGTGCTGGTGCTGATCGTGCTGCTGGAGCGCACGCACCGCTTCAGCCAGTTGCGCCGCGCCATTGGCGGGGTCAGCGAAAAAATGCTGGCGCAAACACTGGACGCGCTTGCCTACGACGGCCTGGTGTTGCGCGTGGCGCAGCAGGTGGTGCCGCCCCACGTGGAATACAGCCTGACGCCGCTGGGGCGCGAGGCAGCCACGCGGCTGGAAGTGCTGGTGGACTGGATCGAGACCAATTTCCCGCTGATTCAGCAAGCCCAGGAATCGGCCCACGCGGCCAACACCGCCACCTTGAAGGCTGCCTGAAGTGCCTCCTCCCGGCGCATCGCATCTTGTAATACACTGAGGCTACCTGCCGCCAGCTCACACATCGACTCCATGACGCCGACGCTCCCCCCGGAAGTACCGCACACGATACTGGTTGCCACCAGTTCGGCGTACGATCACGCCGGTCTGGGCCGCACGCTGGCGCGCTTTGGCTACCGCGTGTGCGCGGTCAGCCGGGGCGACGAGGCGCTGGCCGTGGCGCGCGGCGGCACCGTGGCACTGGTGATCGTCGACGTGGCGCTGGCCGGCAGCGCCAGCCTGGAACTGTGTCAGCGCGTGCGCGATCTGTGCGGACCGGACGTGCCGCTATACCTGCTGTCCACCGCGCCGCACGCGGAGGAACACGCGCGCGCGCTTGCCATCGGCGCCGCCGCGTACCTGCCGCTCAGCCTTGATGTTGACGACCTGGCCGAAAAAATCCTGCTGCGCCTGCAAGCCATCCTGCCCGCGCCACTGACGCGCACGCTGCCGACCATGGCCACGCTGGAAGTCAATTACCACACCATGCTGGCCGGTTCGCCCGATGCCATCTTGCTGATGCAGCGCGGCACCAACCACCTGCTTGACGTCAACCGCCGCGCGCGCGAGCTGTTTGGCCTCACCGAAACAGAATTGCTGCAAACCGATCTGCAATCGCTGTGCCCACCACTGCAGCCCGATGGCCAGGCATCCAGCCAGGTGGTGAGCGACAACGTGGTGGGCGTCATGGCCGGCGCCACCCGCATGTTCCCGATCAAGATGCGCCACAGCGGCGGCCGCCTGCTCGACTGCGAATTGCGCATGGTGCCACTGAACTCCGGCGAGCATCGGCTGATGCACGTGCGGGTGGTCGACGTGACCGAGCGCAATCTCGCCGCCGCGCTGCGCGAAGGCAAGAACAAGCTGCTGGAAATGATTGCCCGCTCGGCGCCGCTCGACGCCACGCTCGAGCGACTGATGCTGCTGATCGAGTCGCAGTCGCCCGAGGCAATCTGCACCGTGATGCTGCTGACGCCGGACGGCCGCACCATCGGGTCTGCCACCGGACCGGCCATGCCGCGCGAATATCTCGACGCGCTGGTGGGCCTGCCCATCGGGCCGTCGGTGGGTTCGTGCGGCACCGCCATGTTCCGCCGCGAAACGGTGATCGTGGCCGACATCCTGCACGACCCGCTGTGGACGCCGTACAAGGACGCCGCCGCCCGGTACGGTCTGCGCGCGTGCTGGTCGATGCCCATCATGCAAGACAGCACCACCGTGATCGGCTCGTTCGCCATGTACTACCGCACCGTGCGCGGGCCGGAAGCCGAAGAACTGGCGCTGATCGGCACCGCCTCGCACATGGCCGGCATTGCGATCAGCCGCATGCGCCGCGAAGAAGAACTGCTGCGCCACCGCGAACACCTGGAAGAACTGGTGGCGGCGCGCACGCTGGAACTGCGCCAGTCCAAGGACCAGGCCGACGCCGTCAACGAAGAACTGACGGCTGCGCTGGAAAACCTCAGCCTCACGCAAGACGAACTGGTGCGCCGCGACAAGCTGGCCGCACTGGGCGCACTGGTGGCCGGCGTGGCGCACGAACTGAACACACCCATCGGCAACAGCCTGGTAATGGCCAGCACCATGAGCGACCGCACGGCCGAACTGCGGCGCGAACTCGAAGGCGGCCTGCGCCGCTCGGTGCTGGAAACCTACCTCGACCATGCCAGCAGCGCCGACCAAGTGGTATTGCGCAATCTGAACCGGGCCGCAGCGCTGGTGGCTAGCTTCCGTCATATCGCGGTCGATGGCGCCAATTCGCAGCGCGCGCGCTTCGCGCTGGGCGACCACGTGGCGCAGTTGCTGCAATCGATCGAAGCCGACCTGCGCCGGCAAGGCGCGGTGCTGGACGAACACATCGACCACTGGCTCGAAATGGACAGCTATCCCGGGCCCCTCACGCAAGCGTTGCAACACCTGCTGGAAAACGCCGTGGTGCACGGCTTCAATGGCGGCAAGGATGGCCGGAGCGGCACCATCAGCGTCAGCGCCCACGACAGCAGCGATCCGGGCTTGACCGGCCCCGGCAGCGGCGAAATTACCATCGTCATCAGCGACGACGGCATTGGCATTCCGGCCGCCAACCTGCCGCGCATTTACGATCCGTTTTTTACCACGCGCATGGGCGCAGGCGGTTCCGGGCTCGGCTTGTATATCACGCACAACATCGTCACCGGCGTACTGGGCGGACATATCGAAGTGGTGAGCAAGGTGGGCCACGGCACCCGGTTCACGCTGCGCCTGCCCAAAATCGCGCCGCTTTGAGGGGCCGCCGATTTACTGTACTCTTGCGCCATGACTAAACATTTTCTGGCCGTCATTACATTATTGTCGCTTGCAATGGCTTGTGGGCAACTTCAGGCAGGGCCGGCACGGTATTGGCAGTGGCAGAGCGTGGTCGATACCGCGGTGCTCACCTGCTCCAACACGCCGCTGGGACCGGGCTGGAAAAAATTTCGCGGTCCATTTAAAGACAGTCGTTGCGAAAAATTAGTTATTGTTAAATAATTCGTTCATAACAACATGGGGCCCACCCCGGTGCATCATCCCATCATTCCACATGAGGAGACAGCATGTTCACCAATCCCGAGCAGTTTGCCAACGCCACCAAAGCCCTGTTTGAATTCCAGCTTGAAACCTTCAACACCCTGACTGCCCGCGCAGTGCAAGGCGTGGAGCAAGTTGTCGCCCTCAACCTGGCCACCGCCAAATCCAATGTGGCCGATACCCTGGCCACCGGCAAGGAACTGAGCCAGGCCACCGACGCCAAGGCCGCCATCAGCCTGGCTGCCGCCAAGGTGCAACCGGGCGTGGCCGGCGCAACCGCCTACAACCAGCAACTGGGCGCCATCATTGCCGATATCCGCGAAGAATTCACCCGCGCCGCCGACGCCCACATTGCCGAAGCCAAGACCAACCTGAGCGCATTGATCTACGACGTCACCAAGAACGTGCGCCCCGGCTCGGAAAACGCCGTGCAAATCGTCAAAGCCGCGATCGACAACGCATTTACCGGCTACGAGCAGGTCACCAAGGCCACCAAGCAGGCGGTACAGTCGGTAGAAGAGCAGATCGCCAAGGCCAACGCCCTGGTCGAACAAAAAGCCGCCGAAGCCGCCAAGGCAGCCAGCGCTGCGGTGAACCAGGCTGCCAACTAGGCAGGCATGTTAACCGTGAGCCATTAGCCCCGGCTCCGTCATCCCCGCGCAGGCGGGAATGCAAACCGTTGGCTGTGGCTCCGTCATCGCCAGCGCAGGCGAAGATCCAAGCCGTTGGCTGTGGCTTCGTCATCCTGCGCAGGCGCGGATCCAAATCGTTGACTGTGGCTCCGTCATCCCCGCGCAGGCGGGGATCCAATTTGCGCGCAGGCCGCTGACTTAAATAAAAGTCAGCACCACTCACCGCACTTGGATTCCCGCCTGCGCGGGAATGACGGCATAAAAGTTACGGGCTACGGTTAGCTCCCACATTTCGCTGGGCATACGCCCGGGAACGCGATACACTGTACATAAATACAGCCCTCGCACTCCCCGCCGCGCCCGCAATGAATACCGCCTCCGCCCAGTCTTACGCCAACCCGCTCGATAACCCTTTCTATTACCTGGAAAATTTTCACCGGGTACTAACATGGGTGGGCGACCGTTACGACGACTTGCTCACGGCCGACGAGCGCGATTTTTTGCAGGCTTTCCCCACCCTGCCCCAGCCTTCGCGCGCGCTGCTGGTGCGCATGGTCATGCGCAAAGGTACGGTATTCCGGTCCAGTAAGCTTTGCTATGCTGAAATCGGCGACACCCACGCCGCCGCCCGCCCGCTGGCGGCGCTGGGCCTGATCGGCGATGATCCGCAACTGGACCTCGAACAGTTATTCGAACTGCTGCAAAAGCCCGAGATCGGCAAAATCTTTCAACTCGGCGCCAACGTGCGCCACCTGCGCAAGGCCGACCAGCTGGCTGCGCTGCGCGAACAGCATGCCGCCCCGCAAGCGTATTCGCAGTGGTGCGGCGCGATTGGCGACCATGCCTATCGCAACCTGGTGCAAGACCTGTGCGACCGCCTGCGCCTGATCTTCTTCGGCAATTTCCACCAGGACTGGACCGAGTTCGTGCTGTCCGACCTCGGCATCTACCAGTACGAGCAGGTGGCGTTTTCGCCGGCCGCGCGCGGCTTTCGCACGCGCCGCGACATCGACGACTTCCTGGCCCTGCACCAATGCCGCGAGCGCTTCGAGCTGGGCGAAGACCCGGCCGCCATTATCGCCGACCTGCCCGCCTGCGCCGATGACAACGAATGGCTGCTCAGCCGGCGCGACAAGCTCACGTTCACGTTTGCCCAGCACCAGGAAAAGCTGCGCGACTGGCCCGCTGCGCATGCGCTGTACGCCGGCTGCCGCTATCCCGGTGCGCGCGCGCGCGCCATCCGCGTGCTGGAAAAGGACGAGCAACCGCGCGCCGCCTTCGACCTGCTGCAACAGGCCATGGCAGCACCCGAAAGCGAAGCGGAACGCCAGCAACTGCTGCGCATGGCGCCACGGCTGGCGCGCAAGCTTGGTCACGCCAAGCCGCCGCCGGTGACGCCAGCGCGGCCGCTGCGCATCGACCTCAGCCTGCCCGCGCCCGACGTGCCCGACTACGTGGAATTCGTCGTGCGCGACCACCTGGCGCGCGCAGACGCGCCCGTGTACTACGTGGAAAATGCGCTGATCAATTCGCTGTTCGGGCTGCTGTGCTGGGACGCCGTGTTCTGCCCGATACCGGGGGCGTTTTTCCACCCGTACCACCGGGCGCCGGCCGATTTGCACAGCGCCGATTTTCAGCGCCGCCGCGCGCCGCAGTTCGCCGCCTGTTTCGCCCAGCTGGAAACCGGCCAGTACCGCGCCACCATCCGCGCCAACCACGCGGCCAAGCGCGGCATCCAGTCGCCGTTTTTGTACTGGGAAGCGCTTGACGACGATCTGCTCGATCTGGCGCTGGACTGCATTCCGGCGCTGCACCTGCGCCGCGCGTTCGAGCGCATTTTGGTGGACATCAAATCGAACCGCTGCGGTTTTCCGGACCTGATCCAGTTCTGGCCCGCCGAGCAGCGCTACACCATGATCGAAGTCAAGGGCCCCGGCGACCGCCTGCAGGACAACCAGCTGCGCTGGATCGATTACTGCGCCACGCACGACATGCCGGTGGCCGTGTGCTACCTGCAGTGGGCTGCCTGATTTGGATACCACGTTGACCACCGCCGTGGAAAAAAGCTACACGATTGCCGTGCGCGCGCTGTGCGAATTCACCGCCAAGGTGGGTGACCTCGACCTGCGCTTTACGCCTTCGCCCACGGCGCAGGAGGGCATCGCCGGCCACGCCGTGGTGGCCGCGCGCCGCGCCGACGGCTACGAAACCGAGATCGCGCTGTCCGGCGATTTCGGCCCGCTGCACGTGCGCGGCCGCGCCGATGGCTACGATCCGCGCACCAACCGCCTGGAAGAAGTCAAGACCTATCGGGGCGACCTGACCAAAATGGCCGACAACCAGCGCCAGCTGCACTGGGCCCAGGTGAAGATCTACGGCTACCTGCTGTGCAGCGCACGCGGCCTCGATACCGTGAAACTGGCGCTCGTGTACTTCGATATCGCCAGCCAGAAGGAAACCCGGCTGCAGGAAGAGCACAGCGCGCAGGACTTGCAGGAATTCTTCCGCCTGCAGTGCGGCCGTTTCCTCGACTGGGCGCGGCAGGAACTGGCGCACCGTGCCGCCCGCGATGAACAACTGAAGGCGATGCGCTTTCCGCATGCCGACTTCCGTCCCGGTCAGCGCCAGCTGGCGGAAGCCATGTACAAGGCCAGCAACCGCGGCGTGTGCCTGCTGGCGCAAGCGCCCACCGGCATCGGCAAGACCGTGGGCAGCCTGTTCCCCATGCTGAAAGGCGCGTGCGCGCATGGCGTGGACAAGGTGTTCTTCCTGGCCGCCAAAACCTCGGGCCGGCAAATGGCGCTCGACGCGGTGGACGTGATCCGCCACGGCGCGCCGCTGCTGCCATTACGCACGCTGGAACTGGCGTCCAAGAGCACCGCCTGCGTCAACCCCGATAAAGCCTGCCATGGCGAATCGTGCCCGCTGGCCAAGGGCTTTTATGACCGCTTGCCGGCAGCACGGCAGTCGGCGCTCGATGTCACCAACCCGCCGGCCGACGGCACGGCGTTTTTATCGCTCGACCGCGAAACCCTGCGCGCAGTGGCGCTGGCGCACAACGTCTGTCCGTATTACCTGGGCACCGAACTGGCGCGCTGGAGCGACGTCATCATCGGCGACTACAATTATTATTTCGACCTCAGCGCCATGCTGCACAGCCTCACGCTGCTCAACGACTGGAAGGTCAGCGTGCTGGTGGACGAGGCGCACAACATGGTGTCGCGCGCGCGCAAGATGTATTCGGCCGAGCTGGAACACGCGAGCCTGCGCCTGCTGCGCAAGGTGGCGCCAGCGGAACTGAAAAAGCCGCTCGACCGCGTGCACAAGCTGTGGAACCAGCTGGAAAAAGACCAGGACACCGATTACCGCTCGTACGCCACGCTGCCCGAAAAATTCATGATCGCGCTGCAAACCACGGCCGCCGCCATCTCCGACTACATGGCCGAGCATCCCGCGCAACTCGATCCCGAGCTGCAGGAGTTTTACTTTGCTGCGCTGCTGTTTGGCCGCCTGGGCGAGAGCTTCGGGCCGCACGCATTGTTCGACATCGAAAAGACCGACGGCGCGCGCGCCAGCCATGCCGACTCGCTGCTCTGCATCCGCAACATCGTCCCGGCGCCGTTCCTGAAACCGCGTTTCGACAGCACCCACACCACGGCGCTGTTCTCGGCCACGCTCAGTCCCTGGAATTATTTTGGCGACATGCTGGGCATGCCCGAGTCCACCGCGTGGGTCGACGTGGAATCGCCGTTCGTGGCCGAGCAGCTGTCGGTGCAGGTGGCGGCGCACATCTCCACCCGCTACCAGCACCGCCAGCAGTCGCTCCAGCCCATCGCCGCGCTGATGGGCGAACAGTATGCGCGCGCACCGGGCAACTACCTGGCGTTCTTCAGCAGCTTCGACTACATGGAAAAAGCCGCCAATGCGTTTGCGGAACGCCATCCCGACGTGCCCACCTGGCGCCAGTCGCGCCGCATGGACGAAGCGGAGCGCGCCCACTTCCTGGCACGCTTCACGCTGGACAGCCGCGGCATCGGCTTCGCGGTGCTGGGCGGCTCATTTGGCGAGGGCGTCGATTTGCCTGGCGCGCGCCTGATCGGCGCCTTTGTCGCCACCCTGGGGCTACCGCAGATCAATCCCGTCAACGAACAGATCCGCCAGCGCATGGACGCCATCTTCGGCGCCGGCTACGACTACACGTACACGTATCCGGGCATGCAAAAAGTGGTGCAGGCGGCCGGCCGCGTGATCCGCACCCAGTCCGATCGCGGCACCGTGTACCTGATCGACGACCGCTTCGGCCGCCCGGAAATCCAGGCGCTGATGCCGGCATGGTGGACGGTGGAGACGGCGGCGCTACCGGCTTGATGCAATTCCCGCGCGCCAATGCCTGGCGCAGGCAAGTCAAATAGTCGTACACTTCCAGCAGAAACCACGATTTTTTTTTGCAGTCGCCACTTATTTTCGACTCTACGATGGTGAGGCCCCGTCATGAACAAGCCTATCGAACTCAGCGCTCTTGCTTCGGAAAATCTGAAGATGCTGCCGCCTGAACTGCTGGAACGCTTCCGCGCCCTCTTCCATACCGATTTCCGTACGCTCAATGGCAAGCGTCTGCAAGGTATGCAGCCAGAAACCTACACGGTTCAACTGGACGATGACGTGCATGTAATTTACCGATTGCTGGACCAGGGTACCAAACTACAGGTGCTCAACATTTACCAGCGTAATTCGGTGTTTGACCGGGTTTGATTGGAAAATTCGCAATGAAGCGCATCGCCAGGGTGTCAACCTTACAAACGTTCGCGAGCAACCGTACAGATGCAATGCGAGAAAATCTGGAAGTGGGCCACTGGCTCAGTGCGCGCACAACGTTTCAAGAAACTGCAGATGTCATGCCTGAGCTCGTACAGCGCAAATCTTTTTGCGCGGCGATAGGCGTCACTTTCGGAGAAAAAATCTACACCCGGACAGGCTATCGTTCGAGCTCTCCCTCGGCGGCAATTATTTTCCGGACTTGGTCATTGGCGATGCCAATAATAAGGATCTGGTGCTGGTTGAGTTTGAAGGAGCCGAGCGTCACCAAATTTATTCAAGGCAGAAAAGAGATGAGCAATATCCAGATTTCTCTCCAAAATTCCGGGTAGGGTTTTCCCAGTTACTGGACTGGGTCCACCGCTTGAAAGATGCGAGTGAGGAAAACAAACTGGACTGGTTTACGTTCTTGCCTAAAACAGTGCGGACGGTACTGGTCATCGGCCGCGACAGCGAACTGGGCGAGCACCCGAATTCGCAAGAGCAACGCCGACTCGAATCGCTGGCACAATCGCTCATGCCAGGTAATAACCGCTTGTTCATTGTGACGTACGATCAACTTGTCGTTCAAGTCAGTGCCAGATTGAACGCCCTTTAAGCAGGTACTCCCCTTTCGTTTAAAAGCGTTGCGGGCACGATCCCATCAACGGTTGCCCAAAACTGGCATGACCCGATCCGGCGCTGCTGTTGACGGACATGCTGGCCTTGTCCGGATAAAACAGGCAGTACGTGCCCAGCGCTGTAGTGATCTGGTAAATGCGCCTGGGGTCGTTGGGGGCGCTGAACAGTTCTACCTGTGCCTTCTCGTACCACTTCGGTTTGACCGCAGCGTGCGCCGCTGCGAAGCCCTTGTCCAGTTTTGCCTGCACGCTGTCCGGATCGAGCGTCAATGACTGGCGGCGCTCGGTGCGCAGTTCGCGGTCGATGGCGCCGGCTGCCTTGAGCGCCTGCTGCAGCACATCGGGCGGCAGCGTGGCGGGTGCTGGCGGCGCCGCGGCAGGTGGCCCGGCCAGCGGATCGCTATACGGTACCGGTGATGGTGCTGGTGCTGCGGCCTGCGGCGGCGCCGCTTCGACCGCAGGCGCGGGCGCGGTTGATTCGCGGGACACGCGTGGCGCCGACGATCCCGCAGACCGGTCTTGCGCCCGGTTGCGCGCCGGCTGCGCCTGGGGTGGCGCGTGGGGTGGCGCCTCCGGTGACATTACGCGCGGTGGCGGTGCCGCCGGCACTGACCGTAGCAGCTGCACCCATACCCGGTGATCGGGCGGTACCGGCATCTGCACCGGCCGCGTGACCAGCCACAGCAACGCCAGGTGCAGCGCCACCACCAGCACCACCGCAATCGCCAACCGGCGCGATGGACCCTGCGGCCGCGCTGCCAGCGCCCATGCGCCTGGTAAGAGTAATGCCGTCATCGTATCCGCCCAGCGTTGGAGGACCGCATGGTCCGGTGTTGATCTGCGACGGGAATTGTACTTTTCTCAAGCTGCAGACCACGCGCCAAATATCACGTCCTGCCAGCCGGTACTTAGAGCAGCGCGGCGCGCACCTTCTGGTAGCCGCTGCGGCTCACCGGCAACCGGCGGCCGTCTTTGAGGATCGCCACGTGGCTGTCGCGGGTGGCCTGCTCGATGCGGTCGATGCGGCCGATATTGACGATGGTGGAACGGTGGATGCGCAGGAACTGCGCGCCGTCGAGCTGCGCTTCCAGCTCCGCCAGGCGCTGGTTCTTCAGGTGCGATTTGCCTTCGGCGTGGATCTGCACGTAGTCGTCCTGCGCGTCGATGTAATCGATCTTGTCGCAGCCGATCACGTGCACCTTGGCGCCATCACGCACCAGCACGCGCGAGAGCGGCAGGTTGCGGCCGGCGGCATCGCGCACCAGCTGTTCGATGGCGGCATCGCCCGGCCCCTTGGCCAGGCTGGCGCGCGCGTGGGCCAGCGCCTGGTCGAAGCGCTGCTGGCTGAACGGCTTGAGCAGATAATCGAGCGCGTGGCATTCGAACGCCTTGATGGCATACTGGTCGAACGCGGTGGCGAAGATGTAGCGGGTTTTGCTGCCGGCCAGTTCGGCCACCTCGAAGCCATCGAGCTTGGGCATCTGGATATCGAGCAGCACCAGGTCGGGCGCCAGCTCGGTGATGGCTTTGACGGCCTCGAAGCCGTTGGCGCATTCGGCCACGATGTCCACGTCCGCATGTTCGGCAAGGTATTCGCGCACCACGGCGCGCGCCAGCATTTCATCATCGACGATCAAGATCCGCATGCCCTATTCCCTGTCATCCGTGGCCTGCGCCGGCAGCGCGATCTCCACGTAAAAATTGTTGTCGCGCCGGCCCCACCGGATGCTGGCTTCATGCTTGTAGGCGCCGGCCAGGCGCTGGCGCACATTGGCCAGACCGATGCCGGCGCCGCTGCCCGGCGCCGCGCCGCGCTGGTCGGCGTCCACCGGATTGTCCACCCGGATGTGCAGGATCGAACCGGCACGCTGCGCCGAGATGCGTATCAGTCCACCCTCGGGCAGATTGCAGATGCCGTGCTTGACGGCGTTTTCCACCAGCGGCTGGATTATCATGGGCGGCACCAGGCACGCGGCGGCAGCGGCAGTGACCTCCTGCTCCACCTGCAACCGCGCGCCAAAGCGCACCTGTTCGATCGCCAGGAAGTGACGGATCAGCACCAGTTCATCCGCCAGTGTGACCATCTTGTGCGCTTCCATGCCCAGGCTGTGGCGAAAAAAACTGGCCAGCTCCAGGGTCATGCGGCGCGCCGCTTTGGCGTCCACCGACGTCAGCGCGCTGATCGAATTGAGGCTGTTGAACAGGAAGTGCGGATCGATCTGGGTGCGCAGCATGCGCAGCTCCGCTTCCTGCGCCATCAGCATCGATTCGAGTTCGCGCCGCTCGGCGCCGCGGGCGCGCACGAACTCGATCACCAGGTAGTGCACTGCGGCCGCAAAACCGTACAGCAAAATACCCAGGCCGATAATCAGCGCCGAAAGCTGCGGCGTGATGACCATGCCGGCCCACGGCACGCCAGGCAGCACGGTAACCGCATTCCACAAATGCCCCACCAGCAGCCACAACACGCCCGACACCACGGCCGCCACCGTCAGCACGGCGGTAATCGCGCCGGGCCGGCGCGCGCCGAGCGGATAGGCGCGGCACAAATAGTAGGCCGAATACCCGGCCACGAACGCGTAGACCACGTTCATCGGAATGGCAAACAGCATGGCATTGGCCAGCGGCGTGCCGCTGGCCAGCGAAATCACGCCACCGAAGGCAATCCCGAAGAACAGCCACACCACCATGTAGATGACGGCGCTGCGGCGGTTCGACACGGTTTCCATCATGGCTGCGGCGCCATCTTAATTGCGCACTTCCAGGCCGCCGAGGATGGCGTAGCCGCGCACGATCAGGCGTTTCTGGTTGCCGGTGGGCGGCGCGGTCTTTTCTTCGTAGCCGCCGAGGATGGCCGTGCCTTCCATGACGATCACCCAGTCCACCGGCACCTTGATGGTGATCCCGCCGAGGAAGGAAAACACGTTGAGCACCGCCTCGCCGTTGATCGACGCCTGGCGCAGGTCGAGGTCGGAGCTGCCGAGGATGGCGGTAACTTCGCCGCCACGGAAGTCCGGCGTGCTCACGCGGCGGTTGGACGCGCCCATCACCGAGGTGACATTGACCAGCTGGTCGTCACCGTGCACGCCGTCCGCGCCATCGGGGCCGGCGGGCGCCTTGAACTCATCGTACGCACGGGCTTTGGCGGCCGCCGACCCGGCTGCCGTCGTGCCGCCCCGGCTGGCGTCGGCGGCGTGACTGGCCTTGTAGACGATGGCGATGCCGGCGGCGATCATGGCCACGGGCCACAGGTCGCGCCACTCGAAATCGAGGAAGCCGATGCCGCGCAACACGCCCACGCTGCCCACGCACACCAGCACCACGCCCACCACATTGCCGGAATTGGTGCGGGTTTGCGTGAGCTTGAGCACCCCGGCCACCAGCAGCGCGGCGGGCACCACCAGGCGGCGGATATCGAGATCGATCCAGCCGAGGTTATCGACCAGGAACAGCAGCCCGAGGACCACCACCAGCAGGCCGAGCACCATTTGCGCCTTGGGATTGGCTTTGGCGATGCGGTTCATTGTTGCTCCTTGTGGGCGGCGAAGATATTGTCGAGCAGGGGGCGCAGCAGCATGCCGACGCCGCACGCGACGATCAGCGCCGGCCAGGTATCGCCAAACCCCCAGCCCCAGATGCGGTTGAACGAGACATACCACCAGCCGGCAAAGAAAATGCTCCAGGCGCCGCTGAGCAGATACGCTGGCGTGGTGGGCGGAATGATTTGCGTGATGCCGCTGATGACCAGCAGCCAGGGCCAGTAGCGCCACAGTTCACCGATATGGATGTCGAGATCGATGACGTCGGCGCGCTGCAGCAGCACGATCACGCCCAAGGCAATCAGCGCCACGCCCCACACCACCTGCTGGCGCCACTTGTACACGGTTTCCACGGTCATCTTGATTCCCCTTGTCGGCATGACTATAACAATAGCGGGGCGCAGCGCGTGGGGAAACTGCTATTCGGCGAACGGCGGAAATGGACCGGTGAACGGCGTGGCGGCGAAAAAAAACCCACGCCGCCGGTAAGCGGGTGGGGTCAAGGGGTAAGCATTGCAGGTGCTAGCTGCGGGTGGCGCCGATTACCTTGGGTTCCAGCAGCATCAGGCCCCAGCCCAGCTGGCGGCGGATTTCCTCGGGCGCCGGCGGCGGCTTGAGGTCTTGCACGCGCCGTTCCAGCCAGGCCCGGACTTGTTGTTTCGATGGATGCGTGGTCTGCGACATGATGGTCTCCCGAGGCAGTACGGCAAAAAATGAATACAGCGTTGTCTGGTGCCGGTACTTGAGGCTACCGGCTTACCTGCTGCCGAGCGTCATCTGCAAGGATGCGCTCCAGGCACGCGCAGCCACTATAACGCGCCGGCCGGCGGTACTCTGTACGCGCCCACACACTGGCCACACTGACATGATTGCTACAGTTTTTTCTGTAAAAAGTCGAGGAAGCAGCTGATGCGCTGGGACAGCTGGGTATTGCGGTAATACACCGCATGGATTTGCTGGCGGTAGCCGGTGTAACTGTCTTCCAGCACCTTCACCAGGCGGCCTTCGGCAACGTCGGCGCGGGTCATGAAATCGGCCAGGCAGACGATGCCCTGGCCGGCCAGCGCCAGCTGGCGCAAGGTCTCGCCGCTGGATGCTGCCAGCGCCGGCGTTACGGACAGGCTGTTGCCGGTGGCGTGGCGCAGCGGCCAGTTGTTGCCCTGCTCGTACTGCGCAAAGCCCAGCAGCGTGTGGGCGCCGCCGAGCAGGTCCTCGGGCATGGCCGGGGCGCCATGTCGCGCCAGGTAGTCGGGGCTGGCCAGCACATACAGCGGACTGGCCGACAGGGCCCGCGCATGCAGCGTGGAGTCGGTGAGCGCGCCGATGCGGATGGCGATGTCGGTGCGGTGCTCGATCAGATCGGTGATCTGGTCGTTGCTGCTCAACTCCAGGCGGATCTCCGGGTACATGGCGCGGAACTCGGCCACGTGCGGCACCACGCAATGGAGCATGAACGGCGAGGCCGCGTCCACGCACAGGCGACCGGCCGGCTGCTGGCGGCGGATGCGGATGGTTTCTTCGGCTTCCTCCATGGCGCTGAGGATGGCGCGCGCGCGTTCCAGGAATAAATGGCCTTCTTCGGTCAGTTCCATGCGGCGCGTGGTGCGCGTGAGCAGCGACGTGGCCAGCTTGTCTTCCAGCCGCGACAGCGCCCGGCTCACGCCCGACGTGGTCTGGCCCAGGTGGACCGACGCTGCGCTCAGGGTCCCGCTGTCGATCACGGTGATGAAGGTTTTCAGATCGTCCGAATTAATATCCACTAGATTCAACTCTACACTGTGTAAATAGTCATGCCACGTACCGCAGCACCGCGCCAAAATGGCAGGCGCTGCCGCCCAACACGAACAGGTGCCACACGCCGTGGCCATACCGCCATTTGTGGTCGGTGACGAAGAAGGCAATGCCCACCGTGTACACCACGCCGCCGGCGGCAATCCATAAAAAGCCATCCCAGCCCAGCGCCGCGATCAGCGGACTGGCGCCGATCACGCCCACCCAGCCCATGGCCACGTAGATCACCAGCGACAGGATGCGCGCGCCCTTGGCGAACCACAGCTCTTGCACGATGCCCACCAGCGCCAGCCCCCACACCACGCCGAACAGCGACCAGCCCCACGGCCCGCGCAGGCTGACCAGTGTAAACGGCGTGTAGGTGCCGGCGATGAGCAGGTAAATCGCGCAGTAATCCATCTGCCGCAGCACATCCTTGGCGCGGCCGCGCAGGCTGTGGTACAGCGTGGAGACCAGGTACAGTCCGAGCAAGGTGGCGGCGTAGATGCTGAAGCTCACCACCTTCCAGGGATCGCCGCTGCGGGCAGCGAGCACGATCAGCGTGGTGCCGCCCACCAGGGCCAGCGCCGCGCCCACGGTGTGGGTGATGCTGTTGAAGCGCTCTCCGTAATACATATGGCTTCCAATGCAGGTTGGTGCGGCATGCAGTCGCCATGCCCAAGCCCGTCATTGTATAGCGCACCGCCGACCGACGCCCGGCACCCATCCATACCGAACCAGGTTCTTAGCAAAAACTCAATCGTAACAGATAAAGAATTTATTCAAAGCAATGTTACAAAAAGTTGAATTGAATGGTTGACGCCCGTGCGACTAATGTCGCACAATAGTCCCATTGGTCGCATCGGTTACATTGCTTGCGTGCCCGTCGCGTCGTTTTATTTTTAGGAAAAAATCATGTCGTCCACCTCCCCGATTCCTTCGGTCAGCGAACTGACCTTGCTCAAGGCGCTCTGGAAACAGCAACCGCTGAGCGCGCGCGAAATCCATGCGGCTGCCGCTGCCGATCTGGCCTGGTCCTTTTCCTCGACACGCAAGACGCTCGACCGCATGCTGGACAAGCAGATGATCGGCCTGCACGTCATGCATGGCGTCAACGTCTACCGCCCGCTCCTCGACAAGGTGGTCACGCTGGCCGCCTTCGCCAACGACTTTGGCCGGCGTGTGATGGAAATCGATGCGCCGTTGCCGGTCGCGATGTTCACCGGCAGCAAACTGGTGGACCAGCAGGAACTCGATCAACTCGAGCAAATGCTCAACGACTGGCCCGACGACCAGGCGGGCCAGCCATGAGCGCCACGCCGATGCTGCCGCTCTGGCAATGGCTGCTGGCCAGCGCGGGCTGCGTGCTGGCCGGCTTGCTGGTGTACGCGCTGCTGCATCTGGCCGCGCGCGTCTGGCCGGCGCTGCGGGCGCAGCGCCGTGTGTGGCTGGCGGCGCAAGCGGTAATTGTCGCGGTCATGGCGCTGCCGTTCCTGCCGGCGCACGACCAGGTGAGCCTGGTCAGCGTGGCGCTGCCAGCCACCGGGACTCCTTGGCCGGACGCGGTGGCTGACATGGCGGCTAGCACGGCGGCTGACACGGCGGCCGGCGACGCGCCGGCCGACCTGCACCACCGATCGAACGCACCGTCCGCAGCGCCGCATGCGGTAACGCCAACCGCACAGCCACCGGCAGCGACGGCGCTCCCCGTCCTGGCCCCGGCGCTGTGGGCGGCCGTGTACCTGGCCGGCCTGACCTGGGCGCTGCGGCGCCAGGTGCGTGCGCGCCGGCTGTGGCGCAGCCTGCTGGCCGGTTCCGAGGTGCTCGCGCCCGCCGCACTGGCCGCGCACGGCGGCTTTCAGCCACAGCAGTTACAGGACATTGCCCGGGGCCGGCTCACGGTCATGGAAACGACCGCCGCAGTATCGCCCATGCTGGTCGGCACCTGGCGGCCGGTGCTGCTGTTGCCCGCCCACCTGCGCGAATTCGAACCGGTCCAGCAGCACCTGATCGTCGCCCACGAGCTGCAGCACTGGCGCGCGCACGATCCGCTGTGGCTGGGCATCTCGGCGCTGGTGCAAACCCTGTTATGGTTCAACCCCGCGCCACGCTGGCTCGGCGCGCGCCTGGCCTGGGCGCTGGAACTGGCGTGCGACAGCCGCGTGCTGGCGGGCCGCGCCCAGCACGACCGCAAGCAGTACGCCGGCGCGCTGCTGGCGCAATGGCGCCGGCAACTGGTGGCCGCACCGGCGCCCGCCCTCGCCTTCGGCGGCGCCCATGCCGATACCGTCGCCACCCGCATCCGCCACCTGCAACTGGCCGCCGCACCGCTGCTGCCGGCCGCCGGCGCCTGGGCCGTGGCGGCAGCGCTGGGCGGCGTGCTGGCGGCGGGCATACTGCTGCAACCGGCGCTGGCGGTCACCAGCACCGCCAGGCCGGCAGCGCCGGCGGCTACTGCGGCCACTGCCGCTGCCGCTGCCGCTGCTGCTACTGCTACTGCTACTGCTACCGCTACAACTTCTACTGCTACTACCACTGCTACTGCCGCCGCGCCAGCGCCGCCGGCAGCACTTGCCACGCTGCCCGCCGCACCACCGCCCGCCGCATCCGAGGCCTGGCATCCCCCGCTCGATCGCATGCGCGTGGCGGGCTTCTTTGGCGTGATGCGCAAGGTCTCGCCGCTGCCCAGCAAGGGACTCGACCTGGCCGCGCCGCCAGGCACGCCGGTGCGCGCTGCCGTGGCCGGCATCGTCACTGCCGCCGGCCCGCTGGACGAAAACAACGGCCGCTATGGCACCACCGTCGTGATTGCCAGCGGCGCCACCGAAACGCTGTACGCGCACCTGGCCAGCACCACGGTGCAGCCGGGCGCGCGCATCGCAGCCGGCCAGCTCATCGGCACCGTGGGCACGACCGGCTTTTCCACCGGGCCGCACCTGCACTTCCAGGTGCGCCAGCACGGCGTGCCGATCGATCCGGCGCCGATGCTCGCTGACCTCGACCGCCACGCCACCCGCCATGCCCTGACCGTGCGCCGCGCGCAACTGGGCTACTAACCGCTCGCACCAAGCTGCCTGCATCCGCTACCTTCCGGTGGCGGACAGGCCCCCTGCCGCCTGCGTTTTCGGCGCCACTTTTACAGGAACCACCATGTCACTTCCGCACCTGGCCGGCAGCATGCTGCTTGCCCTCCTTCCCGCGACTGCCGCAAGCGCCACCGAGGCGCCGACGCCGGCCACCGCCACCGCAGCGGCGCCGGCCGATCCGCCGCCGCAGGTGCAGATCACCGGCGCGCGCGCCGACCTGCGCCAGCGCGAGACCACCACCGCCATCATCGTCACCCACGCGGAACTGGTGCGCCAGGGCGACCAGACCTTGGCCGACGCGCTCAAGCGCCTGCCAGGCATCAGCGTCTCGGGACCGCCGGGACAGGGCGGCGAGATCAGCATGCGCGGCCTGGGCAAGGGCTATACCCAGATCATGCTCAACGGCGAACCGGTACCGGCCGGCTTTGCGCTGGACTCGGTGGCGCCCGACATGATCGAGCGGGTGGAAATCCTGCGCAGCGCAACGGCGGAACTGAGCAACCAGGCCGTGGCCGGCGCCATCAACATCATCCTGAAAAAAGCGGCCCCCCGCGCCCAGCGCACCATCGGCGCCAGCGCCACCCGCAGCGGCGGGACCACGTCGCCCACGCTCACCACGCAGTGGTCGGACCAGGCGGACGGCTTGAACACCAGCCTGGCCGCCACGCTGTCGCGCCAGCGCATCGAGCAAAGGCTCTTCGACGACGAAGCGATGGACGGTGCCGACGGCACCCCGCTGCTGCGGCGCCACACGCCGCAAACCCAGTCGCGGCACTTTGACACCCTGACCGTCACGCCGCGCCTGGCGTGGACGCTGGCCGGCGGCGACACCCTGACCTGGCAGGGCTTTGTCAATCTGCGCCATGCCGATGTGCAGGCGCGCGCCGATGAACAGACACTGATAGGCGATACCAGCGAATTTCCGCGCTATGTATCGGACTTCAACGTCCGCTTCGTCACGCTGCGCAGCGACCTGCTGTGGAACCACAAGCTGGCCAACGGCGACAAGCTCGAAACCAAGCTGGGCGCCAACAGCAACCGCCGCAGCGGCGGCTTCAATTTTTATGGCCTCGATGCGGACGGCGCCCCGGCTGGACGCCATTATGTCGAATCCGGCCCCGCCGAAAAAGGCGTGACCTTCACCGGCACCTGGCGCCACCCGGTGGGCGCCAACCATGCGCTGGCCATGGGCTGGGATGCCAGCCGCGCGCGCCGCGACGAAGACCGCAGCGAAACCATTTTCGACGGCGCCGGCCTCGCGACCAGCGCCAGCAACGCCGACTACAGCGCCAATGTCACCCGCGTGGCGCTGTTTGCGCAGGACGAATGGCAGGTAGCGAAACAGTTTTCGCTGTACGCGGGACTGCGCCACGAGCGCCTGCGCACCGCCAGCCGGGCACTGGCCGCGAATGCGCCCGACGCCCTCGATGTGACGTCGGCGGTGTGGAGTCCGTCGCTGCAGGTGCGCTACGAGTTGCCCGGCAAGGACGTGCTGCGGCTGGCGCTGGCGCGCACGTACAAGGCGCCTTTACTGTCGAAACTGGTCCCGCGCCGCTACACCACCGACAATAACAACAACCCGACCAATCCCGACGAACAAGGCAACCCGCAACTGCGGCCGGAACTGGCGTGGGGTCTCGATGTGGCGTATGAACGCTACCTGGGCGACGGCGCGCTGGCCAGCGTCAGCGCCTACTGGCGCCGCATCCGCGACGTCACGCAAACCCGCTTGTTCGAGGACGACGGCGTGTGGGTGCAGGCGCCATTCAACAACGGCAACGCCAGCGTCCATGGCGTGGAGCTCGAAGCCAAGCTGCCGCTGGCCCGCCTGCTGAACTGGAAGGCTGCGCCGGCGCTGGACCTGCGCGCCAACCTGGCGCGCAACTGGTCGCGGCTCGATGCCGTGGCCGGGCCGGACAACCGGCTCGAAGAGCAGGTGCCATACACCGCCAACCTGGGCGTCGATTACCGGCTGCCCACCACCGCGTGGACCGTGGGCGGCAATCTGAATATCCAGGGCGGCGGCCCGGTGCGGCAGTCGGCGCAGCTGCGCCTGGATACCGCCCCGAAGCGCGAGCTCGACCTGTACGCCTTGTGGAAAGTGGACAGTAAAACCCAGCTGCGCCTGTCCGCCAGCAACCTGCTGCACCGCGCGGGCCGCGAATGGCAGCAATATGATGGCAGCAACGGCAGCGACGGCACCCGCCGGCGCCTGACCGTCACGCCCACCAGCGCCGCGCTGCGCATCATGCTCGAACGCCAGCTGTAGCTTTAAACCGGGCCCGGCTGTGGTATGGTTTCATCCATGACCACCGCACCGCTTACGCCCCAGCCCCAGCCCCAGCCCCAGTCTCAGCCCGCACCGCCGTACCAGCGCTGCATGATCATGGGCGGCGGCGGTTTCCGCTTCGGCATCTACATCGGCATGTACGCGGCGCTGCGCGAAGCGGGCAAGGCGCCGGACGTGATCGTGGCCAGTTGCGGCGGCGCAATTGCCGCCGCCATCATCCACAACCTGCCCGACCCGCAGGCGCAGCGCGCCTGGCTGTCGTCGCGCGCCATGTACGACTTCTGGTGCGGTTTGAAATCGACGCGCCACGCGGCGCTGCTCAGCACCCTGGCGCGCGCGGCGCGGCGCACGCTGTCCTCGGCGCGCGCGCCGGTGGTGCCCGACCTGTTCGGCGATTTTTTATTCGACATCCCGTCGCAACTGCCGTTTCCCGCCCCGCAGGGCAAGCCGGAGGTGGACGTGGCCATCATCGGCGGCAAGTTGCTGTTCGATGCGCAGGAAGTGGGCCGGCCGCGCGGCCAGCGCAAGCTGTTCGCGGAAACCGTGTTTTGCGGCGCCCGCGCGCAAGCGGCGCTGGCGGGCATGGCGTCGCCGCTGGCCGATCCGCGCTGGGGCGAACACGCGGTGGCGCCCGAACTGCTGCTCGACACCGGCGTGCCGATCACCGAGGCGGCCCGCATCTCGATCGCCGACATGATCTACTTCCGCTGCCGCCAGTACCAGGGCGCGGAATACATCGGCGGCGTGCTCGATCTGTTTCCGGTCGAAATCGCCCGCCGCCTGGGCGTGGAAGTGGTGATGGAATTTAAGGAAGCGTTCGACCAGGTGTTTTCGATTCCCGCCTGGCGCTCGGTGCTGGGCCTGAACGGCAATGCGCGGCTGCGCTACGCCAATACATTCCTGGCCGACCTGCGCATCGATTCATCCGACATCTCGAAGGCGCTGGCGCGCCAACAGTTGCAGCAAAAACTGCACTGGAGCCGCAACCGCATCGAGCTGGCAATGCCGCCGAGCTACGAGATCTTCGTGGAGCATGCGCGCGACCAGTGGCAGTATGGCTACGACCGCGCGCGCGAAGCGCTGGCCAACCCCATCGGCCGCCATCCGGACGTGCGCCGCGCGACACGTTACAGCCGGCGGCTGGCGCCGTAATCGTTGCACCCTGCACGGCCAATGCCGGGGGCGGACCCGGCCGGGTGCGCCCCGAGGTGCTACGGCATGCGTATCGCTGGCAGCGGTGTAGGGGTACCGCCGGTCAGCGGCACATCTCCCGCCACGATTCTTCAAACTCGTCGGGCGGTAAATCCTGCGCCAGCATGGTCAGCTCGCGCGCCACGGAAATGTAGCGCTGGTAACCGAGGTACGCGCCAAACGCATCCTTGGCGTTGACCTCGCCGCACGGCGCGCCGCCCTTGCCGATAAACTGGTTGCGGAACTGCGCCGATGCCGGCTCGCGGATTTTTTCCTTGACGTATTTCTCGCCCATGGCAATGATCGCCGTGGCTTCCTTGTGCTTTTTTTGCGCTGGCGTCTCGCCGCAGCCCGAAAGCGCGGCAACGGCGATCGTCGCGGCAATGGCGGCCATGACCCGCAGCCGCCTCGCTCCGTCTTTGCTTGCAGCTTGTGCAAAAATCATATCGTTTCTCATTCCTCTACCCTGGCGCCGATTTTATCGCGGCTTGGTCCTTAACGCGGCAGGGGCTTGCATTGTTGACAGCCAGCGTATTTGTTAAACTGCCCAACTTTACGGCATTTCACCAGGAGACTGCATGTCACACACCCTTCCCGCCCGCTGGTTACAAACTCTGCTGGCTTGCACGCTATTGCTTGGCAGTTATGCCGGGGCAGCAGAAAAACTGGCCCATGTGACGATCCTGGCCACCGGCGGCACCATTGCCGGCAGCGGCGCCAGTTCCACCACCACGGTCGGCTATACCGCCGCCACGGTGGGCGTGGACGCGCTGATCAAGGCCGTGCCGGAACTGTCGAAGGTGGCGCAGGTGAAGGGCGAGCAAGTGTTCCAGATCGCCAGCGAAAACATGAGCAACGAGCACTGGCTCACCCTGGCCAAGCGCGTCAACACGCTGCTGGCGCAGCCCGACGTCGATGGCATCGTCATCACCCACGGCACCGATACGCTGGAAGAAACCGCATATTTCCTCGACCTGACCGTGAAGAGCAACAAACCGGTGGTGCTGGTGGGCGCGATGCGTCCCGGCACGGCGCTGTCGGCCGACGGCCCGATCAACCTGTACAACGCGGTACTGCTGGCGGCCAGCAAGGATGCGGTCGGCAAAGGCGTGCTGGTGGCAATGAACGACCAGATCCACAGCGCCCGCGATGTCAGCAAGACCAACACCTCCACGCCGGACAGTTTCAAGACGACCGAACTGGGCCTGCTGGGCTACTTCCAGGGCAGCAAACCCTATTTTTATCGCACGTCCACCCGCAAGCACACGGCCGACACCGAGTTTGACATCAGCAAGCTGACCACGCTGCCGCAAGTGGACATCGTGTACGGCTACGCCAACGTCGGTCCGGTCGCGCTCGACGCACTGGTGGCGGCCGGCGCCAAGGGCATCATCCACGCTGGCGTGGGCGATGGCAGCCTGGCCGCCAAGGTCAAAACGTCGCTGATCGCGGCGCGCAAACAAGGCGTGCTGATCGTGCGCGCCAGCCGCGTGGGCCAGGGCATCCTGGCGCGCAACGGCGAAGCCAACGACGATGAGCTCGATTTCGTGGTGGCCGATACCCTGAACCCGCAAAAAGCGCGCATCCTGCTGATGCTGGCGCTGACCAAAACCAGCGACAGCAAAGCCATCCAGCAGATGTTCTACACCTACTGAACCGCGTGCTTCATGGATAGCCCGGCCGCCACATCTGGAACAGGCTGGCGGGCGTGATCTCGAAATAATCGGCCGGACCGCCGCCACGCAAGATGGTGCGCGAGCCGGCCGTGTCATAGATGCCGTCCTTCAGCAATGTCTGGGCGATGTGCACTCCTACTACTTCCCCCATGATTAACCAGCTGTCGGTGGGCGCGCCGCTGGCGCCTTGCAGGCGGATGATCTGGCTGCACTGGCATTCGAACGCCACCGGGCTGCTGGCTACGCGCGGCACCGTCACCATGCGCGACGGCGCCGTGGCCAGCCCGGCCAGCGCGAATTCGTCCACCTCGGGCGGTGCGGGCGCGCAGCTGGCATTCATTGCCTCGGCCAGAGGCCGCGTGGCCAGATTCCAGACGAACTGGCCGGTGGCTTCGATATTGCGCAAGGTGTCCTTGCGACCGATGCTGGCAAAACCGATCAGCGGCGGGGTGTAATTAAACGCGTTGAAAAAACTGTAGGGAGCGAGATTGAGTACGCCGTCATTGGACTGCGAAGAAATCCAGCCGATCGGGCGCGGGCCGACGATGGCGTTGAACGGATCATGCGGCAGGCCGTGGCCTTGTGCGGGTTGGTAGAAATAACTGTCGTCCATAACACTCCTGACATGCCGACGCCGGGCGGCGCCAGCGCGTATTTTGCCACAGGATGTTTTATTGTCTCGACGACAGAATCGTGGCGAACGCGCTAGCGCCCGCCACGGTATTACTGCTTACTGACGTTTGTTAATTACGCTTGTTTGGCGCTTTTGCGACGACGTGCCATGAAGCCCAGCAGGCCCAGACCGGCAGCCATCATGGCGTAGGTTTCTGGTTCTGGTACTGGTGCCAGCGCGAAGTTGACGTTGGAGGTGTAGGTACCGCCGCCTGCGCCCTGGATCACACCATTGACAGCGATGTAATAGCTGCCGGCGGTCAGGCCGGTGGTGGTGAATTTCCAGTAGTCTTCGGTGCCGGTGCCTGGCACGCCCAGTACGTTGTAGCCAGCGTACGTGTTCAGGATAGTGTCGGTAACTGGATCATACTTGACCAGGCTGTAGCTGCTGATCAGCAAGTCCTGCACCGGGCTGGTGCTCTCGAAGGTGGAGCTCAGGGTGCCGGAACCGTTGTAGTTGCCGGTCAGGGTGAACAGGAATTTGTCGGTGAAGGTATTGCCGGAATTCTCAGCATCCCAAGCATTGCCCACCAGAGTACGCAAGCCACCCACGCCGTTGTTCGTCAGGGTTGCGTTCGCGGTTTCAGCGACATTTGCCGCGTAAGCCGACGAAGCGAAGACGCCAGCGCCCATGATCATCGATGCGACCAAGATATTTTTAAATTTCATAGTGAGTTCCGTTTAGTTAATTAGTGATATTAAGCAATGATTGAGCATGCATGATCTGGAGGATCCACCGGTCCGCAGTCCCGGTAACAAAAGAATATTCTTTTATCCTCCAGTCAACTGTGCGTTATCTAACACAATGATCTAAATAACAAACTTGTTGGCATTTGGACCATAGAAACTTTGCAGGACGGTTGTTAACAGATTCTGTGGATAAGGCTGTTAACAAGCTGCGCCGCCGCCGCGCAAGTATATGTTTTAAAAGGGAAATGTTTTCCTGCGTAAAATTATCGCAGCGAAAGTTATCCACTGCCCTTACACTAGGCAAGTTTGCCGATCAGACCATAGGAAACCATGAAACTGCGTCTTGCCCCTCTCGTTTGCGCCCTGCTGCTGGGCGGATTGATAGCCCCCGTGGGCACTGCCCTTGCGGCCAATGCGGCCACCGCCGACGCCGCCGCCGCCCCGGGTGTGCGCGAGCTGTACACCAAATACGAATACCGCATTCCGATGCGCGACGGCGTGCGCTTATTTACCGTGGTGTACGTCCCCAAGGATGGCAGCCAGCGGTATCCGTTCCTGATGGAACGCACGCCCTACAGCGCCGGCGTGGGTGTGGATGACGAACTGCATTACGGTGTCGATTTCTACCCGGAACGGCTGGGGCCATCGTCCGAGTTCCAGCAAAGCGGCTACATCTTTGTGAAACAGGACGTGCGTGGCCGCTATATGTCGGAAGGAAAATGGCAGGAAATGACGCCGCACGTCAACGCCAGCCGCGCCAGCGGCGAAGGCAATGAAAGCCAGGACATGCACGACACCGTCGAGTGGCTGCTGAAAAATGTCCCCAATAACAATGGCAAGGTGGGCATCCACGGTATTTCCTACCCCGGCTTTTATACCTCGGCCAGCATCATCGATTCGCACCCGGCCATCAAGGCAGCCTCGCCGCAGGCCCCGGTCACCGACCTGTACATGAACGACGACTCGTACCATGGCGGCGCCTTCATGCTGGCGGCCAATTTCGACTTTTATGCCGCATTTGTCGAGGCGCAAAATCCCACGCCCCTGCCCAAGGCCTGGACCGGCTTCGACTATGGCACGCCGGACGGCTACCAGTTCTTCCTGTCGCACCTCACCCTGGCCAACATTACCGGCACCCTGACCGACACCCAGCGCGCGCTGCTGATGCCCACCATCGCCAACTGGACCTATAACGATTTCTGGAAAACCCGCAATATCGCGCCGCACCTGAAGAACATCAAGGCCGCCGTGCTGACCGTGGGCGGCTGGTACGACGCCGAGGACTTGCAGGGTCCGCTCACCACCTACCATGCGATCAAGCGCAACAATCCGGCCATCTACAGCGGTCTGGTGATGGGACCGTGGTCGCATGGCGGCTGGCGCCGCTACGAGGGCAAAAGCCTGGGCGACGTGCAGTTCGGCAGCAAGACCGCCGAATACTTCCGTAAAAACATCGAGTTTCCCTTCTTCGAACAGCACCTGAAAGGCGTACCCAACAAGAATCCGGCGAACGTCCACGCCTTTGAAACCGGCAGCAATGTGTGGCGCAACTACACCGCCTGGCCGCCGCAGCAGGCGCAAACACGCACCCTGTACCTGGGCGCGAATGGCAAGCTGGAGTGGAAACAGCCGGCCACCACCGAGGCCTATGACGAATACGTGGCCGACCCGCGCAAGCCGGTGCCCTACACCGGCTATCCGGCCATTGGCGTGCCCAAGGAATACATGGTGGGCGACCAGCGCTTTGCCTCGAGCCGCACCGATGTGCTTACCTACCGCAGCGAGCCGCTGGAAGAAGACGTGACGATCAGCGGCCCCGTCAAGCCGCGCCTGTTCGTATCCACCACCGGCACCGACGCCGACTGGGTGGTAAAACTGATCGATGTGTATCCGCCCGATTACCCGGTGGCCGAAAAGCCCGACAGTCCGCGCACCGACGTGGCAAAACCGGCGATCCCGATGGCCGGCTATGAACAGCTGGTGCGCGGCGACCCGTTGCGCGGCAAATTCCGCAACGGTTTCGACAATCCGCAACCGTTCACGCCGGGCAAGGTGGAAGCCATCAATTATGCGATGGCCGATATCAACCACACGTTCCGCCGTGGCCACCGCATCATGGTGCAAATTCAAAGTTCGTGGTTCCCGCTGGTGGATTTGAATCCACAGACCTTTGTCGATATTCCCAAGGCCAAGCCGGAGGATTTCCAGAAGGCTACCCAGCGCGTGTACCACGCACCAGCCATGTATTCGGGCATCGAAGTGCAGGTCATGCCCGGACCGCGCTAGGACGGGCGCGCCGGAATCTGGCACGTGTGCGCCAGATTCCGGCTTGATTGGGCATCGTCGGGAACGGAACTTTTCATTGCTGGCGCGGTCCAACTCTTGATGGTGCCCCGGAGATCAGCAATGCTTACCGATAAATCAGAGTTCGACCAGATCAACGACCGCCTCACCGCACTGGAAATCGACGTCGCGGATATCAAGTCCAATTATGCAACCAAGGAAGACATCGCTAAGCTGGAAACCAAAATAGCGGGTGTGGAAACCCAACTGGCCCAGGTTAGAAACGAAATTACGGTGATGGCCATCACACTGATTAAATGGTCCATCGGCACTGCCATCGCACTCACCTCGGCAACGTTCGCGATTGCCCGCTTCGTTCACTGACCGATCCGCTCTCCCCTTCGAAGGGCGCAATAGCGTTGCACGCATTTATTTCCAATAGGAAAAATCTATTGAGTTTATTTAATCTATAAACTTAACTTAATTGGCTTTAGGAAATATCATGGTGCCATTCGCCTCCTCAAGGAATCACCATGCATAACAACAAGAACGACATCAGTGTCGCCGCCCGCCTGCGCCTCGGCTTCGGCATCATCCTGGCCATGATGCTGGTGCTGTCGGCCCTGAGCGTGTTCAAGGTCAACGCCATCGACAGCAGCCTCCAGCACATCAGTGAAGTGAACAACGTCAAGCAACGCTACGCGATCAATTTCCGTGGCAGCGTGCACGACCGCGCCATCGCCGTACGCGACGTCACCCTGGTCGGCGACGCCGACCTTGCCGCCGTGGTGGCCCAGATCGACAAGCTGGACGCCGATTACCAGAAATCCGCCCAGCCCATGGACGCCATGCTGGTCCAGGGCGCCGGCAAGAGCCGCGTGCTGCCCGAGGAAACTGCGCTACTCGAGAAAATCAGGCAAAACGAAGCGCGCACCACGCCGCTGATCAAAAATATCATCGCGGCACGCCGCGCTGGCGACCTCGACGGTGCCCGCGACCTGATGCTGCACCAGGCCAAGCCGGCGTTCACCGACTGGCTGGCCAGCATCAACGGCTTTATCGACCAGCAGGAAAAAATCACCGAAACCGAGTCGCAACTGGCGCGCCAGGGCGCCCACAACTTCCAGTCGCTCACGCTGCTGGCGGTGGGTATTGCCGTGGCGATCGGCGCGCTGGTCGCCTGGCGCGTGTCGCAGCACCTGTTGCGCGCACTTGGCGCCGAACCGGTGGCCGTCAAGGCGCTGGCCAACGCCGTTGATCGCGGCGAGCTGTATCACCAGGTGGCGCTGCACGCCGGCGACCATGACAGCATCATGGCGGTGCTGGTCAAAATGAGCGGCAACCTGCGCACCACCGTCACCGAAGTCCACGACGCCGCCGTTGCCGTCACCAGCATCAGCGAACAGATCTCGGCCGGCAACCACAATCTGTCCGGCCGCACCGAGGACCAGGCTGCGTCGCTGGAAGAAACTGCGTCGGCCATGGAGGAACTGACCGCCACCGTCAAGCAGAACGCTGACAGCGCGCGCGACGCCAGCGTACTGGCGCACAACGCGTCCGGCATTGCCAGCAAGGGCGGCGCCATCGTCGGCCAGGTGGTGGACACCATGAATGCCATCAACGCCTCGTCGCGCAAGATCGAGGAAATCATCAGCGTGATCGACGGCATCGCCTTCCAGACCAATATCCTGGCGCTGAACGCTGCCGTGGAGGCGGCCCGCGCCGGCGAGCAGGGACGCGGCTTTGCGGTGGTAGCCACTGAAGTACGCAACCTGGCGCAGCGCAGCTCCGCCGCCGCGCGCGAAGTCAAAGTGCTGATCGACGAATCGGTGCACCGCATTCACGCCGGCACCGAACTGGCCGAACACGCGGGCAATACCATGCGCGACATCGTGGGCAGCGTCAGGCAGGTGAGCGACATGGTGGAATCGATTGCCAGTGCCAGCGCAGAGCAGCGCGTGGGCATCGAGGAAGTCAACCGCGCCATCGCCCAGATGGATCAGGTGACGCAGCAGAACGCTGCGCTGGTCGAACAGGCGGCCGGCTCGGTCCACACCTTGCAGGACCAGGCCGCGCACCTGAACCACGCGGTGAGCGTGTTCAAGACCGGGCGCGATGGCTGGCAGGCGCAGCCGGCACTGGCCGCACCGGCAGCCCGGGCGGCGCGCCTGCTGGCGGCATGACCAGGCAGCAGCCGTCATGGCCACCACCGCGCCCGCCAACACGGAGGCCCGATGGCGGGTGCGCCGTGGCGATTGTCTGCCGGCCAGCATCAGGCTACAATGATAACAATTCTCATTTAGATTGAATCAGATGCTTGCCGCCTCCTCGTCCCCGCCGGATTTCCACGCGCTGTATGCCGATCACCATAGCTGGCTGCTGGGCTGGCTCAAGCGGCGGCTGCACGATGCGGGGCTGGCCGGAGACCTGGCGCAAGATACCTTCGTGAAGATCCTGGTGGCACGCAGCAACACACCGATTGTGCAGCCGCGGCCGTTTCTGGCCACCATCGCCAGGCGCCTGATCGCCAATCACTGCCGCCGCGAAGAGCTGGAACACGCGTACGTGGCGGCCTTGCAGCACCTGCCGCCCGCGTGCGCGCCGTCGCCGGAAAGCATCGCCATCGTGGTGGAATCGCTGCAACTGATCGACCGCGCGCTGGGCCAGTTGTCCGACCGGGCCCGGCAGGCGTTCCTGCTGGCGCACCTGGACGGCATGACCTATGCCGACATTGCCGCCGAACTGGACGTGACCACGCACGCGGTCAAAAAATACCTGACCAAGGCCAACCTGCTGTGCTTTTTTGCCGTGCCTGATTTTGTCGCGCCCTGACAGCGGCACCGCCGCGCCCATAGCGGCGGCCACACCAGCGGCCACCGTCTACGCCGAAGGCCAGCCGCTGGCGCTGGAAACGGCCATGCAGGCGGCCGCATGGCTCACCACCCTGATGAGCGGCGACGCCACACCGGCCGAACAGCAAGCATGGCGTCACTGGCGCCAGGCCCACCCCGATCATGACCGGGCCTGGCGCCATATCGAACAGGTGAGCGGCAATTTCCAGGCGCTCGATGCCCAGGCCGGCCGCCAGGCGCTGGCGCAGCGCCCGGCGTCGCGGCGCCAGGGACTGCGCACGCTGGTGCTGCTGGCAGCGTTTGGCGTCACCGGCTGGTTCGGCAGCCGCACACCGACTGCGCGGGCGTTGCTGGCCGATGTGTCCACCGGCGCCGTCCGGCGCGAACTGGTGCTGGCCGATGGCAGCGTGCTGCACCTGAACGTTCACACCGCTGTCAACCTGCGCTTTACGGCCACCGAGCGCCTGCTAAAACTGGTGCAGGGCGAACTGTACATCGCCACCGCGCGCGAGGCCCGCATGCCCTACCGCCCATTGCTGGTGGAAACCGTGCACGGCCGCGCGCTGGCGCTCGGCACGCGCTACTCGGTGCGGCTGGAGGACGATCTCACCATGGTGGCGGTGGCTCAAGGCCGGGTACGGCTCACGCCGCACAACGGCGCCGACAGCATGGTGCTGGGCGCCGGTCAGCGCGCAGCCATGGATGATGCGCACGTACAAGCTGCGCAGCTTGCACCGCCCGACACCTGGGCCTGGCGCCAGGGCCTGCTGGTGGCCGACGCCATGCCCCTGGGTGATTTTCTGCATGCGCTGAGCCGCTACCGCAGCGGCTTCATCGGTTGCGATGCCGCCATCGCCAGCCTGCGCATTTCGGGGGTGTTCCCGATTGGCGACACCGACGCCGTGCTGCGCGCCCTGCCCGAGTCGCTGCCGGTGAGTCTGCATTTCCGCACCGCGTACTGGGTGCAGGTGAAGGCGAAATAAGCGCTGCACATATTCTTTTCAAAAAAATCGTACCCGTTTTCGTTTCTGGCGTGACCCGTGTATGGAAAGTCATTCGATGCATACACTACAAGGTCACCATGTCACTCAACCGCACCCCCATGGCAGTTGCCATCCAGCTAGTCTTTATCTCGTCGGCGCTGCTGCTGGCCGGCACCGAAAGCGCGCAGGCGCAAACCACGCCCCCGACCGCCGCCACGCCGGCCGCCCGGGACTTCCGCGTGCCGCCCGGCGAACTGGGCGCCGCATTGCGCCAGGTGGCCAGCCAGGCCGGCGTGCTGCTGAGCTATACGCCGGAGCAAACCCGCGGCAAAACCAGCAACGGTCTCGAAGGCCGGCACACGGCGCACGACGCGCTCAACGGCGTGCTGCGCGGTACCGGCCTGAAAGCGGAACTGAGCGCCAACGGCGCCTGGGTGCTGCGCCCGGCCGAAGCGCAAACCGTGGGCAGCTTGCCGGCCGTCTCGGTGACCGCCCAATCCGACACCAGCGAAGGCACGGGCGCTTACGTCTCGGCAGCGCCGCTCGGCACCGCTACGCCGCTGGGCCTGTCGCTGCGCGAAACGCCACAATCGATCAGCGTGATCACCAGGCAGCGCATGGACGACCAGGGGTTGACCAGCATCGCCCAGGTCATGGCGCAAACCCCGGGCATCAGCCTGTTTTCGCTGGGCAGCGAGCGCACCGGTTTTACCTCGCGCGGTTACTCCATCACCAATTATCAGCTGGACGGCGTCAACACCCACTCGGAAAACCTGGGACTGAACGCGCTGCCGTCGCAAAGCCTGGCCGACATGGCCCTGTACGACCGCATTGAAATCCTGCGCGGCGCCTCGGGCCTGATGACGGGCGCGGGCGATGCGTCGGGTGCGCTGAACATGGTGCGCAAAAAGCCGACCAAGCAATTCCAGTCATCGCTGGAAGGCCGGATCGGCTCGCACGACGAACTGCGCGGCGCGTTCGATGTCTCGGGCCCGCTCAACAATGACGGCAGCGTGCGCGGCCGCCTGGTGACGGTGGCCCAGCAAAACCACAGCGCCATCGAGGACTACCAGCACAACAAGAGGGTGGTGTACGGCGTGGTGGAAGCGGACGTGCGTCCCGGCACCACGGTCAGCGCGGGCGTAACGTACCAGCGCAACCGCTCGCGAGGCTCGCTGTCGTACCTGGGCTTTCCGCTGTTTTACAGCAATGGCGTGATGACCGACCTGCCCCGCTCGTTTTCGCCAGCGGCGCCAGGCAACCGCTTCGACAGCGATTCCACCGACGTGTTTGCCACGCTGGACCAGGCACTGGGCCACCACTGGAACCTGAAAATCTCGGCCATCCATTTGTCGTCGTCGCAGGACGAGCGCTCCGTGTACCTGGGCGTGGCCGACGGTTTCCCCGACCAGGCCAGCGGCGACGGCCTGCTGCTCAACGCCAACCGCCGCAACTACCATTTGAAATCGAACAGCGTCGATGTCAAGGTGCGCGGCCCGGTCACCGTGTTCGGTCGCCAGCATGAACTGGTATTCGGCATGGACTACAACGAGTTCGAGAGCAAGACCGACGGCAGCTTCGACTGGAACCTGCAAGGCACGCCCGCCAATCTGTACTCCTGGGACCGCAGCCAGGTGCCGGTGTTTGGCGACAGCTACGTGAAGTACGACAGCACCCGGCGCCAGACCAGTGCCTACGCCGCCGGCCGCTTCAACCTGGCCGACAAACTGACCCTGATCGCCGGCGCCAAAGTGCTGCGCTACGACGAAAACTATGTGACCGACGCACCGACGATTCCGTACTACAGCGCCGCGCCCGCCTCGGAAAACCACGTGGTCACGCCGTACGGCGGCCTGGTCTACGAGATCAATCCGATCCACAATGTGTATGCCAGCTATTCCACCATCTACCAGCCGCAGGCGGCGCAAGACCGGTTCGGCCAGTTGCTGGCGCCGCGCCAGGGCAAGACCTACGAAGCGGGCATCAAGAGCGGTTGGCTGCAGGGCCAGTTGAATACCACGCTGGCCGTGTACCAGATTCGCCAGAACAACCTGTCGGAGTCGGACCCCGGCTACACCGTGCCGGGCACGACCATGCCTGCCTACCGCACCATCAAGGGCGCCAAGACCGAGGGCATGGACCTCGAGGCGACCGGCGCCGTGACGGCGAACTGGAATGTCTCTGCCTCGTGGTCGTACAGCAGCACCAGGAGCAATGAGGGCAAGACCATCCAGACCACGTTCCCGCGCCACCTGGTCAAGCTGTGGACCACGTACCGCTTGCCGGGCGAACTCAATCGCCTGACTGTCGGCGGCGGCGTCAACTGGCAGAACACGGTGTATTCGGATATTTCCGCGTGGCAGATCGAGCGCGACCTGTACTGGCAGCAGAAGTCGTATGCGGTAGCGGGCCTGATGGGGCGCTATGAGATCAGCGACAAATTATCGGCCACGCTCAATGTGAGCAATCTGTTCGATAAAAAATACACGGCGTCGGTGTCGGACTGGTGGTATTCGGGCATGTATGGCCCGGGACGAGCCGTGGCGCTGACCGCAAGATACCAGTTCTGAAGGACTGCCCCGCACGCCACCGGTAGCGGAGGCCGTGCGGGGTAACAACGATTACTTGACGTCCAGCAGCTCGACATCAAAAATCAGGTTGGAGTTCGGCGGGATCGGGCCGATGCCGCGTTCGCCGTAACCGAATTCGGCAGGGACGATCAGGGTGCGCTTGCCGCCCACCTTCATGCCTTGCACGCCCTCGTCCCAACCCTTGATGACCTGGCCGCCACCGAGCTGGAAGCTGAACGGTTCGCGACCGACCGACGAATCGAACTGCTCGCCGTGTTGCGACGGCGCAGCCGGCACGTACAGCCAGCCCGTGTAATTGACCACGGCGGTGGCGCCGGCCACGGCTTCCTTGCCGCTACCTACCACGGTATCGATTTTTTGCAAGGTCAGCGCAGCAGCCGGGGCGGCAGGTGCCGCTGCGGTGGCTGGCGCGGTTTCTGCGGCCGGCGGGGTCTTGGCTTTGTCGCAGGCAGTAAGGGCCAGCGTGAGCGTTAATCCGAGGACGCAGGAGGACAGCAGTTGTTTCATGGAGCTCTTTCAGGTTGTGATTGATTCGCGGCAGCATACAACGCGGCACGCCATAAGGCTATCTGAAAATCGCTGCCAGGCCCGATTGTCCAGCCACTTATGAGGGAGGCAATTACCGTCACTACGCGAGTGTCGGCACGGCAGCAGCTTGCCTACCATCGGACCTCATCCTCACTGCGAAAGACCATCATGCAAGATTTACTCACCCCCCAGAACTGCGCGCTGGTCCTGCTCGACCAGCAAGCCGGCCTGCAATTTGCCGTGCAGTCGATGGACCGCCAGACCTTGCTCAACAACTCCGTCGCCCTGCTGGAATCGGCACAGGCTTTTTCTCTGCCCATCGTCGTCAGCACGTCGGCCAGCAAGGTGTACAGCGGCCCGCTGCTGCCCGACCTGCAGGCGCTGATCCCCGACCATCCGGTGCTGGAGCGCCGCAACATGAATGCCTGGGAAGACCAGGCTGTGCAAGATGCGATCATCGCCACCGGCCGCAAGAAACTGATTTTTTCCGGAATGCTGACCGAGGCGTGCATCACCTTTGCCGTACTGAGCGCGCTGGAAGCTGGCTACGAATGCTACGTGGCAGGCGACGCCTGCGGCGGCCTGACCGCAGCGGGCCATGACCTGGCCGTGCAACGGATGGCCGGCAAAGGCGCGCAACCCACCAGCTGGCTGCAAGTGCTGCTGGAACTGCAACGCGACTGGACCCGCCACGAAACCTATGACGCAGCGCGCGCGGTGGTCGAAAAAAATGGCGGCGGCTATGGCGTGGGACTGCGGTATGCCCAGCAGATGCTGACGCCGAAGTAATTCAAGTAAATCTGACTGGCCGCCCGAAGTTCAGGCGGCCAATGGCCAACACTGTACCCGGCAAAGTTTTAGGCGCACCTGAAATTCAGTACAATGCATTGCGGTCGGCAACATCAAGCGACCAGAAGCATACTTTTCAGAATAACCGCCATGAAAACTCTTTTAGCGCTGGTGATGTTCGCCCTGCCTATCGCTGTCGTGGCCGCTCCCACGCAGGTGTTGGGCATACCCTTCAATGGCAAGCTCCAGTATTCACCTCGCATCTGCCCACTCAACAACGAAAAATCTGAAGAAATCTGCTGGAGAAACAGCCCGCGCATCGATGACGCCGGTGGTCGCGTGGGCAGTGTCCACCTGCCGGATGCGGACTCGCGTCCGCTCTGGGCCGCGCGCGGATGGTACGAGCTGGCATTGAACAAGGACCTCACCGTTACCCGCATCAAGGTGCTGGCCGAAGGCACCGAGCGCGAGACGATTTTCCAGTCGATCTCCACCCGCTTTGGCACACCCGTTTCCGACGATGGCCGCGCTGCGCGGTGGCTGCACAAGGACGCCACCATCCAGATGCTGTGTGCCGCGCCCACCAAGTGCTGGGCCACCTTCAGCGTGCCGGTGGCGGAGACGGAACTTGCGGCGGCGGCCAGGCTCAAGCAGCAGCAGAAGGCCAGGCCCATTACGCCCTAGCGCGGCCTGTTCTCAGCATCGGCAACTACGATTCGTTTGGAATTTGGCCTGCCCAGCAGGAATCGAACCTGCGACCCTCAGCTTAGAAGGCTGATGCTCTATCCAACTGAGCTATGGGCAGAATGTGCAACGAGAATTCGTCGCAGAAATGAAAAACGGGTTGTCTAGGACAACCCGTTTAGTGTTTTTGGTCGGAGTACAAGGATTCGAACCTTGGACCCCCTGGTCCCAAACCAGGTGCGCTACCGGGCTGCGCTACACTCCGAAGACAGCATTCTAACGCCCGGGGGCCGCGCCGTCAATGGACGCCCCCAGGTATCTTGCATAAATTAATTCAGGCCGCGAGTTGGAGGTCGATTTTGTCGGCAATGCGCTGGGCCATCGACTTGGCGTCGGCAGCGCTGCGCGCTTCCACCATCACGCGGATCAGCGGCTCGGTGCCGGAGGCGCGGATCAGCACGCGGCCGGTATCGCCCAGTTCGCGCTCGACCTGCTCTTTTTCGGCGACCATGGCAGCGTTCTTGGTCCAGTCGAAGCCGGCTGCCACGCGCACGTTGATCAGCGTTTGCGGGAACAGCACCAGGTCGGCGGTCGCCTCTTCCAGCGACTGACCCGAGCGCTTCAGTGCCGACAGCACTTGCAGCGCCGAGATGATGCCGTCGCCGGTCGTGTGCTTGTCCAGGCACAGCAGGTGGCCCGAGCCTTCGCCGCCCAGCAGCCAGCCGTTTTCTTTCATGACTTCCAGCACGTAGCGGTCGCCCACCTTGGCGCGCGCGAAGCCCACGCCCTTTTGCTTGATCGCCACTTCGACGGCCATATTGGTCATCAGCGTGCCCACGGCGCCCGCCACCGGGCCGGTTGCCAGGCGGTCGACCACCATCAGGTACAGCAACTCGTCGCCGTTGTAGAGACGGCCATTGGCGTCGCACATGATCAGGCGGTCGGCGTCGCCGTCAAGCGCGATGCCGAGGTCGGCGCCATGGGCGCGCACGGCGGCGGCCATCGCTTCGGGCGCGGTGGCGCCGTGGCCGAGGTTGATATTGAAGCCGTCCGGCTTGTTGCCGATGGCGATGACTTCGGCGCCCAGTTCATGGAACACGTGCGGGGCGATGTTGTAGGCGGCGCCGTGGGCGCAGTCGACCACCACTTTCAGGCCGCGCAGGTCGAGCTCGTTGGGGAACGTGCTCTTGCAAAATTCGATGTAGCGGCCCTGGGCATCGTCGAGACGCTTGGCGCGGCCGAGTTTTTCCGATGGCACGCAGTCCATCGGCAAGTCGAGCGCAGCTTCAATGTCCAGCTCGACCGAGTCGGGCAGCTTGGTGCCCTGGTCGGAAAAGAACTTGATGCCATTGTCCTGGAATGGGTTGTGCGATGCCGAAATCACCACGCCGGCCGACAGGCGCAGCGCGCGCGTCAGGTAGGCGATGGCGGGCGTGGGCATGGGGCCGGCCAGCATCACGTCCACGCCAGCGGCCGCCAGGCCTGCCTCCAGCGCCGCTTCCAGCATATAGCCCGAGATGCGCGTGTCCTTGCCGATCAGGACCGTGGGGCGCTTGCTGCCCGTGTCAGTGCTTCGGCCGGCCAGCACCTTGCCGGCGGCATAGCCGAGGCGCATAACGAAGTCTGGCGTAATGGGCGAAACGCCCACCAGGCCGCGGATACCATCGGTGCCAAAATATTGTCGTGCCATGTGTGTGCTCTTTGTCGTTGTTGGTTTTATCGTGTTTTTATTGTGCTGCCTGCCATACCTTGAGCGCGTCGACCGTGTCGGCCACGTCGTGCACACGCACGATCAGCGCGCCCTGCGCTACCGCCGCCAACGCGCCGCCCACGCTGCCTGCCGCGCGCCGCTCCACCGGCCTGCCGGTGACGGCGCCGATCATCGATTTGCGCGACAGGCCTGCCAGCAGCGGCATATCTAGTTCCGCTATGAGGCGGCCGGTTGCCTTGAGCAGAGCGTAATTATGCTCCACTGTCTTACCGAACCCAAACCCGGGATCGATGCACAATCGACGCGGATCAATCCCGGCGCTCGTCAAGGCATCGATGCGTTCGCGCAGGAAGGCGATGACCTCTTCCACCACGTCGCTGTAGGCAGGCGCCAGTTGCATGTGTTGCGGGTCCGACTGCATGTGCATGATGCACAGCGCGCAATCGCTGTCGCGCACGGCATCGAGCGCACCGGGAGCGCGGAAGCCGTTGATGTCGTTAATCATGTCGACGCCAGCAATGATCGCTTCGCGCATCACTTGCGGCTTATAGGTATCAACCGACACTGCGGGACCGAGGTCGCGCAACGCGTACAGCACCGGCATCACGCGTTGCAGTTCGTCTTCAAGCGACACCGCCGGCGAACCGGGCCGGGTGGATTCGCCACCGACGTCGATGATGTCGACGCCGGCTTCAATCATTTCTTCGGCATGACTCAGTGCAAATTCCAGCGACTGGTAACTGCCGCCATCGGAAAACGAATCGGGGGTGATGTTGAGGATGCCCATCACGCGCGGGCGCGCACCGGGGTGGCCCTGCAAGGCGTAATTGAAACGGCCAAACTGTAGTGTAGATCGCATGCGAGACGGTAATGTAGAACTGAAAATAAAAAAGGGCGAGGATCGCTCCCCACCCCTTCGTGTTGTGCTGCCTGACGGCGCCTTACGCTGGCGCGGTCACGGTAGGCGAAACGCCCGAACCACCGTCGCTAGGCGGGTGCTTGCGGATCGTTACGCCCGGTTTTGGTGGACGCGGCTCCAGGCCAGCCATGATGTCGTTGATTTGGTCCGCATCGATGGTTTCCCAGTCGAGCAGCGCCTTGGTCATGACTTCGACTTTTTCGCGGTTGTCTTCGAGCAGCTGACGGGCGAGCGAATACTGCTGATCGAGGATGTTGCGGATTTCCGCATCCACCTTTTGCTGGGTCGCTTCCGAGATGGTCTTGTTGCTGCCACCCATGAAGCCATCGTTTTGCTCGTCCTCGTACACCATCACGCCCAGCGAGTCGGACATGCCGAACTTGGTCACCATCGAGCGTGCCAGCTTGGTGGCGCGCTGGAAGTCGTTGGAGGCGCCGGTAGACATCTGGCCGACAAAAATCTCTTCCGCGATACGGCCGCCGAACAGGATGGAAATTTCTTCCAGCATCTTGTCTTTATAGCCCGAGATGCGGTCGTGTTCCGGCAACTGCCAGGTCAGGCCCAGGGCCCAGCCACGCGGCATGATCGTTACTTTATGCACCGGGTCGGCTTTCGGCAGCAGCTTGGCCACCACGGCGTGACCGGACTCGTGGTACGCGGTATTGCGGCGCTCTTCCTCGCGGATAACCATCGACTTGCGTTCCGGACCCATGAAGATCTTGTCTTTCGCATCTTCAAAGTCGGCCATGTCGACCAGGCGCTTGGCGCGGCGGGCAGCAAACAGCGCCGCTTCGTTGACCAGGTTGGCCAGGTCGGCGCCCGAGAAACCAGGCGTACCACGAGCCAGGATGTCGGCCTTGACGTCGGTGCCGATTGGCACTTTACGCATGTGGACGTTGAGGATCTGTTCGCGGCCACGGATATCCGGCAGGCCTACCGACACTTGACGGTCGAAACGGCCCGGACGCAGCAGCGCTTTATCGAGCACGTCGGCACGGTTGGTGGCGGCAATGACGATCACACCGGACTGCGCTTCAAAGCCGTCCATCTCGACCAGCAACTGGTTCAAGGTCTGTTCGCGTTCGTCGTTACCGCCGCCCATGCCGGCGCCACGATGACGGCCGACAGCGTCGATCTCATCGATGAAGATGATGCAAGGCGAATGCTTTTTGGCGTTCTCGAACATGTCGCGGACCCGGGATGCACCCACGCCGACAAACATTTCAACGAAGTCGGAACCGGAGATCGAGAAGAACGGCACCTTGGCTTCGCCGGCAATGGCGCGGGCCAGCAGGGTTTTACCGGTACCTGGAGGACCTACCATCAGCACGCCACGTGGAATGCGACCGCCCAGTTTCTGGAATTTGCTTGGATCGCGCAGGAAGTCGACGATTTCGCTGACTTCTTCCTTGGCTTCGTCGCAACCGGCAACGTCGGCAAAGGTAACGGTGTTGTTGGTTTCGTCCAGCATGCGCGCCTTCGACTTGCCGAAGGAGAAAGCGCCGCCCTTGCCGCCGCCCTGCATCTGGCGCATGAAGAATACCCATACGCCGATCAAGAGCAGCATCGGGAACCACGAGACGAAGATTTGCTGCAAGAACGATGGCTCTTCCGGCGGACGCACGTCGAACTTGACGCCATTGTCGCGCAGATCGCCAATCAGACCGCGATCGAGCACGGTTGCCGTGGTGCGCACCTTGGTGTCGTCGCTGCGAACGGCCGTGATGTTGGCGCCTTCAATCACGACTTCCTTGATGTTCTTGGATTTCACTGCATCGAGCAACTCGGAGTAAGCGATAGGTCGGGCGCCGCCTGCAGCGCCATGGCTATCGAACTGCTTGTACAGCATCAGCAGGAGCAGTACCACGACTACCCAGATGGCGGATTTGGAAAACATGTTATTCACGAAAACTCCTTGGATGCAGGGCGCATCACTTAACCTATAGCTAGAAACCCGATTTTACTCGCAATAAGCAGGCGGTGCCAGAAGCCCACTCCTCTACCGGGCGCAAACCCGGCGCAAGCACACATTATTCGATCAAAATTACTGGTTGATCAAGATAAAAATGCTCCACCTGGTTCGATATGCGGTCTGCTGCACAAATATCAAGGGGGAATCAGTCAGTTTCGGGCCGAATGGGCGCGAAATCGTCCACTTCGTACGGCACTGCCGATGCCATGCGGTCGATTGGGTTTTTCAAGCCGCGCCCGAGCAGGAAAATCTCGGACGATTTATCGCGGCTGGCCTTGGGCTTTTTTTGCACCACGGTTTTAAATTCACGACGGAATTTCAGCACGATGTCATTGAAACCCATGTCTTTAAAACATTTGACCAGCAGCGAGCCGCCCGGTTTCATATGCGCTTGCGAAAATTCGATGGCCAGGTCGATCAGGTGCTCCATGCGGGCCGCGTCGCTGTCGGCAATGCCGGACAGATTGGGCGCCATGTCGGACAACACCAGGTCCACTTTCTTGCCTTGCAGCACTTCCTCCATTTGTTGCAGCACTTCCACTTCGCGGAAATCGCCCTGGATGAAGTGAAAATCTGCCACTGGCTCCATCGGCAGCATGTCGAGGCCGATCAGGGTGCCGTTGATGCCGCCGCCATCCTTGCCAGCGAGCTTGCGGCGCACGTACTGCGCCCAGCTGCCGGGAGTGCAGCCGAGGTCGACGATGACCTGGCCCGGTTTGATCAGTTTCTCTTCCTCATCGATCTCTTTCAGCTTGAAAGCCGCACGGGCGCGATAGCCCTCCTTCTGGGCCAATTTCACGTACGGATCATTAATGTGGTCGTGAATCCAGTTTTTGTTTAATTTGTTCTTTGCCATTCGCGTAGAATACTGCCTTTAAGAGAACTACCAGAAATTAATTATGATTAAACTTACCCCCGTTGAGCGCAGTGCCCTGCGCGCCGAAGCTCACGCGCTCAAGCCCATCGTCCTGATCGGCGAAGCGGGACTGACCGCCAACGTCCTCAAGGAAATTGCCTTGGGCCTCGATTCGCACGGCCTGATCAAGGTGCGCGTGTTCGGCGACGACCGCGAAGCGCGCGTTGCCATGTACGACACCATCTGCCAGGAACTCGAAGCAGCACCGGTGCAACACATCGGCAAGCTGTTCGTGCTGTACCGTCCAAAAGTGGAAACCACCAAGGAACGCTCCACGTCCGGCAAAGGCCTGCGCGAAGTCACCATCGTCAAGCCTAGCCCGAGCGGCACCAAGCGTCCGTCGGTGACCAAGGTATTGCTTAAAGGGAATGAGCGTGTCACGCAAGGCGGCAACATCAAACGCGCCAAGCCGCAACAGAAGTCGTCCAAGAAAAGCGCGCTGGGTTCGAAGTAATCCCTGCTTCGCCCGGCAATCGCTGAGCCTTCATACCCGCATCGGCGAACCGCCGCGAATGCGGGTATCCAATTTTGCCAGCGTGTCAGTACCGTAATTGGATTCCCGCCTGCGCGGGAATGACGAAGCTAACGTTTTTTACTGCTTCACCACCAGCCACGCGGCCAGCAGGCTTTGTACCAGATAGATGCTGCTGGAAATGCCGTGCAGGATGCCGAATTCGTTCTTGGCAGCCGACTCCATCACCCCACCCGGACCCGCGCTCGCGCGCAAGGCAGCCATCATCGGCTGCAGGCCGAAGTGCGACACCAGCGTACACGCCAGCATCACCACCACGATGATCATCACCGTGCGCCGCCCCTTGGCCGCCATGTTGACGGCCGGACCGGCAAAAATGCCTTCGGTGCCCGGCCGCGTTGCCCACAGCAGCAGCAACATCAGGATGCCGCAGGCAATCGACACCCAGGCCTGGGTATTGAAGATGCTGCCAGCAATGGTGCCGGCCAGCACGCGGTCGGTCAACGTGGCGAACAGCGTGGGCGCGGCGATGTAGCCGATGCCCCACAGGCTGCCGGCCCACAGCGTGGCGACGAGCAAACGGGTACGCGCTAACAGCATCAGATGTAACGCACTTCCAGAATTTCGTATTCGCGCGGGCCGGACGGCGCCTGCACTTCCACCACGTCGCCGGCCGACTTGCCGATCAGCGCGCGGGCGATCGGCGACGTCACCGATACCTTGCTCAATTTCAGGTCGGCTTCGTCGAGGCCAACGATCTGGTACGTGACCTTGGAGCCCGTTTCCAGGTCTTCCAGGTCGACGGTGGACGCGAACACCACGCGGCCTTCGGCGTCGAGCGTGGTCGGGTCGATGATCTGGGCAGCGCTCAGCTTGCCTTCGAGTTCGGCGATACGGCCTTCCACAAACGCCTGGCGCTCCTTGGCGGCATCGTACTCGGCGTTTTCCGACAGGTCGCCGTGCGAGCGCGCTTCGGCAATCGCGTCGATCACGATACGGCGTTCTTTGGTCTTCAACTGGTGCAGCTCTTCTTTGAGGAGCTCTGCGCCGAACTTGGTAAGTGGAACTGAAGTCATATACGTTTACTCTGTTTTTACAATGGAAAACCACAGAGGCCACGCCAACTGCAGCGTGAGCTCTGTGGTTAATTGGGTACTGCTAAGGTTTAGTGTAAAGCCTTATGCAGTCCTTGTAAATCGTACACTTGCAATTCGTCGAGATGACGGATGCCTTCCACGGCCGCTTCAGCGCCGGCAATGGTCGTGTACGTGGTCACGCGCGAGGCCAGCGACGACGTACGGATCGCGCGCGAGTCGTTAATGGCGCTGCGTTTTTCTTCCACCGTATTGATCACCAGGACGATCTCGTGGTTCTTGATCATGTCCACGACGTGCGGACGGCCTTCGGCCACCTTGTTGACGGCGGCAACCGGAATGCCGGCCGCCGAGATCACGGCAGCGGTGCCCTTGGTGGCCACCAGCGTGAAGCCCGAGTCCACCAGGTCGCGCGCCACTTTCACGGCGCGCGGCTTGTCCGACGATTTCACCGACAGGAACACCTTGCCCGACTTCGGCAATTTGACGCCGGCGCCCAGCTGCGACTTGACGAACGCTTCGCCGAAGGTTTTACCGACGCCCATCACTTCACCGGTCGATTTCATTTCCGGTCCAAGGATGGTGTCGACGCCAGGGAACTTCACGAACGGGAACACGGCTTCTTTCACGCTGTAATACGGCGGCACCACTTCTTCGGTAATGCCCTGCTCTGCCAGCGTCTGACCGACCATGCAACGGGCGGCGATCTTGGCCAGCTGCAGGCCGGTCGCTTTCGACACGAACGGCACGGTACGCGAAGCGCGCGGGTTCACTTCCAGCACATACACGACATCGCGCATTTCGCCTTCAACTTCCTGCTTCTGGATCGCGAACTGCACGTTCATCAGGCCCACCACGTTGAGGCCCTTGGCCATCAGCGCGGTCTGGCGTTTCAGTTCGTCGATGGTCTCCTGCGCCAGCGAGTACGGTGGCAGCGAGCAGGCCGAGTCGCCCGAGTGCACGCCAGCTTGTTCGATGTGTTCCATCACGCCGCCGATGAAGGTGGTTTCACCATCGCTGATGCAATCGACGTCGCACTCGATGGCGTCGTTCAGGAAGCGGTCGAGCAGCACCGGCGAATCGTGCGAGACCTTGACCGCTTCGCGCATGTAGCGCTCGAGGTCACGCTGCTCGTGGACGATTTCCATGGCGCGGCCACCCAGCACGTACGAAGGACGCACCACCAGCGGGTAGCCGATTTCCTGGGCCAGCGCCAAAGCGTCGGCTTCGGTACGGGCGGTACGGTTAGGCGGCTGACGCAGGTTCAGCTTGTGCAGCAGTTGCTGGAAACGCTCGCGGTCTTCGGCAGCGTCGATCATGTCCGGCGAGGTGCCGACGATAGGCACGCCATTGGCTTCCAGGTCCAGCGCCAGTTTCAACGGGGTCTGGCCGCCGTACTGGACGATCACGCCCACCGGCTTTTCCAGTTCGACGATTTCCAGCACGTCTTCCAGGGTCAGCGATTCGAAGTACAGACGGTCGGACGTATCGTAGTCGGTGGAGACGGTTTCAGGGTTGCAGTTGACCATGATGGTTTCGTAACCGTCTTCGCGCATTGCCAGCGCCGCGTGTACGCAGCAGTAGTCGAATTCGATACCCTGGCCGATACGGTTCGGGCCACCGCCCAGCACCATGATTTTTTTCTTGTCGGTTGGCGCCGATTCGCATTCCTCGTCGTACGTCGAGTACATGTACGCGGTGTTGGTGGCGAATTCGGCAGCGCACGTGTCCACGCGCTTGTACACGGGACGGATTGCCAGTTCGTGGCGACGCGCGCGCACGGTCTTGGCATCGGTTTGCAGCAGGAAGGCCAGGCGGCGGTCCGAGAAGCCCTTCTGTTTCAGCTTGTACAGCGCGGGCTTGTCGAGCAGGTCCAGCTTCTGGGTGTCGAGCCACAGCTCGATGTCCACGATCTCTTTAATCTGGATCAGGAACCATGGATCGATCTTGGTCAGCGCGTGCACTTCGTCCAGCGTGAAGCCTTGGGCAAATGCATCGCCCACGTACCAGATACGCTCAGGACCTGGCTCGCCCAGTTCCTCTTCGATCTTTTCGCGGTCTTTGGTCTTTTCGTTCAGACCATCGACGCCCACTTCCAGGCCGCGCAAGGCTTTCTGGAACGATTCCTGGAACGTGCGGCCGATGGCCATCACTTCACCGACCGATTTCATTTGCGTGGTGAGATGGTGATCGGCGGTCGGGAATTTCTCGAACGTGAAGCGCGGGATCTTGGTGACCACGTAGTCGATCGATGGCTCGAACGACGCTGGCGTGGCGCCACCGGTGATCTCGTTGCGCAGCTCGTCCAGGGTGAAACCGACAGCCAGCTTGGCCGCCACCTTGGCGATCGGGAAGCCGGTGGCTTTCGAAGCCAGTGCCGACGAACGCGACACGCGCGGGTTCATTTCGATGACGATCATGCGGCCGTCGGCCGGGTTGATCGAGAACTGCACGTTGGAGCCGCCGGTATCGACGCCAATTTCACGCAGCACTGCCAGACTGGCATTGCGCATGATCTGGTATTCCTTGTCGGTCAGCGTTTGTGCTGGTGCCACGGTGATCGAATCGCCGGTGTGCACGCCCATCGGATCGAGGTTTTCGATCGAGCAGATGATGATGCAGTTGTCCGCCTTGTCGCGCACCACTTCCATCTCGTACTCTTTCCAGCCCAGCAGCGATTCTTCGATCAGCAGCTCGTTGGTTGGCGACGCTTCCAGACCGCGCTTGCAGATCGCTTCGAATTCTTCTTCGTTGTAGGCGATACCGCCACCGCTGCCACCCATCGTGAACGATGGACGGATGATGGTCGGGAAGCCCACTTCGCGCTGCACGGCCCACGACTCTTCGAGCGAGTGCGCCACACCGGAACGGGCGGAGCCCAGGCCGATCTTGGTCATCGCGTCCTTGAACTTGGAGCGGTCTTCGGCCTTGTCGATGGCTTCCGGGGTGGCGCCGATCAGCTCGACCTTGTACTTGTCGAGGATGCCGTGGCGATGCAGGTCCAGCGCGCAGTTCAGCGCGGTCTGCCCGCCCATGGTTGGCAGGATCGCGTCCGGCTTTTCCTTGGCGATGATTTTTTCAACGACTTGCCAGGTGATCGGCTCGATGTACGTGACATCGGCCATTTCCGGGTCGGTCATGATGGTCGCCGGATTGCTGTTGACCAGGATGACTTTGTAGCCTTCTTCGCGCAGGGCCTTGCAGGCCTGGGCGCCGGAATAATCGAACTCGCAGGCCTGGCCGATAATGATCGGACCAGCGCCAATAATCAAAATACTTTTAATGTCTGTACGTTTAGGCATGTTATTTCTTCTCCGTAGCTTGCATCAGACCGATGAAGCGGTCGAACAGGTAAGCGACGTCAGTCGGGCCAGGCGATGCTTCAGGGTGACCCTGGAAGCAGAATGCCGGCGTATCGGTACGTTCAAAGCCCTGCAGCGAGCCGTCGAACAGCGAGACGTGGGTCACGCGGCAGTTGGCTGGCAAGGTGTCGGGATTCACGGCAAAACCATGGTTCTGGGACGTGATCAGCACTTGTTTGCTGTCCAGGTCCTGCACCGGGTGATTGGCGCCGTGATGGCCGAATTTCATTTTCAGGGTGGTGGCGCCGGACGCCAGGCCCATGATCTGGTGACCGAGGCAGATGCCGAACAGCGGGATCTTTTTGGCCATGAATTGACGGGCAGCGGCAATCGCGTAATCGCATGGCTGCGGGTCGCCGGGACCGTTGGACAGGAACACGCCGTCCGGGTTCATCGCCAGCACTTCTTCGGCGGTGGTCTGGGCCGGCACCACGGTGACTTTGCAGCCGCGTGCGGTGAGCATGCGCAGGATGTTGCGCTTGACGCCGAAGTCATAGGCCACCACGTGGAACTTCTGGTCCGCTGCGGCCAGCTGGCCGTAGCCTTCGCCCAGGGTCCATTCGGTTTCCAGCGTTTCGTATGCTGCGGTAACCGATACCACCTTTGCCAAGTCCATGCCCGACAGGCCAGGGAACAAGCGGGCCAGGTCCAGCGCTTGCGACGTCGATGGTTCGTTGCCTTGCGTGCCAACCAGGATGGCGCCCGATTGCGCGCCTTTTTCACGCAGGATGCGGGTCAGCTTGCGGGTGTCGATACCGGCGATGGCAACGATGTTCTCGGCCTTCAGGTAATCGGCCAGCGATTGGGTGGAGCGGAAATTCGAGGCCAGCAGCGGCAGGTCACGGATGATCAGGCCGGCGGCGTGGACTTTGGACGATTCGACATCTTCAGGATTGACGCCATAGTTACCGATGTGCGGGTAAGTGAGGGTGACGATCTGGCGGCTGTAGGATGGATCGGTGAGGATCTCCTGGTAACCGGTCATGGAAGTATTGAAAACCACTTCCCCGGTGGTGTGGCCGGCGGCGCCGATCGAAAAACCTTTGAAAATGGTTCCGTCAGCGAGGGCCAGGATGGCTGGAACGGCGGGGCCAGAAAAAAATGGCGGCAAGGGCAACTCCTGATAAAGTTACCGTAGCTGCGCCACGTCAGACGACCGTCGTTGTGCCCGCGTGGTGATATGCGGGTGAAGGCCAGATTGATGATGGAGTGAGTGGTAGTCGCTACGGTAGGGTGTGATTGGCTAAACCTTTGAATTATAACCAGTTACCGAGACTTTGACAAGGAAGGATGGAGGGATTTCCGGGCCTTGATTTTTACGCAATAACGATTTTATTGCCCGCTCGACTCAACCGTTCTATGGATCCCCGCGTGCGCGAGGATGACGGTTTTTAAGCCAGCAGCTTCGAATCCGTCATCCTCGCGAACGCGGGGATCCAGGTTTTAGACCAGCGCCGCGATGCCGGCCTTGGCAATCTGCGCATCTTCAATCGACTTCACGCCCGACACGCCTACCGCGCCAATCACGTGACCGTCAACGATGATCGGCACGCCGCCTTCGAGCATGCCGTCGGCTTGCGGCGATGGCGCGGTCAGGAATGCGGTGCGGCCGCCGTTGATGATGTCTTCGTAAATCTTCGATTCGCGGCGACCCAGCGCGGCCACGCGCGCTTTCGATGGCGCGATGTGCGACGACAGTGCATTGGCGCCGTCCTGGCGCTGCAGCCACAGCAAATGACCGCCATCGTCGACGATGGCAATGGCCACCGGCCAGTTGTTGGCAGCGGCTTCCGCTTCGGCGGCGGCAGCGATTTTCTTCACGTCTGCAAGCTGCAGGTATGGTTTGGTTTGCATAACACTCCTCAGGTAAAAACAGGTTCAGGGACGGCGCTTGGCCTCTAACTTTGATTTAATCTGCGCCATGACCTGGGCAGCAGCCTGCTCGCCGGCCAGGATGGCCTGGTTGCGGCCGGCAAAATCGTTGCCGGCCATTTTGCCCAGGCTGGGCGTAATCACGATGTCGGCGTCCTTCAACTCGTACTGGTTGATGCGCTGGCCCATGATGCTAAACGTCTGCATGATCACATCGACCGAGCTGACCGTGGCTTGCACGTCGGCCTGGGTGGAGATATTCACGGCGATGACAAAGTCGGCGCCCATGTCGCGCGCAAAACGCACCGGCACCGGCGCCACCAGGCCGCCATCGACATACGTCTTGCCGTTGATGGTCACCGGCTGGAACACGCCCGGCACCGCCGACGATGCGCGCACCGCCATGCCGGTATTACCGCGCTGGAACAGGATCGGCTGACCGTTTTTCAAATCCGCCGCCACCGCGCCAAACGGGATTTTCAGCTTTTCCATCGGCTGGTTATTGACCGCCTTGTTCACGTACGATTGCAGCGCCTCGCCCTTGAGCACCCCGGTGCTCTTGCCGAACAGCGGCATGGCCCAGTCGGAAATCGCCGCTTCGTCCATGTCGAACGCCAGCTTCTGCAGCTGGAAGCCGGTATTGCCGGCCGCGTACAGGGCGCCCACCACGCTGCCCGCGCTGGTGCCCACCACGATATCGGGATAAATCCCCTGCGCTTCGAGCGCCTTGATCACGCCGATGTGGGCAAAGCCGCGCGCGGCGCCACCGCCCAGCGCCAGGCCGATCTTGATTTTTTTCGGTGGCAGCGGTTCGGCGGCGGCCACTGGCGCCGGCGTGGCAGCGATCGGTGTCGAGGTACAACCGGTGATGGCGGCTGCGGCAAACGTGGTGAAAGCGATAAGGGCAAGACGGCGTGTGGACATGTATGGTTTGTAGGTAGCTGATGAGCGCAGCACATTCTAACGTAACGGCCGCGGGAGCCGCCAAACGCGCAACGATTTGAGTGCCGGTATGGCGCCAATGATTGATAATTACGCCATATCCAGGTCAACCCACCTGCCACTGCCAAGGCCCGCCATGCAGCGTATTTTCGTCCTCGCCCTCCTCCTCGTCGCCAACTTCGCCCACGCCCTGGCGCCGCTCGACCTGTCGGGCGCATGGCGCTTCGCGCTGGACCGCGCCGACGAAGGCGTAACACGGCAGTGGTTCAACCGGCAGCTCAAGGACCACATTGAACTCCCCGGCATCCTGCAGGCGCAAGGCTATGGCGACGACATTACCGCCACCACGCCCTGGGTGCTGTCGCTGTACGACAAGCACTGGAACGCCCGCGCCGATTATCTGGCCCACACAGCGCCCGGCAAGGTCAAGGTGCCGTTCCTGTCGCAGCCACCGAAGCACTACCTGGGCGCGGCCTGGTACCAGCGCGACATTACCGTGCCGCAGGACTGGCGCGGCCAGCGCGTGGTGCTGCACCTGGAGCGCCCGCGCTGGGGCTCCACCGTCTGGATCGATGACCGCCAGGTGGGCAGCAATCTGAGCCTGGTGGCGGCGCACGAGTACGACCTGGGGCCGCTGGCGCCGGGCCGGCACCGGGTATCGGTGCGGGTGGACAACCGCATGCTGATGGCATACCGGCCCGATGCCCATTCGGTGTCCGATTCGCTGGGTATGAGCTGGAACGGCATGGTCGGCAAGCTGGAACTGCGCACCACCGCTCCCGTGTGGCTCGACGACGCCCAGGTCTATCCGAATGTCAAAGACAAGACCGCGCTGGTGAAAATCCGCATTGGCAACGCCGGCGGGCGCGCCGGCAGCGGTACCATCACCGCCAACGGCGTGCGCCACGCGGTGCGCTGGGCCGCTAACGGCGGCACTGCGGAGATCAAGGTCAAATTCCCGGCCAGCGCGCAGACCTGGGACGAGTTCCACCCTGCCCTGCACACCATCCGCCTGCAACTGCAAGGCGCCAACGCCGCCGACACCAGGGACGTGCGGTTCGGCTTCGCGCAGATCGCCGCCGTCGGTAAACAATTCATGCTCAACGGCCGCCAGATCTTTTTGCGCGGCACCCACCACGGCGGCGACTTCCCGCTCACCGGCTATCCGCCCACCGACGTCGCGTACTGGCGCAAGATCATTCAGATCAACAAGGACTGGGGCATCAACCATATCCGCTTCCACTCGTTCTGCCCGCCCGAGGCAGCATTCCAGGCCGCCGATGAACTGGGCGTGTACCTGCAACCGGAACCGGGCATGTGGAACGATGTTTCTCCCGGCACGCCGATGGAGAAGATGCTCTACGAAGAAACCGACCGCATGATACGCGCCTACGGCAACCACCCGTCGTTCCTGCTGCTCAGTCCCAGCAATGAACCGAAAGGCAAGTGGAAGGAAGCGTTCGACCGCTGGATCGCCCACTACCGCCAGGCCGATCCCCGCCGGCTGTACACCAACGGCACCGGCCACACTGAAAAGCAGGTGCCGGGGCTGGCCGAGGGCACCGACTACCTGGCCATGCAGCGCATCGGCGCCAGGCCGCTGCGCGGCGAACGTGGCTGGTTCGGCCGCGATTACGGCGCCTCGCTCGACGGCATCAATGTGCCGGTGGTGTCGCACGAAACCGGGCAATGGGTGGCCTACCCCGACTACGGCATCATCCGCAAATTCACCGGCTATCTGCGGCCCGGCAATTACGAGATCTTCCGCGACTCGCTGGCGCGCCACGGCATGGCCGGGCGCAACCAGGACTTTGCCTGGGCCTCCGGCAAATTCCAGGTGCAGGCCTACAAGGAAGAAATCGAAGCGAACCTGCGCACACCGGCACTGAGCGGCTACCAGCTGCTCGACCTGCACGACTACCTGGGCCAGGGCACGGCGCTGGTGGGCGTGCTCGATACGTTTTGGGAACCGAAAGGCTATGTCACGGCGCCCGAGTTCCGCCGCTTTAACAGCGCGACGGTGCCACTCGCGCGCCTGACCAAACGCGTGTACACCAGCAGCGACACCCTGACTGCGGACGTGGAAGTGGCGCACTTCGGCGCCGCGCCGCTGGTCGATGCGCAGGCGCGCTGGCAGTTGTTTGACGATGCGGGCCGCGTTGCCGCCAGTGGCGACCTGGCGCGCAAGACCATCGGCATCGGCCAGAACATCGGGCTCGGTCGTATCGAACTGGCGCTCGATACGCTGGCCGCGCCGGATACCGCGCGCAGCTATCGGCTCGAAGTGAGCATCGCCGGCGCATCGGCGAACGGCACCGTGGCCGATAACGACTGGCGCATCTGGGTGTATCCGGCCCATGTGCCGGCAGCGGAACCGGCCGACGTGCTGGTCACGCGCAGCTGGAACGCTGCCGAAGCCCGCCTGGCGCAGGGCGGCAAGGTGCTGTACCTGCCGCTGGCGGCAGACCTGGACTGGAGCGGCCCGCCACTGGACAGCGTGCCGGTGTTCTGGAACCGCCTGATGAATCCCGCCTGGAGCCGCACGCTCGGCGTCTGGATCGACAACCGCCACCCGGCGCTCGCGCACTTCCCTACCGATCGCTTCAACGACTGGCAATGGACGGAACTCGTCAAGGGCACGCGCACCATCAACCTGGACCGGCTGCCGCCCGCGTTGCAACCGATCGTCCAGCCGGTGGATGACTGGAACCGCAACTTCAAACTGGGGCTGCTGCTCGAGGCCAGGGTGGGCACTGGCCGCTTGCTGGTGGCCAGCGTCGACCTGGTATCGAAACTCGATCAGCGCGTGGTGGCGCGCCAGTTGCGCGCATCGGTGCTGGCCTACATGGCCGGCGACAGTTTCAATCCACAAACGGCCATCACCACGGCCGACCTGCGGCGGGCGCTGTTCGATACGCTGGTGATGAAAAAACTCGGGGCGCAGGCGGTTGGCGGCAACCACCCCGCGTATGCCGTGGACGGCGACCCCAACACGTTCTGGACCGCGGGCGAAGCCAAAGCCGAACGCGCGCCGCACGCGTTGACCATCGGCTTCGCGCAGCCGGCCACGTTCTCGGGACTGGTCTTGATGCCGCGCCAGAACCACCGCGACCACGAAGGCGATGTGCGCGACTACCTGGTGGAGGCCAGCGACGATGGCGTGTCGTGGCGCGCATTGCAGCGCGGCGCGCTGGTATCCACCTACGACCAGCAGCGCATCGACTTCGGCCGCGACGTCACCGCGCGCCACCTGCGTTTTACCGCATTGTCGGGCTTTGGCGCCGACAACACGGCGGCGCTGGCGGAACTGGCAGTGGTGTACACCGGCGCGGCGCTGGCGGAAAACAGCGGCGCGGTCGCTTACCGGCAGGTGCAATCGGCATCGAGCGACATCGACGAAAACCTGGCGCCAGCCAAACCAGGGAACTAAGGGCGTCCGCCCCCGGGGGTACGAGGTGGTATCAGGCGCCGATGCCGCACGCTTCGAGCGACAGTTCGAGCAGCGGGAAGTGCCCGGACTCCACCTTGAAAAACTCGGCCTGCGGGAAAATCGTGGTCCAGATCGCGCGATCGTGCTCGGCATCGATCATCGGATCGTGCGCGCCGAACAGCACCGTGACCGGCCCGGCAAAACTGCTTGCCACCGGGCGGCGATCAATTGCCGAAAAATCGTCGGACGTGGCCACCGACGTGGGGCCGTCAAAGGCGCCCGGTTGCGCAATCAGTTCGGCGAACGAGCGCGCCGCCGCCTCACCGCCACTGGGTCCGAAGTACAGCGCCGTCACATCGGGCAGCTGCGCCAGCGCGCCGAACACGTCCCAGAAGCGCGGGCGGCCCGGATCTTCCTCGTACGCCGCCAGCGCAATGGCCAGGCCGCCGGCCGCCGGGTGGTCGGTGTGCACGCGAAACGCGCGCCGCGCCAGCCGCAGCGCGGCCTGCTCGGGATCGAAAGTGGGCGCCAGCAACACGATGTTGCGTATCAGCTCGGGCGCATGGCGCGCCAGGTGCACGGCCAGGTGGGCGCCGAACGAACTGGCGGCCAGCGTGATCGGCGCGCCGTGTTCGGCCGCTGCCCGCCGCAGCTCTTCCAGTGCGGCAGCCTGCAAGTCCAGGAACGGCCGCGCCGCGCACGGCTTGGCCAACGGCTGCTGCCACCAGTGCACGTGGGTGGCGTCTGGATACCGCGCGCGTTCAAACACCGGGGCCAGGCCCGGACCGCCATGCAAATATACTACCGAGGGTGCCGCCATCTTCGCTCCTTAGTTCCATGTTCATCCAAGCAGTGAATATTATAGTCGGCGCCACGGCGCTGGCAGACCTGCAATATGGCCGGGGTCGCTGCTGGTTCTTAAATCTGGCTTAGCGCATCGCGCAAATGCGCGGAGAGTGAAATTAATATTTTCCTGTGGGTCAGGTGTAGCGCAAACCGGCTGAACCTGCGAAGATGGGTGTCCGGGCGTCCGGCCAAAGCGCTCGCGCACGTCCCTGTTTTGGCCTCTTTCCAGCTTGAGGAGCATGACATGAATTCGTTTGTGGACACCATCTCGCCAGCAGCCAAAGAACACTACGCAGCCAGAATTTCGTACTTCAACGATGTGGCGCTGGCCGTGGTTAACTCCACCCGGCAACTTGCAGAAGCCAACCTGCAATTCGGCCGCGACTGGCTGCAGCACGCCACCGACATCTGGCAGCAGGCGGCGCTCACGCCCGCGTCCGAGCGCAGCGAAGTTGCCGCGCCCACGGCCGAGGCGGTCGCCCAGAAGCTGCAGGCGTACCAGCGACAAATTGCCCAGATCGCCAGCGACTTCCAGACCACCATCACGGACGTCACGCGCCAGCACGTGCCGCAAACCACGCGCACCGCCACCGCGCTGGCCGACGTGGTCACGCAAAAAGCGGCGGCCGAAACCGACCAGCAGTGGCGCATCAACAAAACCGCCAGCCGCGAACTGATCGACCAGGCCGCCCGCTTCGCTCAAACTGCCACGCAAAACCGCGCCATGCAGGAACCGGCGTCCATGCAAAGCGCGCCAGACCAGGGCAAGCAGAGCTAGCCGTTACGGGCCACCGTTGCCGCCCACCGCCGCATAGACCTGGCCGGTGGCATAGCTCGACTCGTTCGATGCCAGCAGCACGTACACGCCGGCCAGTTCGGCCGGTTGTCCGGGCCGCTTCATCGGCGTGTCGGCGCCAAATTCCGGCAGCTTGTCCGCCGGCTGGCCGCCCGTCACCTGCAACGGGGTCCAGAACGGTCCCGGCGCCACCACGTTCACGCGGATCCCCTTGCCAATCAACTGCTTGGCCAGGCCCTTGCTGAAGATCATGATCGCGCCCTTGGTGGACGCGTAATCGAGCAGGTTTTCGCTGGGGTCGTAGGCATTCACCGACGCCGTGTTAATGATTGTCGCGCCCGGTTTGAGCAGCGGCACGGCGGCCTTGGTGATCCAGAACATCGCGTACACATTGGTCTTGAAGGTTTCGTCGAAGTCAGCCGTGGTCATGTCCAGGATGCTGTCGCGCGAAAACTGGCGGGCGGCGTTATTTACCAGAATGTCGAGTCCGCCCAACTGGCGCGCGGCATCGGCCACCAGCTTGCGGCAAAACGCTTCGTCCTTGATATCGCCGGGGATCAAGACCGCCTTGCGCCCGGCGGCACGGATCAGCTCGGCCACTTCGCGCGCATCGGGTTCCTCGGCCGGCAGGTAGTTGATCGCCACATCCGCGCCTTCGCGCGCGTAGGCAATGGCGGCAGCGCGGCCGATGCCGGAATCGCCGCCGGTAATCAGCGCCTTGCGCCCCTTCAGGCGGCCGCTGCCCTTGTAACTGGTTTCGCCATGGTCGGGACGCGGATCCATTTTGCCGGTCAGTCCCGGCCACGGCTGCTGCTGCTTGGTGAACGGCGGCTGCTTGTACGCGGTGGTGGGGTCGACCAGCGGCACGTCGGGCGCGGATGCGGGCGTGCCCGCTTGCACGGACGTTGCCGCCGTGGCCGGCAGTACGGCGGCCCCGAGCAGGCCGGTGGCCAGGCCGCCGACCATGGCCCGGCGCGATGCGTTGGGATTTTCAGGTTGCATGGGTGCCTTTCAGTAAGAACGCAGGAGTCATCCATGATTCCGCGTTCTGCCCTACCGCACTGTGCGGCACTGCACCATGCTTTTACAGGAAACGTTCCGGTATGCCGCCTGCGAACGGGTACAGCGGGAAGTACGGCCGTGCTTCTTCCAGCACGCGGCGCACCGACGGGCGCTGCACCAGCCGCTCGAAATACGATTGCAGGTGGCTGTACTCCTCGGGGAATGGCAGCAGGGTGGCGGCATAGAACAGCGCCGGCGCCGCCGCACAGTCGGCCATGCTGAAGTGCTCGCCGCACATCCACGCGCGGTTGGCCATGCGCTTTTCGATCATCTTGTAGGCGGTCTTGAGCTTGGTGCGTTCCTTGGTGCGGTCGCACTGCATGCCGGTCAGGTGGCCGTTGACGATGGTTTGCATCGGCACCTGGACGTAATTATCAAAAAACCGGTCCCACAGCCGCACGTCGAGCGCGGCGTCCCAGTCGGCCGGGATCAGCGGTTGTTCGCCCGGGTAATGGCGGTCCAGGTACTCGATGATGATCGAGGTTTCGGGGATGTCGCGCAGCCGCTCGTTGTCGCGGATCACAGGAAATTTACAAATCGGCCACATCGCCGTGAGCTCGGCCCGGTCGGCATCCTCACCCACGTTGATGATGCGTTTTTCAAACTCGTGGCCGTTCTCGTACAGGGCAATGAGCACCTTGTGGCAGAACGAGGCAAGTGGGTGATAATAAAGAGTCAACGACATAACAGCTCCAAGGGCAACGCAACAGCGCGGCATCGCCAGGCGATACCGAAGAATTCAGCAAATGATACTTCACCTGCCGCGTGGGCGTAACGCCGGGTTTATGACACACTGCAAACCGTTCAAGCCGGCACACCCGGATGCCGGCAGATTCCGAATCGATTATTGCCACTCAGTCACAGGAAAAAATACCATGCGCCATCATCTCTCCCGCCTGCCGCAGCGCCTTGCGCTGACCACCCTCGCCGTGTTCGGCACCATCGGCACCATCGGCGGCAACGCCATGGCCGCCGACCAGGCCACTCCTGCCGAAGGCACCATCGTGGGCCTTGGCGTCGGCTATGTGCCCGAATACGCGGGCGCCGACGACAGCCACTTTGTCGCCGCACCGATCATCGAGCACAGCTTCGGCAACGGATTCTTTGCCAGCACCCGCCGTGGCCTCGGCTACCAGACCGCCGTCAACGGCGTTGGCCTGTCCGCGGCGCTGGGCTACGGCGGCAAGCGCGACGAACACGACCGTAACTTCGGCGCCGGTTCCGACGATTTGAAGGGCATGGGCAAGATCAGCGGCGGCGCCCAGGCGATCTTGGCCGCCACCTACCAGCTCGGCAACATCGGCCTGAGCGTGGGCACCACCCAGGCTTTGACCAAGCGCGACAACGGCAGCACCTATACCATCGGCGCCTCGGCGCCGCTGTACACCAGCGCCAGCGACCAGTTGACGTTCAACACGTCGGCCGTGTACGGCGACAACAAGCATGCGCAAACTTATTATGGCGTGACCGCCACCCAGAGCGCGCGCTCGGGCTACCGCGCCTACCAGGCCGGCAGCGGCTTCGAATCGGTGAATGCCGCCGTCAACTGGAACCATGTCATCAATCCGCGCTGGTCGGTCAACAGCACCGTGGGCTTCAGCCGCCTGGCCGGCGACGCCGCCGACAGCCCGCTGACGCGCCGTAAAACCACGCCGATGGTGCTTACCGGCCTGATCTACAAGTTCTGACCGCCGATGATATGATGGGAGGAAACATTTAATTTCCTCCTGTCGAAGCATCAATGCCCTCTCCTGCCGCTGCTACCGTCGTCACCCTCTTCTTGCTCGCCGGCGCCATCTGCACGGTATGGGCGCCCTCTATTTCCTTCCGTAACACAAGAGTAGCGCCATGGAGCCTGGTCGCGCTGGCTGCGGCCGGGTGCGGCTTGCTGGCCGGTGTCATCCACCTGCACGGCTTGGTGGCGCTGCTGGCCCTGGCCAGCGTGGCGCTGGTGGCCGCCACCAGCAGCAAACCTGCCAAACGCCTCATGGCCGGCATATTCACCGCCGTGCTGGCGCTGGCGCTGGCCACGCACTGGCTGCCCGGCTTCGACAACCCGGTGCTGCTGCGCCGCGTGGTGTTCTCGCCAGGCGCGGCGCCGTTCACCCAATATGCCAATCTCGACAAGGGTGCGGTAGGCCTCATATTACTGGCGCTGTTATGCAACCGGGTGCGCTCGTGGCGCGAGTTTGGCGCTATGCTCGGCAAGTCGTGGCTGGTGATGCTGGTCACGCTGATTGCCGTGTTTGGCCTCGGTGTGGCGCTGGGGCTGGTACGGCTCGATGTAAAGTTCCCTCCGTTCACCTGGCAATTTCTGGCGATTAACCTGTTTTTCACCGTGGTGGCGGAGGAAGCGTTTTTCCGCGGCCTGTTGCAGGAGAAAATTGCCAGTGCTCTGGCGGACACAGCCTGGGGCGGCTGGTGCGCCGTGGCGTGTTCGGCCGCGCTATTCGGCCTGGTGCACCTGGGCGGCGGTCCGCTGCTGGCGCTGATGGCCGGCGTGGCCGGCATTGGTTATGCCATGGTGTACCAGTTGACGCGGCGCATCGAGGCGGCCATTTTGCTGCACATCCTGGTCAACGGCGTGCATGTCGTCTTGTTTACTTACCCATCGCTACTGAAAGCACACGGTGTCTGATCCTCTTCCCGCCCGCACCCTGCCCAATACCGTGATCGGCCTGGTGGGCACGGCCACCGTCCTCGCCCTGCTGTACTTCGGCCGCGATGTGCTCATTCCCATCACATTGGCCTTTATCCTGAGTTTTTTGATCGCGCCCTTCGTGCGCGCGCTGCGCCACCTAGGGCTGGGACAGACGGCCTCGGTGCTGACCGGCGTGGCGGTGGTGGCAGCGGCCCTGCTGTTCGTGGGCGCCGTCATCGTCACCCAGGTCACGCGCCTGGGCGCCAGCCTGCCGCAGTACCAGGATACGATTGCCACCAAGCTCGAAACCCTCAACGAACTCACGCGCGGCACCATCGGCAGCCTCGGTGGCCCCGCCGGGCAGCTGATCGAACACCTGACGCAAGGCGCCAACGAATTCGGCACCCAGCCGCAGACCCAGCCCAAACTGCCCACCAACAGTCGCGATCCGGTACTGGTGGAAGTGCACGAACCGGCGCTGACTCCCTTGCAGGTGCTGGGCAAGGTGGTGGCCTCGGTGTGGCCGCCGCTGGAAACGGCCGGCATCGTGTTCATCGTGCTGATCTTCGTGCTGCTCGAACACGAATCGCTGCGCGACCGCTTTATCCGGCTGGCCGGCGGCGAGGATTTGCGCGCCACCACGGTGGCGGTCAACGACGCGGGCGAGCGGCTGTCGCGCTTTTTCATTTCGCAATTTGCCGTGAATGCCTGCACCGGGGTGGTGATCTGGATCGGCCTGTCCATCGTCGGCCTGTCGCAGGCGCTGCTGTGGGCCACCATGACGGCCGTGCTGCGCTACATTCCCTACGTGGGGTTCTGGATCGCCGCGCTGTGCGCCACCTTGCTGGCAGCCGCCATCGATCCCGGCTGGTCGCTGGCGTTGATGACCCTGGGCCTGTTCCTGGTGGTCGACATTTTGGTGGCGCAAACCGTGGAACCGAAACTGTACGGCCATACCACGGGCCTGTCGCCGCTGTCGGTGGTGGTGGCGGCGATTTTCTGGAGCTGGATCTGGGGCCCGGTGGGACTGGTGCTGGCCACCCCGCTCACCTTGTGCCTGGTCGTGGCGGGACGCTATATCCGCGCCTTGAAGGTGCTGGAAATCATGTTTGGCGAATTGCCGGCGCTGACCATGCCGCAGAATTTTTACCAGCGCGCGCTGTCAGGCGACGCCCATGAAATCATTACCAGCGCCAAGCGCTTCATGCAACACAAGTCGCTGGCGGCGTATTGCGACGGCGTGCTGATGCCGGCCCTGCACCTGGCCAGCTTCGACTTGCGCGACAAGACCATCACCCCGGAAGAGCGGCAGAAAGTGGCAACGGCCGTCATGAGCGTGATTGAAGCGCTCAGCGGCAATCCCAGGTGGTGGCGCAAGAAAAAGACCAGTTCGGCGCTGGCCGGCGTGGGCATCGGGCGCCAGTTGCGCGAGAGCCGCATCCTCAGCAGCGGCGAATGGCAAGGCTCGTTCGACGTGCCGCCCGGCAGCGTGGTGCTGAACATCAGCCTGGGCACGCAGTACAACGAGCTGGCCACCGAAATCATGGTGCGCATCATGCGCGAACAGAAAATCGATGCGCGCAGCATGGCGTTCGAAGACCTCGACGCTGAATTGCCGCCGGAAGCGATGCCGGAGCTGGTCTCGATCGTGTGCATCGTCAGCGCCGACCCGTTCCACGAGCAGGAAATCATGGACCGGGCGATTACCCGCATGCGCGCGGAGCTGCCGCATTGCAAGCAGTTCGCGGTGCTGTTACCGAGCCCGTTCGAGAACACCGACTTGCGCAGCGTTCACGTGGCCAAGGCCGACCACGTGTCTCGCTCGTTTGATGATGCGTTGCAGACCTGTTTGCGCGCGATTCCGCATTAAGAGCGTTTCACAAAACTCCAGACTCTGGAGGTTCCGTGAGACGCTCCAAATTTACAGCTTGGGCGTGAAGCGCAGCGTCAGCATCACATTGCGCGGATCGCCGAAGTCGTTGTTGCCGTCGGCGCCGTTGTACGCGGGAATGACATAGCGCTTGTCGAACAGGTTGTTGACGTTCAGCGACAGCGACACTTGCGGCGTCACCTGGTACGCCAGCAGCGCATTGAACACGGTAAAGCCGCTGAGTTTGAACGCGCGTTCGTAATCGACCGTATGGCTTTGCGTGCTCACGCCGCCACCCACGCTGAGGCGACTCCACGCGCCGGGCAATTGGTATTTGCTCCACGCGCGCAGCATGTGCTTTGGCGTCCACTGGCTGAATACCTGGCCTTGCAGGTCGGCATCGCGCAGGAACTTGGTCGTGTTATACGTGTACCCGGCCGACAGTTGCAGGCCCGGCAGCACTTCGCCACTGGCTTCCGCCTCCACGCCCTGGCTGCGCACCTTGCCGCTGGCGCGGTAGCAGTACCAGCCGTCGCAATTAAAGCCGGCGCCGTAGTCGATCGACGCGCGGTTCTTGTGGTCGTAGCGGAATACAGCCAGCGACGTATTCACCAGGCCATTGAGTAGCTCGCCTTTGATGCCCAGTTCATAGTTGCTGCCGATGATGGGTTTTAACGGATCGTTTTCCACCGTGCGTTCCGATTGGGTTTCGAACACGTCGGTGTAACTGGCATACGCCGACCAGTCGCGGTTCAGTGCGTACACCAGGCCCGCGTACGGCGATACCTTGCCCGATTCGCTGACCGTGCTTGCATAGCCGTCGCGCGGTGTCAGGTAGTTGTATTCGTACCAGCTCATGCGCGCGCCTACAATGGCGGTCAGCGGTTCGGTGAGCTTGGCGCGCCAGCTGCCGTACACACCTTTCTGGCGGATGTCGTAATGGCTGAGCGAATCGCGGCCGCCGGCAGCCATGATGGTGGCATAGTCCTGCCATGGCCGATCGTGGTCGATGGCAAAGATATTGCCGCCCGGCGTAAAGGTACGGGCCCACACGTCGGTGGACGTGTACTTCGAGTAGTTGGCGCCGACCATCACGTCGTGCTGCATGCCGAGCGCGTCGAAGCGACCGTTCAGGTACACGTCCGCGGCTGCCTTGGTCGAGTCGAAATTGGTGTACCAGTTGGCGTACGTCATGCCGCTGCCGTCGGCCGCCACCAGGCCGTGCATGCGCTGGTGTACCGACGTGTTGCTCTCGTCCATGTAGACCGCCGTGGCTTTGACTTTCCAGCGGTCGTTGAACTTGTGGCTGAGGTCGGCATACACGGTGTCTTGCTTGATCCTGGCGCGGTTCCACCAGGCGCCCACGTAGGTCGAGCGTGGCAGGCCGATATCGCTGCCGTCCGGGTAGCGGGGCAAGCCGCGTATCATCGGCCGCGAACGGTTTTCGGTGCTGCTGTAGGCCACGCCCAGCGTGGTGTCGGGACTGAAGTCGTAGTCGAGCGCGGCGTACAGCGCGCGGTTCCTGTACCACACGTAATCGGTGAACGATTCGCTGCGGTCGACGTCGGCCACCACCCGGCCGCGCAGGGTGCCGCTCTCGTTCATCGGGCCGCCGGCATCGACCTGGGCGCCGCGCCGGTCCCACGAACCGACCTTGCCTGTGAGCGTGACGGTGGCGTCAGCCTGGCCGCGCTTGCGCACCAGGTTGACGGCGCCGCCCGGGCTGCCGGTGCCCTGCAACAGGCCGGCAGCGCCGCGCAGCACTTCCAGGCGGTCGAAATACACCAGGCCTTCCGTGCCCCAGTTGCCCAGTGCATAGGTGTTGCGCGGAATCGGCACACCGTCATATTGCCAGGAATCGATCTGGAAGCCGCGCGCGTTGATTACCATGCCCTGCCCCACGCCCTTGGCCGCCACCACGCCGGTGACGTAATTGGCGGCGGCGCGCAGGTCGGTCACACCCTGGTCGTCCATTTGCGCGCGGGTGAGCACGCTCACCGATTGCGGAATATCTTTCAACGCCATCTCGCCGCGGCCCAGCGTGACCACATTGCTGGTGTACGAACCGCTGCCCTCGGTGGTGGCGCTGCGCGCAGCCTGCGCCGAGACCGTGATTTCATCGAGCGTTTTGGCCGATGGTGCCGCCGGTGCCATCGGCGTGGCGGCAGGGACTGCCGGAGCCGCCACCAGCACATAGCCGCCGGCCGACTTGGCAATCGCCAGTCCGGTACCGCGCAACAGCACCGCAAAGCCGGCCTCGACGTCGTGGCGGCCGGACAGGCCTGCCGTGCGCAAGCCCTGCACGCGGTCGGCATCGACCACGATGGCCACGCCGGCCAGTTGCGCATAACGGTTCAGGGCAGCGGCCAGCGGGCCGGGGGCGATGTCATACGATGGCAAAGTCTGGGCCTGGCCGGTGGCCGGCAACAAACAACCGGCGCCGAGCACGACGCCAAAAGCCAGTTGAATCGCGAGGGCCGATGCGCGCAGGCGCAGGCCGATGGTGCGGGGGGACGACATGGAACGGTTTCCTTTTTCGTTGGTCTTACCTGCATGACGCACGACATCGGCAAACCGGAACCAATCGACAAATAAATTTCACCCGAAACCCGAGCTTCTTCCAGCGATACGCAGGCGCCGGCGCGTGGGGTCGGACCCCGTCCGGGTCCGACCCCGGCCTGGCCGTGCGGGTGAGCGCCAGCTTTTATCGTTTCGGCACATCGACCAGTACCAGGTACCGGCTCACGGTGCGAATGCGCAGTTGCGGGAAATTCGTCAACAACAGGTGCAACGCGCGGTCGGTATCGTCCAGCGGCAGCACGGCCGACACGCGGATGCCGTCGAGCGCAGCGCGGCTGAACACGATGCGGCCCGGGCGCTGGCGGCCCAGCTGGTCGAGCACGTTTGACAACGGCTGGTTATCCACCACCAACTGGTGCAGGCGCCAGGCATCGCTGATGGCGGCCGGGTCCACTTGCTCGATTGGCCCCACACCGGCCGCGTCAATGCGCACGCGCTCGCCGGCCACCACCTCGGTTGGTGCGGCCTGCGCCTGATGAGCGGCACGCACTGCCACCCGCGATTCGAGCATGCTGAGCACGGTGGCATCGCTGTCGCGCGTGACCACGAACCGCGTTCCGAGCGCCCGCATGCGGCCCTGCGCGGTTTCCACGTCGAAGGGCCGGCGCGAATCATGCGCCACGTCCACCAGGATCTCTCCCTGCACCAGTTCCACCACCCGGCGCGCGCCGTCGTAGCGCACATTGACGGCCGAACCGCCGTTCAGTGTGATGCGGCTGCCATCGGCCAGGGTACGGCTGTGCCACTCGCCGCTGGCTACGCGGATATCGGCCAGCAGGTACGCGGGCGAATAGTGTTGCAGCGCCAGCCAGGCCGGCACCGCCAGCACCATCGTCACCCCAAGTACCAACAGCGCACGACGGCGCGCGCGCGACGGCGCACGCGCCACCGCTGCCGCCAGGCCGGCGCCGGCCGGCCCCATACTGCCGCCGGCCTGGTCGCGCAAACCATCGAGCTGGGCCAGCAACCGTTCCATGCCGGCCGCTGCTGCCGCGTGACGCGGATCGGCCGCCTTCCACGCGGCAAAGCCGGCCGCGGCTGCGGCGCGCGCATGGTCGTCGTCATCGGTCAGTTGCACGATCCATTGCGCGGCTTGCACCTCGAGCGGATCCGCGCTGGCAGTGGCGGCCATCGTCACTCCCCCAGCGCCGGGCACGCGGCACGGCATTGCAGCAACGCCTGCACCAGGTATTTCTGCACCATGCGCACCGATACGCCAAGCTGGGCGGCCACATCGGCATGCGGGCGCTGGTCGAGGTAATGCAGCAGGAACGCCTGGCCGGCCCTGGTCGGCAAGCCGGCCAGCGCGGCGCCGATCTGTTCCAACGCCTGCAATGCCATCAGGGTCTCTTCCGGCGACGGTGCGCAGCGGCCGTCGTTCATCAACAGCGTCAGCTCGGCCAGGTACGCTTGCTCGACCTGGCGCCGGCGCGCACGGTCGAGCATCAGGCGCTGGGCCGTGGTGGTGAGGTAAGCGCGCGGTTCGCGCATGCCCAGCAAGGCATCGCGCGAAGCGATGATGCGCAGGAACGTGTCATGGGTGACGTCGGCCGCGTGGTGCGCGCAGCCCAGCTTGTTTCGCAGCCAGCCGAGCAGCCAACCATGGTGGTCGCTGTACAGGCTGTGCACTTGTTGCTGCAGGAGGGACTCGGCCGCTGACATCGGCGCCACCAACGTGAATAATAATGATTCTCATTATAATCTTTGCTGGTCGTCGCTTGCAAGTGCGGCCACGTACGGCACAGCAGCCGGTTTGCCGCTATATTAGTAGGCTGTGATGAACATTCAGGAGTGATGATGGCCGACACCGATTACACCGCCCACTATTCCGACGCCGGCTTCTGGGGCAAGGTCAAGGGCTATGCAAAAACCGCCGGGCGCGCCGTGCTGCTGCCCGCGCTGAAGATGTACTACTCGGCCACCGACCCCGATACGCCGCGCTGGGCCAAGGCCACGATTTATGGCGCACTGGGCTATTTTATTTCGCCGCTGGATGCGATACCCGATCTGCTGCCGGTCGTGGGCTATAGCGACGACCTGGGGATATTGCTCGCGGCCATGGCTGCGGTGGCTGCGTACATCAAGGATGAGCACACGGCCAAGGCGAACGTTACGCTGTCGCAGTGGCTGGATTGACACCCCGCAACACCAACGCTGCGGCATGCTACCGCCACGGCAGAGGGGTCGTACCCCGTACGGGGTACGACCCCGCGGCATTGTGGTGTGCGGGGTAAAAGCAGGAATCAGGCCTGGCTGAGCAACAACTCTGCCTGCTTCGGGACAATCGCGGTCTTGGGCAGGCACACGATAAAGCTGCTGCCCTTGCCGGCTTCCGACTTGATTTGCAAGGTGCCGCCGTGGCGCAGCAACACGTGCTTGACGATCGCCAGGCCCAGTCCGGTGCCCTGGGTTTCGCGCGACCGGCTTTTATCGACGCGGTAAAAACGCTCGGTCAGGCGCGAGATATGCTCGGGGCTGATGCCGATGCCCGTATCTTCCACCTTGAATTTCACACCTGCCTCGAATTCGCGCCACACCAGGTTGATGGTGCCGCCGGCCGGCGTGTACCGCACGGCGTTCGACGCCAGGTTGCCGAACGCGCTGTGCAATTCCTCGTAGCTGCCCATGATGTCCGGGCCATCCACCAGCAAGGTAATCTCGTGCTTGCCCGCCGACAATGCCCGGGCATCGCTGGCCACCTGTTCCATCAGGCGGCGGATATCGACCGGCTCGGGCCGCATCGGGTAATCGACCGACTCCAGCCGCGAGAGCGTGAGCATGTCTTCGATCAGGTGCTGCATGCGGTGGCCCTGCTCGGTCATCAGCTTCAGGTGCGCGCTGCGGGTGGCGGCATCGAGCCCTTCCGACGCGGCAATTTCCAGGAAACCGACGATCACGGTGAGCGGCGTACGCAGCTCGTGCGACGCGTTGGCGATAAAATCGCGGCGCATTTCTTCGATGCGCTCGGTTTCGGTAGCATCATGCGTGACCAGGATCTGGCGGCGGTTTTCAAACGGAATGATGTGCACGATCAGCTTGCGCTCGCGGAAGCTGATCGTCAGCGGCTGTTCATAACGGCCGAGGATGATGTAATCCATGAAATCGGGATTGCGCACCAGGTTCGTCACGCGCATGCCCTTGTCGCGGTCGTGCGTGAGGCCCAGGTGTTTTTCCGCCGCCGGGTTGCACCATTCCAGAAACAGCACGTCGTCCATGATCACCACGCCGTCGGGCAGCAGGTGCATGGCCTGGCGGAAGCGCGCCAGCCATTCGGTGAGCTCGGCCTGGTTTTTTTCGTCGTCGCGGCGCATGCGGTACAGGCGCGAGAAGATATTGGTCCAGGCGCCCCAGCCGTCGGGCAGCTTGGCGCTCTGCGGATCGTCCATCCAGTTGCTGAGCTGGTACAAATACGACAGCTGCACGAACACCATCACTATCGTGCACAGCAGCGCGACGACGATGCCGGTCATCCAGCCGAACATCCAGCCCAACAACGCGCAGCCCGCCGCAACGAGCGCGGTGCGCAAGGCGGCGGGTACCCAGAACAGCAGTTTTGGATTCATGTGACTCAGCTTTTTTCCGACAACATATAGCCGACGCTGCGCACGGTCTTGATCAGGTGCTCGGCTTCCTTCAGCGCCTTGCGCAGGCGCAGCACGTGCACGTCCACCGTGCGTTCCTCGATCACCACGTGGTCGCCCCACACCTTATCGAGCAACTGGCTGCGCGAAAACACGCGTTCCGGATGCGCCAGCAAGAACTTCAGCAGCTTGTATTCGGCGTGACCAATGTCGATCTTCTGGTCGTCCATCGATACCGTGCAGCTGACTGGGTCGAGCGCCACGTTGGCGGCGCGCATGGTCGATTGCGCATGCTCCGGGCTCTTGCGGCGAAGTAGTGCGCGCGAGCGCGCCAGCAGTTCGCGCGGCGAAAACGGCTTGGTGACGTAGTCGTCGGCGCCCGTGTTCAGGCCGGCCAGCTTGTCCTCTTCCATGCTCTTGGCGGTGAGCATGATGACGGGGATTTCCTGGAAGTGGCGATCGGCGCGGATGCGCGCCAGCAGGCGCAGGCCGGTTTGATCGGGCAACATCCAGTCGAGCAAGATCAGCTGCGGCGTGCGGGTCTGGATGAAATCCCAGGCCTCGCCCACGCTTTGCACTGCGCAGCAGTTCCAGCCTGCCTCGCGCAGCGAAAAAGTCACCAACTCGACAATCGCCGGTTCATCTTCTACGATCAGTACGGTGGTTTTATCAGATGCCATATTCTTTTTAAATTATGCAGGTTCGATGTTGTCTTCGATGGCGGGCACGGTCTTGGTGTGACGGATGTCCTTGCCTTCGACCACGTAGATCACGTATTCGGCGATGTTCTTGGCATGGTCGCCAATGCGTTCGATGGCCTTGGCCACCCACAGCGTATCCAGTGCGGCCGAGATGGTGCGCGGATCTTCCATCATGAACGTGATCAGGTTGCGCATGATCGAACGGAATTCATGGTCGATCACGGCGTCTTGCGCGATCAGTTTCAGGGCCTGCACGCCGTCGTTGCGGGCAAACGCGTCGAGCGCATCGTGCAGCATGTCGCTGGTGTTGTTGGCGATGTTGCGCACCATTTCGTAATGATTGACGGTGGCGGTGCCGCGCGAATGCAGCGCCTTGGCAGTGCGGGCGATCTTGGTGGCTTCGTCGCCAATGCGTTCCAGATCGGTAATGACCTTGATGGTGGCCATGATGGTGCGCAGGTCGTTGGCGGCCGGCTGGCGGCGCACGATCAGGTGGCTGCACGCGTCGTCGAGCGACACTTCGAGCTGGTTGACGGTGTCGTCTTCGCGCATCACGCGGTCGGCGCGCTCGGGGTTACCGATGCGGAAGCAGGTCATGGCGTCGAGGAACTGGGTCTCGACGATGCCGCCCATCAGCAATACCTTGGAGCGGATGGCTTCGAGTTCGTTGTCGTACTGTTTGGATGAGTGTTCACCGATCATGCTGATTCTCCTGGCCGATATGTATTATATAAGTTTTGATCAGCCGAAACGGCCGGTGATGTAATCCTGGGTTTCCTTGCGGGCCGGATTCATGAAGATCTGGTCGGTCTCGCCGAATTCCACCAGTTCGCCCAGGTACATATAGGCGGTGTAGTCCGAGCAGCGCGCCGCCTGCTGCATGTTGTGGGTGACGATGGCAATCGTGTAGTCCTGCTTCAGTTCGCTGATCAGCTCTTCCACTTTCGAGGTCGAGATCGGATCGAGCGCCGAGGTAGGCTCATCGAGCAGCAGCACGTCCGGCTTGACTGCCACGCCGCGCGCGATGCACAGGCGCTGTTGCTGGCCGCCCGACAGCGACAGGCCGCTTTTGCTCAGCTTGTCTTTCACTTCGCCCCACAGCGCGGCTTTTTTCAGCGCCCATTCCACGCGCTCGTCCATCTCGCCTTTCGACAGGTCTTCGTACAGGCGCACGCCGAACGCGATGTTGTCGTAGATCGACATCGGGAACGGGGTCGGTTTCTGGAACACCATGCCGATCTTGGCGCGCAGCATGTTCAAATCCTGGCCCGCTTCGAGGATGTTACGGCCACGGTACATGATCGAACCTTCGGCGCGCTGGCCCGGGTACAGGTCGTACATGCGGTTCAGTGTGCGCAGCAAGGTCGACTTGCCGCAGCCCGACGGGCCGATGAACGCGGTGACCTGGCGCTCGTGGATGTTCAGGTTGACGTTGGTGAGGCTCTGGGTTTTACCGTAGAAAAAATTCAGGCCCGAGATGGCGATGGTCGTACGCTTGCCGCTGCCGGCTGGCGCGGAGGTCATTTCTGGGCTCAATTGGGTGTTCATTTTTATCGATCGCTTTATCTAAGTGGTCGCGGGGGAAAGCTCGAAGAACCGTAGCGAGCGGCCTGGTATCGTCTTGAGTAGCGGATACGTACGGATGTACGTTGAGCAACGGAGAGGCGATACCGGGACGCGCAGTAGGTTATTCGGGTTTTCCTTTAATTTGGGATTTTCTGGGAGAACATGGTGCGCGAGATGATATTCAGCGCCAGCACGCTGAAGGTGACCAGCAGCGCGCCGCCCCAGGCCAGCTCGCGCCAGTTGTCGTACGGGCTCATGGCGAAGCCGTAGATCACCACCGGCAGGTTGGCCATCGGGCCATTCATGTCCTTGCTGAAGAACTGGTTGTTCAGTGCGGTGAACAGCAGCGGCGCGGTTTCACCCGAGATGCGGGCCACGGCCAGCAGCACGCCGGTGATCACGCCGGCTTTCACGGCGCGCAGACGCACCGTCATTGCCACTTTCCAGCGCGGTGCACCAAGGGCAAACGCGGCTTCCAGCAAACTGCTCGGCACCAGGCGCAGCATGTTGTCGGTGGTGCGCACCACGACCGGCACGGCGATCAGTGCCAGCGCGATCGAGCCGGCGTAGCCCGAGTAATGCTTGGTGGTGGCCACGTAAGCGGCCCACACGAACATGCCGATCACGATCGATGGCGCCGACAACATGATGTCGGTGACGAAACGGGTGACGGCAGCGAGCTTGTTCTCGTTGCCGTATTCGGCCAGGTACATGCCGGCCAGGATGCCGATCGGCGTGCTGATCAAGGTGGACAGGCCGACGATCAAGAAGCTGCCGAAGATGGCGTTGGCCAGGCCACCGCCCTCGCTGCCCGGCGCCGGCGTGCTTTCGGTGAACATGTTCACCGACAGGGCACTGAAGCCGTTGATGACCAGGGTGATCAGGATCCAGGCCAGCACGGCCAGGCCCAGCGACATGGCCAGCACCGACATGGCGATGCCCACGCGGTGGCGGAACAGGCGCTTGCGGTACACCTTGTTCATCGGCACCAGTGGCTCGGGTTGGTTGATAGCGGCTTGGTTCATTTGACGCCTTCCTTGCGGGACATGCCGACCAACATCAGTTTGGCGGCGGACAGTACGATAAAGGTGATCACGAACAGGATCAGTGCCAGGGCAAACAGCGACGACGTATGCAGCACGGTGTCCGACTCGGCAAATTCATTGGCCAGGGTGGAAGCAATCGAGTTACCGGCAGCGAACAACGAGAACGACAGCTTGTTGGCGTTACCGATCACGAACGTGACGGCCATGGTCTCGCCCAGCGCGCGGCCCAGGCCCAGCATCACACCACCGACCACGCCGGTCTTGGTGTATGGCAGCACGATCTTGCGCACGACTTCCCAGCGGGTGCAGCCCAGGCCGTAAGCCGATTCTTTCAACACGGCAGGAACGATTTCGAACACGTCGCGCATCACTGAGGAGATGAACGGGATGATCATCACGGCCAGGATCAGCGCGGCGGTCAGGATGCCGATGCCCATGGTGGGACCGCTGAAGAATGGTCCGATAATCGGCAGCACGCCGAGCGTGCTTTTCAGGAACGGCTGGACGTAGTCGCCGAACAGCGGCGCAAACACGAACAAGCCCCACATGCCGTAAATAATCGAAGGTACACCGGCCAGCAGTTCGACCGCGGTGCCGAGCGGACGGCGCAGCGAGGCCGGGCAGATTTCGGTGAGGAACAGGGCAATGCCGAAGCTGACCGGGAACGCGATCAGCAGGGCGATACCGGACGTGGCCAGGGTGCCGACGATGGCGATCATGGCGCCGTATTCGTCGTTGACCGGGTCCCACTCCACGCGCGTGATGAAGCCGGGGCCGAATTCCTTGAAGGCAGGCCAGGCGCCAACCATCAGCGAAATAATGATCCCCAGGAGCACCAACAGCACCGACAGTGCAAACACCATGGTGGTCTTGTGGAAGATGAAGTCCTGGATGCGCTGCTTGCGCATGGTACGCATCATCGATTGCATGGCGGCCTGTTCGGCAGCGGTGGCCTGCGCGGTGGAAAACTGCGAGGCCGGCTCTGGTTTTGGAATTGGCGTGGTAGTGATGTCAGCGCTCATTTTCTTTATTCTCGTGGGAGGTAAGCTAGCCTGCGGTGTCGAGGGACACCGCAGGCTAACCCCCTCACCGCCCTGCTGTTGCCGTGGGCGGTGAAGGGAAGCGGGATTAGTAGATTGCCTTGCCCGAAGCGTCTTTCAGGTTGGCTTTCCAGGAATCCTGCACCAGCTTGACGACGGTGTCAGGCAGCGGTACGTAGTCCAGTTCCACGGCCGATTTGCCGCCGTTTTTGAAGGCCCAGTCGAAGAACTTCACGACTTCCTTGCCTTTGGTCGCGTCCGGCTGCACCTTGTGCATCAGGATGAACGAGACGCCGGTGATCGGCCACGAGTTTTTACCAGCCTGGTCGGTCAGCACCACGCCGAAGCCCGGGGTCTTGGTCCACTCGGCATTGGCAGCAGCAGCTTTGAAGAACTCGTCGTCAGGTTGCAGGAAGTTGCCGTCCTTGTTCTTCAGCTGGGTGTGCTGCATCTTGTTCTTTTTGGCGTAAGCCCACTCGACATAGCCGATCGAACCCTTGATACGCTGCACGTTGGCGGCAACGCCTTCGTTACCCTTGCCGCCCACGCCAACAATCCATTTCACTGCGGTGCCGGCGCCGACTTTCGATTTGAAGTCAGGGCTGGTCTTCGACAGGAAGTCGGTGAACAGGAACGAGGTGCCCGAACCGTCGGCGCGGTGCACCACGGTGATGTCGTCGTCCGGCAGCTTGACACCCGGGTTGATGGCGGCGATGCCGGCATCGTTCCACTTGGTGATCTTGCCCAGGTAGATGTCAGCGACGATCGGGCCGGTCAGCTTGAGCTGGCCTGGAGCCAGGCCTGGCACGTTGACCACGGTTACCACGCCGCCCATGATGGCCGGGAACTGCATCAGGCCTTCGGCATCCAGGTCTTCCGCTTTCAGCGGTGCATCGGAAGCGCCGAAATCGACGGTTTTGGCTTTGATTTGCTTGATGCCAGCACCCGAACCGACGGACTGATAGTTCAGGCCGTTGCCGGTGGTGGCTTTGTAGGTCTCGGCCCATTTGGCGTAGATCGGGTAAGGGAAGGTCGCGCCGGCGCCGGTCATATCGGCAGCGTTGGCAGCGGACGACAGTGCCATCATGGCGCAAGCACCAACGACCAGGGAGGAGATCAATTGTTTCATTCGCATTTCAAAGTCCTTTGTTATGACTGGTTAGGATGCTGCGCAGTCTACCCGGGCAATATGACAGGTTTATGACATCGCGAAAAAATGTCGAAAATGCTCTTGAACCACCTGTAACACCGCTCTCCCCTATGAAAACAGGTGCATGTCACACGAAAATGTCCTGATTATGACGGCCTCATGTCATAAATCATGGTTCCGGGCGGCATTTATGACAAGGTTTTTGCGGTGATTGTCACAAACTTGTCATAATTGGTCTTTACACTGTTGCATCATTCTTCTGTTGAATTACAGGCTAGAATTACCCTATCCGCAAAGTGACTAAAAAGACATGAAGCCTGATGTGAATGCCGAAGCAAACAAGAATTCCGCTTTCCTCGATCGCGAGCTGTCGCAACTGATGTTCAATCGCCGGGTGCTGGCACAAGCCGAAGACAAAAGCATCCCCTTGTTGGAACGCTTGCGTTACCTGTGCATCGCCAGCAGCAACCTCGACGAGTTTTTTGAAGTACGCGTGGCCAGCCTGCTGGCCGCTGCCGGCACCGACGGCGTGCTGGCCTCCCACCCCGCCCTGCTCGCTACCCTTTCCCGCATCAGCAACGAGTGCCACGCGCTGGTCACCCACCAGTACGACATCCTCAATTCCGAAGTACTGCCCCAGCTGGCCGTCAGCGGCGTGCACCTGGTGCGCCACAACGAACGCACCGAGGCCGAACGCGCGTGGGTCAAGGAATATTTCGATACCGAAGTGCGGCCGCTGCTCACGCCGATCGGTCTCGATCCCGCCCACCCGTTCCCGCAGGTGGTCAATAAAAGCCTGAATTTCATTGTCTCGCTGTCGGGCAAGGATGCGTTTGGCCGGGGCACGGCAATCGCCATCCTGAAAGCACCACGGGTGCTGCCGCGCGTGATCCGCCTGCCCGACGACCTGTCCAACCGCGGTGGCGTGTCGTTCTGCCTGTTGTCGTCGGTGATCCACGCGCATATTTCGGACTTGTTTGCCGGGCGCGAAGTGATCGCCTATTCGCAATTCCGCGTGACGCGCGACAGCGATTTGTGGGTGGACGAAGATGAAGTCAAAAACCTGCGCCAGGCGCTGAAGGGCGAATTGCAGGGCCGCCAGTTCGGCCGGTCGGTGCGGCTCGAAGTGGCCATCAACTGCCCGCCCGAGCTGTCGCAATTCCTGCTCGACCAGTTCGGCCTGCAGCAGAACCGGCTGTATGCGGTCAATGGCCCGGTCAATCTGGTGCGCCTGACCGAAATCATGGACCACGTGGACAACCCGGACCTGCGCTTTGCGCCGTTCTTCCCGGGCATCGCCCAAAAGTCGGGCAGCGCCGATATTTTTGCCGCGCTGCGGGCCCATGACATCTTGCTGCACCACCCGTTCCAGTCGTTCCAGACCGTCATCGACTTTATTCGCAGCGCCGCGCATGACCCGGCCGTGGTGGCAATCAAGCAAACGATTTACCGTACCGGCATGAATTCCGACCTGATGGAGGCGCTGATTACCGCCGCGCGCGCCGGCAAGGAAGTGACCGTCATCGTGGAACTGAAAGCGCGGTTCGACGAAGAAGCCAATATCAACTGGGCCGACAAGCTGGAACAGGCCGGCGCGCAGGTGGTGTACGGCGTAGTGGGCTTGAAAACCCACGCCAAGGTGGCGCTGGTGATCCGCCGCGAGGACGGCAAGCTGCGCTATTACGCCCACCTCGGTACTGGCAATTACCACCCCACCACCACCAAGTTTTATACCGACTTCGGCCTGCTCACCTGCCACCCAGGCATCAGCCAGGAAGTCAACGAGGTATTCATTCACCTCACCAGCCTGACCAAGCCGCACCGCCTGAATCACCTGTGGCTGGCGCCGTTTGCGTTGCAAAATGAAGTCATCAAGGCGATCCGCAACGAGGCGCGCATCGCGCGGGCCGGGCGTCCGGGACGGATTATTGTTAAGATGAATGCGCTGGTGGACGAATCGGTAATCCGCGCGCTGTACGCGGCATCGAAAGACGGCGTCAAGATCGACCTGATTATCCGTGGCGCCTGCACGCTCAAGCCTGGTGTGCCGGGACTGTCCGAAAACATCAAGGTGCGCTCGATCATCGGCCGCTTCCTCGAACACAGCCGTATTTACTATTTCCGCAACGACCTGGCGCATGACGTCATGCTGTCGAGCGCGGACTGGATGAGCCGCAACCTGTTCCGCCGCATCGAAGTGGCTTTCCCGGTCCTCGACAAGGCCCTCAAGCGGCGCGTGATTGCCGAAGGGCTGAATCCGTACCTGAAGGATAACCGCAACGCCTGGGAGCTGGAGCCGGATGGCCATTACCAGCGCCGCAAGGTGCGCGGCAAGCAAGGCGGCTTCAGCGCGCAGCAGTACCTGATGGACACGCTGGGAACGCCGGGCGTCCACATCGAATAACAATAACGGGTAATGCGCCGGGAGGCGCGTTGCCGGGATCTGTTTTCACCAACTTGCATCGAGGAGAAACGTATGGATCTCATTTTGTGGCGGCACGCGGAAGCCGAGGATGCCGGCCCCGGCATGTCCGACCTGGAGCGCGCGCTGACCGGCAAGGGCGTCAAGCAGGCGCGCCGCATGGGCCAGTGGCTCGACTCGCAACTGCCCGACAGTTGCCGTATCCTGGCCAGCCCGGCGGTGCGCACCTTGCAGACGGTGGAGGCACTGGGCCGCAAGTTCAAGCTGCACACCGAACTGGCGCCGGGCGCCGATCCCAGCGATATCCTGAAAGCCGTCAACTGGCCCGGCAACAAGGACTCGGTGCTGGTCGTGGGCCATCAACCGACCTTGGGCCAGGTGGCCTCGCTGCTGCTGGCCGGCGACGACTTCGAATGGGATATCCGCAAGGCCAGCGCCTGGTGGTTTGCCCAGCGCGAACCGGGCGATCCGGGCAGCGTGTATCTGAAAGCGGTAATGAGCGCCGACCTGGTGAAGTAACCGGCAGGTAGCACCGTCATTCCCGCGCAGGCGGGAATCCAATCAGGTGAAGCCGTGTTGACTCATGGATGAGCCAACACGATCGACGGGAAATTGGATTCCGGCCTGCGCCGGAATGACGGATTCACGTTTCCCTCTTCCATTGCGGCAGTAACGGCGCCAGGTTGCGGACTTAGCGCCCGGTTTTGAACTTGGTGTACGTGCGCGTGATCACGCGGCGGATGTCGGCCGGTACCGACTCGGGCGCTGCCATGCGCTGCTTGTCCGCGTCCGACAAAAACACCGTCTTGTTGCTGGCAATATCCTTGCGCACGAATTTCACGCTGGCCGTGTTCGGATTGGCATAAAACACCTTGTTGGTCAGGCTCGCATGCACTTCGGGACGCATGATGTAGTTGATCCACAGGTGGGCATTGTTCGGGTGCGGCGCGTCGGCTGGAATGGCCATGGTGTCGAACACCAGCGCGGCCGGGGTTTTCGGCACCAGCACTTCGATCACGTTGCCGTTCTTGGCGTCAAGCGCGCGCTGCCGCGCAATATTGATGTCGCCCGACCAGCCCAGCGCCACACACACGGCGCCATTGGCCATGTCATTGATATAGCCCGACGAGCTGAACAGCGTGACATTCGGACGGATGGTTTGCAGCAGCTTGCCCGCCTCGGCGTAATCGGCAGCATTTTTCGAGTATGCCGGTTTGCCCAGGTACATCAGCGCGGCCGGCAGTACTTCGGACGGCGAATCGAGGAACGACACGCCGCACGACTTCACCTTGGCCGCATACTTGGGATCGAACACCAGGTCCCATGCATTGGCGGGCATCGGCATGCCACCGAGCGCCGCTTTTACTTTATTGACGTTGATGCCCACCGTGGTGTACCCCCACAGCCAGTCCACCAGGTATTCATTGTTGGGATCGATACTGGCCAGCTTGGCCTGGATGGCCGGATCGAGGTTCTTCAGGTTGGGCAGCTTCGATTTATCGAGCTTGCGCAGCAGCTTGCCTTCGATTTGCAGGCGCGCCCATTGCGCGGTAGGCACCACGATGTCGTAGCCCGACTTGCCGGCCACGAGCTTGGAGTTCAGGATTTCGTTGTTATCGAAAACATCATAGCGAACCTTGATGCCGGTTTCTTTTTCAAAGTTTTTAACCGTGTCTTCCGCGATGTAGTCGGACCAGTTATAGATGTTGAGGACTTTTTCCTCTTGCGCCCGGGCCTGGCCCATTACCGCCATCACACCGGTCGCTACCATCAGCGCGCCAACGAACTTTCCTGCCATAACACCTCCGAGTGGGATTCATCACAAGCCGTGATGATCGGGCATCAAGCCGTTACGTGCAAGAGATTTTGCTGGCGTTACCCCGCACGGCCAGGGCCGGGGTCGGACCCCGAACAGGGTCCGACCCCAGCTGGTAAGGCATGCGTAGCGCTGCGGGAGGCTTCCGGGGTCAACCCAACAAGTCGAACAGCGTTCCGGTGCTGCCGGTGCTGCCAGTACCGAACAGGCTGCTGCCGGCGCCGGTTTGCGACTGCGCCGTGTACAGCGCCACCAGCGCATTGGCTTGCGCCGTCAACGCCTTGGTGAGCGCGGCGCGCTGGGTGTTGGTGGTGTCGAGCTGCTTGTTGACCTGGGTGGTCTCGCGGGCAATCACACTGTTTTTGTCGGTGAAGGCCGTGACCTTGGCGTTCATCAGGTCGGCCAGGCCCTTGCCGTCATTGGTAAACAACTTGGTGACCTTGGACGAATCGGCCGTGATGGCCGCCTGCAGCTTTTTGTCGTCCACCACCAGGTTGCCATCCTTGCCCTGGCTGATGCCGGCCGCGGCCAGCGCCGACGTGGAAACATTGCCGCCACCGGTCTTGAGCAGCATGTCCATCTGCATGGTGACCTGGCCCAGCGCCGTGTCGCCCTTGAGCGCACCGTTTTGCAGGGTTTTCAGTTTGCCATTGAGGTCGTTATACGCGGCCACGAAGGACTTGAGGTTGTCGGCGATCTTGCTGGCATCCTGGGTAATGGTGATGTCGGCCTTGCCCTGCTTGGCGAGCGTGAGCGCGGCGCCGGGGATGGCCTTGTCTTTGTCCAGCGTGTTGCTGGCGCTGTTGATTTGCTTGCCATCGACGGTCAGGATGGCGTCCTGCGCGGCCGTGGTTTGTTTCAGGCCCTGCTTGCCGGCGCCGTCGGGGTCGTAGCCGAGCAGGCTTTTCAGGGCGGCGTCGCCGCTCACGCTGATGCGCATGCTGTTGGCTGCGCCGCTCTGGCCGGCCAGCGCCAGCGATACCTTGCCATCGTCGCCCTTCTCCAGCTTGACGTCGACGCCAGCGGCCTTGAATGCGGCAGCAATGCCCTCGGGCGTGTTGTTGCTGCTGTCGATGGTGATGGTCTTGCTGGTGGACGTGCCATTGGCAGTGAACCCCTCATCGCCGGCCGTGCCGAAATCGATCTTGACGGTGGTGCTGGCGCCGGTGCCCAGCCTGGTGGTGGCCGAGTCGAATGCGCCGCTGGTGAGGAACTGGCCCTGCGCCAGCTGCTGGACGTCAATCGCATAGCTGCCGGGCTTGGCCGCGCCGGTGGACGTGGCGGTGAGCACGGCTTTATCCGAGCTGGCCGCCGCCGTCGACAAGCCGCTGCCGGTCAGTGCCGCCGCCACCGACTGGAAACTGGCCAGCGCGCTTTGCAGCTGGCCCAGCCCCGACAGCTTGGTCTGGCCACTGGTGAGCGCGGCATTGAGCTTGGTAGCGCCAGAATTCTGCGACATCATGGTCTGCTCGACACGTTTGTAGATGTCGGACGTGGCCGCCGTGGCGGCGGAACTGGTGGAAGTACTGAGTGCGTTGATGGCCATAGCGGGGTCCCGGCTGTGATATACCAATAGTATGCTACATCCAGCATATTTCAAAGCGATGAACAGAACCGAATTTCACCGGCAAACGTGGGTATCGTACCGAGTCGGACAATATCGAAGCCACTACCACAAGTCACAAAATGGTCACCGTCCCCGGCCGGTCAGGCGGCACGCCACTGCGCGGGCGCCGTCCCCAGGTCACTGGCGCCAGGCTGCCACGCCATGGCGGCGCCATCGATGTCCACCGCTGGCCGCAAGCGCCGGGCCGGGCCCCAGTCGGTGTGCTCCAGCGCGGGCGCATAGTCGGCCATGCCGGCCGGCGCCAGTGGAGGCTCATCGCCATGCTGCCCATGCGCCATCAACAACAGCGCGGTGCGCGCCAGCGACAGGCGCGCCGTGGTTGCCTGCTGCGCCGTCACGCGCGCGATCAGTCCGTGCACCACGGCTGCCGCCATCAGGTAGCCGGTGCCGTGATCGAGCGCCTGCACCGGCAGCGGCACAGGCCGGTCCGCGCCCTGCGCTTGCATGCCGTGCCGGGCAATGCCGCAACTCATTTGCACCAGGCTGTCGAAACCGCGCCGACCGGCCCACGGTCCGCTCCAGCCATAGGCGTCGAGGCTGACATCGACCAGGCCCGGATTGTGTTGCCGGCGGAACTGCGCACCAAACCCCAGCCGCTCCAGCGCGTCGGGCCGGTAACCGTGCACCAGCACGTCGGCCTGCGCCAGCAGTTGCTCGAATACGGCGCGATCCGCTGCCTGGTGCAGATCGAGCCGCGCGCAGCGCTTGCCCGGCGTGACCTCGGGTATCACGCCCGGCTCGTTCCAGTCGGGCGCATCGATGCGCAACACGTCGGCACCATAGCCCGCCAGGAAACGCGTGGCGACCGGGCCCGCCAGCACCCGGGTGAGGTCCAGCACGCGCACGCCGTGCAGTGGCCGGGTGGGCGTGCCGGTCCATCGGTGGCGGCCGGCAACAGGCTGACGCTCGACGGCAATCAACGGTGCGGCCGCCACGGCCCGGCCTTGCGGATGGTCGCGCCATTGTTCAGAGGAGCGCATCTGCGCGGCGCAGCCACCGTGCTCCACCACCGCTGCTTCCAGCGCGGCGCCCTGCCACTGCGCCACTGCGTGCGCCACGGCTGCCCGGTCGGCAGCGCAGCCCAGCACGGCCAGCGCCGCCAGGCGATGGTGCGGCGCATTGGTGTGCAGCCGTATCCAGCCGTCGCTGGTGGCATAGTCGCCCGCCACCGCATCCCACAGTGGCGGCCGCTCCCAGCCGACCGGGGCGATCGACCAGCCAAACCACAGCGACGCCAGGCGCCGGTCCACCCGTACCGCCGGCGCCGGTGCGCCCTGGGCCAGCATCAGCTCGCGCACGGCCAGCGCTGCCGCCGCCATTGAGGCGGCGGCAAAATCGGTCACTGCGTAGTACGATGGCAATGCCTGGGCGCCGGAAAACTGCACGGCATCGAGCGCCGTGGCAGGCAAGTCCAGCGCCGGCCAGATCGCGCCCAGCAGCTGATGGCTATTGATAAACATGGCGTTCTCCGCAAGGTGTGTGCCCCCAGCTTAGGTCTGCGGACGCGGCGAGGTCAATCTTGATTTGAAGTGTCAGATGGGGCTGTGGGGCTGTGGGGCTGTGCGCCGGCGCCGGTCCATGCGGCCTCCGTGGCGCGACCGCTCGCAGTGCTGCCTGGGCCTGCCAGCGCACCGGCCGCGGCCCTGCTGGCATGGACTAGCGCAGGAACTTGTTGACGGTGGCCATGGTGGCCACGTCGGGCGTGACAAAGTTGAAACCGATCTTGAATTGATCGCCACTGAAGATGCAGTAGTTGACCTTGACCCGGGTGTTGACCAGCTGGCCCTTGCCATCCATGAACAACTCGAACGTGACCTGGCCCATGTGACCTACCGCCAGCTTGTGGTCGTACGTGAGCGACACGCCGGTGCCGCTCAGGTCGATGGTACGACCTTGCTGGGGCGGCAGGCCATCCATTACCACGACTGCTTTGGCGCGCACGATCTTGCGTGCGCCTGAACGTTGCTCGACTAACAATTTACCTGTCCTCTGTTACGTAATGAGCATTATTGCTCATTGAAACACGTAACAATACAGCTTTATTGGATTTCGCGCAGCTTATTGAAAGCGTCGTCAATGCGGTCGACCGCGATTATTGTCATGCCCTCGATCGGCTGCTTCGGTGCATTGGCGCTGGGGATCATGGCAATCGAAAAACCGAGCTTGGCCGCTTCGCGCAAGCGTTCCTGGCCGCGCGGCGCCGGACGGATTTCACCGGCCAGCCCCACCTCGCCAAACACCACGAAGCCGCGCGGCAGCGGCTTGTTGCGCATCGATGAATTAATTGCCAGCAGCACGGCCAGGTCGGCCGCCGGTTCGGTAATTTTGACCCCGCCCACCGCGTTGATGAACACGTCCTGGTCAAAGGCCGCAATGCCCGCATGACGGTGCAGCACCGCCAGCAGCATGGCCAGGCGGTTTTGCTCGAGGCCCACCGACAGCCGGCGCGCATTCGGTAAATGGCTGGCATCGACCAGCGCCTGGATTTCCACCAGCAGCGGCCGCGTGCCTTCCTGGGTGACCATCACGCAAGAACCCGGCACCTGGTTATCGTGTTGCGACAGGAACAAGGCCGACGGATTCGACACGCCTTTCAACCCCTTTTCCGTCATGGCAAACACGCCCAGCTCGTTGACCGCGCCGAAGCGGTTTTTAATTGCCCGCACGAGACGGAAGCTCGAATGGTTGTCGCCCTCGAAATACAGCACCGTATCGACGATGTGTTCGAGCACGCGCGGCCCGGCCAGCGCGCCTTCTTTCGTCACGTGGCCCACCAGGATGATGGTCACGCCCGTTTGCTTGGCCGTGCGCGTGAGTTGCGCCGCGCATTCGCGCACCTGGGCGACCGAACCCGGCGCCGAGCTGAGCGCATCCGAATACACGGTCTGGATCGAGTCGATCACCGCCACTTCGGGTTTTAAATCGGCCAGCGTGCCGAGGATTTTTTCCAGCTGGATCTCGGCCTGCAGTTTTAAATCGCGGGCATCGATCATCAGGCGCTTGGCGCGCAGCGCGATTTGCGCACCCGATTCCTCGCCACTGACATACAGCACTTTCTTCATGTGCGAGACATTCGCCAGCGCCTGCAACAGCAACGTCGACTTGCCGATGCCGGGATCGCCGCCGATCAGCACCACGCCACCGCTGACCAGGCCGCCGCCGAGCACGCGGTCGAATTCCTCGATGCCGGTGCCGAAGCGCGGCACGTCGATGGCGTCGATATCGGCCAGCGACAGCACCGGCGCCGTTTGCGCCAGCGCCAGGTGTTGCGGTTGCGAATAGCGGTTGTTGCCGCCCTGCTCGATGACTGTCTCCACCATGGTATTCCACTGGTGGCAGGCGGAACATTGGCCGGTCCACTTGGTGGCGGTAGCGCCGCATTCGTTGCAGGTAAACTGGGTTTTGGCCTTTGCCATATTAACCTTCCACCACGGCCACGCGCGGCGCCAGCGCGCACATCAGCTCATAGCCGATGGTGCCGGCAGCGTTGGCCACGTCATCGATCGGCAAACCCGTGCCCCACAGCTCGACCTTGCTGCCGACGGTGGCGGTGGCGATATGCGTGAGGTCCACCGTGAGCATGTCCATCGACACCCGGCCCACCAGGCGCGTGGCCACGCCATCGACCAGCACCGGCGTGCCCAGCGGCGCATGGCGCGGATAGCCATCGGCATAACCACACGCTACCACGCCCACCCGCATCGGGCCGTCGGCCTGGAACCGGCTGCCGTAGCCCACGGCCTCGCCGGCGGCAATATCCTGCACGCCGATGATTTCGCTGGTTAAAGTCATGGTGGGACGCAGGCCGAAATCCGCCGCCGATTTGCCGCCCGGCGTGCCGCCGTACAGCATGATGCCGGGACGTACCCAGTCGTTGCGCAAGATGTCCTGCAGCTCGCCCTGGCGCAGCACGCCGGCCGAATTGGCCAGGCTGCGCATGCCGGGCAGGCCGGCGGCGCCCGCTTCGAAGCGGCGGATCTGCTCGGCCACCGGCAGCAGCGGGTGTTCCGCCTCGTCGGCGTTGGCAAAGTGGGTCATCAGGGTGATGTTGCCCACGCACGCCATGGCGACCAGGCGCGCATGGGCCTCGGCAAACACCTCGGGGCGGAAGCCCAGCCGGTTCATGCCGGTGTTCATTTTAAGATGCAGGTCGAGCTTGATGCCGCGCGCTGCTAGGTCGTGCTGCGCCGCGTCCAGCCAGTTCAATTGTTCGTTGCAGTGGACTGCCGCCTGCAGGCTGTAGCCGGCCATCGTGTGCAGATCGTCGGAACCGAAGAAACCCTCCAATAACAGGATGGGCTTCTTCCAGCCCAGTTCGCGCAGGCGGATGGCATTGTCCACTTCGATCAGGGCCAGACCGTCGGCTTCGGCAAAGCCACGCATGGCGCGCTCCAGGCCGTGGCCGTAGCCATTGGCCTTGAGCACCCCCCAGACCTTGGCGCCGGGCGCGCAAGCCCTGGCGACGGCCAGATTGTGTTTCATCGATTCAATGTGAATGGTGGCGACGATCGGCCTTGGCATGGGATTCTCTGGGCTATCTGTGAAGGCGGTATTGTAGCAAGTGCGTACCAATTTTGTACCGGGAGCGGGCGCCGGCGCACGGCTCAATTCTTGGGGTTACGATCAAAGCGTGGTATAAAGCAAGCCAATATAAGCTTTCAGGCAGTCCAGAATGAATCGTGGTTTTTATACCATCATGGCAGCGCAGTTCTTCTCGTCGCTGGCAGACAATGCATTGCTCTTCGTCGCGATTGACCTGTTGATCAACATGAATTCGCCGGGGTGGATCACGCCGCTCCTGAAGCTTTCATTCACGCTGTTTTACGTGTTGTTGGCCGCATTTGTCGGCGCGTTCGCCGATTCCATGCCAAAAGGCAAAGTCATGTTCATCTCCAACCTGATCAAGGTTGGCGGTTGCCTGCTGATTTTCGCCCATGTTCACCCGCTGGTGGCCTACGCCGTGGTCGGCTTTGGCGCGGCCGTGTATTCGCCCGCCAAGTACGGCATCCTGACCGAACTGCTGCCGGCGGAAAAGCTGGTGGCTGCCAATGGCTGGGTGGAAGGCCTGACCGTGATGTCGATCATCTTCGGCACCGTGATGGGCGGTCTGCTGGTCGGCCACAAGCTGTCGTCGTTCCTGCTTGGCTTTGACGTGCCATTCATCGACACCGGCATCGAAACGCCTACCCAGGCGGCGCTGTGCGTGGTGGTGGTGATTTACGCCATGGCCGCCATCTTCAATACCCGCATTCCCGATACCGGCTGCAAGTACGGCCACCAGGAACGCAACCCCATCAAGCTCATCAGCGAGTTCGCGACCTGCTGCGGCATGCTGTGGAAAGACAAGCTGGGCCAAATTTCGCTGGCCGTGACCACGCTGTTCTGGGGCGCCGCGCAAACCTTGCAATTCATCGTGCTGGAATGGGCCAATCGCACCCTGAAGCTCACCTACGAGCAGGCGACCAGCCTGGTGGGCGTGGTAGCGATCGGCGTGGCCGTGGGCGCCGTGCTGTCCGCGCGCAGCATTACCTTGCGCAAGTCGCTGACCGTGATCCCGGTGGGGATAGCGATGGGCGTGATCGTGATGGGCATGACGCTGGTGACATCGGTGACGCTGGCGTATCCGCTGCTGGTGCTGGTGGGTTTGCTGGGCGGCTTCTTCCTGGTGCCGATGAACGCACTGCTGCAACACCGTGGCCACGTGCTGATGAGTGCGGGTCACTCGATCGCGGTACAGAATTTCAATGAAAACCTGTCGATCCTGACGATGCTGGCCGCGTATTCGCTGATGCTGCGCGGCCACCTGAACCTGAACATCATCATCCTGATCTTCGGCCTGTTCCTGGCTGGCACCATGCTGATGATCTTGCGCCGCCACCACGCCAACCAGCGCGAATTCGATTCGGTGGCGCTGATCGGCGAAGCCAAGCACTGACCCGCACGCCCCCATCGCGCACGGCATGCGTCGCGATGGCGGCGGTTGAAGGTTACGGCAGCAGGCCGGCGCGACGGTTTTGCGCGGCGCGAGCGGCCCAGTCATCAGGCACGATGAAACCGCGCCGCTGTTCCACCCACCATTCCCCCTCCTGAACCAGCACGGCGACCATCACCGGCGCCGGCGTGTGCAGCATCTGTTCGACCAATGCCGCCTGCAGCGCGGTGAGGTCCACCACTGCGCCCGCCGGCGCCTTCAACGGCGCCAGCCATTGCAGGCGCGGCATGATGGCGTAGTGCGCACCGGCCAGCGCCGGCAATTGCGCCAGCGGCATCCAGAAACCCCGGCAATGTTCATGCGCGATGCCTGGCGTATCGCGCCGCTCCTGATCGGCCGGATAAAACAGCCAGCCTTTCACCAGCGCTTGCGCCCGGTCCACCGCTTGCGGCAACAGCGCTTGCGCGGCCGGATGCCCGGCCAGCGCCAGTTGCTTGTCGAAGATCTTGCGCATCTTGGCGCCCAGCGTATCGGCCAGGTTGGGGCCGATCAGGCCGTTGAAGTCGGGGCCGGCATCGGCAGCGTCGAGCAGATAAAACTTGGTGGCGAATTCCAGGTGCACCAGCGCCGCCCCGTCGCGCAGCAGGAAGTCGAACTCGCCCACGGTGTCGTTGCGGCTGGCACGCACTTGCAGGCCATGGGCCACGAGCGTGCCCTGCTGGCCGAAATAAAACGCCATCAGTTTTTCGGCGTACAGGCCGAGCCGGGAATAATGGCGGTCGCCGAGCGCCGCGTTCAACGGCGCCGGGTCGGTGTCCAGCGCGGCCAGCCAGGCAGCGGTGTCCGCCGTTACCGGCCCCAGCGTGGCAATGCGGCCGGCCCAGTGCGGGGCGCAGGGATCGAGCAGGTCGGGCGCGTCCAGCAACCAGGCCAGCGCCCGCACATGAGAATTGTGCAGATGGCCCCAGCGCTGCGTGTACCGCGCCTGATACACGTCGGCGCCGGCAGGGCGCTCAGTCACGAGCGGTCCGCGCCAGGCACAGGTCGCCCCAGGCCTTGGCCTTGTCCTCGGGGCGGCGCAGCAGGTCGTCCGGGTGGTACGTGGCCACCACCGGCAAGCGGGCGGCGCCGTAGCGCATCACCTTGCCGCGCGCGGCTGGTCCCATCATCAGGCCTTTGGCGGCGAACTGGCCGAACGTCATCGCCATGGTGGCGCCGGTGAGGGCCAGCTCGCGGTCGAGGTATGGCCGGCAGGCGGTCAGTTCGTCGGCCGTGGGGTTGCGGTTGGCGCCGTCATCGGTGGCCGGACGGCATTTGACCAGGTTGGTCACATACACGTCTGCGTCGGGCTTGAGCGCGATCGCCTTGAACATATTGCCCAGCAACTGGCCAGCCTCGCCGGTAATCGCGCGCGCTTCGGCATCGTCTTCCGCCGATGGCGCGGCGGCGATGGCCAGCCATGCCGCTTGCTGCGGGCCGCGGCCGTTGACGGCATTCAAACGCGTGGCCGCCAGCGGGCAGCGGGTGCAGTTGCTGACTGCATCCTGCAATGCCGGCCAGTCCATCGCGGCGATGGCCTCATCGCTCACCGGTTCGCCGGGACGACGCGGCGTACGGGGCGACGCCGCGACCGGCACGGCGGCCGGCACGTCGTCGAACCAGGCCGTCGATTCGTCGTCGGACGCCACGACCGGTGCGGCAGCGGGCACCGGTGGCGGCAACACTGCCGGTGCCGGGGCACGCTCGGTAACCGGGGCGGATGCCGATGCCGGTGCGGCAACCGCAACGGGCACCGCCACGCTGGCCTGCACTTCGCCCTCGATGTCTCCGGCGACCGGCGCGGCTTCAACCGGCGCCAGTTCGGCAGCGCCGTCGTCTACCGGCGCGAATGCCGTACCGGGATTGCGCAGCTTCCACAGCGCGCCGATCCCCATCTCGTCGAGAAACACCGCATTGCGGGGCGATACACTCATAAGTCGAACCGCATCACGATGGCGTCCTCGCGTTGCTGGTGCGCCGCCGGGTAATACCCCTTGCGGCGACCAATCTGTTGAAAACCATAGCGCTCATAAATGTGCAGCGCCCGCAGGTTCGATGGCCGTACTTCCAGCAACACCGATTCCAGGCCCAGCCCGCGCGCGCACGCCACGGCCTGGTTCAGCAGCAGGTGACCGAGTCCCTGCCCCTGGCGTTCGGCAGCCACGGCCACGTTGAGCAGGTGCGCTTCGTCCACGATGGCCATGAGCAGGAAGTAACCGAGCAGCGTGCCGTCGTGCTGGCGCAGCACCCACGCCTGGTAGTGGCTCTTGAGCGAATCGGTAAAATTGGCCATGCTCCACGGATGCGGATACACGCTTTGCTCGAGCGCCAGCACGTCGGCCAGGTCGGTTTCCTGCATCGGCTCGTAGTTCAAACGCGCCAGGTCCCACGCCTGCTTCATGCGCCACCTGCCGGGGTTTTCGGTACATTGGCGGCAGCTTCGGCCATGGTGCGGCGTTCGGCCTGGGTGTAAGCAACTTTATTGCGCAGGTACAGCGGCTGGGCGTCGGCCGCCGTTACCGTGCGGCCGGCCGCCAGTTCGATGGCGGCCAGGCGGGCAATCTGCTCGGCATGCGGCATGATGGTGGCAAATCCGTCGGCAAACCGGTCGGCAAACACCTCGGCATACGCTGCCAGCCCGTTGCCGCAGAATACCGGCGTACCTTGCGCCTGCACCCCGGCGGGCGCCGACAGCACGGCCGGCTGCACCACGACCGGCGCGGCGCCCAAGGCGCTGTCAAAGCGATATTGCGCCCAATACACTTCGCCCATGCGCGCATCGAGCACGGCCAGCACGTCGGCAGCGCCGTGTTGCTGGTGGCAGGCAAGCGCCATGGCGTCAAGCGTGACCACCGGCACCACCGGCAGGCTGGCGCCGAACGCCAGTCCCTGGGCCACGCCGCACGCGGTGCGCACGCCGGTAAACGAGCCGGGACCGGCGCCAAAGGCAACCGCGTTGCAATCCTTGAGCGTGATGCCCGCTTCGGCCAGCAGCTCCTGGATCATCGGCAACACCGACTGGGAATGGGTACGCACGCCCGACGAGGCGCGGCTGATTACGGTGTCGCCACGCAACAGCGCGACCGAGGCCGCCTCGGACGAGGTTTCAATGGCAATAATGGTAGGAATCGTAGGCATCCCGCATTTTAACCCGCCAAGCTGACAGGCGCGACCCTTCGGGCGGATGTAAAATAACGTCTTTGCCCGCCGCTCACGCCACCCACACCATGCACAGCCTCACCCTGAATACCGACAACCGCGAGGAAATCGCCGCCGCGCTGGGGGGCGACCGCTGGATAGTCGCCTGCCTGTGCGCGGCGTGGTGCGGCACGTGCGAGTCGTACCGCGCCAGTTTCGACGACGTGGCCAGCCGCCATCCCGATAAACTGTTCCTGTGGATCGACATCGAAGACCAGGCCGACGTGGTGGGCGACCTCGACGTGGAAAACTTCCCCACCCTGCTGATCCAGCACCACGAACTGGTGGCATTCTTCGGCACCATGCTGCCCGATCCGGCGCTGGCGCACCGGCTGGTGCAGGCGCAAACCGAACTGAGCGATGCCGAAATGACCGAACTGATACTCAATAGCGAGGAACGCGCGCGCTGGCAGCACCAATGCAACCTGCGGGCACTGCTGCGCACCGCCCTGTCCTGATTTTTTATAGCGTCAATGGCAGGTTGCGCAGCCGCTTGCCCGTCAGCTTGAACACGGCATTCGCCACGGCCGGCGCCACCGGCGGCACCGCCGGTTCGCCCATCCCTTCCGGATGTTCGGCGCTGGGCACGATGATGGTCTCCACCACCGGCGCCTGGTTCAGGCGCACCACCGGGTAGTCGTGGAAGTTGGTTTGCTCCACCTTGCCGTCCCTGATCGTCACCGCCCCATACAGCGCCGCGGACAGGCCGAATATCACGCCCGACTCGGCCTGCTGGGCAATGATATTGGGATTGACCGCCAGGCCGCAATCGAGCGCGCACACCACCCGGTGCACGCGGATCTCGCTGCTTTCTGCCGACACCGACACCTCCGCCACCTGCGCCACGATGGTGCCGAACGACTGGTGCAGCGCCACGCCATGGGCGCGGCCCGGCGGCGCGGCGCCGGCCCGCGCCACCGCTGCCTCGAGCACCGCCAGGTGGCGCGGATGGTGCGCCAGCAGCGCGCGGCGGAACGCCACGCCATCCTGGCCGGCGGCGTGCGCGAGCTCGTCGATGAAGCTCTCCTTGAAGAACGCGTTGTGCGAATGCCCCACCGAGCGCCAGTACCCGAGCGGCACGGCGCTGTCGACGATCACGTGGCGGATGCGCTGGTTGGGCAGCTCGTACGGCATGTCGAACGCCCCTTCGGCCGTGGTCTTGTCCGGCCCCGCCATGGGCAGGCCCAGGTTACGCTTGAAAAACTGGTGCGACACCGAGCCGCCCGCCGATGTGCAGTCATAGCCGAGCACCCGGCCACCCGCATCGAGCGTGGCAGCAAAGCGCGCCAGCGCTGCCGGGCGGTACACGTCGTGGGTGGTGTCGTCTTCGCGCGACCAGATGGTCTGCACCGGCACGCCAGCCATTGCGCGCGCAATCGCCACTGCCTGCGCCACCATGTCCACGTCGAGCCGGCGGCCGAAACCGCCGCCGAGCAGCGTCACCTCGAGCGTGACATCGCGTTCGGCCACGCCGGCCGCCTGCGCCGCTGCCTGCACCGCGAAACCGGGCGACTGCGTGGGCGCCCACACGTGCACCTTGCCGTCCGCCACTTGCGCGGTGCAGTTCACCGGCTCCATGGCGGCATGGGCGAGAAACGGCGCGCGGTACTCGGCGCCGACGGTCGTTGCCACGTTGCCGCTGCGGCCCTCCACCAGGTCCATGTCACCCACCTGGTGGTACGCATGGCCAGCCTGCCGATCGAGGCTGGCGGCAAAACCGGCAAACACCGCATCGCTCGACAGGCCGGCGTTGGCGCCGTCGTGCCAGGTGATCGCCAGCGCCAGCGCCGCCTGCCTGGCCTGCCAGTAGCTGCGCGCCACCACGGCCACGCCGGCGCCGGCGCCCGCGTGCGGGCCCGTCACGCTGGAAAAATCTACCACCCGCAGCACGCCGGGCAGCTTCAGCACTGCGGCCGTATCGACGGTGGCAACGGTGCCGCCGATCACGGGCGCCATGCGCACCGCCGCGTACACCATGCCGGCCGGGCGCACGTCGATGCCGAACACCGCACTGCCATCGACCTTCGATGGTGTGTCGCGCCGTGGCTGGGCGCGGCCGATCAAGGTAAATTCCTGCGGTGACTTCAAGCGCACCTCGCCCGGCTGCGCCGTGGCGGCCGCTGCAGCCAGCGCGCCGTACGCCAGCCGGCGGCCGTCGGCATGGATCACGTAGCCGGCTTCGGTATGGCAGTCGGCCACCTTCGCGTGCCACTGCGCGGCGGCCGCCGCCACCAGCATGGCGCGCGCGGTGGCGCCGGCTTCGCGCATCGGCAGCCACGCATCCTTGACGCTGGACGAACCGCCGGTGATGACCAGCCCCAGCTCACGCGCCACCTTCCCCACCAGCCATTGCGCCGTGGCTTTTAACACGCCGTGATCGTCGGGATGGAATGGCAAGCCGTCGCGCAGCATGGCAACGTTGCCGAAGATGGCATCGAGCGGCGCCTGCACCAGCCGCACCGCAGACAATGGCACATCGAGTTCTTCGGCCACGAGCATCGGCAGCGCCGTGTGCACGCCCTGGCCCATTTCGCTGCGCGGCATGGCGATGGTGACGATGCCGTCAGGCGCCAATGTCACCCAGCCGTTCAGCGCCACGGCGCCGTGGGACAGCGGCAGCGGATGCGCGCCATGCAGGCGCTGGCGGGCCGGCAGCACGCCCCATCCCACCACCAGCGCGCCGAGCGTGGCAACACCGCCAAAGATAAAACGGCGGCGCGACGGAACGGGTGGGGTCATGCGGTCTCCTTGATTCGTTGAAAGCTACCCTGGCCGGCGTGTTGCGATGCGCGTCCTGCGCCACCTGGGGTCTGACCCGGCCGGGTCAGACCCCGGCTGGCAGTGCGGGTTGCCAGCGCGCCAGCAGGTCGGCAGGCGTCAACGGCCGGCTGTACAGGTAGCCCTGCGCCAGGCGGCAGCCGTGGCGCAGCAGGAAGGCGGCCTGCTCTTCGGTTTCCACGCCTTCGGCGATCACCGACAAATTCATGCTCTTGCCCAGCTGGATGATGGCAATCGCGATCGCCTCGTCGTTGGCGTCGGTGGAGATATCCTTGATGAACGAGCGGTCGATTTTCAGCGTTTGCACCGGCAATTGCTTCAGGTACGCCAGCGACGAATAACCGGTGCCGAAATCGTCAATCGCCAGCGCCACGCCGATCGAATGCAGGTCGTTGATGAACACCATGGCGTCGCCGGTGTTCATGATGACCGATTCGGTCACTTCCAGCTGCAGCCGCTGCGGCGCCAGGCCGGTTTCGCGCAGGATACCGTCCACCAGGTTGACGATGCTGCCGCGTTCGAACTGGCGCGCCGACAGGTTGACCGCCATCTTGGGCACATGCAGGCCCGCCTCCTGCCAGCGCCCCATCTGTCGGCACGACTCGTGCAGCACCCATTCGCCCAGCTGGTTGATGAAGCCCGTGTCCTCGGCCAGCGGGATGAAGCGCACCGGTGGCACCAGCCCAAGTTCCGGGTGATTCCAGCGCACCAGCGCTTCCACGCCGATCAGGCGGCCGGTGTCGATTTCCACCTGCGGCTGATACACCAGGAAAATCTCGTTCTTCTCGATCGAGCGGCGCAGATAGGTTTCCAGCCGCAGGCGCTCCACGCCCTCGCCCGTCATCGACGGCATGTAGAAGCTGTAGCCGTTGCGGCCGCGCGCCTTGGCCTGGTACATGGCCACGTCGGCATTGCGGATCAACATGTTCAGGTCGCCGGCATCGTCCGGGAACAGGCTGATGCCCACGCTGCACGTGACGAACAGCTCGTGGCCGGCCACCTGGAACGGCTGGTCGAACATCTGCACCAGCTTTTCCGCCACCTGCGCCGGGCCATAATGGTTGCCCACGTTTTCCAGCAGGACGATGAATTCGTCGCCGCCCAGGCGCGCCAGCGTGTCGCCCTCGCGCAGGCGGTCGAGCAGCGCGCGCGCCACCTGCTTGAGCAGCTCGTCGCCAATGTGGTGACCGAGCGTGTCGTTGACGTTCTTGAAGCGATCGAGGTCGATGAACAGCAGCGCCAGTTGTTCGCCGTCGCGCGTGGCGCGCTGCAAAGCGTGCTGCAGGCGGTCGTTGAACAGCAGGCGGTTGGGCAGCGCGGTGAGCGGATCGTGGTGCGCCAGGTGGTCGAGCTTTTCCTGCGATTCCTTGGCGCGCGTGATGTCGCTGAACACGCCCACGTAGTGGGTGGCGCGGCCGGCGCTGTCGCGCACTGCGCTCACGGTGAGCCACTCGAGGTAGATCTCGCCGTTCTTGCGGCGGTTCCACAACTCGCCCTGCCAGAAACCGGTGTCCATCTGCTCGCGCCACATCTCGTCGTAGAAGCTTTGCTCGTGGCGGCCGGAACGCGTGAGCGTGAAATCGTGGCCGATGGCTTCTTCCACCGAGTAGCCGGTGATCTGCGAAAACGCCGGATTGACGGTGACGATGGTGCCGCTGGCGTCGAGCACCACCACGCCATCGGCAATATGCTCGATCACGGTGGCCGACAGCCGCAGCTTTTCTTCCGCTTCCTTGCGCGCTGTGATGTCGGCATACACCCAGATGCTGCCCTCGTTGGCGCGCTTGTGGTCGAGCGCATAGCCGCTCACCATGCACCAGAACGAGCTGCCGTCCTGGCGCAGGTAATGGCGTTCTTCGTTGAAGTAGTCGCCGTCGGCCAGCGACGGATACTGGCGCGCACCGGCCGCCTCGTAGTCGAACGATGTGGGGAACAGGATCGAGGTCGACGACCCGATCATGCCGCCCGCCGGATAACCGAACAGTTCCTCGCAGCGGCGATTGACCGAGACGATGTGGCGGTTACGCACGAACATCACGCCAAACATCACGTTGTCGAGAATCGCGCTCTGCTCGGCCAGCAGCGCCTCGATGCGCATCTCGTTGTGTTTGCGTTCGCTGATGTCGGCCATGATGCCATCCACCCACGGCCGGTTGTGTTCATCGCCGGCCTGCGGCTGGCCGTTTTCCGACAGCCAGCGCTCGGTGCCGGACGCGTCGACGATGCGGTATTCGATTTCGTACGGCTTGCCGTGGACGATGGCCTCGGCCACGGTATGGCGGTGGCGCTTGCGGTCTTCGGGCGCGATCAGGTTGGTCCAGCTGTCGGTGGTGCCGCGCAAGAACAGCGCGGCCGGGTAGCCGGAGATTTCCTCGATGGCGTCGGACACGAACTCGATCGGACCGTCCGGACGATAGCGGAATACCGCGCCCGGCACCTGCGTGACAATGGTGCGGAAGCGCTCCTCGCGCTGGCCGATGTCTTCGAACAGGTGCTTGATCGCCACCCGCATCTGTTCCAGCTGCAAGGCCAGGCGGCTCAGTTCGTCACGGCCGCGCACCGTCAGCTGGGTATCGAAATCGCCGCGCGACAGGCGGTCGGAAAAACCGGTGAGCTTGCGCAGCGGCCGGATCAGGCGGGCATTCAGGAACAGCACTATCAGCACCAGCGACACCATCAGCTGGCCGGCCAGCACCAGCACGTACGACCATTGTTTTTCGCGCAAGTCCTGCTGGCTGCGGGCGTCGTCCATCTCGACCGTGATGCGGCCGATGCGCTCGCCGCGCACGGTGATGTCGCGCTCGGCGCGGTAGATATTGCCGGCCGGCTTGCGCGGCGAATGCACGTGCATGAACTGGGCGTCAGCCTGGCCCACCACCTGCACCTGCACCACGGATTTGTCGCGCATGACGGACTCGACCAGCGAATGGGCCGATTCGGCATTCATGTTCCACAACGATTCCTGCATGCCGAGCGCGAGGATATCGGCGTTGCGCTGCAGCGATTCGTTGAGGGCGATGCGCGCCGATGCCTTTTCGTGCACGCCGATCAGCACGTAGCTGCCGATGGCGGCCGGGATCACCAGGCCGCCGAACACCACCAGCAGCAAGGCACCGTAGATGGAGGAGCGTGACAGACCGTACAGCGCGGTCCGCAATCGTTGCAAAGCGCCGGTCATGCAGCGACGAACAACGTCGTTACGTTAGCAAAAAGAAAAGGCATCGTCGTCGAGAAAGGTGGCAGAAAACTGTGAATAATTACTCACCAGAATTATGCACTTAAACCACGGGGAATACGCGGTCTGCCAAGCAAAAAACGCGGTAACAGGCTAATATCGCGGCTCATTGTCAACAGAGAAAACCGCCATGACCACTTTTTCGATCTATTCCGCTTCCATTCCAGTGTTCAAGCAAATTCTGAACAGCCTGCACAACATCCTGGACAAGGCAGAAGCGCACGCGACCGACAAGAAGATCGACCCGGCAGCACTGCTGCAGTTCCGCCTGTTCCCGGACATGCTGCCGTTCACGCGCCAGATCCAGATCGCCTGCGATTTTGCCAAGGGCGCAGCTGCCCGCCTGGGCGGCCTGGACGTGCCGTCGTACGACGACAAGGAAGCGACCTTTGCTGAACTGAAAGAGCGTATCCAGAAGACCCTGGCCTACATCGACAGCGTGCCGCAAGACACCATCGAAGGCAGCGAAACGCGCGCGATCACCACTGGCAGCGGCGAGAAAACCAAGCACTTCACGGGCCAGACCTACCTGTTCCACTACGCGCTGCCGCACTTCTTCTTCCACGCCACGACCGCCTACGACATCCTGCGCCACAACGGCCTGGACGTGGGCAAGAAGGATTACATCGGTACTTATTAATCCGAGGTTATTTATTCCGGCGCGGGTAGCCCTGCGCCAGGATGCGCTGCCACACCAGCTCTTTCTGCTCGGCCGTCATCGATACCCAGTGCGCCACTTCGACCACCGTGCGGCCGCAGCCGCGGCACACGTCGTCGAACGTGGTGGAACACACCGCCACGCACGGCGTGTCGGGGCGTTCGGGCAAGTCGTCATGACTACCTGCGCTCATGTCTTTTCCTGCATCAGCTTGTCCCAGCCATCGTGACCCAGCGCGCGGATGGTTTCCATGTTTTTCTCGAAAATGTCGGACGCTTCCGGGAACGCTTCCACGGCGCGGTCGATGCTCTCTTCGCGCAGCAGGTGCAAGGTGGGGTACGGCGTGCGGTTGGTGTAGTTTTCGATATCGTTTTTATCGGTATCGGCAAACTGGTACTCGGGGTGGAAGCTGGCCACCTGCAGGATGCCGTCGAGGTCCATGTCTTCCAGCGCGGCGTCGGCCACGTCGAGGAACTCGTTGTAGTCCTCGAAGTCGGTCAGCACCTTCGGGTGGATGATCAGCGTCGTGTCGAGCTTTTCCGGATCGGCTTCGGCCAGATGCTCGAGCTCTTCCATCAATTTTTCCAGCAGCGCCTCGGGCGTCTCCGCCTCGCATACCACGTAGCGGATTTGTTTTTTGACATGTACCGCTTTGGCAAACGGGCACAGGTTCAGGCCGATGACGGCTTTTTCCAGCCAGTGGGTGGTCTCGGCAACGATAGCGTCGTGATCGAGGGCGGGTTGACTCATGGTGCTTTCCTTAAAATACTGTGCGCAAAGGCAGGATTGTACGCACTCTTGGCCGGGGCCGATACTTCATGCAAAGTGCCGCGATCACATCCTTAACTTCCGGCAACTATTCCATATAATGAAGTCATGCGATTGACATATTCCTTGACGTGGTGAAGCGCTCTTCGTACACTCCACGTTTATTTCATGGTCCACTAGATGTTGTTTCCTCAACAGCGATGGAAAACTATGCAAGCACGCAACCGCAGTAATAGCCGACATGCCGCAGCCCTGGCCGCTTTCCTGGCCCTGTTGGCGCCCCTGTCCAGCCATGCCAATGAGCTCGACCTTGAAGATGCGAACGTCCTCACGCCCGTCACCGCCACGTCGCTCAGCACCCTGCCCGCACTGCCGAAAATCTCCGCCCTCGACGTTTCCAATCCGCTCAAAGCCAGCAAGCCGGCCAAAACCGCCGACGACGAATTCCACGAAAAAGATTTATGGGGCCGCATCCGCAGCGGCTACGCGATTCCCGACCTGAACAACGAACTGGTCACCCGCCACACCACCTGGTTCAGCACCCGCCCCGACCATATCGCCCGCACCAGTGCGCGCGCCTCGCTGTACCTGTTCTACGTGGTGAGCGAACTGGAAAAGCGCGGCATGCCCACCGAACTGGCGCTGCTGCCGTTCATCGAATCGGGCTTCAACCCGCAGGCGCTGTCTTCCGCCAACGCCGCCGGCATGTGGCAGTTCGTGCCCGGCACGGGCCGCGACTTCAACCTCAAGCAGGATGCCTTCAAGGACGAACGGCGCGGCATCATGGAGTCGACCGACGCCGCCCTCACCTACCTGCAACGGCTGTACGACATGTTCGGCGACTGGCAACTGGCGCTGGCCGCGTATAACTGGGGCGAAGGCTCGGTGCAACGCGCCGTGGCCCGCAATCGCGCTGCCGGCAAACCCACCGACTTCGAGAGCCTGTCGGGCCTGATGCCCACCGAAACGCGCGAATACGTACCCAAGCTGCAAGCGATGAAAAACATCATCGGCAATCCTTCCCAGTACAAGGTGAGCCTGCCGCTGATCGACAACACGCCGTATTTCACCGCCGTGGACAAAACCAGCGACATCGACATGACTATTGCCGCCCAACTGGCCGAGCTGTCGATGGACGAGTTCAAGGCCCTGAACCCGCAGTTCAAGCGCCCGGTGATTACCGGCGACGAGCAAACCAAGATCCTGCTGCCCAAGGAAAACGCCGACAAGTTCCACCTGAACCTGGCGCAATGGGGCAAGGAATTGTCCACCTGGACCGTGCACAAGATCACCAGCGCCCGTGAAAACATCAGCTCGCTGGCCTCGCGCTTCCACACCACGCCCGACGTGATCCGCCAGGCCAACAACCTGCCGCAACGCTCGCTGCTGAAAGCCGGCTCCACCATCCTGGTACCAAAAATTTCCACCGGCACCTACACCGACATCGCCCCGGAAGTGGCCGACAACGCCACCATCGCGTTTGAAGCCGAGCGCGCCGCGAGCACGTCGCGTTACAAGCGTGCGGGCGCCAATGCCGGCAGCAAATCGGGACCGGTGTCGCTGGTGAAGGCGCGCGTGTCGCGCGATGCTGCCAGGACCAAAAGCCGCCGCAAAAGTAACTGACTGACAGCGCACCCTCTGGCAGGCCGCGCCACGCCTTGTGGCGCGGCCTGTGAAGAATTCTTGCAGTCGCGGCGGACACGCCCTACAATCTCGGACTTGCGTGTCCGGCAATAGCCAACCACACAGTACAAAACAACCCCCACTGCCGTCGCCCTGCCAGCTCACCGAGCCAGCACGGGGGCGCAGTCGCAATTGGAGTCATTATGGCGTTCCTGCAAGGCAAAAAAATCCTCATCACTGGTTTGCTGTCGAACCGTTCCATCGCTTACGGTATCGCCAAAGCTTGCCACCGCGAAGGCGCCGAACTGGCGTTCACCTATGTGGGTGAGCGCTTCAAAGACCGCATCACCGAATTCGCTGCCGAATTCAACAGCAAGCTGGTGTTCGACTGCGACGTGAGCAGCGACGAACAGATCGACGCGTTGTTTGCCGACCTCGGTAAAAGCTGGCCCGAGCTGGACGGCCTGGTACACGCCATCGGTTTCGCCCCGCGCGAAGCGATTGCCGGCGAGTTCCTCGATGGCCTGACGCGCGAAAACTTCCGCGTCGCCCACGACATTTCGGCCTACAGCTTCCCGGCCATGGCCAAGGCTGCGCTGCCGCTGCTCAAAGATGGCTCGTCGCTGCTGACCCTGTCGTACCTGGGCGCCATCCGCGCCATCCCGTACTACAACACCATGGGCCTGGCCAAGGCATCGCTGGAAGCATCGGTACGCTACCTGGCGGAAAACCTGGGCAAGAAAGGTATCCGCGCCAACGGCATTTCGGCCGGCCCGATCAAGACCCTGGCTGCCTCGGGCATCAAGGACTTCGGCAAGCTGCTGGGCTTTGCCTCATCGCACGCGCCACTGCGCCGCAACGTCACCATCGACGAAGTGGGCAACACTGCCGCCTTCATGCTGTCGGACCTGGCGTCGGGCATCACCGGTGAAATCACTTACGTCGACGGCGGCTTCTCGCACGTGATGGGTTTGAACGCGGAAGATTACCTGTAATCGCACGCTGGTTACCTGATGTCGAAACGCCCTGCTTGCAGGGCGTTTTTTTTGGCGACTGCTGTTGGCGTGGTCAAGGCAATGAGGCAAAACCGGCCGCGAGCTTGTCGCAATCGCCGATGGCCGGCGCCTTTTGCATGGAAATGCCCATGGTATTGACCTGCCATGCTTTCAATACTTTCCGCTCGGCGTCGATCAATGGCTCCATGGCCTTGGCATCAGCGCGACTGGTACGGGTGACCATGAGCAGGTCGGCCTGATCGAGCGTGGCCTTGTTGGCGCCGCTCCATGCCTGGACTGCGGCACGATACTGCTGCGCATGCTCCGGAAATTTGCTGCCGCACGCTTCGGCAAGTGCAGACAGGATGTCACGCCGCACGCCCAGCCGCGCAATGCGCTGCTCCTCACTGGTGTACGGTGATGCAGGCGACTGGGCAGCGGCCGGCGCCTCGGGCGCCGGCGAATGATCGACCACGTTATCGACCCTGGCATGCGCCACCGCAGTGATTATCAGCGCCGCCAATAACGCCATTCTTGCCTTGCTGGTATCCATGATCGCCCTCCAAATTAAAAATACAATATTAATTTATTTATAATTAGACCCGCACACGTTACCGCCCGGCCAGCACCCCGCGCCGATTCAACCTGTACAGACCGGCACATCTGCTGTATAGTCTCGTTTGTGCGCTGCAATGAGCGCGCCGCAAATCAAGCAGCGGCGCCGATTGTTCAGCCAAGATTTACTAGCAGCTACGCAGCCCTTGCGCATCATCCTGATGTCGCTAAAGCCCTCCCGCCTCTGGTGTCGCACCTGACACCGTCCCGGCGCAAAGCTTTTGTGCCGAAATTTCTTTCGATTTTGATTGAGTCATTTCGTTTTGGTAGGCGTTGCTATTTCGCGTTCCGCTCAAGCGTGAACGCAGATTTTTACGAAAGAACAGCATGACATTTGAAGCACTAGGTCTCAACACGTCCATCATTAAAGCCCTGACCGACGCCGGTTACACCGCGCCAACCCCGGTTCAGCAGCAGGCTATTCCTGCGGCCATCGCAGGCAAGGACTTGTTGGTTTCCTCGCAAACCGGTTCCGGCAAGACCGCAGCATTCATGCTGCCGTCGCTGCACCGTTTGTTCGCAGTCGAGCCAGCAGCTGCCGGCAAGACGCCAAATCAAGAAATGCAAGCCGCCCGCGCCCGTGGCGAACGTCCACGCTTCAAGGCTGCCCAGCCAAAGATGCTGGTGCTCACGCCTACCCGTGAACTGGCGCTGCAAGTGACCAGCAACACCGACAAGTACAGCGTCAACCTGCGCCGCATCAAGGCCGTGTCGATCCTGGGCGGCATGCCTTACCCTAAGCAGATGCAACTGCTGGCCAAGAATCCTGAAATCCTGGTAGCCACCCCTGGCCGCCTGATCGACCACATGGAATCGGGCAAGATCGACTTCTCGCAACTGGAAATCCTGGTGCTGGACGAAGCCGACCGCATGCTGGACATGGGTTTCATCGACGACATCGAAAAAATCGTCGAAGCCACCCCATCGACGCGCCAGACCATGTTGTTCTCGGCCACCCTGGATGGCGTGGTAGGCAATATGGCCCGCCGCATCACCAAGGATCCGCAAGTCATCCAGATCGTCAGCGCTGCCAACAAGCACGAAAACATCACCCAGACCGTGCACTTCGTGGACGACCTGTCGCACAAGAATCGCCTGCTGGACCACCTGCTGCGCGACGAATCGCTCGACCAGGCCGTTGTCTTCACCGCGACCAAGCGTGACGCCGACACCATCGCCGACCGTCTGAACATCGCCGGTTTCTCGGCTGCCGCACTGCACGGCGACATGCACCAGGGCGCACGTAACCGCACCCTGGACAGCCTGCGCCGCGGCCAGGTGAAAATCCTGATCGCCACCGACGTTGCCGCCCGCGGTATCGACGTGCCCACGATCACCCACGTGTTCAACTACGATCTGCCGAAGTTCCCGGAAGATTACGTCCACCGCATCGGCCGTACCGGCCGCGCCGGCCGTAACGGCCAGGCGATCTCGCTGGTCAACCACGCCGAAGGCATGAACGTCAAACGCATCGAGCGCTTCACCAAGCAACTGATTCCGGTGAACGTGGTCGAGGGCTACGAGCCGAAGAAATCGGGCATGGCACCACGCTCGACCTCGCGTCCAGGCGGCTGGAAACCAGGCGACAACCGTGGCGGCGCCAAGCCAGGCCAACGCAGCTTCAGCAAACCAGGCGCTCCGCGCAAGGAAGGCGCGACCGGCGGCGGCTACAAGGGCAGCAACCCGCGCAGCACCGACGGCGCCCGTCGCAGCTACGGCGATCGTTAATACCGGTACTGCTTGAATAAAAAGGCCACCAGAGCGATCTGGTGGCCTTTTTTTGTACCCCGCACGGCCAATGCCGGGGTCGGACCCCGCACGGGGTCCGACCCCATGCGGCAGAGGTAGCGTATCGCAGAAAGTGGGGCTGGGTTATACAGGTGGATGACGCGACCGACGGCTTTTGGGCTACCATGCGTGTCATGTCCGCCCTTCCCTTGAAAGCGCCCTCCTTGATTGCCCGTTCCCTGTCCCTGTTTGTCCTCGGCTGGTGGCTGGCCGGCGCCATGCCCGCAGCAATCGCCGCGCCCACTGCCCAGTCACTGCTGGCGCAAGCGCGCATCGCCGTGGGCGGCGATGCCTGGCGCACCGTCAAAACCCAGCAAACGCAGTTCGTGCGCAGTTCGCAGGACAGCGAGGAAGCGGGCAGCAGCGATCTCGATTTCGTCAGCGGCCGTTATGCCCAGCGCATCCCGTCGTCGGCAGTGGCGCGGCAAATGTCGCGCTCGGACGGCCGCGACTTCTGGCAGCAGCGCATGGGCCGCGTGGAAAAGCTCGATGCGCAGGCGCCCAATCCCGAACAGTATCTGCGCCGGCAGTCGTACGGCTGGTGGTTCGCGCGCGGCAAGGCGCGCCAATTGACATTGCTGGCGCCGCGCCGGCACCAGGGCATCGATTACGCCGTGGTGCAGGTAGCGCCGCAGCGCGGCACGCCGTTCGACTTCTGGATCAACACCGCCACCGGCCGCGTGGAGCGGCGCCAGGAAGTCGTCGATGGCAAAACCCTCACCATCGACTACCGCGATTTCCGCCGCGTGGGCGCGGTGACGCTGCCGTACGAAGAGCGCACGCGCGACGCCCGCGACGAACGCGATGAAGACGTGGTGCGCATCACCGCCATCACCCTCGACCGCCCTGCCCGCGAACTCGATTTTTCGCTGCCCGCACCGGCTGCCATCGCTGGTTTCGGCGCCGGCAGGCAGTCGGTAACGATCCCGTTCGAGCCGTGCCAAGCGCATATCTGCGTGGCACTTACGCTGAACGGCCAGGGCCCGTTCCGCTTTATCCTCGACACCGGCGCGCGCAACGTCATCAGCAACCAGCTGCACCGCCGCCTGCAGTTGCCGGTGCAGGGCGTGGCCGTGTTGTCGGGCATGGGCGAATCGCGCGAGCGCGGCATGCTCACGACCGTCAAACAGATCGGCCTGGCCGGCCTGACGCTGGACCGCCAGGCATTCTTCACCAGCCCCACGCTCGACCACCTGCCCATCGACGGCACCATCGGCTACGAATGGCTGGCGCTCACGCCCACCCGCATCGACTACGCAGCGCGCCAGATCACGTTTTACGATCCGCAGCACTTCGTCTATCGCGGCGCCGGCAGCGCCATTGACCTGAGCTTCCACGACCGCACGCCGCAGGTGGCGGCCACGCTCGACGGCCTGCCAGGCATGTTTACCATCGATACCGGCAGCGACTATTCGCTGACGATGAATAAATCGTTCGTGGAGCGCCACGGCCTGGTGGCAAAATACGGCGCCGGCGACGTGGTGCAAACCGCGCAAGGCATCGGCGGCAAGAGCCGGGTGCTGGCCACGCAGGGCAAGCTGTTCGAAATCGGCGACGTACGGATCGTCGATCCCACGCTGGAATTATCAACCCACGCCGGCGGCCTGCTGAACGGCGACACGATTGCCGGCAACATCAGCAACGGCATCCTGCGCCAGCTCGATATCGTCTTCGACTACGGGGGCGGCAAGGTGTACCTGGCACCCAACAACACTTCGGGGTCAGTGCCGACAATCGGACATTTTTGAACTTATCACTTGAAGTGCGATTCAATAAATAAGTTCCTCGATGTCCGAATGTCGGAACTGACCCCAAATTTTACGACCAATGCAAACGACAACAAAAACACCTGCCGCGCCCTTTTCCGGCTACCAGAAAATCGTCGTGGCGATGCTGGCCTTCCTGCAGTTCGCCGTGATACTCGACTTCATGATCATGTCGCCGCTGGGGGCGCTGATCATGCCGGCGCTCGCTATCGGGCCGAAGGAATTTGGCCTGGTGGTCTCGGCGTATGCGTTCAGCGCCGGCATCTCGGGCCTGCTCACGGCCGGCTTTGCCGACCGCTACGACCGTAAAAAACTGCTGCTGTTCTTTTATACCGGCTTCATTCTCGGCACCGTGTGGTGCGGGCTGGCGCAAAGTTTCGAGTCGCTGGTGCTCGCGCGCGTGGTCACGGGCCTGTTTGGCGGCGTGATCGGCTCCATCGTGCTGGCCATTTCCACCGACCTGTTTGCACCCGCCATGCGCGGGCGCGTGATGGGCCTGATCCAGACCGCGTTTGCCGCCAGCCAGGTGCTGGGCATTCCGCTCAGCATTTACCTGTCCAACCACTGGAACTGGCATGTGCCTTTCCTGGCGCTGGCCGCATTCGGCCTGCTGGGCGGCCTGGTGGTGGCGTGGAAGATGGAACCGGTAAATGCCCACCTGGGCAAGCCGCAGGAACACAGCCCGTGGGCCCATTTGTACAACACCGTCAAGGTGCCGCACCACCTGCTGGCATTTGCCACCACGGCGCTGCTGACCACGGGCGGCTTCATGCTGATGCCGTTCAGCAGCGCCTACATCGTCAACAACCTCGGCATCGACATGGCGCACCTGCCCACCGTGTACCTGGTCACCGGCATTTGCACCATCTTTGCCGGACCGATGATCGGCCGCATCACGGACAAGCAAGGCAAGTTTCCAGTGTTTTTGTTTGGCACCATTGTCTCGATGGTGACTGTGGTGATTTACACCCACCTGGGCAAGATTCCGCTGGTGGCGCTGGTGGTGCTGAACGCGGTCATGTTCGTCGGCATTTTTTCGCGCATGATTCCCTACCAGGCGCTGGCGGCGTCGATCCCGCCGCCCACCCAGCGCGGCGCTTTCAATGCCATCAGCGCGTCGCTGCAACAACTCGCTGGCGGCGTGGCCTCGGTGGTGGCCGGCCACATTGTCAGCCAGGGCGCCGACGGGCGGCTCGAACACTTCGACGTGATCGGCTACGTGATGGTGGCCACGTCGCTCGGTTCGCTGGTCCTGGTGCGGCTGCTCGACCAACGCGCGCTCCCCCACACTACTGCCGCCTGAGCAATGATGAACTTATTTAGGTACTTTCAAATCACATATAAAAAATCTCAATAAAGTTGCCGCATGGAACTATTCCATTCTATAATGCCGGGGAGCAACACAATCACCTCAAATCTCGAAAGGGAGTAAGTGCATGAACCCCAGGAATATGGATGCAGCCTGCTTGCGCGCCTTGCGCCGTCGCGGTCACTCGGATGCCAGCATTATCGCAATGAGCCCGGAAGAGGCTTTTTGCGAATACTGCGCCTACCACGGCATCATGAACCTGCAGCCGAACACGCTGCAAATGCTGGACAAGTTGCGCGATGCGCCACCGCGCCCACAGCTAATTGCCTGACCTAAGCGCCTGACCGGCGCTTTTTTTCAAGGCGAAAAAAAACCACCTGCCGGCTATCCGGAGGTGGTTTTCTGTTGCTGCCAACGTTGCGTGCTTAGCGGTAGAACGCGGCAACAGTGCCTTTCAGCTTGATCAGCATCGGGTTGCCGCGGCGATCGACTGCTTTGCCTGCTGGAACTTTGATCCAGCCTTCGCTGATGCAATATTCGTCGACATCGGTGCGTTCTTTGCCGTTGAAGGTAATGCCAACTTCGTGTTCGAACACGGCGGCGACGTGGTGCGGGCTGCGCGGGTCGATCGACAGGCGATCAGGCAGCGCAGGCTGTTGCGATGGGGTTTGGGTAGTATCGTTCATCCCATAATTATATCAGCTGGTTTTGAAGATCAGCTGCGCCGCGCGCTGCAATTTTGGGTACACCATCGGCACCGTCAGCATGGTGCTGGCAATCGCCATCAGCAGCAGCGCGGTGAAGGTTTCGTTGGTGATCAGGCCCTTGTCGAGCAGGATGTTGGAAAAGATAATCATGATCAGCGCCTTGGTCTGCAACAGCCAGCCGATAATCGACGCCTCGCCCGGTCCCCATTTTAAAATCTTGCCGGCGATGTGGGTCCCGATCAGCTTACCCGACAGCGATGCGGCCAGCAGCACGGCCGCCGCCACGAACACGGCGGCGCCACCCACGGCCCAATTGGTGCGCAGGCCGGCGCTGAGGAAGTACACGGGCATGATGGTCATCAGCACGGTCTGGCGCGTGAAATCGAGCCGCTTTTGCTCGAACCAGTGGGCATCCATTACGGCGCCGGCAAGGAAGGCGCCCACCATGTAATGCAGCCCCGCCCAGTCGGCCGAGAACGCCACTGCCACGAGCCAGATCAGGGACACAAACCAGCGGTCGCGCTCTTCCAGCCTGGCCATCAGCAGCCGGAACAACCTGGTGGCGACGACGAACAGCACGAAAAATCCCAGCTGGCGCGTGACCCGGTCCCAGTCCAGCATGATGACGGCCAGCACGGCCCAGATGGCAATGTCGTCGAGGCTGGCGTAGCGCAGAATGCGCTGGCCGATATTCTCGCGCAGGATCTCGAGCTTTTCCATCAGCAAAATCAGGATCGGCAACGCCGTCACCGCACACGCCATGCCCACGCCCAGCACGAATTGCCAGGACTGCGCCTTGGGACCGATCCAGCCGGCAAAGCCCAGCATGCCGGCGGCCGCCACGCAGCCAAATACCAGCGGCGTGCCCAGCGCCAGCCCGGCAGTAATCGTGCTCTCGCGCCGGTGTTCCCACGCTTTTTTCAGATCCAGCTCGATCCCCGCCAGCATCACGAATATCATCACGGCCCACCAGGCGATGCCGTTCAACGACTGCACCACCTGCGGGTTGAACACAAAGCTGTAGTACTCGGGGTAAGCACGGCCGAGGATGCCCGGCCCCAGGATCACGCCGGTGATGATTTGCACCACCACCAGCGGCGCATAATAATCGGTGCCGCCGATGCGCCAGATCAGGTAAGGCACCGTAAAGATCAGCAGCATCGCGATCAAGAAGATCTCGGTTGTTCCCATATGCATTGCATTGTCCCCGTTGTTGTTTTAATGACTGTTGAAAACGTTATCATAGAATTTCTTGCGTGGCGAATAAATCGTCGATATACTTGCTTACTCAAGCATTATTCAACAATTTATCACGGAGAACGCAATGGAAAATATCGGCGAGCAGGAGCAACCCGCGGTCACCCCCAGCCTGGAATTCACGTTGCGCCTGGCGCGCGCGCAAGCCACGCTGGTGCGCCGGCTCGACCAGGTACTGGGCGGCTACCACGGCATCAGCTTTAACGACTTCATGCTGTTGCATTACCTGAACCGGTCCCCGGGTGGCCGCCTGCGCCGGGTGGACCTGGCCGAACGCCAGGGTCTCACCGCCTCGGGCGTCACGCGCACCCTGCTGCCGCTGGAAAAAATCGGTCTGGTCGAACGTCAGCACGATCCGCGCGATGCCCGCGTGGCTTACGCCGCCATCACCGACACCGGTCGCGAGCTGCTGCTCAACGCCACCACCGTGGCCAACCAGATCAGCAAGGATTTATTGCGCAGCTGCCCGGCCGCCCACCTGGGCACGATCAGCAATGCGCTGGCGCTGATCGCCGGCATGGACGCCGCCAACTCCTGACCCGCACAAAAGGCTCATCATGGAAACCAAATGGCTGGAAGATTTCATCTCGCTGGTGGAAACCAATAACTTCAGCCGCTCGGCGGCGCTGCGCCATGTGACGCAGCCCGCGTTTTCGCGCCGCATCCAGTCGCTGGAAAACTGGCTCGGCACCGATCTCGTGGACCGCACCTCGTACCCCACCCGGCTCACGCCGGCCGGCATCGTGTTCTACGAACAGGCGCTGGAGATGCTGGCGCAGATCAACGGCGCGCGCGACATGCTGCGCTCCAAGCGCGCGGTGGCGCAGAACAGCATCGACCTGGCCGTGCCGCACACGCTGTCGCTGACCTTCATCCCGAAGTGGATCACGGCGCTGGAAAACGAATTCGCGCCCATCAACAGCCGGCTGATGGCAGTGAACGTGCACGACGCCGTGCTGCAGATGGTGGAAGGCGGCTGCGACCTGCTGCTGTGCTATCACCATCCGCGCCAGCCGGTGCAGCTCGATCCATCGCGGTACGACATGCTGGTGCTGGGCCGCGAATCGCTGCGCGCGTATGCGCGCTGCGACAAGAACCGGGTGCCGGAATTCGTTTTACCTGGCACGAAAAAAGCGCCACTGCCGTTCCTCTCGTACACCAACAACGCCTACCTGGGCCGCATGGTGGAACTGATCCTGGGCGACGCCAAGCCGCCGCTGCACCTGGAACCGCACTACGAAACCGACATGGCCGAAGGGTTGAAGATGATGGCGCTGGAAGGACGCGGCATCGCCTTCCTGCCGGAATCGGCCGTCACGCGCGAACTCAAACAGAAACTGCTGGCGCGCGCCGACAACGACTCGGCCGACTGGGAAATCGAGATGGATATCCGCCTGTACCGCGAACGGCCATCGGCGCAGCGGCCGGGCAAGGCCATCGTGGGCCGGCTGTGGCAATTCCTTGAGCAGCGCCAGGAGGAAGCAGCGCCGCGGCGACGGGTGCCGGCATCGGAGCGATAGTGCAAATATTGTAACTATGCGCCTTTTGCATAACCGAATGCGCATACAGCATTGGCCGCCCCTGTGGCGCAGTCCTATGATTCGTGACACCAGAACACCGCCACAAGCGCCGTTCATAAAACGAGTATCCACAGGAGCATTTGCATGACCACTGGCCACCAACAGCACGTATTGCCTTCCTATCTCAATCCCGACGACGTCGGTCCGTGGGGCGTTTATCTGCAGCAGATCGACCGCGTGACGCCCCATCTCGGCTCGCTGTCGCGCTGGGTGGAAACGCTCAAGCGTCCGAAGCGCATCCTCACCGTGGACGTACCGATCGAACGCGATGACGGCACCATCTCGCACTACGAGGGTTATCGCGTGCAGCACAATATGTCGCGTGGTCCGGGCAAGGGCGGCGTGCGCTTCCACCAGGACGTGACGCTGTCGGAAGTGATGGCGCTGTCGGCGTGGATGACGGTGAAGAATGCGGCGGTCAATGTGCCATACGGTGGCGCCAAGGGCGGCATCCGGGTCGATCCGAAAACCCTGTCGCGCGGTGAGCTGCAGCGCCTCACGCGCCGCTACACCAGCGAAATCAGCCTGATCATCGGACCTAACAAGGATATCCCGGCGCCGGACGTCAACACCAACGAACAGGTGATGGCCTGGATGATGGACTCGTACGCCATGATCGAAGGTAACCTGTCCACCGGCGTGGTGACCGGCAAACCGATCTCGCTCGGCGGCTCGCTCGGTCGCCGCGAAGCGACCGGCCGCGGCGTGTTCGTGGTGGGCCGCGAAGCGGCAGCCCAGCGCGGCGTGGCGATCGACGGCGCCCGCGTGGCCGTGCAGGGCTTCGGCAACGTGGGTGGCGTAGCCGCCACCATGTTCTCGGACGCCGGCGCCAAAGTGATCGCGGTGCAGGACCATACCGGCACCGTGGTGCACCAGGGCGGCCTCGATATCGCCCAGCTGCACAAGCACGTGGCCGAAGCGGGCAGCGTTACCGGTTTCCCGGGCGCCGAAGCATTCCTCGACCGCGACGCGTTCTGGGGCATCGAGTCCGACATCCTGATTCCGGCCGCACTGGAACAGCAGATCACGGCGGACAACGCGCCGCGCATCCGCACCAAGATCATCCTGGAAGGCGCCAACGGCCCCACCACGCCGGAAGCGGACGACATCCTCACCGACAAGGACGTGCTGATCGTGCCCGATGTGCTGGCGAACGCCGGCGGCGTAACTGTGTCATACTTCGAATGGGTACAGGACTTCTCGAGCTTCTTCTGGAGCGAGGACGAAATCAACGCCCGCCTGACGCACATCATGCAAGACGCCTTCAAGGCCGTATGGACCGTGTCGCAGGAGAAGAAGGTAACGCTGCGCACCGCGACCTTCATTCTCGCCTGCACGCGGGTGTTGCAGGCCCGTGAGGTTCGCGGTCTGTACCCATGATGTAATAAAATTTCGGCAATTTGCGCCTGCACCGGCTTCACGGCCCGTGCGGGCGTTTTTCGCTTTAGAGTTCAGAAGTTCAAAGTTCAGAAGTAAACGCAGTTCGCAGTTATAAATATAGCAGTTTAAAAAAATATAAGTCATCCATACACGATAAGGAAACCATGAGCACCATCGAACAGAAGGCACTTGCGTATCACCGCGCCGGCCGCGCCGGCAAGATCGCGATCGAAGTCACCAAGAGCGTCAGCACCCAGGAAGACCTGGCGCTGGCCTACTCGCCCGGCGTGGCGGCACCGTGCATGGAAATCGCGCGCGAGCCGGCCAAGGCCTACGAGTACACCGCCAAGCGCAACCTGGTGGGCGTGATTACCAACGGTTCGGCAGTGCTGGGGCTCGGTAACATCGGCGCGCTGGCCGGCAAGCCGGTCATGGAAGGCAAAGTGGTCCTGTTCAAGAAATTCGCCGGCATCGACGCCTTCGACATCGAGATCGACGAGTCCGACCCGGACAAGCTGGTGGAGATCATCGCCTCGCTGCACCCTACTTTCGGCGGCATCAACCTGGAAGACATCAAGGCGCCCGAGTGCTTCTACATCGAGCGCAAGCTGCGCGAGCGCCTGCCGATTCCCGTCTTCCATGACGACCAGCACGGCACCGCCATCGTGGTGGGCGCGGGCATGTTGAACGCCATCGAGATGACGGGCCGCGACATCGCCACTGTGAAAATCGTGTGCTCCGGCGCCGGCGCCGCCGCCATGGCCTGCCTGGAACTGCTGGTGGACCTGGGCGCGCAAAAGCACAATATCTTTGTTTGCGACAGCAAGGGCGTGCTGTCCACCGTGCGTCCGCTGGACGGCGAAAAAGCCGCGTGGGCCCGCGACACCCCGTTCACCACACTGTCGCAAGTGATGGAAGGCGCCGACGTGTTCCTGGGCGTATCCGGTCCGGGCGTGCTGTCGCAAGCCGACATCGTGGCCATGAACCCGCACCCGATCGTGTTCACGCTGGCCAATCCGGAACCGGAACTGCGTCCGGAACTGGTGCGCGAAGTGGCGCCCGATGCAATCATCGCCACCGGCCGTTCCGACTACCCGAACCAGATCAACAACGCGCTGTGCTTCCCTTACCTGTTCCGCGCGGCGCTCGACTGCGGCGCGTCGACCATCAACCAGGAAATGAAGCGCGCCTGCGTGGTGGCGCTGGCCGACATGGCCCGCTCCGACGCCCGCTTCGGCAAGGACTACGTGGTGCCTGGCCTGCTGGACCCGCGCCTGCTGCGCGGCGTCACGCCAAAAATCGCCACTGCGGCCTTCCGCAGCGGCGTGGCCCGCAAGGAGCTGATCGAATCGGAATACGCCGACGACCTGGTCGAGCTGGGCGAATCCCTGATCTGATGTAGTGCATCAAGGGCGGCGTATCACCGCGCCGCCCTTCATCACGAACGATACCTTGGTCAATTCGGCGACGTTGTCCGCCGGGTTGGCCGGCACCGCAATGATGTCGGCGTATTTCCCCACGCTGATCGATCCCACCCTGTCTTTCCAGCCCAGCAAATCGGCCGCATTGATGGTCGCTGCCTGGATGGCCTGCATCGGCGTCATGCCATATTCGACCATGTAGGCAAACTGGCGTGCGTTGTCCCCGTGCGGGTACACGCCGGCGTCGGTACCGAACGCCATCTTCACACCGGCCTTGAACGCCTTGCGGAAGTTATCGCGCTGTACCTGGCCGATCACTTTTTCCTTGGCGATGGACTCCGGCAGCATGCCGGCCTTGGCGCCCTCCTGCAAAATGAAATCGTCGTTGTAGATATCCATCACCAGGTACGTGCCCTTTTCGCGCGCCAGCCTGATGCCCTCCGCATCGATCAGGCTGGCATGCTCCACCGAGTCGACACCGGCAATGATGGCGTCGTGGATCGCGCTGGCGCCATGCGCATGCGCCGCCACCTTGCGCCCCAGCTTGTGCGCCTCGCTCACGATGGCCTGCATTTCCTCCAGCGTGTATTGCTGCGCGCCCGGCTCGTCGCCCTTGGACAGCACGCCGCCCGAGGCGCAGATCTTGATGACGTCGGCGCCGAACTTGGCCATCTCGCGCACCTTGGCGCGCCCTTCCCACGGGCCGTCGGCCACGCCGCGGCTGGTGCTTTTCATCTCGGGCGGCAGCAGGTTTTCGTCGCAGTGGCCACCCAGGATGCCGATGGCGTAACCGGCCGTGCGCATGCGCGGGCCGATGAAATCCCCATCGTTGATGGCGTCGCGCAGCGCGATATCGCCAAAGCCGCCCGCACCCACGTTGCGCACGGTGGTAAAACCCGCTTCCAGGGTTTTGCGGGCGGAGCGCACGCCGTACAGCGCGGCGCGGGTGTCGGAGACGCTCAGCGAACTGTAACCGCCCAGGTAGGGGTCGCCCGTGAGGTGGGTGTGGGCGTCGATCAGGCCTGGCAGGACGGTTTGCGTGCGCATATCGATCACTTGCGCGTCCTCCGGCACCGCCACCGACGCGCTGGGGCCCACGGCGCTGATGCGCTCTCCGGTGATGACGATGGTCTGGTCTTTCAGTACCTTGCCGGCCACCACGTCCACCAGCTGGCCGGCGCGTATCGCCACCACCTGGCCATCTGCTGCGAACGACGGTGCGGACATGCCCAGTGAGCCAAGGACGGTGGCGGACATCAGGAGATGCTTGAGCTTCATGGGTGGCGACCTCTCAGGTGAAAACAACCAGCATAGCAAACCGGGCGCGGGCGGTGGTGGCGAAGTTGGAGGATAATCGCAGCCATATGCCCATACCGAGGAATGCCCCATGAGTACCGATACCATCAAACTGACTTCCTTCTCCCACGGCGGCGGCTGCGGCTGCAAGATTGCGCCCGGCGTGCTGTCCGAAATCCTGAAAAATTCGCACGGCTTCCCGGTGCCGAAAGAGCTGCTGGTCGGGATCGAGACCGCCGACGACGCCGCCGTCTACCTGCTCAACGACGAGCAGGCGCTGATTGCCACCACCGATTTCTTCATGCCCATCGTGGACGATCCGTTCGACTTCGGCCGCATTGCCGCCACCAACGCCATCTCCGACGTGTATGCAATGGGCGGCACGCCCATCATGGCGCTGGCGTTGGTGGGCATGCCGGTCAATAAACTGCCAATCGACACCATCGGCCAGATCATCAAGGGCGGCGAATCGATCTGCGCCGAGGCGGGCATTCCGATTGCCGGCGGCCACACCATCGACTCGGTGGAACCGATCTACGGGCTGGTGGTGATGGGCCTGATCCACCCGTCCAAAATCAAGCGCAATGCCGATGCCCGTGCCGGCGATGTGCTCATCCTCGGCAAACCGCTGGGTGTGGGCGTGCTGTCGGCCGCGCTGAAGAAAAACCTGCTCGACGCCGACGGCTATGCCGCCATGATCGCCAACACCACCAAGCTCAATAAACCCGGTAAAGCGCTGTCCGACATGGCCGGCGTGCACGCAATGACCGACGTCACCGGCTTTGGCCTCCTGGGCCATCTGCTGGAACTGGCGCGCGGCGCCGGACTCGCTGCGCAGCTGGACATGGCTGCGATTCCGCTGCTGCCCGGGGTGGAGCAACTGGCGCACGACGGCTGCATTACCGGTGCCTCGGGTCGCAACTGGGAGGCGTATGGCAAGGATGTCGATCTGGCGCCGACGATTTCCGCCGCGCGCCACGCGCTGCTGACCGACCCGCAAACGTCGGGCGGCCTGCTGGTGTCGTGCGATGCGGCCAGCGTGGACGACGTGCTGGCGCTGTTCCGCCGCGAAGGTTTTGGTGAAGCTGCCGTGATCGGCCGCATGGCCGACGGCGCGGCCCGCGTCACCGTGGCCTGACCGGGCAGGCGCGCAACGATCAACATCGTGAGCAAACGGCCGCCGGGCGGCCGCGCAGGCGCTGGTGCGGCTACACTGGATCGCCCCGACCGGGTATCGGTTCCGGTCCCACTGCCCAGGAGTTCCATGCGCGCTCACCTCCACATTGCCGCCACGGCCGGCGCCGCCGTCCTCGTGCTGCTGACCACCGTTGCCAGCGCCCAGGCGCCGGCCGCCGCGCCATTCCCCGTCACGATCGAGGTCGATGCTGCCAGACCGGCCGGTCCGCTCAAGCCGATCTGGCGCTTCTTCGGCGCTGACGAACCCAATTACGCCACCATGAAGGACGGCCGCAAGCTGCTCAAGAATCTCGGCGAGCTGCGCCCCGGCCAGGTGTACTTCCGCACCCACAATCTGCTCAACACGGGCGACGGCACCGGCGCCTTCAAGTGGGGCAGCACCAATGCCTATACCGAAGACAAGGACGGCAAGCCAGTCTACAACTGGACCATCGTCGACGGCATTCTCGACGCCTACCTGGCGCGCGGCGTGCGCCCGTATCTGCAAATTGGCTTCATGCCCGAGGCGCTGTCGAGCGCCAAACCCGGAACGCCCTATCAACACAGCTGGCGCCCCGGCTTTGCCTACGAATTGATCGAAGGCGGCTGGAATGCGCCGCCGAAGGACTACGCAAAATGGGGTGAACTGGTGTACCAGTGGACCAAACATAACGTGGAGCGGTACGGCCGCGACGAAGTCAAAACCTGGTACTTCGAGGTGTGGAACGAGCCGAACGGCAAATCGTACTGGACCGGCACCCAGGCCGAATTCAACCAGCTGCACGACTACGCGATTGCCGGCGTGCGGCGCGCCCTGCCCGACGCGCGCGTGGGCGGGCCCGACGTGGCCGGTCCCGGCGGCAAATTCATGGACGCCTTTCTGGAGCACGTGGCCAACGGCACCAATTACGCCACCGGGGAACGCGGCACGCCCACCGACTTCCTCGCCTTCCACGCCAAGGGCAGCCCCACCTTTGTCGACGGCCATGTGCGCATGGGCATCGACAAACAGTTGCAGGGCGTGGACGCGGGCTTCCGCCGCATCGCCGCCGTACCGCAAATGCGGGACAAGCCGATCATCATTGGCGAAAACGATCCCGAAGGCTGCGCCGCCTGTCCCGGCCCGCAAAACGCTTATCGCAACGGCACCATGTATTCGAGCTATACGGCGGCCAGCTACAAGCGCATCTGGCAACTGGCCGCGCGCAACCGCGTCAACCTGGAAGGCGCGCTGACCTGGGCGTTTACGTTTGAAGACCAGCCGTGGTTTGCCGGCTACCGCCAGCTGGCCACCAACGGCGTCGACCTGCCGGTACTGAACGTGTTCCGGCTGTTTGCCAAGCTGGGCGCCACCGAGCTGGCCGCCCGCAGCGACGGCGAAATCGCGCTGGCCGACATCACCAGGGACGGCGTGCGCGGCAAAGCCGACGTGGGCGTGCTGGCCACGCGCACCGATGACGGCAAGGTGGCCGTACTGGTTTGGCATTATCACGACGACGACGTAGCCGGCCCCGATGCCGCCGTCACCCTCAAACTGGCCGGACTGGCGCGACAGACCAAGGCTACCCAATGGCGCGTGGATAAAACCACCACCAACGCCTTCAGCGCCTGGCAAGCGATGGGCGCGCCGCAATCGCCCGACGAAAAACAGTATGCGGAACTGGAGCGGGCATCGGCAATGCATGCCGCGCCGCTGCCACCGCTGGCGGTACAACACGGCGCGGCCAACGTCCGCTTCAACCTGCCGCGCCAGGGCGTGACCTTGCTGTTACTGGAATAGCAAATAGTAAATTATTTTCCGGCTACGCTTTACATTGTGTAAATCTGGTCTAGATTGGATAGTTCACAGGCCCGCCGGGCGCGAAAAGTCCAACATGAAAATTTCCACCCAATGTGCTGCGGCGCTTTGCCTGTTTGCCACTGCCAGCACCTCCAGCGCGAGCTCCCTGTCCACCGGCGTGGGTGTGATCAGTGGCCCCGGCAACAGCTCGATCGCCATGGGGTGCACCACCTTCGGTCCGCCGGCGGAGCTGCGCAACCTGGTACCGTCCACGCCCCTGTCAATTCCACTCGGCGGCATCAGTCGCTGCGATTACGTCGGTGGTTTTCGGGTGTCAAATCAAGCCTCGGGTACCGCCACTGACAGCTACGCCGTGGCGCCAGTTCTTCTCGGTCTGCCAGGCCATAGCGGCTCGTTCAACGGCACGGCCAATGCCACCGCCAGTTATGGCTCGCTGGGCGCATCCGCCCACGCGGAAATCACGGGCGGCATACCCGGCAGCCCGTCCGCCCTGTACGAGTCGGTCGGCGTGGCGCGGTTTTCCGATACGCTCACTGCCAGCAGTCCGCTGGTCGCCAACGCCACCAATGGCTATGTGATTTACCAGTTCACGGTGGACGGCGCGCTCGCCGCACTGGGACCAAGCGCACCGTATCATTTTGGCGCCGCCCGCGCACAGCTGGAATTCCAGCACCAGAACGGTTCATGGTTCGCACCATTTTCCGCCCTCCAGTACCGCGGGAGCATCGGCAAGATTAACTACGGCACGCCTCTGGACGGCTGGACCACCGAGACCGGCAGCCTGTCCGGTTCCAGCACGTTCACCACACTGGAAATGCCGATCAACTGGGGCCAGGCATGGGATATCAACGTGGGCCTGTTCGCCTGGGCCTATGGCACCGCCGACGCCAGTTTCCTCGCTACCGCCAAACTGACCGGACTGGAACTGTTCGATGCCAACCACAATGCCATCAGCGATTTTTCCCTGACCGCCGCCTCCGGCACCGACTACCTGGCGGCACTGGCGGTGGTGCCGGAACCGGCAGCAGTGCTGCTGATGCCGGCGGGACTGGCGTTGCTGGGCAGCGTGGGACTGGCGCGCCGCCGGCGCCGTTTCCGCCACGCCCACCAGGCAAACTTCGCTTGACAGTTACACCATCGATCTCGTACATTAAGGGCCATGACTTCGCATCTGCATCTATCCGCTTTCCTGCTGCCGTTTGCTAGCGCCCTATCGCTAGCAGCGCGCCTACTAGCACGCGCTTAATTAGCGTATCAGCTGTACCCGTGTCGGCCACAAGCCACACCACCTCCCGAACCCAGGAAAATTTGCACCGATGTTGACGACGGCTACCCATGCTCCATCCCGCGCTAGCGTTTTTTTCGCTAAGCTACTGCTACAGCTACCGATCGGTTGCCTGGCCTAGCGTCCCGTGGCCGCCCGGCAGCCGCCCGCCACACCCGCGCCAGCATGACGCCGGCGAGTTTCCCCCAAATTCAAAAGACTCAGGAGCACCCCATGATGTTGCAGAACCCAGCAGCGAAGTATCGCGCCTTCCCCGCCATCCAGTTGTCGGATCGTCAATGGCCCAATAACGTCATCAGCAAGCCGCCGATCTGGATGAGCACCGATCTGCGCGACGGCAACCAGGCGCTGATCGAACCGATGAGCATCGAGAAAAAGCTGCGTTTCTTCGACTTGCTGATCAAGGTGGGCCTGAAGGAAATCGAAGTGGGCTTCCCGTCCGCCTCGCAAACCGATTTCGATTTCGTGCGTCGGCTGGTGGAAGAAAACCGCATTCCCGACGACGTCACCATCATCGTGCTCACCCAGTCGCGGGAAGAACTGATCCGCCGCACGGTGGACTCCGCCGTGGGCGCCAAGCGCGCCATCATCCACCTGTACAACTCGGTGGCGCCGGTGTTCCGCAAGGTGGTGTTCGGCATGTCGCGTGAAGAAATCACCAATATCGCCACCACCGGCACCAAGCTGGTCAAGGAACTGGTCAAGCAGCATCCGCAAACCGACTGGGGTTTCGAGTACACGCCGGAATCGTTCTCCACCACCGAACTCGATTTTTCCAAGCATATCTGCGACGCCGTCACCGCCATCTGGGAACCGACCCCGCAGAAGAAAATGATCATCAACCTGCCATCGACGGTGGAGTGCAGCACGCCCAACATCTACGCCGACCAGATCGAGTGGATGTCGCGCAAGCTGGCCCGCCGCGATTCGCTGATCATCAGCGTCCACCCGCACAACGACCGTGGCACTGCCGTGGCCTCGGCCGAACTGGCCGTGATGGCCGGAGCCGACCGCGTCGAGGGCTGCCTGTTCGGTAACGGCGAGCGCACCGGCAACGTCGACCTGGTGACGCTGGCGCTCAACCTGTACACGCAAGGCGTGCACCCGGGCCTGGATTTCTCCGACATCGACGAAGTGCGCAAGTGCGTGGAAGAGTGCAACCAGTTGCCGGTGCATCCGCGCCACCCGTACGTGGGCGACCTGGTGTTCACGGCATTCTCCGGCTCGCACCAGGATGCGATCAAAAAAGGCTTTGCGCAGCAAAAAGAAGGCGCGCTGTGGGAAATTCCGTACCTGCCGATCGACCCGGCCGATCTGGGTCGCAGCTATGACGCCGTGATCCGCGTGAATAGCCAGTCGGGCAAAGGCGGCATGGCCTACCTGCTGGAACAGGACTACGGCCTGGTATTGCCGCGTCGCCTGCAAATCGAGTTCAGCCGTGCGGTGCAGGCCGTGGCCGACCAGACCGGCCTGGAAATCACCGCCGAAGGCATTTACGAGATCTTCAGCCGCGAGTACTTCGAGCAAAAGTCGCCGTACGCCTATAACTCCCACAAGATGGTGGAAGACACGACCAGCGACGAGCCGGTGCAAATCGATATCGCCCTCACCCACCGCAACGAATCGATGGCGCTGCAAGGCGGCGGCAACGGTCCAATCGATGCTTTCGTCAATGCACTGGGCCTCGACATCAAGCTGATGGACTACCACGAGCATTCGATCGGTTCGGGCGCCAATGCCAAGGCCGCGTGCTACGTGGAACTGCGCCTGGCCAACGGCCCGACCTTGTTTGGCGCAGCCACCGACAGCAACATCCTGACCGCCTCGTTCAAGGCGGTGCTCAGCGCGGTGAACCGCCAGCTCAACGCCATCGAAACGGCGCAAGCCAAGGGCGCGGTTACCGCCGCCTAGTTGACGGGTTACTCGTCTAGATCGTCGGGTCGAAGCCCGACGTATCGGCCGATGCCGGCGCTGCGCCGGCATCCGTGTCGGCACCGAGCATCTTGTCCATCAAAATATCGTCATAGGGCACGCCATCGACGATCAGCGCCCGATGCTCGCGGCCATACACCTTGAATCCCAGCGATTCATACAGGTGGATCGCGGCCGCATTCCCCACCGTTACCGCCAGGGTCACCTTGGTCACGCCGTCCATGGTGGCGATGCAGTCCATGGCCTGGTTCATCAGTTGCCGGCCCACGCCAGTGCCGCGATAGGCAATATCGACCTGCATGCCGCGAATAAAAGCCTTGTGGCGCAGCTTGATCTGCGGTTCGCGACCAACCCCCACCATGCCCACCAGCCGGTCGCCATCGAAGGCGCCGAAGCGGTTGCGTCCGGCTTCGGAAGCAAAATACGCTTCGGTCACGGACAGCGGCGTGTTGCACTCCTCTTCGTAACTCGAGGTGAAAGCAGTGGGCGTTTCACGCAGGCCTGACAGGCGCAGGGACTGGAAAGCAGCGGAATCGGCAGGCGTTAATCGTCGTATGTGGATGGACATGTTGGAGAATAAAAAATAAATGATTGAAGGCGAGCGAAAAGATGATTAAATTATCATTTACTTGATTGCCAATAGCAAGCGAACGGGAGCGAAAGATGGGGCCTGGCGTACGGCCAGCGATAATACTCGCGAGTTTGAGCGTTACAGCCGGCGTCTTGCTGCGTTTTGTGGTCGGACTCGAGCCGGTCTGGTGGCTGGCCTGGGTTGCGCCGGCCCTGCTGCTCGCACTCGCTTACCGCCAGCACCATACCACTACTGCGCGTGCAGTGGTACTGACGGCCGCGCTGATCGGCGCCAGCGTCAATTTTTCTTACTACGCCATCGTCATGCCCATCGGCATTGCCGTCGCCGTCACGGCGGCGCAGGCGCTGCTGTGGCATGTGGCGGTGATGACCGCGCGGCGCGTGGTGCTGCGCTACCCGCAATGGTGGACCGTGTTTGCCTACCCGGTGCTGTGGACCGCCATCGATACCCTGATGGCCGCCCTGCTCCCGGACGGCAACTGGGGCAATATCGGTTACAGCCAGTACGCGTTTCCTGCCGCGCTGCAGGTGGCCGCGCTGTTCGGCGCAGGCGGCGTCACGTTTGTCGTCGCGCTGGTGGCGTCGGCGCTGGCGCTGGTGCTGGCGTTCGGCGTGCGGCCCGCGCGCAGCCGGCATGCGGGCGCGGTGGCCCTGCTGGTGACAGCCGCCGCACTCGGCTACGGCACGCTGCGCCTGCAACAGCCGCTGGCGGGCACCGAAACCGTGTTCGGCCTGGCAGCGGTGGACGACGCCATCGGCCTGCAAGCCACACCCGCCTATGCGGAACCAATCTGGCAACGCTACGAACAGCAGGTAACGATGCTGGCGCAGCAAGGCGCCGCCATCATCGTGCTGCCGGAAAAAATCGCGTTGCTGTCGCCGGCCGGCGCGGCCCGGGTGCAGCAGCGCTTTGCCGCGCTGGCCGCACGCCTGCATGTATGGATAGCGATCGGCGTGGGCGTAGACGACGGCGGCCGGCGCACCAACTGGGCCTGGCTGCTGGCGCCGCACGGCGCGCCGGCGCAGCCCCACCAGAAACACCACCTGGCGCCGCCGGAACGGGACTACCTGGCCGGCAGCAGCTATAGCGTGCAAACCATCGCCGGACTGGCGTACGGACTGGGGATTTGCAAGGACATGCATTTTGCCAGTTTCGGGCGTGCCTACGGTCGCCGTCAGGTGGCCGTGATGTTGGTGCCGGCGTGGGATTTTCAGGTGGATCGCCATCTGGCCAATGGCATGACGGCGCTGCGCGGCGTGGAAAACGGCTACACCATCGTGCGCAGTGCGCGCGACGGCCTGCTGACGGTGACCGATCCGTATGGCCGCACCGTGGCGCAGCAGGAGAGCGCTGCCCTGCCCGGCAGCGCGCTGCTGGTGCGCACCCTGGTGCCGGCGCCGGTAGCCACGCTGTACACGCGCATCGGCGACGCGGCGGGATGGCTGTGCGTGATGCTGGTAGCGGCGGGCACGCTGGCGCTGGCCCGCCAGCCGCGCGCTGGCACGCTTACAGCTGACGGGCCAGCCGCAGTCCGGTGAACTGCCAGCGGGCGCCGGCCGGGAAGAAATTGCGGTAGCTGGCGCGCGCGTGGCCGGCTGGCGTGGCGCAGGACGCACCGCGCAGCACATACTGGTTCAGCATGAACTTGCCGTTGTATTCGCCCAGGGCGCCCGGCGCCACCTGGAAACCCGGGTATGGCGCATAGCTGCTGCTGGTCCACTGCCAGCACTGGCCGAACATCTGCTGCAGGCCGGCAGCCGCCGTGGCGGCGGCCGGATGCAGCGCACCGGTCTCGATGGCGGCGCCGGCGTGGCTGGCTGCGTATTCCCATTCCGCTTCGGTAGGCAGGCGCGCGCCGGCCCACTGCGCATAGGCGTCCGCCTCGAACAGCGACAGGTGCGTGGCGGGACGCTGCAGATCGAGCGGCTGGGCGCCGTGCAGCGTGAATTCGGTCCAGCCGCCGTGCTCGTCCTGGTGCCAGTAAAACGGCTGCTTGATGCCTTGCGTGCGTACCCAGTCCCAGCCCTCGGCCAGCCAGTGGGCGGCGTTGAAGTAGCCGCCGGCCGCGATGAACGCCAGGTACTCGCCATTGGTGACCAGCCGCGACGCCAGCTGGAACGGCGCCACGTACTGCTTGTGGCGCGGCAGTTCGTTATCGAAACAAAAGCCGGTACCGTCGTGGCCGATATCGGTGAGACCGCCCTCAAAATCGAGCCAGGCCAGGGGCGCAGCGGCGGCGGCCGGCGGCAGCGCCGTGGCGACATACTCGGGCAGCAAGGCGCTTTGCGCCAGCAGGTGCTTGACGTCGGTGAGGATCAGCTCCTGGTGCTGCTGCTCGTGCTGGAGACCAAGCGTGACCAGCGTGTGCAGCAGTTCGCGGTCGGCAGTATCGCTGGTGTGGGTTAGCAGCCGCGCCATGCGCGCATCCACATTCGCGCGGTAGGCGCGCACCTGGTCCATGGCGGGGCGCGTGAGCAGGCCGCGCTGGGCGCGTGGATGCTTGTCGCCCACGCCGTTGTAATAGGAATTGAACAGCACCCGGAACGCCGGGTGGAACGGCGCAAAGTCCGCTTCCAGCCGTTCGAGGATGAAGGTCTCGAAAAACCACGTGGTATGCGCCAGGTGCCATTTGACGGGACTGGCGTCGGGCATCGACTGGGCGCCGCAGTCTTCGTCGCTGAGCGGGGCGGCCAGCGCCAGCGTGTGGGCGCGCACCTGGGCGTAGCGGGCGCTCACCAGTTCGCTTGGGGGAAGATTGGTGTGCTGCGGCAGGCGCATATCCATGGCGTGGGCTTTCTTCAGTCGGGGATGACGCGGGCGTGGATCACGGCAAACCAGTTGTTTTCGTCGGTCCACACCCGGTTGGTGGCAAAACCCGCTTGTTCGAGCAGGCCGACAAACGATTGCCGCGTGTATTTATGGCTGTCTTCGGTATGGATGCGTTCGCCGCGTTCGAAGTGGCGCTCATGGCCTTGCCAGCGCACCGTGACGGCGCTGCGCGCCTCCAGGTGCATTTCGATGCGCTTTTCGTGGATGTTGAAAAATGCGTGGTGCTGCCAGTCGCGCACGTTGAAGTCCGCGCCCACCAGGTGGTTCAGGTGACGCAGCATGTTCAGGTTGAACGCGGCAGTCACGCCGATGGCATCGTCGTAGGCAGCGTCGAGCACTGCGGAGTCTTTTACCAGGTCCACGCCGATCAGCAGGCCGCCATCGTCGCCGGCATTGGCGCGCAGCGTGCGCAGGAAGGCAATCGCCTGTTCCGGGGCGAAGTTGCCGATCGAGGAACCGGGATAGAAAAACAGCCGGCGCTGCGGGCGCACGCTGTCGGGCAGCGCAAAGCCGGCCGAAAAATCGAGGCCCAGTGGCGTCATTTCAATGTGCGGGAAGCGCTGTTGCAGCCGGGTGACCGATTCGACCAGGAAGTCGCGCGAGATATCGACCGGCACGTACTGGGCCGGCTGCAGCAGCGGGAACAGCCGCGCGGCCTTGGCGCAATTGCCGGCGCCCAGGTCGATCAACGACGTGCCGGTGCCGATATCGTTGGCCATGGCGGCGCCGTGGGCGTCGAAAATGGCGGCCTCGGTGCGGGTGGGATAGTACTCGGGCAGTTCGCAAATGGCCTCGAACAGCTTGGAGCCGAGGCAGTCGTAAAGAAACTTGGGGGAAGTGTGTGCGGCGGAGGCCAGCAGGCCGGCGCTGATTTCCGCGATGACCGCCGCGCTGCCATGGGCGCGCGCCGACTGCTCTGGACGGGGTGTTTGCATACGGTGCTGTACCTTTAGAATGATGCCGTTACGCACGATGCTGCCCTGACGTGGACGGACTTTTTGTTATCATAGCCGAATATCCATTCTGTCGCGGCACCCCGCAACTCACCGTGCGGCGCTTCACATTGGGTAGCCACATTACCCGCGGCACCACAAGACGCACCCATGGACCTGTTCCTGGACTTACCCACACAAAGGGATCGACGATGAAATTCTCCACCATCCACACCATCAAATCCATGTTGGCCGCCGGCCTGCTGCTCACCGCCGCGTTTGCCCAGGCGCAGTCAAGCGACCACGTGTTCCGCGTGTCCGCCATCCCCGATGAAGCGCCGACCGAGCTGCAGCGCAAGTTCAAGCCGCTGGGCGAATACCTGGAAAAGAAAATCGGCATGAAGGTGGAGTTCACGCCGGTGACCGACTACGCCGCCTCGGTGGAAGCGCTGATCAACAGGAAAGTGGACATGGTGTGGTTTGGCGGCTTCACCTTCGTGCAGGCCAAGGAGCGCAGCAAGAACCAGATCACGCCGCTGGTGCAGCGCGCCGAAGATGAAAAATTCCGCTCGGTGTTCATCACCACCCAGAAAGACATCAACCAGTTGGCCGACCTGAAAGGCCATACCCTCACCTTCGGTTCCGAGTCGTCCACGTCGGGCCACCTGATGCCACGCTCGTTCCTGCTGGCCGCCAAGATCAATCCCGATACCGATCTGAAACGCATCGCCTTCTCGGGCGCGCATGACGCCACCGTGGCAGCCGTTGCCGGCGGCAAGGTCGATGCCGGCGCACTGAATATCTCGGTGTGGGAAAAACTGGTGGCAGAGAAAAAAGTGGACCCCAGCGTGGTGCGCGTGTTCTATACCACGCCCGGCTACTACGACTACAACTGGAGCGTGCGCACCGACATGAACGCGGATCTGAAGAAAAAGCTCACCGATGCCTTCCTGGCGCTCGATCCAAAGAATCCGCAGGACAAGGCCATCATGGACTTGCAGCGCGCGTCCAAATTCATCCCGACCAAGGCTGAAAACTACACCGCCATCGAAGCTGCCGCGCAAAACGCCGGCCTGCTGAAGAAGTAATCCCCGCGTTTCCGCCCTGCCGCGCATGCCAACCTACCATTTGCACCACCTGACGGCGCGCCACAACGGCGCGTCGGCGGCGGCGGACGCCCGTCCCGCCCTGCACGATATTTCGCTCACCATCGAACAGGGCGAGCAACTGGCGCTGATCGGTCCTTCCGGCGCCGGCAAGACCACCCTGCTCGCCACGCTGGCCTGCGCCCAGCGTCCCTTTGCCGGCACGTTCCAGGCGTTTGACCAGGACCCGTGGGCGCTGGGCGACGCCGCGCGCCACCGGCTGCGCGCGCAATTGTTCCTGGCGCCGCAAACGCCGCCACTGCCGCCGCGCCAGCGCGTGGTGACGGCGGTGCTGGCCGCGCGCCTGCCGCAATGGAGCATCTGGCGCGCGCTGCTGTCGCTGTTCAAGCCGGCCGACCCGCAGGCCGCGTGGCAGGCGCTGGCGCGCTTCAACCTGGGCGACAAGCTGTACGCGCGGGTGGACCGCCTGTCGGGCGGCGAGCGCCAGCGCTGCGGCCTGGCGCGGCTGCTGCTGTCGCCGGCCAGGGCGTTGCTGGTGGACGAGCCGCTGTCCGCCCTCGATCCCGTGTTATCCGAACTCACCTTGACCACGCTGCGCCAGGAAGCGGCGGCGCGCAACGCCACCCTGATCTGCAGCCTGCACCAGGTGGAACTGGCGCTGGCGCACTTCCCGCGCATCGTCGCCCTGCGCGACGGCCGCATCGCCTTCGATCTGCCGCGCGCGCAGGTGACGCTGCAGATGATCGCCGCGCTGTACCAGGGCGAGCATGCGGCCGCCCCGGCGCCGGCGCCCGACTCCCACGACGCCGTCGCCCTGCGCGCCGGCATCGGCGCCTGCCTGTGACCGCGCTGTCTTTGCCAGCGCCCCTGCACCGCGACCCGGCCTGGCGCGGGCGCATCATTGCCTGCGTGCTCACGGTGGTCATCGTGTGGCCGATGCTGGTCATGAGCGAATTCAAGCCGTGGATTTTGTGGGACTGGCAAAGCCTGTCCGCCACCGGCCGCTTCCTGTCCGACTTCCTGGTACCGGCGCACGACCCCGAATTTTTAATGCTGCTGCTGCGCGAAACCTGGCAAACCGTGGCCATTGCCACGGCCGGCCTGGCGCTGGCGCTGCTGGGCGCCATTCCCGCCACGCTGCTGGTCACTGACCAGCTGTCGATTTCCGCGCTGGGCACGGGCCGCGCGCGGCTGCCGGCGCGGCTGGTGCGCCAGGCCGTGCGCTGGCTGCTGGTGCTGCTGCGCAGCGTGCCGGAACTGGTGTGGGCGCTGCTGTTCGTGCGCATCATCGGCTTCGGCCCCACGGCCGGCGTGCTGGCCATTGCCCTCACCTACTGCGGCATGCTGGGCAAGGTGTATGCCGAAATTCTTGAATCGTCCGATGCCCACGCGACCAACACGCTGCTGACCAACGGCAGCGGCAGGCTCGCTGCACTGCTGTACGGCGCGCTGCCGGAGTCGGCCTCCGAACTGATGTCGTACACCGTGTACCGCTGGGAGTGCGCGATTCGCGGCTCGGTGGTGATGGGCTTCGTGGGCGCTGGCGGCCTGGGACAACGGATGGACGAATCGATGAAGATGCTGGCCGGCGCCCAAGTGTCGTCCATGCTGCTGGTGTTCGTGGCGCTGGTGGCGCTGGCCGATCTGTTCTCGAAGATCCTGCGCCGGCGGCTCGGATGAAGCCCGTGCACACCCCACCCCACATGCCAAGGCCGCCGGCGCGCGACTGGACCGTCATCACGCTGATGGTGCTGCTGGCGCTGCTGGTGGTGGCCAGTTTTGCCGCGCTGCCCTTGAAGTGGCGCGAGTTCTTCACGCTCGAGGCGATCACCAGCGCCAGCGAACTGCTGACCGGCTTTGCGCCGCCGGAAACCGCCACGCCGTTCCTCGTCAAGACCGCGTGGGCCACGGTGGAAACGCTGTCGATGTCGGCGCTGGGCACGCTGCTGGCGGTGCTGGCCGGGCTGGCCCTGTCGCTGCCCGCGTCGGGCCGGCTGGGCCGGGCGCCGCGCGCGCTGGTGCGCGGCCTGCTCAACGTGCTGCGCTCGATTCCAGAACTGGTGTGGGCATCGATCTTATTGATCGCGGCTGGCCTGGGGCCATTTGGCGGCACCCTGGCGCTGGCCGCGCACACGGCCGGGGTGCTGGGCCGGCTGTTTGCCGACGCGCTGGAAAACGCCGCACCCGGACCGGAAGCAGCACTACGCACCAACGGTGCCTCGGCGTCCGCCGCCTTTTTCTATGCCACCCTGCCGCAAACCTTGCCGCAGATGCTGTCGTACACCCTGTACCGGTGGGAGAACAATATCCGCGCTGCCGCCATCCTGGGCGTGGTGGGCGCCGGCGGCCTCGGTCAGATGCTCAAGTACCACCTGTCGCTGTTCCAGATGCAGCAGGCAGCCACCGTCATCATCGCCATGCTGCTGCTGGTTGCGCTGGTGGACGCCATCAGTTATGCGCTGCGGCGCGCCCTCACCCGGTAAATCCCCATGTCGATGCTGGAACTGCGCAACCTGTCCAAGTCCTATAACGGCCGCCCGGTGCTGGCCAACCTGTCGTGGAGCTTCCAGGCCGGCGAATTCGTCGCCATCATGGGCGACTCGGGCGTGGGCAAGTCCACGCTGTTGAACCTGATCGCGGGCCTCGATACGCCCGATGCGGCGACCGGCGCGCCCATCGTCATCGACGGCGTGGCCATGGCAGGCCTGGACGACGATGCCGCCACCCGCCTGCGCCGCGCGCGCATGGGCTTTATTTTTCAGGCCTTTCATGTGCTGCCGCACCTGACGCTGCTGCAAAACGTGGCGCTCCCCTTGCTGCTGAACGGCCTGCCCACGGCGCGCGCGGCGGAAATGCTCGACGCCGTGGGCCTGGGCGGGCGCGGCGCCGACTTCCCCCATCAATTATCGGGCGGTGAAATGCAGCGCGTGGCGATTGCCCGCGCGCTGGTGCACCGCCCGGCGCTGGTGCTGGCCGACGAACCCACCGGCAACCTCGATCCCGACACCGCCCACAGCATCCTCGAACTGCTGCGCCGCGAGATCAAATCGACCGGCGCCTGCGCCATCATGGTCACCCATTCCCACAGCGCTGCCGAAATGACAGACAAAACCCTACAACTATCGAAATGCGGCATACAAGAAACAACAATCGTCAAGTCATTTGAACAATAAACAAGATAATTCAATTGTCAAACCCTGCAACAATTGACTAAAACAGGTATTATTTGAATTAACTTGCACGGTTATCAAGAATGTTGAGTAGCGCTCCACATTCAAATCAATAGTGTGAGCGCTAGCCTTGCTGGGAAGACGTCTTTCTTCACGTTTTAAGCTAAGGAGGAGCGAAAATGAACGTAAGGCAAAAAAAAATGGAGTTGATCGAAGCGATGAATCGTGCTCGGGCACTGGAGCCATCCAGTTTTGTTCCGAACAAGTTACTCGATACTTTGATCGAAAAAATGAACCTCAAAAACGATGCAGAGTTATGCCGCGTTCTGGAAGTTCAACCTCCGATCATCAGCAAGATCCGCCACCGCAAACTGGCAGTGGGTGCCACGATTTTGCTACGGATGCACGAGAAGTCAGAAATCAGCATCCGCGAATTAAAAGATCTGTCTACCGCCTCAATGCATTGAACAGCTACGCTGAACTTGCGATGCCAGGCGCCGGCATGCGGTACCGGCGCCCCCTAATGCGATCAACTGCGATCACGCTTCAGCCCAAACCCCGCTGACAGCAGCATTTACTGTCTCTTCACAGCACAGCTTATGGTGCAGTCTCTCCCTGTTTCAGTCTCTCCGCTTTCAGCTTCAGCTTCAGCTTCAGAAAAATTCCGGATGGCGTGCCGCCAGTTCCTGTTCCAGTTTGCCGACGGCGTCGAAATTGGCCACCTGCGGACCGATGGCGCGGCCGATATCCCAGCTGCGCCAGGCCCGCGTGCTGTCGAACTGCGTCAGCAGCAAATCGCCCAGGTCCTTGTAGGCGCCTGCCAGCACCGGATTGGCCGTCAACACGGCTTCGAACAATTGCAGGCTTTCCCGGTGCTGCCCCAGCACGCGGCGGTTATTCGCCTCGAACAGTTGCAGCAGGTACGCCTTGCGCGGCGCCTGCCCGCGCAGCGCTGCCAGCGTGGTGATGCTGGCAGCGTACTCGTCGCGGCTTTTGGGGCCGATGGCGGCAAACATCAGCGCCACGCCGCCGTCGGCCCGCAACTGCTCGGTCTGCGCGGGAGTAAAGGGCAGCATGGCAGCGCCGGTGGCAAGCACGCATTCGGTGCGTCCCAGCATGGTGTCGAGCAGCTGGTGATCGTGGTAATCGGCTGCGGTATCGCAGGGATGGGCAGCGCGCAATGCGGCCAGTTGCGCCGGCGTTTGCGCGGCCATGCGGTCGAGCAGCGCGTCCAGCGGGTCGGTGGCGTTGCTGCGGCGCGCGTAGCCGGTCAGGTCGACGACCGGCGCCTCCACCTGCCGCACGGCCGAGACATTCAACTGCACGGTGCGCACGCCAGCCATGGTGTTGACGGTAAACGTGAGCTGCTGCGGGATCAGCGCGCCCGTGGCCAGCAGTGCGAGCAACTGCGGATGGCCGGCCTGGGTGTAGCGCAGGAAGCGTGCGAAGTGCGCGGCGTCGGCCGCGGCCACGGTGCTGCCGCGTGTGCTCCACGTGGCCAGCCTGGCGCCGCCGCTGGCAAACGCGCGCAGGTCGCCCTCGGTGGTCTCGTCGAAGGTAGTATCGGCAGCAGCGTCGGAGGTAGCGTGGTGACTGGCGGCGATCGACAGTTCCTGCTCGCGATCCACCGCGCGCACGGCCGGCGCCACGACCTTGGCGGCGGTCAGCATGGCGTCCATGCTGGCGCGATGTTCCAGTTCCATGGTGCGAAAGCCCACGATGCTGTACAGCGAATAGTCAACATACACCTTGTGGACGGTATCGAGCGCGTAGTAGCGGCGCTGCCTGAAGTCGTACACCACCTGGGCGCCGGGCCTGGCGACGACCATGACATCGTCCCCCAGGGTCACGTTTAGCACCTCGTGGCGGTCGGGCAGCACGACGGCGGCGCCCGGGGCGGCCTCGGTGCGCACGTCGGACACCACCTGCAGCGACACCGCGGCCAACGCCGGTTGCAACGCGGTCAGGGCCAGGGCCAGGCAGGAGCACAACAGGCGCAGCAAACGAGGGACCATGGCATGCAACTCGCGAGGGTAAAACAGCCATGCTAGGGGACTGCCGCCATTTGCGCCACCGTTTTCTGGCCTGCGCCGCGTAACATTTTGTAGCACTCTACACAAATGATATACAGCGAGCGCGCGGAATTGGCATACTCTTCCGTAACAAGAATCCCGGAGACGCCATGCAGTCCTTGCCACCGCTATTGCGCACCCTGCCGCTGTACCTCTGCACGACCTTGCTGCTGGGCGGTTGCGCCGCCACCGGCGACAGCACCAGCACCAGCAAAGGCGCCGGCGCCATCGGCCCGGCGCAGCTGGCCGGGGCTGTCAACCGGGTGAGCTGGGGCATCAGCCAGACCACCTGGCAGCAGGCGGAAAAGCTCGGTTACCCGGCCTGGCTCGAAAGCCAGCTGCATCCCTCCCCCGCGCCATTGCCGGCCACCGTGCAAGCGCAGATCGACAGCTTGACCATCGCGCAGAAAACCATGCCGCAACTGGTGGCGGACCTCGATGCACAACGCAAGGCCGCCGAGCAGCTGACCGTGGACGACGAAAAAAAGGCCGCCCAGCAGGCCTACCAGCAGGAGATGACGCGGCTGGCGCGCGAGGCGGCCACGCGATCGCTGCTACGCGACCTGTATTCGCCGAACCAGTTACAGGAGCAGATGACCTGGTTCTGGATGAACCATTTCAATGTCCACCAGGGCAAGAGCAACCTGCGCGTGCTGGTGGGCGACTACGAGGACACGGCGATCCGGCCGCACGCGCTCGGCCGCTTCCGCGATCTGCTGGGCGCCACCGTGCGCCACCCGGCAATCATCCGCTACCTGGACAACGAACAGAATGCCGCCAACCGCCTCAACGAAAACTATGCGCGCGAGTTGATGGAGCTGCACACGCTGGGCGTGGACGGCGGCTACAGCCAGCGCGACGTGCAGGAGCTGGCGCGCATCCTCACCGGCGTGGGCGTCAACATGACCGGCACCGAACCGAAAGTAAAAAAGGAACTGCAGGCGCAGTATGTGCACACCGGGCTGTTCGAGTTCAACCCCAATCGCCATGACTACGGCGACAAGCAGTTCCTCGGCCTGGCAGTAAAAGGGCGCGGCCTGGCCGAAGTGGACGAGGCGCTCGACCGCCTGGGCCGCCATCCGGCCACGGCGCGCTATGTCAGCCGCAAGCTGGCCGTGTACTTCGTGGCCGATGCGCCGCCGCCAGCGCTGGTGGACCGCATGGCAGCCGTGTTCCTGTCGTCCGATGGCGATATTGCGGCGGTGCTGCGCACCATGTTCACATCTGCCGAATTCGCCCGGTCGCTGGGCGCCAAGTTCAAGGATCCGGTGCATTACGTGGTGTCGGCCGTGCGCCTCACCTACGACGACAAGGTGATCCTCAACACGGGACCGATGCTGGGGTGGCTGGGGCGCATGGCGCAACCGCTGTACGGCCGGCAAACGCCGGACGGCTATGCACTGACGCAGCCGGGCTGGGCCAGCCCGGGCCAGATGACCACGCGCTTCGAGATCGCCAAGGCGATCGGCTCGGGCAACGCCGGCTTGTTCAAGACGGACGGCCCGCAGCCGCAACAGCGCGCCGCGTTCCCGCAACTGGCCAGCGCGTTTTATTACCAGTCGCTGCAGCAGACGCTGGGGCCGCAAACCCGGCAGGCGCTGGAGCAGGCGACGTCGCCGCAGGAATGGAATACCCTGCTGCTGTCGTCGCCCGAATTGATGCACCGTTGATGCCCCACCAAGGGAGTATTTGCCATGGAACGCCGCACCCTGCTCAAATCAATCGCCGCGCTGCCGATGGGCGCCGCGACCGGCAACCTGTGGGCCGCGCCGGCCAGCAAGACGCGCCTGCTGTTCGTGTTCATGCGCGGCGGCTACGACGCCACCAGCCTCCTGATTCCGATCGCGAGCCAGTACTATTACCAGGTGCGGCCCAATATCGCCATCGCCAGGCCCGGCGACGACCTCAAGTCCGCCCTGCCGGTCAACGCCGACTGGGGCCTGCACCCGGCCCTGCGCGACACCATCTACCCGCTGTTTACCGCTGGCGAAGCGGCCTTCGTGCCGTTTGCCGGCACCGAAGACCTGTCGCGCAGCCACTTCGAAACCCAGGACAGCATCGAACTGGGACAGGCGCTCAAGGGCACGCGCGACTACCGCTCCGGCTTTTTGAACCGGCTGGCCGCCACCCTCAATGCCGACCGGGCCAGCGCCATCTCCTTCACCGACCAGCTGCCGCTGATTATGCAGGGCAGCGCGCAACTGCCCAATATGGCGCTGCGTTCGCTGGGCAAGCCGCAAGTGGACGCGCGCCAGGCGCGCATGATTGCAGCCATGTACGACGGTACCGACCTGGCCGCGCCGGTGCGCGAAGGCTTCGTGGTGCGCGAGGACGTGATGAAGGAAATGATCGGCGAGATGGACGCCGCCAACCGCAACGCCATCACCGCCAAGGGTTTTGAACTGGAAGCGCGCCGCATCGCCCGCCTGATGAAGGAAAAATACAATGTCGGCTTTGTCGACGTGGGCGGCTGGGATACCCACGTGGGCCAGGGCAACGCCACCGGCTACCTGGCCGGCCGCTTCGAGGAACTGGGGCGTGGTCTGGCCGGCTTCGCCCAGGAGATGGGCGCCGAGTGGAGCGATACGGTGGTCGTGGTGGTGAGCGAATTTGGTCGCACCTTCCGCGAAAACGGCAATCGCGGCACCGATCACGGCCACGGTTCGGTGTACTGGGTGCTGGGTGGCGGCGTGCGCGGCAACGCGGTACGTGGCGAGCAGATCGCGCTGGAACAGAAAACCCTGTTCCAGAACCGCGACTATCCGGTGCTTAACGAGTACCGCGCCATGTTCGGCGGTCTGCTCGCGCGCATGTATGGCCTCAATGCGGGGCAAGTGGAACATATTTTCGGCACCAGGGGGACCGATATCGGCCTGGTGTAAGGTACCATCGCTGCTATGCTCCATCCTAACTTTTTTCGCTTGCTCGTTTCCACGCTGATGCTGACCTGCTGCCTGTCCGGTGCCCGCTCGCAGGAACCGGCAACGGCGCCCGCGCGCGCCATCGAATACTTCATTTCACCGGCACAGCTGTTTCCTTCGGAAGGCGCGTGGGAAGCACCGTATGCGCCCATGCCGGTCTTCGACCGTCCGTTCGGCAAACGGATCGGCCAGGTCAGCGCCAGCTTCGAACCGTGCATCGAGTCCAGCCCATCGGACTGCACCTATGCGAGCGGCTGGACCCTGGAGCGCGATGGCGGCGCACGCTACCCGCTGCGCACCGAGGAAGTGGGGTACGCGGAGCCTGCGCTGGTGACCTACCGCGCTCCGCTCAACGACGGAACCATGCGCTGGTCGGAGGTGCAATACGATGGCGGTGCGTTCTGGATGCATACGCCCGCGACGGACGTGACCGAGTACGAGTCGCTGACCACGTGGATCGAGGACATCGAAACCTGGTGTGACCGCCCGGGTACATGTCGCCCGGCCACTGCCGCCATGCGCGCCGATATTGCCCGCGTCAAGTCCGGAGAAATAACGCTGCAAAGCTGCGGTGGCGTGCTGTATGAAATCGAAGGCATCGTGCACCACCGGGGCAAACGCTATTACAAGGTCAAGCTGTACGAGGTCGAACCAGGATCGCCGCCGCTGCATTTGCCGCGCGCAGGCTACATTCCTACCCGCCGCGCCAACGGTGCGCACGCCAGCGTGTATTATTCGCGCGGCTGCTGACTGGCCGCAGACAGCTCGCTGCACAGCGCCGCCCCCGCCGCCGTCAGCGCCACGGTACCGGTAACGCCGCCCTCATCGAGCTGCAAAGCCACCCAGCCGGCATCCACCAGCGCCAGCAACTGCCGGCGCAGCACGCTCATGGGCGTTGCTGCCTGCCTGGCCAGGCGGGCCAGCGAGCATGGTTTGCCGGGCCGGTCCTGGCCCATGCGCCACACGGTTTCCATCACGCCCAAGAGCGCGGCCATCACGTCGTCGTCCATCGGGCACCTTCCACGAAAAGTGTAATTGTGCCCTATACTGCAACGATCCGACGACTACTCCTGTTAGCAATATGGGCAAGACCAGACAGCAAGGCGTGATCGCGCCGTACCAGCACCCGGCCGGCGGTTGGGGCGCATTGAAACAGGTGGCCATCAACCTGGTGCGCGAGAAAGTGAACGGCGGCGATTACAAAATGCTGCTGCGCCAGAACCAGCCCGACGGCTTCGATTGCCCCGGCTGCGCCTGGCCCGACCGCGAGCATGCATCCACATTCGAGTTTTGCGAAAACGGCGTGAAGGCCGTGGCAGCCGAAGCCACCAGCAAGCGCGCGCGCCCCGATCTGTTTGCCGCCCACACCGTCACCGAACTGCTAAAACAATCGGACTACGAACTCGAACAGCATGGCCGCCTCACCGATCCCATGGTGTACGACCGCGCCAGCGACCGTTACCTGCCCATAGCCTGGGACGATGCCTTCGCCTTGGTGGCCCGCCACCTCAATGCCCTGCCCTCGCCCGACATGGCGGCGTTTTATACGTCCGGGCGCACCGGCAACGAGGCAGCGTTCCTGTTCCAGCTATTCGTGCGCATGACCGGCACCAACAACTTCCCCGACTGCTCGAATATGTGCCACGAACCCACCAGCCGCGGCTTGCCGGGCACCGTGGGCATCGGCAAGGGCACCGTCACGCTTGACGATTTCGAACACGCCGACACGCTGCTGATCTTCGGTCAGAATCCGGCCACCAACCACCCGCGCATGCTCGGCGAGTTGCGCGATTGCGCACGGCGCGGCGCCAGGATCGTGTCCATCAACCCGCTGCGCGAACGGGGGCTGGAGCGCTTTACCAGCCCCGCCCACGCGGTGGAAATGCTCACCGGCGCCGCCACCACCATCAGCACCATGTTCATCCAGCCCACGCTGGGCGGCGACTTCGCGCTGATCAAGGCATTGGCCAAGCGCCTGCTGGAGCGCGACGACGACACCGTGGCCGCCGGCCAACCAGGCCTGCTCGATCGCGCCTTCATTGCCGAGCACACCACCGGTTTCGAGGCGTTTGCCGACGACCTGCGCGCGCAGCCATGGCAGCAGCTGGTGCAGGAATCGGGCGTCTCGCGGCTCGACATCGAAGCGCTCAGCGACGTCTACATCGACGGCAAGAACGTCATCTGCACCTGGGGCATGGGCCTCACCCAGCACAAGCACGCGGTGCAGACCATCCAGATGCTGTCCAACCTGATGATGATGCGCGGCCATATCGGCCGCCGCGGCGCGGGCCTGTGCCCGGTGCGCGGCCACTCGAACGTGCAAGGCGACCGCACCATGGGCATCGAGGAAAAGCCTGCGCAGGCCTTCCTCGACCGCCTGCAGCAGGTATTCGGTTTCGCGCCGCCGCGCACGCACGGCTACGACGTGGTCGAGAGCATCCAGGCCATGCTGGACGGTAAAGTAAAAGTGTTCTTTGCCATGGGCGGCAACTTCGCCATGGCCACGCCCGATACCCCGCTCACGTTCGACGCGCTGCGATCGTGCGACCTGACCGTGAGCGTGGCCACCAAGCTCAATCGCAGCCACCTGGTGGTGGGCCGGGAAGCGCTGCTGCTGCCCACGCTGGGCCGCACCGAAGTCGATCTGCAGAACGGCGTGCCGCAGGGCTTGACGGTGGAAGATTCGATGAGCATGGTGCACCTGTCGTATGGCATGAACCAGCCGGCGTCCCCCAACCTGCTGTCGGAAACTGCCATCGTGGCGCGCCTGGCCCACGCCACGCTGGGCAGCGGCGCCGTGGACTGGCTGGCGCTGGCAGCCGACTATGCGCGCATCCGCAACCTGATCGAACAGGTGTTCGACGACTTCCACGATTTCAACCAGCGCCTGCAAGCGCCGGGTGGCTTCCATTTGAAGGTGGCGTCGCGCGAGCGCGAATGGCGCACGACCAGCGGCAAGGCGCAATTCATCGCGCAGGCGATATCCACCGACACGCCGCTGCACCGCGCCCGCGCGCGCCATGGCGACCGGCTGCTGGTGCTGATGACCATGCGCTCGCACGACCAGTACAACACCACCATCTACGGCCAGGACGACCGCTATCGCGGCGTGTACGGCATGCGCCGCGTGGTGTTCATCCACCGCGACGACCTGGCGCGGCTGGGCTTTGCCAATGGCCAGCTGGTGGATTTAACCAGCGTATGGGACGATGAGGTGGTGCGGCGCGCCGAGCGCTTCGTGCTGGTGGAATACGATATCCCGCGCGGCTGCCTCGGTGCGTACTACCCGGAGACCAACAGCCTGGTGCCGCTGCACAGCACCGCCGACGGCGCGGGCACGCCTACCTCGAAATCGATACCGGTGCTGCTGGAACCTAGCAAGGTTTAGGTGTATTCGACGCAGTCGTCGCGGCGGCAGAAGCTCACCAGCTTGATGCCCGCTTCCAGCGCCACATCGATGGCCAGCGTGCTGGGAGCGGAGATGGTGGCCAGCATGGGGATGTTCAGGCGCGCGGCTTTGCGCACCAACTCGTAGCTGGCGCGGCTCGACATGAATACGAAGCCTTGCGTCATGTCCACGCGCTCGAGCGCCAGGTAGCCGATCAGTTTGTCGAGCGCGTTGTGGCGGCCCACGTCTTCGCACACACGCAGCACGGCGCCGCTGGCATCGCACCACGCTGCCGCGTGCACGCCGCCGGTGGCGCGCATCAGGTGCTGGTGCTGGCCCAGTTGGGCCGCCGCGCGGGCAATCGCCGGCGCCAGCGCATCGGCATCGTGCAGCGGCGCGGCGTCGATGCGCGGCGGTTTCAGGTCGATCAGGTCGAGGCTCTCGATGCCGCACACGCCGCAGCCGCTGCGGCCCGCCATCGAGCGGCGCTGCTGCTTGAGCAGCATGAAGTCTTCCTGCGCGATGGTGAGCGCCACCTCCACGCTGCGCGCATGTTCCTGCACCTCGATATCAAACACATCGGACGCCTTGCCCACCAGGCCCTCGGTAAGTGCGAACCCCATGGCAAACGCCTGTAAATCGCGCGGCGTGACCATCATCACGGCGTGCGAAATGCCGTTGAAGACCAGCGCCACCGGCAGTTCCTCGGCCACCTGGTCGACCGTGGCCGTGGCCTGTTCCGGCGCCGTGCCGCGATGGCGCCGTACCGGGCGCTCCTGGATGCCGCTGCGTTCTGTTTCCTGATCGAGTTTCATTACCGCCCCGCTAGTCAATACAGCGACTTATTTTACACGGGGCGCTGAGTGCCTGTAATCAGGCGGCCACGCCGTAATGGCGCGCGTAGCGGGAATCGAGGTTCGCCAGCGGCATCATCAGGAACAGGTCGGCGCTTTCGAAATCAGGATCCCAGGCCGGTTCGCCGCAAATCCAGGCGCCCGAACGCATATAGCCCTTCAACAGTGGCGGCACCTGCGGCTTGTGCGCCGCTTCGAGTTTTCCGAACGGGAATGGCAAATGCGGGGTCACGCGGTATTCGCTGGGCGCCAGGTGCTTGCCGATCAATTGCTGGTAGACGGCAACGGCATTATGGCCGCCATCGGCCAGGCTGATGCTGGCGCAGCCGATCAGGTAATCGCAATTCTCGCGACGCATGTATTCGGCCAGGCCCGACCACAGCAACAGGATCACGCTGCCGCCGCGATAATCGGGATGGATGCAGGCGCGGCCCGCTTCCACCATGCGGCCACGCAGGTTGTTCAGGCGGCCAAGGTCGAACTCGCCTTCGGAATACAGGCGGCCGAGCTTGCGGGCGCGGGAAGCGCTCAGCAAACGGTAGGTGCCTACTACTTTGAGGGTGTCGACATCGCGCACGATCAGGTGATCGCAATAGGCATCGAATTCATCGCTGTCGAGGCCGTCGGCGCTCTGCAACGAGGAGAGGCCCATGGTTTCGATGAAGACTTTATAGCGCAGGCGCTGCACTTCGTGCAGTTCTTCGGGAGTACTTGCCATGCTCAGCACCAGCTTGCCGGATACCGGGCGTACTTCGGTCTGCAAGTTCGCAGCTTGTAAGATCGAGGTTTGCATGCTTCATCCTTTCTATGGAAGACGAAGCAAGCGTACCGATTGAATACTTCAAGGAAATGACAAGAAAATGTCATTTCCGTGACATGCGTGGAACTGTTGTTTTTAAGTTAGCTTTTCTTTGGACGGCCGGTCTTCAGCTGCGGCAGGGTTGCCAGCACTTTTTTCAGCGTGGCCAGGTCGATCTGGCTGATCAGGGCAACACCAACGCGCAGCAGTTCGCTTTTCTTGATCTCGAAGCCAGCTTTCAGGCAGGCCTTCTTGACCTGGCCAAGCACGGCGTATTCCTGCTCGGGCATGGTGAAGCTGTCGCGTACCAGTTTGTCCTTGCGGGCTTTGTCGGCAGCAGCGACCGGCGCTTTGGCGGCTGGCTTGGCGGCGGCTTTTTTCACTGCCGGCTTGGCGACAGTTTTAGCAACTGGCTTGGCGGCTGCCTTGGCGACCGGCTTGGTGGACAGCTTAGTGGCTGGTTTATCGGCAGCTTTAGGCGCGGCTTTGGCAGCGGCCTTCGGTGCGGCCTTGACAGCCACGGCGGGCTTGGCGGCAGCTTTGGCAGCAGGCTTGGCGGCGGCGTCTTTCGCTGGCGCAGGCTTGGCAGCGGCGGTCTTTGCGGCGGCAGGCTTGGCGGCAACGGCTTTGACAGCGGCCGGCTTGACGGCAGCTGGCTTGGCTGCGGCTGGCTTGGCTGCGGCTGATTTTGCTGCTGCAGGTTTCGCTGCAACAGGTTTCGCCGCGGCAGGCTTGACCGCAGCCGGTTTCACTGCGGCAGGCTTGGCAACCGGTGCGACGTCGATCTTGGCGGGAACGGTTTTAGCCGCATCACTTGAAGGCGTTTCGCCGCCCGTCGATCCATTAACAGTTTTATTCATATACACTCCAAAATTATCCAACAATATAAACAATATATATCATTTACGAAAATTTTGCTTGCGCCACCGCAAAAGTACAGCGCGTCAGCCAACTGTGCGGATCGTAAAATCCACGCCCACATCGTCCCAGTGTTCCTGCTCTTTTTCCAGCCAGTACGACAGCGTGGGGTGATCGGCGATCCACTCGCGCGGCAGGTCCAGCTCCACCCGGCTTTTCATGCGCAGCTTGACCAGGCTGAAATCGACATCGATACGCGAATGCATGAACAGCACCGCCAGCCGGAACGCCACCACCGCCTTGGCGATATCGACCTCCTCGATCATCTCCGACACCTTGCGCAGGTTGCCCTTGTGCGCCACCACCAGCCGGCTCATGAGCTTTTGCTCGCGCGTGGTAAATCCAGGCAGGTCGGCGTTTTCGATCAGGTAGCACGCATGCTTGTGATAGCCCGTGTGCGACACCACCAGCCCCACTTCGTGCAGCAGCGCGCTCCAGTACAGGTGGCGCGTGTACACGTCGCACGACGGCTTGGTTTGCGCGTACAGCGCCAGCGCATCGTCGGCCACGCGGTTGGCGCGGCGCTGGTCGACGTGGAATTTTTCCACGCACGTCTGCACCGACTGCTCGCGCCGGTCGCGCTTGGTGGACCGCAAGTGCAAGTCCCACATCACGCCCATGCGCAGCCCTGCCTCGATCGGCACCACGACCGGAATGCCCAGTTCGCGCACCAGGCCGATCAGGATGGCCAGGCCGCCGATGATGGTGCCGGCGCGGTCGGGCCGCAGGCCGGGCATATCGATCTTGCTCACGTGGCCGAATTCAATGAAGCGCTGCTTCAGGGCGTTCAGGGTTTCGGCATTGACTTCCTTGCCGATGCCGTTCTTGATGATGATGTCGGAGATGGTGCGCGCGGTGCCGGACGAACCGTAGCACTGTTTCCAGAACTGCGGCCGGTACGGCGGTGCGGCATCTTCGAAATGGCTGCGCGCCGACAGGATGGCCGCCTCGAACGACGGCGCGTCCACCCGTCCGCCCATGAAGAACGACAGGCTTTGCTTGACCGTGCCCACGCTGAACGACTCGACTTTTTCAATTTCCTGGCCGCGCCCCAGTATCAGTTCGGTGGAACCGCCGCCGATATCGATGACCAGCCGCCGCTCGCCCGGCTGCGCCACGGCGCTGGCCACGCCCATGTAGATCAGGCGGCCCTCTTCCTCGCCCGAGATGATTTCGATCGGATAGCCGATGGCCTCCTCGGCCTCGGGCAGGAAGGCGGCTGAATTGCGCGCCACCCGCATGGCCGACGTGGCCACCACGCGCACCGCATCGAGCTTGTAGGCGGCCAGCACGGCGCGGAAGTTGCGCAGGCATGCCAGCGCGGTCTGCATGGCGGCGGGCGTCAGGTTGCCCTTGTCGTCGAGGCCTGCGGCCAGGCGTATCGGCTCGCGCACGCTTTTCAGCACGCGTATCGCATCGCCGTCATGTTTGCCCACGTGGAGGCGGAAGCTGTTGGAACCCAGATCTACTGCTGCATACATATATAAGTACCTATCCCCGGGGCGCAAGGCTTGCGGATGAATTTAACTAAACGATTTAGATGATTTTGAAAATGCTATCACGATATGCCGAGCTTGTGACAGCATGATGACAACCGTGTCTGCCGTGCGGGATAAATCGCTCAGGGTGCAGGTTCGGCGACCAGCACGGCCGGCTGGTCGGACGCGTGGGCCATCACCCGGTTGCCGCCGGCGGCGCGGGCGCGGCCCAGGGCCTGGTCGGCGCGCTGGAACAGGCTGACCGTGGTGTCATCGGCGCGGACGGTGGTCGCCCCCAGGCTCGCGGTCAGGTTGATGATGGCTTTTTCGGCCTTGACCGGTCGTGCGGCCAGCGCCTGGCGCACCCGCTCGGCCACCAGCAACGCCTCGTCCAGGCCGGTGCGCGGCAGCGCGATGGCGAATTCGCCGCCGCCCAGGTGGCCCATGGTGTCGCTGTCGCGCAGTTGCCGCTTGCACGCTGCTGCCATGGCGACCAGCACCAGGTCGCCGGCCAGGTGACCGTAATGGTCGCTCACGCGCTTGAACTGGTCGAGATCGAGGATCACCAGCGCGGTGGGATGGCCAGGACGGCGCGCCAGCGCCAGCCATGGCGCCAGCGACTGGTGGAAGCCGCGCCGGTTCAGTACTTCGGTGACCGGGTCGACCACTTCCAGGCGCTCCAGTTCGGCCTGCATGCGCTGGCGCGTGAGCAGCAGATAGCCGCAGCCGTTACCGAGCATGATCAGGTACAGCGCCACCAGGCCCAGGCCCTGCACCAGCTCCGGGCTGACCCACGACCAGCCATTCGGCAGCAGCAGCGTGACCAGGCCGCGCGCCACCACCAGCGCAGCGAGCACCACGGTGCTCACCACCAGGTAGCGGCGCAGCAGCGTGCCGGACGACCAGCGCCGTCCCAGCGCGCCGGCGCCGGCGGCCACGAAGAAACCGATCGCCAGCGATGAAATGGCCAGCCGCTCGGGCGGCGTGCGCTCGAACAGCCAGGCGCCCACGAACGCCAGCGCGGCCAGCACGAAGGCCGGTAGCAGGTAGCGGCGCCACACGCGCCGGCCAGCCTGCTCCCACAGCGCGGCCGCGTCGAGCGCAAAACCGGCCAGCAGCAGGGTATTGGCAAACGGGATGGTGAGAAAATCAGGCAGCGTGCCGCGCAGGTAGAGCAGCCCCCAGGCCAGCGCCTGCAACTGCCTGGCGCGCGACCAGGTGACGGCGCCACGCAGCGCCGCCGCGTTGGGACTGGCGCCCGCCGGCCCGTCGGCGTGCTGCTCGGCGAAGAACAGCGCCACGCACAGGCTCAGGTTGCCCAGCGCGAGCGCCAGTACCAGGGTCTTGATATCCATGACCGGAGTCGGTTCAGACCTCGTGTTCGACGTTGGCGGTGCCGTCGCCCATCTTGCTGGCCCAGGCGGTGGAGAACAGCGCTTTTTCTTCCTCGCTCGGGGTGTCGTGCCAGAACACGATCAGCGAGCCTTTATGATCGTGCAGCTGGCTGACCTTTTCAATAAACGTCTGCTTGCCGGACAAATCGGCCAACGCTACCACGTAGCCGTACACGCGCGCCAGGCGCTCCAGGCGGTCGGGTTCGGTCAAGCTGTTGGTGGCGGTAAGCGTGGGGTGGTCTAAAAACATCTTCTATCTCCGTGGTGGCCGCCCGTGGCGGTGCTCCGCCAATTTACCTACAATTTTTCCGTCTGTAAATGAAAGCGGTGAATCAGCGCGCATGCTACTATAAATCGCCCTTATTCATGCGCCACCGCAACCTTCACTTGACCGACATCCGCCCCCAGGTGCACACCCGTGGCAACCGCCGCCTGCTGGAATTCCGTCCGGGCATGGTGCAAAGCGAAATGCGGCTCTCGCATCCGGACGAACTGATGCTGGCCTATTGCCGCGCCATGATGTGCTTCACGCTGTTCCAGCCGCGACCGGCGCACATCATCATGGTGGGCCTGGGCGGCGGTTCATTGGTCAAGTTCTGCTACCGCTATCTGCCGCACACGCGCATCACGGTGCTGGAATTGCGCGCCGACGTGATCGCCCTGCGCGACCAGTTCGCCATACCGCCCGATGACGACCGCTTGCGCATCATCCATGCCGATGCCGCCATTCACATGCGCCGGTTGCGCAACAGCGCCGACGTGCTGCTGGTGGACGGCTTCGATGAACAGGGCTTGCCGCCGGTGCTGGGCAGCGCGGCGTTTTATGCCGACTGCCGCCGCGCGCTGCGCCCCGGCGGCGTGCTGGTTGCCAATATATTCAGCTACGACCCGCTGTACGGGCCGATGTTGCAACGCTTGCGCCGCACGTTCGACGCCAGGCTCTGCACCTTCCGTGGCATCGCGGGCAACAATCACATCGTCTTCGCCGTGCAGGGCAGCGGGCCGTCGCCGGCGCTGGCCATGCAGCAAACCGTGGCGCGCACGGACGGCCTGGTGCTGCCGCTGCTGAACCGCCTGCTGGCGCGCTGGGTGGTGTGGCTGTTGCGCCGGCAAGCCTGACCCGCACTGCCAGGGCCGGGGTCGGACCCCGTACGGGGTCCGACCCCACGTGGTACGGCGTGCGCAGCGTGGAACGTGGTGTGCGGGGTGGGGTCACGTACTGGCGCGGTGGATCAATTCGAACCCGGTATCGATCACGCGCGGGCGCGTGCGGTCGCCGCCATCGAGCCGGTCCAGCAGCGCCTGCGCCGCCACGTGGCCGAGGTTGCGGCCGTCGACGCGGATGGTCGACAGCGGCGGGTAGGTATGGGCGGCAAAATTGAGGTCGCCAAAACCGATCACCGCCACCTGTCCCGGCACGCTCATGCCCCGGCTCATGGCCTCGGTCAGTACGCCGTGCGCCAGGGTATCGGAGCTGCACACGATGGCGTCGAGATCGGGCGCCTGCGCCAGCAATTGCGCCAGCCCTTCGCGCCCCAGTTGCAAGGTGGTGGGCAGCGGCATCAGCTGCACCGCCGCCACCGCCAGGTCGTGCCGCGCCAGCTCGGCCTGCAAGCCCTGGTTACGGCGCGCGCCGCGCGGGTCGTTCACGGCCAGGATAGCGATGCGGCGATAGCCGCGTTCCAGCAAATGGCGCGCCGTGGCCTGGCCCACTTCTTCGTGCGAAAAACCCACCACCATGTCGATGGGCGCCGGCGACATATCCCATGCCTCCACCACCGGCACACCCGACAGTTGCAGGCGCCGGCGGGTATTGTCGGTATGCAGCGTGCCGGTAACGATAATCCCGTCCGGGCGACGGCTGAGGATGGTTTCGATCAGCACTTCCTCGCGCCACGGCTCGTACCGCGACAAGCCCAGCAGCAACTGGTAGCCGGCCTGGGTGAGCGTGTCGGTGACCGCCTCCACCATTTCGGCAAAGATCGGCGTGGCAATGCTGGGAATCACCAGCGACACCAGCTTGCTACGATTCGACGCCAGCGCGCCGGCCATCATGTTTTTCACATAGCCGGTCTGCTGCACCGCCTGCTGCACGCGCGCCAGCGTGTTAGGCCGCACCAGGTGCGGCTGGTTGATCGCGCGCGACACCGTGATGGGCGACACGCCCGCCACCTTGGCGACGTCGATCAGGGTGGCGCCGGCATGCAGCGGTGACAATTCAGGCGAGTCGTTTTTGATGTTCATGGTTGAAGATTATACATTGACACATCATTTTCAATCATTTTTTCAACCATAAAATTACCTCACAGTGCAGTTTTACGTTGATTTCCCCCGTTTGCAACGCTACCATTAAATGACAGCGCAATCATTTAGAAGCTCAAACACGGAGATAAGATGACCAACCCGATCGCCAACAACACCCCTGCCACCTTCGATACGCCCCGCATTGCCGCCATGCGCGTGGTGCCGGTCGCCGGCCGCGACAGCATGCTGCTCAACCTCAGCGGCGCCCACGGCCCCTACTTCACCCGCAACATCGTCATTCTCACCGACAGCGCCGGCCGCACCGGCGTCGGCGAAGTGCCGGGCGGCGAAGCAATCCGCCAGACCCTGGAAGATGCCAGGGAACTGGTGCTGGGCCGCACCGTCGGCGACTACAAGGCCATCCTGAACGCCGCCCGCACGGCGTTCTCAAGCCGCGACGCCGGCGGCCGCGGCCTGCAAACCTTCGACCTGCGCATTGCCATCCACGCCGTCACCGCGCTGGAAGCGGCGCTGCTCGACCTGCTGGGCCAGCACCTGGGCGTACCGGTCGCCGCCCTGCTCGGCGACGGCCAGCAGCGCAGCGAAGTGGAAATGCTCGGCTACCTGTTCTATGTAGGCGACCGCAACGACACCGACCTGCCCTATGCGTCCGACCCGGACAATGGCGACGCCTGGCTGCGCCTGCGCCATCAAAAAGCGCTCACGCCCGAAGCCGTGGTGCGGCTGGCCGAAGCCGCCTACGACCGCTACGGCTTCCAGGACTTCAAGCTGAAAGGCGGCGTGCTGCGCGGCGAAGAGGAAATCGCGGCAGTGACCGCGCTGCACGAACGCTTCCCGCAAGCGCGCATCACGCTCGACCCCAACGGCGGCTGGCTGCTGAAAGACGCGATCCGCCTGTGCCGCGACCAGCACGACGTGCTGGCCTACGCCGAAGACCCGTGCGGCGCCGAAAACGGTTTTTCCGGCCGCGAAGTGATGGCCGAATTCCGCCGCGCCACCGGCCTGCTTACCGCCACCAATATGGTCGCCACCGACTGGCGCGAAATGCAACACGCGATCCAGCTGCAATCGGTGGACATTCCGCTGGCCGACCCGCACTTCTGGACCATGCAGGGTTCCGTGCGGGTGGCGCAGATGTGCCACGAGTGGGGCCTGACCTGGGGTTCGCATTCGAACAACCACTTCGATATTTCGCTGGCCATGTTCACGCACGTGGCGGCCGCCGCGCCGGGCAAGATCACTGCCATCGACACCCACTGGATCTGGCAGGACGGCCAGCACCTGACCCGCAACCCGTTCAAGATCGAAGGCGGCAAGGTGCAGGTGCCGACCAGGCCGGGCCTGGGCGTGGAACTCGATCTCGATGCAGTGCAAGCCGGCCACCAGCTCTATCTGCAAAAAGGACTCGGTGCGCGCGACGATGGCATGGCCATGCAATACCTGATTCCAGGCTGGAAATTCGACAATAAAAAACCTTGCCTGGTGCGCTGATCGGCGCAACACAGGAAGACAGAGGAGACAAGCATGAGTACAGTTTTACCAACGGCTAACGCCGGCAGTGCGCCATCGACCGTGCTGGACAGCGCAGTGAGCAAGGTCAAGTGGCGCATCCTGCCACTGTTCGTGGTGATGTTCATTGCCAACTACATCGACCGCGTCAACATCGGCTTCGTGCGCTCGCACCTGGAGGCGGACCTCGGCATCGGCGCGGCCGCGTTCGGCTTCGGCGCCGGCATTTTCTTCCTCGCCTATGCGCTGTTCGAAGTGCCGTCGAACATCCTGCAACAGCGCTTCGGCGCCAAGGCGTGGCTCACCCGCATCATGGCCACGTGGGGCATCGTCGCCACCGGCATGGCGTTCGTGCAGGGCGAGACGTCGTTTTACGTGATGCGCTTCCTGCTGGGCATTGCCGAAGCCGGCTTCTTCCCGGGGGTGGTCTATTACTTTACCCAGTGGTTGCCCAATGCGGAGCGCGGCAAGGCGATGGCGATCTTCCTCAGCGGCTCGGCGCTGGCGTCGGTGGTGTCGGGCCCGTTGTCGGGCGCGCTGCTGCAGATCGAAGGCGGCGGCCTGCACGGCTGGCAGTGGATGTTCATCATCGAAGGCGTGGCGTCGATCCTGCTGTGCTTTGTGGTGTGGTTCCGCCTCGACTCCAAGCCCGCCGACGCCAAATGGCTGACCAATGCCGAACGCGACGAGCTGGCTCGGGTAATTGGGGACGAACAAAAGGAGCGCGAGCAAGCCAATGCCCGCAAGGGCCACGTGAGCATGTTCTCGCTGCTGCGCGACAGCCGCATCGCGCTGTTCTGCTTTATTTACTTTGCGATCCAGCTCACCATCTACGGCGCCACGTTCTGGCTGCCGAGCATCATCAAGAAGATGGGCGATTACTCCGACTTCCAGATCGGCCTGTTCAATTCGATCCCGTGGATTATCTCGATCGCGGCAATGTACATGTTCGCCTCGCTGGCGGCGCGCTTCAAGCGCCAGCAGATGTGGGTAGCGATTGCCCTGGTGATTGCCGCAACCGGCATGTTCATGTCCACCGTGGCCGGTCCCGTGTTTGCGTTCGTGGCAATCTGCTTTGCCGGCATCGGCTTCAAGGCTGCTTCCGCCCTGTTCTGGCCGATTCCGCAGGCATACCTGGACGCCCGCATCGCCGCTGCCGTGATTGCGCTCATCAATTCACTGGGCAACCTCGGCGGCTTCGTGGCGCCCGCCACGTTCGGCTACCTGGAACAAAAGACCGGCTCGATCCAGGGCGGCCTGTATGGTCTGGCTGCGGCTTCGCTGGTGGCAGCCGCGCTGGTCTTCCTGACGCGCGGCGCAAAGAAATAACGCTGCTGCTTCCGTTGCTTCTCCCTTGCGGCCGCCCTTGATTTGGGCGGCTTTTTTTTGAACCCGCTGGGCCAAGGCCGAGGTCCGCCCCCACCTCAGTGGTACGGCAGGCGTAGCGCTGACAGGGATGCAGGGTGGAACCGTGCAGCACTGTTGTCGTCTGCGACGCCAGCGCTTTGGCGGTATCATGCCGCGATGAACTCTGAAAAACTCGCCCTCCTGGTCACCCGCGACATGCCCTACGGTAAATACCAGGGCCGCAAGATCGCCGATCTGCCCGGCCACTACCTGGGCTGGTTCGCCCGCACAGGGTTTCCCAACGGCGAGCTGGGCGCGTTGCTGGCATTGATGTACGAGCTTGATCACAACGACCTGCGCAGCCTGCTCGATCCCCTGCGTCCGCGCTAGCGGTGTATAACGGGGGCATTGTGTTCGGAGGACGCCGCCATGACACACCAGCCCTGCACCTGCTGCATCATCCCCCCCAATATGCTGCGCCTGCTCGCCGAGGCAGCCTGCGACGAAGCGGACCGCTGCCGCCTGCTCGACCAGGCCGAGCTGTCGGCCCGGTTGCGCGACCAGCGCTGCGCGGTGCCGCCGCCAGCTGCCACGCCAGCCACCGCAGCCGGCGCCGTCGCGCTTGCCATCGCGCCCGGCAAGCAGCGCGGCGTCTACGATGCCGCCACCGAGTCCACCCTGCCCGGCACCCTGGTACGCGATGAAGGCGGCGCCGCCGTGACGGATGAAGCTGCCAACCAGGCCTACGATGGCGCCGGCCTTGCCTACGATTTTTTCCGCCAGGTGCTCAAGCGCCGCTCCATCGACGGCCAGGACATGCGCATCGATTCCACCATCCATTACCAGCAGCAGTTCAACAACGCCTTCTGGAATGGCCAGCAAATGGTGTACGGCGATGGCGACGGTAAATTGTTTATCGGATTTACCCATAGCATCGATGTGATCGCCCACGAACTGACCCACGGCCTGATCCAGCATGCGGTCCCGGGCGGCCTGAATTACGAGGGCCAGAGCGGCGCCCTCAACGAATCGATTGCCGACGTCTTCGGCAGCGTGGTCAAGCAATGGTCGCTCAAGCAGAGCAGCCGGCAGGCGGACTGGCTGATCGGTGCCGGCATCATGGCGCCGGACGTGGGCAAGGCGCTGCGTTCGCTGGCCGATCCCGGCAACCGGGAACTGACCTGGTCCGGCGACGATCAACCTAAAACCCTGGCCGGCTACGTGGAAGACGGCAGCGTGCACAACAATTCCGGCATCCCCAACCACGCGTTTTACGCAGCCTGCATGGCACTCAAGGGCAATTCCTGGAGCCGCGCAGCGCCGATCTGGTACGCCGCGCTGGCGCTGCTCACGCCCGACGCCACGTTTGCCGACATGGCCCGCGCCACCGTGCAAACGGCAGCGCGCCTGTACGGCGCAGACTCGTCCGCACAGCGCGCGGTGCAGGCCGCGTGGCAGGTGGCAGGAATCGACGGAAAGGAAATACGATGAAGATGACCTTGACATGCACCGGCGGCTTCGCCGGGCCGGCCGGCGCCCAAACCCGCACGGTGGACCTGGCGCAATTGCCGCCGGATCAGGCTGCGCAGTTCGCGGCATTGCTGCACGCCGCCGATTTCTTTGCCCTGCCCGACCAGCTGGCCAAGCCTGCACCACAGTCCTGGGATTTTCGCTACGACCTGGAAGTGGCGGAAGGCGGCCACACCCACACGGTGCGCTACTACCTCGATGCGGCGCCTGAGCAACTGAAGGCGCTGACGGAAACCATCAACACCCAGATAGCGCCGGACTCGACCGCTTAAGCCGTCAGCCGCGCCAGCTCGCCGCTGTCAACCAGTGCCTGCAGTTCGCTGGCGCCGCCGATCAGCACGCCGTTGACGAACACCAGCGGAAACGTGGTCCAGCCGCTCCACAGCTTGAGCGCCAGCCGCACCCGCCATTGCGAAAAATAATTGCCGTAGCCGAGGTAGTGGTACTGCACGCCGAGGCCGTCGAGGATCTTGCGCGCCTTGCGCGGAAATGGATTGAGCCCCATGCCCACCACCACGATCCGGTGGCTGGCGACGGCGGCCTCCACTTCGGCCACCAGCTCGCGGTGGTAATTGCTGACCGTGCCGCGGATGGCGGGATGGATGCGGTCTTGGTCCAGGATGTTACGGCTCATTGCGGCTACCTCGGTAATAGATCAGGCCCACAGGGTAGCCGCAACGCGCCGCCAGGCAAAGCCTTTTAACGCACTACAGGTCGAGCTTGCTGATCTTGGTGCCTTCGAGGTTGAGGTTGGCCATCAGTCCCGCGTTGGTGAGCACCAGCGCCTGCACCGGGCTGTTGACGGTGTTGGTGGCCACTTCGCCATTGGCGCCCACCTTGATCACTGCGACCGAACCATCGACACCGGCAGTCCAGCCGCGGCTGTTGCGGAATTTATCGAGCGATTCCTTGCTCATGAACAGCAGTACCACAGCCTTCGACTGGGCGCCCGCCTGGAAGCCGACCGACAAGGTCGTCAGGCTGTAGTAATTGACAGTCTGGCCGCCGGTGCGCAGCACGCCGCGCCCGTACTCGCCGCCCACCACCAGCCCGGCTGCCAGCACATTGGGGAACACCAGCACGCCATTGGCCTTGCGCACCAGCTCGCGCGAACCATGGACCTCCTTGTACAGCCGCTCGAGCGTATCGTAAGCACCGCGTTCGATGTCGGTCTTGACGGCGGCCGGCTCGGACCTGACGGCGCCGCCGGTGGACGTGGTGGTGGTGCAACCGCTGAGTGCCAACCCGGCCAGCCCGGCCAGCGCCAGGGAGGCGGTGGCGGCAGCGCGGATCAGAAAGTGACGTTTTTGCATGTGATTCCCCTTGTGTAAGAGACGTTACGGCAACAGTGCACGCCGATTCTGTCACTTTTACCGTCCGCACGCCACCGCCATACGTACCGTGCCGCAACAAGAACCGAAACCGCTACGGCGCCGGGTCGAACACCAGGCGCTTGCCATCCCTGAGCATGGCGGCAAAATCGGCATCAGGCACCGGCGGACTGAACAGGTAACCTTGCAGCTGGTCGCAGCCGAGGTCGCGCAGGAAGCGCATTTGCTCGGGCGTTTCCACGCCTTCGGCGACGATTTCCTGGCGCAATTGCTGAGCCATGGTGACGATGGCGCGGGCAATTGCGCAATCGTTTTCTTCGTCCGGCAAACCGATCACGAACGAGCGGTCGATCTTCAACGTGCTGATCGGGAATTTCTTCAAATAGGCCAGGCTCGAATATCCGGTGCCGAAGTCGTCGAGCGCGAGCGACATGCCCATTGCCACCAGCTCGTTCATGATGGCCACTACCCGTTCGGTGCCGCGCACCAGCAGGCTCTCGGTAATTTCCAGGTTGATTTGCTCGGGCTGCACGCCGTAGCGCTCCATGACGGCGGCGATGCGGCCCGGCAGGCCGGCGTCGAACTGGCGCGCCGACAAGTTGACCGCAATCGGCGGCATCACCGGACCCAGGCCGGCGTCGCGCCAGTCGCGGATCTGGCGGCATGCCTGCTCCAGTACCCACGCGCCCAGTTCGAGGATCAGCGCGCTTTCTTCCGCCACCGGGATGAACACGCCCGGCGCCACCAGCCCACGCTCGGGATGGCGCCAGCGCAGCAGCGCCTCGGCGCCCACGATGCGGCCGCTGCGCAGACTGACCTTGGGCTGGTAGAACAGCGCCAGCTCGTGGTGGGCGATTGCCTGGCGCAGCTCGCTTTCGATGCGCAAGTGTTCCTTGGCGCGCTGGTTCATCTCGTCGCTGTAGAACAGGAAGCTGTCTTCGATATTGTGGGCGGCGCGATTCATCGCCACGTCGGCATAGCGGATCAGGGTGGGCACGTCGTGGCCGTCGTCGGTGTACACGGCCACGCCGATATGGGCGCCCACCTGCAGGCTGTGCCCGGCCACCTGGATCGGCTGTGCCAGCGCGTCCAGCAGCTTTTGCGCCACCACGCCTGCGTGCTCGCGCTTGTCGATATTGAACAGCGCCACGGCAAACTTGTGGCCGTCGAGCCGGGCCAGCACATCGACCTCGCGCAGCGTTAGCCGGAACAGGCGGCCGATTTCGCACAGCAGCTCGTTGCCGATGTCGGTACCCAGGGTATCGCTGATCGCCCCCACGCGGGTGATTTCCAGCACCAGCATGGCGCCGTGCGAACCGGTGCGCTTGGTTTCCATCAGCGCCTGGGCCACCAGCTGGGTCAGCAGGCACAGGTTGGGCAAGCCGGTCAGCGGATCGTAATTGGCCATACGCTGCATGCGCGCTTCGGCGTCCTTGTGTTCGCTGATATCGGAAAACAGCGAGAAGGTATGACTGACTGCACCATTGGCATCGCGCACGGCGCTGATGGTCACCGACTGCGGAAACAGTTCACCGTTCTTGCGCTTGCCGATGATTTCGCCGCGCCACGGGCCGGCGCCGCGCATCGCCGCGCGCACCTTGGCGCGAAATTCCGGGCTGTGCACGCCCGAGCGCAGCAAGTCCGGGGTCTGGCCTATCGATTCTTCCGGCGTATAGCCGGTGATGCGGGTAAACGACGAGTTGATCGAAACAATGCGCTCGTTGGCATCGGTAATCAGCACGCCCTGGTCGCTGTCTTCGATGATGCGCGCATGCAGGCTGACCTTGTCCGCATCGGTGAGGACTTCGTCGATGCGCGCCAGTTGCACCAGCATGCCGGACGGCTCGCCCTGCTCGTCGTGGCGCAGGAAGATGTGCAGCCGCACCCAGATGATCTCGCCGTTTTTCTTGCGCCGGCGCACTTCGGCCCTGACCCCGGTTTTGCCGTCCGGCCCGGACGCCAGTTCGGCAATATTGCCGTCTTCGTCGCTGCCAAACGCATCCGGCGTGTACAGGAACAACACGTGCTGGCCCAGCGCTTCCTCGGCGGTGTAGCCGAACAGCTGCTGCGCGCCGGGACTCCAGGCAGTGAGATAGCCGGTGAGGTCCAGCTCCAGCACGGCGCGGTCGTCGGCATCGGCGGACGGCGCCACCAGCGTGCGTGCTTCGTCGAGCGACGCTTGCAGGCTGGCCAGCGTGCGCGCCAGCGCCTCGCCGTGTTCGGTGCGGGCCCGCTGGCTCAGCGCCAGGCAATGCTCGATGGTGTCAAGCATGGCGCGCCCCTGTTTTACTCGCGTGCGCGGCCTGCCCCGCTTTACCGAGCGCCACCGACTGCATCCATAAATAAGCGTCGGCCATGACGCGGTTGAACTGGTCGCCGTCCAGCGGCAGCGCGGCCAGTTGCTGCGCCAGCGCAGCGTGGTCGTCGCGCTCGGCCGCTTCCACCACCGCCAGCAACTGCCCCAGTTCGCCCTGCTGTTGCAGCAGGGCCTGCTGCACGGCGTCGCTGATGGTGAGCGGCCTCAGCACGTCGCGCAAATCCACTCCGAACAGCACGCCCAGCAGCGAGAACATGCCAACCATGAACGCCATTTCCTGCTGGGTTTTATTCAGGCCGGTGTCGTGCGCCAGCAATTCCATGGCCCGCGCCCGTACCGACACGCGCGCCAGCAGCATCGGCGAACGGCGGTCGCCTTCCCGCGACGAAAACAGCATCAAATTGAGCCAGCGCCGCAGCTGCGAACGGCCGAGGATCAGGATCGCCTGCGAAAAACTGGTCACGCGGCGCCCGCTCGCCCCCATCCCCGCGCTCAGCGAGTTGACCAGCTTGAGCAAATGGTAGGACAGCGTGGGATCTTGCCGCAGCAGCGCTTCGATTTCATGGGTATCGGCATCGGCCGCCACCAGTTGCACCAGTTGCAGCGCCAGCGCGCGCGACGCCACTTGGGCCCCCACCGGTTTCGGTGGCGGCGCCAGGAACCAGGCGCCGTCTATCCATTGCACGCCCGGCGCCAGTTCTGCCGGCAGCGCGCTCGCCGCGTGCAGCAGCTTGTCGGGCGCCAGCGCGCACCAACCGGCCTGGTCCAGCACGGCCGCCACCGCATCGGCCAGGCCGGCGCGGTAGTAGCACGGCATGCTGCCACCGGCCAGCGCGCCGAGGATGGCGACCGGCAGCCCGGCGCCGGAGTCGGCATCCGGACAGTCCAGCAGCAGCGCTGCCGGGTTGCCGTGGCGGTCGGACAGCGAGTGCAGGAATACGGGCGGAGTGGCAGTCAACGCGGTCATGTACGTGATCCAGCAAGGCGGTTGGTTATCCTGCTATGGTACTCTGAAACTATTGGCTTTGGTCAACATTGTCTGTGTAACAGTATGTGGGACCGTGGCTATTCTGTGCTGTGTCAAATCGACAGCGCATGGTGTGGCAAATGCTGCAACAGTCGTTCTGCCAGGTTGGCGGCGCGCATGCGCGCGGTCCACCAGTTCAGTGCGGCGCCGTTCTCGCCGGAACGCCAGGCCAGGTAGAAAGTTTCGTCCGGTTTCGGTTCGGCCACCTGTTTTTCCACCAGCAGGCCGGCAGCGATGGCGGCGCGCGCGCACGGCTCGGGCAGGAAGCCGAAACCGACGCCGGCCAGCTGATATTGCAGCTTGGTTTTCATGTCGGGTACGCTCAGGGTGTCCTGCCCCAGCAACAAGCCCACCGTGCGCGGCGCCATGCGCCGGGCCGAGTCGGCCACGCTGACGGCGCGGTACTGTTGCAGGTGCGAACGGTCGAGCTTTTCCTCCACGGCCGCCAGCGGATGGGTGGGCGCCACCGCGAACACGAAGCCGATCTTGCAGATCGGCTCGGACACATAACCGCCGCCAGCCGGGCCATCGCCAGCCACGCCCACCAGCAAGTCGGCGCGGCGGTCGAGCAAGGCTTCCCAGGTGCCGGACAATGCTTCCTGCATGATGCGCAGCCGGGTTTGCTGGGCAACGTCGTAAAACGCTTTCACGTCCTGATTGAACATGCAAGCCGAGAACATCGAATCGCTGCCGATGGCCAGCTCGGTTTCCCAGCCCGACGCCACGCGCCGCACCCGGTGCTCGAGGTCTTGCGCAGCTTTCAGCAGGTAGCGCCCTTCCTTGAGCAGTTCGGCGCCGGCAGCGGTAAGCACCACGCGCGGGCCATTGCGCTCGAACACTTGCACGCCCAAATCGTCTTCCAGCTTGCCCACGGTGTAGGAGATGGTGGACGGCACGCGGTGCAATTCCTTGCCGGCGGCCGAGAACGAACCACGGCGGTCGATGGCATCGACGATTTGCAAGGCTTCCAGGCTGAGTCTGAGCATTCGATTTTTTCGATAATAGAGGGGTAATTTTTCCGTTTTTTAAATCGGAACCACGGGTCTATACTTTGTTCCATGGATGCAGCGAAACGAACCGAGTTTTCAAAACAGCGTTCAAAATTATCGCACATTAACTACACACAAAGAAATGGAGCCCTATCATGTTGCAAATTCGTAAAAGTGAAGCCCGCGGTGCCGCCAACCATGGTTGGCTCGATTCCAAACACAGCTTCTCGTTCGGTCACTACCATGATCCGGAACACGTCGGCTTCGGCCCCCTGCTCGTGATCAACGAAGACCGCGTGCAAGGCAGCCAGGGTTTCGGCACCCACGGTCACCGCGATATGGAAATCATCTCGTACGTGCTGTCCGGCGCACTGGAACACAAGGACAGCATGGGTACCGGTTCGGTACTGCATTACGGCGACGTTCAGCGCATGAGCGCCGGCACCGGTGTGCGCCACAGTGAGTTCAACCACAACGCCGACGAGAAAGTGCACTTCCTGCAAATCTGGATCCAGCCCAACCAGGTCGGTATTCCACCGAGCTACGAAGAGAAAAACTTCACGGTCGAAAGCAAACTGGGCAATCTGCGCCTGATCGCCTCGAATGACGGCCGCGAAGGTTCGGTGCTGATCCACCAGGATGCGTCGATTTTCGCCTCCATCCTGCGCAGCGGCGACGCCCTCAAGCATGAGCTCGCTGCTGGCCGGATTGCCTATGTCCACGTGATCCGTGGCGACGTGACGGTGAACGGCACCGCGCTCAAAGGCGGCGATGCACTGAAGATCACTGCCGAGAACCTGGTCACGCTGGGCGAGGCGACCGATGCCGAGGTGCTGGTGTTCGATCTGCCTAATTAAGGCCAAGGGCTGTCGGAGATAAATTTCCGCCAGTTTTGGTATGATGAAGGGCGCGCCGGGTCTGTAGAACAGCCCGGCGCGCCTTTTTTACCTTAGAGAACCTCGAAAAACCGTCGCGAGCGGTGTGTTATCGTCGGGAGTAGCGCAAGCGTACGGTGGTACGCTGAGCAACGCAGCGGCGATAGCGAAGCGCGCAGCAGGTTTAGCGAGGTTCTGGTTATTTGATGAAGAATTGAAGAGCATAGCTATGTCGCAGAGCGCAGAAACCCCGGCCCAGGACGAACTGGACTACATGACCTCGTGCGCGCTCCCTACCCCGTGGGCGCAGTTCACGTTGCACGCCTTCGTGGAAAAAGCCACCGGCAAGGAACACCTGGCCATGGTGCTGGGCGACGTGAGCAATGGCGAGCCGGTGCTGGCGCGCGTGCATTCCGAATGCCTGACCGGCGACGTGCTGTACTCGCAGCGCTGCGATTGCGGCGCCCAGCTCGAAGGCGCACTCAAGCGCATCGCCGACGAAGGTCGCGGCATTTTGCTGTACCTGCGCCAGGAAGGCCGTGGCATCGGCCTGGTGAATAAAATCCGCGCGTATCGGCTGCAGGAAGCTGGCGCCGACACGGTGCAAGCGAACGAACAACTGGGCTTCAAGCCCGACCAGCGCACCTATGGCCTGGTCAAGCCGATGCTGGGCCAGTTCGACGTGAAAAGCCTGCGCCTGATGACCAATAATCCGCGTAAGATCGACGCCATGACCAAGCTCGGCATCGAAGTGGCCGAACGCGTGCCGCTGCTGGTGAACCGGAATGCCTTCAACCAGCATTACCTCGATACCAAGGCCGCCAAGCTCGGTCACATGATGAAGCCGCTCACGCCGGCACCGGTGGAAGACGGCGCGCTGTAGGTTCAAGAATCAACTCGTCCAGGGACTGCATGAAATTCTCCGAAATCGTTTCTTCTCTTGCCCTGACCTGGGCCAGCACCGGTGCGCTGGCGGCGCCAGCCACCGCGCCCGCCGCCCCGGCCATCAAAGGGGTGCCGGCCGCGCCGATCACCACGCCGGCCACCGCGCCCGCCACTGGCGAGGCTGCCGCCGCAGCTGATTCCGCACCATTGCCGCCGCCGTCCAGCGCAGCGCAACATCTGTACGCTTCCGCCAAGAACGATATCCTGCAAGTGCGCTCGCTGCTGAAAAGCGGCCGCACCCAGTCGTCGGTGGGTTCCGGCTTCCTGATCGGCACCAGCAACCTGGTCGTCACCAACTATCACGTGGTGTCGCAATTCGCGCTCGATCCGGACACCTATGTGGGCGAGTGGGTCGATACCAGCGGCAAGCGCGGCAATGTGGAACTGCTGGCCGTGGACGTGCTGCATGACCTGGCCGTACTGCGCGTCAATCGCACCGGCACCGGTTTCTTCAAGATGCCAAACCAGCTGGCCACGCTGAGCCAGGGCCAGTACCTGTATTCGATGGGTAACCCGCTCGACCTGGGCTTCGCCATTTCCGAAGGCTCGTACAACGGCGTGATCGCCCGCAGCTTTTATGACCAGCTGATGTTTACCGGCCCGATCAACTCCGGCATGAGTGGCGGCCCCAGCGTGACGGTCGACGGCTCGGTGGCCGGCGTGAATGTCTCGAAACGGCTCGACGGCGAACTGGTAAGTTTCCTGGTGCCGGCCCGCTTCGCCCAGGACTTGCTGCACAAGGTCGAGCAACAAACCAAGCCGCCCGCCGACTTCAATACCGTGGTGGCGAGCCAGTTGCTGAGCCACCAGCGCGCGATGGTTGACCAGCTGCTGGCCAGCCCGCTGAGCCTGAAGCCAATGGGCCCGTACCAGGTGCCGGTGCGCGAGTCCGAGCAGATGCGTTGCTGGGGCCGCTCCAGCGTGAAAGCGGATAAACCGTTTACGGTGGACGACGCCAGCTGCGCAATGGAATCGGCGATCTTCGTCAGCGGCTCGCTGCAGACCGGCCAGATCAGCATCCGCCACCAGTTCATGCGCAGCAATGGCCTCGACCAGCTGCGCTTTGCGCAACTGGCCAGCGCCTCGTTCAAGAACGAGCACTTCGGCAGCTTCAAGGATAGCCGCCTGACCGGCCCGAACTGCACCGAGGATTTTGTCAAAAGCAAAAATGTGCCGCTGCGCGCGGTGCTATGCGTGCGCGCCTACCGCAAGTTTGCCGGCCTGTACGACTTCGCCCTGCTCACCGCCAGCACCGACCACGGTTTGATGAGCTTGCAAAGCCGGCTCGATGCGCGTGGCGTATCGTATGACAATGGCTTGCGCCTGACGCAAGTGTTCCTCGACTCGCTGTCGCAGGCGCCGAAAAAAGCGGTGAATGCCAAACCGCCAGCAGGAGGTGCACGATGAAAGCCCCCTACTTTATCGAATTCCTGGCGCGCAACGGCGAAGTGCTGCACCGCCAAAAGGTGGAGTCGCTCCCTATCCGGATAGGCCGCGGCTACGATAACGACGTGATACTGGACGATGCCCACAGCGCCGCCAGCCATGCCATTGTCGATTTGGTCGATGATGCAGCCGGCGCCACCACACTTGAATTGCGCGACCTCGGCAGCAAGAACGGCACCTTTGTACGCGGCAAGCGCGCCACCACGGTGGTGCTGGCCGGCGATACCGTGGTGCGCCTGGGACACACCCGGTTGCGCATCCGCGCCGCCGACTTCCCGGTGCCGGCCGAAATTGCCGACACCACCATGCACGGCTGGGAAGGCACGGTGCCGGCCAGTATCGGCCTGGCGCTGATCGCCGTGTTCAGCTGCATCGGCACGTGGATTTCCGACATCGAACCGTTCGCGCTGATCCGCTACCTGCTGGTGCTGGCGTCGAGTCTGGGCCTGGGTCTGTTGTGGGCGGGCGGCTGGGCGCTGGCCAATCGCCTGTTCGGCAGCCACGCGCGCATGGGCCGCCACTTGTTCATCGTGGGCAGCGGGCTGGCCGTGGTGTTCATCTGGCGCGCGGCCAGCAACGTGATCGCGTACGCGTGGTCGCTGGAAGCGTTGACCGGCTACGGCAGCCTGGTCACGCTGGCCATCATCTGCGCGATGCTGTTCTTCCACCTGCTGACGATCAAACCGCACCATCCGCGCCGCTTTGCCATCACGGCATGGGTGATGCTGGTAGCCGGCTCGGCGCTGTCGCTGCTGAACAATGTGCAGTCGACGGGCCGCGCCTCGGACGACCTGTACATGGCGGTATTGCTGCCGCCCGAAGTACGGCAAAGCCCGGACCATAACCTCGACCAGTTCCTGTCCAAGGCAGCCAAGCTCAAGGAAGGCGCCGACGCCGCCCGCGCCCGGTCCGTGAAAGACGGTTTTGTCGATTCGGATGACAGCGACGATGGGGATGCCGGCGATTGAAAACCAGGCGCGGCGGTTGCCACTGCGGCATCCGCGCGTTCGGTACCGGCCAGTGGCCACGCCGCGACGCATTGCATGCGGTGAATGTGACGTGGCCCGATGACCCAATGCCGGAGGATAGACGCGTGCGCCGATTATTCTGAAGTCGCCGAGTGCGAGAAGTGAACAACATGCAAGACCGATTTCGCACCGATGTGGTGGCCAACAAAAACAACCGCATTATTCTGGACCGCTGGGAAGCCCTGGCCCTGCCCGACGGCTGGCTGGTGGCCGGCTGCCTGTTTCAGACCGTCTGGAACCTCCAGGCCGGTCGTGCACCCGAGGAAAACATCAAGGACTACGATCTGTTTTATTTCGATAAAAACGATCTCAGCGAACAGGGCGAACGCGAAGTCCAGGCACGCGCCGATTCCATGCTGGCCGATCTGGGCGTCAAGATCGAGGTAGCAAATCAGGCCCGCGTTCACACCTGGTACGAAGCGTACTTCGGCCATCCCTACCCGGCACTGCACAGTGCGTGCGACGGCATCGACCGCTTCCTGATTCCCGCCACCTGCGTGGGCATACGCCCCGATGCCATCTATGCGCCAAACGGGCTTGACCTGCTTTACCAGGGGGTGCTGACCTCCAACCCGCTCACGCCGTATCTCGACCTTTTCCAGCAGAAGGCTGCATCTTATCGGGCACGCTGGCCTTCGCTATCGATGGTCCAGCCGCAGTAATTCCAGATGTTTGATGCATGTGCGTAATGACGCGAATAGCTGTGCTGCCAGCAGTACCAGCGCGCTCGAATCTTTTACTATCGGTCCATGAACACATGACTGGAGCAGCCTCACCATGAAATCCCCGATTAAAGATCATGCTTTACTGCTCGTCTTCGCCTTGATAAGCGCCGGGCTGGCGTGGGCCTTCTGGCATTTTCTGGGTGAGCACGGCTTGGGCGTGTTGATGACGGTCGCGCTGCTGGGGCTGGCCTTCGACAACTACCGTCTGCGCCGGCGACTGAGGCGCGAACAGTAGCGTGGCATGAAGCCGCATCGCCATCAAGCCGGTGTCGGCTTCAACAATAGCAACTGGCCCTCCAATACCCGGAACTGCAGCGGGTTGCTCATCATCGTTACCTCGCCGTCGGTGGCGACCTTGACCTGGTGCCGGCGCGCCAGCTTGCGTACCTTCACTTCCATCTGCTTGAAGCTGAAGGTGGCCAGCTCGTCGGCGTGATCGAGGCGTCCCATGCGGCCGAGCGCGCCGTGCAGCATCAACCACAGCATGCCGAGCTTGCCTCGGGTGCGGGGCGCCATCGCCGCCAGCCGCCCGTCTTCGACCGCTTCGCTCATGGGATCGATGCCGATTTGCTCCATTTGCAGCCGATTGTTACCAACGAAAAAAGTCGCAGTGCGCAACCGCTCCAGCTTGCCGTCGATGTGCAGCACCAGGCGCAATCGGCGATGCGGACTCAGCACTGTTTTCAATGCCGACAACGCCGCCACCAGCCGGCTGCGGCCAAACTGTTTCTTGTCTGCCTCGCGCTCTTCCAGCAGCTTCGGATACAGGCCGATGCTGGCGTTGACCAGGAACATGCGGTCATTCACCATGCCCACCTGCACCGGGTGGATGCGCGCCGCCAGCAGCGCGTGCACGGCTTCATCCAGCTCTTCGGGAATGCCGTGGGTGCGGGCGAAATAATTGAAGGTACCCTGCGGCAGCACGCCAAACGCGCAACCGTGGTCCACGGCCTGGCGCGCCACCGCATTGATGGTACCGTCGCCGCCGGCCGCCACCAGCACTCCACCGGCAGCTGCTGCCCTAGCGGCAAGCTCGGCGGCAATCTGGTCGATCGTGCCGGGCTGATCGATGATGGTCAGGTGGAATTGCCGGCCCGCGGCGCGCAGTATGGTGTCGATGGTGGTACGCCGCTCCTCGGTTTCGGAGTGGCCGGAGCCGGCATTCAGGGCGATGAAAAATGGAGCGTCGGCGGGGGCAGCAGCGGCTGTCATAGTTATCTCGGGTTGATCGAACATCACCGGCGCGGTGCGAATCATGATTGTATCGTTGCCATCCCGATTCATCGATTCGATATGGCACCGAGCCGGTTAGCGCCCATATTGAATTACAATTCAGATAACCCCATACCTGCCAGGAGATGCCTGATGAACATCCTACCCCGCTGGACGCTGATATTGGCGCTGGCCGCTTGCGGCGCCGTTCAGGCCCAGGACCGCCGCGACCAGGGCTACCGCGACGACGACCGCCGCGACCGCGACGGCCCGGACCTGCAACTGGTCTGCTACGGCGGCGCGGAAAAGCCCACTGCCGAGGTGCGCTCGGGCTTCGAGTGGGATGCCCGCCATCACAAGTACGTCCCCAAGCAAAGCGTGGAGACGGGCAAATCAGACTTCCAGGCCACCATCAACGTCTCGATCCACGGCAACCGCGGCGATATCCAGCTGCCCAAGAGCCTGATCCCGCCACTGCACGGCGACAACAGCAATGGCTGGTGGCGCCTCGACGACCTGGTCGTGGGCCACGATGAAATCCGCGGCCAGTTCCGCCTCAATGGCCTGAACCAGCCGCGCCTGTCGATCAACCGCCGCAGCGGCGCCATCACCATCGAGGGCATGATCAAATTTAACGGACGCTGCGATGCCGATGAAGGCCACCGCCGTTTTTAGTCACCTGCGCCGCATGCAGCCGCTGATTTTCACGCTCGGTGTGCTGATGGCGGGCGGCGCGCTGGCCCAGGGCGCACATGTTTCATCGCCGGTGGAGCTGGCGCGCCGCACCGAATTGCTCAAGCCGGGCCAGTGGGTGTGGGCGCCCAGCATCGCTCCGGCCGGGCCCATGCTGGTGTACGTCGACCTGTCGCGCCAGCTGGCCACCGTGTACCGCAACGGGGTGCGCATCGGCGTGTCCACGGTATCGACAGGCAAGCCAGGCCACGCCACACCCACCGGCGTGTTTACCATCCTCGAGAAAAACGTCGAACATCATTCAAACGCGTACAACAACGCCAGCATGCCCTACCAGCAGCGCCTGACGTGGGACGGCGTCGCCTTGCACGCGGGCGGCCTGCCCGGTTACCCGGAAAGCCATGGGTGCGTGCACCTGCCCTACGCCTTTGCGCGCGAGCTGTACGGCGCCACGCGGCGCGGCACCACGGTGGTGGTCACCGGCGACGCCAGCCACCCGGTGACGGCTGACGGCGGCCAGGTGCTGGCGCCGGCCGCCTTCCAGGGCGAACCGGCCGACGACTGGTGGGCGCCCGAGCGCGCGCCGTCCGGTCCGGTCACCATCGTCATCTCGCGCAGCGACCAGGCGGTGGTGGTGCTGCGCAACGGCGTGGCGATCGGCCGCTCGCGCGCAGCCCTGCCCGCCGACAGCGACGCCACCCATGTCCTCACGCTGGGCGCCGACGCTGCCGGCGCACCGCTGTGGTTTTACGTGGGCGTGGCGGGCCACGCCGGAGAATCGGGGCGGCCGGTCGATGAGGCGGTGCGCAACCGGGTGCAGGTGCCCCCCGATTTTTATGCCAAGGTGGCGCCGCTGCTGGCGCCCGGCACCACGCTGCTGGTGACCGCAGCACCGCTGGCACAAGGCGCCACCGGCACGTCGCTCACGGTACTGAATGGCGCCGGCAACGACTGATCCGGTCAACTCCGGCATCAGGGCTTGCCGGCCACGCCTTTGCCCTCGTGTTTACCTGCATCGATGCCCGCTTCCAGCACGTAACTGGCAGTCTCGTTGCGACGCGCGGCGTTCCGCATCAGGTACACCTGCACCTTGTACGCGCCGCCTCCGGTTGCAGTAGCGTGGAAATGGTCGCCGTCACGCGAACCCACGAACAAAGCCTCGTCCGCGCCCTCGGCAAAGACGTTGAAATAATTCGAGCGGTTGGCGCCCTTCAAACGCAAGTCGAGCACCGCACCGGCCGGTACAACCAGGCTGTATTCGACAGTGGCATTGCCCTTGATCTTGCCACTGAGCTGTTGCACCGGCGCGTGCGGCGTGAGCACCACCTTCTCGTGACGCACCGGGTCGGCCGCCGCCGCGTTCGCGCACGCGAGTATGGCGCAAGTAATCAGGGTTGCCAGTTTATGCATGGGGGTCTCCGGTGGGATGGCGCAGGTTGATGTCGATCTGCTGGTAAGGAATGGCGATGCCGGCCGCGCCCAATGCCGCCAGCACCCGCGACAGCAAGTCGCCGCGCACGTGCATCCAGTGTCCGAGGTCGGCGGTCCAGGCGCGGATGGCAAATGTGAGGGCGCTGTCGCCGTAGCCGGTAAGCAGTACCACGGGCGCCGGCTCAGGCGCCACGCCGGGCGTGGCGCTGGCGGCGGCAGTGAGAATGTCGATGACCTGCGCCGGACTGGCGCCATACGCCACGCCCACCGTGACCTCGAACCGCCGGCTGCGGTCGTACATGGTCCAGTTGGTGAGGTTGCCGCTCAGGAGCAGCCCGTTGGGCACCACCGCGTCGGCGCCGTCGAAGGTGCGGATGGTGGTGGCGCGCAACCGGATGTCGCGCACGGTGCCGGAAATGCCGGCCGCGTCGACCACGTCGCCGGGCTGGATCGGCCGCTCGAACATCAGCACCACGCCCGACACAAAATTGTTGACCACGTTTTGCAGGCCGAAGCCGATGCCCACGCCCAGCGCACCAAACACGAACATCAGCTGGCTGACCTTGAAGCCGGCGGCGGACAGTGCCACCAGCAACCCCAGCAGCAGCACCGCGTAATAACTGAGGGACGCGATGCTGTTGCCCACGCCGCGCGGCAGCTTGCCATGGCCGGGCAGCTCTTCGCGCAGCAGACGCCGCACTGCCTGCGCGATCCACACCGCCAGCCAGCTTGACACCGCAAACACCAGCACGTCACCGAGGTGGACCGACACCTCGCCCACATCGATACCGGCGCCGAGCACGGTGGCGCCGGTCCTGTGCAGCGGCCGCAGCAGGCGGAACCGGTCCAGGCTGTACAACAGCCAGCCGACGGTTGCCCCCAGCACCAGCAAGCGCTCGCAGGCCGCCTGCAGTACCGGCCCCTGGCGATGGACCAGGGTGCTGGCGCCCTGCTCCGGCTGGTTCAGCACGGCGCCGAGCAAGCCCTGGCAGGCGAGCACGCCGGCATACAGCAGCAGCGCCATGTAGCCGCTGTCGATCACGCCGCTGGTGAGCGTTTCCGCCAGCGACAGGTTGCCGGCCACATTGCAGATGGCGGCCACCGCCAGCGTCACGGCCACCGACCAGCCCAGCGGACGCCGCGCCCATGGCAGCGCACCGGCCGTGGCACCGGCTGCGGCCCGTGGCTGGCGCAGCATCCAGAACGTCAGGCCCAGCGCCAGCAAGTTAAGCACCAGCAAAAACAGGCGATAGATGCCCGGGTCGGCCACGGCCGCCACGCCGAAGCGGTCCAGCGCGTACAGCCCCACCGCGATAGAGGGCGAGACGCCGAGCCAGTTGACGGTATCGCGCGGCAGCAGCCGCAACACGGGAACCAGCGCCAGCACCAGCGCGACCTCCTGCACCAGCAGCGGCGCGTCGGACTCGAACAGCATCACCGCCAGCATCGACAGCAGCACCCACGCCGACCATGGACGGCGCAGGGCACTGGTGGGATTGGCGATGGCAGCGCCGCGCGGCCGGTGGCGACGGCTGCGCAGCACCAGGCCCAGTATCAGCGGCAGCAATAACACCTGCACCACGCGCAGCGCCTGCTGGTTGCCGGTGCCGGCCGCGTTGTAGTCGCGCGCGAACCGGGACTCGATTTCCAGCCCGCGCTGCACGGCATCGAGCGATGCCCGCGAGCTGCCAAGAGTGCCCAGTCCCTGCCACAGCGGCGGCACATCCACCCGCAGCAGCCGGCGGTCGATATCGTCGATGGCTGCCGCCACGTCGGCCGTGCCGGTGTGGATGCGCGCCTTGAGCGCGCTGGCGCGCTCGTTCAGGTCGAACTGGTGCGCCAGCACCGTGCCCAGCGCCGCTTCGCAGGCGTCAATCTGCTCCAGCACGGCATCCACCCGGGTGGACATCACCGGCGGCAGGCCATCGAGCATGCCGGCCGCGCGCGTAGCCGTCCAGGCCAGGCGCCGCTGCGCCAGCTGCATGGCAGCGTCCTCGTACGGCGCGAACGCCCGGCGCGCGCCGGCTTCCCAGCGGGCGTAACGGCTGGCGTCGAAGTCCCAATGCCGCGCCAGGCTTTCGAGCCGCATGATGGGCAGTTCGCGCAGGACCGCGCCGCTGGCGCCATGCTGCCTGGCGTCGACCGGTTTGGCGATCTCGTCCAGCCCACGCTGCAAACGCTCGAACGGCGGCGGCGCTGCCAGCAGCTGTCGGACGAGATTGACCAGCTGCTGTTCTTCGTCGGCCCTGGCCAGGATGTCTTGCACGGCGATGGGCGGGGTGGCGGCCGGCGACGGCAGCGGCTTGCCAGCCGGTTGCGCGGCCGCCGGCGCGGCCCAGCACACCATCAACACGATCAACACGAGCAACACCATCGGCATCACCGGCGCCATGGCCCTCGACTCGCGCTTGCGGCCAGCACTGGGCGATGGGTGCGTCACGACTGGGCGGGTTTCCAGACGTAAGTGCCGGCCTGGCCTGCCAGGTCGAGGTATAGCCGGCCATCGACGAGGCGCCAGGAGGCGACGTTCTCGATATCCTGCGGCAGGCGCTGGCCCAGCGGATCGGGCGGGCACAGCATGCGCGTGAGGGCCAGCGGGCCGAGTGTCAGGGTGCCGCCGTGCGCCTCGGTGACGGTACTGCGCCAGGTGCCACTGCCGCGATTGCAATCGATTTGTGCGGCCAGGCGGCCAGCGGGCAGGAATTCCAGGCGGTACTGGTCCGGCCTTGCCGGGCGGAGCTCGCCGGTCCCGCCCGCGGCAGGCGCGAATGCCACCAGCGTCCAGCGGGTGTCATCGAGTTTCACCGGCGTGGCCGGTGGCGCGGCGCAGCCGGCCAGGAATACGGTGGTTGCCAGAATCGCAGTAACGCGCATCACTACCTCCAGAAATTCGTCACCCTGAATACATTAGAAAATTGCTAACAATATTGTAGACGAAATTCTTGCGTTCCGGCCTGCAGGACGCAGATAGCGTGCCGCCGCGCTAAGCCGGCCACCCGCGCAACACGTGATCGACCACCTCCTGCAACTGCTGGCGCGACGCCCCCGCCGCCGATTGCACGGCCATGCCGTTGGACACCGTCATCACGTACCGCGCCATCTGGCTGGGGCAGCAATCGGCCGGCAGGTCGCCGTCCGCACGCGCCTGGTCGAAACGTTGTTTCAGGCGCGCCTCGCTCAGTGCGCGGCGCTCGATCAGCGAGGCGCGGATCGGCAATGCGTCGTCGCTGCAGGCGAGCGCGCCGTTGATGACCAGGCAGCCGGCCGGCTGGTCGGTTTCGGTCTGGGCGTCGGCATTGCCACGCAAGAAATGCTCGACAACGGCGCGCGCGGTCGGCTCCTTCAGTGCGGCGTTGAACAGCGGATCGTGCGTGGCGCCATAGCGCTCGAGCGCCAGGCGGAACAGGTTTTCCTTGTTGCCGAACACGGCGTACATGCTGGGCCGGTTCATGCCCATCGCTTCGGTCAGCTCGGGCAGCGAGCTGCCTTCGTAACCTTTTTCCCAAAACACCTTCATCGCCTTGTCGAGCGCGATGTCGGCGTCGAACGTGCGCGGGCGTCCGGTCTTGCGGGGAGTGGCTTCGGATTCTTTCATACCATTCGGTTAAAAACTCGTTGACAACATTGGACGGCGGGACCATTATGAACCGACCAGTAAAAAACTCAAGAGTTTTTACTTTCGGACTCACGTTTTAGTCAGGCCGCTGCATGCAAGCAGAAATTGGACTCCCGCCTGCGCGGGAGTGACGGCGCTTGGTGCGGCGGCCCTTTCACAGGACCACATTATGCAACAGACCTCCAATGCACAGGCAGCGCCACCTGCAGCCGCCCTTTCCGCCGCTGATCCCGCCACCGACCTCGATTTCGCTCCACCCACCCGCGCGGCCTGGCTGGCCGTGCTGTCGGTGGGAGTCGGTTCGTTTGCGCTGGTCACCACCGAGTTTCTGCCGGTGGGCCTGCTGCCGTCGATTGCGACCGAGCTGGGGATTTCGAAAGGCACGGCCGGCATGATGGTCACCCTGCCCGGCATCATCGCGGCGTTTGCGGCCATCCTGGTCACCATCGGCATCGGCAAGACCGACCGCCGCTACGTGATCGCCGGCCTCACGGCCACGCTCATCCTCTCCAACCTGATCGTGGCGTTCACCGATTCGTTTCCGCTGATCCTGCTGGCGCGCGGGTTGCTGGGCATCGGCGTCGGTGGCTTCTGGGCCATCGGCGGGGCGATCGGCACGCGGCTGGTGTCGGCGCCGTATGCGGCGCGGGCCACGTCGGTGATCTTTGCAGGCGTGTCGGTGGGGACGGTGGCCGGGGTGCCGGCCGGCGCCCTGCTTGGTGAACTGTTTGGCTGGCGCGCGGCATTCCTCGCCACCGGCGCCGTGGGCGTGGTGGTGCTGTTGATGCAGCTGGCATTGCTGCCGCGGTTGCCGGCGGCCGGTTCGCTGACGTTCCGCCAGGTGCCGGAACTGCTGCGGATTAAAAAAGCGCGGCTCGGCATGGCGGTCACCCTGCTGGTGTTTATCGGCCAGTTCTCGGCCTACACGTACATCACGCCGTTCCTGGTGCAGGTGGCGCAGCTCAATGCGGGCACCATCAGCGCGCTGTTTCTCACGTATGGCGTGGCGGGCTTTATCGGCAACCTGCTCGGTGGCTGGCTGGTGGCGCGCAGCGTGCGGCGGGCATTGCTGACGGTGGGGCTGGTGATCGGGCTGTCGACGTTGTCGCTGCCGTTCCTGGGCACGACGCTGGCCGGCGTGGTGGTGCTGATTATCACCTGGGGCCTGGGCTTCGGCATGATGCCGATTTCAGTACAAAGCTGGATGTTCAAGGCGGCGCCGCATGCGATGGAAAGTGGCGGTGCGGTGTTCGTGTCCACCGCGCAGGTGGCGCTGGCCAGCGGTGCGCTGGTGGGCGGGATCGTGGTCGATCACCTGGGGGTGCCGAGCGTGATGATCGTCAGCGGGGTGTTTGCGCTGGCGATGGCGCTGGTGATCTGGCGGTTCGGGGAGGAGGATGGCGGGCCTTCGGTCAGGCTGCAGGCGGTGCATTGACTGGCGGTTAAGGTGCGGCGACCCGGATAGTCTATAGATCCCCGCGTTCGCGAGGATGACGGCATTTAAGTCGCGGGCCGTAAATCCGTCATCCTCGCGAACGCGGGGATCCAGGTTTTTTCAAATCCGCCCACGCCGGAACTCGGCGAGGAACGACTTGGTCGCTTGGGGCGACAGCACTGCCACCGCATCGCCATGCCAGGCGTACAGGTACTGCGTGCCGCCCAGCCGGTCGGTGAGTTTGGCGTCGAGCAGGAAGCAGGTGCCTACCGGGTACACCGCTGTATCCTTCAACCGCGCCGAGCATTGCACGTGCAGGTGCGGCGAAAATGCCTGGCCCGGCACCGGGTGAATTTCCACCACGTTCCCGCGCTGCACCGAGTGCACCGCCACCTGGCGGTACGCGTAGATGTCGCGTGCCATCAGTCGGCCAGCAGCAGCGCCACCGCTTCGGCAGCAATGCCCTCTTCGCGGCCCAGGTAGCCCAGCTTTTCATTGGTCTTGGCCTTGATGTTCACCTGGCCGATTGCCACGCCCAGATCCTCGGCCACATTGGCGCACATGCCGGCGATGTGCGGCGCCATCTTCGGTTTTTGCGCAATGATGGTGGCGTCGATATTGCCGATGCGGTAGCCGGTGGCCGCCACGCGGCGCGCGGCTTCCTTGAGCAGCGTGCGCGAGTCGGCGCCCTTGAATTGCGGATCGGTGTCGGGGAAGTGCTTGCCGATGTCGCCCAGCGCGGCCGCGCCCAGGATGGCGTCGGTGATCGCGTGCAGCAGCACGTCGGCATCCGAGTGGCCCAGCAAACCCAGATGGTGCGGGATGTCCACGCCGCCGATGATCAGCTTGCGGTGTTCAACCAGTGCGTGGCAATCGTAGCCCTGGCCGATACGGAATGGTAACTTGGGAAGTGTGCTCATGGTGTCCTTGGTAGATTATTCGCCGGCGGCCAGGTACATCTCGGCGATGCGGATGTCCGCTGGCAGCGTAACTTTCAAATTGCGGGGATGGCCTTCGATCAGCCGTGGCGCCAGGCCCAGCATCTCGACCGCGCTGGCGTCGTCGGTAATCGCATTGGCGTCGGGAGCGCTCCCGAGTGCCCGCAGCAGCAGCGCATAGCTGAACATCTGCGGCGTTTGCGCCAGCCACAGGCCGGCGCGCGGCACGGTGCCGGCAGCAGCGCCGTCAGCGCTGCGCTTGACGGTATCCACCACCGGCAGCGCCAGCAGGCCGCCGGCCGCATGGTCGCCCACGCCCTGCACCAGCTTTTCGATCAGCGCGGGCGTGAGGCCCGGACGGGCGGCGTCGTGTACCATCACCAGGTCGGTATCACGTACCTGCCCTTGCAGCGCGCGCAGGCCGTTCAGCACCGAGTCCATGCGGGTGGCGCCGCCGCAGCGCAGTACCGTCACACCCTCCAGGCCAGGCGGCAGCACGGCGTCGATCTGGCCGTCCTCCGGGCTGACCACCACGTAGGTGTGCGCCACCAGCGGGCTGGCGCGGAACGCATCCACTGCATGACGCAGCAGCGGCTTGCCGCCCACCGGCAGGTATTGTTTGGGGCCGTTGGCGGCCATGCGCGCGCCTACGCCGGCGGCGGGCAGTAATGCAAAATAGCGGGGAATGTTGGTTGGTGCGGTCATCTGGTTCGGTTGCTCTTGTCTGCTTGTCTGCTATTGTCTGCGGCTGCGCCGCGCGATGATTTGCCGGATTTCGCCGTTGCAGCTGTCGCCCAGGCGGGCGTATTCCTGCGGGGTGTCGATTTTAGCCTGCTCCACGTTCCCCTTGTCGAATTCCGCCTTGATGAACGGGAACCAGACGCTGTTGATTTCGTGCTGCAGCGCCGATTGCGCGGTGCCCGACGGCGCATACAGCGGGCGCGCATCGAAGCGCTTTTCCAGCGCCGCGCGCACCACTTTTTCCACCCGCGCCAGGTTGTCCATATAGGCTTTCAGGTGGCGCTGCTCGTGTTCGAGGATGACATTGTACGAGCACGAGCCGGGCACGAACTCGTTGCCCACGTAGATCAGCACCGGCGAATAATTGAGCTTGAGCTCCACCTTGGGCGCGATGCACTCGTAGCCGCTGACAGGATCCTGCAGCATGGGCCCGCCCAGCGTGGCGGCATACTGGGCGCGCGTGACGGTCAGGCCCAGGGTTTCCTTCTTGCCGTCGATGCTGCCGGTTTTCAGGGTGAGCGCGCGGTACGGCAGCTGGTTGTTGATGGTGAAGCCATTGGTCTTGGACGACAGCACCGAGATGGTCTTGCTGATGCTGTCTTCGCAGCGCACCTGGAACGGCGTGCGGGCGGCAGCGGCGGCCTGCCCGTTACCCGATGCGGCCATCGCAGCCATGCCAGCCACTCCAGTCACCATGAGCACCAGCGCGCGCATGGCGTCAGCCCAGCTTCCAGTCGCCGGCGCGCAGCTTGTCGAGCCAGAATGCGCCGATGATGGTTTTGACGTCGGTGACCTTCCCTTCGCGCACCCATTGCAGCAGTTCGTCGATGGTGGCCGTGAACAGTTCGACGAATTCGCCGTCATCGAGCTGCTGCGGGCCGGCGGTGAGGCCGCGCGCCAGGTAGATCTCGAGGTGTTCGTCGGCGTAGGCAATGGCGTTGTGGATGGTGCAGACGAACTGCCAGTCGGTGGCGGTATAGCCGGTTTCTTCGAGCAGTTCGCGCTTGGCGCATACCAGCGGATCTTCGTTGGGGTCGAGTTTGCCGGCCGGGAATTCGATGAAGACCTGATCGAGCGGATAGCGGAACTGCTTTTCCAGCAGCACGCGGCCGTCATCGAGCAGCGGCAGGATCACCGCGGCACCGGGGTGCAGAATGTACTCGCGCACCGCGTGGCGGCCATTGGGCAGTTCGATGTTATCGCGTTGGACTTTAAGGAAGTGGCCATCGTAGGCCAGTTCGCCGTCGATGCGGGTTTCGGTTAGCCGGGTTTCGGTCGAATTCACTTGCTGCTCCACGGGGTTTGTGAAGCAGCAGTGTATCAGGCAAGCCGAAAAAAAACCGTAGCGAGCGGCCCGATATCGTTTTGAGTAGCGCAGGCGTACGGAGGTACGCTGAGCAACGGAGAAGCGATAGTGGGTCGCGCAGCAGGTTTTCCCGTTAGCCGAGTGCGGGTTTGCGCAGGTAGCGCAGGATGAAGCCCGGGAAGCCGAGCACCAGGAACAGGCACGCGGAGATCGCGTAAAACTCCCAGGTTTGCGGGAAGCGGCTGCCGATATTGGTCTCGAGCGCGAGGCCGATGGCGCCCACGACGAAGTACAGCACGATCATTTCCAGCAACCGCACGAACAGGGGCTTGGCGGCCGCACGCCAGGGCACGAACGCGAGCACCCTGTCGTTGAAAAATGGCAGGTTGGCGGCAGCGATGGCTATCGCGATCACCAACCAGCTGGCGACGTTGGCATCCATCAGGTGTTCAACGTCACTTTCATGGCGGCGGCGCACACTGCCAGCAGCGGACCTGGCAACACGCCCAGCGCCAGGATGGCCACGCCGTTCAGGCTCAGGACCAGCTTCATGTCGGCCGGTGCATCCAGCGGTGCACTGTCGGTCGCCTCGTCGAACCACATGGTTTTGACGATGCGCAGGTAGTAGAACGCGCCGATCAGCGAGAACATCACTGCGACCACCGTCAGCCATACCTGGCCGGTGCCCAGCACGGCGTTCAGCACCGAGAACTTGGCGGCAAAGCCCACCAGCGGCGGCACGCCGGCCATCGAGAACATCATGATGGTCATCATCAGCGCGAACCAGCCGCTGCGTTTGCCCAGGCCCTTGAAGTCGGCGATGTTGTCCGCGTCGAAGCCGGCGCGCGACAGCAGCATCAGCAGGCCGAACGTGCCCACCGTGGTCAGCACGTAGGTAACGACATAGAACATCGACGCGCTGTAGGCAGCAACCGCACCGCCGCCATCGACCGTGGTGCCCACGCCCGACAGGAGGCCCAGCAGCACGAAGCCGATTTGCGCGATGGTGGAGTAAGCGAGCATGCGTTTCAGGTTGGTCTGGGCAATCGCGGTCAGGTTACCGATCACCAGCGACAGCACGGCCAGTACCATCAGCATCTGCTGCCAGTCCACTGCCAGCGGCAGCAAGCCTTCCACCAGCAGGCGGATGCAAACAGCGAAAGTAGCGATCTTCGGTGCGCCGCCCAGCAGCAGCGTGACTGCGGTTGGCGAACCTTCGTACACGTCCGGTACCCACATGTGGAATGGCACGGCGCCCAGCTTGAAGGCCAGACCAGCCACCAGGAACACGATACCGAACACCAGGATGGTCGGTTTGATGGTGCCGGCAGCAACGGCAGCGGCCACTTTCGAGATTTCCAGGGTACCGGTAGCGCCGTACAGCATCGACATGCCGTACAACAGGAAGCCCGAAGCCAGCGCGCCGAGGACGAAGTACTTCATCGCCGCTTCGGTAGCCTTGTGGTTGTCGCGGCGCAGGGCGACCAGCGCGTACAGGCACAGGGACATCAGTTCCACACCGAGGTAAATGGTGAGGAAGTGCGAACCCGAGATCATGACCATCTGGCCCAGCGTGGCAAACAGTGCCAGGACGTAGAACTCGCCGCCCAGGTTACCGCTCATCATGCCGCGCTGGGTGGTGTACTGGCGCGAGTAGATCAGCGTCAGGGCAACTGCCAGGTACGTGAACAGCTTGAGCAGGTTCGACATCGGGTCGGACACGTACATGCCGTTGAAGGTATAGACGGTGGTGCCGGCCATGAAGTCGCCGTAGCTGATCGCCGCGCAGATCGCCAGCAGGACCAGCGACAGCACGTACGTGATCGAGCGCTTGGACTCCGACAGGAACATGTCGACCAGCAGTAATAGCGAGGCGCCGACGATCATCGTGACCTCGGCATACGCCGGGGCGATGTTGAACGCCTCTTGTGGAATAGGTGTAATCATTTATGCGTTTCCGATTTTCCGTGAGTCGTGTTCAATATGGCAGCTTGCTTTTCGCGACATGCGTCAGCAGGTCGGCCACCGACGTCTGCATGGTGTCGGTGAATGGCGCTGGGTACAGGCCCATATACAGCACGGCGATTGCCAGGATGCCCAGCATGAAGAACTCGCGGCCGTTCACATCCACCAGTGCTGCCACGTGGTGGTTGGTCACTTTACCGAAGATCACGCGCTTGGCCATCCACAGCGAGTACGCTGCGCCGAAGATCAGTGCCGTGGCAGCCAGCAGGCCAATCCAGAAGTTGTACTGCACCGCGCCCAGGATCACCATGAACTCACCGACAAAGCCGGAGGTGGCTGGCAGGCCGCAGTTGGCCATCGAGAAGAACACGAACAGCGCCGCGAACTTCGGCATCTTGTTCACGACTCCACCGTAGTCGGCGATCTGGCGCGAGTGGGCCTGGTCGTACAGCACACCGATACACAGGAACATCGCGCCCGAGATGAAGCCGTGCGAAATCATCTGCACGATGGCGCCCTGCACGCCGATGGCGTTGAAGATGAAGAAGCCCAGGGTCACAAAGCCCATGTGCGCGATCGACGAGTAGGCGACCAGCTTTTTCATGTCTTTCTGAACCAGAGCGACCAGACCGACGTAGATCACGGCGATCAGCGACAGCGTGATGACCACGCCCGACAGGTAATGCGACGCGTCCGGTGCGATCGGCAACGAGAACCGCAGGAAGCCGTATGCGCCGAGTTTCAGCATGATCGCGGCCAGCACGGCGGAGCCGCCGGTAGGCGCTTCCACGTGAACGTCCGGCAGCCAGGTGTGGACCGGGAACATCGGCACTTTCACGGCAAACGCCATGAAGAACGCGATGAAGATCATGATCTGCTCTTTCATCGTCAGCGGCGCCAGGTGCCATTGCTGGATGTCGAAGGTGCCGGTGGTGCGGTACAGGTAAATGATCGCGACCAGCGTCAGCAGCGAACCGAAGAACGTGTACAGGAAGAACTTGAACGAGGCGTACACGCGGTTGTCGCCGCCCCACACGCCGATGATGATGTACATCGGGATCAGGGTCGCTTCAAAGAAGAAGTAGAACAGCAGGCCGTCCATGGCGCAGAACACGCCGATCATCAGGCCGGACAGGATCAGGAACGCGCCCATGTACTGGGCCACGCGCGACTGGATCACCTGCCAGGCCGAGATAACCACGATCACCGTGATGAACGCGGTGAGCGGGACGAACCACAGCGACAGGCCGTCAATGCCCAGCGAGTAGTAGATGTTGAAGGTGTCGATCCACTTCGATTTTTCAACGAACTGCATGCCGTGGGCGGCATTGTCGAAATTGGTAATCAGCGGAATCGTCGCCACAAAGCTGATGATGGCGCCGATCAGCGAGCCGATACGAACCAGGCTGGCGTTGGTATCGCGGCCCAGCGCCAGGATCAGGGCGCCGAACACGATCGGGAGCCAGATCGCCAGGCTCAGGTACGGAGGTAATGTAGATATGGTTGACTGCATCATGGTTTTCGTTATCTCTATGCGTATCAGCTAATTAAGCGTGCCAAAACGGCAGGAAGTAGACCAGGAACCCCAGGATGCCCAGGATCATCACGAACGCGTAGTGGTAGATGTAACCAGTCTGTCCCACACGTGCCAGTTTCGAGAACCAGTTCACGACCTTGGCGCTGCCGTTGACCAGCAGGCCGTCGATCAGGGTCTTGTCGCCGACATTCCACAAGCCGTTGCCCAGCAGGCGGGCACCGCCTGCAAACACCACCTCGTTGAACTTGTCCATGTAGTACTTGTTGTCCAGCAGCGTGTGGATGGCTTTGAACTTGGCAAAGAACCAGGCCGGCACGCGCGGGTTGATCATGTAGCAGTAGTACGACGTGGCCACACCGGCAATTGCCAGCCACAGCGGCAGGGTCGTCAGCGAGTGGATCGCCATGGCCAGCGCGCCGTGGAATTCTTCATTCAGGATTTCCATCGCCTTGTGGTTTTCACCGACGAAGATGACGTTCTTGAAGAAGTCGCCGTGCAGCATCGGGCCGATTGCGATGTAACCGATCAGGACCGAAGGAATCGCCAGCATCACCAGCGGGAACCAGACCACGAATGGCGATTCATGCGGTTTCTGACCTGGCTCCAGGCCGTGGTGACCGTGGTCGTCTTCCTCTTCCTCGTGATGGGCGTCGGCATCGTGACCGTGCGCGGCCGGATCGGCATGGCCGTGGGCAGCTTTCGGTGCGTGGGCATCGTGGTGGTGGGCGTCATGACCGTGGGCATGCGCCTGGCCGAAACGCTCTTTACCGTGGAATACCAGGAAGTACATGCGGAACGAGTAGAACGCGGTCACGAACACGCCAGCCAGCACGGCAAAGTTGGCAAAGCCGGCGCCCCAGATATGGGTCTCGTGCACGGCTTCGATGATCGAGTCTTTCGAGTAGAAGCCCGAGAAGAACGGCGTACCAATCAGTGCCAGCGAACCGAGCAGCGACGTGATCCAGGTGATCGGCATGTATTTGCGCAGGCCGCCCATGTTGCGGATGTCCTGGTCGTGGTGCATGCCGATGATGACCGAACCGGCACCCAGGAACAGCAGTGCCTTGAAGAATGCGTGGGTCATCAGGTGGAATACGGCCACCGAGTAAGCGGAGCAGCCCAGCGCCACGGTCATGTAACCGAGCTGCGACAGCGTGGAGTAAGCCACCACGCGCTTGATGTCGTTCTGGATGATGCCCAGGAAGCCCATGAACAGCGCGGTAATCGAACCGATCACCAGGATGAACGACAGCGCGGTGTCCGACAGCTCGAACAGCGGCGACATGCGCGACACCATGAAGATGCCGGCGGTAACCATGGTTGCGGCGTGGATCAGTGCCGAGATCGGGGTTGGACCTTCCATCGAATCGGGCAGCCACACGTGCAGCGGGAACTGCGCCGATTTACCCATGGCGCCGATGAACAGGCAGATGCACGCAACGGTGAGCAACGCCCAGTCGGTGCCTGGCAGCGTGAGCAGGGACAGTGCTTCGCGCTTGGCGAACACTTCCTGGTAGTTCATGGTGCCGGCATACGCCAGCAGCAGGCCGATGCCGAGGATGAAGCCGAAGTCGCCCACGCGGTTGACCAGGAACGCCTTCATGTTGGCGATGATCGCGGTAGGACGCTTGTACCAGAAGCCGATCAAGAGGTACGAGACCAGGCCCACTGCTTCCCAGCCGAAGAACAGCTGCAGGAAGTTGTTGGCCATGACCAGCATCAGCATCGAGAACGTGAACAGCGAGATGTACGAGAAGAAGCGGTTATAGCCTTCGTCTTCCGCCATGTAGCCGATGGTGTAGATGTGCACCATCAGCGACACGAACGTGACCACGCACATCATCATCGCGGAGAGCGAATCGATCTGGAAGCCGACCTCGAACTTGATGCCGGCCACCGTCATCCAGTGGTACACGGTGTCGTTGTACGTGGCGCCGTTCAGCACCTCGTTGAACGTCATCGCCGACAAAATAAAGGCAATCAGCACGCCCAGGATGGTCGCCGTGTGGGACGTTTTGCGACCCACGACATTGCCGAAGAATTTGGTTCCTAACAAACCCGCAATCGCGGAGCCGACCAGCGGCGCCAGAGGTACGGCCAGTAGGAGGTTAGGGTTAAGAGTACCCGCCATGATGAACCTTAATCGTTATTTTTCGAAATGAGAACCAAGCCGCGGGATTAACCCTTGAGCCTATCGAGGTCTTCCACATTGATGGTGTCCAGATTACGGAACAGCACCACCAGGATCGCGAGGCCGATCGCTGATTCAGCAGCGGCCACGGTCAGGATGAAGAAAACAAAGATCTGGCCGGCTGCGTCGCCCAGGTAGTGGGAGAACGCGATGAAATTCATGTTCACTGCCAGCAGCATCAGTTCGATGGCCATCAGCAGAACAATGATGTTCTTGCGGTTCAGGAAAATACCAACGATCGAGATCGCGAACAGTATCGCGCCAAGAACCAGGTAGTGAGCAAGCGATAAAGTCATGGGGTCTCCTTATTCTCTACCGAACCAGCGTCAACTTGTCCACGCGTGGTGACCGGTGCGATCTTGACGATCTTCAGGCGGTCGTTACGCTTGACGCGGACAGCGTCAGCCGGGTCGAAATGTTTGGTGTCCTTGCGCTTGCGCAGGGTCAGGGCCACGGCGGCAATAATGGCCACCAGCAGGATCGCGGCAGCGATCTCGAAGCCGTAAACATATTTGGTGAAGATCAGGATGCCCAGTTCCTTGGTGCCGCCGATGTTACCGGCAGCAACGGCCTGGGTGTCGAACGACAGGAACGAGCGCCACAGCACGGCAGCCATTTCCAGCACGATGATCACGCCGACGAAACTGGCCACCGGCAGGTAGCTCCAGAAGTTTTCGCGCAGGCGTCCGGTGTCGATGTCGAGCATCATCACCACGAACAGGAACAGCACCATGACCGCGCCCACGTACACGAGCACCAGCACGATGGCGAGGAATTCGGCTTCGAGCAGCATCCAGATGCCGGCTGCCGAGAAGAATGCCAGCACCAGGAACAGTGCTGCGTGGACCGGGTTGCGGGCCGTGATAACGCGCGTTGCAGCCAATATCATGATGGCTGCAAAGGCGTAGAACAAAATAGTTTTAAATTCCATAACTAACCCAAGAGACGTACAGTTTTTGTTTGAACCACCACTGCGGCGGAGAAGGCGTGACCGTGACTGCCGGCATACGCCCTGCCCCGCCTGTCGTCAGCGGTATGGAGCGTCCGCAGCGCGTGCTTCGGCGATCTGGTTTTCGTAACGATCGCCAACAGCCAGCAGCATCTCCTTGGTGTAGTACAGATCGCCGCGTTTCTCGCCGTGGTATTCCAGCACGTGCGTTTCGACGATCGAGTCCACCGGGCACGACTCTTCGCAGAAACCGCAGAAGATGCACTTGGTCAGGTCGATGTCGTAACGCGTGGTGCGGCGCGAACCGTCGTCGCGCTGCTCCGATTCAATGGTGATCGCCATCGCCGGGCACACTGCTTCGCACAGTTTGCAGGCGATGCAGCGCTCTTCCCCGTTCGGGTAGCGGCGCAGCGCGTGCAGGCCACGGAAGCGCGGCGACATGGGCGTCTTCTCTTCCGGGTACTGCACGGTGATCTTGCGCGAGAACATATACTTGCCCGTCAGCGCCATACCTTTGATCAGTTCGGTCAGCATGAAGCTGCCGATGAAGTCTTTTAAGCGTTCCATTGTCTCTATTCCTTAGTTCCAGATATTCCATGGGGAATGCATCCAACCGGCCACGAACACCAGGTACACCAGGGTCAGCGGGATGAACACTTTCCAGCCCAGACGCATGATCTGGTCGTAACGGTAGCGTGGGAAAGTACCGCGCACCCAGATGAATACGGACACCAGGAAGAACGTTTTGGCGAACAACCAGAAGAAGCCGCCGAAACCGCCCCAGAACTCGAGGAACGCAAACGGTGCCGACCAGCCGCCCAGGAACATGATCGATGCCAGCGCGGCGATCAGGATCATGTTGGCGTATTCGGCCAGCATGAACATGGCGTACGCCATACCCGAGTATTCCACCATGTGACCGGCCACGATTTCCGACTCGCCCTCGACCACGTCGAACGGGTGACGGTTACATTCGGCCAGGCCCGAGGTCAGGTACACCACGAACAGCGGCAGCAGCGGCAGCCAGTTCCACGACAGGAAGTTCACGCCGTGCGATGCCATCGTACCCACTTGCTGGCTGGCGACGATATCGCCGAAGTTGAGCGAACCGGTAATCATCAGCACCACGACCAGCACGAAGCCCATCGGGATTTCGTACGAAATCATTTGTGCCGAAGCGCGCATCGCGCCCATGAACGAGTACTTCGAGTTCGACGCCCAGCCGGCGATGATGATGCCGTAGACTTCCATCGAGGTGATCGCCATCAGCAGCAGCAAGCCGGCATTCACATTGGCCAGCACGGCTTCCGGGCCGAACGGTACGACTGCCCAGGCCGCCAGTGCCGGCATGATGGTCATGACCGGACCGATCACGAACAGGCCGGGGTTGGCCTTGGCCGGGGTGATGATCTCCTTGAACAGGAGTTTCAGCGCATCGGCAATCGGTTGCAGCAGGCCCATCGGACCCACGCGGTTCGGGCCGATACGGATCTGGATAAAGCCGATCAGCTTGCGCTCCCACAGGGTCAGGTAAGCAACCAAGCCCATCAGTGGCAACAGCACCACCACGATCTTGATCAGGTTCCAGACGATGGGCCAGATCGGGGCCAGCGGGCTGTTGGCGCCCAGGTCGTGCAATGTCGTGACGAATTCAGGCAGAGCCATTATTTCACCTCTCCTGCTTTTTCAACGGTAATGGAACCGAACATGCTGCCCAGCGCGGCGGTGGTCGCGTGAGCGGCGGCAACGCGCACGGCGTTGGCCGGCAGTTTGGCATCGACAGCGGCAACCAGCAGCGCGCTGCCATTACCTTGCGTAACTTTGACGGTGTCGCCAGCGACCACGCCCAGTTGCTGCGCCAGTGCGGTCGACAGGTGCGCTTTCGGCGCAGCGGCGTCCGCCATTTTTTGCAGCGACTCGGCACGGCGCACGATGGCGTCGGCGAAGTAGATCGGCACGTCGGCAATACGTTCCACGCCCGTCGACACGCTGGTCGAAGCGGTCAGCGCAGCACTGCCAGCGTTGTTCAGCTTGGCGGTGACGTCGAAGTTGCCTTTGCCCAGCACTTCGTCGCGGATCGCTTCCGAGGTGTCGTAGTCGAAACCGGTCAGACCGAGGATATTACCCAGTACGCGCAGGACTTTCCACGCCGGACGCGTTTCCAGCAGCGGCTTGACGGTGCCGTTGAAGCTTTGGGCACGGCCTTCGCAGTTCACGAACGTGCCCGAGGTTTCGCTGAATGGCGAGACCGGCAGCAGCACGTCGGCGTAATCGAGGCCGTGCTTGAAGGCGGACATGACCACGACCATTTCGGCCTTGTTCAGGGCAGCAATCGCCGCTTGCGGGTTGTGCGCGTCCAGTTCAGGCTCGACGTTGAGCAGCACGTAAGCTTGCTTGGCTTCGGTGAACGCTGGCGCGGTGGCGGTATTGGCGTTGGCGATGTAGGCGCCAACGGTATTCGCCGCTTCGGTCAGGTAACCGAGCGTGGCGCCGGTCTGCTCTGCCAGCCATTGGGCGGCAGCGTGCAGCGCGGCCGCTTGCGGGTGTTGGACGGCAGCGTTACCAAGGAAGATACCCTTGCGTTCGCCGGAGACCAGCGACGCAGCAACAGCCTTGGCAGCGTCCGATGCTTCGATGCCGTCGAAACCGGCAGGCGCAGCAACCGACTTGGCAGCAGCCACAGCCGAAATCACTTGCGACAGGGCCGAGAGCCATTCGCTAGGCGCAGCAACGATTTTGCTCGCGACGTTAATCAGCAGGTCGTCGTCGGTCGCATGCAGGATGGACAGCTTGGCGCCGCCCTTCACTGCCGTGCGCAGGCGCGTGGCCAGCAGCGGGTGATCCTTGCGCAGGAACGAGCCGATCACGAAGGCGCGGTCGAGCGCGCCGAAGTCGTTGATCGACATGCCGAGCCACGGCGTCACGCCAGCCAGCGAGAAATCGCTGTGGCGCAGGCGCGTGTCCACGGTGCCCATGCCTTGCGTGAGCTTTTGCAGCAGGTGCAGTTCTTCCAGCGTCGAGTGCGGCGTAGCCAGTGCGGCCAGCGCGTTGGCGCCGTGTTCGTGACGGATGTTTTTCAGGCCGTGCGCAACGTATTCCAGCGCGGTTTGCCAATCGACTTCCTTCCACTCGCCGCCCTGCTTGAGCATAGGCTGCGTCAGGCGGTCGGCTGCTTCCAGGCCTTCGTAGGCGAAGCGGTCCTTGTCGGAAATCCAGCACTCGTTGACGGCGTCGTTTTCCAGCGGCAGCACGCGCTTGACCTTGCCGCCCTTGACTTGCACGATCAGGTTGGCACCCAGGCCGTCATGCGGCGAGACCGATTTGCGGCGCGACAGTTCCCACGAACGGGCGCTGTAACGGAATGGCTTCGACGTCAGTGCGCCGACCGGGCACAGGTCGATCATGTTGCCCGACATTTCCGAGTTGACGGTCTGGCCGACGAACGAGGTGATTTCCGAGTGTTCGCCACGACCGATCATGCCCAGTTCCATCACGCCGGCCACTTCCTGGCCAAAGCGTACGCAACGGGTGCACTGGATGCAGCGCGCCATTTCCTGCATCGACACCAGCGGACCGGCATCTTTCGGTACGACCACGCGCTTGTCTTCTTCGTAGCGCGATTCGCCCTTGCCGTAGCCCACTGCCAAGTCTTGCAACTGGCACTCGCCGCCCTGATCGCAGATCGGGCAGTCCAATGGGTGGTTAATCAGCAGGAATTCCATGACCGACTTCTGCGCTTGCACAGCCTTGTCGGACGCGGAACGCACGATCATGCCCGCCGATACCGGCGTAGCGCAGGCTGGCAGAGGCTTCGGTGCTTTTTCCACTTCGACCAGGCACATGCGGCAGTTGGCTGCGATCGACAATTTCTTGTGATAGCAGAAGTGCGGAATGTAGGTTCCAAGTTTGTTGGCGGCGTCCATCACCATGCTACCAGCAGGGACTTCGACTTTTTTGCCGTCTATTTCGATTTCAACCATGGTGATTGTTACCAGCTTTTAGATATATGCGGGCACACAGCAGTTCTTGTGCTCGATATGGTGTTCAAATTCTTCGCGGAACTGCTTGATGAACGCCCGCATCGGCATGGCCGCTGCGTCGCCCAGCGCGCAAATCGTGCGGCCCTGGATGTTGTCGCAAATGGAGTTCAGCACGTCCAGATCGGAAGCACGGCCCTTGCCGTTTTCGATGCGATGGATCATGCGGTACATCCAGCCCGTGCCTTCGCGGCAAGGGGTGCACTGGCCGCACGACTCTTCAAAGTAGAAGTACGCCAGGCGTTCCATGGCCTTGACCATGCAACGGGTTTCGTCCATGACGATGACCGCGCCCGAACCGAGCATCGAGCCCGCCTTGGCGATCGAGTCGTAGTCCAGATCGGTTTGCATCATGACTTCGCCACGAATCACCGGCGACGAGGAACCGCCAGGAATCACAGCCTTGATCTTTTTGCCGCCGCGCATGCCGCCAGCCAGTTCCAGCAGCTTGGCAAACGGGGTGCCCAGCGGAACTTCGTAGTTGCCCGGACGCTCGACGTCGCCCGAGATCGAGAAGATCTTGGAGCCGCCGTTGTTCGGACGACCGATGGCCAGGTACTTTTCCGGGCCCATGTTCAGGATGAACGGCACCGCTGCAAAGGTCTCGGTGTTGTTGATCGTGGTTGGCTTGCCGTACAGGCCGAACGACGCCGGGAACGGCGGCTTGAAGCGCGGCTGCCCCTTCTTGCCTTCCAGGGATTCGAGCAGCGCGGTTTCTTCGCCGCAGATGTAGGCGCCGTAACCGTGGTGCGCGTGCAGCTGGAATGAAAATTCGCTGCCCATGATGTTGTTGCCCAGGAAGCCGGCGGCGCGCGCCTCTTCCAGCGCTTCTTCAAACAGCTGGTACTCGGCAAAGATTTCGCCGTGGATGTAGTTGTAGCCCACGGTGATGCCCATCGCGTACGCGCCGATGGCCATGCCTTCGATCAGGGCATGCGGGTTGTAACGGATGATGTCGCGGTCCTTGAAAGTGCCAGGTTCGCCCTCATCTGTATTACATACCAGGTACTTTTGACCCGGGAACTGGCGCGGCATGAAGCTCCACTTGAGGCCGGTGGGGAAACCCGCACCGCCACGGCCACGCAACGACGACGCTTTGAGGTCGGCGATGATCTGTTCCGGGGTGATCTTTTCTTCGATGATACGACGCAGGGCGCTGTAGCCGCCGCGCTTGACGTAATCTTCCAGGTGCCAGTTTTCGCCGTCCAGGCCGGCAAGAATGACAGGGTCGATGTGACGATTGTGGAGTGACGTCATTTTGCAGTATTCCCACTCAGTTCCCCGACGAGGGAATCGATTTTGTCGTTCGACATGAAGCTACACATGCGGTGATTGTTCACCAGCAGCACCGGTGCGTCGCCGCAGGCGCCCATGCACTCGCCTTCCATCAGCGTGAATTCGCCGTCGGCCGTGGTGTCACGGTAGTCGATGCCCAGCTTTTGCTTCAGGTGCTGCGCCGCGCGCTCGCCACCCGACAACGCGCATGGCAGATTGGTGCACACGGTGATCTTGTGCTTGCCGATGGGTTTCAGGTTATACATATTGTAGAAAGTGGCCACTTCCTGCACGGCGATGGCCGGCATGCGGATGTAGTCGGCCAGTTCCTGCATGGTTTCCGGCGAGATCCAGCCCAGTTCCACCTGGGCGTGCGCCAGCGACGCCATCACGGCGGACTGACGCTGGTCGTCCGGGTACTTGGCCAGCTCGCGGTCGATTTTTTGATAGCACTGCTCTGATAACAACATACTTTTTGCCTCTTAGCGGTCAATACTGCCGAACACGATGTCCTGCGTGCCGATGATGGTCACGGCGTCGGCAATCATGTGGCCACGCGACATTTCGTCCAGCGCTTGCAGGTGCACATAGTCGGGCGTGCGCAACTTCATGCGGTATGGTTTGTTGGCGCCATCCGACAGCAGGTACACGCCAAACTCGCCTTTCGGGTGCTCCACGGCGGCATACGCTTCGCCTGGTGGCACGTGGAAACCTTCGGTAAACAGCTTGAAGTGGTGAATCAACGATTCCATGTTGGTCTTCATGTCCACGCGGCTAGGCGGGGCAACCTTGTGGTTGCTGGTGATGACCGGACCCGGATTGTTGCGCAGCCACTCCACGCACTGCTTGATGATCTTGTTCGACTGGCGCAGTTCTTCCACGCGCACCAGGTAGCGGTCGTAGCAGTCGCCGTTGGTGCCGATGGCCACGTCGAAGTCCATCAGGTCGTACACTTCGTACGGCTGGTGCTTGCGCAAGTCCCACTGGATGCCCGAACCGCGCAGCATGGCGCCGGTAAAGCCCATGGCCAGCGCATCTTCCGGCGTCACGACACCGATGCCGACCGTCCGTTGCTTCCAGATACGGTTATCGGTCAGCAGGGTTTCGTACTCGTCCACGTAGCCCGGGAAACGGTTGGTAAACGCTTCGATGAAGTCGAGTACCGAACCCTGGCGGTGTTCGTTCAGGTCGGCAATCGCCTTGGCCGAGCGGATGATCGATGGCTTGTGCTGCGGCATCGCGTCCGGCAGGTCGCGGTACACGCCGCCCGGGCGGTAGTAGGCCGCGTGCATGCGCGCGCCCGATACCGCTTCGTACACGTCGAACAAGTCTTCGCGGTCGCGGAAGCAGTACAGGAACGGGCCCATGGCGCCCACGTCCAGCGCGTGCGCGCCAAGCCACATCAGGTGGTTCAGGATACGGGTGATTTCATCGAACATCACGCGGATGTATTGCGCGCGCAGCGGCACTTCCAGGCCCAGCAGCTTTTCGATGGCCATCACGTAGGCGTGCTCGTTGCACATCATCGAGACGTAATCGAGGCGGTCCATGTACGGCACCGACTGCAGGTAGGTCTTTTGTTCCGCCAGCTTCTCGGTACCGCGGTGCAGCAGGCCGATGTGCGGATCGGCGCGCTGGATCACTTCGCCGTCCAGCTCGAGCACCAGGCGCAGCACGCCGTGCGCGGCCGGGTGTTGCGGACCGAAGTTCAGGGTGTAATTCTTAATCTCAGCCATTATTTAATCCCGTAGTTTTCTTCGCGGATCACGCGCGGCACGTTTTCACGCGGCTCGATGGTGACCGGCTGGTAGATCACGCGCTTCTGCTCGGGGTCATAGCGCATTTCGACGTAACCGGAGACCGGGAAGTCCTTGCGGAACGGATGGCCGATGAAGCCGTAGTCGGTGAGGATACGGCGCAAGTCGTTGTGGTTCTCGAACAGGATGCCGAACATGTCGAACGCTTCGCGCTCGAACCAGTTCAGGCAGCGCCACAGCGGCGTCAGCGACGGGAACACCGGCATGTCGTCGTCCGCCGCGAAGCAGCGTACGCGCACGCGCCAGTTGTACTTGACCGACAGCAGGTGGATCACGACCGCGAAACGCTGGCCGTCCCACGCGCCTTCGCCGTAGGTGAGGTAGTCGACGCCGCACAGGTCGATGGCCTGCTCGAAACCGAGCGACGCATCGTCGCGCAGCGTTTGCATCACGCTGTAGTAGTCGGCCGGCTTGACGGTGAGAGTGATCTCGCCGAGCGCGACGACGGTACTAACGCGTTCGCCCAGGGCAGTGCCGAGGGCGGTCTGGAGTTGTTCTAATTTGGTAGTCATCGTGCGATGGTGTTGGTACGCTTGATCTTGTTCTGCAGCTGCATGATGCCGTACAGCAGCGCTTCAGCGGTGGGCGGACAGCCTGGCACATACACGTCGACCGGCACGATGCGGTCGCAACCGCGCACCACCGAGTACGAGTAGTGGTAGTAGCCGCCGCCGTTGGCACAGGTGCCCATCGAGATGACCCAACGCGGTTCAGGCATCTGGTCGTAGACCTTGCGCAGCGCCGGGGCCATCTTGTTGCACAGCGTGCCGGCCACGATCATCACGTCAGACTGACGTGGCGATGGACGGAACACCACGCCGAAGCGGTCCATGTCGTAACGGGCCGCGCCCACGTGCATCATTTCAACCGCACAGCAGGCCAGACCGAACGTCATCGGGAACATCGAACCCGTACGCGCCCAGTTGATCAGCTTGTCAGCCGAGGTAGTGATGAAACCTTCGTTTAATACGCCTTCAATAGCCATGGCTTATTCCCAATCAAGGGCACCTTTCTTCCAGATATACCAAAAACCGACGACGAATTCAGCGATAAAGCTCATCATCACCAGGAACCCGTTCCAGCCGAGTTCGCGCACGGAGACGCCCCACGGGAAGAAGAATGCCGTTTCCAGATCGAACAAAATAAAGAGGATAGCGACGAGGTAGTAACGCACGTCGAATTTCATGCGCGCATCTTCGAAGGCTTCGAAGCCGCATTCATACGGGGACAGTTTGGCGAAGTCAGGCTTGTTCGGTCCGAGCACGTGGCCCAGTACCTGAGGAAGGATGCCTACGCCGAGACCGACGAGGATAAACAAGAGAACGGGGAGATAATTTTCGAGGTTCACGATCGATGGCTTTTGTTGAACGTTCGGTTTGAAGGATCGCACTGCAATCTTCCGCGGTGCTTTATACGTCCGCCCCAATCGAAACAACCTAGACCAGGATCGAACGACACATCCTCGTAAAAAAGCCAGCTCAGGCACTACTCCCTTGCTGGCCTCTAAATTTTTTGGTGCCGACGACGAGACTCGAACTCGTACAGCTTGCGCCACTACCCCCTCAAGATAGCGTGTCTACCAATTTCACCACGTCGGCATTCTAAGGCCGCTATTCTACTGCGTTTTTGCCGGCTTGTTAATGCCGTATTGCGAAAAAACAAGAAGAAAAACGATAAATCTTTAAAACTCGGTACGCTGGTTGAAGTTTTTCACGCCAGCCTACCGTTTTACAACCGGGTCACAACTTGGTACTGCTAAAACATTGGGCAACGTGCTGCTTTGTTGCCCACTGCTCTAAACTCAGACCGCTATTATATTACTTTGGGATAGAGTTTGCAGGCGCTGGTGCAGGTGCCGGAACGGCAGGTGCTGCAGGTGCTGCTGCCGGGGTGTTCGGGATGCCCGAGGTACCGGTTGCCGGTGCGGCCGGGACGGTAGGCAGCGCCTTGTCCATCACGCCGGCGCTAACGGCGCCATTGTTGTGCTGGGTGGTGATGTACGCCAGGGCCAGGGTGGCGCTGAAGAACACTGCCGCTGCCACGCCGGTGGACTTGGACATGAAGTTCGACGAGCCGGTGGCGCCGAACAGGCTGCCCGAGGCGCCCGAACCGAACGCGGCGCCCATGTCGGCGCCCTTACCGTGTTGCAGCAGGACGAGGCCGATGATGGCAAGTGCCGAAACCACTTGGATGATGACTACCAGGTTGAACATGCTGCTCATGATATTCCATTCAAAAATTAAATAGTTTTGTATCGTTTTTTCCAACCTGCTAACAGGTTGCTTTAACTGCGCTTTTACAACAGTACTGCTGATTAAGGGATAACCCTTACTCGAAACTTACGCACGCTTTCAAGCGTGGATGATGGCCAGGAAGTCGGCAGACTTAAGCGCTGCGCCGCCGATCAGGCCGCCATCGATATCCGCCTGCGCCAGCAATTCCTGGGCATTGTCCGGCTTCATGCTGCCGCCGTACAGGATCTGGATCTTCTCTGCCACTTGCGCGCTTTTCTGCGCCACGCAGCCGCGCAGGAAGTGATGCGCCTCCTGGGCCATTTGCGGAGTGGCGGTCTTGCCGGTGCCAATCGCCCACACGGGCTCGTAGGCCAGCACGACGTTGTGCAGCTGGTCGGCGGAAATCGCTTCCAGCGCTGCCTGCAGCTGGGCGCAGATCACGGTTTCGGTGTTGCCCGCTTCGCGGTCGTCCAGGGTTTCGCCCACGCAGATCACGGGGGTCAAGCCGGCGGCCAGCGCGACGACGGCTTTTTGCGCCACCAGTTCGTTGGTTTCGCCGTGGTACGCGCGGCGTTCCGAGTGACCGACCAGCACGAAGCGTGAACCGAAATCGGCCAGCATCGACGCTGCCACTTCACCAGTATAGGCGCCGCTGGCATGGATCGACAGGTCTTGCGCGCCCCAGGCGACCGGGGTGGCGTTCAGTTGATCCTGGCACTGGGCGAGGTAGGGAGCAGGCACGCAGACCGCGCAATCGGCGCGGTCGTTGGCATCCTTGAGGCCGGCAACGATGCCGGACAACAAAGCTGCATTGGCGGTGCGGCTGCCGTTCATTTTCCAATTGCCGATAACGAGTTTGCGTCGCATAGTAGCCTAAATTTTCAATAACCTATGATTTTACCGCGATGGCGGAAGGCGGGTCAAACTTGCCCGCGTGAATTTGTTGTTTTGGTTGCAATTTAAGTATGGTGGTGGGCACGCTAAATTGGATTCCCGCCTGCGCGGGAATGACGACTCTACGGTCAGCGATACCTCAGATGGCATCGTTGACGGAAAATCCGTCATCCCCGCGAAGGCGGGGATCCACTCGCACTAAATCACCTGCAACATGATCTTGCCAACGTGGGTGCTGCTTTCCATCAGAGCATGCGCCGCCGCCGCCTGCTCCAGCGGAAACACGGTATGAATCACCGGCTTGATCTTGCCCTCCCCCATCATCGGCCACACGCGCTTGAGCAGCTGCCGGGCAATTGCGCCCTTGAACTCTGCCGAACGCGGCCGCAGGGTGGAACCGGTGACGGTCAGGCGGCGGAACAGCAGCTGGCCCAGGTCCAGCGTGGCCTTGGCGCCGCCCAGCGTGGCGATCAGCGACAGGCGGCCGTCATCGGCCAGGCACGAAATTTCGCGCGGCAGGTAGTCGCCGCCCACCATGTCGAGGATCACATCGACGCCACGGTCGTTGGTGAGCGACTTGACCACTTCGACAAAATCCTCGGTCTTGTAATTGATGCCGCGCTCGGCGCCGAACGACACGCATGCGGCTACCTTGTCGTCGCTGCCGGCCGTGGCAAACACGCGGTGGCCCATGGCGCTGGCCAGCTGGATCGCCGCCACGCCGATGCCCGACGTGCCGCCCTGCACCAGCAGGGTTTCGCCACCGAGCAAGTGGGCGCGGTCGAACACATTGCTCCAGACCGTGAAATAGTTTTCCGGGATCGAGGCCGCTTCCAGCAGGCTCCAGCCTTTCGGTACCGGCAGCACTTGCGACACCGGCGCCACGCAGTACTCGGCATAGCCGCCGCCCTGCACCAGCGCGCACACGTGGTCGCCGATATCGAGCGTGGTGTAATCGAGGTCGCCATCGACAATCTCGCCAGCCACTTCCAGGCCCGGCAGGTCGGAGGCGCCCGGCGGCGGATTGTAGGCGCCCTTGCGCTGGAACACGTCGGGACGGTTGACACCGGCCGCGTGCACCTTGATCAGGACTTCACCGGTTTTAACCACCGGCATCGGCCGCTCGCACAGCTTGAGCACATCGGGGGAACCGGGATGGGTAATTTCAATCGCGCGCATGGTGGGCCTCTGCTATATAAAAGCAAAGATTGTACGCGAGGCCATGGTGCGGTGCAGGGCGCGCACGACTGGCGCGCGGCGGATAAAAGTTGCTGTCCTGCGAGTCGTCATCCTCGCGCACGCGGGGATCCATAGACCGGTGGCATGACCCACTCAGCATGGATCCCCGCTGTCGCGAGGATGACGGAATTACAGCTGACGATGAAAAAAAGACGGCGGTATGCTGATGGATCAACAGCCACCGGCTTACCCACCCGTCTTCGACTGCTTCGGCAGCGGCGTGTTCGGTTTCCAGCGGGCCGACAGTGCTTGCCCTTCCTCCACCTGCTCGGGCGTCATGTGTTTGACCACGGCCGCGCGCTGTTCCGCCGCGTTGGCTGCGCCACGGGCCGCCGCCAGGTTCCACAGGGTGTAGGCAATCACATTATCCTGCGGCACGCCGCCCATGTGGTACCGGTACATCAGCCCCATGATCTGCAATGCTTCGCCATGGCCCTGCTCGGCCGCCTTGCGGAACCAGCTCACCGCCTGCTTGTGGTCCTGGATCACCGAATTGCCGGTGTAGTACATGGCGCCCACCACGTACTGGGCGTCGGCCTTGCCTTGCAGCGCGGCCTTGCGGTGCCACGCGAACGCTTGCTGGTAATCCTGCGGCACGCCGCGGCCCATGTAGTACATCAGTCCCAGCAGGTGCTGGGCGTCGGCATTGCCAGCGCGCGCCAGCGGCGTGATTTCCTTGAGCGCCGTGCCGTAGTTGCGGTTGTTGTAGGCGGTGGCGCCTTCGGCAAAGCCGGCCAGCGCTGCCTGTTGCAGGCTGAGCGCAAGAGCGATCGCCAAGATGAATTTTTTCATGTCGCGTAATAGTTGGGTGAAACCGCGGTTACTTCCAGGTGACCTTGCCCAGGCCGTCGACCTTGACGTCGCGGTTGAGCGGCTTGCCGTACACGATGACCGAACCGAGCCCGCTCAGGTCGAGCCTGGCGTTGCTGGTGGCGCTCGCGGTGGCGTTGCCCAGGCCGCTCAAGTCGAGGTCGATATCGGCTGCTTCGAACTGCTGGGCATTCAGGCCACCCAATCCGCCCAGGTTGGCTTTCAGCAGTTTGCCGCGCCCGCCCAGCGTGATATTGCCGGCGCCGCCCAGTTCGATCTGGGTGCGATCGTTTTCGGTGATCCACAAATTCATCTTGCCGATACCGCCCAGCTTGGCGTGCACGACCTTGTAATCGACCACGGCTTTCAGGCTGCCGGCGCCATCCATGATGAGTTCCAGGTCCTGGCCGCTGAAGCCGCTGATCTCGGTGGCGCCCACCCCTTCCATCACGACCTGGCGCAGGTTGGGCAGCACCATTTCGGCATGGGCGCCGCTGCCGGAACTGATCTTGATGCTGCGGCCGCCATCGGCTTCGAGATGCACCGTGTCGCCCGTCTGCGACGACGTGAGCTTGTCCAGATAGCGCCTGTCGCCGACGATGCGCAGCGACGGCGTGTCGCCCTGGCGCAATTTGACGTCGACCACGCCATCGATCTTGACCCGCACCACGCGGGCATCGATGCTGACCGTGCGCGTTTCGGTGTCGTCGGCGGCAAAGGTGCGGCCCAGCAGCGCACACGATGCGGCAAACAGCAAACCGAACTGGAAAAGCTTCTTCATTATCGTATCCTTGGATGGTGATGGCTGAATCATAACGCCGCGCGCATGAAAAAAGCCCCGGATTGCGACGAACTGCGCAATCCGGGGGCTGGGCGACAGAAAACCGTCTTGATTTTTTTATTTCGGCCGGGCGAACAGCTGTTCGATTTCTTCCAGCGACTTTCCTTTGGTTTCGGGCAGGAAGAACGCGGCAGTGACGAAATACACGACCGTGCATGCCGTCCAGAACAGGAACATCACGTGGAAACCGTAGTTGCCCACGATCGGTAAAAACGCCCCGGCAATCAGCGTGCCGGTGCCCTGGTTAACCAGCAGCGCCACGCCCATGCCCACCGAGCGGATGCGGGTGGGCATCAGTTCCGACAGCGCCAGCCACACGCACACGCCGGGACCGATCGAGAACGCGGCAATAAAACCGGCAATGCACAGCGCGGCCAGCATGCCGTTGCCGGCGTCGGGTGTGGGGCCGAGCGTGGCGCGCACCAGGTGCAACGCTGGCGGCGCGGCCACCGCCGCAACCGTGCCGGCAGCCGCGCCGTGCACATCAGGCGCGGCCACCACCACGCGCTGCGCCACCCGCACCCGCTGCGCGGCAACCAGCGCCGCGCGCGTTTCCGGCGGCAGGCGCGCCAGCAATTGCATGGCGGGGATGGTGACGGCATCGTCGGGTGCGCGCAAGGCCGACTGCGCCTTTAATAAGGCGCGCTGGTCCGGGGGCAGCGATGACAGCACCGTGGCCTCGCGCGCCAGCACGGCCAGCGCGGCGGCGGTGGGCGTGTACGCTTCCACCACCTGCTGGCGGTCGCCGTACTGCACCAGCAAGCTCAGTTGTACCGCGCCCTGCCCGGCCCATGGCGCCGCCGCCAGATCGAAGTCGAGGCGGTTATCGTTGACCATGGCAATGACTTGCTGCCGCACATCGACGCGCTGCGATTCGAAGCGGTAGAACAGCAGCGCCAGCAACACCAGCGCGACGATGATGCCGCCGGTGTCCAGCTTCAGCAGGAACACCCTGCCCTTGCGTTCGACCAGCACGATGGCCACCACCGTCATCACGGTATTGAGGATCTTGATGGCCGTGCCATAACCGGCCGCCGTCACCGGATCGAGCCCCGCTTTTTGCAAAATCGTGGACATGAATTGCAGTACCGAGTTGATGCCGGTCGCCTGGTTGCAGCCCAGCACGATACAGGCCAGCACGAACGGCACCACGTAGCGGCGCTCGGTCAGCATTTCGGCCAGCGCGGCGCCGGCAGCCAGCCTGGGGCGGGCACGCTCCACGGCCAGGGCCTGGCCGATCTCGGCCAGCTCGCGGTCGCACGCGGCGAGCGGGCGCAGCCGCAGCAAGGCGGCGCGGGCGCGCTCGGGCCGGCCGTGGCGCAGCAGCCAGCGCGGCGATTCCGACACAAACAAGCAGCCTAGCAGGAACAGCAAGCCCGGATACAGCACCGTCAGGAACATGCTGCGCCACGCATGGTCGGCCGCTGCCATCACCAGTGCCTGGTCGGTGCCGGCGGCCTGGATCGCCAGTTCGGCATTACCGAGGTAATGGTTGCCGATGAACGCCGCCAGCACAATGCCGGCTGTCAGCATGAACTGGAAGACCGCCACGCCGCGTCCGCGCTGGTCCGACGGCAAACACTCGGCCAGGTACAGCGGCACCACTACCGCGATCACACCCCCGCTCATCCCCTGCAACAGGCGCCCCAGCAACAGCGGCACGAACGATTGCGAGAGATAAATAACGGCCACGCTGCCCACGAACATCAGGGCGCTGACGATCATCATCGGCTTGCGACCAAGCCAGTCGGCCAGCACCCCGGCCACCACCGAACCGAGGATGGAACCGGCCAGCACTGCCGCCACCACCAGCGACAGCTGGCCTTCCGACAGGCTGGTGGCGCGGTTCAAGTACGGCAGCGCCGGATCGATGATGCCGATATCGATGCCGTACAGCAGTCCGGCCAGGCCGCTGACCACGGCCAGAAACCATTGATAGGTTTTTTGCGTCATGGTGATGGAACCGGGCCGCGTGGGCCGGCCGCAGGCCGGTAATTAACGTCCTGCACATCGAGGCGCTGCAAGGCGGGCGCCAGGCGCTGCTGGAACTGGCCGTAGTCCTTTAGCGCTTTGGGCGTCCACAGGGTTTCCGCCATCGCCAGCAGGCGCGGCCAGGCCATGTATTCGACGTGGCGCGCATCCGGCATGTACTCGGTCCACAATTGCGCCTGGCTGCCCAGCACGTGGTGGGCCAATGCCGGCGGCAAGCCGGCCGGCAGCGGATCGTAGCCGTACACGCGCTCGAGCGTGGTCACCTGGCGCGCGCCCGGCGGTTCGCGGAAGCCCGGGCTGTTCGGATCGGCCTGGTAGTAATCGAGGTAGGTGTCGCGCTCGGGTGTCATCACCACGTCGTGGCCGGCATTCGCGGCTTTCAGACCGCCTTCCACGCCGCGCCAGCTCATCACGGTGGCGCCTGGCGCCAGGCCGCCGTCGAGGATTTCGTCCCAGCCGATCAGCCGCCGCCCCTGCTTTGCCAGGTGCGCGTCCATCTGGTTGATGAACCAGCTGTGCAGGCCGTGCAACGCCGGATGTTCGGCCAGCTTCCCCTGCGCATCGCGGTAGTTTTGCAGGTCCTGCAAGGTGGTTGCAGCTGGCGCCAGCCCCAGCTGTTTCAGGCGTGCCAGGGCGGCCGGCGAATGGGCCCATTCCACCTTGGGCACTTCGTCGCCGCCCACGTGGATGTAGCGGCCCGGGAACAGCGCCAGCACCTCGTCAAGCACGCCTTGCAGGAAGGCGATGGTGGCCGGCTCCGGGTTGAACACTTCCGGTATCACGCCCCAGTCGCGGCCCACGCCCAGCCGGATCGCGGGGTTGTTGCCCAGCGCGGGATAGGCGGCCACGGCGGCGCGCGCGTGGCCCGGCATTTCAATTTCGGGCACCACCGTGATATGGCGGGCGGCGGCGTAGGCCACCACTTCACGGATATCGTCCTGGGTGTAGTAGCCGCCGTGCGGCTGGCCGTCGTAGCGCAGGCCGGGCGGATCGCCAGGACGCGGCGTCAGCTGCGTTTCGGTACGCCAGGCGCCCACTTGCGTGAGCAGCGGATAGCGCTTGATTTCAATGCGCCAGCCCTGGTCGTCGGTCAGGTGCCAGTGAAACACGTTCATCTTGTTTTGCGCCAGCAGTTCCAGGTGCTTGAACAGGAACGTCTTGGGCATGAAGTGGCGCACCACGTCGAGGTGGCTGCCGCGCCAGCCAAAGCGCGGCTGGTCTTCGATGGTGGCGGCCGCCAGCTTCCAGTCGCGGTGGACGGTGGCCCGGCGGTAGATATCGGCCGGCAGCATCTGGCGCAGCGTTTGCACACCGTAGAACAGGCCGGCCGGCTGCGCCGCGGTGATGGTAACGCCGCGGGCATCGCTAACGAGCCGGTAGCCTTCCGGGCCCAGCGACTGGGTGGCATCGAGCCTGAGGCGGATCACATTGTTGCCATCGCGGGTGGCAAGCGGCAAGTCGAAGCCGGTGGCTGGGCGCAGGTAGTCGCGCAGCATGGCGGCCTCAGGCAGCGCGGCGCCGCTGGCAACAATGCGCGTGGCGGCCGTGATGGCGTAGTCGCCGCTGCCGCGTTCGAATTTGGCCGGGCGCGGCACGATGTCCTGGGCGTGCGCCGACACCATCACGCACAGCAGGCAAGACCAGAGTACTTGTAATCGCATGGATAAAACCCCTGAAAATGGGCGGGCGCGGCGGCCGGCCCGTGAAATATACATCATGGTTGCTGGTGTAACCGCTGCCATTCCAGGCCGGGCCGGTCCACGCGGAACTGCAGCAACCGGCCGTGTTCCACTTCCGTCACGTACGCGGTGCGGCCGTCGTGGCCGCCAAAGCAGATGTTGCTGGGCTTGGATCCGGGCAAGGCGATTTCGCGCAGCACCTTGCCACGCGGCGACAGCTTGACGACCGTGCCCTTGCCATGGCGGGTCACGTACAAATTGCCATCGACATCGCTGCGCATGCCGTCGAGGCCATAGTCCTTGAACCGCTTGACCAGCCGCTTGTTGGACAAGGCGCCATCCGCCGCAATGGTGAACGCCCAGATCGCCCGTTGCACGCTTTCGTTCACATACAGCGTGCGGCCGTCGGGGCTCACTTCGATGCCGTTGGCCGTGCCGAGCCCTTCAACTGCCAGCGTGACCGTGCCGTCGCGGGCGATGCGCCATACGCGGCCGGTGTTGTTGGTCCAGTCGGGATCGCTGGCGTACATCGTGCCGTCGCCCGTCATGGCCAGGTCGTTCGGCTGCGACATGGCCGGCTCCACCGCGAACGGCACCAGCTCGGTGGTGCCCGGCGCCACGCGGTAGATGGTGTGGCCCACGTAGTCGGCCACGAACAGGGCGCCGTCGCGGCCGAACCGCAGGCCGTTGGGCACCGAGGCGCCGGGCAGCGCCAGCCACTCGCGCGCCGCGCCGTCCGGCGTGACGATGCCGACCGTGCCCTGGCGGCCGTAATTGACGGCATACACATTGCCGGCCGCATCCACGGCCGGCCCTTCGATGCCGGCCGTAAAACTGTTCCTGGCCGTGAACGGCGCAGCAACGAACAGCTGCTCGGCCCGGGCCGGTAACATGCCCAGGCACAGCAACAGCGGCAAACACGCCAGCTTCACCACTCGGTACCCACGCGCACGCCGAACATGCGTGGATCGTTGTACGACGCCACCGTAAAGGTTTGCTGCGGGCCGCCGATGCCGGCCCAGTTCTTCGCGCGTACATCGCCGGCATTGCGCACATACAGCTCGGCATGCCATGGGAACCTGGCTCCCGCTGCCGAATTCAAGCGCAGCGACGCATTGACCTGGCTGTACGCCGCTTGCGCATCGGACAGGTGCGGCGTATCGAGGTTGCGCAGCGAGAAGAACACCTTGTCCTGCCAGCGCCATTGCACCCACGGCGTGACCGACCAGCCGTTATCGAAATAAAAGTCCTGCGAGAAGCTCAGGTTCATGCTTTTCGGCGGCGAATACGGCAGGTGGTTGCCCACCACGTTGTACGGACGCAGCTGCGCCAGGTCCGGGTCGGTGCCGCTGTAGTAATCGGGGCATGGCGTCACGCCCTGGGCGGCGCGGGCATTACAGCCGATGTCGTCGCTGTAGGTCTTGTAGTCGGCAATCTTTGCGCTGAGCAGCGCGGCCGAATACGTGATGCGGGCATCGCGCCATGGCCGGTACTGCCCTTCCAGCTCCAGCCCCTTGATGTTGGCGCGACCCACGTTCTGGGTGGACCACCAGCTGATCACCGCATCGCAGGCCGGCTGGTTGACCGGGCAGGTGCGCTTGCTGCGGCCCACCGTGTGCTGGCCGGTGATCTGCATGTCCTTGTAGCGGCTGTAGAACACGGTAGCCGACAGGGTCAGGCGGTCGTCGAGCATCTTGCCCTTGTAGCCGAATTCCAGGTTGGTGACGGTCTCGGGCTTGTATGGCAGGTATGAGTACTGCGGACCGGCCGGGCCGGTGGCGCAATCGTACGGATTGCCGTTGGCGTCGAGCTCGTTACCGCACAAGTTGAAACGGTCGTTGAAGCCGCCCGCCTTGTAGCCGGTGGACAGCGATGCATACACCATGTTGCGCGCATCGGGCTGCCACGTCAGGCCCAGGCGGCCGGTGACCTTGCTCCACGAATCGGCATGATCGCTGATTTGCGAGGCGGCCGGGAACACGCTGCTGCCGTAGTACGCGCCCATGCCGGGCTTGAGCATGCCGGAATTGACGCCGGTGTAGCCTGGTGTGCCGGGACCACCGGGATCGAGCATGCCGTTGAAATAATCCTTGCCATACGATTCCCAGAACTGGCCGTTTTTATCGGCGCGCGAGTCGCGGCTCAGGCGCGCACCGGCGGTGAAGTTCCAGGTCGGGATGAATTGCCAGTCGGCTTGCGCGAACACGGCTTTCGATTCGCTCTGGCGGTCGGGCTGGTGATAAAAGTTCGAGTACGGGTAGCCGTTCGGGCCCTGGTTCAAGAAGTCCTGGCCATAGTCGAGCGAGTTCTTCTCTTTCATGTAAAACAGGCCGGCCACGTAGCGCAGGCTGCCGAAATTCTGCCGCAGTTGCAGCTCGTGCACGTCGGATGCAAACTTCGAACCCATGGTGTACGTGGCGTTGTCCACCACCGGCCAGTGGTCGCCGCCGGTGGCGGGTGTGGCATCCACGTCCGCTTCGATGTTCTGGTAGCCGGCGTCGCTGTCCTGCTGCTGGAAGCGGCGTTGCACCGCGTGCGCATAGCTGTATTCGATATCGGTCTGCTTGTTCACGTTCCACACAATGTTGGAGCGCAGGGTGCGGATCGACATATCGGTAATGCCGGGCACGTTGATGGCCACGTCGTACTTGCCGCCGGTGCACGCATACGGCGTGCCGGCTGCCTGCTTGCAGTCCTTTAACGCCAGGTCGCCGGCGTCGTTGTTCTGGTAGTTTTCGTAGGCCAGCAGCCATTGCAGGTTGTCGGTCACCTTCCACAAGCCCGACAGACGGGCGGCCCACTGGTTGCGGTTGGTGTAGTAGTCGCTCTTGTTCACGGGGTGGTTGCGGCGCTGGTCGGTATCCGGGATGCCGTCGGCAACAAACCCTTTCGCTGGCATGTTCACATCGTACAGGTCCTGGGTCTGGTTGATCCAGCCGTCGCGCTTGACGCCGCTGGCGGTGAAGCGCAGCGCAAACCTGTCGTTGACCGGAATGTTCTGCACCACCGACAACTGGCGCTGGTTGTAGTTGCCGATATCGAGTTCCGCGTTACCGGCCTTGCTGCCAATTTCCGGCTTGTTGGGAATGATGTTGATGCTGCCGCCGGTGGAGTTGCGGCCAAACAGCGTGCCTTGCGGGCCGCGCAAAATTTCCAGCTGTTCCAGGTCGAACAGCAGCGCCAGCGCCCCCTGCGGCCGCGGCGAATAGATCCCGGCCACGTGCAGGCCCACGGCCGGATTGCCGATCTCGGTAAAGTCGGAATTCGACACCCCGCGAATGGCGATCTGCACGCCCGAACTGCCATCGACCGCGCCACCAAGCTGCAAATTGGGCACGTCACCGGTGAGCGCCTTGATGTTGACGGCGCCTTTACGCGTGAGGTCTTCCTGCGTCAGCGCAGACACCGCCACCGGCGTCTTCAGCAGCGAGGTGCTGTAGCGGGTGGCGGTGACCATCACTTCCTGGATCTTGTCGGCGGACTGCGCTGCGGGCGTGGTGGCGGTGGTGGCATTGGTAGCGGCGGTGGCAGTGTCGGCTTGCTGCGCCAGGGCGGGGCCGGCGGCCAGCACGGCCAGCGCGCCCGCAACTGCCGAGCTAATCAGAGTCTTGCTGCGATTCGAATGAAACATGCTCTTTCCTCTTCTTATAGTCCAGGTGGAATGCTGCTGACGGCCTTGCGGTCACTTGTCTGCTGCCGTGTTTCAACATTAGCATCGGCACCATAGTAAGACCAGTACCAGTCCACTTTAATCAAAATTCGCATAAGTATCTGAATTTATTCATCTTTTAAAGAATCCGCCACGCCAGCGCTTACACTTCCTTACGCAGCCCGGCACCACCCGCCCGCAACCATCCCACTCCCTTACAATTCATTACAGAGCACCTGTACCACCACAACAACGCCACCAAACTCAACCTTCGGGGTCAGTTCCGACATTCGGACAAAATTGAACTTTTTCAGCCTTGTTTTGGGACGAACAGCCCAGCTCGTGTCCGAATGTCGGCACTGACCCCGAAGTGACGAGCGGGCCGAGTTTGCGGGCGAATGGCCAGCCCTGGCGTTCGTCGGCGTCGAGTTCCCAGTGGAAGGCGCCGCGCAATTCCGGATGGCGGCGGCGCAGGGCGATCCAGGTGGCGATTGCCTGCGTTTCGGTCATGAAGTTGGCGGCGCTGTTGATGCCGAAGCCCACCACCACGTGCGCTGCGCCCAGCAGTGCTACCCACGTGCCTACGTTGGCCAGCACGTACGCGGGATCGGCCAAATTGGGGCCGTCGTAGTACTGGGGCGCGGCGTAGTCGAGTGCGCCAGCGTTCAGCATGTCGCGGCAAAAGCGCTGGTCGACCGGGTTCCAAGGCGCCGGCGGCGCGCTGATGATGAAGCCGGGGTAGCGGCGCTTGAGCTCCAGGCTGATCCAGATCATCTCGGCCGTATCGGGCGCCTGGCCCGCCTGGAAAGTGTTCCAGTCGAGGCCATCGAACCCGCCGAATTGTCCGTGCAGCGCAACGATGCTGGCGAGGAAAGCCTGCGAGCGCGCGCGGTCGGTAAAGCGCATGCCGTTGCCGTCGCCGCCCACCGAGAGCAGCACCTTGCGGCCCTGCACCGCCCGCACGTGTTGCAGGTCCTGGTGGAAATGGGAGGCAGCGCCACGCCCGTTACCGGGCGGGCTCCAGTAGACGGCGCCGGTCGTGCCCGGCGTGCCGCCCACCGGCCGCGCGGCAAACAGGTACAGCACGCCGTAGTGGGGATCGATATCGCGCAGGCGCGCCGGCGCCGGATGCCAGGCCGGGTAGTAACCGGCCAGCACGCGTGCAGGCAGTCCCGCCGCCTTACCAGGCTTTTTTTGCCCGCCCAGGCCGAAGCCCAGCGCCGCAGCGCCTGCCGCCAGCGCGGTTCCGGTCAGCACGCCGACGGCCAGGCGCCGCTTCACGGCTGCTGGCGCACGTCCAGCATGGCGCGCGACAGCGAGAATGCCGCGTCGTCCTGGTCCAGCGACCACGACATCATGCCGGCCAGTCCGTGCTGGCGCACGTAGCCGGCCTTTTCGCGGATCACTGCCGGATCGTCATAGGTCCAGAACGTGCCGTCCTGGTACGTCCACAGTTGCCTGGTAACGGGATGGTAAAACGTGGGCAGCTTGCGGGCGGCAATCGTCGCGTACTGCTCCGCGCCTTCCTCGAAACCGTGAGCCGGTCCCGTGGCCGGCTGGTACAAGCCGTTGTTGACAGGCTGGACGCCGCTCCACCCGCGCGCATAAAACGGCACGCCGACGACGATTTTGTGCGCCGGCACGCCGGCGTTCACAAAGCGCCGCACGCCGGCGTCGAGGCTGCGCGCACTGCCGGCGCCGGCAGCCGGGTCCGAATACAGGTTTGACTGGAAACCGGTAGGACCCTGGCGGCTCCAGGCGCCATGGAAGTCGTACGTCATCAGGTTGATCCAGTCCAGCGAGCGGCTGTAAGCGGCCGGGTCGGTGTACTGCATTTTTTCATCGGTGCTGTTGACGGCCGACGTCAGCAGGTAATGCTTGCCCGATGGCTGGCCCAAGGCATCGAGCTGGCGCCGGAATTCCTCGATCAACAGGGTCAGATTGGCCTTGTCGTGTGGCCCCGGATGTTCCCAGTCGAGATCGATGCCGTCAAAGATGCCGGCCGCCGCGCCCGGACCGCCATGGCCATCGAGCAGCGGCAGGTTGCCGCGCACGTACAGGTCGAGGCACGACGCCACCAGCGCACGCCGCAGTTCCGGCGTGGCCGCGCCAGCCGAGAACCACCGCGACCATTCGCCCCCGCCCAGCGCCACCAGCACCTTCAATTGCGGGTGGCGCTGTTTCAGCTGCCGGAGCTGATTGAAATTGCCGGCCAGCGCCTGGCCTTGGCGGTCGGCGGTGCCGTCCACCGATTCGCTGGCTGCGAAGCGGCGTGCGTAGTCGTAGGTGGCGTACATGCCGGCACCCTGGCCGGCGTCGGGCGCATCGCGGCCGCTGTCGCAGCGATAGCCGCCGTCCGCCATCTTGTACACGTTTTCAAACGCGTACACCAGGTACGTAAAACCGGCCGCGGCGCCCGACTGGTCGAAGCCCTTCAGGCGGAATTCCTTTTCCACGCTCCAGGCGGTGAAGTACGAACCGACCTGGCCCTCGGCGGCCATGGCACTCCCGGATACCAGCGCCACTGCGGCGGCCAGACAAGACAAACGTGTACGCATAAAAGTCCTCAGAGTTTGATGTAGATGCGGCGGCGATCCATCCAGTACGCCACCAGCCAGCACGCCAGCATGAATGCCAGCGCAAACAGCAGCGACGCCGCACGCGGCGCCGCCCACGACGCAAACAGCGCCTGATACAGCCAGCGGTACAGCATCTCGCCGCCCACCTGCAACCGCGCCAGCACGATCACCAGCACGTCGGCCAGCAGGTAGATGAACAAGGTGTTCTTGCCGAACACTTCAAAAAAGTACACGCCCCTGCGCAGGCCGGCGATCTCGATGGCCCACACCAGCGCGCCCAGGATCAGCAAGTCCCACCCCACGGTGCACAGCACGAACGACCCGGTCCACAGCTTTTTATTGATCGGCAAAACCTGGTCCCAGCCCCATGCCAGCAGCAGGCAAACCACGCCTGCCGCCACCAGCGCCAGCACCGCGCGGGCATTGCGGCCCTGCCGCTGCAACCACATCGCGGCCGCATACCCGGCTAGCACGTTGACGATGGACGGCAGCGTGGACAGGATGCCTTCGGGATCGAACGGCACGCCCTCGCCCTGGTAGATGTGCGACTCGCCCAGCAGCGCCAGGTCGAGCTTGAGCACGGCGTTGCCCTGCAGTGTCAGGTCGCCAAAGCGGTGCAGCATCCACCAGTAGCCCAGCAGCGCCGCCACGCTGAAGGCAGCCGCGCCGCGCAGGCCGCCGTAGCGCACGATCAGCGCAGCGGCCAGGTAGCACAGGCCGATGCGCTGCAAAACGCCCATCACGCGGGTGCCGCTGAACGGCGCCAGGGTCCAGTCGGGGGTAACAAACGGGAACCAGTACAGCAGATACCCGCACAGGAAAATCAGCGCGCCGCGCCGAAGCACGGTGGACAGAAAATACGCGTCGCTCCGCGCTGCGAATTTCTGCATGCTCAAGCACAGCGCCGCACCGACCACGAACAGGAACGACGGGAACACCAGGTCGGTCACGGTAAATCCATGCCACAGCGCGTGTTCGAGCGGGTCGTAGCTGCTGGTGCCGCCCGGGGTATTCACCACGATCATCAGCGCCAGCGTGAGGCCGCGCATGACGTCGAGCGCGAGGTTGCGTGTCGAACTGCGCGCAGGTAGAGGAAGTGCCATGTCAGAGTTTGAGTTTGATGTTGTAACGATTGAGCACGGCCACCACCGCCAGCATGGCGACCGCGAACAGCAGGGAAAAAGCGATGGCGCCAGCGCCATGCGTGAGTGCCGGCCACCATTGCAGGTGCAAGGTGTGCATCACCGTCACCAGCACCATCGGCAGCAGATACGTGACCAGCGGATTGGCCGCCGCCGGCTGCACCAGCGCGGTCCAGCGCGTAATGCCGCGCTGCTCGATCACGTAGTACAGCAGCACGAACAGCGCGCAGCAAAGCGCCGCGCAATACAGGGCCCACGGCGGCGTCGCGCCGATCTTGGAAATCGGATACCAGCGGTGCAGCAGCCAGGCCAAGCACGCCAGCACCAGCGCGAAGACCATCCCGGCCCGCAGCCTGGCGACAGCACTGACAGCGATGGCAGCAGCGCGGCCATCATAAAACAGCAGCACGCACACGGCTCCGCACAGCACGATGGACGTATGCGTGGCGTGCATCGCGAGCACGCCATTGCCGCCCCAAGCCGCGCTGGCGACAAACCACGCCACGCACGCGCCGGTGGCCACCACCAGTACCGCCAGGCGCCCCCGTCCCGCCAGGTACACCAGGCTGGCCACCAGGTACGCCCAGCCGATGCAGCCCAGGATGCCCCACCACGCGGGCGTCATCCAGCCCTGGCCATCGGCGCCGCTCCGGTACACCAGCGCCAGAGCAATCAGCACCAGCACGCCGGCTGCCCGCACCACCCGGCCGGCCGTTCCCGCCAGCGGCCCCCACACCATCAGCACTGCCGCGTACAAAGCCAGCGCCCACACCGTGATCGGCATGCCCATCGCCGCCTGGTTGTAGCCCTCCTCGGTATTGACCATGTAAAAGCCGATCACGATCAGGCCGAACGCGCGTGCGGCCACCTGGCGCAAGGTCTGCGGCATGCCGCCGGCAATCGCCAGCCGGTGATTGAGGCCAAACGGTATCGACGTGCCCACCACGAACAGGAACGCCGGGAACACGATGTCGGCCAGGCTCATGCCGTCCACGTTGGCGCCAACATGCTGCAAGCCGTACGGCACGCCATCGGCGCCGGCCAGGCAGTTGACGAACAACATCACGAAAAACGTCAGGCCGCGCAGCGCGTCGATGGCGATGATGCGTTGGCGGGGCAGCACGGGCAATTCTGCGGACATGGGGCACTTTCTGGTCGAGATGGCGGACAGTAGCATGTGGCCCGGCGCCCGGCAACGTGCCGCACCTGGCCAGCCAAGTCGTTGATTACAATGAATTAACAGGTTTGACGGGGCGGCGCCGCTTACGCTTCTTTACACAACCGGGCTGCACGCCCCCAAAACCGGTGGGCGCCGTGCGGCGCGGTGGCCCCGCCTTCACAAATCGTTACGAATCGGTGTGGTCTGGCAGCATCACGGTCGCCAATAAACCACCGGCAGCGTGGTTTTCCAGCCGCAGCACGCCGCCCTGTGCCTGCACCAGGCCGCGCGCGATGCCCAACCCCAGTCCCAGGCCGCCGGCATTCTGGGCGCGGCCGTGGTCGAGCCGGACGTGCGGTTCGAGCAGCCGCGCCAGGTCGGCCTCGGGCACGCCGGGGCCGTGGTCGCGGATGCGGATGCACACCATCGTGTCAACGCGTTCGGTGACGATTGCCACGCCGCCTTCGTCACTCTCGCCACCATAAAACAGGGCGTTGTCGAGCAGGTTGCCGATGGCCCGTTTGAGCGCCAGCGGCCGCGCCAGCACCACCAGCCCGGCCGGCGTGAAGTCGATCCGGTGGCCGGCCAGCTGGGCGCTGCGCAGCAGGCGGCCGATGAAGGCGTCCAGCCGCACGGCCGTGAGGTTTTCGTGTATGTCGGTGTCCTTGACGGTTTGCAGCGCGCCCTTGACCATCATGTCCAGGTCATCGAGGTCGTCATGGAATTCCTCGCGCACGGCATCGTCGTCCAGCAGTTCCGAGCGCAGTTTCAGGCGCGTGATCGGCGTGCGCAAGTCGTGCGAGATCGCGGTAAACAACCGTTCCCGGTCTTCCACATAGCGCTGCAACTGCGCTTGCGTGTGTTCCAGCGCTTCCTTCTGCTGCTGCACTTCCGCCGTGCGCGCCCGCACTTCCACTTCCAGCTGGCGCCGGCGCCGCTGGTGCATGCGCGCGCGCGTGCGATCCGCTGCCCACACCAGCAGCGCCAGCACCGCCAGGCAGGCCAGCCGGAACCACCAGCGCTGCCAGAACGGCGCGGCCACCTGGAACGCCAGTGGCGGCGACGGCGAGCCCCACACGCCGTCCTTGTTGGCAGCCTGCACCTGGAAGGCGTAGCGGCCCGGATCGAGGTTGGTGTACGTGGCCACGCGCTTGCTGGCGTCGCTGTCGGTCCAGCCGGCGTCGTAGCCTTGCAGGCGGTAGCGGAAGCGGTTGCGCTGCGGGTCGGCGTAGTGCAGCGCGGCGAATTCGAACGTCAGCGCGGCGGTATCGTGCGGCAGCACCGGCGCGGCGCGACCGAAGCGCAGCGGCTTGCCGCCGGCCTGCACCGCCGTAACCGCCACCGCTGGCGGCGTGGGGTTGTCGCGGATCGCGTTCGGCTGGAATGCGGTAAGGCCATTGACACCGCCGAAGTACATGGTGCCGTCCTGGTCGCGCCAGGCGGAGCCGGAAAAATAATAGCCGTCGATCATGCCGTCGCGCACCGAGTAGTTCTTGAACGTGCCCAGGCGCGTATCGAGGCGCGAGATGCCGGCAGCGGTGCTGAGCCACAGCCTGCCATCGTCATCTTCGAGCATGGCGCCGATGGCGTCGTCGGCCAGGCCGTCGCGCGCGGTGTAGCGGCGAAACTGCACCGTGCCGGCGGCGCCCCGCTCCACCCGGTTCAAGCCGCCGTTGGTGCCCACCCACAGCGTGCCGGCACGGTCGACGAACAGCGCCTGCACCCGGTCGCTGGACAGGCTGCGCACGTCGGCCGGATCGTGGCGGAAGTGGCGGAATCCCTTGCCATCGGCCGTGAGCAGATTGAGGCCGTTGTCGGTGGCCACCCAGATGTCGCCGCGCGCGTCCTGCGCCGTCATGCGCACCCAGTCGTCGCCCAGGCTGGCCGGGTCGCGCCCATCGTGGCGGTAAGTGATATCCGGGCCACCGCCGGCGTCGATGCGATGCAGGCCGCCACGGCTGCCCACCCACAGGTTGCCGGCGCGGTCGCCATTGATGTGGGTGATGGAATCGCTGTTGGGGTCCGTGCCGGCAAACAGGTGCGGCCGGTATGCGCCGGTGGCGGGATCGAACCGGCCCAGTTCGGCGCTGCTGCCGATCCACGTGATGCCGCGCAGGTCGCGGTACACGGCCAGCACCAGTTCCTTGTGGCGCATGTGGCGTTCGAGCCGGGCATCGCCGCGCAGCCGATCCACCCTGCCGGTGGCGGGATCGAGCCGGTCGATGCCGCCCAGGCCTGCCAGCAGCAGCCTTCCCTGGCCGTCGCCAGCAATGCCGTACACGCGGTTGTCGTGCAGCGTGTGAGGGTCGCCGGGGATGTGGAAGTAGCGCGAGAAGCCGCCGCTGGCCAGGTCCACGCGGCGCACGCCGGCCGTCCACGTGCCCACCCACAGCGTGCCGCTGTAATCCTGGAACAGGTTCGATACCTCGTTGCCGGCGCCCTGGCGCGGATCGGCCGGCATAGCCACGAAGCGGCGCTGCGCCTCGTCCCAGCGATGCAGGCCGTCGGTGTTGGTGCCCACCCACAGCGTGTTGTCGCGGTCCTGCAGCAGCGCCGTCACCAGGCCCGGCGCCAGGCCGTCGGCGGGGCCGAACACGTGGCGCGCAAAGCCGGGCGCAGCGCCCTCACCCAGCTGCCAGCTCACCAGGCCGTCGAGCGTGACCAGCCACAGCACCCGGCGCTGGTCGATATGCAGCTGCTGCACTTCGTTGAGCGGCGCGCTCGGTCGCGCGGGCGTATCCACGCGGTAGTGCTGGAACTGATGCCCCCCGGCCGGCAAACGGTCGAGGCCCGCCTTGAGGCCCACCCACAGCGCACCGTCCACGTCGAGCGCCAGCGCGTTGACCTGGTTGCCGGCCAGGCTGGCCGGGTCGGCGGGATCGTGGCGCAGCACCGTGTAGCGGCCCGACTCGGGATCGAAATGGTGGACGCCATCGTTGGTGCCCAGCCATAGCTGGCCGTAGCCGTCGCTGATGATCGCTTGCACCTGCTGGCGTCCGCGCTCGCCCTGCTGCGCTGCGGCCGACGTTGGGGCCGACGCTGTAACAGAGGGCGCCGGAAAGCGGGTGAAGTCGCCGGTGGCCGCATCGAACCGCTGCAGGCCGCCGCGCGTGCCCACCCACAGGCGATTCTTGCGGTCCACGTGCAGTACCTGCACCCAGTTGTCGGCCAGGCTGCGCGGGTCGTTCGGAATGGTGCGGAACACGGTCACCCGATAACCGTCGTAGCGGCTCAAGCCATGCTGGCTGCCGAACCACATATACCCGAGCTGGTCCTGGACGATGGCCGTGACGGTTTCCTGCGCCAGCCCGTCCTTCACGCTCAGTTGTTCGAAGTTGAGCGAATGGGGCGCCGGCGCGGTGGCGCCCCAGACAGGCAGCCCCCCGGTACACCACAGGCAGCACAGCAGGCCAACGCACCGGACCAGGTGCGCCATGTCAGCGCGCACCGGCGCGCCCGGGGCGAAGGTCAGGCCGACAGTCAGACCGACATTCAGGCCGACAGCTACGCAGGTGCGGCACTGACGTCGGCGGAAAAGACATAACCGGCGCCGCGCACGGTCTTGATCAGGGCCGGCTGCTTGCCGTCGTCGCGCAGGCGCAGCCGGAGTTTGCTGATCTGGACATCGAGCGAGCGGTCGAGCGGGCCGGCGTCGCGCCCGCGCGTCTGTTCGCACAACATGCCGCGATCGAGGATGTCGCCCGGGTGTTCGACAAAGTACTTGAGCAGCTGGTAATCGAGACCGGAGAGCGGCACCAGCGCGCCAGCGGCGTCGGTCACGGTGCGCTCGAGCAGATCGAGCGTGAAACCGGTGAAGCGATAGTAACGGGGCGCCACCTGGCTGTCGATGCCGGTGCGGCGGTGGATCGCCTTGATGCGGGCCAGCAGCTCGCGCGGGCTGTAGGGTTTGGCGATGTAGTCGTCGGCGCCCAGCTCCAGGCCGACAATCCGGTCCGCTTCGTCGGAGCTGGCGGTGAGCATGATGACCGGCACGTTCGAGCGGCGCCGCACCACTTTGCAGAGCGCGAAGCCGTCGGTATCGGGCAGCATGACGTCGAGGATCACCAGCGCCAGGTCGTCGGCATGGCGCGCGAACGCCGCCTGGAAGCCCAGGCCATCCTGGGTGAGGGTCACTTCATACTGATGCTTTTCCAGATAGGTCTTCAACAGGACGCCCGCCTTCTGGTCGTCCTCCACGATCAATATCTTGCGCATGCGGCTTCCTGGGTCAGATGCAGACGGAACTTTAGTATAACCACAACAGGCGGGAAAGAAAAAGCCGGCGCCCGGCGGGGCCCCGGCCCGAGGCAGCGCGCCATCGAGGGAGAGCGGCGCGCTGCCATACGGTATAAACCATTTGGTGCATACCGACACGGCGATTCTAGCACCGCTATTTGGGCGCGCCGCGGCGCCCATGCCCGCGCAACGGCCCGCAACGCCGGGGTGCGCGGGCTCCGGCTTACATATGTTTACGGCGCCCGGGCGGCGCCCGGCGCCCCGCGTTCAGCGCGCCCCCGCATATCAACATACCGCAAGAAAAGCTTACAAAACTTAACAAAAATGTGCAGCTGTTGTTGCTGCGAGACGCCAGATTTCCCGGTGCGCCCCGTGTTTAGTAAACCTGATTAAACAGCTTGCCGATTTGGCATTTTGTTTGACCCGTCATGAAATCAGCTTAATACTAAATTGTCAGATTTCCATATCTGGCCATAAATCAAAAAAATCCAAGGAGACGACATGCTGCACCCAACCAGAAAGACTCTGATGAGTCTTGCCGTGGCCGGCGCCTGCGGTTTTACCGGCGTGCACGCGCACGCCCAGGACACCGCCGCCGCTGCCCCAGCCCCCACCTTCGGCCAGGACCAGATTCCGGAAGTGACGGTCACCGCCACCCGCTACTCGACGTCGCTGCTGCGCACCCCGCTGGCCGTGGCCGCGCTGAGCCAGGAACAACTGACCCGCAAGGGCGCCACCAGCCTGGCCGACCTGTCCGGCGAAATGCCCAACGTGGTCATCGAAAACACCGGCCAGGATTCGGCGGTGCAGATCACCATCCGCGGCATCACGTCCACCAATTTTACCGAAACGGGCGACCCGGCCGTGGGCTTCCACGTCGACGGCATGTACTCGCCGCGGCCGCAAGGCGCGCAGGCGCTGATGTTCGACCTGGAACAGGTGGAAGTGCTGCGCGGCCCGCAAGGCACGCTGTTCGGCCGTAACTCCACCGGCGGCAGCGTCAACGTGATACCGGCCAAGCCAGATTGGACAGGCAATTACGGCAAGGCCGACATCGACATCGGCAACTACAAGAAGCGCCAGGTATCGGTGGTGCAGAACATCGTGGTCAATGACGCGCTGGCCCTGCGCGGCACGTTCATGAAGGTGACCCGCGACGGCTACGCCAACCAGACCCGCGATGTGAGCGAAGCGAATGCCCCGGCATTGGGCTGGATCCCGAACGGCAAGCCCGATGTGGACCAGCGCTTCAACCGCTTTATCAGCGCCAAGGACTACTACACCAACCAGGACGAGTGGGCCGCGCGCCTCACCGGCCTGCTGAAGATCAACCGCGACCTGACCTTCAAGGCGTCGTACGAACAGTTCCAGGACAGCGGCGCCGGCGGCGCCAATTTCCGCGACTGCGACGCCACGGCCGGCACCCGCTACGCCTGCGCGCCGGGCACCGGCAAGTGGGACATCAACGTCAACGTGCCGGGCCAGGTGGACCTGGCCATCAAGACCCTGCGCACCGGCATCAACTGGAACATCAACAACCACACCAACTTCGATTACACGTTCCAGGTGGCCGACCAGCGCCGCTCCGAAATCACCGACGACGACCTGGGCATGCAGCACGCGGCGCCATTCCAGATCAATGGCGCGTACCCGAACACTGCCGACGGCAACTGGGGCACGTGGCCGCTCACCGATTCGTTCCACCGCACACTGAACTCGCGCTACCTGTCCACCGTGCACGAAGCGCAGCTGAAGCAGCAGCTGGGCAGCGTGCAGTACGTGGCTGGCCTGTTCTGGATGCATGAGCGTAACCGCATCGACTACGAACAGACCAACACCATCCAGAAGCCGTACGGCGACGTGGGCAGCGTGCTGTATCACCAGCCCAATCGCCAGGTGGACGCCAAGGCGGCGTTCGCGCAGGCCGACTGGAAGTTCATCCCCACCTGGACCGCGACGCTCGGCGCGCGCTACAGCGTGGACAGCAAGCAGGACAAGGGCGGCGAAGTGTATGGCGCCAACTGGATCGGCAACGCGGCCTATTACAACGGCCTGTATTCGCAAGGCACACCCGGCACGCCGGGCTTCCACGTCCACGACGGCACCGACCTCACGCCCGCCATGGGCGGCAGCGTGGATGCATACCGCCTGTACGGCGCGCCCACGTCCAACGACCACAAGGAAGAGTGGAAAAAAGTGACGTGGCGCCTGGGACTGCAAAAGCAGATCGACGCCAACAAGATGGTGTACGCATCGGTGTCCACCGGCTACAAGGCGGGCGGCTTTGCCGACAAGACCGACAGCTGCAACTACCACCTGTGCGCGGACGGCAAACCGGGCGTGGTGACCTTCCTGCCCTACGGTCCGGAAAAGGTGACCAACTTCGAGCTGGGCTTCAAGGGCAAGTTCCTGGAAAACCGTTTGAGTTTATCGGCCACCGCGTTCTTCATGAAGTACAAGGACATGCAGCTGACCGGCACCTACTTCATCAACCAGATCATCCCCGACAACGGCCTGCCCTGCCCCGCCGACCAGCCCAAGTGCGACGTGTACGAAGCCTGGCGCACCATCAACGTCGGCAAGGTAAACATTCCGGGCCTGGAGCTGGAATGGGATTACCGGCCATGGCGTGGCGCGCGCGTGGGTGGTGGTTTCGCCTACATCAACACCAGCGTCCACGACTTCAATTCGTACAGCGACAACTACCAGTGCGACGTGCGCGTGGAACTGGGACTGCCGGCCTGCCCTGCCGTATATGCGGGCGACGACAAGGCGCTGCTGGGCCGGCGCCTGGCCAACATCGACGGCAACCACCTGCCCAATACGCCCAAGTACCAGGTCAACCTGAACTTCTCGCAAGAGTTTGGACTGGAAAACGGCTACAAGGTGATCCCGTACGTGAAGGTGAACTGGCGCGACAAGGCGTATTTCGATTTGCTCAACTCCGACTACGCCCACATCGGCCGGTTCCAGAAAGCGTATGCAATGGGTGACCTGTCGGTGCGACTGGAAGCGCCGGAAGACAAATGGCACGCCGAGCTGTACGTGCGCAACGTGGCCGACAGCCACGCCAAGCTCAGTGGCGATTCGGTGTACGGCGGATTCATGAAAGCCAATTTCGTGCAGCCACGGATGTTTGGTGTGCGGGTTGGGGGGAATTACTGAGTACTGACGCTTCGTTAGCCCGAAGCTGAAAATCCGTCATTCCCGCGAAGGCGGGAATCCAAGTTCGCAGAGCCGCCAACACCGCTCGCAAAAATTGGATTCCCGCCTGCGCGGCGGTCCGCCGGTGCGGAATGACGGACCTTCAGCTAACAGTAATCCGCTAAGTCCCTCCCGACTCCCGCACCAACTCCAGCCACGCCCGCGCGGCAAACGACAGGTGGGCGCCGCGCCGCCAGGCCAGCATCAGTTTCCACTCCAGCGCCGGTTGCGTCAGCGTGGCCACCGTGAACTGGCCGCGCGGCAGCGTGTCGCAAAACAGCTTGGGCAGGATGGCGATGCCCACGCCCAGCCGCACCAGCGACGCCACGAAATCCCACTGGCCGCTGCGGCCGCTGATCTTCGGCTTGAAGCCGGCGCCCGCGCACGCATCGGCCACGATGTCGTTCAGCGCGAACGATTCGCCGTAAAAAATGAACGGGCTGTCGGCCAGTTCCGGCAACGGCACCGTCTTGCGCCCGCGCCATTGCGAGTCGGCCGGCGCCAGCAGGCATAACTTGGACCGCACCAGCGGGAACGATTCGAACTCGGTCCAGATATGGGCGTTGCCCGCGTAATCGAGCAGCGAGCCCATTTCCAGCGTGCCGCTGCGCAGGTCCGATTCGATCGACTGGGTACCGCCTTCGAACAGTTTGAGTTCGATGTCCGGGTGCCGCCGGTGGTACGCCGCCAGCAATGGCGCCAGCGGCTGGTGCGCCTGCTGCGTCACGCCCAGGCGCAACTCGCCGCGCCGCAGCTGCTGCAGGTCGGCCAGCTCCACGTTCAATTCTTCATGCATGGCCAGCAGCGCGCGCCCGCGCGCCAGCACCACGCTGCCCGCATCGGTGAGCGTGAAGCGCTTGCCCACGCGCTCGAGCAGCACCAGGTCCAGCATTTGCTCCAGCTGGGCGATCATCTTGCTCACCGTGGGCTGCGTCACGTGCAGCTGCTCGGCAGCGCGGCTGAAACCCTGGTGGTCGACCACGGCGACAAAATAGCGGAGCGAACGCAAATCCATGAACTATTCCGGTATCGAATGATTTTCATAATTTTAATTCATTTTGTCTTTGGTGCCGGCGCGCCTAGAATGGCTTGATGACATCTCCCTATCCCATCCAGCGCTTTTTTTACACCATCCTGCAGGTGCTGCTGCTGATTGCCATCTGGGCTGCGTGCGACCGCGCGGCGGCCTGGCTGCACCTGCCGTTCTCCGGCGGCGTGGTGGGCCTGCTGCTGATGGTGGGGCTGCTGCTGGCTGGCGTGGTGCGCCCGTCCGTGGTCGATCATGGCGCCGAGTGGCTGCTGTCGAACATGCTGCTGTTCTTCGTGCCGCTGATCGTCTCGGTGGTGCAGTTCACGGCACTGCTCGAACGGGAGGGACTGCGGCTGTTTGCCGCCATCGGCATCGGTTTTACCTCGGTGCTGCTGGCCACGGCCCTCACGGTGGAATGGGTGTGCCGGTTCGAGCGCGGCCAGCGCCTGCGCAAGCTGCGTGCTGTACGTGGTGTGCGTGGCATGCGCAGCGGCGCCCGGGAGCAGGCCGCATGAAACCGTTCCTGTACCTGCTGCTCACCCTGGTGCTGTTCTATGCCAACCAGGCGCTGTATCGGCGCTATCACTATTTCTGGCTCACGCCCGCGATTACCACGTCGGCCATCCTGATCGCCGTGGTGGAACTGACGTCCACGCCGTTTGCGCTGTACTTCGGCGAAACCCATTGGCTCTCGTGGCTGCTGGGCCCTGCCACGGTGGCGTTTGCGCTGCCGATTTACCAGCACCGCGCGCTGGTAAGGCAGCACTGGCTGGCGCTGGGACTGGGCAGCTGCGTGGGCATCGTGGTCTCGCTGGGCAGCACGCTGCTGCTCGACCGCCTGCTGGGCATCGAAGGCAGCACCGCGCAAAGCCTGCTGGCGCGGTCCGTCTCCACGCCGTTCGCGCTGGAAGCCACGCGCCACCTCGGTGGCTCGGCGCAACTGACCGGCGTGTTCGTGATGATTACCGGCTTGTTCGGCATCCTGCTCGGGCAAGTGCTGCTTGGGCTGCTGCCGCTGCGCATGCGCGTGGCCCGCAGTGCGCCGTTCGGCGCGGCGGCGCACGGCTTCGGCATGAGCGTGGCGCGCAAGATCGGGCCGCAGGAAGGCGCCGTGGCCAGCCTCACCATGATCTTCAGCGGCATCCTGATGGTGCTGCTGGCGCCCGTGCTGGGACGCATCCTGGCCTAGGTATTACCAGCGCGCGATGGCGCGCAACTGCGGCAGCAGGTCGTTGGCGATATCCACGTTCTGGCTGCGGGTGGGATGGCCGTCCAGCGCATCGCCCGCCATGGTTTTCGAAGCGATTGCATGCACGCGGGGATCGCCCACGCCGCGCACCGTGGCGTTGATGTAGTCCACCAGCGCGGTCTTGTTCCCCGCCTTCAGCATGGCGCCTTCCGTCAGCACCACCTGCGCCTGCGGATGGTCGGCCAACAAGGTGCGCACGAAGCGCACATAGGCGTCCACGTACTGCGCGCGGTCGGGAATGCCCACGTTGAAATCGTTGGTGCCGATGGCCACCAGGATCAGGTCGGGCCGGTAATCGCGCTGGTCCCAGGCGACGGGCGCCTGTTGATCGGCGATCGCCAGCTGGTAGTACTCGGGCAGCTTGAGCAGGTCGGTGCGGTTGTCCCACGAGCGGATCAGGCCACGCCCGCCGGCGCATACCAGCTGCACCTGGGCGTGCAGGTCGCGCGCCAGCAGCATGCCGTACGAGGCGCGCGCATCCCACCACGACGCATTTTTCTTTTCGCCCGCCACGCGGTCGATCGCCTCGCCGCAGGTGATGGAGTCGCCCAGCACCAGCAGCTTGCGCTGCGGCAGTGGGGGCGCCGGCAGCCAGGCGCCGTCGGTGTCGAAGCTGCTCACTGTGGCCTGGCCGAGCCAGGTTTCGGACCGGTTGACGATTTCCACCGTGTGCGGCCCCGCCGCCAGCCCCTGCGCCAGCACCACGGTGTGCGTGCCTTTTTCCAGGTGCAGCTTGCGCGCCGCGCCACCGTCGACGATCACGTCAAGGTAGCTGTTGGCGCTGCCCGCCTGCGCCGCCATCGACATGCGCGTGCCGTCGAAGCTGGCGTAGAAACTCACGCCGGGGTAGGCAAAATGGACGGCGCCGTCATTGCGGATCTCGGCGCGCCCCATGCGGGCCACGTGCGGATCGGCAGCCACGATGGTGCCGGCCGCCGCCACGCCGGGTGCGGCGCCCAGGCAGCCCAGCAAGCCTGCCCACAGCGCGGCGGTGGTGGCCCTGGCCATCATTTCATCAGCTTGCGGATATCGGGCAGCATCGCGTCGGCCCATACCTGGTAACCCTTGGGCGTGGGATGCAGGAAGTCTTTCATGATGGCGGGCGACATGTCGCCGTTGGCCTGCAGGAAGCGCTTGCCGTAGTCCTTGTAGATGATGGACTTACCGTCATCGAGACCGGCGATCAGGCGATTGAGTTCCTGCACTTCCGCGCGCTTGGGGCTCTGGCCCGACTGCTCGTACGGCAGCACGGCGTTGAGCAGGATGCGCGCATCCGGATACAGCGCGCGCAGCTTGACCACCACTGCCTGCACGCCGTCGAACACCTGCGCCGGCGACGCCTGGCAGTGGAAGAAATTGTTCACGCCGATGGTGAGCACCACCAGCTTCGGATGCAGCTTGCCCGCGTGGCCGTTATCGAGGCGCCACAGCACATTGCCGGTATGGTCGCCACCGATGCCGAAGTTGGCCGCCTTCCATTTGCCGAACGATTTTTTCCACACTTGCTCGTTCCAGCCCTCGGTGATCGAGTCGCCGACAAACAGCAGATCGACGTTGCCGGCGTCCGCCACTTCCAGGTCTTCCTGGAACATGGCCTGCCAGCGCGCAATCGACATCCACGGATACTCGATGGTGCGCGGCGCCGGGGTGATGCTGCACGCCTTGCCGTCGATGGCGGGTTTGGCCTGGGCTTCGGCGGCGCCGGCGGCGCCGGACAGCGACAACACGGCACTGGCAATCAGCGAAACAATAAGGCTATTCTTCATTTTTTTGACCTGTCATTGCATGAAAGTTGAGCGGAGATTCGAGTGTAGCTCAAACTTTCGTTCTGAGGCGCAACAGTACGACACCGTGCGCGGGCACCTTCGCTTCGAGCTTGCGGCTGGTATCGCCGGTCCTGCCGCCCCACACGTCGGTCCAGCCGAATACGGTCTTTTTGAAGTCCGCCGTGCGCTTGTTCAGGTCATCGTTGACGTGGTACTGCTGCCAGTCGAACGACACCGGCGCCGCTGCCGATCCGCGATTCAAGATCATCAGCGCCCACTCGCCGTTGGCCAGCGGCTTGGCCCAGTATTCGATGTCGCCCGTGTGCAGGAAGCGCCACGCGGAAATGCCCAGCGGATCCTGGTTGATCGCAATCGCATCGCGGCTGGTGAGCGTGCGATGAGTGGCTGCCGACATCTTGCGCACGTCGTTGCCCAGGATGAGCGGCGACGCCAGCATGGCCCATGCCGAGAAGTGGGCGCGGTCTTCGTCGTCGGTCATGCCTTTGCCCACTTCCAGCATGTCCATATCGTTCCAGTGTCCGGGACCGGCGTACTGGCGCAAGCCGGCCTGCTTGTCGAGGATACGCATTACGCCCCATGACGAAAACGGTCCCTGGCTGAATTCGCAGTCCCAGCACGGATAGATGTCGCCCGTGGTGCGCCACGAGTGGCCCACGTCCTTGGCCCACTCCCACGGCTTGGTGTCGCCCCATTCGCAAATGCTGAACAACATGGGCCGGCCCGCGCTGCGGATGGCGTCGCGCATGGTGGTGTAGGCGCCCACGGAGTTCAGGCCCTTGCTGTCGCACCAGTCGTACTTGATGTAGTCGATGCCCCATTCGGCGTAGGTGATGGCGTCCTGGTATTCGTGGCCACGGCTGCCGGGCCGGCCGCCGCACGTGGTGGCGCCCACGTCGGAGTAGATGCCCAGTTTCAGGCCCTTGCCGTGCACGTAGTCGGCCAGCGCCTTCATCCCGGACGGGAAGCGGTCGGGATCGGGATGGATCACGCCCTTGGCGTCACGCTTGCCGTGCCAGCAGTCGTCGATGTTCACGTACACGTAGCCGGCGTCTTTCAGGCCGCTCTTGACCATGACGTCGGCCGTGTCGCGGATCAGCTGTTCGTTGATATCGCAGGCAAACGTGTTCCAGCTGTTCCAGCCCATTTGCGGGGTGGCGGCCAGGCCGTCGAACTTCTGCGCGCTGGCGGGGGCGCCCAGCGCCCACGCGCAAGCCGCCAATAATATCGGCATCAGATATTTCATGGTGGGCTCCTATCGCTTGACGGACTGCGGCTTGACGGACTGCGGCTTGATCGATTGCAGCTTGCCCGCGTATTCCTTGATCAGCTGGAGCGAGCTGGTATCGGTGTCGAACACCGAGTACAGGCCCTGCTCTTCCTGCGGCGGATCGCCCATGAAGTCGTTACCGGGTTTCCACCAGTAGTCGGCATTGGCCGCGCGACCGGCGCCGCCCCACGCCCAGAAATTGAAGCCGGCAATCGGGTCGCCCTTGGCTGCGCGCGTATAGACCACGTCGAACACTTCCTTGTAAAAGCGGTCGCGGATGGTGGTGCCGGCCTTGATGCTGAACGACGGACCGTCGCGATCCAGGCCGAATTCTTCGAGCACGATCGGCTTGTTCAGCTGCTTGGCCAGCTCGATGTGGGCATTGAGGTAGTCGCGGCTCTTGGTAATCGCATTGTCCCAGCTGCCGGTGGGATTGTGCGAGTCGAACCACGACCAGTTTTTGGGCCACAGGTGGTATGTCAGGTAGTCGATATGCCGGGTGCGGTGGGCGTCGAGGAACAGTTGCGGGTCTTGCGCGGAACCGGCCAGTCCTTCGCTGCCGCTGCTCACCATGTGGTTGGGATCGAGGCTGTGGATGTAGCCGGCCACCTCGTCGATCCATTTCACGTACGTGGCCTTTTCCTGCGGCGTGGCGCTGCCGTTGCCGGGGCGCGGCTCGTTGGCCAGCTGCCACGCCATCAGCGTGGGGTCTTGCGCATACGGCTTGCCGGTGATGGTGTTCACGCGCTTGACGATCTTGGCGATGGTCTGGCGGTATTCCTTTTGCGCAGCGGCGTTCACGTAGAACCGCGCATTCTTCTTCATGTAGTCGTCGTAGTCCTTGGTCACGTTGGGGTCGAGCGCCGGCGTGCCTTCGAACCAGTTCAGGTACTGCGTCATGCCGCCCGACCACTGCCAGAAGTTATTCAGGTACAGCACCACGGTCATGTCGCGCTTCGCGGCTTCGGCCATCAGGAAATCGAGGCCGACCAGCAGGTTTTCGTCGTAGTCGCCCGGTTTGCTCGTGGTGGCGGGGCTGACCGCGCTTTTCATGTCAGTCTTTTCGGACACGGCCAGGACGCGCAGGTTGTTGATGCCGATGGCGTGCATGCTGTCGAGTTCCTTGAGCAGCCGTTTGCGTTCACCGACGCCGCTCGGCGCGCCGAGGTAGCCGCCGTACCAGAAATTGGCGCCCACGATGTAATAGGCCTGGCCGTTGCGGGTGAAGTGGGTGGATTGGGCGGCGACAAAGCCGGGCTTGTGGTCGGTCGCAGGGGCGGCAGCGACGATGCCGCATGCGCCGGCCAGCAGCGCGGCGGCGCAGAATTGAACCAGTTGTTTCATGTCTCCTCCGATTGTGGATGTTGTGAAAATATTCTGCATCGGCGCTGCTTGCCGGTCAAACAACAAAAGCGATAAGTGACGAGTTTAGCGCCCTTCACTAAACATGGCGGACAGCGCGGCCACGGGCCGCCTGACGATTGCCTTGGGCTCCCCGGGCCATGTTTAGTAAATCCCGCTAAACTGCGGGCCTAACCCGCTCGCGCGTTTGACCCTGCGTAGACGCTTATGCAAGACTTGCTACATACCAGAAACGGTCGATGGCGCCTGCCGCCCAGACCCACGGAGACCAGATGGCCCCATCCACCACCACCGCGCCCCCAGCCCCTGCCACGGCGGGCGTGACGATCCGCGATATCGCCCGCGTTGCAGGCGTTTCGCCGGGCACCATTTCGCGCGCGCTCAAGAATGAGCCGGGACTGACCGAAGCCACGCGCCGCATGGTGCTGGAAGCGGCGCGCGAACTCGGTTACGACTTCTGCAAGCTGCGCCCCAAGCGCTTGCGGCGCCTGACGTTCCTGCTGCACCGCCACCACAACACCGCGTCGAGCAGCCCGTTTTATTCGCCGGTGCTGCATGGCGCCGAAGAAGCGTGCCGCAAGCAGGGCATCGTGCTGTCGTTCATGGCGGTGGGTCCGGCCGATGGCCTGATCGACCAGATCCGCATGCATGCGCCGGACGGCATCGTGTGCGCCGGCTTTTTCGAACCCGAAACCCTGAGCGCGCTACGCTCCACCGGCAAGCAGCTGGTGCTGATCGACATGCAGCTGCGCGGCTACAGCTCCGTCAACCCGGACAATATGATGGGCGGGTATCTGGCTACCAAGCACCTGATCGACACCGGCCGTACCCGCGTGGGTTTCATCTCCGGCCCGCTGGCGCACTACAGCATCCGCGAGCGCGCGCGCGGCTACCGCCAGGCGCTGTTCGAGGAAGGCATCCTGGCCGACCCGCGCCTGGAAGCCAACCTGCCCGACGGCGTGGACCTGGAAACCGGCGCGTACGAGGCGATGGAACAGCTGCTGGCACTGCCCCACCCGCCCGACGCCGTGTTCTGCTACAACGACAGCGCCGCACTGGTGGCGATGCGCTGCTGCCTGGCGCACGGCCTCAAGGTGCCGCACGATATCGCCATCGTCGGCTTCGACGATATCGCCCCCGCCGTGCTAGGCCACCGTCCACTGACCACGCTGCACGTCGATAAAAAAGCGCTGGGCGCGCTGGGCGTGGAGATGCTGCTGAACGGCCAGCTGAACGGCCCGCGCGCCGAGCCGGTGGAAAAAATCGCTCCGGTCACGCTGGTGGTACGCGCCAGCACCGTGTTCGACGGCTGGCGCCAGCAAAAAACCTGAATATCTACTAACCAACGGACCCCAAGATGGCACCCGACTTCCATACGCGCACCGCGCTGCTCGACCACATCCTGCACACCAAGCGCTTTTATGATGCGCGCTGCGTCGATCCCAGCGGCGGCCTTTATCATTTTTACAAAGACGACGGCACGGTGTACGACCAGCGCACGCGCCACCTGGTAAGCAGCACCCGCTTCGTGTTCAATTACGCGATGGCCTGGCGCCAGTTCGGCGACGCCGCCGACCAGCAGCGGCTGCGCCACGCCCTCGTCTTCTTGCGCGACGCCCACCGCAGTGTGCACACGGGCGGCTACGCCTGGACGCTGGACTGGCACGCCGGCGTGGCGCACGTCACCGACGGCACCAACCACTGCTATGGCCTGGCCTTCGTGCTGCTGGCTTACAGCCACGCCTTGATGGCGGGCGAACTGCAGGCAGGCGAATGGATCGCCGAAACCTTCGATTTGATGGAGCAGCGCTTCTGGGACGCGCAACACGGCCTGTACGCCGACGAAGCGTCGGCCGACTGGTCGTACCTGGACGGCTACCGCGGCCAGAACGCCAATATGCACGCATGCGAAGCGCTGATCGCCGCGTTCGAAGCGACCGGCGAAACCGCCTACCTGCTGCGCGCCGAAACGCTGGCGCGCAACATCACCGAGCGCCAGGCCGCACTGGCCCATGGCCTGATCTGGGAACACTACCACGCCGACTGGTCGGTGGACTGGGACTACAACCGCGACGACAAGAGCAATATCTTCCGCCCGTGGGGCTACCAGCCCGGCCACCTGGCCGAGTGGGCCAAGCTGCTATTGCTGCTGGAGCGCCACGGCGAACACTTGCAACATGGGGCAGCGTGGCTGCTGCCGCGCGCCGTAGAATTGTTCGACGCCGCCGTGGAGCGGGCGTGGGATGCGCAGCACGGCGGCATTTATTACGGCTTTGCGCCCGACGCCAGCATTTGCGACGACCTCAAATATTTCTGGGTGCAAGCCGAGAGCATCGCCACAGCCGCCCTCCTGGGCGCCCGCACCGGCGACGCCCGTTACTGGACCTGGTACGACAAGCTGTGGGACTACAGCTGGACCCATTTCGTCGACCACGACCACGGCGCCTGGTACCGCATTCTCGCTGCCGACAACAGCAAACTCACCGACGAAAAAAGCCCGGCCGGCAAAGTGGATTACCACACCATGGGCGCCTGCTACGAAGTACTCAATGTAATCAAGGATTAACGATGTCTGATTTCCCCATTTTCGTCGCCGCCGGCGAGGCCCTCACCGACATGATCGTGCAGGACGCGGCGCAGCAGCAATGGCACAGCAAGGTAGGCGGCTCCACCTGGAATGTGGCACGCACCATGGCGGCGCTGGACGTGCCCACCGCGTTTGCGGGCGCCATCAGCAACGATGTTTTCGGCGACGCCCTGTGGCAGGCCAGCGACGAGGCGCGGCTCGACCTGCGCTTCCTTCAGCGCATTGAGAAATCGCCGCTGCTGGCCATCGTCCACCGCACCGATCCGCCAGCGTACTTTTTCGTGGGCGACGACAGCGCCGACCTGCATTTCGATGCGCAAGCGCTGCCTGCCGGCTGGCGCGCGCACTGCAAGTGGGTGCACTTCGGCGGCATCAGCCTGGCGCGCCAGCCGCTGGCGGGCAAGCTGGTGGCGCTTGCGGAACAACTGAAACGCGACGGCGTGCGTATCAGCTTTGACCCCAACTACCGGCTGCTGATGGACGAGCGTTACGACGCCACGCTGCGCCGCATGACGGAACTGGCCGATGTGGTCAAGGTGTCGGAGGAAGACCTGGCGGGCCTGTTCCGCACCGACGATATCGCTACAGCCTTCGACACGCTGCGCAGCTGGAACCCGCAGGCGGCCTATCTGTACACCAAGGGCGCGGACGGCGCGGCGCTACACTGCGGCGACGACGCATGGAGCCAGAGCGCCCCCCCCATCACGGTGGTTGACAGCGTGGGCGCCGGCGACGCATCGATCGCGGCGCTGGCCTACAGCATGCTCCATCATGCCGACCGCGGGCCGCACGCGCACCTGCAGTTTGCGGTGGCGGCCGGCGCCGCGGCCTGCCTGAAGGAAGGCGCATCGCCGCCGACCCTCGCTGCTATCGAAGCGCTACTCTCCCGTTAGAGGGAGGCGCACGCTAGCCGGACATCCTGGAACGATTCTCATTCTTGATTATTATGTGGTGAAAATACCATTTAACCGAGAAAAATTATCGTTTTTATCAAGAACCGTAAAATTAAATGTCTGTAATGCGCCGCATTGATATAGGTCATTGCGGACATAAATGTGTGGCCGGTGGTAAACTTGGGTTGTCCTTTTTTATAAACCGAGAGGCTTCCCATGAACCAGATGTCCAGGCGACAGTTCCTTCGGGTAACTGGCGCCACCATCGCGGGTTCGAGCATCGCGCTCCTCGGCTTTGCGCCGGCAACGGCCATGGCCGAGGTCCGGCAATACAAGCTGGCGCGCAGTACCGAAACCCGCAACACCTGCCCCTACTGCTCCGTAGGCTGCGGGATCCTGATGTATGGACTGGGCGACGGCGCCAAAAACGCCACCGCTTCCATCATCCACATCGAAGGCGATGCCGACCACCCGGTCAATCGCGGCACGCTGTGCCCGAAAGGCGCCAGCCTGATCGACTTCATCCACTCGCCGAACCGCCTGCTGGCGCCGCAGTACCGCGCACCGGGTGCGACGGACTGGTCGCCCATGTCGTGGGACGATGCGCTGAACCGCATCGCGAAGCTGATGAAAGCCGACCGCGATGCCAACTTCATCGAAAAATCGGCCGACGGCAAAACCGTCAACCGCTGGACCACCACCGGCATGCTGTGCGCTTCGGCAGCCAGCAACGAAGTCGGTTATTTAACCCATAAAACCATGCGCAGTCTGGGCATGCTGGTATTCGACAATCAAGCACGTGTTTGACACGGTCCGACGGTGGCAGGTCTTGCCTCGACATTTGGACGTGGTGCGATGACGAATCACTGGGTAGACATCAAGAATGCAGATGTCATCCTGGTCATGGGCGGTAACGCAGCAGAAGCACACCCTTGCGGGTTTAAATGGGTCACGGAAGCCAAGGCGCATCGCGGCGCCAAGCTGGTCGTGGTCGATCCGCGTTTTACCCGAACCGCTTCGGTGGCGGACTATTACGTCCCTACCCGTACCGGTGCGGACATCGTTTTCCTGGGCGGTATCATCAACTACCTGCTCACCAACGACAAAATCCAGCACGAATACGTTCGCAACTACACGGACATGCCGTTTATCGTCCGCGAAGATTTCGCCTTTAACGACGGCCTGTATTCCGGCTGGGACGAGGCAGCGGGCAAGTACACCGACAAGAGCAGCTGGAACTACGAAATGGGCGACGACGGCTATGCCAAGGTCGATCCCACGCTTGAGCATCCGCGCTGCGTGTACCAGCTGATGAAGAAGCACTACTCGCGCTACACGCCCGAGATGGTGGAAAAAGCCTGCGGCGTGCCGCCGGAAAAATTCCACAAGGTGGCCGAACTACTGGCATCCACTGCGGTGCCGGGCAAGGCCGCGACCATCCTGTACGCATTGGGCTGGACCCAGCACTCCACCGGCGCGGAAACCCTGCGCACGGGCGCCATGGTGCAACTGCTGCTCGGTAACATGGGCATCTCCGGCGGCGGCATGAACGCGCTGCGCGGCCACTCCAACATCCAGGGTCTGACCGACCTGGGGCTGCTCACCAATATGCTGCCCGGCTACCTCACGCTGCCCGGCGAGGCGGAACAGGACTGGGAGGCGTACGTGGCCAAGCGCGCACTGAAACCGCTGCGTCCCAATCAGCTCAGCTACTACAGCAACTCGAAGAAATTCCTGGTCTCGTTCATGAAGACCTGGTGGGGCGATGCCGCCACCGAGGAAAACAACTACGCGTTCGACTACCTGCCCAAGCTGGACAAGCCGTACGACATGATGCAGGCGTTCGAGCTGATGAACCAGGGGAAGATGACCGGCTATATCTGCCAGGGCTTCAACATCCTGGCCTCGGCGCCGGACAAGCAGAAGATCACCGACGGCCTGTCCAAGCTGAAATGGCTGGTCATCATGGATCCGCTGCAGACCGAAACGTCGGAATTCTGGAAACCGCACGGCGACTTCCACAAGGTCGATCCCGCATCGATCCAGACCGAGGTATTCAGCCTGCCCACGTCGTGCTTTGCCGAAGAACGCGGTTCGCTGGTCAGTTCCTCGCGCGTGCTGCAATGGCACTGGCAAGGCGCCGAGCCGCCGGGCCAGGCGAAGAGCGACCTGGAAATCATGTCGGGCCTGTTCCAGCGCATTCGCAAGGCGTACCAGAAGGATGGCGGCAAGTTCCCCGATCCGATCGTCAACCTGACGTGGAACTACGCGCAGCCGATGAGCCCTCAGCCCGAAGAAATCGCCATGGAATTCAATGGCAAGGCGTTGAAGGACATCTACGATGCCAAGGACCCGACCAAGCTGCTGCTCAAGAAGAACGAGCAGCTGGCCGGCTTCGCGCAACTGCGCGACGACGGCAGCACGGCGTCGGGTTGCTGGATCTTTGCCGGTTCGTGGACCGCGCAGGGCAACCAGATGGGCCGCCGCGACAACAGCGACCCGACCGGCATCGGCAACACGCTGAACTGGGCCTGGGCCTGGCCGGCCAACCGCCGCGTCCTGTACAACCGCGCGTCGTGCGATGTGAACGGCAAGCCGTTCGATCCGACCCGCAAGCTGATCGGCTGGAACGGCACCACCTGGTCCGGCGCCGACGTGCCGGACTACAAGGCGGACGAACCGCCGGAAAACGGCATGGGTCCGTTCATCATGCTGGCCGAGGGTGTGGCGCGCTTCTTCGCGCGCGATGCCATGGCCGAAGGTCCGTTCCCCGAGCACTACGAGCCGTTCGAGTCGCCCATCGGGCACAACCCGATGCACCCGAATAATCCGCGTGCGTTCAACAATCCGGCCGCGCGCATGTTCGCCAACGACCGCAAAAAGCTGGGCAAGAAGGAAGAGTATCCGCACGTGGCGACCAGCTATCGCCTCACGGAGCACTTCCACTACTGGACCAAGCATGCGCGCCTGAATGCGATCATCCAGCCGGAGCAGTTCGTTGAAATCGGCGAAGAGCTGGGCAAGGAAATCGGCGTGGTGCACGGCGACCGGGTACGGGTATCGTCCAAGCGCGGCTACATCGTGGCGAAAGCCGTGGTGACCAAGCGTATCAAGGCACTGATTATCGATGGCAAAAAGACCCACCAGGTCGGACTGCCGATCCACTTCGGGTTCAAGGGGCTCACCAAACCGGGCTACCTGATCAACACACTCACGCCGACGGTAGGCGACGCCAATTCACAGACACCGGAATTCAAGTCGTTCCTGGTGAAAGTGGAAAAAGCCTGACGGCCCGAAGGAGATTAAACCATGTCATTACAATCACTTGATATCAAACGCCTGTCGGCCACCACGGTGCAGCCGCCGGTGGCCCGCACCCCGGTGACCGGCACCGTGGCCAAACTGATCGACGTCTCCAAATGCATCGGCTGCAAGGCCTGTCAAACGGCCTGCATGGAGTGGAACGACTTGCGCGACGAGGTGCGTGAAACCACCGGCGTGTACGACAACCCCACCGACCTGACGCCGCAATCGTGGACCGTCATGCGGTTCTCGGAATACGAGAACACCGACGGCAACCTCGAATGGCTGATCCGCAAGGACGGCTGCATGCACTGCGAAGATCCGGGCTGCTTAAAAGCTTGCCCGGCGCCGGGCGCCATCGTCCAGTACACCAACGGCATCGTGGATTTCCACCAGGAGAACTGCATTGGCTGTGGCTACTGCGTTGCCGGCTGCCCGTTCGACGTGCCGCGCATTTCCAAGCAGGACAGCCGCGCCTACAAGTGCACGCTGTGCTCGGACCGCGTGGCCGTGGGCCAGGAACCGGCTTGCGTCAAGACCTGCCCCACCGGCGCGATTGTCTTCGGCACCAAGGAAGACATGAAGACGCACGCCGAGGAACGGATCGAAGACCTCAAGTCGCGCGGCTTTGCCAACGCCGGCCTGTACGACCCGCTGGGCGTAGGGGGCACGCACGTGATGTATGTGCTGCACCATGCCAACCAGGCGCCGTTGTACCATGGCCTGAAGCAGAACCCGTCCATCAGCCCGATGGTGGGACTGTGGAAGGGCCTGACCAAACCGCTGGCGCTGGCCGGTATCGCCGCCACTGCGCTGGCGGGCTTCTTCCACTATTCGCGCATCGGTCCGAACGAAGTGAGCAAGGACGAAGAAGCCGAGGCGCTGCATGAAGCACAACGCATCCGGGAGGACCACAATGAGCGCCCATGATCCGCTGCAGGACAAGGATGGCAATCCGCTGATCCAGCGTTACACGCCCAATGAACGCAGCAACCATTGGATCACCGCCATCTGCTTCATTTTGCTGGCGGTCTCCGGCCTGGCCATGTTCCATCCGGCCATGTCGTGGATGGCCATGTTCCTCGGCGGCGGCCAGTGGACGCGCATCCTGCACCCGTTCATCGGGCTGGTGATGTTCGTGTCGTTCGCGATCCTGGTCGTGCGCTTCTGGCACCACAACCACATCGAGAAATACGATGTGCAGTGGATGAAGCAGATCGGCGACGTGCTCACCAACCGCGAAGACCGGCTGCCGAAAATCGGCATGTACAACGCCGGTCAGAAGGTGCTGTTCTTCGTGCTGATCGCCAGCATGGTGGGACTGCTGTTGTCGGGCATCGTGATCTGGCGCGCGTACTTTGCGTTCTACTTCCCGATCGACGTGGTGCGCTTTGCGGCGCTGCTGCACGCATTCAGCGCGTTCGTGCTGATTTGCTCGATCATCGTGCACATCTACGCAGCGTTCTGGGTCAAGGGTTCGATCGGCGCCATGGTGCGCGGCACGGTCACCTACGGGTGGGCGCGCAAGCACCATCCACGCTGGTTCGAGGCCGTCATCAAAAAACGGCGCGATCCGCAGTAAGCGCGGTTCGCTGACCAAAACGGGCGCAAGGTATCGCGCCCGTTTTTTCATTTTCCTCACTGGGGTGCGTACTACGCCACTCCTGTCTGCTGCCGGCTGCGGGCGCTGATTTGGATTAAAATACAGCCCTTGGCCGGCAGTTTTTACACTATCGGCAACACGGGAGATATTTTGGTACAACGCTTGCTACAACCTGGAGAAATCGAGTCGCTCGACCACACCGCCATACCACGCCTGCTGCTCCCGGAAGCACGCAGCCTGTTCACCGCGCGCGCCACGCGCCTGCGCCAGCTGGCGGATAATCACATCAAGGGTATCCCGGTGGGCGAGACCATGGCCGGCTACCTGCGCATGATCGCCGCGCTGGTCGATGCGCAAGCGGCCGTGATCCGTTCCTTGCCTGCTGAAACCTTCGCCCTGCCCGACGCTGACGGCATCGAAGCGGCCATTTTGCACCACATGCCGCCGCTGCCCGTGAGTGGCCAGCGCCCGCCCACCTGGCGCCGCGTGTTTGCCGCCCTGCTGGACGAACTGCAGCCGCTGGCGGACAGCCAGCCGCAATTGGCGGCGGTGCTGGCCGAACTGCGCGCGCTCGACAGCGCCCAGCTGGAAGGCTGCGCCGACGCCGTGCTGGCCGAACTGACCGAGGGCGTGCATCCGCTGCACGCGCCGTTCGTGGCTGCGGCCTTGCAAGTCATCTGGACCATGCGCGCCAGCCAGCTCAATGCGGCGCGCGTGCAGCCGCTGGTGACCAACACCTTGTGCCCGGTGTGCGGCTCGCACCCGGTGGCCAGCGTGATCCGCATCGGCGGCCAGTCGCAGGGTTACCGCTATCTGCAATGCAGCTGCTGCGCCAGCGAATGGCACATGGTGCGCGTCAAGTGCACCTGCTGCGAAAGCAATGCCAAGATTGCGTACCAGAGCATCGAACCGGAAGCGGGCCAGCCGGCTGCCACCGAGCCGGTGAACAAGGCCAACGATCCGTACAAGGTGGCGCGCGCCGAAACCTGCGACGATTGCAGGACCTACCGCAAGATCTTCAACCAGGAGCACGACTACCTGGTGGAGCCACTGGCCGACGACCTGGCCAGCCTGGCGCTCGACCTGCTGGTGGGCGAAGCCGGCTACGCGCGCGCCAGTGGCAACCCGCTGCTGTGGTTTAACGCGGAATGACCAGCACCGCCGGTTCCGCCAGCAGTAGCAGCGCGCCAGCGATCCGCCTGCCGGCGGTGCACCTGGTCCTGTCCGACGCCGGCTGCCAGCCGCTCATCGGACAGTATGGCCGCACGCAGGTCACCGACGCGGCGCGCGCGCTGCTGGCGGACCTGCGCACCCAGTTGCTGGCCGCGCGCCAGGACGGCGCCACGGGCAGCAGCGTGCCAGCCGCCGACCTCGCCGCCCTGCTGGCGCAACTGGACCTGCGCCTGCAAACGGCCAATCGCAGCAACCTGCGCGCCGTGTTCAACCTCACCGGCACCGTGCTCCATACGAACCTGGGCCGCGCCCTGCTGCCCGACAGCGCGGTGCAGGCCGTGGTCGAAGCGCTGCGCTGGCCGATGAATCTGGAGTGGGACATCGACACGGGCCAGCGCGGCGACCGCGACAACCTGGTGGAAGAACTGCTGCTGGAACTGACGGGGGCCGAAGCGGCCACCATCGTCAACAACAATGCCGCTGCCGTGCTGTTGATGTTGAATACCCTGGCGCTGGGCCGCGAAGTGATCGTCTCGCGCGGGGAACTGGTGGAAATCGGCGGCGCGTTCCGCATTCCCGACGTGATGACGCGCGCCGGCGCCGTGCTGCGCGAGGTGGGCAGCACCAACCGCACGCACGCCAGGGACTACGCGGAAGCGGCCGGGCCGCAGACGGCGCTGATGATGAAAGTCCATTGCAGCAATTACGCCATTACCGGTTTTACCAGGAGCGTGGAACTGCCCGAGCTGGCGCCGCTGGCGAAATCGCACAATATCGCCGTGGCCGTGGACCTGGGCAGCGGCACGCTGGTGGACCTGGAACAATACGGTCTGCCGCACGAAACCACGGTGCGCGAGACCATCGCTGCCGGCGCGGATCTCGTGACCTTCAGCGGCGACAAGCTGCTCGGTGGTCCGCAGTGCGGCATCATCGTGGGCCGCAAGGACCTGATCGCGCAGATCAAGAAGAACCCGTTGAAGCGCGCGCTGCGCGTGGGCAAGCTGACGCTGGCTGCGCTGGAACCGGTGCTGGCCCTGTACCGTGCACCCGACCTGCTGCCCGAACGCCTCACCACACTCAAGCTGCTCACCCGTCCCGCCGCCGCCATGCGCGCGCAAGCCGAAGCGATTGCGCCGCAGTTGCAGGCGGCGCTGGGCGCCAGCTACGCGGTGACGGCAGCAGCGATGACCAGCCAGATCGGCAGCGGCGCCCTGCCCGTCGACCAGCTGCCGAGCTTTGGCCTGGTGGTGCGGGCGGCCGGCAAAACCAGCAACGCACTGGGCCAGCTGGAACAGCGCCTGCGCGCGCTGCCACTGCCGGTGATCGGCCGCGTGGCGCAAGATGCGTTGTGGCTCGACCTGCGCTGCCTGAACGACGTCCAGCAGGAAAAATTTGTCGCCCAGCTGCCTTTGCTGGAGCAGGCCCGCGCATGATCATCGGCACCGCAGGTCACATCGACCATGGCAAGACCACGCTCACGCGCGCGCTCACCGGCGTGGACACCGACCGGTTAAAGGAAGAAAAGGCGCGCGGCATTTCGATCGAACTAGGTTATGCGTACACCCCGCTCACCGACACGCAAACATTGGGCGTGATCGACGTTCCCGGCCACGAGAAATTCATCCGCACCATGGCTGCCGGCGTTACCGGCATCGACGCCGCGCTGCTGGTGATTGCCGCCGACGACGGCATCATGCCGCAAACTGTCGAGCACCTGGCCATCCTGCGCCTGCTGGGCGTGAAACGCGGCGCGGTGGCGCTGACCAAGATCGACCGCGCCGATGCGCAGCAAATCGCCCGGGTGGAAGCCGACATCCACGCGCTGCTGGCCCCCACCGATTTCGCCGGTGCGCCCATCTTCCACACCAACGCCACCGTCGCGGGCGACGCCGGCGTGCAGGCGTTGCTCGCGCACCTGGCGCAACTGGCAGCCGCACTGCCGGCCAGCGACGACCGCCGCCTGTTCCGTCTTGGCGTGGACCGGGTGTTTACCCTGAGCGGCCAGGGCACCATCGTGACCGGCACCGCGCTGGCCGGCACGGTGCGCGTGGGCGACACCGTCACCCTGGCGCCGGGCGGCGGGCAGGCGCGGGTGCGCAGCATCCATGCGCAGAATCGCGCGGCGGACGTGGGCCGCGCCGGCCAGCGGCTGGCCCTGAACCTGGCCGGCGTGGCCAAGGAGGACATTGCGCGCGGCAGCTGGATTGTCGCGCCGTCGCTCGCTGCATGTTCGGAACGGATCGACGTCGAGATCACGCTCACGCCGGACTGCGGCCTCACGCTCAAACCGTGGTCGCCGCTGCATGTGCACCTGGGCGCCGCGCACCACACCGCCAACGTGGTGCTGCTCGGTGACGAAGCGCTGGCGCCGGGCGGCACGGGCCGGGTGCAACTGGTGCTGGACGCGCCGGTGCAGGCGGTGCCGGGCGACCGCTTCGTGATCCGCAATGCGCAAGCCACGGCCACCGTGGGCGGCGGCGTGGTGCTCGATCCGTTCGGACCGGCGCGCAAGCGCCGCATCAGCGCCCGGGTGGCGTGGCTCGATGCGCTGGCCGCTTACCTCGACAACGGCGACGTGGGCGCCCTGCTGGCGCGCAGCCCGTTCGGCTTGCGCGCGTCGGCGCTGGTGCGGTTGTCGCAGCTGCCGGCCACGGAAATGGTCACACCGCCGCACACCATCACCGTCGCGCTGGCCGGCGGCGACCTGCTGCTGATCGCGCCCGCCGAAGTGGCGGCGCTCGAGCAGCGCATCGTCACGGCGCTGGCGGACTTCCATGCGCGGTCGCCGGACGACGCCGGACCTGAGCTGTGGCGCCTCAAGCGCATCGTTGCCACCGACATCGAAGACCGGCTGTGGAGCCGGTTGATCGACACGCTGCTGGCCGATGGGCGCATCCGCCAGCGCGGGCGCAGCCTGCACCTGCCGCAGCACAGCGTGGAACTGAGCGCGCAGGAACAGGCGCTGGTGGCGCCGTTGCTGGCGTCCCTGCTGGCGGGCCGCTACGATCCGCCGTGGGTGCGCGACCTGGTGCGCGAACATGCACTGCCCGAAGCAGAAGTGCGGCGCCTGCTGCGCAAGCTGGCCCGTACCGGCGAAATCAGCCAGGTGGTGCCGGACCTGTTTTATCATCCGCAGCCGCTGGCCGAACTCGCGAATCTGATGACCACGCTGCCGCAGGTGCAGGCGGCGGCATTCCGCGACGCCACTGGCCTGGGACGCAAAAGAGGCATCCAGATATTGGAGTTCTTCAACCGCGTCGGCTATACTCGGCGCGTTGGAAATATCCACATGGTGCGGCCCGATGCGGTGTGGTCGTACAGCGGCAACTGACGCCGCTTCAAGGTTCCAAGGAAGGCAATCTCATCCGGTGATGGGGCCGGGCTTCAAACCCGGTGAGGGGCGTCAGCCGTTCCTCTGTAGGTTCGACTCCTACTGCTTTCCGCCATCTCCTGCTTATCCTGCGCGTTCTGCCTCGATCTTCCTGTGTGCGTCAGCTAACATTGCAGGTTTCCACAGGGCACTAAAAATTCAAATTGGTGCTAAAATTACTCATCCGCAATATATATTGCAACTAAGATAATTTAGCCACCCTGTTGAACACTTCGAGGAACCCTATGAATTTCGCCAATATGAAGGTGGGTACGCGTCTGGCAGTCGGCTTCGGCGCGACGCTGACCCTGCTGCTGGTCGTTGCCGTTGGCAGCTCTACCGCCATGCGCACCATCACCAACGACACCGACAACCTGATCGAGGAACAGCTGAAAACCGAGCGCCTGGTCACGGAGTGGAAAGGCAGCATCGAATCGAACATCCAGCGCGCGCAAGCCGCCGCGCGCCTCGACGATGTCGCCGACCAGAAGTATTTTGAAGAAGGTCTGGCGCGTGCGGTCAAGCGCAATGCCGAGGTGCAAACCCTGATCAATGAACGGTTGGTCGATCCGCGCGCCAAGGCGCTGTTCGCCAAGGCCATGGCCGACCGCGACATCTACCAGGCCGCCCGCAAGAGCGTGCTGCAAGCGCGCGACAGCGGCGACCTGGAACTGGCCAAGCAACTGATCGTCCAGAAATTCGTGCCGGCCTGCGATACTTACCTGGCCAGCATTGCCGCCGTGGCCGAACGCCAGCGTAGTGCCATCGACGAGATCGGCGTCGCCGTCCATGACCGCAGCCTGCAGTCGATTACCATCACCGCCATCCTGGCCGTGGTGTCGATCGGCATGGCGTTGTTGCTGGGCTGGCTGATTACGCGGTCCGTCCTCAAGCAGCTCGGTGGCGAGCCTGGCTATGCCGCCGGCATCACCGACCGCATCGCCGCCGGCGACCTGACCGTGCGCGTGGACCTGGCGGCCAACGATAACAGCAGCCTGCTCTACAGCATTGCCGCCATGCGCGACCGCCTGGCCGCTATCGTGAGCGAAGTGCGCAGCACCACCGAAGCCGTCGCCACCGCCTCGGATGAAATTGCCAGCGGCAATATGGACCTGTCGTCGCGTACCGAGCAGCAAGCCAGTTCGCTGGAAGAGACGGCATCATCGATGGAAGAGCTGACGTCGACCGTCAAGCAAAACACCGACTATGCGCGTCAGGCCAACAAGCTGGCAGCGAGCGCGTCGGACGTGGCCGTGCGCGGCGGCGGCGTGGTGGCCGAAGTGGTGACCACCATGGAGTCGATCAGCACGTCGTCGAAACGCGTGGTGGACATCATTGGCGTGATTGACGGCATCGCCTTCCAGACCAATATCCTGGCCCTGAACGCGGCAGTGGAAGCGGCCCGTGCCGGTGAACAGGGCCGTGGCTTCGCGGTGGTGGCATCGGAAGTGCGCAACCTGGCCCAGCGCTCGGCCAGCGCCGCCAAGGACATCAAGGAACTGATCAGCGACTCGGTGGAAAAAATCTCGACCGGCGCCATGCTGGTGGACCAGGCCGGCAACACGATGACCGAAATCGTCAGCAGCGTGCGCAGCGTCAGCGACATCATGGAACAGATTGCCGCCGCCAGCCAGGAGCAGGAAGCAGGCATCGACCAGATCAACCAGGCCATCAGCGAGATGGACGGCGTGACACAGCAAAATGCCGCACTGGTGGAAGAAGCAGCCGCCGCTGCGGAATCGCTGCAGGGCCAGTCGACGCACCTGGCGCAGCTGGTCAGTGTGTTCAAGCTGGACAATGCGGGTTACGCGCCAGCGGTAACGCCAGCGGCAGCGGCACGTCCAGTAGTCAAGCGCAGCGCAACCCCGGCAGCAGCCGGCCGCCGCCTGGCCCTGGGCAGCTGAGTACCGCGAACCACCACCACCACCACCACCTCGGGTAAATCCGTCATCCTCGCGCACGCGGGGATCCATGGAACGCCTGATGCGTGGTGGCTAACGATTAAGCTGCTACTTCTCACATGGTCTATGGATCCCCGCGTTCGCGAGGATGACGACTCATGAGTTTCGGCTACGGTTAAACGCCCCGCGTTCGCAGGATAACGGCTCATGCGTTTCGGCTACGATTAGCCGCCCCACCTTCGCGAGGATGACGACTCATGATTTTCGGCTACGGTTAAACGCCCCGCGTTCGCGAGGATGACGGCTCACGAGTTTGCGGCCACGGTTATCCCCTCCCCCTCCCAAGTAATGGCACAATGCGCCATCATTTACTTGGGAAACTCTCATGCACAAGTTTGCTCTGCTAGCCGCCGCTATCGGCATGGCATTCGCCACCTCCCCCGCTTTGTCTGCCGACGCACCACGGCTCACCGCCGAAAAACTCTACCAGCAAAACTGCGCGATCTGCCATGGCGCCAAGATGGAAGGCGCGGTCGGGCCGTCGCTGGTGGACAAGGAATGGCTGCACGGCGCCCCCACCAAGGCCAACCTGGTCAAGCTGATCGCCAAGGGTGTGCCTGAGAAAAACATGCCGGCCTGGTCGCCGGCGCTGAGCAACGCCCAGATCGCGCTGCTGGCCGATTACGTCGCGGCCGGCCCCAAGCCCGCCGCAGCCAAACCCGCTGCCGCCAAAGCCGCAGCCGCCACAACCACCCCCGCCCCCGAAGACGGCATCGACCTGGCCGGCTTCAAGCTGCCGCAGGGCTTCCGCATCAGCGTGTATGCCGATGGCGTCGATGCCGCGCGCAGCCTGGCCGTGTCCCCTAGCGGCATCGTGTATGTGGGCTCGCGCAAAGCGGGCAAGGTGTATGCGCTGGTGCCGCGTGCGGGCCAGCAAGCCGAAGTGGTGACCATTGCCTCCGGCCTGGAAAACCCGATCGGCGTGGCGCTGCTGAACGGATCGCTCTACGTCGGTGAAATCGGCCGCGTGATCCGCTTCGACAATATCGACAAGAACTACGCGCAACAACCAAAGTACGACGTCGTCAAGGTCAGCCTGCCCAACGATAAATGGCACGGCGAAAAAATCATCAAAGCCGGCCCTGACGGCAAGCTGTACATCCCGGTTGGCGCGCCGTGCAATATCTGCGATACCGACGACACCCAACACGCCAAGATCTACCGCATGAACGCCGACGGCAGCGGCCTCGAAGAATACGCGCGCGGCGTGCGCAACACGGTGGGCTTCGCGTTTCACCCCACCACCAAAGCGCTGTGGTTCACCGATAACGGCCGCGACGAACTGGGCGACAACACACCATCGTGCGAACTGAATATCGCCCCGAAGGCCGGCCTGCACTTCGGCTTCCCGTACTGCCATGGCGGCGTGCTGCCCGACCCGAAATTCGGCGCCGGCCGCCAGTGCGAAGAGTTCGTCGAACCGGTCGCCAAGCTGGGCCCGCACGTGGCGCCGCTCGGCCTCACGTTTTACACCGGCAAGCAGTTCCCGGAAGCGTACCGAAACAATGTGTACGTGGCCAATCACGGCTCGTGGAACCGCACCACCAAGAGTGGTTACGAGGTGCGGCTGATTACGCTGTACGGCAGCAAGGTGGTCAGCGATACCGCGTTCATCAGCGGCTTCCTGCGCGGCGAGCAAGTTGTCGGCCGCCCGGTCGATATCGCCACGCTGGCCGATGGTTCGATGCTGGTGTCGGACGATTTTGGCGGCCGCATTTTCCGGGTGACGTACGAGGGGAAGTAAGCAATACGCCACCGCGACCACATGGGGTCGGACCCCGGCTTTGGTCGTGCGGGTCCAGGCAAAAAAAAACCGCCCGGGTGACACCAGGCGGTTTTTTTGCGGAGCTGAGTCCGATTACTGGGCAGCAGCAGCCGCTTCTTCAGCAGCAGCTTTCATCGACAGCTTCAGACGGCCGCGGTCGTCGGTTTCCAGAACCTTGACGCGCACTTGCTGGCCTTCTTTCAGGTAGTCGGCCACGGCGTTCACTCGCTCGTTGGCGATCTGCGAAATGTGCAGCAGACCATCTTTGCCTGGCATCACTTGCACGATGGCGCCGAAGTCCAGCAGCTTCAGGACGGTACCGTCGTAGGTTTTGCCCACTTCGACCGACGCGGTCAGTTCTTCGATGCGGCGCTTGGCTTCCTGGCCGGCAGCAGCGTCGACGGAAGCGATGGTGACCACGCCTTCGTCGCTGATGTCGATCTGGGTGCCGGTCTCTTCGGTCAACGCGCGAATCACGGCGCCGCCTTTGCCGATCACGTCACGGATTTTTTCCGGATTGATCTTGATGGTGATCAGGCGCGGAGCGAAATCGGACAGTTCCGTTTTCACGGTTGGCATGGCTTTTTGCATTTCGCCCAGGATATGGTCGCGGCCTTCTTTGGCTTGCGCCAGTGCCACTTGCATGATTTCCTTGGTGATGCCCTGGATTTTAATGTCCATCTGCAGCGCGGTGATACCGTTGCGGGTACCGGCAACCTTGAAGTCCATGTCGCCCAGGTGATCTTCGTCGCCCAGGATGTCCGACAGCACGGCAAACTTGCCGCCGTCCTTGATCAGGCCCATGGCGATACCGGCCACGTGCTCTTTCATCGGCACGCCCGCATCCATCAGCGCCAGGCAGCCGCCGCACACCGATGCCATCGACGACGAACCGTTCGATTCGGTGATTTCCGACACCAGGCGCACAGCGTAGCTGAACTCGTCAGCTGCCGGCAGCGCAGCGATCAGCGCGCGCTTGGCCAGACGGCCGTGGCCGACTTCGCGGCGCTTCGGCGTACCGACGCGGCCGGTTTCGCCGGTGGCGAACGGTGGCATGTTGTAGTGCAGCATGAAGGAGTCGGTGAACTCGCCCATCAGTGCATCGATCTTTTGCGAATCACGGGCGGTGCCCAGGGTGGCAACGACCAGCGCCTGGGTTTCACCACGGGTGAACAGTGCCGAACCGTGGGTACGCGGCAGGACCGAGGTGCGGATCGAGATTGGACGCACGGTGCGGGTGTCGCGGCCGTCGATGCGTGGCTCGCCGTCCAGAATTTGCGAACGCACGACCTTGGCTTCCATGTCGAACAGGATGTTGCCAACTTCGACGCTGTCTGGCGACACGGCGCCAGCGGCAGCCGCTTCGGCGCCCAGTTCGGCAACCACTTCCGAGTGCATCGAACGCAGCTTGTCGGTACGGGCTTGCTTGTCGCGGGTTTGATACGCTTCGCGGATTTTCGCTTCGGCGAAATGGGTCACGCGGCCGATCAGGGCTTCGTTTTTCGCTGGTGCGGTCCAGACTTGTTCAGGCTTGCCGCCGTCGCGTACCAGGTCGTGGATGGCGTCGATGACAGCTTTCATTTCGGTGTGGCCAAAGACCACGGCGCCGAGCATGATTTCTTCGGACAGTTGTTTGGCTTCCGATTCGACCATCAGCACGGCCGATTCGGTACCTGCAACAACCAGGTCCATCTGCGAAGTTTTCAGCTGCTCAACGGTTGGGTTGAGGATGTACTGGCCGTTGGCGTAACCCACGCGGGCAGCGCCGATCGGGCCGTTGAACGGTACGCCCGACACGCACAGGGCGGCCGAGGCGCCGATCATCGAAGCGATGTCCGGATCGATTTCTGGGTTGACCGACAGCACGTGAATGATCACCTGCACTTCGTTCATGTAGCCCTCTGGGAACAGAGGACGGATAGGACGGTCGATCAGACGCGAGGTCAGGGTTTCTTTTTCCGAAGGGCGGCCTTCACGTTTGAAGAAACCACCGGGAATCTTGCCGGCTGCATAGGTCTTTTCAAGGTAATCGACGGTCAGCGGGAAGAAGTCCTGGCCCGGCTTGGCATCCTTGCGCGCCACCACGGTAGCCAGCACCACGGTGTCTTCAATCGACACCAGCACTGCGCCAGAGGCTTGGCGAGCGATTTCGCCGGTTTCCAGCGTGACCGTGTGCTGGCCGTACTGGAAGGTTTTCGTAACTTTATTAAACATGGGTAATCCCTTTCTATTTGCCGACAGATTTTCAGGCGCTGTCGTTCACCTCACCACGGGCGGCATCTGTGGCTGCCGCCTTTGCTGCTTACTGCAATTGCTCAGGTACCCGGTTTGCCAGCTTGCTAAAACACTATGCCCGCTAGCAAGTTATTACGATTTTCAAATGACAAAATGCCCGCGACAGCAAGCTGGCGCAGGCATTTCGTTTGAAGCTAAGGGCGCAATAAATTACTTACGCAGACCCAGTTTGGCGATCAGATCGCGGTAACGGGTAGCATCCTTGTTTTTCAGGTACGACAGCAGGCTTTTACGACGGTTAACCATCATGATCAGACCACGACGCGAGTGGTGATCCTTGCTGTGGGCCTTGAAGTGGCCGTTCAGTTCGTTGATGCGTGCGGTCAGCAGTGCAACTTGCACTTCTGGCGAGCCGGTGTCTTTTTGGCCACGGGCGTTGTCCGCGATGATCGCGGCTTTGTTGATGTTTTCTACGGTCATGATATTTACCTTTAACATGCGGTGCGCGGAGTCTGAACCCTGCCCACCGTGATTTCAAAAAACTGGTCCGGAAAGACCAGACCCGCAAGTATAGCGGAAAAACGCTGCGCTGTATCCTGTGCCGGCCACAATTGTTCGAATTCTTAGTAGGAGCAGTCCCACGCGCAGGCTAGGAGTGCGCCGACGCCAATTCAAGTGAGCGATTGATATTATTTCTACATACCGTCACGCAACTTTTATGGAGCAGTTTTATGTCTTTCCGCACCCCTTCCGCCCGCACCGCCATCTTCACTGCCACCGTTATCGCCCTGGGTACCGCATCGGCCATGGCGTTTGCCGAACCGTCGCCAGCGCTGGACCGCGCCAGCCTGTCGGTGGGCGCGTTCTATACCGAACCGCGCATCAAGATGGAAGGCGATACCGAGTACGGCCGCATCGATACCGGCACCTACAAGGCGGACAAGGTGACCCTGCCGCGCGCCAAGGCGTCGTTCCTGATCGGCGATTCGCACGGCTTCGACTTCGACTACTACCGCTACGACAAAGACTATAACCCGGGCCTGAGCGGCACCACCAACTTCAACGGCCTGCCGCTGACCGGCAATGGCCAGCTGAACGCCAAGCTGAAACTGGACCTGGCCTCGGTCGCCTACAAGTGGTGGCTGGGCCAGGGCAATGACGTGTTCGGCATTGGCCTGGGCGGCGCGTACTACAGCGCCAGCATCAAGGGCACGGCCAACGGCACCCTGAACGGCATCGCCGGCAATGCCCGCTACGACGAAAAAGAAAAAGCCTGGGCGCCGCTGCTGGAACTGGGCTGGCGTCACCAGTTCTCGCCTGAAGTGCGGATGTACGTCGATGCCAACGGTATCAAGAAGAACGGCGGCAACGTCAACGGCCATATCTATGGCGGCGCGGTCGGCATGGAATGGTACGTGACGCCAATGGTCGGCGTGGTGGCCGAATACACGGCCTCGAAAATCAGCCTGCGCCGCGACCGCGACGACCTGGCGGTCAACGTGCGCCTGAACGGTCCGGCCGCCTACCTCAAGCTGCGCTTCTAAATCCACCAATTATCACCACTTGCTGTGGCAACGCGTGGCGTGTCCGCGCGTGCCACACTCCCTCTGCATGGCTGCCATAAAATCTCGACCGAGGTTTCTTGAAAGCATGTAAAATTGACATTTCGATTATCCGATCTGTTAATTATGTCCCGCCTCCTGATCCCCGTCCTGTTCGGCTCCCTGCAACTATTGCAAACCGCTGCGGCGGCAACCACCAAGCCGCTGGCCCAGTTTGACCGCTGCGAACTGCCGATGTGGCCGCGGGCCTCGCTAGCAGCCGAACATTCCGGCACGGTCACGCTGCAAATCCTGGTGGACGCGGATGGCCGCGCGCTGGAATCACGGATCGCCGAATCGAGCGGCCATCCGGCGCTCGACTTCGCCGCCCAGGAAGGCCTGGAGCGCTGCCCGTTCACCCCCGGTACCGAAGATGGCAAGCCGGTCAAGGCATGGATGCAGATGCAATACGTCTGGCGGCTGGAAGACGACACGACCAAGTCAGCCACATCCGCCACGGATCCGCAATTGCGCGCTGCCGCCGAGCAGGGCGACGCCCGCAGCCAGTATCAGCTGGGCCTGGCCTATCTCGATGGCAAGGGCGTGCCAAAGAGCAAAGAAGACGGCAAGCAGTGGATACGCAAGGCAGCCGAGCAAGGATACACCGACGCCCAAGCCACCATGGGGATGCTGGCCTTGACGGCGAATGGTGCACCGGATGCCGAAGCGCTGGGCTGGTTGCGCAAGGCCGCCGCCCAGGGCAGCGCGCCCAGCATGTTCATCGTGGGCATGGCCTTGATGGAAGAAGAAAAATTCGAGGAAGGCGCCGATATGCTGTCCGAGTCGGCGGACAACGATTTCCCTCCCGCAATGCAGGCCCTCGGCATGATACTGATCAACTCCAGTGAGCCCGAACCACAGTTGCAAGCGGTGCAGTATCTTGAGCGTGCCGCCGGGCAGAACATGATGGAGTCGATCCTGACCCTTGCCGAGTGCTACGCCACGGGAAAAGTGGTGGTGCGCGATGACGCCAGGGCCGCCAAGCTGTACAGTCAGGCCGCTGCCAATGGCAGCTCCCAGGCGAAAATTGCGCTGGCTAAACTGTATGAAACGGGACGGGGCGTCATCAAGAATCCGGACCGGGCCCGGCAACTGATGCAGGAAGCCGCCGCAGCGGACGCCGCCGTCAAATAGCGGCCGGACCATGGCGGCGTGGCGCACGCCCGGCAGCGGACGTCAGGCGTGGAGCCTGTCCGCTTCGCGGCCAAACAGCGCGGCCAGCGCCGTCTTGCCGCCGGCGGACAAGGCCAGCGCGCGACTCTCGTCGCTGCGTTGCAGCCAGCCCCGTTCGATAAAATTGTCGAGCAACGCCACGGCCAGCGGTCCGGCAAAATGATCGCGCCGCTCGGACCAGTCGACGCAGCCGTACAGCTGGCGCCGCTGATTGCTCGCGCCGGCATCGGCGGGCAGTGCCACGCCCAGTGCCTGCAGGCGGCTGCGGCCGGTGGCGGTGAGCGGATAATCGTGGGCGCCCTGCTCCACCCAGCCCTGCTCGATGAAGCACCGGCACAGATCCACGCCCAGCACCCCGGCCAGGTGGCCATAGCAACTGCGCGCGTGGCGCAAGCCGGTCATGGCCGGGGCCTGCCAGCGGGTGCTTTCGGGCAGCGCGCCGTCGGCCACGCGCAGCAACGCTTCCAGCGCATGCGCGACATTCGCATCGGCCAGCATGTAATAACGGTGGCGGCCTTGCGCCCGCACCCGGGCCAGGCCTTCATCGACCAGCAATTTCAGGTGCTGCGAGGCGGTGGGCGCGGCCACACCCGCGTGCGTGGCAAGATCGGTGGCGGTGTAATAGCGGCCATCGAGCAGGCGCGAGAGCATCAGCGCCCGCGTGGGGTCGCCGATGGCCGCCGCCACGCGGGCAAAGCGCGGTTGGGCGGCCGTGCTCATGGCGCGGTGGGCGCGTCTGGCGCGTGACATGCCGGCGCCTGCTCGCGTTCGAGCAGACCATAGTCGCGCACCACCTCGGCTACCCGCAGCCGGTAATGCTCGAACACGCCGGCGCGACCGGCCGCTTGTGCGGCGCGGTGCTGTTCCTGCTCGCGCCAGGCGCGCACCGCCGCTTCGTCGCGCCAGAACGACAGCGACAGCACCTTTGCCGGGTCGCCCATGCTGGTGAAGCGCTCGATCGAGATAAAGCCGTCCACCAGCGCCAGCAGCGGCGCAAGTTGGACGGCGCGCTGCAGGTACTCGGCGCGGCCGTCAGCGCTGGGCACCACTTCAAATATCACGGCAATCATCGTAGGTCCTCGCGCCAGCATGTCATGCCGGCATTGTAGAACAGCGGCGCCGCGCTCATGCGGGAAAGGCGGCCTGCGGCGGCAGGCAGAACGCACCGTCGACCGCTTCGACAAACGTGCGCCGTTCGCGCACGATGAAGCGATGGGTGCTGGCCAACACAAAATTCGCCACCGCTTCCTCGTCGGCGCGCAACCTGGCGCGGTATGCCTCGTACGCTGCCAGCGACTCGAACGCCACTAGTCCCCAGGCCTCGTCGTTGGTGCCCTCGTGCGGCAGAAAGTAGCCGAGCAGGTGACCGCCCAGGCGCGGGATGATGCGGCCCCAGTTTTCGGCGTACAGACGGAAGGTGTCGCGCTGGAACGGGTCGATCTGGTAGTGGATGAAACAGGTGATGGTCATGACAGCCTCTGGTTGTGAAGAGAGGCAGGATAGCTGTCAGGAGGTGGGCAATGCTTCGGTCTGGAGCGAAGTATTGCCCTGCGAAGCAAGTTGCTAGCGGTGGTCGTCCTCGATCTCGGTCTGGATCAGGCTGACCGGCTTGCCCTTGGCCAGGCGCCATACCGATACCGCATAGCCGGACAGGCCGTACAGGACGAACAGCGGGAACATCACCTTGGGCGGATCGATCGAAATCAGCGCGAAGAACAGCGCGATCAGGAACACTGCGATGAACGGCACCGACTTGCGGAAGTTGACGTCCTTGAAGCTGTAGAACGGCACATTGGTCACCATCGTCAGGCCGGCAAACACGGCAATGCCCCACGATACCCAGGCCAGGTCCAGGCCCGAGATTTCCTGGTCCACCATCAGCAGCACGAAGCCGGCTACCAGGGCGGCGGCCGATGGCGACGGCAAGCCCTGGAAGAAACGTTTATCGACCACTTCGATATTCGTATTGAAACGGGCCAGGCGCAACGCGGCGCCGGCGCAATACACGAACGCGGCGATCCAGCCCAGCTTGCCCAGGCCGCGCAGCGACCATTCGTAAATGACCAGCGCCGGCGCGGCGCCGAACGACACCATGTCGGCCAGGCTGTCGTACTGGGCACCGAATTCGCTCTGGGTATTGGTGAGACGCGCGACCCGGCCGTCGAGACCGTCAAGCACCATGGCAATGAAAATCGCCCAGGCCGCGTAATCGAATTTCTGGTTCATCGCCATGACAATGGCGTAAAAGCCGCAAAACAGCGCGGCGGTGGTAAAGGCGTTGGGCAGCAGGTAGATGCCGCGGGGACGGGGCCGGTCGAGGTCTTCTCCCCTGGCCCTGCGCGCAAAACGGCTGAAACGCGACGTCTTGGGCAGTTTGGCTTTGGCAGCGGCGTTCTTGGCGCGGCGACGCGGGAAGTTCGGCATAGGGTTCCAGTTCGGTTAATAAGCTTGTTGCGCCATCATTATAGAGGAGCCGACAATAAAAAAGGGGATGGCACCCCATCCCCCTATTCTGCCCGGCTTTGCTTATTTGAAGCGCACCTTGCCCACGGCGCGCATGGTCAGCGTGGTTTCGCCGGGTTCGAAGCTCGGTTCTTGTACCGTCATTGCCGGCGCAGGCGGCGCCGGTGGCGCGGCCGTGGTCCGGGCGGCATGGACCGTGACGCGTTCGGCGTAATTGCCGGAACCTTCGAAATCGACCACTTCCACCACGGCGTCGCTGGCCGGACGGCCCATGGCGCTGGCGACGGCGCGCACGCGCTGGTTCAAGTTGACGTAGGTGGCGGCGATGCGCTCGTCATCGAGCTGGCGGATGCTGGCCGGTGTCAGGCTGAAGTAGATATTGGAGAGCGCCAGCACCGATTGGGCGGCGGCGACGGTCTTGGGCAAGGCTGCCAGATCGGTCGTGGTCACGCGCAGCATCTGCACCACGCGCCAGCCGACGGGCGCGCGCGGCCCGGTGGCGGCAGGCGTGGTTGGCTCCGGGTACACGGCATAGGTGTAATACGCTTCCGTTTTCAGGCTTGCTTGCGGGTCCGCATTCTTGATGATGGCGAGCCCCTGCTTCATCTTCTGGTTGACGCGTGAAGCCGCCACTGCCTTGTCCTTGTGGGTTTCCTCGGCCGTCAGCGTGACCATGGCCTGGTCATTGATGCGACGAACTTCGCCCGAGGCGGGCAAGACAATGAGCGTGCCCGTGCCGGGCAACGGTTCGGGAGCGGCAGCGGCAGCGTGGGCTACGGCAGTAACGGCGAGGAAAATGGCGGCAGCAGCGTATTTGGGCATCATGGCAGTCTCCGGGTTATTGGAATAACAACCCGGACTTTACCATGTTGCTTGTCACTTATTTAAACCGCACCTTGCCTACCAGGCGCATTTCCAGCGTGGTCTCGCCCGGCTCGAAGCTCGGTTCGGCCACTTCCATGCTGTCGGCGGCCTTGGCACGCATCATCATGGGCGCCGGACGCGCTTCGTTTTGCACGTAATTGCCCGAACCTTCGAAGTCCACAGTGTCCAGCACGGCATCGCCCACTTTGCGGCCCATGGCGCTGGCGATCGAGGCAATGCGCTCGTTCAGGTTTTGATAGGTGGCGGCAATGCGCTGGTCGTCGAGCTTTTTGGTCGTGGCGGGCGCCAGGCCGAATTGCAGGTTGTTCAAGGTGAGCACCTTCTGGGCGGCGGCAGCCGTTTTCGGCAAGGCGTCGAGGTTGGTGGTGGTCAGTTCCACGTACTGGCCCACGCGCCAGGCCGTCGGTACGCGCGGCTTCGCTTGCTGGCTCCCTTGGCCGTTCACCAGCGGGCGGTCTTCCGGATACACGGGATACGTGTAGTAACCCTGGGTTTTCAGGCTCGCTTGCGGATCGGCTTTTTTCAGGATATCGGTACCCTGCTTCATTTTCTGGTTCACGCGCGAGGCGGCGGCAGCTTTGTCCTTGTCCTGTTCTTCGATGGCGAACGTGGCAACGGCCTGGTCGTTGGCATGCTTGACTTCGCCGAAGGCCGGTACCACGACCAGCGTGCCGGTGGTCGGCAGCGTTTCAGCGGCGGTGGCAACGCCTGCCAGTGCGATCGAAACGGCGGCAGCGGCGGCGAGGTGTTTGATGACGGTCATTGCATACTCCAGTTAAGGTTAAGACAAGGCAAACTTTAACTGAATTTACATGACGCAACTGTAAGACATGGTGAGTGATTGTAACAAAGCGCACCGCTAACGCTACAGCGGCAGAATTGCCACCGCGCGCAAGCCGCGTCCGCCCCGGTTATTCAATTGCAGGCGGCCGCCGTGGGCTTCAATGCATGAGCGGGCAATCGTCAGGCCCAGGCCGGTGCCGCCCGGTGCGCGGTCGAGCCGGAAAAACGGTTTGAACACATTGTCCAGTTGCGCCGGTACGATGCCAGGGCCGTCGTCGTCGATCACGATGCGCAGCACCTCGCCCTCTTTGACGTCCTCGCCATCGTCACGCCGGGCGTGTTCGAGGCGGATGCGGGCGCGGCTGCCGTAGCGCACCGCGTTCTCGATTACATTGGTCAACGCGCGACGGATGCCATGCGGCCGGCAGCGGTATGGCATGGCCTGCTGCGCCGGCGCGTGCACGGCCACGTCGTTGCCGAGCGCGACTTGGTCGGCGGCAATGTCGCGCAGCAGGCTGGCCAGGTCGGTCTCGGTGGTGCCCTCGGCCTGCGCGTTGTCGTTGGCCAGACGCAGCGATTGCTCCACCATGCGGCCCATGTCGATCAGCGTGCGCTGCATGGCGGCGCGCAGGTCGGGATCGTCCACCAGTTCGGCGCGCAGGCGTAGCGAGGCGATCAGCGTGCGCAGATCGTGGGTGATGGTGCCGAGCATCTGCGCCTGGTCTTCGACATGGCGCACCAGGCGCTCGCGCATGCTGTCGAATGATGCGGTCAGCTCGCGCGCTTCGCGCGGGCCCGTCAACGGCAGCGGCGCCACTTTTTCGCCGCGCCCTACCCGCTCGGCCACGCGCGACAGCGTGCGGATCGCCCGCAGGGTACCGTGCACAAAGGCGAATCCCAGGACCAGCACCAGCAAGGTGGTCATCGGCAACGAGAAACGGTTCGAGCGCCACCACGGAAACTTGGTCAGCGGCTGCTGCGCGCTGTTGAGCCAGAGACCGTCGGCCAGGCGCATGGAAATCGCCAGCCGCGCTGGCTGATCCTCGTCCGCGGCCGGTTCGAAGCTGACCCGCACCGCCTCGGCCGGCAAGCCGGTAGCGGCCAGCACGCGCGCGTGCAAGCCTTGTTCTTCGCCATCGTGCAGGGCATGCGGGACAATGTCGCTGGCTTGCTCCACGCGGAAACGCGTGCCTGGCTTGTCGAGTGCGGCCAGCACGGCGGATACGTGGGCGGCGCCGAGGGTGGCTTGCAACTGGGCGCCGGCCAGGCGCCAGATGTCGGCGGCCTGGCTGGTGACATGGCGGCGCGACAGCGGATGGATCACGTCGCCACGCCCCAGCACGATCAGCGACGCGATTTGGTAGGCGATCATGCCGCCAAACAGCACCAGGATCAGCTGCGCGGCCATGGTGCGCGACCACCAGTGCTGCCACCTGGCTTTCATGGCAGATGCATGGCGCGGCGGGCATCGAGTGCACAGGCGACCACTTCGGTGGCGAACAGGTAGCCCTGGCCCCACACGGTTTTCAGCAGATCGGGCTGGCGCGGATCGCGTTCGAGCTTTTTGCGCAGGCGGCTGACCTGGCTGTCGATGCTGCGATCAAACGGTAACGCATCGTCGCCCACCGTCAGGTCCATCAGGCGATCGCGGCTGAGTACCGTGCCGGGATGGTCCACCAGTACCCGCAGCAACCGGTATTCCACCTGGCTCAGCGGCACCGGTTGCAGACGTTGCTGGTCATACAGTTCGCGCTTTTGCACATCGAGGTACCAGGCGTCGAAGGCGAAGCCGGCGTACGGGTTCGCCGACTGCGCGGGCAATGGCAACGCCGTGGCAAAGTACGGATGCGATGCAGAACTGGAACCGGCGCAGCGGCGCAGCACCGAGCGGATGCGGGCCAGCAGTTCCGGCGGATCGAACGGTTTGCTCACGTAATCGTCGGCGCCGCTCTCGAAGCCGGCCAGCTTGTCGGCCGCGGTTTGCATGCCGGTGAGCAGGATCACCGGCAACTGGCCGTGGGTGGCAATCGCGCGGCACAGCGACAGGCCGCCCTCGCCCGGCATCATCACGTCCAGCACCATCAGGCTGTACTGGCCGCTGGCCAGCGCCAGCCGCGCGTCTTCGGCGCTGGCGACGGTGGACGCGCGCAGCCCCTGGCGCCGCAGGTAGGCGGCCAGCGCATCGCGGATATCGGGGTTATCGTCGACGATCAGTATGTGCGCGCCGGTATGTGCTGCCGTAGTCATGTTGATGCACCCAGTTGCCGCATTAACCTTGGTTAATGCGGTTGATTCGTATTCTCATTATCGCGCTATTGTAGCAGCATAGTGCGGTGAAAATGCGCTGGGCGGCTGTTACCCGCACGGCCAGGGCTGGGGTCGGACCAGGCCGGGTCCGACCCCACGGGTTGGCGCGGGCGTCGTGCTAACCGGGTTCCGGGGTTTGATTGCAGGGTGAACCATTGCTGGCGACCTGCAAGGCCGGGTCCACGGACAGGCCCAGCATGGCGCCGTGGCTGGCGCCCTCGAATTCGCGCCAGCTGGCCTGCAAACCGTTGCGCCCGGCCTGGCGGGCGACGAACACGCGCGCAGTTTCCGGGGGCACCGCGCTGCGCGCCGCGCGCATGCGCTGGGCGGCGGCGGGGTCGATGCCGGCGCGAACCGGTGCCAGTGCTGAGGCAGGTGCAGCAACGGCGCTGGCGCCGCTCAGCACCAGCAGGCAGGTGCCGGGCGCGATGGCTGCCGCCTGGCGTTCTTCCTGCAAAATAAAGCCGTCATGCCACCAGAACGACGGATCGGCAGCAATGTAGCGCTGGAACGTGGCTGGCTGGCGCAGCAGCGTATGCAGCACGAACAGGCCGCCATACGAATGGCCCCACAACGATTGCCGCGCCGGGTCTACCGCTACCCGCGCGCGCACGGCCGGCTGATCTGCTGCTCGATCAGCGCCAGGAAGATGTCGGCGCCGCCGGCCGGCCGGTCGTGCGCGCCACTGTCCACCGTGGGACCGGGACCGGGCACCGGCGGCGTGTAGTCGTACGCGCGCGCCGTGGTGTCGAAACGCAGGTCGGTGGCGTAGCCGATGGCGACAATGACCGGCGGCTTACCGCCCTGCTCCAGCGCCAGCAACTGTTCGGCAGTGAGCGCGGCAAACGCCGCATTACCGTCGAGCATGTACAGCACCGGGAAACCGGCGGCCGGCGCGGTACGGCGCGGCACCGCCATTTGCACCCGGTAGCGGCGCGCGCCATCGGCGGAGTCCAGCTCCCAGTGCTCGAAGCGGTAGACGCTCGCTGCAGGCGACGAAGGATCGGCCACGGTCGGCCCCACAGTTTGCGCCAGGTTCGGCTGCGCCGTCGCCGGGACGACCGCAACGCCGGCCACCGCCAGGGCAACTGCCACCAGCCGCCTCTTCAGGGCAGAGCGTTTCATGCTCAGAACGACGCCGACAGGCTGACGAACAGCGAACGGCCCGGCTCGTTGTAGGTCGCGGCGCCCGCATCGGAACCGACGCTTTCGCGGAACATGCGCTTGTCAAACAGGTTGTTGACGCCGGCGCGCACCGACAGGTTGCGGGTGAACACATAGCCGCCGGAGAAGCCCATGACGCCGTACGGGTCGAGCGCGTTGAGCTGGTCGCCGGTGGCCGCGGCGCCGGTGCCGGTCAGGCGGCGTGGTTCCTGCTTGCCGTAATACGTGCCGGTGAGCAGCAGCGACAGCTTGTCGTTGACTTGCCAGTCCAGCTGCGAGTTGAGCGTGTATTTCGGAATCACCGACAGCGGCTCGCCCGTGGTCTTGTTCTTGTTCTCGACCATGTACGTCAGGTTGTTAATGAACTTGATGTTGCGGGCGAATGGCAGCGCCAGGTTCCCTTCCACGCCCTGCACGATGGCCTTCGGCGAATTTTCCCACTGGAAGATACGGCCGTTGGCGGTGGTGTTGCCGAGCAGGCTGTCCATGCCGCCCGTGATCTTGTTCTTGTAATCGTTGTGGAAATACGTGAGGCCGGCCACTACGCCATTGCTGTTGTAGGCGACGCCGATTTCCTTGTTCAGGCTGATCTCGGGCTTGAGGTTGTCGTTGCCGCGCACATAGCAGCCGCCGCCCAGGTTCGGGTTGTTGACGGGGCAACCGTTGCCGCGCGTGTAGTACAGGTAGTTCGGATTCGACTGATACAGATTGGGCGCCTTGAATGCGCGCGCCACGCCGCCCTTGAGCGAGATAGTCGGCGTCAGTTCGTACGACGCGTTCAGGCTCGGGCTCCAGTTGGTGCCGAACTGGCTGTGGTCGTCGAAGCGCAGGCCGGGCGTGAGCACCAGGCCGGTGGCGGCATTGATATTGTCTTCGATGAACACGCCGTAGGTGGTGGCGTCGGTTTTGCCGTCGCGGTTGGTGGCGGTCATGCCCGGAATTGCAGTGGCGGTTTGCGTCATCGAGTACGGGTCGTTGAGCTTTTCCTGGCGCGCCTCAAAGCCGGCGGTGAGCATTTGCGGCACCCCGCCCCACTTCAACGGCATGCTCACTTCGCCATTGATGCCATAGTTTTGCAGCGCCGAGGTCGAGCGGGTGGCGGCAGTGGTGATATTGCCTTCCGGACCACCAGCCAGCCCTTCGTTCAGGCGCGTGTTGTCGGTGTCTTCGTAGCGCAACGACAGTTTCGACGTGCCGAAGTCCCAGGTGCCACGGTGCGTAAGCGACGCGTTGCGGCGTATCATCACGTTGGTTTCCGCACCTTGCGCGGCCAGGCTGCCGACGATGCTGGTGTCGACCGCGGCGCTGCCCACGGCGCGGTCGCCCGCGTAGATATTGCCCTGGCGGCTGAAGCCCGATTCCAGTTCCAGCACTTGCCCCTTGGCCACGTCCCAGCGCAGCAAGCCGCCGATGTCGCGGTTGCGCACGCCTTCCCGGCCGGCCGGCGCAACGTTGCCGACAGCGGTGCCGGACGCAGCAGCGTTGATCGACTGGTCATCGGCATCGGTCTTGTTGACGTTGCCGTACACGCGGAACGAGAAATTGTCGACCAGCGGGCCGCTGAGGTTGAAGCCGAGGCGGCGGGTACTGCCCTCTTCGCTGTGCTCGGGCGCCAGCGTGTACGCGGTAACCGAACCGGCCAGTTGTTTGCCCGGCGACTTGGTGATGATGTTGATCACGCCGCCAGCGGCGCCGCTGCCGTACCGCGCTGCCGCCGGCCCGCGCAGCACTTCGATGCGCTCGACCGCTTCGGCCGGCACCCAGTTGGTGTCGCCACGCGTGTTGCGCTCGCCACTACGGCCCATGCGCACCGAGTTGCGCGCGCTGACCGGCTGGCCATCGACCAGGATCAAAGTGTTTTCCGGGCCCATGCCGCGCAAGTCGATCTGGCGGTTATTGCCGTACTGGCCGCTCGAGCTGTTGCCGGTCAGGTTCACGCCCGGCATGGTGCGGATGATTTCCGACAGGTCGTTGGCGGGCGGGCGCTTGGCAATGTCCTCGGCGGTGATGACGGAGACGCCGGGCGCCTGTTTCAGCTCTTCCTCGGCGGTGCTGACCACCTGCACTTCGGCCAGCGTTTGCACGGCAGGCACTGCTTGCGCACTGACGGCCAGCGGCAACAGCAAAAAAGCGCCGACGATGGCGGCGGCCATGGGGGTGTAAGAGATGTGCTTCATGCGATGCTATGTCCTCGTTAGTCTGATTTTCCAAACGAGAATGATAGTCATTTGCAAGCTGAAAAGTTTGTCAAGGTGTGGCAAGGTCTCTGCTACTATTTTGCCATCCCGTGGAAGCCGTGCATGGAGTGGATTACATGGAGTTGATTATCGAGTTGTTGTTACAGGCTTTTTTTGAAGTCGTGTGTTACTGGATCGGGCGCGTGCTGTTGCCGATCGTATCGTTCGGCACGGCGCGTGCAGAAAAATTCAGGGAGACTACCAACGAGCGCAACTATATTTATCGGCGCCGCGCGGGCATGTTCGTGTTTTCCATGAACGCTACCATTGTGTTCGGCTTGCTGTTCCTGGTGCTGCTGGGGGTAGCTGCGTACTTTATCTACCGCGCGTAAAGCGAAGCAACCCTACCACCCCACTTTTACGATACGCCACCGCTACCATATGGGGTCGGACACCGTGCGGGGTATAAAAAAAGCCGGCTTGCGCCGGCTTTTCGTTGAGCTGAAAAACGCTTAGTTCTTCGACTGGTCAACCATCTTGTTTTTAGCGATCCAAGGCATCATGGCGCGCAGTTTGGCGCCGACTTCTTCGATCTGGTGTTCCGAGTTCAGGCGACGACGCGAGATCAGGGTTGGGGCACCAGCTTTGTTTTCCAGGATGAACGACTTGGCGTATTCGCCGGTCTGGATGTCTTTCAGGCACTGACGCATCGCATCTTTGGTGGCCGACGTCACAACTTTAGGACCGGTCACGTACTCGCCGTATTCGGCGTTGTTCGAGATCGAGTAGTTCATGTTGGCGATGCCGCCTTCGTAGATCAGGTCGACGATCAGTTTCAGTTCGTGCAGGCACTCGAAGTACGCCATTTCCGGAGCGTAGCCAGCTTCGGTCAGGGTTTCGAAACCAGCTTTGATCAGCTCGACAGCACCACCGCACAGCACGGCTTGTTCGCCGAACAGATCGGTTTCGGTTTCTTCGCGGAAGTTGGTTTCGATGATGCCGGCACGGCCGCCGCCATTGGCCGATGCGTACGACAGGGCGATGTCACGGGCGGTGCCGGACTTGTCCTGGTACACGGCGATCAGGTGTGGCACGCCGCCGCCCTGGGTGTAGGTAGCGCGCACGGTGTGGCCTGGTGCCTTAGGGGCAACCATGATCACGTCGAGGTCGGCGCGTGGCACGACCTGGCCGTAGTGCACGTTGAAGCCGTGGGCGAAGGCCAGTACCGCACCTTGCTTGGCGTGCGGAGCGATGTTTTCGTTGTACACCTGGGCGATGTTCTCGTCCGGCAGCAAAATCATGATGACGTCGGCAGCTTTCACGGCGTCGTTCACTTCCGCTACTTTCAGGCCGGCTTGCTCCACCTTGTTCCACGAAGCGCCGCCCTTGCGCAGGCCAACGGTCACGTTGACACCAGACTCGGAAAGATTTTGTGCGTGTGCATGACCTTGCGAACCGTAGCCGATGATGGCAACGTTTTTACCCTTGATCAGGGAGAGGTCGGCGTCTTTGTCGTAGAAAACTTTCATGATCATTCCTATGTATTTTGTAGTGTTGGGTTGGTACTTGCTAGTGCAGGACCGATTTAAACTTTGAGGATGCGTTCGCCGCGTCCGATGCCGGAACCGCCGGTACGTACCGTCTCAAGGATTGAGGCGCGGTCGATCGAGTCGATGAACGCGTCGAGCTTGCTCTTGGCGCCGGTCAGTTCGATCGTGTAGGACTTTTCGGTGACGTCGATGATGCGGCCACGGAAGATATCGGCGGTGCGCTTCATCTCTTCGCGTTCCTTGCCCACGGCGCGCACCTTGATGAGCATGAGCTCGCGTTCGATGTGCTGGCCCTCGGTCAGGTCCACCACCTTCACCACTTCAATGAGTCGGTTCAGGTGCTTGGTGATTTGCTCGATGATGTCGTCCGAGCCGCTGGTGACGATGGTCATGCGCGACAGCGTGGCGTCTTCGGTGGGCGCCACGGTCAGCGTTTCGATGTTATAGCCACGAGCCGAGAACAGGCCGACCACGCGGCTCAGCGCGCCGGCTTCGTTTTCCAGCAAGACAGAGATAATGTGTCGCATCTTACAAGTCCTCCGAACCGAGCAGCATTTCAGAGAGGCCCTTGCCTGCCTTGACCATTGGCCACACGTTTTCCGACTGGTCGGTGATGAAGTTCATGAACACCAGCTTGTCTTTCATGCCGAACGCATCGCGCAGCGCGCCGTCCACGTCGCCCGGTTTTTCGATGCGCATGCCCACGTGGCCATACGCTTCCGCCAGCTTTTCAAAGTTGGGCAGCGAATCCATGTACGACTCGGAGTAGCGCGAACCGTAGTCGATCTGCTGCCACTGCCGGACCATGCCCAGGAAGCGGTTGTTGAGCATGATGATCTTCGGCGTCAGGTGGTACTGCTTGCACGTGGCGAGCTCCTGGATGCACATCTGGATCGAGCCTTCGCCCGTGATGCAGGCAACGGTGGCGTCCGGATTGGCCATCTGCACGCCCATGGCGTACGGCAGACCGACGCCCATGGTGCCCAGGCCGCCCGAGTTGACCCAGCGCTTCGGCTTGTCGAACGGGTAGTACTGTGCCGCCCACATCTGGTGCTGGCCCACGTCGGACGTAATAAAAGCATCACCCTTGGTCACTTCCCACAGCTTTTGCACGACCGATTGCGGCTTGATGACCAGATCGGAATCGGCAAACTTCAGGCATTCCTTGCCGCGCCATTCGCCGATCTGCTTCCACCAGTCCTTCAGTGCAGGCGCATTCGGCTTGGCTTCGCTGGCGTCGAGCTGGGCCAGGAATTCGATCAGCACGTCCTTGACGTTGCCGACGATGGGTATATCGACTTTCACACGCTTGGAAATCGACGATGGGTCGATATCGACGTGAATGATCTTGCGCGGGTGCGAGGCAAAGTGTTTCGGGTTGCCAATCACGCGGTCGTCGAAGCGGGCGCCGATGGCGATCAGGACGTCGCAATGCTGCATCGCCATGTTCGCTTCATACGTGCCGTGCATGCCGGGCATGCCAAGGTAGTGCTCGCTCGACGCGCGGTAGGCGCCCAGGCCCATCAGCGTGTTGGTGACCGGGAAGCCCAGCTTGTCCACCAGCTTGTTCAGCTCGGGAGCCGCGCTGGCCAGGATCACGCCGCCGCCGGTGTAGATCATCGGACGTTCGGCTTGCAACAGCAGCTGGACCGCCTTGCGGATCTGGCCCGCGTGGCCTTTATCGACTGGTTTGTACGAACGCATCTCGACCTCTTTCGGGTACGAGAACGTCGTTTTGTGCATCGAGATATCCTTCGGGATGTCGACCAGCACGGGGCCCGGACGGCCGGTGCGGGCGATAAAGAAGGCTTTCTTGACGGTTTCCGCCAAATCCTTGACGTCTTTGACGAGGAAATTGTGCTTGACCACGGGGCGGGTAATGCCGACCGTGTCGCATTCCTGGAACGCATCCTGGCCGATCGCGTGGCTGGGCACCTGGCCCGAGATCACGACCATGGGGATGGAATCCATGTAAGCGGTGGACAAACCGGTAACGGCATTGGTGACACCCGGACCGGACGTGACCAGCGCTACGCCAACCTTGTTCGAGCTGCGCGAATAGGCATCGGCGGCGTGGACCGCGGCCTGCTCATGGCGTACCAGAACGTGTTGGAATTTGTCTTGCTTGAAGATGGCGTCGTAGATGTACAGGACGGCACCGCCGGGATAACCGAAGACGTGTTCGACGCCCTCTTCCGCGAGGCAGCGCACCAGTATTTCGGCGCCAGTCAGTTGATTACCAGATTGTGAAGATGCTTCGGTGTTCATGAAACATTCCTTTCAAGGTCCATTGGAGATTGATCGGATGTTCTTCCCTCGCGAAGTATGCCTACCCCTACAGCTTGCCCAACGTCCCTTTGTCATGCGGTCACGCTCACCTCTTCCGCCAACCGTAGTGACGGGCAAAGTGGCGCTAAAACGCATATAGTCGTTTCGCCGGAATTTCTGTAGCGGTTGTGCTTACCTCTCGCGCTTGTGGCGCGGGTCAGAACAAACTGCCTACATATGAAAGCGCGTCAAGTCGATGGCGGCGTTGTGTGCCTGCTACGACATGACCATACAGCTTCGGGGTGTTCAAAGCGTCCCATACGGTACACCCGATGCACCATTTTGAGCAAGAACAAAGTAGAAAAAGGCTAGTTTGCGGTGCAAAAGTCCGGGTTTTGACGTAAAACCATGCAAATATGTGGGAATTTTGCTAGGATGCGGTCAGTTTTCCACCACCTCCAGCATGGCCACAGACAAAGAACTCTCCGACTTCCTCGAGAACGTCGAACGGCGCGCCTTCAAACAAGCGGTCTACGCAGTGCGCAAGGACGAATCGGCCCTGGACATTGTGCAGGACGCGATGATCAAGCTCGCCGAAAAATACGGCGACAAGCCGGCCGCCGAACTGCCCATGCTGTTCCAGCGCATCCTGCAAACCACCATCCTCGATTACTTCCGCCGCGAAAAGGTGCGCAACACCTGGGTCACGCTGTTCTCGGGCATGGGCTCGTCCAAGGACGGCGACGAGGACTTCGACATCCTCGAATCGTTTGCCGAGCAGGGTTCCGAAGCAGCCGAGTCGTCGGCCGACAAGGTGGAGCGCCAGCAAATGCTGGAAATGATCGATAACGAGGTCCAAAAGCTTCCGGCACGTCAACGAGAAGCGTTCCTGATGCGTTATTGGCAGGATATGGATGTGGCTGAAACAGCCGAAGCAATGGGATGTTCCGAAGGGAGCGTGAAGACGCATTGCTCACGCGCAACTCACGCACTGGCCGCCTCGCTCAAAGCCCTGGGAATTAAATTATGAACACCGACGATCTGAACTTCGCCTATAAAGTGCGGCACGCACTCAACGAACGGCTGGACGACCTGCCCGCCTCCACCACCGACCGCCTGGCGCAGGCGCGCCAGGCAGCCCTGGCACGCAAGAAAGCCCACGTGGCCGCACCGCTCACGGTGCGCCAGACCAGGCCGGCCGCGGCCGGCGGCGGCGTGCTGTCGCAGGGCTTCGGCTGGCTCGGCCGCATGGGCGTGGTCGTGCCGATGCTGATGCTGGTCGCCGGCCTGGTGGGCATTTACCAGTTCGAAGAACAGCAACGCATTGCCGACCTGGCCGAAATGGACGCCGCCGTGCTGTCCGACGAACTGCCGCCGTCCGCCTATCTCGACCACGGCTTCAACGCCTATCTGGCACAGAGCGAGCGATAATGGTGGTCAGTGGTCCGGTCAAGTTGGGCATCGCCACGCTGGCGGTGTTAGCGGTAGCAGCCGGTGGCGCGGCATGGGTGGGTCCGCGCGCCGATGCGCCGTCGGCGCTCACGGCCGCCGTGCCCGGCACGTCCGCCGCGCCTGAAAAAATTCTGTGGCAAGACCTGACCCCTGCCCAGCGCACGGCGCTCGAACCGCTGGCTGCCGAATGGGACAAGGTCGAACCGATCCGCAAGCAAAAATGGCTGGCCATTGCCAAGCGCTACACCACCATGAAGCCCGACGAACAATTGCGGGTGCAGGAACGCATGCGCGAGTGGGTGCGCATGACCCCCGACGAGCGGCGCCAGGTGCGCGAAAATTTCGCCCGCGCGCAGAAGGTGGCGCCGTCGAAGAAATCGACCGACTGGGAAAACTACCAGCAACTGCCGGACGAGCAGAAAAAACAGCTGGCCGCCAGATCGGCCAACAAGAAGCAGCTGGCCAACCTGGCCACGCCGTCGCAGAGCAAGCAGCAGCAACTGGCCGCGCCGCTCAAGCCGCACGTGCCGCCACCGCCACCTGCCACGCCGGTGCCGCCTCCCGCGCCCTGGCTCGATCCCGCCACCGGCCAGCCGTGGCCCGATGCATCGAATATTGCGCCTGTCATTGCGCCGACCGCACCCGTGGTGGCGCCCCCGCTTCCAACCCAGCCCGCGCCAGTGGCGCCGGCCACGCCCGATGCCACCAGATAACCCGACCATTACCCTGCCAACCGTCAAACGCCGCCTGATTTCGATGGTGTACGAATTTCTGCTGGCGTTTGCCGTGCTGTTCCTGCCGTTCCTGATCCTTGAAATGCTGACGTCCGCCAGCCATGCACCGGCCATCGAGCATCTGCGCCAGGTGCTTGCCTTCATGGTGCTGGGGATTTATTTCGTGCACCAATGGACGCGTGAAGGTCAAACCCTGGCCATGCGCACCTGGCGTTTGAAACTTGTTCGTCCCGGTCATGACCGCGTGGCGCCACGCGTGGCCGCGCTGCGTTACCTGCTGTGCTGGTTATGGGTGCTGCCGGCGGTGGTGGTCTGCGCCGTGTTTGGGCTGCAGCACTGGCAGGCGCTCGGCGCAGTGCTGGCCGGTATCGTGCTGTGGTCGTTCACGGCCTTCTTCGACAAGGACCGCCAGTTTTTGCATGACAAGCTGGCCGGCACCCGGCTGGTGCAACTGCCGCCGCTGCCCAAGAAAACCCGCACGGCAAGCCGGGGTCCGACCCCGCTGGGGTCCGACCCCAAGCGGTAAGGCTGGCGTATCGCGGCGGGAGGCTGCCGGGTTTAAAAGCGCTCGTGGTCTTGCAGGTAACGCCATTCGCCAGCCGGCAGGCTGGACATGGCGATGCGGCCGATGCGGATGCGCTTCATCGACACCACTTCCAGTCCCACCATTTTGCACATGTGCTCGATCTGGCCCGGCTTCGGGCCCTTGACGGCAAAGCGCAGACGGTTCTCGTTTTGCCAGCTCACCTTGATCGGCGCCAGCGGCTTGCCGTTGAACGGCAGCCCGTGATTGAGCAGCGCCAGGCCGTTGTCCCGGATCTGGCCGGCCACTTCCACAATGATTTCCTCTTCGATCTTGCTGGAATCATCGACCAGCTTGCGCGTGACGCGGAAGTCTTGCGTGAAGATCAGCAGGCCGCTGGCTTTCGTTTCCAATGGCGTGGTCAAGGTCAGGTTGGCGAAATGGCGTTTCAGCACGCGCTGGCCCGGCGCGGTGCGCGTGAGCGCCTCGGCCTTGAGTAGGTGCAGCGCCTGCTGGCCTTCCTTGCCAATGCCGCCATTCACGCCGGCCGGCTTGTGCAGCAACAGCGTGACCGGCACGATTTCCAGCAGGGTGGCGTCGTCAGCCACCGTGATCTGCTGCTCGGGCGTTACGCGGGCGCCGGCATCTTCCACCACCACGCCATCGACGCTGACATAACCGCCCTCGATATAAATCTCGGCTTCGCGGCGCGAGCACGGGCGGGTCTCGGCCAGGCGCTTGGCCAGGCGGACGGTATTGTCGTCGTCTTTTACTGCGGTGTTCATCCGAAAAAATCTCCAAATACGGTAATCGCGCGCTCGATATCGTCGCGCTTGGCATCCATGTGCGTGACGATGCGCAGCCGGGGCGCCATCGATACGCGGATGCGTGTCAGTTGCAAAACGTCGTCCAGTCCCTGGCACACGAAGGACGGGATGTCGACGTAAAAAATATTCGTTTGCGGCGTGGTGACCTTGATGTTTTTCATCTTGGCCAATTCGCCGGCAAAGTACGCGGCATTCGCATGGTCTTCGGCCAGGCGGCCGATATTGTGTTCGAGCGCATACAGGCCGCCAGCCGCGATCATGCCCGCCTGGCGCATGCCGCCGCCCAGCATCTTGCGCCAGCGCTTCGCTTCCTTGATCAGCGGACGGCTGCCGCACAGGATCGAGCCGACCGGCGCCCCAAGCCCTTTCGACAGGCAGATCGACGTACTGTCGAAACCGGCCACCGCCGCGCGCGGACTTACTCCCAGCTGCACGGCGGCGTTGCACAGGCGCGCGCCGTCGAGATGCGTGGCCAGGCCCCTGTCATGCGCGAGCTTGGTGGCGTCGCGCGTGTAATCGAGACCGAGCACGCGGCCACCGATGGTGTTTTCCAGCGACAGCAACCGGGTGCGGGCGAAATGAAAATCGTCAGGCTTGATGTAGGCGGCGATGTCCGCCAGCGCGATGCTGCCGTCGAGCTGATTGATGATCGGCTGCGGCTGAATGCTGCCCAATACCGCCGCGCCACCGCCTTCGTACTTGTACGTGTGGCCTTCCTGGCCCACCAGGTATTCGTCGCCGCGACCGCAATGCGCCAGCAATGCCAGCAGATTGCTTTGCGTGCCCGACGGCGCGAACAGCGCGTCCTCGTAGCCGAACAGATCGGCCGCGTATTCCTGCAGGCGGTTGACGGTGGGATCGTCGCCATAGACGTCGTCGCCGACGTCGGCCGCATTCATCGCAGCGCGCATGGCCGCGCTGGGGCGGGTAACGGTGTCGCTGCGCAGATCCAGCCAGTTTTCGTTTTGCTCAGCCATCGTGCCCTGCCCTTTAATGAGTTGTGACGGTTCTGTACCCCGAACTACTCTTTCGGCGATACGCATGCCGTACCACGTGGGGTCCGACCCCGGCCTTGCCGTGCGGGGTTCAGACGAAGAACCGCTTGTCCATTTCCTGCAAGCCTACCGTATCGAGTACTTCCTTGAGACGCTCGGCCGGTCGCTGGCGCGGCAGGTTTTTGTAGGTGGCGATGATCAACTCGTTTTTCATCGAGTGCTCCCAGCCCACCAGTTCCGTCACCGTGACCTGGTAGCCATGGGCTTCCAGTTGCAGGCAGCGCAGCACATTGGTGATCTGGCTGCCGAATTCGCGCGTGTGGATCGGGTGGCGCCAGATTTCCGACAGCGCCGACTTGCCCATGGCCTGGCCCTTGTTTTTCTTCAGCACAGACGCGACTTCGGCCTGGCAGCACGGCACCAGCACGATGTGCTTCGATTTTTTCTTCAGTGCGAAATCGATGGCGTCATCGGTGGCCGTGTTACAGGCATGCAGCGCGGTGACGATATCGATTTGCGGCGGCAGTAGGGTCGACTCGGTCGATTCCGCCACCGACAGCGGCAGGAACGACATGCCGGGGAAGTCGAATTGCGCCGCCAGTTGCTGCGAGCGCGCGACCAGTTCTTCGCGCGTCTCGATGCCGTAAATGTGCGAACCCTGCTCCAGCGCCTTGAAGAACAGGTCGTAGATGATGAAACCGAGGTACGACTTGCCGGCGCCGTGATCGACCAGCGATACGTGGCCCTTCTCGGCCAGCACGTCTTTCAACAGCGGCTCGATGAACTGGTACAGGTGGTACACCTGCTTCAGTTTGCGGCGGCTGTCCTGGTTCATCTTGCCATCGCGCGTGAGGATGTGCAGTTCCTGCAGCAGCGCCACGGTCTGGCCTTCGCGGATCTCGGGCATGTTGTCGGCGCCGGTGACGGTGGCGCCGATCTTCGGTGCGACAGGTTTCTTTGCAGCGGATTTGGCCGAGGCCATATCAGTGACTGCCTTCGCTGGCGTGGTTGATCGTGTATTTCGGGATCTCGATCACCATGTCTTCGTCGGCCACCACGGCCTGGCACGACAGGCGCGATACGGCTTCCAGGCCCCAGGCCTTGTCCAGCATGTCTTCTTCGGTTTCGCTCGCTTCGTTCAGCGACTCGATGCCCTCGCGCACCAGCACGTGGCAGGTAGTGCAGGCGCACGATTTTTCGCACGCATGCTCGATGTTGATGTCATTTTCGAGCATGATGTCGCACAGGGTCTGGCCAGGTTTGGCTTCAACGACGGCGCCGTCCGGGCACAGTTTGGCGTGGGGCAGGAATACGATTTGTGGCACTTGATACCTCTACATTTAATTTTGGCGCCGCCGTCATCCTCGCGAACGCGGGGATCCATAGACACGCAATTTAGCCGGCTCAGTATGGATTCCCGCGTGCGCGGGAATGACGGAGCACAGGCTAAGGGTTCTTTACACTACCTGATCCAGCGCCTTGCCCGCCAGCGCGCTACGCACGCTGCGGTCCATCCGGCGCGACGCGAATTCTTCGGTGCCGTGGGCCAGCGCTTCCACTGCCGCTTTCACGGCGCCGTGGTCGGCCGCGCCGCTTTGCGACTGCGCCAGCACCGCGCGGGTGGATGCGATCAGCGCATCGACCGCCACCAGCTCTTCACTGGACAACAACGCCGCGTCTTCATCGAGCGCTGCCTGCGTGGCCAGCAGGATGCGTTCCGCTTCCACCTGTTCTTCGCGCAGCGCGCGGGCGATCATGTCCACATCGGCCGATTTGTACGACTCTTGCAGCATGCGCGCCACGTCGTCGTCACCGAGGCCATAGGCCGGCTTGACGCTGATCGACGCTTCCACACCAGAGCGCAGTTCGCGTGCCGACACCGACAGCAGACCATCGGCATCGACCTGGTACGTGATGCGGATGCGCGCCGCGCCAGCCGCCATTGGCGGAATGCCGCGCAATTCAAAACGCGCCAGTGAACGGCAATCGGTGACCAGTTCGCGCTCGCCCTGCAGCACATGCACGGCCAGTGCGGTCTGACCATCCTTGAAGGTGGTGAACTCCTGCGCGCGCGCGCACGGAATCGTGGAATTACGCGGAATGATTTTTTCCACCAGCCCACCCATGGTCTCGATACCGAGCGACAGCGGAATCACGTCGAGCAGCAGCCAGTCGTCGCCGGCGGCGCGGTTGCCGGCCAGCAGATTGGCCTGCACCGCAGCGCCCAGCGCCACGACCTTGTCGGGATCGATATTCGCGTGCGGCGTGGTGTGGAAGTACTCGCCTACTGCGCGCTGCACGTGCGGCATGCGCGTAGCGCCGCCCACCATGACCACGCCATCGACGTCGTCGGGATCGACGCTGGCATCGCGCAGCGCCTTCTTGATCGCGTTCATGGTCTTGGCGATCAGGTGCTTGGTAATGTCCTGGAAGATTTCAGCGGTAATGCGCAGGTGGACTTCCTCGCCCGAATTGAGGATCGCATCGACCGTCACTTCGGCTTTATTGGACAGCAGTTCCTTCGCTTCGCGCGCCTTGATCATCAGCGTGGCCGTGTCTTCATCGGACAGCGGCGCCAGCTTTTCCTGCTGGTGGATGTGGCAGAACAGGCGGTGGTCGAAATCGTCACCGCCCAAGGCCGAATCGCCACCGGTAGCCAGCACTTCGAACACACCCTTGGACAGGCGCAGGATCGAGATATCGAACGTGCCGCCACCGAGGTCGTACACGGCGTAAATCCCCTCGGAGCCGTTATCAAGGCCATAGGCAATTGCAGCGGCAGTCGGTTCGGAGAGCAAGCGCAGGACGTTGATGCCGGCCAGTTGCGCGGCATCCTTGGTGGCCTGGCGCTGGGCGTCGTCGAAATACGCCGGCACGGTGATCACGGCGCCTACCAGGTCGTCGCCGAGTGAATCTTCGGCGCGCTGGCGCAAGGTGGCCAGGATTTGCGCGGAGATTTCCACCGGGCTTTTCACGCCGGCCACGGTTTTCAGCTGCACCATGCCGGGCGTGTCGAGGAAATCGTACGGCATGTTTTCCACGTACGCGATGTCGGCCAGGCCGCGCCCCATGAAGCGCTTGACCGAGACGATGGTGTTCTTCGGGTCGGTGGCTTGCGACTGCTGCGCCTTGTAGCCGATGTTGGCATGGCCATTGGGCAGGTAGCGCACCACGGACGGCAGCAGCGGGCGGCCGTCTTCGTCGTTCAGCACTTCTGGAATGCTGTTGCGCACGGTGGCCACCAGCGAATTGGTAGTGCCCAGGTCGATACCAACCGCCAGCCGATGCTGGTGCGGTGCGGTGGACATGCCGGGTTCGGAAATTTGCAGAAGTGCCATGGGTGGAACCTGTATTCTTGTTGGTCTGCCGAGCAGCTACGCGCAGGGCCGGTGGCCCCGGCGGCTCAGGCTTCGATTGCTTCAAAGGCGAAGCGGACTTCTTCGCCGAATTTTTCGAGGAACATCAACGCGCGCACGCCTTGCGCCGCAGCGGCAAAGTCGGAAGCGTCAAGCTGCTGTTCGATCTGCGCCAGCTGCGCCTTGCGGGCGGCGCGCAGGTCGCGGTCGAGCGCATCGAGTGCGTCGGCATCCTTGGCGGCGCGGGCGTCGCCCAGCGCTTCGCGCCATTCCATCTGCTGCATCAGGAACGCCACCGGCATTGCGGTGTTGGACTCGGTTTGCAGATCGACGCCGTTCAACTCGCACAGGTACTGGGCGCGCTTTTGCGGCGTCTTCAACGTTTGATACGCTTCGTTGGCGCGCGTGGCCCACTGCATGGCCACGCGCTTTTCAGCGTCGGTGGCATTGACGAATTTGTCCGGGTGGACCCGGCTTTGCACGTCGCGGTAGGCGTTGTCGAGCGCGCTCGCATCGACTGCGAAACGCTGCGGCAGCTGGAACAGCTCGAAATGATTTTGCATGGGCCTTGGGTGCGAAACTTAAATGCGGAAGCTCTCGCCGCAACCGCAAGCGTCTTTTTCGTTGGGGTTGTGGAACTTGAAGCCTTCGTTCAAGCCTTCGCGCGCGAAGTCGAGTTCGGTGCCGTCGATGTACGGCAGGCTTTTCGGATCGACAAAGACTTTCACGCCGTGCGACTCGAACACGCTGTCCTCGTCGGCCACTTCGTCAACATACTCGAGCTTGTACGCCAGGCCAGAGCAGCCGGTGGTGCGCACGCCAAACCGCAGTCCGACGCCCTTGCCGCGGCGTTCGATGTAGCGATTGATGTGTTTGGCTGCTTTTTCGGTCAGGGTAATTGCCATCTAATTCTCCGTGCCGGCGACAGCCGGCATATATAAAACCAAAGTTGTTGCGATGCGATTGTGGCGAGCCGTCGCAACGACGCCACGATCACATTCCAACAACTTTAAGCGGCGACTGCTGGGTGTTTCGCCTGATAGTCCTGCACTGCGGCCTTGATGGCATCTTCCGCCAGGATCGAGCAGTGAATTTTTACCGGTGGCAGCGCCAGTTCTTCAGCGATTTGCGTGTTCTTGATGGCCAGTGCCTGGTCCAGGGTTTTGCCCTTGACCCATTCGGTAACCAGCGAGCTCGACGCAATAGCCGAACCGCAGCCATACGTCTTGAATTTCGCATCTTCGATCAGGCCATCGGCGCCGACCTTGATTTGCAATTTCATCACGTCGCCGCAGGCGGGCGCGCCCACCATGCCGGTGCCGATGCTGTCATCGCCCTTGTCGAACGCGCCGACGTTGCGTGGATTTTCGTAGTGGTCCAGCACTTTTTCCGAGTAAGCCATTTTGTTGCTCCTGTATCTTTTAAATGAATTCGAACGACGCGGCGCGGATTAGTGCGCGGCCCACTGGATCGAGCTGATATCGATCCCTTCCTTGAACATGTCCCACAGCGGCGACAGTTCACGCAATTTGCCCACTTTGGACTTCATCAGCTCGATAGCGAAGTCGATGTCTTCCTCGGTCGTGAAGCGGCCGATGGTAAAGCGGATCGAGCTGTGGGCCAGCTCGTCGCTGCGGCCCAGCGCGCGCAGCACGTACGATGGCTCCAGGCTGGCCGACGTACAGGCCGAACCCGACGACACTGCCAGATCTTTCACAGCCATGATCAGCGACTCGCCCTCGACGTAGTTGAAGCTGACGTTGAGGTTGTGCGGCACGCGGTGTTCCATGTCGCCGTTGATATAGGTTTCTTCGATTTCCTGCAGGCCATTGGCCAGCCGATCGCGCAGCGCCTTGATGCGGGCGATTTCCGTGTCCATTTCCACTTTGGCCAGGCGGAATGCTTCGCCCATGCCCACGATCTGGTGCGTCGGCAAGGTGCCCGAACGCAGGCCGCGCTCGTGACCGCCGCCGTGCATTTGCGCTTCGATGCGCACGCGTGGCTTGCGGCAGACGTACAGCGCGCCCACGCCTTTCGGGCCGTAGGTTTTGTGCGCGGTAAAGGTCATCAGGTCGACCTTGGTTTTTTGCAGGTCGATCACGACTTTGCCCGTGGCTTGCGCCGCGTCGCAGTGGAAGATGATGCCTTTCGAGCGGCACAGCGCGCCGATTTCGTCGATAGGCTGGATCACGCCGATCTCGTTATTGACCAGCATGACCGAGATCAGGATGGTGTCGGGACGGATGGCGGCGGTCAGCTGCTCGATGGTGATCAGTCCGTTGTCTTGCGGTTCCAGGTACGTGGCTTCGAAGCCCTGGCGTTCCAGTTCGCGCACGGTGTCGAGCACGGCTTTGTGCTCGGTTTTTACCGTGATGATGTGCTTGCCCTTGGTTTTGTAGAACTGCGCTGCGCCCTTGATGGCCAGGTTGTTCGACTCGGTGGCGCCGGAGGTCCAGATGATTTCGCGCGGATCGGCATTGACCAGGGCGGCGACATGCGCACGCGCCTCTTCCACGGCCTTCTCGGCGGTCCAGCCGTACATGTGGCTGCGCGATGCCGGATTACCGAACTGCTCGCGCAGGTAAGGAATCATGGCATCGGCCACGCGTGGGTCGATTGGCGTGGTGGCCGAATAATCCATATAGATAGGAAAATGCGGCGCGGTCTGGAACTTTACGGCGGCGAGATTTTTTTCTGGGGCATTCATCTGGTAACTCCGTTTTTATATCATTTATTAGCGCAAGCGCTCAACCCAACGCGGCCTGGTTTTCATTGCGATGCATGACCACCACGTTTTGGTCGGCATGCTTTTGCTTCTGTTGATCGACCAGATCCTGCAACGACACGGAATCGAGGTAATCAACCATTTTTTCGTTCAGCGTGGCCCACAGCTCGTGGGTCATGCAACGCACGCCACTGGCCGCATCGGCGCCATGGCAATTTTCTTTACCGCCACACTGCGTGGCATCGAGCGGCTCGTCGACGGCAATGATGATGTCGGCGACAGTGACCTTGTCGGCGCGGCGCGCCAGGCTGTAACCACCGCCGGGACCGCGTATCGATTCGACGATTTCGTGGCGCCGCAACTTGCCGAACAATTGCTCCAGGTAGGACAGCGAAATGGCCTGGCGCTGACTGATACCGGACAGCGTGACCGGACCTTTGCCTTGGCGCAACGCCAAGTCGATCATTGCAGTTACAGCAAAACGGCCTTTAGTGGTCAGACGCATCACTACCTCGGTTCGGTTAAAATATCGACCCTGCTGGCCCTGGCTTTAGCCTGAGTAGTTGATCGAATTAGTCAAGTATACCAAACTTTATCAAAGTTTGCCGGTCACCCCTCGGTTTGGCCGACCGCCTACGCTTTCAATAGTTGCATCGGACCGAACAGCGCGTGCATGTCCTGGTTGGCAATGAAACTCAGGTTGTACGGGTGCTCCGCCACAATCTGTGGAAACTTCTCCATTACTGGCAATTTCCTCAACAGTTCGGCAATCTTGCCCCACAGGATCATTGTCGGTGTGACGCGGGTCTGCGCGGCCAGTCCGGCCATCACGGTTTCAAAAAATGGCAGCCAGGCCTTGGCATCCTTGACCGGGGCCACGTGGCTGCGGAAGACCAGCGCCGCGTTCAACAGCAAGAAGCCGTGTTCGGTCAATTTGCGCTGCATGTCGGCCAGGGACTGGATGTGGCTGCCGGTGCCGCTGCGGGCCAGCGCCGATACTGCCGCCATCGCATCGCCTGCGGTGTTATCCAGCTGTAACTGACCATCAGCGACCAGCAACATCTTCATGAAATTGCGCAGCGACGTAGCCTTGTTGACGGCTTTCGACAAACCGCCCCCTGCTTCGCTCGACCACAAGCTGCCTACGGCGCCATCCATGAAACACACGCCGGTGGCGCTGGCTGCACGCGGGTACGGGCCCTCCCCCACCAGTACATAGCGCACCTGGTCCAGCGGCAGCGCGAAGGCGGCAAACAGGCGGTTTTCCGTGGGCAGATATTGATCGACCGCCAGTTGCGGCAGGTAATCGGGCGTGGCCTGCATGATGGCGGTCAGGCCGTCGATCAACAGCGGGCGCCAGGAAGCATCGGCGCCATCGAGCGCGGCAAGTATCGGAGTGGGGAGGGTCATCGGTGAACTGCGGGCGGACAAAGGTGAGATTGTAACGCGATCACTACTTGCCACGAACTTTTCCTACTAGAAAAGATCATTTCTCCGTCAACCATCCTCCATCGAAGCCGGCCCGTTGCAAGCCCGTCCGAATATAGCCATTGCCGCGCATCAGGCGCCAGATAAAATCGTGCAGGTAGTTATCGGCCATGATGATGGCCGGCCCCTTGTCGATGCCAAAGTGGTACGGCGATACCCAGCGCACGCTACCGCCCCGGCTCTGGTGGAACACCGTGGAAAACGATGGCTTGAATCCGCACGGGCGGCCTTCATGCAGTTCCATGGTTTGATAGTGCTTGATGGTGGGCAGCACGATCTCGGGCGCAAACGGCAGCGAAGCGGCCACCGCCCACGGCGCCAGTGTGCCGTCGTCGGGGCCGTACGGCACGCCACGGGCGATGTAATCGTAAAACTTGCGTTGAACGCCGCCGATCTTGCGCGTGCCGGGTCCCGGGCCATCGCAGGCGGATATGCCCCAGTGCAGCGCATCGTACTCGGGGAAGCCGAGCGGATTTTCGATGGCGTAGCGCTGCTGGACCAGCGTGGCGCGGCGGCTGTTCTCGAAATAATCGAGGTCGTGGGCGCGCATCGTGTCGTCGCGGATATCGCGGGTATCGATCCAGACATGCGACATCTGGTGGATGAACAGCGGGCCGGCGTACAGGTACTCGATGTCATACACCGTTTTCCATTCGTAGGTGGCGGCCCAGGCATCGTAACTGTCGCGCTCGATGGGGTACGTGGGCGAGCCGAGCGCCAGCACGTACAGGATCAGCGCCTCGTCGTACCCTTCCCAATGCCAGCGCAGAAAACCCTTGCCCGGCTTCCAGCCGTGGCACAACAGGCGCTTGCGGCGGCGCATCCATTGCCAGTCCACGCGGCGGTACAGCAAGTCGCCCAGATCGCGGATTTCCTGTTCCTGCGCGTTATCGCCGGTGAAATAGCCGGCAATCGTCAGCACGCCGGCGATCAGCAGCGCGGTGTCTATACTCGACAGCTCGCAGTCGTGTACGCGCTGGCCCGTCTCCATGTCGATGAAGTGGTAATAAAAGCCCTTGTAGCCGGTGGCAGTAGGCGATTCGCTCTGTTCGCTATTTGCCAGAAAACGCAAGGTCGCCAGGGTGCGGGCAATGGCGGCGGCCCTGGTCATGAAGCCGCGCTCCACGCCAATCGGATAACAGGTCAGCGCCATGCCCACCGCGGCAATGCTGGCGGGCCAGCCGGCGCCGGCAGTCTTGTCGCGAATCAGTCCGTTATCTGGATTGGCCTCGGTTAAAAAGTAGTCGAACGACTCTTTCTGCAATTGGCTCAGCAGTGTCAGTGTCGCGGCATCCACTGCGACCGGCGGGCGGTCGATACGCGGCATCGTCGTCATTTCAGGCCTGAACGGTTCTGGTAAAACCGCATCGTGTCATACCGGTGGGCTGCAGTATGTGCCTGAACTCACAGACGGGGTCGCCTAAACGAAATAAGCGGCCACGCAGAAAACTCGCTGGTGCGCCCCTGCTTGCGCAGCCCGTGGCTTACTCGGCATCGGGCTGTTGCGACGGATGGGCGGCCTGGAATGCCGGCAGCGCCGCGCAGTTGGCATGGATGCGCATGACGGCAGGATACGGCGCCATATCGACGCCGAAGCGCTGGGCAGAAAACACTTGCGGCACCAGGCAGCAGTCGGCCATGGTGGGAACGTCGCCGTGGCAGAAGGTGCCGGCGCCGGTGCCGCCCGCCAGCAGTGCTTCCAGGGTTGCCATGCCGGTGCGCAGCCAGTGCTGCTGCCAGGCCAGCTTGGTCTCGTCCGTGAGCGCCAGCTGACCTTGCAGGTATTTCAGCACCCGCAGATTGCCCAATGGATGGGTGTCGGCCGCCATCGTCAATGCCAGCGTGCGCACGCGGGCGCGGCCGGCAGGGTCTGGCGGCAGCAGCGGCGTTTGCGGCCGCGTTTCATCGAGATACTCGAGTATCGCCAGCGACTGGGTAACGATGGCGCCGCCATCGTCAAGCGCCGGCACCAAGCCGGCCGGGTTGATGGCGCGGTAGGCCGCCTGCAATTGCTCGCCACCATCGCGCAACAAATGCACGGGCAGCGCTTCGTAGCCGAGCCCCTTGAGTTCGAGCGCGATGCGTACCCGGTACGCGGCCGAACTGCGGAAATACGTGTAGAGCTTCATGGCTTGTCGCCATAAGGCACCACGGTCTGCTCGATGGCGCCAAAGATGTTGGCGCCATTGCCATCGTCCATGGCGATGCGCACGCGGTCGCCAAAGCGCAGAAATGCGGTTTGCGGCTTGCCGGTTTCGATGGTTTCATACATGCGCACCTCGGCCAGGCAGCAATAGCCGACGCCGCCGTTGGCAATGCTCGACCCATGCAGATTGCCCTGCTTGTTCGACACGGTGCCCGAACCGATGATGGTGCCGGCCGCCAGTTCGCGCGTGGCGGCCGCGTGCGCCACCAGTCGGGCAAAGCTGAAGGTCATGTCTTCGCCGGCATTGGGCTTGCCGAATGGCGCGCCGTTGAGTTCCACCAGCAGCGGCAGGTGCAGCTTGCTGTCGCGCCAGTGCTCCCCGAGTTCGTCCGGCGTTACCGCCACCGGCGAAAACGCGCTGGCCGCCTTCGACTGGAAGAATCCAAAACCCTTGGCCAGTTCGTTGGGAATCAGGTTGCGCAGCGATACGTCGTTGACCAGCATCACCAGCCGGATCGCCGCAGCTGCCGTGGATTCGTCCACGCCCATTGCCACGTCGCCGGTGATCACCGCCACCTCCGCTTCGAGATCGATGCCCCAGTCCTCGGACAGTGCGTAAATCGGATCGTACGGGCCGATAAAACTGTCGGAGCCGCCCTGGTACATGAGCGGATCGGTATAGAACGACGCCGGCACGTCGGCATTGCGGGCCTTGCGCACCAGCTCCACGTGGTTGATATAGGCGGAGCCGTCGGCCCACTGGTAGGCGCGCGGCAACGGTGAATGGCAGGCATGCTGGTCGAACGGGCGCGCATCGATGGCGTCGCCGGTATTGAGTGCGGCATACACGGCTTGCAGGCGCGGCGCCACCAGGTCCCAGTAGTCGAGCGCGTGCTGCAGGGTGGCCGAGATCTTCGGTACCGGTTGATACAGCGTCAGGTCGCGATTGACCACGACCAGGCGGCCGTCGCGGCTGCCGTCCTTGAGGGTGGCGAGCTTCATGCCTTATCTCCCGTGGTTTGCTGCGCGGGCGCATGCATCCAGGCCGCGTGTTTGGGCGCCTTGCGGGTGCGCGACCATTCTTCCAGCATGTCCCATTTGACGGCGTCGAGACGGCTCAGCATGTCGGGCGTGGCGGTGTTGACCGCCAGCTCCAGCCGGTGGCCGTTGGGGTCGAAAAAATAGATCGACTGAAACAGCGTGTGATTGATGGGGCCGATCACATCAATGCCGGCCGCCTGCAGGCGCTGCTTGGTGGCCAGCAAATCTTCCATGCTGTCCACTTCCATGGCCAGGTGCTGGACCCAGGCCGGGGTGTTGTGGTCGCGGTCCATCGGCGCCTGCGTGGGCAGTTCGAAAAACGCCAGCACATTGCCGTGGCCGGCATCGAGGAACACGTGCATATAAGGGTCCGGCGCCTTGGTCGAGGGCACTTCGTCCTCGGCAATGGCCAGCACGAAATCCATGCCCAGGTGTTGCACGTACCAGTCCACGGTTTGCTTGGCGTCGCGGCAGCGGTAGGCCACGTGGTGGATTTGCTTGATTTTCATGGTTGGTCTCCGACTTCTGATTTGCTGGTTTTTATAGGATTAAACGCTTATCCCAGATATCATGCAAACAAGATTTTTATACCGATTTATCACATATCCTTATGAATCCAAGTTTGCGCCACATGCGCGCGCTGGTGGCGCTGGCCAAGACCGGCAGTTTTACCCTGGCTGCCGAACACTTGCACCTGACCCAGTCCGCCTTGAGCGGCCAGATCAAGGAACTGGAACAGATACTGGGTTTGCGCGTGGTGGAACGCACCACCCGCAAGGCGCAGTTGTCTGAACTGGGGCGGGAATTGACGCCGCTGTTTGAAAAAATGCTGCAAGACCTGGACCGCGCCATGGCCGACATCGCCAGCCGCAAGGCGCTCAAGCAGGGCATGGTGCGGGTGGCCGCGCCGCAAATGTTGTCCTGCACCCTCCTGCCGGAAGCCATCGCTGCCTACCGCGCTCTGCATCCGGCAGTGCAGGTGCGCCTGGCCGACAGCCCGGTGGAGCAGGTGTCGGCGCGCGTATTCAGCGGCGAAGTGGACTTCGGCATCGGCCCCGACCGCGACACCACGGCCGACATCGCCGCCGAGCCGCTGTTTGAAATGCCGTTCGTGGTGGTATTCCCCGAAGGCCACCCCCTGCAAGCGAGCGAACACGTGACCTGGGCCGACGTGGACCGCTACCCGTTTATTGCGCTGCAAGGCCAGTTCACCGAGCGACTGTTGCGCGATATGCACACTTCATTCCGCGACCTGTCGCTGCGGCCGTATAACGAAGTGACCTTCATGACCACCGCGCTGGCCATGGTGCACGCCAACCTCGGCATTACCGTGTGCCTGCCGTACGCGGAAAAAATGGTGGCCTTATATGGCTTGCAGATGCGCCAGCTACGGGCGCCAGAGCTGACCCGGCGCTTTTTTGTGTACACCCGAAACGCCCGCGCACTGTCGCCGGCGGCCGAGAGTTTTGCTGCGTTTCTCAAGCAATTTGTCGCCGCCCATCCGTGGCAGGTGCCCTTGCTGTAAAGAATATTTACATTTAATCCAATGACACACTGACAAGCGTCTGTATATCCTGCGCTGATGAATATCCTGCATATCGACTCCTGCGTGCTTGGCGACCAGTCGCCGTCGCGCCGGCACACGGCCATGGTGGTGGCCGAACTGATGGCTGCTCACGAGGCGGCCCGTACTACCTGCCGCGACCTGGTGGCCGCGCCGTTATCGCATGTCAGCGGGCCGCTGTTGCAAGCGCTGAGCCGCCAATGGCATGCGGCCATCCCCATGCACGCCGAATTGCGCGCCGAAGTGGCGCTCAGCGCATCGCTGCTGCAGGAATTCATCGAGGCCGACGTGGTGGTGGTGGGCGCGCCCATGCACAATTATTTCACCCCTTCTGCGCTCAAGGTGTGGCTCGACCGTTTGCTGCATTTGCACGACGCGCGTGAAAACGATTGCATGGCCGAAGTGAACGTCGTCCTGGTCACCTCCGGCTGGGGCGGCGGCGAGCCGGCCCAGCCCGCACTGCTGCGCAACTACGAAGAACAGCTCACAGCCGCCTTTACGTCTATCGGTGTGCGACAATTGCGCATTGCCCGCAACCCGGATGTGCCCCACCACACCAACCCGGCCTGAACTACACCGCCTCACCGATATGACAGCAGACACCAGCGCCATCAACCAGAAGATGGACCAGTTCGACGGCCACCACAGTGTGTGGCTGTTCGGTTACGGCTCGCTGATCTACAAGGCGGACTTCCCGTACCTGCAACGGCGCCCCGCCAGCATCGCCCATTGGACCCGGCGCTTCTGGCAGGGCTCGCACGACCATCGCGGCACGCCGCAAGCGCCGGGCCGGGTGGTTACCCTGATCGAGGAACCGGGCGCCATCTGCCACGGCATGGCGTACCTGATTACACCCGAGGTATTCGGCCACCTCGACCACCGCGAAAAAAACGGCTACCTGCGCCTGGCCACGCCGATCAGCTTTGAAGACGGCGATGCGATTACCGGCCTGGTTTACATCGCCACGCCGGACAACGAAGCGTTCATCGGCGCCGCGCCCGAGCGCGACATCGCCCGCCAGATTGCCCGTTCCGCCGGCCCCAGCGGCCCAAACAGCGACTACCTGAACCACCTGGCCCGCGCGCTGCGCGACATGGGCCGGGACGACTGGCACGTGTTCGAGATCGAGCGGCACCTGGCCGAGCTCACCAACACTGCCACGTCCGGCTAAATCAAAACAGATCGAGCTGGCCGTTGCTGACAATGCGGGCGCGGGCGCCCAGTGGCGGCACGATCAGCGGCGGCGTAAATTGCGATGCATCCATGGTGTGGAAGCGGCTGCCCTTGCCGGTCAGCTCCAGCCGCTCGGTGGCAATCTGGAACCGTTGGCGGATCAGGTCGGCCCACACGCCCTCCCCCTTCATGCGCGCGCCGAAGGTGCTGTCGTAGTCTTTGCCGCCACGCATGTCGCGCACGCGGTTCATCACGCGCTGGGCGCGGTCGGGAAAGTGCGCCTGCAACCATTGATGGAACAGCGGCGCCACTTCCCACGGCAAGCGCAGCACCGTGTAGTGCGCCGACACGGCGCCGGCTTCCTTGACCGCCGCCAGCAGGCGTTCGATTTCCGGTTCCGTCACGAACGGGATGATCGGTGCGACGCTCACGGCGACGGGTATGCCGGCGTCGGTAAGGGTACGGATGGTGCGCAGTCGGCGAGCGGGTGCAGCGGCGCGTGGCTCCAGCGTGCGCGCAATGGCGGGGTCGAGCGTAGTGAGCGTGATGGCCACGCCGGCCAGACGCTGCGCCGCCATCGGCGCCAGGATGTCGATATCGCGTTCGATCAGCGACGACTTGGTAATCAGCCCCACCGGGTGGTGGCACGCCTGCAGCACCTCGAGCACGCGGCGCGTGAGCTTGCGGTCGCGCTCGCACGGCTGGTAGGCATCGGTGTTGACGCCAAGCGCGATGGCCTGCGCCTGGTAACCGGGCTTGGCCAGTTCGCGCCGCAGCATGTCGGGTGCATTGACCTTGGCGATGATTTTGCTTTCGAAATCCATACCCGGCGACAGCCCCAGGTAGCTGTGGGTGGGCCGCGCAAAACAATAGATGCAACCATGTTCGCAGCCGCGATACGGATTGAGCGAGACACTGAACGGCAAGTCCGGCGAGGCATTGCGGCTCAGGATGGATTTGCAGACTTCTTCCGTGACCAGGGTTTTCCATGGTTTGTCCTCTTCTTGCTCGCGCGCCCAGCCATCGTCGTAGGCCTCGCGCGCGTTGACCTCGAAGCGCCCCTGCAGATTGCTGACCGCGCCGCGCCCTTTTTGCGCCTTGAGCGACAGCGGCGGCAACATCACGTGGGACTGGTTGTTTTCATCATGGGACATGGTGGTCTTTAATACTGTATATATGAACAGTATTCTATGCCGTGACCCGGCCCATATCAAGCGAATAATCAGCCGAGTGCGGCTGCTGGCTTTGGCGCTCCCGCCCGAACTGGTATCATGCGGGCTTCCGGAGGCCAGGCCTCCGCGCGCCCTGCGCGACGCCAACCAATATCACGCCGGAATGCCGCCATGCGCGGCGCGCCGGCACACTCTACGCGAGCATTGATGAACACACCAAACCAACCGCTGCCGTCTTTTTTCAGCCGCATTTCGATTGCCATCGGCGCCTTTTTCCGCGCCATTTCCGACGCTGAATACGCCGCCCAGCTCACCCGCATCGGCGCCGCACCCGCGCCAGCCGCTGCCCCCACGCCAGTGCCCGTGCCCACACCGGTGCCAGTGCCCACCCCGGTCCCGGTACCGACGCCCGTGCCATTCCCCACACCCGTGCCGGTGCCAACGCCGGTACCCGTGCCTACCCCGGTGCCGGTTCCGGTGCCAGCCCTGCGCGAGGCCACGCCCGACGCCGCGCTGCAGTTGCTGAGCCTGCTCCAACGGGAAGCGCGCCTGATCGACTTCACCCAGGAAAACCTGGCCGCCTACTCCGACGCCGACATCGGCGCCGCCGCGCGCGTGGTGCACGAGGGTTGCAGCAAGGTGCTGCGCGAACACTTCACCATCGAAGCCGTACGTGCAGAAGCCGAAGGCAGCCGCGTGGTGCTCGAAGAAGGTTTCGATGCCGCCGCCGTGCGCCTGACCGGCAACGTGGTCGGCAAGGCGCCGTTCCGTGGCACGCTCAGCCATCGCGGCTGGCGCTCGACCGACGTGCGCCTGCCGAAACTGGCCGAAGCGCACGACGCCGCCATCCTGGCACCGGCGGAGGTGGAACTGTGAGCGATCCACGTTACGCCATCGGCATCGACCTCGGCACCACTCACAGCGCCCTCTCGTACGTCAACCTGCAGTCGAGCGACGGCGAGAACACCGACCACGGCGTGCTGGCCATTCCCCAGCTCACCGCACCGGGCACGGTCGAAGACCTGGCGCTGCTGCCGTCGTTCCTGTACCTGCCGCACGCCGACGAACTGGCGCCCGGCGAGAACAAGCTGCCATGGCCGCAGACCGACGCCGAACAAACCGGTGTTGCCGGTGAAATGGCGCGCAGCCGTGGCGCCACCACGCCGATCCGCCTGGTGTCGAGCGCCAAGAGCTGGTTGAGCCATCCCGGCGTGGACCGCCGTTCCGCCCTGCTGCCGGCCGACGCGCCGGAAGAAGTCGTGCGCGTCTCGCCTCTGGAAGCGTCCACCCGCTACCTGTCGCACCTGCGCCAGGCATGGGAACAGGCCCACCCCGAAGCGCCGTTCAACGAACAGGCAGTCACCGTGACCATTCCCGCGTCGTTCGATCCGGGTGCGCGCGAACTGACGGCCGAAGCGGCGCGCGCTGCCGGCTACCAGAACCTCACCCTGCTGGAAGAACCGCAAGCGGCGTTATACAGCTGGATCCAGGGCAGCGAAGGCCGCTGGCGCAAGGACGTCAAACCGGGCGACATTATCTTGGTAGTAGACGTGGGCGGCGGCACCAGCGACTTTTCGCTGATCGCCGTGCTGGAACGCGACGGCGTGCTGGAACCGCACCGCATCGCCGTGGGCGACCATATCCTGCTGGGCGGCGACAATATGGACCTGGCGCTGGCCCATTTGGTGGCCCGCAAACTGGCTGCCAACAACACCCAGCTCGATGCGTGGCAAATGCGCGCCCTTACCTACGGCTGCCGCACTGCCAAGGAAAAGCTGCTGGCCGACGCCTCCATCGACACCTGGCCCATCGTGGTGCCCAGCCGTGGCTCGAAACTGATCGGCGGCTCGATCCGCACGGAACTCACCCGCGCCGAAGTCACCACCTTCATCCTCGACGGTTTCTTCCCGACCGTGGAAGCGTCAGCCCGTCCGGCCGTGCGCCAGCGCGCCGGCCTCACGCAACTGGGGCTGCCGTACGCGCAGGACGCCGGCGTTACGCGTCACCTGGCAGCGTTCCTGGCGCGCCAATTGGGCGCCACCAGCGAGCTGGAAGGCTACGCCGGCGCCCAGAATGCCGACGCCACGTTCCTGCATCCCACGGCCGTGCTGTTCAACGGCGGCGTGTTCAAGTCCGAGCTGCTGGCCCAGCGCGTGATGAGCACCATCAACGACTGGCTGTACCTGGAAGGCGCCGAGCCGGCGCGCATGCTCGGCGGCGCCGACCTCGATCTGGCGGTGGCGCGCGGTGCGGCGTATTACAGCTACGTGCGGCGCGGTACCGGTGTGCGCATACGCGGCGGCACGGCGCGGTCGTACTACGTGGCGATCGAATCGTCGATGCCGGCCATCCCCGGCATGGAACCACCGATCCAGGCCCTGTGCGTGGCGCCGTTCGGCATGGAAGAAGGCAGCGAGATCGAATTGCCGAACCAGGAATTCGGCCTGGTGGTGGGCGAACCGGTGCAGTTCCGCTTCTTCGGCTCCTCGGTGCGCCGGCAAGACCAGATCGGCGACCTGCTCGACTTCTGGGGCGCTGACGAACTGCTGGAACTGAATGAAATCCAGGCCACGCTGTCGCCCGAAGGCCGCCAGTCCGGCGACGTGGTGCAAGTGCGCCTGCATGCGATGGCCACCGAATCGGGCACGCTCGAGCTGCAAGCGGTGGCCAACGACGGCCAACGCTGGAAAGTGGAGTTCGACGTGCGCACCGGCGCCGCCTAAGCCCCGACTATATGGGCCAATACCTCGTCAGCATCGACCTGGGCACCACCAACACGGTGCTCGCTTACGCGGCGCCGGGGGCGTCCACCATCGAGCTGTTCGACATCGAGCAGCTGGTGGCGCCCGGCGAAATATCAGCTGCCGCGCTGCTACCCTCGGCGCGCTACCATCCGGCCGATGGTGAACTGGCGGCCGGCGACCTGCAACTGCCGTGGGTAGAGGCAGATGTGGCGGGACTGGCGCAGGTGGTGGTTGGCCGCCTGGCGCGCCAGCTGGGCGCCCAGGTACCGGGACGGCTGGTGGCCAGCGCCAAAAGCTGGCTCTCGCATCCCGGTGTGGACCGCACGGCCGCCATTCTGCCGTGGGGCGCCGAGGCAGCGGACGCCAATGCCGTCACCCGTATTTCGCCGGTGGCCGCCAGCGCTTCGTACCTTGCGCATCTGCGCGCTGCCTGGAACAGCCGCTTTCCTTCCCATCCGCTCGCACAGCAGCAAGTCGTGCTGACCATTCCCGCGTCGTTCGACGAGGGCGCACGCGCGCTCACGCTGCAAGCGGCCAAGCTGGCCGGCTTGCCGTCGCTGCGGCTGCTGGAAGAGCCGCAAGCGGCGTTCTACGACTGGCTGCATCGCCACCGGGATACCCTGGCCGACGACCTGGCCGAAACCCGGCTGGCACTCGTGTGCGACGTGGGCGGCGGCACCACCGATTTCAGTCTGATACAAGTACAAACGGTCGATGGCGCACCGCAGATCGACCGCATCGGCGTGGGCAACCACCTGATCCTCGGCGGCGACAATATGGATCTGGCGCTGGCGCACCTGGTCGAATCGCGCCTGTCGGCAGCCGGCGCGCAACCTGCGGCACGGCTGTCGGCCGGCCGCCTGGCGCAGCTGACGGAACGCTGCCGCACCGCCAAGGAACAACTGCTGGCCGCCGATGCGCCGGACAGCACCACCGTCACCCTGCTCGGCTCCGGCTCGAAGCTGATCGGCGGTTCGCGCTCGGCCACGCTTACGCGCGCCGAAGTGGCGCAACTGGTGGTGGATGGTTTTTTCCCGATGAATGCCGAGCGCGAACCGGCGCAACGCGGCCGTGGCGCCATTATCGAATTCGGCCTGCCCTACGCGAGCGATGCCGCCATCACGCGTCACCTGGCCGGCTTCCTGCGCCAGCACGCGCCGGCCGCGCGCGCGGCGCTGGGCCTGGCGCCCGACGATCCCACCATTCCCGTGCCCGATACGCTGCTGCTCAACGGCGGCGTATTCCGTGCCGATGCGCTGGGGCAGCGATTGGCAGAAGTACTGACGCAATGGCGCGGCGCGCCGCTGCGCGTGCTGCACAACGATAACCCCGACGTGGCGGTGGCGCGCGGCGGCGTGGCCTACGCCCTGGGCCAGCAAGGCGCTGCGCCGACCATCGGCGGCGGTTCGCCGCGCAGCTATTTCCTGCTGCTCGATGACGAACCGCGCGCCGACAAGCCCCGACGTGCCATCTGCCTGCTGCCGCGCGGCAGCGCCGAGAACCGAGAAATCGTACTGACCGACCGCACGTTCGCACTGCGGCTCGGACGTCCGGTGCGCTTCCACATCGCGTCCTCGACCTCGGAAGCGGTCACGCCGCAGGCGGGCGAACTGGTGGACCTGCCACCGGACGACTACGTGCAGCTACCGCCGATCGCCACCGTGCTGCGCGACAGCAGCGCCGCCAGCGCGCGCAAGGAACTGCCGGTGCGACTGGCCGCCACCCTGAGCGAAGTGGGCACGCTGGAAGTGCATTGCGTGGCCACCGACGATGCCCAGCGCTGGCAGCTGGAATTCCAGCTGCGCGGTGATGCTGCCATGGCCGAAACCGACGAGCTCACGACCGGCGCCGACGATGCGGGTCTGGACGCGGCAATGCCCGCCGGCCTGCCCGCCGCGCTGGAAAAAATCGACCGCATCTTCGGCAGCCGCGCGCTGCAGGTGGAACTGAAGGAAGTCAAACAACTGCGGGCGCAACTCGAACACTTGCTGGGCAGCCGCGAAAGCTGGCGCACGCCCGTACTGCGCCGCCTGTTCGACGCCCTGCTCGAACGCGCCAAAGGTCGCCGCCGCTCAGTCGAACATGAACGCGCATGGCTCAACCTGGCCGGCTATTGCCTGCGTCCCGGCTTTGGTCACACCCTCGACGCGTGGCGCATCGAACAATTATGGGCGCTGTATGCGAGTGGCGCCCAGCACCACCAGGACAGCCAGGTACGGGCCGAATGGTGGACCCTGTGGCGCCGCGTGGCCGGCGGCTTGTCGGTGGAAGCGCAACTGCGCGTGCTGGACGATTTCGCCTTCAACGTGCAGGCCGACGCCCAGGAACGGGGTCGTCGCCCGCACACGCTGGTGGATGGCGCCGAGGAAGACATGCTGCGCCTGGGCGCATCGCTCGAACGCATTCCCGGCGCCTACAAGGCCGAAATCGGCGCGTGGATGCTGGGCCGCCTGCAAGCGGCCACCAAGGCTGCCGTCAAAGCAGCCGCCAACCAGACGCGCGCCGGCGCGGCCAACGCCGGCAAGGCCGAGGCAACGCAGGCGCGCTTCCTGTGGGGCCTGAGCCGGGTGGGCGCGCGCCAGCCATTCCACGGCAGCGCGCACGACGTGGTCGATGCGGCCACGGTGGCGCAATGGCTGGCCGAGATTCTCACGCTGGACTGGAAAAAAGTGGAACCGGCCGGTTTTGCCGCCGCCCACCTGGCGCGCATGACGGGCGACCGTACCCGCGACATCGACGACGCGCTGCGCGCCGACATCGTGCGCAGATTGTCGGCGGTAGGCGCGCCCGCCAACTGGAGCGCCATGGTGCGTGACGTGGTGCAGCTGGACCAGGCCGACGAAAAACGCATGCTGGGCGAGGCGCTGCCGCCGGGCCTGAAGTTGCTGGCCTGACGCTGCTGGCCTGAAGCTGCTGACGTGAGACTTCAGCTGCGCACGTAGCTGGCTTGTTGCGCCACAAAACCGTCGAACGCCTCGATCAGCGGCGTGTAGCGCACAGGTTCCCGTTCCAGTTGCGCCAGCGCGTACACGGTCGCTTCCAGCGTGGACAACTGGTCGGGCAAGTGCGCCTTGCGGATCAGGTAATGCGATGGCGGCGTGGCGCGCAGCGGCAACCGGGGCAGCGCCTGCAACAGCGGGTTCAGATACAGCATCTTGCGGCTTTTACGCCACGTCCCGTCCAGCACCACCAATCGCAGGCGCTGCGGCATGTCAAGCCATGCCGGGTCGAACGGCGCCGGGGACGCCAGTCCCAGCGATTTTTCTTCCGCCGTGTCGGGATACAGCAGCACGTTGTGGCGATCGCCGGACAGCAGCGCCAACAGGCGGTCGTGGTCGAACGCCTCGCCCACTTCCAGCCGGCTGCCCGGCAGCGACAGGTGTAGCAGCCGCGCGCTGCCCTTGGCATTGGCCACTTCCAGCGGATGCTGAAGCACCAGCACGTCCACCTGGCTCGGGAACGCAGTTACCCAGCGGCAGATGCAGGTGCGCTGCGGGCGCAGGCACGCCGCGCATAGCTGTCGCGTGGCAGGCATGGCAGGGCCTGGGGTGGTGGCTTGATCGGTACGGTCGGTCATGGGCCGTCATTGTACCGAAGCGCCGGCGGCTTGAAACCTGCTACGGTGACGTCAGAACTCTTCCCAACCATCGGCATCCGACGTGGCCGCCGCTTTGCGCTTGGCCGCAGTCGGTACAGATGCCGGTGCGGGTGCCGGGGCCGATGACGCCACCGCGCCTGCCACCTTGGCCGGTGCGCGCTTGGTCAGCACCGGGTGCGCCGGCGCCGGCTTGCGCACGGTGGGTGCGGGCGTCGGTGCCAACCCGCCGGCGAGCTTGAACACGCTCACCACGTCGGCCAGCTTGGCCGACTGCTCCTGCATCGATTCGGCTGCCGCTGCCGCCTGCTCGACCAGCGCGGCGTTTTGCTGCGTTACCTGGTCCATCTGCGTGATGGCATCATTGACCTGGGCGATGCCCTGGCTTTGTTCGTCGCTGGCGTTGCTAATTTGCGTCATGATCTCTGTCACGCGGCCGATGCTGGTGACGATTTCGGCCATGGTCTGGCCGGCCTTGTCCACCAATTCAGAGCCCAGCGCCACCTTTTGCACCGAGTCGTCGATCAACCCCTTGATGTCCTTGGCGGCCGCCGCCGAGCGCTGCGCCAGGTTGCGCACTTCGGTCGCCACCACCGCAAATCCGCGTCCCTGCTCACCCGCGCGCGCCGCTTCCACGGCCGCATTCAGGGCCAGGATATTGGTCTGGAACGCGATGCCGTCGATGACCGAGATAATCTCGACGATCTTGCGCGACGAGTCGTTGATCGACCCCATGGTATCCACCACCTCGCCCACCACCGAGCCGCCGCGGCTGGCGATCTGCGACGCGCTGATTGCCAGCGCGTTGGCCTGGCGCGCATTCTCGGCGTTGAACTTGACGGTCGATGTCAGCTCCTCCATCGACGACGCGGTTTCCTCGAGCGAGCTGGCTTGCTGCTCGGTGCGCGATGATAAATCCTGGTTGCCGGCGGCGATTTCGGTGGAGGCCGAGGCGATGAGCTCCGTGCCGCTGCGCACCTGGCCCACGATGTCCACCAGGTTCGAGTTCATGACCTTGAGGGCATTCATCAGTTGCCCGGTTTCGTCGGTGGTATTGACCTGGATATCGCTGGTCAGGTCGCCCGACGACACGGTTTCCGCCACCCGCAGCGCGGCGTTGATCGGCTGCGTGATGGTGCGCGTGATCCACCAAGCGGCGGTCACTCCGAGCACGATGGCAGCAATGCCGAGCAGCACCAGCAAGGTGCGCCCGCTGGTGTACTGCTGCTGGATGGTGACGGCGGTGGCGTCGAGCAGCGCGCCCTGCTTGTCGGCGAATGCGCCCAGCGCGGCCAGGTACGCCGTGCGGTCCTGCGCCATCTGCCCTTCGAATAATTGCTTGCCGCGCGCCAGGTCGCCCGCCGTCTTGGCGGTAAACACCGCCTTGCGCGAAGCGGTATAGGCCTTGCGGGTATCGAGCACGTTCTGGAACAGCGGCCGCAACTCGGCTTCCTCGATCGTGGCGCCGATCTTGTCCTGGATTTCGGTGGCGCGGCTCGACGACTTGGTCATCATCGTCTCGATCATTTTCTGGTCTGCGGGATCGGCCACCATCCACGCGCCCATGGTGCGGGCAGCGTTGACTTCCACGATCTTGGTCCACTCGGCGATCTGGCGCTGGTCGCGGATCTTCACGTCGATCATGTGATCGGTCAGCGCGCTGGCACTGCTCAGGCGCAGGATGCCGATAATTGTCATCACCGTGAGCAGGACCAGTATCAACGCAAAACCGAAGCCGAGACGCGTGCCGATTTTCAGATTCTTCATCGTGGACTCCTATGGAGGGACAGTCGAGTCCATGCTAGCACCGTTCGGACAAATCTTATAGGTCAAAAAGAAACATCCGGCGTTGCAGTGCAGCAACGGTGTGCTTCCCCTCAGTCACCAATGCCCGCAGATCCCAGCAGCTCTTCCACGCCAGCCACCGCGCCGGGATCCTTGATGACGGTGCGCAGCCACACGTGCAGCGGCATGTCGCCCCAGCTGGCGGCCTTGTCGGCCAGGTAGGCAACCGGGCTGTGCGGTTCGGTGCGGCGGAAGAAATCGGCGACCATGCGAAGTTGCAGCAAAGCCTGGGCGCGCGTCTGCAGCGACGCGCCGATAGCCACGCCGGGCGCCGCCGGTCCCGGCGTATCGACGGTGGCCAGGTCCGGCGCTGCAGCTCCGGGACCGCTGCGGAGCAGCGCCTGCAACGCCTCGCGGGCGGCGGCAAATCCGGGGCCGTCCGCCCCCAGGCGCAGGTCGGCCACGCGTTCGAGGTCGCCCAGCATCGCCAGGCAGTAGCGGGCGTCGTCCTGCGGCGCCACGCCGCCGTCGAACGCCATCTCGCGCAGCAGCACCGGCGTGCGGTTCAGGAGCCAGAACAGGTTGCCGATGCGCTGGTCGTAATCGCCATCGTCGGCCAGCGGATACAGGCCCTCCCAGTAATGGTCGCACAGGCCGGTGAGCACGGCGTAGCCGTCGCCGAGACCGCGCACGCCGCGCGTTTTGGCGTGGGCTTCCGCCAGCCACACGGCCAGCCGCAGATCCTTGCTGCGCCCGGCGATCATGGCGGCGCAGCGGCTGGCCACGAACGGCCAGTCGGCTTCCTTCAGTTCCGCCACCCATTCGCCCTGGTCCAGCGTGGGATCGTCGCAGGTGCGGGCGCGGGCAATGGCATCCACCTCGCTGCTGAACGAGACATCGTCGCCGCAGGCGCTGTCCGCGCTGATCGGCAACAGCATTTGCGCAATGCTGAACATGGAGGCCTCCGCTATTTGAGCTGGTATTTGAATACGCCTTGACGACTGGCACCCACCTTGATTTTGCCGATCGCCGCACCCTGCGCCATCTTCTCCAGAACCGCCTCCGCAATCTCGGGCAGCAGCGTGCCATTGAGGATATGGTCCACATTGCGCGCGCCGGAATCGACCTCGGTGCAACGCGCCAGTACCGCTTCCACCAGCGCCTCGTCGTAGCTGAACTCCGCCTGGTGCTGCTGGTGGATGCGCTGGCCGATGCGCTGCAGCTTGAGGGCGATAATTTGCGCGAGCACCGCGTCGGCAATCGGATAGTACGGCACCACCTTGACGCGCCCGAGGAAGGCCGGCTTGAAGTGCTTGACCAGTTGCGGCCGCAGCAGCGCTTCGAGCTGCTCCACCGTCGGTACCTGTTCCTGGTTCAGGCAAGCCTGCATCACGGCGGCCGAACCGGCATTGGACGTGGCGATGATGATGGTGTTGCGGAAGTCGATCTCGCGCCCTTCCGCATCGTCCATCACGCCCTTGTCGAACACCTGGAAAAACAGCTCCACCACGTCGGGATGGGCTTTTTCGATTTCATCGAGCAGCACCACGCTGTACGGATTGCGCCGCACCGCCTCGGTCAGTACGCCGCCCTCGCCATACCCGACATAACCGGGCGGCGAACCTTTCAGGCCCGAGACGCTGTACGCCTCCTGGTACTCGCTCATGTTAATCGTCAGCAGCTTGCGTTCGCCGCCATACAGCACGTCGGCCAGCGCCAGCGCGGTCTCGGTCTTGCCCACGCCGGAAGGTCCCACGAACAGAAACACGCCTTTCGGCTTGTTCGGATCATCGAGGTTGGCGCGCGCCGTGCGTACGCGCTGCGCCACGGCGGCAAGCGCCTGCGGCTGGCCGAGGATGCGCTCCTGCAGCGTCGCCTGTAACCTGAGTACCGTGTGGATCTCGTCGCGCACCATTTTGCCAAGCGGGATGCCCGTCCAGCCGGAGACGATGGCCGCCACCGTGGCCGCATCCACTTCCACCGGCACCAGCGGCGATTCGCCCTGCAACGACGCCAGTTCCGCCTTCAGCTTGCGCACCTGATCGGCGTCGCCGATGTTGCGCTGGCGGGCAATTTCCGCCACCACGCCCTGCTCGCGCTGCCAGCGCTCCGTGTGCCGCGTGTAGTGCTCCTTCAGTTCCTCCAGGCGCGCGGTGAGCTGCGCCATCCGCTTGCCGGCCGCGCCAGTGCCGCTGTCCTCTTCGCGCCGCCAGGCCGCCAGTTCGGCATCGATCCGTTCCATTTCACGCACGCCGCTCTCGATCAGTGCAGGCGTGCCGCTTTGCGCCAGCGCCACCCGCGCGCACGCGGTATCGAGCACGCTCACCGCCTTGTCGGGCAACTGACGGCCGCTGATGTAACGGTGCGACAACCGCACTGCCTCGGTCACCGCCTCGTCGCGGATGCGGATGCCAAAGTGCGTCTCCATCAATGGCGCCATCGCCCGCAGCATGGCGCTGGCAATGTCCTCGGTCGGTTCTTCTACCTTCACGACCTGGAAGCGCCGCGCCAGCGCCGCGTCCTTTTCAAAATATTTTTTGTACTCGCTCCAGGTGGTGGCGGCAATGGTGCGCAGTTCGCCGCGGGCCAGGGCCGGCTTGAGCAGGTTGGCGGCGTCGTTCTGCCCCGCCACGCCGCCCGCGCCGATCATGGTATGGGCTTCGTCGATGAACAGGATGATGCCTTGCGGGCTATGCTTGACTTCATCGATGACGTTTTTCAGGCGGTTCTCGAACTCGCCCTTGACGCTGGCGCCGGCCTGCAACAGTCCCATGTCCAACGTGTGGATGTCAACGCCCTGCAGCACCTCGGGCACGTCGCCGGCGGCGATGCGCAGCGCCAGTCCTTCCACCACGGCGGTCTTGCCCACGCCCGCCTCGCCGGTCAGGATCGGATTGTTCTGGCGCCGGCGCAGCAGGATGTCGATCACCTGGCGCACCTCCGCCTCGCGCCCGATCACGGGATCGAGCTTGCCGTCGCGCGCCAGCTGCGTCAGGCGCGTGGTGTACTGGTCTAGCGCCGGCGTGCGGGCGGCGCCCGGTTGCGCCACGTCGGCCAGCGCCGCATCCGGCGCGGACGGCGCCATGGCCGCTTCCTGCGAACCGCGCGTGGCTTTTTCCAGCTGATGTTTGATCTCGTCGATCGGTATCCGTGCAAACAATGGCGATGCACGTTGCGCCAGTTGCGCCAGCTCCGGTGTGGTCAGCAGCGCCACCAACAGGTGCGCGCTGCGGATGCGCGCCGGCTGTTCCGGTTCGAGCGACGCCAGCAGCCATGCATGTTCCAGCAGCAGCGGCAGATGGCGTGAGAACACCGGCGTGCGCGTGCTACCGGTCTTGAGCTGGCTCACTTCACGGTGCAGGTCCGCTTCCAGCTGGTCGATGCCCACGCCGCACTGGCGCACGATCAACGCCACGTCGCAGCGCTCCTGCTCCAGCAGCGCCAGCAGCAGGTGCTCCACCTCCACCTCATACTGGCCCAGCGCCACGCAGATGCTGGCGGCGCGGGTGGCGGCCAGGCGCGTGGTGTCATTGAGTTTGCCGATCAGGGTTTTCAGGTTCATCGTCATGGTTTGGCTCCGCGCGCGTTGCGGTTGATGGAATAGTGAAGCGAGGATGGCTGCAGCACGGCGTCGAAGCTGACCGCCTCGCGCGCCGGCAGGCCGGCCAGCGTGCCGGTAATGGCAAAGCTGATGCGGTTGATGGCGCCCTGCCCACGCTCCAGGCGCGCCTGCACATTGCGCAGGCGCGGTTCGTGGCGCTCGATGGCAGCCTTGAGCGCGGCGCACACGCGGGCGCGGTCCTCCGCGCTGCTCATGCACAGGCCCGCAAAGTCGGCCAGTCCGTAGTTGACGATCGAGCGCGCGCATTCGGGATAGGCTTGGAGCAGGTCTGCGGGCAGCGCGCAGCGCGTGTTGAGCAAGTCTTCGAGGTCGCGCGCCACGCTGTCCTTGTACTGCTCCAGCGTCAGGCCGCCGGCGCATGCGCCCAGCAGCCGGTCCAGCAGGCCGGGGGTAAAACCGTTCATCGGGTATCCCTGTCAAGGAAAAAAGCCGGGCCAGGACGGCCCGGTTGGACTACAGAGGCTTACACCACGCGATTGGCGGACAAGTCCCAACCACCCGAGGTGTTGCCGCCGGCGCCGCCGCTCACTTTTTGCTGGGTATAGCGCCACTTGATCTTCGAGAACTTGAAGGCCACATCTTCGGTCAGGATGTCGCCTTCATTGACGGCCGGGTACACGGCGCCGATCAGCACATTCTCGATCTCGATCTCGTAATACTTCACGCGCTCGCCCTGGGCATCGGCACGCATGAATTCAAACTTGGCCTTGGGGATGGTGCGGCCGGCAGCGCAGGTTTGCAGCAGAACGGGCGAAGCCAGGTCGGCCAGCTTGGAGATGATGATGTCGCGGTGTTCGCAACGTTCGGCCGTGTGACCGCCGCCGGTGGACGCGGTGGCGGAGCGCGGCTGTTCGACGCCGAAACTGACTGATTTACACTCGATCCAGTCCTTGTGGCGGTCGTCATTGGACTCGCCCTTGATACCATCGATTTGCAGATAGACGTCGATTGCCATTGCATGCTCCTGTTTCTGGTTAAGCTACGGTTGGTTAGCTGGTCGACTGCGGCAACTCCGCGACCAGACGGAGGGAAACGGACAGCTCGTCGAGCTGGAAGTGCGGACGCAGGAACGACACCGCGCGGTACACGCCGGGCCGGCCCGGCACCTCGTGCACCTGCACCGACGCCTCGCGCAGCGGGAACTGCGCCTTCTGTTCCTGGCTGGCGTTGTCGTCGAGCAGCACGTACTGCATCAGCCAGCGATTCAGGAAGTCCTGGACGTTGGCGGCGGCGGCAAAGCTGCCTACCTTGTCGCGCATCATGGCCTTCATGTAGTGGGCAATGCGCGAGACCGCAAAAATGTACTGCAGTTGCGACGACAGCACGGCATTGGCGTTGGCGGCATCGGTCGAATATTTTTTCGCCTTTTGCGCCGACTGCGCGCCGAAAAACGCCGCATAGGCCGTGTTCTTGCAATGCACCAGCGAGATGAAACCGAGGTCGCTCAACTCCTTTTCGCGGCGGTCGGTAATCGCCACCTCGGTCGGGCACTTGAGCGCCACCTCGCCCTGGTCGGTTTTGAAGGTGTGGGTGGGCAGGTCGTCCACCAGGCCGCCGCCCTCCACGCCACGGATCGCCGCGCACCAGCCGAAATCATCAAACGCGCGGGTGAGCTTGGCGCCGAACGCATAGGTGGCGTTACACCACATGTATTTCTGGTGGTCGCTGCCGTCGACGTCTTCCACGAAATTAAACCCTTCCACGGTGGTGCCGTCGGCCGGGTTGAACGGCAGGCGCCCGAGGAAGCGCGGCAGGGTGAGGCCCACATAGCGCGAATCTTCCGATTCGCGGAACGCCTTCCACTTGGCGTATTCCACCGTGTCGAACACCTTCGATAAATCGCGCGGTTTGCCCAGGTCGCCGAAGGTATCGAGCCCGAACAGCTCGGGCGCGGCCGACGCGATGAACGGCGCGTGGGCGGCGGCCGCCACGTGCGACATCTGGTCGATGAAGTACATATCCTCGGGCTGGCGCGAAATCTCGAAGTCGCCCAGCAGCGCCGCATACGGCGCGCCGCCGAAGGTGCCGAATTCTTCTTCGTACACTTTCTTGAACATCGAGCTCTGGTCGAATTCCAGCGCGGCCTGGAAGTCCTTCACCAGCTCGCGCTTGGTGGCGTTGAGCATGCGGATTTTCACGCCCTGGCCGCTAGCGGAATTCTTGACCAGGTAATGCAGGCCGGTCCAGCTTTGTTCGAGCTTCTGGAAGGCCGGTGCGTGCATGATGGCGCTGAGCTGACTGGAGATCAGGAGATCGAGTTCCGCCACCCGCGCATCGATGGTGGCGGTGAGGTTGTTCGAGACCACCACCGTGCCATCGAGCACCTGGCTGACCAGTTCCGCGATGATGTCCCTGGCCCGCGCGTGCTCCACCGTGGATTTGGCGACCTTGCTCTGTTCGACGATCTGGTCGAGCAAATCATCAGCTGGCGCGGCGGCTGGCACTTCCGCGGCGAGTTCCTGTGCGTGTGCGGACATCTCACTCCTCCTTGCCGGGTTGGGCCGACTTGAAGGCGGCCAGCTTGTCGGTGTTGTTCAACACTTCGCCGAGGATGTCTTCGAGCTTGTCGTTGCCAGCGAGCTTGTTGCGCAGGTCGGCCAGCTTGCCGCGCGCATCGAGCAGCCTGGCCAACGGTTCCACCTGGCGCACCACCGACTCGGGACGGAAGTCCGCCATCGACTTGAAGTGCAGTTCCACGCCGATGCTGGTGTCGTCGTCGGCCAGCTTGTTGGACGCCTTGAAACGCGCCACCGGCGCCACGCCGCCCAGCACTTCGTCAAAGTTGTCGACGTCGATGCCGACGAACTGGCGGTCCTTGAGACGCTTTTGTTCGGCATCGGGATTGCCGCCGAAATCGCCCACCACGCCCACCACGAACGGCAGCTCCTTGTTTTCCAGCGCATCGCCGATTTCCACGTCGTACGTCATCTGCACGCGCGGCGGACGCACCTTGGTCAGACGCTTCTGGACACTCTCACCTTTAGCCATAGCTACTCCATCGAAAAAGGAATGTGAAAAACGGATTACTTCAACCCGCCGAACGGATCGCTGCTGCTGGACTGGGTTTTGGCGTTGCCCTTGCGGGCCGGTGTCACGGGCTTGCTGCGCACCGGCGCCGGCGCCGCGGTGGGCACCAGCACGTCCTCGCCCAGGCTGGTGCGCAGCAGCTTGGCCAGTTCTTGCGCCTCGGTGCGCAGCGAGCCGCTCAAGTTGTTTTGCTGACTCAGGTCCGCCAGCGCCTTGGTGGCCACCCGCAAGCCGCTGACGGCGGCGATGCTGTTGGCCAGCTTGTCGGTGGGATCGCGCTGCAACGCTTCCTGCGCGTTGGTGATCGCCTCGCCGTAACTGGCGCGGTCGAACTTGATCTGCGCCAGTTGCAGCCACGGCGCCTTGTCGGCCGGGTAGCTGGCGGCGGCGCCCTTGAGCAGCGCCTGCGCCTTGTCTTTCTGCCCCGCCGCCAGCGCGCCGTTGGCTTCCGCCATCGCCGCTTTCAGCGTGGCCGCCTTGGGGGCTTCGACGCGGATGTTTTCACCATCGGTGGCGCAGCCCGATAACAGCGCGATGCTGGCCAATGCAGCGGCCAGGGCACCGGACCGGCGGGGCTTCCATGTTTGCTTCGTGTTCATCGCACTCTCCTTTGCCGAACCATGAGGAAGGGGTTCATTATTCATGAGCGGCTTTTCTGGAAGTTGCGCTTACGCAATTATCTGGGCGTTACCACAGCCATGGTGTTTTGCTTGCGCCCACGCAATAGTGGCGTGCCCGCCAGTCGGTCTAATACGTGATCGTTTGCCGAAAGGAGTTCGCATGACCATTCCATCGAAGGTGCTGTGGGGCGAGGGGCTGTTCCTGCGCCCGCAGCATTTCCAGCAGCAGGACCGCTACCACGAAGCGCGCCTGAACCAGGTGGCGCTGGCCCTGCAACCGTTCCTGTGGGGCGTGCGCCATATCGCGTGGGACCTCGATGCGCTCAAGGCGGACCGCCTGCGGTTGCAGGCGCTATCCGTGATGTTCCGCGACGGCGAAATCGTCGACGCGCCGGCCAGCGCGCCGCTGCCACCCGCGGTGGACCTGTCCGCGCTGCCCGCCTCCCTGCAGGACGTAACCTGGTACGCCGCGCTGCCAGCGCTGGCGCCGGGGGGCGGCAACGCCGCCTCCGGCACGCCCGGCCACCACCAGGGCGCGCGCTACACCCAGGCCGCACAAGAGACGGCGGACCTGTACACCGGCGCGGTGGGGTCGGACGTGGCGTTCCTCAACCAGGCGGTGCGGCTGATGTCGGACCAGGAGCCGCTGGGCGCCTACGACTGCGTGCCGCTGATCCGCCTGCGCCGCACCGTCACCGGCGGCTTCGAACCCGATCCGTCGTTCATCGCGCCCAGCCTGAGCATCGCCGCCACCCCGGCCCTGAAAGAGATGCTGGACCGGCTGATGGAAGCGCTGCAGGCCAAGGTGCAGTCGCTGCAAGGCCACATGCGTGAACCAAGCCGCAACGTCATCGAGTTCCGCTCGGGCGACGTCTCGTCGTTCTGGCTGCTGCACACGGTAAGCACGTCGGCCGCCACCCTGATGCACTATGTGCGCCATCCCGGCATGCATCCCGAGCGGCTGTTCGAATGCCTGCTCGCGCTGGCCGGCGCCTTGATGACCTACTCCAAGCAGTACGCGCTGGCGCAGCTGCCCGCTTACCGGCACGACGACCTGGCGCAGTGCTTTTCGGCGCTCGATCACATCATCCGCGACCTGCTCGATACCGTCATCTCCACCAAGTACTTCTCGATCGCCCTGACGGAAGAGAAGCCCAGCTACCACCTGGGCAAGCTCGATTCCGGCAAGATCGACCAGCGCACCACGCTGTTCCTGGCGGTGGGCGCCGCATTGTCCGCGCTGGAGCTGGTAGACGTGGTGCCGCTGCGCGTCAAGGTGGGCGCGCCCGACGACGTGGAAAAATGCGTGCTGTCGGCCATGCCGGGCGTGCGGCTCACCCACGCGCCGCAAGTGCCCGCAGCCATCCCCGTCCAGCCGGACACCTATTACTTCGCACTGGAGGGTAAAGGCATGCTGTACGAACAAATGCTGAAGGCGCAGTCGATCTCGATCTATGTGCCAGCCGGGATCCGCGACCTGCGCCTGAACCTGATCGCGGTGACGGCATGAGCGCCAACGTCGAACGCCGCGCCATTCCCACGCTGATGGGCGGCCAGCGCCGCCAGATCCAGCCCGGCTACGGCCACGTGCAAACCCTGCTCGACCTGCTGCAGGAAGGGTTTTATCTGCTGTTCATGCTGCGGAACGGCAGCGTGCCGCCGGGCGAGGCGGCCTTCCTCGATAACATCACCGCGTACCTGGCGGACTTCGACCGCGAAGCGCGCAAGCTGCGCGCCCAGGGCGACGACATCGACGCCGCCAAGTATGCGTACAGCGCGGCGCTCGACGAAATCATCCTGTCGTCGCAGTTCCCGATGCGCGAAGCGTGGGAGCGCAGGCCGCTGCAGCTGGTGATCTTCGGCGACCAGCTGGCGGGTGAGCATTTCTTCGACCGCCTGGAGGCGCTGCGCAGCAGCGGCGGCGCGCGGTTGCCGGCGCTGCAGGTGTTTCATATGTGTTTGCTGATCGGCTTCAAGGGAAAATACGCGCTCGATGGCGGCGACAAACTCGCTTACCTGACCGCGCGCCTGGGCGACGAGATCGCCCACATCCAGGGCAAAAGCAAAGGCTTTGCCCCACAGGCCGAACGGCCCGACCAGATCGTCCACAAGCTGCGCAGCAACACCCCGGCATGGGCGGCGTGTGCACTGTTTGCGGTGTGCGGACTGGGGGCGTTTATCGGTATGCGGGCGTCGCTGGCAGGCGATACGCGGGAGGCGCTGGCGGGGTATAACGACCTGGTGAAACTGGCGCCACGGCCGGCATATGTGACGATTACATTGCCTTGATACCGCCCCCCCGTCGCTCCCGCGCAGGCGGGAGTGACGGGTTGAGTTTTACTGCGCCACCCTGAACTCGATCCGCCGGTTGCGCGCCCTGCCTTCCGCGCTGCTGTTTTCCGCCACCGGCCGGTCCGGGCCCTGGCCCGACACCAGCACCATGTCCTGGCTCACGCCCCGCTCCGCCAGGTAGCTGCGCACCGCCTGCGCGCGCGCGTGGCTCAGGGCCAGGTTGCTGTCGCGCGGCCCCTGGTTGTCGGTGTGGCCGATCACCTCCACCTGCTTGCCTTTCACCTTGTGCAGCGCGGCTGCCATCTCGTCGAGGATCGCCTTGCCGGAATCGGCCAGCGTGGCCTTGCCGCTTTCGAACTCGATGATGCGCCTGGCCAGCGTGTCGTCCAGCAGGTTCTGTTCCGCCGCGCTCACGCGCAAGCCGTTGTTGACCGTGTAGCTGGGATTGAGGCTGGTGGCGATGTCGCTGGCGATCTGCTGGCGCTGCGCCTCGTTGGCCACCTCGCCGCGCAGGCTCACGTTGGTGCCGTCGATCTTGATCTCGCCCCGGGTAATCAGTTTTAACTGCGGCCCCACCAGCTTGTGCACATAGCCGTGCCAGTTGGGCGGCGTCGACACCTGCGCGATGGTTACCTGGTCCACCACCCGGTCGGCGCCATACAGCTCGCGCACCCTGGCCAGCAGGGCCGCCTTGCCCGCTTCATCGGGCAAGGCGCCATTGACCACCACCTGCCCGGGACGCGGCTCGGCCGCCGGCGCGGGCTGCGCCTGGACCCCGAGAGAAAACAACGCCGGCGCCACCGCCGGCCAGATCGAACGCTGGCGCATCGCACACTCCTCGAAAAAATCAGACAAAGGTTTCGTGAAACAGTTCGCGCGCCGACCTCAGCGAGAGCTGGCCCTGGTCCAGGTACGCCGACAGCTTCTGCACGGCGGCGTCGCCGGCCACCAGCCCGTCCACCCATCCGGTATCGTCAAAGCCGATCTGCTGGTCGGCGCCGTACTCGGGATCGATAATCGCTTGCAGCGTTGCAGGCGCGGCGCCGCCGAAGCCGATCACCAGCACACACTGGTCATGGATGTCGGCGATGAACAGCGCCAGCTCCACGTCAAACCGCTCCAGGAACGGCGCCACCAGGTCGAGCCAGAATGACGCCACCAGGCAGCGCGCGCGCGGTGCGGCAGGAAGCGGCAGCAGCAGGCTTTTGTCGAGTTGCGCGGTGCCGCTGCGGCGCACCGGCTGCAACAGCAAGCCCAGTGCCAGGATGATGCGCCGCACCGGCGCCCGGCCCAGCAGCGCTTCCAGCCCGGCCAGGGTGTGGCGATCGACAAAATCGGTGAAAGTGATCTCATGCTCCGCCGCGCCAGGGTCGAGCGGCACCGTGGTGGCGGCCAGCACCTGCAAGGCCGGCTCGGGATCGACGGCGCGCAACACCTCGGCTGCCAGCACGTCGAGCGCGCACCACAGCGATGCCAGCACCAGGGGACTGAGCGCCACAAACCCACGCGCGTCGCCCACGTCGATGGCGCTCATGCTGAGGAACGGGTAGCGCCGCTGCGAGGCGTCGCTGCTGGCGGCCAGGTGGCCGCCGATGGCGCGCCGGCTGCGCGTGCCCACGAATGCGAACTGCACCGGGCGCAGCGCATCGTAATGGAGTTTCCAGCGCGGCGCGGCGCTCAGGCGGTTCATCACCTCGGCCAGCCAGCCATCGAGCAGCTGCGCCAGCGCCGGGTTGTCGGCCGCCTTGATGAAGTCCGCGCGCGCGGGCAGCTTGCCGAAGTAGCCGATGCGCGCCGCCTGCGGGCCGCCCTTCATGGCGCCGCTCCCGCTGCGGCCGCAGCCAGTGCCGGCACCGGTGCACCGGCGGGCGCACTGGCGGATGCACTGGTGGATGCGCCAACGACGGTCTCCGGCAACTGCATGCCCCTGAAGCCCTGGCCCGGCGCGGGCGCTGCCGCGGCGGTGTCGCCACCGCTGTCCGGACTGCTGATGATCTTCAGCCCCATGGCCACTGTGAGCGCGCCGCTGGTCCAGCGCAGTTCGAAGCCGCCGCCATCGCGCCGCTGCTTGGTCGCCGCATCGATCATCTTTTTCAGCCCTTGCGGGCCCGGCTCGTTGAACACTTCCACGGTGCGGCCGTCGGGGCCCACTGCCGCAATGCGCGCGCCCTCGGCGCCGGTGGGGCCGGGATGGACCATGTTCGCCCATTGCGGCGGCGTATTCCGGTAACGCAGCTGCTGGCCATCGATATCGACCGTGTATTCGAGCGCGCCGGGCGCCGGCAGCGGCTGGATCTGGAACACGGTCTGCGGCGCAGCCGTGCCGGCGCTGGCGCCGTCGCCGCCCAGCGGTGCGATCCAGCCGGCAAAGCGCGTGACCGTTTGCGGCGCCAGCGTGATGCCCATGTCGGCCCAGGTGCGTGGGGACAGCACGTCGCCGCGCCGCACCACCAATGGCCCCATGGCAGTGGTGGCGAATTTGGCGATCAAGCCGTCCGGCCCGAAGAACCGGGCAATGTCGGCACTGGCGGCTTCGCTGCGGCCATTCGGGGCGAACGGGTATTTGTCTGCTAGCGTTTGCCGGAACGGTTCGTACACCTGCGCCAGCCAGGTCTTGTTGATTTCCGCTTCGGCCGGGCCAATCAGTACCGCAAAGGTCTGCATCAGCGGACGCACCAGCAGCGGCCGGATCGCCTGCTTCTGGCTGTCGCTCATGCCGTTGAGCATTTGCTCGTCGACATAGCGCAGCGCATCGGCCAGTTCCGACCCGGTCCCTTCCAGCGTTTGCTGCATGAACTGGCGCGCGCCGGGCCCGGGGTCGCCCTGGTTCTTGAGCTGATTCAAGCGCCCGCGCAACTTCGACAGCGTTTGCAGATAAGTGCCGAACAGCGAAGCCTCCTTGTCGCGCGCCGCCAGCAGGCGGCCCACGCCGGCAAACTCGCGCCCCACCGGTCCCATGGGCTGATCGGCACCGCCGGGCAGTTGCAGGTTGACGTTGACCTGTGCCGGTCCGCGCCGCAGCACGTTGTTCTTGATCCAGTTGACGAAGCCGGTCTGCGCCGCCTTCAGTTCCGCGCTCATCACGGACGGGTTGTCCCACGAGGTTTGCTCGTGGATGGTGGCCAGCAGCCTGGCCAGCGGCGACGATTGCGGATCGCCGAGGCGGTTCATGGCGACAACGGCGGCGTCAAAACCATTGAGGTTGCCGATGGTGACGCCGGTGACGAACTTTTGCCACTCGCGCGCATAATCCGCCTTGTACAAATCGGTGAGGCCTTTCTGGATTTGTTCCGGGCTGCCTTCCAGTGTCAGGTCGTCGCGGGTGGCGCTTTTCAGCACCCAGTCGGTGCTTTGCAGTTCGCGTGCAGCCGCTTCGCGGAACGCGGGCTGCACGTATTTTTCCCATGCCTCGCGGGTGTAGGCGCCGGCAATGGCGTGGCTGCCGGTGACCAGCGCCTGGTCCTGCTCCCCCACCATGCGCGCCACCGTCATGGCAGGAAAGCGCGTGTTGGCGCGGGCGCGTATATCGGCGTACACGCGCTCGCGCGCCGGCATGCCGCGCACCACGCGGCGCAGGGTTTCGCGCGACTGGTCCACCAGCGCCAGCTTGGGTTCGATGCGCGGCCACGCCGGGTCGGCCACCTGCGCCAGGTAATACGTCATCAACCGCTCGGCGGACTGAATCATCTGCTCGCGCGACATGGCGCCGCGCTGGCTCTCGAGCCAGCCGCGCCAGTAGCGGGTAAGCTGGTCGTTCAGGTGGCCCGGTTCGGCATGGGTTTTATCGGCCAGCATCAGGTAGGTTTTCAGCGCGTTGTAGGCGTCTTCCACGTTGACGGCAGACGCCTGCTGGAATTGCGCGCCGGCGGCATCGGTGCTAACCGTGACATCGGCGCCCGCCGCAGCCGGCGCGCCGGGGGCGTGCAACTGGCCGGCGTGGGCATTGGTGGCGGCCAGCAGTTCTTCCAGGTTGTCCACCACCGGCTTGACCATCACTGCCTTCACGCCGGCGAAGTACTCGGCGCGCAGCTTCTGTTCGAGCAGCTCGCCTTGGTACAGCCCCATGCGCAGCGACCAGGGCCGTTCGTCGCGGTAGCGCTCCAGCTGTTCGATGCGGTCCTGCAAAATGGCCAGTGCTTCGAGCCGCGCCTGCAGGTCCATCCGCCCCTGCTGCAGTTTAATCACCTGGTCGAGGTCTGCCTGCACATTGCCCACCAGCTGGCGATTGCCGAGGTACGACCAGCTCCAGCCGCCCAGCGCCGCGCCGAGCACCAGCACCGCCGCGAAGAACATCCCGTACATCAGGCGCACCTTGTGCCGGCTGGCGTACTGCGACACCAGGTCCTTGTCGGCAAAGATCACGTTGCGGAACAGGTTGAACAGGAAGAAGCCCGAGTGCCCGGTGGCACTCGGGCGGTCCGGGCGCTGCGGCGCCGTCAACGCAAACCGCTGCGCCACGCGCCGGGCCTGGGCGCTGACCGGCAAGCCTTCCTGCAGCGCGCTGGTGAAGTAATAGCCGCGGAACAGCGGTTTGAACTGGAACGGGTTTTCCTCGAACAGTGTGGCGAGGAATGCGCGCAGCGGCGCGCGCAGGGTGGAAAATTCGAGCGGGAACGTGAACACGCCGGGCTCCATGCGGTCGCGCCGCTGCTGGCCCATGTTGGCGATCGATAGCGCCTTGAGACCGTCGCACAATTCGTCGAAGGTCTGGTCGAAGAACGCCAGGATCTGCTGGCTGGCGTTCTTGCGCTGATAGGGCATGGTGGCGCCCCACACACGTTCGCGCTCGGCGCGTTCGGCCTGGGCAAAAAATTCGCCAAAGCCGGCGATCAGGTCCGCCTTGGTGAACACTACGTACACCGGCGCGAACACTTCGAGCCGTTCGATCAGGTCCTGCACCCGCTTGCGCAGGCTGCGCGCCAGCTTGATGCCGGCCTCGGGGTCGTCGCCGCGCAGCTCGGCGATGCTGACGGCGATCAGGATGCCGTTGATCGGCGCGCGGCGGCGGTATTTTTTCAGCAGGTCGAGAAAGCCGAACCACTCGGCCCGATGCTCGTCCATGACGGAATAGCGGCCGGCCGTGTCGAGCAGGATGCCGTCCGGCGTAAAGAACCAGTCGCAGTTGCGGGTGCCGGCCACGCCCTGCACCACCTTGCCGTCGGCGAAAGGAAACTGCAACCCGGAATTGGTGACGGCCGTGCTTTTACCGGCCGCCGGATTTCCGATAATCAGGTACCACGGCAGTTCGTACAAGGCGCGCGTGCCGGAGATGATGCCGAGGCGCGAACCTTTGATGGTGTCGATAGCCTTGAACAGCCCTTCGCGAATGGCCCGCACCTCGTCGGCCGACTGGTCGCGCTGTACCGTGTCGGACGGCGCCGGCGCGGTGATTGCCTGCGCCAGCAGCTCGGCGTCGCGGCCCGCGCGGCGCCGGCGCCACCACCACACGGCGCCCGCGATCAGCAGCATCAGCACGGTGGCAGCGATGGCCCAGATCAGCGCCAGTTCCAGCACTTCGGCGCCGAGGAAGAACAGCGCCGCCATGGCGACCAGACCGATGATGGTCAGGCGGCGGGTATCGGTGATGTAAGTCCAGTATCGTCGCATCATGGTCGCAGCCGGCAAAATTGGACGCCTGAGCTGAAGGCGGACCGATCAATGTTGCCACCAAGATCGCCCAAAAATCTTGAGCAAACACAATAATGTCCGTTTGGAATTTATTTGCGCACAGTCCCCGCGACACGCAACTCGGCATGGCCCAAATCCATCATTTTCCAGCGACCGCCCCATGTCAGTCCCACCGACTGCGCCACCTCGCCGTACAGCTGGTAGCCGCGCATGGCCCACGGGTCTTTTTCGGAAATCACCAGCTTGCCATCGCGCAGAAAAGCGCAATCGGCGGCCAGTCCGAACTGGTGGTAACTCTGGAATGCGCGGGCGTTGGTGACAGCAGGACCGGCCGCCGCCAGCGCGTTCTGCCGCTCCGGGCTGCGATAGCCTTCGAGGATCGCCATGTCGTAGCCGTGCCGCTCTTTCATTATGCGGAACACGACCAGCAGGCGCTGCGAAAAAGCCGCATCGAGCAATTGCCAGTTACGGTTGGCGGTGTCCAGCATCGGCCGCACCAGCGTCACTTCGGCGGTGGTAAACACCAGCGGCGGCAGCGGCGCCGGGGCGGCCAGCTGTTCGCCCTGCAGCAGTTGCGCCACCTGTTGATTGGCCACGCGCGGATCGCTGTCGAAGCCGGCCAGCATGGTCGGACTGCTGAGTACCAGCGCCAGCAGCGGCGGCACAGTGACCAGCACCGCAGCGGCCAGCAACAGCGGCCAGCGCCGCCGCACAAAGCGCCCGCCTGCGGCCACGCCACCGCGCGCATCGCGCCCCAGCGCACCGGCCTGGCGGAAGCCATGCACAGCGTGCTGGCGCACCCCGAGCTGAACCCGCCCCGCCACGCCAGCCATCGACTGCGCCAGCAGCGCCCGGCCCGCCGGAAACAGCAGCAGCCAGCCTCCCGCGCACGCGACGATAAAAAACAGCAACAAGGAAAAGAGAAACATGGTGCGCTCCATCAAGACCGGGGCGTGCTGCCGGATAGACACTGGCAAGCGGCCGCAACACATCATCGTATGCCGCCCAGCAAGGCGCGTGAAAGACCAGATCAAACCCGGGAGATAAATGTGGACACCTCGAAGCAGATGCCGGACCTGATGGGCGCGAGCCACGCAGCACCGGGCGGCGCCGATGGCAACCGCCGCATCCTCGCGCACTTGGAACATGGCGCGCGCCCCTCGGCCCACGCCATCCGCGCGCGCGCATGGGACATCGATGGCTGGACCGTGGGGTTGATCGTGCTGCTGCTGACCATGAGCGGCATCGCCTGGCTGATGCACGAGGAAACCATTACGCCAATAAGTTTCAATAGCCCGCGCAGCAGCACCCGGCTGGAGGTGGCAACAGCGCCGGCCAGCGCGCCGCTTGCCCGGCCCGCAGATACCGAGGCAGCAGCCATCATCAATATGCCGCACGCCTTGCCGGCAGCGCCGCCGCCACCACAAGCTGCTGCCACGCCCAGGCCCATAGCGGACAAAACCGCCAACCACAAGACGGCCAGCGCGCCACGGCCCAAAGCCAGTGCCGGCACGCCTGCGGAACCGCCGGCAGCCGCCAGCGACGCCGACGTCACCTTGCTCACGGCCCTGGTGGCGCATGCCGGCAAGCCGGCCAGCGTGGCGCCAGAGCGCACCCGCGACGTGGTGCAACGCCACGACGGCGACCGCACTGCCGACCTGCTCGCGCGCTGCAGGCAGCTGGGCCTGATGGAAGGCATGCTGTGCCGCTCGCGCATCTGCGCGGGCAGCTGGGAAGCGGATCCGGCCTGCCGCGCGCCCGCCAACTGAGCGTCGACCCTTATGCTTTTTCCATCTTAATGTCCGTGTTTTGATTCGTTTTACTTTGCCAAAACATTCAAAAAAGACTGGCGATATCGGCGAACTCAAACAAACTTACAGCACTGCCTTGCTGGAATAAATAGCGGATCAGAAGCGCGAAGAGTCGATGCTTCCAATTGAAGCCGGCAAGATCAAGACCACCGTGGACGAGATGGAAGCAAAGCTGTCAACGCTCGGGCAACGCCAGGCAGAGGTGCACAGCGCACTCGCCAGTCATCCCAATGTACTGGCTTACATCGCCTACCTGAATACACTGCCGATCGATAGCGAGTTTGCCAAGGAAGCCGAACACGATGAACGGCTGCTGTTCTGGTACCCCGTCAAAGTAATCGGAGCGCAAGTCGGCTTCATGCTGCCCTTGCTGTTGCTGTTGCTGACCATATTCTGGAACGCGCACGCCATCAAAAAAAATCACGAAACCAGCATCCTGATTTCGGCGCACTTGATACTGATATGCGCGATCCCAATCGTGCTGCGCTTGCTGTATTTTGTCGGTGATCTACTGCCCTCTCACTTGCTGTACCGGATACTCGAACAGCTGCAGGAATGGCGACTCAGCTTCCTCTGGTACTACTTTGCGATTTTCGCCAGCGTGGCAGTCGGCTTGCTGCTGATCTACCTCGCCCAACGCAAATTGTTTACGGCGGCACGCCAGCGTCTTGTGCGCCTGCGCAAGATACAGTGTGTGTCCTGCGGTGAAAAATTGCCGTCGAGCGAGCAGGCATGTTGCGAGGTGTGTGGCGCCAGGCAGGCCGCGTCATGCGAAAGTTGCGGTCAGCCACGCCGGCTGTTGGCGTTCCACTGCAACCACTGCGGGACAGCTACCCCAGTTCCGATAGTCAATCCGTAAGGGAATAGAAAAAGGGCCATGTCGCAAGACATGGCCCTTTTAAATTCTGGCTCCCCGACCTGGACTCGAACCAGGGACCTGCGGATTAACAGTCCGTCGCTCTACCAACTGAGCTATCAGGGAAAAGAGGCCGCATTATATACGGCCCTTTTTGAGCTGTCTAGGCTCAACGGCGAATTTTAGAAATTGCCGCGGAACTGCATGCCGAACTGGCGTGGCTCGTTCACGAAACCGGTCAGGTTGTTGAAGTCGATGCCGCCGGTGATGCGTTCGGTGTTGGTGATGTTGCGGCCGAATGCTGCCACTTCATACTTGCCGCCATCCCAGTTGTAACCCACGCGCAGGCCGCCTTCGACCATGGACTTGCCGGTGAACTCTTTCGACTCGTACAGGAAGAAGTTGATCTTGCTGCGGTATGCCCAGTCGGTCAGCACGAACAGGTTGCCGTTTTCCAGCGCCCAGTTGTAGCGCGCGGTGGCGTTCACGGTGTACTTCGGTGCCTGTGGCAGCGGGTTGCCGTTGATCATGGCGAAGCCGTTGGCATCGACCGGATCGGTCACGGTGCAACGGGTGACGTTGCAGGTGGCCACGCGCAGCGACGGGTCCTTGATCTCGGTGAAGTTGTACGAACCGCCTGCGGTCACCTTGAAGGCCGGGGTGATGAACGCTTCGAAGTCGGCTTCCACGCCGCGCCCCTTGGTCTTGGCAGCATTGATCAGCTGGTTGGCATTCGACAAGCCGCCCACCACGGTCAGTTGCTGGTTCTTGACTTCGTAGTTGTAGACGCTGAAGTTGGCGCGGGCGCGACGGTTGAACAGGTCGGCCTTGATACCGGCTTCGTACGACGTAATGGTTTCTGCATCCGCCACGGTGATCGGCACTGCTGCCGATGCCGGTGCAATACTTGGCGCACGGAAGCCGGTGGCCACGCGGGTGTAGACGTTCACATCCGGGTTGAGCTTGTAGGTCAGGCTGGCATCCCAGTTGGCCTTGCTCTTGTCGGCATCAGCCGTGCTTGGACCCGCTTGCACCACATTGACGTTGGTGACGGTGCGGAAGTCCTTCTTGTCGTTGGTATAGCGCACGCCGCCACGCAGGATCAGGTCACTGCTCAGGTCGTAGGTTACCGAACCGAAGATCGCCTTCGCGGTATTGTTCTGGTGACTGATCAGGTGCGAAGTGCGGTCGCCGCCGGTGTTGAAGGTGTCGTTGATGCCTTCGGCGCTTTCCTTGAACCAGTACACACCGGTCTGCCAGTTCAGCGGACCGGCATTTTTCGATTCGACGCGGAATTCCTGGCTGTACTGTTTCAGGTAGCTCAAGCCGCCAGCGGTGGCTACCGGGAATGGAATTGCCGGATCGCCGACGTGGCCGCCGTCGATGTCGCCACGGCTCAGGTAATCGTCCACGCCTTCGTAACCGGTGATCGAGAACAGCTTGACCGCGCCCAGGTCCCAGGTCAGGCGCAGGTTGCTGCCGTTGGTGCGCAGGTGCTGGCCGTTCGGGGTGTCGGTACCGATCTTGGTGAAGTCGTAGCCGTCAGCGAAGTCGTTGGTGCCCTTCTTGATCAGGTTGGCACGGAACAGGCGCGCGCTGCCGGTGGTCGAACGCGAGTGCACATTGAACAGCGCGTTGAAAGTGGTGCTAGGCTGGTACAGGAACTGCACGCGCTCGGCGTGTTCGTTGTAGCCTTCCAGCGAGTCTTTGGCGCCGGTGAAGGTGTTGTCGACGAAGTCGTCGCGGTGCTGGCGCAGGGTCGATACGCGCATTGCCCACTCTTTCGACAGCGGCACGTTGGCGGCGCCTTCGACGTTGATGGTGTTGTGGGTGGCGATCGACAGGCTGTAATAGCCTTCCACTTTATCCAGGGTCGGCTTGGCCGATTCGAACTTGACCACGCCGGCCGGGGTGTTGCGGCCAAACAGGGTGCCTTGCGGGCCGCGCAGTACTTCCACGCCGGCCAGGTCGAACATCGGGAAACCTTTCAGGATGCCGTTTTCCTGTACCACGTCATCGTAGATCAGCGAGACCGGCTGCGAAGCAAACGCGTTGAAGTCGGTGTTGCCGTAGCCGCGGATGTAGAAGCGCGGGAAGGTACGGCCGTTCGACGATTCGATGTTCAGCGATGGCACTTTGCTGGCCAGCACGCGGATGTCCTGGCCGCCCGACAGCAGCGTATCGAGGCGCTCGTCTTTCAGCATCGTGACGGAAACCGGCACGTCCTTGATGTTTTCAGCGCGACGCTGGGCGGTCACCACGACGGTTTCCAGTTGTGGTTGAGTGGCGGTCTGGGCCATGGCGGCGCCCATCGGCATAACGGCGCTCAGCGCCAGCAGGCGCTTGTGCATCTTGGACAGTTTGATCATTCGATTTCCCGATTTAATAGGTACATAAAGAGTGCAAAACAGTGTCTCCTGTCTTCTCTTTTTTGGTCTGGAGTCCGGCTGATCATCTGTCGCGACCATGGCGGTTCAAGCGGGGCAACGCATCTTGAAGATGTCTAGAATGCCCCCGCTTCAAGAAAGGCGGTATTTTCTTTCATTGATAGGTGGTATTGCAAGGCGAATATATGAAGAGCCCGCTTAAGTGTTAGATATTCGGTACACCATATGTGTAAACAGAATATAAAAAGGCGCCCGGCAAGTAAGCGGGGCGCCTTTTGGCGAAACGAGCAATATTGTATAGACAGTTAAGCCTGGTCGATTGTGAGCGACTTTTTTTGTGCTAGCGCAGCAGCATGTGTGGAAAACGCCACACCGCGATGCTTACATGCCCAGCGAGCGCAGCAGATCCGAGTTGTCGTCGATGTCGTCCACCACGGTTGGCGCGGCAGCCTTGCTGCCTTTTGCATGCTCGGCATCCATCAGCGCATCGGCATCGGTTTCCTCGTTGGCATCGAAATCGTGCAAGCGAATGAACTCGGTGCGGTCGATGGCCAGCTCCAGGTAGAAGATGTTGTTTTTCTCGGTGTAGAACGTCACGCGGCGGATCTCGGGGCGGTCGAGCGGGGTGTCGACGTTGAGCATCACCTGCTTGTTCAGCACCAGCATTTTCGGCTGATTTTGCGTGATATTGGTTTGCAGCTCGCGGCGTACCTTGCCGGTGAAGTCGCCGACGATCTGGTTCATCAGCTCGCCCATGATGTTGGACACTTCGTCCGACGTGTGGGCCGTGGCCAGCTCCGACTTGGGCATGCCCATGGTGAGCATGTAGCGCTCGTAGATTTCCATCGCCGTGGCGGCGCTGAAGTTGAGCACGACCAGGCCGGTGAAGCCGCCGTCGAACAGCACGAAGCAGCCGATGTCGGGCTTCAGGCCGATCTTGGTAATGCGCTGCACCATGCCCGAATAGTTCACTCTGCTCTGCGTAGCCACATTGATGACGCGCGAGACGGAGTCGCACAAGCTTTTCAGCACGTCTTCGGTGCCGTAGACAACCGTTTCTTTTTCAAAACTCATGGTGAACCTCTGTTGACCTTTTCAAAGTAAAAGCGTGGCCACGGGTGCGCACCTCGCAGCGACCATGACCAGAACAGGCAGAATAACCAGATGCAAGATTTACGTCCACCGCTACGTGCGTTTTCCTGAAACATTTGTGCCGAAATGCAAATTCTGTGAGAAGTCCGCCTATCCCGCATAGCAGACCTTGTTCGTTTCAAAACGTTTTTAATTTCCGGTAACATTCCCCACCGATACTATTGAACTAAAAGTATCTATTCAATAACTAGATGCATTAATCAATCTCAGGGGAAACAATGAACGATTTCGGAAAACGGTGGCGCGCGGCGTGTGCGCTGGCCGTCGCCAGCGTGCTGGCGGCCTGCGGCTCCGGCAACGACACGACGGCAGACGCCAGGCCTGCCCTGCAAGCTGCCAGCCTGGCAACCGCCAAGGCGGTCAACGATGGGCTGACCTTGCCGCTGGAAGTCCTGGGCAACGGCTCGCCCGCTGCGCCCGTGGTGGCCGAAGCCCGGCTCGGCGTTGCGCCCGCCCGGCTCGGGGCCGTTGCCCAACTGTGGTTCCAGTGCCACCGCTGCGGCTTTTATGGTGCGCCCGAATTCGAGGCAACCACTGCCCTGCCCGTCAAGATCAAGGCCAGCATCCGCTTCCTCGGTGGCGCCGGCGACGACAGCGATGCGCCATGGATCGATGTGACTGATGCCAACATGGTGCTGGCCGACGACGAGCGCCTGCATGGCGGCGTCAACGGTGGCTTTTATACCACCCGCATCACGCTGCCGCTTGACGCCGCGGCCAGGGCGCGGCTGGTGGCGCTGCCTGCTTACAACCGCATCCAGTTCCGTTTTAACGGCACCGATGGCGAATCGAACGGTTTCCGCGTACTGAACCTGCAGCTGCAGGACGCCAGCGCGGCGCAAGTCGATACCACGACCGTACAGCGCTTCGATCCGCTGACCGAGCGCGACACGAGCGGCCTGGCGGTCGCCGATGTCGCCGCCGGCAAGGCGCTGTGGTACGCCCACGGCAACAACGCCAAGTCGGCCATCGTCACCCGCACGCTGCAGGCGGCGTGCGCCTCGTGCCACGCCGACAATGGCCGCGACCTGCAGTACTTTAATTATTCCAACAATGCCATCGTCCAGCGCAGCCGCTTCCACGGCCTGTCCGACACGCAGGGTGCGCAAATCGCCGCGTTCCTGCGTGCATCACTGAAGGACGTGCCCTACGTGGGCAAGGCGCGGCCGTGGAATCCGCCGTACCAGCCGGGTCCGGCCTCGACTGCACCACCGCCGCCTGCGCCACCGAATGGTCGGCCGGCGCCGGCCTCGAGGCCGTCTTGCCCACCCCGGCGGACGCCATGAAGGCGCTGTTCGGCCAACCCTTGAATGCACCGCTGGCGCTGACCCAGGCCGACATCGACCGCGTAATGAATCCGAACGCCACCATGAATGTGCGCGAAACCGCGATCGCGATGCAGTTCCCCGACTGGAACGCCTGGCTGCCCACTACCCACCCGCTCGACATCTGGCCGACGACGGCGGACGGCAGCGGCTTTACCAACGGCATCGCGCATCCGAACGAAGGCTGGCAAAATCCCAACGGCCGCTACCACGACCTGATCAACTGGTTCGAACAGCACAAGAACCCCAACGGCAACCGCGCCGACTACAGCCACCTGATCCCCGACCTGCGGGTGCAGATCAGTTCCATGATGACCTTTACCGGCTGGGACGCCTATAAATTCCTCGGCGGCGGCCGCGGCAACCACATCGCCGACAACGGCCAGCAATACGGCGCCCAGCGCGGTGCGGCCTACCTGCAAACCCTGGCCAACAGCACCACCATGGCAGCGGCCAAGCCGCGCGACTTCACCACCAACGCCTTCATCGAGCGCTCGGTGGCCAGCATGCTGCACTGGAACGCGGTCAAGCAATGGGAACTGGCGCAGGACTACCAGCTCGAAGGCAACCAGACCTGGTTTATCGGCGACAAGGATCAAACCACGGGCCAGTGGCAAGGCCGCGGCGAAGCGCACGGCTGGCCGTTTCAGTCCGTGAGCCTGTTCTTCCTGGCGCCGCACATGGTGTACCAGGAGGACAAGAACACGTCGGGCAAGATCACGCGCGAGTGGCACACGGCGTGGGAAGCGGACAACATCGTCGGCTCGTACTACCGCAGCAACCAGTGGTACCAGTTGCAGATGACGGTCAACCCGGGCGGCCAGAGCGGCTGGGTCAACTACCCGATGGACTGGCCGTACCTGACCGCGTTCGACGAGTACATCGGCGACCTGGTGGGCAACGCCACGCCGGCAGCGCGCGCGCTGCAAAACAGCCACAACATCCGCCTGCTGCAAGGGCGCATCAAGGGCGCGCAGTATGTCAACAACGACATCCCGATCTGGGACCCGAACGGCCCTACCGGCTACAACAACGCCGCCCGCTACGGTCGCGCCCAGATCGTCAAGCACCTGGCCACCGCCAATTTCCTCGACAAGGCCACCCGCGAAGGCGTGCAACCGGCGCGCTACCGCTTCCTCGACGAACTGCAGCCGGGCCTGTACCTGAAAACCGTCAATGGCGCGATCGGCCAGTTCAACGCGCTGTACACCTGGCAACCCGTGAACGCCTGGCGCCGCTGCGACCCGGCCAACACCGAGCTGGGCGAACCGGAAAATGTGGCGGGCTTCCGCTACTGCCTCGACCAGGCCAAGACGCCACTGGGCCAATACAGCAACGGCGACTACTACATGATCGCCAACAACCTCGGCCAGATGACCACCGAGCAGACCGAACAATACGGACTGTGGAAGGCAACGCAGATGGGAGCGGAGCCAGCGCGGTTGAAGGTGTGGCGTGATTGGACTGGGGCTGTTTGGCCGTAGGGTAAGGTTTGCATGGGCCGGGCTGCAGTGGCCTGGCCCAGAAAGAGCAGATTGCCTTCGTTTCAGCGGTCCTGAAAGCTGCCGAGCCGGGTGCACGGCTGCGCAAGGCGGCCGATAGCTTGAGCGTAAATCGGGACTGTAAGGTCGAGCTCGGGGGGCCTGGCAAGGTAATGTTACCCCTTAACACGTACCTAACGATTTATATATAACAGCTAGACTCAGCCTTATCCCAAAATACGACATGGGCTAATTTCCAAGCCGAGCTCCCTGGGCTTTCCGACTGTAGCTTCACCTGTACGAACCTGCTGCCACGATTACCAAACACAAAAAAATCATACTGCGCACAACTAACTTCATTTATTCCATCATGATCACCACGAGTCACGGATTTTTTTCGATACGCAACAAAAAATAAAGAGTTCATTTCGCCAATACTACTTTTGACAGCAGCATCCAAATATATCGCTGTCTTGGCGCGGAGGTACAAATCAGACCTTGTTTGAGCCCATAGAAGAACGTAAATCAGCCCAATCAGAAAAATAAAAAATAGAAATATTTTATTTTTTTGGTCTTTCAATAACATTTTTCCACCCCATTTTTTCAGGCTCTGGTTGAATCACGCCTGTCTGAATCGCTACGTGGGCTCGACAAGCCCTTTCCAGTCCCACTGTCATAATCAGCCATCACCGCTGCCCACGGCCAGGATTATCATCGGACCCAGACTTGATTCGGCACCTGCTTCCGCGTAGCCATTAGATACCAATCCGCTACCACCACATTCTATCCCCTAGGATTACAGACTTGCCGTTGAAATCGGCGGACGTAAACGAAAAAGGCCACGTCTTTCAACGTGGCCTTCTTGTATTCTGGCTCCCCGACCTGGACTCGAACCAGGGACCTGCGGATTAACAGTCCGTCGCTCTACCAACTGAGCTATCAGGGAATTGTGTCGCTTGGTACTACCCGATGCATGCTGCGAGCTTTGCATTCATCGGTTCACACAGCACCGTGGCGCTGTGTTGAAATTCTGGCTCCCCGACCTGGACTCGAACCAGGGACCTGCGGATTAACAGTCCGTCGCTCTACCAACTGAGCTATCAGGGAAAAGAGGCAACATTTTATACTGTTTGTCGTGCACATTCAAGAAAGAATTCTTTCAGTGCAATTCTTAACGGTACGTCTTGTTGCCCTCTCGAATCACGCTGCCGCGATCCGAAGAAGCAAGATTTTAGAGCACTTTGGCGATGGCGTCAATAACGGTGTCGATGTTGCGCGAGTTCAGTGCTGCCACGCAAATGCGGCCCGTGTCCACGGCGTAAATCGATTGCTCGCGCAGCTTGCCCACCTGCTCCTTGGTCAGGCCCGAGTACGAGAACATGCCGACCTGGTCGCGCACGAAGTCGAAGTCGTGCGCCGGCGCCTTGGCTTTCAGCTTGGCGACGAATGCTTCGCGCATTTCCTTGATGCGCACGCGCATGCCGGCCAGTTCGTCTTCCCATAGCTGGCGCAGTTCCGGCGTGGTCAGCACGGTGGCGACCACCTTGCCGCCGTGGACCGGCGGGTTCGAGTAGTTGGTGCGCACCACGCGCTTGAGTTGCGACATCAGGCGCGCTGCTTCTTCGCCGCTCGCGGCCACCACGCTCAGCGCGCCCACGCGCTCGCCGTACAGCGAGAACGATTTCGAGAACGAGTTCGACACCAGCAGCGGACCGCCGGCGTCGGCAAAGCGGCGCACCACGGCGCCGTCTTCGGCAATGCCCGCGCCAAAGCCCTGGTAGGCCATGTCGAGGAACGGCACCAGCCCGCCGGACGTGACGGCAGCGATCACTTCATCCCACTGGGCCGAGGTCAAGTCGGCGCCGGTCGGATTGTGGCAGCACGCGTGCAGCAGCACGATGGAGCCGGCAGGCATGGCCTTGATGTCGGCGATCATGCCGGCGAAATTGACGCCGTGGGTGGCTGGATCGTAGTAGCTGTAGTTATTCACGGTGAAACCGGCGCTTTCGAACAGCGCGCGGTGGTTTTCCCAGCTCGGATCGCTGATGTACACCTGGGCATCGGGCGCAAAGCGCTTGAGGAAGTCGGCGCCGATTTTCAGGGCGCCGGTGCCGCCGATGGCCTGCACGGTGATCGCACGCTTCTCTTGAATTACTGCGCTGTCGGCGCCAAATACCAGCTCTTGCACCGCCTTGTCGTAGGCAGCCAGGCCTTCGATGGGCAGGTAGGTGCGCGGCGCCGGTGCGGCGATCAGGATTTCCTCGGCCTTCTGTACGCAAGCCAACAGCGGCACCTTGCCATTGTCGTCATAGTAGACACCGACGCCAAGATTGATCTTGGCCGGGTTCTGGTCGGCGTTGAAGGCTTCGGTGATACCCAGGATCGGGTCGCGTGGGGCCATGTCGATGGCGCTGAACAAGCTAGGATTCGTCATGATAAGATTGGATTCGATTTGAGCGGTTCGCAGTGGAAAATTTTGACAGCGCCCCTTACTAGTATCCGAAAATTAGGCCGCTGGCAGGCCGTCATTCTAACAAAGGTCTGATCAAGATGGCTGAATTACCAGTAATAGACACCTCTGCGGCAACCGTGGTCACCTTCCCCGACTCGCCCTACAAGCTGCATCAACCGTTCCCGCCGGCCGGCGATCAGCCGGTGGCGATCGACCAGCTGTGCGAAGGCATCAACGACGGCCTGTTCTTCCAGACCCTGCTTGGCGTAACCGGTTCCGGCAAGACCTACACCATGGCCAACGTGATTGCGCGCCAGGGCCGTCCTGCCATCGTCTTTGCGCCGAACAAGACGCTGGCGGCGCAGCTGTACTCGGAGTTCAAGGAATTCTTCCCCGAAAACGCGGTCGAATACTTCGTCTCGTACTACGATTACTACCAGCCCGAAGCCTACGTGCCGCAGCGCGACCTGTTCATCGAAAAGGACTCGTCGATCAACGAGCATATCGAGCAGATGCGCCTGTCGTGCACCAAGTCGCTGATGGAGCGGCGCGACGTGGTGATCGTGGCCACCGTGTCGGCCATCTACGGTATCGGTAACCCCAACGAATACCACCAGATGATTCTGACGCTGCGCGCGAAGGACCGCGTCTCGCAGCGCGACATCATCGCGCGCCTGATCCAGATGCAGTACACGCGCAACGAAGTGGACTTCGGCCGCGGCACCTTCCGCGTGCGCGGCGACACGCTCGACATCTTCCCGGCCGAGAATGCCGACCTGGCCGTGCGCCTCGACCTGTTCGACGACCAGCTCGAATCGATCCAGCTGTTCGATCCGCTCACCGGCCGCGTCAAGCAGAAGATCCCGCGTTTTACCGTCTATCCCGGTTCGCACTACGTCACCCCGCGTTCGACCGTGCTGCGCGCAGTGGAATCGATCAAGCTCGAACTGCGCGACCGCCTGGAATTCTTCCGCAACGAGAGCAAACTGATTGAGGAGCAGCGCCTCGAACAGCGCACCCGCTTCGACCTCGAAATGATGCAGGAGATCGGTTTTACCAAGGGCATCGAGAACTATTCGCGCCACCTCAGTGGCGCCATGCCGGGCGAACCGCCCCCTACCCTGGTCGACTACCTGCCCAAGGACGCGCTGATGTTCATGGACGAGTCGCACGTGCTGATTGGCCAGTTGAGCGCGATGTACAACGGCGACCGTTCGCGCAAGACCAACCTGGTGGACTACGGCTTCCGCCTGCCGTCCGCGCTCGACAACCGGCCACTGAAGTTCGAGGAATTCGAACAGAAGATGCGCCAGACCGTGTTCGTCTCCGCCACCCCGGCCGAGTACGAAAAAACCCACGCCGACCAGGTGGTGGAACAAGTGGTGCGTCCCACCGGCCTGGTGGACCCGCTGATCATCGTGCGTCCCGCCAGCTCGCAGGTCGACGACCTGATGTCCGAGATTACCGACCGCGTGGCGAAGAACGAGCGGGTGCTGGTCACCACGCTCACCAAGCGCATGTCCGAGCAGCTGACTGAATACCTGAGCGACCATGGCATCAAGGTGCGCTACCTGCACAGCGATATCGAAACCGTGGAGCGCGTGGAACTGCTGCGCGACCTGCGCCTGGGCACCTTCGACGTGCTGGTCGGGATCAACCTGCTGCGCGAGGGCCTGGACTTGCCCGAGGTGTCGCTGGTGGCGATCCTCGACGCCGACAAGGAAGGCTTCCTGCGCTCCGAGCGCTCGCTGATCCAGACCATCGGCCGCGCCGCCCGTAACCTCAATGGGGTGGCGCTGCTGTACGCGGACCGCATGACCGATTCGATGGAGCGCGCCATCGGCGAAACCGAACGCCGGCGCGCCAAGCAGATCGCCTTCAACACCGCCAACGGCATCGTACCGCGCGGCGTGCAGAAGAAGATCAAGGACATGATCGACGGCGTGTTCAGCCCTTCGGAGGCGAAGGAAGAACTGGCAGTGGCGCAGGAGTCGGCCAAGTACGAATCGATGAGCGAGAAGCAGATTGCCAAGGAAATCAAGCGCCTGGAAAAAGCCATGCTCGATCACGCCAAGAACCTCGAGTTCGAAAAAGCAGCGCAAGTACGCGATCAGCTGCACGTGCTCAAAAAGCAGCTGTTCGGCGCTCCTGGCGCGGATACGTTACCAAGCTGACCTTTACCCCGCACGACGAACCGCCAGGGTCGTACCCCGTACGGGGTACGACCCTATGCCTTAAGGGTTCCGCCCGACTTAAACATACCTGGATTGACACCATGAACCCGATTATCAGCAGTGGCCCATTGGGCTTCCCGTGGGCCACGATGGACCCGTTTTTATTCTGCGTGCACCACGTCGACGGCTACCCGAAAGGCAACGGCCAGTATGGCCCGGCAGCCTCGCTGGCCGGCCGCAACATCGGCCAGGATTTTAACGGCATCGACAGCTGGAATATGTACCACGGCGAGCGGGTGCCGGGCTTTCCCGGCCACCCGCATCGCGGCTTCGAGACCGTCACCATCGTGCGCAGTGGGCTGATTGACCATGCCGATTCGCTGGGTGCAGCAGCACGCTTCGGCGCTGGCGACGTGCAGTGGCTCACGGCCGGCCGCGGCATCGTCCACTCCGAGATGTTCCCGCTGCTGAAGACGGAAGAAGACAATCCGCTCGAGCTGTTCCAGATCTGGCTTAACCTGCCCGCGCGCAGCAAGATGGTGGAACCGCACTTCACCATGCTGTGGTCGGAAGACGTGCCGCGCCAGGTAATCGCCAGCGCTAACGGTGCGCGCACCGAGGTGCAGTGCGTGGCCGGCCAGCTGGCCGATGAATCGACCAACCTGACGCCGCTGGCGCCGCCACCCAATTCGTGGGCCGCCGCCGACGACAGCGACGTCGCCATCTGGGTCATCACCATGGAACCGGGCGCGCAGTGGACGCTGCCGCCAGCACGCGATGCGCAGACCAAACGTACGCTGTATTATTTTGATGGCGACGGCGCCACCATCGGCGGCCAGGCCATCGGCACGCGCAGCGTCAACGACGTGCGCGCCGATGCGCCGCTGCTGCTGCAGAACGGCGCCAAGCCGGCGCAGTTCCTGATCCTGCAAGGACGCCCGATCGGCGAACGCGTGGTGCAAGCGGGTCCGTTCGTGATGAACAGCGAACAGGAAATCCGCCAGGCCCACGCCGACTACCAGCAAACCGGATTCGGCGGCTGGCCGTGGCAGGACAGCGCCCCGGTGCATGGCGACGATCCTACCCGCTTTGCGCGCCACGTCGACGGCCGCGTGGAACGCCGCGAGCGCTAGCTATAACGCCTGAACGAAGGTGGCGACCGCGTCGATGAGCGCCGGCGCCACCGGCAGGTCGGCGCTGCCATACGACTTGACCTGCATGGCCTGATCGTCGCCGACGATTTTCAGCACATGATTCATGCCCTCGATGATCGCCAGTTTGGCGGCCGGCTGCGCAGCGGCCAGCGCCTGGGCATCGGCCACTTTCACCTGGATGTCGGACGTGCCCTGCACGATCAGCACCGGCATGGTCAATGCCGCGATGGCCGCGCGCGGTTCGTGACGCAGCGTGGAAATCAGATACGGCTGCACCGACGGCCGGTACAGCATCATCAACTCGGGCGGCACGCCGTCCGCCAGCTTGCCATCCTTGAGCGACTTGACGATGCGCGTGTGCTGCTCGAACAGCGCGGGCGTCAGGTGCGGTTTCAATTGCTCGTCGAGCAGCTCATCGATGCCGCGCCCCGCCCCGGCAATCTCCACGCAGCCATCGGCCGCGCCGCGCCGGCACGCCACCGCCGCCACCAGTGCGCCTTCGCTGTGCCCCACCATGACAACCCTGGCAAAACGCGGATCGGCGCGCAATTGGCGGATCCACGCCACGGCATCATTGGCGTAGTCATCGAAACGTACATCGGTCTCGGTCCACTGCGCCGACTTGCTGGCCGCGATCAGCCGCTTGTCGTACCGCACCGATGCGATACCGCGCGCCGCCAGCGCCTGCGCCACCATGCGCAAACTGTCATTGGCGCCAGGCAGCGCAGTGCTGTTGCCGTTGCGGTCCGTGGGACCGGAGCCCGCGTGCAGCAGGACCACAGGTACCTGCGCCGGCACCGGCGTCGTGGCGCCCTGCCCCACTGCGGGCGCCAGCTCGGTACCGCGCAAGGTGCCGCCGCCAACGTCGAGCGATACCGCACGTTCTGCAAACGGCGCGGCAGCTTGGGCCACGCTGCAAATAAACAGGGCACATGAAAACAGCAAGCGGCGCATCGGCAATCTCCTCAGGTAATCAGCGCGACTCGAGGTGGGCGGATTTTTCGAGCCGCTTGTAACAGGCCAGCGAGAACATGACGGCGGCTGGCGCCCACCAGGGTGCGAAGAACACCGCCATCCGGCCCGGCGCGCCAACCGCCACGCCCACCGGTGGCGGCGCTCAGAACCCGGCAGATGGGACGCAGGCCAGCATGACCACCACCACGCCCATCGAGTATAGATAAGTTGGCTCGAACGTGCTCATGCCGAATCGGCGCGGCGCCAGGTATGGCGATGCCTTTCAACGGTCGGCGCGGGATGTATTGCGTTGGTTCGGGCATTGGCCAGCCGAAGACGGCATTTGTGCGAACCTGCGTGCGCCATGCGCTAGCGATGAAAGTCAACCTGGAACCTGACGGGGCCGACGAGGGCAACCTCATGCTCGATGGCTGGCTCCACGATACCTGGCTGATCCGGCGTTAGCAGGAGCTCTTCCGCTGCGCGCCGTGCATCGGTAATTCGGTAGAGCAGGCTTCCTTCCAGAATGGTGATGCGGCCCCACACGTCGGCGGCGGTGGTATGCGCACGCTGCAAGGCTGCGGGTATCGTGTCCTGCGTAAAGACAGGGGTGCTGCGATAGTGCGCAGCGCTGGAAGGTATGGTCTTCATGTGCTCTCTCCTGAGGTTCAATAATGGTCAGTGTATGACCGCGCGGTGGCGGTGCCGAACATAAATTTTTTGCAGCAGATTGACACGCCGGTTTCTAAACATGTATTCTACATACATGTTCTTCGATTCGGCCGATTACTTGCCTTTTTTTAGCAGCACCACACTGACGGGAGAAAAAAAATGAAAACGCATGACCACACCCCATTGGGCCAACATCATATGGCCCGCAATATCTCTGATCGCATCGCATTGGGTATTACCCTGACGCTGCGTTTCTTCGCCGACACCTTCTTCGCCAAGCGCTATGGCAACCGCGCGATCGTGCTGGAAACCGTCGCTGCCGTACCGGGCATGGTCGGCGCAATGCTGGTCCACCTGCGCTGCCTGCGGTGGATGGTGGATGACAACAACTGGATCCGTACGCTGTTGGACGAGGCTGAAAACGAGCGCATGCATTTGATGACATTCGTCGAGATCGCCAAACCCAGCTGGTTTGAACGCGTCGTGATTCTGACTGTGCAGGCCTTGTTCTTCATATTCTTCTTCCTGCTGTACCTGACCTCTCCCCGTACAGCCCACCGCCTGGTTGGCTATTTCGAGGAACAGGCAGTGATCAGCTATACGCTTTACCTGGAAGAAATCGATGCTGGACGGGTTGAGAACGTGCCGGCGCCAGCAATCGCCATCGCTTACTGGAATCTGCCTGCCAATGCGCGCTTGCGTGATGTGGTCGTGGAGGTGCGCAAGGACGAAATGGGCCACCGCAATGTGAACCATGAATACGCCAACATGCTCACCCCTGTCAGCGTCGACCTGCAAGCGTAAGCCCCGTCGGCAGGCATTGGGCTCCCGGATTTTCAGCCGAGTTTGCGCACATCGGGGAGGAAACAAGTTTCGCGCTTCAAGCAGGATGACAGAACAAATGGCATATCACGAACTGACGGTCGCTTCCATAACAATGCTGGTCCACCAGTTTTATGACGATGTACGGGCCGACACCGAGCTTTTCCCGGTCTTCGATGCGGCCATCGGCGCTGACTGGGGGCCGCATCTGAATCGCATGGTCGACTTCTGGGCAACGGTGATGTTGGGGACCAAAAGCTTCCAGGGCAATGTCTTCGGCAAGCACATGCTGCTGCACGGTGTTACGAGTGACCACTTCGTCCGTTGGCTTGCCACATTCGAGGCGGTCAGCAGCCGTCTGTTCAGGCCGGAAATCGCAGCGCAGTTCCAGGCGACCGCCCAGCGCATTGCGGCTTCGCTCCAGTATGGATTTTTCGGCGAAACAGACTGCGCTCTCCCGACGCACCATCGTCGACGCGAGCCGTCCTGAACATCGGTTTTATTGCAGCACACGCTGCCCCGGTCAGAACGCGTAACGCGCGCTGAACTTCACGGTACGCATCGGGCCGCCCATCGAGTTGGCCACACCGAGGTTGGCGTTGTCGCCGCCGAAGCGGTTGCTCGGGTTGCCCGGTCCACCAGCCCAGCCGTCGAAGCCGCCGTAGTTGATGCTGTTGAAGAGGTTGAGTACGTCCGCGCGCAGCGAGATCGCCCCAAAGCCCAGCTTGATTTCCTTGGCCAGGCCCACGTCCACCTGGCGGAAATTGCTGCTCTTGCCTTCGGCCGACACGCAGCTGTCAAAACCCTGCGAGCAGTCGGTGATCAGGTACGGCAGGCCGGAACCGAGCGTCACCTTGCCCGACACCATCACGCCGAACGGCAGCCAGCCATCGGCCACGCCGGACACCACCAGCCGGTGCTTTTCCACGTCCTTCGATGGATTCCACGCTTGCGCATAGCGGCCGTAGGTCCAGTTGAAGACGTCGTTGGTCCATTCCTTGTTGGTGGTTTCGCCGCGGCTGTAGGTGTAGGTAGCGCCCAGGCTCCAGGTCGATGCCTTGCTGTAGGGCTTGTCCAGCTTCAGGTAGATGTTCTCGGCCTTCGCTTGCGTGACGAAGTCGCCCAGCACCAGATTGGAGTAACCGGGGATGGAGCCGAACAGCGGATCGATCGGGCTGGCGTTGCCCCAGCTGCCATCGACGTCGCGGTTGCCGCCGAACCAGTTGAACTGGTTGCGGCTGCGCGAGTTGGTGTAGCCTACCTCGCCGTTCCAGCGACCGAGCGCCTGGCGCAAACCGAAACTGTACTGGTCTGTATAGGCCATCTTGTGGTCGTTGCGGATTAGCCAGATTTCGCCGCCCGCCTGCGAATTCTTTTGCGCTTCGTCCAGCGCGTGGTTGGCGATCGCCCGGTCGTATGCCCGGCCCCAGCCGGCAAAGAAAACAGACTCGCGGTCGCCGAAGATGTCGTACGACAGCCCCAGGCGCGGCGCCCATGCATCCTTGAACGGCTTGCGGCTGCTGCCCGTACTGATGTAGTTGGCGATGTTGACGCCGCCCCTGGCCAGCGACTGCGCGTACGTCTGCCCCGCTGGTGCGCCGGGGCGCGGATCCTGCTGGCCGAAGATAGCCACGCGGTCGGCCGGCGTGGCGTAGCTGTCGTTGAGCATATTGCTCTCGTAATCGTAGCGCAGGCCCAGGTTCAGCAGCAGCTTGTCGGTGGCCTGCCAGTCGTCCTGCAGGTAGATGCCGTACTGGTTGTTGGAAAACGCCACGCCGCTGGCCGGAATTGCTGCTTCCGAGCGGATCAGGCTGGCCTCGCCGGTAACGGTGTCGATGCGCTCCCAGCGCTTTTCCACCGCGTTGGCGGTGCCCGACAGGTTGTAGTCGAGGCGCTTGACCTTGACGCCGGCCTTCAGCGTATGGTCCTCGAAACCGGTGTAGGTCAGGTCGTCCTGCAGCAGCAGGCCGCGCTGCTGGCGGAACTGGGCGTTGGGCGAGCCGCCCGTGATCAGCACATCGACCACGTTGTTGTCGCTATTGCTGGGCGAAACCTGGTAACGCACGTACGGATTGGTGGCCACGGACTGCGGATTCCAGCTGTATTTTTCGTAGCCGAAACGCGCCTCGTTCAAAAAGCCCTTGTCGCTCCACTCGTGCTTGACGTCGAAGCGGTCTTCGTCGTTGGTGCGATCGAGGACGTTTTCCGCCACGCTCAGTTTCAGGTCTTCGGGAATCAGGTCTGATTCGCGCCGCACCCGCGCGGTGGCTTCCACGCGCTGGTTGCGCGAGATCTGCGCATCCACTTTAACCAGCAGCAGGTCTTCCTTGAACGTGGACACCTGCGAGCCCTGTTTGGCCAGCAACCCCGGCACGATGCCGGCATCGGGCAGCAGGTCGGTGCGCTGGGCAATCACCTGGCGCGGGCTGTCGATCTTCTTGCCCTCGTAGGCGATGAAGTAATGCGCCACGTCTTTCTTGATCGGGCCGCCAAGCGTCACGCCGTACTGGTCCTGCGACGACGACGGCCGGCCCACGCCCTGGCGTTCCGACTCTTTCTGGAACGGGTCCATGGCAGTGAGATTGGTGCCGCTGTGGTCCCAGAACACGTCGCCGCTCAGGGTATTGCCGCCCGACTTGGTGACGGCGGTAATTGCCGCGCTCGACACCTGGTCGAATTCGGCCTTGTAATTTTGCGCGATCACCTTGTACTCGGCAACTGCGGACTGCGGGAACGGATTGCCACGGCTCGAATCGAGCCCCGACACGCCGCCGCGCAGGATATTGTTCTTCTGGCTCACGCCGTCGATGAAGACGTTGACGTTGTCCTGGTTCTGCGCCCCGCTTTGCAGCTTGACGTTGCCGGCATTGTCCACGTTGAAGCGCACGCCCGGCGCCAGGTCGGCAAACGACAGGAAATTGCGGGTGACCTGCGGCAGTTTTTCGATTTGCTGGCGCGAGACCGATGTGCCGACTTCGGAACCTTCCACGTCGCGGCGCGAGGACGAGCCGGTGATCACCACCTGCTGCACGCCGCTTTGCAGTTGCAAATTGACGCGGCTGGTCTGGCCCACGGCCACCGTGACTGGTTCGGCCTGCTGTTCGCCCACCTGGATACGGTAGGTGCCGGGCGCCACGCCGGTCAGCACATAGCGGCCATCGGCGCGGGTGGTCACCGCGTAAGCGTAACCATTGAGTTCGTTGGTGGCGATCACCGTGGAGCCGGCGGCCGGTGCGGTGCCGTTGGTGACCTGGCCCTGGATGGTGGCGGTACTCAGTTGCGCGTGCGCGCCGGGTGCGATTAACAGTGCTGCAGCCAGCGCAGCGGTCATTGCGGAGAAGCGGAAAGGAGTCATGTGCAAACTATCTACATTGTTGTTTAACTCACCTTAACGCCGTTCATTGCGCACTGTACAGCTTTTTTTCTTCACCCCGCACGGCCAGGGCCGGGGTCGGACCCCGCCGGGTCCGACCCCAAGCGGTACGGCATGCGTATCGCTGAAAGTGGTTGAAGGGTTCAGCCCCCTTACAAGGTTTTGATGAACTCGCGTATTCCGCTCAACAGCATTTCGATCGACATCGCCGTCAGAATCAGCCCCATCAGGCGCTCAAATGCCGTCATTACTTGCGGGCCCAGCACTTTTTGCAGGCGCTCGGCGGACAGGAACACGGCCAGCCACACCACGGCCACGGCCGCCAGCGCCGCCACGTGCACCAGCACCTCGCCGGTGCTCTCGCTCGAGAACAGCAACACGGTGGCGAGCGCCGACGGCCCCGCCAGCGCCGGGATCGCCAGCGGCACGATGAACGGCTCGGCGCCGTCGGTGCGCCCCAGCACGCCATCAGGATGCGGGAAGATCATGCGGATCGAAATGAGCAGCAGGATCACGGCGCCGCCGATGCGCAGCGCCACTTCGGACAAATGCAGCGCCGACAGGAAGTGGCGGCCGAAGAACATGAAGATCAGCAGCAGGATGAAGGCAATGCCGCATTCGCGGATCACGATGCGCGGACGGCGCGCCGGCGGCACCGGGTTGAGTACGCTGGCAAACAGCGGCACGTTGCCGAACGGGTCGGTGACCAGTACCAGCAGGATGAAGGTCTGAAAGAAGTCTTGGGTCATGTTCTTATTTTGAATAAAAAAGGGAGCCGAAGCTCCCCTTTGCTGGAAACGACTTATTCAGCCGATTCGCCTTTTTTGATCCATGCTGCCAATTGATGCGGACGCAGACCGTCATAGTCCTCGAACGGTTGATGGATCCACGGATTGTGCGGCAATTCTTCCATCTGGTAATCAGGACGGAAGGCCGAGCTGCCCTTGGTCCAGATCACGGCCGAACGCACTTCGGTCACGCCCTCGAAGTTGTCCTTCAGGTGCTGCATCACTTTGATGAGCGTGACGCCCGAATCGGCCAGGTCGTCGACCAGCAGGATCTTGCCGGACAGCGGGCCCTTGGTCATCGTCATGTACTTGGCGATGTCCAGGTCGCCCTGGGTGGTGCCCTTGTCTTCGCGGTACGAGCTGGTCGACAGGATCGCCAGCGGCACGTCGAAGATGCGGGAGAAGACGTCGCCAGGACGCACGCCGCCGCGCGCCAGGCACAGCACCATGTCGAATTTCCAGCCGGACTCATGCACCTTGAGCGCCAGGCGCTCGATCAGGCGGTGATACTCGTCCCAGGACACCCAGAGGTGCTTTTCGTTGGTTTGCGGGTTGTTCATGTAACTTCCTCTTATTATGCGAACGGGTGACGCAGCACGATCGTTTCTTCACGATCAGGACCGGTCGAGACCATGTCGACCGGCACGCCGACCAACTCTTCAATGCGCTTGATGTAGGCGCGGGCCGTGGCCGGCAGCGCTTCCATGGTCTTGGCGCCCACGGTGCTTTCGGTCCAGCCTGGCATTTCTTCGTAGATCGGCACGCAGCGGGCCGCTTCTTCGGCGCCCGACGGGAAGATGTCCACGGTCACACCGTCGATGGTGTAGCCGGTGCACAGCTTCAGCGTTTCGATACCGTCCAGCACGTCCAGCTTGGTCAGGCACATGCCGGTCACGCCGTTGATCTGTACCGAGCGGCGCAGCAGCGCGGCATCGAACCAGCCGCAGCGGCGGGCGCGGCCCGTCACGGTGCCGAACTCGTGGCCCACTTGCGCCAGGTGATGGCCGACGCCTGCATCGGTAGGCAGTTCCGAAGGGAACGGACCGGAACCCACGCGGGTGGTGTAGGCCTTGGTGATGCCCATGATGTAGTGCAGCATGTTCGGGCCGACGCCAGCACCGGCGGCGGCATTGCCGGCCACGCAGTTCGACGAGGTGACGAACGGATAGGTGCCGTGGTCGACGTCCAGCAGCGAACCTTGGGCGCCTTCGAACAACAGGTTGGCGCCAGCCTTGTGCGCAGCGTACAGCGCGCTCGAGACGTCGGTCACCATCGGGCGCAGGCGCGGCACGTAGGCCAGCGCGTCGTCCAGGGTTTTCTGGTAGTCGACCTTCGGTGCTTTCAGGTAGTGTTCCAGCACGAAGTTGTGGTAGTCGAGGTTCTCGGCCAGCTTTTCAGCCAGGCGGGTTTCGTTCAACAGGTCGGCCACGCGAATCGCGCGACGGGCAACCTTGTCTTCGTAGGCCGGGCCGATGCCCTTGCCGGTGGTGCCGATTTTCGCTTCGCCACGCTTGGCTTCACGGGCCAGGTCGAGTGCCGAGTGGTAAGGCAGGATGACGGGCGCGGCGTCCGACACTTTCAGGCGCGAGGCCACTTCGACACCGACTTTTTCCAGCTTGTCGATTTCGCGCAGCACGTCCGGCACCGACACCACCACACCGTTACCGATGTAGCAGGCCACGCCTGGACGCATGATGCCCGAAGGGATCAATTGCAGCGCGGTTTTGACGCCGCCAATGACCAGCGTGTGGCCGGCATTGTGACCGCCCTGGAAGCGCACCACACCTTGTGCATGATCGGTCAGCCAATCGACGATCTTGCCTTTACCTTCATCGCCCCATTGGGTGCCGATGACGACCACGTTCTTTGCGTTTTTGTTTGACATCACACTAACCTAAGTTTTTAAGAATCCACTGACTACTATTATCGTCGAGCACCAGCGCGCGATCGCACTCGAACTCGTCCAGCTCGTTGCTGTGACCAGGCATGCTCTGGATCACGACTTCGCCGGACTTGCGCAGCTCGGCGATTTTTTCTTTCAATTCAGGCGCATTGCCCCACGGCGCGCGGATCGAATGCTTGCGTTCCGCAGTGGGTAACAGGCGCGCCAGCTCGCGCAGGTCGAGCGAGAAGCCGGTGGCGGGACGGGCCCGGCCGAAGGCTTCGCCTACGTGATCGTAACGGCCGCCGCGCGCAACCGCGTTCGGCAAACCTGGCACATACAGCGCGAACATCGCGCCGCTTTCGTATTGGTAGCCGCGCAGGTCGGCCAGGTCGATGGCGACCTCGGCACGACCCATGGCCGATGCAGCGAGCGCCGCCAGTTCGGCCAAGGCCTTGGCGATGCCGGGCAGGTCCGGCAGCACTTCGCGCGCTTTTTTCAGCACGTCGATGTCGCCGTACAGATTGGTCAGCGCCAGCAGCGCGTCGCGCGTTTGCGGCGCGTAGTTGGCGGTGAGCGCTTTCAGGTCCGACACGTCCTTGGCGCGCAGCGCCAGGTACAGCGCGGCTTCGTCCTTGGCTGCAGCGGCATCCTGTTCGATGATGGCGCGCAGCACACCCACATGGGTGAGGTCCAGCCGCACTTGCGGGAAACCGGCCAGCGCCAGGGTGGACAACGCCAGTTCCTGGATTTCGGCATCGGCTTCGAGGCCGGCGTGGCCATAAATCTCGGCGCCGATCTGCAGCGGTTCGCGGGTGGCGTGCAAGCCCGACGGATGCGTATGCAGCACGTTGCCGGCGTAGCACAGGCGCGTGACCGAGGCACGGTTGAGCAGGTGGGCGTCGATGCGCGCCACTTGCGTGGTCATGTCCGGACGCAGGCCCAGCAGGCGGCCCGAGATCGGGTCCACCAGTTTGAAGGTGCGCAGGTCGATGTCGGTACCGGCGCCGGTGAGCAGCGACTCGAGGTATTCGAGCAGCGGCGGCATCACCAGTTCGTATCCGTACAGACGGAAGTTATCCAGCATCAGACGACGCAGTTCTTCAATCTTGCGGGCTTCCGACGGCAAGACGTCGGCGATATTCTCGGGCAAAAGCCAATTCGGCATGGGGACGGATGATTAAATAATGAACAATGAGGCGCAGGCGCCGCGTGTCAACAAGTGACAGGCCGAACCTGATATTTTACGCGAAAATGCGTTGGGGGAGGTAAAAAATGAAATGCCGGCAACCGCAACCCCGTCATTCCCGCGAAAGCGGGAATCCATAGACCGGTAGATTCGTCATACGGTCTATGGATCCCCGCGTGCGCGAGGATGACGGCTCACAGGCCGTCGGCAGAGAGAATACTGCTGTTACTTCTGGCCGCCACTACCCGAGTTTTTCAGGTACTTGAAGAACTCCGAACTTGGATCGACGACCATCACGTCGCCATGGCCCTTGAACGTGGTGCGGTACGCTTCCAGGCTGCGGTAGAACTTGTAGAACTCCGGGTTGCGGCCAAACGCTTCGGCGTAGATCTGCGATGCTTTGGCGTCGCCTTCACCACGGATGTTCTCGGCATCGCGGTACGCTTCGGCCAGGATCACGGTGCGCTGGCGATCGGCATCGGCGCGGATGGTTTCCGACGCTGCCGAACCGGTGGAGCGCAGTTCGTTGGCCACGCGCAGGCGCTCGGCTTTCATCCGTTCGTACACCGAGGTGTTGATCTGCTCGACGTATTCCACGCGTTTCAGGCGCACGTCGATGATCTCGACGCCGATCTGTGCCGCTTCGGTCACGACCTTGTTGCGGATCGCTTCCATCACCTGGCCACGCTTGCCCGAGATCACTTCGCTCACCGTGTGCTTGGTGATTTCCTCGTTCAGCGCTGCCTTGATGATGACCGACATGCGATCGCGGGCGCGGGTTTCGTCGCCGCTGAAGGTGACGTAATAGAGCTTGGCCTGGCCTTCGTTGCGGCCGATACGCCACTTGACGAAGCTGTCGACCAGGATGTTCATCTTCTCGGCCGTGATGAAGCGCTCGGCGTCTGGCGACTCGATGGTCATGATGCGGTTATCGAGCAGCACCACGTTCTGGAACGGTGGCGGCAACTTGAAATGCAGGCCCGGCTCGCGGACTACTTCCTTGATCTGGCCCAGCGCGAACACGATCGCGTACTTGCGCTGGTCGACCACGAAGATCATCGAGGACAACACCAGCAGCACGACAAACGCTGCGATGAGGGTACTGGCTATGCGATTCATTAACGACTCTCCCGTTCACGTGAGGAATCCCGCGGACGTGGTTCACGCGGACGGCTCACTTCCACCGATGGCATCACGTCGGCCGGCAGCGTTGCCGTGACCGGCGCGGTGGCTGGCGATGCGCTGCTGCTGCGCGCGACTTCTCCAGCTGCCGCCTGGGCAATCAGCTTGTCAAGCGGCAGGTACAGCAAATTGTTGCCGTTCTTCGAATCGACCATGACCTTGCTGGTGCTCGAGAAGATTTGCTGCATCGTATCGAGGTACATGCGGTCACGGGTGACGGCCGGCGCTTTTTGATACTCGACCAGCACCTGCTTGAAGCGATTGGCGTTACCGGTGGCGTTCTCGGTAACCATCGAACGATACGCTTCCGCTTCCTGCATCAGGCGCGAGGCAGTTCCGCGCGCTTTCGGAATCACGTCGTTGGCGTAGGCCTGACCTTCGTTTTTCTGACGTTCCAGATCCTGGCCAGCCTTGACGGCATCGTCAAACGCGCCCTGCACCTGCTCCGGCGGTTGCACCGCCTGCAGGGTCACGCCCGAGATCAGCACGCCCGAAGCGTAACGATCGAGGGTGCTTTGCATCAGCACTTGCGTTTCGTACGCTACCTTGTCGCGGCCTTCGTACAGCACGAAGTCCATCTTGTTCTTGCCGACGATTTCGCGGATCGACGTCTCGGCAACCTGGCGCACGGTTTCTTCTTCGTCGCGGTTGTTCATCAGCCAGGCCACGGGGTCCTTCAGCTTGAACTGCACCGCGAACTGCATGTCGATGATGTTTTCATCATCGGTGAGCATCAGCGATTCCTGCGCCTGCTTGTTCTTGATGTTGCCGCGATAGCCGATCTCGACCATGCGCATCTGCGATACGCGCACCGTTTCATTGGTCTGGAACGGGTACGGCCAGCGCCAGTTGAAACCGGAGCCGGTGGTGTGGCTGACCTTGCCGAACGTGTAGACGATGCCGGCCTGGCCCTCTTGCACGATGAACGAGCCGCTGGCAAGCCAGATCAGCGCGGCCACGCCGGCAATCGCGCCCGCCGTGGCACGCATGCCGGCCGGATCGGGACGCGGCAAACCGCCGCCACCGTTGTTATTGTTGTTGCCGTTGTTATTATTGTTGTTGTCCGGGCGTTTTTTCTGGCCGAAGAAATTGTTCAGGCGATCATTAAAATCGCGCCACAATTTTTCCATGTCGGGAGGACCTTCGCCAGGTCGTTTGCCTTCGTTCGCCTGCGGCTCGCCGTCCTTCTTGTCCGAGCCCCAGCGGGGATCGTTCAGCGACAGCTTGAGGCCGAAACGTTTCATCATTGTGGGAACACGCATTAGTGGAATCCAACGTGAGTAGTAGTGGAACTGCTGTCTGCGTCGGAATCGGACGGATCCGCCTCCTGCGCTTCGTCTGCTTGGTCTGATTCTTCTTCGGCGTCGATCGGATAAGCCTGGTTGAGTCGGGCGCCCGGGGCCGCTTTGGCCCATTCCACGACAGCTTCCCGCAGCAGGTCGACACCGACACCGGTGCGCGCACTGAGGAAAACGCGAGAAATTTTATCATATTCATCACGTTCGACCGATGGCTCCAGCCCGGCCGCATCGATCTTGTTCCACACTAAAATCTGCGGAATATGATCGGCGCCGATTTCCTTGAGCACCAGGTTGACCTGCTCGATCTGCTCCATGCGCACCGGCGACGACGCGTCGACCACGTGCAGCAGCAAATCGGCATGAATGGTTTCTTCGAGCGTGGCGCGGAATGCAGCGACCAGCTGGTGCGGCAATTCGCGCACAAAACCGACGGTATCCGAAAACACCACGTTGCCCACTTCCTGCCCCATGTAGACGCGGCGCGAAGTCGTGTCGAGGGTGGCGAACAACTGGTCGGCAACATACACGCCGGCCTTGGTGACCGCATTGAACAGGGTGGACTTGCCGGCATTGGTATAGCCAACCAGCGACACGGAAAACGTCTGGCTGCGACCGCGCGAACGGCGCTGGGTTTCATGCTGCTTGCGCAGCTTGGCCAGTCGCGCGCGCAATGCTTTCACGCGCTCGCCGATCAGGCGGCGGTCGGTCTCGAGCTGGGTTTCGCCGGGACCGCGCAGGCCGATACCGCCCTTTTGCCGTTCCAGGTGAGTCCAGCCGCGGATCAGACGCGTGGCCAGATGCTGAAGCTGCGCCAGTTCCACCTGCAGCTTGCCCTCGTGGGAGGCGGCGCGCTGGGCGAAAATGTCGAGAATCAGACTGGTACGGTCGAGCACACGGACGTTCAGGCGCTTTTCCAGATTGCGCTGCTGGGCCGGTGACAGGGCGTGGTTGAAGATGACGATTTCAATCCGGTCGTCCAGCACGGCTTGGCCGATTTCATCAGCCTTGCCGCTGCCGACGAAATAAGCGGAGTCCGGAGCGGAACGCTTGGCGGTGATCGTCGTCACGGGTTCTGCACCTGCTGAGCGAGCCAGCAGCTGCAGTTCCTCGACGCTGGCGCCAAAGTCACCCTGGCCGAAATCAATACCGACTAGAGCTGCACGCATACGACGATCTGTAGGGTTGGGAAGACGCGATATTGCAAGCGCTTAGTCCGCGTCGGAATCGATGCTGAGGTTGACGGCGCGGGCCGGTACCACGGTGGAGATGGCGTGTTTGTAAACCATCTGGGTCACGGTGTTACGCAGCAGTACGACGTACTGGTCGAACGATTCGATGTGACCTTGCAGCTTGATGCCGTTGACGAGGTAGATCGAGACCGGCACATGCTCTTTGCGCAGTGCGTTCAGGAATGGGTCTTGTAACAGTTGCCCTTTATTGCTCATAACAGCTCCATTTTATGTTGTTGTGTTGGATTTGGAGGCGAAACGCTTGAATTCAAGTACGTGGCCCAGCGAAAGTCAAATGATATTCGCTGAAACACCGTTCGCCACGTTGGGAATGGTGCTTCCAAGCCACTGTAACCTGTTTTTGCATTTTTTGCAGTGTCGCACTGCAAAAAAACAGCCTATTTAATTGAAAACTAAGTCACAGATTTTGTGACTCAGTTTTATTTTCTGCTTACTACGCGCTTATTTCTTTTCAGCGCGCTTGTCGAACGGGTTTTTACCCGTGCGCAGTTCGATGCGCAACGGCGTACCGATCAGGCTGAACGTATCGCGGAAGTGTTTTTCCAGATAACGCTTGTACGGATCGCCCACCGCTTCCAGGGCATTGCCGTGGATGACGATGACCGGCGGGTTCATGCCGCCCTGGTGCGCATAGCGCAGTTTCGGACGGATCGAACCTTTGCGGCGCGGCTCCTGCTTTTCCACCGCTTCGATCAGCGCGCGGGTCAGCTTAGGCGTGGACAGGTTGCACATCGCGGCCGCGTACGCTGCATCCACCGACTTCATCAGCGGGCCGATGCCCTGCGATTTCAGTGCGGAGATGAAGTGCATCTTGGCGAACGACAGGAAGTCGAGCTTGCGGTCGATGTCGATCTTGATCTCGTCGCGTTCGTCGGTGCGCAGGCCGTCCCACTTGTTGACGGCGATGACCAGCGCGCGGCCCGTCTCCAGCACGAAGCCGGCAATGTGCGCATCTTGCTCGGAGATGTCTTGCTGGGCGTCGAGCATGAGGACCACGACGTTGGCTTCCGAGATCGACTGCAGGGTTTTCACGACCGAGAATTTCTCGATCGCTTCGAATACCTTGCCGCGACGGCGGATACCTGCCGTGTCGATCAGCGTGTACTGCTTGCCTTCGCGCTCGAACGGAATCTCGATCGAATCACGGGTGGTGCCCGGCATGTCGAACGCGATCACGCGCTCTTCGCCGACCAGGGTGTTGATCAGCGTGGACTTGCCCACGTTGGGACGACCGACCAGGGCGATCTTGACGCCGCGCTGGGCGGGATCGAGTTCTTCCGGTTCGTCGGGACGCTGGGCAAACGCCAGGTTCAGCGCCTCTTCCACCAGGTCGGCCACGCCGTCGCCGTGCGCGGACGAGATCGAGTACGGCTCGCCCAGGCCCAGTTCGTAGAAGTCGGACACCACGGCCGTATAGCGCATGCCTTCCGATTTATTCACGACCAGCATGACCGGACGGCCGCTTTTACGCAGGAAGTCGGTAATGGTTTTATCATGCGGCGTCAGGCCCTGGCGGCCGTCGACGAGAAACACGACGATGTCGGCCTCGGCTACGGCTTGCTTGGTCTGCTTGGCCATCTGATGCATGATGCCTTCCTTGGCGACCGGCTCGAAGCCGCCCGTGTCAATGACGAGGAAGGGACGTTCGCCGACACGGCCCTCGCCATAGTGACGATCGCGCGTCAACCCAGGCAAGTCCGCCACCAGCGCATCGCGCGAGCGGGTCAGACGATTAAACAAGGTCGATTTCCCTACATTGGGTCGACCCACAAGTGCGATTACCGGCTTCATTGAATTACTCGACCGCGAGAGCGGTCACAGTTCCTGCTTGAGTTTGAAAAATCAAATTCGAGCCGGCGATGACGGGGGCCGACTGGATCGGGCTGCCATCGGTCGCGACTCGACCTAAAAGTGCGCCATCTTCCCGTGACAGGAAGTGGATGTAACCCTGGTAGTCGCCCACTGCCACGGCGCGGCCATACGACACGGGGGTCGAGAGGCGGCGATAGGACAGCTTGTCGTTCTTCCAGGCGTTGCTGCCGCTTTCGCGGCTGTAGGCGGCAACATCGCCCTTGTCGTCGGAGACGAATACGAAACGCTGGTCCACCGCCACGCCCACGTCGGACGAAGCAGGCTTGCTCCACGATGGCGCACCGGTGGTGGCGTCGAAACAAGCCACGCGGCCCTGGTACGACACGGCGCACACATCTTTTTCGAAGATCACCGGCGTGCCGGCGATATCGGTAACACGTTCCAGCTCGGTGGCGCCGCGTGGTTCGCCGACAGCCACTTCAAAACGCGGCACGCCGCCAACCAGGGCCAGCACTACCAGCTTGCCGCCCGGCTGGGCGACGTACACATTCGGACCGCTGATCAGCATGCCCGGTGCGTTGCGCAAGGTGAGCGCCGGCGTGGTACGGGTGACGTTCCAGCGCTTGGCGCCGGTTTTCGCTTCGTACGCAGTGATGACGTTATCGACACTGCGCACCACCACCACGCCGCCACCGACCACCGGCGAGGACAGCACTTCGCTGGAAGCTTGTGCTTTCCACAATTCTTTACCGTTGGCATCAAAGGCAAGGATAACACCTTTCGCACCGCCAACCACGATCACCTCGCCATCGCTGCCCACACCGGCCGTCAGGTCGGTGCCGGTCTTGATGCGCCAGATCTCTTTACCGGTGGCCGCGTTCACGCGCGCCAGCACGCCGTCGCCATCGGCCACGTACAGGCTGTCGCCCGACAGGGCCGGCGTGAAGACGGCGTTGCCGGCCTTGCCGACCGAGTATTTCCAGGCCACGGGCGGCGCCATGCTGCCCGCCGGTTCCACCAGCGCGGCCGGCTGATTCTTGGTGTCTTTCGAACCAAACAAGGAGCAACCAGCCAACAGTGCCAACAAACTTGCAGCAATCGCTTTTTCGGTAATGCGCATAAATATTTTCAACCTTGCTCGTTACGGGTTATCCAGGAGGCGTGATGCTTATGCTGCCGCTTTGTCGGCCGGTACGGCGCCGCCGATTGCTTCCAGTTTCAGCTGGATCAGCTGGCGGCCCGGGTTTTTCTTGTCGGTCGCAGCCAGTGCAGCCTGGTACGCGGTACGCGCTTCGGCCAGCTTGTTCTGCGCGACCAGGATGTCGCCCTTGCGGTCGGCAACGGCGCCATTGAATGCGGCCGGCACGGAACCGTCCAGGGTTTTCAGCGCCTGGTCGTAGGCTTTTTCATCGAGCAGCACGCCAGCCAGGCGGATCTTGGCAATTGCCTTGAACTCTTCGCCGCCATGGTCCACGGCCCATTGCAGCTGGGCCTTGGCCGATTTCACGTCATTCGCTTCGAATGCGCTCTTGGCCGCCACCAGGGCTGCCATCGGTGCGTAGGACGTGCTGGAGAATTTGCTTTCCATGTCGCCAGCGGCGCGCAGCACCTTGGCGTTGTCCTTGGCTTCGACGGCCTTTTGCAGCTCTTCGTACAGGGCGGACGCTTGCGTGGTCTGGTTGCGCTGGTAATAGTTCCAGCCAGCCCAGCCGCAATAAGCCAGCAGCGCGATGATGATGACCCAGGTGGTCAGGTTGCCGTACTTTTCCCACCAGGCTTTGAGAGTAGCCAGTTGTTCTTGTTCTTCGAGATCGTATGCCATGTCAGTTCGTCTGCTAAAAGGTTAGGGAAATTTAAATACAAACAGCTTAGTGATTGCAGTGCCTAGTGGTTGCAATGTTCGTCGTGCACGTGGTGGTGGTGGTGGTCGCCGCTGCCGGTGATCTGGTCCACCACGTAGTCGACCACCTCGTCGAACGGCACGGTCGCCTGCTGCGGCGCACCTTCGGCGCCGCGCATGGCCTTCACTGCCGCCGTGTGGTTGGTCACTTCGTCTTCACCGATGATGACGGCAAACGAGGCGCCGCTGCCATCGGCTTTTTTCATCTGCGTCTTGAAGCTGCCGGCGCCGCTGGTGGTGGAGCCGTGCATGATGACGTCGAGGCCCGCATCGCGCAGGCGTTCGCCCAGCACGAACGCTTGCAGCTGCGCCGCTTCGCCCTGGTGCACCAGGTACACGTCGCACAGGTTCGGCTGTTCCGGCTCGCCCACTTCCTTCATCAGTTCCAGCAGGCGCTCGATGCCCATGGCGAAACCGACGGCCGGCGTGGGCTTGCCGCCAAACGAGGCGATGAGCGGATCGTAACGGCCGCCCGCGCACACGGTGCCCTGCGAGCCCAGCGAGTCGGTGACCCATTCGAACACGGTGCGGTTGTAGTAATCGAGGCCGCGCACCAGGCGCGGGTTGATCACGTACGGAATGTTGTTGTGGTCGAGGATCTTGCGCACACCGTTGAAGTGGGCCAGCGATTCTTCGCCCAGGTAGTCGAGCAGCTTCGGCGCGCCGTTGACCATGTCCTGCATGGCAGGATTCTTGGTGTCGAGGATGCGCAGCGGGTTGCTGTGCAGGCGGCGCTTGGCTTCGGCGTCGAGGATCGCTTCGTGGCTTTCCAGATACGCGATCAAGTCCACGCGGTGGCGTGCGCGCTCTTCGGCGTCACCAATCGAGTTCAGTTCGAGGCGGATGTTTTCCAGACCCAGGTCGTCCCACAGGCGACGGCACAGCATGATCATTTCCGCATCGACGTCGGGACCGGTAAAGCCCACGGCTTCGCAACCGAACTGGTAGAACTGGCGATAGCGGCCGCGCTGCGGACGCTCGTGGCGGAACATCGGGCCCGTGTACCACACGCGCTTCGGACCTTCGTACACCAGGTTGTGCTCGATCACTGCGCGCACTGCGCCGGCGGTGCCTTCAGGACGCAGGGTCAGCTGGTCGCCGTTCATCGAATCGGTGAACGAGTACATTTCTTTTTCAACGATGTCGGTGACCGCGCCGATGGCGCGCTTGAACAGCGCCGTGTCTTCCACGATCGGCGTGCGGATCTGCTGGAAGCCGTAGCTTTGCACGACCGATTGCGCGGTGTTCTCGAACAGCTGCCACAGGTGCGAGTCCTGCGGCAGGATGTCGTTCATGCCTTTGACGGCGGTGATTTTTTCAGCTTTTTTATTTTCGGACATATTCGTTTTCTTTTACTGGTACCACAACTCTTGAATCCGTCATTCCCGCGCACGCGGGAATCCATACTGAGCATCCTGGCCGGCGGTCTATGGATTCCCGCCTGCGCGGGAATGACGACGCTGCGGCCAGTGGTGCTAACGGCGCTAACTGTACTAAAACTTACGCCAACACGGGCTTGCCGTAATTCGCCTTCACATAATTCAACACAATCTCATGGAACTCTTCCACGATGCGCTCACCGCGCAACGTTGCCACCTTGGCGCCATCGACAAACACCGGCGCTGCCGGCGATTCGCCGGTACCGGGCAAACTGATGCCGATATTGGCGTGCTTCGATTCGCCGGGACCGTTGACGATGCAGCCCATCACGGCCACGTTCATCGCTTCCACGCCTGGATAGGTTTTTTTCCACTCCGGCATCTGGTCGCGCAGGAAGGTCTGGATATTGTCCGCCAGCTCCTGGAACGTGGTGGACGTGGTGCGGCCGCACCCCGGGCACGCAATCACCATCGGCGTGAATTTGCGCAGACCCATGGTTTGCAGGATCTCCTGCCCCACCACCACTTCCTTGGTGCGGTCGCCGCCCGGTTCGGGCGTGAGCGAAATGCGGATGGTGTCGCCGATGCCCTCTTGCAGCAGCACCGACAGCGCGGCCGTGGACGCCACGATGCCCTTGCTGCCCATGCCCGCTTCGGTCAGGCCCAGGTGCAACGGGTAGTCGCAGCGTTTGCCCAGCTCGCGGTACACGGCGATCAGGTCTTGGACGCCCGAGACCTTGCACGACAAAATGATTTTATCGCGACCCAGGCCCAGCTCTTCGGCGCGCACGGCGTTTTCGATGGCCGACGTGATCAGCGCTTCGTACATCACCTGCTGCGCGGTCCACGGGTTGGCGCGGCCGGCGTTTTCGTCCATGATGCGCGCCAGCAGCGCCTGGTCCAGGCTGCCCCAGTTGACGCCGATGCGCACCGGCTTGTCGTAGCGCGCCGCCACTTCGATCATTTGCGCGAACTGGGTATCGCGCTTGGCGCCCTTGCCCACGTTGCCCGGGTTGATGCGGTATTTCGACAGCGCCTTGGCGCACTCGGGATAATCGTTGAGCAGCGTGTGGCCGTTGTAATGGAAGTCGCCGACCAGCGGCACGTCGACGTCCATCTTGTCGAGCTGTTCGCGGATGTACGGCACGGCTTCGGCCGCCTCGGGACGGTCAACCGTCAGGCGCACCAGTTCGGAACCGGCGCGGGCCAGGTCGCGGATCTGGATCGCGGTTTCGATGGCGTTGGCGGTGTCGGTATTGGTCATCGACTGCACCACCACGGGGGCGTCGCCGCCCACCCAGATCTGGCGCTGGCCGTGCGCAACCAGCACGCTGCGGCTGGCGCGGCGCGGGGACTGGCCCGAAGGAATAGCAGTTTGCGTAGAAGACATGATCGTTTTACCCGGTACTCTGTTGTTGCTTGCGATGGCTGGCTTGATTGATGCTTATTTGATGCTTATTTGATGTTCACGCGGGCGATGGTGCCGCCGGCGATTTGCGGCAGCGCCAGCGGCGCGCCCCCCAGCGTGGCCTGCACGCCCGATGGCTTGCCGACGATCAGCGTCGATGGATTCTTGATATCGAAGGTCTCGGTGCTGCCCGCCTTGATCACGCGGGAAATCAGCGGCGCGGCGCCGGCGCGGCGAATTTCCACCCACGAATCCTCGTTCACTTTCAACACCAGCACGGTGCCGGTGACAGCTGCTGCGGCCGCTGTGGCCGGCACAGCGGCAGGCGCAGCCACGGGGCCCGGCGCCGTGGCCGGCTGGCCCGTCACGGTAGGCGCCGGCGCATTCACTGGCGCCACCGCTGCGGTTGCAGGCGCGGTGGCAGCAGGCGCGACGCCTGCCACGCTGGCACCAGCGGCAGCGCCGCCATCAACCGGCGGCACCGACACCAGCGGCACGTTGGGCGACTGCAGCGGCGCCGCTTCCTGCCCTGGCTTGACCAGCGTGGTTTCCATTGGCGCCACGGTCGTCTCGGTTTTGGCCGGTTCGGTAGCTGGTGCAGTTGTGGCGGCGCTGCCGGCGCCGCGCTGGAACAAGGCCAGCGTGTGCGAGAACAGGCCGCTCTGGTAAGCAAAGACACCACCCACCACGACCACGGCCGCCACCGCGCCCAGCACCCAGGCGCCGGTGTGCGACGTGCGCGACTTCATCAGGGGCAGGCGCGAATCGGAGAACGTCGCCGCGATTTCCTTGCGCGGCGGCGAGACTTCCGGACTGGTGGGCGACCGCACTTCGATCATCGCGACGAGCGGCGTGGCGTCGAGCCGCACCACCTTGGCATAGGCACGCACGAAACCGCGCGTGACCGCCATATTGGGCAGCGCCGCGTAATCGCCGGCTTCGAGCGCGACCACCTGGCGCGGCGCCAGCTTGAGCTGGTCGGCGATGTGTTCCACGGACAGACCCAGCGCTTCGCGCTGCGTCTTCAGTTGTGCTCCGGGCGTCGTCGGGCCGGTCTTGGCCTGGTCTTTTGGCGGTTCTACCCACTCAGAATTCATTGCTGTCTCACTCATCAAACGCCCCACGTTGATAAGCAGCATACTCGGTCGAGCCGGGGTAGCGGCTGCGCAACTGCGTCACCCAACCAGCTTGTTTTCCCGTATCACCCACTTGATGCTGCACTTTAATCCCGAGCCACAGCACATCGGCCGTCAGGCTCTCCATCTTTGCCACTTCGGCCAGGCGCGTCACGAAGAAATGGGCGCGCTGGATATCGCGCTTTTCCACGTAGAGCCGCGCCAGGTTGGCGTTGGTGGCCGGCAGATCGGGCGTCAACTGCAACGCTTGCAGCAGATAACGCTCCGCGCTGGCGTAATCCTTGATTTTCAATGCACACGCGCCCGCGTTATTCGCAGCGCTGGCCGGGGCGCGGTAGGCGCGGTTGGCCAGCGCGACGTCGAACAGCGGCAGCGCTTCGGCCACGCGGTCGTTCTGGCACAAAAAAGAGCCGTAATTGTTGGCCAGATCAGGATTTCCCGGCGCCAGCTTGCGAGCGCGGCGGAAACTCTCGTCGGCAGCCGCGGTGTGGCCGAGCGCCTGTTCGATCAGGCCGCGCAGCCCCTGCGCTTCGGCGTTGTCGGGCTCGGCAGCAAGGGCCAGCTTGATCTCGCCCAGCGCCACCTCGTACTGGCCCTGCTCGAAATAACCAACCGCCAGCTGCGTGCGGATCGCCGCCTTGCGCTCGGCATTGCCGGCAGCCGCTGCGCGATCCGCGCTCCGGCCCGATTGTGGACCATCCGAGGTCGTGACGCAACCACCAAGCACTCCGGCCAGCATCGGCAACATCCCGAGCATGACCAGACGGTGCCGGCAAAGCTGCGCCCATCGCGCCATCAGGAGTGGATCTCCACGATCTTGCCGAAGTTGGCGCCGAATTTTTGCTGGTACTCGGCCATCTTGCCCATGCGCTCCTGCACGCGGGTGCGGTCCTGGACTTCGCCGGCCAGCTGGCCGCAGGCGGCGTCGATGTCGTCGCCACGGGTTTTGCGGATGGTGGTGACCAGGCCGGCATCGACCAGAATTTGAGCGAAGGCCTTGATGCGCGGATTTTTCGAGCGCAGCAAACCCGATTCCGGGAACGGATTGAACGGGATCAGGTTGAATTTGCAGTTGATGCCGTCGACCGGATGCTGGACCAGCGCGATCAATTCGCGCGCATGCTCGTCGCTGTCGTTGACGCCGTCGAGCATGCAGTACTCGAAGGTGATGAAGTCGCGCGGCGCATATTGCAGGTAGCGCTTGCAGGCGGCGATCAGTTCCTTGAGCGGGTATTTTTTATTCAGCGGAATCAGGCCGTTGCGCAGCTCGTCGTTCGACGCGTGCAGCGACACGGCCAGCGCCACCGGCACTTCCTGCGCCAGGCGGTCGATGGCGGGCACCACGCCCGACGTGGACAAGGTCACGCGGCGGCGCGACAGGCCGTAGGCGTTATCGTCCAACATCAGTTTCAAGGCGGTGGCGGTCGGCTCGAAGTTGAGCAGAGGCTCGCCCATGCCCATCATGACCACGTTGGTGATCTGGCGTTCGCCTTTCGGGCCCGGTTCGATGCCCTTGGTGCGGCGCAGTTCGAATTCGGCCATCCACAGCTGGCCGATGATTTCACCGACCGACAGGTTGCGCGAAAAGCCCTGTTTGCCCGTCGAGCAAAAGCGGCAGTTCACGGCGCAACCGGCCTGGGTGGAAATGCACAGCGTGCCGCGGTTTTCTTCCGGGATGAACACGGTTTCCACGGCGTTGCCATTGCCGACGTCGATCAGCCATTTGCGGGTACCGTCGGTGGACGTGTTGTCGCTGATGATGGCGGGCGCCGACACAAAGGCGCGGGTTTTCAGTTTATCGCGCAGCGACTTGGCCAGATCGGTCATGCTGTCGAAATCCGACGCACCGAATTGGTGGATCCAGCGTTGCAGTTGCTTGGCGCGGAACGGCTTCTCCCCCAACTCGGCGCAATAAGCGATAAGTTGCGCGGGATCGAAGTCCAGCAAGTTGGTCAGAGGTGCGTTCATAGTTATTCCAGACAGTACAAAAGATTTCCGTTTTCACCAAGGTGAAAACGGAAACATTACAAATAATTACTTACCGAAGAAGTAGGCGATTTCTACTTGAGCGGCTTCAACAGCGTCCGAACCGTGAACGGCGTTGGCGTCGATCGAATCGGCGAAATCAGCACGGATGGTGCCTTTGTCAGCCTTCTTAGGATCGGTAGCGCCCATCAGTTCGCGGTTTTTCAGAACGGCGTTTTCGCCTTCCAGGGCCTGGATCATGACTGGACCCGAAACCATGAAATCGACCAGATCCTTGAAGAAGCCACGCTCTTTGTGCGCAGCGTAGAAGCCTTCAGCTTCTTCACGCGACAGCTGCTTCATTTGCGCAGCAACGATCTTCAGGCCAGCGTTTTCGAAGCGGCTGTAGATTTGGCCGATCACGTTTTTTGCAACTGCGTCTGGTTTGATGATCGACAGGGTGCGTTCGATTGCCATTTGAAAAACTCCAATAAAAAGAAAGGTTTAAAACAAGAATTGATGTCTCAATCAACCTTCGATTTTACCATAGAACCCCACGGCAATTCGACAACCGGCGCCAGATTAGCCTGAACCAGCACTGTCAGGCGAGCGTTTTTTGGCCTTGGCAGGCAGAAATGGGTGGTTTAGCGGTTGTTTAAGCTGGCTTTAAGTGCTTTTGACCCAGGTTTTTGGGTATTTACGCGCAGGCGTGCTATCCTTTTATGTAAGCGGATTGCTCCGCACCAACTATTGGAGGCATCATGAACAACATGCAACAAAATACCTACGACCTCAGTAGCGGTCGCCGGGCGGTCCAGCACAACGTGCTGCGCAACACGTACTGGCTGCTGGCGCTGTCGATGGTCCCTACCGTACTGGGCGCCATGCTCGGCATGGCGCTGCACCTGCCGCTGGGCGGCGGCCTGATGATGATTTTGTTCATGGTCGGTGCGTTCGGTTTCATCTGGGCCATCGAAAAGAACAAGAACTCCGGTCTGGGCGTGGCCCTGCTGCTGGGCTTTACCTTCTTCATGGGTATCATGCTCACGCCGCTGCTCACCCGCATCCTGGGCTTCTCCAACGGCGGCACGCTGATCATGATGGCATTCGGCGGTACCGCCGCCGTGTTCGCGGTGCTGGCGTCGGTCGCTACCGTCTCGAAGCGCGACTTCTCCGGCATGGGCACCTGGCTGTTCGCCGGCGTGATCGTGCTGATCCTGGCGTCGGTTGCGAACATCTTCTTCGCCATTCCGGCCCTGAGCATCGTGATCTCGGTGGTGGCCGTTGCCATCTTCTCGGCGTACATCCTGTATGACGTCCAGCAGATCGTCAACGGCGGCGAAACCAACTACATCAGCGCTACCCTGCGCCTGTACCTGGACGTCTACAACATCTTCACCAGCCTGCTGTCGCTGCTGGGCTTTGCCGGCGGTAGCCGCGACTAAGCAGTAGCACAGTAATGCAAAAAGCCGGCTTCGCGCCGGCTTTTTTACATCTCCACCTGTTGCCGCTTATGCCGCAGCTGGCGCCAGGTTAAACACCGCCATCGATTCCACGTGCGACGTGTGCGGGAACATATTCACCACGCCAGCCTTGTCGAGCACATAGCCGGCGCCCACCAGGATGCCGGCGTCGCGCGCCAGCGTGGACGGGCTGCACGACACGTACACCAGGCGCTGGGGCAGCAGGTCGGCACGGGTCTGGCTCAGTTCCACCAGCGCTTCGGACAGCGCCATGGCGCCGTCGCGCGGCGGGTCGATCAGCATGCGGTCGAACTTGCCCAACTCGACCAGATGCTGCGCCGTCACTTCGAACAGGTTGCGCGTGTAGAACGTGGTTTTCTCCGACAGGCCATTGGCTTTGGCATTGTCGAGCGCGCGCTCCGACAGCGTGGTGCTGCCCTCGATACCGACCACTTCGCGCGCCTGCGTGGCCAGCGGCAGGGTAAAGTTGCCGAGACCGCAGAACAGGTCAGCCACGCGGTCTTGCGGCTGCACGTCGAGCAGGCGCAGCGCCTTGCTCACCAGCACGCGGTTGATGTAGTGATTCACCTGGGTAAAATCGACCGGCTTGAACGGCATCTTGATGCCGAACTCGGGCAACAGGTAATGCAGGTCCGAGCCGGCCGGGTAATACGGCGCAGCGGTTTCCGGACCCTTGGTCTGCAGCCAGAACTGGATGTTGTGCAGGTCGGCGAAGGCCTTCAGCTTGACTTCATCGTCGGCCGTCAGCGGCGCCATGATGCGCAGCACCAGCGCGGTGACGCCCTCGCCGATCGCCACTTCGATTTGCGGAATCTGGTTGAACAGCGTGAGCGAACCGATCAGCCCGCGCAGCGGCAGCAGCAGGTCCGACACGTGGCGCGGCAAAATCTCGCAACTGGAAATATCGGCCACGAACGCCGAATGCTTTTCGTGGAAGCCCACCAGTACCGTGTCTTTCTTGACCACGTGGCGCACCGACAGTCGTGCGCGGTAACGATAACCCCAGGTGGGGCCGTACATCGGCCGCATTACGGTCAGCGGTTTGACTTTGCCGATGTGCCACAGGTTATCTTCCAGCACGCGCTGCTTGATCGCTACTTGCGCGGTCGGTTCCAGGTGCTGCATCGAGCAACCGCCGCACAGATTGAAATGCGGGCATTGCGGCTGCACGCGCATCGACGATTCGCGGTGCAGCACCTTCATGCGCGCCATTTCCCAGTTCTTCTTCTTCTTGAACGTGGTGAAGCTGACGCGTTCACCGGGCAGCGCGCCCTCGACAAACACTACCTTGCCTTGCGAACCGTCTTCATTTTCCAGGTGGCCGACGCCGTTGGCGTCCATGCTCAGCGATTTGATCTCGAGAATAGTGTCTTGCATAACATTCAAATAAAGGGAAAGGAGACGCCGCCGCGGGGCGGGTCGGGCACGCCGGGGCGACGCCGGCATCAGGCCGCGATGGGGCGATATGATAGCAGATAGGGAACTACAGCAGCGAATCGCGGACCACGCCGCGCGCCGCCATGGCGCGTTTCAGCTTGACCAGCGCTTCCTGCTGGATCTGGCGCACGCGCTCGCGGGTGACGCCCATTTCTTCGGCCAGGGTTTCCAGCGTGGCCGGATCGTCGTTGTCGAGGCCGAAACGGCGCATGATGACGATGCGCTGCTTGTCGGGCAGCTTGGTGAGCCAGTCGCGCATCAGCACCGTCATTTCGTGGTGTTCGGCGCGGGCGTCAGGACTGTCGTCGCTGTCGCCGGGCAGCATGTCCATCAGCGACGATTGCGGATCGTTGTCGAGCGGCGCATCGAGCGACGTGGCGTGTTCGGACAGCGCCAGGATATCCTGCACTTCTTCCACCGGGCGGCCGACCAGCGCGGCGATATCTTCGGCAGTGGCATCCTTGCCGTCGTGCTGCTGGGCTTCCAGGTGGTATTTGCCGCGCAGGATCTGATTCAGTTCGCGCACCATGTGCACCGGCAGGCGCACCGTGCGCGCCTGATTCATGATGGCGCGCTCGATGCTCTGGCGAATCCACCAGGTGGCGTAGGTAGAAAAGCGGAAACCGCGCTCGGGCTCGAATTTATCGATGGCGCGCATCAGGCCGATGTTGCCTTCCTCGATGAGATCGAGCAGCACCACGCCACGGTTGATGTAATGCTTGGCGATCGATACCACGAGGCGCAGGTTATGCTCGATCATGGTTTGCCGCGCAGGAAAATCGCCACCCTTGGCCAGCGTGGCGAAATGCACTTCCTGCGGCGCGGTCAGCAGCGGCCGGGTGCCGATCTGGTTCAGGTAATGCTGGGTGGTGTCGGTGGAGAGTTCTGCCGCCAGCACTTTTTTCAGTTCATCGACCGGTTCGAGCACCACGCCCGCGCCGTTGGCCACACCATCCGCCGTGACGTCTTCGTCGTCCTGGTCGTCGTCACGGAAGTCTTCCGGAACGGCGTCGTCATCGAGCGGATCGTGGGGCGTGTTTGTCATGGCTCGGCTCGAATCATTGAACGCTCATCGAAAGGCGGTTAGCGGCTGGGCAGGAACTTGGACGGGTCCACGGGCTTGCCCTGCTGGCGAATTTCAAAGTGCAGCTTGACGGTGTCGGTATCGGAATCGCCCATCTCGGCGATCAGCTGGCCCTTGGTGACCGTCTGCCCTTCCTTGACCAGGATGGCGCGGTTGTGCGCGTACGCCGACAACAACGTATTACTGTGCTTCACAATAACGAGATTACCATAACCACGGATGCCGCTGCCCGCAAACATGACTTTTCCGGCGCCCGCCGCAACGACGTGCTGGCCGGCCTTGCCGGCGATGTCCACGCCCTTGTTCTTGCCCTCGTCGAAGGTGGCAATGACGCGGCCTTCGGCCGGCCACATCCAGCTCAGTTTTTCGTCTTCGGCCGACATCGCTGCTGCGGGCGCCGCTGGCGCAGCCGGCCGTGCTGCCGGTGCTGCTGGCGCGGGCGCTGGTGCGGCCGCCGTGGTGGGCGCTGGTGCGCCATCGGGGCGTTGCAGGTCAGCCAGGTTGGCGTCGGTGTATGGGCGCTTCTCGCCTTTCGGACCGGTCTTGCGCACGGGTGGCACCGGTGCGGCAGGCTTGTCGCTCGGCGGCATGATGATGGCGGCGGTTTCCACGCCGTTGGCGGCCGCGCCGGCATCGGGCGGCAGCACGCGCAGCACCTGGTCGACCTTGATGTCGTTGGCATCGGCCAGGTTGTTCCAGGTGACCAGATCGCGGTAATTCTGGCCATATTCGAGCGCGATGCGAATCAGGGTGTCGCCCTTTTTGACGGTGTAGAGGCCGCGCTCGTCGCGCGACACTTGCGCCGTCTGGCTCGGGGTGGCGGGCTTGACGGCCGGCCGGGCTACGGGACGGTCGATGACCGGGGCTTGACTGGGGGCGGTGCTGCAAGCGCTGAGGAAAGACAGCGCCAGGCTCAATACGAGCACATTACTTTTATTAATCATTCTCATCTTAGTCATAGTGGTACAGGTGCGGCCAGCGGATGGTTACGCTGTGCCCGCGCGCAGCGGCACGAAGTGGCAATCTTCCAGCGTCTCGCTGGTCCATTCCGCCTTGCCGGTGCGCGTAATCAGTACCAGCTGCTGCGTTCTGTCGCCCACCGGCGCGACCAGCCGGCCGCCAACGGCCAACTGCTCCAGCAACGGTTGCGGCACTTGCAAACCGGCTGCCGCCAGGATGATGCCATCGAACGGCGCCGCTTGCGGGAGCCCAAGCATACCATCTCCGTAATGCAAGCGCAGATTCGGCACGCGCAAAGGCCGCAGATTGCTCTTGGCCAGCTCATGCAACGGCTTGATCCGTTCGATCGAATACACCTCTTTGGCCACGCAGGCCAGCACGGCAGCCTGGTAGCCGCAGCCGGTGCCGATTTCCAGCACGCGCTTCAACTCGCCGCCGTTGCGCATCACCTCGATCATCCGCGCCACGATGTACGGCTGCGAGATGGTTTGCTGGTGGCCGATCGGCAGCGAGGCATCGATGTATGCCTGCGACACCAGCCCCTCGTCCATGAACATATGGCGCGGCACGGTGGCCAGCGCGCCCAGCACCACGTGGTCACGCACGCCCTGCCTGGCCACGCGCTGGGCCATGGCGTGGCGGATCGCGTCCGACACCAGCGGCCGGTCGCGGTTTGCTGTCGGCTGGGCCCGTTCCTGGGCGTAGCCGTGCGATTTCGAGGGCGTGGCCACGGCAGCGGGCCGCTGACCGGGCACCGGCACGTGGCGCGCTGCGTTCTGGGTGGCGGTTTGTGGGGTGGCCACGGGGGCAAACACCTGCGCCTTCCTGGCGCCCTTGTCAACGACGGACGATAGCGGCAAAGGAAAGCTGCGGGGTTTGTCGCTCATGCCAGGCCTTTTTTGAGTGCGGCGAGTTGCGTTTTGTGGGTCAGGTCGATCTGCAGCGGCGTGAGCGACGTCTTGCCGTGGCTGACGGCATGAAAATCGGTACCCTCGCCCGCGTCCTTGCACGCGCCCGGCGGTCCGATCCAGAAAATTTCGCGTCCGCGCGGATCTTGCGAGCGTATCACGGGTTCGGCCTGATGGCGACGGCCGAGGCGGGTTGCTGCCACCTGGCCCAGCTGGCCATAGGGAAGGTTCGGGATATTCACGTTCAGCAAATAGGGACGCGGCAAGGTTTCGTAGTAGCGCATCACGATATCGCGCGCGTGCAGCGCGGCGTCGTCGATATGTTCCCAGCCCCACGCGCCTTGTGAAAACGCCATTGCCGGAATGCCGAACAGGTATCCCTCGGTGGCGGCCGCCACGGTGCCGGAATACAGCGTGTCATCGCCCATATTGGGACCGTTGTTAATCCCGGACACCACCAGGTCGGGGCGGTAGTCGAGGATGCCGGTCAAGGCGATGTGGACGCAGTCGGTAGGCGTACCGTTAATAAAATAGAAACCGTTGTCGGCGCGCTGCACCGACAGCGGCCGGTCCAGCGACAGGGAATTGGACGCGCCGGAACGATTGCTGTCGGGCGCCACCACCACGATGTCGGCGACCGGCGCCAGGGCTTTGGCCAGGGCATTGATGCCCGGCGCCAGGTAGCCGTCGTCATTGCTGATCAGGATTCTCATGCGCAGATTTTACCTGAAGCAATGCTACTGCTGCGCATCTGGCGGGCTTTACTGGCAACAATATTTGCGTGGGTGTGCACCCTCTCCCGCGTTCACCACGCCCCCGGCCTGGACGCGGGGTCAGCGGGTCCAGGCCACGGCGCGCACATGGTGCGGGCGGGTCAGCGCATCGCCGTAATCGTCCATCGCGGCATCCTGGTGCAGTTCGGACACGCTTGCGGATGTCCCGAGCAGGCCGCCGTGCAGCGCCACCGCCTGCTGTTCCACACCGTCGAGCAGCGTCCGCGTGCGCCGGGTTTCCGGATGTTCGGCGCCCAGCCGCCCGGCCTGTGCCCGGTACACTTTTTCCAGCAGGTGGCGCGCGCCTTCCAGGTCGCGCTCGACCATCAGGGTGCAGGCCAGCGCTGTCTTGCTGCGCAGGGTGTCGGCATGTTCGGCGCCCAACGCGCGTTTGCGCGCGGCCAGCACCTGCTCCTGGGCCTGGCGTGCATGCTCGATGTCGCCCCGCTGAAACAGCAAATCGGCGCGGGCCGCCTTGCATGCCAGCGTGAGCAGGTGATCGGGTCCCAGCTGGCGCAAATAGGCATCGAGTACGCTGTCCTGGATATTCAGGGCTTCCGCAGTGCGGTTTTGCTGGGCCAGCGTGGCTGCCAGGTTGGCCCGCGCCGCCAGGGTATCGAGGTGCTCCGGCCCCAGCAAGCGTTCGCGCGCCTCGATCACGCCCTCTTCCAGGAATTGCGCTTCGTCGAGCTGGCCTTGCAGGCGCAGCACCCCGGCCAGATTGCTCTTGCTGGCAAGCGTATCGATGTGGTCCGCCCCCAGGCCGCGCTGGCGCAGCGCCAGGCTTTCTTCAAAACACATGGCAGCCTGGTGCAGCCGGCCCTCGCGCCGGTACATTTCGCCCAGCAGGTTGAGGTCGCGCGCCAGCGGTTGCGTGAGCGCGTGGCCGCTGGCTTGGGCGTCGTCGGCTTCGCCAGCGTCCCCGCCGGCATGCGCGAGCGCGCGGCGCGAATCGCCGATGGCCGCGAGCAAGTGGATTTCGCGCGACGATTGCCAGGGAAAGTAGCCGGGCCCCAGCCAGTCGAGAAACGCCTCGAAGGTGCGGGTGAGCGAAAACCGGTCGCCGCCCTGGTCCATGCGCACCGCCAGTTGCTCGCCATAGGCAAAGGTGCGGGTTTGCTGCAGCTGCACTTCGTCAAAGTACGAGTCGAGCGACACATGCGGCATGGCGTAGCAATCGCGCATCAGGCGCTCGAAGATGGGCTGGTAGCCGATGATGTGCTGCTCGGGGGCGCCGCGCCGCCACTGCGCGCGCTGGGTGCTGTCGCCCATTTCTATGCGTGAAGGCAACGGATACACCAGCAACGGCCGCTGCTCGTCCTCGTGGCTGCGCCGATACGCGATGGCGCGCGTGACCAGCTGTTCCACCCCTTCCAGGCTTTGGCGGTTGGGCGTGAATACCACCACCAGCTTGCGGGGCAGCAAAGTGGTGCAAATGCCGGCGCTGTCGGTGCGGCCCGTGCGCGAATCGACCAGCACGTAGCGGAAATGACGCGCCATATGCTCGGAAAAGCAGCGGAACAGCGCCGGGCAACTGTCGAACAGGTCGTCCCAGTGCATGCCGGCCAGCCGTTCGCCGTAGCTGGCGTCGAAGCGGCCGGCGCGCATCAGGTATAACTGGCTGCTCTGGTCCACCCGGCTGACGTACTGCTGCCAGCCGACTGCGGCCAGCACGTCGCGCGCCAGGACTTCGTCGTCGCCGGCGGGCGGCGGTCGGCGGCGCAGTTGCTCGCGGCATGCCTCGAACAATTCCAGCACCCCGGGACGCTCCTCGTGCAAGTCGAAGTAGTGGTGCAGGCCCGGCGCTTCCATGTCCCAGTCGATCATCAATACGGGGGACGTGGAGTTGTGCTGGCGCGCCAACAGCACGGCCAGGTTGGACAGGGCCATGGTGCGCCCAGTTCCCCCCTTGTAAGAATAAAAGGTAACAACTTCGCCGCTGTCGCTCAGCGGCGGTAAGGACAAGGAAGCGTTTTCCATGGCAAACCCTTTATCGAGGGAAATGTGGCGGCGGAATGGCGCGCCATTCCGGTGGGATGTCCGGCATGATAAAACGACCACAATCATGCCCCGGCGGCGTGCAGCGTTTCAGATAATGGTAGTGCTCGGCAATGCGGTCGACGATCCTGGCGATTTGCGGCAGGTAGTCGGGATTGTTCTTCAGGTCGCCACTGGCCAGCGTGTAACTGGAGAAATCGACATACATGCCCGGCGTGGTGATTTGTGGCGGCAAGCTTAAAGGGTGGCGCGTCATGATGACGGGAATAATCAAGTGGCTGGGCAAGGCATACCATTGCCGCCGCTCCTGCTCGATCAATTGCATCGCCGCAAACTCGCGCCGGGTATAGGCATGGGCTTCGTACTTGGGCGTGTAGATCACGATCATGCACACGCTTTCGCACAGCGCGCGGGCGATCTTGCTGTCCAGGTCGTCTCCGCCACCAAGCTGTTCACTGTCAACAAACAACTCGTTTTCGTTGTCGAAGTGCGGCTCCAGGTAGCACTTCATCGCCTCGACCAGGTCGTCCTTGAACTTTCTCATGTGCTCGTGCTTGCCGTGGGCATAGCTGAAGAAACAACCGTGGCGGATCGTCATGACATCCTCCGTTCCTGCTCCACAAGGCAGCAGCGCATCACCAACTCTAACCACCCGCTCAGCTGTCACTTTGCGCACCCGCAAACGTCCCGATGCCAGAATTTGGTGTTTTCGCGCCAATTATTGGCTTGGAACATACGCAAACATGCGCGTTTGCAAGGCTTTTTCAAAAAGGTGGGGCGCGAGGACCGCAGTTATTGGTCTTGCTGGTCTTGCTGAGGTTGTTGAAGCTGGCGGAAGAATTCCAGCACCTCGGCCGCTTCGCGGGTGCGCTTGAAAGCGGGCAAGCTTTGCCAGATGCGGCGGCCATAAGGCTTGGAAATCACGCGCGGATCGCACAGCATCAGCACGCCCTTGTCGTTGACGTCGCGGATCAAGCGGCCGGCGCCCTGCTTCAGGTTGATGATCGCCTCGGGCAAGGTATGGTGCATGAAGCCGTTCTTGCCCTGCTTTTCCATCACCTCGATGCGCGCTGCCAGCACCGGATCGTCCGGGGGCGCGAACGGCAGCTTGTCGATAATCACCAGCGACAGGGCGTCGCCGCGCACATCGACACCTTCCCAGAAACTCTGGCTACCCACCAGCACGCCATTGCCGGACTTGCGGAACTGGTCCAGCAATTCGGTGCGGCCACGGTCGCCCTGGATGAACAGCGGATACGGCAAGCCGCGCTTTTCGAACTCGTCGCGTAAGCGCTCGGCCGCCCGTTTCACGGCACGCAAGGTGGTGCATAACAGGAAAGTCTTGCCGCCAGCGGCCTCGATCACGGGCAGCGCCAGGTCGAGCACGGCGTCGGTGTAACCGATGGAATTCGGATCCGGCAAACCCTGCGGCACATACAATATGCCCTGTTCCTGGTAATCGAACGGGCTGGGCCAGGTGCGCGACGGTTCGTCGGTCAAGCCCATCTGCTCGGAAAAATGGCTGAAGTCGTTTTTCACGGCCAAGGTGGCAGACGTGAAAATCCAGCTGCGCGGCACGCCTTCGCGCTGGCCGGCAAAAATCGGCGCAATCGACAATGGCGTTTTATGCAGTTGCAACGACGATGCGTACGCTTCCACCCAGTACACGGCCTCTTCACCTTTGGCGACCTTGGCCTTGGGATCGAACTTCCAGGACGACAGTTTTTCCGCCAGCTCCAGGCCGCGCTGGCGGCATTGTTCCAGCGTTTCGGCGCGCATGGCCTGGGTTTCCAGCACCGCCAGCATGCCGTCCAGTTCGTCCTTGAGGTGTTGCAGCGCCGGGAAAAACTCGCTGGACGGCGCAATTTGCGGCAGCGACAGGCGCACGATGTCTTGCGGGAACGTCAGGCGCAAATCGCGCGCAGCCTTTTCCACCACGGTGACGGTCTTGCCCCAGTCGGCGCCGTCGCGGGCGTTCGACAAGCCTTCGGCCAGCACGTCGCGGCACAGTTCCAGCACTTGCGAGGTCGAGAACGTATCGCCGAAGAACAGCGTGGCCGTATCGGGCAGCTGGTGCGCTTCATCGAAAATGATGGTGTTGGCCGATGGCAGCAGCTCGGCCACGCCGGAATCCTTCAGGGCCACGTCGGCAAAGAACAGGTGGTGGTTGACCACGACCACGTCAGCCTGCTGCGCTTCCTTGCGCGCCTTCATCACGAAGCAATCCTGGTAATACTGGCATTCCTGGCCCATGCAGTTTTCCCGCGTGGACGTGACCAGGTTCCAGACCAGCGCGTTTTCCGGCACGCGCGCCAGCTCGGCCTTGTCGCCGGAGCTGGTCATCTTGAGGAAACGCGAAATTTCGCGCAAGTGGCCCACGTCGTCGCGCGACGTCATGCGGCCGTTTTGCAGCGTGCGCTCCAGGTGATAGTGACACACGTAGTTCGAGCGTCCCTTGAGCAGCGCGATCGAGACCGGCGCCTGCAAGGCCGCGCGCACGGTAGGAATATCGCGCGAAAACAGCTGGTCCTGCAAGTTCTTGGTGCCGGTCGAGACAATGGTCTTGCCGCCCCACAGCAATGCCGGCACCAGGTAGGCAAAGGTTTTGCCCGTGCCGGTACCGGCCTCGGCGATCAGCGTGGTCTGATTCGCGATGGCGTCGGCCACGGCCTTGGCCATCTCGGTTTGCGAACGGCGCGGGCGGAAGTCACCAATCGCCGGCCCCAGCGGACCGCCGGCGCCAAACAGCCGCTCCACTTCGGCATCATGAATGCCGGGCGGATGTTCGGGGGTTGCGCCGATCACGGCAGGCACGGCCGTGCCAGGCGTCTCAGCAACAGGTTCGACAGGACGCTTGAGTATTGGACGGCTAGCCGGCGCGGGCGAACCAGCGGGCGTTGGCAGGGCTTCGGTCAAAGTATGCTTAGTTGGGATGCTGCCGTTCGTGCTCAGGCAGGAACGTCGGGCACCAGTTGCATTTTCAGCAAAGTGATATGGTCTTTCAGCTGCAGCTTGCGCTTTTTCAGGCGGCGCAACTGCAGCTGGTCGTGGTGGCCGTCCAGCGTCAGCATGTCGATGACCGCGTCCAGGTCGCGGTGTTCGACGTCGAGTTCAATCAGACGACGCTGGATATCTTGTACATCAGTCATGTTTCTCAGTCACTGGAAGGTTACGGGATGCGGCACGGTGCATAGTTTAATCTACGGCGCGCCTGCCAACAACCTTATGATCGATGGCTAGGCCTGTGGTGTGCATGGAAACCCGCACGCCGCGGTGCCGAGGAACGCCCCTGTTTGCTCACGGCTGTTTTTTGGCCGCGGCGGCTGCGGCAGCGTCGGCTTTCTTCTTGTCGGCGGCGGCGCGCGCAGCGGCCTTGGCGCGCCGTTCTTCCAGGCGCTTGGCGACCTGCTCCTGGCGGCGTGCCACATCGGCCTGTTTTTTCTCGAACGCGGCCACATTGGCGGCGCGTTCGCCCGCGGTGGCGGCGGTTTCGGCCGCATCGCTGCGCAGGCGCTCGGCATGTTCGGCTTCGCGCTGGGCCAGGGTCTTGCCCGGCTTGGGCGCGGCGCGCGGCGCCAGTTGTTCTTCAGTACGAACCGGCTTGGCCGGCTTGGCTTCGCGGCGGGCAAACTCCTCGGCATCCTTGCGGGCGCGTTCGGCCAGGTCGGCATCGCGCTTGGCTACCGAGGCGGCGCGCTTGAAATGCTCGGCTTCCACTTCCTCGGCCCGCAACTGCGCCAGCGCCACGCGGCGTTTTTCCTTGGACTGGTCCAGGCAATTGTTGACGAAGAATTTTTCGCTGCACACCTTCTCTTCGGCAGCAAAGGTGTCCTCGACCGCCGCCCGTTCGCGCGTGACGCGGTCCAGCGTGGCATCGGCCTGGCTCACCGACTGCGTGGGCACGACGACGATGGGCGCGTCGCGGGTTTCAGCGCGGACCGGCGCGGCCAGCGCCAGGGCCGCCAACACGGCGGCAGAAATCATCGATGTCAAACTGGGCTTCACATTTAATCCTATATTGTTCACGTGCCTAGGCCAGCGATGCGGCGGCGCTGCGCTGCTCGCGGTCCATGTATTCCTGCGACTGCATTTCCACGATGCGCGACACGGTGCGGTGAAATTCGTTGGCCAGCGTGCCGGTGGTGTACAGCTCTTCCGGCTCCACTTCGGCCGACATCAGCAATTTTACGCCCTGGTCGTAGAACACGTCGATTAACCACGTGAAGCGGCGCGCTTCCGACGACATCGACGCCGACATCCGTGGTATCTCGGACAATATCACGGTGTGGAAGCGGCTGGCGATTTCCAGGTAATCGTTTTGCGAGCGGGGGCCGCCGCACAAAGTGTGGAAGTCGAACCAGATCAGCGAACCGGTACGGCGCAGCGCGCGGATTTCGCGCGATTCGATGCGCACGATGGCATCCTCGTCGGCGCTTTCGGCCAATCGCGCATACGCGTCGCGCAGCGCCTTGTCGGTCTCGGCGCCCAGCGGCGTGTAATACGATTCCACCTGCTCCAGCGCGCGGCTGCGGTAGTCGATGCCGGCGTCGATGTTCATCACGTCGAGCTTTTCGTACAGCAGGTCGATGGTGGGCAGGATACGGTCGCGGTGCAGGCCGTCCGGGTACAGCAATTGCGGATCGTAATTCGACGTCATGATGAACGACACGCCGTTGTCGAACAGTGCCTTGAGCAGGTTGTACATGATCATGGCGTCGGCCACATCGGAGATATGGAATTCGTCAAAGCAGATCAGGCGGTATTTCTTGGCAATGCGCTTGGCCACTTCATCGAGCGGATCGGCCACGCCTTTCAGCTCATCGAGCTGGCGATGGACACCGCGCATGAATTCGTGGAAGTGCAGACGGGTCTTGCGCACCACCGGCACCACCGAGTAAAAACTGTCCATCAAGAACGACTTGCCGCGCCCTACCCCACCCCACATATACACGCCCTTCGGCACTTGCGGACGGTTGATCAGGCGCTTGAACGTGCTCGAACGCTGGGCCTTGTAATTGACCCAGTCGTCGTAGCATTGCTGCAGGCGGTCGACCGCGCGGCGCTGGGCGGCGTCGGCCTTGAAATCGCGCTCTTGCAGCGCATGCTGGTAAAACTCTTCGACGTTCATGGGTTCGTTTCTATGCGACAGCACAAATAAAAAGATTCTTCACGGAGTGTCAGGATGCGAGCCAACCCGACCACCACTTTCCGCGATACGCTCCCGTTACCACATGGGGTCGGACCCCGTACGGGGTCCGACCCCGGCCCTGGCCGTGCGGGGTACACGCAAAAAAAAGGCGGGCCAGCGGCCCGCCAGCAAAACAGTGACGCTTGCTTAGAAGTTCAGCGTACGTTTATCGATAGCCAGTGCTGCTTCCTTGGTGGCTTCCGACAGCGACGGGTGCGCGTGGCAGATGCGGGCGATGTCTTCAGCCGAAGCCTTGAACTCCATCGCGACCACGGCTTCCGAAATCAGCTCCGACGCCATCGGTCCGATGATGTGCACGCCGAGGATTTCGTCGGTGGTCGCATCGGCCAGGAACTTGACCATGCCCGACGTATCGCCCAGCGCGCGTGCGCGACCGTTGGCCAGGAACGGGAAGGTGCCGGCTTTGTATGCCACGCCATCCGCCTTCAATTGCTGTTCGGTACGACCGACCCATGCAATTTCCGGCGAGGTGTAGATCACCCAGGGAATCGTGTTGAAGTTGGTGTGACCATGTTGACCGGCGATACGCTCGGCCACGGCAACGCCTTCTTCTTCCGCTTTGTGCGCCAGCATCGGGCCGCGCACCACGTCGCCAATTGCCCACACGCCTGGCAGGTTGGTTTTGCAGTCGTCATCGACAGCCACGAAGCCACGCTCGTCGAGCGCCAGGCCCGCCACTTCGGCGCCGAGGCCATTGGTGTTGGGCGTGCGGCCGATCGAGATGATCAGCTTGTCGAATTCGGCGGTGATGGCTTCGCCCTTGGCGTTTTCGTAGGCAACCGATACGCTGTTCTCACCCTTGGTGATGGTGCCGATCTTGCAGCCCAGGTTGATCTTCAGACCTTGCTTGGTGAAGAACTTGTTGGCTTCCTTGGCGATCTGCTCGTCGACGGCGCCGAGGAAGACCGGCAGGCCTTCCAGCACGGTCACTTCCGAACCCAGGCGGCGCCATACGGAACCCATTTCCAGGCCGATTACGCCGGCACCGATCACGCCCAGCTTGGCTGGTACGGCGTCGATGGTCAGTGCGCCGGTGTTCGACAGGATCAGTTTCTCGTCGAATTCTGCGCCTGGCAGTGCGCGCGCGTTCGAGCCGGTGGCAATGATGACTTGCTTGGCGTTGATGGTTTCGTTGGTCGGGCCGGTGATGGCCAGCGGGTAGCCATCGGCACCGGCGGCGCCAGCAAAGGCAGCACGACCGTGGAAGAAGGTGACCTTGTTTTTCTTGAACAGGTACAGGATGCCGTCGTTGTTCTGTTTGACGACGCCGTCCTTGCGCTTGATCATTTGACCGAGGTTCAGCGCCAGGCCCGACACGTCAATGCCGTGTTCCTTGAACGCGTGACCGGCGTGCTCGAAATGCTCGGACGATTGCAGCAGTGCTTTCGACGGGATGCAACCGACGTTGGTGCAGGTGCCACCAGGAGCCGGGCCACCTTTTTCATTTTCCCAGGCATCGACGCAAGCGACCGAGAAACCCAGCTGCGCTGCGCGGATGGCGGCGATGTAACCGCCAGGACCGGCGCCGATGACTACTACGTCAAATTGTTTACTCATTTTTATATTTCCAATCAGTTTCTTCTTCTGGAACGAAGATCCACAACAGAATGTAAATCGCCAGGCCAAAGCCAAAGGTCATCACCAGCAGCACCAGCAAAATGCGCCAGATCCACGACTCGATGCCGGAGATCTTGCCCAGGCCACCGCACACGCCACCGAGCCAGCGGTCGTTGCGCGAACGGCGCAGGCTGCCCACGTGGTCTTCGCGCGGGCGATGCGCTTCCGGGCTCAGCAACCGCATCTTGGCTTCGGTAAACTCGTCTTCGGACAAGGCGCCGGCTGTATGCAGGTCGTGCAGCCGCTGGATTTCTTGCGAAATGCTCATCAATAACCTTAAGCGTTACCCCCGGACTTGCCGGGGGGCTGGCGAAGCGAAATTACAGGTCCAGCAGCAGGCGGGCTGGATCTTCCAGTGCGTCTTTCATGGCAACCAGGCCCAGCACGGCTTCGCGGCCGTCGATGATGCGGTGGTCGTACGACATGGCCAGGTAGTTCATCGGACGGATCACGATCTGACCGTTTTCGACCACGGCGCGGTCCTTGGTCGCGTGCACGCCCAGGATTGCCGATTGTGGCGGGTTGATGATCGGGGTGGACAGCATCGAACCGAAGGTGCCGCCGTTCGAGATCGAGAACGTGCCGCCGGTCAGGTCGTCCAGGGTCAGCTTGCCGTCTTTGGCTTTCTGACCGAATTCACCGATTTTCTTTTCGATCTCGGCGATCGACATCTGGTCGGCGTTACGCAGGATAGGCACTACCAGGCCGCGTGGCGAACCAACTGCGATACCGATGTCGAAGTAGCCGTGATACACGATGTCGTTGCCGTCAACCGACGCGTTGATGATCGGGTATTTTTTCAGGGCAGCAACAGCAGCCTTGACGAAGAACGACATGAAGCCCAGCTTGACGCCGTGCTCTTTCTCGAACTTGTCCTTGTACTTGGCGCGCAGTTCCATCACTGGTGCCATGTTCACTTCGTTGAACGTGGTCAGGATGGCGTTGGTCGATTGCGATTGCAGCAGGCGCTCGGCGATACGGGCGCGCAGGCGGCTCATCGGCACGCGCTCTTCAGGACGGTCGCCCAGGCTTGCTGGCGAAGCCGACACTTGCGGCAGCGATGCTTTGGCAGCTGGTGCGGCCAATGGTGCGATGGTTGGGGTAGCGGACGCTGCCAGGGCGTCGCCCTTGGTCACACGGCCGTCTTTGCCCGAACCGGCGACGTCGCCAGCGTTCAGACCTTTTTCCGACAGGATTTTTGCAGCGGCTGGCATGGCGACATCGCCCTTGCTGCCACCGGTGGCAGCGGCAGCAGCAGGTGCTGGCGCGGGGGCTGGTGCTGGCGCAGCGGCAGGAGCGGCGGCGGCAACTGGAGCGGCAGCAGCGGCGGCGCCATCGGTGTCGATCACGGCGATGATTTCGTCAGCAACCACGGTGGTGCCGTCGCCCTTGATGATCTTGACCAGTACGCCAGCGGCTGGCGCCGGCAGTTCCAGTACCACTTTATCGGTTTCGATGTCGATCAGGTTTTCGTCGCGCGCAACAGCGTCGCCGACTTTTTTATGCCAGGTCAGCATGGTGGCTTCTGCAACCGATTCCGACAATTGGGGTACTTTAACTTCGATTTGTGCCATGAGAAAACTCCGTATATTTGTTATTGCGGCGCCGCCCCGCGTAGCAAGGCGGCGCTCCGTATGAAAAACTGATTATTTGGTCAGGATGAAGCCCTTGAGCTTCGAGAACGCCGTTTCCAGCAGGTCTTTTTGCTGGGCGTAGTGCTTGTCGTAGTAACCGACAGCCGGCGAAGCCGAGGCCGGACGACCGGCGTAGGCCAGGCGCTGGCCGGCGTCCATGCTCTCGAAGATGTTGTGCTGGATCTGGAACCATGGGCCCTGATTCTGCGGCTCGTCCTGCGCCCACACCACTTCGGTCAGGTTCGGGAACTTTTTCAGTTCGGCCGAGAATGCCTTGTGCGGGAATGGATACAGCTGTTCGATACGGATGATCGCGGTGTCAGTCTGGGCGCGGGTTTTGCGTGCGTTGACCAGGTCATAATAAACCTTGCCCGAGCAGGCGATCACGCGTTTGACTTTCTTGGCGTCGATCGCTTCGTCCACTTCACCGATCACGGTCTGGAACGCGCCTTTGGCCAGGTCGGTCAGCGGCGAGCCGGCGTCCTTGTTACGCAGCAGCGATTTCGGCGTGAGGATGACCAGCGGTTTGCGGAACTGGCGCACCATCTGGCGACGCAGCACGTGGAAGATCTGCGCTGCCGTGGTTGGCTGCACCACTTGCATATTGTTGTCCGCGCACAGTTGCAGGAAACGCTCTGGACGGGCCGACGAGTGTTCCGGACCCTGGCCTTCGTAGCCGTGTGGCAGCATCATGACCAGGCCCGAAGCGCGGCCCCATTTCACTTCGCCGGAGCTGATGAACTGGTCGATCACGACTTGCGCGCCGTTCACGAAGTCGCCGAACTGGGCTTCCCAGATCGTCAGCGTGTTCGGCTCGGCAGTCGAGTAACCGTATTCGAAGCCCAGTACCGCTTCTTCCGACAGCACGGAGTCGATCACGGTGAATGGCGCCTGGCCTTCGGCGATGTTTTGCAGCGGCACGTAGGTGCCCGAATCCCAGCGCTCGCGTTTTTGATCGTGCAGCACGGCGTGACGGTGCACGAAGGTGCCGCGGCCGGCGTCCTGGCCGGTGAGGCGCACGGCGTAGCCGGAAGCGACCAGCGACGCGTAGGCCAGGTGTTCGCCCATGCCCCAGTCCAGGTTCATTTCGCCACGGCCCATGGTGCCACGGTCGCCCAGCACTTTTTCCACCAGCGAGTGGACCTTGAAGTCTTCCGGCACGGTGGTGATGCGGGTGGCCAGGCGTTTCAGTTCGGTCATCGGCACGGCGGTGTCGGCCGAATCGGTCCATTTCTTGTTCAGGAACGGCAGCCAGTCGACCGCGAACTTGTTCTTGAAGTTGGAGATGACCGGGTCAACCGTGTGCTTGCCGGCGTCCATCGCATCGCGGAACGCTGCCTGCATCTGCTCGCCGCCATCGGCTGGAATCACGGTTTGCGCGACCAGCTTGTCCGCGTACAGCTTGCGGGTGCCTGGGTGCTGGCCGATTTTCTTGTACATCAGCGGCTGGGTCAGCGCTGGCGTGTCTTGTTCGTTGTGGCCCAGTTTGCGGTAGCAAATGATGTCGACCACGATATCTTTTTGGAATTCCAGGCGGTAGTCCATCGCGATTTGCGAGGCCAGTACCACGGCTTCCGGATCATCGGCATTCACGTGCAGCACCGGTGCTTCGATCATCTTGACGACGTCCGAGCAGTAGATGGTCGAACGGGCGTCGCGCGGGTCGGACGTGGTGAAACCGATCTGGTTATTGATCACGATGTGCACGGTACCGCCGGTGCCGTAACCACGGGTTTGCGCGAGATTGAGCGTTTCCATGACCACGCCCTGGCCGGCGAATGCGGCATCGCCGTGCACCAGGATCGGCAGCACTTGCTTGCCCAGGTGGTCGCCACGGCGATCCATGCGGGCTTTGACCGAACCTTCCACGACCGGGTTGACGATTTCCAGGTGCGACGGGTTGAACGCCAGCGACAGGTGGACCGGGCCGCCTGCGGTGGAGATGTCCGACGAGAAACCTTGGTGGTACTTGACGTCGCCGGCTGGCAGGTCGTCGCCGTGCTTGCCTTCGAATTCTTCGAACAGGTCTTTCGGGGCTTTGCCCAGGGTGTTGACCAGCACGTTCAGACGGCCACGGTGGGCCATGCCGATGACGATTTCCTGCACGCCTTTTTCGCCGGCGCGCTGGATGATTTCATCGATCGACGCGATAAAGGTTTCGCCGCCTTCGAGCGAGAAGCGCTTCTGGCCGACGTACTTGGTGTGCAGGTAACGTTCCAGGCCTTCGGCCGCGGTCAGGCGCTCGAGGATGTGTTTTTTCTTTTCCGGGGTGAAATTCGGGGTCGAACGGATCGACTCCAGGCGCTCTTGCAGCCAGCGCTTTTCGGTCGGATCGGAGATGTACATATACTCTGCGCCGATCGAACGGGTGTAGGTGTCGCGCAGGTAGTTGAGCAGGTCGCGCAGGGTCGCGGTCTCTGGTCCGAAATAGGTATTGCTGATGTTGAACACGGTGTCCATGTCGGCATCGGTGAAACCGTAGAAGCTCGGTTCCAGCTCGTTGATCGATGGACGTTCCTGGCGTTGCAGCGGATCGAGGTTGGCCCAGCGCGAACCGAGGTAGCGGTAGGCAGCCACCAGTTGGGTTGCAGCAACACGCTTGCGCCCCATTTCGGCGTCGGCGGAAGCAACCACGGTGCGGATCGGGCCGGATTTGGCGCGCTCGGCAAATGAGGCGATTACGGAAGCATGGGCAACGTCGGGTTTATTGGAGCCATCGACGGCCGGCACGTGCTGCATGGCGTCGAAATAGGTGCGCCAGTTGTCTGGCACGGAACCCGGATTGTTGAGATACGCTTCGTACAGTTCTTCAACGTACGGTGCGTTCCCACCAAACAGGTAGGAATTGGACGAGGATTGTTGCATTTGTTGCTCACCTTTCTTCGCGTTTCGCGAGGAATTAGCGGGTTAGTCTAACCTTCCGCGACACGGCCTGACCGGTTAGCGGATTGCACATCAAGTTGTGGGGAAGGGCTAAAAATTCAGTTCAAACGTTCTGTATCAAAAAACAGCCACTTAGCATAGCACCGGTATTGTAGCGTAACAACCATCGGCGTTCGATATTGTCGCTAAATCTTTCAACGTTAATTTTCACCTAAGCCGCAGCTTTACCAAACAATCGCCAGCTCAGCTGGCAATGTTTTCTTATATTTAACGGCGTTTTGGCATATTAACGGCGCGCGTTGCTCACACTTAACCATGTGGAGTCGTGCTCGAACCATTGCAACAGGAAATCGAGCATGGCGCGCAACGCGGGCGCCATGTGTTGCCGAGAGGTATAAATGCCGTGAATACCCATCTGTTGCGGAACCTGATCGGGCAGCAGCGGCACCAGCCGGCCGGCCGCAATCAATGGCGTGACGCTGTACCACGGTTGCAGCACGATGCCGGCGCCCTCCACTGCTGCCCGCAACAATACCGTGTCTTCGTTAGCGGACAGGTTGCCACCGACCGGCACCGCGACCGGCGTGCCGTCCGGCCCGGTGAACTGCCACAGGCTCTTGCCGAAATAGCTGTAGGTCAGGCAATTATGGCCGGCCAGGTCTGCGGGGCGCAGCGGCGTGCCGCGCGCGGCCAGGTAGGCCGGCGACGCCACCGGTACCGAGTCGCACCGCGCCAGCGGCCGCGCGATCAGGTTCGGTTCGAGCGCATTGGTGATGCGCAGCGCCAGGTCGATCCGTTGCTCAATCAAGTTGACGGCGCGGTTATCGATCTGCACGTCCACTGTCACCTGCGGGTACTGGCGCAAGAAAGCCGTGATCGCTGCCGCCACCGCTGCCTGCGCCAGCGATTGCGAACAGGCGATGCGCAGCAAGCCCTGTGGCGTATCGGCATTGGCAGTAGCCACCGGCATGGCCCCGGCCAGTTCCAGCATGGCGCGGCAGCGCGCCAGCGTGGTGTCGCCGGCATCAGTCAGGCTCAGGCGGCGGGTGCTCCGGTGCAGCAGGCGGGCGCCGGCCCATGCTTCCATTTCGGCCAGGTAGCGCGTGATCATGGCGCGCGACATATCGAGCGCATTGGCCGCCGCGATCATGCTGCCGCGTTCGGCAATGGTGACAAACACGCGTGCAGCGGTAATGCGATCCATGATTCGTCCGATTCGTGCAATGAATATCGACGAATTATCAGCTTTTTCTACCGGTTCAGGAAATTTAATATGAAACACCTTCCACTTATCGAGACCCCATCATGCTCAAGCACACCTTGCTGTCCGCCGCCCTGGCCGCCACGATCGCCACGCCTGCCTTTGCCGCGCCATTGCAACTGGAAGTCTTCAATCCGGGGGAAGCTGCCATCTTCCCGGTGGCCTCGGTGCTGGTCACCGGCGACCAGGATGCAGTCCTGGTAGACGCCCAGTTTTCGCGCGGTGAAGCGGTAAAACTGGTGGAAAAAATCCGCGCCAGCGGCAAGCGGCTCACCACCGTGTACATCAGTCACAGCGATCCTGATTTCTACTTTGGCCTCGACGTGATCCACGCCGCCTTTCCCGCTGCCAGCATCGTCGCTACCGCGCAAACCGTCGCCGGCATCGAAAAGAAAAAAGATGCCAAGCTTGCCTACTGGGGCCCCATCCTGAAAGACAATGCGCCGAAATCCGTGATCGTGCCGCAAGTATTGAAGGGTGACACCATCACGCTGGAAGGTCAGCACCTGAAAATCGAAGGCCTGAAGGGCCCGACGCCGGAGCGCAGCTATGTGTGGATTCCCTCGATCAAGGCAGTGGTCGGTGGCGTGGTGGTCTTCAACGACCTGCACGTCTGGGTGGCCGACACGCAAACCGCCGAATCGCGCAAGCATTGGCTGACCACGCTGGCCGGCATCGACGCGCTGAAACCGGTCACCGTGGTGCCCGGCCACTTCAAGCCCGGTGCACCGCTGACGCCAGCCGCCGTCGGCTTTACCCGCGATTACCTGGTGCGCTTTGAAACCGAGACCGCCAAGGCAGCCGACAGCGCCGACCTGATCACCCGCATGCAGCAGCTGTACCCGACCGCCGGCCTGCCTGCTGCGCTCGACACCAGCGCCAAGGTCGCCAAGGGCGAGATGAAGTGGTAAGCCGCTTGCAGTGGTAACGGCATGACGGCCGAGGGCGCGCCGGGTTACACTGCCACCTTTCGCCCCCTCACCTCTCGACATGCACACACTAGAGCAGTTGCGCGCTGGCGCGTTGCACGGCGCCAGCCGCCTGCAATTGCGCGGCGGCCTCACCGAATTTCCGTGCGAAATTTTCGATCTGGCTGACACGCTGGAAATCCTCGACCTCACCGACAATGCGCTGAGCTCCCTGCCCGACGACCTGCCGCGCCTGCACAAGCTGCGCATCCTGTTTTGCTCGAACAACCGCTTTACGGCACTGCCCGCCATGCTGGGCCGCATGCCGGCGCTGACCATGGTCGGCTTCAAGGCCAACCAGATCGAGACGGTGCCGGCGTCGGCGCTACCGCCAGCGCTGCGCTGGCTGGTATTGACCGATAACTGCATTGCCCACCTGCCAAGCGAACTGGGCCGGCGCCCGGCCCTGCAAAAGCTGATGCTGGCCGGGAATCGCCTGACCAGTTTGCCACCCGAAATGGCCGAGCTCCATCAACTGGAACTGCTGCGCATTTCCGCCAACGCCTTCACCGAACTGCCGGCCTGGCTGGTGACCTTGCCCCGCCTGGCCTGGCTCGCTTGCGCAGGCAATCCCTGGGGCGCAGCACGGGCGCAGGCGATGAGCACGGTGCCCGCGCCGTTAATCGAATGGAACCAGCTGGCGCTGCAACAGCAACTGGGCGAAGGCGCCTCGGGCGTGATCTACCGCGCCGTATGGAAGCATGCGGGCCGTGACGAGCAAGTCGCCGTCAAGCTGTACAAGGGAAGCATGACCAGCGACGGCTCGCCGCTCAACGAAATGGCCGCCTGCGTGGCTGCCGGCCTGCACCCGAACCTGGTGCCGGTGCGGGGCCGCGTAGCCAACCACCCCGAACATGCGCACGGGCTGGTGATGGCGTTGATCGATCCGGCATTTGTCAACCTGGCCGGGCCACCGAGCTTTGCCAGCTGCACCCGCGACGTCTACGATGCCGACAAGCGATTCGATTCTTCCGCCTTGCTCAACATTGCCGGTGGCGTGGCGGCGGCCGCCGCGCAGATGCACGAGCGCGGTCTCATGCACGGCGACCTGTACGGCCACAACATCTTGCACGACGCTGCCGGCAACAGCCTGCTTAGCGACTTCGGCGCCGCCGCGTTCTACGATCCGTCCCAACCGCACGCGCTGGCCCTGCAGCAGCTGGAAGTACGCGCCTTCGGCCTGCTGCTCGAAGAGCTGCTGGAACGCTGCGACGCGGCGCCCGCCGGGCAGGCGCAGCTGACCGCACTGCAAGCGGCGTGCGTGCAGCCGGATGTGACCGCGCGGCCGCTGTTTGCCGCTATCGCCGCCCAGCTGCAGGCGATCAAACAAGACTAGACAAATCGTTCTAGATATTTTATTCTAGTTCGATGACTAACGTACCCAAACCCACCGCTGCCGAGCTGGAGATGCTGCGCCTGCTGTTCGCGCTGGGACCGGCCACGGCCCGGCAAGTACACGAGGCGGCGCTCGACACCCGGCCGGACATGAACTACGCCACCGTGCTGCGCCTGCTGCAAGTGATGCACACCAAGGGCTTGCTCAAGCGCGACGAAAGCCAGCGTGCCCACGTCTATGCACCGCAGCAGGAGCAGGACGCCATACAAACCAACCTGCTCAAGGAACTGATCCAGAAAGCGTTTTCCGGTTCCGGCAAGGCACTGGTGCTGGCGGCGCTGCGTGGCGGCCACGTGAGTAAAAAAGAGCGCGAGGAAATCCAGGCGTTGCTGGACCAGGAAAAGTAGCCTCAGTCAACCATACCACCAGGCTGATTGCCACTACAATGGTGGCCCGTCCGACTTCGCGCCGCACCGATGAACCATCGCTTCAACTCCTGGCCCGCCCTGCCCCATCCCGTCCTCGCCGTGCTGCTCGGCGTGGCCATCTGCGCCGTGCCGGTCGTGCTGCCGCACTTTAATTTTGCCAACCTCGGCGCCAACCTGTTCGCGTATTGTTTCGCCTGCGTGCTGGTGTATCCGTTCGCGGCGCTGTTGCGCCACCGCGTGACCAATGTAGTATTGCTGTGGGCCATAGCCGCGCTGTTCACACTGGCTGCGTGTTTCTACCACACCAACATCATGGCGGAGACGGCCGACGCCCTGTGGCCGCTGCGGCGCGACGCCACCATTGCCAAGTTCCTCTTCAACGTGCCGCAGGTGACGTTGGGCGTGCTGGCCTGGTGGGTGCTGGTGATGCGTCCCGACCGCCGGGCGCCGGCGCCGGGGGAACGGGACGATGAAGTGTTGGAGCACGACGACAGGCAGTGACAAAAAAGGCAATGAACTTTCCGTAATTGCCATCACTCTGTTAGGCTTTCCCTACTGCTACTACATTTGGTCCTGCGTCATGAGCCACAAACCCCGCGCCGCGCGCCGCCGAGAAGTCCGCCACCCCGCCACGCTGACGATGACCGACCAGAGCGCGCACGACGCCCACACGCTCGACCTGTCGCACGGCGGCATCAGCCTGCAAACCGCCAGCCAGATCCGCCTGGCCCAGTACTGCGCCGTGTCGTTCCAGGTGCAGCTGGGAGAAGCGAACCACAACATCCTGGCCATGGGCCAGGTAGTCTACAGCGACCCCGATGCCGTCCTGGGCTTCAAGACCGGGGTCCAGTTCCTGCGCATCGACAACGGCAGCGTGGCGGTGATTGACCAATTGCTGCAGGAGTAGCACAAAATCCCTCACTGGATTAGCCGGCGCAGAGTTAACCTTCTTCTGAATTGTCTTTCTTGTTTTTCCCGGCGTGATATCCGCCGAAAGCGCCAGTTGCGGCAGCTAACGCCATCTTGAATACTTCGATGATGACATCTCGCCCACCATTCATGACCATAATGATCATGAAAGCGCAGATCAAGAGCACTGTGAGGAAAACATAAATATACCGGTGAATTAAGTGCTTGTTGTATTGCTCTCGCCCATTGATGTGGAAACGCTCTTGCGCCTCTATCGACTTCATCGCAATCCGTTCGTTGGAAGCTATTTCTTGCGACCGTATTTCAAGTTCCTGTCGCTTGATCTCAACTTCTTTTGCCTGACTCTCAGCAATTGCTTGCACCATACTGAACAGCACCTCCTGATTGCTTTTCGGCGCATCGGGAGGACCAGGCTCGTTCATTTTCCGCTGACCAGTTTGGCAGAATAATACTCAACTTCGAACATACCGAATCCGGGCTTGCCGATTCGGGGCAACACGTAGGTAGCCCGTTTGATTTCATCGGGGCGACTCCGGCTGAGCTCCATGTACTCTTGGGGCGAGAGTACTTGCCGTTTTACAGCCACCAAATCGGCGGCAATATTTGCTTTGAAAAGTTTCATGACTATCTCCCTCGATAGCGGGATCGACATTGGCCGACGGTGAGTCAATTAACGGCGAGTGACAAGTTAGAATTTAGCAGACTTCATCATTGTTGAGCGTTGCGTTTACAGTACGCAGCTTAGTTGCCATACAAAGTAAAAAAGCCACCCGGTGCAAACCGGGCGGCTTTTTCGATGGCGGGCGCGAGCCCGCATTCGCGCAACTACGCGTCGATTAACGCTGGTCCAGCGGCTTGACGTCGCGGACGGTCGAGCCGACGAACAGCTGGCGTGGACGGCCGATTTTCTGTTCCGGATCGGCGATCATTTCGTTCCACTGGGCGATCCAGCCGATGGTGCGGGCCATGGCGAAGATACCGGTAAACAGCGACACTGGAATGCCCAGGGCGGACTGCACGATGCCCGAGTAGAAGTCGACGTTCGGGTACAGTTTGCGCGAGACGAAGTATTCGTCGTTCAGTGCAATCTTTTCCAGTTCCATCGCCAGCTTGAACAGCGGGTCGTCCTGCAGGCCCATCTCTTCCAGCACTTCGTGGCAGGTTTCGCGCATCAGCTTGGCGCGCGGGTCGAAGTTCTTGTACACGCGGTGACCAAAGCCCATCAGCTTCACGCCCGAGTTCTTGTCTTTCACCTTGGCGATGAAGTCAGGAATGTTCTCGACCGAGCCGATTTCCTTCAGCATGTTCAGTGCCGCTTCGTTGGCGCCGCCGTGGGCAGGGCCCCACAGGCAGGCGATACCGGCAGCGATACAGGCGAACGGGTTGGCGCCCGACGAACCGGCCAGACGCACGGTCGAGGTCGAAGCGTTTTGCTCGTGGTCCGCGTGCAGGATCAGAATACGGTCCAGGGCGCGCACCAGCACGTCGTTGACCTTGTACTCTTCGCACGGATTGCCGAACATCATGCGCATGAAGTTGGCGCTGTACGACAGGTCGTTACGTGGGTACATGAACGGCTGGCCCATCGAGTACTTGTACGCCATGGCGACCAGGGTCGGCATTTTGGCGATCAGGCGGATGGCCGAGATTTCACGCTGCTTGGCATCGTTGATGTCCAGCGAATCGTGGTAGAACGATGCCAGCGCGCCGACGGTGCCCACCAGGACCGACATCGGGTGCGCATCGCGACGGAAGCCGCGGAAGAAGAATTGCATTTGCTCGTGCACCATCGTGTGCTTGGTGACCGTGTCAACGAACTCCTGCTTCTGCACGTTGTTAGGCAGTTCGCCGTTCAGCAGCAGGTAGCACGATTCCATGAAGTCGGCGTTGACGGCCAGCTGTTCGATCGGGTAACCGCGGTACAGCAGTTCGCCCTTGTCGCCGTCGATATAGGTAATCGACGAGTTGCACGAGGCGGTCGACATGAAACCTGGATCGTAGGTGAACTTGCCGGTGCCGGCGTACAGCTTGCGAATGTCGATCACGTCGGGACCAATGGTGCCTTTGTAGATCGGGAATTCGACTGGCTGGCTGCCATCGGAGAACGACAGGGTGGCTTTGTTGTCTGAGATATTCATGGACTCTTCCTTTTTTAGGGAGATGGTGCGGTAACAAAAAGTTCTGGTGTGCCTTCAGGCCTACAGCGTAGGCTTGTGGCTTACGCTAGGCGCAACCGCTGCAACAGCGCATGTACGTGCGGCAGATCGATTTCGCCGTCCGGCTCTTTACGGGCCAGTACCAGATCCATCAGGGCATTGTCCGACAAGTCGAGGAGCCGCGTGAACGCGTCCACTTCCTCGTCGGTCAATTCGGTTTCATGCGCATCGAGAAAACGGGTGAGGATGATGTCGTTTTCCAGCAGACCCCGGCGGGAGCGCCAACGCAGGCGCGCTCTGTTGGCTGGGTCGGACTGATGTGCAGAATGGTTCGTTTCAGTCATGGGTCACTACTTTACACTGCGCGCGCCGATCATGCTGGAGCGCTACTTCTAAAAGAATCCGTCATTCCCCGCAGTGCCGACGTAGGCCGGCTTGCACGTCAAATTGGATCCCCGCCTGCGCGGGAATGACGGTGGTGCGCCTTCGACCGTGCTTAGATCGCGCGGCGTACCATCAATTCCTTGATCTTGCCAATCGCCTTGTTCGGGTTCAGACCTTTCGGGCAAACGTCGACGCAATTCATGATCGAGTGGCAGCGGAACAGACGGTATGGATCTTCCAGGTTGTCCAGGCGCTCGCCGGTGGCTTCGTCGCGCGAGTCGGCGATGAAGCGGTACGCCTGCAGCAGGCCGGCCGGGCCGACGAACTTGTCCGGATTCCACCAGAACGACGGGCACGACGTCGAGCAGCACGCGCACAGGATGCACTCGTACAGGCCATCGAGTTCTTCGCGTTCGGTCGGCGTTTGCAGACGTTCTTTTTCAGGACGGATCGAATCGTTGATCAGGTACGGCTTGACCGAATCGTACTGCTTGAAGAACTGGGTCATGTCGACGATCAGGTCGCGGATCACCGGCAGGCCTGGCAACGGGCGCAGCACGATCGGCTCGCTCAGCTCGTTCAGGTTGGTGGTGCAGGCCAGGCCGTTCTTGCCGTTGATGTTCATCGCGTCGGAACCGCACACGCCTTCGCGGCACGAGCGGCGCAGGGCCAGCGAGTCATCGACGTCCGACTTGATACGTTGCAGTGCATCGAGCAGCATCTTGTCGGTGTCTTTCAGTTCGACAGTAATGTCCTGCATGTACGGCTTCGCATCCTGGTCGGGATCGTAGCGGTAGATTTTCAGTTTGATAGTGCGTGCCATGTTCTAGCCTTAGAAAGTACGTGGTTTCGGTTTGAAGGTGTCGACCGTCAGTGGCTTGGTCACGACTGCCTTGTAGTCCAGGCGGTTGCCTTCCGAGAACCAGAGGGTGTGCTTCATCCAGTTGTCGTCGTCGCGGTGCGGGTAGTCGTCCTGGGCGTGGGCGCCGCGCGATTCCTTGCGCGCCGCTGCCGAGACGATGGTCGCTTTCGCGGTTTCGATCAGGTTGTCCAGCTCCAGCGCTTCCACGCGGGCGGTGTTGAAGACCTTCGACTTGTCCTTGAACGACACGTGCTTGCGACGCTCGTCCAGTACCATGATTTCCTTGACGCCCTGGTTCAGCATCTCGTCGGTACGGAACACGCCGCAGTACTTCTGCATCGTGGCGCGGATGTCGTTGGCAACGCCCTGCACTTTTTCCGAGCCGGTGGACGTTTCCAGCTTGTTCAGGCGGTTCATGGCGAAGTCCGACGCGTCTTTCGGCAGCGGCTTGTTCTCTTTTTGCTTCAGGTTCGAGGCCACCACGTGGTTGCCGGCCGCGCGGCCGAATACCACCAGGTCGAGCAGCGAGTTGGTGCCCAGGCGGTTGGCGCCGTGCACCGAGACGCAGGCGCATTCGCCGATCGCGTACAAGCCGTTGACCACTTTCTGGCTGCCGTCGGCGCCAGGCACCACCACTTGACCGTGGATGTTGGTCGGAATACCGCCCATCTGGTAGTGAATGGTTGGCACGACCGGGATCGGTTCCTTGGTCGCATCGACGTTGGCGAACTTGTGGCCGATTTCCAGGATCGACGGCAGGCGCTTCTCGATGGTGTCCTTGCCGATGTGGCGCAGGTCCAGCATCACGTGGTCCTTGTTCGGACCGCAGCCACGGCCTTCCTTGATTTCCTGGTCCATCGAACGCGAAACGAAGTCGCGTGGCGCCAGATCCTTCAGCGTTGGCGCATAGCGCTCCATGAAACGTTCGCCTTCGGAGTTGATCAGGATACCGCCCTCACCGCGCACACCTTCGGTAATCAGCACGCCCGCGCCGGCCACGCCGGTCGGGTGGAACTGCCAGAATTCCATGTCCTGCAGCGGCAGGCCGGCGCGTGCCGCCATGCCCATGCCGTCGCCGGTGTTGATGAACGCATTGGTCGAGGCGGCGAAAATACGGCCGGCGCCACCGGTGGCGAACATCGTGGTCTTGGCTTCCAGGATCATGACGTCGCCGGTTTCCATTTCCAGCGCAACGACACCCACCACGTCGCCTTCGGCGTCACGTACCAGGTCCAGCGCCATCCATTCGACGAAGAAGTGGGTACGGGCACGGACGTTACGCTGGTACAGCGTGTGCAGCAGCGCGTGACCGGTACGGTCGGCTGCGGCGCAAGCGCGTTGCACGGCTTTTTCGCCAAAGTTGGCGGTGTGGCCGCCGAACGGACGCTGGTAAATCGTGCCGTCAGGGTTGCGGTCGAACGGCATGCCGAAGTGTTCCAGTTCGTACACGACCTTCGGTGCTTCGCGGCACATGAATTCGATCGCATCCTGGTCGCCCAGGTAGTCGCCACCTTTGACGGTGTCGAACATGTGCCAGAACCAGCTGTCTTCGGCCATGTTGCCGAGCGAGGCGCCGATGCCGCCCTGGGCAGCAACGGTGTGCGAACGGGTCGGGAAAACTTTCGACAGCACCGCCACGTTCAGACCGGCTTCAGCCAGTTGCAGGGATGCGCGCATGCCGGAACCGCCGGCGCCAACGATTACCGCGTCAAAGCGGCGGGTAGGGATTGCAGATTTGATTGCTGCCACGATTACACACTCCAGATTATCTGTACCGACCAGGCGGCACAAGCGATCAGCCACAGGATGGTAGCTGCTTGCAGGGTCAGGCGCAGGCCGACCGGTTTAACATAGTCCATCCAGACGTCACGCACGCCAACCCAGGCGTGGTAGAACACTGCGAACAGGGTAACGGCGGAGAACAGCTTGAACCACTGCTGGGCAAACAGGCCGGCCCAGCCTTCATAGCTGAAGTTCTGTCCGGTCAGGAAGGTGATCAGCAAGATCGCGGTGTACGCGACCATGACCACGGCGGTTACGCGTTGCGCCAGCCAGTCGCGCATGCCGTAGTGGGCGCCGACGACCAGGCGTTTCGGGCCGACGTTGTTGTTGACGTTATTTGCCATCTCAGAACACTCCAAACAATTTCAGTGCCACCAGCACGGTCAGGGTCAGGCTCAGGGCCAGTACGGCCGCCGACGATTTACGTGCCGAATCCTTGTCCAGGCCAATGTGCAGGTCCATCACCAGGTGACGCACGCCGGCGAACATGTGGTGCAGGAAGGCCCATACCAGACCCAGGATGATCAGCTTGACCAGTGGGTAGGTGACAAATCCCTGGTAGTACTCGTAGGAGATCTCGGAACGCAGACTGTTCTGCAGCAGGTACAGCACGAATGGCAGCAGCACGAAGATGATGACGCCGCTGATGCGGTGCAAAATCGATACGATTGCCGACAGGGGCATGCGGTAATTTGACAGTTCGGTAACGTGGATATTACGGAACTCCGGCCGTTCTTTTTTGGGAGCTACCCTTACGGCTTCTGACATAACAAGACCTCCTAAACTTTGACAAAAATTGGGTGAAATCGAATGAAACATCGATTTTCGCCTATTTACCCTCTTACAACCAATATCTATTGTTACATATAACTAAAATAGTGTTTTGCAACACACTCCGACGGCCACTTTCCGCAGCTCAACGTATTATCAGCGCAACAATGCTACGGGCGTGTGACTGCCCGCCATTGTGCGCTTCTTGCAGCAATGTTGCACTGCAAGGGTCTCCTCATACACTCCATGAGTCCGGTTCAAACACGGTTCACCGCCCTGGCGGCTCTGGTGGCGCGCGATATTCAATTCAATTCGTTGTGATAGTGATGGTGTTCGGTCAGGTACAAGCCGCGGCGTAACTCCACCGCCTTGTCGCCATAGGTGTACGACACCCGCTCCGACGCCAGCAGCGGCGTGTTGGCAGCGATGCGCAGCAGCGCAGCGGCGCCATCGTCGGCGCACACGGCGCGGATTTTTTCCGTGGCCCGGATCATGCGCGTGCCGAATTCCGACTCGAACAGGCCGTACATCGGCCCCTTGTATTCCACCAGCCGTTCGGCCGTCAGTCCCTTGAAGATGGCGCCCGGCAGCCACAATTCCTCGACAATGGTGGGCACGCCGTCGAACGACTGCACGCGTTTGATGAACACCACGGCGTCGCCGGATTTCAGGTCGAGCAGGCGCGCCACGTCGGCAGGCGCGCGCATGCGCTTGACTTCAATGAACTTGCTTTCAGGGTAGTGGGGAACGCCCTCGTCGGGCATCAGCCGCAGGAAGCGGAAATGGGCGCGCGCTTCGTGGTGGGTGGAGACAAACGTGCCCTTGCCCTGCTTGCGCATGACGAGGTTTTCGGCCGCCAGTTCGTCGATGGCCTTGCGCACGGTGCCCTGACTGACCTTGAAACGGTTGGCCAGTTCGACTTCGCTGGGAATCAACTCGCCGGGCTTCCACTCGCCGCTCTGCAGACCCTGGGTAATCAGCGCCTTGATTTGCTGATACAGTGGGGAGAACGTGGGCGAGGTACTGCCTGGCGCGCCAGTGGGCGCCGCTGGACCCGCAGCACCGGCACCGGCAGCGCCGGTGGAAGAACCGGCAGCGCCACCGGCACCTGATGCTGGGCTGTTGCTGTTCGAATTAGGTGGGGCGGGATTCATAGACCGAGATTTCACCACAAATACCCCTTGGCGTCCAGCAAAAACAACCCAAACTTATCTGTCTTATATAAGACATAAGATACAATTGACAGATGCTACATACAGGCCTACACTCCCCGGCCATGCGCTGTGCCGCCGCGCTGGTGAATCCCATCAGAGCTGCGTGATCAGCGCAAAATTTGCAGTATGATTACGGTTTCCTGCGTAGCTGCTTACGCAAGTGATACGCAATTCATCCGGATCAGGTTTCCCGGGCCGCTCGGCCCCGCTTCAAGAACGTTTCATACCAACTTTGGAGATTCATCATGGCTAAAACCCCAATGCGCGTTGCTGTTACCGGTGCTGCCGGTCAAATCGGTTACGCTCTGCTGTTCCGTATCGCTAACGGCGACATGCTCGGCAAAGATCAACCAGTCATTCTGCAACTGCTGGAAATCGCCGACGAAAAGGCACAAAAAGCGCTGAAGGGCGTGATGATGGAAATCGACGACTGCGCGTTCCCGCTGCTGACCGAGATGACCGCCCACTCCGATCCACTGACCGCGTTCAAGGACGTGGACGTGGCCGTACTGGTTGGCGCCCGCCCACGCGGCCCAGGCATGGAACGTAAAGACCTGCTGGAAGCCAACGCGCAGATCTTCACCGTGCAAGGCAAGGCGCTGGACGCTGTCGCTTCGCGCAACGTTAAAGTACTGGTCGTGGGCAATCCAGCCAACACCAACGCTTACATCGCCATGAAATCGGCGCCATCGCTGCCAGCGAAAAACTTCACCGCGATGCTGCGCCTGGACCACAACCGCGCGCTGTCGCAAGTGGCTGCCAAAACCGGCACCGCCGTCAAGGACATCGAGAAGCTGACCGTGTGGGGCAATCACTCGCCTACCATGTACGCCGACTACCGCTTCGCCACCACCGGCGGCAAGGCAGTCAAGGACCTGATCAACGACCAGGAATGGAACGCCAACACCTTCCTGCCTACCGTGGGCAAGCGCGGCGCCGCCATCATCGAAGCGCGCGGCCTGTCGTCGGCAGCATCGGCAGCCAACGCCGCCATCGACCACATCCACGACTGGATGCTGGGCACCAACGGCAAGTGGACCACCATGGGCGTGCCATCGGACGGTTCGTACGGCATCCCTGAAGGCACCGTGTTCGGCTTCCCGGTGACGACCGAAAACGGCGAGTACACCATCGTTCAAGGCCTGGAAATCGATGCATTCTCGCAAGAGCGCATCAACCTGACCCTGAAGGAACTGACCGAAGAGCGCGAAGGCGTCAAGCACCTGCTGCCATAATTCAGTCCAGGGTCTTGCTTCCGGCAAGCTCCACATGACCGCGCGTGGAACCGGTGGCTGTAACGTCAAGCCACCGATCCGCAGCACCCGCCGCGTTGCCACGAGCAGCGCGGCGTCCGTTTCAACGTCCAGTTCTTCCCCCCCCTCCCCCACCACTACCTGCATGCATCCATCCGAGGTTTTATTCCAGGGTAATCGCCAGCCGCTGATCCTGCCAGCTTGCGACCACTACGCCGGCTCCGAAAAGCTGATGCGCAAATCGATCGTCCTGCAACAAGAACTTGGTCCCGTATTCGACATCACGCTCGACTGCCAAGACGGCGCCAGCGCCGGCAACGAAGAGGCCCACGCGCTGCTCGTCGCGCAGCTGCTGGCCAGCGACGACAACCGCCACAACCGCATCGGCGCCCGCGTCCACGACGTGCACAGCCCGTATTTTGCGCGCGACGTCGAAATCATCACGTCCGCTGCCAGCCGCCTGGCCTACCTGGCCCTGCCCAAGGTGAACAGCGTGGCCGAAGTGAAGGAGGCCATCGCCTTCATCAACGGCCACGCGACCAGGGCCGGCCGGCTTGACCTGCCGGTGCACGTGCTGATCGAAACCCACGGCGCGCTGCGCGACGCCTACGATATCGCCGCCCTGCCCCAGGTCCAGTGCCTGTCGTTCGGCATCATGGATTTTGTATCGAGCCATTACGGCGCGATTCCCGGCGCCGCCATGCGCACGCCGGGCCAGTTCACGCACCCGCTGGTGGTGCGCGCCAAGCTGGAAATGGCGGCTGCCTGCCATGCCCACGGCAAGGTGCCGTCGCACAATGTAACCACTGACATCAAGGACACGGCAGTTGCCGCCAACGATGCCCAGCGCGCCGCCGCCGAATTCGGCTACACCCGCATGTGGAGCATCCACCCCAGCCAGATCAAGCCGATTGTGAAGACTTTTACGCCGCGCTTGTCCGAGGTGAACGAGGCGGCCGCCATCCTGCACGAGGCGGCAGCGGTGCAATGGGGACCCATCTCCCAAAATGGGCGCTTGCACGACCGCGCCAGCTACCGATATTATTGGACTATCTTGCAGCGTGCCAGACTCGCGGGGCTGCCCCTGCCCGAGTCGGCAGCTGCATTGATGCATCCCGCCACCGTTCAACCTCTGGAACCACACTGATGTCCATCTCCAAAATCCTGCTGGCCTGCGGTATCGCCATGGCCTCGCTGAGCCTGTCGAATGCTCACGCTGCAGTGGAAACCAAGCCCGCCGCCAAGAAAACCGTCAAGAAACCGGCAGCCAAGTCATCCAAGGCGAAAAAAGCGGTCGAGCAGCCAGTCGTACCGAAAGAACCGAACCCGGAAGAAGATGAACCGGTCATCACCGATTCCAACGTCGTCGAGTTCGATTGCGAACTCGGGAACAAGGTATCGATCTACCAGAACGTCAGCGACGACGAGCACATCGCGCTGCGCTGGAAAAAACGCCTGCACCGCCTCACGCGCGTGGGCACCACCACCGGCGCCCAGCGCTTCGAGAACAAGCTGTATGGCCTGATCTGGATCGGCATTCCAGCCAAGAGCATGCTGCTCGACTCCAAGCTCAATCGCCAGCTGGCCAACGAATGCCGCAACGCCGAGCAATTGAAGCCGGTCGCCATCACCGAGACGCCGCACGATAGCACTGCAACGGCAGTTCAATAACCGATTTAGTTCGATAATAGACGCTACCCACCGAAGGAGAGGTCATGTCCCGTAACACTCTGAACACGCTCAAGGAATTCACTATTTCGGGCAAGAAGGCGAAGTTCTACTCGCTGCCTGCACTGGAAAAAAGCCTGGGCGCCAAAATCTCGCGCCTGCCGGTCTCGATCCGCGTGGTGCTGGAATCCGTCCTGCGCAACTGCGATGGCAAAAAGGTTACCGAAGAACACATCAAGCAGCTGGCCAACTGGGGCGCCACTGCCGACCGTACCGACGAAATTCCATTCGTCGTGGCGCGCGTGGTGCTGCAAGACTTTACCGGCGTGCCGCTGCTGGCCGACCTGGCCGCGATGCGCAACGTCGCCTACAAGATGGGCATCAACGCCAAGAAAATCGAACCGCTGGTGCCGGTCGACCTGGTGGTCGACCACTCGGTCACCATCGACCACTTCCGCGAGCCCAAAGCGCTGGACCTGAACATGAAGCTCGAATTCTCGCGCAATAACGAGCGCTACCAGTTCATGAAATGGGGCATGCAGGCATTCGACACGTTCGGCGTGGTGCCACCAGGCTTCGGTATCGTTCACCAGGTGAACCTGGAATACCTGGCGCGTGGCGTCCACAAGAATATCGAAGACGTGTACTACCCTGATTCGCTGGTCGGTACCGACTCGCACACCACCATGATTAACGGCATTGGCGTCGTGGGCTGGGGCGTGGGCGGCATCGAGGCGGAAGCCGGCATGCTGGGCCAGCCGGTCTATTTCCTGACGCCTGACGTGATCGGCGTGAACCTCACCGGCGTGCTGCGCGAAGGCTGCACCGCCACCGACCTGGTACTGACCATCACCGAACTGCTGCGCAAAGAAAAAGTCGTGGGCAAGTTCGTCGAGTTCTTCGGCGAAGGCACCGAAACCCTGTCGGTTACCGACCGCGCCACCATTGCCAACATGGCGCCGGAATACGGCGCCACCATGGGCTTCTTCCCGGTTGACGATGCCACCATCGAATACTTCGAAGGCACCGGCCGCACCAAGGCTGAAATCGATGCGTTTGCCGCCTACTTCAAGGCGCAGGGCATGTACGGCGTCTCGAAAGCCGGCGACATCGACTACACCCGCGTGGTGGAACTGAACCTGACCAGCGTAACGCCATCGCTGGCCGGCCCGAAACGCCCGCAAGACCGTATCGAAATCGGCAACGTCAAGGCCAACTTCACCGAGCTGTTCTCGAAACCCACCACCGAAAACGGCTTCAACAAGAACCCGGACGACTTGCAAAAAACCTACACCACGACCGATGGCGTGCATGTGAAAAACGGCGACGTGCTGATCGCTGCCATCACCTCGTGCACCAACACCTCGAACCCGAGCGTGCTGCTAGCCGCTGGCCTGCTGGCGAAAAAAGCCGTGGAAGCCGGTTTGACCGTTGCGCCGCACATCAAGTCGTCGCTGGCCCCTGGCTCGCGCGTGGTCACCGAGTACCTGACCGCTGCCGGCCTGCTGCCGTACCTGGAACAACTGGGCTTTGGCGTCACCGCCTACGGCTGCACCACCTGTATCGGTAACGCCGGCGACCTGACGGCCGAACTGAACGCCGCCATCACGCAAAACGACATCGTCGCGTCGGCCGTGCTGTCCGGTAACCGCAACTTCGAAGCGCGGATCCACCCGAACATCCGCTCCAACTTCCTGGCCTCGCCACCGCTGGTGGTTGCTTACGCGATCGCCGGCAACATGACCGTGGACCTGATGACCCAGCCGGTTGGCAAGGGCAAGGACGGCCGCGACGTGTACCTGGGCGACATCTGGCCGACCTCGCAAGAGATCGCCAAGCTGATGAAGTTCGCGATGAACTCGAAAGTGTTCAAGACCAACTACGCCGACGTCAAGGGCAACCCGGGCAAGCTGTGGGAACACGTGTCCACCACCGAAGGCCAGGTCTACAACTGGCCGGAATCGACCTACATCGCCGAGCCGCCGTTCTTCGACGGCTTCACGATGGAGCCGGTGGTCACCGAAGCGGGCATCACCGCTGCGCGCGCACTGGGCGTGTTTGGCGACTCGATCACCACCGACCACATCTCGCCGGCCGGTTCGATCAAGGAAGACGGTCCTGCCGGTAAATGGCTGCTGGCCAACGGCGTGCTGAAAGCCGACTTCAACTCGTACGGCTCGCGTCGCGGCAACCACGAGATCATGATGCGCGGTACGTTTGCCAACGTCCGTATCAAGAACCGCATGATCCCAGCCAAGCCTGACGGCTCGGCAGTCGAAGGCGGCATCACGATCCACCAGCCATCGGGCGAACAGCTGTCGATCTACGACGCCGCCATGAAGTACGTGGCCGAAGGCACGCCAACCATGATCTTCGGTGGCGAAGAGTACGGCACCGGCTCGTCGCGCGACTGGGCTGCCAAGGGCACTCAGCTGCTGGGCGTGAAAGCCGTGATCGTGCGTTCGTTCGAACGTATCCACCGCTCGAACCTGGTGGGCATGGGCGTGCTGCCGCTGCAATTCATCGGCAACGACAGTGTGGAATCGCTGGGCATCACCGGCAAGGAAACCTACGACCTGAAAGGCCTGGAAGGCGACATCAAGCCGCAGCAACTGGCCACCCTGGTGATCCACCGCGCTGATGGCACCAGCCAGGACGTCAAAGTACTGCTGCGTATCGATACCCCGATCGAGGTCGACTACTACAAGCATGGCGGTATTCTGCCGTTTGTGCTGCGTCAGTTGCTGGCCGCGTAAGCAGCCTGATGTGATCGCTAAGCGCCGGCTCCGTCCGGCGCTTTTTTTTATCCCGCACGACCCCATTCGCCAGCGCACGCATATCGCAGGCAGCGATTGCAGGGGTTTACGCGCTTGTTTCCCACGATTCCACTACAATATGGTGCATAAGGGTTATCATCCGCATGACCGATCCGTTTTGTATAACATTGCTTTTTCTTACCTGAGACCTTTATAGCGCTATGCGTCGTCCATCCAAAGATTCATCCCAAAAATTGTCCGCCGAGAGCCAGCGTCTGATCAGCCATGCCCAGGCAGTCGGGCAGTCGGCCAGCCGCCTCGAAGAGCGGGCCTGGGAACGCAGTCTTGATGTGCAGCTCCAGAAGCTGCTCAAGACCGGCCACCAGGACACCATCGACGCCACCCTCAACGCCCTGTTCCGCGAAGACTTGAACGCTTACGACGTCCTGATGGACGGCGTGGAAGCGGCCAGCGAATCGAGCTCGATCACCATCGACACCGCCGACGGCGTGGCCAAGGCCTACGACGTGCTGCTGGTTGCCGCACCGATCCTGGCCTGGACCCGTTTTGCAATTGCCTCGGGCCCGATCCCGGCCGATATCCTGGCCACGCTGTCGGCGCATTTTTCCGCTCACCTGCTGGCCGACGGCACGCAGATGGCCATGTCGCCCACGCTGTTTTCCATCGACCAGCTGCCGCGCAGCCACGTGGAAACCTATGGCAAGGTGCACAAGCTGGCGCAGGCCGCCATCAAGGGCACCGTGCTCAAGGCCGACACCAAGGTGCCGGAAACCGCACCATTCCTGGCCGACACCCGCTACCTGATGGTGGCCGTGGTGGCGCAGGCCGGCGCGCCGCTGTTCCGCTGGCAAATGCCGGCGCACCAGTCGCACTACGCCACCGAACGCGCCAACGCGCTCGAGCAATGGCGCGCGCAAGCCACGCCTACCGTCAACCGCCTGCTGCCCGGCTGCGGCGTGGAACTGCTGCTGCCCGAAGCGTATTACATGGCCTGCCGCGAAGCGGACAAGCAAATCCGTCCCGTATCCATCCGCGCCGCCGTGCACTACCTCACGCACACGCTGTCGATCGAACCGTCGGAACTGCGGGCCGTCATTGCCGGCTTCGGCGAGGAAAACGGCGAGGGCCAGATCGACGAATACCGCGTGGCGTTCACGCGCCGCTCGTCGCCCGACGTGATCTATGGCGTGGTGTGGCCGCTGTACGGCCAGGAAGATGAAGAAGGCACGCCGCCCGAAGGTCCGGCCGCTGCATTGCCCACGGCCGACAAGCCGGTCACGCCGGTGGACGACATCGTGAATTACTTGAACGAAGCGGGCATCACGCAAATCAAGAAGCACGCCGAGCGTTACGTGGTGGAGTTCTGCGACGACTGCGGCGCGCCGCTGTTTGCCGATCCAGTCGGCGAACTGGCGCATGCCGAAATGCCGGAAGATACCCCGGCCGGCACCGAGCATTTCCACTAAGACAGGCTACTCACGCAGCCGTTACCTTAAAATCCGTCATTCCCGCGAAGGCGGGAATCCAATTTGAACGAGCAGTGTTGGCTTCGATTTAAGCTATCGCTGCTTGGCGTAATTGGATTCCCGCCTGCGCGGGAATGACGGAGCTAACGCTGGTAATGTTATCCAACGCCTTTGGCTTACCAGCTCGAAAACGGCTGCTTGATCAGGTTCGAGTTGTAGTACCGCGCATCGCCGGTCACCTCTTCAGCCACCCACTGCGGCAAGTCGAATGCCTCATCCTCGGTAGCCAGTTCGATTTCCGCCACCACCAAACCTGCATTCGCGCCCAAAAACTCATCGACTTCCCACACGTGCGCGCCAACGGCAATGCGACGCCGGTACTTTTCAATCAGCGGCTGCTCGCACAAGCCGTCGAGCAGTTCGACGGCATCGGCCACCGGGATCGGATACTCCCACTCACCGCGCGCGGCGCCCACGTTCTTGCCCTTGATGGTCATCACCGCGCGGTCGCCCTCGATGCGCACGCGGACCGTGCGCTCCTTGTGCGACGACAGGTAGCCCTGGCGGAAAAACACCGGTTCGGCCAGTGCCTTCCACGCGTCGCCACGCACTAAAAACTTGCGCTCGATTTCAACGCCCATGATCAGTAGTCGTCCAGCGACAGCAGGATCGGTTGCAGGATGGCCGCACCCAGTGCTGCCGAGCGGGCGCCGTTCCAGCCGACGCGCGCGTCAGGCAGATCGGCATTGTCCTTGAACGGCATTTCCAGCGTGAGCGCCAGGCAGCCGAAGTGGTGGCCCACGTACTTGGAAGCCAGCGTGAGCATGTCTTCCTTGTACTTGCTGGCCGCATAGCCGAACTTGTCCTGGAAGTCGGGGCTGGCGTTTTTATAGCGGTCGATGAACGCCTGCTGCTTGGCGCGGCGCTCGTCGCTGAAGTTTTCCAGCATCTCGTTACCGGCCACGAAGTTGTACGGCAGCGCTTCGTCGCCGTGGATGTCGAAGAACATGTCGATGCCCGTTTCGTGCATCTTCTGCTTCACGCACAGCACTTCCGGGCTGCGTTCAAGCGTTGGCGTCATCCACTCGCGATTGAGGTTGGCGCCGGCCGCGTTGGTGCGCAGGTTGCCGCGCACCGAGCCGTCCGGATTCATGTTGGGCACGATGTAGAACACGCAGCGCTGCAGCAGCTTGCGGGCGATCGGGTTGGCGTCGTCCAGCAGCGAATCGATCAGGCCTTCCACGAACCATTCGGCCATCGATTCGCCGGGGTGCTGGCGCGCGATGATCCAGATTTTTTTCGGCGCGTCGGGCTGGCCGATCACCACCAGATTCATGTCGCGGCCATCGACCGTGCTGCCCAGGTCTTGTACCTTGGCGGCAGGGTGCTCGCCCACTTCGCCCAGCAGGCGCAGGTGGCGTTCGAACGAATACGGCTCGAAGTACGCGTAATAGATGCTGTCGGTGTCCGGCGTGTGCTGGATCGTCATGACCGCGCCGTCAAAGCTGGTGGGCACGCGGAACCAGTTGTCGCCATCGTAGCTGGCCACAGCGTTGTAACCGTCGTAGCCCTTGGCATACGTGGCTTCGCCGGCGTTCAGGAAGCGCATGCGCACGGCCTGCCCCGCCGCGCCTTGCAGGCGGAAGTGGAACCACTGGTGGATGTCGGCGTGCGAGTCCTTGCGCAGTTTGAGGTCGATGGCGTCGGCGCTGTCCGCGCGCACCACGTCGATGGCGCCGGAGTCGAAATTCTGGCTGATTTTGATGGTCATGGTCGATCCAATAAGGGGGTTACCGATGCCCCTATTTTACCAGCATGGTCCCTTCGCGTTTATAGCGGGCATGCCACGCCAGCGCCTCTTCCAGCACGTGCGGCGTCTGGCCGCCGCCGGCCAGCGCCTGCTCGAAATACGCACGCAATTGCGGGCGGTAGTCGGGGTGGGCGCAGCGTTCGATGATCAGCGGCGCGCGTTCGCGCGGCGCCAGTCCGCGCAGGTCGGCCAGGCCCCATTCGGTGACCAGCACGTCCACGTCATGCTCGGTGTGGTCCACGTGGGCGGCAAACGGCACCACGCTCGAAATCGCGCCGTCCTTGGCCACCGACTTGCTGACGAAAATCGCCAACTGGCCGTTGCGCGCGAAGTCGCCCGAGCCGCCGATACCGTTCATCATGTGGGTGCCGCCCACGTGGGTGGAGTTGACGTTGCCGTAAATGTCGAATTCCAGCGCCGTGTTCAGCGCGATGATGCCCAGCCGGCGCACGATTTCCGGGTGATTGCTGATCTCCTGCGGGCGCAACACGATGCGGTCGCGGTACTGTTCCAGGTTGGCGATGAAGCGCTCATGCGTGGCGGCCGTGAGCGTGATCGACGACGCCGAGGCCACGGCCAGGTGGCCCGAATCGAGCAGCGCGATGGCGCTGTCCTGCAGCACTTCCGAATACATGGTCATGTCGCGGAACGACGACGCGGACAGGCCATGCAGCACGGCGTTGGCGATCGTGCCGATGCCCGCCTGCAGCGGCAGCAGCTGCGGCCCCATGCGCCCTGCAGTCACTTCGCCTTCGAGGAAGGCCACCACGTGGCGCGCGATGGCGTCGGTCTCGGAGTCCGGCGGCAGCGCATTGGACGGGCTGTCCGCGCTGTCGGTAATCACGATGGCGGCAATGCGCGCCGGGTCGATGGCAATCGCGGTGGCGCCGATGCGCTGCAACGGCGACGTCAGTGGAATCGGGCCACGCTCGGGCCGGACCGCCGGCATGTAAATATCATGGAAGCCTTCCAGCGCCAGCGGCGCGGACAGGTTGATCTCGACGATCACCTGCGCGGCCTGCTGGGCAAAGCTGGCCGTATTCCCGACCGACATGGTGGGGATGATGGCGCCATCGGCACGGATGGCCACCGCTTCGATCACGGCAATGTCCACCGGTTTCAAGTCGCCCGAGCGCAGCTGCTCGGCGGTTTCGGACAGGTGCTGGTCGATGAACATCACCTCGCCCGTGTTGATCTTGCGGCGCAGCGCGGCGTCGGCCTGGAACGGCATGCGCCGCGCCACCACGCCGGCATTGGCCATCAGGCCATCGCTGTCGTTGCCAAGCGAGGCGCCGGTGAGCAGCGTCAGGTGCAAGGGCGCGGTGCGCGCGCGTTCCACCAGCGCCAGCGGCAGCGCCTTGGCGTCGCCGGCGCGGGTAAAACCGCTCATGCCCACGGTCATGCCATCCTTGAACAGCGCGGCGGCGCGGTCGGCCGTCATGACTTTGTCCATCAACGCCGGGCGGCGCACGCGGCTCGCTATCTGGTCTTCGTACATCTGTGATCTCCTGGTTTTTCAACTTATAGAGTTTCAGTATAGAATCGCGCCATCAGTCGTTTCATGACTTAATTTCTTGCTGCTCAGTCGAAATATTCATGGATATTCGTTCCTTGCGCTACTTCGTTGAAACCGTGCGCCTGCAAAGTTTTACGGCGGCGGCCGAGTCGCTGCATGTCACCCAGTCCACCATCAGCAAGATGGTGCGCCAGCTGGAGCAGGAAACCGGCGCCCAGCTGTTGATACGCGACGGCCGCCAGCTGGCGCTCACCGACGTGGGCCGCGTGGTGTACGCGCGTGGCGAGGAAATGCTGGCCGCCATGCGGCGGCTGGCGCAGGAGGTGCAGGACACGCAAACCGTGGAACGCGGCCAGCTCACGGTGGGCATTCCGCCGATGATCAACGTGCTGTTCACGCCCGTACTCACGGCGTTCCGCGAGCGCCACCCGAATATCGCGCTCGCGCTGGTGGAAGACACGGGCCAGGCCATCGAACGTCAGGTGGCGGCTGGCGAACTGGAAATCGGCCTGACGGTGCTGCCGGCAGCGCCTGGCCTGGAGTTGCACACGGCGCCGATTGCCAGCTACCCGCTATGGGCGCTGGCCGCGCAGGGCACGTTCCAGCGCGGGCGCACCACGCTGCAGTTCAAGGCGTTGGCGGACCTGCCGCTGGTGCTGCTCACCGACGATTTCGCGCTCACGCGCAGCCTGCGCACGGCGTTCGGCGCGGCAGGGTTCGAGCCGCAGGTGGCGGCGCAAACCGGGCAATGGGACTGGCTGGTGGCGATGGCGTCGGCCGGCATGGGTGTGGCCCTGCTGCCGGAACCGTTCATCGATCGGCTGGCGCTTGGCCCGCTGGACGCGGTACGGCTGGTGGAACCTGCACTGCAATGGCAGCCGGCCCACGTGTGGCAAGGCGGCTACCTGTCGCACGCGGCGCGCGCCTGGCTCGGCGTGTGCGCGGACGTGCTGGGAACGTCGGCCCCGGGCTAATCCGGCAGCGTGTGCAGAGCGATGCCCTCGATGGGATCGACGTCCGCCTCCCACGGCTTTAACGCGATCATGCGCCGGGTTTCGTCGTAGCCCGCCTGCCAGCGCGCGCTGATGCCGCTGGCGGAAAAGTCAATGTCCTTGGTGTGGTCTTCGTTGCCGATGCGCGGCGCCACCAGCGACAGCACGTGCATCGTGGTGCCGCAGCCCCAGCACGACAGGTCGCGCACTTCGGGCAGCGCCGCCACGTCGGGCGGCAGCAGCAGACCGAGTTCGCGAATCACGTGACGCAGCCGGTGCAGCTTGCGCTGCTGCTCGATGTGACTGGAACGGCTGGCGTACTGGATTTCCTTCTGCTTGTCGAGCACGTCGAGAATGCTTTGCGGCTCGGTGCCGTCCGGGTTCCACACCTGTACCGAGAAGATCACCGAGCTGCGGCGCGGTTCATCGTCGAGCACCGCCTCGATGGGCGTATTGGAATAAATACCGCCGTCCCAGTATGGTTCGCCATCGATGCGCACGGCGGGAAAGGCCGGCGGCAGCGCGCCCGAGGCCATTACATGATCGGCCGTCAGCACATCGCGGCTGCTGTCGAAGTAGCGCATGGCGCCGGTGCGGGCATTGACCGCGCCCACCGTAAAGCGCGGCTGCTGGTTATTCAGGTAGTCGTAGTCGATCAGCGCTTCCAGCGTGGCGCGCAGCGGCGTGGTCTGGTAATACGCGGCGTGTTCGATGCCGACATGGGCATCGGGATTCCACCAGGCGGCGGGATTGGGTTCGAAGAAAGCGGGCACACCCTGCCCCACCGTGACCGCATTGGCCACGGCGCGCGGCAGCGACGTCACTCCCAGCGCATTGCGTTCCATCCGTTCCCAGAACTGGCGCAGCCGTTCGAGCCGGTCTTCGGGCCGATTGCCGGCGATGATGGCGCCGTTGATGGCGCCGATCGAGGTGCCGATCACCCAGTCGGGCTCCAGTCCCGCTTCGTGCATGGCCTGGTACACGCCCAGCTGGTACGCGCCCAGAGCGCCGCCGCCCTGCAGGACCAGGACAACCTGGCCCGGCAAGCCGGATGTCGAATCAAGTGCGGGGGTACGATTCAAACGATACTCCACGTTGGATGGCAACGTGGAGATTGTAGTGCAGTTAAGACCCGAGCAGTACGCCGCGCGCCTTCAATGCTGCGCGCACGCCGGCGCCGTAGGCGGGATCGGCCTGGTCGAAGTGACCCAGCTGGCGGGTGATGATCTCGGCGCTCACCTGCGACAGCGGACCGGCGATGTTGTCGAACAGGTTCTGCTGCTCCTGCGCCGGCATCAGGCGGAACAGATTACCGGCCTGGGTGTAATCATCTTCCTGGCCGCGACCGTCGTAGCGGCCCGCCGCGCCTTGCAGCGCCAGCGCTGGTTCGCCATGGCCCATGCCGTGCGGGTTGCTGCCATTGCTGTCCACCGGCTGATAATTCTGCGCCGCGCCGCCGTTGGCAATTGCCATGGTGCCGTCGCGCTGCTGGTTGTGGAACGGGCAGCGTGGCGCGTTCACCGGCAGGTGCTGGTGGTTGGTGCCCACGCGGTACAGCTGGGCGTCGTGGTACGCGAACAGGCGCGCCTGCAGCATCTTGTCCGGCGAGTAGCCCAGGCCCGGCACCACGTTCGATGGCGACAGCGCGGCCTGTTCCACTTCCGCGTGGTAGTTCACGGGGTTGCGATTGAGTTCGAACACGCCCACCGGGATCAACGGGAAATCCGCGTGCGGCCACACCTTGGTCAGGTCGAACGGGTTCCAGCCGGTGCGCTGTTCCCATGCCGCCAGTTCCGCTTCGGTGGCCACTTGCAGGCGCATGTCCCAGCGCGGGAAGTCGCCGCTGGCAATCGCGCCAAACAGATCGCGCTGCGCGTAGTCCGGATCGGTGCCGGCGATGCGCGTGGCTTCGGCGGCGGGCAGGTTCTTGATGCCCTGCTGGGTTTTCAGGTGCCATTTGCAGTACACGCGCTCACCCGCATCGTTGATCAAACTGAAGGTGTGGCTGCCGAAACCGTCCATGTGGCGGTAGCCGTCGGGCGTGCCGCGATCCGAGAACAGCATCGTCACCTGGTGCAGGCTTTCCGGCGTTTTGCTCCAGAAATCGAACATCATGGTGGGCGACTTCAGGTTGGTTTGCGGGTCGCGCTTCTGGGTGTGGATGAAGTCGGGGAACTTGATGCCATCCTTGATGAAGAACATCGGCGTGTTGTTACCCACCAGGTCCCAGTTGCCTTCTTCCGTGTAGAAGCGCATGGCGAAGCCGCGCGGATCGCGTTCGGTATCGGCGCTGCCCTTTTCGCCACCCACGGTGGAAAACCGTACGAAGGTGTCGGTCTGCTTGCCGACCTGCGCGAACAGCTTGGCCTTGGTGTAGCGGGTGATGTCGTGGGTGACGGTGAAGGTGCCGTACGCGCCCGAGCCTTTGGCATGGACCACGCGCTCAGGAATGCGCTCGCGGTTGAAGTGCTGGAGCTTTTCGATCAGGTGGAAGTCTTGCAGCAGAACGGGGCCGCGCGGACCGGCCGTGATCGAGTTTTGATTGTCGGCGACGGGGATGCCGGAGGCGGTGGTGATTGGCGGTTGGCTCATGCTATGGCTCCTTGTTGTTTAATAGCTTGAGGCTATTTTAAACAAGGATCGCCATATATAAAAACTATATATAACTATGGAATCTATAGTTATTATCAATCAAGACGTAATTGGAAATTACTGTCCTTAAATCCGTCATCCTCGCGCACGCGGGGATCCATACTGAGCGTGAATGCACACGGTCTATGGATCCCCGCTTTCGCGAGGATGACGACTCTACAGGTAACAATCTTCGGTCAAGCCTTCGATTCGGCGATACGTTTGGCAATATGCGCCAGCGCATCCTCCACCTGGTCGATCAGGATCAGGCACAAGTCGCCGTCCTGCAAACGCCCCAGCGCCGTATCGATGGCCAGGAACTCGCCGTAAATCTCCTGCACGTGCGACGTGCGCGGGGCGCCGTTCAGGCCCGAGCGCAGCAGCGCCACCACTTCGCCATCGACGCGACCGCGCTGGCAGGCGTCTTCGTACAGGATCACGTCGTCAAACGCGCGGCCGAGGATTTCGGTCTGCTGCTTGATGTCCTGGTCACGGCGGTCGCCGGCGCCCGAGATCACCACGCCACGGCGCTTGGCCGGCATGGTTTCAACGGCCTGCACCAGCGCCAGAATGGCGTCCGGGTTGTGCCCGTAGTCGGCGATCACGGTCGCGCCCTTGTAATCGAATACATTGAAGCGGCCGGGCGCGTTGTCCGATTCGTTGGCAAACGTGCGCAGGCCCAGGCGGATCGCATCCCAGCTGATGCCCACGCCCCACGCGGCAGCGACCGACGCCATCACGTTCTCGACCTGGAAGCCGATGGCGCCGTTGCGCGTGATCGGTACGTCCGACAATGGAATGCGCACCTGCTGCTTGCCTTCGGCAGCCACCAGGTGGCCGTCGTCCACGTACACGGTGCGGCAGCCTTGCGCCAGGTGCGTGGCGATGACGGGATGGCCGGCATCGGCGCCAAAGAAGATGACTTTACCCTTGGACGTGGATGCCATGGCGGCCACCATCGGATCGACTGCATTGAGCACCGCGTAGCCATCGGCGGCCACGTTTTGCACGATCACACGTTTCAATACCGCCAGGTCTTCCACGGTGGTGATGTAGTTCAGCCCCAGGTGATCGCCGGCGCCGATATTGGTGACCACGGCTACCTGGCAGCGGTCGAATGCCAGGCCCTCGCGCAGGATGCCGCCACGGGCGCTTTCGAATACCGCTGCGTCCACGTCCGGGTGCAGCAGCACGTTGCGCGCGCTGCGCGGACCGCTGCAGTCGCCGCTGTCGGTCTGGCGGCCTTCGATGTACACGCCGTCGGTATTGGTCATGCCGGTGCGCAGGCCGCTGGCCGTAAGCAGGTGGGCGATCAGGCGCACGGTGGTGGTCTTGCCGTTGGTGCCGGTCACTGCCACGACCGGAATGCGGCCGTTCTCGCCCGGCGCGAACATGGTGTTGACGATGGCTTCGCCCACGGCGCGGCCCTTGCCGTACGACGGCGCAATGTGCATGCGCAATCCCGGCGCGGCATTGACTTCCACCACGCCGCCGCGACGGTCATCGAACGGTTGCAGCACACCTTCGCACACCACGTCCACGCCGCAGATATCGAGGCCGATCATCTGCGCCGCTTCCACCGCGCGCGCCGCCACTTCCGGGTGCACGTCATCGGTGACGTCGGTGGCGGTGCCGCCGGTGGACAGATTGGCGTTGTTACGCAGGATCACGCGCTGGCCGTGGCTCGGCACGGAGTCCGCTTCCAGGTCTTGCAGCGCCAGGCGGGCCAGCGCGATGTCGTCGAAACGAATCTTGGTCAGCGACGTAGAATGGCCGCTGCCACGCCGTGGATCGGCATTCACCAAATCGACCAGCTGGCGCACCGTGTGCACGCCGTCGCCAACCACTTGCGGCGGGTCGCGGCGCGCAGCGGCAATCAGCTTGTTACCGATGACCAGCAGGCGGAAATCGTGACCGGGCAGGTAGCGTTCCACCATCACGTCGTCGCGGAATTCCTTGGCGGTGCGGAAAGCCTGCTCCAGGTGTTCCTTCGAATTGACATTGACGGTAACGCCCTTGCCCTGGTTGCCGTCCTTCGGCTTGACCACCACCGGCATGCCGATGTCCTGCGCGGCTTTCCAGGCATCTGCCTCGTCTTCCACGGTGCGGCCGTACGGTACCGGCACGCCGGCCGCGTGCAGCAGCTTCTTGGTCAGTTCCTTGTCTTGCGCGATCGATTCACCGATGGCGCTGGTGCTGTCCATTTCGGCAGCCTGGATGCGGCGCTGTTTCGAGCCCCAGCCGAACATCACCATGCTGCCTTCGGTCAGGCGGCGGATCGGAATATCGCGCGCGATGGCGGCGTTGACGATGGCGCCGGTGCTTGGGCCCAGGCGCACGTCTTCATCGAGGTCGCGCAGTTCGGTAAGCGCAGCGGCCAGGTCGAACGCGGTGTCGTTCAGGGCGGCGTTGATGAGGTTTTCGGCCATGGTCACGGCCAGTCGGCCTACCGCTTCTTCCGAGTACTCCACCACGGTCTGGTAGATGCCGTCTTCCAGCGTGGCGCTGGTGCGGCTGAAGGTGACCGGGCAGCCGGCTTGCGCCTGCAGGCTCAGTGCGGCGGCTTCCAGCACGCTGGCCAGCGAGACGTCGCCGCTGGTGCCCACCGAATGGAGGGCGCCAATGGCGGGAAAGCGCGCGTGCAGGCGCTGCTCGAAGCCGGCCAGTTGCGCAATCGCGCGTTGGTCGGCCGGGCACGAAACGATCACCTCCACCGCAGTGTGGTGGCTCCAGAGATTCGGGCCGCGAAGGGCGCGGGTGCGTATGACTTCCATAAATCTGCTTGTTCTTTCAGTGAAGGGTTTTCTTCGGTTGCGCATCGAAGGTGCGCAGACCGGCGGCAATCAGCTCGGGCGTGAGGCCGAGCGCCCAACCGGCGGCAATCGCAGCCAGCACGGCTTCGGGCGGCACCAGCGGCGACAGCGGCAGGCTGACCACATCCACGTAGCCCTGCGCCAGCACGATTGCGTCGGCACGCTGGAATACCACGCGCGCGCTGTCCTGGCGATGCTGGGCGATGGCCGGCAAGTGTTCGTCCACGCCGTAGAAAATCACCTCGCCGTCGCACAGGCGGGCCATGTCCACCACTTGCGGATCGGCGGCATTCAGTACCGCCGCGCCGCTCGGCAAAATCACGTCCACCTGGGTGCGCAGTACGTTGTACAGCTTGTCGTCGCTGTCGATGTAGAACTCGGCCAGATCTGCCACATCCGACACGTCGGTGACCACACCCACGGTGCAGCGGTCGTAGGCCAGGCCTTCGGTAAGGATCATGCGGGCGCTCGATTCGAACACCGCCGCTTCCACGTTTTTATTCAGCAGCAGGCGTTCGCCGGTTTCCCAGTCGGACAGGCCGTCACGCGCCAGCAGGCGGCTGTTCACATACAGGCCGTCGGCGCAGCTCACGCCCACCTTCTTGCCGCTGATTTGCAGCAGCCAGGCGATCAGGCGCGAGGCCATGGTGGTGCCATGCTTGCCGGTGATGCCCACCACCGGAATGCGGCCGTTTTCGTCCGCCGAGAACAGTTGATCGACAATCGCGGCGCCGACGTTGCGCGGCTCGCCATGTTCGGGCTTCAGATGCATCAGCAGGCCGGGGCTGGCGTTCACTTCGATGATGGCGCCGCCCTGCTCATGCAGCGGTCGGGAGATGTCCGACGCCACCAGGTCGATGCCGGCAATGTCGAGGCCCACCACACGCGCCGCCAGCGCGGCCATGGCCGCCACTTCCGGGTGCACCTTGTCGGTGACGTCGGTGGTGACATTGCCGTTGGCCTGGATCAGCACCTTCTGGCCAGCGAGGGGCACCGAGAACGCGTCCATGCCCTGGCGCTTCAGTTCCAGGATGGTTTCGCCGGCTTCCTGCGGCTTGATCAGGCTGAGAGGGAAATCCTCTTCCTCACCACGGCGCGGATCGATATTGATGTGCAGGTCGCACAGCTGCTGGATAGTGTGGGTGCCGTCGCCGGTGATCCACAGCGCTTCGCCGGCGGCAGCAGCCACCATGCGTTTGCCCACCACCAGCAGGCGGTGTTCGTTACCGACGATGAAGCGCTCGACAATCACGCTCGAGCTGTAGCCTTCGTCGGACGCCAGCGCATAGGCAGCGGTGACGTCGGCTTCGGTCATCAGGTTGAGCGACACGCCGCGACCATGGTTGCCGTTATACGGCTTGACCACCACTGGCAGACCGATGTCCTGCGCGGCTTCCCACGCTGCTTCGGCGCTGGTAACCAGTTCACCTTCGGGCACCGGCACGCCGCACGACGACAGCAGCGACTTGGTCAAGTCCTTGTCGCTGGCGATGCCTTCGGCAATCGCGCTGGTTTTTTCGGTTTCTGCAGTCCAGATGCGGCGCTGCGCGGCGCCGTGGCCCAGTTGCACCAGGTTGCCGTCGGTAAGACGGATCGACGGGATCGCACGGTCGGTGGCCGCATCGACGATGTTGCCGGTGCTGGGGCCGAGGCACAGGGTTTCCACCAGGTCGGTCAGTTCGGCCACGGTGGCGGCCAGGTCGTACGGCTGGTCGTCGATCATCGCCATCAGCAGATCGCGGCCGGCGGCCAGGGCGGCGCGGCCGACCTGTTCCTGGCGGGTGCGGAATGCCATCTTGTAGTAGCCGGTATCCTCGCCGATCTGGCGTGTTTTACCGAAGCCGGTCTTCATGCCGGCCAGGTTTTGCAGTTCCAGCACCACGTGTTCCAGGATGTGGCCGGCGTAAGTGCCATCGCGCAGCCGCTCCAGGAAGCCGCCTTCCTCGCCCACGCCGCAGCGGTGCGCAAGCAGGCCCGGCAGGATCGTCGTCAAACGCTCGTACAGGCCGGGCAGCAGGTTCGACGGGTATTGTTCCAGCTCGCCAATATCCAGCCACGCCTCGATCACCGGGCGATACGTCCAGATATTGGGGCCGCGCAAATGGGTGACGCGGAGGATTTCTATGCTTTTCTTCTTGGTCATGTTTCGAACTTTGTAACTTTGTTATCGGCTCCGGCCGTAGCCGCGCCGTATTGTAAACCCTGTATAAACCCTGTCATCGCGCCATCTACCACCTGGCGTTGTGCCTTAACCCATGGTTCTGATCCAGTTCATCAAGCAGTACCGGCGTTTTTGTCCGTGCGTTATACTTGCCGCTAGAACAAATAAGTCAGTACTGACTTAACTTCTGTCAATTATTAGCGACAGAATACCGTAATTTATCAGTTTTACCAGTGCGCCTTACAAGCGAGAAAGCACGATTGATTTTTCGCCCTGTCGCAGCCATCTAAGTCAGCGCTGCACTACACAACGCTTTTTTCCCGACCCGGAGTACGCCACACAATGACAAGCCAACAACTTTCCACAGTATCGAGCACTGGCGCCGAACTCCCCGACCGCTGGCGTTCCGATATACAGGCACAACTTTCCCAAGGGGAAAACGTTGTAGGTGCCCTGGAGGTTGACCTGGATCAGCAACTTCGTTTTGCCAAGGGCGTAATCGTGGTGACCAACGGTCGTTTGCTGGCGCGCGCTCCCGGCCAGGATCAATGGCAGGCGTGGCCGTTCGCATTCGATCTGTCGCTGGAACACCACGATCATGCCGGCGTGGGCCACCTGGAGCTGGTATCGGCGCGCGGCCGGCTGGCCGCCTGGCGCTTTACCCTGGGTCAGAACCTGCAGGCGATCCGCCTCGTGGAACAATTCGCCGCCCAGCGCGACAGCCACGCCAGCGGCGCGCCGGTGATCGTGGACGACACCAACGTCTGCCCAAGCTGCAAGGCGCCGCTCGAACCCGACCAGGAAGAATGCCCGGTGTGCACCAAGGTCGTGTACACGCCGCCGTCCACCTGGACCCTGTTCCGCCTGTGGCGCTTTGCCCGCCCGTATAAACTGCAACTGGGCCTGGGCTTCATGCTGATGCTGCTGTCAACCGGCGCCCACATGATTCCGCCGTATCTGACCATTCCGCTGATGGACAAGGTGCTGATCCCGTATCAGAACGGCACACCGGTCGATTCCAGCCTGGTGGCGCTGTACATGTCCGGCCTGGTGGGCGCGGCGGTGTTGGCGTGGATCTTCGGCTGGGCCAAAACCTATGTGCTGGCCTTGGTCTCCGAGCGCATCGGCGCCGACCTGCGCACCGAGACATACGACCACCTGCTGCGCCTCTCGCTCGAATACTTCGGCGGCAAGCGCACCGGCGACCTGATGTCGCGCATCGGCAGCGAGAGTGACCGCATTTGCGTGTTTTTGTCGCTGCACCTGCTGGACTTTGCGTCCGACTGCCTGATGATCATCATGACCGGCGTGATCCTGTTCTCGATCGATCCGTACCTGGCCGTGTTCGCGCTGGCGCCGCTGCCGTTCATCGCCTGGCTGATCCACCTGGTGCGCGACCGCCTGCGTACCGGCTTCGAAAAAATCGACCGCGTGTGGGGCGAAGTGACCAACGTGCTGGCCGATACCATCCCCGGCATCCGCGTGGTGAAGGCGTTCGCACAAGAGACGCGCGAAGCGGCGCGCTTCCGCACCGCCAACAAGCACAATCTGGCCGTCAACGACAAACTGAATAAAATCTGGTCGCTGTTCTCGCCTACCGTGTCGTTCCTGACCGAGCTGGGTTTGTTGGTGATCTGGGTGTTCGGTATTTACCAGGTTTCGAAAGGCAATATCACGGTCGGTGTGCTGTCGGCGTTCATTGCGTATTCGAGCCGTTTTTATGGTCGCCTCGATTCAATGAGCCGCATCGTCTCGGTCACGCAAAAATCGGCATCGGCCGCCAAGCGTATCTTCGACATTCTCGACCACGTGTCGTCGGTGCCCGATCCGGTCAACCCGGTCAAGCTGGCCAAGGTGGAAGGCAATATCACCTTGCGCGAAGTGGGCTTCCGCTACGGTAACCGCGCCGTCAATCGCGGCATCAACCTCGATATCAAGGCCGGTGAAATGGTGGGCCTGGTCGGTCACTCCGGTTCCGGCAAATCGACGCTGGTCAATCTGATCTGCCGCTTCTACGACGTCGCCGAAGGCGCCATCATGCTCGACGGCGTGGACATCCGCTCGCTGGCGGTGTCCGACTATCGCCGCCAGATCGGCCTGGTGCTGCAGGAGCCGTTCCTGTTCTTCGGCACCATTGCCGAGAATCTGGCCTACGGCAAACCCGACGCCACGCGCGCCGAAATCATCGCCGCCGCGCGCGCCGCGCACGCCCACGAATTCATCCTGCGCCTGCCGCAGGGTTACGATTCGATGGTGGGTGAACGGGGCCAAGGCCTGTCGGGCGGCGAGCGCCAGCGCATCTCGATTGCGCGCGCGCTGCTGATCGATCCGAAGATCCTGATCCTCGACGAGGCCACGGCATCGGTCGATTCAGAGACCGAAAAAGAAATCCAGCGCGCGCTGGAAAATCTGGTCAAAGGCCGCACCACCATCGCCATTGCCCACCGTCTGTCCACGCTGGCAAAAGCGGACCGCCTGGTGGTGATGGATCGCGGCGTGGTGGTGGAAGAAGGCGGCCACAATGAACTGATGGCCAAGGAAGGCGCGTACTACCGCCTGGTACAGGCGCAAGCCCGCAACGTGGACACGGATCTCGACGACCGTGCCAGCAAGGACTGAACGAGATGACGATTAATTTTGAACTGGTACGCAATCCCTTCGGCAAACTGGTCTTCACCAGTGCCGAGGGCGTGGTACATGAAGGCGTGGCGGCGGTGCGCGCCTTCCCGGTGCAGGCGCCGGAAGACGGCATCGCGCTGGTGAACCACGACGGCAAGGAAGTCGCCTGGATCGACCGCATCGAGGACCTGCCCGCAGCCGTGGGCGCCCTGGTGCGGGAAGAACTGAGCGGCCGCGAATTCATGCCCGAGATTTCCCGCATCGTGGCCGTCACCAGCTTTGCCACGCCCTGCACCTGGACCGTGAACACGGACCGGGGCGACACCGAATTCGTGCTGCGCGGCGAAGAAGACATCCGCCGCCTGACGGCCGATACGCTGCTCATCTCCGACATCCACGGCATCCACTACCTGGTGCGCGACGTGCGCGTGCTCGACAAGCACAGCAAAAAGATCCTCGACCGCTTCCTGTGAGTTAGTGGCCGCCGCGTGCTGCCACCGGCTCGGCGCCGGCATCGTACATGCCGGCGTATTTCAAACCGAAGAACAGCACGAACAGGTAGCACGCGGCAGGCACCGCGAACGACATCTGCAAACTCACGTGGTCAGCCAGGAAGCCCTGGCCGAACGGCACCAGCGCGCCGCCCACGATCGCCATGCACAACACGCCCGAGCCCTGCCCCGTCAGCGGCCCCAGTTTGTTCAGCGCCATCGAGAAAATGGTGGGGAACATGATCGAGTTGAACAGCCCCACACCCAGCAGTGCCCACATGGCCGCGTGACCCTGGCCGAAGATCACGAACAGCATCAGCGCCAGCGCCGCCGTCGAATTGAAGGCCAGCGTCTTGCCCGGGCTAACGTAGCGCATCACGGCAAAGCCGATGAAGCGACCCAGCATCGACCCGCCCCAGAAGTAGCTGACGTACGGCGCGGCCTGGTGTTCGGGCCAGCCGGCGATATGCGGTTCGCCGATGAAGTTGATGAGGAAGCTGCCGATGCCCACTTCCGCGCCCACGTACAGGAAAATGCCCACCGCGCCCAGCACCAGGTGGCGGTGCTTGAGCACCTCTTTCCAGCTGCCGGTTGACGCCTGTTGCGGCGTGTCGCTCTGGATCTTGGGCAAACGCGCCATGGCGAACAGCACGGCCAGCACCAGCAGCGCGCCAGCAAGCGCCAGGTAGGGCCCCTGCACGGCGGCCGCCTGTTCGGCGTAGTACGCGGCCACGCGGTCAGCAGGCAGCGCGGCCAGTTCCTGCGCGCTCAACACGCCGCCGGCCAGAATCAGGATGCCGCCCAGCGCAGGCGCCGTGGTGGTGCCCAGCGAATTGAAGGCCTGCGTGAGCGTCAGGCGGCTCGACGCGGTTTGCGGATCACCAAGCACCGTCACATACGGATTGGCAGCCACCTGCAAGATGGTGATGCCGGTGGCGAGAATGAAGAACGCTAGCAGGAACAGCGAGTAACCGCTGGTGGAGGCCGGATAAAACAGCGCACAGCCGGCCGCCGCGATGGTCAACCCGGCGACAGCGCCGTGCTGGTAGCCGATCTTCTTGATCAGCATACCGGCCGGCAGCGAAACGATGAAGTACGCGCCGAAAAAGCACATCTGCACCAGCATCGCCTGCACGTACGTGAGCGAATAAATCGATTTCAGGTGCGGGATCAGCACATCGTTCAATGCCGTCAGCAAGCCCCACATGAAAAACAGGATGGTGATGATGATGAGCGGGCCGGTATTGCTGGCGGGCCGCGCCGCGAGGGGCTTAGATGATTGCATGCGATGACTTTCCGGTGGACTGAAGGCGGGATTCTACCCCAAGGCGCACCTTGCCAAAGACACCATTCAAAACCATGGGAGGGAACGTATGCGCTGGAAGTGCACCATAACGGCGCGACCGGCGGTGAGCGCGACGGCAAAAAGTACGATGCGGCGGCCAGCCTGGTTACCACGTTGAGCCTGCAGCAGGGACCGGTGCGGCGGCGTTGCCGGCTTCGACGCCGGTGGCGCCGAATAAGGCGGAGTAATGGGATTGCGCGTCGCGTTGTTTGCTGACGCGCTACTTAACAGCGCTGCTGCTTCTGGTTACCGCGTTGGCGTCGACCGCCGACGACGCGCCAGCGCGCCCAGCATGCCCAGGCCGGCAAGCATCATTACGTAAGTCTCCGCTTCCGGCACGGCGGACACGCTCAACTCGGTGAACCTGACGTCCTGGGTTTCACTGTACCAGTAGCCCGGCGCCGCCACGCTGGAATAATTGAGCGATGCACGCTGTTCACCGGGATAGAACAGCAGGAAGAAATCGTTGGTCTCGGACAGGGTCACTGGCGACGAGTTGACGAGGCCCCCCATGCTGACGCCATAGTAATAATTGACCAATTCAGTTTCTGCCATCGTGTAGCTGACATCGCCGATGGTCAGGCTGAACGCCTTGAGCTTGTCCCAATCCGAGTTCAGCGTAGGCGCGGAAAAAATCACACTCCCAAAGGCATTGCTGAACGGCGCCGTCTCCATGCCCGGCGCAACGGCGCCAAAGCCGGACAGCGTGAATTCAACCTTGTAGTCGGCTGCCTGCACAGCCGAAGTCGACAACAGTAAAGCACCTGCAAGCGCAGCTATTTTCTTGAACATGACATCCCCTCGATCAGCATTTTTTATAATAATTATATTATCATAATGCCCTTGATTGGGCGGGAAAAATCCACCTCCGGGGTGCAGTTTCAGCCTGCGCGTTTGCGGCGCGCGACAGCACCAGCCAGGGCCAGGCCCGCAAGCATCAAGGCATAGGTGCCCGGTTTAGGAACAGGCGAGGTGGGCAAGAAGGGTGACTCGGTTCAAGGTGGTAGGTGCTGGACATCACATACGCACCACCGCTGAAAATATAGCCGGAAATCCCCTCTTCTGGCGCGAACTCGACCGCTTCAAACGCCCTGTTTATGCGGCTTGCGGTCTAACTCGTACAATATACAGTGCGCGCGTGACCTGCTATTTTATGCGGCATTCGGCGACTTGCCGCCTTGAAATTATACGCATCTGATCGCCTTACTTTTAGGGGTGAATTCTCAGAGCAACGACGAAAATTGGAAATCGCACATCGGCACGCTGATTGGCTTGGCGGGAGCCGCTTGTTGGGGATTTTCGGGAGGCCATTATCTTGGTGTTGCAACAGATCCAGGCCTTATCCATACCTCGCTAGCTTTCGCGTATGGAATCGCCAATATTGCTGCTATTACAACCACTGTGCATTTGATGATACAACTTCGCTGTTCCGGTTCGTTATCGGCGAGATGGGCCTGCGCCAGGATAACCCAATCGACCAGCTCGACATGTCGGACTACGAGACTCACCGCCGCGAGGTGCTGGCCACCCACGAGCAGATCCGGAAAATCAGGGAGGCTGGAATGTACAGCAAGCCGCGCGCTGACACCGGCCAGGTGGTACCCACCGCCAGCGGCCCGATGTTCGCTTGCATCATCGAAATGTCCTACCTGCTGTGGGCGCGCGCGATCGATATTCGAACGCTCAAGGAAGATCAGATCGAGGGCGGGCGCATCCGCATCAAGCCCAGCAAAACGCTCAAGAGCAGCGGCAAGGTGGTGGACATCACCATCACGCCATCAATTCAGGCGGTTATCGATACGGCACGCGAGATCAAGCGCAAGTACGGGATTGTCAGCCCTTATCTGTTTCCCACCCAGGCGGGAAAACCGTACGAGAAGTCAGGGCTCAATTCGATGTGGATCCGGGCGAAGGAGCGGATCAAGATGACGGACGACGTGGTGTTCAAAGACATCAGGGCGCTCGGCGCCACGGACGCGGCACGGCGCGGAGAGGACAGAAAACATATCCAGAACCGGTTGGCCCACACGTCCGGCGAAACCACTGAAATTTATATCAAGGAAGCGATCCCTGACATTTCCAGCATCGACATGGACCTGCCGTGGAAGTGATCCGTGGCTGGAGCAGTTAAGGTTGATCCAAGCAATGACCGCTTTCGCCCCCATTGCGGACTGTGGCAATTCCGAAAGAGTAGGCAAAATCGCTGATTTCCAGCTGCAGTAGCTGCTTAGGTTCAGTGCCTTGTCGTGGCTCCCTCGCTCGCAATCTTAGGCAGAACTTTGAGGTCGTAGGATGCAAAATTAAGGGGGCGTGTCATATCAGAAAATTGAATCTCGGTTTTATCTGAGGGGTTTCGGTAAATTAGCCATTGCCGTGACAGCTTGATGGGCCCTTTCGGTCCTTGCTTCCAATCTGCAACTCTACGGAAACACGAACTGTAAGAATCCAGAACCAACTTATCGCCAGGCTTAGAGCTGCCCTTGAATATGCGCTCGATTCTAAATGTAGTCCTTTCGCCTACTAACTCAATTTCCATCTCTATCTTTTTCACTCTCCTCACATTAAGGAGAGTAACGAGCACCACCGAATCGACGCTGTTGAATCGCTCGCGAACACGCTTTTCCGTATTTGCAAAATATTCTGGCGGCAATGGCTGACATGCAAGCACTGGAGGAACGAAGCCAGCCATAGCGGCCAATAGCAAAGCACGGAAAATAAATTTCATGACGGCGAGGCGTACATTAAAGAAGATTGTGAAATCAAACGACCGTTAATGGCCGGTACCGGCCGATGGCGTTCAGGATAGCAGCTTGCCCTCCTGCAAAGCTCACACATTCTCACCCTGGGCCGGAGCCGCCCCATAGCGGACTATCGCTTGAATAATGCTCGATGCGCAACCTATAGGCCGAAAATCATTTCTGAAAAAGTCAGAAAATCATTCCCCTCCACCAGCAACAAGAGATTGTTCTGGGCTTTTACTTGCCTCGATGAATTGCCAGCTCCCATCCTGAGTCCGGTCGAAAGCCCCAAGATACGTTCCGCTAATTCCCCCTTCTGGACCAGAAATTAGTTTGCGCTTGGCTGGGTAAATTTTCACGGAATCAAAAAATCCATTAAGTAAGAAAATTCCTTCAGGAAGGATATAAAGTTGCGTTCGAGAATAGCCACCCGTATCAGGAAACATTTCTGTGCGTTGGTCTGTCTCTCCAAGCCTGCGGATTACTGCAATGCGCTTATACTCCGCCAGCCAAGGATGCATTGGTTCAAGTTGCAAGACTATTTGAGACGACGAATCTGGCAACTTAGCGACTGCCTCATATGTCGGTGGGAAGTAATAACTACTTACAGCAAGCAGTAGAAGCGCCCCCATCAAAGAAAAAACAGTAAGAGAGAAGTATTTTAAAATCCGCAGCATCTTAACGAAACCCTTAGCCTTGATTATCCATTATGGTGTCTGACCGCTTTTGGCCGATCCCGACCTGCACTAGTCGGGGTAGCATCGTAGTTCAACGCGGCTTTGCAGCGTCCACTTCATTCCAAATGCTAGTTTTAATATTCAATCCAAACTTGTCCTTGATCTGCTTGCTGGCATCGTCGAGGCTTATTGCGAGAACTGTAAGCGTTCACGAGGGCGCGCAGGATCATCTGTCCACCAGATTACTTGATATTCCCCAAGTTCTTCATTTTTCATCGTTATCCCTATACTGTGCCACGCTGGTAAACGTCCGCTCCTGGCCGATTGCCGCCGGTCGCGGACTCCGCTGAACATGACCCGGCAGGACGACATAATTATGCGGTTGGATCCAGAGTGACCTATCCAACCGCCCTCACTTTCGAATCGGCCAACTACGTTTGCTACAGCGCTCGAGACGCAAAATGCGGAGCAGAAAAGACAAAACGCAGAGCTGATATTATATTTCGTATAATATACAGCACTGCGTTTTTATACAGCTTTCGCTGTAAGTCTTTGATTCTATTGGTCGGGGCGAGAGGATTCGAACCTCCGACCCCGTGCACCCCATGCACGTACGCTACCAGGCTGCGCTACGCCCCGACTAGGCCAAGATTATAGCAGTCACTTTAAGCATTTGTCATCTTTGTGTTGTGCCGGGTAAGATTTACTTTTATCGCTGCCGCTTACCCGCCATGACCACCTTCTCCGAAACCGATATCGAACGCGCCGCCGCGCTGCTGGAACAGGCCGACCTGCTGGTGGTCGCCGCCGGCGCCGGCATGGGTGTCGATTCCGGCTTGCCCGATTTTCGTGGCAACGACGGCTTCTGGCGCGCCTACCCTGCCCTGGCGCGGGCGCGGCTGCCGTTTACCGCGGTCGCTTCGCCGCAAACGTTTGACGAAGACCCGGCGCTGGCCTGGGGCTTTTATGGCCATCGCCTGCAGCTGTACCGCGATACCGTGCCGCATGCGGGCTTCGCGCTGCTCAAAGCGTGGGGTGCGCGCATGGCGCATGGCAGCGCGGTCTTCACCAGCAACGTCGACGGCCAGTTCCAGCGGGCCGGGTTCGATCCGCAGCGCGTGTTCGAATGCCACGGATCGATCCACCACCTGCAATGCCTGGCACCGTGCGGCGACCATATATGGGCTGCCGACGACTTCGCGCCGCAGGTCGACGCCGATGCGTGCTGCCTGCGTAGTGCGGCGCCGGTGTGCCCGCATTGCGGCGGTCTGGCGCGGCCCAATATCCTGATGTTTGGCGATGACGGCTGGAGCGAGCGGCGCGCGGCGGTGCAGGAGGCGCGGCTGGAGGCCTTGCTGGGCCGTGCGCGGCGGCCGGTGGTGGTGGAGCTTGGTGCTGGGGTGGCGATTCCGTCGGTGCGGCATTTCAGCCAGCGCGTGGTGCGCGAGTTTGGCGGACGGCTGGTGCGGATCAATCCGCGTGAGGCGGGGGTGGCTACCGCGCTGGATGTGGGGCTGGAGTGCGGGGCGCTGGCGGGTTTGGTTGCCATTGACGCGCTGCTTTGACACTGTGCTTCGCGCTGGGTGAAGGCGGAGCGCAGTGTCTATGAATTCCCGCCTGCGCGGGAATCACGGACTCGAAGCTAACGGGAGCTATCGTTTATACGATTTTTACGGTAATGCCGTCGATGCCGGCAACGGTACCTACCAGCACCTGCCCCGGCACCACGGCGCCCACACCTTCCGGGGTGCCGCTGAAAATCAAATCGCCCGGTGCCAGCGTAAACAGCGTGGACAGGTTGGCGATGGTTTCGTCGATCGACCAGATCAGGTCATCGATGCTCGACGTCTGCCTGGTGACGCCGTCCACTTTCAGCTCGATGGCGGCGCGGTTGATGTCGCCCGCTTGCGCTGCCGGGGTAATCACGCCGATCGGTGCCGAGTAGTCGAACGCTTTGCCGATTTCCCATGGACGGCCCGCATCGCGCATCTTGAATTGCAGATCGCGGCGCGTCATGTCGAAGCCCACTGCGTAGCCAAAAATGTGGCTGGCCGCGTCTTCCACCGCGATGTTGCTGCCGCCCTTGCCGATGGCAACCACCAGTTCGCACTCGTAGTGCAGGTTGCTGGTGACGGGCGGGTAAGGCAGCTCGGTCACCTGACCTGGCGCGACCGGCACGATGGCTTGCGCGTCCGCTGGTTTGCTGAAGAAGAATGGCGGTTCGCGGTCTGGATCGGAACCCATTTCGCGCGCATGGCCCGCGTAATTGCGGCCCACGCAGTACACGCGGCGCACGGGGAACAAGGCGTCGGTGCCGGCTACCGGCAGGCCGACGATGTCATGGGCGGGGATTACATAGGCAGTCATGATGCTCCGATATCGTGTTAGGGATACCGGACATGGTACAACAGACGCACGCGCCCTGCATCAGGTCATAAGGAGGGCGCGCATCGATACGCGGAAGGCTTCCACCAGCCCCGCGCGGTTCATGTCGCTGCGGTGCAGCGCGCGGATGGTCAAGCCCTGGAAGTACGCGATCATGGTATCGATCCGGCTGTCGAGCAGCACTTCGTCCACGGCCAGGTTGCGCTGTTCGCGGCCGCGCTTGACCAGTTCGCGCAACAGGCCGCGCGCTTCTTCTTCGTGCACGCGCAGGCGCTCGGCGATGACGGGATTGCGCGAGGCTTCCGCATACATCTCGAGCGACACATGCCACGGCTGTGGATCGAGCGCCTCGTCCACGTGGCGCTGGGCGTCGTCGAGCATGGCCTGCAGCGGATCGTCGAGCGAGTCGAGCGTGCGCAGCATGTCGCTCACATACTCCGAATGCGCTTCCACGAAGGCGAGAATGATTTCGTTCTTGCCGTCGAAATAATTGTAGATATGGCCGGCGCTCATGCCGGCCTGCTTGGAAATCTCCGACATGCTGGCGCCGTGGAAGCCGCTGCGTGCGAAGCAAACAGCCGCCGCTTCCAGCACCTGGTTACGGCGACCCAACGCCTTTTCAGGGTCGATGCGCCGTTTGGCGGGAGGGGTGGTCATGGTGTGTCCTTGGGTAAGTCTCAGCCTGGGAACGAAAAGAAAATGCGGCGGATACGCGCCTGCGCATCCGCCGCATGGCCGCAGGATCAGCCGCGTGGGGGCTGCGCCGGCTGTGCTACTTCCGGCTGCCAGCCACCGCCCAGCACCTTGTACAAGGTGACGGCGTTGCTGGTCTGGTTCAGGCGCGTGGTAATCAGGCCTTGCTGGGCCGTGTACAACGCGCGCTGCGATACCAGCGCATTCAGATAGCTGTCGGCGCCGCGACGGTAGCGGGCGTCGTTGATCTTGAAGCTCTTTTCAGCCGCCTGCACCAGTGCCTCTTGCGAGTTCAAGCGCTCGTCGATGGTGCCGCGGGTGGCCAGGGCATCGGCCACTTCACGGAACGCCACCTGGATGGCTTTTTCGTACTGCGCCACCGAGATATCGCGATCGGCCTTGGCGATATCGAGGTTGGCGCGGTTGACGCCACCGTCGAAGATCGGCAGGTTGATCTGCGGCGCAAAGCTCCACGTGCCCGAACCGCCCTTGAACAGGCCGGACAGATCGCGGCTGGCGCTGCCGCCCGATGCCGTCAGCGAAATGCTGGGGAAGAAGGCGGCGCGCGCCACGCCGATATTGGCGTTGGCAGAACGCAGCGCGCGTTCGGCCTGCTGCACGTCGGGACGACGCTGCAACAGGTCCGACGGCAGGCTGCCCGGCAGTGCGGTCAATTGCGTGACCGCCACCAGTTCGCCTTCCGGCAGCAGGGTGTCCGGCACGGCGCCGCCCACCAGCAGCACCAGCGCGTTCTGGTCGATCGCGACTTGCGCGGTATAGGTGGCAACGTCGTTGCGCGCCGATTCCACGCTGGTCTGGGCGTCGTACACGTCCACACCCGAAGTGGCGCCGGCGTCGAAACGCTTGCGGCTCAGGTCCAGCGTGGTCTGCTGGCTTTTCAGCGTTTCCTGCGCGAGCTTGAGGCGCTGCTGGTCGGCCGTGAGCGTGAGCCAGGCATTGGCCACTTCGGACACCAGGCTGATTTGCTGGGTGCGACGCGCTTCCTCGGTGCCGAGGTAGGTTTGCAGACCCGCTTCGGACGCATTGCGCACGCGGCCGAACAGGTCGATTTCATACGCGGCCAGACCCAGGCCGGCGCTGTATTGGCGCGTGGTGAACGACTCGCCGGTCGTGCTCAGGTTTCTCGGCGTGCGGGTGACGCTCTGCCCGCCGCTGGCCGAAATGGTCGGCAGCAGCGGCGCGCTGCTGATGTTGTACTGGGCCCGCGCTTTTTCGATATTCAGTACCGATACGCGCAGGTCGCGGTTGTTGGCCAGCGCCAGCTCGATCACCTGGCGCAGGCGCGCGTCGGCGAAGTACTCGCGCCACTGGATTTCGGACACCGGCCGGGTGTCGGCCGCAGCGGCCGGCAAGCCTTTGTAGGCCTCGCCGGCAGGCCAGGCCTGGGTGACCGGTGCGGCCGGACGCTCGTACACGGGCGCCAGGCTGCAGCCGCCCAGCAGCGCCAGCGCCGCCAGGGTGAACAGGGATTTTTGCATGCTATTCATGATTAATGTGCCTCCACTGCAGGTGCGGGGTCATCCTTGTGCAAGACCCTGGTCTTGCCGAAGCGGCTGCGCACCAGCACGAAGAACAACGGTACGAAGAAGATGCCGAGGAAGGTTGCGAACAGCATCCCGCCCAGCACGCCCACGCCGATGGCATTCTGGCTGCCCGAACCGGCGCCGCTGCTGATGGCCAGCGGCAGCACGCCCAGACCGAAGGCGATCGACGTCATCAGAATCGGACGCAAACGCACATGCACGGCCTGCAAGGTGGCTTCTTTCAGCTCGACGCCCTGCTCCTGCAGGTCCTTGGCGAATTCCACGATCAGAATCGCGTTTTTCGCGCCCAGCCCCACCACGGTCAGCAGACCGACCTGGAAGTAGACGTCGTTCGACAATTTAAACACATAGGTGGCCAGTACGGTACCCAGGATACCCAGCGGTACGATCAGCAGCACCGAGAACGGCACCGACCAGCTTTCATACAGCGCGGCCAGGCACAGGAACACGATCAGGATCGAGATCGCGTACAGCTGCGTGGTTTGCGAACCGGAGTCGCGTTCTTCGGTCGACAGGCCGGTCCACTCGTAGCCGATACCCGGCGGCAGTTGGGCAGCCATGCGCTCCACTTCCGCCATCGCAGCGCCCGAGCTCTGGCCCGGTGCCGGCTGACCGAGGATCTCGATCGACGGCAGGCCGTTGTAGCGCTCCAGGCGCGGCGACGCGAAGATCCACTCGCCGTGCGAGAAGGCCGAGAAAGGCACCATGTCGCCGGCGCTGTTCCGCACGAACCACTTGTTCAGGTCTTCCGGCACCATGCGCGCTTCCGCCTGGCCCTGGATGTACACCTTCTTCACGCGGCCACGGTCGATGAAGTCATTCACGTAGGCGGAACCCCAGGCGGTGCTCAGCACGCGGTTCACGTCCGCCACGGCCAGGCCCAGCGAGACGGCCTTTTGCTGGTCAACGGTGATCTTGTACTGCGGCGTGTCTTCCTGGCCGTTCGGACGCACGCCGACAATCACCTTGCTCTGCGCGGCCATGCCCAGCATCTGGTTACGGGCGGCAGTCAATGCCGCGTGGCCCACGCCACCGGTATCTTGCAGCATCAGGTCGAAGCCCGATGCATTACCCAGTTCCAGCACCGCTGGCGGGGCAAACGCGAACACCATTGCATCCTTGATCTGCGAGAAGGCGCCCATGGCGCGACCAGCGATGGCCGTCACGGCGTGGTCCTTGCCTTTACGCTCGGACCAGTCCTTCATCCGCACGAATGCAATACCGGTGTTCTGACCGTTACCGGCAAAGCTGAAGCCAGCCACGGCAAACACCGAAGCGACCGAATCCTTCTCGTTGTTCATGAAGTGCTGCTCGACCTTTTCGATGGTCTTGAGCGTGCGCTCCTGGGTGGCACCGGTTGGCAGCTGGATCTGGGTGAACAGCACGCCCTGGTCTTCTTCCGGCAGGAACGAGGTTGGCAGGCGCATGAACACGAACGCCATGACGGCCACGATCAGCGCGTAGACGATCAGCGAACGGCCGCTCTTGTTGATGATCGAACCGACGATGCCCTGGTACTTGCGGTTGCCGCGGTCGAACGTGCGGTTGAACCAGCCGAAGAAACCGGTGGTGGCCATGGTATGGCCTTTCGGTACCTGCTTGAGCATGGTGGCGCACAGCGCCGGCGTAAACACCATTGCCACGATCACCGACAGCACCATCGCCGAGACGATCGTGATCGAGAACTGGCGGTAAATCACGCCGGTGGATCCGCCGAAGAACGCCATCGGCACGAACACCGCCGACAGCACCATGGCAATACCCACCAGCGCACCGCTGATCTGGCCCATCGACTTGCGCGTGGCTTCCACCGGCGACAAGCCCTCTTCCGTCATGATGCGCTCGACGTTTTCCACTACCACGATGGCGTCATCGACCAGCAGGCCGATGGCCAGCACGATGGCGAACATGGTCAGCGTATTGATCGAGTAGCCCAGCGCGGACAGAATCGCAAAGGTACCCAGCAGCACGACCGGTACGGCCATGGTGGGAATCAGGGTGGCGCGGAAGTTCTGCAGGAACAGGTACATCACCAGGAACACCAGCACCACGGCTTCGAGCAGGGTTTTCACCACTTCTTCGATCGAGATCTTGACGAACGGCGTGGTGTCGAATGCCACCATGGCTTTCAGGCCTTGCGGGAACTGCTTCTCCATGTCGGCGATCTTGTGCTTGACCGCTTCGGCGGTGTCGAGCGCATTGGCGCCGGTTGCCAGCTTGATGGCGATACCGGTAGCGGCCTTGCCGTTGTAGCGGGCCAGGATCGAATAGTTCTCGCGGCCCAGCTCCATGCGGGCCACGTCGCGCAGGTACACGGTGGCGCCGCTGGTGGTGGTTTTCAGCAGGATGGCGCCGAATTGTTCGGCGGTTTGCAGGCGGCTCTGGGCCGACACGGTAGCATTCAGCTGCTGGCCGGCCACGGCTGGCGCGCCGCCCAGTTCACCGGCGGACACCTCGGTGTTTTGCGCGGTGATGGCGGTGGTGACGTCAGCTGGCGTGAGCTGGTAGCTTTGCAGCTTGGCCGGATCGAGCCAGATGCGCATGGCGTACTGCGAACCGAAGTTGGTCACATCGCCCACGCCTTCCACCCGCGAAATCGGATCAAGCACGCTGGCCGTCACGTAGTCGCCAATGTCGGCCTGGTTCATCGAACCGTCTTCCGACACGAAGCCGATCACCAGCAGGAAGTTCTTGGTGGCCTTGTTGACCACCAGGCCCTGTTGGGTCACAGCCGTTGGCAGCAGCGGCGTGGCCAGTTGCAGCTTGTTCTGCACCTGCACCTGGGCGATGTCGGGATTGGTGCCCGATTTGAAGGTCAGCGTGATGTTGATGCCGCCGGTCGAATCGCTCGACGACGACATGTAACGCAACCCATCGATACCCTTCATCTTCTGTTCGATGACCTGGGTAACGGCGTCTTCCACCGTTTTGGCGGAAGCGCCCGGATACGAGCCGGTGATCGAGATCGACGGCGGCGCAATGGCGGGATACTGGGCGATCGGCAGGCCGAGGATGGCAAGTACGCCGCCCAGCATGATCACGATCGCGATCACCCAGGCGAAAATCGGGCGATCAATAAAGAAACGGGACATGAGTGATCTCCTGAATTACTTGGCAGCTGGTGCGGCCGGAGCGGCAGCTGGTGCAGCGGCAGGCGCCTTGGCCACGACGGCTGGTGCGCCCGGCTTCACCTTCTGCACGCCTTCGACGATCACCTGGTCGCCGGCAGCAAGGCCGGATTTGACCAGCCACTTGTCGCCATGGGTGCCGGCAGTGGTCAGGATGCGTTGTTCGACCTTGCCCTCTTTGTTGAGCACCAGCGCAGTGGCCTGGCCCTTCTGGTTGCGGCTCACGCCTTGCTGCGGCACGGTGATGGCTTTTTCGTCCACGCCGGAGTCGATCACGGCGCGCACGAACATGCCGGGCAGCAGGTCGTGTTTCGGGTTCGGGAAGATCGCGCGCAGCGTGACGTTGCCGGTACCCTGGTCCACCGATACGTCGGAGAACTGCAGCTTGCCCGCTTCGGCATACTTGCTGCCGTCCGCCAGCACCAGCGCTACCTTGGCCTGGCCCGATTGTTTCAGGCTGCCGTTTTCCATTTCTCGCTTCAGGCGCAGCAGGTCTTCGCTGGACTGGGTAACGTCCACGTAGATCGGATCGAGCTGCTGCACGGTGGTCAGTGCGGTGGTCTGGTTGGCGGTGACCAGCGCGCCGGCGGTCACGGTCGAACGGCTGATACGGCCGCTGATCGGCGCGTACACATTGGTGTAGCGCAGGTTGATGTTCGCTTCCGCCAGCGCGGCCTTGGCCGACTCCACATCGGCCTTGGCCTGGGCATCGGCAGCTACCGCGTCTTCGTAATCCTGGCGGCTCACGCCTTCGATATCGAGCAGTTCCTTGTAGCGCTGCGACTTGGGACCGCTGGTGAGCAGGTTGGCATTGGCTTTGGCCAGCGCGGCCTTGGCCGAGTTGACGCTGGCCTGGTAGATCGATGGATCGATCTGGTACAGGGCGGTGCCGGCTTTGACGTCGGAACCTTCAACAAACAGGCGTTTTTGAATCACACCGTTGACCTGCGGGCGCACTTCAGCCACCTGGAAGGCGCTGGTGCGACCCGGCAGTTCGGTCGTGATTTGCAGCGGCTCTTGCGCCACTTTATATACGCCCACTTCCGCCACCTGCTGCTTTTGAGGTGCTTCGGTCGTGGATTTGGAGCAACCGGCCACGAAGGCGGTTGCAGTGATCAGGGCTGCGACCCCGGCCGTCCGCAGGGACGGTTTGCAGAAAAGAGCTTCCATGTGATGAAACTTTCTGAGGAGATTATAAAAACACGACCTATAGAATGAACGATCATTCTAACTATGTCAAGCTGGAATCTAATTCCGCAAAGCAATTAAACATCTTCCTTAAGTTATGCTTAAGTAATGATTTCGTGGCTCATAGGAAACAATTTGTATATTCAAGCAAGGCATGGCCATGTCCCGATGCTAGAATTCCCTGTTACCTTACCGCGTTTCCCATGAGTACACAGCCCACCCTCCACGCTACCCGGCCCCGCCTCACCACGCTGGTGACGGTGGGCGTGAGCGCGACCGTCCTGCTGACGGTGCTGGCCCTGCTCATTCTGGTCGATCACTTTGCCCTCAACTATGCCGAGCGGGTGGCAGGCGAGCGCCTGCAACAATTGTCGTGGCAAATGCGCGACGCCCTCAATCGCGGCATCCAGAAGGCCAGCGGCGACGTCCGCCTGATGAGCGAACTGCCGCAGCTGCGCGATGCGCGCTCGCCAGCCGAAATACGCACGGTGCTCGAAAGCCTGCAGCGCGCCTCGCCCGACTATGCCTGGGTGGGTCTGGCCGCACCGGATGGCCGGGTGCAGGTCGGCACCCAGAGCCTGCTCGAAGGCGTGGACGTGAGCAACCGCGACTGGTTCAAGGCCGGCCGCAACGGCCCGTACGCGGGCGACTTCCAGGCCGCCGTCGTGGCCGACCACAAGCTGCCCACCAGTGGCGACCCGTGGCGCTTCATCGATGCCGCCGGCCCGGTGCGCGGTGTCGATGGCAGCGAGCGCGGCGTGCTGTGCGTGCGCATGGGCTGGGGCTGGGCGCGGCGCCTGATGCACAACGTGCTGGCGCCGGCCGAACGCGCCTCTGCCGCCGAGATCTTCGTGGTGCGCGGCGACGGCCAGGTCATGCTCGGTCCCCAGGGCATGGAAGAACAACAGCTGCACACCACCAGCCTGACGCTGTCGAACAGCGGCAAGTCGGGCGCCGTACGCGAAACCTGGAACGACGACCACGAATACCTGACCGGCTATTCGCTGACCGGGCAGACCGGCGATGCCGCCACCCTGCCCTGGTCGGTGATCGTGCGCCAGCCGGTGGCCGCCGCGCTGGCCGACGCGCGCGCGCTGGAGCGCCAGATCCTGCTGCTGGGCGCCATCCTGGGCCTGGCGCTGGCCGCCGCTGCCGCCGTCATCGCCCGCCGCTACACGCGGCCGTTCAATCAATTGAGCGCGCAACTGGAGCTGCGCTCGGGCGCGCCGGCCGATGCCGCGGGCCTGCCCGCCATCGCTCCCGTCGACAGCTTCCACGAACTGCAGGTGCTGTCCGAGGCCGTCACGCGCATGGTGCACAACGAGCAGCAGCACCTGGGCACACTACGGGCACTGAACGAGCAGCTGGAATCGACGGTGGCCGAGCGCACCCGCGAAATCGCCCGCAAGGCGCTGCAACTGGAGCGCGCGCTGGCGCAGGAACAAAGCACGCAAATGCTGCTGCAGGAGCGCGCCGCCGAATTGCGCGCGATTCTCGATAATGCCCACGATGCGTTCATCGCGCTCGACATGGGCGGCGTGGTGCTGGACTGGAACCGCCAGGCCGAACGGCTGATCGGCTGGACCCGCGCCGAAGTGATCGGCCAGCCGCTGGGCGCAATGGTGCTGCCGCCGCTGCTGCGCCGCGCCTACGAACGCGATATGCAGATCCTGGCCGAACGCGGTCCCGGCGCCGAAGCGGCGCTGAGCCGGCGCGTGGAGCTGACGCTGCACAACCGCAATGGCCAGGAGCTGCCGGTGGAAGCGTCGGTGGCGTATGTGCCGCGCAGCAGCGGCCATGTGTTCATCGCCTTCCTGCACGATATCAGCGAGCGCAAAAGCATGATCGCCTCGCTGGAAGAAATGGCGCTGCGCGACACGCTCACCGGCCTGCCCAACCGCCGCGCGCTGATGCAGGCACTGCCCGCCGCCTTGCAACGGGCGCAGCGCTCAGGCAAGAGCTGCGCCGTGTTCTTCCTCGACCTCGACCGCTTCAAGCAGGTCAACGACCGCTACGGCCACGAGGAAGGCGACGAACTGCTGCGCCAGTTTGCCAGCCGCGTGCGTGGCGCCGTGCGCAAGACCGACACCGTGGGCCGCCTGGCCGGCGACGAATTCATTGTCATCGTCGAAATGCTGAGCGGCGACGCCGATGCCTACGAGGCGGCCGACAAGCTGGCGCCGCTGCTGCGCCAGCCGTTCGCACTGAAAACCACCACGGTGGCGCTGTCCGCCAGCATCGGCGTGGCCATCCACCATGCCGATGATCCGCAGGATATCGAAATGCTGCTCAGCCGGGCCGACCGCGCCATGTACGCCGCCAAGCAGCGCGACCAGCAACGCAGCATGGCACACGACCCTATGCGGCAAGCGCTGCACTGACAGGCCGAGGGTACCGAGCAGCAGACCTGTGAGCCGTCATCCTCGCGCACGCGAGGATGACGGCTAGACGTGTAACGTAGTACCGGGCACGTTTTGCGTGCCCCTACTTCCACTCCCCCCGCAACGCCGCCACATCCTGCCGCAACCCGTCCGGCGTGACATCCTGCGGCGCTACCGGCTGGCCCACGGCCAGCGCCAGGTGCGAGCGCAGGCCGTTGCGGAAGGCGCGGCCGAAGCGGTTTTCCTTGTTACGACTGAGCAGATGGCCCCACAGGCCGCGCAGCGCCAGCGGTATCACCGGCACCTTCGAGCGGTCGATGATTTTGGCGATGCCGCCCTTGAATGGATTGATTTCGCCATCGCGCGTTAACTGCCCTTCCGGGAAGATGCACACCAGCTCTCCTTCGTGCAGCGCCTGGGCAATGTCCACATACGCCTTTTCCATCAACCACGGATCTTCCTTGGCCGGCGCAATCGGAATCGCGCGTGCGGTGCGGAAGATCCAGCCCAGGAACGGCGTCTTAAAGATGCGGTGATCCATCACGAAGCGGATCGGGCGCGGGCTGATGGCGCCGATCACGATCGCATCGACGTAGCTCACGTGGTTACACACCAGCACCGCCGCGCCTTCGGCCGGAATGCGGTCGGCGTTCACCGTGTGCACGCGGTGCACGGTGTGGATCAACAACCAGGCCAGGAAGCGCATCAGGAACTCGGGCACCAGCGAGAAGATGTATGCCGCCACCACGGCATTGAGCAAGGCAGTGACCAGGAATAGCTGCGGGATGGTCAAGCCCTGCCCCAGCAGCACGATCGCCATGCCGGCTGCCGCCACCATGAACAGCGCGTTCAGGATGTTCATGCCCGCGATGGTGCGCGAAATGTGGGCCGGGTCGGCGCGCAACTGGATCAGCGCGAACAGCGGCACGATGAAGAAGCCGCCGAACATGCCGATCATCAGGAAGTCGAACAGGATGCGCCAGATGCCGGGATGCGCCAGCAGCGTCATCACATCGGCCGCAGTACCGGCTAACGCCGCGCCGCTGACCGCGAACGCATTGCTGGCAAAGTACAGATCGGCGCCGAAGATGGTCAGGCCGATGGAACCGAACGGCACCAGGCCGATTTCCACCTTGGCGCCCGACAGCTTTTCGCACAGCAGCGAACCCGATCCCACGCCCAGCGAAAACACGGTGAGCAGCATGACGAACGCGCCATGGTCGCCGTGCAGGTAATCCTTGGAATACACGGGCAATTGCGCCAGCAGCACGGCGCCATAAAACCAGAACCACGAGTTGCCCAGCATCGACTGGAACACCACCCGGTTTTTGCTGGAAAACCGCAGGTTGCGCAGCGACTCGGCCACGAAATTCACGCTGACCTTGAGCTCGGGCGCCGGCGCCGGCGAACTGGGAATGCGGTAGCTGGCCAGCAGCCCGATCACGGCCACGAAAATGGTGGCGCCAGCTTCGAAATACAGGCCGTGCGGCTGCATCACCACCAGCAGCGCGCCGAGAATTTCGCCGGCCAGGATGCCCACGAAGGTGCCCATTTCGGTCACGCCATTACCGCCGATCAGTTCTTCTTTTTTCAGGTGCTGCGGCAGGTACGCATATTTGACGGGGCCAAACAGCGTGGAATGGATGCCCATGCCCACCACCGCCGCCACCAGCAGCCACAGGTGATGGGTAATCCAGCCGATGCCGGCAATGGTCATGATCGCCACTTCGAGCCACTTGACGCAGCGCGTGAGGCCCGCCTTGTCGAACTTGTCGGCCAGCTGGCCAGCGGTGGCGGAAAACAGCACGTACGGCAAGATGAACAGGCCGGGGATCAGGTTGGTCACCAGCGACGGCGACAGGTTGGTCCAGCTGAGGGCGTCGAACGTGATGACGACGATCAGCGCGGTCTTGAACAGGTTGTCATTGAAGGCCCCGAGGAACTGGGTCCAGAAGAACGGCGCGAAGCGGCGTTGCTTCAGCAGGGAAAACTGATTGGGCTGGCTCATGTTGCGCGGGTCCGTTCTTGTGGAGTTCCAGAAAGATTGAGCGGATTATAACCGCATGCCGGCGCGCTCCGGCATGCGGTTAGGCAACTAAAAAAACCGTGGTGATCAGGATTTCTGTGGCTTGCCCCGTTGCAGCCACAGGTCGAGGTAAGGCACGATCAGCAGCACTGCTGCCACGGCGCCCAGAACGATGCTGGCGCCGTACCAGAAACCGTAATCCTCGGAGGCGGCGGCCAGCGCGCCGGTGGCCAGCGGCACCGACAGCCAGCGCAAAAACTTGGCGCGCCCGCGCGCGGCCGGCCACAACTGCTGACGCGATGCCGACAGATACAGGCATAGCGCCGCCAGCGCTGCGACCAGTGCGCAGTTCAGCATCGACACCGTTTCCATGCTTGCCATCGGTTATCCTTTAATTTGAATGAGAATTATTCTCAACTCAATCTTAAATGAGAAGCGTTCACAATCCAAGCAAAGTTTGTCGAATTGAGTTTGTTATCGCACGACGGGCGTAAAAAAGGCCGGCGCCTGTGACGGAGCCAGCCCTGGGCAACTCGATCGCCGTGACGATCGATGTTGATTGATTAGCGCTTCTTGTCGGCCGCGACTTCATCCTGGCGCAGCTTGGCCGCCAGTTTGTCGAGCACGCCATTCACATATTTATGGCCATCGATACCGCCAAACGACTTGGTCAGCTCGACCGCTTCGTTGATGACGACGCGGTACGGGATTTCCAGGTTGTTCTTGAACTCGTAGGCGCCGATCAGCAGCACTGCGTGTTCGATCGGCGACAGTTCGTTGATGCCACGGTCGACCAGCGGCGCGAAGGTTTCGCGCAGCGCCACGGAATCCTGGATTGCACCGTACAGCAGCTTGGTGAAATGTTCGGCGTCAGCCTTGTCGAAGCCGTGGGCGGCGCGGATGTTGTTAACGATCGTGGTGGCGGGTTCGTTGTTCAACAGCCATTGGTACAGGCCCTGCAGCGCGAACTCGCGCGCGCGGTGGCGCGGGGTGCGGCTCTTGCTGGGGTTGGCGTGTAGGCTTTTATCTGTCATGGGGTTACCTGTTATTCATTACTTATTAAAATCCGGCAGCGCGGCTTACTCGTCGTCGCCCTGGTCCTGATTCAGTTCTTCGAGGGCGATGGTCAAATTGGCCATTTCCACTGCCACGCGGGCGGCGTCGGTGCCTTTTTCAACCATGCGCACTTCGGCTTGCTCGTCGGTTTCAGTGGTGAGGATGGCGTTGGCGATCGGGATGCCGTAGTCAAGACCGATGCGGGTGATGCCGGCGCCCGACTCGTTCGAGACCAGCTCGAAGTGGTACGTTTCGCCACGGATCACCGCGCCCAGCGCGATCAGCGCATCGAACTGCTGCGATTCTGCCATTTTTTGCAGGACCAGCGGCACTTCCAGCGCGCCCGGCACGGTCACGTGCAGCACGTCCTCGTCTTCCACGCCCAAGCGTTTCAGTTCCGCCACGCAGGACGACAGCAGGCCGTGGCCGATATCTTCGTTAAAACGGGCTTGAACGATGCCGACACGCAGGCCGTCGCCGTTCAGATTGGTTTCGTAGCTTCCTACGGTCATGATGAGCCTCTTGATTAGGTTAGTTAGGTTTGGCCAGGTAGCCGGTGACTTCCAGGTCGAAGCCCGTCATCGACGGCATCTTGCGCGGGCTGGCCAGCAGTTGCATTTTGCACACACCGACTTCGCGCAGAATTTGTGCGCCGATACCGTAGCTGCGCAGGTCCATGCTGGCCGCGCGGCCTTTCGGCTTGGCTTCCGGCTTGTCCAGCGCGGCAAATTGCGAGAAGAACTGCTCGGCAGTCTCTTCGCAGTTCAGCAGCACGATCACGCCGCTATCGGCTGCCTTGACCGCCGCCAGCGACGACGACAGGTTCCACGAGTGGGTGGTGGTTTCCGATTCCAGCACGTCGAGGATGGAGACCGGCTGGTGCACACGCACCAGGGTGTCCTTGTCTTTCTCGATCTCGCCATGCACCAGCGCCAGGTGGGCGGAGCCGCTCGGTTTGTCGCGATACGCGATCATGCGGAACTGGCCTTGCGCCGTGTTCAACTGGCGCTCGCCCACTTTTTCCACCAGCGACTCGTTGCGGCTGCGATAGTGGATCAGGTCGGCAATGGTGCCGATCTTCAGGTTGTGTTCCTTGGCAAATTCCAGCAAGTCGGGCAGACGCGCCATGGTGCCGTCGTCCTTCATGATCTCGCAGATCACCGACGCTGGCGTGAGGCCCGCCATGGCGGTCAGGTCGCAACCGGCTTCGGTATGCCCGGCACGCATCAGCACGCCGCCCTTTTGCGCCTTGAGCGGGAAGATGTGGCCCGGCTGCACGATATCGATCGGCTGCGCGTCCTTGGCGACCGCCACGGCAATGGTCTTGGCGCGGTCGGCGGCCGAGATACCGGTGGTGACGCCTTCGGCCGCTTCGATCGACACCGTAAAATTGGTGCCAAAAGCGGTACCGTTACGCGACGACATCATCGACAGTTCGAGCTGGTCGCAACGTTCTTCGGTGAGCGTGAGGCACACCAGGCCGCGCGCATGCTTGACCATGAAATTGATGGCTTCCGGCGTGACGAAATCAGCCGCGAGCACCAGGTCACCTTCGTTTTCCCGGTCTTCTTCATCGACCAGGATCACCATGCGGCCAGCGCGCAATTCGGCGACGATTTCTTCGGTGCTGGAAATTGACATTTTTAATCCTTGGGAACTAAAGCGAGAATAACCCGCTATTTTAAAGGATTTACGCCACTCCCACCGCAAAAGCCCGCTTTTATCCACCATCGGGCAGACTGCGCCCTGCCGGGTATTTGCATTTTGAAAAGTTTCCGTGCCCCGGATGCTGTGTTTCCGCCACGCACAGTATTAATTTACCCTGTGAAAGCATGCCGCAGCGTAAGATTGGTGCAGCAATCTGGAGATCCGATGCCATCGCTGCGCCCCGCCCTTCCCGCCCTCTGCCTGACCTTGAGCCTGTGCTCGTGCCTGAGCCTGTTGACCGGGCTCGTCCACGCGCAGAACGCCGCGCTGATCCAGAAAGGCCAGCGCGTGTGGCAGCAACGCTGCACCGACTGCCACGCACTCGACACCGACGAGACCGGCCCGCGCCATCGCGGCGTCTTCGGCCGCCGCGCCGGCAGTATCAAGGATTACGATTATTCGCGGGCACTGAAGCGCTCGCAAGTGACATGGGATGCGGTCTCACTGGACCGCTGGCTCACCGATCCGGAAAAATTCATCCCCGGCCAGAACATGGACTACCGGCTACGCAGCCAGGGCGACCGCGCCGCAGTGATCGCTTATCTGCAAAGCCTGTCCGCGGCCAGCATGCCCGATACCGCCAACCCGCCAGTCAGTTCGCCCCCGGCGCAAAGCTCGCGTGCAGCGCCAAGTACGCTGCGCCGCTGACATTCGCCTCGACACCCAGTTCCCCGGCCAGCACCTGCGGCCTGGCGGCTCCGGACCAGTCGTAACGCCCCAGCGCCAGGTCCACCTGCGCCAGCAGCGAGTCCAGCAAGCCCTGGTCCAGCTTGCCATCGACGATGATCGCATTCAGATCGACCAGGCAGGCGGCGTTGCAGATCGCGTACGCCAACGCCTCGGCGGCCGGCGCCAGCCACGCTTGCGTAATGGCGCGCCATGGCGCGTCGAGCGCACGCGCATCGCGGGCGGCAGCGGTATCGAGGCCGGCGTCGGCATAGCGCTGTTCGAGCATGGCCAGCGACGCCACGCTCAACAGCTGCGCCGGCAGCGCGCGCTGTGCGGCGGTTGCAGGCCGCAGCGGCAGCGACCCGAGCGCCCCGGCATTGCCCTGCGCGCCCGCATGGGGCTGGCCGCCCACCACCAGGCTGCCGCCGGCCAGCGTATCGAGATAAATATACAAAAAGTCAGCCAGGCCGCGGCCGCGCCCGGCCAGCAATTCCGCGACGCAGGCAGCAGCCGTATCTTTCGCGAAAATGACCGGCAGCGCCGTCATCGCCTGCAAACGGGCGCGAATATCGACGCTGGCCCATAGCGCGGCCTGCCCGGGCGACTGGTCCAGCAAGTGCTGCCAGGCGCCCAGCGCCAGCGGCGCGGCCACCCCGACGCCGCAAATACGGGCGGCGCCTTCCGCGCCCAGTTGCGCGACGATGACATCGATTTGCGTACCGATAGCGGCAAACACCGCATCCACCTCGGGATGGCGATAGGCGACTTCGGCACCGAACTGCGGTTGCCCGGCCAGGTCGAGCACGATCACTTCCAGGCTACGGCGACCGATATGCACCCCGATCGCATACGCGCCGGCGGGATTGAGCGCGATTGGCTGCGACGGCTGCCCTATTTTCCCGCGCACCACGTCCAGCTTGCGCACCAGCTGTTCTTGCAACAGGCGGTTGATGATGACCGACGCCGTCTGCGTGCTCAAACCGGTCACCCGGGCCAGGTCGGCCTTGGCCATGCTGCCCAGGCGGCGAACATGGTGCAGCATCAGCCGCTCATTGGGCGCCAGCACGCGCATCGGTGATGTCATTTTTGATAGGGAATTGGACTTTAGGAATTTTTATAGTATGGTGTAGCCATGGTTAATAAATCAAGTTGATTTACTAAATACAGGAGATAGCATGCAGCTCGATTCCACCCTGCTCGGCCTGATCGCCGCGTTCTGCACCACGTTTGCCTTCGTCCCCCAGGTCGTGCTGATCTGGCGCCGCCGCTCCGCCAGCGGCGTTTCCACCGGCATGTACTGCGTATTCTGCTTTGGCGTACTGCTGTGGCTGATCTATGGCATCAGCATTCAGGCCTGGCCGATTGCGATTAACAATGGCATTACCCTGGTGCTGGCCTGCGCGGTGCTGGTGATGAAGTGGGCGTTTCGGAATAATCCGTAAGGGCACACGCTAGCTGCACGGCCAGGCAGGGTAGCGCATGCTTGGCCACAAGAGCGGGGTTAAATGTTCATGATTCGCTCACGCGCCACGTGTTACCAAGGCTGGCGGCCATGACTTCCGAAAAAGCCGCCGGTTGGTCCATCATTTCCAACCAACGCCATGTTCAGCGCTGTCGCGGCACCTTCGTCAGGGGTCACTACGCCAGTATTGTCATTGATGTCTGTGCGCACATGCCCTGGCTCCACGGCATTGACCTTGATGCCAAACGGCTCCAACTCCTTGGCGAAAGAGACGGTGACGGCGTTCAGCGCAACTTTAGACGCAGTGTAATCAAGGAAGTTGACGCTCGAAAAAATAGAGGTGGGGTCGGTAATCAGGGTCAACGAACCAACGCCGCTTCCCATCATGACGATTCGTGCGTTTCCCGCGGCCTTCAACAGCGGAACAAATGCCTGGGTAACCCGTATAGGACCGAAAAAATTGACTTCAAAAGTCGCCTTGATGTCTTTCATCTGCAGTTGACTCGGAGGCGACGTCCGATCAACCAAAATGCCAGCGTTATTAATGAGGACGTGAAGAACTCCGATTTCACCAGAAAGTTTCGCGGCTGCCTGTAGCACACTTGCTTCATCTGCTACGTCGATTTCAAGCAATTGAACGTCAAGACCTTCATCTTTGAGTTGCGCGACTGCCTTCTCGCCGCGCTCCCGGTCGCGAGCCCCCATCCATACTGACATACCCGCCTTGGCGAGGCCCCTTGCAATAGCAAGGCCAATACCTTTGTTGGCGCCGGTGACCAGTGCCTGCCGCTTAGCCATGCTTCGCTCCTTGCTCTGCTGAGCTATCGGCTGGGGGAGCGACATGGTGACTAAGTTCGCCGAAAAGCCGTGGTTGAATAGAGCGAGCTGTAAAGCGCCACTTGCCGTTGCTGAGCTCGAAGGTGTCGCTGTATCGGCCGGTGACGATCGGCTGGAGCGGCAGTCCAGGCAGCTCTTGATGAACGGTGAAGTAGCTGACCGCCTTAGCAGTCGTGGCAGACTCGATGTCAATGATCGTATTCGAGATTGCATGCCAGGTGCGTGGCGTTCCGTCTTCATGATGTTGGACGTTGGCTTTAAAGAAGCGAGCGATCTCTTCGCTACCGACGACGACAGTATCAATCACCTGAAAACGGGTGTCGGCGAGCAGCTCGGCGTTCTCGGCGATTTTGCCGTCGTCCAGGTTGTGGACATAAGTCGCGATCAGGCGATGAATTTCGCTCTCAGCGATGAGTCGGTCAAGCGGGGTGAGTTTAGATGGATTGGTAGACATGAGTTTCTTTCAGTGAGATCAGTAACAGGCGCGTGGAACGGTTCGCTCCGCCGCTGCTCGGAAGTGAACCAGCGTCGGGCACCTCAAGCGACACCACGATATTTCGCCCGAACGCCGGTTGGGAAAAGAGCGCAGTTCAGTTAGATCTGCGAAGCGCCACCATCAAGGAAAAGTTCAATTCCGTTGATGTAGCCGGATTTCTCGCTGGCGACGAAGGCCACCGCGCGCGCGATATCCTCCGGCTCGCCGATCCGCCCCACCATGCTGCGTCCCCGAAGGAACGCCAGTGTTTCTTCTACACTGTCGGGGAACATACCGCGTAGCGATGGCGTATCCACCGGCCCAGGGCTGACCAGATTGATGCGCACGCCCGAAGGCTTGATTTCCTGAATCCAGCTGCGTACCAAGTTGCGCAGTGCGGCTTTCGACGCGCCGTAGACGCTCAAGCCCGGGCCAGGATCCATTGAGGCGGTAGATCCGATGATCACGATCGAAGCGCCCGAAGGCATCATTGGCAGTGCGCCTTGAACCGTGAACGTGACGCCTTTGACATTGGTGTCGAAGATCGTGTCGAAATGCTCTTCCGTGATAGTTCCCAACGGCGCAAGGTAGCCAACACCCGCGTTCGCGACCAATACGTCGATACGACCATAGGTCAGTTTGATTTCGCGATACAGGGAATTTAGCTGGTCGAGATTCGATATGTCGGTCTTGATGGCTGAAACCTTACCGCCGAGGGAAAGCACCGCCTCGTCGAGTTGCTGTTGCCGTCGTCCCGTGATGACGACCGTTGCGCCCTGTTCCGCAAGGTGACTCGCGATCGCGTATCCCAGCCCCGTCGCGCCGCCCGTAACGACCGCGATTTTGCCCTTGAATGACATTCTTCTCTCCTGTTTGAAAGCATCGACGATGCTTTATAGCGATCATTACATAAAATTCCAAGCGGTGCAAATATTTATAGCGATCGCTATATAAGAAGTGTCAGTCAGTGCGTTACTGAAAGACAAAGAGGTGTGCCGTTCGGTTTGGATGCGAAGAACAGGATGTGAACCGGAGGGATCCGGTTCATTGGAATGTGCTAGGAGGGTTTGCGGGCGTTCGCGAATTCGGTGATAAGCGCACGTCCCGCGATCTTGGAACAATCGACCAGCTTCTCTTGCGAGTAACCAAGACAAGCATAGGAGGAAATCCCTCTCAGGTTAAGAAGCAGATAGTCGAGGATCCGCTCAACCTCCTCCTCTCGCGCATGCGAGGACACATACGCGCGCAGCAAACTGATGCCATGCTCCGCCAAATTCGATGCGATGGCGGCCGCTTTTTCATCATCGGCACGCATCGCCTCCGTTACCATGCAACCAGGGCGCAACGGATCGGCCGTGCGGTGGATCGCTGCCGCAACGAAGAGGTTGGTGAGTACGTCGGCAGGCGAGCCCTCTTTTGCGAGCAACTCTTCGACGGGCAGTGAATGATTCGCAACATAGTTAAGAAGTGCGCGTTCAAATAATTCCAGCTTGCTGCCATAGGCAGCGTACAGGCTGGGCGGCACTATTCCTAAGGCTTGAGTCAAATCCGCGACGCTTACTGCATCGTAGCCTCGGGCGTGGAACAGCTCTTCAGCTATTTCAACTCCGCGTTCTCGATCAAACGCAGGTCTACGTTTGCGAACCACTGATTTCATCTCTGTTCTCCTTGACCTTACCGGACTCCTCGAAGGCCGTGCCGGTTGATTTCACTTTCCACCGATGACGCTGGACACCGAAACCATGCGTTCCACGTAACGGGCAATCAGGTCGATTTCCAGGTTGACCTGCACGCCCACCACCAGGTGCTTGAGCGTGGTCATGGCAATCGTGTGCGGGATCAGGTTGATCGAGAACTGGCACACCAGGTCGGTGCCGGTGCCGATGTCGGTCACGCGGTTGACAGTCAGCGACACGCCGTTGACCACGATCGAACCTTTAAACGCCAAAAACTTGGCCAGATCGTGGGGCGCTTCCACCACCAGCTCCCACGATTCGCCCACCGGCTCGAACTTGCGCACCACGCCCAGCCCATCCACGTGGCCCGACACCAGGTGACCACCGAGGCGTTCGTTCAGCGTCAGCGCTTTTTCCAGGTTCACTTCGGTAAGCGTATCGAGGCCCACGGTGCAATTGAGGCTTTCGCGCGAGACGTCGACGCGGAAGCTTGCCTCATCTTTTTCCACCACGGTCATGCACGCGCCATTGATGGCGATCGAGTCGCCAAGTGCGACGTCGGCCAGCGGCAGGCCGCCCGCGTGGATGTCCAGGCGTACGCCTGCGAACGAGCCGCCTTCAAGCGGGGTGACCGATGCAATTTTGCCGACAGCGGCGACGATTCCAGTAAACATGTAAGTGCAATCTCAAGTAGGGTTGACAGAACGGACGAAGCGGGCCAGCAGGCGCACATCGGCGCCAAGCTGCTTCACTTCGTGGAATTTCAGTTGCTGCTTTTGCGACAGGTGCGTGAGCGCTGGCAGCGCAAACATGCCTTGCGCGTCGCCGAGCAACATCGGCGCCAGGTAGACCAGCAGTTCATCGACGCACCCTTCGCGGATCAGCGAACCATTGAGTTTGCTGCCCGCTTCGACGTGCAATTCGTTGATCTGGCGCCGGCCCAGCTCGCGCATCAGCTCGGGCAAGTCCACCTTGCCCGATGCATTCGGCAACAGGATCACTTCGTTGCCCATGGCGCGCAAGGCTGCGCCCTTTTCCGGATCGCGTACGGCGGCCACGATCCAAGTGCCGCCTCCTTGCAATATCTTGGCGGACGGGTCGATTTCAAGGCGGCTGTCGACGACGATGCGGATCGGCTGGCGCGGCGTATCGATGCCGCGCACATTGAGTTGCGGATCGTCGGCCTTGACAGTGCCGATGCCGGTGAGGATGGCGCAGGCGCGCGCCCGCCACGCGTGGCCGTCGGCGCGGGCCCGCTCGCCCGTGATCCACTGGCTGGCGCCGTTGTGCAGCGCTGTCATGCCGTCGAGGCTGGCCGCGGTTTTCATGCGCACCCACGGCAGGCCGCGCGTCATGCGCGAGAAAAAACCGATATTCAATTCGTAAGCTTGCTCGGCCAGCATGCCGCCATCGAGCGTGGTGGTGGCAATGCCGGCCGCTGCCAGCTTGGCCATGCCCTGCCCGGCCACCAGCGGATTCGGGTCTTCCATCGCCGCGACCACGCGACCGAGGCCGGCGCGCACCAGCGCATCGGCGCACGGCGGCGTGCGGCCGTGGTGGCTGCACGGTTCGAGCGTGACATACGCCGTGGCGCCGCGCACGTCGTGGCCGCGCGCCTGCGCGTCTTTCAGCGCCTGGATTTCCGCATGGTCGCCACCGGCCTGCTGGGTAACCCCGGCGCCGATGACTTCGCCATCGCGCACGAGCACGCAGCCAATGTGCGGATTCGGTGACGTGGTATATAAACCGCGCTCGGCCCAGGCCAGGGCCAGGGTCATGCCCTCGCTATCGTTGTGGATTCTCACAATGTCCTTAATTCAATACGCCGGTACACGCTGCGTCCACGGCCGGATCGCACACGCGCAGCCGGCCCAGCATGTTGATTTAATATTGCGGGCGTCGCCGCCCAGCGCCAGCGACAGCGTGCCCCACCGGGCCGCCAGGCTGTTGGTCGCGCTGCAACTGCGCCCCATGCCATTATAAGCAACGTAGGCCGGCGGCGCTGTGGAAGTGAATGCCATGCCCACCCGCACACCGTCCGGCAGCGGACCGCGCTGGAAGATCACCGCCTCGCCGGCATCGGGCCGGCGGTTGCCGTCGGCATCGAGAAACACGATCCAGCCGCCGGTCCAGTCCTCGCCACCGCGCTCGAGCGGCGCCAGCATCACCACCCGGCCGCGCGCGATCGCCTGCGAGCGGGTGAGGTCGAGCGCGGCCACCAGGTCGGTAACGGCGGCACGCAACTGCTGACGGCGCACCACCTGCTGGTACGCGGGCACGGCCACGCTGAGCAAGATACCGGCGATGGCCAGCACCACCAGCAGTTCGACCACGGTGACGCCGGCGTTGGCGTTGAGCTTTGTGTTTGTAAGCGGCAGCAGCAGCATCATCACCGCCAGCAATTGGGTTGCGGTCCGGTGGCCAGTCGCAGGCCGGTGCTGGTCAACACCAGCTGGCCGCAATCGGCATCGCGAAAGCGCGCATCGACCAGCGGCGTACCCGGCGTGGCCACCAGCTGGAGGCACGCCTGCACGGTCTGGTTATCGCATGCCTTGCCCTCGATTTCGTAACCGCTGGCCTGCGGCGTGACGCTGCTCCACCATTGAAACTGGCGTTCCTCGACGCCGTTGGCGGCCGCGCCAAACGCCAGGTACGTGCCATGCTGGGTAAAAAAGCGCTCCTGCTGCAACATCAGGCGCTGCATGGTGGCCTGCGCTTCCAGGCGGCGCGTGCGCACCAGGTGATCGTGCCAGGCCGGCGCAGCGGCTGCCGCCAGCAGGCACAGCATCACGCATACGACCAGCATTTCTATCATCGTCAGTCCGCGCGGGGCGTTCATGGTGCGGTCTCGTGCAGTTGACGCCAGTTGGCCACTTCGCGCCAGCTGAGCCGGCCAGCGCGCGCCTGCGTGCGGACCGTGCCGATCAGCGTGCCCGCGCCGGCCACCACGTCGAATTCCTGCGCGACGCGCACGGCGCCGATCGGACTGCGCGGCAACGTGCTGATGGAAGTTGGCAACAGCAGCGGCCGCGCCGTGTACGACGCCGACCGCTCGCCCACGATGGAGCGCTCCACGGCTGCCGGCGGCAGCCTGGCGGTAACGCTGCGGCCATCGGCCAGGCCGGTCAAGGCGTTCAGCACATAGGTGCGGCTGGGTGTTGGACTGCACGGCTGCGACGTGGGCAACACGGTGTTGAACACCAGCGCGCCATTGCGCAGCAAGCCGCTGTCGATGCTGCGCTCACCGGTCGTGGCGGACTGCAGCAAGTCGATATACCAGCCCATGCTGTCGGTCGCCATCGGCGCGCCGGCGAGGGTAAGGCGCTCGCTGACCGGGTCGCCATTGAGTTCGCGCTGCACCAGCTGGCGCCGGCCGGTGACAATCTCGGCGGGAGTGCGCAAGGTGTCGCGAATCGCGTAATACGTTTGCGGCGCGAAACTGGCAGTGCTGCGGTCAGACTGTTCGATCAACTTGCCGGTACCGAACAGCACCAGGTAGCCGCCGTTGCTGGCGTAGGCCAGTTGCGGTTGTTGCGTGATCGGCTGGCGTTTGCCGGCGGCATCGCGGGCGGTAAATAGCGGCGTGCTCTCCGGCCCCGGTCCCACCGCCTGGTCCCACGGCGGGCCGGCAGCCAGGTCGAAGCGCCACAGGTTGCCTTGCAGGTCGCCGCCGTAGGCAAAGCGCGCGGCGCCGTCGCGTTCGGCCACCAGTACCGGTGCGTGCAGCGCATTGGCCAGGGTGGCGTCGGCAATCGGCGTGACCAGCCGGTAGTAATTGTCGTTCAAGCGCCAGGGCGCATTGCGCGGTTTGTCGAGCGCCAGCAGGAACAAGGCGCCGTCGCCGCTGGCGCTGGCATGGCCGTCGTCCCCATAATTGTTGATGCCGCTGGCGACCACCGCAAAGTAGCGATATGTTGCGACCGCACCGCGCGATGCCACGCGCAGTTTGGCCACTTGCGGCGGGCTGGTGACATTGCCCATCAGCGCATCGTGGCGGTCGGTAAACTCCCACAGCACGCCGCCCTGCGCGGCGAAGTTGGCGGGGTCGGAAATGTCCAGCGCGAACACGCCCTGGGCGCCGCCGCCCATGCCCGACACCAGCACCGTGCGCATATTGCCGTCGATGATAGCCTCCCCGGCCCGGGCCGGGCCATCGACGTAGGCGCGGTGTACCAAGCCCGGATTGGTGGCGTGATGCAGTGTGCCGAACAGGGCGGCCGGCACATATGCGAACAGCTCGCTGCCATCGGCCGCATTGAAGGCGTGCAGCATGCCATCGTTGGCGCCCAGATAGAGCATGTCCGGCCGAGCGGGCGCCAGCGGGTTGGCCGCCGGGCCGACGTAGACTGGCGTGGCGTGGACCGAGCTGCCCAGTACGCTGCTACGCGCGCGCAGCAAGCTGCCCTCTTCGCTGCGGTCGCCGCGCAGCCAGGCCAGGCGCTGCGGGCCGGCGCCGTCTTGCGCCGGATCGAGCTGGTTGCGCTGCTCGGGCGACAGCGCAGTCCATGCGAACGGCACCATGGCCAGCGCGCCATCGGGCTGGACGATGGCGGTATAGATTTTTCGCTGGGCTGGCGCCGGCGCTGGCGCGCGGTTGGCGTCGCCGGTGAGCAAGGCGCCCGCCTCCCACGCCGCCACCAGCGCCCGCGTTCCGCCCGCAGTGCCCGCCCGCATCGTGTAGCGGGTAAAGCGGCCCGCCCCATCTGCCGTGTTCATCGTGGCCTGGAACAGCGTGCCGGGCTCGCCCGGCCGGGCTGCCGTGCGCACCAGCGCGGCGCCGTCGAGTTCCTCGCCGCTGGCTGGCGCGGCGGCCGGACGGCAGCCGGCCGCCAACGGTGCGCTGGCGATGGCGAGCGCTGGCGGCGCAGCGGGTGCGCCGACGGCGGCTGCCAGCAACAGCGGTAACGTCAGCACCACCTTCATGCCAGGACTAACGGTATTCATGCGCGCTCCTCATTCCGGCACCACATACACACTCTGCAACACCACCTCCAGCCCCGGCCGGGGACCGAAGCCGATGGCGGTTACCCGGTAGCAGTGCTGCGGATCGGCCGCATTGGCGCCCGGTTCGTGGCACTCGATGCGCTCGATGACGTAGCGCGGCCGTTTGAATGGCAAAAATCCCTCACCGGTTTGCATCGTGGCGCCGGTGGCGGTGCCATAGGCCCGGGTGCAGGCGCCGCCATCGGTGTCGCCGCTCAAGTCGACCGTGCGCCAGGCGGGGTCGATGCCACACGCGCCCTCGGCAACAATAGCCGTGCCAGATTCGATATCGCGCTCCGCATCCGCCAAGGCATCCTCCGCCGCCTGTAACGCCAGCTCGCGGTCGCGCTCGCCGCGCGCGGCCTGCTCGCCCTGCAATCCCAGGCGCGCTGCCGAAGCACCGACCAGCATGACCACGATCATCATCACCAGGCACACCAACACCGTCATCCCCCGCTGCGCGCGCATGGTTCAACCACCCCGGTTACGCAGCGCCACCGTGACGCCGAACAGCCGACGCACACGCCATCGCTCCGCCTCCGGAATGTCCGCTTCCAGAATGCGGGTGCCAAGGTCGTTGCCGCCGGCGTATGCCGGCCCGAACAGATCGAATTGCAGCGCCACGCGGTCGCTGCGGGTGTTGGTCTCGCCGTGCAGCAGCAAGGCGAGCTTGACACTGCACACGCGCTTCCAGTGGGTGTTGCGGTGCAGGTCGCGTTGCAGCGCTGGCGGCGTGGCGCCAACCAGCACCAGCGCGTCGTCCAGCGCGCGGATCGCGGTGGCATTCACATACCGGTTCGGTACGCCGTCGGCGGGCAAGTCGGTATCCAGGCCGTACAGCACCTGGAACGATTCCACGCCACGCACGATCGCATCCGCGCCCCAGCTACCGCTGTTACCGAGGTATTTACAGCGCAGCTCGGCGTAGCCGCTGTCGTCGAGCGCGACATAGAAAATGCTCCAGCCGAGGCCATCGTCATCGACCGGCGCGGCCACGCCGAAGCCGCCGCAATTGACGCTGGAACCGTCGCCGCTGGCGCCCTGCCCGTGGCCGGCAAAGCGCACGGCCAGCACGTCGCTGCCATTGGCCACCGCCGCCAATGGCGTATCGATGCCATAACTGCTGCGGCCGAGGCTGTGCGCATCCCAGCCGCCGATCAGGGCCGGCCCCTCGGCATCGAGCGCCACCGGCGCCGCCGCGCTGTCCCAGTTGACGTAGGCGCCCTGGCGGATTGCCTGCGCCATGATGGCGAGCGCATAACGGCCGCCATCATCGAGCCAGGCGCTGTCCGCGTGGTGGCGATAATTGCCGGCAGCGGCCAGCAGCAAACCGCTGGCCAGCACCGTCAGCATGGAACCGAGTACCACCGCGATCAGCAGCTCGATGATGGTCCAGCCAGATGAACGGGGGCACGAGGGCACGCGGCTGCGCTGCGAACCGGTACGCATCACAGCGCCCCGATCGTCAGCGCCACGCCGGGCGCGTGCTGGCCAGTACGATCGAGTTGCGGCGTGCCATCGGGATTCTTGCCGCGCCACCCCACTTTGACCACCAGCGGCGCCGCCGCCCCGCCGCTGCACGACCACAGCAAGGTGCCACCGCTCCACAAGCCGGCATCGCGACAGATCACCACGCGTCCGCCCGGTAACTGGTCGCGCAAGGCCAGCTTGATCTCGTACAGGTCGAACCACGCCAGTTGCGCCGCATCGCATGGCGTGGCATGGCACAGCGCTGCCGGCGCCGTGGGTGCGGGGCTGTCCAGCACATCGTAATCGAGCGTGAGGTAGGGATTGGCGCCGGCGGGCAATTGCATCTGCGCGCGGTTGGCGCGCATGCGCTCGGCCATGCCGGTGGCCAGCATCGAGGCCTGCGCCAGCAAGGTGCTTTGGTGCCGCGCGCGCATGGCCGCCAGTTGCATCGCCACGCCGCCAACAATGCCGAGGGCCAGCACGAACACGGCGATCAACACCTCGAGCAAGGTGAAGCCGGAAACCGACCACAACATTAAGCGCGTGCGCACGGCACACCTCCGCAAACGACAGGAACAGTGTTCGACGTTAGCAGTGGCTTATGGCTGAGATATGAGACAGATCAAGCGTGCGCTGGTGTCGGGCCGGTTGACAACAGCCCGGACACGGCAACGCTTCAATCCTTGCGTGGCTTGCTTTCCTCGCCCACTTCGGCAATCGCGTTCTGGAATTCGGCGAGGTCTTCGAAGTTTTTGTAGACGGAGGCGAAACGGATGTAGGCCACCGTATCGAGGCGCTGCAATTCCTGCATCACCAGCTCGCCGATGTAGCCGGTATCGACTTCGCGCAAACCGCTGGTGAGCAATTTTTCCTTGATGGACGATACTGCCGCATCGACAGCCGTGGCTGCCACCGGGCGTTTGCGCAGCGCCAGCGACAGGCTGCCGCGCAGTTTTTCAGGCGAGTACTCGGTGCGGCTGCCGTTCTTCTTGACCACGGCCGGCATCACGAGCTCGATGCGCTCATAGGTGGTAAATCGTTTATCACATTTCCCGCAGCGACGCCGGCGCCTGATAGCGCCCTCTTCGGTTACACGCGTATCGAGAACCTGGGTATCGTCATGCTGGCAGAACGGACATTTCATATGAGCCACTGAAGTTAAAACTGATGATCAAAAGCTGCATTTGCGTCATTCCCTGGCGGAGCAACGCGGCGCGCTGCCGGTTGCTCCGCCAGCGCGCCAGGGGTATTACTTGGCGTAGACCGGGTACTTGTCAGCCAGTACTTTCACGGCTGCCTTCACGCGGTCGATGGTCGCGGCGTCGTGCGGGTTGTCCAGCACGTCGGCGATCAGGTTGCCCACTTCTTCGGCTTCCGCTTCCTTGAAACCACGGGTGGTCATCGCTGGCGAACCCAGGCGAATACCGGAGGTGACGAACGGTTTCTGTGGATCGTTCGGGATGCCGTTTTTATTGGTGGTGATGTGGGCGGTGCCCAGGATCGCTTCCGCTTCCTTGCCGGTCAGGTTTTTCGGACGCAGGTCCACCAGCATCACGTGCGACTCGGTGCCGCCCGATACGATGCGCAGGCCACGCTTGATCAGGGTCTTGGCCAGCACGTCGGCGTTGATCACCACTTGTTGCTGGTAAGCCTTGAATTCAGGCGTGAGCGCTTCCTTGAAGGCCACGGCCTTGCCGGCGATCACGTGCATCAACGGACCGCCCTGGATGCCGGGGAAGATGGCCGAGTTGATGATTTTTTCGTGCTCGGCCTTCATCAGGATGATGCCGCCGCGTGGACCGCGCAGCGATTTGTGCGTGGTGGAGGTGACGAAGTCGGCGTGTGGTACCGGGTTCGGGTACAGGCCGGCGGCGATCAGGCCGGCGTAGTGGGCCATGTCGACCATGAAGTAAGCGCCCACTGCCTTGGCAACGGCGGCGAAACGTTCGAAGTCGATTTTTTTCGAGAAGGCCGACGCGCCGGCGATAATCAGCTTCGGCTTGTGTTCCTTGGCCAGCGCTTCCATGGCGTCGTAGTCGATGTCTTCGGCAGCGGTCAGGCCGTACGACACCACGTTAAACCATTTGCCGGACATATTCAGTGGCATGCCGTGGGTCAGGTGGCCGCCTTCGGCCAGCGACATGCCCATGATGGTGTCGCCTGGTTTCAGCACGGCAAAGAACACGCCCTGGTTTGCCTGCGAACCCGAATTCGGCTGGACGTTGGCCGCTTCCGCGCCAAACAGTTGCTTGACGCGGTCGATCGCCAGTTGTTCGACGACGTCGACGTATTCGCAACCACCGTAGTAGCGTTTGCCCGGGTAGCCTTCGGCGTATTTATTGGTCAGCTGCGAACCTTGCGCTTCCATCACGGCTGGCGAGGTGTAGTTTTCCGAGGCAATCAGTTCGATATGGTCGTGCTGGCGGGTGTTTTCGTTCTGGATGGCGCCGAACAGTTCCGGGTCTACGCTGGCGAGGGTGTGATCTTTTGCGAACATGAAAAACTCCAATCAATGAGTGACGTTTCTGCTACGTTTGTTGCTGGCAGGTTGGATCGAATGAGGGAGGTCAAAAGCGGACCGGCAGCCTCGTTCGTGCATTTCCATCGAAGGGCTGCCCAGGCGAACGGCTGTTGAAATCTCACGTTTCCCGATGGGTGCCCACCTTTCGCCGCTAGAACAGCGCACCAATTTGGGGCCGATCGCAGCTTTTCGCCAGTTACGTGAGACGTAATGGAACCCGGATTGTAATTTATGCGCCAGATTTGAGCAAATTTGCGAAATAACGATATTAGGTAACCAACAACACTTGGGCGGGGTGCCCATCCACCGCTCTCCCCCGCCGTCATCCTCGCGCACGCGGGGATCCATAGAATGCATGAGCGGCGCCACCATTCATATGGTCTATGGATCCCCGCTTTCGCGAGGATGACGGAGCAAGGGATAGCGGTCGATGGCGTGGCCGAATGGCTTTTCAAGCCCCTGCCCAAGCAACCTTGAGCATTTCAGCTACAATTTTGCCACCCTCCCACTCACCAAGGAAATCTCATGATCGTCTTCATCACCGGCGCGTCCGCCGGTTTCGGCGCTGCCATGGCCCGCGTCTTCGTCCAGAATGGCCACAAAGTTTTGATCGCCGGCCGCCGCGCCGACCGTTTGCAGGCGCTTGCCGCCGAACTGGGCGACGCCGCCCTGCCGGTGGTGCTGGACGTTACCGACCGCGCTTCGATCACCGCCGCGCTGGCCGGCCTGCCCGAAGCCTGGCGCCAGATCGACGTGCTGGTGAATAACGCCGGCCTGGCGCTGGGCGTCACGCCGGCCCACGAATCGTCGCTGGAAGACTGGGACACCATGATCGCCACCAACATCAGCGGCCTGGTCGCCATGACCCGCGCCATCCTGCCCGATATGGTCACGCGCGGCAGCGGTACCATCATCAATATCGGCTCGGTCGCGGGTGACACCCCTTATCCTGGCGGCAACGTGTACGGCGCCACCAAGGCTTTCGTGGAACAATTTACGCTGAACCTGCGCGCCGACCTGGTGGGCACGGGTGTGCGCGCCACCAACCTGGCGCCGGGCCTGTGCGGCGGCACCGAATTCTCCAATGTGCGCATGAAGGGTAACGATGAAGCCGCCGCCAAGGTATATGAAGGCACCACGCCATTGACCGCCGACGACATCGCCAACACCGCCTACTGGATCGCCACGCTGCCGCCGCACGTGAACATCAACCGCATCGAGATGATGCCGACCTGCCAGGGTTATGGACCGCTCAACATCAAGCGCACGGTGTAAGCCCCTACCCCGCCATTTGCGATATGCAAGCAGTACCGCTTGGGGTCGGACCCCGTCCGGGGTCCGACCCCGGCTCTGGCCGTGCGGGGTAAAACTTAAAGAACGCTGAATTTCCCCGCGATGGGCCGTTGATCCTTCATCCAGATCAACAAATTCGCGTAGAATGTTGCTCAATCTTATTTGCAGTCAAAACAACATGCCAGCACAGTTCGACTGGAATGTCCGGGTCTATTATGAAGACACCGACGCCGGCGGTATCGTCTATTACGCCAACTACCTGAAATTCTTCGAGCGCGCCCGCACCGAGTGGCTGCGCCATCTCAATGTTAACCAGCGCGCCTTACACGAAGAACACGATGTATTGTTCGTCGTCAAAACGGTCACCTCAGAGTATCATGCGCCTGCAAAGCTTGACGACGTAATAAAATTAACTCTTAGCATCCAAAAATTAGGACGTGCCTCGGTTGCCTTCCAGCAGCAAGCATGGTGTGGCGAGCAATTGTTGAACTCGGCCCAGGTGACGATTGCCTGTGTCGATTCGACCATGCGCTTGCGCGCCGTGCCGCCTGCCGTGGCCGAAAAAATGCGTCACTACGTAATCTCCGACTGATCACACTGATAAACAATGAACGTCACTCAAGACCTCTCCTTCATTTCCCTCATCACCAATGCCCACCTGATCGTGCAATTGATCATGGCGTTGCTGCTCATTATCTCGCTGGTCAGCTGGACGTATATTTTCAGCAAGCTGTTCGCGGTGCGCTCGGCGCGCCGCCAGACCGTGGAATTCGAAAAAACCTTCTGGGCCGGCGGCAATTTGCACGCGCTGCACCAGAATGCCGGCAAGGACCGCGCTGGCAGCGGTCCGCTGGCCCGCATCTTCGAAGCTGGTATGGGCGAGTTCATCAAGAGCAAGGCTGCCTACACGGCCAGCCGTGAAACCATGGACCACGGCGCCATCCTGGACGGCGCGCGCCGCGCCATGCGCGCCGCGTTCCAGCGTGAAATGGATGTGCTGGAATCGCACCTGGCGTTCCTGGCATCGGTCGGCTCCGTCTCGCCGTACATCGGCCTGCTCGGTACCGTGTGGGGCATCATGAATGCGTTCCGCGGCCTGGCCAACGTGCAGCAGGCAACGCTGGCCGCCGTGGCGCCCGGCATTGCCGAAGCGCTGATCGCCACCGCCATCGGCCTGTTTGCCGCGATTCCTGCGGTGGTCGCGTACAACCGTTTCTCGCACGATATCGATCGTCTGGCGATCCGCTTCGAAAGCTTTGTCGAAGAGTTCTCCAACATCCTGCAACGCCAGTCGCGCTAAGCGGCCGGCATTTATTGAGGCAGAACGATCATGGCTTCTTCTTTTAACAGCAGCATGCGCGGCGGCCGTGGCCGCAAGCTCAAGTCCGAAATCAACGTCGTGCCGTACATCGACGTGATGCTGTGCTTGCTCATCATCTTCATGGTGATGCCATCGGCCAACGATCCATCGGTGGTCGACTTGCCGCACGCGGAAAAATCGACCAAGCCGCCCAGCGACTTCGTGCAGATCGTCATCAAGCCGAACGGCGCGCTGTCGATCGGCGTCAAGGGCAAGGATGCGGACGCGCCGGAAACCGCGCCCAACCGCGATGCGCTGGTGAAAAAGCTGCGCACGCTGCATGAGGAGCATCCTGACTACCCGGTGCTGATCTCGGGCGACAAGGAAAGCAAATACGACGACGTGATCCAGTTGATCTCGGAAGCCAAGAAAATGGGCATTACCCGCGTGGGTCTGTCCACCCAATAAGAACGTTTAGACGATGAAACCCGCAACCGCAGGCGGCCCGTACCAGGTGCCGCGACAACACAACGGCTGGCGCGCAACGATATTGGCGGTATCGGTGCACGCAGTGCTGTTGCTGTTCCTGTGGGTAGGCGTGAGCTGGCAAAACAACGAACCCACCGAAGTCCAGGCCGAAATCTGGGACATGAACGTGCAGGAAGCCGCCCCCGCCGCCCCACCCGAGCCAGAACCCGAACCCACGCCTCCTGCCCCCGAGCCGGAACCGGTGCCGCCGCCCGTGGTCAAAGCACCACCGCCACCGCCAGTGGAAGCGCCGCCCACGCCCAAGGAACCCGACATCGCCCTCGAACGCCTGAAGGCGAAGAAGAAACTCGAGGAAGAGAAAAAGCTGGCTGAAGCGAAAGAAGCCAAGCTGAAGAAGGAAGCCGACGAGAAGCAGGCCAAGCTCGACGCCAAGAAGCTTGAGCAGAAAAAACTCGCCGAGCAAAAAGCCAAAGAGGAACAACAGGAAAAAGAAGAAGCCGAGAAAGAGAAGAAACTCGCGGCCGAACAAGCCAAGAAAAAGGCCGCCGCCGAAAAGCTGGCCAAGGAAAAAGCGGATAAAGCCGACAAGGCTGCCAAGGAAAAAGCATTTGCTGCGGAAATGAGCCGGATTACCGGATCGGCCGCCAAAGGTTCGACCGGCACCGCTGCGCAATCGACGGGCGGCAAGGTCGATGGCGGTTACGCAGCGGCGATTCGCACCAAGGTCAAGGGCAACCTGGTGTATGGCGGCACCGACGATACGTTGACGGCCACCTACAAGATCACACAGCTGCCGACCGGTGAAATTATTGGCGTGCGCAAGACCAAGGGCAGCGGCTCGGCTGCTTACGACAGTGCGATCGAGAACGCAATTGCCAAATCGTCACCGCTCCCCAAGAAAAAAGATGGTACGGTAGAGCGCGAAATCGAACTCGTCTTCAACATGAAGGAAATGCATTAATGAAAACCAATTTTAAATACATCGCTTTGTACGCCGGTTTGACCATCGCCGCCACCATGGGCAGCGCCCAGGCGCAGATGCGGATTGAAATTTCCGGCGCCGGCAGCAACCAGATTCCGGTGGCCGTGGCCGGCTTCGCCAACGAAGGCGTGGCGCCGCACATGGTGTCCGCCATCATCAAGGCCGACCTGGAGCGCAGCGGCGCTTTTAAAATCATCGATGCCGGCGTGATCAGCGACGTCAACAATGTCGACTACAGCGGCTGGAAAGCCAAGGGCGCCGATGCGCTGGTGGTAGGCACCGTCAACGCCATGGCCGACGGCCGCTACGACGTGCGCTACAAACTGTACGACACGGTCAAACAGTCGCAGATCTCGAACCTGGACAAGGCTGTCACGGCCCAGTTCACGCGCCTGTCGGCCCACCTGATCGCCGATGACGTGTACTTCAAGCTGACCGGCGTGCGCGGCGCGTTCTCCACCCGCATTTCGTATGTAAAACAGGAAGGCCGCAGCTACACGCTGATGATTGCCGACGCCGATGGCGAAGGCGAGCAACTGGCGCTGCGCTCCAACGAGCCGATCATTTCCCCGTCGTGGTCGCCGGACGGCACCAAGGTGGCCTACGTATCGTTCGAGCAGAAAAAGCCGGTCGTGTACGTGCAAAACCTGATCACCCGAGCCCGCACCGTGGTGGCCAACGAAAAAGGCAACAACTCGGCGCCAAGCTGGTCGCCAGCCGGCAACAAGCTGGCCGTGGCCCTGTCCAAGGACGGCCATACCCAGGTGTACACCGTCAATGTCGATGGCAGCGGCCTGCGGCGCGTATCGAACAGCGCCGGCATCGACACCGAACCGCAATTCTCGGCCGACGGCCAGAGCATCTACTTCACCAGCGACCGCAGCGGCGGCCCGCAAATCTACCGCATGAGCGCGGACGGCGGCGACGCCAAGCGCGTGACCTTCAGCGGCACGTACAACACCAGCCCGCGCATTTCGTCCGATGGCAAAACGCTGGCGTTCATCTCGCGCCGCGACGGCAACTTCCAGCTGTACGTGCAAGACCTGGGCAGCGGCCAGGAGCAGCGCCTGTCCGACACCACGAGCGACGAATCGCCGAGCTTTGCGCCGAACGGCAAGTACATCATGTACGCCACGACCAACGGCAGCCGCAAATCGCTGGCCGTGGTGTCGGTGGACGGCCGTGTGAAACAACGCCTGACCACTCAGGCGGGCAACATCAAGGAGCCCACCTGGGGTCCGTTCATGCAGTAAAAAATCATAATCTAAACGTTACTAGGAGAAACTCATGCGTCAAATCAGCAGCTTGGCCCTCGTCCTGACCACGGCAGCGATCCTGTCGGCTTGCTCGTCCACCCCGATCAAGGAAAACACCCCGCCACCAGTGGTAGAGCGCGCAGTCGACAAGTCGGCCCAGCCACAAGCGGACACCCGCACCGTGGCCCCGGTGGAAACCAAATCGCTGGACCCGCTGGACGATCCAAAAGGCGTGCTGGCTAACCGCAGCGTTTATTTTGATTTCGACAGCTACAGCGTGCGCGCCGATGGCAAGACCGTCGTGGAAAACCACTCGGCTTACCTGGCGAAAAACAAATCGCGCCAGATCCTGGTACAAGGTAACACCGATGACCGCGGCGGCTCCGAGTACAACCTGGCCCTGGGCCAGAAGCGCGCCGAAGCCGTGCGTAAAGCGATGACCACGCTGGGCGTGTCGGATTCGCAAATCGAAGCCGTCTCGCTGGGCAAAGAGAAGCCAAAAGCCTCGGGCACCGACGAAGCAGCACGCGCTGAAAACCGCCGCGCCGACATCGTCTACAAGTAATTTCGCTTTTACCTGGTCACAGGCATAATACGGGGCGGTGTGCGGAGAAATCCGCGCCCCGCCCCGTTTCCATTTTGATTTGTTGAAAGCGCCCGACATGATGAAACTCTCCAAATCCGGCGTCTCCGCCGCCCTGCTGGCTGCGATGACCTGGCTGCCACTGCAAGCCCATGCCGGCCTGTTCGACGACGACGAAGCCCGTAAAGCGCTGCTGGACCTGCGCGCCAAGGTCGAAGCCCTGCGCATCGAAGTCAACTCGCGCATGGACACCAAGGCGGAAAAATCCAGCCTGCTCGACCTGGTGGCACAGAACGACAACACGCTGCAGGAGATCGCCAAGCTGCGCGGCCAGATCGAAGTACTGGCTAACGAAATCTCCACTGCCCAGAAGCGCCAGCGCGACCTGTACACCGACCTCGACACGCGCATGCGCAAGCTCGAGCCACGCGAAGTAAGCGTCGACGGCAAAACCGCCCAAGTCGATCCGAGCGAAGAGCGCAACTACGACGCCGCCATGGTGCAATTCAAGGCCGGCGACTACAAGGCCGCCGGCGATGCACTGGCCGCGTTCGTGCGCCAGTATCCGGCGTCCGTGTACACGCCCAACGCCCAGTACTGGCTCGGCAACTCGTTCTACGCCCAGCGCGACTGCAAGAGCGCCATCGCGGCCCAGCAGCTGGTGCTGAAGAACTATCCGGACAGCCCCAAGGCGCCGGACGCCATGCTGAATATCGCCAGCTGCCAGACCGAGCTCAAAGACAAGGCCGCCAAGAAAACCCTGCAAGACCTGATCAAGCAGTTCCCCGACTCGCAGGCGGCGGTGACCGCCAAGCAGCGTCTGGGCGGCAAGTAAGCATCACGTTGGTGGGGAAGTCTGCGGAAAGTTCTGGAAATTGACGCCGCAGACAAAAAATTGTCTGGCGGACATTTGACAGCTTGAGCGAAAACATCCTATAATCTCGCTTCTTCGGGGGTCGTTAGCTCAGCTGGTAGAGCAGCGGACTTTTAATCCGTTGGTCGCAGGTTCGAATCCCGCACGGCCTACCACCGAAGCACCCTTGGGTCGTTAGCTCAGCTGGTAGAGCAGCGGACTTTTAATCCGTTGGTCGCAGGTTCGAATCCCGCACGGCCTACCAAGATTCAAGCGAAAACGCCAACCTTCACGGGTTGGCGTTTTTGTTTTCTGGTCCATTTTTGGTCTACTTCGCTACGCCCCCCCCCATTTTCCACGCCGCTGCTCCTCTCGTTGCCACATGGCAATTCAGGATAGAATAGGTACTTACCTATTCCTCCTCTTCGAAGAATGCTAATCACACGCGTGAAACCATCAAGGCAAATTCCTGGAACTGTCGCGCTTAAAGACCCATCGTACGTACACTGGCTCCTCAAGGAGGATGCCAAAGGAAGGTTGCGATACTTGCAACTATACACCTCTGCCCTCTTAGACCATTTTGATAAGATGCCGATCCAGCATAAGTGCTTCGCGCCAAAGTGCTCGGCAAAGGCAACGTGCTCGGTATATAGGGATAACGTAGCCCCGATTTGGTGGTGCGACGAATGCGATCCCTACCAAGTAGGTGCCTTACGGGGGAGACTTCAAATACTGAGCACTTACGCCAGCGCACGCTCCCATTCACTTCTCCACTGCTCAAAAAGTGCAGATGCTGAGAAGACCCTTATCACCAGCCTCGCACGCGCCAAGGGCCTGCCTCAGCAAGTTGGCGAGGCTCAGGCAGCTAAGTTCTCCGCGTAGCCCAATTCAACGCGGCGCGCGCTGGCTGGGTCCCCCTCCCCGCCAGCATCCAGGGCTCCGCCCTATCATTACTATTAGCCCAACATCCTCGCGCCTACGGACTCGCGATCACTTGCAAATCAATACCTGACACGCTCTTAATATATGTGTAGCTGGTTCCTAGAACCGACAATTGCTCATCCGAAACAACTTTCTCTGAAATGGCAGGCTGCACGATATAAAACCCCATTTTCAACTCTTGATCTCTGCACTTATATCTCAAAATATCTATCCTTGAGATATCACCTTTAAGCAGTCGATTAAAGCCCTTTTCAATTGAGTTAGCATAGCGATCAAGCAACCTCGACAAGAGCGCCTCACCCGAATTTAGCCATTTCACGGATCTAGAGCTTTGCCCACTTACCTCGTAGGTATCGGTTACCCGTCCGCCGGGCTTTGCCTCTCCATTGGTCACTCCACAATATTTACAGTGGTACAGATCAATCTCGATAACGCCATTATTCTCATTAATGGCGACAAGATCAGCTACCTCCCCTGACCCATCATCGTTGAATACAATTTCATACTTGTCTACAATTTTACCAAATGTAAAACCTTGTACAGTATCTATGTTTTTGTCTTTTCCCATTGATTCGCGGTGGATGCTTACACCACCCCAATCCCAAACTGATATAAGACTTTTCGGAATTTTTATATTTAACGCAGCAGGAGAATAATATCTGTAATTCCCAAATATCAACGAGCCGTCTTGCTTCAAAATTCGCAATGGATTTTCATTCAAATATTCTGCAAGATTCTGCTCACCGGCCACAGTGATCTTCACGTCACCGCAAGAATACTGAAACCCATCCTGCAGTAGCGAAATTTTTATGCTTGACAATATCTTCGTCTCGCCTTCAGTCTCAGGCTCTAAAATCTGAATATCCATAACAGTCTTAGAAACCTTGGATAACTGACCGAACCTAATATCAAGAAGATTATAGGATTTTCCCGAAATAAGTAAATTAATCTTGGATTCATTCTCAATAAAAAGACTATCAGGCCAATCGGCAAAAAACAAACCAGCTGGCCACTCATCTCTAATTTGCTCTGACCTCATGACGTTATTTATTATATCCTTGGTGTCAATGGTAGAATTATTCAACTTAACAGCCGCGCCGTTACACCAACGAATCCAGTGATCTATTGAATCAGAATTCATTTCCCATATTTTACCTTTATGGGAACAGCCAGCCGTCACTTTTTCACCATTAAAATAGCCTGTTGAAAAAATGTTCGATTTTACCGCCGTTCCATTTTCAAGATCACCAATAATTGCATTGATATCTCGACCGACATGCATTGTAAACCGAACATCTTTTTGAGCCCTAGTCAAACCCACATTCTGCAATTTAATAAACTTCAGCTCGTGAAGAGTTCTAAATGTCTTCTCACCGGCAATCTTTACTGCGTTTCCAGAAACCAACTCTCTAAATTTCGCCGCTTGCCCTTCATCACCAGATGAATTTATGAAAAGCATCTTCTGAGTTTTATCAAAATATGCCAGATAGAGATACCATTCCGTGTTGGCTATCTCCGCAGTATTTGCCCAAGGAACTACGACCTCAGCCCGTGTCACCATAATAACCAAGTCCTTCTTGGCACTAACGGAACTAAACTGCAACTCCTCACGTTTTCCTTTAAACTCAGACACGCACTCCGGTTGCCAATTCTTGGCATCAAGATGATAAGCAATGGCACTGATATTCGGCTCAGGATTCAAGGAAAGAATTTCCCGTCCTCCTTCATCATCTTCAAACTGAGAAGAAAACTCCTCTCGAAGCACTTCTCTTTTTATCTTGTTTTCGCTGACATCGCGAATGATCGCACTCCAATCCGCACTTTCCTCATACAGTGCAGCCATTTGCGCATCCATCTTCTGATTCGCAATGTTCGCCACGAACTTGGCGGTACCCAGTTCAGTACTCACACGCGTCATACGTCCGATAAATTGCAAAGTGACGGCAGGAGTACGGTGTTGATCATGTATTGCCGCAATCTTCAGCTCCGGCAAGTCAAACCCTTCACCAAGCATATCCACGCAGACAATTATTCGATGTTTCTTGTTTTTAATTGCCTCTAACACAACAGCCTTATCGGCAACCTTACTATGAATAAGAACTGGAGAAAGGTCAGAATGTCGCTTATAGATATCAAAAAGCTTTTCGGCTCGTTTGTGAGACTTAGATCTAACCATCATTAAATGATTCTTGTTGTCTGCCAGATCCAACCGCAAAAGCTCAACCGCTTTCTCAGCTATCGCCTCATCTGCTTTGCTAGGCTGATATTCTCTAATAGGGTGAAATTCAATCTCTTGGAAATAACCATCACGTTGGGCATCTCTAAGAGAATAGTTGTATATTATTTTCCCTTGAAGGCTCTGATTATCTTCTCTAAATGGAGTGGCGGTGAATTGAATAACCGGTCTATCCGAGAATATTTTCCGAATTCGCAACCAAGTTTCCGCAGCTACATGATGCGCCTCATCTACGATAAGATGAGAGCAAAGGTCTTTGAGCGCAGACAACTCCGCATCGGTAAAGTTTTGCAGCGCTTGAGGGGTTGCAATGATTACGTTGCAATCGGCCAACTCCGATATTCCAACGAGATCAAGTTTCGAATCAATTTTTCTGACGCGTGGTGACAGCATTTTGTCACCCACAGCGTTCATTGCTCGAAGATTACGAAGGGCAACAATTTTCTCAGAGGTTTGCTCGCGCAATGCATCCGATGGCACAATTACAAGCGTTCGAGAAAAAATCCCCGCCAAAATAAGTGCGAAAATGGCATCAGTCTTTCCGGTCCCTGTTGGCATTACAACTGTCGCCGGTTCGCTATGGAATGAGATTAAGTGACTCAGCGTGCTATGCAGCGCAGCCAACTGTGGTTTTCGCAAACCCTTATTTTCATTCAAAGAATTTGGTTCAACAAAGCGAAATGGATGATTTACCCAGCTGCGGTACACCTCGTTTGCTTCATATAATCCGGTATCCAACGGCATTCTATATCTCCCAATCCAACACAGGTTCGCCTGCGCTATAGACCCTGTTAAAAGTACGATTTTATGATCCGAAGTACAAAAATAACCCGCTTCAATTTTCCACTATTTAGAGCGGAGCTAAGCAGGCGATTTTGCATTTACCAACTACGTAAGCAAGATTTCTTTTTTAACCTATTATTGAACGGGATAGACAAGAAGCTGCCATCGGATTGGCTTAGTGGTTTGGCTGTGCAGAAGATGGTTTTTGTTTTGCGAGCCGAATGGTAGGGCCATCCGCAATCGCAACCTCATCGCCGCAAGATGAACAACGATAGATCCCCCCCCCCCCCGATGCAGCATGGCATCGTCAAGCGAATTTGAGCACTATCAAATGCCGCGTCGTTCGATTGAGTCATTCGTTGCCTTTGTATATAAGGTGCCATGTTGTTTTCCCCTATCTCAATAGGACAAGCGCAAGCCTTGCCATCCGACCAATTGTAACGGTCAGTTCCATAGGGAAATCTATCACATTGTCACGGCCTCCCGCGAAGAAGGCCGAAACGAAAATAATTTGATAGATATATGAATGATATGGCTATTTAGACAACTGCTCAGCTAAGATGCATCGAATAATGCTCTCTGCTAGCCTTGCGTTTGGAGGCGATAGCCGTGTGAGCAAATCCACGACAGAAACCAACGCGGCCTGGTCAGCACTCACAAAACACTCCAGGACTGGATTCCAATGCTGGCAAAGATGGCCCCGATCGCTCTCCCCGCCGGGGTCCAATCCCGTATCGAAGCCACTTCGGTGAGACATCAAGCCACTCGGCCAGCGAAAGGAGTTTGGCCTGGGTCGGTATCCTTTTTTTCCGATCCAAGCGGAGTGCATCGAAAATTCAAGTTTTCCAGGCGATTCCGGGTGGAAGGCGAGCCGCAGCCTGAAACGCTGAGGTATGGGAATTATTCGGTACATGAACGACACCGGTAAATTCATCCGTACGACGACTTCACGTCCTTGATCGCCACCGCCCGGCTGTAGTACCAGCCCTGCACCAGCGCATCGGGACACAATTCCAGGATCGCCTGCAGTTGCTGCGCGGTTTCCACGCCTTCGAACACCACGCCGGTGCCGATGCCTTCGGCCAGTCCGAAAATGGTGGTCAGTATCATTGACGCCGCCGATTCGGTGCCGGCCGATTGCGTGAAAATGCGGTCGATCTTGATCTTGTCCACGTCGAGCCGCCCCAAATACGCCAGGCCCGAGTAGCCGGTGCCGAAATCGTCGATGAAGACCTGGATGCCCAGCGCCCGCACGGCCGCCACGCCGGTGCGGATGCGGCCGATATCGGTGGTGGCGCCTTCCAGCAGTTCGAGCGCGATCTGGCGCGGCGCCACGCCGTGCTGGCGCGCTTCGCTCAACAGGAATTCGATCAGGGCGGGATCGAGAAACGCCGCAATGTCGAGATTGATGCTGAGGTAAATGCTTTCGTCCTGCTTTAACCGCGCCGCGCATTCGCGCAGCGCCCTGGCGATGATGCGGCGGTTGAGCAAATCCGTCATATTGATTTCGGCGGCCTTGCTGACGAAAATGTCGGGCCTGATTTCGCCCAGTTCCTTGTCGTGCCAGCGCGCCAGCGCCTCGAAGCCGGCCAGGGCGCCGTTGGAGGCCCGCACGATGGGCTGGTACAGCAAGCGGATCGCGTCGGCCTCGATGGCGGCGGACAGCTTGGCTGCCATGGTTTTATTCCGGTGCAGCAGGTGATTGACCGCGATCCAGGCAATCGTTCCAAGGACCGCGCCCAGCACCACGATCACCAGCAGCAATGGCGCACGGTTGGCGCCAAAAATACTGCTGTCGGCCTGCGCAGTCACGCAAATATCGTAATGGGTCGAGCAGCGGTGAACCTGGCGCCGCGCCAGGCTGTCGCCGTCGGTATCGACATCGCCAAACCGGCGCATCACCCGCGTGCCATCCGCCGACGTGATCACGGCGGCCAGCTCGGTCGATTGTTCCTCGAAGGTGGCAAACGCCGTGGGCGATGTCACCGTAAAGGAGTGCCCTTTGAAGGAAACGTCGATCAGCTTGCCGGGCATCGCATAGCTCGACACGCCCAGCCACAACGTCACGTCGTTACGGGTGACCAGCGTGGGCGTACCGAGCTGGCGCGCCTGCTCGAAGGGGCCCCACATGGCTGAACAGGTGATGGCGCCGTCGCGCAGCCGCCCCGCATCCTTGATGAAGCGGAATTCGAAAGTGGCTTTCTTGAGCGCCACCAGGTCTGCCGCACTGCAGTCGCCAGGCGGATTGGCATTCAGGTATGCGAGCGCGCTGCTCAAATCCTTGGCCACTGCCTCCGACTGCACGAGCAGTGTTTGGGCATAGGAGTTGACGCGGCTACGACTGCTTTCTGCCCACAGCAACTGCGCCAATAACAAAGCGACGGCAATGCCGGCGCCGACCGAGACCAGGAAAAAAAACAGGGTATTCAGATTTTTTATCCGGATCGGCACAATCACTCCTGGCGTGGGGGGAGGAGCCATTTTAAGACGGATGCCACGGTGCAAAAAATATAATTTTAGTTCGCGGTCAGCCGTATTCGCTCAAGCCCGGAAGTCGCCGGTGTGACGGCGCTCATGCTAGTCTTGCGCCATTCCACACGGGGCCCCTGATGAAAATTTCTGCTATCCCTCGTTTGCTTGGCGCCCGGAGAAAAGTGTCGGCGTCCGGTGCGTCGCTGGTGTTTGCACTGTGCCTGCTGCCATTGGCGGCCAGCGCCAGCACCTGCTATGGCACCACGTCGGCCGGACGACTCGAAGGCGGTGTGCAATTGCCGGCAGACGGCAAGAACTTCACTTCCTACAGCAGCCTGGGCAATACGCTGGGCCGCACCTTTGTCCACCCGCGCGTGCGCGATGTGGTGGTCGATGCGTATGCGGCGACGTACCAGTCGATGCCCGGCAAGCGCTTCGTGTATGGCGAAACGGGCCTGGCTGGCGGCGGCAAGTTCAAGCCGCATCGCACCCACCAGAATGGCACGTCGGTGGATTTCATGGTGCCGGTGATGGACCGGCAAGGCAGGACGGCGCTGCTGCCAACGACTGCGCTCAATAAGTTCGGCTACGCAGTGGAGTTCGACAACAGGGGCGAACTGGACGATCTGCGGATCGATTTCGAAGCGCTGGCCGAGCACTTGTACCAGCTGGCCGAGGCGGCCAGACAGCATGGCGCAGCGATCCAGCGCGTGATTTTTCAGAAGGAACTGGTGGCGCGCCTTTACCAAACCAGGCGTGGCGCCTACCTGCGCCAGTCGGTGGTGTTCATGAAGGCCACGCCCTGGATCCGCCATGACGAGCATTATCACGTGGACTTTTCGCTGCCATGCAGGCCGCTGGCAGATTACACGGTCACAGCACAGTCATCGCGGTGACCACTCAGCGTTGCGGGCTACGGCCGACCTAAAAAAAACCCCGAACATCGTGACCGGTGTTCGGGGCTGTTCTGGCGGCCACGTGTGCCGCGCTGCCGTGTTTAACGGTAGATCAGATAGTACTGCAGGCCGCTCGCCGTTTGCTGTGCGCTACCGGACTGCACTACCGCAACATGGCTGCCCGCCGCGCTATGGAAGATGTAGCGTCCATAGGTAGGTTGGCCGTCGATGATCGGGAAGCTCAGCTCGGAGGCAAATTGCATTTGCGCCCCGGTGTAGCGGCGGTACGTGCCCGGATACGTCCAGGTATAGCTCGGGTAGGCGTAGTCGTAGCTGCCCTCGATGGCCAGCGTTTCCAGCGCGCTGGACTGGCTCAGCGACACGATCGACGCCGAGTACGAGTTGGTGCCCTTGAGCGCCAGCTTGCCTGCGTACCGCAGCGTATCGGCGCTGAAGTATGTGCCGGCCGAGGTGAACACCAGATCTTCTTTGGCAGACAGGAACAAGGTCGAGCCCATCGCGTAATCGCCGTGATAAGGCGAGTCGCCGTACGCAATGATGGCCTTGCTGGTCGCGTCGGTCGTGAAGTACGAAATATCCGCCGGCGACAGGCCCTCGCCTATCATGTAACCCTTGTTATTGACCGGCGAGTACACGCCGTGCATGGTCCCATAGAAAGTTCCGCCGTACGGATTGCCAATGGCGGGAATGATTTCCCCGGTGCGCGCGTTCAGCAGCGTTACCGCTGGCGAGTACCACTGGCCGCTGGTCTGGCCTGACAGGTACACCAGGCCGGCATCGGTGACCATGACTTCGGTTGCCGAGCTGCCGGTCGAGGAGGTGCGCACGATGCTGGCCGTCTGCAGGTCCACCAGCGTTACCTGGCCCTCTTGCAGCACGGCGGCCAGTTTGCCGTCGGCGCTCAGGCTCAACGCCTTGTAGGCACCAGGCAGCACCACCGATTTGATCTGCCCGGTGAACGGATCGGCAATGCGCAACGCATCCGGACCGGTCGATACCAGGATCAGCTTGTCCAGCGCCTTGCTGTACTTTGCCGCCAGCGGCGTGAAGGACAGTTGCGAGAATCCAGACAGCTGCGACAGTACCTTGACATCCACGCGCGCGGTGACCGGACGCTTGCCATCGCTCACTTTTAACAGCAGCACATAGTTGCCGGCAACGTCAGGCGTAAAGCCCAGGGTGGCATTGCCTGCGTTGGCCAGCGTCATCGTGGACGTGGCTGGCTTGCTGTCGATGGTCCAGGTGTAGGTCAGCGGATCGCCGTCTTCGTCATAGCTGAGACCACCCGACACGGTAACGCCGCCGCCAGACAATACCGTCGCGCCGGTTTTATCGAGCACAGCGACCGGGACATGGTTGGCAACGGTGACAGTCAGGTCCTGTTCCGAGTACGCACCATCGCGGTCGGTCACGCGCAGGCGCACGACATAGTTACCGACATAATCCGGGGTAAATTTGAGCGTGGCCGCCGCCGATGCAGGTAACGAGACGTTGCTGCCACCAGGCTTCGACTGCAAGGTCCAGGTGTAAGTCAGTACGGAACCTTCCTGGTCGCTGCTGCCAGCGCCAGTCAGGCCCACTTCCGCGCCGACCGAAGGCGTGCCGGCATCGGTGGCAAGCGCCAGCACTGCCTTGGGTGCCACATTGACCGGTGATACAGTCTCGCCGTCATTACCGCCACCACCACCGCAGCCGGCCAGGGCCAGCAAGGCGCACAAGGCCAGGGAAGGCGATTGCTGCCGAACACGCTTAAAAATATGTTTCATTTCATCATCTCAAGATTGGACGGCAACAATTATATTGCCGATTTTGCAAATTGTAAATATGCAATCTTGTTGTATTTAAGCAATACTCGATGATGATGCGCGGCGCGTCATGCCAGAGTGGACGAACGCGGTCACGCTACAGCCACTGCCGCGGTTACCTGGACTTTCCTGGCTTTTTGCCTGCCACCGGCGCAGCTTCGTAAATCGCCTTGGCATCCTGGTGCGCCTGCTCGACGGTGCGCAGTTTCTCGTTTTCGTCATGCTTGACGAAAAACTCCTTGTCCTGCGCCGCCACCACCAGCTTGACGGCAGCCGCTTCCGGCACGCCAAATTTTTCGAAGATCAGCGTGGTGACCTCATCCAGGTATTCTTCGTAGGTCATGCGACCATCCTCTCTTGTTGATGCGATTGACTTCAGGGTTGGACATGGTAATCGCATTGCGGCGGTTAGCCAACCCTGATGGACAACAAGCCGGGCCAGGAACAGCGCCTCGCGGCGCCGCTCCCGTCCGAGAAGGATTAAAACGCCGCCCGCAACCCCACGCTCACGCGCCGGCCCACGTCTTCGAGCATCAGGAACTGGCTCTCGTTGAGCGCATATTCATGCGTGCGCGAATTGGCGATGTTGATCGCGTCCGCGTAGATGGCCAAGTTGGGCGTGAGGTTGTAGCGCAGGCTGGCGTCGGTCTGGCCGTAGGCTGCGCGGTTGCGCGCCTGGGTGCTGCCGCCGCCGCAATCGACGGAGAAGTGGTTGCGCCAGTTGTAGCTCACGCGCGCCTGGAAGTCGCCGCGCTCGTAAAACACGGAACCGTTGTACGACTGCGGCGACAGGCCGGGATAGCCGCACGACGGCGCCGAGTTGCCGGCCACGCTTTCTCGCTGGGCGGTGGCGTCCACGTACGTGTAGTTGGCCGACACGCCAAATCCCTGCAGCCAGCCGATCGAGGAATCGAATGCGTACTGGCCGGCGATTTCCACGCCCTTGATCTTGCCCTTCTGGCCATTGCGCACGCGCGAGTCGTGGACGATTTCGTCAAATTGCGGAATGCGCATGTCGACGATGGTGGTCTCGAGGAAGTCCGACACTTTTTTCATGAACACGGCGGCGCTGACGTAGTTGGTCTTGGACAGATACCATTCGTACGAGACGTCGAAGTTTTTCGACTGCATCGGTTTCAGGTACGGGTTGCCGCCGCCGGTCTGCACGTCGCCGAAACGGCCGCCGTACCAGTTTTCCACGCCCAGCTGGTTCAAGGTGGGACGGGTTTCGGTTTTCGAGGCGCCCAGGCGCAGCAGCATGTCGGAGCGCAGGTCGAACTTGATGTTCGCCGATGGCAGCACGCTGTTGTAGCTGTTCTCCACCGTGGTCACCTGGTTGGGGCCCCACACCGAAATGAAGGTCGTATCGTTCGGGCTTTTCACGGCCGAGATCAACTCGCGGCTGATGCCGGTGGACGTGGATTTCACGCGCACCAGGCGCACGCCCGCGTTGGCGGACCAGCCGCTGCCTTCCCACTTCGAGTCAAGATACAGGCTGCTCACCTTTTCCTTCACGCCCCACATCGACGGCTTGGTGTAGTCGATCGCCATCGGGCCGTTGGGGAAGCGGGTCAGGTCGGAATAGTATGCCGGATCGTTCGACTGCGGCAGCAGCGACGGCTGGTTCAGGTAATTCATGTACGCGTACGGATCAAAGCTCAGGTACGCGCTCGGGATTTTGCCGCCCGTGTTCATGAAGTCGTCCATGTGCTGCACCGTGAACAGCGATGCCGGCAACGCCACGTGGTAGCCGCTGAACGCATTCCACGCGTCGTTGCCCCACTTGGTGCGGTCGACCTTGCGCTGCGAATGCGCCACACCCGTATCGATGCCCTTGAAGTAGCCGATCTCGTGTTCCCACGCTGCCGAGAGGCGCCCTTCGTTGAGTTTGTCGGTGTTGCGCACGTCGCCGTTGGACACCGCGTGCGCACGCACGGCGGTGGGATCGGCGATGCCGTCACCGAACGTGATGGTGGGCGTGCTGCCGAACGTGAGCACGTCGCCGTTCTTCGGCACCATGCCGGCCACCACCCACATGTCGTTCGAATCGGACGTGGTGCGCGAGGTGGAGATATCGCCCTCCACGCGCCACTCCTGCCCCACCTTCCACTTGGAGTTCAGACCGAACGCCTTGGTGATCGACAGCCGGTCGCCGCCCTTGGCGATCATGTCATTGGAATTGGCTTCGCCCAGCAGCTTGCCGGCGCCGGCCAGTTCCGGGTTGTTGGCGTAAAACGTCGAGCCGGGGCGCAGGAAGCTGGTCACCTGGTCCTGGTCGTTGTATTTCACGCCCAGCTGCACCGGGTTATTCCAGTCGCTGAACGCGATGACCTTGTTGCGCTGGTCGAGGCGCGAATACAGGCCGTCGGCCGTCAGCTTCCACGTGGGCGACGGATTGTATTGCACGGTGAGGTTACCCACCAGGCGCTTGCGGCTTTCGTCTTCCTGCTGGAAGCCGTAACTCTGCGGCATGTACAGTTTTTTGGTGGTGACGTCGGCCATCGTCAATCCGCGGGAATTGAGGTCGCCGTTGATCATCGAAACGTCGCGCAAATTCCAGGCGTCGTTGACAGCCTTGCTCTGCTTCGAGGCGCGGTCGGTGTACGACAGCGAACCGGTCACGCCGAACGTGCGCGCCTCGTTGGCGTACGAGTACATGCCGCTGGCATTGGGCGTGTATTTTTCGGAGTTGGAATCCCACGCGCTCGAGACATTCACCACCGAGCTGTGGCCGGTCTTGCCCGACAGCGGCCGCGCGGTCTGGATATCGACGGTGGAACCGATGCCGCCCTCGGGCAGGAACGGTTGCGACGTCTTGTAGACCAGCGCTTTCGAAATCAGGTCGGACGACAGCAGGTCGAACGAAAACTCGCGCCCGCCCGTATCGCTGGTCATGGTGCGGCCGTTGACCAGCACGTTGTTGAATTCCGGTCCCAGGCCGCGCACGGAAATGTAGCGGCCTTCGCCGCCATTGCGCTGGATCTGCACGCCGGTCACGCGTTGCAGCGATTCGGCGATATTCGTATCAGGAAATTTGCCGGCGTCTTCGGCCGAGACCGCGTCCACCACGCCATCCTGCATCCGCTTGGTGTTGAGCGACGACGACAGCGACGCCCGGATGCCGCTCACCACCACCTTCGCGGACGGGTCAACAACGGGTTCATCGGGGGTTTGCGCCTGGGCGCTTGTCGCCAGCACGAGATCGGCAATCAGCGCGGCCATGACGGTCCGGCGCAGGGTCTTGTTCTGCAGTGTCATTTTGTCTCCATCTTAGTTATAGGTATGGAAGACAGTGACTACTTGCTTTTTGCAAGTTATAAGTCCTGTCTTCATGCAGTCGCTGATGTAATTGTTGTAACTGCATGAAGGAATATTACGCCCGCGCTCGGGATGCCAAACTATCATTTATTTGCGTTTTGATATTCCAAAACGATATAACTTCGCGCCATGCAAAACGCCAGCTCGCAGGCTGGCGCTCTCAAAGCTCAGGCAAGGTGCCCGCATCTCGCCACTTGTCAGCAAAGTGCGTCACCGTGCTTTCAGCGCGATGTAAAGCGAGCGTTTGTAGCAGCTGAGCGTGGGTATATGGTGGGACAGGACATTGGCGTCCTTCGGTAACGGACGCTCCCGTCAATTTCCCGTTATCGATAAGCATTGCGACATAGGGCCGGCTGCATTGCATCAGCTCTGCTGCGGCCTCAGTGGTCAGCATCGGTTCGCGATGCTGCTGTGCAGGCCGTCTTTGCAGTTCGGCGATTTCGATCAGGTAGTACTGCATCCCCACGCGCAAATTACGCGAGGTTTCATCATGACCATCAAGCAGATCATGCAGCGCTTCCGCAATGCCTCTCGCGGTACCGGGCGCGAGTGCCGGGATCTTCCGCACCAAACCTTCGGCTATACCTGCCAACACATCGCGCGGGGCAGCCAGGGAATTACGTCGTAATTTAGCGATCACGCTCATAATAAAATTCCGAGATTTTCGTTTTGTTTTATGCTAAATCGAAAATAACGCAACCACTTCACCCGCTCGGACATCTTACCTAAGGGTCACCACACCCGGCCGGCCGCTGTCCGGCTTGAACCAGTCGCTGCGGTCGATTTTTTGCGTGACGAACCGCACTGCATGGCTCAGCGGAACTTCCACCCAGTGATGGAATGCCGCACCGGCCACCAGGCTGGCGCTCCACGCGACGAGCATGCCCAGCATTTGCAACTCCGGCTCGGGAGCCACGAAGCGCGTAAAGGCCGCGTTCACCAGCAGGCATACGGGGAAATGGATCAGGAATACCGCATACGATATTTTGCCCAGCTTGTTGATTGCCGACCAGGCATTGCCGCTCGACGGCGTCTTGACGCGACCGCACACGAACAGCACGCCCGCCACCACCACCGCCAGCGCGATGCGGCTGCGGAATTCCAGCACCAGTCCCGCCAAGGCCGGCAGCAAGGCCGCCATCATGATCAGCGTGATGGCGCCCGGCGTGCGCTTGGGATCGCTGGCCCACCACGCCATCAACCCCAGGCCGTAACTGCCGAAGAAATATGGCGCCCAGATGTCCCAGTCGGCATCGAGATTGAAATGCAGCAGCGACAGCGTGATGCCCACGGCGACCAGCAGCGGCATCAGCCAGCGCACCATGTGCTTGCCGGCCAACACACCAGCCAGCCACAACAGCAGCACCAGCGCCGCATACAGCTGGAAGTCAATCGCCACATACCAGGCGCCGGCCGACAGCGACGGATAATCGAGTACGCCATGCATCAGCACTGCGTGCGCCGCCAGTTGCGCCAGCGTGGCCGGTTCCGAAATCGAATCGTGGATCATCCAGCGCCCGGCCAGCGCCGATGCGGCAGCAGCCACCAGCGTGGCGGCCATAAACGGTGGCGCCAGCTTGGCGTAGCGATGCCAGATGGCGTTGAGCGGTCGCGGATGCGACGGCAAGCCGGCCGGCGCCAGCGACTTGGCGGCCAAAAAGCCGCCGATCACCAAAAACACTTGCACGGCAATGCGCGCGCTGTCGCCCAAAAAGCCTATCAGGTCGGGAAACACCGGTCGCACGTAATCTGCCATTGGGCCATAAAACGCCAGGTGGTGCAGCACGATCAACTGAGCTGCCACCACTTTTAACAGATTGATCAATCCGAATTGCGAGGGGGCGCCATGGCCCGCTCCGTGTGTGTTCGTTACAACAGAATTCATGTCACTCCTTGCCCTGCTTGTCATCGATACGCTGACAAGTTTGCCAACAAGGTCGCTATCATAGCGGAGGTGAGGACTTCGATGGCGCACGCTCGACTGTCCGGGCGGCAAATATTGGGGTAAAAAAGAAAAAGTTGCTGTCACACGGTTGAAATTTTTCGCCGCAGCCTGTAAGATTCGCGCCCTTGGGTCGTTAGCTCAGCTGGTAGAGCAGCGGACTTTTAATCCGTTGGTCGCAGGTTCGAATCCCGCACGGCCTACCAAGATATGTGAAAAACGCCAACCGGCAATTGCGGTTGGCGTTTTTTTTCATCTGGCCGTTTTTGCGCCCCTGGCATAACAGATATCACCAGAAGCTACATCTCTTCCACCCAAGAAATTCAGTTTACGAATGTCGAGTATCGGAAATTGAAATTATCTTTATATCTGGGACTTCGGTAAGATTCATTCATCGACACATTGAATGCAGTTCACAGGAGCCCATCATGACCACCGCTACCGCCAACATCACCATCGAAGCAGCACCTAAAGCCCCACGCCGTTCGTGGAAAGCCATCGTTCGCCGCATGTTCGAACTGTGGGCCGAGCCGTACAGCCACGGTCCTTACCAGCCACTGTAAGCCGTAAAGTTTTTCGCAAGTCGTTTTACCAGTAGCAAAAGTAACAATTATCGTTCGCGTGAGTGCACAATCGTGGTGTACTCACGGAAGAAGGCGAACGATGACCAAGCAGTTCAGGATTGCCTCCCTGGCAGACCACCCACACGCTGCGCCTGTTCTGGCGCACTGGGCCTCATGCAATGAACTTGCTGGCCAACTCATCGCCGCCATCGTGCAACGCGCACAGCAACATGGCGTCACGCAGCTCTATCTCCAGACCGAAATGTTCTCAGGCGGCTTGTAATGCAAGCTGGGCTAGAAACCGATGTTTCAAGCCGTCAGGCAAGGCGTGGAGGTGCTGGTGATGCGGCGAGGTGCTTTAGATTTGCTTGCGGCGTTTCAATCCGTTACATAGTGCCGCGCCTTAAGCTTCCCGGACCATACTTTCCGGGAGCACGCCATGACGTCCAACGCTGACGAACTCGCATTTGAAAATGCCATCAAATCTTTGGAAGCCACTGCAACAAGCTTGGCTGCCCATTTGGAAATCGACTCGTCCGCCCGGCGTAGCTATGCCAAACAGATCGCAGCCGTCTCAGACGGTCTCAGAGCCGATGTGCGCACAGGAAAAATGACCTGGATTCAAGCGGCAGAACAAGCGCATCAAACACGTAATCTCGTCATGGAGACGATGCGCGCACGAAGCACGCCGTCGGCCGCGCATGGGCGGAGAAATTGAAACCTAAGGGACACCCATTCAACACCATTGTTGCCAAGAAGACGATTGAATTATTCGGCAACGGCGCGAGCTTCCAGCAACTGAGCACGACGCAGCAAAACAAGGTGTACCCGGCAATCGTCACTTCGTCCGGAAAATCGAACATCAAGGTGACCGGCAAGCTAGCAAAACTCTCCCTCGCCGGCCGAGGCTTGATTTTTGTCTCGGTAGCAATTTCGACATATAACGTGTTGACGTCTTCAAATAAGGCTGGTGCAATCAAACGAGAGATTGCAGTCACAGGGGCGGGTATTGGGGGCAGTATTGCAGCCGGCGCACTGGCAGGCTTGGCTTGCGGCCCGGCGGCCCCGGCCTGCGTGACTGTTGGCGCATTCGTGGGCGGGGCATTGGCCGCCCTTGGCGCAGGCTATATTTGGTAGGGCAAAGACGTGAGACTGCTGCTTCCATCCGAATGTGCGATTCGCCCCTGTCAGCCCTATAGCGACAAGGCCATGGCAACCTCAACCATCGTTATGGATGGAAAAGTGACTGGCGTGGAAGTGACGGGCGCCGTTCTGGAAGCGGCAGTCGCGTGGCAGGATCAGCGGCTGCTGTTTTTAACCGACGATATTTTGCACGAGGACATGCTGCGGATCTATCTGCTCGACGCCCGGCATCGGCTGCTGGATACAGCCGTTCTTGGCGCCGCTTATTCAACTGGCGCCTTCAGCGACCTTCAACTATTGCCCCCAAACAGCTTGAGCTTTAGTTTCATCGGTGGCATCACCTGGCGGCTCTTGCTCCTGTCGCAGCCGGAATTCGTCGTGCCTTGGCTGTCTTATCCGCGCGGCGTGTCGCGACCATGGAAATTCCATCGTTCATTCCGACTGGAAGGCAAGCCGCTTCCAGCCGCGCCCAACTAGCGTCTGAACTTTTTCGGTTGCTTGCGCCGCGCTGCCGAGTTTTGATCCTGCAGGATGGCATCGACGCGCTCCGACGCCTCGCGCGAGAGCTTGAGCGCCAATGCCGTGTCGGGGAAATAGTCGGGCTGGCGGTAGGCCAGCCAGGCGTAGGCCGAGTACAGGCGGCACGCGTCTTCCGCTTCCTGCAAATTCATATAGTGCAGCGGATTGTTTTCCGGTTTCAGGTGGGTGATGCGCTTGTGCGCCAGTGCGCTGGCCCAGCTTTCCCACGCGTGCTGCAAGGTGTGTACCTTGGCCGAGATCGGCACCAGCGACAGTGCGAATTTTTCCGCCACCGATAACTGCAGCGTATCGAGCCATGCCGCCCGTTCGAACTGGTCTTCGGTAATGCGCGGATAAAAGAAGCCATCCGGTACATCGATGTTGTGGACGAAGCGCTTGAGCAGCTTGGCCAGTCCGTGCTCGTTGGTGACGGCGGAAATCCGGTGCAAGTGTTCCAGCGTGGGCGCCACGGCAAAGCCGGTGGTCTTCAGTGGCACAGGCTTCTCGCGCAGCAGCGAACGCATCACGTTGTGGGTCTCGGCGTCAAAACCGGCCACCAGCCCTTCCTCGTGGACGCCGAAGCGCCCTGCCCGGCCAGCGATCTGGCGCGCCAGCGCGGCCGGAATTTCCTCTTCTTCATAGCCGTTGTACTTGACGCTGGTGGTCATGACGATGCGCGCAATCGGCATGTTGAGGCCCATGGCAATCGCATCGGTACCTACCACCACGTCGGCAGCGCCGTCGCGGAAGCGCTGCGCTTGGGCGCGCCGCACTTCGGGCGACAGGTTGCCGTACACGGTGGCCACCGACAAGCCTGCCTCGGTCACGTTGTCGCGCCACATCAGCACTTCGCGGCGCGAAAAACAGATGATGGCGTCGCCGCGCCGCAAGCCGGTCAGTTTGCGCACCGGGCTGTCTTCCATCGACAGCGGCCCCTTGCGCTTGAGCACGTGCACTTCGAGTTCGCAGTCGAGTCGCGCGGCCAGCACTTCGATGGCGCGCCGCGCTTCCGGTGCGCCCACCAGGTAGACGGTGTGGGCCGGGGCGCCGCACACGGCGGCGGTCCAGGCAGCGCCGCGGTCGCGGTCAGACAGCATCTGGATTTCATCGATCACGGCCACCTCCACCGGCGTGCGGGTATCGAGCATCTCGACCGTACTGGCGACGTGGGTGGCGCCCGCCACCAAGCGGCGTTCCTCGCCCGTGACCAGGCTCACGGCGAGCGGCCGGCCGTGCTGCTGCATGCCCTGCAGGCGTTCGTAGTTTTCCAGCGCCAGCAGACGCAGCGGCGCCAGGTACACGCCACTGGGCGCCTTGGCCAGCGCTTCGATGGCCTGGTGGGTTTTGCCCGAGTTGGTGGGTCCCAGCACCGCGATGAACTTGCGCTTGATGCGGCGCGCCACCTCGAACGACGCCGGGTACTCGGCCAGGTTGATGCTCTGGCGCGTGCGTTCAGCGTGCTGCTCTTCCATCTCGCGCTCGACCGCATGGTGCAAGCGCTGGCGGATGCGGTCGAACACCATGCCGGCCGGCTCCGAAATCTGCATATCGGCCAGGCCTTGCAGGAACGGTTGCGGATCGAGGTCGCAATCGTCGCTGGCGTCGGCAATTTCCTGCACGAACGTCGTCACATGGCCGTGCAACTCGTCGATCACGGCAGCGCTGGCGCGCTCGCGCAACAGCGCCGCACGGCTGTCGGCATCGAGCTTGCGCCACTTCGACGGCTTGGCCAGCACGCCCTGCGCCGGCACCAGGTCGTACGGATAGCGCTTGCCGCCGTACTCGACCACGCCGGTCAGCCGCAGGAATACCCGGCCCTCCAGCCGCATCAGCGCAAATCCCTCGGCGGCCAAGCCCAGTTCGCGCATCAGTTCGTCGTCGTATTCTTGGTCTGCCAGGTCGGTCATGGTGGAGGTAATCAATGGATAGGAACCGATTATATCGTGCCGGGACCGCCGCGCTTTTTGTCGCTTCTTGTCGCTTCCTGTCGCTTTTTGTCTTTCTCGATCATTTCTGGCACCATGTCCCGGTTTACATGCCGTCGCGCCCAAGATTACCGCAATGCCTCAAACTATTATCGCCCCCGTCCAGCACGAATTGCTGATTAAAAAAAGCCGCTTTATCGCTTGCGTGCAGCCGATGACCGATCGCGCCACTGCGCAAAAAGTGGTGGCGCAATTATGGCAACAACATCCGCAAGCAGCGCACGTCTGCTGGGCATTATTGGCCGGCGGCCAATCGGCGGCCGTCGATGATGGTGAACCCAGCGGCACCGCCGGCCGGCCAATGCTCGATGTATTACGCCACCAGGACCTGGAAGGCGTATTGGCGACCGTGGTGCGGTATTTTGGCGGCGTTAAACTCGGCGCCGGTGGACTGGTGCGCGCTTATACCGACAGCGTGGCGCAGGCCTTATTAAAAGCCGAGAAACAGGCGATTATCAAACTGCAGTATCTGATCTGCACCGCGCCGTATGCCATGGAAGGCGTTATACGGCGCGAACTGGAACAAACTGGCGCCACGCTCGATCACGTGGCGCATGGCGACGATGTGCGATTTGAATTTAGCCTGCCTGATGGCGATGCCGCCGCATTGATTGCCCGCCTGAATGAAGCGGGTCACGGCCGGATTATATGGATCGATCCAGCAGAAGAATAAGCTACGAATAAGCAACGATTAAGCAACGAATAAGCAACGATTAAGCAACGAATAAGCAACCAAGATGAAACTCGGCCGGCAGAGCGTGGCCGCGCCGGCCACAAGCCGAAAACTGGTGTATTCAAGCCAATTTCTGGCGCGCCTGCCCAACCCACGTCGCTCGGTGCCACAGCATTTCCAGCGGACCCTGGGCATGCGTGCGCAACCACCACACGCTGAACTGCCGTTGCAGCAGCGCCAGCAAGATGCCGACCGCCAGCGCCAGCGTGGCGCCGGTGTATTGATACAGCCCGAGCCCGTAACCGTAATAGAGCGCGGTGCCCACCACCGATTGCACGACATAACTGGTCAAACTCATCCGGCCGAGGGGCGAGAAAAATTCCAGTGCGCGCCAGCGATAAAATAATAGGGTAAATCCGGCCACCAGCACCGCGGTCCACGCCAGATTCGACCACGACGTGACAATAACCAGTAACGGCCGCTCCAGCGCCTGGCCGATATTCCACGCCTGCGGGTAAGTCTTGAGCAAATACAGCGGCATAAACGCCAGTACCGCAATACCCAGAATGCGCAGCCACACGCGCTGATTGATGGCGCTGAGCTGGAACCAGTTGTTTCTCGCTGCCAGCATACCGAGCATAAACAATGCAGGCACCTGGAATAAGCGGCCATTTTCCCAGCTCCATAACAGCACGCCGATTTTTCCATTGGTGAGATTACCGTGCCATACCTCTGCCAGCGTGCCATGTTTCATATACTCGCTGGCACGGCCAAAATACGCCCACGATGCCGGGTCGTTCAAGTTTTCCGCGGGATGACGCAAAGCCTGGATAAACTCCAGCCAGGCATAAGGCTGCAGCAGCAATACCACGGCAATAGCGCCAACCGCCTTGCCGGGTAAACGCGCCACCGGTATCAGGGCCAATCCCAATACTGCGTAGATACTCAAAATATCGCCGTGGTACACCATGGAATTAAGCAGCCCAAAGCCAAGCAGCAAGGTCAGGCGCCACGCGTAGCGCGGCCGAAAATCTACGCCGAGCAACGCCCGATGGTGGTATTGCAGGTGAAAGGTGACGCCGAACAGCAGCGCGAAAATGGCGTACGATTTGCCGCCAAACAGGAAGAACATGGTGTCCCACACGACCTGGTCCACTGCCTGCAGCCAGGCCGGTGCATGGTCCGGCGTGAAATACAGGTCGAAGTGCTCGATGTTATGCAGCAGCATGATCGAGACGATGGCGCCGCCGCGCAGCGCATCGAGCAAGTCCAGCCGGGAAGATGGCGTGTTCATCGTTTCCAGATCCTTGGCAAAAACAGCAAGTTTATCTGAAAACGATTTCAGTCGATATCGCTGTCTCAGCCAGCGCGGCAGTAGCGAGCGACGGTGCCGATCAGTTCCTCGAATTCGATGGGTTTGGCAATGAAGTCGTCGATGCCGGCGGCGCGGCATTCGTCGCGCTCGGATTCGAGCACATGGGCCGTCAATGCCAGGATCGGCAAGCTGGCATAGCCTTGCGCGCGCAGCCGGCGCGTGGCTTCGTAGCCGTCCATCACCGGCATTTGCATGTCCATCAGGATGGCGTCGAAGATGCCAGGCCCGGTGACGCAAGCCAGGCCTTCGGCGCCGTCGTTGGCAACGGCCACGACCGCGCCTTCCGCTTGCAACAACTCGCAGGCCACTTGCTGGTTCAGAAAATTATCTTCCACCAGCAACAACCGCAATCCGGCCAGTCTCTGTCCTGTCCCGGCATCCATACGCAACACTCCCGGTGGCTAATGTATCAATTTGTCCAGCTTGTCTTAACATCATAGCATGCGGAATAAATACAACAACGGCGACATTGCCACATGGAAATTAGAGGTGTATATTGCCGGAACAGTTACAGTAATTGGTCGCCCAATCCGCCGCGTCCCGCCTTTTCTTCTCCGGCCCCATTCCCGCCAACGTTCCCCTCGGAACGCGAGACTCACCTCTCGACCCGGAATTTATAATGCACAGCAAGCACTTAAAAGTAAGCACCCGCCTCGGCCTCGGTTTCGGCGTGATTTTGGTCATGCTGACCATCGTCATCGTCCTCGGCATCCGTTATCTCGGCGTACTCAACAGCGGCACCAACGACATTGTCACCGACAACTATCCCAAGGTGCTGCAGGCACAGAACTTGATGAACCTGCACAACAAGATTGCGCGCTCGCTGCGTAACGGCTTGCTGCGCCGCGACGAGGCGGCATCCAACAAGGAATTTGCCATCGTGGAAGAAACCCGGCAACAGGCTGGCGTGGAAGCGAAAAAACTCGATGACATGGTGCAGTCAGCCAAAGGCCAGGCCTTGTTCGACGCCGTGGACGCGGCCTTCCCACCCTACTCGCAGTCGCTCGACGAAGTGATGCGCCTGCGCCGCGAAGGCAATAACGATGCCGCCGTGGACATCATGCTGACCACCACGCGCGACCTGCAACTGGCCTACATGAAGCGCCTCGAAGAATTGATCGCGCACCAGAGCGCGGCCATGGAAGGCGCGCGCGCCAACGCCGAAGCCACGTACGACAGGTCGCGCAACATCATGCTCGCGCTGGGCCTGCTGGCGCTGGCCAGCGGCGTGGGCGGCGCCTGGCTGATTTCGCGCCAGATCCTTGGCCAGCTGGGCGGCGAACCCGATTACGTGGCAGGCATTGCCGGCCGCATTGCCGGCGGCGACCTGGCCGTGGCCATCGACCTGCCGCGCAACGACCAGCACAGTTTGCTGTTTGCGATCCAGGCCATGCGCGACAGCCTGGCCGACATCGTGCGCCAGGTACGCGGCGGCGCCGACAACATCGTCATGGCAGCGACCGAAATCGCCAGCGGCAACCAGGACCTGTCGTCGCGCACCGAGCAGCAAGCCGGTTCGCTGGAAGAAACCGCATCCTCGATGGAAGAGCTGACCGCTACCGTCAAGCAGAACAGCGAAAATGCCCGCCAGGCCAATACCATGGCGCAGTCGGCGTCCAGCATCGCCCAGCAGGGTGGCGCCGTGGTGGCCAGCGTGGTCACCACCATGGCCGGCATCAACGCGTCGGCCAAGAAAATCGTCGACATCATCAGCGTCATCGACGGCATTGCGTTCCAGACCAATATCCTGGCGCTCAATGCGGCGGTGGAAGCGGCGCGCGCCGGCGAACAGGGACGCGGCTTTGCCGTGGTGGCGTCGGAAGTGCGCACGCTGGCGCACCGCTCGGCGGCGGCGGCCAAGGAAATCAAGGTGCTGATCGATGATTCGGTCAGCAAGGTGGGCACCGGCACCGAGCTCGTTGGCGAGGCGGGCGAGACCATGGAGCGCATCGTGGTGGCCGTCAAATCGGTGACCGATATCATGGGCGAGATCAGCATGGCCAGCCAGGAACAGGAAGCAGGCATTGCCCAGATCAACCACGCCATCACCGAAATGGATACGGTCACCCAGCAAAACGCTGCGCTGGTGGAACAGGCAGCGGCAGCAGCCGAAGCCCAGCAGGATCAGGCCCAGCAGCTGTCGCAGCTGGTGGGCGTCTTCAAACTCGATGCACAACAGCCGCCATCTGGCAACGCGCGTCGCCCGGCCACCCAGGCCAGGCCGGCTGCCGTGGCACCCGCGCTGCGTTTGGCGTAATCAGTATCGCAGCGAAACGCCGGCGGTCCAGTTCCAGTCCGGCGCGTTGCGGTTGATGCCGCGCGACAGCGCCGTGTCGAGCTTGACCGACTTGCTCAGCAACCAGCCGGCGCCGATATCGAACGTGCTGACCGAGCCGCCGTCACGCGCGCGGGCAATTTGCCGCGCCGAATATTCAATGAAGGTACTGAGGCGCTCATTCCACGATTTTTCCAGCACGATGCCAAACAGTGCGCTGGTAAAGCGCCCGCCGTCGTCGCGGTGCTGCCATGCCAGTCCTTGTACCAGCCCCAGGTTGAGGTCGCCCGGCAAATCCCACTCGGCCCCCAGCCGCAAGGTACCGCCCTTGCCCTGCGCGCGCAGCGGCCGCGAACCGGAATCGAGATCCCAGCTGGCCACCACGCCCAGCGCGGGCCAGGCGCCGGCGGCATCGCGCACATGCCACTTGGCGCCCACCGACACATCGGCATAACCGGTCACGCGGCTGCGGTTGCCGGTGGCCAGCTCGTCGGACGTGACGCGCAGGCGGCCATCGGATTCCAGCCGCAACTCCCAGTCGTCGCCCACGCCGTAGCGCAGCAGCGTGGGCGTGGCATCGGTGCGCTCGCGCACCCCATCGGCCCGGTCACGCTCGGTGGCGACGCCGGTTTCAATCTGAAAACGGTGCTTGCCCACCACCGTGCTGGAATCGACAAAATCGGGGCGGTCGCTGGCGATCGCATCGCCGTCCGGCGCAGCGCACGCCCCCAGCGGCAGCAACCACAATAACGCAAACCCGTTCCTGATAGCCATGACTGCTCCACGCGGCAGGGATGAAGCTGCACACCGTAACACATCGGCATTTATGGTCGGTTGGAAAATTTCCACATGCTCTGCCGCCACCTGTCCGGTTCCGGACACCGGTGCGCGCAGGCGGGCAACCGCAAGCCGCCGCGCCACCGCCACGGCTGCGCCATCTCCTTGATTTATAGGGTTTTACGTTTGATTACGGCGCTGGCACGGCGGTTGCAACAGACACGGCATCACCATTCATCCGCATCCGCACATGGACCAGGCCATCAGCCCACATCTCATCACCCGCCGCCGCCGGCGCATCGCGCTGGCGGTGGCCGCCGGTTTGGCGACCGTGTGCGTGGGGGCCTGGGGCATCCACCGCGCGGTGAGCCCCAGCATGGCCGCCACCAGCGTGACGATGACTACCGTGCGCACTGGCACGATTGCCAACAGCATCAATGCGTCGGGCATCGTGATCCCCGTGCATGAAGAGCAAGTGGCCAGCCCGATTGCCACCCGCGTGGCGAAAGTGCAGGCGCGCCTGGGCCAGCAGGTCAACGCCGGCGACTTGCTGCTGGAACTCGACCACCGCACCATCGTGCTGGCCATCGACAGCATCAAGGAACAACTGGCGCAACAGGAAAACCGCATCCAGGCGCTGACGCTGGAAATGGAACAAAAGCGCAAACAGCTGCAAAGCGCCATCGAACTGCTGCAGCTGGACCTGGAAGCCACGCGCGTCAAGCTGGGCCGCTACCAGACCTTGCGCAAGGCGGGCGGCGTCTCGGCCGAAGACTTGCTCACGGCCGAGCTGAACGTCAAGCGCAACGAGATTCAACTGCGCCAGCAGCATGAGCTGATCGACGATGGCCAGCGCGCCACGTCCACCAATATCGACGGCGCCCGCCTGCAAAAAAACATTTTGCAGCGGCAGTTGCAGGAGCAGCAGCAACTGCTGGCGCAAACCGCCGTGCGGGCGCCGTTTGCCGGCATGCTGACCGCGCTGCTGGCCGATGAAGGGGCCAGCGTGGCGGCCGGCCAGATGGTGGCGCGGGTGTCGGAATTAAATAATTACAAGGTGGAAGCGTCGCTGTCGGACTTCCATGCGCGCGCGCTGCAGCCGGGCCAGGCCGTGCTGGTGGAACAAGGCAATGTGCAACTGACCGGCGTGGTGCAGACCATCTTGCCCGAGATTCAGAACGGCACCGTCAAGCTGCTGGTGACGCTGGCCGAGCCGCACCACACGATGCTGCGCAACAAGCTGCGGGTGGAAGTCAACATCGTCACCGAGCATAAAAAGAACGCACTGCTGGCCGATAACGGCCCGGCCTTCAACGGCCGCGGCCCGCAAGATTTGTTCGTGGTGCAGGGCGGCGTGGCCCGCAAGACCACGCTCGACATCGGCGCCAGCGATGGCAAGGTCGTCGAAATCGTTGCCGGCGCGCGGGCCGGCGATCGCATCATTACATCGGATACCAGCCGCTACCAGGACCGCGCCAGCGTGCGCATCGACCCATAACGAGGAAACCATGATCCGTTTGCACCAAGTGAGTAAAACCTACCAGACCGACAAGGTCGAAACCCTGGCACTGAAGGATATCGACCTGCACGTGGGCAAGGGCGAATTCGTCAGCATCATGGGCCCGAGCGGCTGCGGCAAGAGCACGCTGCTGAACCTGATCGGGCTGCTCGACGTGCCCGGCGCCGGCACCATTGCGGTGGGCGGCCAGCCGGTAACGTCGTACAAGGACAAGCACGTGGCGCGCCTGCGCAACAGCACCTTCGGCTTCATCTTCCAGAGCTTCCACCTGATTAACGACCTGCGCGTGATCGACAACGTCGAGCTGCCACTGCTGTACCGCAACCTGTCCGCCAAGCGGCGCGGCCGCATGGCGCGCGAGGCGCTGGAAAAAGTGGGCCTCGGCGCGCGCATCGACCATTACCCGAACCAGTTATCGGGCGGCCAGCAACAGCGGGTGGCAATTGCCCGCGCCATCGTGGGCCAGCCGCAAGTGCTGCTGGCCGATGAGCCAACCGGCAACCTCGACAGCAAGATGGGCCAGGAAGTGATGGACATCTTGCTGCAACTGCACCGCGAAGGCACCACCGTGGTCATGGTCACCCACAACGAGCACGATGCGCGCCTGGCCACCCGTATCGTGCGCGTGTTCGACGGCCAGCTGGTCGCGTAAGGAGCCGCCATGTTCAGGAATTATCTGCTCACTGCATGGAAAGTCTTCCTGCGCCGCAAACTGTTTACCGCGATTAACCTGCTATGCATCGTGCTCACGCTGGTGGTGCTGATGGTGGTCACGGCGCTGCTGCAAAACACGTTTTATCCGAGTGGCGTGGAGCGTAAAAGCGACCGCTTCGTGCAAATGATCATGATGCAGTCCACCCACACCAGCAAGAACAACACGCGCAACGGCATGTTCGGCTACAAGGTGATCGAGCAATATCTGAAACCGCTGCAGGGCCGCGGCGGCGTGGAGGCGGTGGCTGCCAGCACCATTCCGCAGTCGGTGTCGGTGTACCAGGAGGGGCGCGTGAGCGAGCTGATGATGCGCCGCGTCGATGCCCAGTACTGGCGCATCCTCGATTTCAACCTGCTGGCTGGCCGCCTGCCCGACCAGCAGGACGATGCCCAGGGCCGCATGGTGGCCGTGATCAACCAGGCCACGGCGCGCAAGCTGTTTCCCGGCCAACCCTACCTGCAGCAGAAAATCAGCGTGGGCGGCCAGCTGTTCACGATCATCGGCGTGGTGGAAGATGCGCTGCATCTGAATGCGTACGCCGATATCTGGACGCCGATCACGGCCATGCCATCGACCGAGTACCGGAGCCAGATGTACGGCATATTTACCGTGATGGTGCTGGGACGCACCAGCGCCGACCTGCCCGCCATCAAGCAGGAACTGCTGCGCGTGGCCAAAACCCTGCCATCGGAAGACCCGAATAAATTCAATGTGCACCGCTTCTGGGGCGATACCAAGCTCGAGGTATTTGCCCGCACACTGACGTCCAGCACCGCCGACGATGCGGGCGTGGGCAAGCTGCTCACTGCCATCGCGGTGCTGATGCTGCTGTTCATGGCCCTGCCCGCGCTCAACCTGGTCAACCTGAATATCGGCCGCATCATGGAGCGCAGCAGCGAGATCGGCGTGCGCAAGGCGTTTGGCGCCACCAGCGCCCAGCTGGTGGCGCAACTGGTACTGGAAAATGTGCTGCTGTGCCTGGCCGGTGGCGCGCTGGGACTGGCCGCCGCCGCCGGCGTGCTGTGGTGGCTGGAAGGCTCGGGCCTGATCCCCTATCTGCACGTCGATCTGAACCTGGCCGTGTTCGGCTATGGCCTGCTGCTCACGCTGGTGTTCGGCCTGTTGTCGGGCGTGGTCCCGGCCTGGAAAATGTCGCGCCTGGCGCCCGTGCACGCACTGAAAGGAACCGCATAATGTTGCGCCACCTGTTAAAACTGCTGTGGAAGCGCAAGTCGCGCAACCTGATGCTGAGCCTGGAAATCCTGCTGGCCTTTGTGCTGGTGTTCGCGGTGGCGGCATTTGCCGTGCGCTATCTGCAGCTGCAACGGCTGCCCACGGGCTTTGCCTACCACGACCAGTGGATGGCGCAGATCCGCACCGACCAGCCGCTGCGCAATGACGCTGCCGTGTACGACCAGCTGCGCCGTACCCTGCTGGAACTGCCCGAAGTGGAACGGGTGGCGTTTGCCGCCCTGCCCGTCTATGAAATGTCGCGCCGCATCGGCGACTACATGCGGCCCGACGGCAGCGGCCACACCCGCATCGACGTCCAGGACGTCAGCGACGATTACGGCGCCGTGATGGCCATGCCCATTGCCAGCGGCCGCTGGTTTTCCAGCGTGGACGATGGCGCCGACGCCACGCCGGTGGTCCTCAACCGCCTGGCCGCCGAGAGGCTGTTTGCCGGCAAGTCAGCGCCGGGGCAACTGTTTGTCGAAGGCGGCAGCGCGGCGCATCCCGCGCGCTATCGCGTGGTGGGCGTGGTGGAGCATTTCCGCTCGCACGGCGAGTACATGGACCCGGTGCCGTTCATGCTGCCGCGTTTCCGCCCGGGTGAAGGCGACGACGCACTCACGACAATCATGGTCAAGCTCCGGCCCGGCACTCCGCGCGCATTTGAAAGCAAGCTCAGCGCCCGTATCCGCCAGCTGCATCCGGCGTGGTCGGTACTGATTACGCCGCTGACCGAGGCCCGGGCGTCGATGCTGGGCCTGCAACTGGTGCCGCTGAAAGTCCTGGCCGTGGTGGCCGCCTTCCTGCTGGTGATGGTGGCGTTTGGCCTGTTTGGCGTGCTGTGGCAAAACACCACGCGGCGGATTCCGGAAATCGGCCTGCGCCGCGCGCTTGGCGCCGCCTCGGGCAGCATTTACCGCCAGATCGTCGCCGAGCAATTGATACTGAGCTCGGGCGCGATCTTCATCGGCCTGGTGCTGCTGATCCAGTTGCCACTGACCGGCGCGCTTGGCGACGCGCTGAACTGGACCGTATTCTGGGGCGCATTGGCGCTATCGGCAGGTGTGATCTATCTGCTATCCTTGCTGTGTTCGCTTTACCCGGGCTGGCGCGCCGCGCAACTGAGTCCCACGCAGGCGCTGCACTATGAATAAGAACTGACACTCCATGGCTTCTCCCCGCAAGCAACGCATCCTCATCGTCGACGACGACAGCGCGGTCCAGGTGTCGCTGGCCCTGCTGCTCAAACAGGCCGGCTACCACACGCTGTGCTGCGACGACCCGGCGCAGGCGCTGGCTGCGCTGGCGCCGTCGTCCGCCGAGGCTATCGACCTGGTGCTGCAGGACATGAATTTTTCGCTGCACACGAGCGGCGACGAAGGCTTGCGGCTGCTGGCCAATATCAAGCATGCGCGGCCAGCGCTGCCGGTGCTGCTGATGACGGCCTGGGGTTCGATCAGCCTGGCGGTGCGCGGGATGCAGGCCGGCGCCGCGAATTTCTTCACCAAGCCGTGGGACAACGCCCAACTGGCCGAGCTGGTACGCGCCACGCTCGATACTGCCGATGCTGTTGTCGAGCCGGCCGCCGCCGCTGCGCCGGCCCAGCTGTCGGCGGCCGCGCAGCGCCAGGCGCTGGACACCAGGTTCGATTTTGGCGCCATCATCGGCGAGCACCCGCGCCTGCTCAAGGTGTTGGCCACGATCGGCCAGGTGGCCGCCACCCGCGCCCCGGTGCTGATTCTGGGCGAAAGCGGCAGCGGCAAGGAACTGGTGGCCGACGCGATCCACCGCAACAGCCCGCGCGCCGGCCAGGCCATCGTCAAGATCAATATGGGCGCGATCACGCCGTCGCTGTTCGAAAGCGAAATGTTCGGCCACGTGCGCGGCGCCTTTACCGATGCCCGCACCGACCGCAAGGGCCACGTGGCAACCGCCCACGGCGGCACGCTGTTCCTCGACGAGATCGGCGAACTCAATCGCGCCGACCAGGTCAAGCTGCTGCGCGTGCTGCAAGACCAGACCTACCAGGCGGTGGGCGCCAGCCGCACCGAGCGCGCCGACATCCGCGTGGTTTCCGCCACCAACCGCGAGCTGGCGGAACTGGTGGCGGCCGGCGACTTCCGCGAAGACCTGTTTTACCGCCTGAACCTGATTACCATCCGCCTGCCGCCGCTGCGCGAGCGACGCAGCGACATCGCGCTGCTGGCGCGCCGCATCGTTACCGATGTGGCCCACAGCTACGGCCTCGGGCCGGTCACGCTGGCGCCGCAGGCCATCGACTGGCTCAGTGCCCAGCCGTGGCCCGGGAATATCCGCCAGCTCAAGCAGACGCTGGAACGCACGCTGCTGCTGGTGGGCCGGTCCGAGCTGAAGCAGGCCGATTTCATCGCTGCCGAACAGCACGAACACGGCGGCATGGCCGGCGCGCCACGGTTGGGCGTGGACGGCATGACGCTGGAACAGGTGGAGCGCCACATGATCGCCCACGCGCTCGACCAGCACCAGGGCAATATCTCGCGCGTGGCCAAGGCGCTGGGCTTGAGTCGTACCGCGCTGTACCGGCGCCTGGAACGGCACGGCCTCAGCGTGGCCGCTGGCGCTGCCGACGCCGACCTGTACCGATGAGCTTGCGCCACCGCCTGTATGCCTGGCTGACCGTGATGCATGCGCTGGCGCTGGGCGGCATCGTCTGGCTGCTGCGCGACCGGCCGGCGCTGATGCTGGCGCTCGAAGCGGGCGTGGCGTGCAGCCTGATGATCGGGCTGCGGCTGGTGCGGCGCGCCCTGGCGCCGCTGGGCTACACGCGCCACTTCCACGACCTGCTGCAAGACCAGCACTACGCGGCGCGCCTGCAAGGCGGCAACGATGCCGAACTGGGTGAACTGGTCGACCTGTTCAACACCATGTTGAAACGGCTGTACCAGGAGCGCTTGCAGCTGGGCGAACAACAGGGCTTTCTCGACCGCCTGCTGGAGGCGACACCAAGCGCGGTGATCGTGTTCGATTTCGATGGCAAGATCAGCCTGCTCAACGCCAGCGCGCTGGCGCTGGTGGGCGCGCCCGTGCTGGCGCCCGCTGGTGCGGCGACCAGCGCGGCGACCAACTTGGCGGCCAGCGCGGCGACCAGTACGACAACCGGCACAACAACCAGCACGACAGCCGGCGCTGCGACGCCGCGCGGCCAGACCTTGCGCGCACTGGCCGGGGACGACCACACCGGCCTGCTGGCCCAGCTCGATGCACTGCCGCTCGGCGACAGCCGCCTGCTTACAGCCCCCAACGGCCGCCGCTACCGGGGCCAGCGCGGCCAGTTCCACGACCGCGGCTTTGCCCGCCATTTTTTGCTGGTCGAGGAACTCACGGAAGAACTGGAAAGCTCGGAAAAATCAACCTACGACAAATTGATACGCGTGCTGGCGCACGAGGTCAACAACACGGTGGCCGCCACCGGCTCGGTACTCGACTCGCTGCTGTACTACCGCGACCAGTTGCAGGACGCGGACGGCGCCGATTTCGCCACCGCGATAGGCGCCGTCAAGCAGCGCAATGTGCGGCTCGGCGAGTTCATCGAACGCTTCACCCAGGTGGTGCGCATGCCGGCGCCCGAGCTGCGCCCGTGCGCGCCGCAGGACATCCTCGACGATATCCTGTACCTGTACCGCGAGCCGTGCCGCAGCCGTGGCATCGACCTGGGCTGGGCGCGCTGCGACGCCGTGGCGCCGCTGCCGCTCGACCGCCAGCTGCTGGAACAGGCGCTGCTGAACGTGGTGAAAAACGCGATGGAAGCGGTGGAACAGGCGGGCGGCGCCAAGCCATCGATCGAGTTCGTGCTGGCGCGCGATGCCGGCGGCGTGCGGCTGGCCGTGATCGACTCCGCCAACCTGCTCGGTGCGGTGCCGGCCGAATTGCTGTTCACGCCGTTTTTCACGACCAAGAAAGGTGGCCAGGGTATCGGCTTGCTGTTTGTGCGCGAGGTGATGAAGTTGCACGGGTTTGCTTACCGGCTGGCCGCGACTGGCGATGGGCGGACGGTGTTTGAGGTGGTGTTGCGCTAGGGCGAATCGTGCAAATTGGATCCCCGCCTGCGCGGGGATGACGGACTTTCGGCCAGCGAATTAAGAGCCGTCACTCCCGCGCAGGCGGGGCGGTCCGCCGATGCGGTCCAATTTCAGTGCGCCGCCAACCGCGCCACCGGCTTGCGGACCGTCACAATCGGCGCCGCCGGCAATCCATCCACCCGAAACACACTGACTATCCGCTGCAAATTCGCTGCCTGCTCCTGCAACGCTTCCGCCGCTGCAGCAGCCTCTTCCACCAGCGCGGCATTCTGCTGCGTGACCGTATCCATTTCCGTCACGGCCTGGTTGATCTGCTCGATGCCGGCGCTTTGCTCGCGGCCGGCGTTGGAAATCTCGGCCATGATGTCGTTGACGCGCTGCACGCTGTCCACCACGTCCGCCATGGTCTGGCCGGCCTGCTCCACCAGCGCGCTGCCCGCCGCCACGCTGTCGACCGAGTTGCCGATCAACGCCTTGATTTCGCGGGCCGCTGCGGCCGAGCGCTGCGCCAGGTTGCGCACCTCGGTGGCGACCACCGCAAAACCGCGGCCCTGCTCGCCTGCACGCGCTGCTTCCACGGCGGCATTGAGCGCCAGGATGTTGGTCTGGAAGGCGATGCCGTCGATCACGCCAATGATGTCGACAATCTTGCGCGACGAGGCATTGATCGCGCCCATGGTATCGACCACCTGCGCCACCACCGAGCCGCCCTGGCGCGCCACGGTGGACGCGGTATTGGCCAGCACATTGGCCTGGCGCGCGTTGTCGGTATTCTGCCGCACGGCGCTGGTCAGCTGCTCCATCGACGACGCGGTTTCTTCCAGCGCACTGGCCTGCTCCTCGGTGCGCGCCGACAAATCCTGGTTGCCGATGGCGATCTGGGTGGACGCGGTCGCAATGGTCTGGGTGCCGGTGCGCACTTCGGTGACGATGGCGGCCAGGGCATCGCGCATCATTTTCATCGCGTGCAGCATGCTGTGCCGGTCGTCCTGGCGCGTGTCCACGGCCACCGTCAGGTCGCCGGCGGCGATCCGCCCGGCGATGTCGGCGGCGTAATCGGGTTCGCCGCCCAGCTGGCGCAGCAGGTTGCGGGCGATCAGCAGCGACGCCGCCACGCCGATCGCGATTGCCAGCGCGCTCAGCAGCAGCATGGTGTTGCGGGCGCGCGCATACACGGTGGTGGCGGCTGCGGCGTCGGCCTGGTTGGCGGCGCGTTGCAGCGCGGCGTAGTCGGTCATCGCATCCTGCCATTGCTGGGTGACGGGGCCGGCCTGTTTCATCAGGATGGCGATGGCGGTCGGGTCGTCGTGCGCGCGGGCAGCTGCAAATACCTGGTCGTTGAACGTGCGCGACTGGTTTTGCAGGTCGCCGATGCGCTCGCGGATGGCTATGCCCTGGGCGGTGGCCGGCATGGTTGCCAGTTGTTCGCGAGCGGCATTGTAGGCAGCGCGGGCCGCCACCACCTTGCTCATTTCGTTGGCAATGGCGGCATCGCTGTCGAGCAGCACCACCGAGCGCGACACCCGGGCCACGATGTGCACCGATTCCGACATCCGCCCGACCAGCTCGGTCTTCACGGCGTTCTGGTTGACCACCTGGTCGAGCTTGGCGTGGATGGCGCTCATGTTGTACATCCCCAGCGCGCTAATTGCCAGCAGCAGCACCAGCACCAGCCCGAAACCCAGCCCCAGCCGGGTGCCCACTTTCATTTGCTTGCCTGCCATGTCCGCTCCTCCGAATGCTTGCATTGTGGAATCACTGAACGATTGTACGCGATACAACGTGACAATTACTTAAAATGCACTACATGCAAAAGAATACGAATAAAGCCGTTTCTTATACCAAAAGGTAATAGCGTTATAGCTAAATATTCGTTTGTTGAAACATATCTGGAACATTTCATTTAAAAAACACCTATAAAATGGCAGATCAGTCCGCAGTGCGGCTATCCAATACGTAGTAAAGGTTAAAAATGGCAATCAATGTGATCCTCAATCTGGTGGCAGCCATGCTGTTGCTGGGCGTGCTGTATGTACAGCAACGCAAGCATGCATCGTTTTCGGTGCGGGTATTTACCGGCATGGGCCTGGGCGTGGCGCTCGGCGCGGGGCTGCAGGCCGTGTACGGCGCTGGCGCGGTCGAGCTGAAAACCACCGGCGAGTACTTCGACATCATCGGCTCCGGCTACGTCAAGCTGCTGCAGATGATCATCATGCCGCTGATTATGGTGTCGATCATTTCCGCGATTCTCAAGCTCAAGGGCATTGACTCGCTGGGCAAGATCAGTTTCCTCACCATCGGCACGCTGATGGTCACCACGCTGATCGCCGCCGGCATCGGCATCCTGATGGCCAAGGCATTCAGCCTGACGGCCGTGGGCCTGACCGCGTCGGCCGCCGACGTGGCGCGCGGCGCCTACCTCGAAGGCAAAGTGGGCACGGCGCAGGCGATCTCGCTGCCGAACATGCTGCTCTCGTTTATTCCGGCCAACCCGTTCCTCGACCTGACCGGCGCCCGCAAGACGTCCACCATCGCGGTGGTGATCTTTGCCGTATTTATTGGCGTGGCCGCCACCGGCATCCACGACAAGAAGCCGGAGCTGTTCACGTCGTTCGACCATTTTGTAAAGGTCGCGCACGCGATCGTGATGCGCATCGTCACGCTGGTGCTGCGCCTCACGCCCTACGGCGTGTTTGCGCTGATGGCGGAAATGGTCTCGACGTCGAGCCCTACCGACATCCTGCACCTGATCGACTTCGTGCTGGCGTCGTACAGCGCGCTGCTGCTGATGTTCTGCGTGCACCTGCTGATCGTCACCGGTGTGGGCCTCAATCCGCTGCGCTTCGTGAAAAAAGTGCTGCCGGTGCTGACCTTTGCCTTCACGTCGCGCAGCAGCGCCGGCGCCATTCCGATGAGCGTGCAGACCCAGACCCAGCGCCTGGGCACGTCGGAAGGCATTGCCAACTTTGCCGCGTCGTTTGGCGCCACCATCGGCCAGAACGGTTGCGCCGGGATTTACCCGGCCATGCTGGCGGTGATGATCGCGCCCACGGTCGGCATCGATCCGTTCACCATCAGCTTTATTGCACCGTTGCTGGCGATCATCACCATCGGTTCGGTGGGCGTGGCTGGCGTGGGTGGCGGCGCTACTTTTGCGGCGCTGATAGTATTGTCTTCAATGAACCTGCCGGTGGCGCTGGCCGGGCTGCTGATCTCGATCGAACCGCTGATCGACATGGGCCGCACCGCGCTCAACGTCAGCGGTTCGATCACGGCCGGCGCACTCACCAGCCGGGTGCTGGGCGAGACCGATATCGCCGTCTTCAACAGCGACGCCGAATTGTCGATCGACAGCGACCGCAAGTCCGCCTGAACCAGCAACAGGGGGAATGTGCGGATGCGCGCCGGCCCCACTTTCCCCTGTTACTGAAAGGACTACCCATGCAGCAATTCTCTACCGCAGTCAAATTCCTGGCTGGCGCCGCTTTCGGCGTAACACTGCTCTCCGGTTGCAATAAAAAGCCGGACGAAATCCCCACCCCGCAAGCGGTCACCAAGACGCCTACCCCGCCCGCAGGCGCCGACCCCGACCTGAACAAATCCGGCGGCGCCATCCCGCGCACCAGCAGCGACACCAATCCTGGCGGCACGCCGGCTACACCGGCGGCGCCCGATGCGCACTCCACCGCGCAACCGCCATCGAGCACCACGTCCACCAATCAATAGTCGTAAAAAAAGGGCCCGCGGGCCCTTTTTCACGTACTGCGCCGGTGCGGCTCAGAACTTGTAGTTGTACGACACGCCGATCAGCGACAAATGGGTCTGCGCCACGCCGCGCGTGGTTTCGCCGTTGCCGGTGCAGGTGCGCGACAGGGTGTTGCACAGGTTGGTGTAGTTCAGCGAGGCATCCTTGAAATCGAGGTAGCTGTAGGCCACGTCGATCGACGAACGGGCATCGAGCTTCCACTTGCCACCGAACGAATACTGCATGCGGTCGCTGTCCGGCAGCGCCGGGTGGCGCAGCTCGGCGTTTTGCACCGGCGACTCGTCAAACGCCACGCCGGCGCGCAGGGTCAGGTTTTCGTTGTAGTTGTAGCTGCCGCCCACCGCCACGCGTACCGTGTTCTTCCATTGCTGGCGGATCACTTCGGCGCCTTCGGTGGTGCCCGGGAACTCGATCAGCAGGTCGCCCATGCGGTTGTTGCGGGTCCAGGTCACGTCGGCCATGCCGGCCCATTTCGAATCGAACTGGTGGAACACGTTGGCCGACACGGTTTCCGGCGTGCGCAGGCGCACCAGCGCAGCCGAGTTGACGCGGTGCGACGCCGCACCCAGCACCTGGTTGACGACCGGATCGGTGGTTACCTGCGAGAAGTCCCACACCGTGCTGCCCTTGAGCTGGTGCGAGATCGACGAGCGGTACGCCAGGCCGAAGCGGGTGTTCTCGTCCAGCGTGAACATATAGCCGAGGTTGAAGCCATAGCCCCAGTCCTTGGCCTTGTTCGAACCATGGCCGTCACCGGCCGTGGCCAGCAGCGCCGGGTTGCCGCCCAAGGCGCGGATCTGGCTCACCAGCGCGGCGCCCTGGGCCGCGTTGGCCGGAGTTTGCAGGATGGCGATGGTGCCGGGAATATCGACGCCCTGGCCCAGCTCGGCCTTCATGAATTCGGCGTCGATGCCGAAACCGAAGGCGTGATGTTCGTTGAGCTTGAACGACACGGACGGATTCAGGGTCACCGCTTCGAGCAGCACATTGGTCAGCGCGTAGCGGCCGGTCCAGGTATTGCCGTAGTTCAGCTTGGCGCCGTACGGGACGAACAGGCCAAGACCCACGGTCCACTGGTCATCGATTTTCTTGCTGGCGTAAATCGACGGCGCCACCACGGCGTTGGGCACGTAGTCGTCGGTGCCGGTGCCGCCGGTCGGGCGGCCGTTGACGCGGGTGGAACCGGTGTCGTTATAGGTCGAGTGCGGCACGACCACGGTGGCGCCACCGCTGATCTGCGTGCCTTCCAGGCGCGACAGGCCGGCCGGGTTGTAGAAAATGGTCGATGGATCGTTGGCTTCGGCGCCGCTGGCGTCGGCCGTGCTTTGCGCCGACACGCTTTGCGAACCGAAGCGGTAGCCCGATGCGTGGGCGTTGAACGACAGCGTGACTATCGCGGCGGCAATGACCAGGGGAAGGATTTTACGTTGCATGGTGTCGTCTCTTTTTTGTAGGGTTGTCATGTTCCCGCGCCGTGCCAACCGGGCTGGGCGTAACGGTGCTGGAAGGCCAGCAGCTTACTCCAAGGACGTCCGCGCACGAAAGTCAAGTTACTAGAGGAAAACGACTAAAATTCCACTTGAAACCGAGCGCCTGCTCTGCACTGAAGACGAAGAAAAGGGGCCGAAGCCCCCTTTTAAAAACAACCACTTATGTCGGCAAACCAGCTGTCACGCCACTTTGCGGTGGTCGCCGCTGTCCGACGGCGGTTCCCGGCGGCTGCCCCTGGTAATGAAGCGCACCAGCAGCATCACCATGCGGTACACGAAACGCACCAGCACCAGGAACAGCAGGATTTCGACGGCCGTCACCAGCACGGCAAACGGCAAGGCCAGGTTGCCGAGGCGCGGCGTCCAGTACGCCACCCGGCGGCGGAACTTGACGCCGAGGTTTTCCTTCTTGATTTCGATGCTGTCGTAGAACGTGGGCACCATCAGCAAGGTCAGCACGGTGGACGTGATGGTGCCGCCGATAATCGCCACGGCCATCGGACGGTAAAACTCGCCGCCCTCGCCCAGCGCCAGCGCGACCGGGAACATGCCCGCGATCAGCGCGAACGTGGTCATCAGGATGGGGCGCAGGCGCATGCGGCCCGCTGCCATCAGTGCCTCTTCGCGGCTTTCGCCTTCTTCTTCGCGGGCCCGGGCCGCTTCCAGCAGCAGGATGGCGTTTTTCGCCACCAGGCCCATCAGCATGATGATGCCGATCAGGCTCATCAGGTTAAGGGTGCTGCCCGTCATGAGCAGGCCCAGCACCACGCCAATCAGCGACAGCGGCAGCGACAACATCACGCCGATCGGTGCCGTGAACGAACCGAACTGCATCACCAGGATCAGGTACATCAGGCCCACGCCAGCCACCAGGGCGATGGCCATGGCGCCAAATACTTCCTGCATGTCCTTGCCGGCGCCGCCCAGCGACAGGCCGTAGCCGGGCGGGAAGTCGATCGACTTGGCCAGCGCCATGGCGTCGTTGGTGACCTCGCCCGGCGAACGGCCCTGGGCATTGGCGGTGACGGAAATCACGCGCTTGCCATCCTTGTGCTTGATGGTGGACGGACCCTTGCCCATGGTGACGGCAGCGATCTGGTCGAGCGGCACCATCTGGTTGGTGCCGGCCACGGCAATCGGCAAGCGCTCGATGTTTTCCGAGCTGGCGCGGTCTTCCGGCGCCAGCCGCACCGCGACGTCGCGCGATTCGCCGGTCGGATCGACCCAGTCGCCCACCTCGATGCCGGCAAAGGCCACGCGCAGCGCCTGCGCCGCGTCGCCGGCGGCAATGCCCATCGAGTTGGCCAGGCCGCGGTTGAGCACAATTTGCAGCTCGTCCTTCGGATCCTGCTCGGACAGCGTGACATCGACGGCGCCCGGCACCTTGCGCAGGCGCTCCATGAAGTCGGTGGTAATTTCCATCAGCTTGCGCGAATCGGCGCCGGTGAACTGGATCTGCACCGGCTTGCCGCCGCCGTTGGCCAGGTCGTCCTGCACCGTGTATTCGGCGCCGACCAGGCCCGCCAGTTTGGCGCGCAATTCCTTGGCCACCTCCGCCGAGGAACGGCTGCGTTCGTTCTTCTTGCCCAGGTCGACGTAGATCTTGCCACCGGTCACGCTCACCAGCGCATTGGTCTGCTTGACCTCCTTGATGGTGAACGCGATATCAGCCGCGTTCTGCAATTTCAGGCGCGAGTATTCCAGGCTCGACGATGATGGCGAACGCACGTCGATGGCTATCGTGCCGAAGTCGGAAGCTGGCACAAAGCTGGCGCCTACCTTGGTAATCATCAGCGCCACGGCGGCGGCCAAGGTCAGGAAGGCAATGATGCCCATCGCCATGCGGTGGCGCAGCGCCCAGGCGATCAGCTTGCCGTAGCGGTCGGCCTGGTGGTCGAACCAGATGTTAAACCGCTCGAGCACGCGGCTGAAGCCCTTGCGCGGCGCCGTGTGGTGGTCCGGCGGGTCGCCCCAGAAGGCGGACAGCATCGGGTCGAGCGTGAACGAGATCAGCAGCGACACCGCCACCGAGCAGGTCACCGTCAGTGCGAACGGCCGGAACCATTCACCGGTAATGCCCGGCATGAACGCCACCGGCACGAACACGGCCATGATGGAAAACGTGGTGGCAGCCACCGCCATGCCGATTTCCGCCGTGCCGTTCAGCGCGGCCGTGCGGCGGTCGGCGCCCATCTGCATGTGGCGCACGATGTTTTCCCGCACCACAATGGCATCGTCGATCAGCACGCCAATCGCCAGCGACAGGCCCAGCAAGGTCATGAAGTTGAGCGTGAAGCCGCACAGCCACACGCCGATGAAGGCCGCCAGCACCGACGTGGGCAGCGACAGCGCGGTAATCAGGGTGGAGCGCCACGAGTTGAGGAACGCGTACACCACGAAAATGGTGAGGCCGGCGCCAAACACCAGCGCCTCGATCACATTGTGCAGGCTGGCCTCGGCATCTTCGCCGCCGTCCTCGGTGATTTCCAGCTGGGTGCCTTTCGGCAGTTCCTTGTTGATTTCGGCCGTGAGCTTGCGCACCTCGCGCGCCACCGACACGGTGGACGCGTCGCGCGAGCGGGTGATCGAGATGCCGACGTTGGGCTTGCCGGAGCGGAAGCTCAGCGAACTCATTTCGGCAAAGCCATCCTCGATGGTGGCCACTTGCGCCAGCCGAACCAGCTCGTCGCCATTGCGCTTGACCACCACTTGCTGGAATTCCTCGGGACGCTCGATGCGGCCCACCAGGCGGATGCTTTTCTCGTCGAGGTCGCCCCGTACCTTGCCCACCGGTGCATTGGTGTTCTGGTTGCGCAGCGCGTTGACCACGTCACCGACCGACACATTGTATTCGCGCAGTTTTTCCGCCTTCAGCAGCACGCTCAGCTCGCGCCGCAGCGAACCGTCGATATTCACCGACGCCACGCCGTCGAGGCCGCGATAGCGGTCGGCCAGCTTGTCTTCGGCCAGGCGCGAAATCATCGCGTGGCTCTGCACATTCGACGACAGCGCCAGCTGCATCACCGGTTGCGCCGAGGTGTCGATCCGTTGCAGGATCGGCTCGCGCATTTCCACCGGCAGCTTGTAGCGCACGGCAGCGATGGCGTTGCGGATCTCGTCCGACGCTTCGATCAGGTTCTTGCTGAAACCAAACTTGATCAGGATGCGCGCCGTGCCTTCCGATGCCGTCGATTCGGTATCGGTGGCGCCGGTGATCGACTGGAACGATTTTTCCAGGCGGTTGATGATCTCGCGCTCGACCGTCTCCGGCGAAGCGCCCGGGTACGGAATGCTGACGATGATGAACGGGATTTCCACATCGGGATTCTGGTTGACCCGCAATTTGCTCAGGGCCATCAGCCCCAGGCACATCATGGCCACGATCAGCACGATCGTGGCGACCGGCTTCTTGACGCTAAAATTCGATAAGAACATGGCGCTTATTCCTTCTTGTCTGCCACGGTGGAGACCGGCGCTGAAGCGACGGCTTTACTGGCCTTGGGCGCAATGAACGCGACCTTCTGGCCTTCCTTGAAATTGGAACCGGGCACGCGCATGATGGTGTCGCCAGCGGCCAGCCCCGACAGCACCTGCCAGTTGCCGGTGCGCTCGTCGCGGGTACCGATCGACAGCATCGCCTTGCTCATCGTGCCGTTTTTCACGCGCCAGACATAATTGACGTCGCCGGCCTGCACCAGCGCCGATTGCGGCACGGTCAGCGCGGCATTGCTTTGCGACTCGATCCGCCCTTCCGCGTACAGGCCCGCCACGCGCGGCTGCGCCGATTCGGCAAACGCGACCAGCACTTCCACCTGGCGCGTGACCGCATTGGCGGCGGGATCGACGCGCTTGACGCGGCCGTTAAAATTCTGGCCCGGGTAACCGTTCACGCGGAACAGCACCGGCTGCCCCACCTTGACCACGCCGATCTTGTCGGCCGATACCATGCCCTCGAAGCGCATGCTGGCCGGATCGATCACCTTGACCAGTTCCTTGCCCACTTGCGCGGTGTCGCCGTTGGAGACCTTGCGTTCGCTGACAATGCCGTCGAACGGTGCGCGCACCACGGTGCGGCCCAGCTGCTGGCGCGCCGTGACCAAGCGCGACTTGGCAGCCGCCAGTTCGCTTTGCGCGGTATTGCGGCGCAGTTCCACGTCTTCCAGCGCCTGCGACGAAATCATGCCCGACGAGCGCAAGGTGCTCTGGCGCTCGAGCATGCGCTGGGTCTGGTCCAGCGATTGCTGGGCCGCGCGTGCGGCTTCCTCGGCCGAACTGACGTTGTCGCGGATCGAGGTTTCATCAAGGCGCAGCAGCACGTCGCCCTTGCTGACGGCTTCGCCATTTTCCTTGAGGACCTGGATTACGATGGCGCTGACTTCGGCGCGCAGGTCGGCGCGGCGCTCGGGCTGGATCGAGCCGGTAATGACCGGACCGGACGCCAGCGCGCTCGACTGCACCACCAGCGTATCTTCACCGGCCACCTGCAGCGTGACGGCGGCATCCTTCTTGGCACCATCCTTGTCTGACTTGCCACACCCCACCATGGCTGCAGCGACGGCGAAAGCGAGTAGGGTTTTGCGCAACATAAAAGAATCTCCGAATTAAGGACAACGCACGTGTGAACTTCGAAAACCGTAGCGAGCGGCCTGATATCGTCTTGAGTAGCGCAAGCGTACGTGAGGTACGCTGAGCAACGGAGAGGCGATAGCGGGTCGCGCAGCAGGTTTGTCGAAACTCACTATTAGAATTTTAGCCATACAGGGCGCAGAGTATCCCCGACTGTCCGGATACGGTCAATCTACCTGCGACAAACGGCAAAATATGTGGCTGAGTTGCCAAATACGGGGATGAATGGAGATTTGAGGGGGGGGGAGAGAGACCCCGAACTGCACTGTCAGCTGGAGGCAAGCTGCGGCGCCTGGGGTCGGACCCGGTCCGGGGTCCGACCCCGGCCGGGCCGTGCGGGGAGCAGTACTTAACGACCGAAGAAGAAATGAATGGCGTGGGCGATGGCAATACCGGTGCACAGGCCGCCGCAGATTTCGACCACCGTGTGGCCCATCCGTTCGCGCAGCCACTTCTTTCCATTGCCGGTGGCACTGGTATCGGCCGGGTCCTTGCCGGCCAGGCGGTTGATGGCAGCGGCCTGCTTGCCCACGTGCTGGCGCAGGCTGTTGGCGTCGATGACGACGATAAAGCACAACGTCACCGCCACCCCGAACGCCGGGTGGCCGATCCCCTCGCGCAGCGCGATCAGCGTGGCCATGCTCGACACCACGGCGCTGTGGTTGCTGGGGAAGCCGCCATTACCCACCAGGTTGAACGCCCATTTGCCCGCCTTGGCGCTATTAATGAGAAACTTGATCGGCCCGACCGTGATCCAGGTAATCAGGGGTGTGACCAGATAAGCGATGTCCATCCGATAATCCTTTGCATATATTTTTGTGGCGCAATTATCGCAGAACCGCTTACCGTGGCCCAGCTTCGATGACAACCCGGGTAAAATTCATTCATCCCTAAACTTTTAAAAAGAACAATATGCGGCATTTTGGCGTTTCCTTCATCGTTACCTTCATCCTCATGGGCCTGGCCGGCTGGTGGGGCTACAACCACGGCGGTTCGTCCGGCCTGCTCTCGGCGCTGTGGATTTGCGCCGTACTCGGCGTCATGGAAGTCTCGCTCTCGTTCGACAACGCGGTGGTCAACGCGTCGGTGCTGCGGCACTGGAATGAATTCTGGCGCAAGCTGTTCCTTACCGTCGGCATCCTGGTGGCCGTGTTCGGCATGCGGCTGGTGTTCCCGCTGCTGATCGTCTCGGTCGCCACCGGCCTGGGCCTGTTCGACGTCTGGACCATGGCCACCACCACGCCCGACGAATATTCGCGCCATCTGACCGAAGCGCATGCCCAGGTGGCGGCGTTCGGCGGCGCGTTCCTGCTGCTGGTGTTCCTCAACTTCCTGTTCGACGATGAAAAGGAACACCACTGGCTGGGCTGGATCGAAGAAAAGCTGGGCGCGATCGGCACCGGCGGCCTGGCCGTGCTGCTGACGCTGGCGGCAGTATTCGGCTGCATGACGATGGTGCCGGAAAAAGACAAGCTGTCCGTGCTGACGGCCGGTGTGGTGGGCGTGCTGGTGTATCTGGCGGTGAGCTGGCTGTCCGACCTGCTGGAAGAAGAGCAGCCGGAGGCGGACGACGACACGCCCGCCGCCAAAGGTACCAGCGCGGTGGTCGGCGCGGTGGCGCGCGGCAGCATCGGCGGCTTCCTGTACCTGGAAGTGCTCGATGCATCGTTCAGCTTTGACGGCGTGATTGGCGCGTTTGCCATCACCAAGGATGTGGTCATCATCATGCTGGGCCTGGCCATTGGCGCCATGTTCGTGCGTTCGCTGACCGTGTTCCTGGTGCACAAGGGCACGCTGGACGAGTACGTGTACCTCGAACACGGCGCCCACTATGCCATCGGCATCCTGGCGCTGATCATGCTCACCAGCGTGAAATACCATATTCCGGAGTGGTTTACCGGCTTGTCGGGCGTGGCGTTCATTGCGATTTCGCTGTGGTCATCAATCCGTTATAAGCGACAGCACGCTGCGTGATAAGATTCCCAATCTTGCATAACCTACCTGGCCATTCATGAAATCGAAACGCATATTGCTGTACTTTATCGGCCTGGTGGTCGTTGCCATGCTGGCCTTTGCGGCCTACACCTGGACCATGCTCAACGTCTCGTATTCCGATGGCGAGCGGGCCGGGTACCTGCAAAAGTTTTCGCGCGTGGGCTGGTTTTGCAAGACCTGGGAAGGCGAAATCCTGCTGACCTCGATGCCGGGCGCGATCCCGGAAAAATTCTTCTTCAGCACGCGCGAGGAGGCAGTGGCCAAGCAATTGTCGGCTGCCATCGGCCAGCGGGTGGTGCTGGGCTATGCGCAGCACCGCGGTGTGCCCACGCAGTGTTTTGGCGAGAGTGAGTATTTTGTGACGAAGGTGACCGTGCAGCAGTAAGCGGTTGCTCTGCTCTGATGTTCCATGGATCCCCGCCTGCGCGAGGATGACGGTGCCACTGTTGGCGGCTGACGGACGTTGCCGCAGTCATTCACCTAAGGTCCGTCATCCTCGCGAACGCGGGGATCCATAGACCGTTTAAACAGCAGCAACGCTTACCGCGACCGCCACACCGCCTGCCCTGCCTCCACCTGCCGCGCCTCCTTGCGGGCGCGCGCTGCATCCAGCGTTTCCACCACCGCACCGTCTGCCACGGTCAGATTGGCCAGCACCTTCTGCGCCGCGCCATAGCGGCGCGTTTCCAGTTCCACCGCCTGCTGTTTGGCCGCCAGCATCGCTGCTGTGGTATCGGCCACCTTGCGCTGCATGTCGGCATGGGCCCTGGCGGTCTGCAACAGCGCCTGCTGCGCCACGACCTTGTCGGCCACGGCGGCCAGCGCTGCCATTTCTTCCTGCTCGCACGCGCGGATCGCGGCCAATTGCGCTTCTTCCGCTTCGGCGCGCTGGCGCGCGGCGTCGGCCACCGCTTTTTCCGCTTCCAGGCGGCCGGCAATCGCTTGCGACGCCCGCACTTCCGCCGCACTGGCCATGCGCTGCTGCGTCAGCTTCTGGCTGATCAGCGCCAGCGATTCGCGCTCCGCTGCCACGAACGCCTGCTCCGCTTCCAGCAGCGCTTGCGCGGCGGCCGCCTTCTCCTGCTCCACGCGGGCCCGCTCGGCGTGCACCGCGCCCAGTTCCACGGCCAGCCGCGCTTGCGCTTCCAGCGCGCGCGCAGCCACGGCTTTTTGATCGGCTTCCAGCGACACTTGCGCCGCCAGCTGGCGCGCCGCTTCCATTTCGGCTGCGGCGGCAGCGGTCAATCGCTGTTCGGCGTCATGCTGCTGGCGCAAGGCGTCGGTCTGCGCCTGTTCGGCAGCAATGCGGTCGCGCGCGGCTTGCTGGGCGCCCTCCTCGGCTGCCAGTTTGGCGCGCAGCGCGGCCAGCGCCTGCTGTTCGTCGGACGCCCGTTGCAGCTCGGCTTGCAGCAGTGCCGCGGCCTGGTCGGCGCGCTGCATGGCCAGGCCGGACGCTTCGCTCTGGGCATCGACATGCAGCGCCAGCGTGGCGACTTCCTGTTGCTCGGCCTGGTGCTGGCTGGCGGCCAGTTCGGCGGCGCTGCGCGCCAGGCTGGCGCGCTCGGCGGCCAGCGCGGCAGCGCGCTGCTGGCCGGCCGCTTCGGCGTGGGCTGCTTCGGCGGCGGCCGCGTCGGCGGCCTGGCGCAGCCTGGCCTGGTCCAGCGCCTGCGATTCGGCTTCGACCTTGGCGTGGGTTTGCAGCTCCGCCTCCTGCTCGGCCTGCACCCGGGCCAGGGCCACGGCGCGCAATTGATTGTCCGCTTCGATGCGGGCTTCGGTGGCGGCCAGGATGCGGGCATCGGCTTCGCGGCGGGCCTGGGCGCTGGCGGCGGCGACCATTTCCAGCCGTTCGCGGTGCAGCGCGGTGTCGCGGATTTCTTTTTCGGTTTGCAGGCGCAGGTGCAGCGATTGCGCGGCGCTGCGTTCCGATTCGGCCTTGGACAGCGCGATCTGTTCGCGTTCCTGTTCCAGGTGGGCCAGCGCGCGCGCTTCTTCCAGCGCCCGCACTTCGGCGGCGGCGCGGTTGAACGCCGATTCCAGCGCGATCTTGTCGGCGCGCTCGCGCTGCACGGTCAGCTCCAGCGCCTCGGCTTCGGCCTCGGCCAGCATTTGCGCGGTCTGGCGGGCGGAGTGGGCGTGGCGTTCGCGTTCGCGCGCCATGGTGGCCACGCGGGCGTCGGCGCTGGCAATCCCCACCACTTCATCCTTGGCCGCCTGCACGGCAGCAACGCGTTCCACCGCCTGCAGGCGCGCCTGTTCGGTCTCGGCTTCCAGCTCGTCGGCGGCGCGGGCGGCTTGCGCGGCCAGTTCGGACTCCACGGCAATTTGTTCGGAGGCGCGCTTGCGGCTTTCGCTCTCGGCGCGGGCGCGCTGTTCGGCAGCCTGGCGGATCTGGTTGTCGGTTTCCACGCGGGCGCGCAGTTCGGCGGTCTCCTGTTTTACGGCGTCGAGGCGGGCCACGCTGGCCTGGGCGGCGGCGCGCAACGACTCCAGGCGGTCGCGGTTGGCGGCAATCGCGTCTTCGGACGCCTGGGCGTTCTGCTGGGCGGCGGCAGCGGCAGCAGCGTCCATCGCGGCGCGGTCTTCGGCCAGTGCGCGGGCGCGCGATTCGGCGTGGGCGCGGTTTTCGGCGGCGCAGGCAGCTTTCGCTTCCGCTTCCACGCGGGCAATCGCTTCCTGGATCGCCTTCATTTCCATGGCGGCGCGCGGCGCGGCAACGGCCGGCGCCGGTTCCTCATCCTGCAAGTTCAGCTTGGGCAGCGTGTCGGACAGGGACGTGAAGGTGGCGGTATCGCGGTCCTGGGTGCTGTCGGGCTGGGCCAATTGTGCTTGCATGAGAGTTCTCGCTGTCGATAGGTCCCGCTGCGGATAAGGGGACTGGTGAACTGTCATTATCGAACGCGGAGCTGTCCAGCCGAATCGCAAGCAGAGCGGGAAATACCCGCTATTTCAACATTTAAATGGGCAGCGGCGGCTCGTCCATGAGCGCCACCTGCTCGCGCAGTTCCAGAATGCGGTCCTGCCAGTACTGTTGCGTGTTAAACCACGGGAACGCCACCGGGAACGCGGGATCGTCCCAACGCCGCGCCAGCCAGGCCGAGTAATGGATCAGGCGCAGGGTGCGCAGCGCTTCCACCAGGTGTAGCTGGCGTGGGTTGAATTCGCAGAAATCTTCGTAGCCGGCCAGGATGTCGCTCATCTGCCGTACCTGTTCGGCGCGGGTGCCGGACAACATCATCCACAGATCCTGGATGGCTGGCCCCATGCGGCTGTCATCGAAGTCGACGAAATGGGGGCCGGCATCGGTCCACAGCACGTTGCCGCCGTGGCAATCGCCGTGCAGGCGCAGTTGCGGCAGGTCGCCGGCGCGGTCATAGCAGCGCTGCACGCCGTCAAGCGCCTGTTGCGCAATACTCGCGTACGCGGCAGCGAGATCTGACGGAATGAAACGGTTATTTTGCAGGAACTCGCACGGCTCGGTGCCGAACGTGGCGATATCGAGCGCCGGGCGATGCTGGTAGGGCTTGATGGCGCCCACGGCGTGGATGCGGGCGATGAAGCGGCCGGTCCATTCCAGCACTTCCGGCGCGTCCAGTTCGGGCGCGCGGCCGCCGTGGCGGGCGAACACGGCAAAGCGGAAGCCGTTGAAATGGTGCAGCGTGCGGCCCTGCACTGCCATGGCGGGCACTACCGGAATTTCGCGCGCAGCCAGTTCTTCAGTAAAACCGTGTTCTTCGAGGATGGCGGCGTCAGTCCAGCGGCCGGGGCGGTAAAACTTGGCCACCAGCGGCTTGTCGTCTTCGATCCCCACCTGATACACGCGGTTTTCGTAGCTGTTCAGCGCCAGCAGGCGGCCGTCGCCGCGCAGGCCGATGCTGTCGAGCGCGTCGAGCACGCACTCGGGATTGAGGGCGGCGTAAGGGTGCGGCGCGGCAGCGGCGGCCTCCTGCGGGTCGTGCTGGTCGGCCATGGCGGCGGCCAGTGCGGCAGCCCTGGCATCGGCGGCGGCATCGGCCGCTTCGTCATCGTGGTCGTGGTGTGGGTAATCTTGGTTCATGCCGTCATTGTACGTGGCGCGGCGTGTATACTGTCGGCTTCCAAGTAAAGGAACTCGCATAACCTGCTGCACGGGCCGCTATCGCCTCTGCGTTGCTCAGCGTACCTCCGTACGCTTGCGCTACTCGATACGATATCGTCCCGTTCGCCACGGTTCTTCGAGTCCCTTAAAAAACACCAGAAAGATAAAAAATGCAACTCGATCAGCCACTGAGCGATAAAGAATTCGACGAACTGGACAGCTTCCTGTTGTCCGACCGCAGTCCTGAAGATGCGATGACGATGGACATGCTGCACGGCTACCTGACCGCGATTGCCATCGGCCCGGAAACCGTGATGCCTGCCGAATGGCTGAAAAAAGTCTGGGGCAAGGAAGCCACCGACGTGCCGCAGTTCAAGCACGCCAAGGAAGAGGAGCGCATTCTCGAGCTGATCATGCGCTTCATGAACGAAGTGCTGGTCACGTTCGAAGTGGCGCCGAAGGAATTCGAAGCGCTGTTCGTCGAGCACGAGCACGAAGGCCAGAGCCTGATCGACGCCGAAGCGTGGTGCTGGGGCTTCTGGGAAGGCATGGAGCTGCGCCCCGGTTCATGGGACCCGATCTTCACCGAAGCGCCGGAACTGATGAAGCCGATTTACCTGCTGGGCGCCGACGAGATCGAGGAAGAAGAACTGCAACTGGTGGAAGACCCGGTCAAGGCGCACAAGCTGGCGCTGGAACTGGAAGCGAACCTGCCAGCCATCCACAAGTTCTGGGTGCCGCGTCGCAAGGCGCCGGTGGAAACCGTCAAGCGCGACGAGCCGAAAGTGGGCCGCAACGACGACTGCCCCTGCGGCAGCGGCAAGAAATACAAGAAATGCCACGGTAACGACAGCGCAGCCGAGTAATCCATTCCTGTTGGGGTAGGGCCGAGCCCTGCCCGTTCAAGTAAAATCGGGCATCTTACTCAGGATGCCTATGTTTTCTCTGCCGTTCAAACTCCCCACCACGGCCACCGCGCCGTTCTGCCCTTCCGAAGTGGCCGGCACCGTTGCGGTGGCGGCGGGCGATCCCTACTGGAAAAAAGTGCTGCGCTTTGCCGGCCCCGGCTTGCTGGTGTCGGTCGGCTACATGGACCCGGGCAACTGGGCCACGGCGATCCAGGGCGGCTCGCAGTTCGGCTACCAGTTGCTGTACGTGGTGGTGCTCTCGAGCCTGGCCGCGATCGTGCTGCAGTGCCTGAGCATGCGGCTCGGCATCGTCACCGGCAAGGACCTCGCTGTACATTGCCGCGAGCAATACAAGCCGCCGGTGGCCAAAACCTTGTGGGGCTTTGCCGAAATCTCGATCATCGCCTGCGACCTGGCCGAAGTGCTCGGCTGCGCGCTGGCGTTCAAATTGCTGCTCGGGGTGTCGCTGCCAACCGGCGTGGCGCTCACCGCGCTCGATACGCTGATTATCCTGGGCCTGCAGGGCAAGGGATTCCGCCAGATTGAAGCGATCGTGCTGGGATTGATCGTCACCGTGGCCGTGTGCCTGATCGGTGAACTGATTTTCGTCCAGCCCGACTGGCGGGCCGTGGCCGCCGGCCTGGTGCCGTCGCTGGCCACGCTGTCCGAGCGCGAGCCGCTGTACCTGGCCATCGGCATTCTTGGCGCCACCGTCATGCCGCACAATCTGTACCTGCATTCGGCAGTGGTGCAAACGCGCGTGGTCTCCAGCACACCAGCGGCCAAGCGCGAGGCAATCGGCCTGTCGCGCATCGATACCATCGTCTCGCTGTTCCTGGCGCTATTGATCAATGGCGCGATCCTGATCGTGGCAGCCGCCGCATTCCACCAGCTGGGCAACACCCGCGTGCTCGATATCGACGACGCCTACCAGTTGCTGGCGCCGGTGGCCGGCACCGCGCTGGCCGCCATCCTGTTCGGGCTGGCACTGCTGGCGTCCGGCCAAAGCTCCACGTTCACCGGCACCATTGCGGGGCAGGTGATCATGGAAGGCTTTTTAAAGCTGAAAATCCCGTGCTGGCAACGGCGCCTGATTACGCGCGGCCTGGCGCTGATCCCGGCCATGATCGGCGTGCTGACCTTGGGCGAACACTCGGTGGGCAAACTGCTGGTGCTAAGCCAGGTGGTATTGAGCCTGCAACTGCCGTTTGCCATGTACCCGTTGATCAGCCTGACGTCGCAACGGCGCATCATGGGCGATTTTGTGAACGCCTGGTGGACCACCAGCCTGGCATGGTTGCTGTTCGTGGTGATATCAGCGGCCAATGTGTGGCTGGTGTGGCAGGCGTTTGCCGGCTAGTGCCCCGGCACCAGGTCATCCGCCCGCAAACCCGCCGGGTCGCGCAGCGGGATCATCAGGGCGGCGCTCAGCGCGTACAGGCCGGCAAAGATCCAGATGATGCCGGCCACGCCGAGGCTGGCGCTGAAGATGGCCACCACGGCCGGGCCCACCCAGGTCGAGGCGCCCGCGCCGAGGCTCAGTACCGACAAGGCTGCGGCGCGGTTGCGCGGCACCAGCAGCGGCATCAGCGCCGACAGCGGCACGAAGCCGCCGAGCGTCATGCCATACAGCGCGCCGAACAGGCTGGCAATGTAAAATTTGCCGATGAACAGTTGCGGCATGTAGAAGAACAGCGGCGTGGTGATCGCACTGCCCACGGCCCCCATCCAGATCACCGTGTTGCGCAGGCCGTAGCGGCCGGCGAGCTTGCTCGAAATCAGGTTGCCGGCGATATTGCTGACGAAAATAATCGTCACCAGGCGCAGCCATTCTTCCAGCGTGAAGCCGATCACGTCCATGAAATAGCCGGGCAGTACGACAAAGAAGCCGAACATCGACGCGGTGTTAATCGTGCGCACCACGGCGCCCAGCGACGTCTTCGGTTCTTTCCACATGATCGAGATGCTGCCCATCAGCGACGTCAGCGGCTTCTCGCCTGCCGGCGCCAGGCGCCTGGAACCGGCGGCGTCCTTTACGCACAGCAGCGCCAGCAAACCGCCAAAGGTGACCAGCACCAGCGACAGCCAGAACGTGGCCAGCGCACCGATCATCGGCACCGCGAAACTCGCCACCAGCGAACCGAGCGTCGGCAAGCCGGCCGCATAGGCCACCCAGAACCAGCCCATCGCCATGCCCAGCTTGCGCGCCGGCGTGGCAGCGACGATCCAGACCAGGAAGCCGTAGGCAAACAGCGGATAGCCGAAGCCGCGCAGCGCATAGCCGGCAATCATCATCGGATAACTCATCTGCCCCACGCCCAGGCTCAGGAACATGATTTCAAATACGACCCAGATGGCCACCCCGAGCCACATCACCCGGCGCGGCCCCCAGATATTCGACAGCGCGCCGGCACACCAGGAGCCGATCCCCACCGTGACACCGTACACCGTAAACAGCACCGCGATATCGCTTTCACTGACATTGTTCTGGCCCAGGTAAGGCGCCAGATAGCCAAGCTCCACGCCATCGCCGATCATGAAAATCAGGAGGCCGACAAAGCCCCAGAACAACGGCCGGGGAATGCCGAACCGCTCGGAAATTTTGTCCAGCATGGACGGGCGCGTGGAAGATGGGGAAATAGAAGGACGTGGTGACGCCATGGGCGTGCTGGTGTTTATCGAAGTCAAATTTATACCTGCAAAAAACATCGCGCTTGGTTAACGCGGGTGGGCGACCCAAAAGGGGGCGAAGGGAACACGCAAGGTTGCGCGCAGGGGCAGCTCCGGGGTGGAGCCTGTGGCGGGGATGCCGGGGAATGCCGAAGAAAAACGACGGGCAAACGCTCAGGACTGAGGCAGCTTGCCGGTGGATCGAGGACGCGATCCGGGGTTTATACTAGCACATTGATGTACAGTTCGTTTATGAACAATAATTAATCGTGCCCCATGGCACTGCGAAACAACTTTATTTAAGTTGTTGATGCGATTGATTATTTTCATTAAGTACATAATTGGCAACATCATCCAATGTCGGCGCCAGCCAGCGCAGCGGTGCTGCAATCGAGCCCATCAGCGTGGTGTGGCTGACCTTGTCGTAATACAGTTCCTGGACCGGCACCTGGTGGTCGCGCAGCGCCTTGGCCAGGTGTGCCGTATTGCGTTGCGGATCGACCAGCTTGTCGGTGCGGGCCGCGATCAGCAGTGCCGGCGGCGATGCCGCCGAGGCATGGCGCACCGGTTGCGACTCGGGCGGCGTATCGGGAAAATGGAACACCGGTTTCGTCGTCGGGTTTTCGATGGGCAGGAAATCGTAGGGGCCGGCCAGGCCGATCCAGCCGCGCAGATCGGCCGGCCGCATGTTCTGCGCTGCCAGCCAGCGCGGATCGAGCGCCACCATGGCGGCGTTGTAGGCGCCGGCGCTGTGGCCCATCACGAACAGCCGCTGCGGATCGCCGCCATACTGCGCCGCATGGTGTTTGGCCCACGCCACCGCCTGCGCCGCGTCCTTTAAAAAGTCGGGATAGCTTACTTCGGGATACAGCCGGTAGTCGGCCACCACCGTGACGATGCCGCGCGCCGCCAGCGACCGTCCCAGGAACGCGTAATCGGCGCGCTCGCCATCAACCCAGTTGCCGCCATAGAAAAACACCACGACCGGCGCCGCACCGCGTGCCCCCGTGGGCCGATAAACATCCACCTTATGGCGCACGTTGTCGCCGTAGGCCAGCCCCTCGGTGCGTTCCGTGTCGCCAGCCGGCGTCAGCGCGTTGAGCGTGCCGAGCGGCGAGCAGGCAGCAAGGCCCAGCGCCAGCAGCAGCGGCACCAGGGTAATCACGACGGGGCGGGAAAGGCGTGGCATCGGATGGTCGAGTTCGTTGAGTTACCCCACTCTACCGCGCCACCGTGCCACACACGGTGCGCTGATGCACCGAATTACCTGGCAGGCTTGCGTACCGTAGACGTGTAATCGCGCAGCGGATAGCCACCCGGGAAGCCCCGGCACAGCCGGCCAGACGCGGCCTCGATCAAGGCGAAACCGCTGGCAGTCCACACCCACTTGGCGTGGGTATTGCAATCGCTGATGCCGCGGCCCTTGCCAAAGCTCGACAACTGACCGTTTTGAAACGACGGGTTCATCACGTAACCTTCGCCGCCTTCCTCGTCGGCCAGCTTGACCGGGCTGGCGGCATACGGCGGCTTGTCGTTGGCAGTCCATAGCTGGTAGCTGGACTGGTAGGCGCCGCGTGCGCATTCGAGCACCAGTAATACCTGCGTGGCCGAGAGTCGATGGATCTCGTTGTTCGGCTCACCGCCGCCGGTCTCGAACGCGTCTTCGCAGCCGCCGTGCTCCAACGTTTTGACGATCAGCGGCAATAAGCTGTCGTCGCCCTCCCGCTTGGCAACCGCCGGCAATGGCCGCACGTCGGGTGGCGCCAACGGCGGCAGTACCGCCGCGACCGGCCGCGCGCCGCGCAGCGCCAGCGCAGTGGATGTCCCCACCCGGCCCTGCACATCGTCCATTTTCAGTAGCGCCGCCTTCATGCCGGCCAGCGACAAGGTCCAGGCATGCTTGCGGTCGGATACCTTGGCCGTGTCCGCATTGAGCAGCAGCGGCAATAATTTGGCCACCTGTTCCGGCTTGAGCAGGTCGTCAACGTGCAGCCCGCGCACGGTGGTTGTCCCTACCTGCACCGTCAACGGCCCTGCTGCACCGTCGTCTTCGCTTTGCACGCTGATCCGGGCCGACACCGGCGCCGCAGCGCCGGCATCGCGTCGCAGCCACAGCAGCACGGGCAGGTTTTGCTCCCCGGACTCGGCCTGGTAGCCCACCGCCTCGCAGCGGCGCGTGTTGTCGCACGCGACTTCCCAGTCCTGGAACGTGAAATGGCCGGCACTGGCCGCACCGGAGACCAGTGCCAACGCCAGGGCCGGCCATCGCAGGTAATTCATCGTCCGCTTACAGCTTGATGAAATGCTCGCGGTAGTACTTGAGCTCTTCGATCGATTCGACAATGTCTGCCAGCGCCGTGTGCATCTGGTGCTTTTTAAAACCGGACACCATGGCCGGCGCCCAGCGCTTGCCCAGTTCTTTCAGGGTCGACACGTCGATATTGCGATAATGGAAATACGCTTCCAGCTTCGGCATATAGCGCACCATGAAGCGGCGGTCCTGGCCGATGGTGTTGCCGCACATGGGCGCCTTACCCTTCGGTACCCATTGCTTCATGAAGGCGATGATCTGCTCTTCGGCCTGCGCTTCGGTGACGGTGGATGCCTTGACCTTGTCGATCAGGCCCGAGCGGCCGTGGGTGCCCTTGTTCCAGGCGTCCATGCCGTCCAGCACTTCGTCGCTCTGGTGGATCACCAGCACCGGGCCTTCGGCCAGCACGTTCAGGTGCATGTCGGTGACGATCACGGCCACTTCGATGATGCGGTCGGTGTCCGGCTCGAGGCCGGTCATTTCCATGTCGACCCAGACCAGATTCATCTCGTTCTGGCGCGGGGTGATCACCGCCGGGGCGGAACCTTCTGGCAAATCATTAGCTTGTGACATAATTCTCTCTTGGCTTCAATACAGCCGAATGTTAATCCGAATCCGCCATTTTCTCACAGGCATAGAATGTATTCACACGCGTTTTCGATTTTGTTTGTTGCTTTCATCGTTTTGACGCTGATCGTGCGCTTCTGGCTGGCCTCGCGCCAGATCCGCCACGTGCTGGCGCACCGCAACGCCGTGCCGGCCGAATTTGCCGAACGCATCCCCTTGGCCGCGCACCAGAAGGCGGCCGATTACACGGTGGCCCGTACCAAGTTCGGCCTGCTGGCCCTGCTGGTCAACACGCTGGTGCTGATCGGCTTTACCCTGCTGGGCGGCCTGCAGTGGCTGTCGGAACAGATTTTTGCACTGACCGGCCCCGGCATGGTGTACCAGCTGGTGCTGCTCGGCGCATTCGCATTGATTTCCGGTGTGATCGATGTGCCGTTCGACTATTACAAGCAGTTCAAGCTCGAGCAAAGTTTTGGCTTTAACAAGATGACGCGCGGCCTGTTCTTCGGCGACATGCTCAAGGGCGCCGTGCTCGGCACGGCCATCGGCCTGCCGCTGGTGTGGGTGGTGCTGACCCTGATGGAAAAATCGGGCGGCATGTGGTGGTTGTACACCTGGCTGGTATGGAGCGGTTTCCAGCTGCTGATGATGGTGCTGTACCCCACCGTGATCGCGCCGCTGTTCAACAAGTTCACGCCGTTGGCCGACCAGTCGCTCAAGGAGCGCATCGAGGGCCTGATGACGCGCGTGGGCTTTGCCTCGAAAGGCCTGTTCGTGATGGACGGTTCGAAACGCAGCGCCCACGGCAACGCGTATTTTTCCGGCTTCGGCGCCAATAAACGCATCGTGTTCTTCGACACCCTGCTCTCGCGCCTGCAACCGCACGAAATCGAGGCGGTGCTGGCGCACGAGCTGGGTCACTTCAAGCTCAAGCACATCATCAAGCGCATCGTGATGATGTTCGCGCTGTCGCTGGGCTTTCTGGCGCTGCTCGGCTACCTGAAAACCCAGTTGTGGTTTTATACCGGCCTCGGTGTCGATCCGCTGGCGCTGGCCGGCCAGACCAACGATGCCATGGTGCTGCTGCTGTTCATCCTGGCGCTGCCCGTGTTTACTTTCCTGTTCGGCCCACTGACGTCGATCAGCTCGCGCAAGCACGAATTCGAAGCGGACGCGTTTGCCGCCCAGCACACCGATGCGCGCGACCTGGTGTCGGCGCTGGTCAAAATGTACGAAGACAACGCGTCCACCCTCACTCCCGACCCGCTGCATTCGGCCTTCTACGATTCCCACCCGCCAGCGAGCGTGCGGATTCGACAACTCAATTTGGCTGCGGCTTCATGAACAACCCAAAACTCCAGCAACAACTGACGGCAACCATCATCGCCGCCCACGGCCGCCACTACCTGGCCGAGGCCGATGGCCGCAAGCTGCAATGCGTCACGCGCGGTAAAAAAACCAATGTGGCCGTGGGCGATATCGTGCACATCACCACCACGTCCAACGACCAGGGCGTGATCGACAAGATCGAAGAACGCAGCACCCTGCTGTACCGTTCGGACCAGTACAAATCGAAGCTGCTGGCCGCCAACCTGACGCAGTTGTTCATCGTCGTAGCCACCGAGCCGGGCTTTGCCGACGACCTGGTGTCGCGCTCGCTGGTGGCGGCCGAAGCGGCCGGCATCAAGGCCCACCTGATCCTGAATAAAACCGACGTCGAGGCAGCGCTGCCGCGCACGCGCGAACGGGTGGCAGCGTACGGCTCGCTCGGCTACCCGGTGCACGAAGTATCGGCCACGGCCCGGCCCGAGGAAGCGGTGGCGATCCTGCAACCGCTGATGGCGGGCCAGTCGTCGATCCTGATCGGCCAGTCGGGCATGGGCAAGTCGTCGCTGATCAACCTGCTGGTGCCCGACGCCGACATTGCCGTGCGCGAAATTTCGGCCGCGCTCGACACCGGCAAGCACACGACCACGTTCACCCGGCTGTACCAGTTGCCGGAACTGGGCGCCGGCTCGGCCATCATCGATTCGCCCGGTTTCCAGGAGTTCGGCCTCTACCATTTGACAGAGGGCATGCTCGAGCGTGCATTTGTCGAGTTCGAGCCCTACCTCGGCCACTGCAAGTTTTACAACTGCCGCCACCTGATCGAACCGCAGTGCGCGGTGCTGGCGGCCGTGGCAGAAGGCAAGATCGCCCGCATGCGCCATACCTTGTATGGCCAGCTGTTACACGAGTCGTCGCAAACCCTGTACTAAGAATCAATAGTGGTGGCTTGCGCACAAGCCGTCTTTGCAGTCTATAATTCCCGACAGCAATACCCACGCAGGCAGCCCCACCCTCGCTGCTGCGCCCGGTAAAGGATCGCGATGGACTTGTTTGTACTCGACGACGAAGTAGCCCAGTGGGAAACCGTGCTGCTGCGCCTGACCGGCAAGGAACGGTTGCCGGTGCTGGTGCCGCTGGCCTGGCACTTGCGCCAGCGCGACTGCGTGCGCGCCGTGGCCCTGGCGCGCGAAGGACTGGTGCTGCTCTCCACCACCGACCTGGCGCCACGCGAACTGGCAGCGACTGCCGCCCGCCTGGAACTGGTGGCGGCCGAAGCGGCGTGGCTGGCCGGTGAACTGGTCCCCGCCGACCGCATGGCGCGCGACATCGGCCAGCAGCTGCTGGCCGTCGAAGACTGGCGCGGCGTGGCCGACACCCACTGGCTGCGCGCCTGGATCGCCATCGACGGCGGCGACCACCAGCGCGGCGCCAGTCACCTGGAACAGATGATCGCGTGCGCCCGCCGGCCCGATGTGAATGACGCCCACCGCGCCACCTGCGCCGAAGCCGTGATCGCGCGCTGGGCGGTGATGGAAAACCGCTGCGCTGCCGAGGCGCGCTGGGGCCGGCACTTCCCACCCGGCGACGACATCCATCCACCGGCGGTGGCGGCGTGGGTGCTGGACTTCTTCGGCACCGCCGCCACTCAGGGCAGCAACTTCGGCGCGGCGGCCGGCCACTTCGCCCGCGTGTACGAGGCAGCCCGCATCACCGGCCAACTGCGCTCCGCCATCACCGCCGCCATCAATATCGGCATCGACTTCACCAACCTGAACGACCACCGCGCCGCACTCGAATGGATGCAGCGCGCGCTCGACATGGCGCGCCCCACCAATTGGCCGCGCAGCATCGGCGTGTGCCTCACGCATACCGCCGACAGCATGCGCCGCCTGGGCCAGCTCGAGGCCAGCGCTGCGCTGCTCGACGAAGCGTTCGACGTGCTGGCGCAATTGACCGAGGGCCGCAGCTACGCGACTGCGCTGCAATTCCTGGGCGACCTGCAGCTGGACACCGGCGACTACGCGTCCGCGCTCGACACATTCCGCCGCCTGCAGGCGCGCGCCACCCAGTTGCGCCACGCTGACCTGATGTGCACCGCGCGCCGCGGACAGGCGCACGCGCTGTGCTTCCTCGACCGCCCGCAGGAGGCGCTGGAAGTGGCCGCCGACGCCATCGCGCTGGCCCACGCCCAATCGAACCTGTACAACCACGTACACACGCTGCGGGTGCTGTCGGTGATCCATACCCGCCACGCGCTGCCACCGCCGCCAGGCATGACCGAGCAAAACGCCACCCTGCACTATCTGCACCAGGCGCTGGCGCTGGCCTCGCACATCGAGGGCTACACGCTGCCCGGCGATTTGCTGGAAACGCTGGGCCACGAGTACGCGCAGGTGGGCCAGTACCAGCGCGCCTACGAATCGGCCCAGGCGGCAGCGGCCGCGCGCCGCACCACGCACGGCCAGGAAACCACCAACCGCGCCATCGCCATGCAGGTGCACCACCAGACCGAGCGCGCGCGCGCCGAGGGCCAGCACCACCGCGAACTGGCGGCGTCGGAGGCGCGCCGCGCCAAGGTGCTGCAGCAAACCACGGCCACGCTGGAACGGCTGTCCGCCATCGGCCAGGAAATTACCACCCACCTCGACGCCAACGCCGTGTTCCAGGCACTGAACCGCCACGTGCAGGCGCTGCTGGCGGCGAACAGCTTCGCCATCTACCTGTGCGATCCCGGTTGCGACACCCTCAATCGCGTATTCGGCGTGGAAAACGGCGCGCCGCTGGCCGACAACGCCATTGCCGTCGACAACCCGCGCGCCAACGCCGCCCGCTGCCTGCGCGAGCGGCGCGAAATCTACGTGGAAGACGCCGGGCCGGAAGATATTTTTCTCGCGCCCGGCACCATGCTGATGGCGTGCGCACTGTACGTGCCGCTGCTGGTGGGCGAACGGGCGCTGGGCGTGATGACGGTGCAGGCGCAAAACGCCCGCGCCTACCGCGCGCGCGAACGGCTGATCTTCCGCACGCTGTGCGCCTACGGCGCCATCGCGCTCGACAACGCCCAGGCCTACGCCCAGTTAAAGGATGCGCAAACCCAGTTGGTGTCGCAGGAAAAGCTGGCGGCGCTGGGCTCGCTGATGGCCGGGGTGGCGCACGAACTCAATACCCCGATCGGCAACAGCCTGCTGATCGCCAGCACGCTGCACCAGAAAACCATGGACCTGGCGCAGCAGGTGAACGGCCCAGGGCTGCGCCGCTCGGAACTGGCCAGCTACCTGGAAGATGCAGCGCGCGCGCACGAACTGGTGATGCGCGGCCTGACCAGCGCCGCCGACCTGGTGAACAGCTTCAAACAGGTGGCGGTGGACCGCACCACGGAACAGCGCCGCAGTTTCGACCTGCAGCAGGTTGCCAGCGAGGTGATCGCCACCATGATGAACCGCATCCGCGCCTCCGGTCACCGGATCGAGGTCGAAGTGCAGCCCCATATTGCGATGGACAGCTATCCCGGTCCGCTGGGCCAGGTAATCGCCAATTTCATCAACAACGCGCTGCTGCACGCGTTTGCGAAGGACGTGGTGGGCCGCCTGTGGCTGCGCGCCGCCACCGCCACCGAGCACCCGGGGCGGGTACAACTGGTCTTCGGCGACAATGGCGGCGGCATCGCCCCGGCCCACATGTCGCGCATCTTCGATCCGTTCTTCACCACCAAGCTGGGGCAAGGTGGCAGCGGGCTGGGACTGTCGATCAGTTACAACATCGTCACGTCGCTGCTGGGCGGGCAGATCACGGTGCACAGTTCTCCGGCCGGCACGGTGTTCACGCTCGATCTGCCGCTGGTGGCGCCGGAAGCGCGGGGACCGGCCGTGGCGCAGATCTATCATTAAAACAGGCCGCTTGACCAGCACAATCTCTCGTTATTGTCCTGGTTGGCCGAATTGCCTTTATAATTGACCGGTTCAGCCGGCCGGGTATCGAGTCCCAGGCCAGCTCACCTGTCAGTTGTTATTATGCCTATCCAAAAACAGATCAAGCATTACCTGCAGTTTTCCGACTTCACGCTGGAAGAATACGAGTACGTGATTGAACGCGCCCATATCATCAAGCGCAAGTTCAAGAACTACGAGATTTACCATCCGCTGATCGACCGCACCCTGGTAATGGTCTTCGAGAAGAACTCCACCCGCACCCGCCTGTCGTTCGAGGCGGGCATGCACCAGTTGGGCGGCGCCGCCATCTACCTGAACACGCGCGACAGCCAGCTGGGTCGCGGCGAACCGGTGGAAGACGCCGGCCAGGTCATGAGCCGCATGTGCGACATCATCATGGTGCGCACGTTCGGCCAGGACATCATCGAGCGCTTTGCCGCCAACTCGCGCGTGCCGGTCATCAATGGCCTGACCAACGAGCACCACCCATGCCAGGTGTTTGCCGACATCTTCACGTACTACGAACATCGCGGCGCCATCACCGGCAAAACCGCGGTGTGGATCGGCGACGCCAACAACATGCTGTATTCGTGGTTGCAGGCGGCCGAGGTATTCGGCTTCCACGTCAACGTGTCCACGCCCAAGGGCTATGACATGGACATGTCGCTGGTGTCCACCGACCGCTACACGTTCTTCGCCAACCCGTCTGACGCCTGCGAAGGTGCGCACCTGGTCAACACCGACGTGTGGACCAGCATGGGCTACGAAGAAGAAAACGCCGCGCGCCTGAAAGCGTTCGACGGCTGGATCGTGGACGGCGCCAAGATGGCCCGCGCCGCACCCGACGCACTGTTCATGCACTGCCTGCCCGCCCACCGCGGCGAGGAAGTCGCCGCAGAAGTCATCGACGGACCGCAATCGGTGGTCTGGGACGAAGCCGAGAACCGCCTGCACATCCAGAAGGCGCTGATCGAGTACCTGCTGATCGGCCGCATCGACAACGCACCAGACAATCAATAACACTTTACATACTTGGAACCAGCATGAGCGACATTAAAAAAGTAGTCCTCGCCTACTCGGGCGGCCTCGATACCTCCGTCATCCTGAAATGGCTGCAGGATAACTACCAGTGCGAAATCGTCACCTTCACCGCCGACCTGGGACAGGGCGAAGAGCTGGAGCCGGCGCGCGCCAAGGCGATCAAGTTCGGCATCAAGCCGGAAAACATCTACATCGACGACGTGCGCGAAGAATTCGTGCGCGACTTCGTGTTCCCGATGTTCCGCGCGAACACCGTGTACGAAGGCGAATACCTGCTGGGCACCTCGATCGCGCGTCCGCTGATCGCCAAGCGCCTGATCGAAATCGCCAACGAGACCGGCGCCGACGCCATCTCGCACGGCGCCACCGGCAAGGGCAACGACCAGGTGCGCTTCGAACTGGGCGCCTATGCGCTGAAACCGGGCGTGAAAGTGATCGCCCCATGGCGCGAGTGGGATCTGCTGTCGCGTGAAAAACTGCTGAAGTACGCGGAAGACGCGGGCATCGCCATCGACATGAAACACAAGAACGGCGGCGCGCCGTACTCGATGGACGCCAACCTGCTGCACATCTCGTTCGAAGGTCGTCACCTGGAAAACCCGAGCGCCGAAGCCGAGGAATCGATGTGGCGCTGGAGCGTGAGCCCTGAAGCGGCTCCCGACCAGGCGGAATACCTGGACCTGGAATACGAAAAAGGCGACATCGTGGCGCTGAACGGCGTGCGCATGTCGCCCGCCACCGTGCTGACGGAATTGAACCGCCTGGGCGGCAAGCACGGCATCGGCCGTCTGGACCTGGTGGAAAACCGCTACGTGGGCATGAAGTCGCGCGGCTGCTACGAAACCCCGGGCGGCACCATCATGCTCAAGGGCCACCGCGCCATCGAGTCGATCACGCTGGACCGCGAAGTGGCCCACCTGAAGGACGACCTGATGCCACGCTACGCGTCGCTGATCTACAACGGCTACTGGTGGGCGCCGGAGCGCGTGGCGCTGCAAACCCTGATCGACCACACGCAAGCCACCGTGAACGGCTGGGTACGCGTCAAGCTCTACAAGGGCAATGTGATCGTGGTGTCGCGCGATTCCAAAACCGACTCGCTGTTTGATATGAACATCGCCACCTTCGACGAAGACGGCGGCGCCTACAACCAGGCCGACGCCGGCGGCTTCATCAAGCTGAACGCGCTGCGCATGCGCATCGCCGCCAACGCACGCCTGAAGCGCGGTCAATAAGTCACACTTACGCCACACTGGCGCCGGATTCGGCGCCGATACAAGGGCCGCTCGTTGAGCGGCCCTTTTTTTCATGGTGGCGCGTGCTACATTGCTTCCACTGCCGACCACGTGGAGCGAGCATGTTCAAGCACCTCAGTATCAAGAAAAAACTCGCGCTGGGTTTTGGCGCCATCGTCGCCATCATCGTGGCGCTGCTGTCGGTGGCGTATGCCAATTTCACCAGTCTCTCGACCGCTGCCAGGTGGGACCGGCACACATTGCAGGTGCTGCTCGAAGCGAACCGCATCGAGACCGCGCTGCTGCAGATCCAGACATCCACGCGCGGCTTCATGCTCACCGGCGAGGAAAGCCTGACTACCACCATCGCCGCCGAAGAGCAGGCCGTACAACGCCACCTGGCCGCCGCACGCAGGCTCACGGCGGACAATCCCGCGCAGCAGCAACGATTGCAGCAACTGGCGCCGCTGATGAACACCTGGATCACGCGCGTGATCCATCCGCTGCTCGACAAGCGGCGCGCACTCAATCGCCAGGTGGGGGTATCCCAGCAGGTGGCCACGTCGGCCGACGTGATCGGCGGCGCGCAGGCGCTGGCCGAGGCGCGCAGCATCATCGGCGCCCTCAGCGCCGAAGAAAACCGGCTGCTGGCGCTGCGCACCCGAGACTCGGACAACCTGCGCGACACCATGACGCTGCTGCTGGTCGCGGGCGGCGCGCTGGCCGCCGGCATGGCCACGGCCATCGGCGCGGTGCTGATCCGGGCGCTGGTGGCGCCGCTCGACCGCCTGAACGCCGTGGTGGACCGGGTGGCGGCCGGCGACCAGGACGCGCGCGTGACAGTGCACTCGCGCGATGAACTGGGGCGCGTGTCCACCGCCTTCAACCACATGGCACAGGCAGTGCAGGCCAGCCATGCGCAGGAACTGGCGGCCACCAACCTGCTGCGGTCCAAGGTGGATTCGCTGCTGGGCGTGGTCTCGAAAGCCGCCGCCGGCGACCTGACCGGCCGCATCGAGATGGGTGGCGACGACGCCATCGGCCACCTGGGCCAGGGCCTCGAGCGCATGTTCGACAACCTGCGCGCGCTGCTGCTCAAGATCCAGCAGGCTGGCATCCAGGTCACCACGTCGGCCACCGAGATTGCCGCCTCGGCCAGGCAGCAGGAAGCCACCGGTGTGGAACAGGCGCAAACCAGCGTGGAAATCCTCAGCACCACCAAGGAAATCTCGGCCAATTCCGCGCAACTGCTGAAAACCATGCAGGATGCCACCAGGGTGGCCGACTACACCACTGCCGCCACCGCCGATGCCCAGGGCAATCTGCACCGCATGGACGACACCATGCAGGGCATGGTCACTGCCACCGATTCGATCAACGCCAAGCTGGCGGCGTTGTCGGAAAAGGCATCGAACATCAACAGCGTGCTGGCCACCATCACCAAGGTGGCGGACCAGACCAACCTGCTGTCGCTGAACGCCGCCATCGAAGCGGAAAAGGCCGGCGAGGCGGGACGCGGTTTCTCGGTGGTCGCCACCGAAATCCGCCGCCTGGCCGACCAGACCTCGGTGTCCACCTGGGACATCGAGCAAATGCTCAAGGAAATGCAGTCGGCCGTATCGGCCAGTGTAATGGGCATGGATAAATTTTCGGAAGAGATCCGCCGCAGCGTGGGCGAAGTGCGCCAGGTGACCAGCCAGCTGTCGGGCGTGATGGACGAAGTGCGCAAACTGGCGCCGCAATTCGACCAGGTGCTGCAAGGGATGCAGTCGCAGGCGGTGGGCGCACAGCAGATCACCGAGACCATGATGCAGCTGAGCGAAGCAAGCCAGCAGGCCGTCGATTCGCTCAAATCGACCAGCGAGGCGGTGCACCAGTTGCAGTATGCGGCCGGCGATCTGCAAAGCGGCGTGGCCACCTTTGCCGTAGCGGCCTGACCGTGGGACAATGCCAGTACATCTATCGGCGCCTGGAGAAAAAATGTTACGAGACTTGAGCATCAAACGCAAACTGTACGTGGGCTTCGGCGCCATCCTGGCCATCATCCTGGCGCTGTTGATCATTGCGTACAACCGCTTCAACAGCCTGTCCGAAGCCAATCAGTGGGACCGCCACACGATGGACGTGATCCAGGCCATCGACGGTTTGCGCAACGACCTGCTGCAAGTGCAAGTGGAGGCACGCGGTTACTACCTGACCGGCACCGCCGCCCGCCTGGAGCGCACCCGCAAGGAGCAGCGCGACATTCCCGAGTCGATCCAGAAGCTGCAGCAGCTGACCAAGGACAATCCGGCCCAGGTCACGCGCTTCAACCAGCTGGAAAACATGATCACCGTGTGGAGCAAGGACGTGATCGAATCGCAGCTGGTGCTGCGCGAAAAACTCGGTGACCAGCCCGGCGCCGCCGACGCCATCGGCCGCACGCCGCAACTGGCCAGCACCGCCAATTCCGCCATCGGCGAAATCTATAAATTCATGGACGATGCCGCCGCCGAGGAACACCGGCTGCTGGCCGAGCGCTCGGCCGCCTCCAACAGCCTGCAGGAAAGCATGCGCCTGATAATCACGGTAGGCGGCATGGCCTGCGTGCTGCTCGGCGGCGTCGTGGCCTGGCTGCTGGTCGGCTCGCTGACCGCGCCGCTCACGAACCTGACGCGCGCGGTGGGCCGCATCGCCGCTGGCGACCAGGGCGCCCGCGCCGAAGTATTGTCGGCCGATGAACTGGGCAAGGTCACCGAAGAATTCAACCGCATGGCGCAGTCGATCCAGGACAGCCACGCCAAGGAGAAAGCCGTGAGCGACGAATTGCGCGGCAAGGTCGACTCTCTGCTGGGCGTGGTTTCCAAGGCCGCTTCCGGCGACTTGACGGGCAGGATCGACGTTACCGGCTCCGACGCCATCGGCCAGCTGGCGCAAGGCCTCGACCGCATGTTCGAAAACCTGCGCTCGCTGCTGAACAACGTGCAAAAGGCCGGCATTCAGGTCACCACGTCGGCCACCGAAATCGCCGCATCGGCCAAGCAGCAGGAAGCCACCGGCATCGAGCAGGCGCAAACCAGCGTGGAAATCCTCAGCACCACCAAGGAAATCTCGGCCAACGCCTCGCAGCTGCTCAAGACCATGGAAGAAGCCACCGCGGTCGCAGACTACACCACCACCGCCACTGCCGACGCCCAGGGCAACCTGCGGCGGATGGACAGCACCATGCAGCACATGGTGAGCGCGACAGACTCCATCAACGCCAAGCTGGCGGCGCTGTCGGAAAAAGCGTCGAACATCAACAGCGTGCTCATTACGATTACCAAGGTGGCGGACCAGACCAACATCCTGTCGCTGAACGCTGCCATCGAGGCGGAAAAAGCGGGCGAAGCGGGTCGCGGCTTCTCGGTCGTGGCCACCGAAATCCGCCGCCTGGCCGACCAGACTTCGGTGTCCACGTGGGACATCGAGCAGATGCTCAAGGAAATGCAGTCGGCGGTATCGGCCAGCGTGATGGGCATGGATAAGTTCTCGGAAGAGATCCGCCGCAGCGTGGGCGAGGTGCGCCAGGTCACCGATCAATTGTCTGGCGTGATGGACCAGGTGCAGAAACTGGCGCCGCAGTTCGACGCCGTGCTGCAAGGGATGCAGTCGCAGGCCGTGGGCGCGGAGCAGATCAGCGCCACCATGATGCAGCTGAACGACGCCACCCAGCAGACCGTGGAGTCGCTCAAGGCCACCAGCGAAGCGGTGCACCAGTTGCAGTACGCGGCCGGCGACCTGCAAACCAGCGTCGCCAACTTCGCGGTCGCGGTGTAAGCGCGCCATGAAACTGCTCGTCTTCCACATCGGCGCCGACCGCTATGGCTTGCGCCTGCGCGAAGTGGTGCGCGTGGTGCCGCTGCTCGAGCTCAAGCAACTGCCGCTGGCGCCCGCACCGGTGGTGGGCCTGATGGATTACCACGGCGCCTCGGTGCCGGTGGTGGACCTGTGCCTGGCCGCCGGCGTGGCACAAGGTCCCGATCATTTCGATACCCGCATCATCGTGGTCGATTACCGCGCGCCTGAAGGCACGCTGCATTTATTGGGCCTGCGCGCCGAACGGGTACAGGGCGTGCAGGACGTGGCGGACAGCCAGCTGACCGACAGCGGTGTGAAGGCCGCGCCATTCCTCGGCCAGGTGGCCGGCGATGCGCATGGCATGCTGCAGGTGGTGGAACTCGAACACCTTCTCACGCCTGCGTTGCGCATTGCGCTGTTCCCCAACGATGCCAACGACGGCGAACTCGCGTTATGACGCCGGCCCAGGTCATGCTGCGCGGGGCCACCGGCCTCAATCTGTCGAAGCAGATCGTCGACCGCGCGCTGCGCACCCGCGTGGCGCAAACCCGCGCTGCCGATGTCGACGATTACCTCGACCGCATGACGCCGGAGGAACTGACCGCGCTGGTGGAACTGGTGGTGGTACCCGAGTCATGGTTCTACCGCGACCAGCAGGCGTTTCACGCCACTGCCGACTACCTGAAAAGCCAACTGCTGGTGGAAGCAAACCGGCTGTTCCACGTGCTGTCGCTGCCCTGCGCCGGCGGCGAGGAACCGTACACGATCGCCATGGTGCTGCTCGATGCCGGCATTCCCGCCGACCGTTTCATGATCGACGCCTTCGACATCAGCCCCGTGTGCGTGGCGCGCGCCAAGAACGGCGTGTATGGCCGCAACGCGTTCCGCAGCCAGGATCTGGCTTTCCGCGACCGTCATTTCACCAGCGTGAGCGACGAAGCGTGGCGCATCAATGACGCGGTGCGCAAGCAGGTGCGTTTCCAGCAAGGGAACGTGCTGGAAATGGCCATGGGCCGCCGCACCGGCTTTTACGACGTGGTCTTTTGCCGCAACCTGCTGATCTACTTCGACAAGCCGACCACCAAGGCGGCGATCAACAACCTCGATACCATGCTCAAACGCGACGGCCTGCTGTTTGTCGGCTATGCGGAAGTGCCGTCGGTGTGCGCCAACGGCTTCGCGCCGCTGCCGTATGCGCAGGCGTTCGGGTTAATCAAGGATGCCGAGGCGGCGTTGCGCAAAAAAGCCAGCGCGCCGGCGGTGACGGCGCCGCCACCGGCCCTGCGGCCACCGGCGCCGCGCGCGATCGCGCGGCCGGCGCCGACCGCACCTTCGATACCGCCAGCGCCAAGACCACCGGTCCGCAAGGCGCCCGCCGTCAAGCCTGCCGCCACCGCCGCTGCCACCACTGCGCCGCAGGTCGACCTGCTGGCGGCCGCGCGCCGTCTGGCCGACCTCGGACAATTGAAGGAAGCGGAGCGCCATTGCCGCGACCACCTGGCGCAGCAGCCGGAATCGGCGGAAGCATATTTCATCCTTGGCCTGGTCAACGAACTGACCAACAAACACGTGCAGGCGGAAGACTACTGGAAGCGCTGCATCTACCTGCAGCCCGACCATTACGAAGCGCTGTGCCACCTGGCGCTGCTGGCCGACACCAATGGCGACACCGTCACCGGCGCGGCGCTGAAGGCGCGCGCGGCACGCATCTATAAACGCCAGCAGGCATCGTAAACACAAGGCCCACGCTTATGCCGACTACCCTCCTCCCCGTCAACCTGGCCTCCGTGGACGATTGCTGGAACCGCATCGGCGTGGCCGGCGACCAGAGTTGCGAAAAGCTCGACGAGCATGTCCACTGCCGCAACTGCGGTGTGTACGCCACCGCCGCCCAGCGCAACCTCGAACGCCCGGTCGGTGTCGATTATAAAAAGGACTGGGCCGCACACTTCCGCCGCGCCGCTACCGATACCCAGACGCTCGACGCCTCGTGCCTGGTATTCCGCATCGGCCGCGAATGGCTGTCGCTGCCCACCAAATTGTTCGTGGCGGTGGCGCCGCAAGCCAGATCGCACCGCCTGCCGCACCGCACCGGCCGTGGCCTGATCGGCATCGTCAACGTGGGCGGCACGCTGTATCCGTGCATGTCGCTCGCCGCGCTGCTGGGCGTCGCTGAAGACGACGGCGAGGCGGCCACGCACCGCCACACGTTTGCGCGGCTGCTGCTGATTCAATGGGAAGACCAGGCCTACGCGCTGCCCGTGGCCGACCTGCACGGCATCCAGCGCTATGCCACGGCCAGCGTGCAGGCGCCGGCCGCCACCATCAACAAGGGCCTCTCCCGCTTCCTGTCGGGCGTGATCTCGATCGACGACATGCACGTGGGCGTGCTCGACGCCGCGCTGATCGGCTACCAACTTGCGAGGACCCTGCGATGAGCCAGGATAACGGCGGCATGGGCGGAGACCTGAGCCAGTTTTCGATGCTGGATCTGTTCCGCATGGAGGCGGACAGCCAGACCCAGATTCTCACCGACGGCCTGCTGGCCATGGAGCGCCTGAAAAACGACGCTGGCGCAGTCGAATCGATGATGCGCGCGGCGCACTCGATCAAGGGCGCAGCATCGATCGTGGGCCTGGAGGTGGTGGTGCAGGTGGCGCACAGCATGGAAGACGCATTCATCGCCGCGCAGCACGGCAAGCTGGCGCTCACGCCCAACCGCGTGGATGTGCTGCTGGCCGGCGTCGATCTGATCTTGCAGCTGTCGCGGTTGCAGGACAGCGGCGTCGACGCCTGGCTGGCCGCCAACGAGGCGCTGATCAAGCAGACGCTCGAATCGATCGAAACCATCGCCTTCCTGCCGGAGCCGGTGAACCTGCAGGCGGAAATGGGATGGAATGCCAAGCCGGCGGCGCCTGCGCCTGCCGCCGCTGCGCCGACGTTCGCGTACGGCGAGCTGCCGGTGGCGCCCACGGCATCTGCCGCCGCACCCACGCCGGCGGCAGCTCCGGAAGAAATCGTTGCCGAACGCCGCGCCGGTCCGAAGCACACGCAGAATTTCGACAAGCTGCTGTCGCTGGCCAGCGAGTCGCGCATCAATGCGCACCAGATGCACCCGTTCATCCAGAACCTGCAACGCTTCAAGCGCAACCAGGCCAGCCTGTACGCGGTGATTGAGCAGCTGCACGAGGCGATTTCCAACAGCGACGATCCGAAACTGAAAGAGCTGTCATTGCTGGCGCTGCAGAAGACCCAGCCGCTCAAGCAGTTCGTGCTGGAACACATTGCCGACACCGAAGCCTACGAGCGGCGTGTGCTGGCCGTCTCGCAAGGGATGGTGGACGAAGTGCTCACCATGCGCATGCGGCCGTTCCGCGACGGCGTGCAGTCGTTCCCGCGCATGGTGCGCGACCTCGCCCGCAGCCTGGGCAAGGATGTGCAGTTGCAGATCATCGGCGAGGACACGCTGGTGGACCGCGACATCCTGGCGCGCATTGAAAGTCCGCTCAACCACATGCTGCGCAACGCCATCGACCACGGCATGGACAGCGCGGTGGACCGCATCGCCGCCGGCAAACCGGGCACCGGCACCATCGTGCTGGAAGCGAAACACCGCGCCGGCATGCTCAGTATCGAGATCAGCGACGACGGCAAGGGCGTGGACCTGGAGAAGATCCGCGCGCGCGTGATCGAACGCAAGATGGCCAGCGCGCCGATGGCCGCTGCCATGTCGGGCGCGGAACTGATGGAGTTTTTGTTCCTGCCGGCCTTCAGCCTGAAGGAAAACACCACCGAGATTTCGGGGCGCGGCGTGGGCCTCGACATCGTCCACGAAACCATCCGCTCGCAAAACGGCACGGTGCGCATCGAGTCCGAGCTGGGCGTGGGCTTCCGCACCTACATCACGCTGCCGCTCACGCAGTCGATCGTGCGGGCGCTGGTGGTGGAGGTCAAGGAAGAAGCCTACGCCGTGCCCATCGTGCAGGTGGAGCGCGTGATCAAGGTGCCGCAATCGGTCATCCATACGCTGGAAAACAAGCAATTCTTCGATTTCGGTGGAGAGCACCTGGGGCTGGTGTCAGCCTCGCAGGTGCTCGACCTGGGCGATACCGACGCCAGCGCGGCCGAACTGGCGGTGGTGGTGATCGGCAGCGGCGCGCGCCGCTACGCATTGGTGGTGGACGCCATCCGGGGCGAGCAAAGCCTGGCCGTGCAGGCGATCGACCCGATCTTCGGCAAGATGCGCGACATTTCGGCCGCCGCCCTGCTCGACAACGGCGATCCGGTATTGATCCTCGACGTGCCCGACCTGCTGCTGTCGATCGACAAGCTGCTGCACGACGGCGGCCTGCACCAGCTTACCCGGTCCGACCACGCCGAGCGCCGCAAGACCAAGCGCGTGCTGGTGGTGGACGATTCGCTCACGGTACGCGAGATGGAGCGCAAGCTGCTGCAAAGCCGCGGCTTCCTGGTGGACATTGCCATCGACGGCATCGACGGCTGGAACGTGGTGCGCAGCGGCGAGTACGATTTGGTGATTACCGACGTCGACATGCCGCGCATGGACGGTATCGAGCTGGTTGCACTGATCAAGAAGGATATCCACCTCCACAAACTGCCAGTCATGATAGTCTCCTACAAAGACCGGCCGGAGGACCGCGCACGCGGACTGTCGGCCGGCGCCGACTACTATCTGACCAAGGGCAGCTTCCACGACGAGACGCTGCTCGATGCCGTCAGCGATTTGATTGGAGACGCCAACAGATGAAAATCGCCATCGCCAACGATGTCGCCATGGCAGCCGAAGCGCTGCGGCGCGTGGTGGCCAGCACCGCCGAACACCAGGTGCTCTGGATCGCCCGCACTGGCGCGGAGGCGGTACGCATGTGCGCAGAAAATCGTCCGGACCTGATCCTGATGGACCTCAACATGCCCGAACTGGACGGCGTGGAAGCCACCCGCAAGATCATGGAGCAAAGCCCGTGCGCGATCCTGGTGGTCACGGGCCGCCCGCAGGACAACGTCAACCAAGTGTTTCGTGCGCTGGGCGCCGGCGCGCTCGACGTCACCGCCACGCCGGTGCTGCAAGGCCAGCCGGGAGGCGACTCCGAACTGCTGGCCAAGATCCGCACCATGGACAAGCTGATACGCCACAGCGGCGGCAATCAGGCCATGCCGCCCAGGACATCGCTGGCCGGCAGCGCACCTGCCGCGCCGGTCGCGGACAATGCCGACGGCACGGTGCCGGTCACCTCGCTGCTGGCGATCGGCGCCTCCACCGGCGGCCCGGTGGCGATTTCCAAGATGCTGGCCGGCTGGCTGCCGCCACGCGGTTGCGCGGTGGTCGTGGTGCAGCACATTGATGAAAATTTCGCGAACAACTTCGCGCGCTGGCTTGGCGAACAACTCGATATGCCGGTGCGCACGGCCGACGAAGGCGACGAGCTGGCCGCTGGCGTGGTGCTGATCGCAAAAAGTAACGATCACTTAACTCTGGATCAAAATTATCGGTTGCGTTACGATGCCAACCCTAAGGAGTATGCCTATCGGCCGTCGGTCGATGTATTCTTCAACTGCGTGGCGCAGCACTGGAAGGGCGAAGCCGTGGGCGTGCTGTTGACCGGCATGGGCCGCGACGGCGCCGAGGGCTTGCTGTCCATGCGCCGCGCCGGCCACATGACCATCGCCCAGGACCAGGCCAGCAGCGCCGTCTACGGCATGCCGCGCGCCGCCGCCGAACTGGATGCGGCGCAGATGATTTTACCGCTGTCGCGGATCGGACCGGTCCTGCGCAGCACATTGGGGAGCCGCACCTAGGGTGCCATCTCCGAACGAAAGAGAGTATCGATGTCCGAAGCATCCGCAATCGCAATTGCCACCGCAACCGCCGCCGATCCTGAGCAGGCGCTTACCGCATTCAAGGTAAGGGTGCTGCTGGTGGACGATCAGCTGATCATCGTCGAAGCGGTGCGGCGCATGTTGAGCGACCAGTCCGATATCGAATTCCACTACGTGACGGACGCCACGCTGGCGCTGCAAACGGCCATCCAGCTGCAGCCGACCGTGATCCTGCAAGACCTGGTGATGCCCGCCATCGACGGCTTTGGCCTGATCCAGCAATATCGCGGCGACGAAGCGCTGCGCCACGTGCCGGTCATCGTGCTGTCGGCCAAGGAAGACCCCAAGCTCAAGGCGCACAGCTTTGCCACCGGCGCCAACGACTACATGGTCAAGCTGCCCGACAAGCTGGAACTGCTGGCGCGCGTACGCTACCACTCGGGCGCGCACATCAGCCGCCTGCAGCGCGACCAGGCATTCCGATTCCTGCGCGAGAGCCAGAAAAGCCTGGCCGACGCCAACATCGAACTGCAAAAGCTGGCCGCACTTGACGCCCTCACCGGCATTGCCAACCGCCGCCGCTTCGACGAAACCATGCGCATCGAATGGCAGCGCGGCCAGCGCGACAAGAAGCCGCTCACTCTGCTGATGTGCGACGTCGATTTCTTCAAGCTGTATAACGACAGCTTCGGCCACCTGGCGGGCGATCTCGCCCTGAAAAAGGTGGCTGCCGTGTTAACCGAACATTTGAAGCGCCCGGCCGATCTGGCCGCGCGTTACGGCGGCGAGGAGTTCGTCATTATCCTGCCGGAGACACCATTGGCTGGGGCACTGATCGTGGCCGAGTCATGCCGCCGACACCTGGAGCAGTTAGCGATCGAAAACCCGCAGGCGACCACCGATCTATCGTGCGTGACGATGTCGATCGGCGTGGCCAGCGTGGTGCCGTCGCCCAAGTCGAGTGTCGATGAACTGATCCAGCAAGCCGACCAGGCACTGTACGCCGCCAAGAACGGCGGCCGTAACCGCGTTGAAAGCGCGGGCCAGCTGCCTGGTCCCCTCCCCGTCAATTAAGGAAACAGCAGTATGAGTGCTCAATTTGATCAAGTCAGCGTCGTCAAGAAATCGAATGTTTATTTCGACGGCAAATGCGTCTCGCATAACATCATCTTCGCCGATGGCAGCAAAAAAAGCGTGGGAGTGATTTTCCCGTCGACCTTGAAGTTCAATACCGGCGCGCCGGAAATCATGGAGGTCGTTGGCGGCGTGTGCCGTGTGCGTTTGGCCGGTGAAGAGGAATGGAAGACTTACGTGGCGGGCCAGCAGTTCAGCATTGTTGGTGATTCGTCGTTCGATATCGAGACCATCGAGACTTTGGACTACGTTTGCAGCTTCGGTTGAGTTAAATTGGATCCCCGCCTGCGCGGGGATGACGTTCTTTGGCCGCGGGCTGTAAATCCGTCGTTCCCGCGCAGGCGGGAATCCAGTTTATACGAGCCGCCACTACACAAACACCGGCTCCGCCTCCAACCCCACCCCATACCGCGCCAGCACATCGGCCTGAATCGCCGCCGCCAGCGCCACCACCTCCGCTCCCGTCGCCCCGCCGTTATTTACCAGTACCAGCGCCTGTTTCGGATACACGCCCGCTGCGCCCAGGTTGCGCCCTTTCCAGCCGCATTGATCGATCAGCCAGCCCGCTGCCAGCTTTTCGCTGCCGTCCGGCTGCGCATGGTGCACGAGCGCCGGAAACCGTTCCAGCAGGGCCGCACACTGCGCGTGCGACACCACGGGATTTTTAAAAAAGCTGCCGGCGTTGCCGATGGTCGCCGGATCGGGCAATTTGCGGCGGCGGATGTCGATCACCGTATCGGCCACCTGCTGCGCCGTCGGATGATCGAGACCCTGTGCCGTCACCGCCTGCGCCAATTCGGCATAGCGCAGATTGGCGGACCACTGCTTCGGCAGCGCAAACGTCACATCGAGGATCACCAGTCCGCGCTCCGCTTCGCGCTTGAATACGCTGTCGCGATAGCCGAAGCGGCAATCGGCAGCGGTCATCTCGTGCGTGGCGCCGCTGGCCGGATCGAACACGGTCGCACTGTGAAACACGTCCTTGATTTCGAGGCCATACGCACCAATATTCTGCACTGGTGCCGCGCCGACCGAGCCCGGTATCAGCGACAGGTTTTCCAGTCCACCGATGCCTTGCGCCAGCGTCCATTGCACGAGCCCATGCCAGTTTTCACCGGCCGCCGCGCGCACGAAATGATGGTGTTCATCGCCGCCGACGATCTGTTTTCCCTCAGTGGCGAGGTGCAGCACCAGGCCGGGAAAATCGCCGGTCAGCAACACATTACTGCCGCCACCCAACACCAGGCGCGGCAAAGCGCGCCATGTAGTATCTGCATAAACGCCGATCAGTTGCTCGGTATTGGTCACGCGCAGATAGGCGTGAGCGCTGGCCGCAATGCCGAAAGTATTGAGCGACTGTAAGGGGAATTGGTACTGAATGGATGAGAGTGGCTGCATGAACTAAAAAACCGATAAATTTAGTCGATTATAGAGGGAAACGCACAAAAAACCACTTGGCATATGGCGGCTTGCGTGCCGTTGTCCGTTAAAATGTCAGACTTTGATGCAGCGGTGTTTTCGCACGCCTGCATGCCACACGAAAAGGAAATAGCTATGCCGTCGTTTGATGTAGTCTCTGAAGCCGATATGATCGAAGTGAAAAACGCGGTCGAACAGTCCAACAAGGAAATCACCACCCGGTTCGATTTCAAGGGCAGCGACGCGCGGGTCGAGCAAAAGGACAACGAACTGACCGCCTTTGCCGATTCCGAGTTTCAACTGAGCCAGGTCCGCGATGTGTTGACCAACAAGTTGGCCAAACGCAAGGTTGACGTGCGCTTCCTGGAAGACGGCGATATCAAGAAAATCGGCGGCGACAAGGTCAAGCAAGTGATCAAGGTGAAAAACGGTATCGAAACCGATGACGCCAAAAAGATCGTGCGCGTAATCAAGGACAGCAAGATGAAGGTGCAGGCCAGCATCCAGGGCGAATCGGTGCGCGTCACCGGCGCCAAGCGGGACGACCTGCAAGCGGCCATGGCCATGCTGCGCAAGGACGTGCCGGACATGCCGCTGGAATTCAACAACTTCCGCGACTGATCCCGCCGCGCGGTTGTCATCGCGCCGTCACAAGGCTGTAGCACGCCAGGAGTAGAATGAAGTCTCCATGACAGGTGCTACCGCGCAAATAAACTCCCCGCATATCGCCGGCCGCCCCTGAGGGCGGCGGCAACAACCTCGGTAGTCTAAGGATAGCAATGAAACGTGTTGATGATTTCCGCCTGCGATTTGGCAATAACGAATATGTGCCCATCATGGTCGGCGGAATGGGTGTCGATATCTCGACGTCGGAACTGGCGCTGGAAACTGCGCGCCTGGGCGGCATCGGCCATATCTCGGACGCCATGGTCGAGGACGTATCGGATCGTCGTTTCGATACCAGCTTCGTCAAGGAAAAGACCAAGCTCTACAAGTTCAACATCAATAATTCGGACAAGTCCGTGGTGCAGTTCGACCTCGAGCGCCTGGCCGAAGCGCAACGCTTGCACATCGGTAAGACCATGGAAGCGAAAAAAGGCCCGGGCCTGATCTTCGTGAACTGCATGGAAAAGCTGACCATGAACGGTCCGCGCGAAACCCTGCGTACCCGCCTGAACGCCGCGCTGGACGCTGGCATCGACGGCATCACGCTGTCGGCCGGTCTGCACTTCGGTTCGTTCGCGCTGATGGCCGACCACCCGCGCTTCCGTGATGCCAAGCTGGGCATTATTGTGTCGTCGGTACGCGCGCTGCAAATCTTCCTGCGCAAGAACGCCAAGCTGAACCGCCTGCCCGACTTCATCATCGTCGAAGGCCCGCTGGCTGGTGGCCACCTGGGCTTTGGCATGGACTGGGCCGAATACGACCTGATGACCATCACCAAGGAACTGCTGGCATACCTGAAAACGGAAAACCTCGACATTCCCCTGATCGCCGCTGGCGGCATCTTCACCGGCAGCGACGCCGTCAGCTTCCTGGAAGCGGGCGCAGCAGGCGTGCAGGTAGCCACGCGTTTCACCATCACCAATGAATGCGGCCTGCCAGCCAAGGTCAAGCAAGAGTACATCCGCGCCACCGAGGACGACATCATCGTCAACGGCGTCTCGCCTACCGGCTACCCGATGCGCATGCTGAAGAACACGCCAGCAATCGGCGCCGGCATTCGTCCAGGCTGCGAATCGTACGGCTACCTGCTCGATGCCACCGGCAACTGCGCGTACATCAACTCGTACAACCGCGAAGTAGCGGCGCACCCAGAGCTGAAAGTGGTGTCGGTGATGGACAAAACCTGCTTGTGCACGCACATGCGCAACTTCAACTGCTGGACCTGCGGCCACTATACGTACCGCCTGAAGGACACCACGCACAAGAAGGCCGATGGCGACTACCAGCTGCTGACCGCGGAACACGTGTTCAAGGACTACCAGTTCAGCGTCGACAACCAGATCGCGCTGCCTGAAAAAGAGGTCTGAGTACTGCTAGAATAAAAAAAGCGCTTCTTCGGAAGCGCTTTTTTTTGCTCGGCACAATACCCCGCACGGCACGCCCCCACCACGCAAGCATCCCAGCATGGGGTCGGACCCCGACGGGGTCCGACCCCGGCCCTGGCCGTGCGGGTTGGAGCCTGAAAAGCAAAAAACCCCGCCAGGATCACCTGACGGGGTTTTTCTATATAACTAGCCTGACGATAACCTACTTTCACACTGGTTGCAGCACTATCATCGGCGCAAAATCGTTTCACGGTCCTGTTCGGGATGGGAA